>MTKZ01000941.1_pt1 | contig 773193 bp, 718 predicted proteins | sample 1042781 | NCBI WGS metagenome assembly MTKZ01 (sample SAMN06212207, study PRJNA360539) | anaerobic digester metagenome | biome: Wastewater treatment plant; material: sludge; isolation source: anaerobic digester fed with sludge from wastewater treatment plant | place: Denmark: WWTP Viborg ... | reverse complement strand
TCCAGGTGGTTTTCGTCGTCGGCCGCGACCGCGATGGGGCGCGAGGTCTCACACAGATCGGGCTGGTATCCCGCGGCGATTCGCCGCTGGTGGAGATCGTGCCGGTCTGGCGGCGGACCACCGGGTTTGCCCCGTCCTTGACGCGGCTGCGGGCCCTGCTGGCGGAGCGGTCATGAGCATGCTCGGGCTACTCTGCGCGGCGCTGGCGGCACTGATCGGCGGGCGTCCTCGCGACCATTTTCGCTGGCGCGCGCTATTAGCGGCGCCGACGACGACCGGCGCGGGTGATCGCCGACGGTGGGCGGCACCGATGGTGGTGGCGACGGTGGGCGCGTCAGCGCTGACCGGGGCGGTGGGACTGGTCGTGGCGGCGGCGGTGGCCGGCGCGACCGGGTGGTGGCTGATGGGTCGTGGGGTCCGTGGACGGTCCGAGATGGCACGCGGCGAGGCACTCGTGCGAGCGATGTCGATCGTCACTGCGGAACTCTCCGTCGGAGCACCCATCGCACAGGCGTGTGCCTGTGCCGGGGCAGAGATCCTCGCCGACGATCCGTCGTCGGCGGTGGGACGTGATCTCGCTATTCTGGCCGCCCGCGTCCACCTCGGTGGGGGCATCGAGACGACGCGCGCCGGGACCGCCCGGCCGATCGCGGCCCTGTGGTCGACATCCGCTCGATTCGGATTGCCGCTGGGTGACCTATTGGCTGCAAGCCGGGCAGACCTCGTGGCGCGCCACCGGTTCGCCGCGCATACGAAGGCGGGGTTAGCGGGCCCGCGGGCGACTGCTCGTGTACTGGCGGTTCTGCCGGTGTTCGGGTTGTTGCTCGGCCAGGCAATCGGGGCGGATCCGGTGCGCGTCCTCCTGGACCGCGGACCCGGGTCGGTACTACTGGTGGTGGGGACCGTCCTGGCGGCGGCCGGCGTGGCGTGGTCCGAGTACATCGTCGACCGGGTGTTGTCGTGAGTGTGGCGTTGGCGCTACTCGCGGGCTCGCTGCTTGCATTGCCGCCGGCCGTCTGGTCATTGCGGCGGTTTCGGGACCCACGACCGGCGCCGATTGCCGAGGTGCCCGGCGACGCCGGTCCGTTCGCCGAAGCCGCCGCCTACGATCTGCTGGCCGTCTGCCTTCGGAGCGGCTTGTCGGCCGCCGCCGCGGCATCGGCGGTGGCCGTCTCGACGCACGGCCCGCTGGCTTCGACGCTGGGCCGGGTAGCGGACCTGGTCGCACTGGGAACCGACGCCGCCACGGCGTGGCAACGCGAGGCCGGGGACCGTGCCGGGTTCACCGAGCTGGCCGCTCTGGTACGGCGCACCTCGACGTCAGGTGCGGCGTTCGCCGACGGACTGGCCGAGCTCGCGCAGCGTCGCCGCGATGACGCGCAGGACGCGGCGCTGGCAGCGGCAGAGCGGGCGGGGGTGCGGATCAGTGCGCCACTCGGGCTCTGCTTTCTGCCGGCGTTCGTGTGCCTGGGGATTGTTCCGGTCGTTCTCGGACTGGCGTCGTCGGTTTGGGGGACGGCGTTCTGAGATCGGCCGGAGGTGCGCGGCGAATGCCACGCACGAACGAGGACTGGCGACTCGACCGTCGGGTCGCGGGAGGGGGAGTGAGATGACATCGAGGATGATTCGGTACGTGCGGGGGCTGCTGGGCGACGAGTCCGGGATGAGTACCGCTGAGTACGCGATCGGAACGATCGCGGCCGCCGGTTTCGGTGCGCTGCTCTACACGGTGGTCACCGGCGACTCGGTCGTAGGTGCGTTGACGAACATTATCGCCAAGGCACTCTCGACATCAGTCGGGTGAGACGGGTGCGCTGCTGGATCTGCCGGGTGCTGCGCGACGAAGCCGGCATGGCGACGGTCGAGGCCGCGTACGCTCTCGCCGCCATCAGCGTCGTCATGCTGTCGTGCCTGGGCGGTCTGGCCGCCATGACCTCGGCGGTGAGGTGCGTCGACGCGGCGCGCGAAGTCGCGCGGCTCACCGCCGCCGGGGACATGCGGGCCCGGATGGTCGGGGCGGCCGTAGCGCCGAGTGGTGCGCGGATCTCGGTGGTGGTCAGCGGCGACGACGTGCGGGTGCGCGTCGAAGCCGGCGCACCGCTGTTGCCCATGCTCACCGTGAGCGGCACCGCGGTCGCACTTATGGAGCCGCGCGACGACGAGGGCAGCAATGCGAGCATCACCTCGGAGCGGTGACGACGGCTCGGCAACCATCGTGGGCGTCGCGGTCGTTGCGGGCGTCGTCGCGCTGACCGTGGCGCTGGCCACGATCGGGACGGCAGTCCTGGCGCGTCACCATGCCACGGCGGCGGCGGAGTTGGGTGCGTTGGCGGCGGCCTCCGTCCTGATGACCGACAGCGCCGAGCCGTGTGCGACGGCCGCCAGGATTGTTCGTGCGCAGGGTGATCCACGGCTTCACCTGGATGCCTGCGACATCGACGGCGAGCAGGTCGAACTGCACGTTTCCGCGTCGGTCAGTCTGGGCCGGTTCGGTATTCGCACCGCGCGGGTGCGTGCCAGAGCGGGGCCGATCGGATCCTGACCCCGCCGGTGCCCAGATTCTCGGTGAGTGTGCCCGGGAGGGGTTCACGGTGGAGAACTGCGCCGCGCCTTGACAGGTGGGTGATGCTGGGAGGATGAGCAACCTCGATGAGAATCCCACGATCGCGGTGCTGTCACCGGGGCAGCCGTGCACGGCGGTGGAGATTCTGGAACCGCGGGCGGTGCCGTTGGGCGGGCCGCGTGCCATGACCGTCTACCGCACCATCCCGCAACTGCGGCGCTCCCTCGTCGGCGCGTGGTGTTTTCTAGATCACTACGGGCCCGACGACGTCTCCGCGACCGGCGGCATGGTGGTGCCGCGCCACCCGCACACCGGGTTGGCCACCGTGTCGTGGCTTTTCGACGGCCAGATCGATCACCTGGACTCCGGCGGCAATGCGGCCCGGGTGCGCCCCGGAGAGCTGAACCTCATGATCGCGGGCCGCGGCATCACCCACCAGGAGATCAGCGTTCGGGAGACGCGCGCACTGCGCGGGGTGCAACTCTGGTACGCACTGCCCGAGCAGACGCGATTCACCGACAACCATTTTGAGTACTTCGCGCCGGACCCGGTTCAGGTTGGCGGTGTGCGGGCCCTGGTGTTTCTCGGCGAGCTGCTGGGTTCGGTGTCGCCGGTCCGAACACGCACACCCGACCTACTAGGCGCCGAGCTGACGCTCGAGCCGGCCGGGTCGGTGACCCTCGCCGTCCGCACCGATTTCGAGCATGCCGTCCTCGCCGAGTCCGGCCGGGTCGTGGTCAACGGCACCACCGCACAGCACCGGGAACTGGCCTATGTGCCGCCCGGCTCGGACACCCTGCGGATCGACGCGGGTGCCGACGGGGCGCGCATCATCCTGTTGGGCGGCATCCCGTTCGACGAGGAGATCGTCATGTGGTGGAACTTCGTCGGCCGCACCCACGACGAGATTGCCGAGTTCCGGCGCCGGTACCAAGCCGAACTCGGCTTCGACCCGGCCGACCCGCTCGACGACGGCAAGCCGCCGCTGTTCGGCCCCTATCGGTCGGGTCAACTCCCGCCGTGGCCCGCCCCAACTCTCCCGGCGACGCGGCTGCGGCCCCGCCGCCACCGGGCCTAGCACTCGGGGCTCGGGATACGCGGCTAGTTGCGGCCCGACACGTCGGCCGCCCGGCCGATCACGTCGAGGATGGTGACCGCACCTGCCTTGTCGAGTGGCTCATTGCCATTGCCGCACTTGGGGGACTGCACACAGGACGGGCAGCCCTTCTCGCAGCCACACGACGACACCGCCTCGTGCGTGGCCGCGACCCATTCGGCGAAGGCCTCGAAACCGCGGTCGGCAAACCCCGCGCCGCCGGGGTAGCCGTCGTAGACGTAGATCGTCGGCAGCCCGGTGTCGGCGTGCAGGTTGGTCGACAGACCGCCGATGTCCCACCGGTCGCAAGTCGCCACCAACGGCAGCATGCCGATCATCGCGTGCTCGGCGGCGTGCAGCGCGCCGGGCAGGTTCGCGTCGCTGATCCCCGCAGCGGCGAGCGACTCGGGGGTGAGCGTGAACTGCACGGCACGGGTGGGCAGCGTCTGCGGCGGCAGGTCGAGTTCCACCGAGTCGACGATCTCGCCGCCGGGCAGCTTGCGCAGATAGCCGACGACCTGCGAGGTCACGGTCACCTCGACGAGGGCGACGTGCAGCTGGCCGTGCTCGGCCTTCCGCACGACGGTGACGACCGCGATCTCGGTCGTTTCGCGCGGCGATGTCGTCCAGTCCGGTTCCTCGGGGTGGACGAGCGCCAGCCCGTCGCCTAGATCGAGGTCGTCGACGACGTAGGAGGCGCCCTGATGGATGTGGACCGCCCCCGGATGAACCGATGACAGCGCCCGCCCGGTGTCGACGGTGCCCAGTAGTCGCGACGTGGAGGTGTCGACGATCAGGATCTGTCCGCCGATGCCGCCCCGAATGTCGATGTCGGCGTGTGGTTCCAGGCCCACCGCCGGGTACCAGCCGGCTTTGCGTCGACGAAGCAGACCCTCGTCGGTGAGCTCGTTGACGGCTTCGGCAACGCCGAGCCGGTCGACCTCGTCGGGCTTGAGTGGCAGTTCGGCGGCCGCGCACAGCAGGTGCGGCTTGAGTACGTACGGGTTTGTCGGGTCGAAGACAGTGGCCTCTACCGGTTTGCGCAACAGCGCCTCGGGATGGTGCACGAGATAGGTGTCGAGGGGGTCGTCGCGCGCAATGAGGACCACTGCCGACGCTGCGCTGCGTCGCCCGGCTCGACCGGCCTGCTGCCAGAACGACGCGACGGTTCCCGGGTATCCGGCGATGATGACGGCGTCGAGCCCGCTGATGTCCACACCGAGTTCCAGTGCATTGGTGGTGGCGACGCCGAGGAGCTCGCCGTCGGCGATGGCCCGCTCCAGCCGGCGGCGGTCGTCGGCGAGGTATCCCGCCCGATACGCCGCGACTCGCCCGGCCAGCTCGGGCGCGGCCGAGCCGAGCAGTCCGGCGGCGGTGCGAGCGGTGATTTCCGCGCCGCGCCGGCTTCGCACGAAACACAACGTGCGCGCGCCCTCGATGACGAAGTCGGCGAGGATGCGCCCGGCTTCGGCCCCGGCGGACCGTCGGACCGGTGCACCGTTCTCCCCGGTGACCTCGGGAAGGAAGTCGGGCTCCCACAGTGCGACGGTTCTCTCGCCGGTGGGCGATGCGTCGTCGGTCACCTCGTTGGCCGGCTCGCCGATGAGCCGGCTCAGGGTCCGGGCCGGGTCAGCAGTCGTGGCGCTGGCGGCGACGACCACGGGGTCGGCGCCCGCCGCGCGCGCCACGCGCAGCAGTCGTCGCAGCACCAGGGCGGTGTGCGCGCCGAAGACACCGCGATAGTGGTGGCACTCGTCGACGACGATGAACCGCAGTTGGCGCAGGAACTGCTGCCACCGGTGGTGCCCGGACAGAATGCCGATGTGGCACATGTCCGGATTGGTGAACACGATTCGCGAATTGGCCCGCGCCCACTGGCGCAGCTGCGCATCGGTGTCGCCGTCGTAGGTGCACGGTGCCAGCCGGGCGAAGTCCGGGTTGGCGGCGAGAATCGTTGAGAGAGAGCGCAACTGGTCGGCGCCGAGCGCCTTGGTCGGCGCGAGGTACAGCGCAGTCGTGCCGTGGTCGGACAGCAGGGTCTGCAGTACCGGCAGTTGGTAGGCGAGGGACTTTCCCGACGCGGTACCGGTGGCGATCACCACGTGGCGACCGGCGAAGGCGTGCTCGGCGGCAACGACCTGATGCTGCCACGGCCGGTGCAGGCCGAGTTCGGCGTAGGCCGCGACAATCGCTGGGTCAAGCCACCGCGGCCACTGCCCGTAGCGCGCCTGGGCGGCTGGGATCACCTCGGTGTGGGTGACGGGCGAGGCATTCGGGTCGGTGCCGGCCAGCGCGGCGCGCAATAGTTCCTCACCGTAGGAGCCGCTCATCGTCCCGTCCTCGTCTGTCGCCGCACAGTCGCCGAAGCCCAATTTAGCGTCCCGGCCGACCCCAATCGGGCCACCGGACTATCGCTGTGGCGCTGAACGTGATTGACTTAACCCGGTCGTACGATTTGGCCGTGTCTCGAGGGCTCTCCTCGCCGCAGTCCGAATCTTGTTGCGAGCGTTGTACTTGGGTTTGGTTCGCGGATTACCGCAGGCTTTCACAGGAATGGCGGTTGGAACCGGCCGCGACGAGAGACATCCTCCCGCCGCAATCAGTAAATATGTGAAGGAATACAGGAATGGCACAGGGAACTGTGAAGTGGTTCAACGCGGAAAAAGGCTTCGGCTTCATCGCGCCCGACGAGGGAAACGGTGACGTGTTTGTTCACTACTCGGAGATTGAGGGAGCCGGTTTCCGCACCCTGGAAGAGAACCAGCGTGTTGAGTTCGAGGTCGGCCAGGGTTCCAAGGGCCCCCAGGCCACTGGCGTTCGCGCCGTCTAATACCTCGTTTCGCTAACGCGACTTACGAGACCACCACCGCGCCCGCCGTGTTCGGACATTCCGGACCGGCGGGTGCGGTTGTTCGGTTGGCACGTCGTAGCATGGCAGAGTGAGCCAGCTCGCGTTCTTCTCCGCGGATACCGATGACCCCTCGGTCGCCGATGTCGCCGGCCTGCTGGCCAGCACTGGTCAGGCCGTACCAATGCCGGGCGGGACACGGGTGTCGATAGTCGTCGACGATCAGTGGCGTGCCCGGGCGTTGGCGACCGAGCTGGAGCTGGCCGGGCTCGCCGTCGAGATCGCCCGTTCCGAGGAAGGTTCCCCGATCGTGCGCACGACGCCGACGCCCGCGCTCGACGATCTGCGCGTGCAGTGGTCGTCGGGGGCGGTCAAGGCTGTCCCGGCCGGATGGACGCCGAGTTCGCGCGCGCTGCGGCAGTGGGCGATCGCCACTGGTCGCCGGGACGGCGGCAACTACCTGTTGGGTCTCGATCCGCACGCCCCGGACACTCATCCGGCGCTCGCAACGGCGCTCATGCGGGTGGGGGTCGCGCCGATCTTGACCGGTGCTCGCGGCGGTGTTCCGGCATTGCGGATCGCCGGCCGGCGTCGCGTCCTGAGATTCGTCGAAATGGTCGGCGCCCCGCCCGATGAGCCGGGTGCCACGCCATGTTGGCCAATTGGGTGATCCAACGGCTTATTAGGCTATGACCTGCGGATATGATGTTCTCGTCGCCTGAACCAGCAGGGAATGGCTCCCCTTCATGTGCAGCGGCCCCAGTATATAAGGTAAAAACTCACCAACGGGGTGCAACCGGCGCTCCGAGGTGAACTGAGGGACGCCCGTGGCTAAAATCGACACCGCATCGCCCGGATCGGGGACGATTCGACGGCTCGTTATCGTCGAGTCGCCGACCAAGGCGCGCAAAATCGCGGGGTACTTGGGCGCGAACTACGTCGTCGAGTCTTCGCGTGGACACATCCGAGACCTGCCGCGCGGCGCGGCCGACGTCCCGGCCAAGTACAAGGGCCAGCCGTGGGCGCGGCTGGGCGTCAACGTCGACGACAACTTTGAGCCGCTCTACGTGGTGTCGGCCGACAAGAAGTCCACCGTCAGCGAACTCAAGTCACTGCTCAAGGATGTCGACGAGCTATACCTCGCAACGGACGGCGACCGTGAGGGCGAGGCGATCGCCTGGCATTTGATGGAGATCCTCAAGCCCAAGGTTCCGGTCAAGCGGATGGTCTTCCACGAGATCACCGAACCCGCCATCCTGGCTGCCGCGGCCAATCCCCGCGAACTCGACATCGACCTCGTCGATGCGCAGGAGACCCGTCGCATCCTCGACCGCCTCTACGGCTACGAAGTCTCGCCGGTGCTGTGGAAGAAGGTCATGCCGAGACTGTCGGCGGGCCGGGTGCAGTCGGTGGCGACGCGGATCATCGTCGACCGTGAGCGTGAGCGCATGGCGTTCATCTCTGCCGATTATTGGGATATCGCGGCGACCCTCGACGCCGGTGCCGATGCGTCTCCGCGAACCTTCGCGTCGCGGCTGGTCAGCGTTGATGGTCAACGGGTGGCGGCGGGCCGTGATTTCGGCTCCGACGGCCAACTCCGCAAGGCTGACGGCGTTGTCGTCCTCGACGAGGCGCGGGCCCGAGGACTAGCGGCCGGACTCGCCCAGGCGACACTCACCGTCGCGTCGGTGGAGGAGAAGCCGTATACCCGGCGCCCCTACGCGCCGTTCATGACGTCGACGCTGCAGCAGGAGGCCGGCCGCAAGCTGCGCTTCACCTCCGATCGCACCATGCGGATCGCGCAACGCCTGTACGAGAACGGCTACATCACCTACATGCGCACCGACTCGACGACGCTGAGCGAGTCGGCGATCAACGCAGCGCGGGCCCAGGCCGGCGAGTTGTACGGCGAGAACTACGTGCACCCGACACCGCGCCAATACACGCGCAAGGTGAAGAACGCGCAGGAGGCGCACGAGGCGATCCGTCCGGCGGGTGAACGCTTCCGTACCCCCGGGCAGGTGGCATCGGCGCTGAACTCCGACGAGTTCAAGCTCTACGAGCTGATTTGGCAGCGCACTGTCGCGTCGCAGATGGCCGATGCGAAGGGCACGACGATGAGCGTGCGGATTGCCGGTACCGCCGCGAGCGGCGAGCAGGTGGCCTTCTCCTCGTCGGGCCGCACGATCACCTTCCCCGGCTTCCTGTCCGCCTATGTGGAGACCGTTGACGAGCAGGCTGGTGGCCAGGCCGACGATGAGGAGCGCCGGCTGCCGCAGCTGACCGAGGGTCAGCTACTGACCGCGGCGGAGTTGTCCGCCGACGGGCACGCCACCAACCCGCCGGCGCGCTACACCGAGGCGTCGTTGGTGAAGGTGCTGGAGGACCTGGGAATCGGGCGTCCGTCGACGTATGCGTCGATCATCGGAACCATTCAGGACCGCGGCTACGTCGTCAAGAAGGGGAGTGCCCTCGTGCCGTCGTGGGTGGCCTTCGCGGTGGTCGGGCTGCTCGAGGGCTACTTCGAGAGTCTCGTCGACTACGATTTCACCGCCTCGCTCGAGGACGATCTCGATCAGATCGCGGCCGGTGAGGCGAACCGCACGCAGTGGCTGACCGACTTCTACTTCGGCGACGCCGCCGAGAGTGTGGGCAGCGCCAAGCGCGACGTCGCGCACGCTGGTGGGCTCAAGAAGCTCGTCGGGGTGAACCTGGAGGAGATCGACGCGCGGACCGTCAACTCGATTCACCTGTTTGACGACGCCGATGGCCGCCCGGTCTATGTGCGTGTCGGCCGGTTCGGGCCGTACCTGGAGCGGACGGTGTCGGCGCCCGAAGCCGCCGAGCCGGCGCTGCAACGGGCGAATCTGCCCGCCGACATGACGCCGGACGAGCTAACCCTCGAGGTGGCCGAGAAGCTGTTCGCCACCCCGCAGGAGGGCCGTACCCTGGGTGCCGACCCGGTCACCGGCCACGAGATCGTCGTCAAGGAGGGTCGGTTCGGTCCCTACGTCACCGAGCTCCTTCCCGACGATGATGGCGACGATGGCGATGCTCCCGCGTTGACGGTGCCACCCGGCCCGACCCCCGTCGGCGGTGGCGATGCGCTCGGCAACGAGACGCCCATTCCGCTGGATACCGACGGCGGCGGCGCCACCACGACGACCACGACTCGGACGACCACGACTCGGACGGCCAAGAAGACGGCCAAGAAGACGGCCAAGAAGGCCGGACCCAAACCGCGCACCGGGTCGCTGTTCAAGTCCATGGACATCGCGACGGTGACCCTCGAGGATGCTCTGCGTCTGCTGTCGCTGCCGCGTGTCGTCGGTGCCGATCCCGCGTCGGGCGAGGAGATCACCGCGCAGAACGGCCGTTACGGTCCGTACCTCAAGAAGGGGACCGACTCACGGTCGCTGACCACCGAGGATCAGCTCTTCGGCATCACCCTTGACGAAGCCTTGAAGATCTACGCCGAGCCCAAACGCCGCGGCCGGGCCGCTGCCGCCCCGCCGCTGCGCGAACTCGGTCCCGATTCGGTGAGCGAGCAGCCGATGGTCATCAAGGACGGCCGGTTCGGGCCCTACGTCACCGACGGCGAGACCAACGCGAGTTTGCGCAAGGGCGACGAGGTTGCGTCGATCACGCCGGAGCGGGCAATGGAGTTGCTGGCCGATCGCCGGGTGCGCGGGCCGGCGAAGAAGGTGGCGAAGAAGACCGCTGCGAAGAAGGCGACTGTCAAGAAGGCTGCGGCGAAGAAGGCGACGGCCAAGAAGGCTGCGGCGAAGAAGGCGACTGTCACGACGACCGCGAAGAAGACAACCACGAAGAAGACGTAGCCGGGGAGTCGGTCGGCAGGTCAGACGTCGGCCTCGGCGGCCTCGTCATCGTGGTCGTCGTCCGACAAATCGGAGATCGGGCCGATCAACGGGCGCGCGAGCAGCGTTTCGATGCCCCGTCCGCGCAGTTCGACGCCCTCGCCGATTTCCCAGTGCTCGGCCTCGGCGTCGTCGCCGAGGAAGACGGCTCGGGCCGAGCCGAGGACGCGCGCCGGCTCATCCTTCGCCAGCTCGGTCAGCCGGGCAGCTTCGTTGACCGGGTCGCCGATGACGGTGTACTCCAGCCGTTGCTCCGACCCGATGTGGCCGGCGACCGCGCGTCCGGCAGAGACACCGATACCGAAGTCGGTATCGCCCAAGGCGGACTCGAGTTCGATCCGCAGCTCCCGGGCCGCGGCCAAGGCGCGCCCGGCGAAGTTATCCAGTTCCAGGGGCGCGCCGAAGATAGCCAGCGCCGCGTCGCCCTGAAACTTGTTGACGAACCCCCCGTGACGTCCGACGACGTCGACGACCACGCGGAAGAACTCGTTGAGCTGCGCGACGACCTCGTGCGGGGCGTGCTGTACGGCAAGTCGCGTCGATCCGACGATGTCGACGAACAGGACGCCGACATAGCGGTCCTCGCCGCCGAGTTCGGTGCCGGTTTCGATGGCTCGGCGAGCGACATCCTCGCCGACGTAGCGGCCGAAGAGGTTGCGCAACTCTTGACGTTCGCGCAGGTCGGCCACCATCTCATTGAACCCGGCCTGGAGTAGTCCGATGTCACTGCCGTCGTAGATGCGGACCGCTGCGTTGAGGTTGCCGTCGCTGACCTCGCCCATGGCCTGGCGGAGCTGTTTGATCGGATCGTTGATGGCGCTGACCAGCCGGTAGACCGCCAAGATACCGAAGGCCATGGCGGCGAACGCCATCCACAAAATCGGCCGGATCACGGAGCGGGCCTCGGCGATTCCGAGTGGGACCGAAGCGGCCAGCACGATGATGACGAGTTGTGGCAGCGCGACCACGATCACCCAGAACATGGCGATGCGGGTCGAGACGCTCGGCGACTTGACTGCGTCCGGGTCGTTGGCCATCGCGGCGACGGTGATCGGGCGCAGCACCTTCTCCGACTGCATGTAGCTCAGGGCGGCGGTCACCAGAGCGCCGATGGAGCTGCCGAGCGCAACGATGATGGCGGTTCTGCCCGAGGTCATCCCGGTCATCACGGTGAGGATCAACCCGCCGACGACCCATAGGCCGATATTGGCGATGGTCAACATCCGCGGTAGCGCCAGCGCTCGTCGTCGGGCGAATCCGTTGTCGGGCCGACTGCGCTGTCGGTGCCAGATCAGCACCGGCAGCGATAGCTTGATACTCAGCAGGGCGCCGAATACGGTCGCGAGAAGCAGGTAGACGAGGAAGGCGACCTGGTTGCGCACGGAGGCGTCGGTGAAGGTCATCGCATGGTCGCTGGGCATGCCAAAACGCAGGAATGCAAAGGTGAAGATGGCGCCGATTATGTTGGCGCGCAACAGGTCGAGGGCAAGGATCGGCCACGGGGTACGCGCCAGCCAGCGCGCGGTGTGCACCGCTTGCGCCCATCGGGACCGTCGTTCGACCATGCACTCCAGGTTAGCGGCGTGCTTGCAATTGTTAAACAGTCGTGGAGGCCACGTCACAATCGGTCGGCCTCTAGGGTGGGAGCCGTGGTAGACGTTTTCGATCGGCTGGTGGGCCAGCGCGACGTTGTCGACGAACTGCGCGCCGCGGCCAGTGGTGCGCTAACGGCTGCGCGCCGACTTGCCGAGCGGCCGTCGGGAACCGGGTCGATGCTTAGTGTCGATGCTGGTCAGAGTGGTGATTTGGCGGCCGCCGACCGGGCGTCGATGACCCACTCCTGGTTGTTCACCGGTCCGCCCGGGTCTGGGCGGTCAGTCGCAGCCGAGTGTTTCGCAGCCGCGCTGCAATGTCACTCGGAGGCAGGGTTGGGGTGTGGCGAATGTCGCGCCTGCGCGACTGTGATGAATCGCACTCATGCCGACGTGCGACATGTGGTGCCACAGGGCCTGAGCCTTGGCGCCGCCGAGGTCCGTGAACTGGTGCAGACGGCGGCCCGCCTGCCGGCTACCGGCCGCTGGCACATCATCGTCGTCGAGGATGCCGATCGGCTTACCGAAGCAGCCGCCAATGCGCTGTTGAAAGTTGTCGAAGAGCCTCCCGCGCGCACCGTATTCCTGCTGTGCGCGCCGTCCGTCGATCCGGAGGACATCTCGGTCACCCTCAAGTCGCGCTGCAGGCATGTCGCACTGGCGATTGCGCCGACCGCCGACATCGAGCGGGTCCTCGTCGAACGGGACGGAGTTGATCCGGCCAATGCGGCCTGGGCGGCCTCGGTGTGCGGTGGCCACATCGGCCGTGCGAAGCGGCTGGCCACCGACCAGGGCGCACGCGAGCAGCGATTGACGGCATTGGGGTTGGCCCGGGCGGCCACCGTTCCCGCGCGGGCCTACGCCGCCGCCGAAGAACTGGTCCACTCGGCCGAGGCGGCCGCCAAAGCGATCAGTGCCGAGCGCGATGCTCGGGAGCTGGAAGAGTTGATGACGGCATTCGGCGCCGGGGGAACGGGCCGGGGGACCGCGCGGGTGATGCGCGGCAGCGCGGGGGCGATCAAGGACTTGGAGAAGCGCCAGAAGTCGCGGGCGACGCGCACGGCACGCGATGTGCTGGATCTGGCGTTGATGGATCTGGCCGGACTGTTCCGCGATGCACTCGTCGTCTCGGCGGGGGCCCGGGTTACCGCGATGCATCCCGATCAGGCCGATCAGGTCATCGGGTTGGCCGGCTATGCGTCGAGCGCCCAGCTTTTGACCTGTGTGGATGCGGTCCTCGAATGTCGCGAGGTGCTCGACCACAACGTGAAGCCGAAGTTCGCACTCGATGCGATGGTGGCGAAGATTGGGCAGTCGCTGGCGCGGGGTGGCGCGTAGGGGGTCCGCGGTGATTGGGGTAGTCGACTACTCGCGTCCGCGGTGTTCCCCGCGATGACACTGAAGTGGTTCGATCCGCATCAACCGATTCTGGAGGTATCCCCGATGAGCGCAATGAAGAAGACCCTTGTCAGCGCGGCCGCGGTGGCGGCGGCGGTGGGCGGCACGTTTTCCGTCGTGAGTCCCGCTGCGGCAGCTGACTTTCCACTCGTGGCGACGTGTGGGACCACCAACGGCCAACACTGCCCGGATATCCCGAAGAACTCGGTCAACACGTTCGGTCCGTTGGTAATGCAGTTCACCGCGAGCACGGCGGGCTGCTCGTCGCTCTCCGTGCAAATCCTCGTCGACGGTGTGCCGCGTTCCCTGAACGTCCTGAGCCCCGGACAACAGACCCCGGCGGTGCGGGCGTGGGTCCCCTCCGGGACCCACGAGGTCGCCGTGCAGGCAGTTGGAGTCAAAGGCGGCTGCAACAGCGGCACCCTGACGGCATGGAGTGGCAAGCTGAACGTGCTGACCAACGTAGACGCACTGATGGCGAGTTGACCGACTGTCCCGGACAAGCCGACAGCCGCCTTCGGTGTCCCGAAGGCGGCTGTCCGGTCGACTGGTGCGTGTCACGCGGGAGAGGTGGAGCCGCCTAGGAGAATCGAACTCCTGACCTATTCGTTAGGGGCGAGCATCCCGGCTGGTCTCTCGGTGCTTACCGGCTCTCGTTAGTCCTGGTCGTCGCGTCGAGTGGTGTTGTCCAGCGCGCTCGGGCGGTACAGAGTCCAGCCATTTCCGTTGCATAACCGGTGCACGGCAGGTCTCGCCGAGGTCGACCAGGCGATCGTAGCCTTCGGGCGGTTCATAGTGTAGTCTATGCAACTATGTCGACTACATACCGGGATGCAGCATTGAAACTCTGGGGAGAGGCCGGCGGCTACGTCCACGACGCCTACACCAAACATCTGCCACTGTTCGACAACCTCCCCAACGAACTGCCCATCGTCATCGGCCTATCCGCCTACGGCCACTGCATAGGACACACCCGCGTCGGAGACGCTGCACTCGACGGGCCACGCATAACGATCGCGTCCAACACCTTCGCCAGCGGCACCACCGAAGTCTCAGACGTCATGCTCCACGAAATGATGCACGTGTCGCTGCACCTACGCGGCCAGTCCATGGCACACGCGGGCGAACCGTGGTATCGACTGTGCCGTGACCTCGCACCGCACGTCCTCGGCGAGGCACTGAACATCAAACGCGGCAGCGGCCGCAAGTCGGTGCGCATCGAGAATCCGAAATACAACGCCGACGGACCCGACACCCGAAAGACCCTCGTGCGCAAGGTGTCCGTCGAGGGTGGCACCAACCATGCCGACGTTGCACGCTTCCCCTACTCATACCGGCCGGCCGGAACACCTACAGGGCGGATCATCGACGTACCCACTTACTGAGGCGTGTAGGCAACATAACTGCATCGACTACAGATCGCTAATGAGAAATGGTCTCAACGTACAGACCGACTCACCGTGCGAGTCATGCCGGGCCGCGGTCACAGAGATTTTGACCCCCCTACCAGGTGACCCAAACGGGTCAGCCCGCACGCTGTCAAGGAGGCGACTACCGTGCGGGCTGATCCGGGGTCGATCTGCTGCCTATATCAATGTGCAGCGGATCGGGTTTATGCGGCGGTGCCGATCTTCACGACACCGGTTGGCTTGAACAAGCTCCAGTTGAATCGGCCCTCTACGCGGGCGCGTACCTGGTTTTTGGCGAAGTCGTCGCCTGTGGTGTCGGACCAGCGCACGTCGATTTGGCCGTCGCTGTCGAGGCTTAGTGCGGTGCGGTCGAGGATGAACGCGGTCTTTGCGGGCAGTGAGGTCGAGATGACTGCTTGGACTCCCCACAGTCGGCGGGCGACGGCGTCGGCGGGCAGACCACGGAAGGCGACGGCTGTATCGGCGGCCATGGACAGTTCGACGGTCTCCCAGTCGGCGGCGCTGATGATCAGCACATCGGGCGAGTAACCAACACCCTCTAGCTTGGTGATCGCCTTGCGGATCGACTCCAGCGGGGACGCCGAGAACGCCTGGATCTGTAGTCCGCTGGCGGTGGTGAGTCCGGTCATCTGTGGTGCGATGCCGGTCCCTGCGACGAATTGGGTTTCGACCGCGCGCCGCAACCCATAGATCAGCTCGTCAGCGACGAACCGTTCGATTGCAGTGTTGTCTGCGAGGACGTACTGCGGGATCGGCTCGGACAAGTGCGCAATGACGGTCAGTGCCTGCTCAATGGTTTCAAGCGACATTTCCGAGGTTGGTTTGGTGGCGCCCTGGGCGACGGGCGCGGCTTTAAGGTCGCGCACCGACTGCCGCATGTAGGCGTACTGCGCGGCGACGATACGCGCGGGGAGCACATCGAGGATGCTCTGTGGTGGTCGGCCCGTTTCCTGGATTTCGGCGAGCATCGGGACACTGATCGTCTGCTGTCCGGCGGCGGTTAGTGCCTTGGTTCCGGTGCGGCCGGCGAACTGGCTGGCCGCCGACTGTGCAGCCTTACCGGTCAGCCCGAGGTATCCGGATTTGGCGGTCATCGTGTCGTCGGCGGGGCGACCGTCGCTAGCGCCACCGCTGATGGGCGAACCGATTTCGTCGGCAAGTGCCCGCGCATCCGCAAGCACCTTCTCGTCGGCGCGTGCCTTCGCGATCATCTGACGGTAGCCGTCGGCGGCTTTGGTGGCATCGTCAATTGCGGTGGCTTCGTCGGCGGTCAGATCGCGTCCGAGTTGGTCGGCGGTATCAATGATTGTCGCGATTAGTTCGAGCTGCTCGTCGCGGCCCTTGGTGTAGTGCCGGATACGGAAACTGTCTTTCTGCATGGTGTCCTTCTCCTTGAGGATGTCGGCGGCCCGCGCACGGGCGAGATCCGATTTATGTTTGATGGTTGGGATGCCCACCGATTTCACGGCGGTGATGATCGCACTGCCGTTTGCTGGTCGGGCGACTAGCGACACTTCGACAAGGTCGAGATCAACTAGTTCGTTCGCACCGTCTGCGGCTTTCGCTGATTTGCGGATCGAATAGCCGATGCTCAACGATTTGACGCGGCGGGATTTGATGCTGCGGTATGCTGCGGCGCCGAATTCGGTGTCGACGTCGAGGCGGGCATGGATTTCGAGTCCCTGGTCAGTTTCGCGTGCCGACTTGACTTCGCCGACTTGCATTCGGGGGTCAGCGTGTACGTGCTCCCACAGGATGGGGATCGTGCTGTCATCGCTGATTGACTTGGTGAACGCGCCGGGCATGACCCGGTCGCCGTCGTGGTCAATGTTGCCGAACGTGGAGGCGTAACCAATGAATTCGCCGGGGTCGAGTCCGGTTGTTTTGATGCTCAATGCGAGCGATTTGTGATGCATAGGTTCCCCTTCCGGGGATGGAATGGAATGGTTCGACGGGGTCGAGCTGGCCGCGCTGTGCGCTGGCGGTCTCGATCTCGGAACGTTTCGCGGGCGATGCTGGCGGTCGATGCTGGCGGGCACTTTGTGTGCTGGCCGATCGGCTGGCCGCTATTGGCTGGCGAACTTTCCGAGATCAATTCTATCGCACGGTGGCTACGTTTCGGTGGCCAGGTCGAGCAGTGTCAGGTCGCAGGTTTTGATCGCACCGGCGACCCCGGCGGTTGCGGCCAGGAGTTCGGCTAGTCCTAGTGCGAGCTGTTCGATGATGCCGATGTATCCGGGTACACCGCGTTCTTGTCCGGCTGTGAGAACGATCGCCACTATTTGGTCGGCGGGCACGGTGTCGTCGAGGAATCCTCGGACGAGTTGTGCGGCGACTCGTCGGTCGGCGATCTGGTCGGCGGTTAGTTCAGTCATTTGTTTGTCTCCTGGGTTTAGTTAGGTCGCGGTCGGGTCGTCGGGGCCTTCGATTCGGATGAAATTGGCGATGGTGTTCCACGGTTCGACTTCGCCGCTACTGTCGACACCCAGTGGCACCACGCTCCCGGATCTTGTGACTCCCCATCCGACGAGCGGTGCCCAACTCTGCCGACCGGCGTCGTCGTATACGGCCCACCATCCGGGTGCTGGCATCACATATACGAACTCGTCGTCGTCGCGGTCGGCGGCGGGTGCGATCCGGTCGAGTGCCTTGGCGATCCGGTCGAGCTGGCGGAACATCACGTCGAGGTCGTCGTCGGTCATGCGGCAGAGCCTTTCTGGTGCGCGCTGACACAGCGCGAGTCGGATGTGTGGAAACCGTCGCGACGGTCGTCGTCGAAGACCAGGGCGTCGGAGCAGTAGCGGCAGACCTTGGCGTCCTGAGATGGTCCGTTTTCTTGACCCGCCTGACCCGCCTGACCCGCCGACCGGTCCTGACCTGCGGTGATGTGGTCGAAAGTTGGCGGGTTAGTGGGTCTTCCTTGACCCGCCGCTAACCCGCCTTGACCCGCCGGCGGGTTAGTTGGCGGGTTTGGCGGGTTAGTGGTTTTCATCTGACCCGCCACTTTCTGTCCCTGTTTGCGCTGGTCAAAGGTGGTTGGCGGGTTAGGCGGGTCAGGCGGGTCAGAAATACGGGCAATCTCAGGACGGGTGATCGTCCAGCGCGCAACCTTGTCCTTATTGCGGGCGTCGGAGTCGACCGTCCACCCGACTGCGCGAAGTGCTGGGGCGTGTCGGGTAATCAATGTGGTGACCGCACGCGACGACTTCGGCCAGTCACGCGGCCGCCGCCAATCCTTGTCGTCGGGTGTCAGCGCGGCCAGGATCTCAGCGGACGTCATACCCTCGGCGGTGAAGTGTTCGGCCCGCAGGTGCTCGATGAAGCCGTCGGCCGATAGGGAATCCTCGGCGATCCGATCAGCGCGACCCAAGTAGTGGGCCATGCCATCGGTGCCAAGTACCTCGTCGACTGCGGCCAGCACGCGCGCGAAGTCCGCCATGCGCGGCATCTCGGCCAGCCTGATCGTCGGCAGCCGATGATGCACTTCGGCGGCCAGGTCGAGCAGCGCACCAAACACAGCCCCCCGACATTTTGACCAAGCGAAATTCAGTTCGCCCTCGTCGCGTCGTCGCGCTTTCGGTATCCGGGGAAGGTCGGCCAGCACCATGCGCTCCCCAAGGTCGCCGCGCAGCGCACCGAGGTCAATGCCGTTGATGACGACGCAGCGCCGGAACTTGACGACGGCGAGACCAGCATCGGAGTACAGGGCGCGCTTGACGTTGCCGTCTCCGGTGGATGCACGGCACAGACTGTCCGACAGCCAGGCAGGTATGCCGCTGAGGTTGTCGAGCGCGACCACCCAACTGCCTGCCGCAGCGGTAACCCACGAGTCGGCGTCGCGGGGTGCCTGCCGCAGCGGGACCGGCGACGGGTCGATTAGGTCGACGATTGTGCGGGTTGCTGACGACTTGGCTGCACCTTGCTCGGCGATCAGGCCGACGACCGGGTGTGGTGCGTCCACCTGTATCAGGGCCTGAATCATGGCGGCCAGGATGACGGGCCGGTCGGCCTCGGCGATGTGCAAGAACGTCCACAGTTCGTCGAGACTGCCGCCGCGTTCGGGGCGCACGACGGGGCCGGTCAACTTCGTTCGGGTGAACACGACGGGCGCGGAGTCGGTGATCTTCCATCCGCCGCCGACGATCTCGATCACGTTGCCGTCGACGTCGCCGCAGTCGATATAGGCGCGGCCTTCGTGCTCGGCGGTCCGCAGGAACATGCAGGTCGGTTCCTTCATCGCAGCGACACCTTCGAGGACGTTCGCGGCGTCGGCCAGAGATTGCTGTGAAGCGACGAGGCCGGTGCCGGCGAAGTAACGCCTGGCGAGTTCGGCGCGCAGTCCGGTGCGCCCGCCGCGCAGCAACATCCCAATATGCGGGAGTGACTTGGATACGGCGAAAGGCTGTTCGTCTTCGCTCATACCAAGCCGGTATTCGGCCTGGGCGAGGTCGACGAGCAGGGCGGCGGTCGACCGCTTCTGTGTCGGTTCGACGTCGGTATCGGGATTGGTGAATTCGGTATCGTCCGGCGGCGGGATGGTCTGATCGGTCACGCCGACCTCCTCTCAATGTGTGCGCCGCTACGGACCGCGTCGGCGTGGTTGCGAACCTGGCGGGCCTCAGATGCCCAGTCGCGGGCCTGGGAAACGTCGACGGCGGCGGCCTTCATGCGCTCGCCGTCAACATCGTTGGCGAATACCCACATGATGGCGGCGCGGTAGACCGAGGCGACGCGCAGCGGATGCCCATCGGGCAACGCGGTCCACGAGGCGCTACCGAAAACTGGTGGTGTCCCGTGACGCTCAAGGCGTTGCAAAGTGGTGAGGGTGCCGTCGAGCGCGGCCTGAAAGTCGATCACGACGTACATCCCTCGACGCGCAGCTCGCTGGTCGGCCACACTTCGCAACGGTGGCTGAGGTCGGCGTGCTCGACGACGACTGCGGTGTACTTGGTGCTATCGGCGAGGATTGCGAGGACGCGGTGTCCTCGCGGGCTGTAGCAGGTAGCATGACTCATGACTGACTTCCTTCGTGGTTGTTGGTGTCGCCCTCGACCTGTCCGCCAAGACTTTGGGTCGGGGGCATTTCCATGCGCGGGGTGCGTAGGTCTTCGGTGTGGTCGTCGGCGATCAGCCCGAGGTCTTCGATCGCGGCGAAATGGTCGGCCCGCACGGCTTTAGGCCGCGCCGCTGAGGCCGAGTGCGGCCTTGAGGTCCGCGGTCGGCACGACGTAACGCGATCCGACCTTGATGACGCGGGTGGGAAACGTGCCATTTTGCGCGGCAGCGTAGGCGGTGCTCGTGCCGATGCCGAACGCTGCGGCTGCGGTCACGATGTCGGTCGAGACGCCCAGGGCGTCGATTTGTTCTGGTGTCATCTTCGAGTCCTATCTGGGATTCCGAACAAATTCCCGTGAATGTTCGGGAATACAAACAGGTCTATCACACGTTCGCTATCTCAGGCAACACCCGATATTCTGTTCGGTATGTCGAACTGGGTAGATGAGGTTGCAAGCCGTATCGGCCGAGAGGTCGCCAAGCTGAGGGGCGAGCGATCCGGACAGTGGCTGTCAGACCAGACGGCCGCAGTGGGCAAGCGAATCTCGAAGGCGTCAATTTCGGAGATCGAGAACGGGAAGCGCAAGTCGGTGTCGGTAGCTGATCTGATGGTGCTCGCGGCCGCGCTCGAAGTACCGCCGATAGTGCTGCTGTTCCCAGGTATCCCAGACGGCAATCTCGAAGTCTTGCCAGGCAGGGATACGGATGCATGGAGTGCAGTCGAGTGGTTCGTCGGAGAAGACAAACGGGACTCTCTGCCGAAGCTTGTGAGGCATCGGAATACGACCGCACGACGACTAAAAGAGCACGAGTTGCACGTGAAGTACGGCAAAGTCTCGCCAAGCGACCTAGGCAAATTCAACGACCTCATCGAGTCCTATAAACGGTGGATCGATGAAGACGAGGAGAAGATGCGTGCGGCAGGTGGGACTGTCGACGATGAGCGGTAGGCCGCGCCTGGCAATCGGCACATATGGCACGATCACCACGACCGAGTTGCCCGGTGGTCAGTGGGACGCCAAGACCCGATACCGCGACCACGACGGCAAGACCAGGCAACTCCGCGCCCGAGGCACAACCGCGGCCAAGGCCAAGGCAGCGCTCAAACTGAAGATCCGCGACCGCCAGCACGCGGTCGGCCACGACAACCTCGACGCCGATTCGACCGTCGCCCAACTCGCCGACCGGTGGATGCTCGACGACGTCGAGCGGGGCCTCGGTCGTGGCGGTAAGCCACGAACCGCAAACACCGTCGCCTACTATCGGCGCGTCGTCGACAAGATCATCAAGCCGGGCCTATCCGACGTGACATTGCGCGAGGCGGACACGCAGCGCGTCGACCGATTCCTACTCGCCCTCCCCGCACTATCGGCCCGCCGGGACGCTCGCGTGGTGCTGCGGCAGGCGTTCGCGCTCGCAGCGCGCTACGGATGCATCTCAGTCAATCCGGTGATCGACGCGCACCGACCACCGGCGAGTCTGGCCAAGCCGCGCGCCCTGGGCGTCGCCGACGTGCACGAGCTACGCCAACGCATACGCAAGTGGCAGGCCGAGGAACTACGCGGCCCACGCCGCGCCCACGACCTTGTCGAGATCTTCGACGTGATGCTGGGGACCGGCGTCCGGATCGGGGAAGTCCTCGCGCTGCGCTGGTCCGACTGCACCGACCTCGACGCCGATCGAGTCGCCGTCACCATCAGTGGCACCGTAGTCACAGAGAAGGGACGCGGCTGCTACCGACAGGACCATCCCAAGACCGACGCCGGACTTCGCACGGTCATCCTGCCTAAGTTCGCCGTCGAAGCGCTAAGACGGCAACGTGATCGAGGCATCCCCTCGGCCGAGGGTCTGATCTTCCCGACGCGCACCGGCTCGCCCAGATGGCCGTCCAACGTCCGCACCGCGTGGCGCAAAGTGCGCGGCGAAGAATACGGGTGGGTCAAGCCGCACAGCTTCCGCAAGACCGTGGGCACACTCGTCGCCAGGGAACTCGGCGTCGAGGCCGCATCGGTGCAACTAGGGCATTCGGCAACGGCCGTGACAGAGCGGCACTACATCGAGCGGGCCGTCGAAGCACCCGATATGACCAGCGTTCTAGACCGGCTCGCCTAGATATCCGTTGCATAAGCGTTGCATCCGACGAAAAAGACCAGGCAGCGCCACAGTCAAAACTATGGTCTACCTGGTCTAATGCGAGCCGCCTAGGAGAATCGAACTCCTGACCTATTCATTACGAGTGAATCGCTCTACCGACTGAGCTAAGGCGGCGTGCTGCGGGCAGCGAGAACGAGTGTATCGGCAAACCCGAAGCTGGCCAAAACCGCAACGCATCGGCGAGTAGGTGCCGACTCACTGCCCGAACTCGGCGCCACCGCACGGCACTCGGGTCCGGCGCGCCGGATCGAGGGCGTTGCGAACGAGCGCGCCGACCGTCGGCGAGAATGCCATGCCCAAGTGGCCGACTCGCGACTGCGGGCACACGTCCTGTACGACGATGTTGGTCACATTGGCGGCCGGTGGCATGAGCGTCACCGGGTACGGCGTGGACACCTCGTCGAAGCGGGTCGCGAGGTTCACGTATGCGACGCCGGGCTGTCGTGGCCCCCAGTAGTTCTGGCCGGGCGCGCGGGCGGGCAGTCGATCGGTGATCGCACCGATCCGGCTGGTGCCCCGACTCGGCGACGAGACCCCGACGATCGTGCCCACCCGCGGCGTCCGTAGTTGGGCGACGAGCTGGGCGATCGACCCGCCCTGCGAATGGCCGACAAAATCAGCCTTCTGGGCACCGGTCACGGCGAGGACGCGATCGAGGAATGCCGCGACCTGCCGCGCCGAGCGGTCCTTGTTGCCGACACCTCCGGTGTTGCCGCTCCAACTGGTCTGGCCGTAGGTCAGGCTGAATACGCAAAATCCCGCGTTGGCGAGCGTGGGGGCGAGATAGCCGAGGTTGGCAGCCTGGTTCATCGCCGTCCCGTGCAGCAGGATCACCGGGTCACGATCGGTGTGGCGGCAGTGCCATCGGTTCGATCCCGGTGGAGAATTCTGCGCCGATTGCAGGTAGCCGGCGGCGATGGCCGCTGGGACATCGGTCGCGACGGGGAACGGTGCGGCGACCGCGTGAGCTGCCGACAGGGTCGCACAAACCGCTGCGGCGCCGATCGTCGCCGTCAAGGTGGTGATTCGCATGGCAACATTGTGCCGCGTCACCCGGAGTGGCTAGGCGAGATCAGACCACGCCGTCAGCACGGGCTGCGTCGGCCACGGCCTTGGCGACCGCAGGTGCCACCCGGGCGTCGAGCGGGCTCGGCACAATGTAGTCCGGCCGGAGGTCGTCGGCGGCCACGGAGAGGATTGCCTCGGCTGCTGCGATCTTCATGTTTTCGGTGATCCGCCGTGCCCCTGCGTCGAGGGCGCCTGCGAAGACGCCCGGGAAGGCGAGGACGTTGTTGATCTGATTCGGGAAGTCGCTGCGGCCGGTTGCCACAATCGCCGCGTGCCGACGTGCGACATCCGGATGGATCTCGGGATCCGGGTTCGACAGGGCGAACACAATCGCATCGTCGCTCATCGAAGCGATGAGTTCTTCGGCGATCGTGCCGGCCGACACGCCGAGGAAGACGTCGGCGCCAAGGAGGGCCTCGGCCGCACCGCCGGTCAGCTTTCGCGGGTTGGTGCGCTCGGCCAGATCTGCCTTGAACTCGTTGAGGTCGGCTCGGTTGGTGGCGACGATGCCCTTCGAGTCGAGCACGACCACATCGGCGACTCCGCACGCCAACAGGATGTTGGCACAGGCCACACCGGCGGCCCCGGCGCCGGAGATGACGACACGCAAACCGGGGAGGTCGCGGCCCAGCACCGTGACGGCACCCTTGAGTGCAGCCAAGACGACGATGGCGGTGCCGTGCTGGTCATCGTGCATTACTGGGCAGTCGAGAGCTTCGATCACGCGCCGCTCGATCTCGAAGCAGCGCGGCGCCGAGATGTCCTCGAGGTTCACCGCGCCAAAGCTGGGTCGCAGGCGGATCAGCGTCTCGACGATCTCGTCGGGATCCTTAGTGTCCAGGACGATGGGGATGGAGTTCAAGCCGGCAAAACTGCGGAAGAGCGCCGACTTGCCCTCCATGACCGGCAGGGACGCCCGTGGGCCGATGTCACCCAGGCCCAGGACAGCTGATCCGTCGGACACCACGGCGACGAGGCGCTTGGTCCAGGTGTATTGGTCGACCAGTTCCGGTTGCTTCGCGATGGCCCGCGACACCTGTGCGACACCGGGGGTATAGGCGATCGAAAGGTCGCGCTGTGTGGTCAGGGGAGCCTGGAGTTCGATGGACAGCTTGCCGCCGACGTGCGAGAGGAAGATTTCCTCATCGGTGATCGGAGTGGTCATTGAGCTTTCGTCCGTACTGGTCACGATGGTCCTTACCGAGCGTTCGTTCGTCAATTGGCAATGGGTGTCGGTCTAAGCAGAAAGTGCCTTGGGTTCCCGCGCGTCGGGGCGCGCACACGACGGTGGGTGCGACTGGCCGGTGGCTGGGGCTGCGGGTGGGCTGCCAGGCACCGATGTTTGCCTGCGACGGCATCGTGCGCCGCCTGGTAGACATCGGAGTAAATTCTGCCAGTCACCCGGGCCGCTAGGCAACCGGGCGTGACACAGACGCGATCTCGCCCGGTGCAGGTCAGTGATGCGCGGCGTCTGGTCGCATCCGCGGACACGGAGTTGGCGCCACCTCGAAATGCCACCACTCGTTCGCATAAGTGCGGCAGAGTCCCCAGCGGGGGCCGGTACGGGCCAGCCACTGCGCACCGGCAAGCGGCCCGACGTCGATGGCCCGCCCCGTCACATGGCTCGACTCGCCGGGCGGCAGAACCCACCGTCGTGCGACCGCCGGGCTGCCGTAGGTGCGGATCCCCTCGCGCCACATCTGGTCCTGCTCTGCCCAGGACCGCTTGCCCGAGGTGATCCACAGTGCAACGCCCTCGCGCTGCGCGTGTGACCTGGCGTTCTGGAACGCGGCCGTAAGTTGAGGGGTCAACCCGCCCGTTGGCGCGGGTGCGGCGTCCGCCGCCGCGGCGGCGGGTACGGCCAGCGCGGTGACTGTGGCCAGCACTGCGGCGGTTGATCGGCGGGACGGCATGGGTTCTCCTCGGTGCAGGCACGCTCGGCGAAACTCCGGGGCACCCCCGGCGGATTGTTCGAATCTAGCGCGCCCCCCAAGACGATTGTCACCGGTGGCCTTCGGCTCGATACGATGGGAAGCTGTGACCACCACGACCACCCCGCCCCAGCGCAGGGCAGCACTGGCCGCATCCGCCTGGGTTCCCGTGGGCGGTGCGGTGTTTGTCAGTGCCTGGGGGGGGAACCAGTTCACCCCCCTGCTAGTCATGTACAAGCAGCACGGGTTATCACACGTGGTGGTCGACACCCTGCTGTTCGTCTATGTATTCGGCATTGTCCCAGCCTTGCTGATCGGTGGCCCGGCCTCCGACCGGTGGGGGCGGCGCCCCCTAATGCTGCCGGCCCCGATCCTCGCCGGCCTGGGCTCGGTCGCGCTCGCGCTCGGGGCTGATTCGGTGACGTTGCTATCGATCGGACGCCTGCTCAGTGGTGTCGCACTGGGTTTGGCGATGGCAGTCGGCGGCAGCTGGGTGGCCGAATTGTCCAGCGCCGCCGGCGCGCCCATCGGTGTCGGGGCCCGCCGCGCGACGATGTGCTTGACCGCCGGCTTCGGGGTCGGGGCCGCGGTGGCCGGCGCGCTTGCGCAGTGGGGACCCTGGCCGACAGTCACGCCGTACGTCGTCACCGTGGCGTTGTCGGCGGTCTCGGCGGTGAGTCTGCGGCACGTGCCCGAGACCCGGGTCCGCAACACATCCGGCCCGAAGGCGAGCCTGCTCACGGATTTGCGCATCCCGTCGGTGTTCACGCGGCGATTCCTTCTCGTCGTCGCTCCGGTCGCCCCCTGGGTTTTCGGTGCGTGCGCGATCGCGTACGCGATCCTGCCGGACCTGCTCAGCGGGCACACCACGATGCCGATCGCGCTGGCCGCCGCGTGCTGCCTCCTTGGTTTGACCGCCGGATTCGGCATCCAGTCGGTCGGCCGGCGGATCGATGCGCCGGGCAGCGTGCGCGGCCTGGTCGTGGCGCTGGTGGTGCTGATACCCGGGCTCCTGATGGCGATTGCCGCCGCCGTCACGCACAGCATTCCAGTCGGCCTGCTGGCCGCCGCCATCCTCGGCTGCGGCTACGGGATGGCGCTCATCGGCGGGCTACTCGAAGTGCAGCGCATCGCCGGACCCGACGACCTCGGCGGTCTCACGGCGGTCTTCTATGCGCTGACCTACATCGGGTTCGGCTCACCGGCGCTGCTGTCGTGGCTGATCGAGCGATTCCCGTCGTTGAACTACCGCGAATTCTTCCTCGTCGGCCTGTTGATGGTCGGTGTGTGCCTGGTGGTGGTGCTCATCGGTGGCCGGCTCAGCGGTGGCCGCGGCACCGACAGTCCGTAGACTGCCCACCATGCGTGTACTCCTCACCGGCGGGGCCGGATACATCGGTGCGCACACCGTCGTCGAGCTGATCGCCGCCGGGCACGAGGCAGTGATCTTCGATGACTTCTCCTGCTCGAGCCCGGTGGCCATTGAACGGATCAACGAGATCACCGGCACCCAGGTGTGCAATCGGACGATCGACGTGACCGATGCCGAGGCGGTGCGCGCGGGCATCGACGAGACCGGACCGTTCGACGCGATCATCCACCTCGCAGCGCGCAAGGCGATCGGCGAATCGGTGAGTCTCCCGCTGGAGTACTACGAGAACAATGTCGGCTCGACGATCGTGATGCTCGCTGCCATGCGCGAGCATGGGATCAGCACCTTCCTCTTCTCTGGTACCGGCACGGTGTACACGCACCAGGAGGACCTCCCCTTTGTGGAGACCTCTCGCACTGGGCTGGCCTTACCCAACCCGTACAGCAAGTCCAAGCGGATCTGCGAAGAGATCATGGCTGACTTCGCCCGCACCGGCCCGGACAGGCGGCTGATCGGGTTGCGCTACTTCAACCCGATCGGTGCACACGAGAGCGGCCTAATCGGCGAGGACCCGCAGGGCATTCCCAACAATTTGATGCCCATTGTGGCGCGTGTGGCCGCCGGAATCCTGCCGCAGGTGAGTATCTTCGGTCGCGACTATGACACGGTGGACGGGACCGCCCTGCGCGACTACATCCACGTCGTCGACCTCGCCCGCGGTCACCTCGCCGCCATTGAGCACGCCGAGCGCGGCATGCACTTCTACAACTTGGGCACCGGCCAGCCGTCGAGTGTGCTGGAGTTGATCGCCGCGTTTGAGGAGGCGTCGGGGCGACAGATCACCGTCGTCGACGCGCCGCGCCGCGCCGGCGACGCGCAGGCCACTTACTGTCTGCCAGACAAGGCACACGTCAAGCTCGCCTGGCGGGCCGAGTTCGGCATCGGCCGGGCGTGCGGCGATTATTGGCGCTGGCAGCAGCAGAACCCGGAGGGGTACCGGTCCTAAGAGTTCGGATCGGGTGCCCACTCGGCGGGGTTGGGGTGCCCACTCGGCGGGGTTCGGGTGCCCACCCGGCGGGGCAGGGCGCTAGTCGAGCAGGGTCTCGGTCTTGGCATACCCGGCCTCGACGTCGGCCTTGCGGTTGCGCCACCAGGATTCGTTCTCGCGGTACCAGTTGATCGTCGCTGCTAGCCCGCTGGCGAAGTCGGTGTAGCGCGGCCGCCAGCCGAGTTCGGTGCGCAGTTTTGTCGAATCGATGGCGTAGCGACGATCGTGGCCGGGCCGGTCGTTGACGAATACGAAGGCATCGCGCGGTTCGCCGAGCAGTTCGAGAATCGTCTCCACGACGGTCCGGTTGTCGGCCTCGCCGTCGGCGCCGATCAAGTAGGTCTCCCCGATGCGGCCGCGGTCGATGATCGTCCACACCGCGTCGTTGTGGTCGTCGACGTGAATCCAGTCGCGCACGTTGCGGCCATCGCCGTAGATGCGCGGGCGGACACCGGTCAGCACGTTGGTGATCTGGCGGGGAATGAACTTCTCGAGGTGCTGGAACGGCCCATAGTTGTTGGAGCAGTTGGAGATTGTCGCCTCGATCTCGAATGACCGCACCCACGCCCGCACGAGCAGGTCCGACCCGGCTTTCGTCGCGCTGTAGGGGCTCGAGGGGTTGTACGGCGTCGCCTCGGAGAATCGGGCCGGGTCGTCGAGCTCGAGGTCGCCGTAGACCTCGTCGGTGGAGATGTGGTGGTAGCGCACACCATGGCGCCGAACCGCTTCGAGCAGGGTGAAGGTTCCGACCAGGTTGGTGGCAACGAACGGCGCGGGGTCGTTGAGCGAGTTGTCGTTGTGCGACTCGGCCGCGAAATGCACGACGAGGTCGCTCCGTCCGACGAGACCGTCGACCAGTTCTGCGTCGGCGACATCCCCGACGACGAGCCGAACCTGATCGGCGACGACGTCCAGCGACGCCGGGTCGGCGGCGTAGGTGAGCTTGTCCAGGACGGTGATGTCGACGTTGGTACGGGTGGCCAGGGTGCGGAGTACAAAGTTGACGCCGATGAAGCCGGCGCCCCCGGTGACCAGTATCCGCATGGTGCTCCCCGCTAGAGGCGGCAGTGTTGCCGTCGGTCCAGTCTAGTGGCCGAGGTCAAAACCGGGGGCGTGGGCAGTTGCTGGGCATGTGGCTGCGAGCCGTCGGGGGATCGACTTGTGAAATCATCGGAACCTTGTGCCGGGGGCCGCAATAGGGGGATGGCCGCTGACGCCCCCACGGGAGGTCTACGCCGTGCGTTAGTCGCCCCACTTGAGCGTGGGGGTGACCATATGGGCGCTACCGTTGGTTACGTTGCCCCACACGATGGGGGTATCCCCTCCCTGATAGGTCGCTGCCGGTGAGTGCGACCTGGGGCACCGCGGCAGTCGCGGGGGAGATACTGAGGATGGTGGCGCTGGCGGCGATCACCGATGCCGCCAGCGTCGCGGCGATCCGGCGGGGTCCCGCGCGGTAGGCCGATTCATACATGGTGGTGCCTTTCGATGCGGGCGGCGGGCCGCGTTGGCGACCAGGAACAGTCTTCGCCTCCGCCGCCAGGGTGGCGCGAGTACTGGACTACTCGAATCCGAGCGCCATCGTCCACCGGCGACACACCACCACTGCTGGGCCGATAGCCTGGGGCAATGCGCGGAATCATTCTGGCCGGGGGCACCGGCACCCGGCTGCACCCGATCACCCAGGGCGTGAGCAAGCAGCTGGTTCCCGTCTACGACAAGCCGATGATCTACTACCCGCTGTCCACGTTGATGCTGGCCGGGATCACCGACATTCTCATCATCACCACGCCGCACGACCGGCCGGCGTTCGAGAACCTGTTGGGCGACGGATCGCGGTTCGGCATTTCCCTGACCTACGCCGCCCAGGCGTCACCCGATGGCCTGGCGCAGGCCTTTGTCCTCGGTGCCGGTCACATCGGTGACGATTCGGTCGCACTTGTGCTGGGCGACAACATCTTCTATGGACCAGGGCTGGGCAGTCGGCTGGCCGGGCACCGCGGGCTCGTCGGCGGTGCCGTCTTCGCATACTGGGTCGCCGACCCCAGTGCCTACGGCGTGGTGGAGTTCGACGAGCAGGGCCGGGCCGTCTCGCTGGCGGAGAAGCCCGCGCAGCCGCGTTCGAATTTCGCCGTCCCCGGCCTCTACTTCTACGACAACGATGTCATCGAGATCGCGAAGTCGTTGCGGCCCAGCGCGCGCGGCGAATATGAGATCACCGACGTCAATCAGCACTACCTCGACCGCGGCGCGCTGTCGGTGACCGTGCTGCCGCGTGGAACCGCCTGGCTCGACACCGGCACCTTCGACTCGTTGCTCGATGCAGGGAACTTCGTGCGGACCGTCGAGCAGCGACAGGGACTCAAGATCGCCGTGCCGGAGGAGATCGCCTGGCGGCAGGGCTGGCTCTCCGACGACGAGGTACGCGTGCGGGCCGTCGGGGCGGCGAAGTCGGGGTACGGCGACTATCTGCTTGATCTGCTGCAGCGGGGAAAGGGCTTCTAGCACATGAAGATTCGCGAACTCGCGATCAGTGGCGCGTGGGAGTTCACGCCGATCCAGCATGGAGACAGTCGGGGGGTCTTCCTGGAGGCCTATCAGGCGCCGCTGCTGGCCGAGGTCATCGGCCATAACCTTGACCTCGCCCAGGTCAACGTGTCGGTATCGGCGGCGGGTACGGTGCGCGGCGTGCATTTCGCCGATGTCCCGCCGGGGCAGGCGAAGTACGTTAGCTGCGTCGTCGGCGCAGTGCTCGATGTCATCGTCGACCTGCGGGTTGGTTCGCCGACCTTCGGCCAGCATGAAGCCGTTCTTCTCGACGACATCGACCGCCGCGCGGTGTATTTGAGTGAGGGATTGGGGCACGCATTCTGCGCGCTGGCGGACGGGTCGACCGTGGCTTACCTCTGCTCGACGGGGTACAACCCGGCCGCCGAGCACGGGGTCAATCCGATGGACCCGGCGTTAGGCATCAAATGGCCCACTGTTGGACGCGACGGAGCACCGCTGACCTTTGAGTTGTCGGCCAAGGACAGCGCAGCGCCGGGGTTGGGGCAAGCGGAAATTGACGGATTGCTCCCCGACTTCGAGGCGGTAGTGACCTACCTACGTAGCCGAGTCGGTTCGAGCGACTGAGTCACCGCAAAGTCCGGACTGAATCCGAAAGTTGGAAACGCAAACATTTCCTGGTTTGCCGACAGTACAGTTCGCCTACCGGTGACGGGTGCCGGGCCGGTCGCGCTTCTATTGGGAGGTCAAGTATGCCGAGGCTTATCGGGTGTCGCAGCAGGGTGGTCGTTACTGGTGTATTCGCCGTGGTGTTGGCGACTGTGGTCACTGGCTGTGGATCGGAAGCCGGACCCGACTATCAGGCGCAGCTGAGTTCGGTGCAGGCGCAAGAATCATCGGCGGCAGCCAATGAGAAATTTGCCGCCGACGCCATGCTCGCCGATCAACACATCAACGCGGTGCAAGGTCCCGAGCGGGTGGCCGAGTTCACCGCCATCACACAGAACTCCTGTCCGGGATCGGTGCTTGCGAATCGGCTGGCCAAGCTCAAGGCGGAGAACAAGATCGACGGACTCACCTATGCGCCGGGCAAACGCACCGAGATTATCGGTGCCCATACCGAAGCCGACCCGAACCACGTTCTCGTTGTTCTGCGCAACAGGGCGCCCGCGCAGCAGCAGCAGCCACAGGCCATCGTCATGCGGGTCAAACTCGGCACCAACGCAGGTAAGAAGTGTGTCAGCGAAGTGGAGCGAGTGTGATGAAACCGAAGTTGACGAGGCAACGCCGGATGACCGGGGTGCTGGTCGCTGCGACCGCAATCGTCGCCGCGGCTGCCGGATGCTCCTCCGGAGACGGAGGGGCGCAGGATCAGGCTCAACTCAGTTCGGTGCAGGCGGCACAAGCCGCAACCGATGCTAAAGTTGCTGCTGCGCGGGGATTTGCCGAGGACCTCGGGGTGATCTACGCGGTGCCGCCTGGTCCCGCGCGCGGGGCCTGGTTCGACAAGGTGATGGCGATTTCGTGCCCCGGTTCGGCGATGGCCAAGGAATACCAAAAGTCGAAAGAAGCCGGGTGGCTCGAGCGGGTTCAGCACGTTCCGGGTAGCGCCACACAGATTGTCGCCGCCTTCAGCGATAAGGCACCCGGAGACGTTCTCGTCGTCGTCAAGTCGAAGATGGGCAACCAAGCGCCCGGCACCAAGACCTACTCGGTGGTTACCCGGATGTCGATAGGTGAGAATGCGGGTAAACCCTGCCTCAGTAAAGTCGAGTACCTGTAGCTCCGGCGAGCGGGAACGGCGGCAATGCTGCTGTATGCAGCCAACTTTGCCAGAGGTCAGCTAGCGACACCGACGAGTGCTCGGCTGCCTGCGCGGTGAAATCCTCGGTGCTCACCGAGCTGTAGCGATATTTATCGGTCCAGTGCCGGAGCAGCGCGAAAAAAGAATCGTCGCCGATACGCAACCGGAGTGCATGCAGCGTGAGTGCGCCGCGCTTGTAGACCCAATCGTCGAACAGTTGGTCCGGACCGGGATCAACGAGGACGCGCTGAGGTTTCATCGCAGCCAGCTTGGCGTAGTAGTGCCGAGCCCAATCGTCGGCGCGTTGACCGCCGCTGCGCTCGCTCCATAGCCACTCCGCATAGCAGGCAAAGCCTTCATGTAACCAGATGTCGCTCCAGCGGGACAACGTCACCGAGTTCCCGAACCATTGGTGGGCGAGCTCATGGGCGACGAGCCGCTCCGCATCGCTGGTCGAGTCACAGTGATTGGCGCCGAAGGTGGAGAATCCTTGGGCTTCGAGCGGAATCTCCAGCGGGTCCTCGGTGACGACAGCGGTGTAGCGGGGGAAGGGGTACGGGCCGAACAATTCGGTGAAGACGGTGAGCATCTCGACTTGGGGTGCGAATCGTTCGCGAGCCGCGGTCCGCAGTGAGCGGGGTGCGACCAGTTCGACCGGGACCGGCTTAGTCGCCAGCGACACCGACTCGTAACGGCCAATCTGAATCGACGCCAGATAGGTGGTCATGGGTTCGGTTTGTTCGAAGACCCACGTCGTCTGCGTTGCCTTGGTTACTTTTTCGGTGCGGACACCATTGGCCACCACGTAGAACGGGGAGTCGGTGGTGACGGCGATGCGGTAGCTGGCTTTGGAGATCGGGTGGTCGTCGCAGGGAAACCACGACGGTGCACCGTTCGGTTGATTCGCGCAGAGTGATCCGGCAGTGAGTTCCTCCCAGCCAACCTCCCCCCACTGGCTACGGATGGGGCAGGGGTTGCCGGCGTAGCGCACGACGATCCGCAACGCACCACCGGGCGGGACCGGCGCACTCAGCGTGACCGCCAGCTTGCCGCGTCGGTGTGTGTACCGCAGTCGCTCCCCGTTGACGGTGACGCGGGAGACGGTCATGGCCGTCGCCAGATCGAGTTGCAGGCGACTCAAGTGAACGTTGGTGGTGGCGGTGATGGTGGCGACGCCAGCAAGTCGATTTGCCGACACTTTGTACTGAAGGACAAGGTCGTAGCGAGAGACGCGGTAGCCGAGATTGCCGTTGTGCGGGAGGTAGTCATCGACGATGTCGTCGGGGTTGCCGAGAACCGGGGAGCGTCGCGACTGCAGACTGCGTCCTGATTTCCCTGGCAAGGGTTACTCCTCCAGCTCATCGTCAGTTGCGGGCGTGGACTTGGCTCCGCGAGCCTACGCTACCCTGGGCGCCCGATTCTGCGCGCTGCGTCGTCGATCCACCCAGACCACTCCGGTGGCTACCAGTGCGATGACCAGAGCAATCGCGAGGATGTACCAGGCGACGCTCGCGGCCCCGCCCGGACCGTTCGGATCTAAGAACGGGTAGGGGTACCACCACGGGTCGCCAGTCGCAGGATTGGTGGTGGCTGGTCCGCGCACCAGCGTGTAGGCGACCCAGACGATGGGGAAGATGAGAACGACGGGGACCGTACGCCAACCCAAGCGTCGACCGACGGGACCAATCACAAGATCGAGCAGAAGGAACGCTGGACCGATCAGGTGCAGAACCTCATTCGACCACGGAATGGCCACGCTGCCTTGCGGTAGCTCGATTCCGCGGAGCAGTGCGTTGTAGACGACGCCGGTGACGATCATGTAGCTGGTGACGCAGGCAACGGCAATCGCCAACCCGCGCGGCTCCGGTGGCCCGGTTCGCCGACCACGGCTGAACCACCACAGGCTCGACCACATCAGCACGGCGGCGGCGGCAAGATTGGACAGGATTGTGAAGAAGCTGAAGAAGTTGCCAACGGTCGTCGCGGCGTCGCGGTCGTAGGCGGCGGCCACGTCGACCGACGAAGCGAACTGTGCGGCGACGGCGGCGACGATGACGCCGGACATGGCGAGCCGGAGGAGATTCCAGATCACCCGATTGCGGGTCGACGGCACGGTTGGCTCCTCGGGGAGGCGCGCTGACGACGGGTGACGGTCAGGGGAACACGCTGTGCGGGGTCACCATACCTGGCACGCTGGTAGCCGGCCGGGGCATATGACGACCACCGGCAGAATGAAAGGACTCGACATGGCCTTCCTGCGAACCCCCGCGCTGCTCCTGGCGCGAGTTGCCCTCGGATTCATCTTTGTGATGCACGGATGGCAGAAGTTCACCACCGGCCACAGTGCCCTGACCGCTGACTTCCGCAAGCTGGACGTCCCCGCGCCAGCGGCTTCCGCGTTCTTCGCGACCTGGGTGGAACTCCTCGGCGGGATCGCCCTGATCCTGGGCGTGCTGTTGCCGCTGGTGGGCGCGCTGCTGGCGATCAATATGATTGGCGCGCTGGTGACCGTGCACCTCAAGGGCGGCTTCTGGATGCCCGATAGCGGCTACGAGTACGTTCTCGCCCTGGCCGCCGGTGCGCTGGCGGTCGGGTTCGCCAACGCCGGTGTGTTGTCGGTTGACCATTACCTGTTCAACCGCGTCTATCGGAGCCGTTCCGTCGACGGGTCGGGGCGGTAGCACACCCACCACGTAGGTTAGGGTGCCCTTAAGTAGAGTTGTGGAAAGGGGTAATCCGATGACCAGCGCGCGCACGGCAACGCAGCTGCTGCTCCGCATCACCCTGGGCGTGGTCTTCGTCGCCCACGGATGGGAGAAGCTGCACATCAAAGGCGTCGACAAGACGGCGATGATGTTCGACAAGCACCTGCACATCCCATTCCCGGCGGCGGCTGCGCACTTCGCCACCTGGGCCGAGCTGCTCGGCGGCCTCGCGCTCATCGTCGGCGTCCTGCTGCCGTACGTGGGCGTCCTGTTGGCGGCGACGATGATCGGCGCCGGATACTATGGACATCACGATAAGGGCTTCTGGATCCAGCAGAACGGGTGGGAGTTCAACCTGGTGCTGGCGGTAGCGGTGCTGGCGGTCGGATTTGCCGCCCCGGGAGCCGCCGCCGTCGACCACTACGTGGGCGCGCGTCGTCGAACCCCGGCGACCGGCCGGGCCCGCTGACCCTGGGAAGTCCGTCCTATTGCCGGTTGGACCCTATTGCCGGTTGGATGCGGTCACCAGCCACAGTGCGCCGGGTAGCTTCACCGAACCGTCGACGAGGTGCCGGCGGATACTGGCGCGAGCCTGCTCCAGCAGATCTGCCCACTCGGACTCGCTGAGCTCGTCGACGAGTTGCTCGCGGGCGAGGCGCCCCGCCGTCGTCGCCAGGATCAGTGTGAGGCGTTCCTCGATGCCATCACTGCCGTCGACGCCATGGTCGATGACGATGTCGAATGGGTCGATTTTGGCGTCCGACCACCCGGCGGACCGCAAGACCCCGGTCAGATAGTCGCGATGGGCGAAGGCCACCGGTCCGGGACGCCCGGGCGCTGGGGGCACCGGCGGTTCGGGTAGCCGCGCGGTGATCACCTCGGTCCCCGCACCGCCGAAGGTGGGGTTCTCGTCCACACCGCGCCAGCATGCGAAGGCCAACCGCGAATCGATCGCGGTGAAGCTACGAATGTTCGCGAACGCCACCGCCGGATCGTCGAAGAACATCACGCCGAACCGGGACACGACGCGCTCGAACGGCGTGCCCGGCGCAGCCGCCCCGATATCCATGACCTGGGCATCACCAAGCAGGACCGTCGATGCCGGCACCCGGCGCCGTGCGGCGGCCACCATGTCGGGGGCGATGTCGACGCCGACCATCGCCGTTCCCGCCGCGGCACCCGCCTGCAGGAGGGTACCGGAGCCGCAACCGACGTCGAGGGCGCGCAATTGCGGGCCGAAGCCGGCCGCGTCCACAATGGCTTCGGTCACCGGTGCGTAGACGGCGTCAAAAAGCGACTCGTTGGCCACCCAGCCAGCCGCACCCGCGCGCCAACCACTCGAATCGTAGGTCTCGGCCATGGCACCGATCCTACGGGCGCAGACTACTGCCAGGGGACGATCGGATTGCCCTGCCACCGGGTGTGCGCGGGGACCACATCCCCGCGCATCACCAGCGAGGCCGGCCCGACGGTGGCCGATTCGCCGATCCGTGCCGCGGGCAGGGCGACGCAGTGCGGGCCCAGCGTGGCGCCCGGACCGAGTTCGACCCTGTCGATCGCCATCACGCGATCATGGAACAGGTGGGTCTGGACCACGCATCCGCGCTGAACGGTCGCGCCGTCGCCCAGGGTCACCAGATCGGCCTCGGGCAGCCAATACGTCTCACACCACACGCCGCGCCCGATGCGGGCGCCCAGCAGGCGCAGCCACACCGTGAGGATCGGCGTGCCGGTGGCGGCGTTGGCGAACCACGGCGCCGCGACCGTTTCCACGAAAGCGTCGGACAATTCGTTGCGCCACACGAACGAACTCCACAGGGGGTGTTCGGAGACCCGGATCCGGCCGACGACAATCCACTTCGCCGCCGCCGCGATGCAACAGGCCGCGGCACCCGCGACGAGGAGCAGGAAGCCGCTCAGCGCGGCGGCGGCAACCGGCGCCACGTGAACGGCGAGGTACTGCGCCCCGAGTAGGACGTAGACGCCGATCCCGAAGGACACCATGACCGGCACGAGGCGCAGCGTCTCGATGGTGGCGCGGGCGATGCGCAACCGCTTCGACGGTGAGAAGGTGCGGGAACTGTCGGCGCTGGCCGTCACCCGGCGCAGCCGAACCGGGGGGCTGCCCAGCCAGCTCGATCCCGACTTCGCCTTGCTCGGCGTCGCGGAGAGAACCGCCACCAGGCTGTTCTTCGGAACCTTGCGTCCCGGTGCGGTGATTCCAGAATTTCCGAGGAAGGCCCGCTTGCCGATTCTGGCCTGATCGATGTGCAGCCACCCGCCGCCCAACTCGTAGGAGGCCACCATCGTGTCGTCGGCGAGGAACGCCCCGTCGTCGATCGTGGTGAACTTGGGCAAGACCAGCGCGGTGGAGATCTCCGTGTTGCGGCCGACTTTCGCGCCCAGGAGCCGGAACCACACCGGTGTCAGCAATGAGGCATAAAGCACGAACAGGTAGGTCCGTGCCGCGTCCAGGACGCGCTCGGTCAGCCACGCCTGCCATCCCACCCGCGACCGCACCGGGTGGTACCCGGCGTTCATTCCGATCGCGAGCAGCCGAACGAGTATCGCCGTGATCGCCGCATAGGTGAACAGGCTGACCAGGGTCGCTGGCGGAACGAGCCAGGCGGCCCGGATCGCGACGTCGCGCAAACGTGCACGGTCCGCGATCCCCACGCCGAGCACGGCGAGTCCGGCGGCCAGCGAAAGCAGCGGGATTGCCGCCAAGACGAGCGCGGACAGTGCGTAGATGGCGGCCCACCGGGTATGGCGCTCCGGCCGTTCCGGCGGCCATGGGTGGCTTGCCTTGCCGACCTTCACCGCCGGTGAGCCGGCCCACAACTGTCCGGCCCGAACCCGGCCGCGAACCGCTGAACCCGGTTCCACCACCGCATCCCGCCCGACGACGGTATCGGGGAACAGGGTCGAGCGCGCACCGACGGTCGCACCCGGCTTGATGACGATTGCCCCGATGCGAACCTGATCGCCGTCGATCCACCAGCCGGCCAGGTCGACCTCGGGTTCCACCGAAGCGCCGTCGCCGACAGTCAGCAGGCCGGTTACCGGTGGCAAGGTGTGCAGATCGACGTCCCGGCCGATGCCGGCGCCGAGGGCGCGGGCGAAATGAATCATCCACGGGGCGCCAGAAATATTCGCGGCGCCACTGGCCTCGACGAGTCGCTCCGCGCACCACAACCTGGTGTGGACGCTGCCGCCGCGTGGATAGACCCCGGACTTGATGCCGCGCAACAGCATTCGGACAAACAACGCCGCGTAGGCCATCCGGCCCAGTGGGGTGATGAAGACGACGATGCCCATGACAACGATCCACCAGGGAACCCGGAACAACCATTCGATGTCCGGCCGAAGCCACGCCCCGATGTTGTTGGCGACGGCCAGCCAGGTCACCCACTGCAGACCCGTCAAGGTGGCCAGTGGGATGCTCGCGACCGTTTGCACCAATCCGGTGATCCGCGGGGTCGGCTTGACCGTGCGCTCCACGATGCGCTCCGCCGGACTCCACGAGGCGAGCAGCTGGGCGAGGCGCCCCAGGCGCGGGTTGTCGTACAAGTCGCCGACGGTGACGCTCGGATACCGCTCGCGCAGGATGGAGACGAGTTGGGCGGCAGCGAGCGAACCGCCGCCCTCGGCGAAGAAGTCCGCGTCCGCGTTGGTCACCCTGACACCCAGGACCGACGACCACCCGTCGGCCAGCCACTGCTGATGCTCGGTGAGATCGCCGGCGTCCTCGTCGGCGGCAGTAGCACCCGGCAACGGCCACGGCAGCGCGTTCCGGTCGACCTTGCCCGAGACCCGGGTCGGCAGGTCATCGACGACGGCCAACCGCGGCACCATCGCTGCGGGGAGTTGTTCGGCCAGCGTGGCGTGGGCGGCCGCAACGTCGAAGTCGGGGTCGGTCGAGACGAGGTAGCCGACGAGCAGCTGGTTTCCCGCCGCCGTTGTGCGCACCGCCGCCGCCCCTCCGGAGACGCCCGGCAGGTTCTGCAGTGCACTATCGATCTCGCCGAGCTCGATGCGACGCCCACCCACCTTGACCTGGTCGTCGGCCCGGCCGGCGAAGACGAGGCCCTCCCGATCGAGGCGGACCAGGTCGCCGCTGCGGTAGGCGCGCCCCCAGCCGATGCTGGGCATCGGGGCGTACTTCTCGGCATCCTTGGCCTGGTCGAGGTATCGAGCCAGTCCGACGCCGCCGATGACCAGCTGGCCGGTCTGGCCCCACCCGACCTCGTTCTCCTGCTCGTCGACCACGGCCAGATCCCAACCGTGCAGCGGGTGGCCGATGCGCACGGGAGTGGAACCGTCGAGCCGGGCGGCGCACGCGACGACGGTCGCCTCGGTGGGACCGTAGGTGTTCCACACTTCGCGGGGAGTCGCCGGCTCGTCGCCGTTACCGTTACCGACCGGATTCGCCAGGCGCGCCGCCAGCTCGGGCGGGCACGCCTCGCCCCCGAAGATCAGCAATCGCACCGACTCCAGCGCCTGCGGCGGCCACAACGCGGCGAGCGTCGGCACGGTCGAGATGACGGTGACCGATCGGCGCACGAGCCACGGGCCCAGGTCCATGCCGCTGCGCACGAGGTCGCGCGGCGCCGGGACCAGACACGCGCCGTACCGCCAGGCGAGCCACATCTCCTCACAGGACGCATCGAACGCCACCGACAATCCGGCGAGCACCCGGTCGCCGGGACCGAGCGGATCGTCGGCCAGGAAGAGTTGCGCCTCCGCGTCCACGAAAGCCGCAGCGCTGCGGTGGGTTACCGCAACGCCTTTGGGGGTGCCGGTAGAGCCGGAGGTGAAGATGATCCACGCGTCGTCGCTGACGCTGGGACTGGGGGTGATGTTCGCCGGCCGGTTGGCCAGGAGACCGCCCAGTTTGCCGTCGTCGGTCTGGAAAATCCCCTCATCGGTGATGATCGCGTCGACCTGCGCCTCCCCGAACACCAGGTTGGCTCGCTCGGCCGGGTCGTCGACATCGACGGGCACGTACGCTGCGCCCGCGAACAAGGTGGACAAAATGGCGAGGTAGAGCTGCCGGGTGCCCGACGTCATGTGGATCCCGACGCGTGCGCCGGGGTGGGATTCGGCCCGCTCGCTGCCGCTCCCGGTGCCGGGGTGAAACTCGGCCCGCTCGCTGTCGCTCCCGGTGCCGGGGTGGGATTTGGCCCGCTCGCTGTCGCTCCCGGTGCCGGGCCCAATACCGGCCCCGGCGAGAACCGCGGCACTGCGCCGGACGAGGGCGAGGACCTGCCGATAGGTCAGTGGGACCTCGCCGTCGTCGATCGCGATGGCGTCGGGGAACGCGGTCGCCGACGCGAGGAAGATGTCGCGCAGGGTACGCGGGGGTGGGGCCTGGTCGCCGAGGCGGTACACCTCATCGACAGTGGGGTCGGCACCGACTCCTGCCACGGGCAAATCGTCCGGCAACGCGGTCAACCTCTCAGCACGACGGTGTACCTTCACGAGCATGCCAATTGTGCACCATAGACGCCCGAGTCTCGCGTCCTATCTTATCTGGGTGGCCGCGCGGCTGCTCCTCAAGCCGTTCTTCGTCTTCGCGCCGATGAATCGGCTCACCTACTTCGTCGTGGACGTCTTCGAGCGTCTCGCGGAGCGGAATCGGCTGGCCCGCTCGGTGGCGATCGAGCGAGTCGAGCTCGGTGGCCGACGGGCCGACCTGATCATGGCAAAGGGGCCGACCGGCGGTGATACCGACACCGCCGTGCTGTATCTGCACGGTGGTGCGTTCATGTCATGTGGGCCGGGTACGCACCGATCCATCGGCGCCTCGCTGGCGAAGGGACTCGGCGTCCCGGTTTTCGTCCTCGACTATCGGCAGTTGCCCGAGGCGGGTGTCGGAACGGCCGTGCACGATGGATTTGAGGCGTACCGGGAACTGCTGGGGCAGCGCGGTTTCCGGCACGTCGTCGTGGCCGGTGATTCCGCGGGTGGCTTCCTCACGGTCAAGCTCGCCGAGTTGGCCCGGTTGAACAATCTGCCGTCACCGCCGGCAATCGCCCTACTCTCACCCCTGCTCGACCTCGATATCGGCGAGCGCGCCGACCGCACCAGCCGCTACGACGCCTACCTTTCAAAACGCCAACTCGACGTCCTCGGCCCCATGTTCGGCTGGGGTCCGATCCCGTTCACCGGCGCGCGGCGCGCCCTCGACCTCGACCCGGCGGTGTTCCCGCCGACCATTGTGATCACCGCGGAGAAGGAACTGGTCGAGCCGGACGCCCTCGAACTGGTTGAGACCCTGGACGGGGCCGGCCAGCGGGTTGTGCTGCACAGCTACCCGTGGCAGGTCCACGCCTTCTCCGTTCCCCTGCGGCACCGGGAGGGCCGTGAATCCGTGCGCCTGGTGATCGACTTCCTCGATGAGGCGATCACCACGGTCCATCACGAGACGACTGACCGTGACCAGCAAACCGAGGCAAGCTAGCCGAGTCGCGCCCGTTGATGATCGGGACGCCGGCGTCGGCGCATTTCGCCAACAGCCCTGCCGGTAGCGTGGGCCGCGACGAACAGGAGACGGTGTGGTGCAAGGACTGAAGCTCGGATTCAAAGCATCAGCGGAACAGTTTGACCCGCGAGAATTGGTGGAGATCGCCGTCGCCGCCGAAGAGCACGGGATGGACTCGGTGGCAGTGAGCGACCACTTCCAGCCGTGGCGTCACAACGGTGGGCACGCCCCGTTCTCCCTCGCCTGGATGGCTGCGGTAGGCGAACGCACCTCGCGGGTACAGATCGGCACATCGGTGATGACGCCGACCTTCCGCTATAACCCGGCCGTCATCGCCCAGGCCTTTGCGACAATGGGCTGCTTGTACCCCGGGCGGATCATGCTCGGCGTCGGCACCGGCGAGGCGCTCAACGAATACGCCACCGGCTTCCGCGGTGAATGGCCCGAGTTCAAGGAGCGATTCGCGCGGCTGCGCGAAGCCATCGCACTTATGCGCGAGCTGTGGGCCGGCAGCACGGTCGACTTCGACGGCGAGTACTACCGCACCCAGGGCGCCTTCATGTACGACGTGCCGGACCAGCCGATCCCGGTGTACGTGGCGGCTGGCGGGCCGGTCGTGGCCCGCTACGCCGGCCGGGCCGGCGACGGGTTCATCTGCACATCGGGCAAAGGCATGGACCTTTACACCGAGAAGCTGATCCCGGCGGTCAAGGAAGGCGCGGCGAAGGCCGGGCGCGACGTCGCCGAGATCGACCGGATGATCGAGATCAAGATCTCCTACGATCCCGATCCGGAACTGGCGCTGGCGAACACCCGATTCTGGGCGCCGCTCTCGCTGACGCCGGAACAGAAGCACTCGGTGAACTCGTCGGTGGAGATGGAGCGTCTGGCCGACGAATTGCCGATTGAGCAGATCGCCAAGCGCTGGATCGTCGCTTCCGATCCCGACGATGCCGTCGCGCAAGTCCGGCAGTACACCGATGCCGGCCTCAACCATCTCGTGTTCCATGCCCCGGGTCATGATCAGCGCCGATTCCTGGGCAACTTTTCCCGCGACCTCGCGCCGCGGCTGCGCCGGCTCGTGCCCGCCTTGTAGCGCGACCGCATGGACCGTGAGCGAATGGTCGACGTCGGCGTGGTGCTGGTGTCCCGGTTCGGTGCGAAGGCGCTGAGCCTTACCTCGGTCGCCAAGCAGGCCGGAGTCGCGCGCGCCACCGCCTATCGGATGTTCGGGGGCCGGGAGGCACTGATCGCCGCGATCGTTGAACGGGAGGTCGCTCAGCTGCGGACGCGTCTCACCACGTGGGCGGTCGCGCACCCCGACGCCGAGAGTCGGGTGGCGGCCCAGGTTCTCGAATCGTTGCGGTACATCCGGGAGCACGAGGCGCTGCAGTACGTGCTGCGCAACGAGCCTGGTGAAGTCGTTTCCGCGCTCGTCTCGACCACTGACGGCGGACCCGCCCTGGTGACCCGGATCGTGGCGGCGGCACTTCCCGACGTCGATGCCGAGGTGGCCGGCCGGCTGCGCCCGAACCCCGAGGCAGCGGCCGAATTCATGGTTCGGATCGTGTACTCGATGATGCTCGTCCCGGACTCTGCGATGACCGACGAAGAGATCGCCGCCCTCGTCGTCGCGGCGGTTGTAGCGCCCGCTCGCCCCACTTCCGGCGGCGAGTTAGGGTAATCCGCATGACCGAGCGCTCCCCGGGTGAGAAGTCCGTGTCCGACACCTCGCATTCGGCGATCTACCTCGCTTCGGCCGAGGGGGAGACCGGCAAGTCCACGATCGCGCTCGGACTGCTTGCCCTGCTTTCCGCCACCGGTGGGCGCATTGGGGTCTTCCGGCCCATCAGCCGTACGCCGAACGGCGAGAACGATTACATCCTCGAGCTGCTTCTCGCTCACGATTCGGTGGGCCTGGACTACGCCGACTGCATCGGCGTCACCTACGACCAGGTCCACGCAGATCCCGATGCCGCGCTGGCCACCATCGTCGATCGGTTCCATGTGGTGCAGCAGCAGTGCGACACCGTTCTCGTTGTCGGATCGGACTACACCGACGTCGGCAACCCGTCCGAGTTCTCCTTCAACGCCCGCGTCGCGGCGAACCTCGCATGCCCGATGGTGCTGGCGCTGCGGGCCAACGGCCGTACGCCGCAGGAGGTGCGGGGGATGGCCGAGCATGCTCTCGCCGAGATCTCGGCGGCGCACGCGACCACCGTTGCGGTCATCGTCAACCGCGTCGAGCCCGGGTACAGCACCGCGACGCGGGTGGCAATGGACGGGCTGGGTCCCGGTGTCTGGCTGGTACCCGAAGATCCAGTGCTGAGCGCGCCGACGATGGCCGAGCTCGCCGATGCGCTCGGCGGAACGTTGTACAGCGGCGACGAGGACCTGCTGGATCGTGAGGCCCTGCACATGATGGTCGGCGGAATGACCGTCGAGCACGTCTTGGAGCGGCTGGAAGAGGGCATGGTGGTGATCGCCCCGGCGGACCGGTCCGACGTGATGCTGGCACTGGTGAACGCCAACATGGCACAGGGCTTTCCCCGGCTGGCCGGATTGATCCTCAACGGTGGGCTGAAGCCGCACCCGATGATCGATGCGCTCGTGCGTGGGCTGAATCCGGCGCTGCCCATCATCTGCTGCGAGCAGAGTACCTACGAGACGGCGCGGGTCGCAGCGCATACCCGGGGCAGAATGGCCAACCAGTCGGCCCGAAAGATCGAGACGTCGCTGGCGCTGATGGAACACCACATCGACGCCACCGAGTTGATGGCCGATCTGAACCTCGCCATCCCCGAGGTGGTCACGCCCCAGATGTTCGAGTACCGGCTGATCGCGCAGGCGAAATCGGATCGTCGGCATATCGTCTTGCCCGAGGGGGAGGAGCCCCGCATCCTTCGGGCGGCCGCTGCGCTGACGGCGCGCGGTGTTGCCCAGCTGACGCTGCTCGGTGATGCGGCGCGGATCGAGTCGCAGCTCATCGAGCTGTCCCTAGAACTGCCCGGCGTCGACATTATCAACCCGCTCGATTCAGAGCTGACCGAAAAGTTCGCCGCGCAGTACGCCGAGCTGCGCAAACACAAGAACGTTGCGATGGACCGGGCCCGCGACCTGATGCGCGACGTCTCCTACTTCGGCACGATGATGGTCCACAACGGCTTGGTCGACGGCATGGTGTCCGGTGCGATTCACACCACCGCGCACACCATCCGCCCGGCCTTCGAAATCATCAAGACCAAACCGGGCGTCGACACCGTGTCGAGTGTCTTCTTCATGTGCCTGGCCGACCGGGTGCTCACCTACGGCGACTGCGCGGTCGTCCCCGATCCGACCGCGCAACAGCTCGCCGACATTGCGATCTCCTCGGCTGAGACGGCCGGTGCGTTCGGCATCGACCCGCTGGTGGCGATGCTGTCGTACTCCACCGGCGAATCGGGCTCGGGCGCCGAGGTCGACAAAGTGCGCACCGCAACCGCGATCATCCGGGAACGGAAGCCGGACCTGCTGGTGGAGGGGCCGATCCAGTACGACGCGGCCGTCGAGCCCAGTGTCGCCGTGACCAAGATGCCGGATTCGCCGGTGGCCGGGAAGGCGACGGTGCTGATCTTCCCCGACCTCAACACCGGCAACAACACCTACAAGGCCGTTCAGCGCAGCGCCGGCGCCATCGCAATCGGGCCCGTCTTGCAGGGTCTGAACAAGCCGATCAACGATCTGTCCCGGGGCGCCCTCGTCGCCGACATCGTCAACACGGTGGCGATCACCGCGATTCAGGCGCAGGCGACCGGGATGCGGCAATGAGCACCGGCGAGGGGGCCGCGGCGCTGGTACTGGTCCTCAACGCGGGGTCGTCGTCGCTGAAATATCAGCTCCTGGAACCGGATTCGGGGACCGTGACCGCAGACGGGCTGGTCGAACGGATCGGCGAGCAGATCTCCACGATCAGCCACGAACAGGGGGGTGCCGAGACCGTCGAGGAACTCCACCTGCCCGACCATCGCGCGGCGATCGCCAAGGCGATGGAGTTGTTCGCGAGCAAGGGCACCGATCTGACCGAGGCCGGCTTGTGCGCCGTCGGCCACCGGGTGGTGCACGGTGGCCGCTCGCTGTACGCCCCGACGCTGATCGATGCCCACGTGATCGACGAGATCGTGCGGCTTTCGCCGCTTGCGCCGTTGCACAACCCGCCCAATCTCGTCGGGATCGAAGCAGCGCAGGCCCTGCTGCCCGACGTTCCCGGGGTGGCCGTCTTCGACACTGGGTTCTTCCACAAACTGCCCGACGCGTCGGCGCGCTACGCCATCGACCGGGCGCTCTCAGACGAGTATGCGCTACGCCGCTATGGCTTCCACGGCATGAGCCACGAGTTCGTTTCCCGCCGGGCGGCGGAATTCCTCGGCGTCGACTACGCCGGCGTGAACCAGATCGTCGCCCACCTGGGCAACGGCGCGTCGATGTCGGCGATCTGTGGCGGCCAACCGGTGGACACCTCGATGGGTATGACCCCGTTGGAGGGCCTGGTGATGGGGACCCGTGGCGGTGACATCGATCCCGGGCTGCTGTTCCACCTGCACCGCGTGGTGGGAATGTCGGTCGATGAGATCGATTTCCTGCTCAACAAGCGATCGGGGATGAAGGGGCTCTGTGGGGAGAACGACTTCCGTGCGGTCACCGCGATGATCGACGCCGGCGATGCCGATGCCCGTGAGGCCTACGACATCTACATCCACCGCCTGCGGGGCTACTTCGGTGCGTACCTGGTGGAGTTGGGCCGGACCGACATCATCAGCTTCACCGCCGGGGTGGGGGAGAACGCGGCGGGTGTGCGCGCCGATTCACTCGCTCGGCTGGCCGGTTTCGGCATCGAGATCGATCCCGATCGCAATGCCGTGCGGGGTTCACAGCCGCGCATCATCTCGACCGACGGGTCGGCAACGACGGTGCTCGTCGTGCCGACCAATGAGGAACTCGCGATCGCCCGGCACGCCAAGGCCCTCGTCGTGGCCTAGCGGCGGCACGCTAGAACCAGGTTGCCGGCCGGACATAGTTGGCAAGGTCGACGAGTTGGAATCGGTGCGTGCGGTTGCTGCGGGTTTCGCGGGCCAGTTCGCGCAGGGATTGTTCGGTGCCGATCCGCAGGCCGTATTCGGTGAACGGGTAGCCCAGCAGGTCGGGCAGTTCCTCGTTCGGCGGATTCTCCAACACCCACCCCAGTGCGGTGCCTAGGACGATGAGTTTGATGCGCGGCTTGCGGGGTTCGGCGTCGGGAATCTGTTGTAGTCGCTGCGCCGCTTCCACGATCTGCGCATGGGTCACCGCCGACACCGGCCGCCCGTGCACGAGTGCGAGGACCGCCGTTTCCCGTGCGGTGTGGTAGTGGCGGCTCGTCGTCGGAACCTCGTCGAGACCGATGATGGCGGCGGAGGCCTCGCCGTAGGCCAGATGGATGCGGGCCAGTCCGAAGGCGGCGGTGATGATGGCGTGGTCGGTGAGCCACAGATCCTGATAGTGGTGCCGCGCAATCTCATACCAGCGGCGCACTTGTGGGTCGAGGGAGTCGCTGGGCTTGGGAGATGCGCCGATCAGCCATCGCCCGATCAGCTCGGCGGTGCCGGCCACCGCGAGTTTCGGCCCGAGCTCACCGGGCATCGCGATCAGGGTTTCGTTGAACCGCTCATAGGCCAGTTCGGGCTCATCGTTGCGCAGCGAACAGATGCCCAGATACCAGTCGATGCGCCAGTTGTGCCCGTACCGCAGGGATGCTGAACGCAGGATGTCTAGCGCAGTGTCGACGTCGTCGAGTTCCAGATAGGCGCGGGTCTCGGCCAGGTCGATCTCCAGGGAACCTAGGGAATCTGGTTCGCCGGAGTCGAGGGCGGTCCGGTTCGCTCGATGGGTGTGGATCGAATCCAGAATCTGCCGGGGGTCCGACAGGGCCGCCGAACTCAATACTCGGGCAGACGGATCGGCGGGGTCGACAAGCGGAACCGGCAGCGCCGCGGCGATGTCGGCCGGATCGTAGAACGTCGTCTGGTCGGGGTCGAAGAATGCGTCGATCGGGCCGAGGAGCAGTTCGGTTCCGAACGTGGTCCGCGGCGGGGTGAACACCGTTGACAGCGCCGGGCGCGGGACGCCGGTGTGGACGGCCACCGTTTCGCGGAGCACATTGAGCAGCTGAGTGGTCATCTCCGCGGTGGTCGAGAAGCGCTCATCGGGGTTGATCGCCGTTGCGCGGGCCAGCAGCAGGTGGAAGGAAGGACTCTCGGCGAAGAGCGGCACCTCCCCAACGTCGGGCAGTCCTGGCAGGTACTGGCCGCCCTCCATCGGCATATCGACGGTGAGCACGGCCAAGGTGCGGCCGATGCTGTAGATGTCGGTAGCGATCTGCGGGCCGGTCTCGACGATCTCCGGCGCCTGGAATCCAGGCGTCCCGTAGAGGCGGCCGTGGCCGCCGATGGGCGCCACCGCACCCATGTCGATCAGGGTGACGTCGGAAGCACTGATCATGATGTTGTCCGGCTTTACATCGTTGTAGACCAGGCCGACCGAATGGAGGTAGCCGACCGCCGGGAGCACTTCCAGCATGTAGGCCATCGCCTGCTCGGGGGGGAGCAGCTTCGGAGTGACGTCGCCGTCGTCGGAGATCGCGGGCGTCAACTGTTTGAGTGTCTTTCCGCCGATGTACTCCATGACGATGTAGCCGATACTGCGGGCATCGGAGATCTCGTGCTCGACGAAGTTGTAGATCTTGACGATGCCGGGGTGGCTCACCGATGCGAGGAACTGCCGCTCAGCCATCGCCACCGCTTGGGCGGCGGAGTCGCCCGAGTTGAGTAGCCCTTTGAGGACGACGGGGCGATCGGAGACGTTGTGGTCGGTCGCAACGTAGATCCACCCCATGCCGCCGTGGGCGATGGCGCCGAGTATCTCGTACTGGTCGGCGACGACCGTGCCGGGCCCCAGGCTGGGCACGAAGGAGTAGCGGACGCCGCAGTTCGGGCACATCCCGGACAACGGGCCGGCATGGGGTCCGGACTCTCGGGCGAGCGGGGTGCCGCAGTTCCAGCACTTGCGCTTGCGCTCGGGAATCCGGGGGTCCACCAGTACCGCGTCGGTCGGCTCGGTGTCGATGATCCGTGGCAGGTCGACTAGTTCACTGCCGAGTCGGCGGTCGTGCACGCGCGCTGCGCCGCGCTCGGGGACCAGGACGCGGCCGCGCGGGACGGGGAAGCTCGTCCGCGCGGTGACGGCAGCGCGGGGAGGTCCGGGGGAGGTCGTGGCGGCGGTGGTGTCGGCCGCGGGGAAGTCCTCGGACGTGGCGGCCTGCGTACCGGTGTCAGCGGGTTCGAACGGGTTGAATGGCACTGCCTGGGTGGCGGCCGGCTCAGCGGCGTCGTCGCTGCGCGCATCGGGTGCCATGGCTAGTCCCGATAGCGGGGTTGGGGGAGGCCGAGCTGTGTGCCGAGCACCGACAGCCACTCGTTCGATATCGCCCGCCACCGACCGTTGGCCGTCAAGTCGGCCAGCACGGCGTTGATGAAGCGCACCAGGTCGTCGCGTCCCTTACGGACACCGATGCCGTAGTACTCCTCGCCCAGGCTCGGTCCGACGATCTGCAGCCACGGGTCCTGCACGGCGAGACCGGCAAGGATCGCATCATCGGTGGAGACCGCCTCCACACCGGACTGTTGTAACAGCACGAGGCAGTCCGCCCAGGTCGCGGTTTCGACCAGTGACACGGTGGGGACGATCCGGCGCAGCCGCTGTGCCGAGGTGGCGCCGGTGGCAACACAGGCCCGCTTGCGGGCGAGATCCTGTGCGGACTTGATCGTCGAATTGTTGACCGCCAGGATGCGCTGGGCCGCGACGTAGTAGGGCGACGAGAAGTCGATCTGTTTGAGCCGGTCACAGGTGATGCTCATCGTCTTGACGACGATGTCGACCCGGCCTGACTCGAGGACCGCAATCCGATCCGCCGAACGGGTCACCCGGAACTCGATGCGGTACGGGTCGTTGAAGATGGCTCGGCTGATCTCGCGGGCGAGGTCGACGTCGAACCCGCGCAGGTCGCCGGTGAGCGGGTCGCGGAAGCTGAACGGATTCGACCCGGTGTCGATCCCGACGATCAGCCGTCCGTTCGCGGCGATCTCGGCCATCGGTGTTCGCGGTGGCATTTGGCCGGGCGGGGGCAGCGGGATCGGGCGCAGGCTGGCGAGCCGGTTGCAGTCGTCGCTGTCGGACTCCGGCGGCGGCGGGGTGCCGGGTGCGGCAATGATCATCCCCGGTGGGGTGGGCGCCGTCGCGGTGGTCAGCGGAGGGGGGCTGTCCGGGGCGGTGAACCGGACGCAGCCGGTCGCGGTAACGGCAACCAGGGCGACTGCGGCGATGGTGCGGACTTTCATCGATACTCCCGGATGCGGTCGTAGAACCCGATCGGAACGGCGAGGGTGGCGACAAGTGACAACAACAGGATCCCGGTGCTGCTGAAGGCAAGGAATTGCCCGGCCGTGTAGATGCTGTTCCGGAAGGAACTGCGGGCTTCGGTGATCGCGGCGACGATGGCGTTGTCGACTTCCGCGTAGTAGGTCGCCGCACTGGATTTGCCCGGGCCGACGGTGAGGTCGCGGGCACCGAGATAGTCGCCGACCGCGAGTCGCTTCCCGATCTCGCGATCGGTGGTCTGCCATTCGACCAGGGCGGTGCGTGCCGCATCGATGTCGGCTATTGGGAGAGACTTCTTGCGACCCGAGTGGTAGTCGTCCGCGAGCTTGTTGAGGACTTCGGCCACCCCCCGCGTCGCGGTGGTGAAGTCGTCGTTGAGGGCGGTTTGGTCGCGGCGGACCAGGGACAGGGTCTGCGCGGACCGGGCCTGCTGCAAGCTGATGCGGGCACTGGTGAGGGCGTGCAGGGGGTCGGCGCCGTCGACCCGCGCGGTGGTCGTCGCCACGACCGACGTCAATCCGGCGACGAGCAGCCACAGGGTTCCCGCGCTCATTGCGATCAGGCTGACCAGCAGTCCGGCATTCAGCCGCCGCCGCGTGCGACGCTCCAGGAAGCGCGACGCCGCGATCAGTCCGGCAATCAGGGCGAACAGTGTCGCGTAGACGAGGTAGGGCGGTCGGGTCAGGGTTAGCTGCGGTTGCGCAATCGCGGCCGTGCGTTGCTCGTAGATGCGTTGGGCGGCGGGTAGGAGGGTCTCCTGCATCAGTCCGCTGGCCTCGTTCAGATAGGCGGAGCCGACGGGATTGCCCAGACGGTTGTTGGCTCGTGCGGTCTCGACCAGCCCGGTGTAGACCGGCAGGTTGACCGTCAGCTTCACCAGGTCGGCGTGCACCGGGTCGTCAGCAGTGCTGAGTGCACCACCGTCCTCGTCCGGGCTGTTGGCGGCCGTGATGAGGGAGGCCGCGGCGCTGGCAATCGCATTGGAGTATCGCTGGCGCAGGGCGACTGGTTCGAGGCCACCAGAAATGAAGGCGGAGTTGGCTGAGGCGTCGGCGATGGATAGCGAACTGAACAGGACCTGGGACGATTCTGCGATCGGTTCGGCGCGGGAAATCAGCTTCTGCAGGCTGTGGGTCCGGTCGCTGAGGGTGACCGAGGCGTACCACCCGGTGGCCAGACAGCCGATCGTCAGTGCGAGGGCGATGAGGAAGAACTTGCCCGGCGTCGACGACCCGATGGTGCGCAGTGCGGCAACCGGTGACTGGGCCCGAGCGCGCGTGGTGGCGATGCGTTCGCGACGATCCACCAGGGTGCGGCGCGTCGGGGGACTGGTGGACGATCGCTCGACGTTGCCAGCGGTCGACCCGGAGGCGGGCTGGCCGTTGTCGGAGCGCAGGCCGCTGAAGAGAAAATCTACGGGTGATGCGTCGGATCTCACCGCATTATCTCCCCGTTGCCGGTCGGTAAACGTGTGGTGCCCAGCGTAGTCGTCGGGACAGGCCGGTGGTGCCGACACGCACGGTGAATGCCGGGCGAAGCGGTCGGTTCGTTCGGGTTGTCGGTCGACCCGGCCCGGTCGACTCGCCTACGGTGGACCCTGAGCGTGAAGACCCGAAGGGAATGCAGTGCGTGGAGACGGCGACGGGTGGGTGTTCGACCCCGACGGTTCCCGGTATTGGGGACGGCATGGCGCGGCCGGACTGCTGCTGCGTGCACCGCTGCCCGGTGGCGGAGTCGGCATTCTGCTGCAGCACCGGGCCGTCTGGTCGCATCAGGGCGGGACTTGGGCGCTGCCCGGCGGTGCGCGCGACTCGCATGAAACAGTCGTCGATACGGCGATCCGAGAGGCCGACGAGGAGGCCGGTGTCGGACATCATGACCTCACGGTGCGGTTGACGATGGTCACCGCGGAGTCGGCGAGCGGGTGGACTTACACGACGGTCATCGCCGACGTGGCTGAGCCGGTGGCCACCGTTGCCAACGGTGAGTCGACCGAACTGCGGTGGGTGCGGACCGGCGAGGTCCAGTCGCTGCCGCTGCACCCGGGATTCGCCCGCAGTTGGCCGGCATTGCGCGACCGGCTGACCGCTCTGCCCTGAGCGGCCGTCGGCCACCTCGGTCGGCACCCGCCACGGTCGTCCTCAGCGCGGCAGCCGGTTGGCGCCGGCGATCAATGCGTTGCGATTCGCCTCATCGCCGTTGGTGCCCGAACCCATGGCCCACCATTCGTCGTCATCGTTGCCGCACAGCAGGAGGGTGACATAGGAGTCGCCATCGCGACGCTGGTGGAGCCGGTGGATCTCGACCCCCGCGCCGACGTCGTACAGCATCGAGGTGAGCGCGCCGAGTTGGCCGGTGGCACGGGCCTGCACGGCGTGGTCGCGGTCATCGACGACGATGGTCGCACGGCAGTCGAGCCGGTCTCCGTCGGTAGGGGTGGCCGTCCACGAGTCGAGGCGGATCGGGCCGTCCGGGGCGGCGAAGTGTTCGGTGAATTCCTCGGCGGACAAGGCAGTCGCCTCCTCGTGCATTCCGGTTGGAAGATCAGCGGTCTGCGAAAAGGATGACGGGGCAAGGTTGCGGGTGTGCATCTGATGTCTGCTCTCGGTCGGGAAGGAAAGGTGACCGATAGGTGAATACGGCTACCCCGCAGCGGGGGGCGGCCGATGGGACCCCGCTACGGGCTGGTTACGAGCTTGATACGCACCCCGTCAGGTTAGGCCCCCGGCGGTCTTGCTGGCAAACGGTATGGCGGCGCAGGAGCAATGTCGGACCTCGCCGGCCAAACGCCGACCGCTCGGCGATGTCGACAGGATGGCGCCGACCCCGACCCGCCCGGCTCGGGTACGACTTCCTCTGACGCTGCGCCCTCCGGCCGCAGCATGCCGTCAGCCGCCGCTTGTTGCCGCGCGCAGCGCGCGGGCAGCTCCACACGGGTCCGGTGCCGCGGTGATCGCCCGCACCACGACGATGCGGGTCGCGCCCGCCGCGATGACGTCGGGTGCGCGCGTCACATCGATGCCACCGATCGCAAACCAGGGGTGTGCGGTGGCGAGCGAGGCTGTCCGGTGTATCAGATCGAGTCCGGTCCCCGGCCGCCCCGGCTTCGTCGGGGTCGACCAGCACGGGCCGACGCAGAAGTAGTCGATGTGCCGGTTCACTGCGGCTGCGGCCGCCTGCTCTGTGTTGTGGGTGGATAGCCCGAGGATCACGTCCTCGCCGACCAACCCGCGGGCGGTCGCGACCGGAAGGTCGTCCTGGCCGACGTGCAAAACGTCGGCGCCGGCGGCGGCGGCGATGTCGGCGCGGTCGTTGACGGCGAGCAGTGCGCCGGCCGCCGTGGTCAGCTCCTTCAGGCCGGCGAGCAGCTCGAGTTCGCGGCCGGCTTCCAAGGCGCCGAACTCGCGCTCCCCGAGCGATCCCTTGTCGCGGAGCTGCACGATGTCCACCCCGCCGTCGAGGGCCGCTCGGACGAAGTCGAGGAGGTCGCCCCGCTCCCGCCGGGCATCGGTGCACAGATACAGCGAAGCGGAGGCAAGGCGTTCACGACGGTTCACCCGTTCACCGTAGCGATACCCTGGGCCGGTGACTGTGACCCAATCCCGGCCGGTGCTCTCGGTCATCGGCGGCGGCGTGATCGGGAGCATGTGTGCGCTCGCCGCGGCCGATGCGGGCTGGCACGTCGACATCTACGACGCAGGGGAGGCCACCCGCGCATCGGAGGTGGCCGGCGGCATGCTCGGCACCCTGGGCGAGGGGCATCCCGGCGAGGAAGGCCTGTTCGCGCTTTCCGCCGAATCGACGGCGTGGTGGCCGGGGTGGATCGAGCGGCTCGGTGACCCGGCCATTGTCACCGCCGCAGACACGCTGTTCGTCGCGACCACCGCCGCCGACGGTGAGTATTTGCGTCAGTTGGCGCAATTCGTATGGGCGCAGCAGGTCCCCGACGGTCGGCTCACCGGACTGCGCGGCCGGCAGGTCCGGGCCCACGAACCATCCTTGAGTACCCGGGTTCACAGTGGCTACCGCGCACTGGGCGAGGGGGCGCTGGACAACCGTCGGCTATTGGCCGGGGTCCGCAGCCGCCTAGCCGAGCGTGGCGGGCACGTGCATCGCATGTGGGTCGACTCGTTCGCCGATGTTCCCGGCGATCAGGTGTTGATCGCCGCTGGGATGGGCACGTCCGCCCTGCTGCCCGATGTCAAACTGGTGCCGGCGAAGGGGGAGATCCTGCGCCTGCGTCGCAACCGGCAGTCGGTTCCAGTGCCGCGCAACGTCATTCGTGCGCGTGTCGAGGGCCGCCACGTCTACCTCGTGCCGCGCGCCGACGGGCTCGTCGTCGGCGCGACCCAATATGAACCGGTGTCACCCGACGACCGGGCCGCGCACGCCGGCGGGGTGGCAGATCTGCTTGCCGATGCCATCGCGATCATGCCTGGGCTGCGGACCTATGAGCTCATCGAGGCATCGGCCGGTATCCGGCCCGGGTCGGCCGACGGACTGCCGGTTGTCGAGCGCATCGATGATCGGACCCTCGTGGCGACCGGCCACGGCCGCAACGGCATTGTGCTGGCACCGGCGACCGCAGCCCGGATCGTCGAACTGCTGGCGGGCTAACCTGGTGCTATGACCTCCACCGGTACGTCGATGGCCATTACCGTGAACGGCGAGGTGCGCGATCTTCCCGCGGGGACGACCGTCGCCGGACTCGTCGTCGCCCTCGGCCTGCCCGATCGTGGGATCGCTGTGGCAGTCGGCGGGTTTGTGGTCCCGTGTGGCAGTTGGGACGCGACGGCCTTGCACGCCGATGACACGGTCGAGATTGTGACGGCGGTCCAGGGTGGTTGAGCCGGTCGATCCCGCCGGGCTGCGGATCGGCGGCGCCGAGTTCTCGTCGCGGCTGATCATGGGTACCGGCGGTGCGACGAACCTCGCCGCCCTCGAACGGGCGCTCGTCGCCAGTGGCACCGAGTTGACGACCGTGGCGATGCGCCGGGTCAGCGCCGACACCGGCACCGGGGTGATCGAGCTGCTACGCCGGTTGGACATCGCCGTCCTGCCGAACACCGCGGGCTGCCACACGACCGCCGAAGCGGTGCTGACCGCCCAACTTGCCCGCGAGGCGGTGCAGACCGACCTGGTGAAGCTCGAGATCGTCGCCGACGACAAGACCCTGCTGCCCGACCCGATCGAAACGCTCGATGCGGCGCAGGACCTGGTCGGCGAGGGCTTTACCGTGCTCGCCTACACCAACGACGATCCGGTGCTGGCCTTACGGCTACAGGATGCGGGCGTGGCCGCCGTGATGCCGCTGGGGTCGCCGATCGGCACGGGCCTGGGCATTCGAAACCCCCACAACATCGAGATGATCGTCGCTCGCGCGACAGTGCCGGTCGTCCTGGATGCGGGCATCGGCACCGCCTCCGACGCGGTGCTCGCCATGGAGCTGGGCTGCGACGCGGTGTTGCTGGCGACGGCGGTGACCCGCGCCGACGACCCGGAGGCGATGGCCTCCGCGATGCGCCATGCGGTCGTCGCCGGTCGTCTCGCGCACCGCGCCGGCCGCATCCCGCGGCGGTTCTGGGCGCAGGCCTCCTCGCCGGCAATGGACTGAATCCGCTTCGGCTAGCCGGTGCCGGCGGTCGTCAGCCGCGGTTCTACCTCGGTCCACTCTGAACGAGGCCAGGAAGGTCGCGTAGTCGGGAAGCGCGCCGACTGCTACCGGTCCACCTCGGCAAGGGTCCCGGTGAGCCGCCACAGCGGGTTCACCGGCCCGTGGCCGCCGCCGAGCGGATAGGCGGCGGTCAGCGAGCGCGTCACCCACGCCTTCGCGAAGCGGAACGCGTCGGGAACCGAATAGCCGTGTGCCAGGGCCGCGGTCAGCCCGGCGGCCAGCGTGTCGCCGGCGCCGTGATCATGCGGGGTGTCGATCCGTTCGTGATCGACCTCGAGATACTCCGCACCGTCGAACAACAGGTCCGGGCTGTGGTCGCGGGACCGCAGGTGGCCGCCCTTCACCAACGCCCACCGCGCCCCCAAGGCGTGCAGGGCGCGTGCCGCCGCGCGCTGGGACTGCGCGTCGACGACGTCGATCCCGGTGATGAGCCGGACTTCGTCAAGGTTGGGCGTGACGACGGTGGCCAGCGGGAACAGTCTGGTCCGGAGGTCGTCAAGCGCATCCTCGGCGAGTAGGGGGTCGCCGTGCATCGACGCGCAAACTGGGTCGACGACGAGCGGGATGGGTCCAGCGCCGCCGATTCCCGATTCGGTACAGGTCGTGACGACTGCCTCGATGATGGCGCTCGACGCGAGCATTCCCGTCTTGGCGGCGCCGATTCCGATATCACCGACGACGGCGCGGATCTGATCGGACACGATCTGCGGAGTGATCTCCTGATAGCCCGAAACACCCAGGGAGTTCTGTACGGTGACCGCGGTGACCGCCACGCATGCGTGCACCCCCATCAGTGCGAAGCTGCGCATGTCTGCTTGAATGCCGGCTCCGCCGCCGGAGTCGGAACCGGCGATGGTGAGCACGCGCACCGGGGTCTGTCCGTCGGCCGCGATGGGGAGCAGATCCGGAGCGGGGGCGACGGGCACGGTCAGACCTTTTCGGTGATCGGCAGGTACACGTGATTGCCCTGCTCGGCGAATTCGGCGGACTTGGCGGCCATCTCTGCGGCGATTTTCGCCTCGATGTCTTCGGCGGTCTCCAAGCCGTTCTCGGCGGCGTAGGCGCGCACGTCGGCGGAGATGCGCATCGAGCAGAACTTGGGACCGCACATCGAGCAGAAGTGGGCGGTCTTGGCCGGCTCGGCGGGCATCGTCTCGTCGTGGTACTCACGGGCGGTGTCCGGGTCGAGGGAGAGGTTGAACTGATCGGTCCAGCGGAATTCGAAGCGCGCCTTACTCAGCGCGTCGTCGCGCTGCTGTGCGTTCGGGTGCCCCTTGGCGAGATCAGCGGCGTGCGCGGCGATTTTGTAGGTGATGACACCGGTCTTCACATCGTCGCGGTTGGGTAGTCCCAAGTGCTCCTTGGGGGTGACGTAACAAAGCATGGCGGTACCGGCCTGCGCGATCATCGCGGCGCCGATGGCCGAGGTGATGTGGTCGTAGGCGGGGGCGATATCGGTGGCCAGCGGACCAAGGGTGTAAAACGGCGCCTCGTTGCACAGCTCCTCTTCCAGGCGCACGTTCTCGACGATCTTGTGCATCGGGACGTGGCCCGGGCCCTCGATCATGACCTGAACGCCGTGGTGTTGGGCGATGGCGGTCAGTTCGCCGAGGGTGCGTAGTTCGGCGAATTGGGCTTCGTCGTTGGCGTCGGCGATCGACCCCGGGCGCAGGCCGTCGCCCAGGGAGAAGGTGATGTCGTAGCGGGCGAACACCTCGCACAGCTCATCGAAGTGCGTGTACAGGAAGGACTCCTCGTGGTGTGCGAGGCACCAGGCGGCCATGATCGATCCGCCGCGGGAAACGATGCCGGTGACGCGTTTGGCCGTCAGCGGGACGTAGCGCAGCAGCACCCCGGCATGCACCGTCATGTAGTCGACGCCTTGCTCGGCCTGCTCGATGACGGTGTCACGGTAGATCTCCCAGGTGAGCTTCGTGGGGTCGCCGTTGACCTTCTCCAACGCCTGGTAGATGGGGACGGTGCCGACTGGCACCGGGGCGTTGCGCATGATCCATTCGCGGGTTTGGTGAATATCCTTGCCGGTCGACAGGTCCATGATGGTGTCGGCGCCCCACCGGGTCGCCCACACCATCTTCTCGACTTCTTCGGCGATGGAACTCGATACCGCCGAGTTGCCGATGTTGGCGTTGATCTTGACCAGGAATTGCTTGCCGATGATCGTCGGTTCCAGTTCCGGATGACGATGATTCGCGGGGATGACGGCGCGCCCGCGGGCGACCTCGCTGCGGACCAGCTCGGCGTCGACACCTTCCCGCGCGGCGATGAACCGCATTTCGTCGGTAATGATTCCAGCGCGGGCCCAGGCGAGTTGGGTGGCGGCGCCATCGACCGGGTCCGGTCGGTCCCAGTCGTTGCGGGTTGGGGCGAGGCCGGCTTCGACGCTGATCGTCGCCGTCGTATCGGTGTAGGGCCCCGATGTGTCGTAGAGGTCCAGGTGCTCGCCATTGGTGAGGTGAACCCGGCGCTGCGGGATGCGCAGGTGTTCGACCGTCAGATAGTGCTTGGAGCTTCCCTCGATCGGGCCGGTGGTGACCGTGGCTGCCGTGTCGGCGGTGCGCGAACTCATGACTTCTCCCTACGCCGGCATTACCCGGACAGGTTCAGGCGGTCGGCGACCGCCCGTCGCCATCTCAGCCCTCGGTGCGTGAGAGCCCCCGCGTTTTATGGGGTTGTGTGCGGGAATCCCCGCATGACCAGCCTACGACAGTAACTGCCGGGTCTCAGCTTGATGGCGACTGTGTTGTCACAGGGGTCACTCCTGTCCCACGCTAGGTAATGTGAAGGGGGTCACATACGATTACTCCTATGAGGGACACAGATAGTACGGAGTCCGGCATGATGAAGCATCGGAAGAAGCCACCACAGGCGGCGGAGCAGATCCTGCAGCAGATCAGCCAGGTCACGCACAACCCGGACCGGGAGCGGTTCGAATTGTGGGTGGCGGGCGATCTTGTCGGCGTACTCGGTTACCACGCCGAGCACGCGGTCGACGGCGATGTCGTCACGGTGCTGCACACGGTCTTGTACGACGAGTACACCGGCCACGGGCTGGCAACGCGCCTCACGCGGTCGGCCGTCGACTACATCAAGCAGACGGGGGCCCGGTTGCGACCGGTGTGCACGTTCACCCGGCACTACCTCGAGACCCATCCCGGGCAGGTTCGCCTCGCGGCTGTGTGACGGCGTCGGTGACGGGATTCCATCAGTCGAATTAGGTTATGATAACCTATCATCATGACGTCGATGGTTGCCCAAGTTCCATCCCGTGGATGGCAGGGCGCGGTACTCAAACTGCTGCGCGCCGACGACTTTCTGTTGACCGTGGCCGGTGTTGAGAGCATCACCGACCACTACGTGCGCGTGCACTTTGCCGATGGCGGACTACTGGCCCGCACGGCACTGCACCCGACGATGTGGATTCGGCTGTGGTTTGAGCGGGACGGCAGGCTGCATCAACGCGGGTACACCGTGGTCGATCCCGATCCGGCGACCGGAACCTTCTTCGTCGAGTTCGCCATCCACGACGGTGCGGCGGCCCGCTGGGCGCAGACCACGTTTGTCGGCGACGAAATTCCGGCGACTGTCATGGGTTCGAACTATGCATTGCCCGAGCCGTCGCCCGACGGGTGGCTGATCGTCGGTGACGCGGCGGCGTTGCCGGCGGTCAACTCGTTGCTCGACGCCATCGAGGCGTCGGAGTCGCCGGATGTGCCGATCACCATCTGGATGGAGTACCAGCACGAGGACGAGTTCACGCTTCCGCTGCGGGTCCGCGAACATCACCGGGTTGAGTGGCTGTCGCGCACCGGGACTGGGTCGACGATGGTGGATGCGGTGCGTGCGGCCGCGTTCAACGCCACCGGTTATCACGCGTGGGTCGCGGCGGAGGCGGGGTCGACCCGGAAGGTCGCCGGCCTGTTCCGCCAGGAGTTCGGTCTTCCCCGCGCCGCGGTGACGTCGCGCGCCTACTGGGCCGTCGGTCGGCCGAGGTGATCGCCACCTGAACTGACCCATCGGTAAGATGGGGCGATGGTCGATCTATCTGCTGCGGGCCGGGGCCTGCGCAACCTTTGGGCCCTGTCGCTGGGCGGCGGCATCGCTCCGCGCCACCGCACCGACAGCATCGCCATCGCCACCGGCGACCATCGCACTGTGCGCCGGTATGCCGACGACGACCAGGTGCGTGCTGCGCGCGAGGCCGGACGGATGCCGGTCCTGCTGGTACCGCCGATTGCCGCACCGGCGAGTTGCTATGACCTCTCGGCCGACCACTCGGTGGTCGCGCACCTGCGCGACTCCGGCCGCGTTCCCTATGTCCTCGACTTCGGTGCAATCTCCTATGCCGATCGCGCGATGGGGTTCGGCGATTTCATCACCGACATCATTCCCGAGGCGATCGGTCGCGTCCTGGATGACTACCGGGCCCCACAGGTCGACCTGTACGGCTGGAGCCTGGGCGGCACCCTGTCTCTGCTGACCACCGCCGCGCAACCGGTGCAGACGCGGCGGGTCCGAAGTGTCGTCACCGTCGCGACTCCGCTGGACTACAACCAACTGCCGGGCTATCCGCTGGCGCGTGCGCTCACCAAGCCGACCGGCGGAATGGCGCCGACGGTTCTGTTGCGACTGCTCGGCGGGGTCCCGGCCCCGCTGGTCCAGGTCGCCTATCGAGCGACGTCCTGGGACCGAGAGGCCAAGAAGCCCTGGTTCATTGCGACTCACCTCGGGGAGACCGAAACGCTGAGACGGATGGAAACGATCGATCGTTTCCAACGCGACTTCCCCGGGTACCCGGGCCGGCTTGTCGAGCAGATGTGGGAGTGCTTTATCTACCGCGACGAACTCGTGGGCGGGGTGCTGGACTTCGACGGCCACACCGTGGACTTGGCCGATATCGATGTCCCCGTGCAACTGTTCGGCAGTCATCGGGACGCGCTGTGCACATGGGGCGCCGCACGACACGGCGTGGACCTCCTGAGCCGATCACCCCATCTGCAGTTCACCACCGTCGAATCCAGTCATCTCGGGCTGCTCGCCGGTCCCGACGCGGCAATCCACACGTGGCCCGCGATCGACGACTTTCTGGCCGGCGTCGACACGCTCGTCACCGGGGCCGTCGCGCCCACCTGAGGCGCGGACGCGGTGTTCGGGCCGCTTCTCAATGCAGGTCGAGTCAATGCAGGTCGAGCACCACCGGGGCGTGGTCGCTCGCCCCGGGGAGCTTGCGGGCCGACTTGTCGACACTGGCCCCGAAGACCCGGTCGTTCAGCGCGGGTGAGCAGAGCACGAAGTCGATGCGCATGCCCTCGTTGCGGGGGAATCGCAGCTGCTGATAGTCCCAGAAGGTGTAGGTTCTCGCCGTCTCGAGGTAGGGGGCGGCCGCATCGGCGTAGCCGGTGTCGGCGAATGAGGCGAACGCCGCCCGCTCTTCGTCGGTGACGTGCGTCTTGCCGGTGAACGCCGCAGGATCCCACACATCGTCGTCGGTGGGCGCGACGTTCCAGTCCCCGGCGAGTGCGATCTGTGCGGCCGGGTCGTGCGCCAGCCAGAGTGCGGCGCGATCGCGCAAGGCCGCGAGCCAGTCGAGTTTGTAGGCGAAGTGCGGGTCGCCCTGCGCTCGGCCGTTGGGGACATACAAGCTCCACACCCGCACCCCGTCGCACAGCGCGGAGAGTGCGCGAGCCTCGGTCGTACCGTCGTACGCTGGCTGGCCCTCGAAGCCATATTCCACGGAGTCGAGTCCGACGCGTGAGGCGATCGCGACGCCGTTGTAGCCCCCGGACCCGGTGAACGCGACGTCGTACCCGGCGGCGAGGAAGCTCATCACCGGAAATCCGTCATCGGTGCACTTGGTCTCCTGAATTGCGAGCACGTCGATATCGGATTGCTGCGCCCAGGCAACAACCGACTCCGACCGCGCGCGGATCGAGTTGACATTCCAGGAGGCCAGACGCATGGGCTATCGCACCGTCACCACATCGGCACCGGCCGCGGTCCATGCCTGAACGGTGGGTGCGACTGTTGCCCGCGGCGCGAGCAGCAGCACCCCGAACTGGCGGGCAGGTGCGTACTCGCCGGCGTAGAAGGAGATCGAGTCGATGAACCACGACAGTTCCCCGGGGGACTGGTCCAGCAGTGCGGCGGGGTCGACGATCTCGGTGAGGTATCCGCGCTTGGCAGCGGGAAGATCACCCATGCAATCGTCGAAGGCGTCCTTGTTCATACCGAAATGCGCGGGGAAGTCCCAGGCCGCGGCGATCGTGCGGTACAGCCCGGGCAGGGTGCGGGCCGTGTGGGCGTCAATGCGCCGCGCGGCGACCCCGACCAGCGCAGTGCGCGGCGTCCGGGCCGGCGCGCCGACGGTGCGCAGCGCGATGGGCGAACCGCCCGTTGCGGTCGCGGCCAGGAAGTCGTCGACGGTGGCGTGGGTAGTGCTCACTGCTGGGGCCCCCGGATCTGGTGGAACGAGCGGTAGTGGTCGAGGGTGTACCAGGCCGCCCCGTCGGCGCCGGTGATGATGCGCTCCGCGTCGCGGCTGCGCCCCGGTGCCTTGGGGTTGACGTCCCACTCCTGGTAGCGGGCCCGTGCCCCAGCCGAATCGGTCCGGGGAAGTCGGCCCTCGTTGTTACGGAAGGTGCGCCCGCCCAGCGTGCCCGGGGCGTTCGCTGCCGCGGGCCACTGCCCGGCGTCGACGAGGGACAGGGTGTGCACGACCCGGTCCGGAACGGTGGCCTTGTGAGCGGGCCCCCGATGGACAGCGCCATTTCCGGTGTTCGGGTGCTGCTGGACCGCGGCCGGGCCGCCGCGGACAGCGCTGCCCGGCGAGTCGGCACCGCTGCCGAACCCGCCGAGAAGCCAGATGAGGCCGACGACGAGGACGGTGGCCGCGACGCCGAGGGCCAACCAGGTCGCGGCAGCAGGGATTGAGGAGCGCATCGGGGTTGAGTTTAAGGCCCCAACTGCCGGTAGGTCACCCGGTGGTGCAGTGCGTACCCGTCGGCGCGCAGCGCGGTGCCCCGCGGCACATCGTCGGCGGAAACCGTGACAATGGTGGACTCGGTGCCGTCGCCGGCCACCCGTACCAGCCGGTGGAACTCGCCGCCGACGGCAACACCGATCGCGGCCCCGGCGACGAGGCGCTCGGGGAGTTCGATGATGGGCGGCAATCCGCGTGGTGCGAACCACTGCTGGAGCGCGGATTCGGTGGCCGCGTCGAGGCGGGCGCCGAGCCGCGCGGGGACCGCGGTGCTCACCGGGTGGGGATCGTCCGGCGGAATACCGAGTCGCACCCGCCAACCGGCGATCTCGCCGGTTTCGACGGCCTCGACAGCACGCAGGGCGACATCGCGGATCTCGCGGTTGCGGACCGCGCGATAGGGCAGGAGGCGCACCGCCGACACGAGCTCGGCGGGGATGCGCACCCTGTCGTCCGAGGCCACCGCGGCCGGGGCCGCGCGAGTCAGGATCAACGGGTCGCCGGCATCGAGGATGACTCCGGTGACGTCGGACAGGGTGGCCCCGTCCGCTCCCCGCCAGTCGCCGGGCGCGCCGGGGCCCAGTCGATACCGCACCACGACCCGGTCGCCGATGAACATGGGTCAGTCGGCGTCGTCGTGGTCGTCGTGCCCGAACGGGTCGGCGACCTCGCCGGGCATCCAGGTCAGCCCCGGGATGCCCCAACCGTTCTTCTTGATGGTCTTCTTCGCCGCGCGGGCATTGCGGCCGACGAGGACATCGACGTACAGCAGCCCATCGAGGTGGCCGGTCTCGTGCTGAAGCATCCGGGCGAAGAAGCCCGTCCCCTCGAGTTCCACTTCCGCGCCCGTGCGGTCGACGCCGGTGACGCGCGCCCAGTCGGCCCGGCCGGTGGGGAATTGTTCGCCCGGCACCGACAGGCAACCTTCGTCATTGTCGTCGGGATCGGGCATCGTCTCGGGAATGTCCGAGGTCTCCAACACCGGGTTGATGACCTCGCCGCGGCGACGCGTCCCCGCCCGTGACTCGCCGGCGGGGCAGTCGAAGACGAACATGCGCTTACCGACACCGATCTGGTTCGCCGCGAGACCGACCCCGTTGGCCGCGTCCATGGTCGCGTACATGTCGTCGAGGAGCGCGATGTCTTCCGCGGTGGGTCTGCCGTTCTCGTCCAGGGGCACCAGGGTGGTCGGCTCGTGCAATACCGGTTCGCCGACGATGCAGATAGGAAGAATCGCCATGCCGAACAGATTACGCAGTTCGATTGGGACACCGGCAATCACGGCGCGTCACGGTGCGGATCCGTGGCGCCGCCGTGGTTAGATAACTACCGAGTCACACCGGCGGTAGCGGATGAGTCGGCATGTGACAGAAGATCGGGAAGCGTCGAGGGAGCGTAATGGACGGGGCGACTGCGCGAAGCCGGCAGAGCCACACGGCGGGGGCGGATCCCAATCTCGACCCGAACGAGGTCGGCGCCGATGGCCTGTCGCGCCGCGACCATGAGATTTTGTCGTTCGAACGCCAATGGTGGAAGTACGCCGGCGCGAAAGAAGACGCGATCAAAGAGCTCTTCAGCCTTTCCGCCACCCGGTATTACCAGGTGCTGAATGCGCTCGTCGACCGGCCTGAGGCGCTGGCTGCAGATCCGATGCTGGTCAAGAGGCTCCGCCGACTGCGCGCGTCTCGCCAGAAGGCTCGTGCCGCACGGCGCCTGGGCTTTGACCTCTCCCAGTAGCGCTGGACCCTGAGATCGATGCGGGCCCTGGGATAGACTCGGATTTGATGACAACCGAACGCGATACCAACCGTCTGCCGCTGCGTGCTGGAGCGATGCTGTTGCTTGCCGTGGCGATCGTCTTCTTCGGCCTTGGCGCCCACCGGCTCGCTACCGGGTCCACTAACCAGGCCGGGCCCGTCGCCGCGCCGAGCGCGCCACGTCCGAGTGGGGCCACGCCGCCGTCGGAGGCCGTCGCTGACACGTCGGTCGCCGCGTCGTCGACGAAAGTCTGCGTCGTCAACGCGGGCAGCGTTTCCGGCCTCGCCGGTTCGGTGACCGAGCAGCTGAAGACGAAGGGCTACAAGACGGCCGAGCCGGCCAACATGTTGTCGAGCACACTGAATGAGAACACGATCTTCTACCGGCCGGGAACCGAGGTCGCGGCCAAGCAAGTCGCCACCGATCTCGGCGGCGGGTACAGCGTCGAACCGCGCCCGTCGAACTCGTTGAAACTCCCGGCATGCGCCGATGGTGTGCTGGTCATCGCTATCACCGAATGAGAGGCATACCCGTGAACACCACCATTTTGCGTACTCACCGCAGGCCCGTCGCGGTCGTCGCGGCCGCTGCGGCGCTCGGCCTGGCTCTGGCCGGATGCAGCAACTCTGAAGAACCCTCGAACGTGAAGGGCACCAACCCCACCGTGGTCACCGGTGACCAGGGTGCGCCGGGCGGCGTTATCGAGCCCGGGCACGGGAGTGAGCAGAATGAGAGTCAGTCCGACCAGGCGACGGCCAAACTCATCGACGCCAAGCGGCAGCAAATCGGGACGGCGGTGTTCACCAAGTCCGGCAAGGGCGTCAAGGTCTTCGTCAACGTGGCGCGGGGCCTGACTCCCGGCTTCCATGGCATGCACATCCATTCCAACGGCGTCTGCAATCCCGATGGGGCCGAACCATTCGCCAGCGCCGGCGGCCACCTCCAGGTCGACGGGCACACCGGTCACCCGTCCAGCGGTGACCTCGTCTCGATCTACATCGACGACTCCGGTGCCGGCACCACCACGACTTCGTCCGAGGCTGTCACCCTCGCGCAGATCACCGGCAAAGCGCTGGTCATCCACGCTGGTGCTGACAACTTCGGCAACATTCCGGACCGCTACAGCGCCGACGGACGCCCCGGACCCGACGAGAAGACCCTCGCCACCGGCGACGCCGGCGGCCGCGCCGCCTGCGGCGTCATCGACGCCGGCTGAACCGCCAGATGGGGGAGACCGGCGCGGCGAATGCGCCCGGGCCATATGACGAAGAGCAACTGTTTGATCTGAAGGCGGCCCCGCGGCTGGTGCCCCAGACCTATCCGGGGGTATGGCCGCCGGACTCGGTCGTCGTCGCTGCGGACCGGATGTGGAAGGTTGTCGATCGTTATGGGTCGGCCCTGGCCTGGGCGCAGACTCCACCGGTCCGCCTGGGGGTGTGCCGGGTGCGCAGCGTGTTGGCCGCGGACCGGAAGGACTCCTCGGCGGTTCAGCTGAACCGGCTCGCCGAACGTGAGAAATGCGCGTCGATTGACGCTCGGGCGCCGGTGCTGGCCATCGGATCCAATGCTGCGCCCGCGCAATTGCGGCATAAGTTCCGCGACCGCCCCGAGACGCTGTTCGTACCGTCCATCCGGGCTCGGGTCCGTGGCGTGGCGGTGGGGTACACCCCGTTCGTCTCGCAGTTCGGCTATGTTCCGGCAACCGCCTATCCGGACCGCGACGCCGAGGCGGTGCTGGCGGTGCAGTTCCTCGACGACCGTCAGCTGGCCGAACTCGACGAGTCCGAGTCGCCGTACTACCGGCGCGTCTGGCTCGACGCGGCTCAGGGGGTCAGCGTTGCGCTTGAGACCGGCGAGGCGCTGGCGGGCGCCTACGCGTATGTGGCCGGCGGCGGGGTCCTCGCCGACCGTGCCGGCACGCCCATCCGGATGTGGCTGCCGGGCACCGACAGTGCTGCGCCGGAATCCGGGCTCAACCAGGCCGATCTAATGGCGTCGTTGCACGCCGACCCCGAGATCAACCCGCCGGCCGATGGCGCCCCAGGCGATCTCTCCGGCGCGGAGTTGACTGCGGCGATCGGGCGCTGCGGGCGACTGCGGCCCGACAACCCCTTTTTCGACCTGCCCGACGAGATGGGCAGCGTCCCCCGTCGATACGGTTCGATGTTGCCGGCCGGTGCGCCCGACGACGCGCGTGCGCCGGCCCCCGGCGAATTGGCCGGCGAGATGCTCGCCTGGGTCGGTGCAAGTCCCGATGGGATCGACCGTGGCGGAAAATCCGTCATCCGGCTGAGTCGCGACGACGCCGCCCGGCTGAACAATCCGAAGCTGGTGTCGATCCGTTCTGCCCAACTCGCCGCGCGGCACGGATCGGCCGCGCCGGCGGCACTGGCCGCGCTGCATCCCTACGACCCGGCCGATCCGGCCGAACCGGCCGACGGCCACGCCCAAATCGACCACGTCCTGCGGATGGGCTGCGGACTTGAGCGGGGCGACATCGTTGCGATCCGGCCGGCGCGCGTCGACCGGATTCGCTGGTTCGACTGGATGCTCGGGAAGCCGACCTACCTGACGATGCGGGTAACCCTGGCCGACCCTGCCTCGGCCGAGCGCGACATCGTGCTCATGTCGCGGTTGGCGATCGACATCCTCGGCGTCGAGGGGGGCGACTACGTCGTGATGGAGGGCGCCCCGGACGAGGATGGCGAGGTCCCGTCGGTCGTTCTCAAGGTGTTTGAGGTCCCCGCCGACGTCGAGGAAAACCGGCGCAGGGTCACCGGAGGTTCCTGGGGTGCGCGGTTCCCCGCAGCCACCGAAACCCTCGGTGTCAACCAGGATTTGCCGATGGCCTTCGTTGACGCGGAGTTGCGCTCCCGGCTCAACGTCAACGGTCAGACGCTCGGCACCGTCCGGGTGCGGCCCGGGCGCTTGCACCGCTTCTATGCCGAACTGCGGGAGATCCTGCTGGTGTTGGCGGTGGCGCTGCTCGGCGTCGTCACCGTTGTCGGCGACAAGTCCGTGCAGGTGAGCTTGATTCTCGCGCTGGTGGTCATGTCGACGGTGCTCGTCTTCGGCCGCATGCGCCGCCGGCTGTCGCACCGCTCGAAGTCCCGTCAGTTCGGCAAGAAGCGCCAGCTCCGCAAAGCGCGACGGAAAGACTCGGCGCGGTGACGGCTATTCGTCGCGGGTCGGGACCTCGGTGGGCGAGCGAGTGAGTCCGCTGTCGGCGCGCTGCTCCCGATAGGCCAGCTGTCCGACGCGCTGGGCGACGACCGGTGCGGTTATCAGCGCGAACAGACCCGCCAGAATCAGCATCCCGACGTCGACGTTGTGGCCGAGCCGCACCCCCGCGCCGGAGAACACCAGCAGGAGCCCGAAGGTCTGCGGTTTCGTCGCTGGGTGCATCCGCGAGAGGGTGTCCCGAAAGCGCAACACACCGATCGATGCGGTCAGGGCGACCGCTGCCCCGACGAGCACCAGGACGGTGCTGATGATCTCGACGGCACTCATTGGCGGTCGTCTCGAACGCGGAAACGGGCGACGGCGATCGACCCGATGAAGTTCACCAGGGCAATGGCGACGACGGCTGAGAGCACGGTGGAGTCGCCGCTGATTCCGGCCCACAGGGCCAGCGCGCACATCGTCAGTGCGATCGCCATGTCGAGCGCGACGAGCCGGTCCAGGGTGGTCGGGCCGCCCAAGACGCGTATCGATGTGAGGATCCCGGCCAGGATGAGCATCGATCCGGCGGCCAGCCAGAGTAGATCGAAGGTACTCATCGCGGCTCTCTTCCATCGGCGTCGCGCTGGGCGAGCACCCGGTTGTGGTACTCGTCGTCGATCCCGTGGTAGGGACTCGGGTGCCACTCGCTGTCGCGCTCAAAAGCATGGATGAAAGCCCGTTCGACAAAGGCGATCTGCTTATCGAATTGTGCGACCTTCTTCGGCGACGACAGGTCGAAAACGTGAATGTAGAGCAGCCGCCGGCGGTGGTCGATCTCGACCACGATAGTCCCCGGGACCAGGTTGATGTAGTTGATGGCCAGGGTCAGGACCATGTCGGACTTGATTGCGACGCGGCGCCGGACCACCGCGCCCAGCGGCGGCCGCGCCGGCCGGATCGCCGCCCAGGCGACCTGCATGGAGGAAAGGCAGAAGTCCACGATCAGGCGCAGAACCAGAAGGGTGATGGAGACGGGGTGGAGACGGCCCTCGATGGGGACGCGGGGCAACGGCAGCAGTGTCATGATGCCTAGCGCGACGGCGAGACCGGCAATGACGTTGGCCCAGGAAATCGTCCCCCACAGCAGGACCCAGACGAAGGTCAACCAGGATGCGGTCCACAACCGCACACCGACTTCGCGGACGTCGCCGCCGAGCCACCCCGGAACCGTGACATGGCCGGCGATCCAGACGAAGATCGTGCCGAACCCCCAGAACACGCCCAGCAGCGCCAGGCGCCAGGCGTTGGTCACTGCCGCGCGCATCACCGACCCCCTTCGTGGTGGCCGGACCGTTTCGTGTCGTCCGGGTAGCGGGCGCCGATGCCGGTCACCGCGTGGATATAGACCCGGGGATTGATGATGTCCGCTGCCGCGCGGTCGGCGTAGTTCATTATCGGTCCGGCCCAGACCGTCATTGCCAGGCCGACGGCAACCATGGCCGCGGTTGGGATCACCATGCCCGGCGGCATGGACCCGACGTCGTCGCGGTCGGAGTAGGCGATGTCGGTGCTCTCGTCCATCAGCGCGGACGGGCGTTCATCGGACAGGTTGCCCTCGGGTGCGTCGGCGCGCGCTCGCCAGAATGCCTTGGTCCAGATGCGGGCGACGACGTACAGCGTGAGCAGACTGGTGACCAGGCCGCCGACGACCAGCGTCCAGGCGAGCACCGATCCGTCGACGGAACCGGCCTGCAGTAGCGCAACCTTGCCGATGAACCCGGAGAACGGCGGGATCCCGCCCAGGTTGAGCGCAGGAATCAGGTAGAGGATCGCCAGCACCGGGCTGGCGATCAGTCCGCCGAGTCTTCGTAGCGATGCCGACCCGGCCTGACGTTCGATCAGACCCACGACGAGGAACAGGGTGGTCTGCACCAGAATGTGGTGCGCGACGTAGAAGATTGCCGCCGCCATGCCGATTTTCGACGATAGGGCGATGCCGAACACCATGTAGCCGATGTGGCTGACGAGGGTGAACGAGAGCAGGCGCTTGATGTCGGACTGGGCGATCGCGCCGGCGATACCCACGAGCATCGTCAGGAGGCCGGCGACCATGAGCACCGAGTCCATCGAACCGCCGGGGAACAGTAGGGTGTGGGCTCGGATGATCGCGTACACGCCGACTTTGGTCAGCAACCCGGCGAATACCGCGGTGACCGGGGCCGGGGCGGTCGGGTAGGAGTCGGGCAACCACGTCGACAGCGGGAATACGGCGGCCTTGATGCCGAACGCGACCAGTAACACCGCGTAGAGCGCATTGCGGGTGCCGTCGGGGACGGACCCGTCGTTGAGGCGCAGCGACATCTCGGCGAGGTTCAGCGTCCCCGTCGTCGCGTAGGCGAAAGCGATGCCGACGAGGAAGATCAGCGACGACGTCATCGAAACCATGACGTACATCGCGCCGGCGCGGACCCGATCGGCGCTGGCGCCGACGGTGAGCAGCACGTAGCTCGCGGTGAGCAGCACCTCGAATGACACATACAGGTTGAACAGGTCCCCGGCCAAGAAGGCGTTGCACACGCCCGCGCACAGGATCTGGTAGGTCGGCTGGAAGATCGAAACCGGTTGCGACTCGGTCCCGTCGCGCAGACCCTGTCCGATGGCGTACAGGATAACCGCGAGGAGCACGGTCCCCGAGACGACCAGCATCATCGCCGACAAATGGTCGACGACGAGGGTGATGCCCAATGGTCCGAGCCGCTTGCCGCGCGCACCATCGACGTCGGCGTCCCATCCGCCGATGGCAATGGCCTGCGTGCCGTGCTTGCTGACCCCGAACAGCATGAGTACCGACGAACCGAGGCTGAGACTGATGGCGAGGACGGTGACGACGCGCTGCAGTCGGGGACTGCGCGCGGCGACCAGCGTGATCGCCGCGCCCATGAGTGGCACCAGGGTTGGCATGACGATGAGGGCGGGGAACCACGAGATGGGCACGGTCATGCGTCGAACCCCTGTTCGTCGCGGCGGGTCGCACCGTCGGGCGTGCATTCGTCGTCATCCGGGCTCGGCAGCACGCAGAAGTCGTCTTCATCGGGGCTGTGCAGCTCGTCGACGACACTGTCGGCGTCACTCATGAGCAGGTCGGTTTCGATGATCGTACGGTGCAGTGCCTCGAACTGCTCGGGGGTGAGTGGGTGGCCCTCATCGTCGAACAGATCGCCCGCCGTCGTGTCGGCGAGGGTGAGGGGATCGTCACTGCGATCGCGGTCGCCGGCGGTGTCGAGCGATCCGGTGAGGATCTTGACGTCCTCGGGATCGTCGTCGACATCGTCGTCGTTGTCGCCCTCGTCACGATTGAGGACGAACAACCGGTAGACGAGGGCGAGCACGAAGGCGGCCACGCCCATCATGATGACGATGGCCGTCAGGATCATGGCCTGGGCCAGCGGGTCGGCGTCCACGGTTCGTCCGGCGGTCTCCTGGCCGCGAACAGGCGGGTTGCCGCTTCCACCGGCGATCACCAGGATGAGGACGTTGACCGCATTGCCCATGAGCATCAGCCCGAGCAGCATCTTGATCAGCGAACGATCCATCAACAGGTACGCGCCGCAGGCGACGATGCCGCCGAGGACGACGACCAGGGGCACGTTGACGCTCATCAGGCACCCGACTCGACGTCGAGGCGCGCCCCGAGGCTGCGCAGAATGTCCAGGACCAGCCCGACGACGATCAGGTAGATGCCCAAATCGAAGAACAGCGCCGTGACCACCTTCACCTCGCCCAACACGGGCAGGGTGAGCTCGACCATGGCCGACGAGAGGGCGGGGGCGCCGAGGAACAGGGATGTCACCGCAGTGCCCGCCGAAATCGCCAGGCCCGTGCCCAGGATGGTGCCGGCCTCGACCGGCAGTGCCTCGCCGAGTTCGTAGCGACCGCCGGCGAGGTAGCGCAGGACCAGGGCCAATCCCATCGTCAGGCCGCCGGCGAACCCGCCGCCCGGCGCGTTGTGGCCGGTGTAGAAGAAGAACACCGACAGCACGACCATCGTCGGGAAGACCAGTCGTGTGGTGGCCTCCAGGACGAGGGACCGGTGGCGGGGGTCGCGCAGATCGCTGCCGAGGAGCCAGGTCGTGCGGTCCGACGGGTGCGTGTCGCCGATGCTGGTCGCGTCGGCGACACGCGGCGCCGCCCCGAAGCGGCGATTGCGGAACACCATCGACGCGACGCCGGTTGCGGCGACGATGAGCACCGAGATCTCGCCGAGGGTGTCCCAGGCGCGGATGTCGACGAGGAGCACGTTGACCGCGTTGGCGCCGTGCCCGACGCGATAGGCGACATCGGGGATGATCTCGTGCAGCGGCCGAGAACTACGGGCCGCAGCGGCAAAGACCGACAGGACCGCTACGGAGGCGCCAACGGCGGTAGCGACCGTCACGCGAACGGCGCGGGTGGTGGGCGCGGCGCCCCGGGTGCGGGCTGGACTCTCGGCGGGCAGCTTGCGCAGCACGAGGACGAAAATCACCAGGGTCAGTGTCTCCACCAGTGCCTGGGTGAGCGCGAGGTCGGGTGCGCCGTGACGGGCGAACAGAACGACGCAGCCGTAGCCGTTGAGGCCGATCGCGATCACAGCGGCGAGGCGGTTGCGAAGGACGACGACCCCGATTGCCGCGGCGAGCATAAGGACCGATACGACACCTTGGGTGGCGGCATCAAACCCCTGGGGTTCGATCACCGAACGCGCACCGGCGAACAGCGCCGTCATCGGCACGACCACGGCGGTCACGAGGATCACGCCTTGCGTGATGGGCAGCGAGCCGCGTTGGGTGCTGCGGGTGACTGCCAGCGAGGCGGCGTCGACCGCGCGCAGCGCCGCGTCGTAGATCCGGTCGGCATTGACGACCGCCGGCCGGACGAACAGGTGGTCGCGCAGTGCGCGGACCACCAGGAACATACTGATGCCGCCGACCATGGCAACGGTTGAGAACAGCAGCGGCAACCCGAGGCCGTGCCACAGGCCGAGGTGTTCGATCGGGTGACCCCAGGTCGGCAGGGTGTCGGCGTATCGCTCGAACACCTTGCCGAGCAGGCCGGCAGAGAAGGCACTGCCGATGCCGGCCACGGCGAGAACAGCCGGGGGCAGCAGGAACATCGGCGCCGGGCGGAGGGCGCGGGTGACCGCGAGGCTCGGTCCGGGCCGCACCTTGCGCCCGAAGGCGCCCCACAGAAACCGCGTCGTATACGCCATGGTGATGATTGCGCCGGTCAGCAACACCAGATCGATACCGTGCGATTGCCACTCCGGCAGTGCGCCCGACGTCCAGATCGTCCCGAAGGCCGCCTCCTTCGCAACGAACCCGAAGGTGAACGGAAGCCCGGCCATGCTCGCCGCGGCAACCGCGGCGATTAGCGCGAGTACCGGCATCTTCTGGCCGAGACGGGCCAGTTTGCGCAGGTCTCGGGTGCCGGTCGAGTGGTCGATGATGCCGACGACCATGAATAGCGACGCCTTGAACATCGCGTGCGCCACCAGCATGGTGATCCCGGCCAGGGCCACGTTGGCGTCGCCGAAGCCGAGGAGGACCATCAAGAATCCGAGTTGCGAAACGGTGCCGAAGGCGAGGATCAGCTTGAGGTCGAGTTCGCGCAGGGATCGCCAACCGCCGATCAGCATCGTCAGTGCACCCAGGCCGAGGACCATGACCTGCCACACGGGCAGGGTCGCGAAGCCCGGGGCCAACCGTGCGACCAGGTAGACGCCGGCCTTGACCATCGCCGCCGCGTGCAGGTAGGCGCTGACCGGGGTGGGCGCGGCCATGGCCCCGGGAAGCCAGAAGTGCAGTGGCACGATGGCCGATTTGGACAAGGCGCCGATGAGGATCGCCGCGACTGCCAGATCGACGTAGACCGATGCCGCGGGTGGGTGGGCGACCAGGTCTGACAGCAGGTAGCTGCCGGTCTTGGTGCCCAGGGCGATGATCCCGCCGAGCATGGCCAGGCCACCCAGCGTGGTGACGAGCAGTGCCTGGGTGGCGGCGCGCCGAGAACTGGCGCGAATCCCATAGAAGCCCACCAGCAGGAACGACAGGATGGTGGTGGCCTCCCAGAAAACATAGAGGACCAGCATGTTGTCGGAGGTGACCAGGCCGAACATCGCCGCCGCGAAAGCGAGCATCTCGCCGCCGAAGACCGCAACGCGCGGGCGCATGGCGTCGAAATAGTTGGCGCAGTAGCAGAGGACGAGTGCGCCGATGCCCAGGATGAGCACGCCCAGGACGGCCGACAACGTGTCCAACCGCATTTCCAGCGTCATGTGCAGGCGCGGAATCCAGGTAACGGATTCGACCCGCGGTCCGTCGGTGGGCCAATGGGTGAGCAGCCAGACCAGCGCGGCGGTGGGCGCGAGCGCAATGACGTAGAAACCCTTGGGGCCCAGCCGCCACATTACGATCGGCGCGACGAGCGCGGCGAGCGAGAGTGCGAATAGGGTGGCTAACACTGGCGCTCCGGCGAGATCGGTCGACTTCGGTCTTCGGCGGGGTGTCACTTCGTGGTCACCCGTGGTTCTTACCCTACCGTTGCAGGTATGACGCGTTTTCCTTCAGGGTTGACCCGGCGCAGCGCGATCGCGCTGCTGGTCCTGCTGATTGCGGCGATCGCCGGGCTGGTCGGGGCCTGCAGCTCGTCGGAGTCGTCGGGGCCGACCGGTGACGTGACCCTGCCGTCGGATTTCCCGGCCAAAGCGGTCCCGCTGCTGGACGGACGGCTGATTGCGGCGACTGGAACGCGCGCCGACGGATGGTCGCTCACAGTCCAGGGCGGGTACGGCGGACCCAATGTGCTCGATGCCGCGGTGGACACCCTGATGAAGTCAGGTTTCACCGAGTCCAGCCGGACCGAGGAAGGCGGGACGCGCACAGTGATTCTGTCGGCCACGAAGGACCGGCAGACGTACTGGGTCACCGTGGGCAGTTCGCCGCGTGCCGCGGGCGGACCGAATTCGGTGTTCTACCAGGTCAATGTGAGTTGACGGTTTACGCCAGCGATAGGAACAGGCGCTCCAGCTTCTCTGGGTCGACGTTGTCGGGGCCCTCGGTGCGCATGCAGTGTTGCAGACCGGTGGCCACCAGTGCGTAGCCACTGCGGGCGATCGCCTTGTCGACGGCGGCGAGCTGGGTCAGGGCGTCTTCACATTCGGAGCCTTCTTCCAGCATGCGGATCACCGAGGCGAGATGTCCGTTGGCCCGGCGTAAGCGGGTCAGGATCGGCTTGAGTTCGTCGGCGGGGAGCTGCATCACGCACCGGCCCCGGTGACCAGGGAGTCGAGCATGTCGGTCAGTCGTGCGCGGGCGTCTGCTGCGATCGGGCCGAGTTCGGCGGCCCCGGTGAACTTTTCCATCGTGCCCGGGTCGAGGATCTCGATCCGGCTGCCCGCCTCGCCGTTGGCAGAGACGACGACGTTGCAGGGCATGATGACCGCGATGCGCGGGTCGGCCTGCAGTGCGGCGTGAGCGAACGAGGGCTGGCACGCCCCGAGGATGATCTTCGGTGCGACGTCGACGTCGAGCTTTTTCTTGAGGGTGGCCTTGATGTCGATCTCGGTGAGCACCCCGAAACCGGCGTCGGCGAGCCCGGCGCGGGTTCGGGTAACGGCCTCGTCGTAGGGGATGGGCAGGTCGGCGGCGATGGTGAATTCCATGCCACCACAATAACCCCCTGGGGGGTTATTTTCCAGTGGGTGGACGCCGCAGACCGAGTCGCGCCTGTGACTTCCGCAGGATGGGGCGCCGCTTGCTCGTCATCCGCCGGTGGCGGCGCCGCTCGGCGGGCAGAGTCTCCCAGTGTTCGGGGCGTGCTGCAACCCAGCGGTTGGCCCACCATGCGAACGGAATGTGCACGAGGTAGGCCGCGATGACGGCGACCATCAGCGCGTAGGGGTAGGTCACGAGCAAAGCCGCCGCGGCGGCGAAGATAACCAGGGCCGGCGCGAGGGCCGACCGGGAAAGCTTGGTTGTTGCCTTGAGGGACGAGGTCGGAATGCGGCTGATGGCCAGGAACGCGGCCAGCAGCGTCCATACGCCGACCGCGGGAAACGAGCTCCACCAACCGTCCCCCAGCCCCTGGTGGAGACCGACCGGACCCAGTGCGATGAGTGCCGCCGCGGGTGCCGGCACGCCGACGAAGAAGTCGCGGGTGTAGCCCGGCGCGTTCTCGTCGTCGGTCAGCGTGTTGAATCGTGCCAGCCGCAGGATGATCGCACAGCAATAGACCAGTGCAATGGCCCACCCGAGATCGTGGCCGCTCATTAATGTCGCGGACAGGATGAGCGCAGGCACGACGCCGAAGTTGATGGCATCGGCCAGCGAATCGAGTTCGGCGCCGATCTTGGAGGTGGCGTTCATCAATCGTGCGACACGGCCATCGATGCCGTCGAGGAGTGCCGCACCGACGACGAGGACCAAGGCGAGGTCGAGCCGGTTCACCGCCGCCAAGCGCACCGCGGTCAGCCCGGCGCAGACGGCGAGGATCGTCAAGGCCGACGGGATGATCATTAGCGCCGAGCGCGGCGGTCCGGCGGTCGGCGCGGCGGGGCCTCGGCGCGAGCGGCGCGTTGACCGGTGAACCCCCGCGACCCGCATCACAGCAGTACTGCCAGCGGAGTCTCGGCGCCGACGGTCCGCTGTCCGACGAGCACCGTCGGCGTCGTTCCGGCCGGGAGGTACACATCGACACGCGACCCGAAGCGGATCAGTCCATAGGTGTCGCCGATGGTCAGCTGCTGGCCGACGTTGGCGTCGTTGACAATCCGCCGTGCGATCAGGCCCGCAATCTGGACGACGCCGATTTGCGCGCCGGAGTCGGTGCGGATGGTCATCGAGGTCCGCTCATTGGCGCAGCTGGCCTCGGGCAGATCCGCGGAGAGGAATGCGCCCGGGGTGTGCTGCAGCGCGGTGACGGTGCCCGAAACCGGAACCCGCTGCACATGGACGTCGAAGACCGAGAGGAAGGTGGAGACGCGGGGCAACTCGACCGAGCCCAGGCCGAGCTCGACCGGCGGAACAGCGGTATCGACGAGCGCGACCTCGCCATCGGCGGCGGCGACCACGGTTCCAGGATGTGTCGGTGGGACGCGGCCGGGGTGGCGGAAGAACGCGGCGCACGCCGCCGACAGCGCCCAGGCCGGCCGTGCGATCCACTTGCGGCGCCGGGCCAGCACCGCGACGGCGGCGGGGGCCGCCACGAACGGGATACCCGCCGGATGCAGTGGCGGGATGGTCTGTTTGGCGAGCGTGGAAAGGTGTGCGAGTCCGGTTTCCGCGGGGGCGCCGGGGTGGTGCGGGCGGCGGGCCACGGCTACTTGGCCGCGGTTTCGGCGGCGCGTTTGATCTTGTCGAGGGAGTCGGCCATCCCGACGCGCAGCTCCGCCTCAAAATCGTGCCGCCCACCCATCAACATGTTCACCAGGGCGCTCGACACCGCGGTGGTTTGACCGCCGGGGGCCTCCCGGCGTTCGGTGAGTAGCACGCCGTCACCCTGCGGGGTGATCTGGTAGGACCACACGGTGTGGTTCTCGGCAACCCGCCAGGCGATTGTGTTGTTCTTCTCGTAACGGACGATCGTCGACTGCGTCGGCCACACCAGTGCGCCGCGGCGATTGATATTGATGGTGCGGGTGCCCACGCCCACCGGGTTGCCGCGGATGAACATCTTGCGGCACTGCGGGCTCCATTCGCCCATCCGGCGAAGGTCGGAGACAACGGCCCATACGGCTTCGGGGGTGGCGTCGATCGTCAACGATGCCTCGAGTAGTTCGGTCGCTTCAGCCATTGAGTCGTCTTTCGTCGCGCCATCGGTCAGTTCCGCCCGACGGATCAGTTGCGGGCCACCCTACTGCGCCCGCCTAGAGCACCGCACCCATGGATACCCCGAGGATGACGAACACGACGATGTTGACCCAGACCACGGCCGTGTTGCCGCCCAGGAGCAGTTCGCCGAGACGTCCGGGCGTCAACCAGTCGACGAGGACGAATGAGAAACACATCACCGCGATCGCCACCAGCGAATAGAGCGCGGCGAACAGCAGGCCCTGCCATCGCTGGTCGGCCATCATGCCGGCGCGCGCACCGGCCGCGTAGACGACGCCGAGGGAGATGAGAAACCCCGAGGTCAGGAGTACTGCGTTCGGGTGGTCTTCCCGCCACAGCAGAGTGCGCAGGTTGCCCGGTGTCACCACATCGAGTGCGACGTAGCCGACGATGAGAACCACGATTCCGAGCAGACCATAGGCGGCGATGTCGGCGAGGTTGTCAAAAAACAGACTCTTCATGCGCTCACCCTATCGACACCATGTCCCAGTCCGTGATCGAGTTGGCCAGGCGGGACAAATGCGCGTCGGCGTCGCCCAGGGTGTGGCCGATCGCGGTGAGCCGACTGACGTAGTGGCCGACGGGGTACTCCGCGGTCATGCCGATTCCACCGTGCATCTGGATCGCCTCCTGGCCGATCTGGCGGGCCGATCGGCAGATCTGGAGTTTGGCCCGTGATGCAACGATCTCGTCGGCGGTTCCCTCGGCCAGAGTTCCGGTCGCGTACGAGCTGAGGCTGCGGGCCAATTCGAGGAGCACATACATATCTGCGGCGCGGTGGGTGAGCGCTTCGAAGGTGGCCAGGGTCACGCCGAACTGTTTACGGGTCTTCAAGTACTCCACGGTCAGCTCCAGCGCCCGCTCCATGGCGCCGACCGCCTCGGCGCACAGCGCCGTCTGTGTGAGGATGTCGACGCGGCGCAGCGCTTCGCCGGCGCGATCACCCGACGCGAGCCGGGTCGCCGGCGCGGAGGCCAGGACAATCTGCGCGCCACGGCGACGATCGTGGGTGCGGAACGGGGTCCGCATGACCCCCGCTGCGCCGGCTTCGACGGCATACAGGCCGATGGTGCCGGCATCGTCGCGGGCCGAGACGATCAGCCGGTCTGCGCTATCACCGGCGAGCACTTCGGTCTTCGTGCCGGTCAGGGTTACGGCATCGCCGGAACCGGCTGCGGCGGTGGTGACTGCCGTGCTCGGCCACCGGTCGTTCTCCTCGGTGTTGGCGAACGCCATCAGCAGGTCGCCCCCCGCCAGTCCCTCGAGGAGTTCGGTGCGCAGGGGGCTTTCGTCGGTGTCGGCGAGGAGGGCGGCGGGGACGACGACGCCGTACAGGTAGGGCTCGGGTGCGAGGCTGCGGCCGATCTCGCCGAGCACCGCACCCAGTTCAACCGGGCCGGCGCCCATGCCGCCGTCGGCATCGTCGATGGTGAGGGCGAGGATGCCGATGTCGGCCAGCGACTTCCACACCGTCGGGTCCCAGCCGCGCTCGGTGTCGGTCACCGCGCGCAGCGTTTCAATGTCGTAAGTCTTGGTCAGCGCGTCGCGCACGGTGTCGCGCAGCATGCCCTGTTCTGCGTTGAGTTCGAAATCCATGGTGTCGAACGCTCCTTAGAGGCCGAGGACGGCTTTGTCGATGATCTGGCGCTGGACCTCGGAACTGCCGCTGTAGATCGAGACCTTGCGGTAGTTGAGGTAGGTGGGCACGGCTTGCTGCGCCCAGGGCGGGGCGGCGATGTCGGCGGTCCCGTTGGCCGCGGCCGGGTCGGGCGGCGCGACGGCGAGCGAGTTGGTTCCGGCGATATCGGCGAGGATCTCTGTCGCCGCCTGCTGAAGTTCGCTGCCACGCAACTTGAGCAGGCTCGACGCGGGGTTGGGCCGGCCATCGGCGGAGGAGGCGACAACGCGCAGCTGGGTGAGTTCGAGGGCGAGGAGTTCGTTCTCGAGTTCGGCGAGCCGCGCGGCGAACAGTGGTTCGTCGAGCAGGCTGCCACCGGCGGCCTTCGTCTGCCCGGCGAGCTTCTTGGCGCGCGCGAGCGCCATCTTGGTCTGGCCGACGCGGGCGACGCCGGTGCGCTCGTTGCCGAGGAGGAACTTCGCGTACGACCAGCCGGCGTTCTCCTCGCCAACGAGTTGATCGGCGGGTACCCGCACGTCGTTGAAGAAGACCTCGTTGACCTCGTAGCCGCCGTCGATCAGTTCGATCGGCCGCACGTCGATGCCGGGCGAGTTCATCTCGATGAGCAGGAAGCTGATACCGGCCTGTCGTTTGGGGGCGTCGGGGTTGGTGCGCACGAGGGCGAAGATCCAGTCGGCGTACTGCCCGAGCGTTGTCCACGTCTTCTGGCCGTTGACGACCCATTCGTCGCCGTCGCGGACGGCGCGCGTTTTCAGCGACGCGAGGTCGGAACCGGCTTCCGGCTCCGAGAAGCCCTGGCACCACCAGATGTCGCAGTTCGCGGTTGAGGGCAGGAAGCGTTCCTTCTGCGCCTGCGACCCGAACTCGGCGATGACCGGGCCGACCATGGCGGTATTGAACGGCAGCGGGTCGGGGACCGAGCAGAGCGCCAGTTCTTCGCGCCAGATGTGGTGCTGGATGGGACTCCAGTCCTGCCCGCCCCACTGGACCGGCCACTGCGGGACGCACAGGCCGCCCCCGTCCAGGATCCGCATCGTCGTCGCGATGTCGTCCGGGTAGCGAACCCGGCCGGCGGCAGCGCGCTCGCGGACGTCGGCGGGTATCTCGGTGGTGAAGAATCTGCGGATCTCATCGCGGAAGGCGACCTCGTCGGCGGAGAGTTTCAGCTGCATGGTTCCTTGATACCCCCGTTCGGTTGGCGAGTGGCCGGGAACCGTGCCGATCGTGTGACGACCACCCGTGTAGCCTCGGCTGCCATGACAGCTGCCATGACAAAGGTGAGTGCCTTTACCGACGACTGCCTGGGCGAGCTGGATGCGGTGGGCATCGCCCAAGCCCTGCGGGCCGGGAACTTCTCGGCCGAGGAAGCAGCACGTGCCGCGCTGGCACGGATCGATGCGGTGGAGCCCCAGCTGAATGCGGTGGCGCAGGACGACCGCCGGCGGGGGCTGGCGCGGGCCGCGGCGGGAGATTTCCCGGACGGCTCGCTGCGTGGCGTCCCATCGATGATCAAGAACAACACGCTCTTCGCCGGGATCCCGACACAGCATGGGTCGGCCGCCGTGCCGCCGACCCCGGCCGATCGCAATGAGGGGTTCACCGACCAGATGTTGGCGTCGGGGATCAATATCCTCGGTGCGACGACCTTGCCTGCTTTCGGTCTGACCGCGTCTACCGAATTCGTTGACCGTCCGCCCACCCGCAACCCCTGGAACACCGAGTACTCCGCCGGAGCCTCGTCGGGTGGGGCGGCCGCGCTGGTCGCCGCCGGAGCGCTGCCGATTGCCCACGCCAACGACGGCGGCGGCTCGATCCGGATCCCGGCCGCCTGCTGTGGCCTCGTCGGGCTCAAGCCCACCCGCGATCGGGTCGTTGCGTCGGCGGAGGCGAAGGGCATGCCGATTGACCTGATCTCTAACGGCATCGTGTCGCGGACAGTGCGCGACACGGCACACTTTCTCGCCGACACCCAGCGGTACGCCCCCGGTAAGAACATGCCCGAGCTGGGGCTCGTCGAGGGGCCGAGCGGCCGCAAACTGCGAATCGCGCTGATCTCGGAGTCGATCACTGGCGGACTGCTCGACGCCCAGACCTCCGTGGCGCTCGAGTCGGTCGCCGAACTGTTGGCGGCGCAGGGTCATATGATCGACCGGGTTCCGCTGCCCGTGAACCGCAACTACGTGCAGCAGTTCACCGACTATTGGGCGCTACTCGCATTCAGTCTCGATCATTTCGGAAAGCGCGTGCTGGACAAGGGATTCGACCGATCGAAGCTCGACCCGTTTACCGCAGGTCTGTCGAGGACGTTCATCAAGCGGTTCTGGCGAACACCGGGAGTGCTGATGGGACTGCAGAAGTCGACTAAGCAGTTCCATGCGCTCTTTGAGGACTTCGACGTGGTGTACTCGCCGACGCTGGGTCATACGACGCCGAAGATCGGCTACCTCGATCCCGGCGGAGACTTCGACGAGATCTTTGAGCGACTGATCAACTACGTGACCTTTACCCCGGCCAACAATACTTCCGGCTCGCCGGCGATCAGCCTGCCGCTGGCGCAGAGCGCAGACGGCCTGCCGATCGGCTTGCACTTCGGCGCCGACCTGGGTCAGGAGCAGATGCTCCTGGAGTTGGCCTACCAGTTGGAGGCCGAGCGTCCATTCGCGCGGATCCAGGACTGACGGGCTTCGCCGCGCGCCGTCGTTTCCGTGCTGTTCACCCTGGCGTGCTGGGGTGACCGGATGCGCACCACGCCGCTCGTCGTCGCCACCGCTGCACTCACGCTGACCCTCGCCGGTTGTGGCGCCCCGGGACCAGGGGTCGACGGCAAGACGGCGGCGGGAGTGCGGATCGACCGCACGGGTGCGGGACGTCTGGCCGAGAACGGAGGGGCGCGACGCCTGACCGGCGATCAGACCGGAGCGATCGCCGACTCGATCCAGCGGGCGGGGGCTCGCAACGTCATTCTGATCATTGGTGATGGCGCGGCGAATCAGGAGTACACCATGGCCCGCAACTACCAGTGGGGAGCGGCCGGCCGGATTCCCGGCGTCGACGACCTACCGCTCACCGGCGAGTACACCACCTACTCGTTGGACAAGACGACCGGGAAACCGGACTACACCACCGATTCGGCTGCCGCGGGCAGCGCCTGGTCGACGGGGACCAAGACCTACAACGGCGCGATCTCGGTCGACCTTGAGGGGCGTCCGCAGCGAACGATTCTGGAGCTCGCCAAGGCGAATGGTCTGGCCACCGGCAACGTGACCACTGCCGAGCTGCAGGATGCGACGCCCGCGGTGCAAGTCGCCCACGTGACCCACCGCAAGTGCTACGGGCCGGCGGAGACAGCGCAGAAGTGCCCGGCGAACGCCGCCGAGAACGGTGGCGCGGGATCGATTACCGAGCAGTTGCTGGCCGCCCGCGCCGACGTGACGCTGGGCGGCGGCTGGGGGACGTTCGCGCAGACGGCGACAGCGGGCAGATACCGTGACCGGACTCTGGCGGCGCAGGCCAAGGAACGCGGGTACCGGATAGTGCGGTCGGCGCAGGAGTTGCGTGCGGTGACGGCGGCCGATCAGGACGAACCGCTGTTGGGGCTCTTCGCGGACGGCAACCTGCCGCGCATCTGGGACAAGGCGACAGCGACGCCGCACGGGGCAGTCGCGCCGGCGCTCCGGTGCGCCCCCAACCCCCGGTTTACCGCGCAGACGCCCAAGCTCGGCGACATGACGCGCAGCGCGATCGGTCTGCTCGGCGCCGCCCGGGACGGCAAGGGCTTCTTCCTCCAGGTGGAGTCGGCATCGATCGACAAGGCGGCGCACGAGGCGGACCCGTGTGGACAGATCGGCGAGACGGTACAGCTGTCCGACGCGGTGACTGTCGCGCTCGATTACGCGCGCAAACAGAAGGACACCCTGGTGATCGTCACCGGCGACCATGCGCATTCCACCCAGATCGTCGGGGGCGGAACCGACACCCCGGGGCTCACCCGGACATTGATGACGGCCGACGGCGCGCCGATGACGGTTAGCTACGGCACGTCCGTGGAGGCTGGGGAGCAGCAGCACAGCGGCGGCCAGGTGCGTATTGCGGCCTACGGCCCTGGCGCGGCCAACGTCGTCGGGCTCACCGATCAAACCGACCCGTTCGCTGTCATCACCGATCAGCTCGGACTCAACCGAAAGACGAACTGAAGGCGAATCGCGGCCCGGGGTGGACCGGGCCCCTCGGCCTCTGACGTTGCACTCTTACAGGGGGAGTGCTAGAAACGGAGTTGGCACTCTCCTACCGTGAGTGCCAGTTGGGACGATGAGACCGGTCGTTGACACGCCGGTCGTCCGTCGCGGGCATCGCACCGACATACGAAACCTAGTGTCACCCCCTACCGGAGGATCACTTACCAATGGCCAAGCAAATCGCGTTCGACGAAGAGGCCCGCCGTGGCCTCGAGCGGGGTCTCAACACCCTCGCCGACGCAGTCAAAGTGACGTTGGGACCCAAGGGCCGCAACGTCGTTCTGGAGAAGAAGTGGGGCGCCCCCACGATCACCAATGACGGTGTTTCCATCGCCAAGGAGATCGACTTGGAGGAGCCGTACGAGAAGATCGGCGCCGAGCTGGTCAAGGAAGTCGCCAAGAAGACCGACGACGTCGCCGGCGACGGCACCACCACGGCCACCGTGCTGGCCCAGGCGCTCGTCAGCGAGGGCCTGCGCAACGTTGCCGCGGGTGCCAACCCGATGGGCCTCAAGCGCGGCATCGAGAAGGCCGTCGAGACGGTCACCGCGGCACTGCTGAAGAGTGCCAAAGAAGTTGAGACCAAAGAGCAGATCGCTGCCACCGCAGGCATTTCCGCCGGTGACCCGGCCATCGGCGATCTCATCGCCGAGGCGATGGACAAGGTCGGCAACGAAGGCGTCATCACCGTTGAGGAGTCGAACACGTTCGGCCTTCAGCTGGAGCTGACCGAGGGCATGCGGTTCGACAAGGGCTACATCTCGGGTTACTTCGTCACCGACCCGGACCGTCAGGAAGCCATCCTCGAGGATCCCTACATCCTGCTCGTCTCGAGCAAGATCGCGACCGTCAAGGACCTGCTGCCCCTGCTGGAGAAGGTCATCCAGGCCGGCAAGCCGCTGCTGATCATCGCCGAGGATGTCGAGGGTGAAGCCCTCTCGACCCTGGTCGTGAACAAGCTGCGCGGCACGTTCAAGTCCGTCGCCGTCAAGGCACCGGGCTTCGGCGACCGTCGCAAGGCCATGCTTGCCGACATTGCCATCCTCACCGGTGGCGAGGTCATCAGTGAAGAGGTCGGGCTGTCGCTCGAGGGCGCCGGAGTCGAGTCGCTGGGTACCGCCCGCAAGGTCGTCGTCACCAAGGACGAGACCGTGATCGTCGACGGTGCCGGCGACAAGGCGCAGATCGATGGCCGCACGGCCCAGATCCGCCAGGAGATCGAGAACAGCGATTCCGACTACGACCGGGAGAAGCTGCAGGAGCGTCTGGCCAAGCTGGCCGGCGGTGTTGCGGTCATCAAGGCCGGCGCGGCCACCGAGGTGGAGCTCAAGGAGCGCAAGCACCGGATCGAGGACGCTGTGCGCAACGCGAAGGCAGCCGTCGAAGAGGGCATCGTCGCCGGCGGTGGCGTAGCACTCCTCCAATCCGAGGATGCGATCGACAAGCTCGATCTCGAGGGTGACGAGGCGACCGGTGCCAACATCGTGCGCGTCGCACTGGAGGCTCCGGCCAAGCAGATCGCGATCAACGCCGGTCTCGAGCCCGGCGTCGTCGCCGACAAGATCCGCCATGCCAAGAAGGGCACCGGCCTCAATGCCGCCACCGGCGAGTACGAGGACCTGCTCAAGGCCGGCATCAACGACCCGGTGAAGGTCACCCGCTCGGCGCTGCAGAACGCGGCGTCGATCGCGGCACTGTTCCTCACCACCGAGGTCGTCGTCGCCGACAAGCCGGAGAAGAACGCGGCCCCGGCCATGCCGGGTGGCGATGAGATGGGTGGCATGGGCTTCTAAGCCCGCTTCTCGTCAACGAGCGCAATCGGGGCCGGTCATCCAAGGCGGATGGTCGGCCCCGACGCTTGTTCGAGGCGCGCCACCGGCCCACCTGCGGTGGCCGTCACCCGGGTCGGGTATGACTAGTAGTATGTATTCTTTCGGTCGATTCGCCGAAGGGAGTGCAGCCGATGACGCCGGTCTACCGTGTGGCGCTGGGTTCTGAGTTCGACCGACTGCACCCCAATATGCAGTGGCGCTATGGGATCGACTCCACCGCCGGCGTCGCGCAGTTGATGACGGGCCTGATCGAATCGATCTACATCACCCCCGCCTTCGCACCGCCCCTGGTCTGGTATTACGGCAAGCGCAACGCCATGCCCTCGAAGACCAGCCGGATGGTGCCCTTTGAGGCGGGGAACTACTGTTACCGCGACGAATTGGGCCGCGAGTGTCTGGCAGTTCTGCGCACCTTCGGCTATTCGACTGGCGACCGCCACCTGAACTCGGTGATCGTCGACGGGCGTGACGGCTTCGTCGACTATTTCGGCGACGGACCCGAATTGCTGTACCCCATCGAGCCATCGGTGACCGAGGACGGCTCACTCCTGCTGGAGAGTGGTCCGGCGCGCTGGTTGCGCGGACCCAAGATTTCGATGCGGGGACCCTTTGTGGTCCAGATGAAATACATCGAAGGCTGGGACGAAAAGCATCAGCGTTTCCGGTGCGATGCGACCGTCCGCAATCCGGTGATCGGGGAGATCCTGCACTATCGAGGATGGTTCACCGCGGTCGACAAACCAATGACGACGGCGGAGATTCCTGACGAAGCCTGGCCATTCCGGCTCATCGACCGGGAGACGTGACGCGCAGGGGCCCCGGCAAGGTAGGTTGACTGCCATGGGAGTCTCCGCGAATACGAAATTCGATATTGCCGCACCACCGTCAGTGGTCATGGAAGTTCTGCATGACATTGAGTCGCTTCCCGAATGGTCGGGTCCACACAAGACGGCCGAGGTCCTCGAAGAGTACGACGACGGCCTGCCGAAGGTGGTCAAGGTCAAGGTGTCGATGGGCCCGATCACCGATGAGCAGACACTCAACTACCAGTGGACCGACAACTCGTGCACCTGGGACCTCATCGAGGGCACCCAGCTGGCCGAGCAGCACGGCGTCTACACCATCACCGCGACTGACAAGGGTTCGCGGGTCGACTTTTCGCTTGATATCGAGCTGAAGGTGAAACTGCCCGGCTTGATCGTCCGCCAGGGTCAGAAGACCGCCGTCGACACCGCGAAGAAGGGGCTGACCAAAGAGGTGCTGAAGCGGGCCAAAGGATGATGGTCGCCCGAGTCGTCGCCGCTGCCGGCGTGATCGCGGCGGGGGCGTGGCTCTCCGTCGTTGTCGGTGGCGCCACGTCAGCGTCGGCGGGCACCCTGTGCCAGGCGGTGAACGGTTCCAGTCAGCAGAAGGTGCTGGGCGACAGCGGATGCGGTGCCCGTGCCGGGCAGGGCAGCACCGCCCGTGCCGAGGACACCAGCGGGGAGGGGACCGCCGTCGCCGTCGCCACGAGTCGCGGCCGAGCAGATGCCCGCACGTTGGATCGCAAGTCGACGGCACTGGCCGGCGCGCAGCGCGGCGGCAACGCACAATCGTTCGCTACCGGGCCCGGCGCCTTCTCCGTTGCGCAGGCCGATCGCGGCGGGCAGTCGCTGGCCGTCGGCGGCTGGGGCGGCAAAGCCATATCGACGCCACGCGGGACCGCGTGCGCCGGCGGCTTCGCCTTCGCCTGGGAGTCCAACTCCGGCAAGGTGTGCCTGAGCAGCGGTTCGATTCGCTACTCGAACTGAGCAGCCGCCAACCGGGGGCCGCCGGCGTCGGCTTCCATCGAACAGCCAATCACCAACCAGCACGGCAAAATGGCGGCGCACATTTTTTTTGATCCGACGTCCCCGATCGGCGGCGATCGAGGAATACACTCGACGAGTCAGGCGTCAGTGACCGGAGAACCGGCCCAGTCTGGAACAACAGGAGAAGTCATGATGAATCGAATTCCACTCGCGATGGGCATCGTCGGCGGCGCCTTGGCTGTTGGCGTGTTTGCCGCTCCGGCCGCCTATGCCGCTCCCGCCACGGCGCCGTCCCCGGCGGTAAAGGCGACCCCTGTCAAGGGTTCACTCAACTTCTGCATCACCATCCCGATGCCTGGCTCCGCAGCGTTGGTTTGGTGTATCTGATCCAGGCGTAGTCCGTAGCGCCGTTCGCGGTTAGCGCACGGCTTGCCACGCCGAGTCCTCGAGAAGCAGGGCGCCGCGAGAGATCGCGGTGCCCTGCTTCGGCGGGCTGATCGTCGTCTCGACCGCGTATCAATTCACCTGGGTGATCTGAAGGGGGTGTGGTGCCTCAGTTGCCTCGAGGTCCGCGGTTCGCGGCGATCGCTGCCGGAGTGTTGGTCATCGGAACAGTGTTGGCCCTGGGAACGTTGTGCGCGCAGCCGGCTGGCGCGACGCCGCTCCGCGGCGAGTACGTGGCGCTCGGCGACTCCGCGGCGGCCGGTCCGCTGATTGCGCCGCAGGACTTGACTGTGCCCGGATGTCTGCGCGCGCAGCGGAACTATCCGGCCGTCCTGGCCGACCGCATCGGGGTGCGGCTGCGCGATGCGACGTGCTCGTCGGCAACGTCGGAGAACGTGTCCGCCGTCCTGCAGCGCACCCCGGCCGGAACAGTCCCGGTGCAGACGTCGCTGCTCTCGGTGCACACCCGCCTGGTGACGCTGACGATCGGCCTCAACGACGTGAAGATGTTCTCCGTCGCACTGTCCTGCGCGGAACTGCCCGGGTCAGTCCCCTGTAGTCAGCGCTATCGCCGGGGCGGGATCGACGAACTCGAGATCCGCATCGACCGCCAGCGGCCGAAGTGGGGCCAAACGCTGGATGCGATCCGCCGCGCCGCCCCCAACGCGAAGGTCGTCGTCGTCGGCTACGGCACTTACGTGCGCGCCGGCGGGTGCGCGTCCCAGCCGGTCACCCCCGCCGACGCCGACTATCTGCGCGCGGTGGTCGCCCATGCCAACACGGTGATGGCCGGGCAGGCGCAGCGGCGCGGGATGCAGTTCGTGGACCTTGCCGCGATGAGCGCGGGCCATGACATGTGCGCACCGCCGAACCGGCAGTACTTCTTCGGCCTCGTCCCGGCGAGCGTCGGCGCGCCGCTGCACCCGACAGCGCTGGGCATGGTGGCCATCGGCCGGTACGTCGCCGCAACGATGGACCATTAACCGTCGGTGCCGGCCCGCAGCCGCTGCCAGAGGAACTCGTACGCCAGCGCGGCGAGGAAGGCCGCCTGTTTGTGGTCGGCGGCCCCGCCGTGTCCACCCTCGATGTTCTCGTAGTACCAGACGTCGTGGTGTCCGGTCTGCTCCAGTAGCGCGGCGAACTTGCGCGCATGCCCCGGGTGCACGCGGTCGTCGCGCGTCGAGGTCGTGATGAGAATCGGCGGGTAGTCGACGTCTGCCCGGACGTTGTGGTACGGCGAGAACGGCTCGATGAACGCCCATTCGTCGGGATCGTCGGGGTCGCCGTACTCGGCCATCCACGATGCCCCGGCGAGCATCGTATGATAGCGGCGCATGTCGATCAGCGGCACCTGACACACCAATGCGCCGAAGAGTTCGGGATAACGGGTCGCCATCACTCCCATCAGTAGGCCGCCGTTGGACCCGCCCATCGCCCCCAACTGTGCGACGGTGGTGAGGCCGTTGGTGACCAGCGCTTTGGCAACCGACGAGAAGTCCTCGTAGACCTTGTGCCGCCCGGACTTCTGGGTCTGCGTGTGCCAGGTCGGCCCGTATTCGCCACCCCCCCGGATATTGGCAATGACGTATATCCCGCCGTCGGTGATCCAGTTCCGGCCCGGGCCGGCCGCGTAGCCGGGAACCAGCGCATTCTGAAATCCGCCATAGCCGTAGAGCAGGGTCGGGCCCGATTCGACGTCCCGCCGGCGCACGACGAAATAGGGGATGGCCGTCCCGTCGTCGGAGGGGGTGAAGAACTGTTCGGCGATCACATCGCTGGCGTCGTAGAACTCGGGCGAGTGCTTGATCGGCTCCACGCCGTCGACCGTGGTGCCGTGGAGCAGCGTCGGCGGCGTGGTGAACGTGCTTGCTGACGCGAAGAGTTCGTCGCCGTCCTCGGGATCGGTGCCGAGAATCGAGATGGTCGCCAGTTCGGGCAGGCCGTTGAGCGTCGCCCGCTCCCATTCCCCCAGGGTCAGCAGGCAGACCCGGGTCGAGACATCGTGCAGCGTGGTCAGAATCAGGTGCGAGCGGGTCATCGCGTAATCGGCGAGGCTGGTCGAGGCGTCGGGGGTGAAGAGCACGACGGCGGTACGGTCGCCGGCGAGAAATGCTTCGTAGTCGAAGACCAGCAGGCTGCCCGGCACGTGAACGGTGCCGCCGCTCTCCCACGGCGATCGTGGGATGACGAAGAGCCACTGACGATAGGGCGCGGCGTGTGCATCGGTGGGCACGTCGATGAGTGTTAGTTCACCGGTGCCCGGTTCGAACTGATAGGTCAACGAGTTGTAGAAGTCAGTGGAGCGTGCGGCGAAGTGTCGCTCGAAGCCGGGCGTGCTGTCGTACGAGGCGCCCGCGGAGACATCGGTGTACTCGCCGGTGAAGACGGTGTTGGCATCGGCCAGGTGGGTGCCGCGAACCCACCGCTTGGTGATGCGTGGGTAGCCCGATTCGGTGAGAGACCGATGTCCATCGGGCGCCTCGCCGAAGTCGGTACTGACGTAGACGGTGTCGGGGTTGAGCCAACTCATCGTCGACTTCGCCTCCGGCAGCGCGAATCCGCCGGCTTCGGGTGCCACCCAGGTGCGCGTATGCAAGTCGAACTCGCGGATCACCGAGGCGTCGGCCCCACCGCGCGACAGCGAGACCAGCACGTGGCGCCACAGACCGGACCCGTCGCGGGGGCGCAGCACTCGGGCGCCGGCCCACACCCAGTTCTCCTGCTCGTGCTCGGCGAGGGTATCGACGTCGATGAGGACATCCCAGTCGGGCGCGTCGGTCCGATAAGAATCGAGGGAGGTGCGTCGCCATAATCCACGCGGGTTCGTCGCGTCGCGCCAGAAGTTGTAGAGGTGCTCGCCGCGGCGCACGACACCGGGGATCTGGTTGTCGTCGTCGAGAATCTCCAGCGTCTGGCTGCGAATCTTCTCGAAGTGCGGTGTGGCAGCAAGGGTTTCCAGCGCCCGCTCATTCTGCTCGCGCACCCATTCGAGCTGCCGCTCGCCGTCGATGTCTTCGAGCCATGCGTTGGGATCGGTGTCGGTCATCGGTCCATCATGTCAGGGCCCGGTACTACTCGGCGGCGAGGAGTTCGGCGCGCTTCTCGTCGACGAGGTCTTGCACCTCGGTGTGCTTCTTGGCGTCGCCGACGAGGGCCTTCGCCGTTACGACCGCCTCGCCCAGGAGCTTGGCCTGCTTGATTGAGACGATGTGCAGCCGGTGATGCTTCTTGAACTTCTTGGTGACGTTTCCCGAGAGCCCGTTCTCGACTTCGAGTCGATTGATGAGGTCGAGCTTTTCCTCGCCGGAGCCGTCGCTGAAGTCCATCTCCTTCAGATCCACCCAGACGATATTGGGGCGGGTCGTGGACTCGAAGAAGTAACGCAGGTTGGTGAGGTCGCTGACGGTTTGCCACACCGTCTGCGAGGCATCGGGCTTGCCCGGCTCCGGCGTCCGGAACGGTTGTGCGGCATTGCGGATGATGCTGAACATCGCCGCGATGCCCTGGGTCGGGGTGGTCGGCTGCACCTGGCGACCGACGTAGTAGAGCGCGCGGGCGAACCGGTCGGCGGCGTCACACGTCCCCGGGAGCGGATCGTCGCCACCCAGTCCGGAGAACTTCTTGACCAACTCGAGCTGCTGATCGTAGCTGGGCGAGTTAGTCATCACCACATAGTCTTTGTTGTGATAAATATTGAGCGTGCCGTCGAGGTACTCGAAGATCGCCGAGTCGCCGGCCGCGTCATCGAGTGCGAGGTGTAATGCCGGCTGGCTGCCGCCGGTGGGGTCGGCCATGGGAATGATCTGCGGGTCGTTCTCCTGCGTCCAGTCGACCGCCTCGGCAACGGTCGCGAAGTTGTCGAGGTAGTACTGCAGCCACACCGACATGGCGAGCTGGGGGCGCGAGTCGTCCGGCACGCCGTACTCGGACTCGGCGAGCCACAGGATGTGCCCGGCCAGCCCGTTCTCATTCATGCCGTCGGTGGACAGGATGTCGAAGACGCCGGCGATGACGCTGCCGTACTTGGCCGTCCAGCTGAGCTTTCCCTCGACCCGGTCGTCGCGCTTGACGCCGCGGGGCAGCTTCCACAGGTTGGTGCGAAGATCCATGTGGAAGTCCATGTTGCGTCCGACGACGACGGCGCCGTTGGCATTGGGCCACATCACACGAGTGCACATACGTGTTGCCACCTACTACTTTCTGTGTCGTTGATCCCGGTGCCGTGGTTTCCGGGCCCACCTGCCGATGACGCTACGGCTGTCTCAGCGGTTTTGTCGGTCAAGCCGAGAAGACGTGGTCCTCACTCGGGAACTTCGCCGGTACGGATCGGGCAGCGGGTGTGGGTGTAGATCGTTGGCATGCACAAGTTGCAGTGAGTGCAACGCGACTGGACGGTCGGGTCGAGCGCCAGCCGGTTGGGCAGGTCCGGCTCGCGCAGCAGCGCCCGGCCCATGGCGACGAAGTCGAACCCCTCGTTCATCGCGGTCGCGATCGATGCCCGATCGGTGACGCCGCCGAGAAGGATGAGTGGCATTCGCACCGCAGCGCGGAGCTCTCGCGCCAGCGGGAGCAGGTACGTGTCGTGGTATGGGTAGTGCTTCAAGAAGATCGGTCCGCCGGCCTTGAGGCCCCAGCGCATCGCACCGGAGAAAGCCTGGGCGAACTCCTTGCGCGGCGCGTCGCCGTGAAACAGGTACATCGGGTTGAGCAGCGAGCTGCCGGCCGTCGGCTCGATGGCGTCGAGGTGTCCGTCGGCTTCGAAGAGCCGGGCGACCTCGCAGGCCTCGTCGACGTCGAACCCGCGCAGCGGCCCACGCCGGGGAGTCCCGTCGTACATGTTGAGCTTCACCCACACCGCGACGTCGTCGCCGACCGCGTCCCGCACGGCTGCCGCCACCTCGCGGGCGAAGCGTGCTCGGTTGACCAGGGAACCACCGTAACCGTCGCGGCGGCGGTTGAGCAGCGGTGACAGGAAGCTGGACAGCAGGTAATTGTGGCCGCAATGCAGTTCCAGCGCGTCGAATCCGGAGTCGACGGCGAGCCGGGCGCCGTCGGCGAAGGTGCGCACCAGGGCGGCGATCTCATCGGCATCGGGGGAATGAGTCATCGACATCCCCATCGGGGCCGGGATGCGGCTTGCGGACAGGGCCCGGGCGCCGTTGGAAGCGGAATTGGCCACCGCGCCGGCGTGCCCGACCTGTGCTGCGGCCAGGGCGCCTTCGGCGTGAATCGCGTCGGTGAGGCGGTGCAGCCCTGCGACCGCGTCGGGGCGCAACCAGATCTGATGACGGTCGGTGCGGCCCTCCGGCGCGACGGCGCAATAGGCGACGGTGCTGATGGCGGCACCACCGGCGGCGACCTCGCGGTGAAACTCGATCAGCTCATCGGTGACCAGCGCGTCGGGCGTCATCCCTTCGAAGGTGGCGCATTTGATGAGGCGATTGCGGGTGCGCAGCGGTCCGAGTCGGGCTGGGGCGAAGGGGTCGCGGATCGGTGTCGTCATGGTGGTTGCCTTCGGGGTGGGATGGGCGGATGGAACGGGGGAGGTGCGTCAGACGGGTGGGGCGGCAAGGCCGGCGATCACGAAGGCGCGCAGCGCGCGCAGTTCATCGTCGGCGAGCGGGGCGCGGTCGGCGCGACCGAACGCGGTGAGGATCAAATCGAAGGCGAGGGACCAGCGCGTGCGGGCGGCCTTCTCGTCAAGGCCGGGAAGTCGGCCGCTCCACTGGCGCAGTGACGTCCAGCCGCCCGAGGCGGCCGGCCACCGAGTCTGTGGGGCATCGGCGACGATCCGCGCGAGGAGGTGCAGGTAGGTCCTGCCGAGGGCCTCGGACTGGATCTCGGTGAAGGGGCTGAGTACGGCGTCGACGAGATCGGGCACGGTCGACGACGCGGTCAGCGCTGTCAGTGCCGACGTCCAGCGGGGGACCAGCCGGTCGTCGAGAAGAGCGACGACGAGGTCCTCCTTGGTCCCGAAGTGGTAGTGCACGGCCGCCACGTTGGCTTGTGCGGCGGTGCAGATCGCGCGTACGGACACCGTGTCGTACGCGGCAGTGGTGAACAGTTCCTCGGCACTGGCGAGGAGGCGCTCACGGGTCGCGGCTTCAGGTGGCACGGGTCTCAGTACACCACTTCTCAAGCAGTGATTCAATCGACGATTGAAAGTTACTCACGGGTAGGCGTGGGTCCCCTGCGACGCGACGACGCGGACGCTACGCTGAGGTCGTGTCAGAACACTTTGAAACCGTTGTCCTGGGTGCTGGGCCCGGCGGGTACGTGGCCGCGATCCGGTCCGCCCAACTCGGCCGCACCACTGCCGTCATCGAAGAGAAGTGGTGGGGAGGTGTCTGCCTCAACGTCGGCTGTATCCCGTCAAAGGCATTGCTGCGCAACGCCGAACTGGCGCACATCTTCAACCACCAGGCGTCGATCTTCGGGATGAGCGGGGAGGTGGCCTTCGATTTCGGTGCCGCCTTCGACCGCAGCCGCACGGTGTCCGACGGCATCGTCAAGGGTGTCCACTTCTTGATGAAGAAGAACAAGATCACCGAGATCGACGGTTACGGAGTGTTTCGGGACGCCAAGACCATCATGGTCGGCGACCGCGAGATCACCTTCGACAATGTCATCATCGACACCGGTTCAGAGGTGAAGCTGCTGCCCGGCGTCGAACTGTCCGACAATGTCGTCACTTACGAAACCCAGATCATGAGCCGTGACCTGCCGTCGTCGATCGCCATCGTCGGCGCCGGGGCAATCGGCATGGAATTCGGCTACGTGCTGGCCAACTACGGCGTCGACGTCACGATCATCGAGTTCATGGATCGGGTCCTGCCCAACGAGGATGCGGACATCTCCAAGGAGATCGCCAAGCAGTACAAGAAGCTCGGCGTGAAGCTGTTGACCTCGACGAAGGTGCAGACCGTCGCCGACAACGGCTCGTCGGTCACCGTCACGTACGCCGACGCCAAGGATCAGCCGGGCGAGCTCACCGTCGACCGGGTACTGATGTCCGTCGGCTTTGCACCGCGGGTCGCCGGGTTCGGGCTCGAGACCACCGGCGTCGAACTCACCGGTCGCGGTGCCATCGCCATCGACGACCACATGCGTACCAACGTGCCCGGCATCTACGCGATTGGCGATGTCACCGCGAAGCTGCAGCTCGCCCACGTCGCCGAGGCGCAGGGCGTGGTCGCGGCCGAGACCATCGCCGGCGCTGAGACCATGACGCTCGGCGACTACCGGATGATGCCGCGCGCCACCTTCTGTCAGCCGCAGGTTGCCTCCTTCGGGCTCACCGAGGCGCAGGCGCGCGACGAGGGCTATGCGGTCAAGGTGACCAAGTTCCCATTCTCGGCCAACGGCAAGGCGCAGGGTTTGGCCGAGACCGCCGGCTTCGTCAAGCTGATCACCGACACGACGCATGACGAGTTGCTCGGCGCGCACCTCGTCGGGGACAACGTGTCGGAGTTCCTGCCGGAGCTGACGCTCGCGCAGAAATGGGATCTCACCGCTAATGAACTGGCCCGCAACGTGCATACGCACCCGACCATGTCGGAGGCGTTGCAAGAGGTCTTCCACGGCGCGATCGGCCACATGATCAACCTCTAACCCGCATGGTTTCGTCCATACAACACCAATCGGTGTTGTATGGACGAAACGATGAGGGGTTGTCCTCGCGTGGCGCGGTAGTCCGGGTAGCGGCCGTGCGACCTACGCGCGATCAGTCCCGCATCCGTCGGAGGGCGGCCGCCGCCATCCCACCGGCGACCGCCACCGCGGCGATCCCGCAGAAGTACGCCAGGGCGCCGTTGATCCCCCACGGCGGGCTGAGGCCGAGCTGCTGGCCAGTCCCGTAGATCCCGTTGAGGTACGGCATGTACTGCTGTACCCGCATGCCGTTCGGAATCAGGGCGATGGCGTTCTCGACAATGCCGACCCACAGCAGGATAGCCGCAACGGTGGCGACCGCGGAGTCGAGAAGTGCCGCCAAGCCGACTCCGAGCGCAGCGGCACAGAACGCGAAGAGCGGGACGGTCCAGCAGAATCGGAGACCGGCCGACGACGCCAGGCGGACAGTGCCATACACGACGGGGAACAGCCGGGGAAGGGTCGTCATCAGCCCGATGACCATGGCCAGGGCCAGGCCTGCCGCGATCGACCCGTAGAAGAGGACGCGCGCGGCGATGGTTGTCGACGGTGAGCCGAACAGGTAGCGCTCGGTATCGGCGGTCGCGCCGCGGGTCGCCGACGCCTGCGCGTAGGCCGCGCCGACCGCCAGGATCAGTACGCCCAGATTGATCACCCAGTAGACCGAATTAGTGGACTCGGCCGCCGAGACGCTGATCGTCGTCGTGGTCATCGTTGCGAAGCGTTCCGAGATGGCCGCAACGGCGTAGGTCGTCCCCACTGGCACGGCGACCCCGAGCGGCACGGCGACCAACCACCATGGGCTGCGCCGGCCGCCGGCGCGCGTCGCTTCGGCGGCGACCGCGGGAGCGATTGTCGTCATGGCGCGCCACAGGTCCCCGGCCCGGCGGCCGGTGGCGCCGCGCCGACGGTGCGCAGGTAGGCCGATTCGAGGTCGACCGCGTCGCTGAGGAAGCCGCTGAGTTTGTCGTCGGCGATCAGCTCCCCGTCGCGCAGCACCAAAATCCGGTCTGCGTTGCGCCGCACCTCGTCGAGCAGATGGGAGGCGACGAGGACGGCCCGCCCGTCGTCGGCGAGTTCGCGCAACAGCGTGCGCAGCCAGATGATGCCGGCGATGTCGAGCCCGTTGAAAGGCTCGTCGAAGATCAGCGCCGGTGGGTCGCCGAGCAGCGCCCCGGCGATGCCGACGCGTTGCCGCATGCCCAGCGAGTAGTCGCCGATCCGGCGGTCCGCGACGTCGGCGAGCCCGACGAGGGCCAGCACCTCCTCGACACGGCCCGGGCCGATCCCAGCCGAACGACCCAGCCAGCGCAGGTGGCGCCGGCCGGTGTGGCGGGGGAGGAAGGCATCGTGATCGAGGTGCACGCCCAGCTCCCGCAGGCGCGGTCCGGGGCGGGCCGGGCGTGTTGAACCCTGACCGTTCACTCTCGTTCCCAGCGTCGGGCCGTCGATCCCGACGGTCCCGTGGTCTGGTGTGGCGATCCCGCTCATGCAGCGCAGCAGGGTGGATTTGCCCGCGCCATTGAGGCCGAGGAGATAGGTCAGGGACCCGTCGGGCACCACCGCGGAAACACCGCGCAACACGGTGCGCCCGCCGTAACGCTTCGTCAGGTCGTGGGCGCAAAGGCTCACTGCATCAGGCGTTGCAGTAGATCGGCAGTCCGACGGTCTTCACGCCCTGGCACATCGAGCTCGACGCCAACTTCCAGTTGCCCTGGTAGACGAAGTCGATCGGCATGCTGATGTCGGGTCGGCCGGCCGAGCGGGCGTGCATTTTCAGCGTCGCGCGGCTGTCCGTACGGACGATCGGGCCGCTGACGCCGGCGGAGCCCTTGGGGGCCCGGAACAGGCCCAGGTTGTAGACGGTGCGCGGGACCACGACGGCGCTTTCGCCGCCTTCGATGTTGGCGGCCTTCGCCGTGTCCGACGCCGGCGTCGCGACGAGGAACTGCACGATGCTGTTGAAATCGGCGACCGACGGATTGGTGGCCGAAACGGTGAAGTTGGCCGGGAGGGCCGCCGCAGTGCCCCCGATGGTGGCGCCGCCGACCAGTGCGGTCAGTGCGGCCACGCCGGTGATCAGGGTGGTGTGCAGGAATCTCATCGGTGACCTTTCGGGACTACTTGGAGTGGTGCGTGGCGTGCTCGGTGTGGTTGGGGGTCAATACGATCAAGGACAGTGCCGAGTCCGTCGTCGCGGTCAGCGAGTGTGGGATCTCGGCTTCGACGTGGATCGCGGTGCCGGGAGTCAGCACCGTTGTCTCGTCATTGACGGTGAACTCGACGCGCCCGGCCTGGCTGACGACGAGGATCGGCCAGCGCGCGTTGTGCTCGGCCATCGTCTGGCCGCTGCGGAAACTGAGCCGGACAACGGTTGCGCCGTTGAGGTGGGCGAGGGCCTTGATGTCCGGACCGCCGGAGTCGGGTCGGCTCACGGCGGTGTCGGCGAGCCCGGTGATGACGGTTTCGGCGGGGGACTCGGACATTGTGCTTCTCCTTCATTGGGGCCGCCGGGGAATCCGGAGCCGGGGTCTAGGTGAAGGGTAGAACCTCGGCTGCCTCAGGTGCGGACGGCGATGACCTCGATCGCCGCCAGGTTGCCCTGGTACTTGCGGAACGTCCGGCGCATGCCGAGAACACGCTTGCGTGCGTCGCCGTTGCGGATGACGTTCGCGACGAAGCGCAAGGCGCCGCCGAGCCCCTCGTCGGCGATGATCCGTCGCGGCTGCAGCAGCGCCATCGGCGCGAAACGCACCTGCTCGACGATGAATCCGGCGTTGGTGAGCAGTTCGCGCCACTCGGCTTCGGTGAGTGGACGCGCGTTGACCTTGATCGACCGTGCCAGCGACTGGCGGATCTCGGTCTTCTGCTCATCGGTGAGGGTGTCGGGGTGCAGTGCGAGTTCGTGGATCGCGTAGCGCCCGCCGGGGCGCAGGACGCGGACGGCCTCGTCGACGATCTGTGTCTTCACCTTGTCCGACTGCATGGTGAGCATGGCTTCGCCGATGGCGACGTCGACGCTGTCATCGGCGAGGCCGGTGGCCTGGGCCTCGCCGGTGGTGACGGTGCCGCGGTCGCCGACGGCTTCGCGGGCGAGCATCGCGGCCGCCTCGTCGGCCTCGACGCCGCGGTAGCTGCGCGGCGATCGGGCGAGGATCTCGGTGGCGGTCCGCCCCAGACCGGGTGCGATCTCCAGGACGTCGGCGTCCGCGAGGTCGGCATCGGCGAGCAGGTGCTCGGTCAGTTCCAGTCCGCCGGGGCGCAGGACGCGCTTCCCGAGCTTGGCCAGGATCCAGTGTCCGGGCATGTCTTCGTCGCGGCGGTCGGCGTAGGGCAGATCGGTGGTGGCCATCGGGCTCACACTCCTTTGATTCTGGAGGATAAGCCTACGGTAAGTTATGTCACCCTAATTTGGCTAGCCTTAATTAACTTTGGTCCTTGGTGGCAAGGACGAATTGCCCCTGGTCGACAATTGTGTGTTCCATGCGAGTGACCCCGGCCGCGCGCAATCGATCAGTGATCTCGTGACGGCCGAAAAAGTGGAATCCGGCCAGCTTGCCGATGGTTTCGACCCCGGGAAGTTGCGATACCGGCGTGGTGACCGACGTGAAGATCGCGATTTCTCCGCCTGGGCGGGTGACCCGGACGAGTTCGTCGACGACGGGCAGCGGGTCGGGGATCAGGTAGAGCGCGGCGAAGCAGGCCACCGTGTCGAAAGCACCGTCCCGGAACGGGAGGTGGTGCGCGTCGCCTCGGACGTACGAGGTTCGCGCAAGCGGCTTAGATACCGCCTGCGCGAGCATGGCGCCGGAAAAGTCGATGCCGACGCAGCGTCCGTCGCTTGTCAAGTTGGCGGCCAAGCGTCGCGTGTACAGCCCGGGTCCGCACGCGACGTCCAGGATGGTGCGGTCGCCGGAGCGGGCGAGGTAGGCCGTGAGGGCTTTGTCGAATTCGGCGGTCCCGGGCCCACCCAGGCTGAACAGCCGGGTGAACGCCGGACGCCACAATCCCTCATAGACTGCGGAGAACACCGGGTTGGTCATGAAGCGTTGGGCGAGGGTGGCCATGGCTCGGGTCTGTCCGATTCGCCGGTCAGGCGTCGCGCTGCACGCGCAGGACGCCCAGCGTCGTGGCGAGCGAGTCGTACTGGGAGACCAGCAGGACGAGGGATATCTGTTTCGGCTCGTCGAGGTGGCGGGCCAACCCGGCCCACGTCGGGTCCGAGATATCCCGGGCCTGCACCATCTCGTCGACGGCGAGTAGGAGCGATCGCTCCCGGTCCCCCCACCCGGCGTCGGGGCCCTCGAGGATCCGCCCCATCGTCGCCTCGTCGATCCCCGCGCGTTTGCCGAGTTTGCGGTGGTGATCCATCTCGTAGTCGCACGAACGCAGGTGTGCGACGCGAATGATGATCATCTCGGTGTCTTTGCGGGACAGCTTGCCGAACGGCATCATTCGCGACGAGTAGTACAGCCAGCCGCGGAACAGCCCTTTGGACCGACCGAGCGTCGAGAAGATGTGCGCGTCGTCGACGCCTTGGACCTTCGAGGCCCCGCGGGCGAAAACCCAGTTGAACAAGCCGAGTTCACGTAAGCCGCCGGGTTCGATGCGTGGAGTGCTCATGGCGTTCAACCGTAGCGAGGCGCGCGGTGGCGGGGGTGGCGTTTGCCGCGGATGGCGGACCCGGGCATCGGCGCGTGCTCAGTTCGCGCAGCCGCTGATCGTGCGGGGAATCACCGACGGCCGGAACGGGGTTCGATTGACCCGCGACGCCAACCAGGTCAGCGCGTCGGGATAGCCGAGGAAGGCACTGCCGAAGTGTTCGGCGGGAAACTCGTGGTACTCGACGGAGACGCCGAGCCGACACTGCTCGGCGACGAACTGTCGTGCCCCAGCGGCGGGCACCCACCACTCAAACGTGCCGTGATACACGAAAAGCGGTGTGGCGGACGGTATCCCGCGCATCGCGGTAATCGCATACAACTGTTTGGCCAAGGGGGAGTGGAATGGATCGCCGCTCTTGGAAAGCAGTTGCATCGGCCACATCGTCGGACCGAGCAGTCCGGCCGGCACAGTGCACGCGTCCTTGATCGGGGACATCATCATCCACTGTGCGAGGTTGTTCGCGTCGGCTAGCAGTTCGGGGCGCTCCCGGATGATTCCCAGTGTTGCGACGTGGAGCACGCCGGTGGCCAAATTCGCATTCATCGACCCGGGCAGCATGGCGAAGTCGGCGGGGAGGCCGCCGAGCGCGGTGCCGAGGATTCGGCCGGTCAGCTCAGGCGCGTAGCGGTCGAGCTCCTTCACCGCCCCGTGGGCCGCGATCGCGCCACCGGAAAACCCGGACATCACCAGTGGTGCGGTGCCGATACCGAGGTTGCCGCCGGTCTGGTCGTCCTGGTTGAGCATCGCCCGGATGGAGTCGAGCACCACCCGGCCGGCGGCAATCGGCTCGGCGTAAGCCATCCGGGCTCCCTCGTGATCGGGAACGAGCACGATGAAGCCGCGGTCGAGTGCCCACTGGATCGTCGGCGGCACCCGGTCGGGGGCGTTGGTGCCCGCGTCGCGCACGTGGGACATCGTGTAGCCCGGTGTGCACCGCATCCCGAGTGAATCGATCGCGACGTTGTTCACCAGCACCGGCGTCGGTTTGCGGCCGGGCCAGCGGACCGTCGGGTAGACCAGGGTGGCCGTGCCGACCGAGGGTGCGCCGTGGGAATCGGTGGTGGCGAACTTGAGTTGCACTGCTCGCCGAATGGGATGGTCGAGCGCGGGACCTGCGGTGGGTGTGACGGTCCGAACCGTGAGGACGGTGCCGGGGCGCATCCGGGCCAGGTTTGCCGGCCACCGGTCGAAGAAGGGGTCACCAGTCGGGGAGGGGAGGAGGGCGGCCCGAAGGGCTTGGGATTGCCGGTCGATTGTGGGCGACGCGGCACGCGGATCGGGGCGCATCGGGCGGGGGACACGGGGCGGTGGCACGGCCCTGTTCATGAAGTCCCGCACCGCCGGCGGCGCCGGGGCGACATTGAACGGCTCTGCGTTCGCCGCGGGCGGGAACGGCTGTGCGGTGCCGAGCACAAGAGTCATGGCGGTGAGCGCGACGAGGGCGAGCGGTAGCGGTCTCATTTCACCTGCCTCTACACAGCCGTGAAGTGTGACTACAGAATAGAACGTCTGGGTGACGACTGTTCTCAGATCTAGGGTCTGGTCGGCGAAATTCTGGGCACAGTCGGCGGGAATCAGGCGTCGTAGGGCGAAATGCTGCTGCGATGTTCGTCGATGTGCAGCGGCACGCCCAGCGGGGGGAACGCGCGTTGGGGGCATTGCACGCGCTCACAGGTCCGGCAGCCCGAACCGATGGGGGTGACCCGCGCCTGCGGCCCGATCTCCAGGCCGTCGGAGTAAATGACGCGACCCGCGTGGCGCAGTTCGCAGCCCAGCCCGATGGCGAAGGTCTTGCCCGGCTGGCCGAAGCGTGCGGCGCGCCGCTCCACGGTGCGCGCCACCCAGAAGTATTCGCGGCCATCGGGCATCTGCGCGACCTGGGTGAGGATCTTGCCGGGAGAGGCGAAGGTCTCGTACACGTTCCACAGCGGGCAGGTGCCGCCACTGGCGGAGAAGTGAAAACCGGTGGCGGACTGGCGTTTCGACATGTTGCCGGCCCGGTCGACACGGACGAAGGACCAAGGTATGCCCCGCAGGTTGGGACGTTGCAGTGTCGAGAGCCGGTGGCAGATCGTTTCGTAGGACAGCGAATAGAAGGCGGAGAGCCGTTCGATGTCGTAGCGGAAGTCCTCGGCTGCACCGTGGAACTGCTCGTAGGGCATGACGGCGGCGGCGGCGACGTAGTTTGCCAGCCCCGACATCGCGAGGGTGCGGGCATCGTCGGAGGTGAAGTTCGCCTCCTCGACCAGCTTGCGCATCAGGTCGCCGTACTCCAGGTAGGCCAGTTCGGAGGTGAGTTTGAACGTCCGCTGCCCGGGACCCAGTGCCGCGGAGACTTCGAGTCGGCCGGTGTGGGCGTCGAGGCGGTGCAGGACGTCGTCGCCCAGGTCTACCCGCCGGACGATCTGCACTCCGTGCACGGTTTCGAGCCGGTTGCCGATTTCGGCCCGGACGTCGCCGGAGTGCATGCGCATCCGGGTCACCATCTCTTCCGCGGCGACATCGAGGTCGTGGAAATAGTTGTGATGCGCGGAGAAGAAGTCGCGCACTTCTTCGTGGGGGGCGCTGATCGACCCCCGCATACTGCGGTCGCCGCGCTCGTCGATGACTGCGGCGAGCTGATCGGTCGCGACTCGATAGCGGCGGTGCAGGTTGACGACCGCTTCGGCGATGGCCGGGTGCGCGGCCACCATGTCGGCGAGCTCTTGGGGGTCGGTCGCGGTCTCGGCCGCTTCCACGTGCTCTTCGATGAGGGCTTCACGGAGTTCGGCGACGAGCCGGATGTCGTCTTGCGGGTCGAAGAACCGGGCGTCGATCCCGAACACCTCGGAGATCCGGCCCAGCACGGGGGCAGTGAGGGGCCGGGTGTCATGTTCGATCTGGTTCAGGTACGACGCTGAGATGCCGAGATCGGCGGCCAGGCGAACCTGTGAGAGACCGCGTTCGGCCCGCAATGCCCGGAGGCGGGAGCCGACGTATTGGCCAGCGGGCCGGCGCACATCGTTACCCTTGGCCGGCGACGGTGAACTGGTCATGTGGTTGCCGGTACGGTGTCGCGCATGGGTTCTCCAAGAACATTGTCGGCGGTGGCCGCCGTGGTCGTGGCCGCCGGGCTGGTGGGCTGTTCCCCAACGGTAGACCCGAGTCCGCCCAAACCTGCGTCGATGCTCCTGGCGCCCACGGCCTTGCCGGCCGGGTTCACCGCCGTCGCCGCGACAGTGGCCGAGTTGGTGGCCGCCAACGCGGGTCCGCTGGCGGCCGCGTCGCGGGCCCCGATCGCACCGCTGGAATGCCGGCCCACCGCCGACGCCGATCTCAACAAACGACTCGACGACGATAATGCGGCGGTGCTCGCCGCGCGCAGCTCGGCGGCGGCGCTGAGCAACCTCGTTTTCGCCGGTACCCGTGACATTGACGCTGATGTACGCGAACGAACCGGTGCCTGTGCGACGACGCGTACGACGATCGTCGGCGGCGCCCGTGCGGGTGCGGTCGTCACCGCTGAGCACCGCAGGCTGGCGCCCCCGATTCTCAACGGCGTGGCGCCCGGCCGGCTCGGCCGGCTCGGTCGGCTAGCGATTGCGCAGATGTTCGTCGTCCGGACCGATACCACGACCACCCTGCCCGACGGCGCCACCTCGCGGGCGGTGTCGTTCGCCGCCTATGCCGCGGCGCGCACGCCGGGGCCGGCGGCGACCGGCGACTACACGATTGCGGTGACGGTGGCCGGCGACTCGACTCCCTTCGCGACACCGTTTCCCGAGGTTGCCGAGCCGATGTCGGACCAGGAGTTCGTCGAGTTGTTCAGCAAGGCACTCGCGGCCGCGGCGCAGCGCTGAGCGTTCGCACCGGGGGCGACGCGACGAGTGTGACCGGTTGCATACTGCGTCGGGGAGGTGTGGGCGCAGGCCGAGGTCCTCGGCGGGCCGCACCGCGGCCGGCCGGTCGGTGTGCGGAAGAAATCCCAGTACGGGCGTACTTTTTAAGCCCCCCGACCGCGGCTTTCACAGGCGTAGTTTCGCAAACTTTGCAAAATTCCGGCAAAAGATGGCTCAAATTTACACCCAGCACCGAATGGACCTGCGTGTTTGTTCTGTGGCACCCTTGCATCAGGCACCGCCTAGAGGCTTCGGATTCTTCGCAATCCGCTTCGGCCTTTCGAAAGTAGAAGAAAGCGAATGCACTAATGAGCAACGTCGGAAAGCCACGCACCGCCGCTGAGATCCAAGCGGACTGGGATACCAACCCCCGCTGGAAGGGCATCACGCGCGATTACACCGCCGACCAGGTGGTCGAGCTTCAGGGCACCGTCGTCGAGGATCACACCCTCGCGCGCCGAGGCGCCGAGATCCTGTGGGAAGGCGTGACCAAGGGCGACGACAGCTACATCAACGCACTGGGCGCCCTCACTGGAAACATGGCCGTGCAGCAGGTGCGTGCCGGTCTCAAGGCCATTTACCTGTCCGGCTGGCAGGTCGCCGGCGACGCCAACCTCTCGGGCCACACCTACCCCGACCAGTCGCTGTACCCGGCCAACTCGGTTCCGGCCGTCGTCCGCCGCATCAACAACGCACTGCTGCGCGCTGATGAGATCGCCAGCGTCGAGGGCGACCAGGCCGTCGACAACTGGCTGGTCCCGATCGTCGCCGACGGCGAGGCCGGTTTCGGTGGCGCGCTCAACGTCTACGAGTTGCAGAAGGCCATGATCGCCGCAGGTGCCGCCGGTACCCACTGGGAGGACCAGCTGGCCTCGGAGAAGAAGTGCGGCCACCTCGGTGGCAAGGTGCTGATCCCGACCCAGCAGCATATCCGCACCCTCACTGCGGCCCGCCTGGCCGCCGACGTCGCCAACACGTCGACCGTCGTCATCGCCCGCACCGATGCCGAGGCCGCAACGCTGCTGACCTCTGATGTCGACGAGCGTGACCGCCCCTTCCTTGATGGCACCCGCACGTCGGAGGGCTTCTACGGCATCAAGAACGGCATCGATCCCTGCATCGCGCGTGCCAAGGCTTACGCCCCGTACGCCGACCTCATCTGGATGGAGACCGGCAAGCCCGATCTCGAGGTCGCCAAGAAGTTCGCCGAGGCCGTGAAGAGCGAGTTCCCCGACCAGCTGCTGGCCTACAACTGCTCGCCGTCCTTCAACTGGAAGCAGCACCTCGACGACGACACGATCGCCAAGTTCCAGAACGAGCTGGGCGCCATGGGCTTCAAGTTCCAGTTCATCACCCTCGCCGGCTTCCATGCGCTCAACTACTCGATGTTCGATCTGGCACACGGCTACGCGCGCAAGCAGATGTCGGCCTACGTCGACCTGCAGGAGCGCGAGTTCGCTGCTGAGGAGCGCGGGTACACCGCCACCAAGCACCAGCGTGAGGTGGGCGCGGGCTACTTCGACCGGATCGCCACCACGGTCGACCCCAACACGTCGACCGCGGCGCTGAAGGGCTCTACCGAAGAGGGCCAGTTCCACTAGGAATCGGCGTTTCGAAGAGGTCGGGGCGGGTGACCACCGTCACCCGCCCCGACTCTCTTCTTCTGATCACCAACCCCCTGAATCTTCCCTAGTCTTGAGTCTCAAGACCCCCGCGTTACCGATCCCCAGTTTGAGGAGCCGTGCCATGGCAAGCCAGAAGATCACGCGAGTCGGTGTCATCGGTGCCGGCCAGATGGGCGCCGGAATTGCCGAGGTGTGCGCGCGCGCCTCGGTGGACGTCCTGGTCTACGAGTCCACCCGCGAATTGGCCGCGGCCGGCCGTTCCCGCGTGATGCGGTCACTCGATCGCGGTGTGTCCAGCGGCAAATTGACCGAGCGTGAGCGTGAGCAGGCCGCGTGGCGGCTGCGCTTCACCTCCGATCTCGCCGACTTCGCCGATCGGCAGCTCGTCATCGAGGCTGTCGTCGAGGATGAAGCGGTCAAGATCGCGATCTTCGCCGAATTGGACAAGGTGGTAACCGATCCCACCGCGGTGCTCGCATCAAACACCTCGTCGATCCCCATCATGAAGCTGGGGATGGCCACGCAGAACGCTGCCCGCGTCGTCGGCATGCACTTCTTCAACCCGGTCCCGGTACTCCCACTCGTCGAGTTGGTGACGACGCTGATGACCAGCCCCGAGGTGTCCGAGCGTGCGGAGGACTTCGCGCGCGACGTGCTGGGCAAGCAAGTCGTCCGCTCGGCCGACCGTTCCGGCTTCGTCGTCAACGCCTTGCTGGTGCCATACCTACTCTCGGCCATCCGCATGGTGGAGTCCGGTTTCGCGACCGTCGAGGATATCGACAAGGCGATGGTCCTCGGCTGTGCTCACCCGATGGGCCCGCTGCGGCTCACCGACCTCGTCGGGCTCGACACCGTGAAGGCGATTGCCGACAAGATGTACGAGGAGTTCAAGGAGCCGCTGTACTCGCCGCCGCCGCTGCTGATGCGGATGGTCGAGGCGGGACGCATCGGGAAGAAGGCCGGTCGCGGGTTCTACCAGTACGACGCGAAGTAGCGGCTCGGGCAATGACTGTCGCCGCCGGCATCGAGTACGGCTCGTCGATCCTGGGCTATCCCAGAATTGGCGCCCGCCGCGAGTTGAAGTCCGCACTGGAAGGCTATTGGCACGGCTCGGTCAGCCGTGACGAACTGCTCCTGAAGGGGCGCGAACTCGCTGACAGCGTGTGGAACGAACTTGCCGCGACCGGCCTCGAGCAGGTGCCGGGGAATACGTTCTCGTACTACGACCACGTGCTCGACACCGCAATGCTCTTCGGGGCGGTCCCGCCGCGGTTCGCCGACCTGGTCGATGACCTCGAGCCGATCGACCTCTACTTCGCGATCGCGCGTGGCAAGCCGAACCATCCGCCGCTGGAGCTGATCAAGTACTTCAATACGAACTACTTCTATCGCCAGCCGGAGATTGATTCGGCGATGGCTTTCTCACTGCATGCGGAGAGCCTGCTCGACGAGCATCGGCGGGCCAAGGCCGAGGGTATCGAACTGCGCCCCGTCGTGCTCGGCCCGGCCTCCTTCCTACTGCTGTCGAAGGCCGCGCCGGGGTCGCCGGAGGGCTTCGCGCCCATCGAGCGCCTCGACGATCTCCTGCCGGTCTATGCCGACCTGCTCGAGCGACTGGCAGCGCAGGGATGCAAATGCGTGCAGTTCGACGAGCCGTGTTTCACCAGTGACCGCACCGCAGCCGATCTCGACGCGCTACGTCACGCCTATACGACGCTGAGCGGCGCCCCCACCGCGTTGCGGACGCGGATCCTGGTAACCGGACCCTACGGTGATCTGGGTGAGGCCTTGCCGATCTTGGCGTCGACGAACGTCGAGGCGATCGCTGTCGACCTGGTCAGTGAACCGATGACGGCGGCGGAATTGGGTGCGGTGCCCGGCCTCAAGCGCAAGCGGCTGTACGCCGGGGTCATCGATGGCCGCAACGTGTGGAAGGCCGCGAAGGGCGGCAAGCTCGACTTCCTCCTCGAGATCAAGGAGCACATCCCCGATCTCGTCGTCTCCACCTCGTGCTCGCTGATGCACGTCCCGGTGGACGTTCTCATTGAGCCGGATCTGCCCGGCGAGGTGGCCGACCGGCTGTCATTCGCGAAGCAGAAGGTCGCCGAGGTCGTGGCGCTGGCGAAGGCGATCACCCACGGCGCTCCCGAACACTGGTACACGCGACCGGCGATCGTGCAGTTCAAACTGAAGCACGACATCCGCCAGCGCGTGGCGAATATTCGACCGGACCAACGGCAGCGGATGCCGTACGAGCAACGCAAGCCGTTGCAGGACAAGGCACTCGGCCTGCCACCGGTGCCGACCACTACGCTGGGGTCGTTCCCGCAGACCACCGAGGTGCGTCAGGCCCGCTACTACTACGGGCAGGGGCGGATCACCTGGGACGAGTATGCGCAGCGGTTGCGCGATGAGATCAAACGCGTCATCGAGTTGCAAGAGGACATCGGTCTGGACGTTCTGGTGCACGGCGAGGCCGAGCGCAACGACATGGTGCAGTACTTCGCCGAGCTCATGGAGGGCTACGCGGCGACCCACCAGGGCTGGGTTCAGGTGTACGGATCCCGTTTCGTGCGCCCGCCGATCATCTACGGCGACATCAAGCGCAAGCATCAGATGACCGTCGAATGGACCAGTTACGCCCAGTCACTGACGCACAAGCCGGTTAAGGGGCTCCTCACCGGTCCGATCACCATGCTCGCGCGCTCATTCGTGCGCCAGGACCAGCCGCTGTATGAGACAGCCGAGCAGATCGCCCTCGCGGTGCGCGACGAGATCGCGGATCTAGAGAAGGCCGGAATCAAGATCATCCAGATCGATGAGCCGTCGATTCGGGAGTTGCTGCCGTTGCGTGAGCGCGGCCGACAGGGGTACCTCGACTGGGCGGTCAATGCCTTCCGGCTCGCCGTCGGTGGTGCCAAGCCGGAGACGCAGATCCACACCCACCTGGGCTACTCATCGATTGGGCGCGTCGTGGAGGCGTTCGAGGCGATGGATGCCGACGTGGTGTCGATTGTCGCTACCCGCCACATCGACTGGGTATTCGCACAGCTGGCCAAGGGCACGGCGCTCTCCCACGGCATCGGTCCCGGGGTTTATGAGAGTCGTAGCGCGCTGATCCCCGACATCGACGAGATCGATGACCGGATTCAGCGCGCGACGAGGTCGATCGATCCCGAGCGCCTCTGGGTCAATCCCGACGGCGGACTCAAGACCCGGCACTATTGGCAGCTGGAACCATCATTGCGAAACATGGTTGCCGCGGCGCGTCGCGAACGTCGCCGGATCGCTGCCCGCGACGACGACTGATTGCCGAGTGAGCCATCACTGCCGCCGGAATCGCCTACGACCGCGCCGACTTCTCTGACCCGAAGCTCACTCAGCCGGACCACTGGCTAGCGGGCGTCAGAGGGCGGCGACGCGGGCCCGTTCCACCTCGACGTCGAAGGTGGCCGCCGGCCACCCGAGGTTGAGCCCCTCGAGCGCGTCGATGAGCAACTCGCAGACCGCGAGCCGGGAGAACCACTTTCGGTCGGCGCCGATGAGGTACCACGGGGCGTGGTCGCCGTCGGTGCGATCGAAGATCGTCTGGTAGGCCTCGAGGTAGTCTTCCCAGAACCCGCGCTCCTCTACGTCGCTGGGATCAAACTTCCAGTACTTGGTCGGATCGTTCAGCCGGTCGATCAGCCGTTGCTTCTGCTTTTCCCTGGATACGACCAGGGCCACTTTGAGCACGGTGGTGCCGGCCGCGACGACCTCCCGCTCGAACTGGGTGATCAGATCGTAGCGCTGTGACCACACTCGCTCCGGTACCAGGTTGTGCACGCGGACCGGCAACACGTCCTCGTAGTGGCTGCGGTCGAAGATCCCGATCTTCCCGGCCGGTGGAAGGGCCCGGTGGATGCGCCAGAGGAAGTCATGGGTGAGTTCCTCGGGTGTGGGCTTGCCGAACCCGGTGATCGCCAGGCCCTGCGGGTCGACGAGCCCGCCGACGTGACGCACGATCCCGCCCTTGCCGGCGGTGTCCATGCCCTGAACCACTAGGAGCACGCTGCGGTGTCCGCGTGAGCGGCCGTTGGCGAACAACATCTCCTGCAGATCGGCGAGATGCGCCCCGCGCTCGATCAGCGCCGCGGTGCCCGCCTGCTTGTCTCCCGTGTAGCCCGGGGTCGACGCTGCGTCGTACTGTGCGATCGGCCCGGTGTTCGTGACGCGTAGCGCCTCCCGCGGGGAGGTCGTCCACCCGGTTGGCAGGGCCTTGTCCGGCTTGCCCATCATCTACTCCTGTCCGAGTTCTTCGGTGGCCGGCGGGAACAGCGGCCCGCCACCGAAAGCGGATCGGTGCGAGTCTGGCGTCGTTGTTCCGTCGTTGTTGGTGATCCCGTGCGCCGCGCCGTACTCGGCGGTGACGACGGTGTGTCCGTTATATGCGCCGAGGCCGGGGTCTGCGGCCAGAGTCGCAATAACCCGCCCGACGAACTCGGGATCCTCGGCACGTTCGACGGGGAATCCCGCGAATTCGGTGAGCCCGCTCCCCAGGAGCAGGGGTGTGCGAATCAGCCCGAGCCAGAGGGAGACTGCGGTGACCCCGGTGCCGGCGAGTTCCGCGCCCATGTCGTAGGCCATCTTGTCCAGCGCGACCTTTCCCATTCCGTACAGAACCGAGTGCAGCTGTCCGCGGCCGCCGAATGACGACGTCGAGGCGATCAGTCCGCTGCCCTGGGGCACCATGATCTGAGCGGCCTGCACCGCCGCGACATAGTGTGCTCGAACACCGATCCCGATCAGGGTGTCCCAATCTGAAACTGGGCGCTGGTAGAACTTCGCCGTGAAGCCGGCGAATCCGCGTGGCGATGCCCAGGCGTTGTTCACCAGCAGATCGAGCCGCCCGGTATCGGCGAGGATTCTGGCGAAGGCGGCCTCGACGGCCGAGTCGTCTGCGTGGTCGACGGCGAGCGCGATGGTTCCGTCGGGCCCGGTGCCGCGCCGGGACGTCCCATACACGCGCCACCCCGCGTCGCGCAGCGCCGTTGCGGTGCCCCATCCGACGCCGCGGCTGGCGCCGGTGACGAGGGCAATTCTGTCGTGGTCGGTTGGCATGCGCCCACCCTAAGTCGTGCAGTTGCGGGCCGTTGCCAGACTGGCCGTACCCCGGCGGGCGAGACTGCGGCGGGTAAGACTGGTGGGTATGTCATCACCAGTGCTGTCCCCGGGTTCGGCCCCAGCGCCGCAGCCGATGAGTTCTCCCGCGCTGAGCGCGTTGGGCGAGCAGGCCGACCAGCAGCGCGGTCGCGACCTGCGGAAGATGAAGGTCGTCGCCACCGGGCTGTTGGTGTTCGCGGCGTGCGTCTATCTGGTCACCCGCTACCTGGAGGCGCGCGACGGCGCCGGCCTGGCGGCGTGGGTGCCCTATGTTCGCGCTGCTTCCGAGGCGGCCATGGTCGGCGCGCTGGCCGACTGGTTTGCCGTCACCGCACTGTTCCGCCATCCGTTGGGCCTGCCCATTCCGCACACCGCGCTGATCAAGCGGAAGAAGGATCAGATCGGTGACCAACTCGGCGGGTTCATCGAAGAGAACTTCATGGGGCCCGACCTGATCGAACAGCGGGCCGCCAGTCTGGAGTTGCCGCGCCGCGTCTCCACCTGGTTCGCCGATCCGGTCAACGCGCCGCGGGTGGCCGACGAGGCTTCACGACTGCTGAATCTGGCGTCGGAGATGCTCGAGGACGAGGACGTCGAACAATTCCTGATGGCCGCGGTCAAATGGGCTGCCGAGCCGCAATGGTCCCAGCCGATGGGGCGGATTCTCGAGCAGTTGGTGGAGGAGGACCGACTCGAGCCGATGCTCCAGCTGGGATGTGATCGCGTACATGAGTGGGCGCTGGGCAGTTTGGACCTGGTTGACCGCCTGATTGATCGCGACGGTCCGCAGTGGATGCCGAAGTTCGCGGCAAACTTCGTCGGAGACAAGATCTACAAAGAACTCGTGGAGTTCACCGCGAAGGTTGCCGGGGACTCCGACCACGAGTTGCGGCGCGCGATGCTCGGCGTGATCAGCCAGTTCGCGAACGATCTTCAGTACGACCCGGCGACCATCGCGAAGTTCGAGGGCCTCAAAACCGAGTTGGTCGGTCGTGACGAGGTCACCGGGGCGGCGTCGACGGCGTGGAAGGCGGGTAAGGCGGTGATCGAGAAGATGCTCGATGACCCGAACAACACCCTGCGCAACACGATTTCGCGATCGGTGATCCAGGTCGCCGAGCGGGTGCGCGATGATGATCTGTTGCAGCGGAAGATGAATGGGTGGGTGGCGCGGGGTGCCCGCCACGTCGCGACGAACTATGCGACCGAGGTCATCTCGATCATCACCGAGACGGTCCGGGGTTGGGACGCTCAGGAAACCAGCGACAAGATCGAGCTGCAGGTGGGCCGCGACCTCCAGTTCATCCGGATCAACGGGACGGTCGTCGGGGCGTTGGCGGGATTGGTGATCTACACGGTGTCAGAACTGATTTTCCACTGACCGGTGGTCGGCGACTGTGGTGTCGCTAACAGTGCGCTTGCATTTGCTAGCACCACGGGTAATATTGGACATGCCGACCCGAGGAGGTGGATCTTCCGATGACCAATGACACAGCTGAGACGTCAACGGTCGCGCCCGATGGTGCACCGACAACCATCGACGCGGTCACCAATGCCGCATCCGATATCGGTGCGTTCATCCGCTCGCAGCGCATGGCCGCCGAGGTATCGCTGCGGCAACTCGCCGAACGCGCGGGGGTGAGCAATCCGTACCTCAGCCAGATCGAGCGCGGGTTGCGGAAGCCGTCGGCCGATGTGCTCGCCCAGATCGCCAAGGGGCTGCGCGTCTCTGCCGAGGTCCTCTACGTCCGGGCCGGCATTCTCGAAGAGCGTCCCGCATCGCCGGTGCGCGACGCACTGATCGCCGACGAGTCGATAAGTGAGCGGCAGCGCCAGATGCTGCTGGAGATCTACGAGTCGTTCCGCAGTGAGAATCAAGCCAAGATCGAGTGACACCAGTTTTCATCCGCAGTACCGACCTTCAAATAAGAGGAGTAAGGCCCACATGACCGAGAACCCGTTCAACAATGCCGTTTCGCAGGCCACCGCCGTCCTGAACCAGCTCCGTGAGCGCAGCGAAGCCACCATCGAGCAGGCTCAGGCCCGGTTCGACGAGACCCGCGACAACGCCCAGAGCCGCTTTGATGAGACGTGGGAGCAGGCCGTCGCCCGCTTCAACGAAGCCAAGGAGCGCCTCGCCGCCCTGCCCGTCGAACTGCCTACCGACCTTGACGAGTTGCGTGCCAAGTTCAGCCCCGAAGAGTTGCGCAAGGTTGCCGAGAGCTACCTTGCCGTCGCCGCTGGCGTGCTGAACTCGCTCAGCGAGCGGGGCGAAGAAGTGGTCGGGAAGCTCAAGGAGTACCCGCTCGTCGAGGAGAACCTCCCGAAGCTGGAGAAGGTCTACAACGACGCTCGCGAACTGACCGAGGAGGCGCTGGGCACCATTTCGGACCAGTCGCTGACCGTCGGAGAGCGTGCCGCGGCGCTGGTGAACCTCCCGGGTGAGGCTGCGAAGAAGGCTCCGGCTGCCGAGAAGCCGGCCGCGGCCAAGGCTCCGGCGAAGAAGGCGGCTCCGGCGAAGGCTCCGGCCAAGAAGGCGGCTCCGGCCACGGCTCCGGCCAAGAAGGCGGCCGCTGCCAAGAAGGCCCCGGCCAAGAAGGCTCCGGCCGAGAAAGCCGATCCGAAGAACTAGGCCACTGCGCCCGAGTCTGACGAAGTCCACGCCCCGCTCTCGCATAGAGTTGGGGCGTGGACTTCGTTAGTGCACTGGGCATGACCCAGGAGATCGTCATTCTGACTCTCAGCGTGGTGGCCGGACTCGCCGGACTCGTGACGGTGGTGCACGCGGCCGTGCAGCGCCCCGACGCCTTCGCCGCGGTTGATCGGCAGTCCAAGGGGTTCTGGGTCGGTGTCCTCGCGCTGTCCACCGTGTTCCTGGCGGTATTCGGTGTCGCGGGGGGCGTGAGCCCCATCATCGGCATGATCTGCCTGAGTGGTCTCGTCGCGGTGATCGTCTACCTCGTCGACGTCCGGCCCAAGGTTGACGAGATCCAGGGCCGCCGCTGGTTCCGGAAGCTCTAACGCCGTGGCCGAGTACCGCATCAACGATCTCGCCCAGGTCTCCGGGGTGTCGGTCCGCAACATCCGCGTCTACCAGGATCGCGGCCTGCTTCCCCCGCCAGTGATCAAGGGGCGAACGGGTTGGTACTACGACGAGCACCTGATCCGGTTGAATCTCATTTCCCGGATGCTTGAGCGCGGCTACACATTCGCGACGATCAGCGAGCTCCTTGCCGCGGCACACCACGGGATGACCGTGGAACATATCCTGCGCGGCAGCACCAAGAGAAGTCGCTTCCAGAACCTCAAGAGTGTCGCCACCATCACCGTCGCCGAACTTCGCAAATCGTTGGGCGCAAGCGATCGGACTATCGCGCTCAGTCAGAAACTGGGCCTGCTGGCCAAGGAAGGTGCGGGATTCGCCGTGACCAATCCCGAACTGCTCGAGGGCGCCGAAGCCCTGGTGCGGGACGGAATCGATATTGATGTCCTGCTGGACCGCTGGGTGCGGGTGCAGGACGATCTGGAAGATGTCGCGCACAGCTTCGTCTCGATCATCACCGACCGGTTTGTCGACGCGAGCCTGCTGGGATTCGACGACGTCGAGGTCGGCCGAATCTCCGACCTCATCCGCCGCGTGCGCCCGCTGGCGCACGAGGTCGTGGACAGCACCTTCACCAAGGCGCTCGATCGGGAGATCTCCAAAGCGCTGGCAGCGGTGACCGCAATCCTCGAGACCAGCACCCCCGCGCCGATGGGGGAAATCAGCGAAGAGCAGGATTGACGATATGAACAAGCTGACCACGGTCATGCTCGCCGGTGCCGCCATCGCCGGCGGCGGGACGGCGGCGGGGGTGCTTCGCCTGGTGGCCGGTGTCGCCGCCGACGGGCTTCGGGGCGCCCCGATCGCCCCCGACGATCCCGATCCCGCATTGGCGACGCCACGGGCCGCGCCCTATCGCACCCACGTCCACACCGCCGATGGGGCCGAACTCAACGTGCTCACCTACCCGGCCAACGATCCCGGCGACTCCTCCGATGTCGTCGTCTTCGTCCACGGCTGGGCGTGCAACACGACCTACTGGAATCCGCAGGTGAATCACCTGCTCGGCAAGCGCACCCTCATCGTCTACGACCAGCGCGGTCACGGCGAGTCCAGGCTGGGCCGTGCGCGGCCCACGCCGCGGGTCTTGGCGCAGGACCTCGAGGCGGTACTCGCCGCCGCCGTCCCGCTCGGCCGCCGGGTAGTGCTGGTCGGCCACAGCTTGGGCGGGATCACGATTCAGGCATGGGCCGACCAGCACGCCGGGGAGGTCAACGAGCAGGTGTCGGCGGTGATACTGCAGTCCACGGCCGCCGTTGACATTCTCGGTCGTCACCGATTGTTCGGCGAGCACGTCCCTGCCTACCTGAAGCCGTTCGAGCACCTCACCGGCATTCTCTTCGTGAGTACGCCGCTACTGCTGCCCGACACCACGGCCGGTCCCCGCATCACCCGCCACATTGCGATGGCCGATAGTGCGCGGGGCGCACAGGTGACGTTCGTCGATCAGATGCTGCGCGCTTGCTCGCCACTGGCGCGCGGATTGTTGGGCAGTGGGATGGTTGGTTTCGACGTGCGCACCGGCACCACGGCGCTGACGGTGCCCACCACGGTCATCGTCGGAGCCGCGGACCGACTGTTGCCGCCGGTGCATTCGCGGGAGATCGCGGGGCTGCTCGAGGAGGTGGGGGCGCTGCACCGCCACGTCGTGCTCGACGACATCGGTCACATGCTGAGCATCGAGGCGGCCGCCCAGTTCAACGAAGTCCTCGACGAGGTGATCGGGCTCGGGGAGCGCAAAGCCCAGGTGAAGGCGGCTAAGAAGGCAACTGCCGGGTCCGCGGACGCTCCTACAATCGGCAGTTGACGAACACCGGTTCGGGGATGAGGCGCACCCCGAACCGCGCTTCCACCCCGTCGCGCACCTCGCGTGCGAGGGCCAACAGGTCGGCGGTCGTCCCGGTCCCGCGGTTGGTGAGCGCCAAGGTGTGCTTGGTGGACAGGCGCACCGGCGCACCGGCACCCGGGTAGCCCCTGGTGAAGCCGGCCTGCTCGATCAGCCAGCCCGCCGACAGCTTCAGATCGGCGCCGGACGGGAACTGTGGGATGGTCACATCGGGGCCGACGACGACGGCGATCTGGGCGATCACCGCGGCGGACTCGGCGGCCGAAATGATCGGGTTGGTGAAGAAGGACCCGGCACTGAAGGTATCGGGGTCGTCGGCGTCGAGGACCATCCCCTTGCTTCGACGCAGGGCCAGCACGGCGCTGCGCACATGCTCCGCCTCGGCCGTCTGGCCTTCGTCGCGGCCCAGCGCGCGGGCCAGTTCGCGGTAGGCCAGGGGAGCCGAAACAGCGCCGTTGCGCAGCCAGAACGACACCCGGGTGACGATGCGGTCGTCCCGATGCTTGAGGTTGGAGTGGCGATAGCGCAAGCCGAGGGCGTCGGGGGCCACCCACGAGAGTCGGCCGCCGGGGCGGTCGTATACCTGCACCGAGCGGAGCGTGTCGGCGATCTCGACTCCATAGGCGCCGACGTTCTGCACCGGGGTCGCGCCAGTCGAGCCGGGAATCCCCGACAGGCACTCCAGCCCACCGAACCCATTGGCGACCGTGTGCGCGACGAGGCCGTCCCACTCGACACCGGCATCAGCGGTCACAAACGGCCGCCCGTCGTCCACCCCGAACGCCAACTCGGCCGACGTGATCCGCACGACGGTACCGTCGAATCCCTCATCGGCGACGACGAGGTTGGAACCCCCGCCGATCACCAGCACCCGGGTGCCGGCGTCGTCGCAGGCCGTCAACGCCTCGACCAGCGCCGCGGTGCTGGACGCCTCGACAATGGTGCGCGCCGGTCCGCCCAGGTGCAGCGTGGTGAGGTCGGCGATGGTGGGAGAGGTCACGGGATATGACGCTAGCGCACCTGATGCGGGCGGCCGGACTGTGATGGGATGGGTGCCATGGCAACGAATCTGGAGCACACCGTCTCCTACCCGTTCAGCACCGACCGACTGTGGGAGGTCGTGACCACCGAACAGTACTGGCATGATCTGATCGCTGCGATCAATCACGGCAAGGGAGTCCTGGAGTCCTTCTCCCACGACGGCGATACCGTCGTCGTGGTGTGCCGACAGGTCGTCGACGAGAACAAGCTGCCGTCGGTGGTCACGAAGGTGCGCGGCGGCGACCTCGTCATTCCGCGGCGCACAGTGCTCCGCCGGGCCGCCCCCGGAGGTGCCGTCACCGGCGAGTTGACGGCGACTGTCGAGGGTGCGCCGGCCAAGGTCGACGGATCGCAGGTCAGCGATGGAGATCCGTCGTCGACTCGTTACACGGCGGCGATCGCCGTCAGCATCCCGCTGTTCGGCGGCAAGATCGAAAAGGCGATCGGCGAGCAACTGTTCGAGCTGCTCGACGCGGAGCGCGACGAGACGCTCAATTGGGAGGCCGGCAACCGACAGCGGTAGCCTGACCGCTATGGCACGACGGCTCAGTTATTCGGCTCGGTTCCCCCACTCCGCCGACAAGCTCTACCAAGCGCAGATGCAGCGGCAGTATTGGGATGACATGATGGCGGGATTTCAGATGATTTCGCCGCACTGCGAGGTCGCCGACTTCGTTTCCGACCCCACGGTCGGGATGCGGGTGGTTCTGAAGCAGACCATCGGGCGCGACCAGCTCCCCCCGATCGCGCAGACGGTGATGATGAAAGACATGATCATCACGCGCGAGGAATCGTTCGGCGTCTTCCACCCCGAGGACGTCACCGCCGGGACCTATAACGCGTCGATCCCGGCCGGACCGGGGAGCCTGACCGGCGTGCAGGAACTGTTCAGCACCGACACCGGTTGCACGATCCGCAAGACTACGGAAGTCAAGGTGTTCGTGCCGTTCATCAACGGCAAGCTCGAACAGGTCATGCTGGTGAACCTCGTCGACCTGTTCCGCGCTGAGGCCGAATACGCCAAGGACTGGATCGACAAGAACTTCTGACGTCGTGCGGCCGACTAGGCTGGCCGCATGCGCGTCGCGATGGCACAGATTACGGCCCGATCGCAGCCGTCGGCCAACCTCGCCGAGGTCGCCGAACTGACGGCCGCCGCGGCTGGTGGCGGCGCAGATCTGATCGTGTTCCCCGAGGCCACCATGTGCCGGTTCGGGGTTCCCCTGGTGCCGATCGCCGAGCCGGTCGACGGCCCGTGGGTGACCGGGGTCCGGGAGATCGCGCGACGGGATCGGATCGCCATCGTGGTCGGGATCTTTACCCCGGGTATCCCGACCGCGGACGGGATACCCCGGGTCCGTAACACCGTCGTCGTCGCCGACCGGTCGGGACGGCTCTGGTCCTACGACAAGATCCACCTGTACGACGCATTCGGTTTCGCCGAGTCGGCCACTGTGCAGGCGGGTACCGACCCGCTGGTCGTCGACCTGCCGCTGGACGACGGTTCATCGGCCCGACTGGGTATCGCCATCTGTTATGACGTCCGGTTCCCCGAACTTTTCGGCGCGCTCGCCGATGCGGGCGCCCAACTGATCGCGGTACCCGCATCGTGGGCATCGGGACCGGGCAAGGTCGAGCAGTGGCGTGCGCTGACTACGGCGCGCGCCCTCGACTCCGGTGCGTACATCGTTGCCGTCGATCAGGCGCCGGGCGACGCATCGGCGACTGGTGACGGGCACCCCACCGGAGTCGGACACAGTCGACTCATTGATCCGTTCGGTAGCGTGGTGGACGACGAATACGGTGGGTCGCCCCGATTGGGGGTTCATCGCCTCAACCTTTCCGGTGCCGTGCGGGCCCGAGAGGTGCTCGGGATGCGGGCCAATCGGCGCCCGATCGCGACGCCTGGGGGCCCGCGGTTGCCGACCGACTGAATTTAGGAGACCGTGGCCTGTGAGCACCGATGATGACGATTGGACGCCCGCCGATGAGCCGGTGGCCCTGGAGAAGGCCGAGCCGGCGACGGAGCGGTTGTCGACCGCCGCGGGGCAGCAATCCGGATCCGGCGAGCCGCTGTGGCCGGCGGAGGACGGTCCGGTGCCGGACCCGGGTACCCGGCCGCCCGCCGCTGGCAGTGCGGCCCGACTCGACGGTGCGACGAGTGGGCCGAATCGGATCAACAGGTCGGCGCCCGCGGAATCTGCGCGCAATACCAAACGGTGGGTCGGCATCGGGCTCGTCGCGGTGTTGCTCGCGGTCGTGGCCGGGCTCGGCGGCACCGAACTCTACCTGCGCCATCAGGTGACCAGCTGCCTCAGCAAGGCGTTCGGGTCGCTCACCGGTGCACCGACGACCGTCTCGCTGAGTGGTCGGCCGATGCTGTGGCAGGCAATGACCAAGGAGATTCCCTTCGTTGAGGTCAACTCCACCGACGGGGCGGGTGCCGGTGACGGGCGGCTGCACCTGCGGGTCGACCGGATCACCGGCAGCGGCAGCCAGTCGACGATTGGTGCCATCACCGGCAACGGGTACGTGCCGTTCAGCCAGGTGACCGCCTCAACGCGACGCCCGGGAGGCATGAATCTCGATCCGAACGGCACCGGTCAGTTCGGTGGCGCCGGGCAGGTGGAATCGATTCGATCCAATAACGACGGCACCTTCGACGTGACGGCGACCGTGACTGCGGTCATCATCCCGCTGCCCGTCACCGTTACCCTGCGGCCGCACATCCGCGACGGAAAGGCGCAATTCGAGGTTGTGCGCGCCAGCATGATGGCCTTCGGCATACCGCCGGACTTCGCGCAGACCATTGTCGACGAGACCACCGACGCGATGTTCGGCTCGATGCTCAAGAACCTGACGCTGTCGAAGCTGGAGGTTCGCGGTGAGGGCGTGGAGTTCGCGGTCAGCGGGGCCAACGTCACCGTCGACGAAAACCTCGTCCGTCCTCGCGGCAACTGTGATGACGTGACGACCGCGCTCGGCTGAGCGTTCCCGGGCGTTCCCGGACCGGTCAGTCGAAGACGACGGTCTTGCCGCCGTGGACGAGGACGCGGTCTTCGAGGTGCCAGCGGACTCCGCGGGCGAGCACCATGGTTTCGATGTCGCGCCCCTGCCGCACCATGTCGGCGACGTGGTCGCTGTGGTCGACGCGGATGACGTCCTGCTCGATGATCGGGCCGGCATCGAGTTCGGCGGTCACGTAGTGGCACGTCGCGCCGATCAACTTGACCCCGCGGGCGAAGGCCTGGTGATAGGGCCGGGCGCCGACGAAGCTCGGCAGGAAACTGTGATGGATGTTGATGGCGCGCCGCGACCACTGCTCGCACAGGTGGGGCGGCAGGATCTGCATGAACCGGGCGAGGACGACCGCGTCGGGCTCGTGGGCGTCCACGATGGCGGCGACGCGGTCGAAAGCGGCACTCCTGGACACCTGCGGGTCGTCGAAGGGGACCAGGTGGAACGGCACGCCGAACCGCTCGGTGAGCTCGCCCAGCGATACGTGGTTGCCGATGACGGCGGCGATCTCACCGGGGAACTCGCCGCGCTCGGCCCGTCCGAGCAGGTCGATGAGGCAGTGGCTTTCCCGGCTGACCAGGACGACGACCCGCTTTGGCGTGCCGGAGTCGGTGAGTCGCCACTCGGTATTGGGGTGGAACTGGTCGGCGGCCATGGTGGCGAACCGCGCCCGCAACTCGTCGATGCTGCCGGCGACCGAGTCGGCGCGCACCGCCTGCCGGGTGAAGAACCAGTTGGAGTCGGCGTCGGAATGATAGGCAGCCTCGGTGATCCAGGCCCCCGCGTCGGCGAGGAAGCCCGCAATGCGCGCGACGATGCCGGTCTCGTCCGGGCAGCCGAGGGTCAGGATGTAGCGGCGATCAGCGGCGGCGATGTCAGATTCCACGGACCCAGTGTGCCAAGCTGGGCCGCATGACTGAACACGACCTCACCCGTGAGCGGGTGGCGCGCATGATCGACCACACGCTGCTCAAGCCCGAGGCGACGCGCTCCGACGCGCTGACGGCGGTCGCGCAGGCGGCCGAGCTGGGTGTCTACGCGGTGTGCCTGTCACCGTCGATGCTGCCCGTATCGACCGGCGCGCAACGGCTGGCCGTGGTCGCCGGCTTTCCGTCGGGGAAGCATCATTCGCTGGTCAAGGCGGCCGAAGCGCGCATGGCCGTCGATGAGGGTGCGGACGAGGTCGACATGGTGATCGACATCGGCGCTGCCGTTGACGGCCGCTTCGACGAGGTGTTCGCCGATGTCGTCACCGTCGCGCAGGCAGTCGGCGACGCCGCGCTGCTCAAGGTGATCGTCGAGTCGGCGGTCTTGCTGCGCGACGCCGGCCCCGACACCCTGCAACAGGTGTGCGAGAAAGCGGCCGCGGCGGGCGCCGGCATGGTGAAGACCTCGACGGGCTTTCACCCGGCGGGGGGAGCCAGTGTTGCGGCGGTGCGGTTGATGTCCGATGCCGTGGGCCCGGGCATCGGGGTGAAGGCGAGTGGTGGAATTGGGGACGCGCGGTTCGCGGCCGAGTTGATCGCCGCCGGTGCGACGCGGTTGGGAACCTCGCGGACCGCCGTCGTCCTGGACGGATTCTGACTTCCTGCGCGGGCGCCGGTGTCCGGCGCGAACGGGCGCCGGCTCGGAAGTGCCGATAGGCTGTGGTCGTGGGGTTGTCATTGCCTAATCGTCGTGCCGTGCTGGCCGCTGCCGGGATCAGCGTGCTCGGTGCTGCTGCCACCGCCTGTGCGCGGCCGGAGAAGGCGGCGCAGGGACCGCCCCGCCCCACCGTGGAGCTCGACTACACCGGGGGCGGCGCACCGATCAACCCGACGGCGAAGGTGGCCGTGTCGGCGCGCGGCGGCGTCCTCAACCCCGATGTCCGACTGTTGCGCGCCGACGGCAAAGCCGTGCCCGGGACGATGTCGCCCGATCGGTCGGTGTTTACGGTCGACGGACCACTTGCCTACGACCGGACCTACACGTGGGCGGGCAGCGCGACCGGATTCGACCGGGTGCCCGCCGACCTGTCCGGCAAACTCGTCACGCTGAAGCCGAAGGCGATCGCGGAGGTGACCGTCAACATCGGCGATGGGCAGGAAGTCGGTATCGCCGCACCGATCATCCTGAAGTTCAATCGCACGATCACCGATAAGGCCGCAGTCGAAAAGGCGCTCACCGTCACCACCGAGCCGCCCACGACCGGTTCGTGGGGGTGGCTGGGCGAGGATAACGGCTCCCGCGTCCACTGGCGGCCCCGAGACTATTTCACCCCCGGAACCAAGGTGCATGCGGGCGCGAAACTCTACGGCCTCGACCGCGGCGACGGGGTGTTCGGTGATGGCGACGTCACCGTCGACTTCCGAATCGGCCGATCTCAAATCGTCAAGGCCGACGCGGCCTCGCACCAGATCGTCGTCGTTCGCGATGGGGCCCCGATTATGACGCTGCCGTGCAGCTACGGTGGCGGCGACCTCGACCGTAATGTGACGCGTTCGGGGATCCACGTCGTCACCGAGAAGTGGGAAGACTTCTTCATGACCAATCCCGCCGCCGGGTACTTCCGGATCCGTGAGCGCTGGGCGGTCCGGATCTCCAACAACGGCGAGTTCATCCACGCCAATCCCGAGACCGTCGGAGTCCAGGGCTCCTCCAACGTCACCAACGGGTGCATCAACCTGTCGCTGGCCAATGCGGAGCGGTACTTCCACACCGCGGTCTACGGCGATCCCGTGGAGGTCACCGGCACCCGAATCGAACTCTCCGAGCGGGATGGCGACATTTACGACTGGGCCTACAGCTGGCCGCAGTGGAAGCGCCTGTCGGCAATCAAGAACTCGATCTCGGTACGGTCGGCACCGGCCACGCCGTCCGGTGCGCCGCCGGTGCCCGCCACCGTGCCGTCCGTCGCGCCGAGAGGGCCCAGGCCGCCGCACTGACGGGCTACCCTGGACTGGTGAGCTTCGTCCTCGAGCATTCGGTGGAGATTGGCGCCCCGGCGGCGACCGTCTGGGCGGTGCTGACCGATTTCGGCGCCTACGGCCAGTGGAACCCATTCGTTCCGCGGGCCTCGTGCCGGCTTGAGCCGGGCGGGCCGATCGACATGGACGTCCGCCTTCGTGGTGACACGTTGCGGCACCAGCGCGAGTTCATCAACCGCGTCGACCCCGGCCGCTCCTTCAGCTATTCGATGCGGCCCGCACCGCTGCGCCTCCTGCGCAGCGTGCGGGAGCAGACCGTTGCCCCGTCGGGGCCGGGGACCTGTCACTATGCTTCGCATTTCCAGATCGACGGCCTGCTGGTTCCGGTCGTCGAGGCGTTGCTCGGCGGCGGGATGCGCCGCGGCTTCGACGATATGACTGCGGGACTGAAGCGGCGGGCCGAGGAACTGGGGGGCGGAGCGAAGCACCCGGCGGCACCGCGGCGGCGCTAGCCCGTCTTGATGTTGCGGCGGGCGTTGGCCTGGTCGCGGGGCTTGATGACGATCTGGTCGAGGTTCACATGCGGCGGGCGGGACGCGGCGAAGGCGATCACTTCGGCGACGTCGTCGGCCGTGAGCGGGGTCAGTCCGGCGTACACCGCATCAGCGCGCTCGGTGTCGCCGTCGAAGCGGATCATCGAGAACTCGGTCTCCACCATCCCCGGCAGGACCTCGGTGAGACGGATCGGCTTGCCGAGCAACTCCAGGCGCAGCGTCCGATGCACCAGGGCCTGCGCGTGTTTGGCCGCGGTGTAGCCGGCGCCGTTGTCGTATGGCTCGAGCGCCGCAACCGAGGTCACGGTGACGATGAGTCCATCACCAGAGGCCGTCAATGCGGGGAGTAGCGCTTTGGTCATCCGCATCGTCCCGATGACGTTGGTCTCCCACATCCATCGCCAGTCGTCCTCGACAGCCTGCGCGACCGGGCCGAGTCCCTTGGCCCCGCCGGCATTGTTGACGAGAATGTCGACCCGGTCGAGGCCGGCGACGAACGCGGCGATCGATTCGGGATCGGTGACGTCGAGGGCACGGCCGATTCCGCCGATCTCCGCCGCTAGTGCCGTGATCCGGTCGAGGCGGCGTGCCCCCGCGACGACAAGGTAGCCGGCGGCGGCGAGCGCACGCGCGGTGGCCGCGCCGATACCTGAGCTCGCACCGGTGACGACGGCGACGCGACGTGACGGAGCGGGGGCGTGGGATTCCGGTGCGGTCATGGTCTCGGTCTATGCCATCGGGTGGGCCGGCGCAAGTCGGCGGTTGAATCCGCATGGCGCCATCGGCACTCGCACGCGACGGCGCTGCTATGTTCTGGCCATGGGAGAACCGGCCGGAGGTATCAGCGGGGTGGTCCCAGCGGCGCTACGGGTGGGCAGGTCCCCTGCCGCGGTCGTTCTCGCCCTCGTCCGGAGCGCCGGACCGGTGACCCGCGATCGCTTGGCGCTGCACTCAGACCTGTCGACGGCGACCGTGAACCGTCAGGTACATGCCTTGGCCGGGGCGGAACTGATCGTCGAGCGCCCCGACCTCGTCGACGGCGGTGGCATCGGGCGTCCGAAGGTGCCGCTGACGCTCAACCATGAGGGCTTGGCCGTCGCCGCGATGCATATTGGCGCCCGCCGGACGCTGCTCGCGATCGCCGACCTCGCGGGCCGGACCCTGCACAGCCATGCCGTGCTGACACCCGACGGCGATCCCGTCGAGGTGATCGGGATCCTCGCCGATGCCCTGGCTGAATTGATCAGCCGCTTCTCGGGCCGGCGGTTCCTCTGGGCCGGGGTGGCGGTGGGCGGTGATGTCGACGAGACGACCGGCGCGGTGGACCATCCGGTCCTCGGGTGGCGCGGGGCGCCGGTCGGTGCGATGGTCAACCAGGCGCTGGGGCTGCCGGTGTCGGTGTGCGAACACGTGCAGGCGATGGCGGCCGCCGAACTGGTCCTCGCGCCGCCCGTGGGCGGAGCCGTGCCGGGGAGATCGTCGATCTATTGGTATGCGCGCGAGACGGTCGGGATGGCGCTGACGGTCGACGGTCATGTGCAGGTCCCGCGCACCGGGGCCGGAACCGTGGCGCACGTACCGGTCCGCGCGCCGCTGTTCGGCCCGTCGGGGATCGGCCCGTCGGGGATCGGCACCGTCGGGCTGCAGCAGGTCATCGGTACGTCGGCGCTTCGGGGCGCGATGCGCCGGTCTGGTTCGGCCGCCGAGTCGTCGCTGGTGGAGGAGCGGGCCCGGGCGCTGGGGGAAGCGATTGCGACCATCGCCGACGTGCTCAACCCTGATACCGTCATCGTCGCCGGCGACGCGTTCGCCAATCATCCGCGCGGCCTGGCGCCCGTCCAAGCCGCATTCGATGCCGCGCGACACCTGCCACACCGATTGGAGCTGACGCCGACGCGATTCGGCCTCGGCGTCCAGGAAGCGGCGGCGGTCGTCGTGGCGCTTTCGGTGATCTACGCCGATCCGATCGGATCGGTCGGATGACGGTTAGCGGCGGCCCTCGAGCAGCACGCGCAGCACCTCGCCGACTAGGTTCGGGCCGGCGATGCGGTGCCGCGCAATGGTGTTGCCGTCGCCGACCTTGATACTGATGTCGCTGCCGCGCAGATGGCTGAACGCGTTCTCGTCGGTGACGTCGTCACCGAGATAGCAGACTGCGTCGGCGTCGGACTGTGCGCGCAGCAGGTCGAGGGCGTGGCCTTTGCCGGTCTCGATCACGGCAAGTTCCAGGACGGCTTTTCCTTCGGTGACGTGGACCCCGGGCCGAGTGGCGGGGCCGCGACGGGCGAGTTCGAGCGCAGCGTCGGAGTGTGCGCGATCGGCGGCGTTCCGCACGTGCAGCACGGCGCTCGCGGGCTTCGTTTCGACCATCGTCCCGGGGAATTGCGCGGCGATCTCCCCGAGATCGGCTGCTACCTGCGCGAGTAGCGCCCGCTCGGCATCGGTGATGCGGGTGGCGAAATCATCGTCGAACTCGGTCCCGTGACTGCCGACCAGGGCGACCCCGCAGCGGTCGGGCGCGGCGATCGCGACGAGTGCGGCCAGGTCGGCCCGGGCGCGGCCGGACACGATCGCGGTCGTGGTCGCGGGCACCGCCGCGAGTGCGACGAGTGCGGCGACCGCCGCGGGATCTGCGCGCGCATCGGTGGGATGGGCGACGATGGGGGCGAGGCAACCATCGAAATCGGAGGCGACGACCACCGTCGGCAGCGCCGCGAATGCGTGTAACGCGGCGATCAGCTCCGCCGGCAGCTGTGGCGATTCGCCGGTCGCCATCAGTTGGCCGTGTCTTTGAGGGCGTCGAGGAAGCTCTTCGCCCACCGCTCGACGTCATGGGTGAGGACTTGTCGCCGCATGGCGCGCATCCGGACCCGACCGTCCTCGGCCGGCTGCTTGACGGCCGCCTCGATCGCGTCCTTGACGCCCTCCATGTCGTACGGGTTGGCCTGATAGGCCTGCTTCAATTCGGCTGCGGCGCCGGTGAATTCGGACAGGACCAGTGCGCCGCCGAGGTCGCTGCGGCATCCGACGTACTCCTTGGCCACGAGATTCATCCCGTCGCGCAGCGGGGTGACCAGCATGACGTCGGCGGCAACGAAGAAGGCGAGCAGTTCGTCGCGCGGGATCGGCCGGTTCAGGTATTGGACTACGGGCTGGCCGACTTCGGCGAACGTACCGTTGATGTGGCCGACGAGTTGCTCGATCTCCGAGCGCATCGCGACATACGACTCCACCCGCTCGCGGCTCGGAGTGGCCAGTTGGACCAGGACGGTCTCGTGCGGGTCGAGCCGCTGTTCCTCCAGTAGTTCCAGGAACGCCTTGAGTCGGACGTCGATGCCCTTGGTGTAGTCGAGGCGGTCGACGCCGAGCAGAATCGTCGATGGACTGCCGAGCTCCTTGCGGATCTCGCGGGCGCGCCGGCGAATCTCCCGTGTCTTCGATGCCGCGTCGATCTCGCCGGCGGCGATGGAGATGGGAAAGGCACCCACCGTGACGGTCCGGCCGTCGACCTCCACCGAACCGAATCGGGAGCGCACACCCACCGATCGCCGCGATGCGTGGTGGCCGCCGAGCCGGTTGGCGAGGTAGAGGAAGTTCTCGGCACCTTCGGGCAGGTGGAAGCCGATGAGGTCGGCGCCGAGCAGCCCGTTGACGATCTCCGCCCGCCACGGCAACTGCATGAACAACTCGACGGGCGGGAACGGGATGTGGAGGAAGAAGCCGATCTTGAGGTCGGGGCGCAGTTCGCGCAGCATCTTCGGAACGAGTTGGAGCTGATAGTCCTGGACCCACACGAGAGCGCCGTGGCCGGCGACGTCGGCGGTGGCCTTGGCGAACCGCTCGTTGACGGCGACGTAGGTGTTCCACCATTCGCGATGGTATTGCGGCTTGGCGATGACGTCGTGGTAGAGCGGCCACAACGTGCCGTTGGAGAAGCCCTCGTAGTATTCGGCGATTTCGGTGCTGCTCAGTGGCACCGCACGGATTTCGAGGCCGTCGATGTCCGGATCGTCTTGGGAGTCGGGCACGCCGGACCAGCCGACCCAGGCTCCGGTGTGGCTGCGCAATACGGGCTCGAGAGCGGTAACGAGCCCGCCGGGGCTGCGCTTCCACCGCACCTCGTCGTCGGGTAGGACTTCTTTGTCTACCGGCAGCCGATTGGCGACCACCACGAACTCGGCTGACGGTGTTCGGTCCGCTTCCGGCGCCGATGAGGTGGTCATGGCGTGGTCAGGCGGGTTCGCCCGGCGCGATCCCCAACATTGCCAGCAACATGCGGCATTCGTCGGCGTCGGTCGCGTAGGCGGCGACCACCCGGCGGGCGGAGGTCGCAGTCTCGTCCGCGACGGGCTCCAACTCGTCGTCGCTCAGATCGGCGGTCTTCGGGGGCATGGCTGGTCCTCTACGTCGTGCCTGGATGCTTCGCTCACATTCTACCCACGGGCGCGTGAACCGCGTGCCCGGTGGCGACGCCTTCACAACTGAAGGAAGTGGCGCCGAGTGGAATCGGGTTGGGAGCCGAGATCGCCACTGGTCATCCGCAAGCCGCGAGGCCTGACCACGATCAGCGGTTGATCAGAGCCCCCTGTCGGGATCGAACCGACGACGTTCCGCTTACAAGGCGGACCCTCTAGCCAACTGAGGTAAGGGGGCGTTCGGGCCGTGCGACCCGACCGTGATCGTATCGCGGCGGTGCGGTGTCACGAAACGTCGCAGTTGGGTAAGACTGTTGGCGTCGGCCTCGTCGGCAGGCGATGAGATGGAGCCCGTCGCACCATTAGCATGGACTTGTGACCTATACCGAGCTTGTGGAACTACCCGGCGGCTCATTCCAGATGGGCTCTGACGCGTCCTACCCGGAGGAGGGGCCGGCCCACGAGCGCACGGTTGCCGCCTTCGCCATCGAGCGGCATCCGGTGACCAACGCGCGCTTCGCCGAATTCGTTGCCGCCACCGGATATGTGACCGTGGCCGAGGAGCAGATGGATCCCGACCAATTCCCGGGGGCGGACCCCGCAGACCTGGTGCCGGGCGCATTGGTCTTCACCCCCACCGCCGGGCCGGTGGACCTCGGCGACTGGCGTCAGTGGTGGCGGTGGGAGCCGGGGGCCAGCTGGCGCCATCCGACGGGACCGGAATCGTCGATCGAATCCCGCTGGGATCACCCCGTGGTGCAGGTCGCCTACCGCGATGCCGCCGCGTACGCGCAGTGGGCGGGGCGGCGGCTGCCGACGGAGGCGGAGTGGGAGTTCGCGGCGCGCGGCGGGATCGACGGCCGCGAGTACGCGTGGGGCGGTGAGCTGCACCCCGACGGGAAGGTCATGGCCAACACCTGGCTGGGCCGCTTTCCCTACGAGTCGACGGGGTGGGGATCGACCTCACCGGTAGGCGTCTACCCGCCGAACGGATACGGATTGGCCGACCTGATCGGGAACGTGTGGGAACGGACCAGTGACATCTACGTTCCGCGCCACGTCGTGCCGGGGCAGGTGCACGTCGATGCCGGCGGACGGCCCGACCTGCTCGCGCCGACGGTGAACCCGCAGGTGATGCGGGTGACCAAGGGGGGATCCTTCCTCTGTGCACCCGAGTACTGCCGCCGCTACCGTCCGGCGGCCCGTTCGGCACAGTCCGACGATTCCGCGACCGCGCATCTGGGATTTCGTTGCGCGCTCTGAGGCCGGACTAGCACTGCCGCACTGGCGGGCGAGAGTCCCCACACCGCGGGTGAGCCCGCGAGTGCTTGCTCAGCGGCGGCGTGCCACCGCCGTGATCGCATCGCGGCGGTTCCCCACGCTCAGCTTGCGATAGAGCGTGCGGGTGTGGGTCTTGACCGTGTTGATCGACAGGCCCACCTCCGCGGCGATCTCGGCCAGTGTCATCGTCGTCCGCAGGTACCCGAGGATCTGGTTCTCGCGGTCGCTGAGGTCGTTGAGGACCCGCGTGGGAGGCTTCAGCGCGGCGATGAAGGCGGCATGCGACGTTCCCCAGCGCGCGTGTTCGGCGAGCAGATCTGCCAGTGCCGGGTCGGTGTCTAGGAACGGCTTGGCGATTTTGCCGGCTGTGGCCACAGTCAGGGCCCGCTCGAGTACCTCGTGCGCCGCGGGGTAGTCGCCGTCGGCCCGGTGGATCAACGCCGAGGTCACGAGTAGGGACGCGCGAATGTGGTCACCCAGCGGTAAGGGCGCGAGTTGCTTCACCATTGCCGCCGCCGCGTGCCGGCCGACGTGGCGCCGGATCAAATCTACGGCCACCGTCGCGGACGCGGGGATCTCGCGCCAGTCGACCCGAACACCACGGATCAACCGGCCGGCCCGGTCATCGTCGCCGTCGGCCTCAGCGAGCTTCGCCAGCGCCACCACGCGGTACAACTCCCACGGTACGCCGCGCACCTCGTGGTCAGGCATCTGCCGGACGAGTGAGTACGCGTTCCGGCGCTCGGTCGCGTCGCCGTCGAGGGCGGCGATGAGGACGAGATATTGCCGGGCGATGCTCGAAATCCCCACGGCTACGGCGTGCGCGTCGATCGTCTTGGTGAATGCGGTGCGCGCCGCGGCGAAGTCGCCCTCCCAATAGGCAATCCAGCCTTCGGCGGCGAGTTCGGGGGCTCCTACCTGGGTCGACCAGCTATCTGAATACTCGTCAGAGCTCTGGATGCGCGCCAAGATTTCTCGACTGGCGCCGTGGTCGCCGACCCAGGCGCTACAGAAGGACAGCAAGCCGGCCGCGCGGCGCGCGATCGTTGCCTCGCCCGCATCATTGCCCAGGGTTTCGGCGGAGGTCAGCAAGGCGATGCCGTCATGCATCTCGTAGCGCAGCATGAAGTGGGCGCGGCCGAGTAATAGCTGTGCCGCGGCGTACCGGGCGGCACCGAGACTTCGCGCGTAGGAGAGGTTGTCGTGGGCAACGCCGAGGGCCTCGATCAACTCGGCCCGATCGTCGCACAGAAACAGTCGGGCGCAGGCGTCGGTGAACAGGGTGCGTTCACTCGATTCGGGGCGCGGCGTCCGGGTGGCTCGGCTCGTGAACAGCGCCTGGGCCTCTGCTCGGCGGCCCGCCAGATCGATGGCACAAGCGGTGATCGTCCGGACGTCATCGCGGGAGGCATACGGCTCGGGGATCCGGGTGAGGACCCGCTCGGGCGACTCCTCGGCGCGGCCGGCCAGCAGCAGGATCCACGAGTCCACGAGGATCTCGGTGGCACGCCGGGGGTCGCCGCCGAGCAAAGCCTCGTCGATCGCGTGCAGCGGCTGGCGTGTGGTGAGCAGTTCCGCGGCGCGCAGATGCAACGCGCGCGAGTGCTCGGGGTCGCGCAGGGCGACGAGTTTGCGGCATCGGCTGGCGAATACGTCGTGCCAGCGATACTGCGCCGCACCGTCGGTGCCGAAGCGGTCGAGGAATAGTCCACGGCGGCGGCACTCTTCCAATAGTGCAAGCGCATCGGAGCGCCCGGAGATGCCGGCCGCGAGCACGCCGTCGAGCTCCGACACGGTGGTGACGTCGAGGAGGAACGCGGCGAGCTCGGGCGGAAGGCCCGGCAGCACCTCGTCGGCGATGACATCGAGCAGCAGATCATCGGGAGCCGCGGCCCGGGTCGGGTGGCCGGCCGCAGCGCCGGTCTGCCCGGATGCCAAGAGCGCCACGCGAACAGCGGCGGCCCACCCGCCCGTCCGGTTGAGCATTGAATCGACCTCGGTCGCCGATCTCGCGGCCAGGCCGGCGGCCGACTGGATTTCGGCGGCGGTGAACAGCAGTGCCGAGCTGTCGAGCCGGGTCGCATCACCGGCAAGGATCTGTGACGAGACCGGCAGCTGGTGCGGGTCATGGCCGATGAGCAGGAGCCGCAGGCCGGCCGGCCCCTGCTCGAGGAGCGCCCCGAGGACACTCGTGTTGGCTGCGGCGCCGGAGCGCTGGAGGTCGTCGACGACCAGAACGATGGGTTCGCCTACCACGTCGACCGCGGTGCCGACTGCCTCGTGTAGTGCGCCGACCTCCGCCGCGTCGATGACGGCGAGGGCGTCGAGAATGTCATCGCGGGCCATCGTGACGGCCAGCCGGCGCAGTGCGGCGGCGATTCCTTCGGAAATCGCCGCCGGATCGGTGTCGTAGCGGTTCAGCGACAACCAGGCGACCGGGTGCCCACAGGTGCGCGTCCACTCGGCCACCGCGGTGGTCTTGCCATACCCGCTGGGTGCGGTGAGAAGCGTGATCCGGTGACACGCAACCGCTTTCGCGAGCGCGTCGCAGACACGCGGGCGCGGGAGTGGGTCGGCGAACTCGGGCACGGCGAACCGGGCCTCGAGACCGGTGCTTCGATGCCGATGGAATGAGCCCCGTCCCATCTCCGAAGTGTAGGTCTCCGAGAGCAGATCGGGGAACGCCGTGATGGGGCCGGTCAATCGAGGGCGAACGCGGCGGCTGCTTCCTTCTCCAGATCGAGATACTGGTCGACCGACACATCGATGCCGACACCGAGCAACTCGCCTCCGACGAAGGGGAAGCTGCCCCGATCGTGGTAAAGGCTGCTCACCGGATCGGCACTGTCGAACCCGACGCACAATCCGTCGCCCGAGAGGGTGAACTTGCCGGCCTGAACGCGCAGGGCCTTCGAATCGACGGAGTCGGTTCCGACGTACAGCGTTGCCGAGCCCACCGACTCCCCGTTCTGCCCCGCCTTCTCGCGAGTGAATTCGACGCCGAGGGTCAGCTTGCCCGGCGACAATTCACTCGACTCGAGGATCTGCTCGTCCTCGCCGAGGAAGTTGTACACGTAATACAGCTTGTGATCCTTGATGAACAAGGAGTGGCCGCCGAAGCGTGATCCGTGCGCGAAGAGCACGCCTTCGCTGTCGTCGGTGAGCACCACGTCGGCCAGGATCTTGTAGTCGCGGCCACGGATGCTGACGGCCACCCCCTCGGGGACCGGTGAGGTGTCCGGGTAGTACACGTACCGGGTCCGGGGGGGCTCGGACCTCGGTCGGTCGACAGCGAGCAACTCGACCGGAGTCCGGTCATCAAGCGGCAGGACGTCGTTCTTGTCGGCCTCGTCGAACCAGACCTGGATCAAGTGTGCGAGCTTTTCCGGATGATCGGCGGCGAGATCGGTGGACTCGGAGCGATCCTCGTCCACGTGGTACAACTCCCACCGGTCGGCGTCGAAGTTCCCCTTGTTCGACGTCGGGGCGTGAATCGCGGCGGCCTTCCAGCCGTCCTCCCAGATGCCACGCGTACCGAGCATCGCGAAGTACTGTCGCTTCTTCGTGGTGGGTGCCTCCGCATCCTCGAAGCTGTAGCGCATCGACACGCCGGCCAGGGGGAGCTGCTCGACACCGCGGTAGGTGTTCGGCATCGCCAAACCGACAACGTCGAGGATCGTCGGCACGATGTCGGTGGCGTGGTGGTACTGCGTCCGCACCGTGCCCTTCGCGGTGATCCCCTTGGGCCAGCTGATGACCAGCGGGTCGCAGGTGCCGCCGGAGAACTGCGAGTACCGCTTGAACATCTGGAACGGAGTGGAGAACGCTACCGCCCAGCCGGTCGGGTAGTGGTTGTACGTGTGGGTGCTGCCCAAATCGTTCAGATGACGCATGTTCGCCTCGAGCGAGTCGGGGTAGCCGTTGAAGAACTTGTTTTCGTTGACCGAGCCGTTGGGGGAGCCTTCACCCGACGCGCCGTTGTCGGCGGCATAGATGATCAGCGTGTTGTCGAGCTGGCCGGACTTCTCCAAGTAGTCGATGATCCGTCCGGCCTGGGCATCGGTGTACTCGGAGAACGCTGCGAATACCTCGGCCATCCGGGCGAACAGCTTCTTCTCGTCGTCGTTCAGGGTGTCCCACGGGCGCACCTGGTCGCCGGGGTTCGCCACCTCCTCGGGCATCGGGTTCAGCGGTGTCAGTGCGGTGCCCTCGGGGACGATGCCCTTCGTCACCATCTCGGCCAGCACCCATTCGCGGTAGGCCTCGTAGCCGTCGTCGAACCTGCCCCGGTACTTGTCGATGTAGTCCTGCGGGGCGTGGTGCGGTGCATGATTGGCCCCCGGGCACCACCACAGGTACCAGGGCTTGGAGGGGTTGGAAGAGTTCTGGTCGCGCAGCATGCGGATGGCCTGGTCGGCAAGATCTTTGGACAGGTGATACCCGTCTTCGGGGCCGTAGGGCTGCTCGATGAACCGGTTGTCCTCGACCAGGTCGGGGTACCACTGGTTGGTCTCGCCGCCGATGAAGCCGTAGAAGCGGTCGAAGCCCTTGGCCAGCGGCCACTCGCTTCGGGATCCGCCGGAGCAGACGTCTTCCTCGGGGACGTTGTGATTCTTGCCGACCCAGAACGTGCTGTAGCCGTTGTCCTGCAAAACCTGGCCGATGGTCGCACACTCGGCGGGGAGGCGGCCGGCCGAACCGGGGAAGCCGGTGGTGCCCTCGGTGATGGAGGCGCACCGGTTCTGGTGGTGGTTCCGGCCGGTCAGGAGCATCGATCGGGTCGGCGAGCACAATGCCGCCGTGTGCCACTGGGTGTACGTCAGACCGTTGTCGGCGAGGCGCTGCATCGTCGGCATCTCGATTCGGCCGCCATAGGGAGACCATGCGGCCAGTCCGGTGTCGTCGTACAGGATCACCAGAACGTTCGGGGCACCCGCCGGCGCCTCCTTGAGCTTGTAAGGATCCCAATCAGGGACCGAGTCGCGCACGTCGAGTTTGATGACTCCGCTGAACGGTTGGGACATTGTTCCGGCTCCTCGGGGACGATTCTTCGGTCGCTGTCCTGACGATCCCACCGGTGTCGCCGTGCCTGCGGCGGCATTCACCCACTCGGGGTGAGGCGCTCCACCCGGTGGGGCGGGCATTGTTCGGCGTTTACGCAAGGAGTGAACCGGGCCGGGCATGCGCGCGTTTCTCCCATAGACTCGGGTCATGCCGGTACGCCGAGATCGCTCCGAGTCCCTGCCCGATCAGGGCTTCCCGCACACGGCCATCGTGACCGCCGGGTCCTTGTTGTTCACGACGGGGATCGCGCCCATCGGCACAGACGGGGCCATCACCCCGCCGGGCGATGTCGTCGGGCAGACCGGGCAGTGCCTGGACAATCTGGCGGCGGTGCTGCGCGAGCGCGGCGCGGGGCTCGGTGATGTGGCGAAGCTGACCGTTTACGTCGCCGAGCGGATGCACGTCGATCTGGCGGTCGCCTGGGAAGCCGTCGTCGAAGCCTTCGGGGAGAACGTCCCACCCGCGAGTGTGGTCGGGGTAACGGTACTTCCGCTCGACGATCAGGTCGTCGAGATCGAAGCCGTCGCCGCGCTGAGTTGACCTGAGCGCGTGGCGGTCAGACCGAGGATTACCGACGAGCAGCGTCGCGCGCGTCAGTGGCACCGTCAGCTGCTCGACCGCCACGAGGCTCCCCCGACCGTCGCCGCCGTCGCCGACCGGCTCGTCGCGCTGCACGCCACCACGGCGTCGACCGTCTACCTGTCGACGTGGGCGCGTGCGCCGCAGTTGACGGTCGGCGATGTCGACGCCGCGCTGTACGAACACCGCAGCGTCGTCAAGCACCTGGGGATGCGCCGCACCTTGTTCGTCACCAGTCAGGACGTCCTCGACGAGGTGCTCGGTGCGGTCAGTGCGCGGGTGGCGGCGTCGGAGCGGACAAACATGCTGCGCGACCTGCGGCGCAGCCCCGACATCGACGACCCCGACACCTGGATCGACACCGCGTGCGCCGCGGCGCTGGCGGCGCTCGATGCCGGCGGCCCCCAGCCGACCAGGCAGCTGCGCGCCGCCGTCCCGATCCTCGCGCAGCGCATCGAGGGCCCGGCGGACTCGTCGTGGGGCGGACCCATGCAGATGGGTTCGCGGATCCTGAACTACCTGGCCGCGTCGGGACAGATTGTGCGCGGGCCCGACGACGGGCCGTGGTACACCTCGCGCATCACGTGGGGGCCGATGGCCCGGTGGCTCGGTCGCGAGCCTGCGGGCCTATCCCTCGACCAGGGTCATCTCGGGCTGATCGAGCGCTGGTTGCGCGTCTTCGGCCCGGGCACCGAGACCGATATCGCATGGTGGCTCGGCTCCACCAAGACAGCCGTGCGACGGACATTGGCCCAGCTGCAGGTCGTCGAGGTTGATCTCGACGACGGCCAGACCGGATACGTCTTGCCCGACGACGCCGAGACCGCCGATCCAGCGCCCGATGACGATGCGGTGACACTTCTGCCCGAGCTGGACCCGACGACGATGGGCCACAAGCAGCGGGGATTCTTCCTGGGTGAGACCGAGAAGCTGCTATTCGACCGCAACGGCAACGGCGGCACGACGGCCTGGTGGCGCGGCCAGGTCGTGGGGGGCTGGTTGCCGCGGCCGGCCGGCGACGCCCGTGGACCGGGGATCGAACTGGTGCTGTGCGACAAGGTCCCGGCCCGCGTCGAGCGGGCGCTGCGCGCGCGCGGCGACGAACTCGCCCGATGGTGTGCGCCCGCACCGGTGCCCCGCGGCCTGTACCTCGGGCCGGCACAGAAGGCGGCCGGGCACCAGAATCGTTAGCGCCGTCCTGTTCCCAGGGTTCTCCCAGCCAACTGGCAGGCGTTGCGCGTAACGGCGGGTCACACTGGTCCCATGACATCTGCCAAGGACGCGCGCGTCCTCGTCGTCGACGACGAGGAAAACATTCGTGAGCTGTTGAGTGTGTCGCTGAAGTTCCAGGGCTATGACGTGGTCACTGCGGCGAACGGGCCCGAAGCGCTCGACATCTGCCGGACGAGGAGGCCGGACCTGCTGGTGCTCGATGTGATGATGCCCGGCATGGACGGCTTCGGCCTGCTCAAGCGCCTGCGCGACGATGGGATTGTTGCGCCGGCCCTGTTCCTTTCGGCACGCGACTCGGTGGCCGACAAGGTCAACGGGCTCACCATCGGCGGCGACGATTACGTCACCAAACCGTTCAGCCTCGAGGAGGTGGTGGCACGGTTGGAGGTGATGCTGCGGCGGTCCGGCTTCGTCGACCCCGCGCAGCGGCCCACGCGCATAGTCTTCGCCGATATTGAGCTTGACGACGAGACCCACGAGGTGTGGAAGGACGGGGAGTTGGTAGCGCTGTCGCCGACCGAGTTCACGCTGCTGCGATACTTCATGGTCAACGCGGGCACGGTGTTGTCCAAGCCGCGGATCCTCGACCACGTCTGGAACTACGACTTCGGCGGCGACGTCAACGTCGTCGAGTCGTACGTCTCCTACTTGCGCCGAAAGATTGATACGGGCGACAAGCACCTCATCCACACGTTGCGCGGCGTCGGCTACGTCATGCGCGAGCCGCGCTAGCGCCGTCGTGTCCCGATTCCCGCTGCGCGTATCGCTGGTGGCCCTGTCGACGCTGCTGGTGGCCATCGGGCTCACGTTCTCCGGGGTCTTGGTGAGCGGAGCGATGAGCGACGACCTGTACCGCCGGGTGGACGGGCAGTTGCAGCAGGCCGTCGAAACCTGGGCGCGTCCGCACGACCCGAACGTCGTCGACCAGCAGGGGCCGGCGAGCGCCCGCCGCCCGCCGTCGACCTTCTATGTGCGCATCGCACTCGGCGACGGGGTGATGGTGCGCAACAACGACTCCGGTTTCGAACCGGACGTGTCGATGGTCGAGGACAACGCCGCCGAGCACTTCGGTCCGGTCACCGTGCCATCGGTGGATCCGAAGGGGCCGGACTGGCGGGTCATCAAGTCGAGCAATCCAGACGGCGAGTCGATCGTCGCCGTGCCGTTGACAATGCTCCATGCAACGCTCACCCGGTTGCGGCTGCTCCAGGCCGGGGTGGGCGCCGTGGTGGTGCTGGTGATCGGCGTTCTCAGCTACCTACTGGTGCGTACCAGTCTGCGCCCGTTGCGACGGGTCGAGGAGACTGCGCACGCCATTGCCGACGGCCATCTCGATGAGCGTGTTCCCCAGTCGCCGCCGCGGACCGAGGTGGGGAGCCTGGCCGCCTCGCTCAACAAGATGCTCGCGCAGATCCAGCACGCGTTCGACTCGACGGAGGCATCCGAACAGCAGGCCCGCGCCTCCGAGCAGAAGATGCGCCGGTTCATCGCCGACGCCGGGCACGAGTTGCGGACTCCGCTGACGTCGATCAAGGGTTTCGCCGAGCTCTATCAGCAGGGGGCGGTTACCGATGCGGACGACGCGTTTCGCCGCGTCAACGACGAGGCGACGCGGATGAGCCTGTTGGTCTCCGACCTGTTGATGCTGGCGCACCTCGACGCTGCGCGTCCCGTCGAGAAGGCGCCGGTGCTCGTGGACGCCCTCGCCATCGAGGCGGTCCACGCCGCACAGGCGGCCGCGCCGGATCGGAGCATCGGCCTCGACCTGCCCGCGGGGCCGTCCCCGATGGTCATCGGCGATCATCCGCGGTTGATGCAGGTGTTGCGCAACCTCATCAACAACGCGGTAGCGCACACGCCGCCGTCGGCGAGCATCAGCGTCCGGGTCTCCGAGACGAACTCAACGGTCCGGATGGCGGTCGGCGACACCGGTCCGGGGCTGACGCCGCAGGAGGCCGGGCGGGTGTTCGACCGGTTCTACCGCGGTGACAGTTCGCGGCACCGCGGAGCCGCTGGCGGCGGAAGTGGACTTGGTCTTTCGATCGTGTCGGCCTTGGTCGCCGCGCACGGCGGCGACGTCGGCGTCGACTCGGTTCCGGGGCAGGGCGCGACCTTCTGGGTCGACATCCCGGCGGCGGCGGGGCGCGCGGTCTAGGACTACCAGTCGGACTCGTCGAAGACAATCATGCCGCGAATGTTGTTGCCCGCAAGCATGTCGTCGTACGCGCGGTTGATGTCCTCGAGGCGATAGGTCTGGGTGACCAGGTCAGCGAGGTTGAGCGCCCCTGCGCGGTATTCGTTGAGGAGTTTGGGGACCTGGGTGCGCGGGCCGGCTCCGCCGAAGATCGCACCCTGAACCCGTTTCTGCATGAGGGTCAGGTCGAACAGATTGAGTTTGGTGTCCATCGCCTGGAAGTCGCCCATCCCGACGATGATCGCCTGGCCGCCTTTGGCGACCATCGCCATCGCCGGGGCGACATACTCGCCCTTCATCTCGCCGACGGTGAGAATGACCGTGTTGGCCATCTGGCCCCAGGTCATCTCGCCGACGGCGGGCAGGGCGTCGTCCATGCTCTCGAAGGTGTGCGTCGCACCGAGTTTCTCGGCCATGTCGCGCTTGAACTTCACCGGGTCGACGGCGATGACGTGCCGCGCGCCGGCCGCCTTCGCCCCTTGAACGGAGTTGATGCCCACGCCGCCGATCCCAACGATCACCACGGTGTCGCCGGGACGGGTGCCGCCGATTTCGGTTGCCGAACCCCATCCGGTCGCGATACCGCAACCCAGTAGTGCGGCTTCCTTGAGTGGAATATCGTCTTCGATCTTGACGAGCGATGCCTGATTGACCGTGATGTATGGCGAGAACGTGCCCAACAGACACATCTGCGTGAGCCCGATCCCGTTCATCGTGACCCGGTGGGTCTTGTCCGCTATCGACAGGCCGCTGAGCAGGCCGGCGCCCTCGTCGCAGATGTTCTGAGCGCCCCGCGAGCATGGGCCGCATACGCCACATGCCGGGATGAAAGCGGTGATCACGTGGTCGCCCTCGGCGAAGCGGGTCACCCCCGGTCCGACCTTCACAACGGTGCCGGCGCCCTCGTGGCCCCCGACGACGGGCATCGGGACCGGACTCTGCCCGGTGCGCAGGTGGTGATCGGAGTGGCACAGGCCCGAACTCGCCAGACGGACCTGTACCTCACCGTCTACTGGGTCGCCGAGTTCCACGTCCTCGACCTGCCTCCTCGTTCACGCCGTGCAGTATCGCTGCTTTCGTCTTCATCTTCCCAGTGTGCGCCGCCTCAACACCACGTACAACGGTTTCCAGCCAGTGGTCGGGTTCGATTGACAACGACGGCATTCTCGGTTGGCATGGGGCCATGACTTCTGTGTTCTCGATGATCATCAACGGCGATCTACCCGGACGTTTCGTCTGGCGAGACGACCGCGTCGTGGTCTTTCTGACCATCAACCCGGTGACCCCGGGGCACGTGTTGGTGGTGCCGATCGAGGAGGTCGATCACTGGGAGGCTGTTGAATCCGGCTTGTTCGACCATCTCACCGGCGTTGCGCGCACCCTCGGCCAGGCGGTCAAGCGGGGGTTCGACGCGCCACGGGCGGGTCTGATGATTGCCGGTCTGGAGGTGCCGCACCTGCATCTGCACGTGTTCCCGGCGTTCAGGTTGGAGGACTTCTCCTTCGCCGCCGCCGATCCCGATCCCGATCCGGCCGAGTTGGACGTGGCGGCGCGGACGATCCGGGCGACGTTGCGCGAGATGGGCCACCGGGAGTTCGTCCCGGAAGGCTGAGTTCGGGTCAATGTCGTCGTCTGGGCGCGGCACCGTGGACATCGCGTCCACCGGCCGCCACCGTGACGACAATTTTCGCGTTTCTAACGGATCCGATGGCGCCGAGGACCGGTGATGCGCCGAATGTCGGCGAGAACGGCGGGCCAGTCAAAGAGGATGTCGTCATAGGTCAGGCGCATCGTCAGCCAGCCGTTGACGAGAGCGCTTCGGTCACGACGGCGATCGTTTCGGTAGTTGTGCAGACTCATGTGGTGCTGCTTGCTGTCGCATTCGATGAGCAGTCGGCCGATCCGCAGGTCGACGCGGCCGACGCCGGGGATCTGGGGCTGCACGACCACGGTGTATCCCAGCGATCGCAGACGGAGTCGCACGATCGATTCAGTGCCCGACTGGGACCGTCGGTCGCACCGACGGAGCAGGCGCCGCTTGGGTGGGCTGAGGGTTTCGCCCAGCATTTCTCGCAACTGGCGCACCGACCGCCCGGTTCGGTTGAGGTACGAGTCGGCCACGGCGATCCAGTCCTCGTCGCTCATGCAGTATGCGGCGCAGGCCAGTGCCAACTCCGGCGAGTCCACCGCAGCAGTCACCGGCAGTGGCCCGCCCGCAGGACGGCAGAATTCTGCCCGCTGGAGGTGCTTTGACCCCCGGACGTGGAACGATTCGTAGCCCGGGGCGATCCAGAAGCCCTGCTGGCGCAGTGCGCTCACGCAACTCATCGCGCCCCCGCGGAGCACCGCCTCGATCGCCTGGCTGCTTGCGGCGCCGGTGGCGTACCAGCCGTGGCGCAATCGTCGCAGGCCGCCGTTGGCGACGGCGAGCCGGATCGTCCGGTCGGAGTCCCCGGCCTGGAGGAGTTGTTTGCGGGTATACACACCGGTGTCCATACCGATTAGACGCACGGGAGCGGCCACTGGATCCGCGGCGGCGAATCTCATCGCCGCCGGACGGTGCGATGGTGCTAGCGTCCGCGGCACGTCGCCCGGACGATGAATTTGCACCGGTCAGACGCTGCGGTGAATCACCAGCGGCAGAACGGCGGACGCGCCGGCCGCGCGCAACTGCTGCGCCGCGATGGTGACCGGCCAGCCCGTCCGCGTTTCGTCGACGACCAGGAGTACCGCTCCCGACGGCGAGCCGGGCGAGTCGATGGCATCGCGCCAATGGGCGGCCTCGGCCGCGGAGTTGGCGTCACCGGCCGGACTGCCCGGACGTACCGAGAAGGTGCCGCCGCCGCGCCGGCCTATGCGACGGAGTTCGCCGGCGAGATCGTCGGCGAGCGTGGACCCGGTCAAACCCAGCGACCAGATCTCATTGGGACGGATTCCCGACTCGCGGCCCCACGGGCCGAGGGTCGCGACGGCCGCCTGGGTCAGTTCGTCGAGTGCGCCGGGATCGCCGCTGCGGGCGGCGGCGAGCACGTCGTGCCATTCGGGGGCATCGGCGTGGGCGAGTACTCGGCCGGGCTCGGCCGACTGATCGCGGCTGATTCGCCCGCGGGTGCCGAACGCCCCGCCCGGCCACATCTTTCGCGGTTCTAGGACCGTCGCCGCCCCCCGCAGCGCCCGAGTGATGGTTCGGACGGTGGCCTCGTCGACGTCGGCATTCCACCCGGCCCGGCCGGCGAGGCAGACGCTGCACCGACCGCAGGGCGCGGTGAGCGGGTCGTCGAGGGAAGCGGTGAGCAACTGCATCAGACAGCGCTCGCTGCGGACATAGGAGCGCATGATGTCGGCTTCCCGACGGCGGAGTGCACGAATGGCGTCGTAGTGGGGTGCGTCGTACTGCCAGGGGGCGCCGGTTCCGAACCACCCGGCCGTGGACCGCTGCGCGGCACCGTCGACGGCGAGTTGCTTGAGCATCAAGTCGATCTTGGTGCGGCGCAGCCCGGTGTTCACCTCCAACTGCACCACCGAGGTGGGTGCGGACTCGTCGGGCAGCGCGTCGAGCAGTGCCGTCATCTGCTGCGGATCAGGGATCGAGGCGGTGGCGAAGTACTCCCAGATGCGATCGTCGGTGCCCGAGGCGAGGAGCATGACGACTGCTGCGTCGAGTGCACGGCCGGCGCGGCCGACCTGCTGGTAGTAAGACACCGGTGACGGCGGCGATCCGAGGTGAACCACAAAGCCCAGGTCGGGCTTGTCATAGCCCATCCCCAGTGCGGAGGTGGCAATCAGGGCTTTGATCTCGTTGCGCCGCAGCGCATCCTCCAGGCGGTGCCTGGCCCCGGCATCGAGTTGCCCGGTGTAGGCGGCGACCGGATAGTCCGCCCCGCGGACAGATCTGATCGCGGCGACGAGGCGATCGGTGTCGGCGACGGTGAGTGCGTAGATGATGCCCGACCCGGGTAGCGAGTCAATGGTGTCGGTGACCCAGGCATACCGTCCGATGGGGGAAAGGCCGTCGATCACGTTGAGGTGCAAAGACTTTCGCGCAAGGGGCCCGCGCAGGACGGTTGTACCGGAGCCGAGCTGGCGGGCGACGTCGGCGGTGACCCGTTCGTTGGCGGTCGCCGTGGTGGCCAGGACGGGGGAATCCGGGTGCAATTCACGCAGTACGTCGGCGACGCGGCGATAGTCGGGCCGAAAGTCGTGGCCCCAATCGGAGATGGCGTGCGCCTCGTCGATGACGAGCAAACCCAGTCCGGCGCTGTCGGGCCCGCCGAGGGCGGCCAGCACCCGGTCGCCGAAACCCGGATTGGCCAAGCGCTCGGGGGAGACCAGGAGTACATCGATCGCGCCCGCGCGCACGGCGTCCTCGATCGCCGCCCACTCGTCGAAGTTCGAGGAGTTGATGGTCGCTGCGCGCAACCCGGCCCGGTGGGCGGCCGCCACCTGGTCGCGCATGAGTGCGAGCAGCGGTGATACCACCAGCGTCGGTCCGGCCCCGGCCGCACGGCGCAGGGCGGTACTCACCCAGTAGACCGCCGACTTCCCCCACCCCGTGGCCTGCACGACGAGAACACGGGCGCCCGGCTCGACCAGCGCCTCCACCGCGGTGAGCTGGTCGTCGCGCAGTGTCGCCGCCGGACCTGCGAGGGCCCTGATCACACGGTCGGCGGTAGCGCGTTGCCCGGGTTCCAGTGCCATTCCTCAACGGTATCGAGTGCACCTGACACCCGCTGCGCCGGCGTGGTCGGCGCCAAACCTCGGTCGAGACTAGAGTTGCCCGGTGCCCTTGCGATCACAACTGCAGCGAATGGTCGGCCGCGATCCCGCGGAGGCCGAACGGTCCGGCAGCAGCCTGGAGGTCTTCTACGACCTCGTCTTCGTCGTGGCGTTTTCGGTGGCCTCGGCGCAGCTCGCGCACTTCGTGGCCGACGGGCACTACTTCACCGCGATCATCGCCTACACGCTGACGACCTTCGCCGCCATCTGGGCGTGGATCAACTTCGCCTGGTTCGCATCGGCCTTCGATACCGACGACTGGCTGTTTCGGTTGCTGGTCCTGATCCAGATGGTCGGGGTCGCGATCATCGCCATCGGCATCCCGCCGGCGTTCGCGTCGATCGACGCCGGCGAGCACCCGGCGACGACGGTGCTGGTGATCGGGTACATGGTGATGCGCGTCGGCATGGTCACCCAGTGGGTGCGCGCGGGGATCGAATCGCCGACGTACCGCCGGACCTGCTTCACCTATGCCGGCGTCACCCTCGTGGCCCAGGTCGGATGGGTGCTAGTGGCGCTGGTCCCGCTGAATCTGCGCGACACCCTGATCGCCGCCGCGGTCTGCGTGGCGATCGAGTGGGCGGGACCGCTATACGCGGAGACCAGGGTGCTCAGCACGCCGTGGAATTCGAGCCACATCGCCGAGCGGTACTCGACCCTGACCGTGATCACCCTCGGCGAGGGCGTGGTCGGAACCGTCGCGCTCCTACAGGCGATGGTCGGCCGCAACGGGTGGAGCGTGCACACCATCGTGCTGGGACTGGCGGCGATGGGGGTCACCTTCGCGATGTGGTGGCTCTACTTCCTGATGCCCAACGGTGAGACGCTGTGGAAGCGCCGGGAGCGATCGTTCGTCTTCGGTTACGGCAGCATCCCGGTGCTGATGGCGTGTGCCGCTGTCGGGGCCGGACTGCACGTCGTCGCCCTGTGGATCGAGCAGGAGGTACGCATCTCCAACGTGGCAGTCGTCGCCAGTCTGGCGGTCCCGGTGGGGGTCTTCAGCCTCGGGGTCGTGGCGATGAATAGCTATCTGATGCGGGGAGACGCGCCCATTCGATGGCGGTGGCCGGTGGCCGCGGCCGCCCTGCCGCTGGTCGCCGGTCTGATCCTCGCTGCTGCGGGGGCGCCCGTGCTGGTATGCGCCGTGGTCATCTGCCTGACCCCGGTGCTCCCGGTGATCGTCGTGGAGGCCGTCAGCGACTAGGCTGTGGCGCGTGCGCGTACTCGTCATCGGCTCGGGCGGCCGGGAACATGCCCTGCTCCTCGGATTGGTCGCCGACCCCTCGGTCGGTGAACTGTTTGTCGCCCCCGGCAACGCCGGGACCGAGGCGATCGCGACGAACCGTGCCGTCGACGTCGCCTCCGCTGTGGCGGTGGTGGCGCTGGCCCGGGAACTGGACGTGGATCTCGTCGTCATCGGCCCCGAGGTCCCGCTGGTACTGGGCGTCGCGGACGCCCTGCGCGCAGCCGGTATTGCGACCTTCGGCCCGAGCGCCGCGGCCGCGCGGATCGAGGGCTCGAAGGCGTTTGCCAAGGACGTGATGGCCGCGGCGGGGGTACGCACCGCCACCGCGGAAGTGGTCGACAACCCGGCCGCCCTCGACGCCGCCCTGGACCGGTTCGGGCCGACCTGGGTCGTCAAAGACGACGGGTTGGCCGCGGGCAAAGGCGTCGTCGTCACCACCGATCGTGCGATCGCCCGCGATCACGCCGCAGAATGCCTGGAGTCCGGGCACCCGGTGTTGCTCGAGTCCTTCCTCGACGGCCCGGAGGTGTCCCTGTTCTGCCTCGTCGACGGGGAGACGGTGGTCCCCCTGATTCCGGCGCAGGATCACAAACGGGTGGGAAACGGTGACACCGGCCCCAACACCGGTGGCATGGGTGCGTACACCCCGTTGCCGTGGCTGCCTGCCGAGACGACCGAGCAGATTGTCGAACAAATTGTGAAACCCGTTGCCGCTGAGCTTGTTTCGCGAGGCATTCCGTTCAACGGACTGTTGTACGCGGGACTGGCGATCGGTGCCGACGGTCCGGCGGTCGTCGAGTTCAACGCGCGGTTCGGCGATCCCGAGACCCAGGCGGTGCTGGCGCTGCTGCGCTCCCCGCTCGGGCAGGCGCTGTACGCGACCGCCACCGGCACGCTCGCCAGGCTACCGCCGCTCGAATGGGCCGACGGCGCGGCGGTGACGGTGGTGCTCGCCGCCGAGAACTATCCGGGACGTCCGCGCACCGGCGACCGGATTGTCGGCGCGGAGGGCGACGGGGTCCGGCATGCCGGTACGGCACGTGACGCCGACGGGCAGATCGTCTCCGCGGGCGGGCGGGTGCTCGCCGTCGTCGGTACGGGTGCGGACCTGGCCGCTGCGCGTGCGCAGGCCTACACGCGGTTGACGGCGATCAAGCTGCCCGGCGGGCACTTCCGCAACGACATCGGGCTGGCCGCCGAGCAGGGCCACATCTCCGTCTGAGGCCCGGGCGATCCTCGTTCAGCGGGCCAGATTGCGGCCCAGGAACATCACGTGGTCGGGCATCACACTGCGCCAGTAGCGGTTGCTGTGGCCGCCCGCGCCGGAACCGAAGGCAGCCGGTGGATGCAGGTTGGCGGCCCACTGCCGGGTGTAGGTGAAGAACTGGTCGCTGCTGCCGATGGTGATCATCAACGGGATTTTGGCGAATGCATTCTGCTGGCCGAACAGTGAATTGCCCTGATAGTCCTCGAACGAGTCAAACGCCCGGGGTGGATAGGCATGGGGGTCGGCCCACAGTGCCGGCGAGCTGACCGAGACGGCCGCGACGCGGGGGGCGCCGACGAGGGCGGCCAGGCGCAGGGCGCCGAATCCACCCATCGACCAGCCGTAGAAGCCGATGCGTTCGGTGGAGAGGTTGAGTTCGGGATTGCCGGCGAGCATCGGCAGGAACTCGTCGAGCACCATGGCGCCGGCGTCGGCGCCGTTGAGTCGCCGGTGCCAGTAGTTCGTGGTGCCGTCGACGGCGGCCAGCGCGAACGGTGGATTGCCATCCTCGACATAGGCCTGCAGGACGTTCTGCATCTGCAGTTTGCGGTTGAAGATGGTCCGCTCATTGGTGTTGAGCGCGTGGAGGACGACGACGACGGGCAGTTTGCCGGTCACGCCGTTCGGCCGCGCGACGGCCCACCGCGTCGGGCGGCCGAGCATCTTGGCGGACGCGAAGCTGCCGGTGATGATGGGCGGTCCGGGGACCGGGCGGGAGTCCTGTGTCTCGGTCGGGAGCACGTCGTCGGCCTGCCCCTTGTCGCCGAGCTCCTGCTCGGCGGCCGCGGGTTTGGTCGTTTCCGTCGTCGAACACGCGCTGATCCCGGCGAGGGCGGCGACGCCCAGTCCGCCCAGCAGGGCACTGCGCCGCGATACCAGACGTACGGAGGCGGCGTCATCGGCGGTGGCGCCGGCCGGCGGCTCGGGGGTGGGGGAGATCGCTGTCATATCGAGTCCAAAGAATACGTGCGGTTGCTGAAAGCACGGTGAGTACGCGCCGCGCCGGGAAAGAAGTGACAGATGGTGCGATGGGCGGGACCGAGCCGGCTGCGCGCCATCGGACTGGCGAGAACACCCGGATAGACTGTGACTCACGTCCCAATTGCCGCAGATGAAAACCAGGTGCGTCGTGCAGCCGAACCACACCGTCACCAACCAAGTACCCCCGCTGGAGGGCTACGATGTGGCCGACTATCCGGCCATCACCGAGTACCTCGGTCGGGCCGGAGCGGCGGAAGCGCTGCCCGACCTGCATGAACTCGGCCGGATGGCGGGGTCGCCGGAGTGGATCACCGTGGGCGACCTCGCCGAGGAGCACCCGCCCATCCTCGAAACCCACGATCGTTACGGCAACCGCATCGACCTCGTGCGCTATGACCCCGCCTATCACCGGCTGATGGATGCGGCGGTTGCGCACGGCTTGGCCGGCCGGCCCTGGGCAACCGGAGACCCGCATGCACACCTGGTGCGGTCGGCGAAGTTCGGTGTGTGGGCGGCGGTCGATGCCGGGCACGGCTGCCCGATCTCGATGACGTACGCGGTCGTCCCGGCCTTGCGCCACAACTTGGACCTGGCCGCCCGATACGAGCCCGGCCTCACCTCGCTGCACTATCAGCCCGAAATGATCGTGCCCACCGCGAAGCGCGGCTTGATCGCCGGCATGTCGATGACCGAGAAGCAAGGGGGCTCGGATGTGCGCGCGAATACGACGGTGGCCCGCAGTCAGGCCGACGGCAGTTTCCTCATCACCGGACACAAATGGTTCACCTCGGCGCCCAACTCCGATGTGCTGTTGGTTCTGGCGCAGACGCACGAAGGCCTGTCGTGCTTCTTCGTCCCGCGCATCCTGCCCGACGGATCGCGAAACGCCATCTTCTTGCAGCGCCTCAAGGACAAGCTCGGCAACCATTCCAACGCCAGCAGTGAGGTCGAGTACGACGAGGCCGTCGGGTGGATGATCGGCGAGCCCGGCCGTGGCGTGCGAACCATCATCGAGATGGTCAACATGACCCGGCTCGACTGCGCGACCGCCTCGGCAGCGCTCATGCGCAACGGCACCACCGCCGCGGCGCACCATGTCGCGTACCGCCGTGCCTTCGGTGTCGCGCTCGTCGACCAACCGCTGATGCGCAACGTGGTTGCCGATCTGCACGTCGAGGCCGAAGCGGCGACCCTGACCGCATTGTGGCTGGCCGATCTCACCGACCGTGCGCTGGTCGACGAGCAGTCCGCCCAGCTGCGTCGCATCAGCCTTGCGATCAGCAAGTATTTCATCTGCAAGCGCGCCCCCATGCACGCCGCCGAGGCGCTGGAATGCTTGGGCGGCAACGGCTACGTCGAGGATTCGCGGATGCCGCGCCTGTTCCGGGAATCCCCGCTGATGTCGATCTGGGAAGGGTCGGGCAACGTTGCCGCGCTGGACGCGCTGCGCGCGATCGGCCGTGAGCCGCAGACCCTCGCCGCCCTCTTGGACGAGTTCGATTCCGCCGTCGGCGCCGATCGCGCATACGACGAAGCCGTGGCCGCGGTCAAGGATTCGCTAGGCGATACAGAGTCGCTCGAATACCGGGCCCGCCACCTCGTCGGGCGGTTGGCGGCACTGCTCTCCGCCTCGCTCCTGATCCGCTACGGCCACCCCGCGGTGGCCGACGCCTACGTCCGCAGCCGTCTCGACGGCTCGTGGGGTGCGGTATTCGGCACCCTGCCCGGCGGCGTCGACACCGCGGCGCTGATCTCCCGTGCCACGCCCAAGCTCTGAGTCAACCAAACGCACCGCGGTCAGCGGTGCGTTAGCCTTGGGCGCAACCCGGTACGAAAGGACTCCCCAGTGGGATACACCGCCACCTCGATCAGGGTCGCGGTTGTCGCGGCCGCCGTCCTCGTCTCCGGCGCGCTCGGCGCCGCCGACGGCTATGCGGTGCCCAGTGCGCGAGTCGACCCGGGCGTGGGCTTCTCGTCGAATGCGTACGGCACCGGCTGCAGCTATTCGATGACGGTTCCGGTGAACGCCTCGGGCAAGGTCACCTTCTGGGACAAGAAGCCCGGCGAGAATCCGCCGATCTACATCGGCTCGGCCGACGCGGTCGGCGCAATCGCCGCGGTGACCTGGGTCCCCCAGCGCGAGGGCATCCGGCAGATCTATGCCGTGCAGGGCGGCAAACGGTCGAATTACACCATCGCACGAGTACATCGCGGCTACGGCTCCGGCGGGTATTGCTTCGCCCTGTAGTGGCAACGCCGTGGCCGAAACGGCCACGGCACCCGGTGTCACTTTGGCACGATGTCTCGCATGGCTGCCGCGACTCCCAAAGGCTTGGCACGCCGCCAACTGCTCGCCGAGGCGGCCGGCGCGCTGCTGATGGAACACGGTCACGAAGCGGTCCGGCACCGGGCGGTGGCCCGGCAGGCCGGTCTTCCCCTCGCCTCGACGACGTACTATTTCAACTCGTTGACCGACCTTCTCGCGGCCGCCGTCGAGTACACCTGCGATGTCGACGCGCGCGAGATGACCGATCGGTGCGCAGCCCTGCCGGCCCAGTCGCGTGGCGCGCGCGACACTGCGGCCGCGCTGGCACAGGTCTTCGTCGGCGAGGCCGCCTCATCGTCCCGGCTCACGACCCGTTACGAGCTGTTCGTGCTGGCTGCCCGCCATCCCGAGCTCACCGCGATGATCATGCGCCGGCAGGACCGGGTCGAGCAGATCGTCGCCGACGTGCTCACCAAGTCGCGGCGGCACAGCGCCGGCGAGGGGGTACACAGGTTGATCGCATTGGAGAACGGTGCCCTGCTGGGATCGATCTCGGTCGATCAGAGCCAGTGGACCGATCCGATTGGCGCGCTCACCGACGCCATCGCCGACGTCGTCGACGTCCTTGCCCCCGCCCTCCCGCAGATGGCCGGGCCCACCGGGAACTAAACTGACCGGCGTGGCCAAACCCGAGATCGCCAATGTCCTCGCCAGTCGTTACGCGTCCGCGCAACTTGCCGACATCTGGTCGCCGCGCACCAAGATCGCCGCCGAGCGCCGGCTGTGGATTGCGGTCATGACCGCCCAGCGCGAACTGGGAATCGATATCCCCGATGGCGTCATCGACGACTACACCCGCGTCGTCGACGAGATCGACCTGACGTCGATCGCCGACCGGGAACGGGTCACGCGCCACGATGTGAAGGCCCGAATCGAGGAATTCAACGCGCTGGCCGGCCACGAACACATCCACAAGGGGATGACCAGCCGCGACCTCACCGAGAACGTCGAGCAGCTGCAGATTCTGCAGTCGCTGCGCCACGTCCACGACCACGGCGTCGCGATGCTGGCGCGGATCACCGATCGCGCCGCCCAGTACGCGACCCTGGTGATGGCCGGGCGCAGCCACAACGTCGCGGCGCAGGCGACGACGCTGGGCAAGCGTTTCGCCAGCGCTGCCGACGAGCTGATGATCGCGCTGCAGCGCCTCGAGGAACTCATCGCCCGCTACCCGTTACGCGGGATCAAAGGGCCGATGGGGACGTCGCAGGACATGCTCGATCTACTCGACGGCGATGCGCAGAAGCTGGCCCGACTCGAGCGCCTCGTCGCAAACCACCTCGGCTTTGCGGCGGCCTTGACGTCGGTGGGGCAGATCTATCCGCGCTCGCTCGACCACGACGTGGTGTCGGCTTTGGTCCAGCTGGCCGCCGCCCCGTCGTCGCTCGCCATGACTATCCGACTGATGGCCGGGCACGAACTGGTGACCGAAGGATTCGCACCGGGGCAGGTGGGATCGTCGGCGATGCCGCACAAGATGAACACCCGCAGCTGTGAGCGGGTCAACGGGCTGGCTGTCGTCCTGCGCGGCTATGGGTCGATGGCCGCCGAGCTGGCCGGGGCCCAGTGGAACGAGGGCGACGTTTTCTGCTCGGTGGTGCGCCGCGTTGCGCTGCCCGACGCGTTCTTCGCCATCGACGGGCTGACCGAGACCTTTCTGACCGTGCTCGCCGAATTCGGCGCATACCCGGCGGTGATCGCCAATGAACTCGACCGCTACCTGCCGTTCCTCGCGACGACCAAGGTGCTGATGGCGGCGGTGCGGGCTGGCGTTGGCCGGGAGACGGCCCATGAGGCGATCAAGGAGAACGCAGTCGCCGTCGCGCTCGCCATGCGCGAGCGGGGCGCGGCCCCGGACCTACTCGACCGCCTTGCCGCCGATGATCGGATTCCGCTGGATCGGGCTGCCCTCGACGAGGCGCTGGCCGACAAGGCCGCATTCACCGGGGCGGCAACGGCGCAGGTTGACGAGGTCGTCGCCGCGGTGCAGAAGATTGTCGCGCGCCATCCGGATGCGGCGGTCTACACGCCCGCGCCGATTCTGTAATCCGACTCCGGGCGACCCTCGTCAGAGGGAGGCGAGCAAATGCTCGGCGTCGGCAATGATCTGCTCCTCGCGGCGGAGCACCGCATCGAGGGCGGGCCGCGCCGCGTCGGCCGCCGTCGCGGCCACCTCGGCGATGAAGTCGTGCGCGACGATGGCGTCCTGTTGTTCGCCCAGCACATCTTGCAGCTCGGCACGCTGCTCGACGAGCCGGGTGCCGGCCGCACCGAGAACGGGGAGGGCGAGTTCGGCCGCGTACCGGTGCCGCTTGCCCGCCCGCCGCGCCGCGTGCGCGAGCCGCGGCGCGTCGTCGGTACCCGCCGTCGCCGCGGCGATCGCGTGCGCGAGGCGCTGGCGCAGGGTGTGATCGGCGTCGTCGACGTAGCGGGCTGCCTCGGTCGCCGGCCGGTGCGCGCGTTTGCGCAGGGGCGGGTCGGCCGCCCAGTCGGCGAGCATCGTGCGCAGCCGGTCGTACCGGGTCGAGCCCAGTGCGACGCCGACCTGCACCCAGGCTGCGCGGGCGCGTGCCGCGGATACATCGTCGAGAGCGGAGCGCGCGGCGGCGGCCGAGGACCAGTCCTCGACGTCGCGCAGGGCGATGGTGAGGCGGCGCGACTGGACGTCGAGGTCGCGCACCCGGCCCAGTATGGCGCCGAACCAGCGCAACTCGGCGCCCAGGTCGTCGGCCGCGGTGCGCTGGTAGATGTCGAAAGTGTGCAGGGTTGAGCGCAACCGTCGGATCGCGACGCGCGTCGGGTGAATCGCATCGAGCTGACCGTGGTTGAGCGGGCCGTCGTTGTCGAGGAGCACGGCGATCTGCGCATCGGCATACCCGCCCACCATCTCGGCGAGTGTTTTGGGGGCGCCCACGAATTGAAGATACCCGCCCCGCGGCCGACTCCGCGACCGGAGAGCCGGACCAGCAGGGTTCCCCGAGTGAGGGTGGCACTACGCTCGAAGCCATGCGTCCTGAACTGGATTCCTACGCGCACGTCGCGTCGGGCAAGGTCCGCGATATCTACCGCATCGACGACGAGACGCTGCTCATGGTCACCTCGGATCGGATCAGCGCGTACGACTTCGTGCTGACCACCCCCATCCCGGACAAGGGGCGGGTCCTCACCGCCACCAGCTTCTTCTGGTTCGAGTACCTGGGCGTGCCCAACCATCTGGCCGGGGGGCCGAATGACGACCGGATTCCGGCGTCGGTACTCGGCCGGTCGATGGTGGTGGCCGACCTGCCGATGGTTCCCGTCGAATGCGTCGCGCGCGGCTACCTGACCGGGTCGGGGCTGCTCGACTACGCCGCTACCGGGCAGGTGTGCGGCATCGAGCTGCCCGGCGGACTGGCCGAGGCGAGCGGGTTGCCGGCGCCGATCTTCACCCCGGCGTCGAAAGCCGAGCTCGGCGATCACGACGAGAACATCAGCTACGAGCAGGTTGTCGATCTTGTCGGGGCCGACCTGGCCGCCCGCCTCAGGTCGGCCACCCTGGACTGCTATGGCCGAGGCGCGGAGCTGGCCGCGCAACGCGGAATCATCCTGGCCGACACGAAGTTCGAGTTCGGGCAGGCCGCCGACGGGTCACTGGTGCTGGCCGACGAGGTGCTCACCCCCGATTCCTCGCGGTACTGGGATGCCTCGACCTACGTCGCGGGCCGGGTGCAGCCGTCCTTTGACAAGCAGATCGTCCGCAATTGGTTGACGAGCACCGAATCGGGGTGGGACCGGACGGGGGAGGCCCCGCCACCCGCACTGCCCCCCGAGATCGTCGACCGGGCCCGGGCGCGCTATATCGACGCCTACGAACGGCTCTCGCAACTATGCTTCGACAACTGGCCCGGCGGGCAGGAGGAACTGTGACCGACCAGCCGATCTCCCCGCCCGTGGCCAAGAAGGTCCCCGTCGAGCGGACTCACCACGGCGACACCGTCGTCGACGATTACACGTGGATGGCAGACAAGACCGATCCGGAGGTGATCGCGTTCCTGACGGGCCAGAACGACTTCGTCACGGCGCGGACCGGACACCTCACGGCGTTGCAGGACACCATCTTCGGCGAGATCAAGGCGCGGACGCAGGAAACCGATATGTCGGTGCCGACCCGCACCGGCGACCACTGGTACTTCGCCCGTACCGAAGAGGGCAAACAGTACGGCGTATCGGTGCGCTGCCCGGTGCGTGGTCCCGACGATTGGGATCCGCCAAGGATCAACGCGCACGAGAAGCTGCCCGGCGAACAGGTCGTCCTCGACACCAACGCCGAGGCGGCCGGACACGACTTCTTCAGTCTCGGCGGACTCTCGGTGAGCGAGGACGGCACCTGGCTGGCGTTCAGCACCGACATCGTCGGCGATGAGCGCTACACGCTGGCGTTCCGCAACATCGCCACCGGGCAGGAGTTGGCCGAGACGATCACCGGGACGGCAGGCGGCGCGATCTGGTCGCGCGATGCCCGGTACGTCTTTTATCAGACGGTCGACGACGCGTGGCGCCCCGACACGGTGTGGCGGCACGAGGTCGGCGGTTCGACGCCCGATGTCGAGGTCTTCCACGAACCCGACGAGGGCTTCTGGGTCGGAATGGGATCGAGTCGCAGTCTGGAGTACTTGTTCATCGGTGTCGGCTCGAAGACCACCTCGCAGGTCTACGCGCTCCGCACCGACAACCCGACCGGTGAGCTGGTCAGTCTCGCGCCGCGCATCCCCGGCGTCGAGTACGAGGTGGATCACGCCGCCATCGCCGGCCGCGACTACTTCCTGTTCACCCACAACGGTGTTGTCGGGGGGACCAAGTGCGAGAACTACACCGTCGACATCGCACCGGTAGCCGATCCGGCGAACCGGACGACGTTCATCGCGCACGACGAGTCGCGGCGCATCGAGGACATCGAGGCCTTCGCCGACTACCTGGTCCTGAGCTATCGGTCCGATGCCCTGCCGCGGGTGGCGATCGCCGACCTGCGCCGGATCGATGGATTGCCCACCGCCGACGACTTCGCCGAGGTGCGTTTCGATCAGCCGCTGTGTTCGGCGGGGGCCGCGGCCAACCCGGAGTGGCGCACCCCGCGGCTGCGGATCGCCTACACCAGCTTCATCGAGCCGACCGAGCTGATCGACCTCGACGTGGCGTCGGGACGGCGCACCCTACTCAAGCGGCAGATCGTGTTGGGCGGCTATTCCCCCGACGACTATGAGCAGTCGCGGCAGTGGGCCACAGCCGGCGACGGGACGCAGGTCCCGATCTCGGTCGTGCGGCGCCGGAGCACCGCATCGCCGGCGCCGACCCTGTTGTACGGGTACGGCTCCTATGAACAGAGTATTGATCCGACGTTCTCGGTCTCGCGGCTGTCGCTGCTCGATCGGGGTGTGGTCTTTGTCGTCGCGCACATCCGCGGCGGCGGTGAGATGGGGCGGCGCTGGTACGAGGACGGCAAGACCGTGCACAAGCGCAACACCTTCGACGACTTCGTCGCCGTTGCCCGTCACCTCGTCGACACCGGTGCGACGACCCCGGGGCAGTTGGTCGCCGAGGGGGGATCGGCGGGCGGGCTGCTGATGGGGGCGGTGGTCAATGAGGCACCCGAACTGTTCAACGGCATCGTCGCCGCCGTGCCGTTCGTCGACGCACTCAACTCGATCCTCGACCCGAGCCTGCCACTGACCGTCATCGAGTGGGAGGAGTGGGGTAACCCGCTGGAGGATGCGGACGTGTACGAGTACATGAAGTCGTATACGCCGTATGAGAACGTTCGCGCGGTGGACTACCCGGCCATCCTGGCGCTCAACTCGCTCAACGACACCCGGGTGCTGCACACCGAAGCGGCGAAATGGGTGGCGCGCCTGCAAGACTCGACGACCGGTGACGCTCCGATTCTGTTGAAGACGGAGATGTCGGCCGGGCATGGCGGAGTCAGTGGACGATACAAGCAGTGGGCGGAGGCAGCCTTCGAATTGGCCTGGATACTGCAGCAAACCGGTGCCGCACCAGAGCCGGCGGCCGGCGATGCCTGAGCTGCGCGAGATCGTAGCGGCATTATCGACTCCCATCGTCGGCGCACCGATGGCCGGGGCGGCCGGCGGCCGACTCGCCGCTGCGATTTCGGCGGGCGGCGGACTGGGGATGATCGGCGTCGGAAATGTCGCAACCGTCGAGCAGGTGCGCGCAGAGTGCGGTATTGCCGCGGCCTCCGGTGAGCGCTTCGGCGTGGGGCTGATGTGCTGGTCGTTGCCGCAGAACCCCGAATTGCTCGACGCCGCACTGGAATTCGAGCCGATCGTCGTCAGTTTGAGCTTCGGTGACCCGCGCCCCCACCTCGCGAAGGTCCGCGCGACCGGGGCCGCTGTCGTCGCTCAGGTCGGAACCCGGGCCGAGGCGGCCGATGCCCTCGACGCCGGCGTCGACGGACTCGTGGTTCGCGGATCCGAGGGCGGCGGACACGGGCGGGGCGTCGTGTCGACGCTGCCGCTGCTGCAGCAGGTGCTGGACCTGACCGATCGCCCGGTACTGGCGGGGGGCGGCGTCGCAACCGCCCGGGGGCTGGCGGCGGTACTGGCGGCGGGAGCCGTGGCGGGCTGGGTCGGGACACCATTCGCGGCGTGCGCGGAGAGCCTATTCCGGCCCGAGCTCAAGGAAGCGGTGATCGCGGCCGACACCGACCAAACCGTGTACACCCGGGCGTTCGACATCGCCCAGCGGTTCGACTGGCCGACGAGGTACGGCGGCCGGGCACTGGTCAACACATTCACCACATCGTGGGCGGACCGCACCGATGCCCTGCAGGCGGCGGTCACCGATGAGTTGACCGCGAAGATCAAGCAGGCCCGGGTCGACGCCGATCTGTCCCTCGCGCCGGTATACGCGGGCGAATCGGCCGGCCTGGTGGACCGTGCGCGCACCGCCGCGCAGGTCCTTGCCGATTTCGCGCCGTTTCGCGACTACTTGCGCGCCGCGCAGCGCTGGACCTGAGCCGGCCGGGCTAGCCGAAGCGGATGTCCAGCGTCGCCATGCCGAAGATTTTCTTTCCCGCCGACTTCGCGGTCAGGATGATGACGCCGCTGCGGGTCGCCGGGTCCAGGGATTTGATGCGGCCGCTGAACTCGATATCGCCCTTACCGTCGGCTGGGACGATCGTCGGCGCCGACAGTCGCACCGCGTAGCGGGTGACCGCGCCGGGATCGCCGGTCCACTCGGAAACAAACCCGATGCCCAAGCCCATGGTCAGCATGCCGTGGGCGATCACGTCGGGCAGGCCCGCGAGCTTGGCGATGCTCTCATCCCAGTGGATCGGGTTGGCATCGCCGGCGACACCCGCGTAGTTGACGAGGTCGCCGCGCGACAGATGGGTGTGGTGCACCGGCAACGTGTCGCCGACCGAGAGTTCGTCGAAGTTACGGCTTCGCGGGGTGCGGGTCGCGCCGGCGGCTGCGATGATGCGCTCCCCGTCGGTGCGCACCGTCTTGACATAGTCGGCGGCGGCGGCCTCCACCGACATGATGTCGACGTCGTGCATCATCACTTTCGCGACGGCCTCGGTGATGGCCGGATCGACCTCGTCGGCGGTCACCCCGATGACGGTTGTGTGCATGGTGTGCACCGTCTCGCCTGTCTTCACATCGAGGAAGGTGTTGGTGATCGTGATCATGTCCTTGCCGGCCATCCGGCGCACCGAGGACAGTTCGACGTCGGTGTGCAACTCGTCGCCGACGGTGATGGGCCGATGCTGCTCGAAGACCTGCTCGGTCTGCACGTAGGTGTCGTAGCCGACGACGACCTCTTCGAGCAGTTTGCGGTTGGCAGCCATCGCGCCGATCGCGGTGAACGTCATCGGCGCGATGAGGCCGGCGTAGCCCAGATCCTGTGCTGCGGCCGGATCCCAGTGCGCCGGATGGTAGTCCTGCACCGCCCGGGCGTACTCGCGGATCTTCTCGCGGCCGATCTCGTAGGTGTGATCGGCCTGATAGTAGTGGCCGACCCGGGACAGGAGGGCGGGTTCGTCGCCTGCCGTGGTCATCGATTCTCCAACTGTTCGGTTCGGGGTGATCCTAGTCGGATCAGTGCACACTGATGTGCCGGGTCTGATCCATGTCTTCCTCGACCAGTGGGGACGCGATCTTCTTGCGCGGCAGGAAGTAGGCCGGGATCAGGGTGATGGCGGCGACGATCGCGGCAACGGTGAACGGAGTCGTGAACGCGGCGGCGGCTTGCTCGAACCAGTCCTGCGGCGGCACCGGACCGCCGGGCTTGAGCCGGTTGTAGACGATGGCCTTCATCGCGTCCGGGTGGGCGGCGAGGGAGGTGAACAGGATGACGGAGATGACCGCGGTGCCGATCGATGTCGAGGACTGCTGGATGACGTTCATCAGCGTCGTGCCGTCGGGGACCTGTTGGTTGCGCAGCGTCGCCAGCGCGGCCGACATGATCGGCATCATCGTCATGCCCATGCCGAGGCCCTGAACGAACAGTGCGCCGCACACGATCCACAGCGAGGTGGTCGCGCCGATCTGGGTGAAGACGGTCATGCCCGCGATGATCAGAACCAGTCCGGTGAGGACGAACTTGCCCGGCCCCATCTTGTCGGTGAGACGTCCGGCGATCGGCATCGACAGCATCGCGCCGAGACCCTGCGGGGCCAGCAACAAGCCCGCCGCGAGGGTGGTCTGTCCGCGCACACCGATGAAGTACTGCGGATACAGCAGCGCCGAGCCGAAGAAGGCGATGAGGAAGACCACCATCGTCGCGACGGCGACGGCCAGCGTGCGGTTGCTGAACAGGCGCAGGTCGAGCAGCGGCTTCTTCTTGGTGGTGAGTGCGTGGTAGACGAAGGCCGAGATCAGTGCGAGACCGATCAGCGCGGGAATGAGCACGCGGGGCGCGGCGAATGTCTGCTCCTCGCCGGCGCTGGACACGCCGAACAGGAACAGGGCGAGGCCGGGGGAGAGCATGGCCAGACCCACGTAGTCAATGGAGGGCCGTTCACCGGTTTCGTCGTTCTTGAGCGCGAGCCATGCGTAGCCGAAGGCGACAATCCCGATGGGGACGTTGATCAGGAAGATCCAGTGCCAGGACACCTTCTCGATCAGCAGTCCGCCGAGAATGGGGCCGGCGATGGGCCCGAGCAGCATGGGGATGCCGAGTACCGCCATCACCGAGCCGACGCGCTCGGGGCCGGCGGCGCGCGTCAGGATCATCATGCCCACGGGCATCAGCAGCCCGCCGCCTAGGCCCTGGATAGCACGGAAGGCCACCAACGAGCCGATATTCCACGCCAACGCACACAGCACCGAGCCGAAGAGGAACAGGACCAGGGCGGTCAGATAGACCTTCTTCGTGCCAAAGCGCGTCGCGGCCCAGGAGGCCAGCGGGATGACGGTTGCCAGCGCCAGCGTGTACGCGGTCATCGACCACGCGGCGCCGGCCTGATTGGTGCCGAATTCGGTTTGGAAGGTGTCCTGGGCGACCGACACAACAGTGATGTCGAGGATCGACATGATCGAGCCGAGGACGACGACACCGGCGACGATCAGCACATGCCGATCAAGCTTGGTGTCCGGCGCCGGAGCAGCAGCGGGGGTGGTCATCGGGTCAGCTTTCTGTCTGTGGATCGGGATTGGGAGCGGTGAAGTAGTCGATGTCGCCGTTGACGACCGGATCGAGTGCGCAGGCCAGCGCATGCGCGACGTCGCTGGGCAGGCGGCGGGTGAACGCGCGCAAGGCGTCCGCGCGGGCGTCGACGGCCATGGTGACGAACGTGTGACCGACGGCGGTGAGTGACACCCGTTTGACGCGTCGATCCGTGGGATCTTCGCGTCGATCGGTGTAGCCCAGTCCGACCAGTTTGTCGACGACGCGGCCGGTGGCGGCGACCGATAGCTGGACGGCGTCGGCCAACTCGTTGACCGAGAGCGCCGTTCCGCGGGCACCCAACTCCATCAGAGTGCGAAATTGTGAAAAGGCCAGGTCCGCTTTGGCGACGTCGGCCATCGCCGATGAGTTCGCCGCACAGGAGAGGCGCTCAAAAAGCGTGGTGAGCGCTACGAAAGCCCGGTCAGCGCCATCGTCGTCACTCGGCCTATCCGTCGGTTGCACTCGGAAATAGTAACTGTCACGCAAATATTGTTGCAACGCAATTATCTGTGACGTCGATCATGATCGCCGACCTGGGTACGCTGACAGGATGGCCAATTTGAAGAGCATTCCCGTCACCGCCCTCGACGGATCCCGGCTCGATCTTGCCGCGTTCGCGGGTCCGCTTCTCGTCGTCAACGTTGCCAGCAAATGCGGCCTCACGCCGCAATACGCGAAGCTCGAAGAACTCGCGACGACCTATGGCCCGCGTGGGCTCACCGTCGTCGGCATGCCGTGCAACCAGTTCATGGGGCAGGAGCCCGGCAGTGCCGACGAGATCGCGGCCTTCTGCTCGACGACCTATGGCGTTACCTTTCCGCTGCTGGCGAAGGCCGACGTGAACGGCGCCGGCCGCCATCGCCTCTACGAGGAGCTGACACAGCTGCCCGACGCCGACGGCGAGGCCGGCGATATCCAATGGAACTTCGAGAAGTTCCTCGTCGGCTCCGACGGTGCGGCGCTGGCCCGGTTCCGCCCGCGCACCGAGCCCGACGCGCCCGAGGTGATCAGCGCCATTGAGGCGGCGCTGTAGCCGCCGGGTCCACTCGATAGACTCATCTCGTAGGCGGTTGGCCCGGCAAAGGAGCGCGAAAGCAATGGCACGTGTGGTGGTTGACGTGATGCCCAAGGCAGAAATCCTCGATCCGCAAGGGCAGGCCATCGTCGGCGCCCTTGCGCGCCTGGGCTTCGACGGTGTCGCCGGCGTCCGGCAGGGCAAGCGCTTCGAACTCGAAGTCGCGGACACCGTCGACGACGTCGTCTTGGAGAACATTGCCGCTGACGTGCTGGCGAACACGGTGATCGAGGACTACACCGTCACCCGGGTGCAGGTGAGCTCGTAGTGGCGCGGATCGGGGTGATCACCTTCCCGGGCACCCTCGACGATGTTGACGCCGCCCGGGCCGTCCGGCTGGCGGGCGCGCAGGCAGTGTCGCTGTGGCATGCCGATGCCGACCTGAAGGGCGTCGACGCGGTCGTCGTCCCCGGTGGCTTCTCCTACGGCGACTACATGCGGGCGGGGGCGATCGCCAGTCTGGCGCCGGTGATGACATCGGTGATCGACGCGGCGCGCACCGGCACGCCGGTGCTCGGAATCTGCAACGGCTTCCAGATCTTGTGTGAGGCGGGCCTGCTGCCCGGCGCGCTGACCCGCAATCAGGGTTTGCACTTCGTCTGTCGCGACCAGTGGTTGCGCGTCGAGAACACCGACTCGGCCTGGACCTCTCGCTTCGAGCCCGGGGCCGAGATCTTGGTGCCGCTGAAGTCGGGCGAAGGCCGCTACGTCGCGAGTGCGGCGGTACTCGACGAGCTGGCCGGCGAAGGCCGGATCGCGTTTACCTACGCCGGGGACAACGTGAACGGTTCGATGCGTTCGATCGCCGGGGTGACCAGCGCCGATGGCCGCGTCGTCGGACTGATGCCGCATCCCGAGCATGCGACCGAGGCGCTCACCGGACCGAGTGACGATGGGCTGGGCCTGTTCTACTCGGTCCTCGACGCGGTGTTGGCCAAGGCCTGACGATGGTCGCGTCAGCGTCCGCGGCGGGCCTTGCGTCCTTCATCGATGCCTCGCCGTCGCCGTTCCACGTCTGTGCCACCGTCGCTGCCGAGCTACTCGATGCGGGCTTCGCCGAAGTCGCTGAAACGCAGGCATGGCCGGCCGAGTTGGGCCGCTGTTTCGTCCGCCGGGGCGGATCGATCATCGCCTGGAGTTCGGGTTTCGGTGATACCTTCCGGATCGTCGGCGGTCACACGGACAGCCCGAATCTGCGTGTTAAGCAGCACATCGACCGCGTGTCCGCAGGGTTGTCGACAGTTGCGCTCGAGCCCTATGGCGGTGCGTGGCTGAACTCTTGGCTCGACCGCGACCTTGGGCTGTCCGGCCGGGTGTCGGTGCTCGACGGCGACGGTGTGGCCGAGCGACTGGTGAAGATTGATGAGCCGATCCTGCGGGTGCCGCAGTTGGCGATCCACCTGTCGGAGGACCGTAAAGGCGTCACCCCGGACCCGCAGCGCCACCTTGATGCGCTCTGGTCGACCGACCCCGATAGCCCTGGGCTGCTCGCGTGGCTGGCGCAGCGCCTCGGCGTTGCCGACACCGACGTGCTGGGCTGGGAGTTGATGACCCATGACGTCGAGCCGAGTCGCATCGTCGGTGCCGAGCAGGACTTGCTCAGTGCGCCGCGCCTAGACAACCAGGCGACCTGTTATGCCGGGCTGCGGGCGCTACTCGACGTCGGCGAAACGACCAGGCCGCCGTCGGCAACCCAGGTGCTCGCCTTGTTCGATCACGAGGAGGTCGGCAGCGGATCGCAGCGCGGTGCGGCATCGGACTTCCTTGCGTCGGTGTGCGAGCGGATCGTGCTGGCCCGTGGTGGCGGCCGCGACGACTACTTGCGGGTCATGGCCGGCAGCTTTTGTGCCTCTGGGGACATGGCGCATGCGACCCATCCGAACTACGCCGACCGACACGAGCCCGGACATCAGATCCGGCTGGGCGGCGGACCGGTGCTCAAGGTGAACCAGAACCTCCGCTACGCTTCCGACGCGACTGGCGCCGGGGTCTTCGAGCAGGCTTGTCGCCGCGCCGGTGTGCCGTTGCAGCGCTATGTCCACCGGGCAGACCTGCCGTGCGGCTCGACGATCGGCCCGATTACCGCGACGCGGACCGGGCTCGTCACCGTCGACGTCGGGGCGCCGCAGCTGGCCATGCACAGTGCCCGCGAGCTCATGGCGGTGGCCGACGTCCCGATGTATTCGGCTGCGCTGGCGGCGTTCTATTTCAGCGCGGATACCCCATGAGTTCGCCTATCCCACCCCGATCACTGTGGGATAGGCGAAACGAGGTGGGAACGGGCCGTCAGCGAAGCAAGGAGATCGTCGCGCCCTGACGCAGCACGAGGTGGCCGTCGACATTCTGCGCAGTGCCGTTGACCGGCACCTCCCACCGGATCCGGCCCGCTGCGGTGTCGAACGCGGTGATCTGGTTGTCGTTGGCCACGACGAGAAGGTCGCCGAAGGATCCGACGCACCGCAATTCTGCGATGCTGGTGTCCGGGCGCTGCCGGTCGGGAGCAGGCAGATGGCCGACGACGGTGCCCTTCCCATCCAGGCGCATCACCACCCGCGTGGCATCCTTGCGGCCGAAGGCGACCAGCCGTCCGCATGCCATCGGACGGCCCTTGGACAGCGAATCGTCGGCGACCGACCACAGCCCCTTCGGTTTCGCCGGATCTCGAATCTCGAATCGGCCGTGTGTTTCGCTGACTGTTGCCAATCCGGTGCCGCCGACGACGGCGAGGGTGGCCGGCCCGGCGGAGACCTGCATGCTGCGCGAGGTGTGCGTGGGCTTGGTCACGAGCTTCCCGGCGGAGAAGGCGTAGAAGTCGACAACACCGCTGTCGCCGGCCTGGCTTACCGCCAGGCCGGTCGGGTAAGCGGTAACGGTGCACGTCGTGCAACTGAGCCTGGTGGCGCCGGTGTGCGGGTCGAGCAGGATATGACTGGCGTCGGCCAGTTTGACGTCGACGAGATCGGCCTCGGGGAGGTAGGCGGGAGTGGCGGAGTCGGCGAACGTGCGGCTCCACGTGGTGGTGCCGCCGGGGCTGGTGGCACTGACCCGGTAGCCGACCTGGTTGACACGGATGAAGTCCTTGCCGGCCCCGATCATCCGGCCGGTGTCCTCCAGCGGTTGCGGTGGTCCCAGCGCGCCCGAGCCCGGGTCGACGAGGTAAAAGCCGTCCGGCACGTCCCCGACCTTGACCGCGCAGCCGACGTGCGCGCCGCTGTCAAAGGCGCAGCTGCCCAGACCGGCAACGATGGGCTTGTCCCACCGCGACGTCCCGTCAAAGCGGTTCACGGCGAGGAAGGCGCGCCCGAGCCCCGACGGGTACGCGAGCAGCCAGGTGCTGCCGTGGGTGTCGGCGACCGTGACTGGGCCGCCCGAACTGCTGAACCCCGGCAAATCGTCGATGCCGCGGGTCCAGGCGGTATCGGGGCGATCGGCATAGTCGCGGAGCTGACCGAACCCGTACCCGCGGCCCTGCGGCGGGTCGGGGGCTTGGGCGAGTACCAGTCCCACCGAGGCGACCATCGCGGCGATGAGGACCATCACGACGGTGCCGATTCCAATGGGAAACCGGCGGCGGAGACCTGAAGGCATGCGTACCAGTCAACCACGGCGCCGGATCGGCGCCGAGGATGACTTCGCTCCGTCTCGATCGGTAGCTTCCGCTAGATTTGGGGGGGTGACGGCAGCACAACCCAAGTCCTACGGCCCGCCGGCTCGGGAACGTCCCGATGTCGCGGCGGCGATGTTCTGGGTCGACAGTGATTCGGCCAACGCGCAGATCCTGGTTCAGTCACTGCGGTCGGACGAACTGCTCCTCAATGCCGTCTCCGCGTGGTTCAAAGGTGAATGGGGGCTGTTCGCGGTCACCAGCGAGCGCGTGTTGATGGCATGTGCGGGCAATGCGGAGAAGTCGACGCCGGGCTACGTCTACGAGATGCCGCTCCAGGCCGTCACCGGCATTGCCGACGGCGACGTCGAGGATGGGTTCCGTGTCGCGCAATTGCAGGACTACGAGTCCTGGACCAAGGTGTTCGTCAACGGTCTCACCTCGGTCTATGCGAGTGACCAGCGGGTGTACTGGGTCGTCGCCGACCTGATGAACCAGGGGTCCGCCGAGCTGGAGAAGGCCGCGGACGGGGGGGTGCTCGACGAGTTCACGCGGTACCGCGCCATCCGGGAAGCACATCGCGCGGGCGGGCTGGACGACGGCACTGCCGCCGCGGCGATCGCGCGGATGTTCGGTGCGGAGCTACCCGAGCGCGACACGTACTGACCGGTTCGTTACATCCCCAGTTCGCCGGGTTGCGGGCCGCTGGGCGGCACTTCGCTGGGTTGTTCGGCCGAGGTGGTGTCGGTGGTCGTCTCGGGTTCCGGTTGGCCCTTGACCATCGATACGCCACCGATCTGACCGAGCCGGTAGCGGCGCCACGGACTATCGGGGCGCATCAGCAGGCCGTGGACCCGCTCACCGGCGGTCTTGGCCGCCGCGCCGGCATTGTTCATCTCGTGCAGCGCCATCCAGTAGGTCCGCCCGATGACGAGGCCGTGCGCGAACTGCCGCCAGTTCGCGTAGTAGCTGCGTGCTGAAACAGCGGCAGAAATGAGCATTGGCCAGCATTCGTCGGTGCTGAGGTATCCGGCGGACCGCGACATTCGCACGACGTAGCCGACGCGCCCCAGATCCCAGGAGCGGATGTGTGCCGGGAAGTACGAATCGGCGATCACCGGGCGCAGCACCGACATGGTCCGCAGATTCATCAGCGCGTCATAGTCGGCGATGGTCGCCGAGGGCCCGCGGAACTGGGTGCGGGCGGCGAGAAACTCCCGGTGGGAGTCGGGGTCGTGTCCGGCCGTCTTCTTGACGATTGCGGCCACCAGCGGCGCGACGACCTCGAAAGCGCCGCTGTGCATCCCATCGAGGAGGCGGCCGACGGTCATCCGGGCGCTCACGGCGTCGGAGATCCCCCAGGCGGTAGCCAGGGCGTCGCGCACCTGCGGCTGCGGGACATCGACGTCGAGGGTGTCGCACCACATGTCGTTGACACCCCAGAGGAAGGCCCCGACGTTGAGCGCGTCCTGTTGCTCGGCGGTCACGGCACCGTCGCCTTTCCAGCGGAAGGGTCGGGCCGACTCGGAAGACCCGCCGACGGGAAAGGGCTGTGTCGGCGGAATGGTGGTCGGAAAGGACATGAATGCGAGGGTAGCGAAGCTGTTCGCTGTTGGCGTAGTCTCTCCGCTCCGGGCGGGGAACATCGGCGCTGTGCTCGGCGTTGACCAGCATTAAGCGCCTGTGAAGGAGTGCGGCGCCGACCGGCGACGATGACCGGCCGGCCCCAGGGCCGCACAAGGATTGCGGGCGCGGGTCCAAACACCACTAGAGTGGAAGCAAGCAGGTCAGTCGCTGCGCAAAGCCACCCGCGCGGCCGGCGCGGCGGGGCGCAGATTGACCGAGTGGAGCCACGTAAGGGAGAACAATGTTCGAACGGTTCACCGACCGCGCACGCCGGGTTGTCGTCCTGGCGCAAGAAGAGGCGCGGATGCTCAATCACAACTACATCGGCACCGAGCACATCCTGCTCGGCCTCATCCACGAGGGTGAGGGGGTGGCGGCGAAGGCGCTCGAGTCGTTGGGGATTTCGCTGGAGGCGGTGCGCACCCAGGTCGAGGAGATCATCGGCCAGGGGCAGCAGGCGCCGGCCGGACACATCCCCTTCACGCCCCGTGCCAAGAAGGTGCTGGAGCTCTCGCTGCGCGAGGCCCTGCAGCTCGGCCACAACTACATCGGTACCGAGCACATCCTGCTCGGCCTGATCCGTGAGGGTGAGGGGGTTGCCGCCCAGGTGTTGGTGAAGCTTGGCGCCGACCTGAACAAGGTTCGCCAGCAGGTCATCCAGCTTCTGTCGGGCTACCAGGGCAAAGAGCCGCAGGAGGCGGGCGCCGGTGGCCGCAGCAGCGAGGCGGGCACCCCGTCGACGTCGCTGGTCCTCGACCAGTTCGGCCGCAACCTGACCGCTGCCGCCGGCGAGGGCAAACTCGACCCGGTGATCGGCCGCGAGAAGGAAATCGAGCGGGTGATGCAGGTCTTGAGCCGCCGCACCAAGAACAACCCGGTGCTGATCGGCGAGCCCGGCGTCGGCAAGACCGCCGTCGTCGAGGGGTTGGCCCAGGCCATCGTCAACGGGGATGTGCCCGAGACGCTGAAGGACAAGCAGCTCTACACCCTCGACCTCGGGTCGCTGGTGGCCGGTAGCCGTTACCGCGGTGACTTCGAGGAGCGCCTGAAGAAGGTCCTCAAGGAGATCAACACCCGCGGCGACATCATCCTGTTCATCGACGAGTTGCACACCCTCGTCGGGGCGGGGGCGGCCGAGGGTGCGATCGATGCGGCATCGATCCTGAAGCCGAAGCTCGCCCGCGGCGAGTTGCAGACCATCGGCGCGACGACCCTCGATGAGTACCGCAAATACATCGAGAAGGATGCGGCGCTCGAGCGGCGCTTCCAGCCGGTTCAGGTCGGGGAGCCATCGGTGGAGCACACCATTGAGATCCTCAAGGGGCTGCGGGATCGCTACGAGGCGCATCACCGTGTTTCCATCACCGACGGTGCACTGGCCGCGGCGGCCTCGCTGGCGGACCGCTACATCAATGACCGCTTCCTGCCGGACAAGGCGATCGACCTCATCGACGAGGCGGGCGCGCGGATGCGCATCCGCCGGATGACGGCGCCGCCAGACCTGCGCGAGTTCGACGAACGGATCGCCGAGGCCCGCAAGGAGAAGGAATCGGCGATCGACGCACAGGACTTCGAGAAGGCGGCGAGCCTGCGCGACAAGGAGAAGCAACTCGTCGCGCAGCGCGCCGAGCGGGAGAAGCAGTGGCGCAGCGGTGACATGGACGTCGTGGCCGAGGTCGACGACGAGCAGATCGCCGAGGTGCTCGGCAACTGGACCGGCATCCCGGTCTTCAAGCTGACCGAGGAGGAGACCACCCGCCTGCTCCGCATGGAAGATGAGTTGCACCATCGGATCATCGGCCAGGAGGACGCCGTCAAGGCGGTATCCAAGGCGATCCGCCGTACCCGCGCCGGACTGAAGGACCCCAAGCGGCCGTCGGGCTCGTTCATCTTCGCCGGTCCGTCCGGGGTCGGTAAGACCGAGTTGTCCAAGGCGCTGGCGAATTTCCTCTTCGGCGACGATGACGCACTCATCCAGATCGACATGGGCGAGTTCCACGACCGGTTCACCGCGTCGCGGCTCTTCGGTGCCCCGCCCGGCTACGTGGGGTATGAAGAGGGTGGCCAGCTCACCGAGAAGGTGCGGCGCAAGCCGTTCTCGGTCGTGCTGTTCGACGAGATCGAGAAGGCGCACCCGGAGATCTACAACTCACTGTTGCAGGTCCTCGAGGAGGGTCGTCTGACCGACGGTCAGGGTCGCACGGTCGACTTCAAGAACACCGTGCTGATCTTCACCTCGAACCTGGGGACGTCCGATATCTCCAAGGCCGTCGGAATGGGTTTCGCCAAGTCCAACGACGACAATTCGCAGTATGACCGGATGAAGCAGAAGGTCAACGACGAGCTGAAGAAGCACTTCCGTCCGGAGTTCCTCAACCGCATCGATGACGTCATCGTGTTCCACCAGTTGACGTCCGAGCAGATCGTCGAGATGGTCGACCTGATGATCGGCCGCGTCGAGAAGCAGTTGAAGGCCAAGGACATCGATCTGGAGCTGACCGACAAGGCTAAGCAGTTGCTCGCCAAGCGTGGCTTTGATCCGGTGCTGGGTGCGCGTCCGCTGCGTCGGACGATCCAGCGCGAGATCGAGGATCAGCTCTCGGAGAAGATCCTGTTCAACGACGTCAGCCCGGGGCAGATCGTCGTCGTCGACGTCGAGGGCTGGGACGGTGAGGGGGATGGCGATGGCGCCACGTTCACCTTCGTCGGCTCTGAGAAGCCTCGAGCCGTGCCCGACGCCCCAACGGAGCTGACCGAGGTCGGCGACGCCACCGGCGACGCGAGCTAAGCGCACCCGTCTGCGACCTTTCGGCCCGGTATCAAAAATTGATGCCGGGCCGGAGTCGTCGGTGGGTGATTGCGGGTGACCCCCGGGGCCTGTCACAAAGGGATTGCGAAAGGCTAACGACGGCAGTCCCGGCTGGAATCGGGGCGCATGATCTCCGTACCCTCAAGGTGTTACCAATGTGACTGTTGTGACTTGAGAGGTGTCCTATGGCGCTCCGAAAGGGTCCGAAGCGATCTGTGCTGTCGAGGCCGTCGATGGGTGCGGCGACTCTCGCCGCGGTGACTGTCGGCGCGGCGCTGGTGATCCCGCACCTCGTGACACCCGACCTCGTCGTCAAGTCCGTCGCCCAGCAGTCGAAGATCGATGCCGTCGTGCCGGGGATCGACCGCAAGGTCACCGTCGTTGTGTACTCGGCGTCGATGAACCGCCAGATTCCCGTTGTCGTCCTGAAGCCGAGGGACGAGAGCAAGCCGAGCCCGGTCCTGTACCTCCTCAACGGTGCCGGCGGCGGTGAGGACACCGCATCCTGGGCGGACAAGACTGACTACGAAGAGTTCTTCGCAACGAAGAACGTCTACGTCGCCACCCCGATCGGCGGCGCCTTCTCCTACTACACCGACTGGCAGCACGACGATCCCGTGTTGGGGCGGAACAAGTGGCAGACATTCTTGACCCGTGAACTGCCGCCCCTGCTCGACAAGCAGTTCGCGACGACCAAGGCAAACGCCGTCGCCGGGATCTCGATGGCGGGCACCTCGGTGCTGAACCTCGCCGTAGCCGCGCCCCGGCTGTACCGTGCGGTCGCCGCCTATAGCGGCTGCGCCCGCACATCCGACCCACTCGGCCAGGCATACATCCAGATGGTCGTCGGCGACCGGGGCCGGGGCAACGTGACCAACATGTGGGGGCCGGTCGGCGGGCCGGGCTGGATGGCCAATGACCCGTATCAGAACGCGCCACGGCTGCGCGGGACGAAGGTCTACATGACGACGGGCACCGGGATTCCCGGCCGCAACGACACGATGGGCGCCAAGCTGGTCCAGAACGATCCGGTGGCGCTGGTCAATCAGGTCGTCGTCGGCGGCTTGATCGAGAGCGCGGTCAATCTCTGTACCCAGCAGATGTCGCAACGACTGCACCAGCTACGCATCCCGGGGATGGTAATCACCAGGCCGACCGGGACCCACTCGTGGGGCTACTGGGAGGACGATCTCAAGCGGACCTGGCCGATGATCGCACGCGACCTCGGCGTCCGGCCGTAGGGTCAGGCGTCGACGCGGCGGTCGCGGCCTTTGAGCAACAGGCGAACGGTCAGTTCCATTCGGTTGGTCACATCGGTGGCCGATGCCCGTCGGGTCAGCCACTGCACCAGGTTAGACATCCAGACATCGGCGATCACGCGGGCGATGGCGAAATCCTCCTCGTCGGGCTCCCGGTCGGCCCCGACGATGGCGCCGGCAAACAGGCGGTCGATCGTAAAGGCGACATTGTCGACCTCGGCGGTCGCCGACGCGTCGGCGAACATGAATGCCCGGGTCATGGCTTCGGTGAGCAGCGGATCGCGCTGCATGGCTACGGTGATCATGTCCAAGACGGTCCGCAGGCGATCCACTCCGGAGGCGCCGGAGAGCTGTGAGCGGTCGACGCGGGCCTCGACCCGCTCGAACTCGCGGGACAGGGCGGTGACCAACAGGTGCACCTTCGACGGGAAGTAGCGGTACAGCGTCCCGACGGCTACATCGGCCTTCTCGGCGACGGTACGCATCTGAACGGCGTCGTAGCCGCCCTTGGACGCCAGTGCCAGCGTCGCGTCGAGGATGCGGCGACGACGTTCGCGCTGCGCGGTCGACCCGCCGGTTGCTCCCGACGCCGAGGTCTCGTCGACGGGCGGGGCGAAGTGCTCTTCGCTCGCCTCGGCGTTGGCAGTTGCGGTTCGCGCCATCGTCTCGTCGGTCCTTTCCCTTGCGGCTATCAGTTTATGAAGGCCACATGGCATATTAGAACAGGTTCTAGTTGCTCGTTTCAATTTCGACATGCAGGGGATACCGTGACAATCGCCACGTCAGCCGAACAAATCGCGGTCTGCGCCGCAATCGCCGACTGGGCGGCGGCTCGGGAGACAACCGCAATCGTCCGGGCCGAACTCGACAAACCCGGTGATGCGTGGCGCGGGCTGTGGCCCGAACTCGCGGAGCTCGGGGTGTTCGCGGCGGCGGCCGACGAGGGGCGCGACGGCCTCGGTGCCCCTTTCGCCGACGCGGCGGCCATGGTTGCCGAATGCGGTCGACGACTCGTGCCGGGCCCGATCATTGCGACCGTTGCCGCGGGCATCGCCCTGTCCCGAACGCCGGGCGAATCGGCCGGCTCGCTCACCTCGGAGATCCTCGCCGGGGCGCTGCCCGTCGTCGCGCCGGCCGATCATGTCCTGTTCGGGCGCGACGTCCCGCCGACAAATCCGGCTGGGCGAATCGAGCTCGGCATCGTGGGGGGCTGGGTGCCCGAGGCGGCGCTGCTGGTCAATCTCGTCCTCCCCGGACGCGGCACCCGGTGGTACCTGGTTCCACCGGCGGCCGCCACCGTCGATGCACAGGCCTGTGACGGAATTGACGGCACCATGTCGTACTCACGCATCGCGCTGAGTGGGGTCGATCTCGGTGCCGTCGTCGAACTGCCGCGTTCGGCGCGGGCCGCGGCGATCCTGTCCGCGGCCAATACGGCCTACCAGTCCGGCGTCGCACAGTGGTGCCTGGATACCGCCGTCGACTACGCGAAGGTGCGCACCCAGTTCGGCGCGGCGATCGGATCGTTCCAGGCGATCAAACACATCCTGGCCGACATGCTCTGCCGCAGCGAGCAGCTCAGTGCCGCGGCCTGGGATCAGGCGGGTGCGGTCGACGACCTCCTCGCCGGCCAGGCTGATGACCTGGACCTCGGAACGCAGGCCGGGCTGGCCACGCTCGTCGGCAATGCGCTCGTTGCGGAGCTGCCGCTGGCCAATGCCAAGGACTGCATCCAGGTTCTCGGCGGCATCGGCTTCACCTTCGAGCATGATGCCCAGCTCTACCTACGGTCGGCACTGTCTGCGCGATCCGCGCTGGCCGGCGGGCATTCGGATCGGGTGCAGCTCGGCCAGTCCGCGATCGACGGTCAGCGTCGACGGTTCTCCATCGACCTCTCCGAGGTGGAGGATCAGCGCGCCGGGGTGCGGGCGACCGTCGAACAGATCGCCGCCGCGGCCGACGATCAGCGCCGGGCCGAACTGGTCCAGACCGGCTACCTTGCCCCGCACTGGCCGGCGCCCTACGGACTCGGGGCCAACCCGGCCCTGCAACTGTTGATCGACGCCGAACTCGATGCCGCCGGTGTTCATCGGCCCGACCTCGTCATTGCCGGCTGGGCCATCCCGACGATCCTCGAGCACGGTACCGACGCGCAGCGCGAGCGGTTCGTCGCCCCGACATTGGCCGGGGAGATGATTTGGTGTCAGCTGTTCTCCGAGCCCGAAGCCGGCTCCGACCTGGCGTCGCTGCGCACCAAGGCGGTGCGCGGCACCGGACTCGACGGCGAGCCGGGGTGGCTTCTGACCGGGCAAAAGATCTGGACCTCGGCGGCTCACAACGCGCAGTGGGCGGTCTGCCTGGCACGCACCGATCCCGAGAAACCCAAGCACAAGGGCATCACCTATTTCGTGGTTGACATGGCCTCGGCTGGGATCGACATCCGCCCTCTGCGCGAGCTGACCGGGCGGGCCCTGTTCAACGAGGTGTTCCTCGACGGCGTGTTCGTGCCCGACGAGATGGTTGTCGGGGAGGTCGACAATGGGTGGCGACTCGCGCGCACGACGCTGGCCAACGAGCGTGTTGCCATGGGCGGCTCGAGCCTCGGCAAGGAGATGGACGCGTTGCTGCGGCAGGTAGCCGGGATGAACCGACCGTTGGCCGGCGGTGAGCTGGCCGAGTTGGGTGGGCTGGTCGCCGATGCGCACAACGGCCGCACGCTCGACGCGCGCGCCGTCCAGGCCCGGTTGTCGGGCCACGACCCGGGTGCGGCGTCGAGCGTGCGGAAGCTGATCGGTGTCACGCATCGACAGGGGGTCCCGGACTTCGCCGTGCGACTGCTCGGCGTCGACGGGATGGTCGCCAGTGAGGCCGCCGAGCTGTTCTTGCTCAACCGGTGCCTGTCGATCGCCGGCGGTACGACGCAGATCCTCAAGACCGCCGCTGCCGAACGAATTCTCGGTATGCCGCGCTAGTGGTGCGGAGAACTTCCCCGTGGTGACCAGTCGGGGGCAAATAGCCCTCGGCGCATCACCACGGGGAGATTCTCAGCAAGTCCGCGCAATCTCATGGACCGATTCCCGAAGAAATAGAACCTGTTCTAGTATTGGTGGCGTAAACCCACTACATTGGGTCGGAACAGGTTCCTATTTCAGGAGAGGCGACGTGGACTTCAGTCTTGACGCGGCAGCGGTCGCAGTGGCAGATGTGGCGCAGGAAGTGTTCACCAGGACGGCGTCGGATCCCACCGATCGGTTTACCGTCGCCGACGGGTTCGACACCGCGACCTGGCAGGCGATGGTGGCCGCCGGGCTCCTCGCGCTCCCACTGCCCGAAGCGGCCGGCGGCGACGACCTCGACGCCACGGCCCTGCTGCCGCTGTTGCGCCGGATGGGCAAGTCCGCGGCGGTCACCCCCGCCCTCGACACGCTTGCCGCGTCCCTCGCACTCGGCCGCCATGACCGGCAGGCCGAGCGCCTCGCGCCGGTGACGACGGGGGCCTGGCTGGCGATCGCCGCGCGGGAGCCGGGCGCCGCACTGCTCGACGAGCCTGCCGCCACTCTCGCCGCGGGCCGGCTGACCGCGACCAAGACTGGCGTCCTCTGTGCGCACGGGGCACATGCCTTCCTGGTTACCGCCCGCTGCGACGGCGCCGACGTGGTCGTCTGGGTACCCGCCGACACGGACGGGATCACGGTCGACCGGACCCCCACTTCGAGCGGATCGAGTGAATCGACTGTTCGGTTCACCGGGGTGGCTGTCGCCGAGGATGCCGTCTTGCCGGTCGGCCGCGATGAACTCCTGGCCTATTACCGGTTCGTGCTGAACGCCTACGCCGACGGGCTCGTCGACGGCGCCACCGCCATGACCGCCACCCACGTCAGCACCCGCCACCAGTTTGGTAAGCCGATCGCCCTGTTCCAGGCCGTCGGGCAGCAGTTGGCCGACATCTATGTGATCGGGCGGGCACTCAACCTCACCACCACCGCGGCGGCCTGGCGGCTGGCCAACGGCCTCGATGCCAGCGCTGACATCGCGATCGGCACCTACTGGGTCGCTGCGGAAGTTCCTGCGACGATGCGCACCATGACGCACCTGCACGGTGGCATCGGCGTTGACGTCACCTATCCGCTGCACCGCTACTTCTCCATCGCCAAGGACCTCGCCCGCCTCGTCGGCGGTTCGGCCACCCTCGACGAGCTCGCCGATGCCGGTGCGCGTAGCGCGCTGCAGCCGGCCGGCAAGCTGGAACCGGGCGAGGGCATGTTCATCGACCTCACCCCCGAACAGCGAGCACTCAAGAACGAAGTGCGCGAGTACTTCGAGAGCCTGGTCGACCCCGACGACGAGCAGACGCTGCTCACCGAACGCCACGGCGCGACGCTGCGCAAGGTGGTCAAGCAGATGGGCAGTGACGACCGGCTCGGCGTCGGCTGGCCGAAGGAGTTTGGCGGCAAGGGCTTCGGCGACATCGAACAGCAGATCTTCACCAACGAGGCCGTACGCGCGGATGTGCCGCTGCCAGCGGTGACCCTGCAGACGGTCGGGCCGACCCTGCAGGTCCACGGCACCGACGAGCAGAAGGCCAAGTTCCTGCCCGCGATCCTCGCGGGCGACGTCCACTTCGCCATCGGCTACACCGAGCCGGATGCCGGTACCGACCTCGCCTCGCTCACCACGACGGCGGTCCGCGAGGGCGACCACTATGTCGTCAACGGGCAGAAGATCTTCACCACCGGGGGCCACGACGCCGACTACGTCTGGTTGGCGGTCCGCACTGACCCGGATGCGCCGAAGCACAAGGGCATCTCGATCCTGATCGTCGATACCTCCGACCCCGGGTATACTTGGACGCCGATCATCACTGCCGACGGCGCCCACCACGTCAACGCCACCTACTACACCGACGTCAAGGTGCCGGTGTCGATGCGCGTCGGTGAGGAGGGTGGCGGCTGGAAGCTGATCACCACCCAGCTCAACCACGAGCGCGTCATGCTCGGCCCGGCCGGGCGCATCGAGGGCATCGCAGTGCGATTGCAGGCGTGGGCGGGCCGGACCGTGGTCGACGGGCAACTGGTCGCCGACCGGCCCGGCGTCCGTCGCGCCCTTGCCCAGATCGGCGCCTACGCGCGAATCAACGAACTACTCAACTGGCAGGTCGCCTCCACCGGCGAGGCCATTTCGATGGCCGATGCCGCCGCGACGAAGGTCTTCGCCACCGAGCGCATCCAGGTGATCATGCGACTGGCCGACGACATCCTGGGTCGCTACGGCGACTTCACCGATCCAGACACTGCCGAGTTGGTGGATTGGTTGGACGTGCAAGAGAAGCGCAACGTCGTCATCACCTTCGGGGGCGGCGTCAACGAAGTCATGCGGGACATGATCGCCACCGCCGGACTCGGCCTTCCCCGGGCACCGCGGTAGCAGGGAGGGCAGTATGAGCACTGGGACCGACGAGATCAGCGTCGATCAGGCCGATATCCTCGCTGCCGCGGGGAGGATTAAGGACGCGGGCGCCAGCGCCCCCAAGGCCGGGCGGGATCCGGTCAATTCGCCGATGATCCACAACTGGGTCGAGGCGATGGGCGACTCGAACCCGGTCTACCTCGACGAGCAGGCCGCGCGCGCGGCCGGATTCGACGGCATCGTCGCACCGCCGGCGATGGCGCAGGTGTGGACGATGCGCGGACTGCACGGTGTGCGCAGCGACGACGATCCGCTGGGGCGGGCCACCGAGCTGTTCGACGAGGCCGGCTATACCTCGGTCGTGGCCACCAACTGTGACTCGGTGTATCACCGCTATCTGCGGCCGGGCGACGAGGTCACGCTGTCGTCGGAACTGGTCGAAGTCGTCGGGCCGAAGCAGACTGCGCTGGGCGAAGGTTGGTTCTTCACCACCCACAACACCTGGCGGGTCGGCGACGACGTGGTCGCCGAGATGGACTTCCGGATCCTCAAATTCAAGCCGGGGACGGCCGCGACGAAGGCGCCGGCGCCCGGCACTCTCGATCCGGCCAAGCTGATCCGGCCGCAGGCGTCGGCGGATACGGCTTTCTTCTGGGATGGCATTGCTGCGCACGAACTGCGCATTCAGCAGCTTCCCGACGGTGTCGCGGGGACGCGGTCGGCCGCCGGGCTCCAGCATCCGCCGATCCCGGCGACGTGGACCACGCGTGACGAGAACGGTGTTTACGGCACCACCGACTATCTCGTCGCGTCGGGCAGGGGGACTGTCTACAGCTACGTCGTGCATCACGCGCCACGGGTGCCCGGCCGGCCACTGCCCTTCGTGGTGGCCCTCGTCGAGCTCGAGGAGGGCGTCCGCATGCTTGGCGAGTTGCGCGACGTCGATCCCGGCGAGGTGACGATCGGCATGCCGGTGCAGGTCGAGTTCCTCGACTTCCCCGCCGACGATCAGAGTCCAACCGGGTGGTCGAACTATGCCTGGGTCCCTGCCGATCGTGCCCAGAATTCCGCCGCTGGTGCCCAGAATTCCGCCGCTGATGCTCAGGGTTCCGCTGAGCGTGCCCAGGGTTCCCTGCCGCCGTTGACCATCGATGCGACGCCGACCTTCGTGGTGTCGAGCGCCTTGGCCACCCGCGACTTTCAGGACGTGCACCACGACCGGGATCTTGCCCGGCAGCGCGGGTCGAGGGATATTTTCGTCAACATCCTCACCGATACCGGTCTCGTCGAGCGGTTCGTCACCGATTGGGCCGGTCCGGGCGCTCGGATCACGTCGATCGCCCTGAAGCTCGGTGTGCCCTGGTACGCCTACGACGCGCTGACCTTCACCGGCGATGTCGTTGCTGTCGACGGCGATCAGGTCACCATTGCGGTGGTCGGCACCAACAGCTTGGGCAAACACGTCATCTCCACTGTCACCGCGACGCTGGCCACCGAAGGGAAGACGCGATGAGCCTGTCGGGCAAAGCCGCGATCGCCGGGATCGGGGCGACCGATTTCTCCAAGGACTCCGGCCGCAGCGAGTTGCGGCTGGCCGCCGAGGCGGTCACGGCCGCGATCGCCGACGCCGGGCTGACCCCCGCCGACGTCGACGGCCTGGTGACCTTCACGATGGACACCAACATGGAAGTCGCCGTCGCGCGCGCGACGGGGATGGGCGAGCTGACGTACTTCTCGCGCATCCACTACGGTGGCGGCGCCGCCTGCTCGACGGTGCAGCAGGCGGCCATGGCCGTTGCCACCGGCGTGTGCGATGTCGTGGTCGCCTACCGGGCGTTCAATGAGCGCTCGGGCAACCGATTCGGGCAGGTCAGCGCTGCGGTTGCGAACCAAGCCACCTCGTCGGGCACCGACAATGCCTTCTCTTACCCGCATGGGCTGTCGACGCCGGCGGCCTTCGTCGCCATGGTGGCCCAGCGCTACATGCATGAGTACGGGGCGACGAGCGAGGACTTCGGCCGGATCGCCGTCGTCGATCGCCGGCACGCCGCGAACAATCCGAAGGCGTTCTTCTATGGCAAGCCCATCACGCTCGAGGACCACCAGAACTCACGCTATATCGCCGAGCCGCTGCACCTGCTCGACTGCTGTCAAGAATCCGACGGCGGCGTCGCCCTGGTTATCGTGTCGGCGGAGCGGGCCAAGGATCTGCCGCACCCACCGGCCGTCATCGCCGGCGCCGCCTCGGGCAGCGGCACCGACCAATACATCATGACCAGCTATTACCGTGATGAGCTCGCCGGTCTGCCGGAGATGGGCCTCGTCGGACGGCAACTGTGGGAGCAGTCCGGGCTCACCCCCGAAGACATGGATGCGGCCATCCTTTACGACCACTTCACGCCGTACACGCTGATGCAACTCGAGGAGTTGGGGTTCTGCGGGCGGGGCGACGCCAAGGACTTCATCGCCGAGCCCGGTGCCCTGGAAGTCGGCGGCCGGTTGCCGCTCAACACCCACGGGGGCCAGTTGGGCGAGGCCTATATTCACGGCATGAACGGCATCGCAGAGGCGGTGCGGCAGGTGCGCGGAGCATCGGTCAACCAGGTGCCGGATCTGGCGAGGATCGTCGTCACCGCCGGCACCGGAGTGCCCACCAGCGGACTCGTCCTCACCGCTACCTAACCCACTGCCAGCCAACGAACCTCGACAAGGGAGTCACCACCATGAAGTTCAACCTCGCCGACGTCTTCGAAACGGTCGCCGACGCGGTCCCCGAGCGCGTCGTCCTCAGCTACGAGGGCAATCAGACCACTTACGCGGAGATGGACCGGCAAGCCAACCAGGTCGCACACTTCTTCGCGTCGAGGGGAATCGGTGCCGACGACAAGGTAGCGCTCTTCCTGAAGAACAGCCCCGAACACGTGCAGACGCTGATTGCGACCATCAAGTTGCGCGCCGTTCCGGTGAACGTGAACTACCGCTACACCGACGCCGAGCTCGAGTACATCTTTGACAACTCCGACGCGGCGGCCATCATCGTCGAACTGCCTGAGCATCAGGCCAGCGTCGCCCGGCTGTTGGCGAAGCTGCCGATGGTGCGCGCGGTCTTCGTCGTCGGCGCCATCACCGATGAGCTGCGCGACGCGGCGGCGGCGCTCGACGGACGCACAGTGACGCTCGCGTCATTCGACGAGGTCGGCCAGTACTCGGCGGAGCGGAACTTCGAACCGCGCACCGGCGACGAGTTGTACCTCCTCTACACCGGTGGCACGACTGGCTATCCGAAGGGCGTCATGTGGCGTCACGACGACTTCTTCCGCAAGCCGATTTCGGGCGGGAACCCGTACGGTGACCCGCGCCAGGACTACGCGGAGATCGCGTCGGCGGTCAAGGACTTTCCATCCCTGGCGTTCCTGCTTGCCGCACCGCTCATGCACGGCGCTGCGTCGTATTCGTTGTTCACGTTCCTCTCCCTGGGGGGGCGACTGATCCTCGAGCGCGACTTCGACGCGAAGCAGATTGTGCGCAACATCGAGCGCGACCAGACGCAGATCATCCTCATCGTCGGCGACGCCATGGGATTGCCGCTGGTCGAGGAGATGGAGAAGCAGAAGGACGATGTCGACATGTCGTCGTTGTTCTCGATCGCTTCGGGTGGCGCCATTTGGAGCCAACATGTGCGTGACCGTTTGGTGGCGGTCAAGGAGGGGCTGCTGCTGCGGGACAACTTCGGCGCGTCGGAGTCGGGCAATGACGGCGAGATCACGATGGACGACGGCGGCAACCTCAAGGTGCCGCCGAGCGATCGCATGATCGTCGTCGACGAGCGCAACGAGCGGATCACCACTCCCGGCGAGGTCGGGTATATCGCGCGGATCGGTAACATCCCGCTCGGCTACTACAAGGACGAGGAGAAGACCGCGCGCACCTTCCCGGTGATGGCCGACGGTACCCGCATCTCGGTACTGGGCGACATGGGCTACGAGGAGGAGGACGGCTCGATCGTCTTCCTGGGGCGCGGTAGCCAGTGCATCAACACCGGCGGTGAGAAGGTGTACGCCGAGGAGGTCGAGGCCGTGCTGCACGCGCACCCGGCGATCGCCGACGCCCTGGTCGTCCCGGTGCCCGATCCGAAGTTCGGCCAGCGGGTCGGCGCGGTGGCAAAGGTCGCCGAGGGCTTCGACGAGCCGTCGCTGGAGGATGTGCAGGAGCATTGCCGTGCTTCGCTGGCCGGCTACAAGGTGCCGCGCACGGTCATTTTCGTCGACGAGGTCAAGCGCACCCCGGCCGGCAAGGCCGACTACAAGTGGGCCAAGGTCGCGGCGGATAGCGCGAACGTCTAAGGGTCGGCCCCACGGCCGCGACAGACCCGACACCTTTCGGTGTCGGGTCTGTCTCATTCTGTCGTGGCGGTGGCGGTGGCGGTGGCGGTGGCGGTGGCCGGAGTTGTGGGCAGCGGCACCATCCGGCGCGGGGCGAGCCATGCGATGAGTGCCGACCCGACGACGAGTACCGCGCCCAGAATGAGAAATGACGTATGCATCGGCTGGGTGAACGCCGCCTGTGCTCCGTCGGTGATCTGCTGGGCCAGATTGCTCGCCTGCGGCGGGAGTTGGCCGGCGACATGGGTGGCACCGGCCAGTGAGTTGCGGATACCGTCGGCCGCCTGCGCGCCGCGTTCGGGGCTGCCGCCCAGCGCCGGGTTGCTCAGCGCAGCTTGCGCGGCGTCGGCAGTGGCGCCGATGCGACTGCTGTACCCGGCGGCGAGGATTGAACCGGCCAGTGCGATACCGATGGCCGCACCGAGCTCCCGTGCGGTGTCGTTGACTGCTGAGCCGACCCCCTGGTCGTCGAGGGGGGTGTTCTGCATGATTGCCGTCGTCGACGGAGCGGAGGCGAGGCCGATGCCGACGGCGGAGACGGAGAGGAACACCGCCAGCATCCAGTACTCGGTGTAGTGGATGGCGCCCATCAGCACAATGCCGAGGCCGGCAAGAAGGACGCCGGCGGCGAGGACAAAGCGCAATGAGTGGTAGCGGACGGCCAGCCAGTTGCCGATCAGCGAGAATATGCCGACGCCGATGATGAGTGGGAACAGAGCCACTGCCGAGGCCAGCGCGGTGTAGCCGAAGATCAGTTGCAGTTGCTGCAGGACCAGGAAGAAGACGGCGAAGGAGGCGAAGAACTGCAGCATTACCGACAGTGATCCCGCGCTGAATGCGCGGTTGCCGAACAGTGCGACGTCGAGCAGCGGGTACCTGATCCGCATCTCGATCACCCAGAACACCCCGACCAGAGCGATTCCGCCGATCAAGAAGCCGAGCACCAGGGGACTCGTCCAGCCGTAGTGAGGTGCCTCGAGTAGAGCGAAGACGATCAAGAAGATCGCCGCCACCGAGGTGACCGAACCCAGCCAGTCGAACCGATCAGGGTCGGAATCCTTCGAGGTACCGACTGTCAGGCAGAGGAGCGCGGTGACCGCGGCGGAGACGGCGAAGGTGACGAGGATGGCGCGCCAGTTGTCCTCGAAGAACTTGAGCAGGAGGCCGGTGACGAAGAAGCCGGCGATCGCCCCGACCCCGGCGATGGCGGCCCAGACGCTGATGGCGAGCGGCCGCTTGCGCTCGGGCACGTTGGAGGTGATCAACGACAGGGTCGTCGGCATGATGAATGCGGCCGCCATCCCGGCGAGAGCCCGCGTGGCGATCAGTTCGACCGCATTGTCGGCGAACACGCCCAGGAGTGAGGCGACTCCGAAGACGATGAGCCCACCGATCATGACGCCGCGCCGCCCGAGCCGGTCACCAATGGCTCCGGCGGGCAGGAGCAGGGCGGCGAGCATCAAGGTGTAGCCGTCGATGATCCACGTCTGCTCCGACGCGTTCGCTGCGATGTCGGGGTCCTCGGCGATCGCTTGCAGCGCCGTGTTGAGGGCCGCCATCGCGGCGACGACCATGCTGACTGCGAGACAGACGACGGTGACCAGCCAGATAGATGGCCAGTCCAGCGCCTTCACCGCTGCAACAGCCGCCCTCCCGTCGCGGTTCCGTAGCGCGTCGACGACTGGGTGGCCGGCGGTGCCGGATTCAATTCCGATGCCGGCTTCCGTGTCGTCGAAATCGCCGCGGACGCTTTCGTGTTTCATCATTGATCCCCCGGTTTTTGATAACGATTCAGGCAAATCGCGACACGGGCCGCCAATTCCAGATGCCGGAAATGATTTGTGTCACATTAGTCACTGGAGTAACAAGTCCCTGGTCGACGCTCCGAATTCCCAATAACCAGGACAAAGGAAAGTGGGAGATCATGGCTACCACCCATGTCACCGACTCCGCCGTGATCCGCGTACGGATGTGGCGCGTGCTCTCCATGCTGACGGCGTTGATCGCCGTCGTCGTGGGGCTCGTCGTCATCACCGTCTCCGCGGTCTAGTCGGCCGCTGCTAGACGTTCTTCTCGATCGCGTCCCCGACGCGGGGCAGCGCGGCCGTGACATAGCCCTTGGCCTTGCCGCGCAGCGCGTTGTAGGCCTTGGTCAGCGCTACCTTGGCGTCGGCGGTCTGCGCGTCGGTGACGGCGAGCAGTGCTTCGGCGGCCTGGTCGGCATTGGCCGCCAGGTGGGCGCCGAAGCCGGTCCCGGCCGGCCTGCTCGCCCACAGGGGGGCCAGCGCGGCCAAGAAGTCATCGAGCATTGCGTCGGTGGCGTTCGTCACGACGTTCGGCTTGACCTTCTGCGCGGCGGCGTAGGCGGCTTTGACCGCCGCGCCGGACAGCCCCGACTGGTCGGCGACTTCGGCGTCGATCACCTCGACGAGGGCACCGACCGTCTGTGTGCGGTTCGTGCCGAGCGCAGAATCAAAGCTTCCCACGGTCACTCCTTATCGGTAGCGCCGAGCGTCGTGCGGACCTCGGCGAGCAGTTCTAGCGGACGATCGAGCATAACGTGATGCCCACCGCCGGGAAACGTCACGAGCCGACCGGTGCCGTCGGCTCGGCCGTGGAAGAGTGACTGCGCGCGGCCGGCAGCCATCACACCGCGCTCGCCGCGCACGATGGTCACCGCGCAGCCCGGCGGCGGGGTGGGGGCCGGATCGGTTAGCCGCGTCGGGAAGCGACGGTCGAACTTCCAGCGCCAGCCCTCGTCGGCCTGGATGATGGACCCGGCGGCGACGTGCGCGCGGACATACGGGAGCGTCTCCTGCTCGGGCAACAGGCGATAGCGGCCGAGCGCTTCCTCGCGGGACGCGTAGAACCGCGACGTCCGTGGGATCGCCGTGTCGGCGGGTGCGCCGTGCGCCATCATCGCCGCGATGTCATCGGCGTCGAACAACTCGGAGTCGACGATGACGATGTCGTTCACCAGGTCGGGAAACAGCACCGACGCGTGCATCGAGACAATTCCGCCCATGCTGTGTCCGACGACCACGAGCCGGTCGTCGGCGATCCCGGCATCCGCGGCGACCGCGACCGACTCACGCGCCCACAGCGCGTAGGTGTAGAGGTCCGCGCGCCAGTCGCTGTCGCCGTGACCGGAGAGGTCGAAGGCCACCACCCGGCGATCCGCAGCCAGCTGCGGCGCGAGATGATCCCACCAGCCGGCGTGCGCCGCACCGCCGTGGACGAGCAGAAGACCGGGGTCGCCGACGTCGCCCCAGGCGCGGTAGGCGATTTCCGCACCGTCGACGACGAGTGTGCGGTGCTCGGGTTCGGCCGCGATCGCGTCGGTGAACCAGGCCGGGACGCTTGCCGTTTCGACGGTCATCGTCGATGCGTTAGCGGTTGACGGCGCAGACGACGTTGCCCAGCGCGGGCGCACTGCGCTGAGCGACGGTCGCGGTGGCGAGCAGGCGGTCGCCGACATCCCACACGTCGACGTTCAAGGTCTCGCCCGGGATGACGACCCCGGCGAACGAGGCCCCGAAGTCGGCCAGTGCGGTCACGTCGCCGCCGAGCAGTTCGTCGACGATCGCGCGTGCGACGCTGCCGTAGGAGCACAGCCCGTGCAGGATCGGACGGTCGAACCCGGCGTGCTTGGCGAACGCCGGATCCGAGTGCAGGGGATTGCGATCGCCGCACAGGCGGTAGAGCAGCGCCTGGTTGGGCCTGGTGGGGACCTCGATGCGGTGGTCGGGCGCCCGGTCGGGCAACTCGACCTTCGACGATGCGCCGCGCTCGCCGCCGAAACCGCCCTCGCCCTTGGCGAAAATGGCCGAGCGCGCGGTCCACAGCGGGTCGCCGCTCTCGTCGACGGTGACCGACTCCTGGACGATGACGGCGGCCGATCCCTTGTCCTGGAGTTCGGCGATGGTCGTGCGCGTCGTCGCCGTTCCCGCCGCTGGGATCGGCCGGTGCGCGGTCACCTGTTGGCTGCCGTGCACGACTTTCGCCAGGTCGATGTCGATACCGGGGAAGCTGACCTTCGGCGCCTCGGTGGCGTGGAAGCCGGCAGCCACCGTCGCGAACGTCGGCAGCACCTTCGGTGCCAGGTCGTCGACATACGCGAGGCCGGCGGGGTCCATCGGGTCGGCGGCCGCGCCCACGGCGAGGTGGTAGAGCGCGACGTCGGAGGCGGTCCACGAAAAGGTCGTCTCGGGCAGTCGTGCGCCGAGGGCCACGGACAGGTCGATGGGCATCAGTGGCCGCCGCTCGTGGTGGTTTTGGCCGCGGCGGCCTCGGCCTTCGCCTTGGTGTCGAGGGCGGCGAGATAGCCGAAGACCATGGCTGGACCGATGGTCGCGCCCGGTCCGGCGTAGGTGTGGCCCATGGCCGGCGCGCTGGTATTGCCCGCGGCATAAAGCCCGGTGATGACCGAGCCGTCCGCGCGGAGGGCCCGGCCGTGCTCGTCGGTGACGATGCCGCCCTTGGTGCCGAGGTCGCCCGGCACCATCTTCACGGCGTAGAACGGCCCCTTGTCGACTGGGCCGAGGCTGGGGTTCGGCTTGTTGGTGATGTCGCCGTAGTAGTGGTCGTAGCCGCTGCGGCCACGGTGGAAGTCTTCGTCGACGCCGGTCCGGGCGAACTCGTTGAAGCGCGCCGTCGTCGCCTCGAGCCGGTCAGTGGGCAAGCCGGTCTTCTCGGCCAGTTCGGCCAGGGTGTCTGCCTTCACGATGACGCCGGACTCCAGCCACCGCTTCGGAATAGGCTGCTTGGCGGGCAGTCCCGCGAACAGGTACCGGCCACGGCAGCGCGTGTCCATGATCATCCAGGCGGGCACGTTCGCGCCGGGGCCCGCACCCTGACCGAACTCACCGCCATACATTTGGTGCACCGCCTCTACGTAGGGCAGCGACTCGTTCATGAAGCGCTCGCCACGCTCGTTGACGATGAAGGTGCCGGGCACCGATCGTTCGGACAGCGCAAACCACGGTCCCCTGGGCAGCGGGATCGTCGGACCCCACCAGGCGTCGTCCATCAGGGCGACGTCGGCGCCGGCCTTGATGCCGGCACGAATGCCGTCGCCGGTGTTCGACGGTGCGCCGGTCGTCCATTCGGTGCCGATCGGGGCGCGCTGGTACTGCTTGCGCATCTCGTCGTTGTGGTCAAAGCCACCGGAGCCGAGGATGACGCCATAGCGCGCGCGGATCTCGCCGGGCTGGCCGTCGGAGTCGGTGACAACGCCGGTGACGGCGCCATTCTCGTCGGTGATCAGGTCGACCAGTGCGGTGTTGAAGCGGATCGGGACGCCCGCCTCGCGCAGACCCAGCAGGAGCTCGGCAGTCAGCGCGGCGCCCATGGCGATCAGCTTCTTGTTACGGAACTTCGACCAGCTGAAGCGCGAGGCGACCTTGGCCATCTTGGCGATGCCCCGCGGGTGGCGCATGCCGATGTTCATCCAGCGGTAGTCGCTCTGCAGTACCACCATGTTCAGCGGAGCCTTGGTGTACTGCGGATGCAGCGACTTGAGGTCGTCGCCGAGTCGACGCGCGTCGAAGGGTTTGGGCTCGACCGACCGCCCACCGAGACGCCCGCCGGGGGCCTCGGGGTAGTAGTCGGAGTAGTTCTTGACCCACTCGAGTTCCAGCGGCGAGTGCGCCATCAGGTAGTCGAGGGCCTCGGGTCCGCGGTCGATGTAGGTATCGATCTTCGCCGCCGGGGCGTGCTCGCCGATGATCGCGTGAACATAGGCGCGCGCCTGCTCGACGGTGTCGTCGACACCGTCGCGCTTGAGTACGGAGTTATTCGGGATCCAGACGCCGCCGCCCGAGCGCGACGTCGATCCGCCCCAGTAGGGCGACTTTTCAATCAGGACGGTCTTCAGGCCCTGCGTCGCGGCGGTGAGCGCGGCACTCATGCCTGCGGCTCCGGCGCCGACGACGACGACGTCGAATTCGGGCGTGGTCATAGTGATCCTCTCCGCGGTGCTGGTCGGGCCAGCCCGGCTGTCCCGCTCAATCTACCCAATAATTAGAACACGTTATAGTATTGGTGGGGACGGCGGCTATAGCAGCTAGACGGCTATGGCAATGCTCGGTCCAGAAGTGAAAACAGTAACCAGTTCACCCGTACTTGTGAGGAGGGTCATGGCCGTCGCAGACGCGGTGCGCGCCCAGATTGCCGCTGACTTGGCCCGGGCCGAGGCGACGGCTGTCGCGACCGATCCGCCCACCGCCGCGCATCCCGGCCTCGACGTCGTCGACGCCTATGAGATCCAGCTCATCAATATCGGCCGACGCCTTGACGCCGGAGCCAGGGTCGCCGGCCACAAGGTGGGGCTGGCGTCGGCGGCGATGCAGAAGATGATGAACGTCGACGAGCCCGACTACGGGCACCTGCTCGACGACATGGAGTACTTCGAGGGCAAACCGATCGACTTCGCCGCGCTGTGCTTCCCGCGCGTCGAGGTGGAGGTCGGGTTCATCCTCGGCAAGGATCTGCCTGGGGAGGGCTGTACCCGCGACGACGTGGTCGACGCGATTGAATGGGTGGTCCCGTCGATCGAGCTGATCGACTCGCGGATCAAGGACTGGAAGATCACCCTGCCCGACACGATCGCCGACAATGCCTCGTCGTGCGGCTGGATCCTTGGTGAGCAGCGGGTGGCGATCGCCGACATCGACACCGGCGACATCGACGCGACGCTGACCCGCAACGGCGAGATCGTCGCCGAGGGCAACTCGTCGGCGGTACTCGGACATCCGCTGACCGCGGTGTCCTGGCTGGCGAACAAGGTGTCGAGCTTCGGGGTCCGGCTGCGCAAGGGGGACGTGATCCTGCCCGGTACCGCGACTCGCGCCATCGACATCGCCGCCGGCGACCACTTCGTCGCCGAGTTTGCCGGACTCGGCAGCGTCACCCTGGACTTCACGTAACCATCGACATCAAAGACCATTGACTTCAAGCAGAAACTCAGCCCTGGAACTAAGGAGGCTCACGTGAGCGCCAAACTGAGCGCAGCGATCATCGGCTCGGGCAACATCGGCACCGACCTGATGTACAAGCTCGAACGGTCGTCGGTCATCGAACCGCGGTGGATGGTCGGCATCGACGCCGATTCTGAAGGTATGCGCCGTGCCGCCGACCACGGTCTCATCACGATGAGTGGCGGGGCTGACGAACTGCTCGCCTCCGCCGAGAAGCCCGACCTGATTTTCGAGGCGACCAGCGCCTACGTGCACCGCGAGTACGCGCCACGCTACGCGGCCGCCGGCATCACCGCCATCGACCTCACCCCGGCGGCGGTCGGCCCGGCCGTCGTACCGCCGGCCAACCTGCGCGCGCACCTCGACGCACCCAACACCAACATGATCACCTGCGGCGGTCAGGCGACGATCCCGATGGTGCACGCCGTTTCCTCGGTCGTGCCGGTGCCCTACGCCGAGATCGTCGCGTCGGTGTCCTCGGAGTCCGCCGGCCCGGGTACGCGCGCCAACATCGACGAGTTCACCAAGACGACCTCGCGCGGGATCGAGACGATCGGCGGCGCGACACGCGGCAAGGCGATCATCATCCTGAACCCGTCTGATCCGCCGATGATCATGCGCGACACCATCTTTTGCGCCATCCCGGCCGACGCCGATACCGATGCGATCGCCGAGGCGATCCACCGGCGCGAGAAGGATATTCAGGAGTATGTGCCGGGCTATCGGCTGCTGCAGGACCCGCAGTTCGATCCGCCTAGTGTCCTCAACGGCGGGTATGCGCGCGTCTCGATCTTCGTCGAGGTCGAAGGCGCCGGCGACTTCCTGCCGCCGTACGCCGGGAACCTCGACATCATGACCGCCGCGGCCACCAAGGTGGGCGAGGAGATCGCCAAGACGAAATTGGCTGCCGTTTCGGCAGCCGGGAAGTGAGGACGACATGTCTGACTTGATGGCCCACGCCCGGCCCTTTTCCGACACCCTCGACATCCGGATCACCGATTCGTCGCTGCGCGATGGCTCCCACCACAAGCGCCACCAGTTCACCGAACAGGATGTGCGCGAGATCGTCGGTGCGCTCGACGGCGCCGGTGTGCCGGTCATCGAGGTGACCCACGGCGACGGCTTGGGTGGATCCTCGTTCAACTATGGCTTCTCCAAGACGCCCGAGCAGCAGCTCATCAAGGCGGCTGCGGAGACGGCGAAGAACGCGAAGATCGCCTTCCTCATGCTGCCCGGACTGGGGGTCAAGGACGACATCATCGCGGCCCGCGACAACGGTGGTCAGATCTGCCGTATCGCCACACATTGCACCGAGGCCGACGTGTCGATCCAGCACTTCGGGCTGGCGCGTGAACTGGGCCTGGAGACGGTCGGCTTCCTGATGATGGGCCACAGCCAGCCGCCGGAGGTGCTTGCCAAGCAGGCGCGCATTATGGCCGACGCGGGTTGTCAATGCGTCTACGTCGTCGACTCCGCCGGCGCAATGGTGCTCGAGCAGGTGTCTGATCGGGTATCGGCTCTGGTGGCCGAGCTCGGCAACGACGCGCAGGTCGGTTTCCATGGTCACGAGAACCTCGACATTGCGGTCGCGAACTCGGTGCTGGCGATCCGGGCCGGCGCCCAGCAGGTCGACGGCTCGGTCCGCCGATTCGGCGCGGGCGCGGGCAATACTCCGACTGAGGCCCTGGTCGGCGTGTGCGACAAGCTTGGGGTCAAGACCGGTGTCGACTTCTTGAAGATCGTCGACGCGGCGCAGGATGTCGTGCGTCCGGTCATGCCCAGCGAGTGCCTGGTGGATCGGCCGGCGATGATGATGGGCTACGCCGGCTGCTATAGCTCGTTCCTCAAGCACGCCGAGGGTCATGCCGAGAAGTATGGCGTTTCGGCGGCCGACATTCTGATCGAGGCGGGCAACCGCAAGCTCGTCGGTGGGCAGGAAGACCAGCTCATCGACATCGCGCTCGAGCTCAAGAAGAAGCAGGACGCGAACGCGGGCGTGTAGGCCGACAGTCGGGTCCCGCCGATAGGTGGATCATCTAGACCCATTTGCCTCATGTTGCACACCAGTCACAAGTCGGTTTCACCTTGAATTCTGCTGGGTGCGGCAGACGATTGCTGTCGCACGCTGGAGTACATGACTCCCCAAAAGTCGTTCCGGCGCGGCTCTCGGACGCGAGTACCGATGTCGGTCGGGCGCTGGATCGCGGCGCCCGCAGTGGTTGTTGCCGTGGCCGCGGGATCGGTCGTCGTGCCCACCCTTACCGCCGGCTCGTCGGGCTCGTCAGGCTCGTCGGGCTCATCCGACAGTGGTTCGTCGGGCTCGTCGGGTTCGGTCGACATCTTCCTACCGGTCTCGACGCCCGCAGCGATGGCGGCGCTCAACGTGGCGGTGACACAGATCGGCAAGCCGTACAAGTGGGGCGGCACCGGACCGAACGCGTGGGATTGTTCCGGGCTGATCCAGTGGGCCTTCGGGACCGTTGGTATCAATCTGCCGCGCGTTAGCCAGCAGCAGGCGCGGGTCGGAAAAGCCATTCCGCTGGCCGCGCTCGCGCCGGGCGATGTGATCGTTTTCTATCGCAACGCCGGTCACATCGGCATCTACGCCGGCGGCGGCCAGGTGTTCCATGCGGGCGGACCCAATGGGCATCCCATCAAGTTTCAGGCGCTGAACACGATGCCGCCGATCAAAACGATCCGTCGTTACGGCTAGCCGACTGTCGAGAACTCGCTGCACAGTCGCGCTAGCCTGAGTCCGACTGTGCCACTGAGCGAGGAGCACCATGCGATCCCCGATTCCCGACTATCTCGCCGAGGTGCTGCGCGCGGTCGAATCCGATGATTCCGGGGCGACTGCCGACTACATCCCGGAACTCGCCGCTGCCGACCCGGACCGGCTCGCAGTAGCGATCGCCACGCTCGACGGCGAGGTCTACGCGGTCGGCGATGCGAGCGTCGAGTTCACGATCCAGTCGATCTCCAAGCCCTTCGCCTACGCGCTGGCACTGACCGATCGTGGGTTCGACGGAGTGCTGGACAAGGTCGGCGTCGAACCGTCGGGGGATCCCTTCAACGAGGTGTCACTCGACGACACTGGGCGGCCTTTCAACCCGATGATCAATGCCGGCGCGATCACCGCGCACAGCCTCGTCGGGGCGCCGGGGGTCGGCCCGGACCTACGCTTCGAACGTGTGGTGGCGGGGCTGAGCGCCTTTGCCGGCCGCCCCCTGAGCGTCGACGAAGCCGTCTTCGCCTCCGAGATGACCACCGCGCACCGCAATCTGTCCATCGCCCATATGCTGCGCGCCTATGGGGTCCTGACCGAGGATCCGGTCGCAGTGGTCGAGGGCTACACGCGTCAATGCTCACTACTGGTAACCGCCACCGACCTGGCGTTGATGGCGGCGACCCTGGCAAATCATGGGGTCCATCCGAGGACCGGTGCGCGGGTGGTGTCCGAAGCCGTGGTCCGCCAGGTGCTCAGCGTGATGACGACGTGTGGCATGTATGACGCGGCCGGCGACTGGGTTACCCAGGTCGGGATCCCGGCCAAGAGCGGCGTGGCCGGTGGATTGATTGGTGCGCTGCCGGGCCAGGTCGGAATAGCGACGTTCTCGCCGCGGCTCGACAAGCACGGAAACAGCGTGCGCGGTGTGCGTCTGTTCGAGCGGTTCTCCGACGACATGGGCATGCACATGATGGAGGTGCCTGCCGCATCGCGGACGGTGCTGCGCAAGAACCGGGGTATCGCGGGCCTGCGGCTCTATGCGCTGCAGGGCGGGCTGCGCTTCGCCGAGGCCGAACAGGTCGTGCGCGAGGTGTCCGATCATCCCCCAACCGAGCACCGCGTTGGCTTCAATCTGTCCCATGTCCACGCGATGGACGGCGTGGCGCGGCGGATGCTTCTCGAGGTGATTCGCCGATTGTCACTCGACGGCCACGACGTCTACCTCATCGATCCTGATCGGGTCATCAAAGCCCCCGACCCGGGCGACGGTGGCAGGGTCACGGTCGTGGCGGATATCGACGACATCGCTTGAATGCCACCGGAACCAGCAAATAGTTGCGGCGCCGAGGGAAGACCTCCCCTTCGGTGCTGGCTATTGACAGCTTTCAGGGCGCCGGGTCACCAATAGCCGTCGGGATCGACCTCGGGGCCCTCCCGCGGGATGATGCCTTCGGCAACACCGTGGTCAATCGATGCCGTCAATCGAGGGCAGCCGGGCAGCATGGCCGGATTTCCGCCGTCGGCGCGCACCTCGTCGAAGGCCGGGCAGGTTTCCCGCGCGGCGGCCGTCCACTGCACGCTGGTCTGATGCGGGCTGGCCTTCTTCACGAAGACGCACGCGTGGCAGGCGCGGCACTCGAGTTCGGTGAGCCCATTGCGCAGATAGTGCTGCCGATCGCGGGCGGTGGCTGCCTCGATGGCCGCGCGACGCACCGGATCATTGTGGTAGTCGGGCGCCTTCGCCCACCCCTCCGGTCGCGCCGCGGCCCGCGCGCCGGCGTCCCCGGCGCCAGAGGGGTGCGCCGCGCGCGTCACTACACGCTCGCTTCGGTATCGGCTCGCGATTTCGCCTCTTCTTCGGCCTTGGCCTCCTCGGCCTGGCGGGCCAGATTCTCCTTGACCTCGATGTTCCAGTTCTCCAACGCCTTCGACGTGTCGATTTCGTACTCGAAGCGCTGGGTCATCTCCTCGGTAACGTCGTCGATATCGACGTAATACTGCTCGTACCACCGTCGCAGCTGGTAGACCGGACCGTCCTCTTCGACGAGCAGCGGGTTGTCGATGCGCGTCTTGTTCTTCCAAATCTCGACATCCTGCATGAATCCGACTTCGATGCCGGCGCTGATCTTCTTGGCCATCTTGTCGGTCTGTTCGGGAGTGAGACCTTCGGGGACCTTGGCCATGACCCCGAACATGAGCACAAAGGAGTTCTCGTCGATCGGGTAGTGGCAGTTGGTGAGAATCGTCTCCACCGCGTACCCGCTGTAGTACTGGACCATCGGGTTGAGCATGTAGGACGGGCCGTAGTAGGCGGCGATCGACTCCAGGCGGGTATCGCCGTAGGCGGTGCTGATCGCGACATCGGGACGGCCGTGGCTGTTCATGTACTGCGCGGCGGTCTGGCCTTCGAAGACGTTCTTGAAGTAGTCCGGCAGCGCGTAGTGAACGTAGAAGAAGTGGGCCATATCGACGACGTTGTCGATGATCTCGCGACAGTTGGAGCCCTCGATGACGATGCGGTTCCAGGTCCAATCGGTCCACTCGTCGGTGCCGTACTCGTCGAGAGCCGGGATCACGCAGTCTGCCGGGGGCGGGTTGCCTTCCGGGTCGTTGTAGACGAAGACCTGGCCGTTGCGAACCATCGTCGGCCAGGTGCGGGTCTTGGCCAGCTTGGGATTGCGCTTGGCGTAGGGCACGGTGGCGCACCGGCCCTTGCCGTTCCACTGCCAGCCGTGGAACGGGCAGGCGACGTTGTCGCCGCGCAGCACGCCCTGGCTGAGGTCGCCGCCCATGTGGCGGCAGTAGGCGTCGAGTACCTTGAACTCGCCCTCGGTGTCGGTCCACGCGACGAGCTTGGTGCCGAAGGCCTCCACCGAATGTGGCTTGCCATCCTTGAAATCCTCGGCCAGGCCGACGCAGTGCCAGCCGCGAGCAAACCGGGTGGGGACCTCGCCGGTGTCGATTTCGCGTACATCCGATTCATGTGCGGTGGTCATAGCTACTCCTCTGTCGGGCTGCGACGTCGTCCCTCAATACTAGAACACGTTACAAAAGTGTGGCCAATAGTGCTGCTCGATGACAACTATTACAGCAGTAGACAGGACGTTTGACCCCGTTCTCGACAGAAATAAGAACGTGTTCTAGTCTTACCCCGTACGCTTCGTGACGAGGCGGTCCCCATCCACCCGTCGCCGATAGGCAGGAGAACTAGATGTCAGCCAGTAAGACCCAGCGCAGCCCCGAGGTCCAGCAGGTCCTCGACAACATCGATGCGCTGTTGCCCGATTTCGCCCAGCGTGCGCAGGAAACCGAAGATGCGCGTCGGGTCTCCGACGAGAGTGCGCAGGCCTTGCAGGCCGCCGGCTTCTTTAAGTTGCTGCAGCCCAAACAATGGGGTGGCTACGAGGTCGACCCGGTCACCTTCTACGAGGCGGTCCGCCGGATCGCGACCGCTTGCGGCTCAACCGGTTGGGTGGCCGGCATCATCGGCGTGCACAACTGGCACCTCTCACTCTTCGATCAGCGGGCGCAGGAAGAAGTGTGGGGTGCCGACACCAACGTGCGGATCTCCTCGTCCTACGCGCCGATGGGCATGGGTGAGGTCGTCGAGGGCGGCTACAAGGTCAACGGCAACTGGGCCTTCTCCTCCGGCTGTGACATCGCGGACTGGACATTCGTCGGCGGCCCGGTGATCAAGGATGGCCGACCGGTCGACTTCGTCAGCTACCTGCTGCCGCGCTCGGACTACACGATCAAGGACGTCTGGAACGTCGTCGGCCTCAAGGGCACCGGCTCCAACACCCTTGAGGTCAAGGACGTCTTCGTGCCGCGCCACCGCGTGCTGTCGATGGGTACGATGGCCAAGAATGAGAGCCCCGGGCTAGCGCAGAACACCGCTCCGGTTTACAAGATGCCGTGGGGCACCATCCACCCCAGCACCATTGCGACGCCGATCGTCGGGATGGCCTACGGTGCCTACGAGGCGCACGTCGAGCATCAGGGCAAGCGCGTGCGCGCCGCCTACGCCGGCGAGAAGAGTAAGGACGATCCGTTCGCCAAGGTGCGGATCGCCGAGGCGGCCAGCGAAATCGACGCCGCATGGCGTCAGCTGTCCGGCAACCTGCAGGCTGAATACGACTACATTCTCGCCGGTGAATCGGTCCCGATGGAGCTGCGATTGGCCGCCCGCCGCGACCAGGTGCGCGCCACCGGCCGCGCCATCGAAGCCATCGACATGCTCTTCGAGAACTCCGGTGCCGGCGCCCTCAACGTCGACTCGCCCATCCAGCGCTTCTGGCGCGACGCCCACGGTGGCCGCGTCCACGCCGCCAACGATCCCGAGCGCGCCTACGTCGCGTTCGGCAACGGGGAGTTTGGTCTCCCCATCGGCGACACGATGGTCTGATCTGACCGACACGCACGCACGAGGAAGTGGCAGACAATGACGAGTTCTGAAAGTCCGATCCGGTCGCTGGGCTACATGCGCATCGACGCGACCGACATGGATGCGTGGCGCGAGTACGGACTGAAAGTCCTCGGCATGGTGGAGGGCAAGGGCACCACGCCTGGTGCGCTCTACCTGCGGATGGATGACTTTCCCGCGCGATTGGTCATCGTCCCGTCTGATCGCGACCACCTGGCCTGCTCGGGCTGGGAGTGTGCGACGGCAGCAGGTCTGCAGGAGTTGCGCGATCGGCTCGCCGCGGCTGGCGTCGAGTTCCGCGAGGGCACCAAGGCGGAGAAGGTCGAACGGGCCGTCGACGGGTTGATCGTCTTCGACGATCCCGACGGCAATGTGCTCGAGGCCTTCCACGGCGTCGCGCTGCAACACCGTCGCGTGGTGCCGCCCTACGGTCAGACTTTCGTGACCGGCGAGCAGGGCCTGGGCCACGTCGTGCTCTCCAGCAACGACGACGCCAAGGCGTTGGAGTTCTACCGCGACGTGCTCGGCTTCCGGCTGCGCGACTCGATGCAGCTGCCGCCGCAGGTCGTCGGTCGGGGCGAGGGCGATGACCCGGCGTGGTTGCGGTTCCTCGGCGTCAACTCCCGCCATCACTCGATCGCCTTCTCGCCGTTCGCCAACGGCACCGGGATTGTGCACCTGATGGTCGAAGTCGACGACGTCGACGATGTGGGCTTGGCCCATGACCGCGCGTTGCGCAAGAAGGTGCCACAGTCGGCGACCATCGGCCGCCACGTCAACGACTTGATGCTGTCCTTCTACATGAAAACCCCAGGCGGTTTCGACGTCGAATTTGGTTGCGAGGGAAGGCGAGTCGACGATGACGAGTGGATCGCCCGCGAGTCGACGGCAGTCAGCCTGTGGGGCCACGACTTCTCCGTCGGATTCAAAGGCTGATCCCGGCGATGGTGAATAAGCCCTTCGGATCCGGCGACTTCGATTCGCGGCAGTTCCGCACGGCGATGGGGCAATTCTGCACCGGAGTCACGGTGATCACCACGCTCGACGCCGACGAGAAGCCGGTCGGCTTTGCCTGCCAGTCATTCACGGCGCTCTCGCTTGATCCGCCGCTGGTGGTGTTTTGCCCGATGAAGACCTCGCGCAGCTGGCCGGTGATCGAAACCGCTGGCAAGTTCGTCGTCAATGTGCTGTCGAATCGGCAGCAAGAGGTCAGCTCCACCTTCGGCGCTCCCGGCGACGACAAGTTCAAGTCCATCGAGTGGGACCGCTCGCCACTGGGTCTGCCGGTGCTCCGGCATAGCCTGACGTGGGTGGAATGCGAGATCGAGAACGTCGTCGACGGCGGTGATCACCACATTGTGATCGGCCGCGCCAAGACGCTGGGGGAGGTCCTGCAGGATAAGCCGCTGTTGTTCTACCGCGGCGGCTACCTGTCTACCGAGCATCCGCGCGTGACACCGGCCCAAGAGGCGCTTGACGATTTCCTCACCTGGACCGGCGGCGATACGTGGCTGTGAGCGGCGACGAGCTTGCGACGGCCCCGTTCACGCAGGCCATCGCCGATGCTGAGCGGCTGATCGTTTCGGCTGAATTCACCGAGACCGATGCCGACCTTGCCGAGGGGTATGACTATCTGGCCGGGTCGATCTCGGCGATCCTGCAGTTGGTGCGTGCGCACAACCGGAGTCACCCGTATTTCGTCACCTCGACCGGGCCGTATTCGAAGATGGGCCTGGACAACCCCGACACGATCTACTATCACGCCCTCGTCGAACCCGATGCGACGTACGTGGTGCGCGGACAGCGCGGCAGCACGGCGGACCTGAGCTTTCAGGTGTTGTGCGGCGAATACTCGCCGGATTCGGTACCCGGCGGCGACGATGCCTTCGACGATCGACGGCTCACCATCGGCGATGATGGTTCGTTCGAGTTGACGTTTGGCCCGGACATTGATGTTCGACCCGATCACTACTTCGTCCTGCCCGCAGGAGCGACGACGCTCGCGGTCCGCGAGGTCTACTCCGATTGGGACGCCGAGACGCGCGGGTTGGTCACCATTGAGCGAGTCGATACCGTCGGGACTGCGCCGGCCGAGCCAAGTTTGGAGCGGATCAAACGGCGGTACTCAACGGCGGCGAAGATGCTGGCCTCGCGCATCAACACCTGGTTCAACTTTCCCACGTGGTTCTACCTCGATGAGCCGGTCAATTCGTTTACCGCCCCGCGGCCGACACCCGGTGGACTCGCCACCCAATACTCGTCGGTCGGCCACTTCGATCTGCCGCCCGACAAGGCGATGATTGTCACCGTCCCGCGCAGCGCGGCGCCGTATCAGGGCTTCCAGCTCGGCAGTCTCTGGTACATCTCGCTCGACTACGTCAACCATCAGACCAGCCTGAACTCGGCTCAGGCGCAGGTTGATCCGGACGGAATGATCCGCATGGTGATCGCGGCGCGCAACCCGGGTGTGACGAATTGGATTGAAACCACCGGCCGCCGGCGCGGGATCCTCCAGTTCCGCTGGCAGCGCACCGACGAAGCGATCGGGCCCGCACTCGGACCTCGTGCCGAGGTCGTCGACTTCGTCGACGTGCCGGCGAAGCTGCCGCACCACCAAGACAATTCGATCGACGGCGAGGGGTGGGCGGCGCGGATCGCGGCCCGTCAGCGTGCGTTCGCGAAAAGGATGCTGGCGTGAGTGGCCTGCTGCTGACCGACAAGGTCGTTGTCGTGTCCGGGGTGGGTCCCGGGCTGGGTAGGGCACTGGGCCGGCAGGCGGCGGCACACGGCGCGACGGTTGTACTCGCGGCGCGCACCGAGTCGCGGCTGGCAGAGATCGCCGATGAGATCGTCGCCGCGGGTGGCATCGCGCTGGTCGTACCGACCGATATCACCGCCGATGAGCAGGTCGACGCGCTCGTCCGTGCCACCGTCGACGAGTATGGCCGGGTCGACGTGTTGATCAACAACGCGTTCGCGGTCCCGTCGATGAAGCCGTTGGCGCGCACCGACTTCGAGCAGATCGCTACCAGTCTGGACCTGACCGTGCTCGGTACGTTGCGGGTCATCAACGCCTTCACCGAGGCGCTCGAGGCGACGAAGGGGGCGATCGTCAACATCAACTCGATGGTGATCCGCCACTCCGAACCCCGCTATGGGAGCTACAAGATCGCCAAGTCCGCCCTGCTGGCCATGTCGCAGAGCCTGGCCACCGAACTCGGCCCGCGGGGCATCCGGATCAATAGCGTTGCCCCCGGCTATATTTGGGACGATCAACTCAAGTGGTATTTCGGTGAGGTGGCGACGAAGTACGGCATCACTGCCGAGCAGGTCTACCAGCAGACCGCCGCCAACAGCGACCTCAAGCGTCTGCCCGAGCCGGATGAGATCGCCCGCGCTGCACTGTTTTTGGCGTCGGACCTGGCCAGCGCCATTACTGGACACACGCTCGACGTGAACTGTGGCGAATACCATGACTGAGGCCGAGTACAAGACCAGCGTCGGCACCGTCGATGACTTGCACGAATCTGCTGCGCGGGCCACCGGGTTGAGCGACTTTGGGGTGGACACCGGTTACCGGGAGGCGTTGCAGGTCCTGCTCGACTCCTATCGGGACGATGCCGGATTGACCCCGATCGGGTCGAAGATGTTCCGCTACTTCCTCAAAGGCGCCCTTGTCGCGCGGCTGTTGTCCGAAGCGTCGTGGCAGGCCAACCCCGGCTATACCGGCGTTGCGATCACCCGCCCGATTTTCGTTACCGGGCTGCCGCGCACCGGGACCACGGCCCTGCACCGGCTGTTGTCGGCTGATCCGGCGCACCAGGGACTGGAAATGTGGCTGACGGAATTCCCGCAGCCCCGACCCCCGCGGGATACGTGGGCCGGCAATCCGGTCTACCGGCAGATCGACGGCGGTCTTGCGCAGCATCACGTCGAGAATCCCGAGTTCATGGGGCTCCACTACATGGACGCCGGCGAGGTCGAGGAATGCTGGCAGCTGCTCCGCCAGGACGTCATGTCGATCTCCTATGAGTCGCTGGCGCATGTCCCCGGCTATTCGGCATGGCTCGCACGCCAGGACTGGACCCCGGCCTACCAGCGTCATCGTCGCAATCTCCAGCTGATCGGCAGCAACGATCAACAGCAGCGATGGGTGCTCAAGAACCCCAGCCACCTGTTCGCGCTCGACTCACTGATGACCGCCTATCCCGATGCGATCGTGGTGCAGACCCATCGTGCACCAGAGACGATCATTGCCTCGATGTGCAGTCTCGCCGAGCATGCGACGCGCGGCTGGTCGACGACCTTCGTCGGTCAGACGATTGGCGAGGACCAGCTGGAGTTGTGGTCGCGCGGACTGCGCGAGTTCACCGCCGCGCGTTCGAAATACGACCCGGCACAGTTCGTCGACGTCGACTTCGCCGAACTGCGCGGAGACCCGCTCGGGACCGTTGACCGCGTTTACGCCGCAGCCGGCACCGAGCCGTCAGAGCAGGCGCGCGCGGCGATGATCGACCTCGACGAGGAGAGCCGCTCGGGCGACCGAAAGCCGCAGCATCGCTACGACCTAGCCGACTACGGGTTGACCGCCGAACAGGTCCGCGACGCCTTCGCCTGACTACAGCGGCGTGCCGGCCACGACGTCGACTGGCTGCCCGAAGAACTGGGCACTTCCGTGGGCGCGCTTGAAGTACAGCTGAATGTCGTGCTCCCAGGTGATGCCGATGCCGCCGTGCAGCTGGACGGCCTCGGCCACGATGTGACTGAAGGCCTCCGAACAGTGCACGTGTGCGGCCGCCGCCAATTCGGCGCCCGCCGGCGTGTCGATCGCATCGACCGCGGCATAGGCGATTGACCGGGCGGTCTCCACGTCGGCATACATGTCGGCCATGCGGTGCTTGAGCGCCTGAAACGACCCGATCACCCGACCGAACTGCTTGCGCGTCTTGGTGTATTCGACGGTCAGGCGCAGGGCGGCGGCGGCGGCACCGACCTGCTCCACGGCGAGTAGTGCCCACACCAGGTCGCGCAGTCGGGGGAGTAGGTCGGCCGGGGCGGGAAATGCCTCCGCTGCGGCTTCGGTGAAGCGCACCCGCGAGAGCGGTCGCGTCGGGTCCATGGTCGCCACCGGGACGACCTCGACGCCGGGGGAGTCGGCCGCGATGACATGCACCGTCGCGTGCGGTCCCGGGCCCGCCAGCACCACCAGGTCAGTAGCGGCCTCGGCGTCGGTCACATAGTGCGCGGTGCCGGTCAGCAGGCCCCCGTCGGCACTGACTCCCGGTGTGTCCCAGGAGGTTTCGCCGGCCAGGCAGAGAGTGGCGGTGCGCTCCCCGGATGCCAGGGCCTCGACTAGATCGCCAAGTTCGGCCGGCACGGTCGACGAGTTGTTCGCGGCCATCATGAGTGCTCCGGTGGCCATCACCGCAGAAGAGAGCAGCGGGACCGGAGCCAGCGCGGCCCCCACCTCTTCGACGACGGCACTCAACGATCCCCAGCCCGCGCCCGCGCCGCCCAGTTCTTCGGGAACCGCAAGCGCGGCGGCCCCGATCTCAGTCAACCCGGCCCAGAGCTGGCCATCGGTGCGCTGTGGTGCGGCGATCGCGGCTCGAACGGCTGTACTGCCGCCGCCGCGCGCGATGAGGTCGACGACCGAGTCGCGCAGCGCAGCGAGGTCGTCGGCCGAGATCACCTCGGCGCTCACCGCAGCGTCTCCAGGATGCGCTGGCGATGCGCCGCCGGGGTGCCCCAGGAGGTTTGCAGCGCTTGGGTTTTCGTTAGGTAGAGCGATAGATCGTGTTCGACGGTGTAGCCGATGGCGCCGAGCACCTGCAGGCCCCGCCGCGCGGCGAGGTAGGCCGCGTCGGAGGCGGCGACCTTGGCCGCGGAGACTTCACGGTTGGCGTCGACGTCCTCGGGCACCGCACCGTCGAGAGCCAGTGCCGCGCCGTGCACCAGGGGCCGCGCCATCTCCAGGGCCACGGCAACATCGGCGAGGTGATGTTTGACCGCCTGGAAGGAACCGATTGCCTTGCCGAACTGCTGGCGGGCCTGGGCGTACTCCGCGGCTAGTTCGAGCATGGCCGAGCCGAGACCGAGGAGTTGCGCGGCGGTGGCCAGTGCGCCGTAGTTCAGGACCTCGTCGAGGCCGACCCCGGTGGCGAGCTGATCGACGGGGATCACGTTCGCGACGGTGCGCGACGGATCGACGGTGGCCAGCGGCTCGTCGGCGGTCCCGGTGCTGAGCACGCCGTCGGCTAGCGCGTAGACCGTCGCGATACGTGCGTCGGCGGCGCGGGGCTGCCACGCCCCGGCGGCGATGGTGGCCGGGGTGCCCTCGGCCAGTTCGGCTAGTGCGGCGGTTTGTCCGGCCAGCCGAAGTGCCGCGGGTACGGCGGCGAGGGTCTCGGCGACCGGGCCGGGGACGGCGTGGCGGCCCAGCGCTTCGGCGGCAACAACCATCTCGATCGCACCGGCGCCGGAGCCGCCATGCTCATCGTCGATGAGGAGCCCGGTAATCCCCAGGCCGGCGAGCGAGCGCCACAGGGCCAGCGCGGGTTCAGCGTCCCCGTCGGCCAGGGCACGGTTCGCGGCGATGGCACCGGATCGCGTCGCCAGGCCGTCGATGGTCTCGGCGAGACCGACGTGCTCGTCGTCAAGGAGGAATCTCATGTCAGCGGTCTCCTCGCGGTAGGCCCAGCAGTCGTTCGGCGATCACGTTGCGCTGAATCTCGTTGGTACCGGCGTAGATCGGTCCGGACAAGGAGAACAGGTAGCCGTCGGTCCACGCGTCGGCGAGCTCGGCGTCGGCCCCCTGGAGTTCCAGCGCGGTTTCGTGCGCCGCGATGTCCCACTGCGACCAGAAGACCTTGTTGATCGACGACTCCATACCGAGCTGTCCGCCGGCGGCGAGGCGGCTCACCGTCGCATAGGTCGACAGTTCGTAGGCGCGCGCGCCAATCCAGGCGTCGACAACGCCCTTGTCGGTCGCAGCGGTGGCCGGCTGCTGGGCGCCGTGCTCGCGCCACAGCGCCAGCAGCCGGTCAGTGGTCGCCAGGAAGCGCCCGGGCGAGCGCAGCGAGAGGCCGCGCTCGTTGGCCGCAGTACTCATAGCGACCTTCCAGCCGTTGTTGACTTCGCCGATGACGCCGGAGTTCGCCGGGTCGGCCGGGTCGTCGGGGACGAAGACATCCTCCAAGAAGAGTTCGGCGAAGCCGGGCTCGCCGTCGAGCTGGGCGATCGGCCGCACGGTGACGCCGGGGGAGCGCAGGTCGAACATGAAGTAGGTGATGTCGCGATGGCGGCTGCGAGTCGCCCCGCTCTCGGCGGCAGGAGCATCCCTATCCGAGCGGAACAGCCCGAATCCCCAGTCGGCGAAGCTGGAGCGCGAACTCCACGTCTTCTGCCCGTTGAGCAGCCAGCCGCCGTCGGTGCGGGTCGCGGTAGAGCGCAGTGAGGCGAGGTCGCTTCCGGCCTCCGGTTCGCTCCAGGCCTGACCCCAGATGTCGTCGGCGCGGGCCATGCGCGGCATGATCCGGTCGAGCTGAGCTTTGGAGGCATGCTCGAAAAGCGTTGGGGCCAGCAGGAAGATCCCGTTCTGGCTGACCCGGCCGGGCGCCCCGGAGCGGTAGTACTCCTCTTCGAAGATCACCCAGTGCAGCAGCGGGACGTCGCGGCCGCCGTATTCGGCCGGCCAGCTCACCACCGACATGGCATCAGCGGCCATCTCCGCCTCCCACGCGCGGTGGGCTTCGAAGCCCTCGGCGGTGTCCATGGACGGTAGTGGCTGTGCGGGAACATGATCGGCCAGCCAGGAACGGACTTCGGCTCGGAAGGCCTGCGCGTCGTCGTCGAGTAGTAGGTCCACGATGCTAGTCCTTCTTGTTCGACGAATCGGCCGAACTCTTCATCGACTTCGCGTCCATCCCGCCCAGCGAGTCGCCGGTTTCGGCGTTGGCGCTGTGCGCGTAGTGGTGCCAGCCGAAGACCGAGTCCATTGCGTTGCGCATGCCCATCTGGTCCTCGCAGATGTTCACGGCCTTCTTGGACAGGAACAGCCCCTGCATGGGCATGGCGACGATCTGCTCGGCGATCGAGGTCACCTTCGCGTCGAGCTCCTCGCGCGCAACGACATGGTTCACCATGCCCCAGTCGAGGGCCTGGCCGGCGGTGAACCGCTCCCCGGTGAACAGAATCTCCTTGGCCCGGCGGGGACCGAGGACGAAGGCGTGGGCGAAGTACTCGACCCCGGGGATGCCCATCCGGGCGACGGGGTCGGAGAAGAACGCGTCGTCGGAGGCGACGATGAAGTCGCAGATCCATGCCAGCATCAGCCCGCCCGCGATGCAGGCGCCGTGGACTTGCGCGATCACCGGCTTGGGGATCTCGCGCCAGCGGCGACACATGCCCAGGTAGACCTCGGTCTCGCGGGCCAGGCGCTGATCCGCGGTCATGCTCGTAGTACTGTCGCCGGCCGGTGCGGTGTGGTCCCAGTGTAGTGCGGCGACGTTGTCGTAGTAGACACCGAAGTCGCGCTCGGGGGTACCGATGTCGTGGCCCGCCGAGAAGTGCTTGCCGTTGGCGCGCAGCACGATGGCCTTCACGTTCGGGTCGTCGACGGCCTTGCGGAACGCCGAGTCCAGCGAGTAGGTCATCACCGAGTTCTGCGCGTTCCGATACTCGGGCCGATTCAGCGTGACGTAGGCCAGTGCACCGTCAAGCGCAGTTTCATAGGCCACCGGTGACGTGTCGGGGCCGAGGTCGTCGGGGAGCAACGGGGGTGGGATGACGGCGTCAGTCATGCCGTTCAGCCTAACCTAGCAAGTGCTTGGTTGGTAGGGCAGGTGAAATCGGCCGGCGAAACGGGCAGACTGGGAGTATGTGGAAAGCGCTCGCCATCATCCTCGTCGGCCTGGTCGCGCTGGTCGTCCTCTACCCGCTGATTAAGAGCCTGATCTGGCTCGGAGTCGTCGGGCTGGCCATTTACGGCGCAATCGTCCTGTTCAGCGACGACAAGACCAAGACGCCCTAGTCGTTGACGTTCGCCGGTAACGACGCCACCAGCGGTGCGTCGGCCGGGGTAACGCCGGTTTTCGCCGCACCGCCGGGCGAGCCCAAGGGGTCGGCCCGGCCGGGCAAGACGTTCTCGAAGAAGTCGGCGTTGTCGGATTGGTAGTCGGCCCACTCGTCCGGCAGGTCATCTTCGTAGAAGATGGCCTCGACCGGGCAGACCGGCTCGCACGCGCCGCAATCCACGCATTCATCAGGATGGATGTAGAGGCTGCGCGCCCCCTCATAAATGCAGTCGACCGGGCATTCCTCCACGCAGGCGCGGTCCTTGACGTCGACGCAGGGCAGGGCGATGACGTAGGTCATGGCTCACCTCCGTTCGGCGTCGAAAGGCTCGATGGTCAGCGACGGTTCGCGGTGGGTGTGCACCGTCAGGTAGCTCAGGCCGTCGGCGCCGGCGGTGAACGAACGCTGGGAGAAGCGGGGCAGCCACAGCAGATCACCCGCGGTAACGGCCACCTTGTCGCCTTCGGTGCCGACCGTGCCCGAACCCGCCAGCACGTGGACGAGGACGTCGACCTCGCCGCCCTTGTGCTCACCGATTACCCCGCCCGGGGCCAGGCGGATGAGGTTGGAGTCCAGATGACGGTCGCGCAACTCGAGCTTCCACGCGACGTCGGCGGCGTCGGTGGGTGCAGCAGTCAACTCGGTGGTGTTGCCGAGTTTGCGCGGTAGGGCGGCCGAGGTCGTCTTGCCGATGCGGATTCGATAGTCGCGCGTCTCGCGGGTCAGGTAGTCCCACGAGTAACTGCCGGGCCGCTCCACGTCGAACTCGTCATGCAGGTGGCGGGGGTCATGATCATTGACCAGGATCAGCGCCTCGCCAGCATCAAGGCTGTCGAACAGTCGGAATATCTGCCCATGCCGCTGTGGCTTCGGGATCTCGCGGACATCGATCACCGGGGAATTGGCAGACATGACCTCGCCTTTCGCCTGTTTTTGCAGGTAGAGAATTTACACAGCATTTGTAGCTAAAATCCTATCGCCGGATTGGCGAGGGGTGCCAGGGACCTTTGGCCTGCTGAGATCCGGCCGGTAGCGGGGCATCGGCGTGATAGTCACGCCCGTGCTTGGTCAGCGTGCGGATCTCAGTAGCTCGGCCGCGGCAACCAGCCTAGGTCGGAGAGTTCAGCGACAATTGCGTGCGACGTGGCCCGCGATGGCCCGGTGTCGCGCACAATGTCAGCGAGCGTGGTGCGACGCTGCGGGTGGCGAACCGATGCGTCGACGACGGCGCCGACCACGGCAACTGCCCGCCGCGTGGTGGCGGCGGTTGACGCCCACCAGAGTCGTCGCCTACGGTCGCCGACATATTGTCAACACATAGTGTCGAATATTCGACATATCACGAGAAGAGTAGGCGTCACGGTGAGCGAAACCCGCTACGAGCTGACACACCTGCAGGCTCTCGAGGCCGAGTCGGTGCACATCTTCCGCGAGGTTGCGGCGACCTTCGGTAACCCGGGCATGCTGTTCTCCGGCGGCAAGGACTCCGTCGTCATGTATGCGCTCGCCCGCAAAGCATTCTGGCCGGCGCCGCCGCCATTCACCCTGATGCACGTCGACACCGGGCACAATTTCGACGAGGTCATCGCGTTTCGCGATCGGCTCGTCGAACAAACCGGGGCGCGACTGGTGGTCAGCTTTGTCCAGGACGACATCGATGCCGGGCGCATCGTCGAACAGACTGGTCCCGGTACCAGCCGCAACCGACTGCAGACCGCGGCATTGCTCCGCGGCATCGCCGAAAACCGATTCGACGCGGTGTTCGGCGGCGCCCGGCGCGACGAGGAGAAGGCCCGCGCCAAGGAACGCGTCTTTAGCTTCCGCAATCGGGAGGGTGGCTGGGATCCGCGCGCTCAACGGCCCGAACTATGGCACCTTTATAACGGCCGCCACCACCCCGGCGAACACATCCGGATCTTTCCGCTGTCCAACTGGACCGAGCTCGACATTTGGCAGTACATCGCTGCCGAGGAGATCGAACTGCCGTCGATCTACTACGCGCACGAGCGCGAGGTCGTCCCGCGCGACGGCATGCTGCTAGCACAGACCCGGTTTCTCGAGAGGTACGACGGCGAGACGAGTCATGTCGAGCGGGTCCGGTTCCGCACGGTTGGCGACGCCACCTGCACCGGCTGCGTCGAGTCCGACGCCGATACGGTGACGAAGGTGATCGAGGAGATCTCCGCCACCCGGTTGACCGAGCGGGGCGCCACCCGCGCCGACGACCGCATTTCCGAAGCGGGCATGGAAGACCGGAAGAAGGAGGGGTACTTCTGATGGCCGCGGCAGGACGCGACTCGCGCGCATCGCTCCCGGCGTCGCGCGACCGCAGTGAACTACTGCGTCTGGCCACCGCGGGATCGGTCGATGACGGGAAGTCGACGCTGATCGGGCGCTTACTCTTCGACTCGAAGAGCATCTTCACCGATCAGCTTGAGGCGATCGAGCGGACCAGTGCTCAGCGCGGCACCGAGTTCACCGACCTCGCGCTGCTCACCGACGGCCTGCGCGCCGAGCGGGAGCAGGGCATCACCATCGACGTCGCTTACCGCTACTTCTCCACCCCGCGCCGAAAGTTCATCATCGCCGACACCCCGGGGCATGTGCAGTACACCCGCAACATGGTGACCGGCGCGTCGACGGCCGACCTCGCGATCATCCTGATTGACGCCCGTAAAGGTGTCTTGGAACAGACCCGTCGGCATGCGTTCCTGTCGTCCCTATTGGGTATTCCACACCTGACGGTGTGCATCAACAAGATGGACCTCGTCGACTGGTCGCAGGAACGGTTCGAAGAGATCCGCGACGACTTTGTCGAATTCGCCGCCAAACTCAACGTCGCCGACCTGGCGTTCATCCCGATTTCGGCGCTCGCCGGTGACAACGTCGTCGACGAATCGTCGAATATGCCGTGGTACACCGGGCGCGCGCTGCTCGACCACCTCGAAGAGGTGTACATCGCCAGCGACCGCAATCTGATCGACGCGCGGCTGCCGGTGCAATACGTGGTGCGGCCGCAGGACGTCGCGGGTTCGGATCATCGTGCCTACGCGGGAACGGTTGCGGGCGGGCGGTTTTCGACCGGTGACGAGGTAGTCGTCCTACCCGGCGGCTTCACCTCCACCATTACCAACCTGTGGGCGCCCGGCGGACGCAAGGTCGACGAGGCGTTTGCGGGAATGGCGGTCACCGCCGAACTGGCCGATGAGATCGACATCGTGCGCGGTGACATGCTCGCCCGACCCAACAACCGGCCGCATGTCGGACGAGATATCGACGCGCTGGTGTGTTGGTTCGCCGAGGACTCCGAGCTGGCCCCGGTCGATCGGAGTGGGGGGCCGCTTGGTGGCAAGCGCTACGTCCTACAGGCCGCGACATCGTCGACCCGCGCAGAAGTTTCGGCGCTGAACTACCGCCTCGACGTCAATACGCTGCATCGCGACGAGTCCGCAGATCGCTTGTCGCTCAATGATATCGGCCGCGTGTGGCTGCACCTGCGCGATCCGCTGATGTTCGACGCCTATGCGCGCAACCGCGAGACGGGCAGCTTCATCCTCGTCGACGAGGCCACTAATCGGACCGTCGCCGCGGGCATGATCAACGGACCGCATACCCAGAACACCAACATCGTGTGGCAGACGACGAAAGTCGGTCGCGAACAGCGTGCCAACCTCGGCGCCACGTTATGGATGACGGGTCTCTCCGGTTCGGGCAAGTCCACCTTGGCCATTGAACTCGAGCGCCGACTCGTCGCGGCCGGGCGACCCGCCTACATTCTCGACGGCGACAATTTGCGCCACGGCCTCAACGCCGACCTAGGCTTCTCCGACTCCGATCGCCATGAGAATCTGCGTCGCACCGCGCAGGTGGCCGCATTGTTCGCCGACTCGGGGACGGTCGTGATCGTCTCGATGATCAGCCCGTTCGCGGCCGACCGGCTCGCGGCCCGCGAGATCCACCAAGAGCAGGCGCTGGAGTTCCACGAGATCTTCGTCGACACCCCGATCGAGGATTGCGAACTGCGCGACCCGAAGGGTCTCTACGCGAAGGCGCGGGCTGGCGAGATTGCCGACTTCACCGGGATCAGCTCGCCATATGAGCGGCCTGCTGCCGCCGATGTCGTCGTCACCCCGAGGGACGGTGCGGCCAGTGATGTCGCCGAGTCCATCCTGCGCGATTTGGGGCTGTGAAGAAAAGAAGGTGTCTGCGACATGGCTGCATCTGCAGAATTGACTGCTGAGCTTTCCGACGTCGAGTTGTCCGCTGCCCTCGCGACGGCGGCGGGAGAATTGTTGAACACCGTGCGTGCCGAGTCAGGGCTGTCCGGCCGCGACCTCGGTGACGCCGGCGATCGGCAGTCCGACGACTTCCTTCAGGAACGGCTCGCCGGGCTGCGCCCCGGCGACGCCGTGCTGTCGGAGGAATCCGCCGATGACCTTGCCCGGCTTGAGGCGTCTCGGGTGTGGATCGTCGACCCGGTCGACGGGACCCGCGAGTATGGGAAGTCGGGCCGGCGCGACTGGGCAGTGCATGTCGCACTGTGGGAGCGTGGCGAGGACGGTGCCGGTTCGCTGGTTGCCGGTGCGGTTGCGCTGCCGGCGTTGGGCGTCACCTATGCGTCGGATCCGACGCCGATCGCGCCGGCGGTGGGATTGGCTCCGCCGCGCACCGGCCGTCGCCGGGTGGTGGTGAGCGGGTCCCGGCCACCGGTGTTCGCCGACACTGTTGCCGCTGCGCTCGACGCCGAGCTGGTGTCCGTCGGATCAGCCGGCGCGAAGGCGATGGCCGTTGTTCGCGGAGAGGCCGACGCTTATGTTCACGCTGGTGGTCAATACGAGTGGGATTCGGCCGCGCCCGTCGTCGTCGCCCGGGCGAAGGGGCTGTGGTGCAGCAGGATCGATGGTTCGCCGCTGATCTACAACCAGCGCGACACCTACCTGCCGGACCTAATCGTGTGCAGGACGGAGCTGGCCCAGTCGATCCTCGGGGCGATCCGCGCCTGAATCCTCCCGGGTTTCGCCGATCCCGCGTCGATCGAGGTGGGTTGGGTGAGACGGGGCGGGAACGAGCGCCAACAAGCGGGTTTGGTGGGCTCGCCTAGAATTGACCATGTGACTTCCCACCTCGACACCGTGTCGAATGCTCAGCAGACCCCCGACCAGCCCCAGCCGTTCAAGGAGTTGGGTCTGAAGGATGACGAGTACGCGCGGATCCGCGAGATCCTAGGACGCCGGCCCACCGATGCCGAGTTGGCGATGTATTCGGTGATGTGGTCGGAGCACTGCAGCTACAAGTCATCCAAGGTGCACCTGCGCTACTTCGGCGAGACCACCACCGACGAGATGCGCTCGAAGATGCTCGCCGGCATCGGCGAGAACGCCGGCGTCGTCGACATCGGTGATGGCTGGGCGGTGACCTTCAAGGTCGAGTCGCACAACCATCCGTCGTACGTCGAGCCGTATCAGGGCGCGGCCACCGGCGTCGGCGGCATCGTCCGCGACATTATGGCGATGGGCGCCCGCCCGATCGCGGTGATGGACCAGTTGCGCTTCGGCGCCGCCGATGCCCCCGACACGCGCCGCGTCGTCGACGGGGTGGTGCGCGGCATTGGCGGCTATGGCAACTCGTTGGGGCTGCCCAACATCGGCGGCGAGACCGTTTTCGACGCCAGCTATGCCGGCAACCCCCTGGTCAACGCGCTGTGTGCGGGGGTGCTCCGCGTTGAGGACCTGAAGCTGGCCTTCGCCTCGGGCGCCGGCAACCAAATCATTCTGTTCGGCGCGCGCACCGGCCTCGACGGCATCGGCGGCGTGTCCGTCTTGGCGTCGGAGACCTTCGACGATGCGGGGGAGGACCGCCCGAGCCGCAAGAAGCTGCCGGCGGTGCAGGTGGGCGACCCGTTCACCGAGAAGGTGCTCATCGAGTGCTGCCTGGATCTCTATCGCGAGGACCTCGTCGTCGGCATTCAAGACCTGGGTGGGGCGGGACTGTCTTGTGCCACTTCGGAGTTGGCCGCTGCCGGCGACGGCGGGATGCATATCAACCTCGAGCAGGTGCCGATGCGCGCCGAGGGGATGACACCGGCCGAGGTGCTCTCCAGCGAGTCACAGGAGCGCATGTGCGCCGTTGTCACCCCCGAGAACGTCGACAAGTTCATGGCGGTCTGCCAGCGGTGGGATGTGCTGGCCACCGTGATTGGCGAAGTCACCGACGGTGAGCGCCTGGTCATCGACTGGCACGGTGAAACCGTCCTCGACGTGCCGCCGCGCACCGTCGCCCACCACGGCCCAGTTTACGAACGCCCGCTGGCGCGTCCGGCGTGGCAGGACGCCGTCGTCGCCGACACCAGCGGCTCGCTGCCGCGTCCGGCGACGCCCGAGGAACTGCGGGACACGACGCTGGCGATGATCGCCTCGCCGGCACTGTGCAGCCGTGCCTTCCTCACCGAGCAGTACGACCGCTACGTCCGCGGCAACACCGTGCTGGCCGAGCACGCCGATTCCGGCATGATTCGTATCGACGAAGAGACGGGCCGCGGCATCGCCCTGGCCACCGACGCGTCGGGCCGCTACACCTACCTCGACCCGTATCGCGGCGCACAGTTGGCGCTGGCCGAGGCATACCGCAACGTCATCGTCTCCGGTGCGACGCCGGTGGCCGTGACCAACTGTCTGAACTTCGGCTCACCTGAGGATCCGGCGGTGATGTGGCAGTTCAGCGAGGCTGTGCGTGGACTGGCCGACGGATGCGTGCAACTGGGCATCCCGGTCACCGGTGGCAATGTCAGCTTCTACAACCAGACCGGGGCGACGCCAATCCTCCCCACCCCGGTCGTTGGTGTGCTCGGTGTGATCGACGACGTCGGGCGCCGCATCCCGACCGGGTTCGGGACCGAGCCCGGCGAGACGCTGATCCTGCTCGGCGAGACGCGAGACGAGTTCGACGGCTCCATCTGGGCTCAGGTGAGCGCCGACCACCTCGGCGGGGTACCGCCCCAGGTCGACCTTGAGGCCGAGCGCCTACTCGGCGAGATCCTCGTCGCCGCGTCCCGCGACGGCCTGGTCTCGGCGGCGCACGACCTTTCCGAGGGCGGCCTGATTCAGGCTGTGATCGAGTCGGCGCTGGCCGGGGAGACCGGTTGCCGGATCATCCTGCCCGAAGGTGCCGATCCGTTCGTCTGGCTGTTCGCCGAGTCTGCCGGCCGAGTCCTCGTCGCGGTGCCGCGCACCGAGGAGTCCCGGTTCTGCGGGATGCTCGACGCCCGCTCGGTGCCATGGGCGCGGATCGGCGTCGTCGATCAGGGGGCCGACGACGTGAGCGTGCAGGACCAGTTCTCCCTACCGTTGGCACAGTTGCGCGAGGTGCACGGCGCCACCTTGCCGGCACTGTTCGGTGAGGGCTTGCACGCGGTCTGACACTCGCGCAGTTGTGAAGGAGAGCCATGGCCAACCCCTATGACCCGCAATCGGGCTACCCGGTGCCTTCGAACGGCGTGCCAGATCCGTACGGCGCCCATCAGTCCGGTGCCTATCCGCCGCCCTATCCGGGTGTGCCGCCCGTCGGCGGCTATGGCGTCCCGCCGGCGAGCAACATGGGCTGGGGGATCGCGGCTTGTGTGGTCGGCGGGATCTCGACGTTCAGTTGCTGCCTGGGCATCATCGCCCTCGTCTGCGGGGTCGTCGCGCTCGTCAAGGGCAGCTCGGTCGGGTCTGCCTGGGCGGTTGGTGATTTCGCCGGTGCCCAGCGCAATGCCGATGATGCGAAGAAGTTCGGCATGATCGGCACGATTGTCGGCGGCGTCATGGTCCTCCTCTCGATCATCATGTGGATCGCGTACTTCGCGTTCCTGGCGAGTACCGGTGCGACCTGACGGCGGGACCGGCGTTCTAGTACTCTCGCGACATTCTAGTACTCTCGCGACATTGCGATCGCCCCACTTGACCTGCACACAGGAGCACCACGATGACCAACCCCTATGACCCGAACGCCATTCCCGGCGGCCACCAACCCGGCTACGGCCAGCCGGACGCCGGTCAGCCCGGCTACGGTCAGCCGGACGCCGGTCAGCCCGGCTACGGTCAGCCGGATCCCGGTCCGGCGCCATATGGTCAGCCCGGCTACGGTGCGCCCGGTCAGGTGGCGCCCGGCTACGGTCCGCCCCCCGGGTACGGCGCGCCCGGGTATGGCGGTCAGGGCGGCTATCCATTCGCAGTAAAGCCGGACAACAACCTGGTGTGGGCGATCATCACCACCATCCTCTGCTGCCTTCCGCTCGGCATTGTCGCCATCGTCAAGTCCACCTCGGTGGACAAGCTATGGGCGGCCGGCGACTTTGCGGGGGCACAAGCTGCGGCGGATGAGGCGAAGCGGTGGTCGATGTGGGGCATGATCGCCGGCGCGGTCTGGACGATCCTGGTGGTGGTCGGCACCATCATCCTGTTCGCGGTGGGCATCATCGGAGCCGCATCGACGACGTCGAAGTACACCTACACCCCCAGTTACAGCTATACCCGCACGTACACCTATCCCACCTACTGACTCACCAGTACAAATGGACGAGCCGCTGACCATGGCGCCCGAGTCTGGCGCGGATCTGCGGCGTGCGCCCGACCGGACCGACCGTCTGATCGCGGTGGCCGAGCGATTCGGCAGGAATCGGCTGATCGGGCCGGTTGCGGTCGTCGTCGGCGTTGCCGCCGTGGGCACGGTGATCTGGTTCGGTGATCCCACGACGCCCGGCGGTCATCTGCCGACGTGCCCGACGAAGTCGTTGCTGGGCATTGTGTGCCCCGGGTGCGGGACGATGCGCATGGTGGATTCGCTGATGCATGGCGACTTCAGGGCTGCCGTGCACTACAACGCCGTCGGGCTGGTGGCGCTGTTCCTGTTGGCCTGGTCCTTCGTCGCGTACTGCGTCCGGCTGTGGTCAGGCCGACGCTGGCGGACGTGGCAGCACTGGCGGTACTCGGCGATGGTCATCCTGGTGGTTGTTGTCGCCTGGTTCGTCATCCGGAACATCCCGATTGCGCCGTTCACGGCGCTACGGGTCTAACCGGCGCGACCAGTAGTTTTCTTTCGCCCGAGTCCTCGCAAAATTTCGCCTCCAGGTGCAGAACCTTGGACAGTATGACCACCGTTGGTGCTAGGGACGACGAAATTGTGTAGCGGGTCGACGTGGGCAGATAGGACACCTCGCCAGCTCATCCTTGGCGCCGGGGGCGATCGTCCGCTTCGCGGAGATCGTTCTGCACGGCTGCGGTCGGCCTCGGCAGGGGCGCGTGGACGGGGACGTCGCCTGGCCGCACCCACGACACAGCGTATTACTCTGCGTTCGGTCTACACAGCAAGGCATTGTTCGTTGGTGTGGCCATCATGCCTGGACTCGGGGCCGTGGTCTCGCGACCGCCACCCTGTTCCTGGCGCGATCGGTCCGACCAAGCGCTGGCTTCTTGCTCCACGGAACTGAAACCTGTTCTAGTCTCGGATCATGACTCTTCGCGTCGTCGAATGGTCGACCGGCACTGTCGGTCGACACGCCATTGTTGGAATTGATGCCCATCCAGACTTGGAGTTGGTGGGCGTTTGGGTTTCTGACCCGGCCAAGGTCGGCAAGGATGCGGGTCGCCTCGCCGGCCTCGATCGTGATCTCGGCATTATCGCCACCAACGACCGTCAAGCGCTGCTCGATCTGAAGCCCGACGCGATCGTGCACACGGCGATGACCGACGACCGCATCTTCGAGGCGATCGCTGACCTCACCGCGTTCGTGCGGGCCGGGATCAACGTCGTGTCGTCGGGCCCGGTGCTGCTGCAGTATCCATTCGGCGTCGTGCCCGACTCGGTCACCGAGCCGATCGTCGAGGCGGCCAAGGCCGGTGGCGTCAGCCTGCACGTCAACGGCATTGACCCGGGCTTCGCCAACGATGTGCTGCCTTTGGCCATGACGAGCCTGTCGCGCCGCATCGACGAGGTGCGCTGCGCCGAGATCGCCGACTATTCGACCTACTACCAGCCGGTCGTCAACTCCCAGATCTTCGGCTTCGGCCAGCCGATGGACCAGACCCCGATGCTGCTGAACCCCGGCGTTCTGTCGATGGCCTGGGGTGCGGTGGTCCGCCAGATCGCCGCCGGGCTGGGGGTGACGCTCGACGAACCGCTGGTCGAACGGATCGAGCAGGTGGCCGCCGACCGCGACTACGACACCGTCTCAGGCAAAATTCCCAAAGGGACGCGGGGGGCGCTGCACTTTCAGGTGGTCGGACAGGTCGACGGCGTCGATCGCATCGTGCTCGAGCACTACACCCGCAACCACCCCGACCAGTGCCCCGACTGGCCCAAGCCGACCACCGGCGACGGCTGCTACCGCATCGACATCACCGGCGATCCGGTACTCAACGTCGAGTTCGGCCACCACGGCGAGCACGGCGACCACAATGTCTCCGGCATGGTCGTCACGGCCATGCGTCTGGTGAACGCCGTCCCGGCGGTCGTCGCGGCCGAGCCGGGTTTGGTCACCGCACTCGATCTGCCGCTGGTCACCGGAGCCGGCCTCGTCTCCGGACAGAATCGCTGAGATTTCCCCCCTCCTGACCTGCCGAGGGAATATTTCCCCCGATGGGTCACCCGGGGGTATTTTCTAGCAGGTCGCAAGTGAGAATTAGGAATTCCAGGCCATGACCGCAGCAGAATCAGCCGCGTGCCGGGCGGCGGTGCTCGCCATCGGGGACTGGATCGTCGACGAGCAGTCGCCGATGCCGACTCGCGCCGAGATCGCGGCGGCCGTCCGACTGACTGCGCGGACGCTGCCGCAGCTCGCGCCGGGAGCTTCGGTCGAGGTTCGGGTGCCACCGTTCGTCGCCGTGCAGTGCATCGCAGGGCCAAGCCACACGCGGGGGACGCCACCCAATGTCGTCGAGACCTCTCCGCGTATCTGGTTGCGTCTGGCGACCGGTGTCCTGACCTTTGATCAGGCCGTCGAAGCGGGGCAAATCGACGCCTCCGGGGCGCGGGCGGCCGACCTTGCGGACTACCTTCCGATCGTGCGTCTCACCCAACGATGACTCCGCCCTCGGTGCGGGAGCGTGCTAGGCGGCGACTGGTTCCTTCTTCGCGTCCACAGTCGTGCTGTGGCTGTTGCCGATCACACCCTTGAAGATTCGTTGATCGGCGCAATCGGCCCGTAGAATGGGGCTTGGCCCTCAACCTCGAGAATCCCGGAGCGACGCGTGACCGATCTGTCGATCCATTCGCCCAATAGCCTCCCCGACGCAGCTGCGGCCTCCCCGTGCGCGCGGACCAGTCCGGTCCCGATCGATCAACCAGACAACGAACCCCGCGAGGAGTGCGGTGTCTTCGGCGTCTGGGCCCCTGGTGAGGATGTGGCCAAGCTCAGCTACTACGGCCTCTACGCCTTGCAGCACCGCGGTCAAGAGGCGGCCGGGATCGCCGTCGGCGACGGCGCCCAAGTGATCGTCTTCAAAGATCTCGGCCTGGTGAGCCAGGTCTTCGACGAGCAGACGATGGCGTCGATGGTCGGCCATGTGGCGATCGGCCACTGCCGCTATTCGACGACGGGTAGCACGACCTGGGAGAACTCCCAGCCGATCTTTCGCACCACCCCGGCCGGCAGCGGCGTCGCACTCGGGCACAACGGCAACCTGGTGAACACCGCCGCGCTCGCGGCCCGGGCCCATGATCTCCGCCTCGACCGAAGCGGCGGAGCGACGTCGGATTCTGACATCGTCGGCGCGCTGCTCGCCCATGGCGCGGCCGACAAGACCCTTGAGCAGGCCGCCCTCGACCTGCTCCCGGATCTCGAGGGCGCGTTCTGCCTGACGTTCATGGACGAGAACACGCTGTACGCCGCCCGCGATCCGCACGGCATCCGGCCGCTGTCACTGGGCCGACTCGACCGTGGTTGGGTCGTCGCCTCGGAAACCGCAGCCTTCGACATCGTCGGCGCCTCTTTCGTGCGGGATATCGAACCTGGCGAACTGCTGGCCATCGATGCCGACGGGGTCCGCTCGACCCACTTCGCGGCGCCGACTCCCAAGGGCTGCATCTTCGAGTACGTCTACCTCGCGCGCCCCGACAGTGTCATCAACGGGCGCACGGTTCATTCCGCGCGAGTCGAGATCGGCCGCCGCCTGGCGCGTGAGCACCCCGTCGACGGTGACCTGGTCATCCCGGTACCAGAGTCGGGCACCCCGGCCGCGGTTGGCTACGCCCAGGAATCGGGAATCCCCTACGGGCAGGGCCTGATGAAGAACGCGTACGTGGGGCGGACATTCATCCAGCCGTCGCAGACGATCCGACAGTTGGGCATCCGCCTCAAACTCAACCCGCTGCGCGAGGTGATCCGCGGGAAGCGGCTCGTCGTCGTCGACGATTCCATCGTCCGGGGCAACACCCAGCGCGCCTTGATCCGCATGCTCCGCGAGGCCGGCGCCGCCGAGGTCCACGTGCGGATCGCCTCGTCGCCGGTGCGCTGGCCGTGCTTCTACGGCATCGACTTCGCCTCGCCGGCCGAGTTGATCGCCAACGGTATGGATGCCGACGAGCCGGAGGCCATGGTCGAGGGCGTGCGCCAGGCGATCGGTGCGGACTCGCTCGGATACATCTCGATCGATGAGATGGTCGCGGCGACCGAACAGCCGGGCTCGCAACTGTGCAAGGCCTGTTTCAACGGTCAGTACCCGATCGCGCTACCCACCGAGACCGCGGTGGGCAAGGCGGTCCTCGAGTCGCTGCGGGGCGCGCCGGGAGTCGATCCGCTCACCGTCGCCAATGACAACGTCAGCGCCGTGATGCGCCCCTGAGCAAGTCGGGTAGCGTAAACGACCGTCCCCGCTTTCTTCACCAGGAGTTCCGCCATGTCCACACGTGACTCGGCCCCGTTGCCCCCGCTGAACGCCTCCTACGCGGCGGCGGGTGTCGACATCGACGCCGGTGAGCGTGCGGTCGAATTGATCAAGCCGCACGCCAAGCGGGCCTCGCGACCGGAGGTGCTCGGCGGGATCGGCGGATTCGCCGGACTGTTCGCACTCAAGGGCGGCTACCGTGAGCCGCTGCTCGCCGCCTCCAGTGATGGTGTCGGAACCAAGCTGGCAGTCGCGCAGGCGATGGGGCGCCACGACACGGTTGGACGCGACCTCGTCGCCATGGTCGTCGACGACCTGGTCGTCTGCGGTGCCGAACCGCTGTTCCTGCAGGACTACATCGCTATCGGCAAGGTGGTGCCGGAGACCGTTGAGCAGATCGTCAAGGGGATCGCCGACGGCTGTGTCGATGCCGGGTGCGCCCTGCTGGGCGGCGAGACCGCCGAGCATCCCGGACTCATGGAGGATGGCCACTACGACATCTCCGCGACCGGGGTCGGTGTGGTGGAGGCCGATGCGGTGCTGTCGGCCGACCGAGTCCGCCCGGGTGACGTCGTCATCGCCATGGGTTCGTCGGGTCTGCATTCCAACGGCTATTCGTTGGCCCGGAAGGTCCTGCTGGACTGGGGCCACATGGATCTGCACGGGCATGTGGAAGAACTCGATCGCACGCTCGGGGACGAATTGCTGGAGCCGACGCGCATCTACGCGCGCGACTGCCTGGCACTTGTCGCCGAAGCCGATGTGCGTACCTTTGCCCACGTCACCGGAGGCGGACTCGCCGACAACCTATCGCGCGTACTGCCGCCGGGTGTCACCGCCGAGTTGGACCGGTCGAGCTGGTCGCCCGCGCCCATCTTCGCGCTGATCTCGCAGCGGGGCCGGGTCGAGCGTGACGAGATGGAGCGCACCTTCAACATGGGTGTCGGAATGGTCGCGATCGTCGCCCCCGAGGACACCGACCGCGCGCAGGCGGTATTGACTGCGCGCCACGTCGACAACTGGGTGCTGGGCACCATCAAATCCGGCGATCGCCACGGATCAGGGAAGACCGGTATCGCGAGCCTGGTTGGGGAGCATCCCCGCTTTTAGGTGATTGCGGGCGCTGAGGAGCCGGGGCCGTCCTCGCACGTGGTGGTACGTCTTGCCGCAGCGGTTCTGTCGGTGCCAAAAGTTGCCGCGACGGCCAATCCTCGCGGGCTGCACCTTAACAGCTACCTCGGTGACGGGTACGTCACCGCCACATTTATGCCGTGGCCCGAGCATGACAACGGGTTGGGTTTCCTCAACGGCGGTATCATCGCCACCCTGCTCGACTGCCACTCGGCCGCAGCCGTCCTGAATGAGGCCTCGCTGCAGGGATGGGCTGCTCCGCCGGGCGCTTTGCTCCCCTTTGTAACAGCCGGCATAGATGTCCGCTATCTGCGCCCCAGCCCGCTGGACAGTGCGGTCGAACTCCATGCCGTCGTCACCAAGTCCACCGAAGCTGAAATCGTCTGCGACGCCGAGCTGCGATACGACGACAAGACTCGCGCCACCGGTCACGCGGTCTGGAAACGCTGGCGATCTCGCTGATGCTCGTGTGCCCATTTGCGCCACTCGGCCGACGAGCGGTCTGCGTGCACCGCATCGGGCAGCCCGTCCACAGCGCAGATGGACCTCCGGACGGGATGGTCCGCGGTCAGCTCAGACGCTGGGCGTCAAGCGTGCTTCCATTCATCTTCGTCCGCCCAGCTGTCCGCCGGGTTCGGTTGGCGGGGATCTTCACCACCGGAAAGCTCGCGCTGCAGGCTGTCCAAGTCGGTTTGGGGTGAAGAGTATTTGAGTTGACGAGCAACCTTCGTCTGCTTGGCTTTTGCCCGGCCGCGGCCCATCTGGGACCCCCTCGCACACTGCCGGGGCGGCCACAATCCGCTGGTGGCGGCCCCGTGCTTCCGTAGGAATATCTGTCGTGAACCCTAGTCTAGCGCGAACCGTCACCGAATGGCGCCACCGGGCACCACAACGTGATTGCGTGGACAATCATTACCCCTTCCGGAGCCGGTCAATCGCTTCCCGGCCAGCCTGGGGATGGCCGTCGGCGACCACGGAATCCGGGTCGACGCGGGCGGCAACCGGCTCGCCATCAGTCGTCGCGGCCAGCTCAATCGTCTCGTTGACACCGCGCTTTACCAGCGCCAATGCGATCAGTCCGAGCTCGAAGTGGTCGATGACGCTGCCGATCCGGCCCACCGGCCGGCCGGCCGCGGTGAGCGGGTCGCCGGTCTGGGGTCGTGCGTCGGTGCTGCCGTCGAGATGAATCAGCACCAGATGACGTGGTGAGCGGCCCAGGTTGTGTACCCGCGCCACCGTCTCCTGGCCGCGATAGCAGCCCTTGTCGAGGTGGACTGCGCCCTGTTCCTCGCGCGACCCGATCCAGTGGACCTCGTGGGGGATGGTGCGGTCGTCGGTGTCGACGTGCACGAGTGGGCGTCGTGCGGCGATGCGGTGCGCGTGATAGGCCCATGAGCCGGCCGGGACGGCACCCGCGTCGACCAGGGAGTGCCAGCGCTGTTGCGCTTCGGACTCCGGGACCACGAGATCGACAACGGGCAGCGATCGGTCCTCGCCGATCGGCGGCATGATGCGCCAGAATCCCAGCGGTTCGTCGTCGTGGTGCAGTTCGGGCAGGTCGCCCGCATCGTAGACCGCGGCACCGGCGGGTATCTCGAGCAGCTCGGCGATCGCACCGGTGCGCGCGGTGCCGCCGACGAGAGTCAGCACGCACATGTCGGCGCGGGGCGCCGGGGCCGCCTTGGCCCAGAAGACCATCGAGGTGAGGAAGGCGGCGAGTTCGGCGCCGCGCGGGCCCGGGGTGTCGATCCAGGTGACCCCGTCGATGTCGGTGAGCACGAAATGCTCGACGATGCGCCCGTTCAGGTCGAGAGACAGGTTTTCGGCACTGTGCCGATCGGGCAGGTCGGAGATGAACTGGCTCGAAATCGTATGCAGCCACGAGAGTCGTTCCTCGCCTGACACCTCCAGCACGGCACGATCGGAACGGTCGACGATGATGGTGCTCGTTGTCGCGGCGCGCTGCTCGCCGAGCGGATCGCCATAGTGCCAGGCGACCTGCCGCGAGGCATCGTCATGCCCGTAGACACCGGCCGGCTCGGCGACCGCACCGGATGTGCTCGCATCGAGGTGACTGGTGAGGATGACCGATTGATTCACAACTCCCAGCGTACCGAGTGGGGCGCCTTCGTCCGGGGCCGACCGGGCGGCGCGGCTTCGTCGCAGAGGCGGAGCCGGGGCCGGGGCCCACGATAGCCTTGCGGCATGGTCACCACTGTCCTCTTCGACGTCCATCGGGGCCGCTGCGATCCGCAGCGGCCGCAGGTCTATGCCGACGACCTCTCGGTGGTGCGGGGCGACGGGGTCTTCGAGACGTTGCTGGTCCGCCACGGGGAAGCGTGCAACCTGGCGCGCCACCTGGCGCGGTTTCAGGCCGGGTCCGTCCGCATGGAGCTGCCGCGGCCGGTGATGGCCGCCTGGGACGAGACGATCAACGCGGCGGTCGCCGCATGGACGCTGGCCAACGGAGACATCGACGGTCTGATGCGCCTGGTCTACACCCGTGGCCGCGAGGCGGGGCCGGCCGGTTTGGATGCTCCGGACCGGACGACGGCGCTGGTGATGATTGTGGCGGTCGGGCCCGGCGCTGCCCGGGCTCGCGCCGACGGTGTCGAGGTGTGCCTGCTCGACCGTGGCTACGCCGTGGATTTCGCCGCGCGCGCGCCGTGGCAGTTGATCGGCGTCAAGACGCTGAGCTACGCGGCAAACATGGCCGCGCTGCGGCATGCCGCGGCCAACGGCTTCCACGACGTCGTCTACACGTCGTCGGACGGGCAGGTGCTGGAGGGGCCGCGGTCGAGCGTCGTCGTGCTGCGGGGCAGGACGATGCGCACGCCCCCCGCCGAGTCGGGGATTCTGCCAGGGACCACCGTGGCCGCGATCTTTGCGCTCGGGCGCCGGGAGGGGTGGGAGTGCGCCGATGGGCCGCTGACGCCCGACGACCTGCGGTCGGCTGATTCAGTGTGGCTGTGTTCGTCGGTGACGATCGCGGCGCGGATCACCCGGATCGACGACGCCGTCGTGTCGTTCGACGGTTCGGCCCGCCTCCATGCGGTGCAGTTCGCCGAACTGGCCGCGCGCGCGGTGGTCGGGGCTTAACCTCGGCGGTGGATTACTCGAGTGACGAGCGACACCCCGATCAGGGACCGGGGTCCCTTGTTTCAAGTGAATAGTGCGCAGTAGTTTTGACCGCGTCTACTAGCCTTCGTAGTAGTCAGCCCGTTTCAGCTCCAGCCCAGCAGATGAGGCAAACGCATGGATGTCGTCGACATATCCCGGTGGCAATTCGGTATCACCACCGTCTACCACTTCGTTCTCGTGCCGTTGACCATTGGGCTGGCCCCGATGATCGCGGTGATGCAGACCGTCTGGTACGTCACCGGCAACGAGGCTTGGCTGCGCGCGACCAAGTTCTTCGGCAAGCTCTTCCTGATCAACTTCGCGCTCGGCGTCGCCACCGGCATCGTCCAGGAATTCCAGTTCGGCATGAACTGGAGCGAGTACAGCCGTTTCGTCGCGGACGTGTTCGGTGCGCCGCTCGCGCTCGAGGGGCTCGTGGCCTTCTTCGCCGAGTCGACGTTCATCGGTCTGTGGATTTTCGGCTGGGGCCGGCTGAGTAAACGCGTCCACCTGATTTGCATCTGGATGGTGGCGTTCGGGGTAAACGCTTCGGCATACTTCATCCTCGCAGCGAATTCGTGGATGCAGCACCCCGTCGGCGTCGAGTGGGACACCACGCGCGGCCGGCCGGCCATGAACAACATCGTCGCGCTGCTGACCAACAACACGACCCTCGCGGCGTTCCCCCACGTGATCTCCGGAGCGCTGCTGACGGCGTCGACCTTCGTCGCGGCCATCGGCTGCTGGTGGATGGCGCGCGCATCGTGGCGCGCCCGTCAGCTACGGATTGCCGCCGAGACCAGCGGCGAGCGGGGCGAGTCCGCACAGGTCGAGACGACCACCGCACCGAGTCTCGTCGACGCGTCGCCCGAGCAACTCGACAAGGACGCGAAGGAGATGTGGCGCCCAGTCACCAGGTTCGCCCTATGGCTGACCATCGCCGCCGGCGTCGCGGTGATCATCAGTGGCGACTTCCAGGCGCAGATCATGTTCAAGCAGCAGCCGATGAAGATGGCGGCCGCCGAATCGCTGTGTGACACCGAACATCGGGCCGCCTTCTCGATCCTCTCGATCGGACGGCAGAACAACTGCGACAACATCACGCACGTGATCGCTGTACCGGGCATGCTGTCCTTCCTTGCCGACCACCGATTCGACACCGAGATCAGAGGGGTCAAGGACCTGCAGAAGGAATACGAGCAGAAGTTCAAGGACAACCCCGCCCACAAGGGCCAGAACTACGCGCCCAACCTCTTCGTCACCTACTGGTCGTTCCGCGCGATGATCACGTGGGCGCTGGGCTCGGTGCTCGTCGCGCTCGGCGGACTGTGGCTGACCCGCCGCGGCCGGGCGGTGACGTCCAAACGCTTCGGCTTCTTCGCGCTGCTGATGATCCCGACGCCGTTCCTGGCGAACTCGTCGGGCTGGATCTTCACCGAGATGGGCCGTCAGCCGTGGATCGTCGCACCGAACTGGGTCGATGACCGCGATCCGCTGCGCGTGTCCATGCTGGTACAACAGGGAGTCTCGAACAACTCGGCCAGCGTCGTGATGGGGTCGCTGATCGTGTTCACCCTGCTCTACGGCGCGCTCGGCGTCGTCTGGTTCGCGCTGCAACGCCGCTACATCCGGGAGGGCCCGGCCGCCCCGGGCCATGAAGAACAAGCACTCGAGAAGTCCGACGACGACAAGCAATTGTCGTTCGCCTACTGATCCGCCTACGGGAGAGACGAGACGATCATGGGATTGCCCGAATTCTGGTTCATTCTTATCGCGGTGTTGTTCACCGGCTACTTCGTGCTGGAGGGTTTCGACTTCGGCGTCGGCATGTTGATGGGTTTGATCGGCCGCCGCGACGACAATAAGCGGCGCGCCATCCTCAACACCATCGGCCCGGTGTGGGACGGCAATGAGGTGTGGCTGCTGACCGCCGGCGGCGCGATGTTCGCCGCGTTCGGCGGTTGGTACGCGACGATGTTCACCGCGTTCTACATCCCGCTGCTCATTATCCTCGTGGCACTGATCGTGCGGGTGTGCGCGATTGAATGGCGCGGCAAGATCAACGATTCGCAGTGGCGAACCGCCTGGGACTGGTGCATCGCGATCGGATCCTGGGTCCCGGCGCTGTTGTGGGGAGTGGCCTTCGCGAACGTCGTGCGCGGTCTGCCGATCGACGCCAGCGCGCAGTTCACCGGCACCTTCTGGGGTCTGCTCAACCCATACGCCCTGCTGGGCGGTGTGACGACGCTGCTCGTATTCCTCACCCACGGTGCGGTGTTCCTCTCGCTCAAGACTGCGGGCGAGCTGCGCGCGGAGTCGATGGTGTGGGCGTCACGGTTGTCGATCGTCATGACTGCGGTCGCGGCTGCTTTCCTGCTGTGGACACAGTTCGCCTACGGCAAGGGCTGGACCTGGGTGCCCGTCCTCGCCGCCGCTGTCGCGGCAATCGCCACGGTGGCGTTCACGTGGACCAAGCGGGAAGGGTGGGCATTCGGCGCCACCTCCATTGCGATCATTCTGACGATCGTGACCCTGTTCGGCTGCCTGTACCCCGCGGTGCTGCCGTCGACGACTAATCCGGCGTACAGCCTGACCATTGCGAACACCTCGTCGAGCCACTACACGCTGGTCATCATGACCTGGGCGGCGGCTCTGATCACCCCGATCGTCGTCATCTACCAGGGTTGGTCGTACTGGGTGTTCCGTGCGCGGATCTCCGCCGATGCGATCCCGCCGTCGGTCGGGCTGGCATCGTTGCGGGGGTGAGCGCCACCCCCGACGGCTCGACCCGGGATAGTCGGGCGCCCCTGGACCCACGACTGCTGAGGCTGTCGCCGGCGGCGCGGCGCTACCTCGGCGTGACCGTGGGGGCCGGGCTTCTGACCACGGTGTCGGTCGTCGTCGTCGCCTTCGCGGTCGCGTCGATTCTGTCGGAGTTGGTGACCGGCTCCACCGACTCGGTGCGCATTACCCACCTGCTGTTGCTGGTAGGCGGTTTCGCCGTACAGATCGCGACGACCTACGCCAGCCAGCGCTATGCGCAGCGCGCCGCCGCGTCGGTGATCGGCGAAGTCCGGAACGACGTCCTCGGTGTGCTGACCGACCCGGCGCGTACCGAGGCGCGACGGCTCGTGGCAGTGCGCGGGCGGGCCACAACGGTACTGTTGCGCGGCCTCGACGACCTCGGACCCTACCTGTCCGGCTATGTGCCGTCGCTAATCCTGGCGACCACGCTCACACCGATCGTGATCGCCGTGATCGCCGCCGTCGACCTCGTCTCGGCAGGCCTGATCGTGCTGACGATTCCACTGATCCCCATCTTCGGGATCCTGATCGGCTTGATGACCCGTGACCGGACTCAGGCGAAGCTCAACGCTACCGCCCGCCAGCAGTCGATGCTGCTTGATTTGATCGCCGGCATTCCGACGCTGCGCGCCGTGCACCGCGCGCAGGGCGCTGCCAAGCAGGTGGAGGAGTTGGGTACGTCGTGGCGCCGCTCGACGATGAGCACGCTGCGCGTTGCCTTCTTGTCCGGCGCATGGCTGGAACTGATGGCGACACTGTCGGTGGCACTTGTCGCGGTAAGCATCGGTCTGCGCCTCGTCTACGGCGAGATGTCGCTGTTCGCCGGGGTGCTCGCCCTGGTCCTCGCGCCCGAGGCATTCCGGCCGTTGCGCCAGGTCGGGGCCGCCTTCCACGACTCGGCCGACGGGGTGGCCGCGACCAACGATGCGTTCGCCCTGGTGGCTGATGCCCCTGCCGGTACCAATGGGAATGGTGACGGCAGCGCGGCGACGACCGCTCCGGTGGTGCTGAGCGGCGCTGAGATCACCTTCGCCGGTGTCGGCGTGCGGGCCCGCGACGGGTGGGCGCCGCGCGCCCTCGACGTCGTCTGCGTGCCCGGCACGATCACCGTGCTGACCGGGCCCAACGGATCGGGCAAGTCGACGGCGCTGGCAGCCCTGATGGGACTGGTCCGCCTCGACGCCGGCGTGATCGTCGTCGACGGTCACGAGCTTTCGTCGGCGCAGCGCACCGCGTGCCAGCCGCAGATGGCGTGGTTGCCGCAGCATCCGGCGATCGTGCCCGGCACAGTCGCCGACAACCTCGAGCTCTACGGTTCGCTCGATCCGATCGCATTGGCCGTTGCGGCCCGGGCAACCGGCTGGGATCGTGTGGCGCACGAGGTCGGCGGCGGCGCCGATGTCGGCGCAACGATGCTCGGCGAGGGTGGCGTCGGGTTGTCGGCCGGTCAGCGTCAGCGGTTGGCGCTGACCCGGACCCTGGCCCGCGACGTGCCCGTCCTCGTCCTCGACGAGCCGACCGCCCACCTGGACGTGAAGGCCCGGGAAAGAGTCGTCGCCGAGGTGGCGGCCCGGGCGCAGGCCGGGGCGACCGTGATCGTCGCCGCCCACCGTGCCGATTGGCTTGATAGCGCTGACCTGGTCGTCGACCTGGGTGCGGCGGTGTCCCGGTGACGGCGTGGACGAGGAGCGACCCGGTCTGGCGGGTGCTCGGTGCCCTCGACATTCGGCGCCGCGGGTTTGCGCTGTCGGTGGCGTACGGAGTCGGCGGCTCGCTGAGCGCGCTGGGATTGGCCGCACTGTCCGCATGGTTGATCACCCGCGCCTGGCAGCAGCCACCAATCTTGTCGCTGTCGGTGGCGATCACCGCTGTGCGCGCTCTGGGTATCACCCGTGGGCTGTTCCGCTACCTGGAGCGCGTGGCCAGCCACGACGTCGCCCTGCGCGCCATGGCGACTGCCCGGGAGAAGGTGTATCTGGCGCTGGTGAACGGCAACGCCGCCACAACTGTTTCGATTCGTCGCGGCGACCTGCTCGCGCGAACCGGCGCTGACATCGACGAAATCGGCGACGCCGTCGTCCGCGCGGTACTTCCCGCGGCAGTCGCCGCCGTCACCGGCGTCGTCGCGGTGACGATCATGGCATTCGTCTCGCCGGGCGCGGCGGCGGTCCTGGCCCTCGCGCTGCTCGTCGCCGGGGTCGCGGCCCCGGTGCTCGCGTCGCGCGGTGTCGCATCGGTCGCGTCGGCAGCGGTGCGCGGGCGCGCAGAGGTAGCCGAGTCGACGATGCTGTTGCTCGATCACGGTGCGGAGTTGACTGTGGCCGGCCGTCGAGCAGAGATTCTCGCCGATGTCTCGGCGGCGCAGGACCGGGTGGCCCGTGCCACCGATCGGGGTGCTCGACTGCAGGCGATGGCGGCCGCGGTGACGCCACTGGCCATGGGGCTGACCGTCGTGGCCGCCTGCCTGATCGGCATGTCACTGGCCGATGGCGGCACCCCGAGCCCGATGCGGTTGGGGGTGCTGATCCTGCTCGGCCTCTCCGCGTTTGATGCGATCACCCCGCTGGCCTCGGCTGGGGTCGCTTGGCAGCACAGTCGTGCTGCTGCGCGGCGAGTCCTCGATCTGGTTGGCGATCCGGCCGGGTGGGTAGCGGATTCGGCGGCGGCGGCCGACGTGCCGAGGCACCGCGGTCCGGTGGTCCTCTCGGCGGCGGACCTGGCGTGGGGCTGGCCAGGGGGGCCACCGCTCGGTGGCCCGCTGAACCGGTCTTTCGGGCCCGGTGACCGGGTTGCCGTCGTCGGCCCGAGCGGATCGGGCAAGTCGACCCTAATGTTGACGCTGGCGGGCCTTCTCGAGCCGCGGTCGGGCACGGTGTCGGCCCACGGGGCCGACGCGGCTGCCGTCGACCTCGCCGCGGCAACGCTGTACTGCGCCGAGGACGCCCACCTGTTCTCGGCGTCGTTGCGGGAGAATCTGCGCGTGGGCCGGGGTGATGCGACTCAGGACGAGTTGGTCGACGCACTGGGTGCGGTGGGCCTTGGTGAATGGCTCGCGGACCTGCCGGACGGGCTCGATACCCTGCTCGACGGCGGGACCGCAGCGGTGTCCGGTGGACAACGGCGGCGGATTCTGCTGGCCCGGGCACTGCTCAACGAGTCGCCGGTCGTGCTGCTCGACGAGCCGACCGAGCACCTAGATGCGGTGGACTCCGACGAGTTGCTGAACGCGGCGCTGGGCGGCTTGTTCGCGCCGGAGCGCACCGTGATCGTCGTGACGCATCACCTGCCGGCGGGCCTGGACGCCGACGTCGTGCTGTCGCCCCGCGCACCGGCCGCGTCAGCTTCGCATACCTCGCCGACTGGCACCTGACCCCCGCCGAGTGGGCGCCTCATTCCCGCCGAGTGGGCACCTGATTCCCGCCGAGTGGGCACCTGATTCCTGCCGAGTGGGCAGCTAGCCCGCATACCGGTCGAGCTTTGCCGACAATCGAGGAGTGAGCTCCCCGTCGACGAGTCGCTCTTCGACGTAGGCGAAGGACCCGTCCTCGGCGATGCCATAGAGGCGTTTGGCGCCATGTAGCTTGGGGGCGGTTGCCGAACTGACGAGTGCGTCGGTGGCCACTTCCCAGGCGGTCTGGCCGAGTGGCCGGCCATAAAGGAGTTCGATTGACCCCTCGGCGTGCGCCACGATCAGTTCGATGGAGTCATCCTCGCTTATCCGCCAGAAGCCGGACTCGCGGAACAGGGGAGCGATGAAGTCGCCCCGACTGTTGATCGTCCACGACCGCGTCTGCCAGTTGAGGAAATTCTGACCATCGTGACTCACGATGATCTGCTCGGCGTACCGAAGGTCGTCGCCGTCGTCGCCGAGGCCGTGTCCGACACCCTCACCGCGCCAGACTCCGACCATCGGAAGCAGCGCGAGCAGGCCCGAGTGCAGGTCGGCGCCCTCACGGAGGTTGGCTGTATCGCCGGGCAGCGGCAGATCGCCCCACGTCGGCAGATTGCGTGAACCAGTCGTCTCGGCGATCGAGGCCGCCTGGTCAATCGCCTCGTTGCCGGAACGGCTCACGACTCGTCGTTGATGAGGCGGTAGACGGCGTACAGGCCGAACCAGGTGATCAGGATCGAGCACAGGACCAGCAGTGCGGTGAAGAAGTGTTCCACGACGCTGAGTCTAACCGGTTGGAGTGGTGTTTGGGTCACCGGTGTGGCGGGGGTGGATGGTCGTCGCGATCACTGCGGTTGGGCAGCGATGACAGGCGGCTCCGCATGCGCAACTCTCCTTCCGGTACGCACCGTGCGACGCGATAGCCGACTACCTGACCGACCTGGGCGAGCACCGTCAGGTGGAGCTGCTCGCTCGGCAAGCGCAACTCCTGGACCCGACCGTGTCTGCACAGAAGCGCCGACCCTCGTCGGGTGTCTCTTCTCGAGACTGCCCGTGAATTGATGTCCAGGCACGGCTCGGCTGATCCCGACGCCGATTCTCGACGACTGCTCGCCCCACTTGGGGCGTCGTGATTTGCGGCGATCCATGGTTCAGCCGATCCCGCGGCCGACACCCGGGCACTGGTTCGGGTCCTGTCCGGCATTGCGTTGAGAGAGATCAGAAACCGCCGTGGCGGCCGGTGCCGTCGTGGAACCGGTTCGCGCCGGCGATGGTCTCGCCGCTGGCGATGGCGTCCAGACCACCGCGGAACTCGGCGCGCATACCGTCGTCTAAGGCGAGGCGAGGTCCCACTGTTGGTACGCACTTGCGCGGTCCGGCGAGCATGCACGTCTGGGGAAATGCGGCGATCTCGCGGGCAAGATCCTGTGCCGCCATCAACGCCTGACCCATCGCGAGCGCTTCGGCGGCGCCGACTGTGCGTCCGGTGAGACTCAAGTCGAGTGCTCGGCCCTGGCCGATGATGCGCGGCAGGCGCACAGTTCCACCGTCGATCAGCGGGACCCTGAAGCGCCGACAGAACACGCCGGTGATGGCATCATCGGCCAGCACCCGCAGATCGGCGAGTAACGCGAGTTCGAGCCCGCCGGCGACCGCGTAGCCTTCGATCGCGGCGATGAGCGGCTTGGTGAGATGCATTCGACTTGGGCCCATGGGTGCGTCGCCGTCCGGCGCGAGTCGGTTGACCCTCGCGCCTCTCTCGGCCACCGCGCTCAAATCGGCGCCAGCGCAGAACGTGCCGCCTGAGCCGGTGAGCACCGCTACCCGCGCCTCGTCGTCGGCTTCGAAAGTTCGGAACGCGTCGGCCAGGAGCCCGGCGGTTCGACGACAGGCCTATTCGACGGGAATGTGGTGCCCACTCGACGATTTCCAATGCCCACTCGGCGATTCGGTAGGCTCGGAACTGTCGACAATCGACACCGGACGAGGGGCGCCGTACCCGGCCCGCGACAAGACGGCGTAGTCGAGGTGCATTGTGGCGTGGTTGATCTTGGTCTTGTCCGGAGTCCTGGAAGCAGTCTGGGCAATAGCGCTGGGCCGCTCGGACGGATTCAGCCGTCTCGGTCCGACCGTGCTCTTCGGAACCGCGCTCGTCGTGTCGATGGCCGGACTTGCGTACGCGATGCGCAGTCTTCCGACCGGAACCAGCTACGCCGTGTGGGTCGGAATCGGTGCGGCGCTCACCGTCGCGTACGGAATGGTCAGTGGAACCGAGCCGGCTTCGGTGGCCCGGGTCGTGTTCATTCTCGGGATTGTCGGTTGTGTTGTGGGGCTCCAGCTCATCAGCTAGCCAGTGCCCAGTCGGTGGAGTTGAGGTGCCCAGTCGGTGGAGTTGAGGTGCCCACTCGATGGAAAGGCGGGGCCCCGCACCTGCTGGTGCGGGGCCCCGCCGTTGTTCCGGCTGCCTGGTGCTACTTGACCACCGTGATGGTGTTCGAGTGGACGCCCGGGCCTTCCGGCGTGACGATCACGTCGCCGTTGCCCAGCGAACTGAGCGCGCGAAGCGTCCAAGTGCCCGGCGCCGCGAAGAAGCGGAAGTCACCGGTACCGCTGGTGACGACCTCGGCGGTGAACTCACCGGTCGAGTCGAGCAGGCGCACGAAGGCACCGGGAACCGGCGCGCCGCTGCCATCGGTGACCTGCCCGGTCAGGACCGTCTCCTTCTCCACATCGACACCGGCCGGCAATTGCTGTCCCTGCTTGGGGGCTCCGCACATGATTACTGACCCTCTCCGAGCTCGACGGGCACGCCGACCAGCGAGCCGTACTCGACCCAGCTGCCGTCGTAATTCTTGACGTTCTTCTTGCCCAGCAGTTCGGTGAGGACAAACCAGGTGTGGCTCGAGCGCTCGCCGATGCGGCAATAGGCAATGGTGTCGATGCTGTCGTCGAAACCCTTGTCGGCGTACAGCGCGGTGAGCTCGTCGTCCGATTTGAAGGTGCCATCCTCATTCGCGGTGGTCGACCACGGGATGTTGATCGCGCCGGGCACGTGGCCGCGCTGCTGCGCCTGCTCCTGGGGAAGGTGGGCGGGCGCCGAGATCTTGCCGCTGAACTCGTCAGGGCTACGGACGTCGACCAGGTTCTTGATGCCGATGGCCGCGATGACCTCGTCGCGGAACGCGCGAATGCTGGTGTCGGCGGGCTTCGCGACATAGGTGGTTGCCGGGCGCGTGACGGTATCAGCGCTCAGCGGACGGCCATCGAGCTCCCACTTCTTGCGACCGCCGTCGATCAGCTTCACATTCTGGTGGCCGTAGATCTTGAAGTACCAGTAGGCGTAGGCCGCGAACCAGTTGTTGTTTCCGCCGTACAGGACGACGGTGTCGTCGTTGGCGATGCCGCGCTCGGAGAGGAGCTTTCCGAATTGCTCGGCGTTGAGGAAGTCGCGGCGCGGCGAATCCTGCAGGTCCTGCCTCCAGTCGAGCTTCACGGCGCCGGGGATGTGCCCGCCGTCATAGGCGGAGGTGTCTTCGTCGACCTCGACGAAGACGATCCCCTCGGTGTTGAGGTTCTGCTCAGCCCAATCGGCGCTGACCAGGACATCGTTGCGTGCCATGGTGGTTCCCTTTCACATGGTTGGAAATCAATGGGGGAGTGGAACGGGAGGTTCCGGGGTGATGACGGCCGTGTCGATCAAGCCCGAGAAGGGGCTTCGGGGAGCACGAGAGGTCTGGAGAAGAATCCGCTGCCGCCATCGTCAGGTGGTGGCGCGTGGGCGACCACCGGCTAGCGACAGCAACAGGCCGCGAAACGACAGAAGTCGATCGCGTAGCGGCGAGTGAGCATGAGCTCTCGGCCTGATTGCATGCCATCGACGATACAACAGCGCGCTGCGATGTTCAGAACTGGTCCGGGGCAACGGTCATCGCGGGAGCTGTTCCGCTGATGACGATGTCGCTGCCGGCGCTGTTGGCCGTGGTCGGCGGAATGCCCCACGGCAGTCTCGGGTACGGCACGCGGGCACTGAAGCGCGCCAGCACCGCCCGCTCGAACTCGGCGGGTACCGTGCCGTCGGCATGTTCCTCGGGCCCGAGATAGAAGCCGGTCGCGACGATGACGAGATCGCCCTCGACCACGGACAGATCGACGGTGACACTCACCTTGGCATGGGTGCCGGCGAACTCGTGCGCCGACGGCGGGTAGCGCCCGTCGGTACGCGGGCTCGGGCGACGCGGCGGCAGCGATACGGTGCCGGTGAGTAGCACCCCCGAGGTCCGTTCGAGAAGTCCGTCGCCGGGGCCGCCACCACCCGCCTTGTTCGTCGGCGCCGGGGTGTTGACGGCGAGGTCGGTGATGTCGAGCAGCCGGCCGAGGTTGACCGAATCGAGCTTCGCATAGGCATCGACGCCGGTGACCTCGATGGGACTTCCGCCGTGCCACCGGTCTGCCGTGCTGGCGCGCACCGACGCGGCGCGGATTCCGATCTCGGCGTAGCACCGGGTCGTGGCACAGGTCTGCGGCACGTCGCGCAGATCAGCCGGGCCGGCGATGGCCACACCGCGCGCAGTGATCACCAGACCGGGGAAGTCGCCGCGGCGGGCGTATGTCGAAAAGGGGAATCCGCCCAGCGTCACCTCCGGTTCGTAGGTGATCCGCGGCGATGCGAGCAGCGCCGTCGCCAACCTGCGCTCGCTGTGTGCCGCGCGCACCGTGTCGACTGTCACCAAGCCGCCGAACAAGGCGATGACCAGCACAGCGACGGCCGCGACGGCGAATCGTCGACGACGTGGAGAGTCAGCGATGTGAACTGCGGGTGTCATCAGCGTTATTCTTACATCCGACCCCGCTGCCGCCGTTGTCAGTGCGGGCGCCTTCGTCGGCGCCCGACCGCCGTCGCTGCCATTCTCGGCTCCGCGACCTGACATTAGATGCGGAGTGCATGATGGACATCTTGCTCCTGACCTCCCACCCAGATCCCGGTTCGGTCCTGCCCTCACTGGCACTGTTGGCGCACACCGTGCGGGATGCGCCGGCCGATGTGTCGGCGCTCCTCACCACCGAGTCTGCGCACGCGGTACTCGTCGACGCACGCACCGACCTGGCCGCTGCGCGCAATCTGTGCCGCCTGCTCGCCAGCACCGCGGCGGTTCCCGTGGTGGCCGTCCTCACCGAAGGCGGCCTGATCGCGGTCAACGCGGAGTGGAGCCTCGACGATTTTCTGCTGGCCGACACCGGGCCGGCGGAGCTCGACGCCAGGTTGCGGATGTTAACCGCGCGCCGCATCCCCCCGCGAGCGGAGGAGGCCGGGTCGACCCTGGTCCTCGGCGCCGTCTCCATCGACGAAGAGACGTACACCGCACGCCTGCGCGGCAAGCCGATGGATCTGACCTACAAAGAGTTCGAACTGCTCAAGTACCTCGTTGCGCACGTCGGGCGCGTGTTCACGCGAGCGCAACTGCTGCACGAAGTCTGGGGGTATGACTATTTCGGTGGCACCCGCACCGTCGACGTGCACGTGCGACGGTTGCGCGCCAAGCTTGGTCCCGACCACGAGGCGCTCATCGGCACGGTCCGCAACGTTGGCTACAAAGCGGTGCGCCCGGCGCGTGGCCGGGGTGCGGAGTCCGACGACGACCTCGGTGCTGATGAGATACTCGACGGACAGACTGCCGCACCGTAGCCGCGGTCGGGAAGGTCGAGGGTGACCCAGATCGTCGAGCCGCAGCAATTGTCCGACGAGGAGCAGCGGGCCGTTCGGGCGATGCTCACCGCAGCGCTCGTAGGCGATGGGGTAGAGGCCCTGGGGGAGGCGCCGGTTGCCCTTCTGGGCAGTTCGCGGCCCACCGTCTCGCACCTTCTGGCGGTCCAGGGGGGATCGCCGGTGGGCTACGCCTCGGTGCTGCCGGGACGCGACGGTGAGCCGGCCACGGTCGAGGCCGTCGTCGCCCCGGCGGAGCGGCGCCGCGGTATCGGTGCTGAACTGATCGCGCGGGCGCTCGAGTCCGGTGGTCCGGGTGCCACCGTGTGGGCGCACGGCGATCTGCCCGCGGCGCGGGCGGTGGCGACCAGACTTGGCCTGCACGCCCGGCGCGAGCTGCTTCAGCTGCGGCGCGGCCTCGGATCCGGCAACCCGCTACCACCGCTGACCGAGCGGGCCGACATCGCGCTGCGCACCTATGCCGGCGCCGCCGATGACGCGGAGATTCTGCGAGTCAACAATGCGGCCTTCGACTGGCACCCGGAACAGGGTGGCTGGTCTGCCGGGCAGCTTGCCGAGCAGACCGCGGCGGCCTGGTTCGACCCGGCGGGGCTGTTTCTGGCGTGGGAGCCGCGCGCGGCGGGTGCGGAGCAGCTACTCGGCTTCCACTGGACGAAGATCCACGGTCCCGGGCTCGGTGAGGTCTACATCGTCGGGGTCGACCCGTCTGCCCACGGCCGCGGACTGGGCCGCCACCTGACGCTGGCCGGACTGCACTACCTGGCAGATCGGGTTCCGGTGGTCAGCCTGTATGTCGAGGGAGACAACACCGCTGCCCTGCGCATGTATGAGAACCTGGGATTCGAGCGATTCCGGGCCGACGTCGCCTACGGCGGTTAGGTTGTGTCGATCAGTTGCTGCGGCGTCATACCGGTGGTCTGAAAGACGACGCGCCGGCCGATCAGCACAGCGTGATCGGCGAAACGCTCGTAGTAGCGCCCGAGAAGGGTCACGTCGACGGCGGCGGCGACGCCGTGCTTCCACTCGCGATCCATGAGAACCGAGAACAGATGTCGGTGCAGATCGTCCATCGCATCGTCGTCTTCTTCGAGTTGAAGTGCATGCTGGGGATCCTGCGATTCGAGCACTTCGCGGGCGGCATGGGCGAGTTTGACGGCCAGGCGACCCATTTCGGCGAAGTAGCCGTCGACTTCCTCGGGCAGCGCCTTGTTCGGATGCCGGCGCCGCGCGACCTTCGCGACGTGCAGGGCGAGCGCGCCCATGCGGTCGACGTTGGCCACGATCTGGAACCCGGTCACCGTGGCGCGCAGGTCGGCAGGCATGGGCGCCTGCTGGGCGAGGAGGGCGAACGCCCGCTTCTCGGCTTTGGCCGACAACTCGATCATCTGGTCGTGGTCGGTGATCACTTCCTCGGCGACCGGCAGGTTTGCCTGCAGGAGCGCCTGGGTGGCGCGGTCCATCGCATTGCCGGCCAATTCGCACATCTGGCCGAGCGTCCCGTTGAGCGCGGCTACCTGTTCCTGGTATGCGCTTTCCTTGTCGGACCGTTTCCGCATGGATTCACCCTACTGTGACCGCTGGTGCTGCCGGTCGACGCGTCCTATTCGCAGGTGGCGTCGCCGGCGTTGGTGACCGAGAGGTCGCTGGGCAGGTTCGCCTCGACGACGCGGGGCGGCAGTTGATCGGCGCTGATCGTCGTACCCGGAGTCGCGTAGGACTTCAGCGTCGACGAGGTCGTGTAATCGTCTCCGAGGATCAGTTCGACGCCCGACTTGACCGTCCGGTCGGATTGGATCTTCGCGCCCGGGAACATCCGTGCGACGGTGGCTGCCGCGTCGCGCTCACCGGGTCCGTAGCGGACGATTGTCGTGTCGACCTTCTCGCTCGAGTCCGCGATGCCGCGCACCTCGAATCCCTTCGGGGTCAGTTGCTCGCTGGCATGGGAGGCCAATCCCGAGGTGTTTGTGCCGTTGAGGATGCGGACGCCGACGTTCGACGGTGTCATCGCCAGCGCGTTGACCTTGCTCGGCGTCGACGGAGCCGGCGCGTGCTGATCGTTCTTGGCGTCGGCCTTGGTGGGTTTCGGCTTCGGCTTTTCGCCGGGCAGCGGCTCGTCGTTGATGATCGCGCTGAACAGTGCCTGGATGTCGTCGTTGCGCGGGATCTCGTTGTTCTGCCCGTCCTGGCTGGTACCCGAGGTCGGGATGGTGATGAAGGTGACGCGCCCGGCGTCGATGCCGCGCATCGAGTCCGCGAGGTTCAGCAGCGACTCGGTGTTCACATTGTCGACATAGGCGTTGCTGGTGAACGTGCGGGCCACCCGGTTGAGTTTGGCCGGGTTGGACAACACGTTGCTCGAGAGCGTTGAGCGCAGCAGCGAGGACATGAACAGTTGCTGGCGCTTGATCCGGCCGTAGTCGCCGTTGCCCTCGGTGGAGATCGTGCGGGCGCGGACATACTTGAGCGCCTTGCGGCCGTTGAGCTTCTGGCGGCCGGCCTTGGGTAACACGGTGCCGACTTCGTAGTCGTAGAGCGGAGTCGTCGAGCAGACCCACACGCCGCCGACGGTGTCGACGATCTTGCGGAAGGCGACGAAGTCCATGCCGATGAAGTGGTTGATGTTTAGGCCACTGATCTTTGTGATCGTCTTGACCAGGCATTTCGGCCCGCCTATCGCGTACACCGAGTTGAGTTTGACATCGTCGGTGGCGGGCACCCATTCGCCGGTATACGCACCCGTCTGATCGTTGAAGCCCTCGCATTCGGGGTGGTCGACGGCCAAGTCGCGCGGAAACGACACCGCGACGACACGACTGCGGTTCGCCGGGATGTTGATCAGGATGATGGTGTCCGAGCGGGACCCCTCGGTCTCGGCGGCATCGCCGGCGCCGAACTTCGAGTTCTTTCCCGCCCGCGTGTCCGTGCCGACGATGAGGTAGTTCTCGTCGCCGTACTGGTCCTGCTTGCCCTTGATGTTGTGGTCGTTGCCATCGATGGCTGAGACGGTGCGCCACGAGTTGTTGACCGAGCCGTTCATCGCCCAGGCCGTCCCCGTGCCCACGAGGGCGATGACGCAGGCCGCCGTCGCGGCAACGCGGCCGACGACGCGCGCATCACGGGCGAGGAGTTCACGACGGCTGCGGCCGGATCGCCCCTTCTTGACCACCATGTCGACCGGGTCGGGGGTGCGTTGCAGCGCCTGGTGGCGCGACTCGGTGCGGACGCGCCGGTTGGTGGCAGTGGCGGAGAGGTCGACCGGAGCGTTGCTGCGGCGGCGCACGACGGGGATGCGCTGGGTGACTTCGTCAGAGATCGGACCACCGTCGTCGACGGTCCGATAGACCGGTTGGCTCTGGTCCAACCATTGGGCCGTGGGGTGATCGGGGTGCGGTTGTGGCTGGCGCGGCGTCGCATCGAGCTGGTCCATCAGCTCGCGAACGGTGAGCCGGGACCGGGCGCGCACATAGCGATCCCGCATCGCGGGCTCGCGCAAGACGTTGGGATCCGGCTCAGCCGATCCGGCCGCACCAATCCATCCGTCGCCCGGGGGCTGCTGGCTCAACGGTTTTCCTTCACGTTCCTGGACGCACACGCGCCACATACCGGCTTTTCATGGTACCGACAGCACCTGAGAGCTTGCAGAGTCGCCGCCGGACTGTGACGCAAACCAAAGCGCCGCGTCACAGTGGCGTTATCGGACCGTGCCGGTCAGCCGCCCGAGTGCATCACGTCGGCGCCCCGCGGGACGGTGATGTCCTGTGGATCGTCGAGCCAGCCGTAGGGCAGCGACACCTTGCCCGGTGATCCCTGGCGGCCGCGCGGCCCGCCGGCGTCGACGGGAAACGGCACGTCGGGGTCGAGCTGCGCGATCAGACCAGCAAGCTCGGCGACGGTCGAGATCGCTGCGAAACTGCGCCGCAGGTCCCCGCCAACTGGGAATCCCATGAGGTACCAAGCCATGTGTTTGCGCAGGTCCCGAAGCCCGCGCTCTTCGCCGTGGTGTTCGGCGAGGAGAGTGGCGTGGCGGTGCATGATTGCGCCGACCTCGCCCAATCGCGGCGGGGTGGGGAGCGGTTCGCCGCGCAGGGCGGCCGCCAACTCGGCGAACAGCCACGGCCGTCCCAGGCACCCGCGGCCCACGACGACACCGTCGCAACCGGTGTGCGCCATCATTGCCACCGCGTCGTCGGCGCTGAAAATGTCACCGTTGCCCAGTACCGGGATCGTCGTCACGGCCGCCTTGAGCTCAGCGATCGAATCCCAATCCGCCTGGCCCGAATAGCGCTGCGCCGCGGTGCGCGCATGCAGGGCGATCGCCGCCACGCCGCCCTCTTCGGCGATTCGGCCGGTGTCCCGGAAGGTGAGGTGGTCGTCGTCGATGCCTTTGCGGAATTTTAGGGTGACGGGTACTCCGTACGGTTGCGCTGCGGTGACCATCGCGTCGACGATCCGGGCCAGTAAGGCGCGCTTATAGGGCAGGGCAGCACCGCCGCCGAGCTTGGTTACCTTGGGGACCGGGCAGCCCAGGTTCAGGTCGATGTGGTCGGCCCAGCCTTCGCCGGCGACGATCCGCACGGCCTCGCCCAGGTTGACCGGGTCCACGCCGTAGAGTTGCATGGAGCGGGGCGACTCGTCGTCGTCGAAACTCATCATGTGCAACGTCTTCTCGTTGCGCTCCACGATCGCCCGCGCGGTGATCATCTCGCAGACGTAGATGGCGTCAGCGCTGCCGAACTCGCGGCACAGGCGCCGATACGCCCGATTGGTGACCCCTGCCATCGGGGCCAAAACCACCGGCGGATCGACCCGAAAGGGGCCGATCCGCAGGGTGGAACTGTCGATGACGCCGGCGGTCAGGACGCCTGCTTCTCCCGCTTCGCCGCTTCGCGGGCCAGCGAACGATCGCGCATCTCCTCGAACCGGGTCGCGTCCTTGTCGAGCTGCTCGAGGAATGCCGAGAGCTCCTCGCGGGTCTTCTCGCCCTCGGGGCCGAAGTCGGTGCGACCGAACACATCCCATTTGCGCAGGACCGGCATGACAACTTCTTCGAGGTGCTGGCGCAGATCGTAGATGCCGTGCTTGGCCATCAGCACACCGTGCCGGCGGAAGTTCGGCATGCCCATACCCGGCATCTGGAAGTTGGTGACGATGTCGGTGACGGCCCGCAAGGTCTGGTCGGGGGAAAGATCCATCCCGGCGCCGCAGATGTTGCGGTAGAAGACCATGTGCAGGTTCTCGTCGGCGGCGATGCGCTGCAGCATGCGGTCGGCGATCGGATCGTCGCAGGCCTTGCCGGTGTTGCGGTGGCTGACGCGGGTGGCCAACTCTTGGAAGGTGACGTAGGCGACCGAGTGCAGCAGGCCGACCTCATCGAGGTCCCCGTACTCGTTGGTCAGGTCCTCCATGCGATCTGCCGCGACCAGTACCGGGTCATAGCCGTTGGTCATGTGGATCATTCGCGCCTCTTCGAGGGCGACGGGGTCGACGCCGCGCGTCACGACGAGGTAGTCGCGCATGGCGATGCCGTGACGGTTCTCCTCGGCGGTCCACCGGCCAACCCAATGCCCCCAGGCGGAGTCCATCGAGAAGTTGTCGGCGATGACGCGGTGGTAAGACGGCAGGTTGTCCTCGGTGAGGAGGTTGGTGATCATCGCGGCTTTGGCGACCTCGTCGAGCTGTGACTGCTCGGGGTCGTAGTCGGAACCGCCGAGCGCCGCATAGTTCCGGCCCTCGTCCCACGGAATGTAGTCGTGAGGATTCCAGTCGCGGGCCTGCTTGATGTGCCGGTTGACGTTGTCTTCGGCAACCGGAGCGAGTTCGCTTAGCAGCTCGAGCTGCGTGAGTACGCGTGCCATATTCTGGAACCTCCGAAGTGCTTTAGGGTCGGCCGAGCACTTGGCTCGGACATATTCGCCACCAAGCCTACGGCACGGCCAGCATCGACCCAAGTCACTCCGGGCAGGCGCGTTTGGCGCCTGCGCCGAGGCTATCGGCGGTCGAACATCTTCCCGACGGTGTCCATCCACTGCTGGGCGGGGGCGTCGATGGTGCCGAGCTCAGTGGCCTTCTGGCACCATTTCATTGCCGCCCGACCGAATAGCAGGGGGTTGTATACGTCTTCCTCACGGCTCCACAGGCCGGCGCCGGCGTAGGTGAGGATCGTGATGTTGGTCGCGGTGATGAGGGTTCCGTCCCCCGGATCCCGCATGGGGTTGTCCACCTCGAAGATCACCCGCGACGTCGACGGGTCGGTGACATGCCACAGCGACGGATACCCGGTCATATGGCTGCCGGGGAACGCATGCATAGTCTTGTTGACCCACGCGCGGATCGCTTCACGGCCCTTGAAGGTGCCCATGGCGTGCTCGACATAGTCGGCGTCCTCAGTGAATTGGTCGGCCCATTTGTCCCAATCGTGGGTCTGCGCGACCTCCGCGACAGTGGCCTGGAAGCCGGCGAACGCGCGGTCGAGTTCGGCGGCGGTGAAACGGGGGGTCACCTCGGTTGGCGGCATCGCTGCATCGTATCGGACAGCGCATACACTCCGAGGGGGCGAGATCGCGATATTTAGGCCGGGAGGGGCGCGCGTGTACCAGGTGGGCGATGAGATCGCGGGCTACCGGGTGGTCGGTGTGTTGGGCGCGGGCGGAATGGGCGAGGTTTACCAGGCCCAGCACCCGAGGCTGCCCCGTACCGATGCGGTAAAGGTGTTGCGGACGGCGCACCTTGCCGACGATGCGGTACGCCGCCGATTCGAACGAGAGGCGGACCTGATCGCCCCGATCGCACACCCCAACATCGTGCGAGTCTATGACCGGGGAGAGATCGGCGACCGGGGAGAGATCGGCGATTCGTTGTGGATCGCGATGGAGTGGGTGCCGGGCACCGACGTGGCGAAACTGTTGCGGAAACATCCCGGCGGGCTGAGCCGCGAGCAGGCCAGTGGGATCATCGCCGGTGTGGCGGCGGGACTGGACGCCGCGCATCGGCATGGGGTGACCCATCGGGACGTCAAGCCGGCGAACATCCTCATCACCCCCGGAGAGGCCGGCGCGGTCAAGCTGGGCGATTTCGGCATCGCTCGGGCGATTGAGGACGGCGGTGGTCTGACGGGGACCGGGATGGCAGTGGGGACGATGCGGTACGCCTCGCCCGAGCAGATCAGCGGTGGGGCCGTCGATGCGCGCAGTGATGTGTACTCGCTGGCGGCGACGACCTTCGAGCTGCTGACCGGAACACCGCCGTTCACCGCGGACAGCCTGAGCGGGGTGATGGCCGCACACATGTTCGCGCCGGTGCCGTCGGCGCACGAGCGCAATCGCGGATTGCCGTACGGAATCGACGCCGTGCTGGCCGTCGCCATGGCCAAAGACCCGGCTCAGCGGTATGGCAGCGCGGGTGAATTCGCGCGGGCGGTACTGTCGGCGCTGCATGAGGAGACCGGCGTGCGGACCCTCATCGGCGAATCGCCGCCGGAGATGTTGGGTGGCTCGCCACCGCGGGTGTTGGGTGGCTCGCCACCGGAGGTGTTGGGCGGCTCGCCACCGCGGGTGTTGGGTGGCTCGCCACCGGAGGTGTTGGGCGGCTCGCCACCGCGGGTGTTGGGTGGCTCGCCACCGAGTTGGCCGCCGGTGCCGAGCGGGCCCCACGGTCGGCGGCGCGGTTCACGCGGCCGCCGCATCGCGCTTGCCGGCGGCGCGCTGGTGGCCGCCGCGGTAGTGGGCGCGCTGACTGGGATGTGGCAGAACTCGGCCGCGGCGCTGGCGACCCCGGACCGGCCGGATACGACGATCACCAAGTACGCCGTCGACGTCGACTGGCAGCCGATCGACGGTGCCACCGAGTATGTGCTCAAGCGCGGCGAAACCGAGGTATACGTCGGGCCGGCCACCGCCTTCCGCGACCCGCTGCCGCTCCCGGGCGTCTACCAGTACTCGGTTTCGGCCCGCAGCCCCGGCGCACTCCCATCGCGCTTCTCGCTGAAGTCGAGCTCGGCGACGGTGTTTGCATCCTGGCGCCAGGCGCAGTGGATCGCCGACCTCTATCCCGACCTCGTGCCCGCATCCCCGTTGAGCACCAACGGCTTTGACCAGGTGGGCTGCTGGGCCAACGGGCCGGTCTATTTCGATCAGACCTCGCAGGAGACCATCACCTGCCAGAAGGTCGACGACATCACCGTCGACTTCGCGTTCACGATCTACGGCTTCCCCAACGATCCGCAGGGTCTTGCCGCCGCCAAACCGACACTCCTGCACCACACCGCGGGGCGTTCGTTCACCTCGGCGCAGGGTAATCGGGGGTCGGTCCATCGATACACGATGAACGACACCCGGTGCGCGGGAATCGATTTCGACGGCGAAAGGCGTGCGCTGACGGTGGTCGAGGTGTGCGTGGGCAAGGGAACCGTCGAGGATGCCGTGCGACTGGCGGAAAGGTTGCCGATGTGAGGAAGAGCCTTTCGTGGCGGACCGCTGCGGTGGCGGGTGCCGCGCTGGTGACGGCGCTCGTCGTGTACGCCGGCGTGCGCCTGCTGTCGCCGGGACCGTCGGCGCCGCCAGCGCCGTCGGCGTTACGCGCAACCGTCGGGGTGGGGCAGGTCAACGTGCAATGGCCACCCGTTGACCGGGCCGACACCTATGTCTTGTTGCGCGACGACCAGGTGGTCTACACCGGCCCGCAACCGCGCGGCGTCGACGCGACGGTCACCAAGGGCCGGCACACCTATCGGGTCCAGGCCAGCACCAACGGCGTTCCGTCACCGCTGAGTGAGCCGGTCGTCGTGACGGCCGGCGACGGGTGGGGGGTCGGCGCGCCGCTGGTCGCCATGCTGCCCAAGGTGCTGCCCGCGGCGCCGAAGGTTGACGGACCGTGGCGGGCGCTGCACTGTAACTGGCAGATCCGGCCCGGCCGCAATGAGTTGGGGCCGTCCGAACACGGGGCCGGGACGATTGGGATGCGGTACCGGCTCGTCTGCGGCGCCAACCTGACCGTGGCCCTGCACGCGATGTGGTTCTCGTCGAAGGATGCCGTCGACGGCTACCTGAGCCGGATCACCCGCGATTCGGAGGCATTGCGGTGGAACCACGGTTCCGGCTTCTGGTACACCGCCAAGAACGAGGGCTACCTCAAGTTCGACGACCCGAAGCTGGCGCTGATCGTGCTCGGGGTCGGGCGTACCGACCACAAGACGACCCGCGCAGACTTCCTCGACCTCGCCAACGAGCTGCCGATCTGACCAGGCGACTGACTAGCCCAGGTCGTCGAGCCAGGGTTGCACCGAGGCGTCCGACGGTGAGCGCCAGTCGCCCCGCGGCGAGAGTGAACCACCGGAGCCGACCTTGGGCCCGTTGGGCATGGCAGAGCGTTTGAACTGGTTGGCCATGAACCGGGTGAGGAACACGGTCAACCAGTGCCGGATCGTATCGTCGTCGTACGTGCCCGACCAGGCCTGCTGGGCCAGGAAGGCGATCTTGCGCGGCCGGTAGCCGAAGCGAGTCAGGTAGTAGAGGTAGAAGTCGTGCAGCTCGTAAGGCCCGACGGTGTCCTCGGTGCTCTGGATCGCACCGTCCGCGCCGGGAGGAATGAGCTCGGGCGAGATGACATCGTCGACGACCTCGCTCAGCACCGCAGCGGTCCGCGCATCGTGCAGTTCGGTGGTGATCATCCACCGGATGAGGTGGCGGATCAGGGTCTTCGGCACCGACCCGTTGACGTTGTAGTGCGACATCTGGTCGCCGACACCGTAGGTGCACCAGCCGAGGGCGAGCTCGGAGAGATCCCCGGTGCCCAGCACGAGCGCACCGTGCTCGTTCGCCAACCGGAACAGCAACGACGTTCGCTGCCCGGCCTGCACATTCTCGAACGTGGTGTCGTAGACCTCCGCGCCGGCCGCGACCGGGTGATCGAGGTCGGCGAGCATCTGGCGGCACGCGGGCCGGATGTCCGTCTCGGCTCCAGTCACCCCGAGCGAGCCCATGAGGTCCAGCGCCCGGCCCCGCGTCGCGTCGCCGGTGGCGAAGCCGGGCATCGTGTAGGCGAGGATATTGGTTCGCGGCAGACGCAGCCGGTCGAACGCGTCGACGGCCACGAGCAGAGCCAGGGTGGAGTCCAGACCGCCAGAAACGCCGATGACGATGCGCTCGATGCCGCTGGACCGTAGCCGCTGGGTCAGGCCCTGCACCTGGATATTGCCCACCTCGCGGCAGCGGGTGTCGCGGTCGGGTCCGGTGGGCGGCACAAAGGGGAACCGGGCCACGGTCCGGCGCAGCGGCGGATGGTCGCGCCGGGCACCGATGGTGACCGGGATACGGCGCACCATGCGGAGCCGATCGGCGTAGTCGCCGACCTGATCGCGCAGGCTGATCATCCGTGCCCGTTCCTGGCGCAGACGGTCTAGGTCGACGTCGGCGGTGATCGTTTGGCTGTGGGTGGCGAACGGGGTGGTGCGGGCCAGTAGGGTGCCGTTCTCGGTGATCAGGGCGTCACCGTCCCAGGCGAGGTCGGTGGTGGATTCACCGAACCCGGAGGCGACGTAGACGTGGGCCGCGACGTTGCGCGCCGAGGTGGCCGCGGACAGTTCGCGCCGGTACGACTCCTTGCCGATCGTGACCGGCGAGCCGGAGAGGTTGACCAGCACGGTCGCCCCGGCCAGCGCCGCCCACGTCGACGGGGGGATCGGCACCCAGCCGTCCTCACAAATCTCGACGTGCAGGACCAGTCCCGGCACGTCGTCGGCCTCGAACAGCAGGTCCGCGCCGAACGGGACCCGGCGCCCCAACACCGTCGCCTCGTCGACGGGGGCGTCGCGGGCGGCGGCGAACAGTCGCTGCTCGTAGAACTCGCGATAGTTCGGGAGATAGGACTTGGGCACGATGCCCAAGAGTTCGCCGTCGTGCAGTACGGCTGCGGTGTTGTACAAGCCGTCGCCGATGCGCAGCGGCACGCCGACACAGACGAGCGCGGAGCGCCCGGTCGTCGCCCCCCGCACAGCGTCCAGCGCCGTGAGTGCGGCGTCGAGGAGGGCGTCCTGCTGGACCAGGTCGTCGACGCTGTAGCCGGTCAGTCCGAGTTCGGGGAAGACGATGACCGCTGCGCCGTCGTCGGCCGCCGCCGTCAACAGGTCGACGGTCTGCCGGGCATTGGCAGCCGGATCGGCCAGATAGACCACGGGCACGGCGGCGCTGACCCGGACGAATCCGTGGCCGGCGATTGAGGCGGTGGACTTCGCGGTGCGGTTGGCGCTCACGTTTGCAGCGTAGTCGGGGGTGGGGCGGACAGTGTGGGATGCTTTGCTCCATGTCCGCGCATCCCGAATCGGTATCGCGGGCCGGCGTCGCGGTGGCAGTACCCGGATTGGCGCTGACCGCACACGGCATTGCCACCGGGTCGGCTCCCGGCTCGGCGGGAATCGTGTTGTGCGTCGCGCTCGGCGCAGCGTTGGCCGCGGTCGTCGCCCGGTCCGGGCAGCGGGTCTCCCCGATTCGCGCGGCGGTAGTGCTGGCCGTCGGTCAACTCTTCGGACACCCCGCCGCCGGTGTCGGCGACGTCGTTGGTGGGCACTCTGCGCATCTCACCGGCGTGCTGGCCTGGCATGCGGTGGCCGTTCCGGTCAGCGCCGCGCTGCTGGTCGTGGTGGCGCGGTGTGCTGCATTGATCACCGCGGTGCTGACCGTGCTCACCTCGGGTCCAGCCGCAGTGGCAGTCGGGGAGGCGCGCTTGTTCGGCGACGGGTGGCGGCCGGGACTCGCCGTCGCCGGTGCGGGGAGCGCTCCGCGCGCACCGCCGGTGCACCGGTAGCGACTGCCCGTTTCACCCGTTCCGCGTTGGAGCCGGTGCCCCGCCATCAACCATGGAGGACCAGCATTACCATGACAATCACTTCTGCCCGTTTAACCCGTACAGCTCTCGCCATTTCCGTCGCAGCCGGTCTTGCCCTCGTCCCGATCGTCGGGGCGGGAGTCGCCGATGCCCACGTCGTCGCCCGGACCGCCGGGATGGGCGCGAACGGGTTCGGAGTCGTCACCTTCATGGTGCCGAACGAATCGGATACTGCGGCCACGACCGGGTTCACCGTCGCATTTCCCGGCGTCAAGCACCTGCTGCCGGAGAGTAAGCCTGGTTGGGTATCCCAGGTGACGAAGAACGCCGATGGCGCGGTCACCGAAATCCGGTGGGCCGCAGCCCCGGGCACGCCGGGCATACCGGTAGACCAGTTCGCCGAGTTCAGTGTCGCCGGTGGGCCGTTCGCCGGCGAGGTGGTGCTGCCGGCCGTCCAGCGCTACGCAGACGGGACGACGGCGGCCTGGGATCAGCGGTCCACCGCCGGGGCTGACGAGCCGGAGCATCCGGCGCCGACAATCAACGCCGCACCGCCGGTTGCGGCCGCGGCAACCGATCACCCGGCCCGCTGGCTGGGTGGGCTGGGCCTGCTCGCCGGAGCCGCCGGGGTCGCCATCGGGGCGGCCGCGGCACGAGGCCGCAAGTCGGCTCCGAACGATGAGAATCGACTCGAAGAGGAGAATGGGCATGCGTAAACCAGTGCGCGCCACCGGTGTTGCCGGCTTGCTGTTGGTGCTTTTCGTTGTTGTCGCCGGCTCGGTGATGGGGAGCGGGGTCGCGGCGGCCCACTCGCGAATTCTCTCGTCGAACCCGGCCGACGGCGCAGCGGTGGCGGTGGCGCCGGCCGCGGTGGAGATCACCTTCAACGAACCGCTGCAGAGCGAGTTCGCCACGGCCAGCGTCGTCGGACCCGATCGGCACTTCTGGCATGCGGGTGATCCGGCGGTCAAGGGCAAAGTGCTCAGCGTTCCGCTGCGCCCCCTCGGGCCGGTCGGTGTCTACCAGGTGAACTTCCGCGTCACATCGGCCGATGGGCATCCGGTGACCGGCCAGCGGACGTTCCGGTTGACCGTGGCAGGTACCGGAACCCCGGGTGAGGCCGTCGACGAGTCGTCGGCCGGCGGGTCGCCGGTATGGCCGTTTCTCGTCGGCGCGGCGCTGATCCTGCTGGTCGCCGCCGGCGTCATCGCATGGTTCACCCGGGGCGGGGCGGGTGGCAAAGCGCGCCGAAGCTGATCCGGCGAGGTGGGTGGCCGGGCTGGGCACCCTGGTCGCGCTGGCCGTCGGCGCCGGCCTCGCGCTCGCTCTTGCCGGGGCGGCGGGGCCGCCGCCGTCGGTCTGGCTGCGGGCGGTGGCCCTGGGGGCCTCGGTGCTGTTGGTCGGCCTGGGCTCGATTGAACGGCTCGGTGTCGCGCCGTCGGCGCGGGTGATCGGCGTAAGCGCCGTCGTGTGGTTCATCGCCGCTGTCGGCATCGTCTGGCTGGGGACCGCTGAGCGTGCGGGGGTGTCGCCCGCACGCGTGACGGTGACGGAGTTCGCCGGTGCGTGGTCGGCGCATCCGGGGGAGTTGATCGGCGTGGGGTGCGCGCTTGCGGTGGTGTTGTGGGCGCTGGGCCGGCTGACCGCCCGAATCGATATGCCGCCGACGGTCGTGGCCGGCGCCGCCGGAGTCGGGCTCACCGCCGTCGCCGTGGGCGGTCATGCCGGCGTGACCGCCCTCGGCCCGGTCGTCGTGGGGGCACACACAATCGCCGCCGCATGGTGGTGCGGGACACTGGCAGCGCTGGCCGTGACGGTGCGCGGCCGGGCCGGGTGGGCGAGCGCACTGCCCCGCTTCTCGGCAACCGCGCTGTGGGCGGTGGTGCTACTGGTGGTCAGCGGCGTCGTCGCCGCGGTGGTGAACGTGGACGCTTTCGGCGGGCCGGGCCTATCGGTGTGGTGGACCAGCGGCTACGGCCGGGTGGTGTCGGCGAAGGCCCTCGCCCTACTCGGGCTGGCCGGTCTCGCCGCCGCCCATCGTCGACGCTGGGTCCCGCGGGCGCGGGCGCACCGCGTCGACGCGGGTGACTCCCTGCGCCATGCCGCCGTCGAGGTCGCGGTGATGGCGGTAGCGCTGGGGCTGGCGGCCGGGCTGGCCGGCACCGCGCCGGGTTAAGACCGGTCCTGCTCGTCCCAGGCCGAGTTGAGTTCGGCCAGGATCTGCGTGGCGAAGCCGAGACCGCCGAGGTGGGATTCGTCCGGCATCTCGATGAGCTTGGCGTTGGGCAGCAGCGAAACCATGTATTCGCCGTGCGCGTACGGAATGATGTGGTCCTTGTCGCCGTGCCACCAGCGGACCGGCGTGGTGACGTCGGCCACCCGGAAACCCCAATCGCGGGCGAACACAATGGCGTCGGCGAAGGGTGCCTCCATCCGCCGCGACCCGCCGTGGAGCAAGTCGTCGAGGAACATGGCACGAAACTCGGGGCGCGCCAGCAATTCCCGGTCGCCCTGTGGCGATAGCCGCCCGTACAGCCTGATCGCCGGCTCGGCCACCGGACGCGAGACCGACAGTAATGTGCTGAGGGCCTTGCCGATGGGCGCGCCGGCGACTTGCAGCAGTGGTGCCGTCGCCTTCGCGATCTCCACGGCTCCGCCGCTGATCGCCTCTGGCCCGACCGCCGGTGCGACACCGCCCATCACCCCGACCACCTTGACGCGCTCGGGAGCGGCGTACGCGGTGGCGAGACTGTAGGGTCCGCCGCCGGACAGCCCGATGACGCCGAAATCCTCGATATCCAAAGCGTTGGCCAGGGTGAGTAGGTCGCTGGTGAACTCGAGGACGTTGGCATAGCGGTAGGGCGTCGACGATCCGACGCCCGGCCGGTCCAGGCCGATGATGCACATTTCATGGTCGACGGCGAGTTGACGCGCCTCCGGCGGGATCTGGCGGCGTGCGCCGGGGGTGCCGTGCAGCCAGAAGTAGGGCCGCGCGGTGAGCTTGCCGAACTGTGCGAAGCCGAGGCGGCGCCGGTCGCCCACGGCGACCGAGCCTTCCAATTTGGGGCGGTCAATCTCGAACACGCTCTAGAGCATGGCACACGATTGCACCGATGGTTGCGGTAGCCGGCGACATCTCGCCAAGGTCATTCCGGCGTTGGGTACACTACGAACCTGTTGCCGCCGGGATACCCTGCCGGCACGCCCGCCCCTTTAGCTCAGTTGGTAGAGCTACGGACTTTTAATCCGCAGGTCCTCGGTTCGAGCCCGAGAGGGGGCACCGCAGGATACCCGTGGATTGCGCATCGATTCGGGCAACTCGGGCGCCCGCGACGAAGACGCTGCGCCGCGCGCATACTGGCTGCAGTGAACGCCCTGACCACCCCCCTCACACTGGAGACTGCACTCGCGTCGTGGCGGGCCGATCCGGTGACACTGGTGTTGATCGTGCTGGTACTGGTCGGCTACGGCATCGTGTGGCGCCGATCGCCGCTGCCGGCCTATCGCGCGGTGCTGTTCGGGGTGGTCGGTTGCGGGGTGTGGCTCGTCGCGTCGTGCGGGTTCGTCGGGGTGTACAGCGATGTCCTGTTCTGGGTGCGGGCGCTGCAGTTCGTGCTGATCCTGATGGTCGCGCCGTTCGGCCTGGCCCTGGGTATGCCGCTGACCGCGCTGCGCGATGCCGTGGGTGCTACCGGGCGGGCCCGATTCGGCACCGTCGCGCGGAGCCGCATCGCCCACCTGTTGGCGTCCCCGGCGACGTCTTCGATGGCCCTGCTCGCGGTGCCGTGGCTGATCTACCTGTCCGGGTGGTATCGCGCGTTGCTGGTGAGTTCGGTCGTCGACGTGCTCACCCGAATCCTGTTGGTGGCCATTGGTTTCGGCTACTTCTACGCGCGGCTTCAACTCGACCCGGTGCCGCACCGCTACCCGCAGGGCGTGACCTTGTTCGCGTCGCTCGCCGAAACCCTTGGCGACGGCGTGCTCGGCGTGATCCTGTGGCAGGGACCGCTGATCGCCGCAGACTTCTACGCCGCGCTCGGCCGTGACTGGGGGCCGTCCATCCGCACCGACCAGACCGTTGGTGCGGGCGTCTTCTGGATCCTGGGCGACGTCGTCGGACTGCCGTTCCTCCTGGTTGTCTTCGGCCGGCTTCGGGCGCAGGAACGAGTGCGGGAGGAGCAGGTGGATGCCCAGATCGAGCAGACCCCGCCGGGTTCGGCGGCTGCCGAGGCCGATGATCTGGTCCGGCAGGGGCTCTGGTGGCAGACCGATCCGCAAATACGTGAGAGGTTCCGATGACGCCGCCGGCAGACGGGTTCGCGTAGACTCGTGCGGCCCGCACATCCCCGATCAGCCGAGGTGGCCCCATGAAGCATCGACCTTCGCTTATGGCCCGGCTGATGGTCGGCGCGCTCGCCGGCGCACTCGTCCCGGCGGCACTTGCCACCGCTGCGGCCACGACGGCGTCGGCCGCCCCGGGCGGTGACACCGTCACCGTCGACTCGAGCCGGTATGCGACGCCGGGTGGGCACGGAAACTTCCGCTGGCGGTATTCCTCGGCGAAGTCGAGTCTGTGCGGGATCTACCCCACGGATCGCACCTACACGGTGCGGTGCGCCGCGAAGGTCCCGTCGTCGGGTGCGTCGGAATCCTCGAAGTACGACGCCGTCGAAATCGGCCCCGGCGGCGCGCGGCGGACCACGACCGGCGGTGAGACCTACGGCGGCGCCAAACGGCTGTATCCCAACCACACGATCTCCGTCGTCGGGATCACATGCACGGCACGCAAGCACGCGACGGTGACCTGCACGACGCCGACGGGATCGTTCCAGATCGTCGGCGGAGTGGCCAAGCGCCCATAGGCAGGCGATAGTCCGCTGCGGGTTACCGGCGCAGCGCAGCCAGCCGGTCGGCCGCCTGCGCAAGGGTGTCGTCGTGCTTCGCGAAGGCGAATCGCACCAGGTGCCGCCAGGGTGCGGCATCATCGGCAAAGGCGCTGACGGGGATGGCGGCCACCCCGATCCGGGCGGGCATCTCCCGGCAGAAGCGGGCGGCGTCGTCGAAGCCCAGCGGGCGTGGATCTGCGCACACGAAGTAGGTGGCCTCGCTGCGGTGCACCCCGAAACCGGCGCCGGCCAACGCCGACGACAAGAGGTCGCGTTTGCGCTGCAAGGCAGCAGCTGATTCGTCGACCCAGTCCAGCTCCTCAGCGAGTGCCAGCGCGACGGCGGGTTGCAGCGGGCCGCTGCCGACGTAGGACATGAACTGCTTGGCCGCCCGGACACCGTCGACGAGCGACTTCGGTCCCGACACCCAGCCGACCTTCCAGCCGGTGCAGTTGAACGTCTTCGCCGCACTGGAGATCCGCAGGGTTCGTTCGCGCATGCCCGGCAGCGTGGCGATCGAGCGGTTTTCGCGGCCGTCGAAGAGGAGGTGTTCGTACACCTCGTCGGAGATGGCGATGACGTCATGGGCGACGCAGAGTTCGGCGATGGCGGCCAAGTCGTCGTCGGGCAACACCGTGCCGGTCGGATTATGCGGCGAGTTGACGATGATCGCGGCCGTCATCGGTCCGATGGCCTCGGCCAGTCGTGGCCGGTCGAGGCGGAAACCGTCGCCGTCGGGCACCATCGGTACCGTGCGCCGGGTGGCGCCCGCCATGGCGACGGTCGCCGCGTAGGAGTCGTAGTACGGCTCGATCAGCACGACCTGCTCGCCCGGCTCGACCAGCCCGACGACGGCGCCGGCGATGGCCTCGGTTGCGCCGACGGTGACCAGGACCTCGGTGTCGGGGTCGTAGCGCAGGCCGTAGCGGTGGGCCTGGTGCTCGGCGACCGCGTGGCGAAGCGCGGGGACGCCCATGCCCGGTGGGTATTGATTGCGGCCGTCGGCGATGGCTTGCCGGGCCGCCGCCAGCATGCTCGCCGGGCCATCGGCGTCGGGGAACCCCTGACCGAGGTTGATCGCATTGTGCCTGGTCGCAAGTGCTGACATCTCGGCAAAGATGGTTTCGCCGAACGGGCGGAGGCGTGCCACGGTCATGGTCTACAGTGGCACAGACCAGGCGATTTGTGTTTGTCGGATCGCGTGACATAAGCTGATCCGGCTCCCCACGGAGAACACCGGCCCCCTTCGTCTAGCGGCCTAGGACGCCGCCCTTTCAAGGCGGTAGCGCGGGTTCGAATCCCGTAGGGGGTACGCATGAGGTGAAAGCCTCAAGCACAAGGCCCTGTGGCGCAGTTGGTTAGCGCGCCGCCCTGTCACGGCGGAGGTCGCGGGTTCAAGTCCCGTCAGGGTCGCTGTAGGTTCGGTATCAACCGGTACCGTCTGGCCAGGTAGCTCAGTTGGTACGAGCGTCCGCCTGAAAAGCGGAAGGTCGTCGGTTCGATCCCGACTCTGGCCACAACACAGGAGGGCCCGCCGTCGCCGGCGGGCCCTCCTGTGTTGTGGCGCCTGGCGCCTATCGGGCGGTCAACGCGGCCCGTTCATGATGGTGGAGATCTCGGCCGCGTCGAACTCGTTGGGGACGCCCCACTTGGCCTCGTACCCGTAGACCTTGCGGAGCGTGGTGGCGGATTCGTGGCCGTTCAGGATGTCGAGATCGTCGGTGGTGATCAGCCCGGGATGGGCGACGCCGCAGGCCTCGGACACCTTCAGCAGATCGCGGCGGAGGGTTCGGATGTAGTTCGCCGCACGGTCGGCCTTGGTGAGTGGTTCGAGGCCGTGTGCCAGCCACTTGTCCTGGGTGGCAATGCCGGTCGGACATTTGCCGGTATGGCACTTCTGTGCCTGGACACAGCCGATGGACATCATCACCTCGCGGGCGACGTTGACCATGTCGCAGCCGAGCGCGAAGGCGACCACCGCGTTGTCGGGCAGGCCCAGCTTGCCCGATCCGATGAACACCACGTGGTCGGCGATCCCGGCCTCGGCGAACTGTGCGTAGACGCGCGAGAATCCGATGCGGAACGGCAGCGAGACCGACTCGCTGAAGATCAGCGGTGCCGCGCCGGTGCCGCCTTCGCCGCCATCGATCGTCACGAAGTCGACACCGCGCTCGGTGGTGCTCATCAGATCGACGAGTTCGGACCAGAAGTCGAGGTTGCCCACCGCCGACTTGATACCGACCGGCACGCCGGTCTCACTCGCCAGCAGTTCGACCCAGTCCAGCAGTGAGTCGGCGCTGTCGAACTCGGTGTGACGGGACGGGCTTGCGCAGTCCACTCCCGCTGGGATGCCGCGGATCGCGGCGATCTCCGGAGTCACCTTCGCGCCGGGCAGTAGCCCGCCCAGGCCGGGCTTGGCGCCCTGGCTGAGCTTGATCTCAATCGCCTTGACCGGGTTGGAATCGACGATGTCGATGAGTTTGGTCAGATCGAACCGGCCGTTCTCGTCGCGGCAGCCGAAGTAGGAGGTGCCGATCTGCAGGGTCAGGTCCGCGCCGTGCCGATGGTGGTCGGAAATTCCGCCCTCGCCGGTGTTGTGCATGGCGCCCGCTTTGGCCGCCCCCCGATTGACGGCTTCGATCGCGGCCGCGGACAGCGACCCGAAACTCATTGCGGAAACGTTGACGACCGATGCGGGGCGGAAGGCACCGCGCCGCTCCCGATGGCCGCCGAGTACCTTGGCCGCCGGCACATTGTCACCCCGACCGCGGTTGGCCTTGGTGGCCGGCGCGATGTCGGAGAAGGTGCGGTGCTTGATGATTGGATAGCCCTGGGTGAACTCGGTGTCGTTGTCGGCGCCAAAGCCGAAGTAGTTGTTCTGGAGTTTCGACGACGCGTAGATCCAGCGCCGCTGGTTCCGGCTGAAGGGTCGTTCCTCATCATTGCTGCTGACGATGTACTGGCGCAGTTCCGGCCCAACCGCCTCGAGTGCGTACCGCGCGTGCCCGACGACGGGGAAGTTCCGCAGAATGGCGTGCCGCTTCTGCAGGAGGTCGTAGGCGGCCAGGCCGGCCACGCCGACAACCGGGATTATCGGTAGTGCTCGTTTCCACAAGGACGTCATTCTCGGCGCGCCTTCCGTTGTGCTCAGTGGGCTATCGCCATCAGCGTGCGCCGATCACCCAAGCATCGACTGTCGCCGTGGTGAACGCCAGTCAGCGCTTAGGTGAAGCCATGACAAAACCTGTTCAGTCGCGCTGCGGAGATCGGCCCCTCCGCGAGCCGCCGGCGTGATTATCACGTCGATGGTCCGCTACGGGGCGGATCTCCGCAGCCTGGCCGACCGTTCAGTGACCCCGGTCGATCCACTCCTGGCGATGGGGGGCTTCGGCGCCGATGGTGGTCGAATCGCCGTGGCCGGTGTGGACGACCGTCTCCGGCGGCAGGGACAGGAGTTTCGCGGTGATCGAGTCGACGATGTCGTCGAAGTTGGAGAAGCTGCGCCCGGTTGCGCCCGGCCCGCCGTGGAACAGGGTGTCGCCGGAGAACAGCACACTCAACCCGGGCGCGTACAGCACCGTCGAGCCGGGGGAGTGACCCGGGGTGTTGATTGCGCGCAGCACGGTGCCGCCGATGGCGATTTCCTGTCCGTCGGCCAAATCGTCATGGGTGACGCCGGGATGGGTCTGCTCCCACAGCATGTCGTCGCCGCGGTTCAGCAGGATCGGTGCGCCGGTGGCAGCGGCCAATTCTGGGGCGACGGTCACGTGGTCGTTGTGGCCGTGGGTCAGCACGATCGCTTTGACAGTGCGCCCGCCGACCGCGTCGAGGATTGGCTGGGCCGTATGCGCGGCATCGATGATGACGCACTCGTCGTCATCGCCCACGACCCAGATGTTGTTGTCGACGTCCCAGTTCCCGCCGTCAAGACTGAAGGTTCCCGACGTGATGACGTGATCGATCCGCAGGCTCATCAGAGGACCACCACCGAGCGCAGTACCGTGCCCGCTTCCATTGCCGAGAACGCGGCCTCCACGTCCTCGATGCCGACCTTCTCGCTGACGAACTTGTCCAGCGGCAACCGGCCTTGCTCGTAGAGGTCGATGAGCATGGGGAAGTCGCGCTCGGGCAGGCAGTCGCCGTACCACGACGATTTCAGTGCACCGCCGCGGGAGAAGAAGTCGATCAGCGGCATTTCCAGCTGCATCTCCGGTGTCGGCACTCCGACGAGTACGACGACGCCCGCCAGATCGCGCGCGTAGAAGGCCTGCCGGTACGTCTCGGGCCGACCGACCGCGTCGATGACGACGTCCGCCCCGTTTCCGTCGGTGAGGTCCTGCACCGCGGTGACCACATCGCCGACCTGTGAACCATCGATCGTGTGCGTGGCGCCGAGTTCGCGCGCCCACTCCAGTTTTGCCGGGTCGCGGTCGATGGCGATGATCGTCGTCGCGCCGGCCAGCTTGGCCCCGGCGATCGCGGCGTCGCCGACACCACCACAGCCGATGACGGCCACCGAGTCGCCGCGGCCGACGCCACCGGTGTTCACCGCGGCGCCGAGGCCCGCCATCACGCCGCAGCCGAGCAGGCCGGCGACGGCCGGATCGGTGTCGGGGTTGACCTTGGTGCACTGCAGTTCGTGGACCAGTGTCTTCTCGGCGAAGGCGCCGATCCCCAGTGCCGGGGTGAGCTCGGTGCCGTCGGTCAGCGTCATCGGGGTGCTGGCGTTGAAAGTGTTGAAGCAGTACCACGGGCGCCCGCGCTTGCAGGCGCGGCATTCGCCGCAGACCGCGCGCCAGTTGAGGATGACGAAGTCGCCGACTTCTACGTGGCTGACGTCGGTACCCACCGCTTCGATGACGCCGGCGGCCTCATGGCCGAGCAGGAAGGGGTACTCGTCGTTGATCCCGCCCTCGCGGTAGGCGAGGTCGGTGTGGCAGACCCCGCACGCCTGGACGGTGACGACCACATCGCGTGGTCCGGGATCGGGGATGACGACGTCGACGACCTCGGTCGGGGCCTTCTTGGAACGGGCGATGACACCTGTGACTGTTTGCGACATGCCCCCAGAGTAGACAGCTGTCCAGGTGCTAGTACTGGTTAGGTGAATGTTTCTCGTGAGGTGGCGCACGAACGTCTGTCGAGGTGGCCGCGGCGGGCGGTCGAGGACCCGGGCGACTTGCGTGAGTCGGCGGTAGCGTTGACCGTGGTGCGGCGCGGCGACTCGCAGGGGATCTGGATCCTTCGGCGGCCACCGACGATGCGCAACCATCCGAACCAGTTCGCGCTGCCGGGTGGGCGGATCGACGACGGGGAGTCCGCGGTCGAGGCGGCCCTGCGCGAGCTCCACGAGGAGACCGGCATCGTCGCGTCCGTGCCGGATGTGGCGGGAGTCCTCGACGACTACCCGACGCGGTCGGGCTACCTCATCACGCCGGTGGTGTGCTGGCTCGACGACGATCCGCCGTTGATCCCGAATCCGGCCGAGGTCGCGCAGAGCTATTTCGTCCCGTTCGAGGACCTGCTGCGGACGCCGCGGTTCCTGACGATTGCGCAATCGCCACGGCCGGTCATCCAGATGCCCCTGCTGGACCGGACTATCCACGCCCCCACTGCCGCAGTGCTTTATCAGTTCGCCGAGGTGGTGTTGCGGGACCGTCCGACCCGTGTTGACCAGCTTGAACAGCCGGTATTTGCCTGGCAGTGAGCGAAGTCTCGATCTGCCGGGAATTAACCGGACCATAGTCCGGTTATGCTGGGTGTACCAATCACAATCCCAGCAAGGAGTACCTCATGTCCGTCGCAGTAGCCGCCCCGATCCAAGCAGGCACCTGGGCGATCGACGCCGCCCATTCAACCGTCGGCTTTTCGGTCAAACACCTCATGGTCAGCAAGGTGCGCGGCACCTTCGACACCTTCTCCGGCTCGATCACCATCGCGCCGGACGGTACCCCGTCGGTGACCGCGCAGATCGCCGTCGACTCCATCAACACCCGAAACGAGCAGCGTGACGGACATGTTCGCAGTGCCGACTTCTTCGACGCCGAGAAGTACCCCACCGCCACCTTCGTGAGCACCGGCGTCCGCCCGGATGGCGACGACTACATCCTCACCGGCGACTTCACCCTCAAGGGCGTGACCCGGCCGGTTGAGTTGGAGCTCGAGTTCAACGGTGTGAACCCCGGGATGGGCAACGGCCCGGTCGCCGGGTTCGAAGCGAAGACCGTCATCAGCCGCAAGGACTTCGGCGTCGACATCGAGATGCCACTCGAAGGCGGCGGCGTCGTCGTCGGGGACAAGATCACCATCACCCTGGAGATCGAAGCCGGTCTGCAGGCCTGAGCGGATTCCTAGGGAACCGGCCACGCGTCCACTAGAGTCAGGATCAACGCTCTGACGAGGAGGACACGTGGCCGGCCGTGATTTCGCAGCTGGCAGTCAGTGGCGCCCCCTGATCGATCGGATGCGGATGCTGCACCAGCAGGAACTGCCCGGTTTTGATCAGCGCTCGTGGTCGGGGCTGACCGACGAACAGCGCAAGCGCATGGCCGCTGGATCCATCTCCGCGTCGGCGGTAGCCCTGGTGGGCGGCAACGCGATCATCGGATTGGAGACCTTCCTCCTGGTCCAGCTCGCCCTCAACGGGGGCAACATCCGGCAGATGCTGAGCCTGGACACCGCGCTGCTGTGGGCGATGCTGCTCGCGATCGTCGGGGGCACGGCGCTCAACCTCGTTTTCGGTCTGATCGCACTGCGTCCGCACCTGAACTGGTTCCTATCCGGTGCGCCGCCCGAGCCCGGTCGGCGGGAATCGATTCAGAAGATCCCCCTGCGGCAGGTGCTGGGTACCATGGCCGCCTGGGCCATCTCGCTGTTCCTCTATCTGATGTTCGCGCTGATACTCGGAATCGGCTCCCGCGACTTTCTCGTCATGACGGGTGCGTTCTCGCTCGCGGCGGTGTCCAGCGGGTGCCTCACCTACATCTTTGCCGAGCGCGCTGCGCGGCCCCTATCGGTGATGGCGATGCGCGACCAGGTTGCCGTCGAAGCGAGGACCAGTGTCCGCACCCGGTTGCTCGCGGTTTGGCTGGTGTCGTCGGCGGTGCCCATGCTGGGGTTGCTCGCAGTGAACTTCGGTCGCCACACCGGCTTGCTTCCGCTGGTGAGCGGAACGGTCGACTGGGTCACCGTGATCATCGCGCTGATCGGTCTGGCCGCCGGCACCCGCGTCGTGCTGCTCGTCGGATCGGCAGTCGTGGACCCACTCGACGACCTGGCCACCGCGATGGACGAGGTGCAGGGCGGTAACCTGGACGCCCGGGTTGCGGTGTACGACAGTTCCGAGTTGGGGGTCCTCCAACACGGCTTCAACCAGATGGTCGACGGTCTCGCCGAACGCGAACGAGTACGCGGCCTGTTCGAGCGGCACGTCGGGTCCACCGTCGCCGAGCACGCGCTGGCTCGAGGCGATGAGATGTCCGGCGCGACGACACCGTCGGTCGGAGTTCTGTTCGTCGACATCACCGGTTCGACGATGATGGGCGCGCACCTGGACCCTGAAGCGGTGGCCGGGTTGCTCAACCGGTTCTTCACCGTCGTCGCCGAGGTCATCGACGAGCACGGCGGTTTCATCAACAAGTTCGAGGGTGATGCCGCGCTCGCCGTTTTCGGTGCCCCCGTCGCGGTTGCGGACGCTGCTGCGGCGGCGTTGCGCGCCTCGCGTGAACTGGCTGACCGGCTGCGTGAGGAATTACCGATCAAATGGGGCATCGGGGTGTCGCACGGCACGGTGTTCGCCGGCGACATCGGCGCGCAGACCCGCTACGAATACACGGTTATCGGCGATCCGGTCAACGAGTGTGCACGGCTGTCCGAGATCGCCAAGGATGCCAAAGTCCCCGTCGTGGCCAGCGGCGATGCCGTGCACGCGGCTGGCGATGAGGCGGACAACTGGGTCCACCGCGGTTCGTTTCAGCTGCGCGGCCGACGCGAGGAGACCGAACTGTACCTACCCGGGGCCGTCGCGGCAGCGCTCGATGCCTCGCGGGCGGCCGAAGTGCCCACCGTCTCCGACGTGGTGCGCAATTTGACCCGGCTTCCGTTTCCGTGGATGGGGCGACGACACTGACGCGACGACACCGATGCCGGTCCGCGCCGGAGAGCGCTACCGGAATCGCGTCCCCGGTCTGATCAGCTGATTTCGAATCGCACGGCGTTGGAGGCGCCCGAGATGCCGTCGGTGACCCGGGCAATATAGGTGCCCCTGACGTTCAGCTTCCACGCGTACTTCGACGTGCACAGTTTGGTGGAGAAGGGGCCCGGAGCCTTGGGGCCGGTGATGCGCACGCTCATCGTGCACTCGGGTCCATCGATCTGGTTGCCGGCGGCAATGACCGAGTTCCACTTCACCCCAACCTGGGCCCCGACCGGGTACGTGGAATCCGAGCGCGCCGACGCTGAGGGCGCGTATACCCAGGTGTTGATCGACCGAACACCGTTGGGAGCATCGGCGCGGCCCTGCTTGCCGTAATGCTGCGGTGTGTTGTTCGAGGACCCGAGGCTGCCTAAGGCAGACGATCCGAGGCTGCCGGTATCGGCCAGGGCGGGTGCCGCGGCCAGTGCCACGGCCATCGCGGCCGTCAGCGGGAAGGCGAGGACGGTGGTGCGCATGGGGACTACCTCACGTCAAGATTGTTTGGGTGATCCGATTCATTCTGACAACGATCTGATTTTGTCACGAAATGCTAACAGCTGTTTCTGTGAGGTCGCTGGCGGCCGGTCAGCCGGGTTCACGGCTCCTCTTCCAAGCCGGCCTCGCCGATGGCGGGTCCAACGATGTCGTCGGCATCGACGATCCGGTACGCGTAGCCCTGCTCGGCGAGGAAGCGCTGACGGTGTGCCGCGTAGTCGGCGTCGAGGGTGTCGCGCGAGACAACCGAATAGAAGTGCGCCTGACCGCCGTCGTGCTTCGGGCGCAACAGCCGCCCGAGGCGCTGAGCCTCCTCCTGCCGTGAGCCGAACGTGCCCGACACTTGAACGGCGACCGAGGCCTCGGGCAGGTCGATGGAGAAGTTGGCGACCTTGGACACGACGAGCCGCTGGATCTCGCCGCGCCGGAACGCGTCGAATAGCGCTTCGCGGTCCCTGGTCTTCGTCGATCCCTGGATCACCGGGGCGTCAAGTGCCTCGCCGAGTTCCTCGAGTTGGTCGAGATACGCGCCGATGATCAGCGTCGGCGCGCCGGGATGGCGATCGAGGATGGACTTCACGACGTTGACCTTGGTGTGTGCCGTCGAGCAGAGCTTGTACTTCTCGTCGTTCTCGGCGACCGCATAGGTGAGTCGCTCGGAGTCGGTGAGCGTCACACGCACTTCGATGCACTCAGCCGGTGCGATCCATCCCTGTGCTTCGATGTCCTTCCACGGGGAGTCGAACCGTTTGGGTCCGATCAGGCTGAACACGTCACCCTCCCGGCCGTCTTCGCGCACCAGGGTGGCGGTCAGGCCCAGTCGGCGACGGGACTGCAAGTCTGCGGTCATCCGAAAGACCGGTGCGGGCAGCAGGTGCACCTCGTCGTAGATGATCAGGCCCCAGTCGCGCGAGTCGAACAGGTCGAGGTTGCGGTACTCGCCCTTCGTCTTGCGGGTCATCACCTGATAGGTCGCGATGGTGACCGGCCGGATCTCCTTTCGCTCCCCGGAGTATTCGCCGATCTCCTCCTCGGTGAGTGAGGTTCGCGCGATCAACTCCCGCTTCCACTGGCGGCCGGCGACGGTGTTGGTGACCAGGATCAGCGTCGTCGCGCCCGCCTTCGCCATCGCCGCGGCGCCGACCATCGTCTTTCCCGCACCGCAGGGGAGGACGACCACGCCCGATCCGCCGGCCCAGAAAGACTCGGCCGCCAGTGCCTGATAGTCCCGCAGCTCCCAGTCGGACTGGTCCAGCTCAATCGCATGCGCCTCACCGTCGACGTAGCCGGCGAGGTCCTCCGCCGGCCAGCCGACCTTGAGGAGGATCTGTTTGAGCCGTCCACGTTCGGACGGGTGCACGATGACCGTGTCGTCGTCGATCCGCGCGCCCAGCATCGGGATGATCTTCTTGTTGCGCAGCACCTCTTCGAGTACGGCCCGGTCGAAGCTGACCAGGGTCAGTCCGTGCGCGGGGTGTTTGACCAGCTGCAGGCGGCCGAACCGGCCCATGGTGTCGACGATGTCCATCAACAGCGGCTGGGGCACCGCGTAGCGCGAGAACGTCACCAGTGCGTCGACGACCTGTTCGGCGTCGTGGCCCGCAGCGCGGGCGTTCCACAGTGCCAGCGGTGTCACCCGGTAGGTGTGAACGTGTTCGGGGGCGCGCTCCAACTCGGCGAATGGCGCAATGGCGGCGCGCGCCGCCGAGGCGTCGGGATGGTCGACCTCGAGGAGCAGGGTCTTGTCCGATTGCACGATGAGGGGTCCGTCGGTCACCGCACCATTGTCCACGATCAGTCGAGGAGTTCGACCGAGGTGATCCGGTGCACCGACAGTTGCACCTCGTCACCAGAGGGAACCTCGGTGGCGATCATACGGCCCGCGCGCAGTAGGGCGACCTTGACGACGTGGCGCGACGCAGTGCCGTGGGAGTCGACGTAGTCGACTCGCAGCCGGCGACCGGTTCGCATGGCGAGGGTGATGAGCGCGGTCACGGACTCGCCGCCCCCGCTCGCCCTGACCCCCTTGCCCCGGGCGGTGCGGGCCTGGTCCGCGGCGGCGTCGGCGCTGCGCATCCGGGCGACCACCGACTCGAGTTGTTCGATCGAGACGATGCCCGGCGATGGGAGGTGCGCGGTGCGGCGCGGGCCGGCCGGCCGGTGGCGGGTGGCGACGCGCACACCGGTGGCCCGCACATCCACCAGCGTGCCGGACGAGTCCTCGGCCGCCGGGGCGAATCCGGCGGCGCGCAGGGCGTCGAGCACGTCGCGCAGCGGGGCCGGTGACACCAGAACCGTCGGGGCCAGTGGCCGCAGTGCCAGGTTCTCGGCTGCCTTGGAGCGCAGCACGGCGGTCATCGTCGCCGGGTCGTCGCAGCGGACGAAGGAGGTGGCGACACCGACGCGCAACGTGCCGTGGCGACGCGCGACGTCATCCACCAAGTAGGTGAGTCCTTGGGGCACGGGGGTTTTGGAGTGGGCTGCGAGCAGTGCGTTCAACTCTGCGCCGGTGCGTCCCGCATCGAGAGCGCGGCGCACGCTGTCTTCGGTGACGCGGTACACCGACGCCGCACCGGCTGACTCCAGGTCGGCGAGAAGGGCCACGTCGGCGGCCAGTTCCGCCGTCATCGGGCCCGGCACCATCAACGTCAGGTCCGCCTGGGCGAGGAAGTGGTCCACCGGCGCGGGCAGCGCCCGGTCCATCGCCGCGGTCAACTCGTCGTCGGTGGGGTCGGCCAGGATGAGGCGCCCGACGTCGGTGAGCGCGCCGTGGGCCACCAGTCCCACTTCGGTGGCCTCGCGCAGCGTGTGGGTCACCGCCTGGCGGGTGAGGCGCCGGCGCAGCCGGGGCCGGAGCCAGAGCAGCCGGGAGACGAGGTCGTCGACGGTGGGGGCCACCCCCGCGCCGGCCTCGTCCAGTGCGGTCAGCACCAATCGCCGCTCCCGCGGCGCGACCTGATCGGCTGTGGGGCCGCGGGCGCCGACCACCCCGCCCTCCCGGTCGCGGTCACCGATCAGCCACGCCCGGCGGTCCAGGGACAGCCAGGCCGTCGCGAGGGCCGCCCACTGCCGGGCGCGCGGCTGGTGCGTCCAGGCGTCGGCGGCAATGGTGGGAGCCCACACGTGTTCGCCGTCATACCGGGCTGGCTCGGGTTCGGGGAAGCCGACATCGATCAGGTGCAGGTGCCCGCACAGTTCGACGATGAGACCCACCCGCGACGCGGGCAGGGTGACGCCCTTGGCGATGCGGCGCAGTTCCCGGATGCCGATACCGCCGGAACTGAGTTCGGGGGCGGGGACCCGGCCAAGGCTCGTCACGACGTCGCCGGTCTCCCGAATGAACTCCAGCGCGGCGCCGGCGGCGGTGGCGGTGAGCCCGCCCGACCCGCCGAGTGCCGACGCCGGTGTGGCAGCGGGCAGCGGGGGTGGGCGCAGATCGCCCAGTTCGATCGGCGGTTCCCCGCGGACCATCTGTGCCACGGCCGGTTCGATCTCCACCAGTTGGGGGTCGACGCGTGCGAGGAGACCCATCGCCAGCAGGCGCGGAACCGGACGGGTCGGGTCGGCGTCGGGTCCGGCATCCTTGGTCAGGCCGACGCTGGGGCCGGTCGCCAGAGCGGTCAGGACGTCGCGGGCGGGCGTGTCGAGTCCATCGAGTAGTTCGCGCCACTGTCCGGGTGACCGCAGCCCGGGCTCGGTGACGATGTGTCGTGTCCGCCAGGGCAGCGCCGCAGCGGTGTGCCCGGCGATGTGCAGGCCCGCCTCATCGCGCCAGAGGAGCGCGCGGTTGCGGAGGGACGCGAGGTGGGCGTTGATCTCGGCGGGTTCGGCCCGGCCCGTCAGGGCCGTGCGCACCGCTGCCTCGGTGATGGCGCGCCGCGCACGGGTGCCGTGCGCACCGCCGGTGGCATCCAGGAGTACCTCGATGATGGCCGCGTGCAGCAAGTCGAGGTCGTCGCCCGCGCGGTTGATCGAGCCGGCCGACATCGCCCGCTGCGCCAGCACGCTCACGCCGCCCGGCGGCGGTGACGCCAGATCGGCGCGCACGAGGAGGAGCTCGACCAGCTCGTCGTCGGTGAGTTGCGCCAACGTGTGGGCCAATCCGCTTGGCTGGTCGGTGGCGCTCACCTCGACGAGTCTAGTGTCCGCAGATCCCGGCAGGGGTCGCGCCGGTGTGTGCGGGTTCATCGCCCGGCACAGCGGCCCGCATGGCAGAATGTGGAGCGTGAGCGAGAACGAGATCGTCCAGGACGTGAAGCGCGATGTCGAGCAGATCGTCGATGAGTCCCGGCAGAAGTATGTCGACAACGGCTGGCCCTACCCTGATGGTGAGCACGCCGTATCGGAGTTCGCCGCCGGCGTCGCCGGTGCGTTGTCACCATTCGGGTCGACCACTTTGCCGTTGCCGCAGGACGAGTTGCTCTACACGAATCCGATGACCATCATCAACACCTGAGCGACCAACAAACAGACAACGGCGCCCCGCACGATGTGTGCGGGGCGCCGTTGTCTGTCTGGACTGTCCTGCGGTCGCCGTTAGTTGGCGAACGGGAGCTGGCCCTTGTGCTGGTTGTAGAGGTCGACCTGGCCCTTGTCGAGCTTGTAGCCGCTGGCCTTGGCCGCATCCCAGATCGTGGAGACGGTCGGGTCCATCTGACCCTTCTTCTGGCGGGCCTTCACGACGCCGTCGACCTGGGCGCGGACCTCGTTGCTGTCCTTGGCCTTCGACGTGGCCTTCAGCGAGGCGGGCGCCGCCTTATTGGCGTTCAGGTTCGGCGAGGTGGCCGGATCACGGTGGGTGGCGCCGGAGAGCCCGGTGCCGCAGGTCGGCCAGGCGCCCTTGCCCTGAGACCCGAGGACGCGCTCGGCGACGGCGATCTGCTGCGATTTGGTGGCCTGGTTTGCCGTGGGGGCGAACTGGGTGCCGCCGTGTGCGGCCCAGGTACCCGGCGAGAACTGCAGGCCGCCGTGGTAGCCGTTGCCGGTGTTGATGGCCCAGTTGCCGCCCGACTCGCAGGCCGCCACGCGGTCCCACTCGGAGTCGGTGGCCGCGTGGGCGGTCGCACCGGAGGCCAGCGCCGCGCCGCCGCCGAGTACGGCGGAGGTGAGGGCGACCTTGGCGATGGTCTTGGTGGTCGATGTGGTCGTCTGCTTGCGATGACGTCCGGACATAGATGAGTTTCCTCTCTCCACGCGCCTACGAAGTCAGCTGTCGGGTTCGAGCGAGAGGTTGCCCGGCCACGGTGACACCTGCGTGTCGGTGCGGCTACACCCCAAGGATTCCGGCGGACTGCTGTCCGTCAGAACCCGTTCTCACGGGAGATGGGTCCCCCGTCCTCATTCCTGAACTGTGTTGTTCGGGCGACGCGGCCGGTGGAATGAGGCTCGGCGCGACCGGCTGCGTCGGATACTGCGATGGCCATCGGATGAGGGCCACCGACGAGGTTACGGGGTGGTGGCGGTGTGTCCTACCCGAACCGCCGAAAGCCTGACTCGGCCAGAATAGTGGGTCTCCTGTACAGGTTCAGTGTTCGCCCAGTTCAGGCACCAATTCCCGGTTCGTGTCCGTATCGTGATCATTTCGTTATGTGACGAAGGTCACAGTCAGGACGTGGTCCCGGTCACCGCTCCTTCAGCAGCGGGGTCGATCCGCAGCGTGCGAAAGGTGCTTGCATGGAATACCAGCGGATCCAGCTGTGGGTCGGCTGCCAGCGATCGAATGCGCAGGAGCACCACAAGGTGATCACCGCCGGGAAACTCCGCGTGCAGTCCGCAGGACAGGTGGGCCGCTGCACCCGCGACGAAGAGCGCGCCGTCGTCGGTGGAGAGGAGTTCGACCCCGGTGAACCGCTCCGGTGCCGGCCCGGCGAGTTGGCGGCACAAGTCGGATTGGTCGTGGGCGAACACGCTGACCCCCACCGTCGCGCGGGCGCGCAGCCGGGGCCACGTCGTCGAGGTGTTCTGTACGCAAACCGACACCAGGGGCGGATCGAGCGAGACGGTTGAGAAGGAGCTTGCGGCCATACCCAGGAAGGCCGATCCGCCTTCGTGTGCGCAAACCGCGACCACTCCGGACGGGAAACAGCTGAACGCCCGGCGCAGCGCGGCCGGCGACTCCGCCGGCTCCAGATCGGGCGAACGGCGCATCATTGCGACTCGGGAGTGGGCCGGCGAGTGCGGCGCCGGCCGGTGGCGACCGTGGCCGCGACAGCCAGGAAGAAGCCGGCCGGGGTACTCATGGCGAGGAGGTAGACCGGCAGCGGTGCGGTGTGTCCCGGCCAGACGGCGGGTACCAGGAACAGAGCTCCCACGGCAACGATTCCCGCCAGAAATAGGCCGACGCCCAGCACGAAAATCGCCCTCGCCGCCCGTCCATCCGATCTGGTGCCCATCGTGCCCACGCTAGACCCCACGCGCTATCATGGTTGCCGAGGCTGCGTCTTGCCCGACTCTGATAACGGGCAAGGCGCTTTTTCCGTGGCGCATCGTCGACAACGACGTCGGGTGCGGTCGAGAAGGTAAAGGTGAGCGCGGTGCCGACCGGCAAAGTGAAGTGGTACGACTCGGAGAAGGGTTTCGGATTCCTTTCGCAGCCAGATGGGGAGGACGTCTATGTCCGGTCCTCGGCACTGCCCGAAGGCGTCGAGGCCCTTAAGCCGGGTCAGCGGGTGGAGTTCGGCATGGCCGCCGGCCGGCGTGGCCCGCAGGCCCTGTCGGTGACGCTGCTCGAACCCGCGCCCAGCGTCGCGAAGAACACGCGCGAGGCAGCCCGTGAAGAGGCCCGCCAGCACACCCCCGATGAGCTGCACGGCATGGTCGCCGACCTCATCACCCTGCTTGAGGGCAAGGTGCAGCCCGCCCTGCGGCAGGGCCGCTACCCGGACCGCAAGACCGCGCAACGGATCTCCGAGGTCGTCCGCGCGGTGGCGCGCGAACTCGACCACTAACCGCGTCTGGCGAATTCGGAGACGTCGTCGACCATGCGCTGCCGGGGCTCCTTGCCGGCAGCGGACCGTTCGTAGGCGGCGAGGAGTTCGTCGGCACCGGTCGGTGTCGTGTTGATGGCGAAGAAGCCGCGGCGGACGAGCTGGTCGTCGGAATCACCGGCGAGCAGCCGCGCGGGCAGGCTGATCTCGATGTTGATCAGGACGCGCTCGCGCGTCGAGGCGAGATAGAGCGACCTCGTGCCGGTTTCACTGCGGAAGTTCTTGAGGACCATCGTCGACCCGGTGGGCGTGAGGTACTGGGCGACGATTGACCACGGATCCCCCGCGACATCGGGCGACAGGCGCACGCGGACAGTCGTGCCGATCGGGACTGGGAAGCGCGCGTGGCGGCTCGCGTCGATCTTGCGGAAGTCGCCGTCGCAGTTGTTCATCTGGTAGTCGCACAGCACTGTCGGATAGACCCGAGTGGAAGCCGACCCGACCGAAAGGGTTGCCGAGGGCCGGTGGTCGACGTGCGTGCGCGAGGCCAAGAAGGCGGCGGTACCGATCACAATGGCCGCAAAGGCCAGTACGCACGCGCCGATCAGGGCGAGGAAGCGCTTCTCCGAGGCGGTGAGATTCATGAATCCTTCCGGGGCTGGTATCGGCCATCATCGATGGGCCGGGTCGGAAATGCGCGCGTCGGCGCGCCGGTCGGGCCCGGCGGCTGAGGATGCCGGGGGTGTGCGCCGCTGCTGATGACCCGCGTTGGCGTGTCGTGTCGCGCCGGGGTGGGGGACATCGGGGAAGGGGACGGACTGCGCCGGTCGATGACGTCGGTGACCATCGTGGGCGGGGCGACGTCGGGTCGGTGCCCGCCGCCGACGCCGGGCACGAGCGTGGCGCCGCGGCTGGTCAGGACCGTTTGGGCCAGCCCCAGCGCGAGCAGGGCGGCGACGACGCCGAATCCGATGGAGAAGGTCGACCGCGCCAGCAGGACGCCGATGCTGGCCCCGAACACCCAGCCCAGTTGCAGGACCGTCTCCGATCGGCCGAAAGCCGACGCGCGCGAGGCCTCGGGCAGATCGGACTGGATGGAGGAGTCCAGGCACACCTTACCGACGGCGGACCCGGCCGAAGCGACAAACGCGGTGATCGAGGCGGTGACCATGGTCGTCGCCGAACCGGTCACCAGCAACGGCAGGATTGCCGTGATTGTTGCGACGGTGAAACACGCCACGACGACCCACACGATGATCGATGGGGGATTGGACAGCCGCAGGCGCGTACCCGCCCCGTTGCCCAAGACGTTTCCGATACCGGCGGCGCCGCCGACCACGCCGAGCATCGCCATCTGCACCCAGCCATCGAGATGATCCTGATTTCTGGCATAGAACGCGATGAACAGGGTGAGGAAGCCGGTGAGGATGCGGATGGTGCCGTTGCCCCACAACCCGGTGACGACATTGCGCCCGAGCGGCTGGCGGATCGTCTCGGAGATCACCCGCCCGGCGCGCCTCGCACGTTCACGGGCGGACACGTCCGGTTTCGGCTGGTCGCGATAGGTGAGGGTGGTGGGGATCTCGCCGGCCGTGACCTCCACCCACGACGGGATCTTCATGCAGAAGTAGGCGCCGACGCAGGCGACGATCATCAGCCACAGCATCGCCCCGGGCCAGTGCAGCGGCAGCAGCGTGCCCAGGAGCATCTCGAACACTGCGGCCACCGCGCCGCCGACGATAGTGCCGCCGAGCAGAGCGAAAGTGGTGAGGCGGGAGTTGACCCGGACCAGGTCGATAGTCGGCGGCACGACGCGCGGTGTGACCGCCGACTTCAAGACGCCGAACGACTTGGAGAAGACCAGTAGCCCGAGCGCGCACGGATAGAGGACCCACGGGTCGTACTCCAGCTGGTGCGCCGCCGCGTCCCATTCGTAGTTGGTGACGATGAGGATGGCCAACACGGCCCGCGCGATGAACGTGACGGCCATTGCGACGCGCCGGCCGTGCTGGAATCGGTCCAGCAGTGGTCCGATGAGCGGCGCGATCAACGCGAACGGCGCAATCGTCAGCAACAGATAGAGCCCGACCTTGCCCTCCGAGCCACTGGCGGCGGCGAAGAACAGCGTATTGGCCAGCGCGATGGCCATCGCCGCGTCGACCGCGGCGTTGGCGACGACGGGCGCGGTGAGCGCGGTCAGCCCCGACCGGTCCGCGCCGTCCGCGGTCGCCGCCCGGGCGATGGTGTCGATTCCCCGATTCGTCAGCCGCTTGCCGCGCTGAGCCGCCCGGCGGGCGAGCGAGTCCCTCGGTGGGGCGCCGTCGAACGGATCGGGCGGCGCGGCGGGCGTGGGCGTCGGCCCCAGCGGGGGGAGATGAGGATTCTGGGTGGCCCGATCGTCGGACAGATACGCGGTTTCGACGTCCGGTGGCAGGGCCGGGGCGGACACGCCGGGCACCGGGTAGCTGCCCGCGCCGGGATGGGCGCGATCCGACCGGGGGTGCTTGCCAAGACTCACGCACCCGATTGTTCCCTATCGCGCGCAGACAGGGCGGCGTGCCATGCCCGGCGACGGTGAGGCACACTGGAGGCGTGAGTCTTCCAGCCCAACTCGACTTGCTCCGCGACGCCGTCGACCTGGCGCGCGAGGCGATCGTCGCCGACGGCGGCGCCCCCGGTGATCATGTCGGGGTCGTCGTCGAGGACGACAACTCCGCCGCGCACTATTTCGCGGCCGCCCTGCCCGGCTACCACGGGTGGCGTTGGTGCGCCGTTGTCGCGGTCACCTCGCCCGACGGTCCGGTGACGGTCAGCGAGGTCGTGCTGCTGCCCGGGAACGGGGCGCTGCTCGCGCCGCCGTGGGTGCCGTGGTCCGAGCGGGTGGCCGCCGGCGACCTCACTCCCGGCGATCGGCTGGCGGCCGAACCCGACGATCCGCGCCTGGTGCCCAACCAGGTCGACACCGGTGACGCCGCCGCCGTCGACGGGGAACTCGGCCTGGGACGCAAGCGGTTGCTGAGCCCGCAGGGGCGCGACGAGGCGGCGCAGCGCTGGTATGACGGCGACTACGGTCCGTCGTCGGCGATGGCGCAGGCGGCCAAACACTCGTGTGACACCTGTGGTTTCTACCTTCCGTTGGCCGGTGCGCTGCGCTTCACGTTCGGGGTGTGTGCCAACGAGTACTCGGCCGACGGCCACGTGGTCTCCGCCGAGTACGGTTGCGGCGCCCACTCCGACGTCATCGCCAAGCCGCCGGTATCGACGCCGGAGTTCGACCCATTCGACGACGGGGTGCTTGAGGTATTCGCCGCGGCGGACTGACTGTCGTGCCCGGTGACGCCGAACCCGTCGAACCCGCGATCGTCGACCCCTTCGGGGTGGCGGCGCTGCGTGCCGCCGTTCTCGCCGGCTGGCGGGCCTCGCCGACTCGACTAATCGAGGACTCCCGCGCCGAGACAGACCTCGCCGCAGTCGGCTATCGCGATCGGCTCTTCATCGAACTTGCGGCCAACGCCGCCGATGCTGCAGCCGAGGCGGGGGTGCGCGGAGCGATCTCGGTGTGGCGCGACGATGCCGGCGCGCTGCACCTGGCGAACACCGGAGCGCCGCTGAGCGCCGCCGGTGCCGCCTCGCTGCTGGCGCTGCGCGTGTCGTCGAAGGACGCCGACGCCGCGATCGTCGGGCGATTCGGCGTCGGGTTCTCCGCCGTCGTGCCCGTCGCCGACCGCGTCGAGATCCGCTCGCGCACCGCGACTCTCGTCTTCGACCGCGGTGAAACCGAGCAGGCCATCGCCGAGTTGGGCACCGGCTTCAGCCTGCGGGACGAGGCTGTCCCGCTGCTGCGCCTGGCGTGGCTTGGGCAGGCCCCGCCGGCCGGCGGATTCGACACCGAGATCGTGCTGTGGCCCCGCGAGGGTGTCAATACCGACGAGCTGCTGGCCGACATTGCCGAGCAGGCCTGCGACCGCCTCCTCGAGTTGCCGTCGCTGAGCGAGATCACCGTCGGTGACAGCTCGGTGACCGTCGTGCGCGCCGGCGGCCTGATCCGCTTCGAGTCGGCCACGGCGATGCCCGGCGCCGGTCTGGTGTGGCGCGAAGCCGTGACCGGCGGTGTGCGGTGGCTGCGGCCACGCGCCGGTTTGCCCGAACATCCCGAAGTGCTGCGCACCCCGACGCCCACCGACATCGAGATATCGGTGCCGGCCCGGGTGATTGCGCGCCTGCCGGTGACCCCCGACCGGCGCCACCTCATGCCCGGTGTCGATGTCGGGGTGGTGGCGCCCGGGTATCTCGCGCTGGTGCTGGCGCTGGACCCCGCTGATCGACCGGCGCTGGTGCCGCGCGGGATGGGCCGCAACCCCGTCGACGGACGGCTGCTGGCGGCGATCGGCGACGAGTTGCGGTCCAACGCCTGGGTGCCGCCGGCGAGTGGCGACGCGGATCTGGTGCCGGCGCGCACCCTCATCATCGCGGACCTGTCCGACGACCTCGCGGCGTGTCTGGGGCCGGTGCTCGGTTCGCTCGCCCACCCGGGCGTGTCCGGGCCGGTTGCGCGGGCCGGGCTGATCGCGGTCGGGGCGCGCGCGATCGGGTTGGCCGACATTGCCGAGGCGCTGGCCGGCATCGACCGCCCGGATCGGTGGTGGGCCGACCTCTACGAGGCGCTCGCGCCGCTGGTCGGAACCGCGGGCGACGCCGAGGAGCTCGGCGCGCTACCGGTACCGCGCGTCGACGGCCGGCGCAACCTGGGCGCGCGCGGACTTGGTCTCGCGCCGCCCGGCGTCCGGGCGTCGTGGGCGCCCATGGTCGCCCCCGACGCGGTGCACCCACTCCTCGAACGACTGGGGGCACATCGGGTCGGAATCGGGGAGCTGGTTGCGCATGAGGGCCTCGCCGCCGCGTTGGCCGATGTCGCCGACAACGGCGCCGACGCCGAGGTCCGCGCGCTCGGCGATGAGGTGCTCGCCCTGCTGGCGGCCGATCCGGATGCGGCACTGGCACCCGTCGTGGCCGCCGAGCTCCTCTTGCCCGACAGTGACGGGGAGCTGGTCCATGTGGACGAGCTCTTGCTCCCAGACTCACCATTGGCGGCGGCCCTCGGCGACGACCTGCCGTTTGCACTGGTCGACGCTGCGGTGGCGGATCGGTACGGATCCTCGGCGCTGCGCCGCGCCGGAGTCGGATGGGGGTTCCTGACTATCTCGGCGCAGTGGCCGACCGCGCCGGACCACGACCTCGACGACGAGGATCGGTGGTGGGCGACGCTCCCCGAGCCGCCGGCGGCGATCGTTGCGGTGCGCGACCTTGATCTGGTTCCCGATGACCGTTGGAGCGAGGCTTTGACACTGCTCGCCGGCGACCCGGTGACCGCCCCGCTGCTGGCCGACCGCGACGGCTACACCGCCTGGTGGCTGCGCACGAACGCCCGGATCGATGGCCGCGCGCTGGGGTCCTACCGCAGTCCGGACGCGCCCGCCTTCGCCGGCATCGTGGACCCCCTCGCGCATCCCGCAGCGGCCGCCCTGACCGGGGTCCTCCTGGGCGAAGCCGTGTCCGACGCGGCCTCGGCGGCGGCTCTTCTGACGAACCTCGGAGATCGGAACCGGGTCGTCGAGCCGGGGGCCGCGGTGCGGGCCTACGGCGAGGTCGTCGCCGCGCTCGGACGCCGCGACGTCGATCCCGAAGCGCTGGACGCGCTCCTCGACGGCCGGCCCGGTGTCCGCGTCCTCGACGGGTCGGTGGTCGAGGCTGCGGTGGTGATCGACGCGGTGCACTATCTGTTTGTGGTGGACCCCGGCCGGGCGGTCATCGCCGGCCTGCCGGTCGGTGCCGATGCGGCACACGAACTCGCCGAACTCCTCGATCTTCCGGTGGCGACGGAGGCGGTCGCGGCGCGGGTGGTCGGCGCGGGCCGGGCGACGACGTGGGGTGCCGACGCCGGCACCGTCGTCTTCGCGGCCGAGCAGGGGTTGGTGAACCCGCGCGGGACGGTCGTCGTGCACGACGACCTGATCGTCGCGACCGATACCGGCGACCATCACCTCCGGTGGTGGCGCGACGCTGCCGGCATCACCCACGTCGCACCCGCGACCCGGGCATAGCGACCTCCGATACGGTGGCGCCATGCGAAGCGATCTGTTGGGTGCGATGTCGATCCCGCCGGTGGACACCGGGGTCCTCGGTTTTGTTGTCGACAACCGCAGCGGATTCTGGACGGCCCTCGCGTATGGGCTGAGTTGGCTCGGCTCGACGGCGACGCTGACCGTTGTCACGATAGCGGCCAGCGCGGCATTCGCGGTGTTTCGCCAATGGCGCAGTTCCGCAATGATCCTGGCCGGTTCGTGGTCGGCGTATGTGGTGATGATCGTCCTCAAGCGGGCGTTCGACCGCGACCGTCCGCCGGCCGGGGATCGCCTTGCCCACGCCGCCTATCAGTCGATGCCGTCGGGGCACGCGATGATGAGCGCGGTCGTCTTCGGGCTGATCGCCGTCGCCCTGTTCCGGGGGTCGGCCTGGATCCGCGAGCATCCCGATGTGCTGCTCGCCGCACCGGTCCTGTCGCTCGCCATCGGACTGAGTCGGGTGTATCTCGGTGTGCACTGGATGACCGATGTGGTCGCCGGATGGGTCCTCGGCGCGCTCTGGATCACCGTCGTGGCGACCGTCGCGCGGCTGCGCCACCGGCGTGCTGCGGTGCCCGCTCCCACGGGGTGAGCGGTCCCCGGCAAATGCGGTGAATCACGCTCCGGCCATGAAGTGCTGTTGACCAGCGGGGGCGAATTGTGTGGACCGGGTAACACCAAGGCTGTGTTAACCTACCGGCTGGCAAGTTGCGGCCGTAACAAATTTTCGGTTGCGCGACCCGCTGATGCTGTGCCTGGATGGGGCGCATCGCGACCTGGAGAGAGGCGCTTTGCTGATGGATTCGACCGAGCCCGCGATGATGCGGGTGCCCGATCGTGGTCACGAGAACGAGCCCGCCCGGCGGCGGCGCCTGGACTGGGTCCGCGGCCTGAGCGGTTCCGCACTCAAGTCGCTCGACCGCTTCGATCTGGATCCAGCGCGCTTGGTCGGCAACATCGAGAATCTGGTTGGCAGTGTGGCGATTCCGGTCGGCCTGGCCGGACCGTTGCTGTTCGACGGTAACCGTGCCACCGGGTGGATTCCCGCGCCGTTCGCCACCACCGAGGGTGCGCTGGTCGCCTCGGCGACCCGCGGGGCGCACGCGGTGTCGTGCGCGGGTGGCGTGCGGACCCGGGTCCTCGGCCAGCAGATGGTGCGTTCGCCGCGCTTCGATTTCACCGACATTGTCGCGGCCAGCCGGTTTGCCACCTGGATCGCCGAGCAGACGCAGGACCTGTCCGTGCAGATCGCCGAGGTTTCCCGGCATGCACGTCTGATCGGGCTGGTGCCGTTGCAGATCGGTCGCAGCGTTGACGTGGTGTTCGAGTACGAGACCGGCGATGCCTCCGGGCAGAACATGACGACGGCCTGCACCTGGCGGTCGTGCCTGTGGATCGAGGAGCAACTTGCGCGGCACCCCGAGATGGCGCTGCGCTCGTTCTGCATCGAGGGAAACTCCGCAGGGGACAAGAAACTGAGCCAGCGCGCCCTGGCCAACGGTCGCGGGATGCGGGTCACCGCCGAATGTCACGTCGACGGCGAAACCCTCGAGCGCGTCTTGAAGGTGACCCGCGACGACATGCTGCGTGCCTACGGCATTTGCGTCACCGGCTCGGCGTTGGCGGGCGGCTTCCCGAACGTCAACGTCGCCAACGCGATCGCCGCGGTCTTCGCCGCCACCGGCCAGGACATCGCCTGCGTGCACGAGTCCGGGTCCGGCATCCTCACGATGGAGCCCGACGGCGACGGCATCTACGCCTCCCTGCTGCTGCCTACGCTCTCCATCGGAACCGTCGGCGGCGGCACGCAGCTGCCGCAGCAGAACGACTACCTCGAGATGATCGGCTGCACCGGCACCGGGTCCGCTGCGCGGCTCGGCGAGATCATCGCCGGGTACGCACTCGCCCTCGACCTGTCGACGATGTCGGCGGTGATCGGCGGCCAGTTCGCGACGGCGCACGAGCGTCTCGGCCGCAACCGGCCGGTGCAGTGGTTCACCCGGGACGACCTCAATCCCGCACTCTTGGGGTCGGTGCTCGATGCCGGTGCGGTCACCGCCGTCGACGTCGTCGGTGACACCGACGGCAACAGTGTCATCAGCGAACTCACCCAGCGGGTGTCGACGCAGAAGCTGGTGGGCGTCTTTCCGGTGGACGTCACCATCGACGGCGGGGCAGAACCGCTCGAACTGATCGTCAAGTCCAAGCCGCTGGACACCGAGGTGATGCTTGCCGCGCACCGCATGGTGACCCTGGCCGGCGGGCGCCTGTCCGAGGCGTGGTCGCGCGGTGGTGATGCCAGCGGGTTCCTCGGCACCCACATGCGTGAGCTGCAGCTGTACCGCGAGCCGGCGGTGGCCGCCGGACTGCTGCCGCATTGCTACGGGATTGTCGAGGACCCCGCACGCGAGGCCTTCCTCCTGTTCCTGGAGCGCTTGGGCGACGATGTGATTCTGATCGATTCGGCGGAGCGGCCGCAGGACTGGCGGCCCGAACACATCACCGGTGCGCTCACCGGGATAGCCCGCCTGCACGGGCGGTGGTATGGCCGGGTCGGCGAACTCGGTGAATTGGACTGGCTCGGCGAGCCCACCGAACCGGCGCGCGTGATCGACATGAGCGAACTCTGGCTGGGGCTGTTCGAGCACCATAAGAAGGAGTATCCGGACCTGCTCGACGATGCCTGGCTGGCGCAGATCGTCGCCTGGATCGACGACAGCGCCGACTGGTGGCCGGAGATGGCGGGCCTGCCACAGACCCTGGTGCACAACGATTTCAACTCGCGGAACATCGGTTTGCGCGTGGTCGCCGATGCTCCGGAGCGGTTTGAGTTGGTGGCCTACGACTGGGAGCTCGCCACCGTGCACCTGCCCCAGCGGGACCTGGTGGAATTCCTCTCCTACGTGCTGACGCCCGACACCGATCTCGACACGATCCGCGGCTACGTGGAATTCCATCGTGCAGCGGTGGCCGCCGCCGCGGGGGTCGCCATTGACCGCGACGAGTGGGCGCGCGGCTTCCAGCTCGCCCTCGCGGACTTCGTGATGCGCCGGATCTCCCTGTACCTGATGGTGCACACACTGCGCCGGCTGCCGTACATCGAGCGCGTGGTGAACGTGTGCCGACGACTGAGCGAGGTCTGACCACCATGCGGGTACACCACTTGAACTGCGGCACGATGCTCGGCGGAGCCGTGGTCTCACACTGCCTGCTGATCGAGCGCGACGATGCCCTGGTACTGATCGATACCGGCTACGGTCGCGCCGATATCGCCGAGCCGGATCGGGTCCTGGGGCTTTCGCACCGCTTGCTACGGCCAGTGCTGGACCCCGCGGAAACCGCCTACGCGCAGATCGAAGCGCTGGGACTTGAGCCCCGCGACGTGACGGACATCGTGTTGACGCACTTGGACTACGACCACGCCGGCGGGCTGGCGGACTTCCCCTGGGCACGGGTGCACGTGCACGACCGCGAATATCGCGCGGCCATGCACCCGGGTCGTACCGGCCGCGTCCGGTATCGCCGGGAGCAGTATGCCCACGGCCCGAACTGGCAGCTCAGCCAGGCCGGTCACGGCGGCGATCGCTGGTTCGGCTTCGCCGGGGTGCATGAACTCGCCGGCCTGCCCGGGCTGGCAATGGTGCCGTTGTACGGGCACACGACCGGGCACGTCGGGATCGCGGTGAACGTCGACGGTGGGTGGCTGCTGCATGCCGGCGACGCCTACGTGTCTGCGCTGCAACTGAATCGATACCTGCCGGGCCTGCTGCTCGGCGGTGCAGCATTCGGCGATCCAGATCCGCTGCTGGCCGCGCGGCGGGTGCGCACCGCGGCACGTCTGGCCGCGCTGGTGCAGCAGCACGGCGACGAGGTCACCGTCTTCTGCGCCCACGATGCGCACGCCTACGGCGAACTGGCCCGTCACAACCCCACCCCATCCCCCGAATCGAAAGAGGCATGATGGCGCTGTCCGAACTGACACCGGAATCCAACCTCGGCCTCCGACTGCTCGCCTACTCGAATGAGCGGTTTCCGCTCTGGCAGGCCGCCGGGCAGTTCCCGATGTTCCTCACCGCCTACACCGTGGGCCGCATGATGGTGGGCGAGCGCCCGGCGTTCACCCTCAACCTATTCCTGGGCTGCCTCGCCCTCATCGCGTACACCCTGATGGTCCGCTGCATCGACGACCACAAGGATGCCCCCCACGACAACGCGTACTACCCGGAGCGGGTGCTGCAGCGGGGGATCGTCACCTTCACGAACCTGAAGGTCGTCGCGATCCTCTGCGTGCTGCTGATCGTGGGCGTTTCGCTCTACATCGACCGCGGTATCGGCCTGGCCACGATGTGGTTGTTGCTGATCTTCATCACCAACAACCTGGTGCAGTTCGTCCAGGTCAAATGGGCATCACTGGGGGAGTGGCTGGAGGCGCGGCGCGTGCTGCTGGCGCTGACGGTGATCCCGTTCTGGGGGTTCGGCTCGGTGTGGGCCGCCCAGATGGGTGCCGGCAAACAACTGGTGACGGCGCAAGTCTGGTGGCTAGTCGCGAGTTGGTGCGTGGCGGCCCTCTTGCTGGAGATCGCCCGCAAGTCGCGGACCCCGGAGGACACCCGCGACTCGGTCGTCGACTACACCAAGGAGACGAGTTCGTGGACCACCTCACTGGGGCTGCGCGGCACAGTGGTGACGTTGCTGGTCCTGGCCACGGCGGTCACCGCGATCGAAGCAGGCATGCTGAACGCCCTCGGGGTCGGCGTGTGGTGGGCCTACCTGGCGCTGGGGCTGACACTGCTGCTCCCGATCGGTGCGGGCATCCGGTTTGCGGTGCGTCCCGACCGCTTCACCGCCAAGGACGTCTCCGAGACCTCCGCCGGGCTGTGGCTGATCGGGCAGATCATTTGCTCGGTCGCACTGTTCCTGGTCCACTGAGCGGCCGATAGTCCAATGACGGAGTTCGCGGTTGTCGGCGCATCGGTGGCGTTGCCCGGTGTCACCGACCTTGCCGGTTTGCACGACGATCTGCTTGCCGCCCGCGTGCATATCGAGGGGCTCAGTGACGCCGATCTGGCTGCGGCGCGACGTGCCGGCGTCGATGTCGGGCATCCCCGGTACGTTCCGGTCGGCACCGATTTGCCCGAGGCCGGACGATTCGATGCCGCATTCTTCGATATGACGCCGGCCGAGGCGCAGTGGACAGACCCACAGCAGCGACTCCTGCTGACCTTGACCCACCGTGCCATCGAGTCCGCGGGTGCAGTGGTCGGCGGCGACGGAGTCGGCGTGTACACGACGGTCTCGTCGTCGAGCTACCTGGACGGACGGGTCTCCGCCGCCGACCGGCCGGTGCTGGGCAGCATGGACTACCGATCGCTGGTGGGCAACGATCGCGACTTCGCGGCCAGCCGGATCGCGCACCGCTTCGGGTTCACCGGTCCGGCGATCACCGTACAAAGCGCCTGCTCGAGTTCCCTGGTCGCACTACACCAGGCGTGTTTGGCGCTCAGCTGCGGAGACATCGACGTCGCCCTGGTAGCAGCTGCATCGATCGCTTTTCCGCAGCGCATCGGTTACCGGTTCGCCGATGGCGGCATCATGTCGCCGACGGGGCGCTCCCGGCCCTTCGACGTGCAGGCAGACGGCACGGTCCGCGGCACCGGGGGCGGCGCCGTGCTGCTGCGGCGGCTCGACGATGCGCTGGCCGGCCCGGACGCTGTCCTGGGCATCGTGTCCGGTACCGCAGTCAACAACGACGGTGGCACGGCGATCAGCTACTCCGCGCCCTCTGCGGGAGGACAGCAGCGCGTGCTCACCGCAGCACTCGCCCGCTCGGGCGCCGCCGCCGGCAGCGTGCGGTATATCGAGGCGCACGGCACCGGTACGGCACTGGGCGATCCCATCGAGTTCCGGGCGCTGCGCCGCGTCTACGACGACCCCGGCGCCGCCCTCCCCGAGTGCGGTCTCGGCGCGGCCAAGGCGGCCTACGGGCACCTTGACACCGCCGCCGGGATGATCGGCCTACTCAAGACCATCTCGGTCCTGCGTCACCAGACGGTGTATGCGCAGCCGGGCTTCACCGAGCCCAACCCCAGTCTCGACCTGGCCGGGTCTCGGTTCGCGATTGCCTGGGAGCCGGCGGCGGCCGACGTGCCGTTCGCCGCGGTCAGCTCATTCGGGATGGGCGGGACCAATGCACACGTGGTGCTGCGGCGGCCTCCGGAGCCCGCATCCACCCACGCGGACGGCCCGGCGACGATAGTGCTCTCCGCGCGCACCCCGGCCGGCTTGGCGCGCTATCGCCGTGACCTCGCCGACTTCCTGACCGCGCACCCGGGCCTGTCCGTCCACGACGTCGGCGCCACGCTGGACGCCCGTACCGCCGCAGACGTCACCTGGCGGCACACGGCGACCACACTGAGCGACTTGGTGACCGCGCTTGCCGGAGGGTCCGGCGATGACGCCCCGGGCACGACGTCCGCGGTGGGGCGCCCCATCCTGCTACCGGTTGCACCGCTCGATGAGCGGGAACTGATGCTGCCACTCGTTTCGGACAGTCAGCCGGCGGCGGCGGTGTCGGCCGGCCCGGCGCGGCCCGACGTGGCCGAGGCCTTCCGTCGCCTGGTGATGGCGGAAATCGGCGTCCCCGTGCCCACCGGTGCCGACTTCTACGAACTCGGTGGCGAGTCGATGGGGCTGGTGTCAGTGGTCGGCAAACTTGCCGATGCCGTCGGCTTCTCGCCCGACTTCACGCGCCTCGACGGCCTCACCGGCGTCGACCCGATGGCCGCCGAACTAGCCGCCCAGGCGGCTGCCGAACTTGCCGCCCAGGCGGCTGCCGAACTTGCCGCCCAGGCGGCCGTGACCCAGCCGGCGACGGATGCCCGGCGGCCCGCCGGACTCATCGCGATGGGGGACGGTGAGCCGCTGGCGTACCTGTATCCGCCTGCCGGCGGTACCAACTTCTGCTACACGGCGCTGCGCCGGTCGGCGCCGCAGCTGTCGTTTGCGGCCTTCCGAGCGGTGCGGCCGGGCGACTCGGTGCCCGACGTGGCGACCGCCTGTGTCACGACCCTTGTCGACGGCGGACATGTCCGCGACGACATGGTCGTCGGCGGCTACTCGTTCGGCGGCAACGTCGCGCTGGAGATCTGCCGGCAATTGGAGGGCCGCGGCGTGCGGATCGGCCGGGTGCTGTTGATCGACTCGTTCGCACCGGACGCCTTCGGTGCGCCGGGTTCGGATGCCACCGGCCTGGGCGTGGAGGTGGCCGACCTGTTGGCCACCGCGGCCGGTGCGCTGCCGGACTACCGTGCCGACGCCCGGGAGCAACAATTGCGCGACTACTTCACCGAGATCTGGCTGGAGAACTGCGCGGCCTTGAACGCGTATCGGCCGGCGGCCGCGGTGACCGCGCCGATCACCCTGTTGCGCGCGCGCACCCCGCTGAGCGCGCCGCGATCGGCCGCCCTGGGGATCGACCCCGACCGCACCGCCGACTGGGCTGGCTGGACCCGGTCCGGATTTCAGGTGATCGACGTCCCCGGCGATCACTACAGCGTCTTCACCAACGCGGCCCATCGTGCGGTGACCGCGGCGGTGGTGGCGCGGGTACTCACCGGTGCTGCCGACCGAAAGGCCACTCGATGACGACGCGCGACAGCCTGCCCGCCTCCCCGATTCAGCGCCGCATCGTGCTGGCCGCCGAGCTGCGGCCCGACGATCCGGCGCCGAACTGGGCGCTCGCCTCGTCGTTGCCGGGCCAAACCGATCCGGGCCGGTTCGCCGCGGCGGTGGCCTCGGTGCTGAACGAGAGTCGCGCGTTCACCGAGTCGTTCGAGCTGACCGCCGAGATGGATGTGCTGGTCCGCCGCGACGGCATCGTCCACGACGTACCGGTGGTCTCCTACCCGGACGAGATGGCGGTGGCAGGTCGGGCCGGCGAAATCGGCGACGTCGTCTACCCGCCGTCGGCGGCCCGACAGTTCCACGCGGAGGTTGCGACCTGCGGCGAGGACGCCTACTTCCTTTTTGCGGGCTCGCATGCCGTCTCCGATGGCTTCGGCTACCTGCAGCTGATCGAGGATTTCGCCGCGCGCTATCGGGACATGGCGGCCGAGCTGCCCGATTCGAGCTCCTCGGCGGAGGTCCTCGAGCGGCTCGATCGCCCCCGGGCCGAGGCCGTCGACTACTTCCGCGCGTTGTTCGCCGGGATTGAGGATCTCTCGGTGCCAGGGTGGGATCGCCGGGACGAGTTTGGCCGCATTCCCGGCTCGATCGGCCGGCATGATCTCGATCCCGAGCTCTACCGGGCCGCCGGTGCACTCGCCGGGCAGGTCGGCGTCCGCCGCTACTCGGTGCTGGTGGCGGCCTTGGCCGTGACCGTTTCGGCAATGACCGGGGCCGACAGCGTGGTGATCGCCACCCCGATGGCCAACCGCCGCTGCGGCCCGTCGGCGGCGCGCACCCGCGGTGTCCGGGTCAACGTTCTGCCACTGCGCTTCGACCTGGATCCCGAACTCACCGTCGTCGACCTGGCCCTGGTCGCCGACAGTCAACTGGACCAGTTGATCGAGTTTGAACAGCATCCGTTTTCCGAGTTCGCGCGATCGGTGGTCGCCGCCGACGGGCTTGACGCGGCAGCGCCCTCGGTCGGTTTCACGCTGTACCCGCGGCCACTGGCCGTCGCGGTCGACGGCACATCCGGCCGTCCCGTCCACGTCGACCGCCGCTTTCTGCAGCGGCCGCTGTCGGTGACGGTGGAGGTGGGCGACGACGCGAAGCAGTTGATCGTCGAACGCGCCGACCATCTTCCGCCGGTCGACGTCGCCGGGATGTATCAGCACGTGCTGGCCCATGCCGTCGGCGGTCCGGGGAAACGGTTGATCGGCGAGCTCGTTTGGGATGTCGAGACGCTCACCTCACGGGTCGATGCGTCGACCGAATTCCCGACCGCGACCCTGGTGTCGGTGTTCGCCGACGCGGTGGCCGCTCATCCGGATCGGCCGGCGGTCATCACCGACGACGTGGTCCTGACTTTCGGCGAGCTCGCCGAGCGGGTCGGTGTCGTCGCGCGGTGGCTCGACGAGAACGCCGGCCACCACGTCGCCGTTTCGTTGCCGGCAGGTCCGCAGTTGGTCGCCACGATGCTCGCGGTCTTCGCGTCGGGGCGGGTGTACGTGCCGATCGACCCGGACAACCTCGCCGTGCGGCTGCCGAAGATCGCCCAGGCGATACGCGGCCTGACGGTGGTTGTTCCGGCCGGCGCGGTCGCCGCCGCAGCCGCGCGTTCCGGGGATGCCGTGGTGCTGTGCGAGCCGCTGGATCTGCCGGCCGGCGCCTGGCCGCCGGCCCCGGTCGATCCCGATCAGGTTGCGTACATTTTTTTCACCTCGGGCAGCACCGGTGTTCCCAAAGGGGTTCAGATCACCCACGGGGCGGCTGGCCGATTCTTTGCCGGCCTACAGGCCGACACCGGGATCGGTGCGGCGCGATGGCTCAATTTCCACTCCATTTCGTTTGATATCTCGATGGTGGAGTTATTGTCGGGACTGGCGGCCGGGGGTGCGGTGGTGATTCCCGAACTCGCGGTCAAGCGCGATCCGGATGCGCTCGCCGCGTTCGTCGACCGCCATCAGGTGGAGATCGTCTCCCAGACTGCCTCGGCGTTCAGCATTTTTGCCGACCGACTGGTCGCCGCACCCTCGATCACCCACATCATCCAGGCGGGGGAGCGACTCGATTTCGCCGCCGCTGGTCCGTTCGTCTCGGCCCGGCCCGATGTGACGGTGATCAACGCCTACGGCATTACCGAGACGGTGATGTACCACACGGCCTACCGGCTGCCGGCTGATCCGGCGGATTTCCCCGACGAATCGGTGATCGGCCGCCCGTTCGCCGACATGTCGATGGAAGTGGTCGACGATGAGCTCCGCGTGCTGCCGCGCGGGGTCATCGGGCAGCTCGCGGTGGGCGGTGCGGGCCTGATGGCGGGCTATCTGGATGCCGAGGCGACCGCTCGCGTGCTGCGCCGCGTGAACGGTCGTCTGGTGTACCTCACCGGTGACCGCGGATACCTCAATGCCGACGGTGACTTCGTAATCCTCGGCCGCAACGACGGCCAGGTGAAGCTCCGGGGTCACCGCTGCGAGCTCGGCGAAGTCGAGAACGCCTGCCTGCACAGTGGTCTGATGTCGGTCGCCCGCGCACTGGTGATCGGGTCGGGACTGGAAGCCGAGCTGGTTTGCTTCGGCGTCCCCGTCGACGGTGCCACCGAGGCGGCCATCCGCGACCGGCTCGCCGGCGAGTTGCCGAGATATGCCATCCCCGACCGGGTGATCCTGATCGACGCACTGCCGACGACGGTCAACGGCAAGGTGGATCGCGACAGTCTGATTCGCTGCTACACCGACACCGATCAGGTGGACGGTCCGATTGCGGGTGCGGTCGGCGATAGCCGGATGCAAACCGTTGTCGAACAGATCTGGGGCGCAGTGCTGGACGGCGCCGAATTCGGTCCGGACACCAGGTTTTTCGATGCCGGTGGCACTTCGGCGACGGTACTGCGGGTCCGCGAGCTACTGCGCCGCGAGCTCGGACGGCAGATCGACGTCGTCGACCTGTTCGAGTACTGCACGCCCCGGGCCCTCGCGGGCTTCCTCGAGGAGCAGGCCGCTGCGAACACCGCCCCAACGAAGGAGTACCAGTGAGTCTGGAATCGCCGACCCGCGCCGATGCCGCCGAGTTCCACGACCTGTGCGCGTGGATCGACACGCCGCCGCCGGACGGGCTGATCCGGGTGGCGAACGATGACGGCGAGACGTGGACGACCCGCTCGCACGTGGAGGTCGCGACCGCGGTGCGGGCCTTCGCCGCTGTCCTTGCCGCGGCCGGCGTGGGTTCGGGGGATACCGTCGCCGTCGCCGTGCCCACCGGATTCGACGCAATCACCGCTATCTTCGGCGCGTGGCGCGCGGGCGCGGCCATCAGCATGCTGCCGCCGCCGGTCCTGGGTGGGGGGGAGGACTACCGCACCCATTTGACCGCGCTACTCGGCAACGCCGGCGCGTCGGCGGTCGTGGTGGCCCCGGAACTGAGGGACATACTCGCCGGTCCCGCCGAACAGGCCGGCATCACCACCCTGCTGCAGGTGGGCGAGACTGCCATCGGGGCCGCTGTGCTTCGCCGTCGGGCGCTGACGGCCGACGACACCGCCGTCGTGCAATTCACCTCTGGCTCATCGGGCACGCCGAAGGGTGTTCGCATTTCCTGGCGCAACCTGTCCTCCAACACGGGATTCATCCTCGCCTCTGGCGGCTGGCAGACTGGCGACTCGACGTCGAGCTGGCTCCCGCTCTACCACGACATGGGACTGGTCGGCGGGCTGCTCACCACCCTCGCCCGCGGCGGTGACCTGTGGCTGATGCGGCCGGACCACTTCATCCGCGACCCGCGGCAGTGGCTGCGATCGCTCGCCCAGTGCCAGCACACCGTTGCCCCCTCCTTCGGGTTGGGCTATGCGGCCCGCCGGGTGACGGCACCGGAGGTCGCCGGTCTCGACTACTCCAGGCTGCGCACGGTGATCACCGGGGCCGAGCCGATCGGATCAGCCGACATGGCCGGCTTCAGTGCCCTGCTTACTCCCGGCGGTTTCGACGTTGAGGCGCTGCGCCCGGCATATGGGCTGGCCGAGGCCACCCTGATGGTCACGATGACCGGCCGCGGGCCCTTGCGCGCCATGCGCATCGACGCCGCCGACGCCGCCTTCGGCGCCCCCGTCCGCATCCACGACGAGACCGTCTTCGCCGGCGACGAGTTTGTCGGCGACGGCTGGATCTGGGCGCTCGGCACAACTGCGCCCGATTCTGGGCTGACCATCGTCGACGACGACGGCGCGCCCCTGCCGGCCGGAGTGCTCGGCGAGATCGTCGTCCGCGGGCCGGGCGTGGCGGTGGACTATCGGCCAGGAGTGACCGCCGACGCCGGGGCCGGCGCTACCGCGATCGACGGCGATGAGCTCCGCACCGGTGATGCGGGCTTCGTGCACGACGGTGCGCTGTACGTTCTCGGCCGGATGGGAACGAGCCTCAAGGTGCGCGGCAAGGCATTGTTCATGGAAGCAGTCGACGAGCGCATCGCGGCGGAGACCGGGGTGCCCAAACAGCGAATCGCCGCCGTCGCGATGCAGGACGGCAGCACCAATCCAGGGCTGGTGCTGTTCGCCGAAGAACCTCCCGGCGAGTGGATGGCGAAGGCGCGGAACCTGCTTCGGGCTGATCTGGGTCCGGCGCCGCGGATCGTGCTGGTCACCGGGACGCGCGGCCTGATCTTGCGCACATCGAGTGGGAAGCCGCGCCGCCGGGTAATGTGGGAGCGGTTCCGGACCGCCGGTTTCGGTGCCGACGTCGTGGTGCACACCGGTGACGGCGCATCCGGTCAGGGCACCATCGAGGACCGGCGGGCGTCGCTATCGACCCTGCGCGACACGGAGATCGGCACCCTGCTCGATCATGCGCTGACCCGGGTCGAGGTGGATTCGCGGGCATCGATCGTGCTGGAGGGATCGATTGCGGAGGGCTTCGGCAACGAGGGCTCCGATATCGACTTCCTGGTGATCTCCCCGGGTGACGCGAATACCCCAGACATGCCGACGGTCCTCTTCGTCGACGGACGCCGCGTGGAGGTCCGGACCCGCTCCGAGCGGCAACTGCGCGATCAGCTCGCCTATGCCCGCACCGCCCTCGAGGCCTCCGACGACATTCTGATCGGCCTCGATCAGGACGTGCTCAACCGGTGCCAGCGGTTTCTGCGGGCGGCGACGGTCCGCTCCGGTGACGTCGACGTGGCCGCGGTCAAAGCGGCCCTGCCCTATGACAGCTTTGCCACGGTGATGAACATGTGGTGGCGCGCCCGGGCGGCCCAAGCACTGCGACAGGGTCTGGCGATGTCGGTGCTCGGGCAGGCAGACGGCCCGGCATGGATGCGTGACGGTCTGCTGCAGGCGCTCAAGAGCTGGGCCGCCGCGGCCGGCGAGACATACCTCGAGTCGAAGTGGACCGGCCCGCAACTCGATCGCATCGGCGACGCCGGCGTGACCGATCGCTATGACCGGTTCGATGCGGCGCTCGCGGCCGGCCGTGCCGATCCCGCGCAGGTGCTCGCTTTCGCCCGCGAGCTGGGTGTCGACGTCGCGGGCGGCGAAGACTCGATCGTGCTGGCACGGGCCCCCGGGGTAACGTCCTGGCCGATCGACGGACACGTCCACGTGGTGCGCGGAAAGCAGGATGTCTTCGTACTCGGCGAGCATGCGGCGCAATGCTGGCGCGCGGTGGTCTTCAGCCGTCCCTTGGTCGAGCTGGCCGGTCGTCTCGGCGCAACAGGCCGGGCGACGGTGGCCGAATTCGTGCGGCTCGGACTGGTCGGATTGCGCTGGTCCGGTGGCGGTCCGCTCGTCCCGGCCGTCGCGATGGTCAAACCGCAGCGGCCGGTCACCCCGCCGCCGTCGGCGCAGGTTCTGGTCCTCGGCCTCAGTGGTGGCGCCGTCGAGCGCCGGATCACCCTGAGTCCGCTGCCGGCGCAGCGCTTCGTGGAATGCGCCTCGGCCCTGGTCTGGTCCAACGTGCTGATCGAGAATGCCCGCGAAGACCTGATGGGCGCGCTCGCGCAACAGCAACTGCGAGTCGCCGATCGGGCTGCCGATCGGTTGGTCAAGGCGGCTGTCCGTGCGGTGCTGTCGGCCGCCGGCGTCAGTCCGCTACCGGCCGACGTCGCCCCCGCCGACACCCTGGAGTGGCTACTGCCGGCGGCATTCCCCCAGCGAGGCGAGCTGCTCGACCGGGTACGGGCGGCCGCGGCGGCGAGCTTCGCCGCGGCCGATGGTGCTGCCGGCACCGTCGAAGAGCTCGACGGCATGGTTGCGCTCGTCCGGTCCGCTGCCGGGATCACGTTCCCGGCGTCGTTCAACTCGTATGCGCAGTGGCGGGCGACGCTCGACATCGCCTACGACTGGTTGCGCCTGGCGGCCTATCTCGATGCAGAGCTGCCGATCGACGAGGTCGCCGATCTGCTCGCCTCCGGTGGTACGCAGCCACACGAACCGAGCGCCTGATGTCCCGAAGCACCCAAACGATGAGGAAGTCCCAATGATGTCCGACGACCTGGCGACCGCCACCCGCGATCTGATTGGGCGGATGGCACCCGACCCACCTGCGGCGATCACCGACGACCAGCGGCTGATCGAGGATTTGGGTTTCGACTCGATCCGGCTCGTCGAATTGACGATCGCTCTCGAGCGCACCTTCTCGCTGCCGCGCCACGACCCGGCGCAGCTGGTCGACGTGCTCCGGGTGGGCGACGTCGTCGAGCTGGTCGCCCGCGAACGGTTGGCGGCCGCCGATGACTGAGCGTGCTGTCTTCCTGACCGGGGGGAGCGGGCTGGTCGGCGCCGAGGTGGTCTCGCAGCTGCGGGCGGCGGACCGGCGGGTGATCGTCCTGACCCACCGTAAGCAGACCATCGTCGACTCGGCGGGCCGGGAGTTCCCGGCCACCGACTTCGCCGCCGATCCGGCGGCGCCGGTGACATACGTGTGCGGCGACGTGCGCGAACCCGGCTTCGGCCTGTCCACGGAACTGCGGGCAGCATTGGCCGAGCGGGTCGAGGTGCTGGTGCACTCCGCCGCGACCACCGACTTCGCCGCTGCCGAGGAGCTGTACCAAGAGCTGAACGTCGGCGGCGCCCGCAATGCCGCCGCACTCGCCCTGGAGTGGGGCGTGCCGCTGGTCTACGTCAGCACCGCATATGTGTGCGGCCGGCGGGACGGCGTCATCACCGAGGACCAGCACGGCGAGGACAGTGGCTTCGGCAACCCGTACGAGCAGAGTAAGTTCACCGCCGAGCGATACATTCGGGACTGCCCGGGACTGGACTGGGCCATCGTGCGGCCGGGCATCGTCACCGGGCGCACCGGCACCGGCGCGATCCGCGACAAGAAGAACCTGTACACCGTGGTGCGACTGATCACCGAGGGCAAGCTGCGGACCCTGCCCGGCCGATACGACGCCGATCTCGCGCTGGCTCCCGTCGACTTCGTCGCCGCGGTGGTGACCGCGGTCGTCGCCGATACCGGTCGGGCGCGCGGGCGGACCTTCCACGCGGTGGGCGCCGGCGGCGTCTCGCTGCGCGTCATGTCCGATGTTTTCGCCGAGTATCCCTCGTTCGAGGTCGCCCGTTTCGTGCCGCCGTCCTCGTTCCGGGTCGACGACCTCGACGACCTGGAACGCGAATACTACGAACGGATCGGCGTCCAGTACGTCTCGTACTTCGATCGCAAGCGGGTCTTCGTCACCGACGAGGTGACCACGACGCTTCGCCTGACCGTCCCGGTGACGGACACGGATTATCTGCGCACGCTCCTCGACAGATGTCTCGAGGACGGCTTCCTGGGCGCCGCGCTGCCCACAGTCTCGGAGGTGGTCGAATGCTCGAACTGAAGAATGTCATCAAGCGGTACGAAGTGGGAGAACGGCCGGTGGTCGCCCTCGACGGAGTCGATTTGTCGATCGAGCCCGGGACCTTCGTCGCCGTCGTCGGGCCGTCCGGCTCCGGCAAGAGCACCCTGCTCAACATGCTGGGTGCGCTCGACCGCCCGGATTCGGGGACCATCGCCTTCAACGGCCGGGAGATCGCGGCACTCGACGAGGAGGATCAGGCTCGCTTCCGGCGCGAAAGTATCGGCTTTGTCTTCCAGTTCTTCAATCTGCTGCCGGCGATGACCGCCTGGGAAAACGTGGCGATGCCGGCGCTGCTGGCGGGCACCAGCCTGCGAAAGTCCAAGGGACGCGCGGTGGAACTGCTCGACTTGGTGGGGCTCGGCGATCGGACCGAACACCGGCCCGCCGAACTATCTGGCGGTCAGATGCAGCGTGTCGCCGTCGCCCGGGCACTAATGATGGATCCCCCGGTGATCCTCGCCGATGAGCCCAGCGGCAACCTGGACAGCAGGTCCGGCGCGGAAGTGATCGCGCTACTGGCCTCGCTCGCACGTGACGCCGAGCGGCCGCGCGCCATCGTGATGGTGACCCACGATGTCGCGGGTGCAGCCGTCGCCGATCGGCGGATCACCGTGGCAGACGGCCGCATCGTCGCCGATGAGCGGGGTGCTCCGTGCGCGCAATGATCGACCGGTTCGCCGTCTTCACCCTGCGCGAGTTGTCTGCGCATCGTGGGCGTGCGATCGCGTCCACCGTCGTCGTGGCGGCCGCGACGGCGCTCCTCGTAGCAGTCTTGTGCATCCTCACCTCGATCAACGGTGCCATTGATTCATTGGGCGATCGCCTGGTGGGGACCGCGAGTCTGGAAGTCTCCGCGTCGTCCGGCGCTGGCATCCCCGGGGAACTCCGCGACACGGTCGCGGCGGTCGACGGGGTCGCCGCCGCCGTCCCGCTGATCCAGGCACGGGTTGCCACCGCCAACGGCGATCTGCTGTTGCTCGGTACCGACGCCTCGGCGGGCCGGCTGCACAGCCCGGTCCAGAACATGGTCGCCGAGCATCTCGGTGCGCTCGTCAACACGCCAAACGGGATTCTCGCCGGTCCGCAGTCGGGCTTCCCGCAGGGTGCGGCGACACCGATCAACGGCCGGGCTGCCACGATCGTCGCCGTCCTGCAGGGCGACGACGCCGAGGCGTTCAACGGCGGACGCTTTCTCTTCGCCACGGCCCGGACGGCACAGCTGCTGGCCGGTCGCGGAAACGCGATCGACTCGATCCTGGTGGTGACCGACCCCGGTGCGGACACCGCAACGGTGGCCGAGCGCATCCGCCGGGCGGTTGACGGCCGTGCCCTGGTGGGACCACCGGCCGCGGCGCAGGCCAAGGCCAGCAACGGTGTGCAGTTGATCCGCTACGTCGCCGTTTCGTCGGCGGCGATGACCTTCCTGGTGGCGGGCTTCCTCATCTATACGACGATGAGCATGGCGGTCGCCGGTCGGCGTGCCCGGCTCTCTATCTTGCGGGCCCTCGGCGGCACGCGGCGCGCGCTGGTCGGCGACCTGCTCGCCGAGACCGCGCTGTACGCCACCGTCGGTGCCGTGCTGGGTGCCGGGATCGGCATCCTGATCGGCCGGTACTCCGTGGGTAGCCTGCCGGCGGTGTTCATGCAGACGCTGAGCGCCCGCGTCGCCTTCTCCGTTCCGCCGCTGGTGGTGGTCGCGGCGGCGCTTGGCTCGATCGTCGTCGCAGTGGCGGCCGCGGCCTTCGCCGCGCGTGCGGTCTACCGCGTCTCGCCGGTGGAGGCGCTCGCCCCGGTCGGGGTGTCCCGGATCGACCGGACCCCCGGCTGGCAACGCGTCGCAGCCGGGGCCGCCGCAGTGGTGCTGGCCGCCGCCTCGGTGTTTGCGGCGACCACCCAGCCGGGCATCCTCGCCAACTCGGGCATCTCGGTCATGTTCGCCGCCCTGCTCGCATTCAGCTTCGCGATCGGCGACTGGTTGGTCCGTGCGGCTGCTGCGCTCGCCGCACGGTGGGGTGGTCCCGGCGCGCTCGCGGGGGAGACGATAGCCCGATCGCCGCGCCGTTCGTGGGCGACGTTGATGGTGGTGGCGGTGGCGGTGGCCGCCAGCCTGGCGATCAGTGCGGGCAATGCCAACGCCGTCGACTCCGCGGAGCGCTCGTTCGCCCCGCTCGCCGAGGCCGACGCCTGGGTGTCGACCTCGGCGCCTGGGACGTTCGCCACCGGTGCCGCGCTGCCCGCCGAACTCATCGACCGGGTCACCCAGACCGACGGCGTGGCACGAGTGGTCCGCGAGCAGGCGATGTTCGTCGACGTCGGGAGCCAGCGCGCCCTGCTCTTCGGACTGGCCGCGGGCTCGGTGAACCCGCTCCTGCGACAGGTTGCCCCCGAACTCGGTGCCCGGGTGGTGGCCGGTGACGGTGTCGTCCTGACCACCGACCTGGCCGAGTCGCTCGGACTCCGCGCGGGCGACGACCTGTCGATCACCACGCCGACCGGGCGACACACCATTGCGGTGCTCGCCACCGTCCCCTACTTCTCCGGCCTCAACGGCGCCATCGCGATCGGATACGACCGGGTGCAGGAATGGTTCGGCGCACCCGGCGCTACCGCGTTGCAGGTGGTCGCCCAGCCGGGTGCCGGCGCAGCTGTCGTCGATCGACTGGAGGCCGGGGTTCCGGCCGGGGTGCACGCCTTTTCCGGCCGAGCGGCCGTGGCCGGCTTTCGGGACGCACTGGCGCAGGCGACGACCCTCAACCACGTGATCTGGGTGATCGTGACGGCGATCGCCGTGGTGGCGGTCTTCAACGCCCTTTTCCTGTCGGTCCTGGACCGTCGTCGCGAACTCGGGGTGTTGCGCGCGATCGGCGCGTCCCGCCGGTTCACGGTCCGCACCGTCTTCGCCGAGTCCCTCGCCATCGCCGTGATCGGTGCGCTCTGCGGCATCGCCTTCGGGCTCATCCAGCAGGTGATCGCCGACATCGCCTCGTCTCGGGCGTGGAACGTCGACGTGGGCTTCGCCCTCGTGCCGGCCTCCTTTGCGATCGCCTTCGGCGTCCTGGTGGTCTGCACGCTCGGCGCGGTGCCACCGGCTCGCAAGGTTTCCCGACTGTCCATCGTCGATGCCATGAGGATCGAATGACGAATCAGAACACCGCCCCCGCGTCCACCTTCCTCTCGGGGTGCGCCCTGCTCGACGGCACCGCGGTGACCGTTGACGATGAGTCCCGGTTCGGTGGCAAGGCGGTGGGGCTGGCGCGCCTGGATTCCGCCGGCGCGGCCGTCCCGCACTGGACGGCGATCGGCGTAGACGCCTGCGCCGAGCATGTGCGGCGCAGCGGTGCGGCCGATCTGATCGGTCGGCTCGAGCGCCCCGCGGACGACGCCGATCGGGCGGCGCTCGGCGAGCAGATAGCCGCGGCGATCACCGCGACCGAACTCTCGCCGGTACTGACGGCAGCGCTGGCCGTCTTCCTCGACGGCCGAGGCGAAGTCGCCGTACGCAGCTCCGCAGTCGGTGAGGACGGGGCCGATCGCTCCTTCGCCGGGATCTATGAGTCCTTTCTGTACCGCACCGGGATCGAGCAGGTCGCGTCGTCGGTCAAGGACTGCTGGGCGTCGGCGTTCAGCGTGCGCGCGCTGCAGTACTCGGCAGGCGACGATGCCGTCGCGATGCAGGTCCGCCCGGTCGGCGTAGTCGTTCAGGAGATGGCTGCCGGTCAGACCTCCGGCGTGCTGTTCACCGCGCACCCGGTATCCGGGGCGCTCGACGAAGCGCTGGTGAGCGCCTGTTGGGGCTCTGCCGAAGGCGTCGTCAATGGACTGTGCGCCACCGATGAGTTCACGGTCGCGCACGACGGCACCGAACTGGCCGCCACCGTGGCCGAGAAGGATATCGAGGTCATCCGGGCCGACGGGGGAACCGCGACCCGCGAGATCGGCGACGATCGGCGTCACGAGCGCTGCCTCGCCCCGGCGCAGCTCTCGGATCTGGTCCGCACCGCGGTCGGACTCGCGGAGCGGCTCGGTGGCCCCCAAGACATCGAGTGGACCATCGACGGCGACCGCATCGCGTTCCTGCAGGCGCGACCGATCACCGCGCTGGCCGGGCGTGTCGGTGACTGGCGCATCGTGTGGGACAACAGCAACATCCAGGAGAGCTTCAACGGCGTCACCACACCGCTCACCTTCTCCTGGGCCGCACGCGTTTACGACGTGATCTTCACCGAGACGCTTCGCATGATCGGCGTCCGGTCCACCGTGATCACCGAGCATGAGAAGGTACTCCGGAACATGGTCGGCCTGGTGGACGGCCGCGTGTACTACAACATCAACAACTGGTATCGGGTCCTCAAACTCGCACCCTTCTTCGATCGCAACAAAGAGGACGTCGAGCGGATGATCGGCGTGGAAAAGCCGGTTGACTTCATCGAGGGCACCCACCGGACCACCCGGGAACGGATTGCCGCGGTGCCGCAGATGCTCCCGGTGGTGGCGACCCTGGGGTGGCGGATGGCCAACCGGGCCTCGATCGTCGACGCGTTCCAGGACGAGGTCGGCGGTCAGGTCCGCGCGATCAGAAAAGAGCTGGGCGGCGCGCGTGATTTGGAGGCGCTGCTCGACCTCGGTGATCGGGGCCTGGCGCTGTTCAGTCGATGGGCGGTGCAGATCCTCAACGACCTCTACCTGAGTAATCAGGCGGGACGGGCGCGGCGGCTGCTCGCCTCCCTCGGGCACGAGGAGCCCGATGAGATCGTGGCCGGCCTGCTGGCTTCGGAAGAGGCCGTCGAGTCCCTGCAGCCAACCCTGATCCTGCTCCGCCTGGCGGAGAGGATTAGAGACGATCCCGCGCTCACCGCGGCCCTGGAGACCGGTGACGGCTATGCCGAGCTCTGCGCCGCATCCCCCGAGGTCGCCGACACGCTGGCACAGTTCATCGACGAGTTTGGCGACCGCTGCATCGGTGAGCAGAAGCTCGAGACGATCTCGCTGCGACAGGACCCGGTTTTCGTCGCCCGCGTCCTGCGCAACTATGTGCGCGACCGCTCGGTCGGCGTTGACACCTTCGAGAAGGCGCACCGCGAGCGCAAGGCCCGCTTCGAGCGCGAGGTGCTCGACAGCCTTCCGCCGCGCCAACGGCGCCGGCTGGCCGGCATCATGCGCAAGGCCCGCGCGTCGGTCCGCGACCGGGAGCGGATGCGGCTCACGCGCACGCGGATCGTCGGTCTCGGGAGAGAGGTCTATCTCCGGATCGGTGAGGTGCTGCACGCCTCCGGTCAGATTCAGGAGCCGCGCGATGTTTTCTACCTGACCATGGAGGAATTGTCGGCTTTCGCCGAAGGTCGGTCGATGACCGCCGATCTCGCCTCGCTGGCGGCTGCGCGGCGCGCCGAGTTCGCCGCGCACGGCCTCGTCGAACCGCCGAACCAGTTCGAGACGCTGGGGCCGCCGACGATGCGGCGCGGCCCGGCCGCCGAAACCCACGAGGGCACCGACCAGCGCGTGCTGACCGGCACCGGCTGTTGGCCCGGCATCGTCGAGGCGCCCATCCAGGTGGTGATGAGTCCGGACGATGATCTGGACGTTCGGGGCAAGGTGATGACTACGATGCGCACCGACCCGGGCTGGGGGCCGCTGTTCCCGAGTGTGGCCGCGCTGCTGATCGAGCGCGGCAGCACCCTGTCGCATTCAGCGGTGCTGGCCCGGGAGCTCGGGATCCCGGCGGTGGTCGGCGTGCCAGGATTGATGAGCTTCATCTCTGACGGGGAGCGGGTTCGGCTCGACGGTGGCTCCGGCCGGGTCGAACGCCTCGACTTCCCGGACGTCGCCGACGGGGCGGGTGAACAATGACCGCTCCGCTCGATACCCACTGGGTCTGTCTGGCCGGTGGGGACGGATCGGGCAAGTCCACGCAGGCCGCCGCGCTGGTGGCGGCGCTGGTGGCCGAAGGCGTCGACGCGGTGGAGGTCGGCATCTGGGACGGGTTGACCGATCCCGTTACCGCTCCGCTGCTGGGCTTTTCCGATCGGGCGCAGGTGCAAGAATATTTGCGGGTGCTGGGCCCCCGGGCCCGGGCGCTATTCCTGTTCCACGCTTTGCACGCTGCGATTGATCTCGCCGCGTCCCGCCAGCCACAGGTCGCGATCCTCAATGCGCACTGGTACAAGTACTTTGCTTCCGAAGTTGCGCTGGGCGGTGATCCGGCGGAGCTGCGGGCGTGGGTCACCGGCTTCCCCGAACCGGCCCGGACGTTCTACTTGAGGGTTGAACCCGTCGTCGCGATGGCCCGTAAGTCCGAACTGAGCCCGTACGAGAGTGGCTTCGGTGCCGATGAGGAGTTCGTGCAGGTGCAGGCCGATGCCCAGGTGACACTGGACCGGTTGTCCGCGGAGCTGGGGTGGATCGAACTCGACGGTGCCGCCGATCGTGCGGTCCTCACGGCGCAGATCGCCGGGGAGATCTTGGCGCAGGTGCGGGCATGACCGCGCGGGTGGCGGTCGTCGGAATCGACGGCAGCGGCAAAACGTCGGTGATCGAGCGGCTCTGCGAGCTGGTGGACGACAATCAGGCCGGCGCCGTCGCGATGCACTGCCCGGACTTCCACGACAACCGCGATGTCCCGGCGGCGGAGCTGTCCCGGCAGCTGCGCGCGGTCGGTGAGGCCGCTGATCGGGCGTCCGACGCACGGATCAAGGCGGCCACCCTCTTCCTGCGGATCACGATGTTCGGCCAGGTGGAGAAGTTCCTTCGGGAGCGGCACCGTCCGGGACTGATGATCAGCGAGCGCCATCCCATCGTCGAGACGATGGTCTACGCGCCGGTCTACCAGCGGCTGGTGGCGTCGTCGCGCACTCCGGACGAGACGATCGCCGCAATCTTCGCCGATGCGGATCGGCAGTGTCGTGGCGCCAGTGCGGCGCTGCTGGACTGGCAGGCGCAAATCGTGGCGCGCAGCGGGCTCGCGGCCGACTTGCCAACCGTCGTCGACGATGTGGCCGCGCTGGTCTCGGGTGGTCCGGCGGCCGCAGCAGCGGCACTGGGCGAGGTCTGTGAGACCACCCTTCCGGACTTGGTTCTCTGGCTCGACACACCGCCGGAGGTGTGCGCCGCGCGCCTCGCGCAGCGGGCGGAGCGGGAGATCCACGAGGATCCGGCCACCTTGCGGAAGTTGCGGGCGCGATACGAGCAGACGTCGCAGGAGTTGGCCGAGGAATTCGGTCCGGCGATGATCTCCCGGGTGGACGTCACCGGACTCGACGGCGTGGAGGCGTATGCGCGCCGATGTCTGGCCGCGGTGGAGTTCGCCGGCCTGGCGTGATCGCCGGAGGTTGCGGCCGGCTACTCCAGGCCTTCTTGCGCCGTCTTCGAACCGCGCCGAACCGCCGCCAACTGCACCCCGACGATCATCGTGCCGAGGACGCCGACCCCCAATCCCCACAGGCAGACGGCGAGGGTCAGCCCGCCGACGCCGGCGATGACCGCGACGATGGTCGCAACGAGCCACCCGGCCATCCCGACGACGATGACCGGTGCGGGTTCGCGCAGCACCGCGGGCAGTTCGGGGATGTTCTCGCCGGTCGGGGAGTCGTTACGCACGTCGGCCATAGGATCCAGGTTAACGTCTTCTCGTGAGCGCGCCCCAGGTACCGTCGACACCTTCGCTCGTCCGAGCCCGCGTGGACAAATTCTTCGCCCTTACCGCCCGTGGGTCCACGCCGCTGCGCGAGGTGCGCGGCGGAGTCGTCACCTTCTTCACAATGGCCTACATCGTGGTGCTCAATCCGATCATCATCGGCGGCACGCCCGGCAAGCCGCTCAACGCCGACATTGCGGGCAACGTGCTGCCGATGGCGGCGGTGGCCGCTGTGACCGCGCTCGTCGCCGGTCTGATGTGCCTGATTTTCGGCGTGATCGCGAACTATCCGTTTGCCTTCGCCGCCGGGCTGGGCATCAACAGTCTTCTCGCGGTCAGTGTCACGACACAGGCGACGTGGCCGCAGGCGATGGGACTGGTGGTCCTCAACGGCGTGATCATCGTCGCGCTGGCGGTGACCGGGTTCCGGACGGCGGTGTTCAATGCGGTGCCGGCGGAACTGAAGGCGGCAATCGCCGCGGGCATCGGCGCGTTCATCGCCTTCATCGGCTTCGTCGACTCCGGGTTTGTTCGGCGCGTCCCCGACTCGGCGCACACCACCGTGCCCGTTCAGCTCGGCCACTCCGGTTCGATCGCCACCTGGCCGGTGGTCGTGTTCGTGATCGGGCTGCTGGTCATGGGGGTGCTGACGGTGCGGAGGGTGCCCGGCGGACTGCTGATCGGCATAGTCGTGACGACGGTGCTGGCCATCATCATCGAGGCGGTCGCCCAGCCGGGCGGGTGGGCCTTGAACACCCCGCGGCTGCCCGATTCGATCGGTGGTCCGCCCGATCTGTCGCTCGTCGGGGACGTCGATCTGTTCGGTGCCTTCACCGAGCACGGGACCGCCGCGCACGTCATCGCCGCACCGGCGATCGGTGCCACCATCTTGTTGTTCACCATCGTGTTGTCGAACTTTTTTGATGCGATGGGCACGATGACCGGGCTGGGCAAGGAAGCCGGTCTTGCCGACGCGAACGGGACGCTGCCGGGCATCGGCAAGGCGCTTGCGGTGGAGGGTACCGGGGCGATCGCCGGTGGATTGGGCTCGGCCTCGTCGAACACGGTTTTCGTCGAGTCGGCCGCGGGCATCGCCGAGGGTGCCCGTACCGGTTTGGCCAACGTGGTCACCGGTGTGCTGTTCCTGGCCGCGATGTTCTTCACCCCGCTCTACACGGTCGTGCCGCTGGAAGCGGTCGCCCCGGCACTGGTGATCGTGGGTGCGTTGATGATCGGGCAGGTCCGCAGCATCGACTTCACCCGGTTCGAGTACGCGCTGCCGGCCTTCCTGACCATCGTCACGATGCCGTTCACCTATTCGATCGCCAACGGCATCGGCCTGGGTTTCATCAGCTGGGTGGTGCTGGCGACTGCGCGGGGCAGGGCGCGTCAGGTGCACCCGATCCTGTGGGCAACCGCCGCGGTCTTCGTCGTCTATTTCGCCCGTGCCCCGATTCAGGGGCTGCTGACGTAACGTCGATCCCACCTGGTTTCGCCAGTTCAGCGTCGATCCCACCTGGCTTCGCCAGTTCAGCGTCGATCGAAGTGGGATTGGCGAACCCGGGGGAGTCAGAAGTCGGTGCCGGTGGCCGGAGGTGATTGCGTACGCCACACGGCGGCGAAAGCGGTGAGCAGCTCGGGGTCACTTGCCCGCACTCGTCCCGCCGCGGCCAGTGCCCGCGCGTCCACCGCCCCGAAGAACAGACTGGCCAACACGGTGATGTCGCAGGCGATCTCGCCGGCCGCGCCGTCGCCAGGGACCACGTCGGGGGAACCGTCGACGATGCGCAGCCGGTAGCGGCCGCCGGTGGTGCCCAGCGGATCGTCGACGACGAGCGTGGTGTCGATGTCGGCCGCATAGGTTCGCGCGCCCAGCGCGTCCGCGACGTCCAGAATGGCGATCCACAGGGTGTCGTGGCGCGAGGTCGTCTTCACCCCGCGCAGATCGGCGAGTTTGAAGGGGAGTGGGTCCCCGACGGGCAGGGTCGCGGTCGTGGTGGCGACCAGGTCGAGCGACGCAAGGATTCGCCACAGCTCGGTGTGTGCCTCATCGGTGACGGCGACGACCTCGTCGACGTGTGCGGCGGGCAGGTTGTCGGGACCGGTGTTCGCCGTATCGAGGTGGTAGACGGCGTAGCCGTCGGGGTGGAGCAGGTACTGGCGTTCGCCGGTGGTGATCAATCGGTGTGCCGGCCGGTCGTCGAGTACCGACTGCCACCACAGAAGGTCGCGACTCATCACGCCCGGGTGGACATCGGCCCACCGGTCATAGAGGGCCGGCGCGTGGCCGGCGAATTCCTCGGCGGTGGCGAAGCGGACCTGCGCCTGGGCGGGGGCGGGCAGGCGCAGCGACTGGCGCTCGTCGATCCGCACGTCCTCGGCGAAGACCGCCGGGCCGAATCCGAACCGGCCGTAGATGGTGGCCTCCGACGCCCAGAGGGCCGCAATGGGCTGGCCCTCCTGCGCCCACTTCGTTCGCAGCCGCATGATCAGTTCACGAAGAATGCCCCGGCGGCGGTGGGTCGGCGCCACCGACACCCACGTCAGGCCCGGAAAGTCGAGTCGGCCGCCGCCGGGTACCGACATGGTGAGGCGGTAGTACATGGCCTTGCCCACCAGCGGATCGCCGGGAAGGGCCGGGTCGCGCACTACGACGATGTCCTCGTTGTTGATTCGCGCTCGCGAATTGGCGCGCTGGTACTCGTCGATCGGCGCGGTGATGCCGAATGCCCGGGCATCCGCGGCAAAGATCTCCGGCCAGTCGGAGTCGATGGCGGGGCGGAACTGCAGATCGGGACCGGAAGCCATGCGACTACCGTATCGGGGGTGCCCGCCCCTACGACACTCCCGGTGCAGATCGTCGACGTTATCGACCCCGACGATGAGCGGCTCGACGACTTTCGCGACCTCAACTCCGTCGACCGCCGGCCAGATCTGCCGGTGCTGCCGGGGGGCGCGCTCGGTAAAGGGCTGGTGATCGCCGAAGGGGTCCTCGTGGTGGAGCGCATGGTGGCCTCCCGCTTCGCGCCGCACGCATTCCTCGGGGTGAACCGTCGACTCGACGAGCTGTCGACGAGCCTGGTGCCGACGGCCGATCCCGGCGCCGTGCCATTCTTCCGGGCGAGCGCCGAGGTGATGGCCGAGGTCGTCGGCTTTCACCTGAACCGTGGTGTCCTCGGCGTCGCGCGACGGCCGGCCGAACTCACTGCCGAGCAGGCCATCGACGGGGCCACAATCGTCGCGGTCCTCGAAGGCGTTAACGACCACGAGAACATCGGCTCGATCTTCCGCAATGCCGCCGGACTGGGCGTCGATGCGGTGCTATTCGGTTCGGGCTGCGCCGATCCGCTCTACCGTCGCTGTGTGCGGGTGTCGATGGGGCACGCGCTGCTCATGCCGTTCGCGAAACTGCCGCAGTGGCCCCGCGAACTGGATCTGCTCGGCGAGCGGGGCATGACGACGGTGTCGCTGACACCCGATCCGACGGTCCCACTGCTGCCGGAGGCGGTTGACGGGGTGGGAAAGGTGGCATTCCTGGTTGGTGCGGAGGGACCGGGCCTGACGGCCGCGGCGATGCGCGCCAGTCATGTGCGCGCCCGCATCCCGATGAGTCGTGGCACTGACTCCCTCAACGTCGCCACCGCCGCCGCCATCGCCTTCTACGAGTTGGCGCGACGGTAGCGGCAGGAACCCGGTTTCCACCCGGCAACCCGGTGAAACCGCCGACACGCCGCGACGCCGAGCACTAGCGTTCCTCCAAAGTCCAAGGGGGACACATGATGAGGCTGCATCGCGCCCGGCTCGTCTTCTGGGTGGCCGCGCTGGCCGCCGCGACCGTCCTCGTGACGGCACCGGCGGGCATGGCCAAACCGATGCCCGACGAGCCGTTCACCATGGGCCCCATCCCCAACGAGGTTCCCCGGGCGATCAACGCCCTGATTCCGCCGCCACCCTTTCCACGTCTCGCGCGGATTCCGCAGCGCGCACAGACGCCGGGATTCAGCCATCGCATGCAGGAGTTGCGGGAGGCGGTGCTGCCCGATCCGACTGGCGACCCGTTCTTTGATCGCTGGGCACCGGACCTCGCGCAGCGAGCGCCGGGCGAGTTGCTGGCCAGTCGCGACGTCACGTGGCCGGCCGGGCTGCTCGTGACGGCGCCGATCTCGAGCGCGACGCAGGTGAAGTTCGCATCGCGCGACGCTCGCGGACGGCCCTCGTTCGGCACCGCGACCATTCTGGTCCCGCGCGACCGGTGGCTCGGCCGGGGGGCGCGGCCGATCGTGGTGAACAATCTGCCGATCGATTCACTCGGTGCCGCGTGCACGGCCGGGATGACCCTCGCGCACGGGGTGAGTATCGCGACTGGGGCGTCGGATTTCATCCCGCCGACGACCCAACTCGCGCTGGCCCGCGGCTACACGGTGATCGTTCCGGACCATCAGGGCCCGCGCCAGTCGTATGCCGAACCAGTGGTCGCCGGGCACGTCATTCTCGACTCGCTGCGGGCGGCCGCCAATCTGGACCGGGCGAAATTCGGCAACAGCCGGATCGGCATGTTCGGCTACTCCGGCGGTGCCATCGCCACCAACGGTTCGGCCAAGCTGATCGGTTCCTATGCGCCAGAGCTGGCGCCGCGCATGGTCGGGGCGGCACTCGGCGGGGTGCCCGCCGACTTCCAGATCCTCGTCGGGTCGATGAACGCGAACCTTGCGACCGGCGTATTCCATGCCGCGACGCTGGGAATTGCTCGCGAACGCCCGGAGATGCTGACGATGGTCAACAATGCCGCCCAATGGTTCGCGACGTCGCCACTGAAGAACGTGTGCCTGATCCCGGAGGCGCTGGCCGGACAGACCTTCCTGCCGATGCAACTGTTCTCCAATGATCCCGACCCGTTCCATTCGCCGATCGCCTACCAGGTCTATGCCGCAACCAAGATGGCGGACCGGCGGGCCGGCGTGCCGCTGTACATCTTCAACGGAACCCAGGAGTTCTGGATACCGGCGACGGGCGCCCGCAACCTCTTTCGCAGTCAATGCCGGCTGGGCGCGAACGCGACCTACCGGGAGGCATTGGGCGAGCACGGCATCGCTGCTCTGACCGGATTTCCGGAGGCCGTGATGTGGCTCGACGCCAGGTTGCAGGGGCAACCGGCGAAGAACGAGTGCCCGCGCGATCTTCGGCCGCGCAGCGGCCGGTAGCCGTTACTGGTTGGGGGTACTGCGCACGCCGAGGAGGACTTCCTCCCAGCCGGGGACTTCGGGCTTGCGCTGCTTACGTCCGCGCCTGGGGCCCGGCTGCGCCCCGACCTCCGGAGGTGCCGGGCTGGGTGGCTTCGCACCACTGCGCGTGCGCTGATTCGGGTCGGCCTCGGTGGTGCGCTGCTGCGCGTGGATCACCGTGTCGGCATTGACGGTCACCGACTCGACGGGATCGGCGACGGGCTGGAGTTGGTGGCGCGCACCGGCGTCCGGATGGACCAGTTCGTCGGCAGCATTGTCGAGGGGTTCAGCGGTGCCGCCCTGAGAACCGGCGGTGTACCGCCAATGCGCATGGTTCTCGGTATGCCCGGCGGTCCAGGCGAGCTGTCCGACCCACTTCCCGTCCTCGGCTTTCCACGCATCCCAGGTGGCCACCGCCGGATTGATCCCGCGGGCCCGCAGTGCGGTGGCGACGACATCATCGAGGGTGGCCAAGGCTGGGCCGTCCTCACGCATCGGGTGGGCCGCACGGATCAGTTCGGTGGCGCGCCCGCGCTCGAGGAGTACGGGATGGGCGAACCGCTGAACCCGGTCGACGGTCGTACCGGCGGCCGCGGCAACCTCGTCGACGCTGGCGCCGGCGCGTATGCGGGCCTGGATTTCGCGGGGCCGCAGGGCGGACTCCATCTCGATCTGAATCTGACCGAGGCGGGTGACGTCACCGCGCGCAGCCGCGCGCAGCCGATCGTCGGCGGGGATGCGGAACTTCTCGCCGGTATTGCTGTCGACACAGATGACATAGCTGGCGTCAGCGTCGACGCTGGTGACGCGCAGCTCCCGCATCTGCCCCTCCTCGTCGCTGGTTCGGTGGTTTGTCCCAGGCTAGTGCACAGCGGGTGTGTCGGAGGCGCAGACACGCAGGTTAACGGCGCCCCGTGACGGTATGCCGGTGGTCGACCGGACGTGTCAGAGGTGGTCGACGACGTAGTCGATGCAGTCGGTCAGGGCGGACACGTCGTCGGGATCGATGGCCGGAAACATGCCGATCCGCAGTTGGTTGCGGCCGAGTTTGCGGTAGGGCTCGGTGTCGACGACGCCGTTGGCGCGCAGGACCTTGGCGACGGCGGCGGCATCGACCGAGGCGTCGAAGTCGATAGTCCCGACAACCTGGCTGCGGTGCGGCTCGTCAGCGAACGGAGTGGTGTAGGCAGTCTTCTCGGCCCACGAATACAGTCGTGAGCTGGAGTCGGCGGTGCGCGACACACACCAGTCGAGGCCGCCGTTGGCATTCATCCACTCGATTTGGTTAGCCAACAGCAGCAGCGACCCGACGGCCGGGGTGTTGTACGTCTGGTTCTTGGCGCTGTTGTCGACGGCGGTCGACAGCGACAGGAACTCGGGGATGTAGCGGTCGGTAGCGGCGATCTCGGCGATGCGCTCCAGTGCGGCCGGGCTCATCAGTGCTACCCACAGGCCACCGTCCGAGGCGAAGGACTTCTGCGGTGCGAAGTAGTAGACATCGGTGGCGGCGACGTCGACGGGCAGGCCACCGGCCCCCGAGGTGGCGTCGATGGCGACCAGCGCATCGCCGGCGGTGCCCGGTCGCAGAACCGGGACGGCGACACCGGTCGAGGTCTCGTTGTGCGCCCAGCCCACCAGGTCGACACCGGCGGCATCGTCGGCGGTGATGGCTGCCGGGTCGGGTGCGGTGCCCGGATCGGTGGCAATCACCTTCGGGTCGTCGAGCCACGGCGCCTTCTTGGTGACCGTGGCGAACTTCGACGAGAACTCGCCGTAGGTCAGGTTCAGCGCCTGCTTGCGCACCAGGCCGAATGCGGCGGCATCCCAGAACGCGGTGGTGCCGCCGTTGGACAGGACCACCTCGTAGCCGTCGGGCAGGGTGAACAGCTGACTCAAACCGTCGCGGATCGCTCCGACGACGTTCTTGACCGGGGCCTGTCGATGGCTGGTACCGAATACCGACGCGCCCGTGTCCACCAGGGACTGCAGCTGCTCGGGGCGCACCTTGGAGGGGCCGCAGCCGAAGCGCCCGTCGCGCGGAAGCTTGTCGGCCGGGATAATGATCTGCGCGGTGTCGGTCATGGCTGGCAATTCTAGTGGCGAGCACCGCCGCCGCCGCACCGGCCTGTGCCATTGTGGGAAGACACACGGCAAGGCGAGCGGACTGGGGTGCGCCATGGGCGACGTCATCGAGGTCGAGGGCCTCGTCAAGAGGTTCGGGTCGTTCGCGGCGCTGGACGGGCTGGACCTGACCGTCGCGGCCGGCGAGGTTGCCGGGTTCCTCGGACCCAACGGCGCGGGCAAGTCGACGACGATCCGCGTCCTGCTCGGGTTGTTCGGCCGTAGCGGTGGGACGGTGCGGGTGTTCGGTGCCGACCCGTTTGTCGATGCCGTGGCCATCCACCCCAGATTGGCCTATGTGCCCGGCGAGGTCAGTCTCTGGCCGCAACTCACCGGCGGCGAGTGCATCGACGTGCTCCTCCGGCTGCGCGGTATCGATCCCGCCACGAGTGGCCGGGCCGAGATGATCGAGCGCTTCGAACTGGACCCCACCAAGCGCAGCAGTACCTATTCCAAAGGCAATCGGCAGAAGGTGGCGCTCATCGCCGCATTGTCGGCCGAGACCGAACTGCTCATCTTCGACGAGCCGACGTCGGGCCTGGACCCGCTGATGGCCCAGCAGTTCCAATTGTGCGCGCGCGAGGCGGCGCAGCGCGGATCGTCGGTTCTGTTGTCGAGCCACATCCTCAGCGAGGTCGAGGAACTGTGTGAGTCCGTCACCATCATCCGGGCCGGAAAGACGGTGCGGACAGGGACGTTGGAGGAGCTGCGGCACTTGCGGCGCTCCCGCGTCCGGACGACCGTCGTCGGCGGGGGCGAGGAGCAGCTGAGCGCCATCGCCGGTGTCCACGACTTCTCGGCCACCCACACCCCGGGCGGGGTGGAGGTGTCGTTCACCGTCGCGCAAGACGACCTGGGAGTGGTGACGCGCTCGCTCGGCGCGTTGACGGTGAGTCGGCTGCTGGTCGAGCCGCCAAGCCTGGAAGAGCTGTTCTTGCACGCCTATGACTCCGATGCCGGCGGCCGGGCATGAGTGCCGACCTCACGTCCGTCGCACTGCTCACCCGGCTGAACCTGCGGCGGGAGCGGATCATCGTCCCGGTCACGGTCGTGGTGTTGATCGTAACGAGCGCGGCAACGGTGTCATCGATCCGCACGCTGTACGGCACGGCGGCCGAGCGTGCATCGCTGGCCGCCGGGGCCGCGGCCAATGCGGCGTTCAAACTACTCCTCGGCCCGCTCGAGCACGTGCAGTCCGCGGCGTCGATCGCCTCGTGGCGGGCCGGGCTTTTCATGATCGCCACGACGGCGGTGTGCGCAGCGCTGATGGTCACCCGGCTGACCCGTAAAGAGGAGGAACTGGGCCGGGTCGAGCTGATTCGCGCCGCCCGAACGGGGCGGCTGGCACCACTGGCCGCGGCGGTGTTCGTCGCGGCCGGATTTGCCGTGGTCGTCGGGGCCGGGATGGCGCTCCTGATGGGGTCGGCCGGGGCGACCGGCGCGGAAGCCGCCGTGGTCGGCGGGCAATATGCCACCACGGCGCTGGCGGCGATCGGGCTGGCCGCGCTGACCGCCCAGGTGGCGACGACTGCCCGGCTGGCCAACCTCTTGGCCGTGTCGGTGGTGCTGGGCGGCTACGTGGTCCGCGGCATCGCCGATTCCACCGGGCTGAGGTGGCTGCAGTGGACGAACCCGGTGGGGTGGGCGCAGCGGATGGATCCGTTCGGTGCGAACACCTGGTGGCCGGCCGTGCCGAGTGTCGCGTTCTTCCTCGTCGGGGTGGCCGGCGCGGCCTGGGTCAGTGAGCATCGGGACCTCGGCGGCGGGCTGGTCGCGCCGCGACCGGGCCCCCCGGCCTCGGACGTGTCGTCGCTGCCCGCGCTTGCGGTGACTCTCCATCGGGGCGGATTCCTCGGCTGGATGGCCGGGATCGGGGTATTCGCCCTTTTGATCGGGGTGCTGGTCAACGCGGCGGCATCGCTGACGCAGGACAACCCGCAGATGGTCGAGTACCTGCACCGACTCGGCGGTCCGGGCGCACTGTCCACGGTGTACTTCGCCGTCATCATGAGTTACCTGGGCTTTGCGGCGTCGACGTGGGCGGTGACGGCGATGGCCCGGGTGCGCGGCGACGAGAGCGCGGGCCGCGCCGAGTCGGTGTTGGCGACTCCGGTTTCGCGGTCGGGGTACATCATCAGCCAGCTCGGCGTGATCGTCGTCGGAATAGTCGTGCTGCTGCTGGTGGCCGGCCTGTTGGTCGGCTTTGGTGCGGGCGCGGTCACCGGCGACTGGGCGTCGATGATGTCCAACGCCCTGCGCGGTGTGGCGGTGCAGATTCCGGCCGCCCTGGTCATCGGGGCCGGTGTGGTGGCACTGTACGGGATCGCCCCCCGGCTGGTGGTGGGCGGCGGGTGGGCGATGGTCGTCGCCGCATTCCTCCTCGGTCCGATGGGGGAACTGTTCGGACTGCCGCAGTGGGTGCGCAGTCTCTCGCCGTTCACGCATCTGCCGGCGGTGCCCGCCCAGCCGATGCGGTGGGGGCCGGTCGTCGTGTTGGCGGTGGTGGCGGCCGGGCTCGGGACGCTCGCCTGGTGGCGCTTCCGCCGGCGCGACGTCGAAGGCTCGTAGTCGCGAGAGTGCCGGGATTGACGTGAGCCGACTCACATTCTAGGGTTTTGAGCAGTGGTTTGACGCGAGACAAAATCTGTATGACGTAATTGAGAAAGCGATGGGTGGATTCCATGCGACGTGGGAACAGAGTGGTCGTCCTCGGCGGTAGCATCGCCGGGATGTGTGCCGCCGGGGCTGCGGCACCGTACTTCGACGAGGTCGTCGTGCTCGAGCGCGACGTCATCGGTGCGGCCGCCGAGCACCGCCGTGGTGTGCCGCAGAGCAAGCACCCGCACTTCTTGCTCAACTCGGGCCGCCGCGCACTCACCCAGATCTATCCTGGGTTTGAGGACGCGCTGATCGACGCGGGCGCGTTGCACCTGATGCCGTCGCAGGCGGCGGCACACTGCGAGGGTGCCGGCTGGATTCCGCGCGGGGAGACCACCATGACGATGGTCTTCTCGTCGCGACTACTCATCGAGCGCACCCTGCGCGACAAGATGGCGCAAGTCGCCAACATCGTCGTGCAGGAGGGGATGGTCGTCGCCGGGCTGTCGACGACCGGCGATCCCGGCCGCGACGGCCGGGTCACCGGGGTGTGGGTCACCGGCGGCGCGGAGGGGGACCGACGGCTCATCGAGGCCGACCTCGTGATCGACGCGCTGGGCCGCGGCTCGCCGGTGTCGAAGTGGCTGGCGAAGGCGGGGTGGCCGGAGGTCCCCGTACAGTCCCTCGACGCGGGGGTCACCTACACCTCGCGCTGGTATCAGAAGCCGGCCGAACTCCCCGAGGCCTGGTGGTGGGAACAGATGTCGGTGATGCCCACGGCGGACACCGCGCCCCATCCACCCGAACACGACTTCCTGTGCCAGATCTTCCCGATCGAGCGCGACCGCGTCCTGGTGACGATGGGCTCGTGGGGACACCCCATGCCCCGCGAGGAGGACGAGTTCGTCGAGGCCACGCGCAAGGTCCGGGCGCCCGCCTTCGGTGCGGCTGTCGCGATGTGCGAGCCGATCTCGAAGGTGTTCGTCACCAAGTCGACGGGGAACCGCCGGCGACGCTACGACCGTCTGGACCACCCGCCCGCGGGCCTCGTCGTGGTCGGGGACGCAATCTGCGGGTTCAACCCGTTCTACGCGCAGGGGATGAGCTCGGCAGGAAAGTCGGCGGTCCTGCTGGCCGACCGGTTGGCCCAGGCCACCGAGATCGATGCCGCGTTCACGGCCGGCTATTTCGCCGCCCAGCGCAAGCTGCTCGATGACATCTGGACGCTCGCACTGGCGCGGGACCAGGGGTATGAAAACGCCGAGGGCACCGAACTCCCGCCGCGCTGGCGTCAGCGGCTCGCCTACCGGGCGTCCTGGCCGATCTTCAACCACATCTCGGCGACCACCCGGGAGGATAGGAAGGTTGAGGAACACTTCACCGCGGTCTTCAACCTCGACGAGTCTGTGACCGACATGATCAAGAACCCGCGGGTGCTGGCCGGATTCGCGTGGTACGGCGTCAAACGCGTCCTGGGTCGGACCCGCAAGCCAATCGGCTTCGACTGGCAACAGGATCCGCCGGCAGAGATCTGGCGCGACGGCAAGCCGACCCCCGGGGGGCGCGCGCAACGCCTCGGCAAGCCCAGTGAGATTGCCGCCGCCGGGACGGCGCGCTGATGGCCATCTGCGAGCCGGGGACACCGGCCCACATCATCACCCGCTACCTGGGATTCCTCTGCGAGGACGCCAATCCGGTTGTGGCTCTGCGTAACCCGGCCGACCTGGCAAACTGGACGCTCCCCGTCCTCGAGGTCACGATCATCCTCGGCGCCGTCCTGGCGTTGATCCACGCGATTCGCCGGTTGCGCCGCGACGGTGACCCGACCAACCTGGCGATTTGGATCGGCTCGCTGGTCTACCTCTTCATCATCGAGCCGCCGCTGTATTTTCCGGAATGGTTCGGCATGCAGGACGCGATGGGCTTCATGTTCGCCCATAACGTCTTCACCGTCGAGTTCATGTACGACCGCCTGCCGCTCTACATCGTCTGCTTCTATCCGGCGATGAGCCAGGTTGCCTACGAGATCGTCCGGGCACTGGGCTTCTTCGACGGCCGGAAGTGGTCGGCGCTTCGCGGTGCGCTGGTCGTCGCACTGGTCTACCAGGTCTTCTACGAGATTTTCGACCAGCTCGGGCCGCAGCTCAAGTGGTGGGCGTGGAATGTCGACGAGCCCTTCTACAACGCGCCCGCCGGCGCATTGGGCAATCCGTCGGCGATGCCGCTACTTGATTCGGTGCCGTGGAGCAGCGTCTGGTTGTTCGCCACGGTGTCCTTTGCCGTGCTGATCTTCGCGTGCGTGCTGCTGGTCAAGAACCCCACGATCCGCGGCCGCCGGGTGCGCGGCTGGTCGCTGGTCTGGCGGGTCGTGGTGGCCGGTGCCGTGGCCGTCGTATCGATGCCGCTCATGTCGATCACGACGGCGGTCTTCGGGCGCAGCGAGAGCGCGAACCTCGGTGCGCAAACCATCGTCTTCGCCGTCCAGGTCTTCGGCATCTGGGTCGCCGGTCTGGGGCTGCTGGTCCACCAGTTGCGCCGGTTGCGGGCCGACCCGGCGTTGTCGGCGGTGCCGGCCCGGCAGGCCGCACCGTTCCTGCGGTTCTTCCCCTGGCTCTTCCTCGGGGTGCACGCCGTACTGTGGCTCGTCGCGCTGCCAGCCTATTTTGGCGCGACCGACGGTGTCACGGCCGCCGGCGCGTCGCCGATCGGCACCACCCCGGTCGGGAACCTGCCCTATGTCGTCGGATGCTTCGCCGTCGCGGTGGGCGCCCTCGTCCTGGCGCTGCGTCAGGCGCGCGGCGACCGTCCCGACGCCGACCGGTCGGTGTGTTCGGCGACGGACCTGGAATCATCGGGGAGATGAGAACGCGCGGCTGGCAGGGGGACATCCCCGCGGACTCTGACGAGGCCCGGGAACGGATTCTGGCGGCGGCATCGCGGTGTGTCACCCGCTTCGGACTGCAGAAGACGCGGCTGGCCGATGTGGCCGCCGAGGCCGGGGTCACCAGGCAGACGGTCTACCGCTACTTCTCGTCGGTCAACGAGATGCTGGCCGCGGTTGCCGCCGACGGTGTCGGCGACTTCCTTGATCGGATGGGGACGGCGCTGGCGCACGTCCACACCGCTGAAGACGCGATTGTCGAGACGATCGTCTACTGCCTCGAGGTGCTCCCGGAAGAGCCCGCGCTCGGTTTGATGCTGCGGGTCGGCGAAACCGAATTCTTCACCAGCGAGGCAACGTCGTCGGGCGCGATAGCCCTGGGTGCCGAGATGCTTCGGCGACTGCCGGTGGACTGGGCGGAGCAGGGCTACGACCAGGATGCGATGACGGGACTGGCCGAACTCGTGATGCGGATCTGGCTGAGTTTTCAGATGTACCCGAACCATCCCCCGCGCAGTGCTGCGCAGATGCGGGCGTTCATCCGCCGCACGGTGGTGCCGGGCACCAGATCGCACCAACCCTAGTCAGTGCTCCGCGTGGTGCCGGTTGCGGGCGAATAGCAACGCGCCGGCAAGCACCGCCGCCGCCGTCGACGCCGTGAGGATCGCGATTTTGGCGTGGTCCAGCGAGACCGGGTCACCACGGAACGTCAACTCCGCGACCAGCAGTGAGACGGTGAACCCGATGCCGGCGAGCAGCGACATGCCAAAGATGTCGGGCCAGCGCACGCCGGGGCTGAGCTTGGTCCGCGAAACGGCCAGGGTGAGCCACGTGGTTCCCATGATGCCGATGGGCTTGCCCAACAAGAGCCCGGCGATGATTCCGACCGCGATCGGGTCCGAGAGTGCGCCGCCCAGTGAACCGCCGCCGCTGAAGCCGACCCCGGCCGAGAAGAAGGCGAAGACGGGTACCGCGAAACCTGCTGACAGGGGCCGGAAGCGGTGCTCGAACTGGCCGGCCAGCCCGTCCGGGTTGGCCGGGGTGCTACCGCGCCGTACGGGTACCGCAAAGCCCAGCAGGACGCCGGCGATGGTGGCGTGGATCCCGGACGCGTGGACAAAGCCCCAGCACACGATTCCGAGCGGCAGGAGCACCACCCATGCCGCCCAGGGCGAGCGCGAAAACCAGTCCGAATATCGGTGCGAGAGGCCGGCGAAGACGGCCAGCGGGATGAGGCTGACCAGTAGCGGCACCCATTTCAGGTGATCGGTGTAGACAACGGCGATGATCACGATGGCGATCAGATCGTCGACGACGGCGAGCGTCAGCAGGAACAGTCGCAGGGATGCGGGCAGACTGGATCCGACGACGGCCAGCACCGCCACCGCGAACGCGATGTCGGTGGCGGTCGGAATCGCCCAGCCGTGGCTTCCCGGCCCCCCGCGGTTCACGAGCAGATAGATGACCGCAGGCACGACGACACCGCCGACTGCCGCGAGTACCGGGACCATCGCGGTCCGCGGGGAACGCAGATCACCCTCGACGAACTCCCGTTTCAGCTCGAGTCCGATGAGGAAGAAGAACACGGCGAGCAGGCCGTCGGCCGCCCAGTGCCCGAGGGAGAGGTCCAGGTGCCACGGCCCATATCCGACGACGGTGTCGCGGGCCGTCGTATACGCGCCCGAGAACGGACTGTTGGCGATGATCAGCGCAGTCACCGCGGCGCCGACGAGCAAGAAGCCGCCCACTGTCTCCTTACGGAGGGTATCGACGATCCGCAGTGTCTCCCGTGTCGACGCGGGACTGAAGGCCTGCTGTCCGGGCGGTCCCGGTTGTGCCGGCACCCCGTCTCACACGGCGGGATCGGGGGTAAGGCTGTCCCAGCCGGGCACGTCTTCCGGGCGTCGCGGCGGCGGTCCGGTATAGATCGCGGCCGGGCGCACCAGTCGGCCGAGCTTCTTCTGCTCGAGGATGTGCGCACACCAGCCAGCCGATCGCCCGCAGGTGAACATGGCCGGCATCATCGGCGCGGGCACCTGCGCGAAGTCGAGGATGACCGCCGCCCAGAACTCGACATTCGTCTCGATGGCGCGGTCGGGACGGCGTTCGCGCAACTCGGTGAGCGCAGCCTGCTCGAGGGCCGCAGCTACCTCGAAACGGGGGACGGCCAACCGGCGCGCCGTCTCGCGCAGCACACGGGCGCGCGGATCCTCGGCGCGGTAGACGCGGTGCCCGAAGCCCATCAGCTTCTCCTTGCGATCAAGGATGCCCTTGACCAGCGCGCGCGGATCGCCGGACGCCTCGACCTCGGCGATCATCGGCAGTACGCGCGCGGGGGCACCGCCGTGCAACGGGCCCGACATGGCGCCAATGGCGCCGGACAGCGCGGCCGCGACGTCGGCACCGGTCGAGGCGATGACGCGTGCGGTGAAGGTCGAGGCGTTCATGCCGTGCTCGGCGGCGCTGACCCAGTAGGCGTCGATGGCCTCGGTGTGGCGCGGATCGGGCTCGCCGCGCCAGCGGGTCATGAACCGCTCGGTCACGCTGGCGCACTCGTCGATTCGGTCCTGCGGCACCGGCGGCAGGTCGCCGCGCGCGGACTGCGCCACGTACGACAGGGTCATCACCGATGCGCGGGCGAGGTCGGCGCGGGCCTGCTCGTCGTCGATGTCGAGGAGTGGTTCAAAACCCCATAGCGGTGCCAGCGTCGGCAAAGCCGCTTGAACGTCGACACGGACGTCGCCGGAGCGGGTCACCAATTCCAGGGGTGGTGCCGGGGCAAGCGATTGGCCGAACCGGCCGTCGACGAGCAGGGACCACACATCACCGAAGGTCACCCGGTTCTCCACGAGGTCCTCGATGTCGACGCCGCGGTAGCGCAAATTGCCGCCGTCCTTATCGGGTTCGGCGATCTCTGTGGTGAAGGCGACGACGCCCTCGAGCCCGGGGACGAAGTCCGCGGGCACGGCGGGACCGGATGCGGTCATGGGGAAACTCCTGATTGTCCGAATTGGCGGGGACCTGGATCTGATCCTAAGCGTCCCGAGAGTAGCTTGGGCACCTATGGAACCGCGCAGCGAACACCCGCTCGATCTGGCTGCGATGCGCGTCGGGTACGGCAGCGCCGCGACGGCCGGCGCCGACGGCGTTGCCGTGCACCTGGACGTGTCGTGGCTGACGGGCGATCCGCCGTGGTTGGAGCTCTTCGAGCGGTGGCTGGCCGAAGCGGTCGCGGCCACGATCCCCGAGCCCAACGCGATGGTCGTCGGCACGGTCGGCGCCGATGGTCGGCCCGCGACGCGAACCGTGCTGTGCAAGGGGGTTGGCGCGCCGGGAATCTCCTTCTTCACCGGCTATGAGTCCGCCAAGGGGCTCGCGCTGGCCGCAAACCCGGTCGCTTCGTTGACCTTCCCGTGGATAGCACTGGAACGCCAGGTCCACTTCCGCGGCCGCGTCACCAGGGTAGGCGCCGAGGTGACGCAGGCGTATTGGGACTCGCGACCGCGCGGCTCGCAGATCTCGGCCTATACGTCCGCGCAATCGCAGCCGATCGCCGATCGGGCGGCGCTGGAGGCCGCCGCACAGCGCACCGCCGAGCGGTTCGGCGGGATCGACGGCGATAGACCGATTCCCGTGCCGCCACACTGGGGCGGCTACCTCGTCGACGTCGACCGGGCCGAGTTCTGGCAGGGTCGTGCCGACCGTTTGCACAACCGTGTGTGCGCGGTGCGCGGCGAAGGGCGCTGGGATACCGCCAGGCTCCAGCCGTAGCGCGCGGTGCGCCGATTCCTGGCCGATACCCGGCCGCTGGGCAATGACGACTTTCGCCACCTGTGGGTGGCCAACATCGTCACGGTTGTCGGTGCCCAGCTCACCGTCGTGGCGGTGCCGCTGCAGATCTATGCGATTACCCAGAGTTCGCTGTACGTCGGCTTGACCGGCATGTTCGGTCTGGTGCCGCTGGTCGGATTCGGATTGTGGGGCGGGGCGCTGGCCGACGTCGTCGACCGGCGAACGATTCTGTTGGTGACGACGACCGGCCTCATCGCGACGGCAGTCCTGTTCTTCGCCCAGGCCGTGGCCGGATTGAACAACGTGTGGCTGCTGCTCGCGCTGTTCTCGGTGCAACAGGCGTTCTTCGCCGTCAACCAGCCGACGCGCAGTGCGGTGCTGCCGCGCATCCTGCCGCTGGCCCAACTGCCGGCCGCGAATTCGCTGAACATGACGGTCGTGCAGGCCGGTGCGATCGTGGGGCCGTTGCTCGGCGGTGTGCTGGTGCCGGTGCTGGGGTTCTCGTTGATGTACCTGTTGGACAGCCTGTCCCTGTTGACGACGCTCTGGGCGGTGTGGCGGCTGCCGTCGCTGGTACCCGAGAGCGTCAGTGGCGACGGCCCGCGCCCGACGGTCGGGCTGCGGGCCATCCTCGACGGACTGGGCTATCTGCGCGGGCACAAGGTGCTGCTGATGTCGTTTGTCGTCGATCTCATCGCCATGGTTTTCGGTATGCCGCGAATCCTGTTCCCGCAGATTGCGCACGAGAGTTTCGGCGGTCAGACCGATGGCGGGTGGCAGGTTGCGCTGCTGTTTGCCGCGATTCCGCTGGGTGCGGTGCTCGGCGGCATCTTCTCGGGCTGGGTCTCGCGAGTGAGCAGACAGGGGCTGGCCGTCGTCGTGTGTGTCGTCGTGTGGGGGGTGGCGGTGGCCGTGGCCGGCACCGCCCTGTTCTTCGCCGACGGCGCTTGGTATCCGGTGTTGCCCCTGGTGGCGGCTGCGCTGGTCGTCGGCGGTGCCGCAGACATGGTGTCGTCGGCTTTTCGGCAGACAATGCTGCAGTCGGCGGCCGACGATGCGGTGCGCGGGCGGTTGCAGGGAGTGTTCATCGTCGTCGTCGCCGGTGGTCCGCGGCTGGCCGATGTCGGCCACGGCTGGGTGGCCGCCGTCGCCGGGACCGCGGTCGCGACGGCCGGCGGCGGGCTGGCGGTCGTCGTGCTGACGATCGTGGCCGCTCTTGCCGTCCCGGTGTTCGTCCGGTACCGGGTCACGCCGAGCAGCTGAGACCAGCGAGCAGTCGGCGACCCGCCCGTCGGACGAACGGCCAGGACGACGGGTTCACGAAGGGCGGTGATGCGCTATTCGTGAGTCTCGTTGGACTGCCAGGGCAGGTTCGCGCGACGAGACGCCTGGACGGGGCAGTAGTGGATCGGGTTGTCGCGCTCGGCGCCGGTGGGCAGGTTGCGGGCCGGGGTCTGCAGGATTGGGGCATCGGACCGTACCCGGCCGGACCGGCGATCGTCGGCGTCGCGGGCTCGCGGGTGCCGGCGGTAGCGCGGCGGCACCAGCGCCATGGCCGCGTTGACCGCCTTCCCGAACCGGCGGAACAACCGCTCGTCGCGCTCGCTCCACCGCAGGCCCAGCATCTCGCGGATCGGTTCGTCGTAGAGGCCGGTGGTGATCCACAGGAACACCTTCTGGCCTTGGGTGGCCTGGATCTTCCAGAGCCACTTCGGCGTCCACGACGGCATCCACGGCGGGGGCGGCAGTTTGGTGATGTCGAGGACGGTGCGTACCGCAGCGTGATCGCGCAACTCGTGGCGGCACATGTGCTCCCAGTAGGCGAGGAATTCCTCGTAGGAGTCGGGGCAGGGGCGCATCGACACGCCATAGCGCGAGTACCAGGTGCGCGACTCCTCGAACAGCTGGCGCTTGGTGGCCTCGCTGATCGGCGGTCCGAACACCTCGGCGCACCGGATGTTGCCGTACCAGAAGGTCGCGTGGGCCCAGTAGAAGACGTCGGGGTCCAGGGCGTGGTAGCGGCTACCGTCTTCCAGTTGGCCTTTGATGGTGAGGTGGTAGTCGCGGACTTCTTGGCCGGTCTTGGTGGGATCGGGGTCGAAGACGACGCCGCCGATTGGGTACATCGACCGGAACAGTCGCTCCCAGCGCTCGCCGAAGAAGTCGGAGTGTTCCCACACCCCGGCCGCGAGTTTGGGGTGCATGTTTTGCATGGAACCGGACCACAGGCCCAGGAATAGTCCGCGCCAGTCGCCGAAGTAGGCGAACGTGGCCGACTTGGCGTCGACCTCGGGAAGGTCGTCGAGAACAGTGTCGTCGACGATGGCGGCTGTGGTCGGCTCGATCACCTCGGTCATGAGACGAAAGTCTAAATCTGTCTCAGCCTGGAGTCAATCAGGGCCGGTCTTAGTCCACGCGGCGCAGCCGAACCGTTGTTCCGGCCGTCAGCTGGCCAGCGCGATCGAGTGATTCGGCCGTCAGTACCGCGATCACCGGATAGCCGCCGGTAACCGGGTGATCCGGTCCGAACAGGACCGGCTGCCCGCTCGGCGGCACCTGCACCGAGCCGTGCGCGATGCCCTCGGAAAGTAACTCCGGCAGGCCCGGGCGATGCTCGAGGCGAGGGCCGTCGACGCGGTCCAGGCGCGTCCCGACGCGATTGCTGGCCGCGCTGACCGTCCAGGTGCCGGCGAAGAGTGCCGTCGAGTCGACCAGACGGTCGGCCCGCGGGCCCGGCGACGCGGCGAGAACGACGGTGGGTGCGGCGTCGTCGCGATGCGGGGCAGACTGGGTGGTCGGCCAGGCCGCACCGGAGCCGCCCGCCGTCACCACATCGTCGACGGCCAGCGGCGAGGGCCCCAGACCCGACAGGGTGTCGGTGGAACGCGAACCGAGTACCGGCTCGGCGCCGACACCGCCGCGTACCGCCAGATAGGTCCGGCAGCCGTGCGCGGGCGGCCCCACGAGCAGGTGCTGCCCATCGTGCACGAGCAGGGTGGCGTTGCGCCCCGTCGGGCGGCCGTCGAGGAGGAGCTGCGTGTCGGCCCCGGTTGCCGCGATGGCGATGTCGCCCACCGCCCGAACTGCGAACCCACCAAGACTCACTTCGAGTGCTGCCAGGTGTTCCGGGTTCCCGACGAGCCGGTTGGCCAGTCGCAGTGCGCCGCGGTCGGCGGCACCCGAACGCGGCACACCCAGGTGCGCGAAGCCGCTGCGGCCGAGGTCCTGGATCGTCGCCAGCGGACCGGTGGCGACCACCACGAGCCGTGGCGGCGGTGCGGCGGCCCTCACCCCGATACCTGCGCGGCCAGGTCGCGGAAGTGCACAATCGTGCCGGTCTGCAGCGGGGTAGGCGGGTCGGCCAGGGCATCCCAGAGCTCGACGTCGGTGTGGCCCAAAAGGTTCCAGCCCCCGGGGCTGATCCCCGGGTACACCGCCGAATATCCGGCGGCGACCGCGACCGACCCGGCCTCGACACGGTGGCGCGACTCGGCGCGGCGCGGGGATTCGGCCGGTGGACAGCGGTCCTGCGGATCGTCGGGGACGAGATAGCCGAAGCCGGGGGCGAACCCCATGAACTCCACACGCCACCGGGTCGAGGTATGCGCCGCGACTACCGCGCCTGTCGTCCAGCCGAGGTGGAGTGCCACATCGTGCAGGTCGGGCCCGGTGTAGCGGACGTCGATGATGACTTCGCCGGGGGACGTGTCCGCGGCGCTGGCGGCACCGGCCCGCAGGGCCCGGTGCAGCGCCAGGTGATCAACGCCGCGCGACGGTGACCCCTGCACGAGGATCGTCGTGGCGGCGGGGATGAGGTCGACGACACCGGGGAGTTCGCCGGCCGAGAGCGCGGCGCGCAGGGCCACCGCGGCATCGGCGGCCGCGACGCGGGGTGCGGGGGTGGCCTGAAAATCCAGCAGTACCGCCCCTCGCCCCGCCGGCCGCTCGCGCATACGACCAACCTAGCGGCTCGCCGTTTGCCGGTGGCCGAGATGGCGACCCGAGTGCGGCGAGGCGGATCGGATGGGTCTACTTTGTAGGAGAAACTCTCACCTGAGTAAAGGGGTTCTCGTGTCGGCTGAAAACAGCGCACCGAGCGATTCGGCCTCGGCAATGTTCACCTACCCCGGTGGACAGCTGGAGCTTCCGATCCTCACCGCCACCGAGGGAAGCGATTCGGTGGCGCTGGGGAACTTCCTGTCCCAGACAGGATTGACGACGTATGACGGCGGATTCGTCAACACGGCCGCGACGAAGTCGGCGATCACCTATATCGACGGCGACGAGGGGATTCTCCGCTACCGCGGCATCCCCATCGATCAACTCGCCGGGCGCTCGACCTTCATCGAGGTCAGCTATCTACTGATTCATGGCGAGTTGCCCACCGAGGTCCAACTGGCGGACTTCGCCGAGAAGATCCAGCGCCACACGCTGTTGCACGAGGATCTCAAGCGCTTCTTCGACGGCTTCCCGCGCAACGCGCACCCCATGCCGGTCGTCTCCTCCGCTGCCAACGCGCTGTCGGCGTATTACCCCGATTCGCTGGACCCGAAGGATCCCGAGCAGGTCGAACTCTCGACGATTCGGCTGCTGGCCAAGCTGCCCACCATTGCGGCCTACGCATACAAGAAGTCGGTCGGGCAGCCGTTCCTCTACCCGGACAACTCGCTGGGACTGGTGGAGAACTTCCTGCGGTTGACCTTCGGCTTCCCCGCCGAGCCCTACGAGGTGAACCCCGAGGTCGCCAAAGCCCTCGACATGCTGTTCATCTTGCACGCCGACCACGAGCAGAACTGTTCGACGTCGACGGTGCGCCTGGTCGGCTCATCGCAGGCCAACCTGTTCACCTCGGTCTCGGCCGGTATAAACGCGCTCTGGGGACCTCTACACGGTGGTGCCAATCAGGCCGTGCTGGAGATGCTCGAGGAGATCAAGGCGACCGGTGGTGACACCGCGGAGTTCATGCGCCGCGTCAAGAACAAGGAAGACGGCGTGAAGCTCATGGGCTTCGGGCACCGCGTGTACAAGAACTACGATCCGCGCGCAGCCATCGTCAAGAAGACCGCGGATCAGATCCTGGCGTCGCTGGGCGTTTCCGACGAACTCCTCGACATCGCGAAAGGCCTGGAAGAGGTCGCGTTGAGCGACGATTACTTCATCGAGCGCAAGCTGTACCCGAACGTGGACTTCTACACCGGCGTGATCTATCGGGCGATGGGCTTCCCGACCCGGATGTTCACCGTCTTGTTCGCCCTCGGCCGCCTTCCCGGCTGGATCGCCCACTGGCGCGAGATGCACAACGATCCGACGACCAAGATCGGGCGCCCTCGTCAGCTGTACACGGGCTACACCGAGCGCGACTACATCGAGATGGGACGGCGATAGTCATGGCGAAGCTGGAGAAGCCCGAGGTCGAGTTCCCCGACGGCCCGGCCCCGACCAGGCTGGAGATCAGCGATGTCGTCGTCGGAGACGGTGACGAGGCGCTGCCCGGCTCGACGGTCGACGTGCACTATGTGGGTGTCGAGTACGACAGCGGCGAGGAGTTCGACTCATCGTGGGGCCGCGGCGAATCCGCCGAATTCCCGTTGAACGTGCTGATTCCCGGATGGCAAGAAGGCATCCCGGGCATGAAGGTCGGCGGCCGTCGCCGACTGACCGTGCCGCCGGAACTCGCCTACGGCCCCGCCGGGGCCGGGCACCGCCTGTCTGGCAAGACGCTCGTCTTCGTGATCGACCTGCTCGGCGTCAGCTGAGCGGCCGCGGCGGACGGTCGTTACGCATCGCGCACAACGCATTTGCGCGTTCGCCATAGCCGGTGCGCGCAATCTTCAGCTTGTGGTTGACGCTGATCGCGCAGCTGGCACGCAGGCCCTCCTGCTGAATCTTCACCGCGAGAATCTGCTGCGGCACTGAGCTGCGGAAGGCAATGACGCGGTGGTAGCGGCCATCGGGGAGCCGCTCGTCTTGGCGGAAGTTGAAGTGTTGCTGGCGCAGGATGTTGACACCGTTGTAGTAGGACACGGTGGTCCACGTGGTGTCTGAATAGACGTCGAAGCTGATCAGGTCGCCGGCACCCGGGTATTGCCAGCTCGCGTCGGCGTCGCCGGCGGCCGCGGCCCCCACGCCAACGATGGCGCCGACGCCGATGAAGGCGGCCGCTGCGGTCATTCGGAGTATCGGCTTGCGCATGGGTAGAAAGTGTAGACATACTCCGCACCCACGAGACGGGCGGTAGGTTGACGGCCATGATCCATAGTTCACACACCGACCGAGTCGTGACCATCGAGCTGGCCCGCGAGACCAAGCGCAACGCGCTCGACGAGGAGATGGTCGCCGGCCTCGCCGCCGCCTTTGCCGCGGCCGTCGACGGCGGCGCGCGGGCGATCGTGCTGACCGGGCGGGGGCCGGTGTTCTGTGCCGGCGCAGACTTGTCGGGCCCGGTCTATGACAAGGACTTCCTTGATCGACTCGTCGCAACCCTGCAGCAGATCGAGTCCACCCCGGTGCCGGTGATCGCCGCCCTCAACGGGCCCGCGCTCGGCGCCGGGCTACAGCTGGCGATGGCCGCCGATCTGCGGGTGATGGCACCGGACGCGGCGGCCGAGATTCCCGCCGCCAAGATCGGCGTCGCCGTCGACGAGTGGACGATCCGGCGCCTCGTCTCGCTCGTCGGGGCCGGGCCGGCCCGTGGCATGCTGATCGGGTGTGAGGCGCTGACGTCCGAGCGCGCGTTGGCGGTCGGGTTTGCCAACCGCATCGGGGATCTGGCCCACGCCCAGCGGTGGGCGGCCAGCATCGCGACACTCGCCCCGCTCACCCTCGCGCACTACAAGCTGGTCCTCAACGGTGACGGTGCCCGCGACGCGGCGCCCGCCGATCGTGCTGCGGCGATGATGCGGGCCTGGACCAGTGCCGACCTCACGGAAGGCCGGACGGCCCGGGCCGAACGTCGGACGCCGGTCTTCCGGGGTTGCTGAGGCCGTGGTGCCGCCCCGGCGTTCTCGGCGTCGTTCTCGTCCGCCCGGGGGCGGGTTCAGTCGCCCAGGACGCCGGTCAGATAGTCGTTGGCGAAGACACGATCCGGGTCGTACCGGTCGCGGACCGCACCGAAGTCGTCGAAGGACGGATACACCGATCGCAGGTATTCCGCATCGCGGGTGTGCATCTTGCCCCAGTGCGGGCGGCCCGCGTACCCGGTCAGGATTTCCTCGACGTCGGCGAAGTACGCGGCGGTGTCGGCGGGATCGTCCTTGATGTAGCGGTGCACCGCGATATATCCGCTCCGGCGGCCGGCGGCAGTGGACAGCATCAGGCTGTCCGCGGCGGCCGCGCGCACCTCGACGGGGAAGCTGACGCGATAGCGGCGCCGTTCGATCATCGCGCGAATCTCGCGCAACGCGTCCGGAACCGCGTCGACCGGAATGGCGTATTCCATCTCGCGGAATCGCACGTCGCGAGCGGAGATGAATACGCCGGTCGACGAGTCGACGATGGTGCGCGCCGAGAGCGCGCGGCCACTGAGCTGGTTGATGGCCGGCACCACCGCGGGAGCAAGCCGGCCCACCGAGCAGAGCAGCCCGAAGAGTTTGTTCGACAGCAACTCGTCATCGACATAGCGGCGCAGCCGGGAGGGTCCGCTCGCGGGCGTGGCCGCGGGCAGTCGCGTATTCGACTTCGTCAGGCAGCAGTCGGTGTGCGGGAACCAGTAGAACTCGTAGTGGTCGATCGAGGCGAGGGAGTCGCCCCACCCGGCCAGAACTTCGGGCAGCTTGGCGGGCGCCTCAACGGCCTCCAGGTTGAAGGCGGGCACACACCGCAGGGTGATGTCGACCAGCACACCGAGGGCGCCGAGGCCGAGCGCCACAGCGGATAGGTCGGGCTCGTCGGCACCGAGGTGCACCAGTTCGCCGCGTCCGTTGACGAGGGTGGCTCCGGCGATCTGGGTGCTGATCCCGCCGAAGCCCAGCCCGGTGCCGTGGGTGCCGGTCGACGTGGCGCCGGAAATCGTCTGTCGATCGACGTCGCCGAGGTTGGCCATCGCCAGACCCAACGGCGCCAGCAGCCCCGGGATCTCGTGCAGGTGGGTTCCCGCGGCCAGGGTGACCAGGCGCGCATCCGCGTCCGCTGCGATCACACCGCGCAGGCCGGCAAGATGCACCTGGATATCGGCGGGCACGCCGATGCCGCTGAAACTGTGCCCGGCACCGATCGGTTTGAGCCGTCGGCCCGTCGCAGCGGCGTCGGCGACGAGCCGCGCCACCTCCTCGACGGTGGCGGGCTCCACCACTGTGGGGTCCGCCGATTCGGTTCGGGCCCAGTTCTCCCAGTGCTGGCCGGTGGTCACAGGAAGCACTTCCCTTCGCCGCGATAGGTTGGGACGACGTCGATGACGCGCGGGCCGCCGTCGGCGCCGCGGTCCACGATCGCCACCTCGAGGACATGTTCGGCCGGCTCACCAGATTTGGTGTGGCGGAACCAGATTCGATCCCCAATGTCGAGACGGTGGGTGGCCGGACCTCGCAACGGCGTCTGCACCTCACCGGCGGCCTCGCTCGCCACGTAAGAAAGTCCACTCGGCCACACTGGTTTCGGGAGACGGTCGGGTGCGGGGGGTCCCGAGGCGATCCACCCGCCACCGAGGACGGTGACGATGTCACGGGCCGGTCGGCGGACGACGTCGAGGCCGAACCCCATGGCCGGGGCGGGCTGGAAGTGCGAATACCCGTCGAACAGGTGCCCACCGAAGAACCCGCTGCCGGCTGCGATGTCGGTGACCGACGGATCGGCCGCGGTCGCTTCCAATGAACCGGTGCCGCCGGCGTTGACGAACTCCAGGTCGGCGAATTGGGCGATGGCGTCGATGGCCTTCCCGCGCCGCTTGACCAACTCGCGCATCGAGCGCGACTGGATGGCGGAGACCGCCTGGTTACGCAGGGCAGAGCCGTCCGCATCGTTGGCGAGCCCGGCCACCTGCGCCTCATAGGACATGACGCCGACGAGGGAGAAGCCCGGCCGGTTGGCGATCATCCGCGCGAGGTTGCCGGCATCGGCGACCGAGTGCACGGGTGACCGGCGTACGCCCAGGTGCACCAACCCGCGGGCGTAGCGCAGGGAGGCGTCGAGATCGATCGCGACCCGCACGTCACCGCGCGCGGACGGCGGAACGATCAGGTCGATGGCATCGAGGTGTTCGGCGGAGTCCACCAGCAGGGTGACGCGCTGGCGAGCGGTGTCGTCGGCGATCAACCGTGCGATCGCGGTCCGCGACACCGATGGATAGCCCAGCAGGACGTCGGGGATTTCGGCCACGGTGGCCAGCCAGTGTGCTTCGTCGACGGTGTACGCGAGTACCCCGGCGAACCCGTCACGACGCAGGATGTCGCTGATCACCGACCTGACCCGCAGAGATTTGCTCGCCACCCGAATGGGTATGCCGCCGGCGCGGCGTCGCAGGTCGGCGATGTTGTGCTCGAGTGCGATTGCATCGATTACCAAGACTGGCGACGACAGGCGCGCCGCGCGCACGGCGGCGTCGAGCGCCGCCCAGTACGCCTCCGGCGCGTCGAACCAGACAGCACGATCGGTAGTCACAAGGGATGAATCTAGCCGGTGGCGGGTTCGGCGATCGAGTCCAGCACCGCATACGACATCATCCACCGCACGGTGCCGTCGACGACATGCTGAGTCGTCGTCGGGTCGCCGGTGGTCAAGAAGGTCATTGTGATGGCGTTGGTGGCGGCGATCAGCAGCGGTCCGAGATCGTCGGGATCCACGATCCAGGCCGTTCCGTGTTGCCCGGCGATCGAGGCAAGGGTGGTTGCCGCGATCGCGCACAACCGATTCCACATCTGCCGGCCGGCTTCGCGCAATTCGGGGTTGTTGTGCGAGTAGAGGGCCAGCGACACCGTCGCCTGCAATCGGCCGGAATCGACGACCATCAAGTTGTAGAGGTTTTGCAGTGACTCTGTCACTTCGCGCTCGACGCCGCGCAACCCGTCGGCCGGTGTGTTCTCGCGGATTTCGTCGGCGAGCGACAACAGGTCGCGCGGTATCCCCTGATCGATGACGGCCGCGAGCAGTGCCATCCGTGATTCGAAGGCATAGTGAAAGCTGGCGAGGGGCATCTGTGCCTGGGCGCACACCCGTCGGGTGGTCGCGCCTTCCACGCCGTGGTCGGCGATAACCTGATGGGCGGCCTCGATCAGCGCCTCGCGGCGCTCACCCACCGTCATCCGCGCCATGGCGCACCCCTTCCGGCCGGCCCCGACACCGGGGAGTGATTCGAGCGAATCGATCCTAACCCGCTCCCGTCGCTAGATTGGACGCAATGACGGGCAATCGAATTCGTTCTCAAGCGTCGACGACGCTGCGCGGTGCGGTCGCGTCCACCACTAATCGCCTCGCCGGTGCGGGGCTGTCGGGGGCGAAAGCGGTCGGTGCCACCCCGGCGGCCATCGCGGCCGAGGTTGCCGGGTCGCAGTATCTCGTCGGCGGCCGATTCGTGAACATCGATCCGCAGCGGCCGGGCAGCGGTAGTCCCGCCGGGGCACTGGCCGACATGGTCCGCCGCCCGGGCCGGCCGAGCGCGCCGATCATGGTCACCGCACCCGACTTCGCCGGACCGCCCCGCCCCTTCGCGGTGACCTGGCTCGGCCATGCCACCGCTCTCGTCGAACTCGACGGGGCACGGATTCTGACCGATCCGGTGTTTTCCCGGCGTTGCTCGCCGTCCCAGCTGGTGGGGCCGGCCCGGCTGCACGCACCGCCGTGCGCGGTCGACGACCTGCCACCGATCGACGTGGTTCTGCTCAGCCACGATCACTACGACCACCTCGATACCGCCACCGTCGTCGAACTCGCCCGAACCCAGCCGGCCGCGGTCTTCGTGTGCCCGATCGGCGTCGGTGCGCACCTGCGGCACTGGGGGATCGCCGCCGGCCGGATCCGTACCGCACAGTGGGGCGACGAGATCACCGTGGCCGCGGCCGGCGGGCCGGATATCCGCTTCGCCGCCGTGCCCGCCCGTCACTTCTCGGGCCGCGGACTCGACCGGAACCTCACCATGTGGGCGAGCTGGGCGATCATCGGGCCGCACCACCGGGCATTCTTCTCCGGCGACACCGGCTTCACCGAGTCCTACGAAGACGTCGGTGCCGCCTACGGCCCATTCGAGCTGACCCTGATCGCAATCGGCGCCTACGACCCATTGTGGCCCGACATCCACCTCAACCCGGAGGAGGCGTTGACCATCCACCGAATGGTGACCCGCGGGGCGGACTCACTGCTCGTTCCCATCCATTGGGGTACGTTCAACCTCGCGCGACACACATGGGGCGAACCCGCCGCGCGGTTGTCCCACGCCGCGCAGGGCTCGCCGGGCCAGGTGCCGGTCGACATCATGGTTCCCCAGCCCGGGGGTGGCATCGATGTGGTGAACCGCACCGGGACCGCCACCGTCGCGCCGGACTGGTGGAAGGAGTCGGCGTGAGCGTCGAAACATCCGAACGCAGCGACCCGGTTGATCCGGTGCGCGGACTGACCTCCGCCCAGGTGGCGCAGCGGGTGGCGGCCGGGCAGGTGAACGTGTCCGCCGACAAGACCGGTCGCACGGTGGGGCAGATCGTCCGGGCGAACGTCTTCACCCGCATCAACGCGATGCTTGGCGTGCTGTTCGCGCTGGTGATGCTCACCGGCTCGTGGAAGAACGGGTTGTTCGGCCTCATCATCATCGCCAACAGCGGAATCGGCATCATTCAGGAGGTTCGCGCCAAACGGACCCTGGACCGGCTTTCCATCGTCGGGCAGGCGACGCCGACGGTGCGCCGCGACGGGGTCGCCGTGCAAGTGGCCCCGGAAGCGGTGGTGGCCGACGACATCATCGAACTGGGCCCCGGTGACCAGATCGTCGTCGACGGGCAGACCGTCGAGTCGGTGGCGCTCGATGTCGATGAGTCACTCCTCACCGGCGAAGCGGACCCGGTCGACAAGGCCGTTGGCGACCAGATCCTGTCCGGCAGCTTCGTCGTCGCCGGCTCTGGGGCGTACCGGGCGACGAAGGTCGGCGCCGACGCGTACGCCTCGAAGCTGGCCGCCGAGGCGTCGAAGTTCACCCTTGTCGACTCCGAGTTGCGCACCGGCATCAACAAGATCCTTCAGGTCATCACCTATCTGCTGATTCCTGCCGGGATCCTCACGATCATCAACCAGCTGTTCATCGCGGGGGATGGCTCGCTGGCGTGGGAGTCGATCAAGCCGGGAATCCTCGGCATGGTCGCGGCGCTCGTTCCGATGATCCCCGAAGGCCTGGTTTTGATGACGTCGATCGCATTCGCAGTCGGCGTAGTTCGCCTCGGCCAACGGCAATGTCTGGTCAATGAACTGCCCGCTATCGAAGGCCTGGCGCGTGTCAACATCGTGTGCGCCGACAAGACCGGCACGCTGACCGAGAACGGGATGCGGCTGTCGGAGGTGGCGCCGATCGACGGTTCGGGGGTCGGTGCGGAACAGTTGCACGCCGCGCTCGCGGCAATCGCGGCCGCCGACCCGCGCCCCAACGCGAGCATCGAGGCCATCGGGGAGGCGTTCGGCGACGAGCCCAATTGGACGACGACGGCGGTGCAGCCGTTCTCGTCGGCGCTCAAGTGGAGCGGCCTGTCGTTTGCCGACGCATCGGGCGGCGATGCGGGCAACTGGTTGATTGGCGCGCCCGACATCCTGCTCGACCCGGCCAGTGAACTCTCGGCCCGGGCCACCGCGATCGGCGAGACGGGCCGGCGCGTGCTGTTGCTGGGCCGGACCGCGGTGGCGGTCGACCAGCCCGGTGCCACCGAGCAGATGCTGCCGGTCGCTCTCGTCGTGCTGGAACAGCGCGTTCGGCCAGATGCCAAGGAAACCCTCGAGTACTTCGCACACCAGCATGTCGACGTCAAGGTGATCTCTGGCGACAACGCGCGCTCGGTGGGGGCGGTCGCCGCTTCACTCGGACTCGGGTCGGTCGACAATGCCGTTGACGGCCGAGCGCTTCCGCAGAACTCCGACGAACTGGCCGAGGTGGTATCGGACGGCACCGTATTCGGGCGTATCCGCCCCGACCAGAAGCGCGCAATGGTTAAAGCGCTGCAGTCGCGTCACAACACCGTCGCGATGACCGGGGACGGGGTAAACGACGTGTTGGCCCTCAAGGATGCCGATATCGGGGTGGCGATGGGCTCGGGCAGTTCGGCGGCACGATCGGTGGCGCAGATCGTGTTGCTCGACAACAAGTTCGCCACGCTTCCCTACGTCGTCGGCGAGGGGCGGCGGGTCATCGGCAATATCGAGCGCGTGGCGAATCTGTTTCTCACCAAGACCGTGTATGCGGTTCTGTTGGCACTGCTCGTCGGGATTGCCGGCGTGGCGGGCAAGATTTTCGGCTTCGCGTCGCTCGCCTACCCGTTCCAGCCGATCCACATCACGATCTCGGCGTGGTTCACCATCGGTGTGCCCGCGTTCGTGCTGTCGCTCGCACCGAACAACGAGCGGGCGCGGAGCGGCTTCGTCAAGCGCGTCCTCACCCATGCCGTGCCCAACGGGATCATCGTCGGGCTGGTCACCTTTATCACATTCGTGCTGGTCAACCCGGGTGGAGCGACCGGTCCCAGGCTGGGCGTCGAGATCGACAACGTGCCGCCCGATGTGGCCCAGGCGTCGACGGCAACCCTGATCGCCCTGATTGCGACCGCGTTTTATGTCCTCGTGGTCGTGGCCCGCCCGTACAACTGGTGGAAATTGATCCTGCTCGTCGGCTCGGCGCTGGCCTACGTGATCATCTTCACCTGGCATCAGACCCAGCAGTGGTTCAACCTCGACTCATCGAATTGGGGCAGCAACGCGGTGGCCCTCGGCCTCGCCGTCATCGGAATGGTAGCCATCGAGGTGGTCAACCGGCTGTTGCCGGTCGTCGTCGGCGATGACGCCGACCCGGCCGATGTGGTCGCGGCCGAGGAGCCTTCCGCAGCCCCGTCGCACTGACTTCTCCCGGGCGGGAGGCCGGCGGGGTGGGGGTCCCCACTCGGCGGGGCGGGGGTGCCCACTCGGCGGGGTGGGGGTGCCCACTCGGCGGGGTGGGGGTGCCCACTCGGCGGGAGTTGACTGCCCACTCGGCGGGAGGGGCTTACGCCCGGGGATGACGGCGGTATGCCGAGACCGACGGCTCGTCGGCCAACCAGAACCGCCACGGGTTGTCCGCGGCCAGCCGGACACCGACGCGCGGTCCGTCGCGAATGTTTGATGCCGGGGGGCCATCGCGTCGGCGCAGCGCGACCGGAGTCGGGCTGAGGAGGTCGGTGCCCTTGTCCGCAAGGGTGATTCCCAGTGCCCGGGTGAGGTTGCCCGGCCCGCGCGCCAGTGCGTCGTCGTCGTGAACCGATGGCCGCCGCTCGCGCGCGATCGGCAGCCCTTCGACGACTCGGCCGGCGCGAATCAGGACTGCAGAAGCATGCTCGGTCGGTCCGGTGACCACGTTGGCGCAGTGGTGCCCGTGGATGCGGTAGACGTACAGCCGCCAGGGCGGTCCGTACATGATCTCCGATCGCGGGGTCCGAGTGAAGGCATGGGACGCCGGATCGTTGACGCCGTCATATGCTTCGACCTCGGTGATCATCACCGTTGCCCCATGGCCGACCAGATGAGCGCCCAGCAGTTCCCGCGCGCGCTCGGTGACAGTAGGGTGGTTGCTCATGGCCAAGGCGAAGGACTCCGTGGATGTCGACATGTCGGTGTCGGAGGCGTGGGAACACGCGTCGGACCTCGCCCGCTACGACGAGTGGCTGACGCTGCACGACGGGTGGCGCAGCGCTCTCCCCGCGTCCGGCGAGTTGGCCGAAGGTGTCAAGGTTGCCTCGGTGATCAAGCTTAAGGGTGCCCGGGTCCGGTTCAACTGGACTGTCGACAAATTCGATCCACCGAAGGAGGTTCGACTCGTCGGCGACGGCAAGGGCGGGGTGAAGGCGAAGCTCGATCTGTCGATCAGGCCCAGCGGTAGCGGCTCAACGGTAACCTTCGAGGTTGATCTGGGCGGTCTGCCGCTCTTCGGACCGGCGGGCAAGGCCGCCGCCCTGGCCACCAAAAAGGACTTGCACGCGTCCCTGGCGAACTTTCGAACCGTCTTCGCCACCCGGTAGCGGACTGCTGAAAACACCAGGGACGGACACCAGGGACATGAAGGGGAGTATGTAATGCCGAGTCGACACGCGATGGTCGAGGATGACTTCGGATTCGACCACGCCGACACGAGTAAGCCGCGGCGCGCCGGACTGATCTGGTCGGTGGCGACGGTGCTCGTCGTCCTCGCCCTCGTAGGTGGATTCATCGCGTGGCGAGGCGGGGTGTTCGGCTGCAAAGACGAACCGGTCACCGTGGCTGCCGATCCGGCGCTCGCCGCACCGCTCAAAGACATCGCCGCGGCCGCGGCCGGCCGCTGCTTCGCGTTCACCGTTACCGCGGTGCCCGGGCCAGACGTCCCCGCGCAACTGACAAAGCCCGATACGCCGGATCTGTGGGTCGCGGACTCGGGTTCGCAGATGCGGCGCGTCGCCAACCAGTTGCAGCGCCCGTTGTCCACCATCGCCGGTTCGCTGGCGCAGAGTCCAGCCGTGGTCGTCGGGCAGCAGGTGCCCCCGCTCAAGAGCTGGGTCGATGTGATGCGCCTGCCCAACCTGCGGATGGGCTCGCCGATCGACACCACCATCGGCGATGCACCGATCATGGGTGCCCTTGCCGAGGTCGACGCCGGCGGAATCACGCAGAAGCAGTTGATCGACGCGATGACCGTCCTGGCCGTTCAGCAGAACAATGCGCGCACCGGCAACGACCGCGAGGGGACGCGGCTCAACTTGGCCAACACGACCCCCGACATTCCGGTGCTCACCACCGAGCAGCAGTTTTTGCAGTTCACCCGTACCCACCAGAGGTCGGCGCTAAAGGCCAGCACCCCCGCCGACGGGACGGTGATGCTCGACTATCCGCTGGTGAACACCGCCTCGGATGCGCGCCGCGAGAAGGCGTCCAAGGCCGGTCAGGTCCTCGCCGAGGTCGCAGGCTCGGCAGAAGGGCGCAAGATTCTGGCCCGCGAGTTCCTTCGGGACGCGCAGGGGCAGCCGCTGGCCGATGGTGCCGGTGTCGGCGCGGTGAAACTGTTGACGCTCAAAGATCCCGAACAGGTTGATCGAGCGTTGCGGCAGTGGCAGGTGCTGGCAATCCCGATCCGAACCCTCGTCGTCGAAGACGTCTCCGGGTCGATGGTCGCGAGCACGGGATCGGGTACGCGCGCCGACCTCCTGCGCGAAGCGTCGCTGTCTGGGTTGAAGATGTTCCCCAATAACGCCGAGGTCGGCGCCTGGGTGTTCAGCATCGACCGCGGCGGACCCGGTATCGACTACAAGGAAGTCGCGCAGATCCGGCCGCTGGGCGCGCGATCGGCCGACGGCCGCACTCATCGCGACGTGCTCGCCGAGGCCGTGAAAAAGGCGATGGCCGACGTCCACGGCGGGACCGGGCTCTACGACACGACGCTGGCAGCGTACAAGAAGATGCTGCAGACCTATGACCCGAATTTCTCGAACTCGGTGATCATCATGACCGACGGGGAGAACGAGGACCCCAACAGCATCAGTCTCGAACAACTGCTCGCCGAGATAAAACAAATGCAGGACCCGGCCCGCCCGGTCCTCATCTTGACGATTGGGATTTCCGATAACGCCGACACCCAGGCGCTCAAGGCGATCGCCGACGCCACCGGCGGGACGTCCTATACGGCGAAGACCGCCAATGACATCCGTGCGGTGTTCGTCAACGCTATCGCCGCGCGCGTGGAGGCCGCCGGCAAGTAGCGTCTCAGTGTCTCCTCAGCGGCGATGACCGATGGTCGTATCGACCATCGCGATAGCGACTCCGCAGCGGCGGGGAAGAGGAGGCCAAGGACCATGGTGGTGTCAACTGGGGAGCGCCCGGAAGCGGACTCGGCGGATTCCCCCGCCGGTTGGGTGATGCGCAAACTCCCACATGTCACCGCGCTTTTCTGGGTGCTCAAGATCGTGGCGACCACCCTCGGCGAAACCGGCGGTGATCTGTTGGCCCAGACGTTGCACGTCGGCTATCTGGTTGCCACGCTGATCTTTCTGGGATTGTTCGTAGTGGCGGTGACCGTGCAGTTGAGGGCTCGGCGCTTCCATCCCGCCGTCTTCTGGACGGTCATTGCGCTGACGAGCACTGCGGGTACCACACTGTCGGACCTGATGAACCGCACGGGCGGGATCGGCTATACCGGTGGCGCGATTGTCCTGTCCAGTGCGCTGGCGGTCGTCTTTGTCGTGTGGTGGCGCAGCGGCCAAACCCTCGATGTCGAGAACGTGGCCACCTTCAAAGGGGAGGTGCTGTACTGGATCGCGATCCTGATTTCCAACAGCCTGGGCACCTCCAGCGGCGACTTTCTCGCCGACAGCGTGGGACTGGGATTCCGCGACAGCGCGATGCTCCTGTCGGCGATCATGCTGGCCCTCCTGGGGTGTCATTACTTCACCAGGATCAATGGCATGGCACTGTTCTGGATCGCCTTTGTGCTTACGCGGCCGCTGGGCGCCACCGTCGGCGACTTCCTGAGCAAACCGCGCAGCCACGGGGGACTGGAGTGGGGCACGATGTGGACCACGGCGGCGTTACTGGCCGCGCTGGTGGTCCTGGTCGCATTCCAGACCTGGCAGATTCGCCGCCATCCGCTCGAACCCATACCGGCGCCCGTTCACCGGCGCACCGGTGAACCCCAGCGCCCGAATGGGGCGGTGGTCAGCGCCGGGTAGACTTTCGAACCGCCCGTCGAATGGTTGTTGCGGCGGTCCGCTCCCGTAGCTCAGGGGATAGAGCACGGCTCTCCTAAAGCCGGTGTCGCAGGTTCGAATCCTGCCGGGAGCACCATGACGTCGGTATCGGTATCGGTAGGGCCATCGCGGCGGTGCCGAATTGCTGGAATCCGCATCTATTGCGAGACATCCGACAAGTTTGGTTCCAAACTACGCCGCGTCCGGGATATCCCCATTAGGGTGGGCAATGGCAATCGACCCTTTGGTGTCAGCAATTCGGTCGTGGTTGCGCTGCGATTGTGCTGCACTTTCGGCGCAGATGTAGCAAGCTAAGGTCAGGCATGGATCAAGAAGTGCCATGAAACGAGGAGTTCGCGGAGTGAAACCCGTACAGAAGAAGTCAGGGCTCGTGGCTCTGCGTCGGCTGGCAATCGGCGTCGTCGCCGCCGCCGGCACGCTGATGCTCGTCGCGCCGCACGCATCCGCAGCACCGCAGGACGATGCGCGGACCGCAGTCGACAAAGCAGCTGCCGAGGTTGCCACCGGAACCGCAGACAAGGGCTTTCGCAACACCGGTCTAGGCGAGAAGGAAGGCGACCTCACTTCGGTGGGCGACGGCTTCGAGCAGAAGCACACCGGCGGCACCGTTTACTGGTCGGAGAAGACCGGTGCACACGTTCTTTACGGTGCCATCAACGAGAAGTTCGGCACCGAGGGCGGTCCGACCGGAAGCCTGGGCTTCCCGAAGACCAGCGAAGGCGTTGCGCAGGCACCCGAGGGTGCGCGCGTGGCGGAGTTCGCCGCCGAGGACAACCCGAAGATCTACTGGACGCCCGCGACCGGCGCATGGGTCGTCCGCGGCCCGTTCGCCGCTGCGCTGGCCGACCCGCAGATCGCCGGTGCCCTCGGCCTGCCGCTGGGTGATGCCGTGGTCAACGGTGATGTCATCACCCAGAAGTTCGCCAACGGCGACCTGTCGTTCGATGCCAAGACTGGCAAGTGGATCAACCTGCCGACCCTGCCGGGTCTCCCCGACCTCGGTGGCAAGTTGGGCGCACTGAAGTGGCCGGCGCTCAGCCTGCCGGGGTGGCCGAAGATCAGCCTGCCGAACATCAGCGCACCGAATGTGAATATGCCGGACATGACGGCGCCGAACGTCAACCTCCCCGAGGTCAGCGCGCCCAAGACGAGCGGCTTCAACTGGTGGTGGCTGCTGCTGCCGCTGTTGATCGTCGGCGGGCTGCTGCTGCTGGCATGGCTGTGGCGTCTGCTCACCGGTGGCGGTAAGCGCACGGGCGGGCACGGTCCGGACCTGAAGGCGCCGAACCTGAAGGCTCCGAACGTCGAGGCCGCGGTTAGAGGTGCAGGTGGCAAGGTTGCGGCCGGTGCGGCCGGTGCTGCTGCTGCGGCCGGTGCCGCGGGTCATCGGGTCCGCGACGCCGCAGATGATGCCGCGCACGCGGCCGAGCGTGCCGGTGACAAGGTGAAGGGCGCAGCCGAGGGTGCGTTCGACAAGGTCAAGGGTGGCGTCGAGGGCGCGTTCGACAAGGCCGACGATGCGGCTCACGCTGCGGGTAACAAGGTCTCCGGTCTGGTCGGCGACGCTACCGGCAAGGGTGCCGCTGCCGCTGCCGGTGCGGCTGCTGCCGCCGGTGCGGCCGGCACGTGGGTGCGCGACGGCAAGACCGTCCCGCTGCCCAAGGGTGCACACCTGCCGCTGCCCGGCGACGCGGAGCCGAAGGGCTTCCCGATCAAGGGCAACGCAGACTCGGGCCTGTTCCACACCCCCGCCTCGTCCGCTTACAAGGCGACGATTGCGGAGATCTGGTTCGCTACCGAGGCGGACGCCACGGCTGCCGGCTTCAAGAAATACCAGTAGCAACTGACCACTGTGGCCCGGCACCGAAACGGTGCCGGGCCACAGTGCTCGCTGGGTGCCTGACGTGTTGTCCTGCCGACTACAGTGGTGAGCTGTGAGGGAATCGCCGGGCACCGTACAAATCGCGGTGATCGGCATCGGCCCCGGGAATCCACGACAAATCACGCTGGAGGCAGTCGACGCGCTCAGCGATCTGGACGCCGTGGTCCTCCTTGACAAAGGGGAGTCGACGGGGTCGATGCGCCGACTGCGGACCGACCTGCTGGACCGGTACGCCCCCGGGTGCGATGTGCTGGTGGTCGCCGATCCGCCGCGGGACCGCCGGCCCGCCGACTACGACCGTGAGGTGCGCCGCTGGCACGCCGCACGCGTCGACGCGATCGCGGCGGCCATCGCACCGTTGCCTGCGCCCGACGGCCGGGTGCCCGTTGTCGGCTTTTTGGTCTGGGGTGACCCGTCGCTATATGACAGCACGCTGCGCATCGTCGACGCGCTCGCCGCCCGCCCCGGATGGGTGGTGGTGCACACGGTGATCCCAGGGGTGACCAGTGCGTCGGCACTCGCGGCCGCACACGGCATCGCGGTCAACCGGGTCGGTGAACCCGTCCACATCACCACCGGTCGACAACTTGCGCAGACGCCGGAGTTAGTGCGGGGCAACCAGATTGTGATGCTCGACGGCGGCGAGGCTTTCCGTGCGGCGGCGCGACCCGGTGACGAGATCTTTTGGGCCGCGAACCTCGGCACCGACGATCAGGTGCTCGTATCGGGCCGCGTCGACGACGTGGCCGACGACATCACCGCTGCGCGGGCGGCGCTGAAGTCCCGGGTCGGCTGGGTGATGGACATTTACCTGCTGCGCTCACCGGAGGCCGCATCACCAGACGGTGTCGAGGGCGGCTAACACCTCGCCGGCTATTTCGCTGCGGCAGATGACGAAGTCGGGCATGTAGGGTACGCGCTGGTTGTAGATGATCTCGGAGCCGTCGAGTCGGCTGCAGTGCAGGCCGGCGGCGGCACACACACCGACTGGTGCGCAATTGTCCCACTCGTATTGGCCACCGGCGTGGACATACGCATCGACATCGCCGCGGACCACCGCCATCGCTTTCGCGCCCGCCGACCCGATCGAAACGCGTTGTAGACCAAGGGTGTTGGCGACATGATGGGATTCATAACTGCCACCGAAGCGGGACACCGCGATCCGGCCGGTGAGTGGCCCGCCCACCGTGCCGATGGTGTCGGAACGGAACAACTCGTCACGGGCGGGGATGGCGACGGCGGCTTCGCTGGGGCGCCCGTCGACGGTCAGTGCGACGTGAACCGCCCAGTCCGAGGTGCCGTGCGAGAATTCGCTGGTCCCGTCGAGCGGATCGATGATCCAGACACGGTCGGCACTGCTCCGGTCGCCCACGTCCTCCGCCTCCTCGGAGAGGACGGCGTCGTGCGGGCGCCGCCGGTGTAGCGCCGCGCCGATCCACGCCTGCGCGAGGCGGTCCCCGGCGTCGCCGACCAATCGGCCGTCGAGCAGCCCGCCATGGCGCACGCCGAGCAGGATCTGTCCGGCGCCGAGTGCGATCTGGGCGGCCAACTCGCCATCGGAAAGCGAAGAACTCACCCTCCCACTAGAGCACACTGGGGTGCGGGTCGAGCGAAGCGAGGGGGATGATTCCGATGCCTGAGTTGCCCGAGGTCGCTGCGATTGCGAACTTTCTGGATGAGCGCACCGCGGGACTGCCGATTCGGCGGGTCGATGTGGCTTCTCTGGCGGTGTTGAAGACTGCGGATCCGCCGTACGCGGCATTGGTCGGGCGCACGGTGGGTTCGGTCGGCCGGATCGGCAAGTATCTTGTCCTGACGACTGTGGGGCAGCCGGGCGGGAAGCCGCTGTGCCTGGTCCTGCACCTGTCGCGGGCGGGTTGGGTGCGGTGGAGTGAGAATCTGTCGCCGAAGCCGCCACGTCCGGGCGGAAAGGGCCCGATCGCGCTGCGCGTCCACGCCGGATTGCCCGGTGAGGGGTTCGATGTGACCGAGGCGGGCACGCAGAGGCGGCTGGCGGTTTGGGTTGTGGCCGAGCCCCGCGACGTCGATCGTATCGCCGCTCTGGGGCCCGATGCGCTGTCGGTGGACCGTGGTGAGCTGGGGGAGATCTTGGCGGGCAGCACCGCGCGAATCAAGAACCTGCTCACCGACCAGCGGAGTCTCGCCGGTATCGGGAACGCCTACTCCGACGAGATCCTGCATCGGGCCCGACTGTCGCCGTTCGCCACGGCCAAGGGGTTGTCCGATGAGCAGGTCGGCGCGCTGCATGCGGCGATCGGGGAGATCCTGCGCGACGCCGTGCGGCGGCTCGAGGGCCCGGGCGGGGTGTCGGCGATGAAGGCCGAAAAGCGAGCCGGGCTCAGGGTGCACGCGCGCACCGGTCTGCCCTGCCCCGATTGTGGCGACACCGTCGCCGAGGTTTCGTTCGCCGACCGCTCTTTCCAATACTGTCCGACGTGCCAGACCGGTGGGCGCAAGCTCGCGGACCGTCGACTGTCGCGCCTACTCAAGTGACTAGGGTGGACGGGTGAGCAACCGCGAGAAGATCCTCATCACCGGTGCCAGTTCCGGCTTGGGCGAGGGAATGGCCCGGGCCTTTGCGAAGCAGGGGCGCTCGTTGGCGCTTTGCGCGCGGCGACTCGATCGCCTGGAGGTGTTGGCGGCGCAGTTGCGCCCGCAGGCAGGGCAGGTCGAGGTGGCTGCGCTCGACGTCACCGACTTCGATTCGGTGCCGGTCGTCTTTCGCGCCCTGCGTGACAAACTGGGTGGACTCGACCGGGTGATCGTTAACGCCGGGTTGGGCAAGGGAGCACCGATCGGCACCGGTAAGGCGCACGCGAACCTGGAGACGGTGCAGACGAACCTGACCGGCGCGCTGGCGCAGGCCGAGGCGGCCCTGGAGATCTTCCGGGAGCAGAACTCCGGTCACCTGGTGCTCATCAGCTCGGTGAGCGCCAACCGTGGCCTCCCCAAGGCGCAAGCCGCGTATTCGGCGTCGAAGGCCGGTGTCACCGCATTGGGGCAGGGGTTGGCGGCAGAGTTCGCGGGAACCCCGATCGCCATCACGGTCATCGAGCCCGGCTATATCGAGACCGACATCAACCGGGGCGTGAAGACCCGGTTGATGGCTACCACCGATGCGGGCGTCGCGGCGATGGTGGCCGCCATCGAGGCGGAAAAGGCACATGCGGCGGTGCCGCGGTGGCCGTGGGAGCCGCTGGCCGCAGCGATGCGCTACCTGCCAGAGCCGGTGTCGCGCCGGATGGTGTGAGCCGGCGTCAGCGACTGGGGGCGGGACTGCTCGACGGGGTCGGATCGGCGGTCCAGACAATCGGATGGCTCTTGAAGTCCAGCGCGGGATCGTTGGCCGTGTTGGCCCAGTAGATTGCAGCCTTGGCCTCTTGGTCTTTGGCGACGACGGTGATCAGGCAGGTGGCATAGGATTCGCCCCGTTTCATCAGTCGCGGCGGAGTCCGGGTGACACAGGTGGGGACCTCGGCGGTCGACCGGACGGTCAACGCCGCGGTCCTGCCGTCGGGGCTGCCGGCGAAGCCGATGACATCAGGTGCCGGGGACGGCTTGTCGGCCAGCGACATCACCGTCAGATAGAGGAAGAAGCCGGTCCCATCTTTGGTGAGGGAATCGGGCAGTCGGCCGGCGCGGCGCAGTCCGGTGACCGTGTACGCGGCCAGTTGACCGGGGTGGAACGTTGTGGCGGGCAACAGTGCGGTGGCCCCGAATGCGAACCGTTGGCCGGGTGGGGTGCGGGTCGAGGTGTCGGCGGGCACGGCGATCGACGCTGATGTGGGGACCTCGGGGCCGGGATTGTCGGGGTCGGTACCGGCGCAGGCGCTGGTGGCGGCGCCGACCGCGGTGAGGACGATGGCGGTCAGTGTGCGCGAGACTCGGTGCATCCTCAGACTGTACGACCGGCCTGCGTGCGATACCACGCAACCAGCGCGTCGGTAGACGAGTCGCCCTGTGGGGCGGGCGGGTCCGCAGAGCAGATCGAGCCAAGCAGCTCCAGCGCTTGCTGCTTGCCCAACTCGACCCCCCACTGGTCGAACGAATCGATATCCCACACCGTGCCCTCGACGAAGACCTGGTGCTCGTAGAGGGCGATCAGCTGCCCAAGGACCCCCGGGGTCAGCTTCGGTGCGAAGATCGTCGTCGACGGCCGGTTGCCGGGCATCACCTTGTGTGCGACGAGATTGGGCGCCACTCCCTCGGCAGCGATGTCCTCAGCGGTTTTGCCGAACGCCAATACCTTTGTCTGCGCAAGGAAGTTGCTGATCAGAAGATCATGCATCGACGTGCCGTCGGCGGTGACGACATCCCGGAACGGCTTGGCGAAGCCGATGAAGTCGACCGGGATCATCCGGGTCCCCTGGTGCAGCAGCTGGAAGAAGGCGTGCTGCCCGTTGGTACCCGGTTCGCCCCACCAGACTTGGCCGGTGTTACAGGTGACCGGGTGCCCGTCGCGGGTCACCGACTTGCCGTTGGACTCCATCGCCAGCTGTTGCAGATAGGCGGTGAATCGGGCGAGGTCGTTCGAATACGGCAGCACGGCACGGTTGCCGGCGTCGAAGAAATTGTTGTACCAGACGGCGAGCATGCCCAGCAGGACGGGCGCATTCTGCTCGAGTGGAGCGGTGGAAAAGTGTTCATCGATGGTGTGGAAGCCGCCGAGGAACTCGGCGAAACCCGTCTTACCGATGGCCAGCATGACGGACAACCCGATCGCTGAATCCACCGAGTAGCGGCCGCCGACCCAATCCCAGAAACCGAACATGTTCGCGATGTCGATGCCGAACTCGGCGACGGCCTCGGCATTGGTGCTGACCGCAACGAAGTGGCGCGACACCGCCTCGGCGTCGCCGAGCGATTCGACGAGCCATCGCCGCGCAGTGCGGGCGTTGGAGAGGGTCTCCAGTGTCGTGAAGGTCTTCGACGAGACCACGAACAGGGTCGTCGCCGGATTGACGGCGTCAAGGGTGGCGAGGAGGTCGGCCGGGTCGACGTTGGACACGAAGTGAGTGCGCGGGCCGTCGTGATAGTCGCGCAGGGCCCCACACACCATCGCCGGCCCGAGGTCCGAGCCGCCGATGCCGATGTTCACCACGTCGGTGATCGTTTTCCCGGTGAAGCCGCGCCACGTCCCGGTGCGGACCTCGTCACTGAACCGGCCCATCTGGTGCCGAACGCGGTGGACGTCGGCCACGACCTCGTGCCCGTCGACGGTCAGCTCGGCGGTGGCGGGCAGGCGCAGCGCCGTGTGCAGGACCGCCCGGTCTTCCGAGGTGTTGATGTGCGCGCCGGCAAACATGGCGTCGCGTCGGTCTTCGACGCCGACCTCTCGGGCGAGGCTGAGTAGCAGTCCCACGGTTTCTCGTGTCAGGCGGTTCTTGGAATAGTCGATGCGCAGATCGCCCGCCTGCACCACGAGTTCGCCGCCACGATCAGGGTCGAGCGCGAACAATTCACGCAGGGTCGTCGCGAAGACGTGCGGCTGGTGGGCTGCGAGCGCGTGCCAGGACTCGGTGGCTGTCACATCATCGCTCATGGCTTCCACCCTAGGGGGTTGGCGTTGACGCTGCCCGATCAGCGGCCCAGCGGCCCGCGGCCGAGACGGAGTAACAGCATCGCGAGCGTGTGCCCCTCTTGGCCGAGGTCGGCGAAGCGGTCGAGGACCTTCACTTCGCGGCTGTGCACCAGCCGCGGCCCGCCGGAGGCCATTCGGGCGGCGCCGATCCGCTTCGACACCGCCGACCGCCGTTTGATGGCCGCGAGAATCATCGCATCGAGCCGGTCGATTTCGCCGCGCAAGACCTCGATGTCGTCGGGCAGGCCGGACACATCGCCGGAAAGGTCGTGGGCCTGCGGGTCGAAAGGTTGCGGTAGGTCACTCACGTCGATGATCTTGCCACGTACAGTACTTTCCGTGGCCGGTCGTCCCGCTCGAGTTGCCCTTGCACTGATCGCGGCCTACGTGGTCGTGCGCATCGCGCTGGCCGCCACCGGCGGCTTCTACTGGGACGATTTGATCCTGATCGGCCGGGCTTCGACCCACAACGTATTCGGGTGGGAGTACCTCACCCACAACCATGACGGCCACTTCATGCCGGGCGCGTTCTTCGTCGCCGGGCTGACGACAGTGCTGGCACCAACGCACTGGTGGCCGGCCGCGATCACGCTGGTCGTGCTGGCGACCGCGGTGGCGTGGGCCGTCTGGCGGATGATCCGGATCCTGGCCGGCGGCGCGTCGTGGGCGACGGTGGCGGTCCTGGCCTTCTTCTTGTTCACGCCCATGACCGTTCCGTCGTATGTGTGGTGGGCGGCCGGACTCAACTCGCTGCCGATGCTGTTCGCGATGGCATGGCTGATCGGCGACGCCGTACTCCTTTGCGAGCGAGGCCACCGCGATTCCCGGCTCACCCGACTGATTGTGGGGCGCAGTGCGCTGGTCTATCTGGTTGCACTCACCTGTTTCGAGAAGTCGCTCTACCTGCTGCCGGTGGTGTTTATTGCGACGGTGCTGTGGTGCCGTGGGGGCGCGGACCGTGGCGATCAGGGCACGGCGACCATTCCCGGTCCGCTCGCGGCCGCCTTCGTCGGCGCCCGGCCGCTCTGGCAGGTTGTGGCGCCGATTACCGTGGCATGGGCCGTGATCTTCCTGTCGGTCACCGGCGGACAGGGGGCGGCCGGGCAGCACAGCATCGTCCAGACGCTGCACCTCACGTGGCGTACGATCAACAATGCCGTGATCCCCTCCCTGGTGGGCGGTCCGTGGACTTGGGACCGGTGGATTCCCAGCCCGCCGATGGGGTTTGCATCGACGGGGCAGATCATCGCGGGTTGGGCGGTGCTCGCCGTCGTCGTCGGCCTGATTGTGCGGTGGCGGCGCGGTGCGTGGCCGATCGTCGTGGCGGCCGCAGCGTATGTCGCACTCGCCCAGCTGCCGGTGATGTGGAACCGGTCGAGCGCCAACACCGCGCTCGAGTTGGCGCAGACCATGCGGTATCTGCCCGATTCGGCGCTGGTGATGACTGCGGCGCTGGCGCTGGTGGCGGCCTGTCCGAGCGTCGCGCGTCGACAGGAGACGCCACTGTGGCCGGCCGCTGCGACTGCCGTCGTCGTGCTGGTCGCGTCGTCGGGCTGGGGTCTGTGGAATTTCGCCCAGTCGTGGCGCACCAATCCGACGCCGGACTATCTGCGCACGGCACGAACATCCCTGCAGTCCGATCCGACCCGGATCATGTTCGACCAAGCACTGCCGCTGGAGGTCCTGACACCCATCGCATATCCGGAGAACCAGATCAGCCACACCTTCGGCCGGATCGCACCGAGGGTGCGATTCGGGACGGTCACCGACGATCTGGTGGTGCTCGACAAGCTCGGCCGCCTCGTCCCCGGCGGCGTGACCCCGGCCCGCACCTTCGCCGCCGGCGCGGGGAGCTGTACGCGGCCAGAGGTGCAAAGGCTGACCCGTGTTCCGCTGTCGGGACCGCTCCTGAACTGGCGGTGGACCATTGCGCTGAGTTACTGCGCGAATCGTGACGGACAACTGTCGGTGCAGCTGGCCGGCGGCAGTCCGGTGACAGTGGGTCTGCGGGCCGGGCTGCACGTCGTCTATGTCCAGACCACCGGGCACGGTTCGGTCATTGCGCTGCGCCCCCTCACCCCGGGTCTGAGCGTTCACACCGGCGAAGGCAACGTCGGCGAAGTGGCTGAGGCCGCGCTGTTGAAGTAGGGCGCCGGAGTCTGTCTGAGGGGACCGGTAGCCTGGTCAACGAAATGAGTGCTGAGGAACTGCTGCGCGGACTGAATCCACAGCAACGCGAGGCGGTGGTGCACACCGGGTCTCCGTTGCTGATCGTCGCGGGCGCCGGATCTGGGAAGACCGCGGTCCTGACCCGGCGGATCGCCTATCTGCTCGCCGAGCGCGGTGTGAATCCGGGACAGATCCTGGCGATCACATTTACCAACAAGGCGGCGGCCGAGATGCGCGAACGGGTCATCGACTTGGTCGGGGGCCGGGGCCGTGCGATGTGGGTGTCGACCTTCCACGCGATGTGCGTGCGGATCTTGCGCGCCCAGTCGGGCCTGCTCGGCGAGACGGTGAACTCGAACTTCTCCATCTACGACGCGGACGATTCGCGGCGGCTGCTGGGGATGATCATTCGCGACCTGGAACTCGATCCGAAGAAGTTTTCGGCGCGCGGGCTGGCCGTGGCCATTTCGAACTTCAAGAACGAACTCGTCACCCCGGCCGCCGCCAAACCGGCCGATGGCACCGACCAATCGGCCGAGTCGGTGATTGCGCAGGTGTACGACCTCTACCAGCGCCGGCTGCGGGCGGCCAACGCCTTCGACTTCGACGACCTCATCGGGGAGACCGTCGCTCTGCTGCAGCGGCACCCCGATGTCCGGCAGTACTACCGGCGGCGGTTCCGGCACATCCTCGTCGACGAGTACCAGGACACCAACCACGCCCAGTACGTGCTGATCCGGGAACTGGCGGGCGCCGGAAGCGACAGTGAGCGAACCCGGGGTGACGACGAGTCGGGCGACCCGCCGCCGGCCGAGCTCTGCGTCGTCGGTGACGCCGACCAGTCGATTTACGCCTTCCGGGGTGCGACTATTCGCAATATCGAGGAGTTCGAGCGCGACTTCCCGGCCGCGCACGCCATCCTGCTGGAGCAGAACTACCGGTCGACGCAGACGATTCTCTCCGCGGCGAACGCAGTAATCGCGCAGAACCCGAACCGGCGGCCCAAGCGCCTGTGGACCGAGTCGGGCGATGGCGAGCTGATCGTGGGCTACGTCGCCGACACCGACCGCGACGAGGCGGCGTTCATCGCCGGCGAGATCGACGTGTTGACCGACTATTCGATCGGCGGATCGGCGAGCCGCACCTACGCCGATGTCGCGGTCTTTTATCGGACCAACACCGGCTCTCGCGCCCTGGAGGAGGTCTTCGTCCGACATGGAATCCCCTACAAGGTCGTCGGGGGGACAAAGTTCTACGAGCGCAAGGAGGTGCGCGACGTCATCGCGTATCTGCGCACCGTCGCCAACCCGGACGACACGGTGAGTCTGCGGCGCATCCTGAACACCCCCCGGCGCGGCATCGGCGACCGCGCGGAGGCATGCGTGGCGGTGCACGCCGAGAGTCGCGGCATCAGTTTCTATCAGGCGTTGCTCGACGCGACACAAGGCGTGGTGCCACTGCTCAACACACGTGCGGTCAACCAGATCAGCGGATTCGTGGAGCTGATCGAGAGTTTGCGCCGGGAGTTCCTCGCGACGTTCGGATCCGGCGGCGACGCCGACGCGATCGTCCTCGACGCGGCCGCCGAGGGTGGGGACGTGGGCGAGCTCGTCGCCGCCATCGTCGACCGATCCGGGTACCGGGTCGAGCTGGAGGCGTCGCGGGACCCGCAGGATGGTGCCCGGTTGGACAACCTGAACGAGCTCGTCGCAGTCGCACGCGACTTCAGCGCCATCGCCGTTGAGGAGACGGCGGCGGAGCCGATCGCCGACGGCGATGACGGCGAGGGTGAGCCCGAGCCGGGTTCGCTGGCGGCGTTCCTGGAGCGGGTGGCACTGGTTGCCGACGCAGATCAGGTGCCCGACTCGGACGCCGGTGTCGTCACGCTGATGACATTGCACACGGCGAAGGGATTGGAGTTCCCCGTCGTCTTTGTCACCGGCTGGGAAGACGGGCACTTCCCGCACATGCGGTCCTTGGGGGATCCGGCCGAACTCAGCGAGGAACGCCGCCTGGCCTATGTCGGCATCACCCGTGCCAGGGAACGGTTGTACGTGACCCGGGCGCTGTCGCGGGCGTCGTGGGGCCAACCGGTGTCCAATCCGGAGTCGCGCTTCCTCACCGAGATTCCCGGTCACCTGCTCGACTGGCGGCGCACCGAACCGCGCCGCTCCCCGTCGCGGCATCGGGCCGCGGGGGCCTTCGGATTCGAGTCGGGCGACTCGGGGTCCGGTTCACCACGATCACGGGGTCGTGAGACCTTTGGTGCGCCGACTCGCGGGCGCAACAGCCACGTCCACTACGACATCGGCGACCGGATGAACCACCCGAAGTACGGTCTGGGCAAGGCGGTGGCCAAAGAGGGCGCTGGGCCGACCGAGCGGATAACCTTCGACTTTGGCAGCAATGTCGGGCGGATGACCTTTATGACCCTGGGCGGGCTGCCGGGGGAAAAGCTGTAGCGGACTCAGCCGGTGTAGGCCGACAACCGGACACCGTGCTGCGCGAGCCACGGCATCGGGTCGATCTTGGTCGTGCCGTTCTTCCACACCTCGAAGTGCACGTGCGGACCGAAAGAGAATCCCTCGTTGCCAACCAGTGCGATGACGTCACCGGCGGTGACATGCTGGCCCTTCTGGACCAGTACGCCCGAGGACGACATGTGGCCGTACATCGTGACGGTGCCGTCGGCGGCTTTGACCTGTACCCAGTTGCCATAACCGGAAGCGGGTCCGGCAGCGATGACGACGCCGTCGGTCGCCGCGTGGATCGGTGTGCCCAGCGGCGCGGCCATATCGAGGCCGCCGTGGAAGGAGCCCCAGCGTGATCCGAAGCCAGAGGTGAAGGAGTAGGCGCCCAGCGGGATGGGCGAGGTGAACAGCGGGCGCCGTTTGAGGTTCTCTCGCGCCGTTTCGGCGGTGGCGAGGGACGTGCCGGTGCCGAGGCCACGGCTGAAGGCGCTCATGTCGGAGTCGGTCGTCCCGGTGACGACGCCGGGGCCCTGATCGGGTGCTCCGTCGGCAGTGGTGGCGGTGGTGTTCGCCTTGTCCACCGCGGTGGCCTGAGCTGCGGCGGCTACCGCAGCGCCGGCGGCGAGCGCGACGAGTGCGGCGCGGCCGCCCTTCAGTGAGGTCGGCGGTGCACTGACGCGGTGTTTCCCGGACTTGCCCGGCTTGCGCTTGGGAGTCGGCGTCCGCTGGATCGGCAGCTCGTCAATATCTCCGGACTCGACATCTCCGGATTCGACGAGGGCGGTCGCGGGCTGGTACGTCTCCCGGTAGTCGTACTCCGAGATCGCGATGTCCTGGGTGATCTCCGACGCCGTCGTGGTGGCGGGATCGAGGCGGCGCCCGGTGCGGACGGTGCCCGTCCAGTTCGGCCGGTCCAGGGTGAATGCGGCGAACTCGTCGTCGAAGTCCTCGGGTGCGACGGTCGTGGTGCGGGCAGCAACGACTGCAGACGCGTCGAGCGGGGCGACGAATCGACGCCCGGCGTGCTCGATTACCCCGTTACGTTCTTGGGCCACAATCCTGCCTAACTACCTGTTTCACACGGTCTTCGTAACCAATTCGTGACTTGGCACCTCAACGAAGGTATCGAAGTCGACCCCGCAAGTCCACCATTCGGTCGGATTGGTGAGCAATCAGTGACAATCTCCACACAAGTGCGGTCTGAGCGAACCAGAACACTCGCGGTGTCCTAACGTGACTGATCGGGAGCCGGGCGAACGCAGTGCACGGCCGGGGGTTAAAGTCCGAAGATATCGCCCGCGTCATATCCGCGCGCGGGCGCCAACAGGAATGGTGAATCGAATGGATCTCTTCGAATACCAGGCGAAGGAATTGTTCGCCAAGCACGGGGTGCCCACCTCACCTGGACGGGTCACCGACAGTGCAGCCGACGCGCGCGCGATTGCCGAGGAGATCGGCAAACCAGTGATGGTGAAGGCGCAGGTGAAGACCGGTGGACGAGGAAAGGCCGGTGGCGTCAAGTACGCCGCGACCCCCGACGATGCGCAGCGCTACGCGCAGGACATCCTCGGTCTCGACATCAAGGGCCACATCGTCAAGAAGCTGCTGGTCGCCGAGGCCAGTGACATTGCCGAGGAGTACTACATCTCCTTCCTCCTCGACCGCGCGAACCGGACCTACCTGGCGATGTGCTCGGTCGAGGGCGGCATGGAAATCGAAGAGGTCGCCGCGACCAAGCCGGACCGGCTCGCGAAGGTGCCCGTCGACGCGGTCAAGGGTGTCGACCTGGCGACGGCTCGCTCGATTGCCGAGCAGGGCCACCTGCCCGCGGAGGTCCTCGACGCGGCCGCGGTCACCATTGCCAAGCTGTGGGAGGTCTTCGTCGGCGAAGACGCCCTGCTCGTCGAGGTGAATCCGCTGGTGCGCACCCCCGACGATCAGATCCTCGCGCTCGACGGCAAGGTGACCCTCGACGGCAATGCCGACTTCCGGCAACCCGGTCATGTCGAGTTCGAAGACCGCGACGCGACTGACCCGCTGGAGCTCAAAGCCAAGGAAAACGACCTCAACTACGTCAAACTCGACGGTGAAGTGGGGGTCATCGGCAACGGCGCCGGCCTAGTCATGTCGACACTGGACGTTGTCGCCTACGCCGGTGAGAAGCATCAGGGCGTGAAGCCGGCCAACTTCCTCGACATCGGTGGCGGCGCCTCGGCGGACGTGATGGCCGCCGGTCTCGATGTCATCCTGGGTGACCGGCAGGTCAAGAGTGTGTTCGTCAACGTATTCGGCGGCATCACCTCCTGCGACGCGGTCGCCAACGGTATCGTCGGCGCCCTGAACAAGCTGGGCGATGCCGCGAGCAAGCCGCTCGTCGTGCGCCTCGACGGCAACAAGGTCGACGAGGGACGCAAGATCCTCGCCGATGCCAACCATCCGCTCGTGACTCTCGCCACCACCATGGACGAGGGCGCCGACCGTGCGGCCGCGTTAGCGGCATCGCCATCAACCACGGCCGCCGATCCGTCGGCCAAGTAGGAGCGCACAGACATGTCGATCTTTCTGAACAAGAACAATAAGGTCATCGTCCAGGGCATCACCGGCGGCGAGGGCACCAAGCACACGGCGCTGATGCTGAAAGCGGGCACCAACATCGTTGGTGGCGTCAACGCACGCAAGGCCGGCACCACGGTGAGTCACCTCGACGCAGACGGCAACACCGTCGAGTTGCCGGTCTTCGCATCGGTCGCCGAGGCGATGAAGGAGACTGGGGCCGACACCTCGATCGCCTTCGTACCGCCCGCCTTCTCCAAAGATGCCATCATCGAGGCCATCGACGCCGAGATCGGCCTGCTGGTGGTGATCACCGAGGGAATCCCGGTGCAGGACTCCGCTTACGCCTGGGCCTACAACGTCGAAAAGGGTGAGAAGACCCGGATCATCGGACCGAACTGCCCCGGCATCATCACGCCGGGCGAGGCGCTGGTCGGCATCACGCCGAACAACATCAGCGGCAAGGGCCCGATCGGCCTGGTCTCCAAGTCGGGCACGCTGACCTACCAGATGATGTACGAGCTGCGCGACCTGGGCTTTTCCACCGCCATCGGCATCGGCGGCGACCCGGTCATCGGCACCACCCACATCGACGCCATCGAGGCCTTCGAAGCCGACCCCGACACCAAGCTGATCGTCATGATCGGTGAGATCGGTGGCGACGCCGAGGAGCGCGCGGCCGACTACATCAAGGCGAACGTGACCAAGCCGGTCGCGGGCTACGTCGCCGGCTTCACCGCGCCCGAGGGCAAGACCATGGGCCACGCCGGAGCCATCGTGTCTGGCAGTTCGGGCACTGCGCAGGCGAAGAAGGAAGCACTGGAGGCGGCCGGGGTCAAGGTTGGCAAAACCCCGAGCGAGACCGCGAAACTGGCTCGCGAGCTGTTCGAGAATCTCTGATCCGCCGCGCGGCTCAGGGCATACTGGGCCGGTGACTGATCGTCAGCGGCAACCCGATGGCGGAAGGCTGTCCCGGTTGCCGCTCATCGGCGACATGGTGGGCGCCACCCGCGCGGTTGCCGCTTCGGCTGCTTCGGCGGCTGTCGCGGTGCCACGCTCGGTGGTCCACGCGATCCTCGACGACATCGTCGACTACTTCACCACGACGGATCTGACCAGGGTGGTGACATCGGCTATCGACCTGAATCAGATCGTGTCGACGATCGACCTCGACTCGGTGCTCGCCCGGGTAGACCTGAATGCACTGCTGGGGCGCGTCGATCTCAACGCGATGCTTTCGCGAGTCGACCTCGACGCGGTGTTGGCGGGCGTCGACTTGAATGCGCTGCTGGCCGGGGTCGATCTGAACCCGGTGCTCGACCGGATCGATGTGGACGGCTTGGTGTCGCGGATCGACGTCGACGCGCTGCTCAACCGCACTGATGTCGTGGGGCTCGCGGAGAAGGTGATCGACGGCGTCGACCTCAACACGATCGTGCGCGATGCGTCGGCATCGGTGTCGACGGAGATGATCAACGATGTCCGCACCGGTTCGGAACGGGCCGATGATGGGGTGGAGCAGTTCGTGAACCGGATGCTCCGACGCAAGGACGGCCGGTGACGGCGGTACCGGCCCGCACCGCGGGGGTGGTGAGCCGCATGATCGCCGGGGTAGTCGACGTCGCCGTCGCCGCGGGAATCGTCGTCGGTAGCTATTTCGCGGTGACGTTTTTCCTTTTCGTCGTCGGCTGGCGCCGGATCGAGGTCGACGACCTGCGCTGGTGGATGACCACGACCAGCTACCTGGTGGTGTTGACCGGCTATCTGTTCGTGTGTTGGGCGACGTCGGGGCGCACCGTCGGCTGCGTCACCATGGGTTTGCGGGTGACCCGGCACTCGGGGGAGCGACTGCACGTGGTCGCGGCCCTGGTGCGTGCGTGGCTGTGCGCGGTGTTCCCCATCGGTCTGCTGTGGGTGGCGGTGTCGCCGAGTCGGTCGTCGCTACACGACCTCGTGGTGCGCAGCCGCGTGGTCTACACCCACGACGCGTAGGTACGCCGCGGTCGCAGGGGCGGACGGTCAGCCGCCCAAGGCGCGGGCGAAGAACGGCCACGCTCGATGGAAGACTTCTTGAAAGTACGGCCAGGCGTGCGTTCCGGGGCCGGCGAAGTCGAACATGGCAGGAATATTCAGACGGTGCAGTCGTTCGCGCAATTGTTGCGTGCAGTGCAGCGTGGCGGCCTCGATGGCACCACCGACTGCCAGTTGGTCGGCCAGCCGCATCGGGTCGGGGACCTGCTGCAGGTTGTCGTATCGGCCGGGTTGGCCGGTCGCCGACGAGATGTACAGTGCTGTCCCGCGCAGCCGGGCAGCGTGGAGTACTGGGTCGTGAGCCAGCCACCCCTGACTTCCGTAGGGTCCCCACATGTTGGTGGCGTTGGACTGACCGCGGAATTCGACCACCGAACGGACGGCCAGCTGGCCGAATCGGTCAGAGGTAGCCGCGCATCCACTAAACGATGCGGCGGCGCGGAAGCGCCCGGGATGTTCGATGACGAGGTTGAGCGCCGACGTGGCCGATCCTGAGATCCCGGCGACTGCATTCCTGCCGCTGGTTCGGTACATCGTGTCGATGACCGGTGGCAGTTCCGTCCCGAGAAAGGTCGACCACTTGTTCACGCCGAGGCGGGCATCGGGTCGGAGCCAGTCGGTATAGAAGGTGTACGCGCCCTGCGTGGGGATGACGACATAGACGTTCTTCGTTGCCAGGAACTGGACGAGGTCGGTCTGGTGGACCCAATTCGCCCGATTCTCGCCACCAGCCGCCCCGTTCATCAAATAGAGCACGCCCCTGGGCCGTGAGGCATCGGCCGGGGTGACGATAGTCAGGTCGATATCGCGGTCCATCGCGTGCGAGTGCACGACGATCGTAGAGACTCGGGGCGCCGCAGGCGTCGGCGTTGCCTGTGCTGAACTGGGCGCCGACGAGCCGAGGATGACGGACCAGGCAACGACGACGGCCATCGTCATCGTCTTGACGCTGCGGCCGGGCACGCGCAGCAAGCAGCTAGGTGAGTCCGAACCAGCCGAGGATGATTTCCCACAGAGTCGGGGGCGGCGGGTTGGCGGGAACTCCGGTGAGGATAAACATGGTGTCGGGGTCTACCTCTCGTACGATTGCCTTCGGTGGGCGGGGTGCTCCTCGCCTCGTTGTCAAGACTAACGGGGGCGGGTGGTCGTACAGCGAGTAGTCGACTACCCGTTTCGGCCCGCGTCGGCGACATTTCCGCTGTTGGCCGGGCAATCGCGCGCGAGCTGACTACCGTGGCAGCCATGTTCACGCGCCGAGCGCTACTGGGGGGCGCCGCGATGGGTGCCTCGGCGGTCGTCGCGGCACGCTTGGGTGGACCGGTGCAAGGTGTGCCGCCGGGAATCCTCGACGTCGTGACACCGGACAGTCCGTTGTATGACCGCCTCGCGAGTCGCGGCTACAATCCCCGTTTCCGGGCCGCCCCGCAGGAGATTCTCGTCCCGCATGACACATCGGCGGTGGTGCGGGCGGTACAGCGGGCCGTCGACTCTGAAACGAGGATCGGACTGCGCGCGGGCGGCCATTGCTTCGAGGGGTTCGCCGATCGCCCCGAAGTGGCGGCGCTGCTTGACCTCGGGCGCTTGAGGGCGGTGGGGTTCGACCATGCCTATCGCGCGTTCTCAGTCGGCGCGGCTGCGGATTTGGGGTCGGTCTATCAGTGCCTCTACCGAGGTTGGGGTGTGACGGTTCCCGGTGGAACCTGCCTGGGGGTCGGGGCGGCAGGGCTGATCAGCGGTGGGGGCTTTGGTGGCCTGTCCCGGCGTTTCGGTGTCGCCGCCGACCACCTCTACGGTGTCGAGCTGGTAGCCGTCGATGCCAGTGGACAGGCCCGTGCGGTCGTGGCGACGCGGGATGGTCCGAACCGCGATCTATGGTGGGCCCACACCGGCGGTGGCGGGGGCAACTTCGGCGTGATCACCCGGTTTCTGATGCGGTCACCGGTGTCCGATGGTTCAGATCCGAGCACTGCGCTGCCGGTGCCCCCTCGGCGCATGTGTGTCGGCCGCCTGCATCTCGTGGTCCCGACGGTCGAGGCGTTTGTCTCCTTCGTCGGAAACTTCTTGTCCTTCCTCCACGATCACCGAGCACCAGGGGCGCCGGCGACCGCGCTGTACAGCACCTTGTATGCGGGTTCGCTCCTTTCCGGCGGCTGCAGCGTGCAGACCTACTTCGGTGCGGAAGCCCAGCATGTCTACGACGATTTCGTGGCTGCGATGTCGCGCGGCGTCTGGCCGCGACCTGTGCCCGCGCAGACGAGCGAGGGGCCGTTTCTACCCGAAACGCTACGCTACTGCACGCCCCGCGGCAGATCGGCGATGTCGGTGAAGTACAAGTCCGCCTTCCTGCGCACCCCGTATTCGAACGCCCAACTCCGCACGCTGCATCGATTCCTCAGTGATCCAAGCATCGTCGACGGGGGATCAGGGATTCAGTTCTTTGCCCTCGGTGGCCAGATTGGTGCGGTGGCTCCGGGGCAGACCGCGCTCGCCGAACGGAGATCGATTGCCAAGGTGCAGATTCTCGGCGGGTGGTCCGACCCGCGGCAGAGTGCGTGCCGAATCCGCTGGACGCGGGAATTCTATCGGGCGCTCTACGCCAATACCGGTGGCGTGCCACAGCCGGATCGGCGCAATGGCGGCTGCTATATCAACTACCCCGATACCGACATGGCCGACCCGGAGTGGAATCCGGCGCTGCCCTGGCATCACCTCTACTACCAGGACAACTACCCCCGTCTGCAGGAGGTCAAGTCGGCATGGGATCCGCAGAACCGATTCAGCCATCCGCTCGGCGTGACCTCGACATAGTCCGGGTCGGGTTCGGCTCCCGGCCTAGAGTGAAGTAATGAGTGAGTTGCTGCCGTTGGATCCCGATCAACTGCTGACGACGACGAGATCGGTGCGCAAGCGGCTCGACCTGGACCGGCCGGTGCCGTTGGCGATCATTCGAGAGGCGCTCGACGTCGCGCTGCAGGCGCCGAGTGGGAGCAACAGTCAGGGCTGGCACTGGATTGTCATCGATGATGCCGAGAAGCGGCGCCAGATCGCCGACCTGTACCGGAAGTCTTTCGCGTCGTACAGTTCGTCGCAGCACCGTGGTGACGCAACGGCCAAGCGTGTTGCGTCCAGCGCGACGTATCTCGCCGAGGTCTTCGACCGGGTCCCCGTCTTCGTGATCGGCGCCATCGACGTCGGCAAGGGGGGCCTACCGGCGAATCAGGCTGGCATCTGGGGTTCGGTGCTGCCGGCCGCGTGGAGTTTGCAACTCGCGCTGCGGGCCCGCGGTCTCGGGTCGGCTTGGACCACGCTCCATTTGGCGTATGAGAGCGAGGTGTCGGCGATTCTGGGGATACCCGAGGGGGTGGCCCAGGGCGTGCTGCTGCCCGTCGCCTACTACACCGGGGCGACCTTCCAGCCCGCACCGCGTCGTCCGCTCGGCGAGGTGCTACACATCAACGCATGGTGACCGCGCCGCAATCGCACCCGTCGGCGTCGGACGCCGGCTCAACGGGTGCCCCCGGAGCCTTGCCGGCGACGCGGCGCGGCGCGGCCAAGGCGGCGCGGCGGGCAGAATTGTTGACCGCCGCAGCGAAACTGATGGCACAGCGGGGATTCGCGGCGGTCCGGCTCGAAGACATCGGCGCGGTCGTCGGCATCAGTGGCCCGGCCATGTACCGCTACTTCGATTCGAAATCAGACCTCCTCGATCAACTGCTGATCGATGTCAGTGAGCGGTTGGTGGCCGGTGGTGAGGAGGCCATAGCGGCAGGCGGGCGGGGCGAACAGGTGCTCCGGCGGCTCATCGATTTCCATATCGATGTGATCGTCAGCAAGCCCGACCTGATCACCGTGCAGGACCGCGAACTGCTCTCGCTATCCGACGATGCGCGCCACTGGGTCCGCAGTCTGCAACGGCGCTACGTCGAGCGATGGGTTGACGTGCTCGTCGCACACGATCCGCAGGTCCGAAGCGAGGCAAGGGTGCGCGTCCACGCGGTGTTCGGTCTGCTCAACTCGTCGCCCCGGTTGCCCGACTATCCGGCCCAGGACCTGCGGCCGCTTCTCGCGGCCATGGCCTGGGTCGCGCTCAATGCCACGGTGTAGCGGAGACGAGCCACCGCGCTGCGGGAAGTGGCCCGCCCGATCACTGGACGACTGGTGGCCGTACGGCGTACACTCCATTTCAGTTAATCACGAATAACTGAAGGCGGAAGATGGCCGATCCAGCACAGTCGCCGGCACCAGCGCACCGGGCGAACCTCGCAGTGCTATCCCAGCGGCTCAGCGCCGTGGCGGCGGGCGGCGGGGAGAAGGCGCGGAAGCGGCATCTGTCGCGCGGCAAGCTGCTCGTCCGCGACCGCATCGACGCACTGCTCGACCCGGGTTCGCCCTTTCTCGAGGTTGCTCCGCTCGCGGCGTTCGGCATGTACGACGACAAGGCGCCCAGTGCGGGCGTGGTCGCCGGCATAGGTCGCATCCACGGTCGGGAATGCATGATCGTCGCCAACGACGCCACGGTTTCCGGCGGCACGTACTACCCGGTGACGGTCAAGAAGCACCTGCGCGCCCAGGAGATCGCCGCCGCGAATCGACTGCCGTGCGTGTACCTCGTCGACTCGGGCGGGGCGATGCTGCTTCAACAGGACGAGGTGTTCCCCGATCGCGAGCACTTCGGGCGGATCTTCTTCAACCAGGCGAACATGAGCGCGGCCGGGATTCCGCAACTCGCCGGGGTTCTCGGATCGTCGACCGCAGGCGGCGCCTACGTGCCGGCGATGAGCGACGAGAACGTCATCGTGCGGGAACAGGGGACGATCTTCCTGGCGGGCCCGCCCCTGGTGAAGGCTGCGACCGGCGAGGATGTCAGTGCCGAGGACCTGGGCGGCGGGACGATGCACTCGTCGATTTCGGGCGTCACCGATCACTTGGTCGACAACGATGAGCAGGCCCTGGTCAAGCTGCGCGAAATCGTTGCGACATTCGGGCCCCGAGAGCCTGCCCAATGGGACACCGAACCGACCCGCCGGCCGGGCCGTGCGCAGTCCGATCTCTACGATGTTGTCCCGACCGATCCGCGCATCCCATACGACGTGCGCGAGGTGCTCGAGATCCTTTCCGACGGCGGCGAGTTCACCGAGTTCAAGGCAAACTACGGGGCTTCGCTCGTCACGGCGTTTGCTCGCGTGCACGGTCATCCCGTCGGCTTCGTGGCCAACAACGGCGTGCTGTTCTCCGAGTCCGCGCTCAAGGGCGCCCACTTCATCGAGTTGTGCGATCGGCGCCGAATACCGCTGATCTTCTTGCAGAACATCACCGGGTTCATGGTTGGCCGCGCCTACGAAGAGGGCGGGATTGCGAAGAACGGCGCGAAGATGGTCACCGCCGTCGCCTGCGCGCGCGTCCCCAAGCTGACCGTCATGATCGGCGGCTCCTTCGGCGCGGGCAACTATTCGATGTGCGGGCGGGCCTACTCGCCGCGTTTCCTTTGGACGTGGCCGAACGCCCGGATCTCGGTGATGGGCGGCCCCCAGGCCGCCGATACCCTCGCCACCGTGCGCCGTGCGCAGTTCGAACGGGCTGCGCAACCGTGGTCGGCCGAGGACGAGGAGGCTTTCAAGTCTCCCATCCGCGACCAGTTCGACCAGCAGTCGGACGCGTATTACTCGTCTGCGCGTCTCTGGGACGATGGGATCATCGACCCCGCCGACACCCGCACCGTACTTGGCCTCGCGCTGGAGGCCTGCCGCTATGCGCCCCTCGACGACGTCAACAACGGCGTCTTCCGGATGTGAAATGACTACTTCAACCAACTTGTCCGAGCCCGCGTCGACCCGCGTCATCCGTAGCGTCCTGATCGCCAACCGGGGCGAGATCGCGTGCCGCGTGATTGCGTCGCTGCGTGCTATGGGGGTCCGATCCATCGCCGTCTATTCCGACGCCGACGCGCGCGCGCCGCATGTGCGCGAGGCCGATATCGCCGTGCGCCTCGGCCCCGCCCCCGCTGCGCAGAGCTACCTCGACATTGCCAAGGTGGTCGCCGCGGCCGTCGAGACCGGAGCCGACGCCGTGCACCCCGGCTATGGATTCCTCTCCGAGAATCAAGACTTCGCCGCCGCTCTGGCGGCGGCGGGAATCGTATTCATCGGGCCGCCGGTCGTGGCGATCGCGACGATGGGCGACAAAATCGCGGCTCGTGAGGCCGTGACCAGGCGCGGCGTGCCGGTCGTCCGGGGTCTGTCGCGCCCCGGGCTGTCCGACGACGACCTCGTCGCTGCCGCACCAGACATCGGGTTCCCCGTGCTGATCAAACCGAGTGCCGGCGGGGGCGGCAAAGGAATGCACCGCGTTGACGACCCGGCACAGCTGCGTGCGGCGCTGGGCACGGCTCGTCGGGAAGCGCTGGCCGCCTTCGGCGACGACGCGCTGTTTCTCGAGCATTTCGTCGACACCCCCCGTCACATCGAGGTGCAGGTGCTCGCCGACGAGCACGGCACGGTGATCCATCTCGGCGAGCGGGAGTGCTCGCTGCAGCGCCGCCACCAGAAGGTCATCGAAGAGGCCCCGTCGTCGCTCTTGGACGCCGCCACGCGCGCCCGGATCGGCGAGGCCGCCTGCGATGCGGCCCGCAGCGTCGGCTACACCGGTGCCGGAACGGTCGAGTTCATCGTCTCCGCGCGCCGCCCCGACGAGTTCTTCTTCATGGAGATGAACACGCGGCTCCAGGTGGAGCATCCGGTCACCGAGATGGTCACCGGCATCGATCTCGTCGAGCAGCAGATTCGGGTCGCCCGCGGCGAACGGCTCACCATCGCCCAGGATGCCGTCGTGCTTTCCGGTCACGCGGTCGAGGCACGGGTCTACGCCGAGGATCCGGCGCAGGACTTCCTGCCGACGGGCGGCACGGTGCGCACACTGAGTTGGCCGACCGCAGGCGCCGGGGTTCGGGTCGATGCCGGAATCGATGCCGGATCGGTGATTGGCTCGGATTACGATCCGATGCTTGCGAAGGTTGTCTGCCACGGCGCTGATCGGATGGAAGCCCTCGACCGCCTCGACGAAGCGCTGGCGAAGACCGTCCTCGTCGGAGTCGGGTCGAACGTCGACTTCTGTCGATATGTCCTGGCACAGCCCCGGGTACGCGACGGGGAACTCGACACCGAACTGCTCGACCGGCTGGCCGCCGACTACGCGGCACCGGCACCGACGCCGGCCGCACTGGTCGCCGGCGCCCTGGGGGTGCTGGATCTCGGCCGAGCCGGTGATCTGTGGAGCAGTGCGATTGGATTCCGCATCGGGGTGCCCTCGCCGATCACCACGCGGCTGCACTGTGGCGGGCACCGCTACACGGTGTCGGCGCTCGTCACCGATTCAGACACCCGAACTTTGCGGGCCGAGGCGACGATCGTCGCCGAGGAGGCCGACGGTGGGGCTGGCGATGCCGACGAGGTGTGGCGTGGGGCGGTATACCTGGACCACGCCTCCGCCGCCGCGGTGACCGTGCGGTGTGACGGCATCGGCTCGCTGTGGGTGGTCGAGCAGACCAGCGGCACTCAGCGGTGGGTGTGCGGTGAGGACGGCACGTGGGTTATGCAACTCGCACACCGCCTCGAAACGTCGGAGGACGCCGACGCCGCCGGGGACGTCCGGAGCCCCATGCCCGGCACCGTCGTCGCCGTGCCCGGTGTCGACGGGCAGACCGTCGATACCGGCGATCCGCTCGTCGTCGTCGAGGCGATGAAGATGGAACACACGCTCCGCGCACCGGTCGCCGGCGTGGCATCGGTCACCGTGCGTGCCGGGGAGAAGGTCGACGCCCAGCAGATCCTGGCCCACGTGGCCGTGCCCGAGGTGACCGAACAATGATGGAGGACAGCGGCCGATGGAACTGACGCAGGAATACACCGACCTGGTGCACACGGTGCGCGATTTCGCGCAGTCGGTGGTGGCGCCGGTGTCGTTCAAGCACGACGAGGAACACAGCTTCCCCTATGAGGTCGTCGAGCAGATGGGGCAGATGGGGCTCTTCGGCCTTCCTTTCCCGGAGGAATACGGCGGCATGGGCGGGGACTATTTCGCCCTCGCTCTCGCCCTCGAGGAACTGGGCAAAATCGACCAGTCGGTGGCAATCACCCTCGAAGCCGGAGTCGGACTCGGCGCCATGCCGATCTATCGATTCGGCACCGACGAACAGAAGCAGACGTGGCTGCCCGACCTGGTCGCAGGCAATCGGCTTGCTGGTTTCGGCTTGACCGAGCCCGGCGCGGGCAGCGACGCCGGGGCGACGGCGACCACCGCGATCGAGGACGGCGACGAGTGGGTGATCAACGGATCGAAGCAGTTCATCACCAATTCGGGAACCGACATCACCGCGCTGGTGACGGTCACTGCCGTAACCGGTACCAAACCCGATGGCGGCAAGGAAATTTCGACGATCATCGTGCCGGCGGGAACGGCGGGTTTCACGGCGGAACCGCCGTACAGCAAGGTTGGGTGGAACGCCTCGGACACCCACCCCCTGTCGTTCTCCGACGTGCGCGTGCCCCGCGAGAATCTGCTGGGCGTGCGTGGCCGGGGCTACGCGAACTTCCTCTCGATCCTCGACGAGGGGCGCATCGCCATCGCCGCGCTGGCCACCGGCGTCGCGCAGGGGTGCGTAGATGAGAGCGTGCGCTACGCGCGGGAGCGCAAATCCTTCGGCCAGCCGATCGCCGGATATCAGTCGGTGTCGTTCGCCATCGCCCGGATGGAGGCGCGGGCACACGTCGCCCGGACCGCCTACTACGACGCGGCCGCGAAGATGCTCGCCGGCAAGCCGTTCAAGAAAGAGGCATCAATCGCCAAGATGATCTCCAGCGAGGCGGCGATGGACAACGCGCGGATGGCCACGCAGATCCACGGCGGATACGGCTTCATGAACGAGTACCCGGTCGCGCGCCACTACCGTGACTCGAAGATCTTGGAGATCGGCGAGGGCACCACCGAAGTGCAGCTCATGCTCATCGCGCGCTCGCTGGGGCTGTCATGAGCGACGCCGCCGGCGCGGCGCCCAGGATAACCCAGCGCGGACTCTGGTTCGAGGAGTTTGCGGTCGGCACCGTCTATGAGCACCGTCCGGGTCGGACGCTCACCGAGACCGACAACGTGCTTTTCACGACCCTGACGATGAACACCCAGGCGCTTCACCTCGACGCCGCGTGGGCCGCGTCGCAACCCGGATTCGACGGTCAGCGCCTGATCAACTCGATGCTGACGCTCTCGACAATAGTCGGGCTCTCGGTGGCGCAGTTGACGCAGGGAACGCTCGTGGCCAACCTCGGTTTCACCGACATCGCGTTTCCGGCACCGATGTTCGCCGGCGACACCTTGTACGCGGAGACTGAGTGCACCGGCAAGCGGAGGTCGAAGTCGAGGCCCGGCGAGGGCGTGGTGAGCCTGACCCACCTCGGGCGAAACCAGCACGGCGTCGTCGTCGCGCGGGCATCCCGATCGACGCTGGTACGACTATGCGGCGACTAGTGGACTAGAGAGAAGGCCGAGCACAGTGAACGACTCTGGGATCGTTGAGCAGTCATACGCCCGTGGCGAGGATCTGCCGCCGCTGCTGGACCAGACGGTCTTCGACAACTTTGCCGTCACGGCCGGCCGGTTCGGCGACAACCTGGCGATCGCCGATGCCGCGGCCGGCCGGACCTGGTCCTATCGCGAGATGCTCCGTGATGTGCGGGCACTCGCGGCCGGACTTCGGCGGGCCGGCGTGCGCCGTGGCGACCGCATCGGGGTGTGGTCGCCCAACTGTGCCGAGTGGGTGCTCGCGCAATACGCAACGGCGGCGATCGGGGCCATCCTGGTCAACATCAACCCGTCCTATCGCCAGAACGAGGTGGACTTCGCGCTGCGCCATGTCGGCATTTCGCTGGTGCTTGTCTCGCCGCCGTTTAAGGATTCGGACTACCCGGCGATGGTCGCCGCGGCCGTTCGGGCGCTTGCCGAGCCGATCGCGCTGGTGGTGTTCGGAAGTCCAGAGTGGGAGGCACTGCTCGCCGAGCCGACCGAAACCGAACTCGCCGATGTGGCGCGAGCGGGCGCCGAGTGCGCAGTCGACGACCCGATCAACATCCAGTTCACCTCCGGTACCACCGGAGCGCCCAAGGGGGCCACCCTCACCCATCGCAACATCCTCAACAACGGGTATCTGGTGGGCGAATTGCTCGGCTATACCGAGGCCGACCGCGTCTGCCTCCCCGTGCCCTTCTACCACTGCTTCGGCATGGTGATGGGGAACCTCGCCGCGACGACCCACGGGTGCGCCATGGTCATTCCCGCGCCGGCGTTCGACCCGGCCGCGACGCTCGCGGCGGTGTCCGAGTTCTCGTGCACCAGTCTGTACGGCGTGCCCACGATGTTCATCGCCGAACTTGCCCTGCCGGACTTCGCGGCCCATGACCTGTCGAGTCTGCGCACCGGCATCATGGCCGGATCGCCCTGCCCCGAGCAGGTGATGCAGGAGGTCGTCGACCGGATGCACATGGATGAGGTGTCGATCTGCTACGGCATGACTGAGACGTCGCCGGTTTCCACCCAGACCAGAACCGACGACGCGTTGGCACGGCGGGTCGGCACCGTCGGGCGGGTGGGACCGCATCTGGAAATCAAGGTCGTCGACCCGGCGACGGGGGAGACGGTGCCGCGCGGAACGGCCGGTGAGTTCTGCACCCGCGGCTACAGTGTGATGCTGGGCTATTGGAATCAACCGGACAAGACCGCCGAAGCCCTCGACGGTGCCGGGTGGATGCACACCGGTGATATCGCCGTCATGGACGCTGACGGGTACGTCCAGGTCACCGGACGCATCAAGGACATGGTGATCCGCGGTGGGGAGAACATCTATCCCCGCGAGATCGAGGAATTCCTCTACACCCACCCCGACATCCTCGACGTCCAGGTGGTCGGCGTCCCCGATGAGCGTTACGGTGAGGAACTGATGGCGTGGGTGCGGTTGCGCGACGGTGTCGCCGACTTCACCGCCGACGACCTCCGGGAATTTGCCGAGGGAAAGATTGCCCGTCACAAGATTCCGAAGTTCGTGCACGTCGTCGACGAGTTCCCGATGACGGTGACGGGCAAGGTGCGTAAGGTCGACATGCGCGCAACGGCGATCGAACTGCTCGGCTTGGGGATCGAGTAGGGTTCGATTCATGTCGGCGAGCGGTTTGTCTGATTCCCGGTGGAGCCCACCCGGACCCGCCATGCTCTTCTGTCCGGCCGACCGGCCGGACCGCTACGCCAAAGCCGCTGATCGCGCCGACGTCGTCATCCTCGATCTCGAAGACGCGGTCGCCCCGGATCGGCGTGACGATGCCCGGGCAGCCCTCGTCGCGAACCAGCTCGACCCGGACCGGACGATCGTGCGGATCAACCCGGCGTCGACCGGCGAGGCGCGCCGTGATCTGGCCGCCATCGCTGAAACGATGTACCGGGTCGTGCTCGTGGCGAAGGCCCAGACCGCCGAGGAGGTCTCGCGGACCGAGATGCAGACGATCGCACTGATCGAGACCCCGCTCGGCGCGGTGAACGTCAATGACATCGCTGCCGCGCCGAACGTGATCGGGTTGATGTGGGGTGCCGAGGATCTCGTGGCCGGCCTCGGGGGTTCGTCCTCCCGGTTCGGCCCCGATGAACCCCGCACCGGCACGTACCGCGACGTGCCGCGCACAGTCCGGTCGACGGTCCGGCTGGCGGCGGCCGCGTACGACCGATTCGCCGTCGACGCCGTCCATCTCGACATCGACGATGTCGAGGGCCTTCGGCATGAAGTGCTCGACGCCGTCGCCCTCGGATATCACGCAACCGCGTGCATCCACCCGTCTCAGGTCGCGACCATCCGCGACGGGTACCGCCCGACACCGGAAGAAGTCGACTGGGCCAGCGCTCTCATGTCGGCGGCCGACGAGCACTCCGGGGTGTTCACCTTTGACGGCCGGATGGTCGACGGCCCGGTGTTGAGTCAGGCCCGCGCGATCCTGATGCGGGCGGGTTGACCGCACCCTGCGTGAGCTTCGGTCGACCGTCGGGTCCGACGCCCGATCCGGCGATGTATTAGCGTGGTGGTGCATCGGGTGCTCGCGATCACACGTCGCCGAGCGCCAGGACGAACCAAGGAGTCTGAACACACCATGAGCTACCCACCGACTGGCTACGGTCAGCAGCCCGCCCCGCAGGATCCCACCCCGCAGGATTCCGCCGCGTACGGCCAGCAGCAGGGCTACGGCCAGCAGGGCTACGGCCAGCAGGGCTACGGCCAGCAGGGCTACGGCCAGCAGGGTTACGGCCAGCAGCAGGGCTACGGCCAGCAGCCGGGTTATGGCCAGACTGGTCAGCAGCCTGCTTATGGCCAGCAGCAGGGCTATGGCCAGCAGCCGGGTTATGGCCAGCAGCCGGGTTATGGCCAGCAGCAGGGCTATGGCCAGCAGGGCTACTACAGTCAGCAGGCATACACCGCCCCGAAACCGCCGAGTCCGGGCTTGCCGTCGAATATTGCGCAGATCCTGGCATTCAGCACGCTTGCCCTCTCCGTGGTCCTGTTCATCCTCGGGTTCTTCGCCTCGACCTTCAATCTCGAGTGGGCGATCATCCTCATCGTGCTCACCGCGGTGGCCGGCGCCGCCGGGTTGGCCAAGGAGAAGGTGCTGGCGACGGTGGTCACGGCGGTGGCCGCGGTTGCCTTTGTCGGCGGTTTGGCCCGGGTCCTCATCCTCGACCACCTGCTGGGCAGTGCCGTGATCTCCTACGTGAGCATCTTCTTCGGTCTGGTCACCCTGGGTGTGTCCATCTTCTGGCTCATCGTCACGCTCGGCAAAGTGAAGATCGCCCCCGAACCAGGGGCGGACGAGGCTGTGTCCACCGGGGACTCGGCGACCGCTGACGAGGCTGCGGTCGCGGCGCCGGCGACGACCGGCGGATATGCGTATCCGGCCGCTATTGCTCCCGCCGCGGATGCGGCGGCAGGCACCTATGCCGCGGCGACCGACACCGCGGCATCGGCCGCGACCCAGGTCGTCGACACTGCCGCATCGGCCGCTGACAACGCGACGAGGGTGATCAACACCAACCCCGAGCAGCGGTAGCCGAACACGATCGATGCAGGACAGGAGCGCCCCGGCCGAATGGTCGGGGCGCTCCTGGTTGGCGGCCGGACCCATCCGGTCCGGCAGTGATTTTCCCCTCGCCCGGCGCGCCTGCTCCGCGACACCGGTGCGGACTGCGACCCTGAACAGCGATGAAAGGACAATCCGGATCACTCGCCGCGCGTCTGCGGCAGGTGCGTCAGAACCAGCGCGAGCACGCTCGCGCGACGGCGGGGACGGCGCGGGAGCTGGTGATCGTCGCGTTCGCGGTGCCGCTGGTGACGCTGCTGGTGCTGGCACTTGTCGTCATCGCCACCATGGCGGCCGCCGGCACCGGCTTCGGGGCATTCGGCACGGCGCTGGGATCGGCCTGGCTATGCCTGCACCAGGTGCCGCTGAGCGTGGGCGGGGTATCTATCTCGGCCCTACCGCTACTCCCCACCATCGGCCTGGTCGTTGCGGTCTTCGTCTACACCGGGCCGTCGGCGCGGTTGCGCACCACTTCTGCCGATCTCGGCGCCCTCGTCGGTGCGGCCGTCGGCGGACCGATGCTGATCACCGCGCTGGCGCTGGCGCTGGTCCTCGACGGCAGTTCGGTACTTCCGGTCAATCCGCCCAACGCACTGTGGGCCTTCGCGGCAACGGCCCTGATCTACGGTGGCGGGACCATCGCCGGTATCGGGCGCCGGGATTGGCGTGTCTGGGGTGAGCGCGCCGGGATCCGCGGTGAACGGTTGGACGACCTCGTCGCCGGCGTGCGCGCCGGCGCGCTCGCGGCCCTGGCAATGGTGGGGGCCGCAGCAGCCCTGGTCTGCGTCCTGTTGCTGCTGAACTGGCCTGCGGTGTCGCGGGTCGTCGCCGGCGGAAACCGGGTCGACGGGTACCTCGGCCTGGTCGTGGTGTCGCTGCTGTACTTGCCGAACGTGGTCATTGATGCCGTCGGCGTCCTGGTGGGGACGACCGTTCAGCTGGGGGGCGCCACGGTCGATCTGTTCAACCCGCAACCCGGCGCCGTGCCCGCACTGCCGATTTTGGCGATCCTGCCCGGCGATCCCCCGATCCGGTACCTGTGGGCCATCGCCTTGGTCGTGCCTTTGGCGATCGCCTGTCGGGCCGCGCTGCGGATGCGGCACTACGACTTGGCTCGCAACCTTCGGCGCGTCACGGTCGGTGCCGCGACCACCGCCGCGGTACTGCTCATCGCCACCGTCGGCGCCGGGGGCACGATAGGCGAACTGGGTCGCGCCGGTGGTGATGCGCCCGTCGTCGCGTTGGCCGCTTTCGCCTGGATCATGGTTGTCGGCGCGATCGCCGCGCTGGGCAACGGGCTGCGCGCGGAGACGAAGGCGGCGCGAGCCGCCGCTCTGGCCGGCCGGCAACTCGACGACGCGGCTCACGGTGCGGAGGCGGCCGTCGATGCCGACGACTCCTGGGATCCCGCGACCGCCGTGCCGACTCCGGCGTTCTACCGGCCTGACGACGATGCGCCCGTCATCGACGACGTCGAGGACCTGATGTTCGTCGACGATCTGCCCGGCGACTAGAATTCCTGCTCGTGAAGGCAGAGGCGATCAGGTGACGGTGCCGGTCGTCGTCCTTGCCTCCGGGGCGGGGTCGCTGCTCTCGGCGCTGCTGGACGAGGCCGCGCGCCATGGGGCGGCGTTCGAGGTCGTCGCCGTCGCCGTCGACCGCGAGTGCCGCGCCGCCGACCTGGCCGCGCAGCAGGGGATCGTCGTTATCACGTGCCGCCTCGCCGACTACCCTGATCGAAGCGCGTGGGACCGTGCGCTGACCGAGCAGGTCGAGGCGTTCGCCCCGGAGTGGGTGGTCACCGCCGGCTTCATGAAGATCCTCGGCTCGGCGTTCCTCCGGCGGTTCGCCGGCCACATCGTGAACTCGCACCCGGCACTGCTGCCGGCCTTTCCCGGCGCGCACGGCGTCGCCGACGCACTGGCTTACGGGGTGAAGATCACCGGCACCACGGTGCACCTCGTCGACGGTGGCGTCGATACCGGCCCGATTCTCGCGCAAGCCCCGGTCGTCGTCGATCCCGATGACACCGAGGAGACGCTGCACGAGCGCATCAAAGCCGTTGAGCGGGTGCTGCTCACCGATATCGTTACCGCCCTCACTACCCGTGGGGTGGTCACTGACGGACGAAAGGCCCAGATTTCGTGACTGATACCAAACGCCCCATCCGGCGCGCCCTCGTCAGCGTGTACGACAAGACCGGCCTGACGGACTTGGCGATCGCGCTGCACGCTGCGGGCGTCGAACTCGTGTCGACCGGTTCGACCGCGAAGACGATTGCGGCGGCCGGCATCCCGGTCACGGAGGTTTCTCAGCTGACCGGCTTCCCCGAGTGCCTCGAAGGGCGCGTGAAGACGCTGCACCCGCGCGTGCACGCCGGCATCCTCGCCGATACCCGCAAAGACGATCACCTGCGTCAACTCGACGAGCTCGGCATCGCGTCGTTCGAACTCGTCGTGGTGAACCTGTACCCGTTCACCCAGACGGTCGCCTCGGGGGCGACGCCCGACGAGTGCATCGAGCAGATCGACATCGGCGGGCCGTCGATGGTGCGTGCGGCCGCCAAGAATCATCCGTCGGTCGCGGTCGTCGTCGACCCCGTCGACTATGCCAGCGCCGCCGCGGCGGTCATCGATGGCGGGTTTCCATTCTCGGTACGACAAGCGCTGGCCGCCAAGGCGTTCCGTCACACCGCAGACTATGACGTGGCAGTCGCATCGTGGATGACCGCTGTTGTTTCCCCCGAGCCAGGCTCGGCGTTCCCCGTCTGGGCCGGGGCGACCTGGGATCGGCAGGCAGTGCTGCGCTACGGCGAGAACCCGCACCAGTCGGCCGCGCTGTATGCGAATAGCGCCGGCGCGCCCGGACTCGCGCAGGCCCACCAGTTGCACGGTAAAGAGATGTCGTTCAACAACTTCACTGACGGGGACGCCGCTTGGCGGGCCGCGCATGACTTCACCGCACCGGCCGTTGCGATTATCAAACATGCGAACCCGTGCGGGATCGCCGTCGGCGCCGATATCGCGCAGGCGCACCGCAAAGCACACGCCAGTGACCCGGTCAGCGCGTACGGCGGGGTGATCGCGGCGAACCGCGAGGTCAGCGTTGAGCTGGCGGAGCAGGTGGCCGACATCTTCACCGAGGTGATCATTGCCCCCGGGTACGCCGACGGGGCAGTCGACGTCCTGGCGAAGAAGAAGAATCTGCGGATCCTGATCGCGGAGCCGCCCAGCCCGGGCGGCAGCGAGATGCGACCGATTTCCGGTGGCATCCTGCTGCAGCAGCGCGACGTCATCGACGCCGACGGCGATGATCCGTCGAACTGGCGGCTGGCCGCCGGCGCCCCGGCCGACGACGCGACGCTGGCGGACCTCGAATTCGCCTGGCGTGCTTGCCGCGCGGTGAAGAGCAACGCGATTCTGCTTGCCGCCGATGGTGCGTCCGTCGGCGTCGGCATGGGTCAGGTCAACCGGGTCGACTCGGCGCATCTGGCCGTGCAGCGCGCGGGCGCCCGGGCCCACGGCTCGGTGGGGGCGTCGGATGCGTTCTTCCCGTTCGCCGACGGCCTGCAGGTGCTCATCGCCGGTGGTGTCCGGGCGGTCGTGCAGCCGGGCGGGTCGATCCGCGACGACGAGGTCATTGCGGCCGCCGAGAAGGCCGGGGTCACGATGTACCTGACCGGGGCCAGACACTTCGCGCACTGATCGCACAGTGTTTCGCCCACCCTGCTTCGATCGAGTGGGGATGAGCGAAAGAATGCGGCACGGATGGCGCGAGAGCATCGGACGGATCGTGCACGTCCACGACGAGTAGCGTGGAGCCGTGGCATCTCAGACGTCGATCACCTCCGCGAAGAACCCACCCCCCACCGCCTCGAATCTCGGTGAGTTGCGTGCTTCCGATCATGTGCAGCGCAGCATCCGCGACGAGATCCGGCACAATCTTCTCGCCGCGCTGCGCGGTGGTGCGGATCCATGGGTCGGCCTCGTCGGCCTGGAGTCGACGGTCATTCCGCAGCTGGAGCGGTCACTCCTGGCCGGGCACGACGTCGTGCTGCTCGGCGAGCGAGGCCAGGGCAAGACCCGCATCCTGCGCACCATTGTGGGACTGCTCGACGAGTGGACGCCGGTGATCGCCGGGGCCGAGTTGGGGGAGCACCCGGATGAGCCGATCACGCCGGAGTCTCAGCGGCGGGCCGCCGAACTTGGCGACGACCTGCCGATCCAGTGGCGCCATCGGAGCGAGCGCTACAGCGAGAAGCTGGCGACTCCGGATACCTCGGTGGCCGACCTCGTCGGGGATATCGACCCGATGAAGGTGGCCGAGGGCCGCAGTCTTGGCGATCCGGAAACCATCCATTTTGGGCTCATTCCGCGGGCGCACCGCGGCATTGTGGCGATCAACGAGTTGCCCGACCTGGCCGAGCGAATCCAGGTCGCGATGCTCAATGTGATGGAGGAGCGCGATATCCAGGTACGCGGGTACTCATTGCGGCTTCCGTTGGACGTGGTCGTCCTGGCCAGCGCGAACCCCGAGGACTACACCAACCGCGGCCGCATCATCACTCCGCTCAAAGATCGGTTCGGCGCCGAGATCCGCACGCACTACCCGCTGGAACTCGACGACGAGATCGGCGTCATCGAGCAGGAGGCCGATCTGCTCGCCACGGTTCCCGAGTATCTGCTGGAGATTCTGGCTCGCTTCACCCGTTACACGCGGGAGCATCCGGCCGTCGACCAGCGGTCGGGTGTTTCGGCGCGATTCGCAATCGCCGGTGCGGAGACGGTTGCGGCCGCCGCCCTGCACCGCAGTGCGGTGTTGGGCGAGGAGGTGCCGGTGGCCCGGGTCGTCGACTTGGAATCGGTGATCGAGGTGCTGCGCGGCAAGATCGAGTTCGAGTCGGGCGAGGAGGGGCGGGAGCTGGAAATCCTGGCGCACCTGCTGCGTAAGGCCGTTGCCGACACGGTGCGCGAACACCTCGGCGGTATCGACTTGGGCCCCTTTGTCGCCACCCTTGAGGATGGGCACCCGGTCGTGACCGGTGATCGGGTGTCGGCTGCGGACCTGCTGGGATCGCTGCCGGCCGACGAGCCGGTCGGCATGACGGTCGACGCGATTGCCGCGCGGCTCGACGCCGATACCGACGGCGAGCGCGCAGCGGCTGTCGAGTTGGCGCTCGAGGGGCTCTTCCTTGCCCGGCGCATCGGCAAGGAGGCCGATGACGAGGGCCAGACGGTCTACGGATAGCGACTAGCCCATGCCCGAGCAGCCTTCCGATACCGGCCCGGCGAACAACCGGCGGAACTTCCACCGATCGCGCTACGAGCGATACCGCGGCGGGCCCGACCCGCTGGCGCCGCCACTCGACTTGCGCGAGGCACTCGATGAGATCGGCGCCGACGTGATGGCCGGTTCGTCGCCTCGGCGCGCGCTGCGCGAGTTGCTACGCCGCGGGACGCCGGGCTTGCGCGGTCTCGATGAGTTGCGCGAGCGGATCAACCGTCGACGCAACGAGTTGCGGAAGAGTCGCAACCTCGATGGGACGTTCGACGAGATCCGGGAACTTCTCGAGAACGCGGTACTCGAAGAGCGAAAGCAACTGGCCCGCGACCTCGATGACGATGCGCGTTTCGCTGAGATGCAGATCGGCAACCTGCCTCCGTCGACGGCCGCCGCCGTCAGCGAGTTGTCGGACTATCGGTGGCGGAGCCCGAAGGCGCGAGAGGACTTCGAGAAGATCCGCGACCTGCTGGGTCGCGAATTGCTCGAGCAGCGCTTCGCCGGGATGAAGGAGGCGCTGCAGGGTGCCGGCGAAGCCGATCGTCAGGCGATCACGGACATGTTGTCGGACCTCAATGAGCTTCTGGCGCAACACAACCGGGGTGAGGACACCACTGATTCCTTCGCCGGGTTCATGACCGAGCATGGCCAGTTCTTTCCCGAGAATCCGCGCAACACCGAGGAACTCGTGGAATCGCTCGCCAAGCGCAGTGCGGCCGCCCAGCAGTTTTACAATTCACTTTCCGCCGAGCAGCGCGCCGAGCTGGATCAACTCGCCCAGCAGGCCTTCGGCTCGTCCGACCTGATGAACGCCCTCGCCAGCGTCGACGGCCAGCTGCGTGCGGCCCGGCCGGAGCTGGATTGGGATGGCGCACAAGGGTTTTCCGGTGATCAGCCGATGGGAATGGGGGAGGCCGCGGCCGCGATGGCCGACCTAGCCGAGCTCGACGAGCTCAGCGAGGCGATGAGTCAGCAGTACGCCGGTGCGGACCTCGCCGACATCGATCTGGACGCCTTGGCCCGTCAGCTGGGCGAGGATGCCGCTGTCGACGCCCGCACGTTGCAGCGGTTGGAGCAGGAGTTGCGCGATCAGGGCTTCTTCGAACGCGGCGCCGACGGCGAGCTTCATTTGAGCCCCAAGGCGATGCGGCAGTTGGGACAGTCTGTGCTGGCCGACATAGCCGATCGCCTCACCGGTCGCGGCGAGCGCGCCACCCGGCTTTCGGGCCGGCTGGGGGAGCCGTCCGGCGCGACGCGGGAGTGGGCGTTCGGCGATACCGAGCCGTGGGACGTACCGAGGACTATTACCAATGCCGTGGTTCGCGACGCGGGAACCGGGAGGTTCAGCCGGGGGCGGCCGGTGCAGCTGACCGTGGGCGATGTGGCGATCACCGAAACCGAGGCGCGCAGCCAAGCCGCCGTCGCGCTACTCGTCGACACGTCGTTCTCCATGGAGATGGAGGGTCGCTGGACACCGATGAAGCGAACGGCGATCGCGCTCAACCAGCTGATCTCGACCCGCTTTCGTACTGACGAGTTGCAGATCATTGCCTTTGGGCGAGAGGCGCGCACCATCGATGTCGGGGAGCTGGCCGGGTTGTCGCCGCGCATGGAGCAGGGCACCAATCTGCACCACGCGCTACTCCTGGCGCAGCGGCATCTGCGCCGTTTCCCGCATGCCACGCCGGTGGTTCTGATCGTCACCGACGGTGAGCCGACGGCCCATCTCGAGCCGTCCGGCGACGCCTTCTTCTACTATCCGCCGCACCCGCAGACGATCGGCCTGACGGTTGCCGAACTCGACCACCTTTCTCGGATGGGTGCGCAGATCACGGTCTTCCGGCTCGGCGACGATCCGGGTTTGGCGATGTTCATCGACCGCGTCGCGCGCCGTGTGGGGGGACGCGTGGTGGCGCCCGATGTCGACGGGCTCGGTGCGGCGGTGGTGGGCGACTACCTGCGCGGGCGCCGGGAGCGATAGCGAGTGGGCACTGATTTTCGCCGAGTGGGCACCTTCCGGCCGCCGAGTGGGCACTGATTTTCGCCGAGTGGGCACCTTCCGGCCGCCGATCATCCCAAGGCGAGGGCGAGAATGGTGATGATGGGGATCGCCGCCAGCGTGGTGACGAGTGCGCAATCGCGGGCCACGGCTTGTCCGCGCTGGTAGCGGACGGCGTAAACCAGGACGTTTTGCGCCGTCGGTAGCGCGGCGATGACGACTTGTGCGAACAGGTGGTGCCCGGCGAGTCCGAAGCCCCATCGTGCCACCACATAGGCGAGGGCAGGCATGGCCACCATCTTCAGTGCGCTCGCCAGTGCCACGTCGCGTCGCGGGTTTGGTAGATGCTCCTCCGACGCGGAAGCGGCACGTCTAGCGGCAAGGGACAGACCGAATACGAGAAGGGCCAGCGGTACCGAGGCATCGCCGAGCATCCGGAACGGATCCATGATCGCCTGGGGTGGATGCCACCCCAGGCCGGACACGATCAGGCCGGCGGCTCCGCCCAGCAGGATGGGGTTGGTCAGCGGAGTCACGATCACGTCGCGGATCACCCGCGGCCGCTCCGCCGACAGGTCGAGGGCGACCAGCGCGATCGGAGAGTAGACGAGGATCTGGAACAGCAGTAGTGGCGCGATGAACGACCGGTCGTCGAGAACATACATCGCGATCGGAACGCCGAGGTTGACGCTGTTGACATAGGACGACGAGAGGGCGCCGATGACGAGGTCGGGAAGGTCGCGTCGCAACCAGAGGCGAGCGACGATGACGTAGACAAGCCCGATGGTGAGTGCGGTGCCACCGGCGATCACCAATGTCGAGGAGAAGACGTCGCGGAGGTTGGCCGAGACCAATGAATGGAAGAGTAGCGCCGGGGTGCAGACAAAGAAGACGAGGCGGGACAGAACGTCGGTGGCGGTGGGGCCGAGGGTGCCCGACCGGCCGAGGCCATAGCCGATCCCGATCACCAGGAAGATGACGGTGAAACCCGCGACGACACCCGACACCGCCACAGCCTAATCGCACAGTTGTGCCGCCCAGGCGCCGGGGACTCCGCCGGTGAGATGATGCTCGACGGCGCCACGTGTCGGGATTGCGGTAGCTTTTTGGGTGACGCCAGTTGCCGAAACGAGGACTTCAGTGACCACCCCCGAGATGCCCGACGAGCAGCCCGACGCCGCCACCGGTACCGGTGCAGACCCGATCAACTTGAGCAAGCACGCCGAACCAACGGTTGTGGTACCGAAACCGGACTATCCGGGCGCCAGTCAACCGCAACCGGCCGCGCCGACGCCTGAGGCGGTCTATTACTCCGATCAGCAGTCGTACCCGGCTCAGGGATACCCGGCGGGTGCGCCAGCGGAGTCCCGGCAGGGGTATTCACCCGGGCCCGCGCCGTCTAATCCGGCACCGCAGTCCTACCCGGGTGCGCCCAGCTATCCGGCCCCAGGACAGGGGTACGGGGCCCAGGGGTACGGGGCCCAGGGGTACGGGGCCCAGGGGTACGGGGCCCAGGGGTACGGGGCCCAGGGGTACGGGGCCCAGCAACCGGGCTATGGCGGCCCTCCTGCGGGATATCCCGATCAGTACGGCTCGGTCTACGGCTCGGCGTACGGGCCGCAGGGGTATCCGGCATACGTGGCGCGCTCGTCGACAAACGGCTTGGCCGTCGCATCGTTGACGGTCGGCCTGATCGGCGCCGTGGCGACAGTGTGCTTCTTTGCTATCGGCGCTATCAGCGGACTGGTAGCCACGGTGCTTGGGGCGATCGCCCTCAAACAGGTTAACGCCGATCCGGTGCCCGACGGTGCGAGTAGAGGCATGGCTATCGGTGGAATCGTGTTGGGTGTTCTGCAGTTGCTCGGCGCGATCGTTGTGATCGTGCTGTTTGCCGTCGGCGTCGCGTCGGGCTGGTAGACCCAGATGTCGTCAGACATGGAGAGAATGAGGATATGACCGACGGGAACGATGCCAACGCCCGCCCTGATTCGGCCGCCGCAGCGGCACCCGATGAGTGGTCGCCGGTCAACCTGAACAAGTCGGTGTCCCCTCCGGACCATGGATTCTCGCCGCCGCCGGGTTACCCCGATCCGGGGCCCGGATACACTGCGGCGCAGCCGGGGTTCACAGGGCCGCAAACGGGGCAGACTGCGCCACCGCCGGACTACTCCGCGGCAGCACGCGGATACGCGACACCCGGGTATCCCTCCGCTACGCCGGATCCCTATTCGGCGGCCTACGGCTATGCCGCATACCCGGTGCGGGGTTCGGGGACCGACGGGTTGGCCGTCGCGGCACTGGTGTGCGGTGTCCTTGGCCTGATGTGCTGCCTTCCCGGACCGGTCGCGCTGATTCTCGGAATAGTCAGCCTCCGGAACAACAATCGGAATCCACTGGATGGGGGCGGCAGTCGTGGGATGGCGATCGCGGGAATCGTGCTCGGCGCGATTGCCAGCGTCGTCATCGCGGTGTATCTGGTTGGGGTTGTCATCGCCGCGGTGTCGGGCTCCTAAGGCCGCCGCACCACGCGTTTTGGTCGTTGTGGTGCCTGCCCTGTATTCTGGTCGGGTTGCGCGCCCACCTGGGTATGAACCCGGGGATGTTGGCGCAATGACAAAGAACTTGAGTGAAAGAAGGGCAGTCCCATGGCCGTACCGAAGCGCCGCATGTCGCGGGCCAACACCCACAGCCGCCGCTCGCAGTGGAAGGCTGACAATCCTGTGTTGCAGGAAGTCAAGGTCAACGGGGTGCCGCAGCGCCTTCCCCGTCGCCTCGTGAAGGCCGCGGAGCTCGGCCTGATCGACATCGACCGCCGCTAGTACGCGAGAACGGCTTGCCGGGCGCCCGCACTGAACAGTGCGGGCGCCTGCTGCATGTTTGCTCAATGCTGTGCGATTACCTTGTTCACCAGGCGTGAGACGAAGTTGGGTACAACTTTGCTCGCGTTGTTGAGAACCGTCGTCTGCACGCCCACCGAGTAGTGGGTGCGATGGATCAGCTTGTCGGCGGTATTCGGGTGCACCGACGTCCAAACCCGGTCGGCGATCTCCTCGGGAGTTATCCGGATGCCGAGCGTCTTGGCCGACTTGGTGTCGGCGTCGGCCAGTGCGGTCTTGGCCCACAGCGGCCAGATCGCGACGACGCGGATGTCATCGCGCTGCCATTCTAATTCGAGGGCTTCGGTCAGGCCCGCGACGTAGAACTTCGCCGCCGAGTACGTGGCGATGTCGGGCTGTCCGTAAATGGCCGACGCCGACGCGATGTTCACCAGATGCGATCCCGGGGTGACCTTCAGATAGGGGTAGGCCGCCTGTGCGCCGAGCGTGACGCCCAGTACATCGATGTCGATCTGTGCCCGCACGGCCTCCGGTGAGATGGCATCGAGGCGTCCCCCGGCAAGGATGCCGGCGTTGTTGTCCAGCACGTCGAGGGCGCCGCCGGTGTGCGCAGTGAAGTCGGTCAGCGCCTCGGCCCACTGCGCGGGTTCACGGACGTCGAGGGTGCCCGTGATGAACTCCGGGTGGTCGGCTTTGACCGCCGCCACGGCCTGCGGGTTGACGTCGTAGACGCCCACGGTCCACCCGTCGCGCGCGAAGCGCTGCGCGGTGGCGAGGCCGATGCCGGCGGCGCCACCGGAAATGAAGATGGAGGGCATTGCGTGCCTGCTTTCGATTGCGTCATCACAGTGCAACACTGCTGCTTCTACCATATTCTGGCAGCTAACCGTGGGTGCCCTCTCGACCGGTGGGATGGTCGGCCGGTCCGGCTATTCCGTTCCGGCCATTTCGTTCCGGCCATTTCGTTCCGGCCATTTCGTTCCACGGGATCACGATTGGCTACTAAGGCGTGCGTGTCGCCGCCGACATTTGGTAGTTTCGGGCCTGTTCCGTATCAACACGAATAATAGGGGAGCTCCTTAATGACTCAACCGCCCTTCGATCCGGGCCAGCAACCGATCAACCCGGGACAGCCGGGGGCGTACCCACCTGCCGGCCAGCAGCCGGGGGCGTACCCACCTGCGGGCCAGCAGCCGGGCGCGTACCCGCCGCCCCCGCCCGGTGCGCCGGGCTCGTACCCGCCGCCGCCCCCGGGGTCCTACCCGCCCGGTCCGGCCGCGGGTCAGCCGTTCAGTGTCGGTGACGGTTTCAGCTGGGCGTTCAACAAGTTCGGCAAGAATGTCGGGCCCCTGATCCTTGCCACCCTCGTTTTCGGCCTGATCCTCGGCGTGGTGAGCTCGCTGTTCCAGTTCATCGCCGCCGCGTTGGGTGATACCTCGAGCATCAGCGACGGCGATTCATTCGCGGTGACGTCGAGCTACGGTGTCGGCAGCTACCTGGTGATGGCGCTCGGCTATATCGTTCTGGCAGTGCTTAGCGGCTACGTCGCAGCCTCGTACTGGAACGGCATCCTGCAGATCGCCGATGGCCAGCACGTCACGCTGGGATCCTTCTTCCAGCCGCGCAACGTCACAAATGTGATCATCGCGTCGATCCTCGTCGGTATCATCACGGGCATCGGATCGATCTTGTGCGTCCTGCCGGGTCTGATCGCTGCGCTGTTCCTGTACTTCACCACCATTGCCGTGGTCGACCGGAACGCTTCGGCCACCGAGGGGATGGGCCTTAGTTTCAACCTGGTCAAGGATAACTTCGGCCAGACGCTCCTCGTGTGGTTGCTCGCCATCGTGATCGTGCTGGTCGGTGCGATCCTCTGTGGTGTCGGCCTGCTCGTTGCCGTCCCGGTGGCAGCGTTGCTGGTGGCCTACTCGTGGCGTGGACTGACCGGCGGCTACGTCGCGCCGGCTACGCCGTAGCCACGATCTTCAGTATTCGGGCCCCCGCCGTGGCGGGGGCCCGAATGCGTGTGGTGACCGGGTAGGTTCGGTGTTGGCCGGCCGCCCCGGCCCGCTGCTCGAAAGGACTTCGACGATGACGCAACCCCTGCCCTCGGACGAAACTTCGCACCGCTCGGACGCCTACCCGGTGCACGTTGGCGCCAGTCCGCCGCAGCCGGTCTCCTCTGCCGTCCATGCCGATCCAAACGGGGTGCCGTTCAATATCGGCGCGGCGTTCACCTGGGCGTTGAGCAAGTTTTCGTCGAATGCGGTCGGTCTGGTCGGCGGCGCCGTCGTTCATACGCTGTTGCAGGCCGTTGGGCCGGCCGTGGCGATCGGCGGTGCGTTCGCGCTGAGTCAGCGGACGACCACGATCGGGCGAGCGGGCGTCGAGGTCGTCGAAGTGTCCCTGACGCCGGGCAGCATTGTCGCCATCGTTCTCGGAGTGCTCGTCGCCCTCGCCCTGCTCGCCTACTCGCTGAGCGCTTATATCGGGGGTGTCGTCGACATTGCGAATGGTGCGCTGACGAGTATCGGCTCCTTCTTCACGCCGCGGCGCTACGGATCGGTGGTGGCCGCAACGCTGATCCTGCTTGTCGCCGTCGCGATCGGATCAATCGTGATCGTCGGCGGAGTCATCGTCGTCTTTCTATTCTGGTTCACCATCCCGATCATCGTCGACCGCGGCGTCGGGCCACTGGTAGCGATGAAGGCCAGCGCGGCACTCGTGCGTGCGAATCTCGGTGAATCCCTGGTCACTGCACTGCTTCTCGGGATGGTGTGGATCGTCGGGAACAGCGTCTGTGGCTTGTTCATCATTGTGACCGGGCCAATCGTCACGCTCATCGCGCTGTTCGCGCTGCGCCGCCTCGCGGACGAGACGATCGCGCCGTAGCTGACGCCGGCGATCCAGCCGGTGGTGGGAATCATCGTGCTGCCGGTCGCCCAGTTGCGCAACGCCGTCACCGGCCGCCGCTTGTCCGGGTAACTCGTTGCGGTCCGATCGGTCGGCCTTCACCAATTCTCAGCCGTGCTGCGCTAAGAATTAGTCATGCGGATTCTGGTGGTGGATGACGATCGTGCGGTGCGCGAGTCGTTGCGCAGGTCGTTGACCTTCAACGGCTACACCGTCGACACCGGGGGGGACGGGCTCGAAGCGCTGGAAAAAGTCGTGGCGCAACGTCCCGACGTCCTACTCCTCGACGTCATGATGCCGCGGATGGACGGACTCGAGGTCTGCCGCCGCCTCCGATCGGCCGGCGACGATCTGCCGATCCTGGTCCTCACCGCGCGCGACTCGGTGTCCGAACGGGTGGCCGGTCTCGATGCCGGCGCCGACGACTACCTGGCCAAACCGTTCGCCCTCGAAGAGCTTCTTGCGCGGTTGCGCGCCCTGTTGCGCCGCGCGACACCGGAGGAGGAGGACTCCGAGGCGCTGGAGTTCGAGGATCTGCGCTTGGATCCGGTGACCCGCGACGTCACCCGGGGCGACCGGGCGATCAGCCTGACGCGCACCGAGTTCGCACTCCTGGAGATGTTGATGGCCAACCCGCGGCGAGTCCTGTCCCGCAGCCGGATCCTCGAAGAGGTGTGGGGCTACGACTTTCCGACGTCGGGCAATGCGCTGGAAGTCTATGTCGGCTATCTGCGCCGCAAGACTGAGGCCGAGGGTGAACGCCGACTGATCCATACCGTGCGCGGCGTCGGATATGTGCTTCGGGAGACGCCGCCCTGAGCCTCTGGTCCGACCTGCGACGGTGGTCGCAGCGCCATCGTGAAGAAGTCGCGCACCGCGAGATGCGCGAGCCGTTCGCGCTCACCCGCTCGGCATCGCTGACCACGCGCGTCGCCCTGTTGTCGGCGACCGTCGTCGCGGTGTCGGTGTCGCTGATGGCCGCCGCCGCGTACTTCGTCGTCTACCGGGCGATGTACAACGAGGTCGACCGGCAGTTGGAGAGCCGGGCCGACGGGATGACGGCGTTGTCGCGCACCGGGGCGCTGCGCGGCGACCCGCAGCGGGTGGTGTCCGGGGCGGTGTTCTCAACCAATATCTCGATCGCCCTGATCCGTCCCGACGGCCAGACCTTCCTCGTCGGCTCGGTGCCGTTCGAGGGGCCCGAACGCCGGATCGTGCGCAGTGTGAACGCGCCCGGCCAGTACAACCAGAGTCTGCGGACCGCGGGTGAGCAGCGGGTGCTGGCACGCAAACTCGACCGCGGATACACCCTGATCATGTCGCAGAACCTGCTGCACACCGAACGCGTCCTCAAACGTCTCGCGTGGGTGCTGCTCGTGGTTGGCGGCGGGGGAGTGGCACTGGCCGCACTCGCCGGCACGACCGTCGCGCGCACCGGTCTGCGGCCGGTGGCCCGCCTGACCCGCGCCGCCGAACGCGTTGCCCGAACCGAGGTCCTCGACCCGATCCCGGTCAGTGGCAACGACGAACTCGCGCGACTCACCGAGTCGTTCAACACGATGCTCGTCGCGCTGGCCAACTCGCGCGACAAACAGGCCCGCCTGGTCGCCGACGCCGGACATGAACTCAAGACCCCCCTTACGTCGCTGCGCACCAACGTCGAGCTGTTGATCGCCTCGGCCGAGCCCGGCGCGCCGACGGTGCCGCTGGCCGACATGATCGAGTTGCGCAGCGACATCGTCGGACAGATCGAGGAGTTGTCCACCCTGGTCGGCGATCTGGTGGACCTGTCGAGAGAGGAGGCGCCCGAGGTCGTGCACGAGGAGATCGACATGCTCGACATCATCGATCGCAGTCTTGAACGGGTCCGTCGGCGGCGCAACGATGTCGAGTTCGATGTCGACGCGGAGAGCTGGTTCGTGTTCGGGGAGTCGGCGGGACTCTCCCGCGCGGTGCTCAATGTGCTGGACAACGCCGCGAAGTGGTCGCCCGGCGGCCATAGTGTGGAAGTCCGGCTGCGCCAGACGGCCGTGAACGTCGCGGTGCTGACCGTCGCCGACGCAGGCCCGGGCATCCCCGCCGAGGACCGTGAACTGGTATTCGAGCGCTTCTACCGCGCCGCCGCCGCGCGATCAATGCCGGGATCGGGCCTGGGGCTGGCCATCGTGCGGCAGGTCGTCGAACGAATCGGCGGTACGGTGATCGCCGGGCAGTCACATCTGGGCGGCGCACTGATCACCATGGCGCTCCCGGGGCATCCGATCCCGGTGGAACCACCGCCGGTCGTCGTTCGTCAGTAGTGTGGACCGCAAATGTGCAGCGCGCCGACGCAGGGGTGCATCAACGCATAGGCTTTTTCGACCAAGACAGTGAGGCAGCGCAGTGACGCAACCCCCCACCAACGCCAACTCGCCGTGGCAGTCGCCGGGTGGCGCCGGGACCGGCGGCGAGTCGGGGAACCAGCCCCCGCAGCCGGTCTACGGCGGGCCGCCCGCATCGCCGTTCCCGGCCGACGACCAACCGACGATCTCGACGACGCAACCGACGACCACGTCCTATTCTGCGTACGGCTCCGCGCCGGCCAACCCTTACGGAGTCGGGTCGCCGGGATCGTATGGCGCTCCGGGGGCGGTCGGATCGACCGGAGCCCCGGGCGGCGAGCATAACGTCAGTCCGGCACCCAAGGTCCGTGGCAGTTGGGGCAAGCGGACCGCGGTGGTCGTCGGCGCGGTCGCCCTGGCACTCGCGTCAGGTGGGGTCGGCGGGGTCGTGGGCGCCAACCTCACCGGATCGGACTCCAAACCGATGTCAGTGGGCGGTGACCGGTACCGCGACGGAGCGCCGAAAGCGGATGTCCCCGCGCCGCCGGGCAGTGTTCAGGAGGTCGCGGCTCAGGTTCTGCCGTCGGTGGTGTCGATCGCGGTGCGCGTGGGCAACCAGGAGGGCGAGGGTTCGGGAGTCGTTCTCGACGCGGACGGCACGATCATGACCAACAACCACGTCGTGTCGGCGGGTGGGGCGCGGTCGCCCAACGCGCGCCCCACCATCATCGTGATTTTCCACGACGGTACTCGCGCCCCCGCCGAATTGCGGGGCGCTGACCCGATCTCCGACATCGCGGTGATTCAGGTCAAGAACCAGCAGGGGCTGAAGCCGATCAACGTCGGTTCGTCGAAGAATCTGGCCGTCGGGCAGGATGTCATCGCGATCGGCTCACCGCTCGGTTTGGCCGGTACCGTGACCACGGGCATCATCTCGGCGCTCAACCGCCCGGTGTCGACGTCGCGTGTCGGGGACAATACCTCGGTCATGGATGCGATCCAGACCGACGCCGCGATCAACCCGGGCAACTCCGGCGGTGCTTTGGTCAACGCACGGGGCGCGCTGATCGGGGTCAATACCGCGATCGCGACGCTGGGCGGTAGCGATGCCAACGGCGACACGCGGGCCTCGGGCAGCATCGGCCTGGGCTTCGCCATCCCCATTGACCAGGCGATGCGTATCGCCGACCAGTTGCGCAAGACCGGCAAGGCCCAGCATCCGAGTCTGGGGGTTTCGGTTGGACCGGCCTCGACCACCGACGCCACGCAGTCGGGCGCACGCGTCACGAAGATCGTTCCCGGCGGTGCGGCCGCGGCGGCGGGCATCCCCGACGGCGCGGTGATCCACCGTTTCGGGGGGCGCCAGATCTCCGGTGCCGACGATCTGGTCGCGGCGGTGCGGTCGTTCGCGCCGGACGATACCGTCGAGGTCGAGTACAGCAAGGACGGCAAGTCGGCGACGACTAGTGTCAAGCTCAAGACCTTGTCGCCCAACTGATCCGCGCCTACCCCAAGGAGTCCGATGCCCACCTCGGCGTTCGACGAAACCACCCGTGACGATTCGGTTGCTGATGCGGCCGCGCGTGAACTGTCCGCCGGCACAGTCGGCGATCGGGTCCAGACGACCCGGGCGCTTGTCATAGTCGTGGCCGACGACCACGAGGACTCCGACGGCCTCGGTGCACTGGTCGGGGAGTTGCTGGCGGAGGCCGATTTTCACGTCGACGCGAAGGTCGTCGTATCCGGGGACGAGGTGGAGATCCGCAACGCGCTCAACACCGCGGTCATCGGGGGTGTCGATGTCGTCATCTCGGTCGGCGGTGTCGGGGTGCGGGCCCGTGACGTGGCGCCGGAGGCGACCGAGCCACTCCTAGACCGGCGGTTGCCCGGCATTGAGGAAGCGGTGCGGTCGTCGGGCTTGGCCGCGGGTGCGACCGACGCCGGCCTCTCCCGCGGGCTCGCAGGGATTTCGGGACAGACGCTGGTGGTCAACCTGGCTGATTCCCGATCCGCGGTGCGCGACGGAATGGCAACGGTCACCATGCTTGCGCATCAGGTGATCGCCGACATCACCGAGTTTTGAGGGCACCGATGGCGGATGTCGAAGCAGCTGGTGACGCGGATCCGGGCTGGCGTCGGCGCCGGCGGATTGCCGAGGTATTCGGCGATGATTTGCCGGCGACGACCACCGATGAGCGCAGCGGTCCGCCGAGCAGCGGCCGCTCCCGCGAGTGGTATGAGCGCAACCGCCCGCCGCACCACGGGTAGCGGGTCCGATTCGTCGCGTGCGCAGGGGCTGATGGGCGCAGGGTGGGCGGGCAATGATACGGTCTCGATGAGATTTTTTGCGATGAGGCCACGACAGGGGAATGTGATGAGGGCGACGTCTACGTCGTTGCGGCGATACGTGGCCGCGGCAATTGCCGCGGCCGTGGCGGTCGGGCTATCGAGCGCGGGCGGCGCGCCGGCGATGGCACTGCCCAACGGGTCGAAGCGTTCGACCGGCATCGACGGGCAGATTGTCACTCTCAAGCGCACTGCCGAGTCGGCGTACGCCCAGCCCAGTGAGGCGAACAACGGCTTCGCGCGCTCGGCGCGCGTCTCGGGCATCTACACTGCGCGCATCAACCGCGGCGGAGGCAGCGTCCAGGTCGGCTACCTCGTCGGCTGCCAGGTGAATGTCGGTGGCCTGGACGTGGGTATCTCCGGTGGCCTCTTCGGAACCGGGACGTCGGCGGCCAATGGTCTGCCGGGCGTCCTGCCGATCATCAGTGGCAACATCTCCTTCCCCCTCGCCCCCGGGCAAGTCCAGGTCGTCCAGGCCCTCCATAAGAACTTCTCCAAGAAGGTGGTGAGCCTCCAGCTCTCTGGCGTGGAGATCTCCGTGCAGGGCTGCGGTGGCTTCGCACAGGCGCGGTCGTTCATCAAGGTCCTCGCCTCGGAGGGGTACAGCACTGCCCGCGGCACCGTCAGCGGCGAGAGCGGCGCCATCCAGTCCACCCTCTACGGCGCGCCGTTCAGCATCGGCTGACCCCCCTCCACGAAGGATTATTGACGAGATGACATCGCCCTTGATCACCGCACGTCGTGTCGCCGCACTCGGTACGGCGGCGGCCGTTGCGTTCACCGCGTTTGCCGTTACCGCACCGAACGCCGACGCCATGCGTCTGCCCGGCGGGAAGATCTCCCGCAAATTCGTCGATGGTTCCACCGTCACCGCCCGGCTCTACGATGAGTCCGCGCAGCACCACACGGGGAACGTTGCGAATGTCCCGACCAGCCGCGAGGTGTGGGTCTCGGGCAAGATTGTCGCCACGGTGGGCGGCGGTGCGCGCGGCGGAACCATCTACGGCGGCTATGTCGTGGGCTGCCAGCTCAACATCTCCGGGATGGACAGCGGGAACTCGGGCGGGGTGGAGCCGACCACGTTCAGCGGGACTCTCGCGAACAGCGGCACCACGCTTCACCTCGGCCCCGGTCAGGCGGGGTGGGTGCCGATCATCCAAACCACCTCTGGCGAGTACACCAACTATCGCGACTACAACGTCAACCAGTTCACGTTCCGCGGCAACCGCGGCGGTGTCGCCTTCAGCCAAGAGGCTTTCCGGGTCAACGGGTGCGGCGGCTACGCATCGGCCCGCGCCCGCTTCACCGTCGAGGTGGAGACCGAGACGGTGCGCGCGCAGGCCGTCGTGTGGGGCAAGCCCTTTAGCCTCGGCTGACACCTCCGACGCCCGGGGTACCGGACGCTGGGATTCCGCTGTGTGTTGCTGTGAGAGTGCTTGCGACTCGTAGCATTTCCCCGAGGCCGCCCTTAGGGTGGAAGAACGTTCACCGGCGGTTGAGCGCTGCGGGCCCGCACCGGGTGCGGCGTCTCCCGCACCGTGGGCTCCCGTCAACCCAGAGGATCAGATGGCCCGCAATCGAATGACGTCCGTCCCGGCCGACCACGACGAGGACCACGACGGCGAGGCCGGGCCCGAGGTCGACACGGCTCCAGATTCGGGCGGACGGCGCTGGCAGGAGGGCGACGGCGAACCGCTGCCCGATGCAATGCTGGTGCCGCCCGCCTCCCCGTTGCACGTCTTGGCGGCGATCCGGCGGTTCCGCCCCTACATGCACGGCCTGTACGGCCGCCTGATCGTGGGGATCGTCCTCCAGGTCGTCGACCTGGTCTCGACGGTGATCACGATCGCCCTGTTCGCCTATATTGTCGACCATGTCCTGGTGACCGGAGATCTCGCGGCGCTGGTGCGACCAATGATCGCGTGGGTGGGCGTCACCATCCTCGGCGCGGCCGCATCGTATTTCGGCGAGGTGACCACCGGGATTGTGGCGGAGCGCATGGTGACCCGCGTTCGCGACGACCTGTACGAGCGAACCCAGCAACTGGCTCCGCATGTGCGGCGCAAGTACCCTTCGGGCGACCTCATCGCCCGGCACAGCAGTGACGTGGAGTCGACCGAGCACCTGGTGTCGTCGGCCGTCGTCGATGCGAGTCTGGCGATCATCTCGGTGGCGGTGTACGCGACGGCGGCGCTGCTGGTGCAGTGGGAACTCGCCCTCGTCGCCTTCGCGCTGGCCCCGATCCTGGCAGTCGTGTCCCGATGGTTCGGCGGGGTCCTCAAGCGCGTGTCCCGGCGCGAACGGGTGGCCAACGGCAAGATCAGTGCCCTCGTCGCCGAGGGAGTCGACAATTCACTGGCCATCCAGGCAGACAATCAGGGGCCCGCAGACCGGCGCCGGGTCCGCACGCAATCGCGGGAGTGGATGCGCGCCCGGATCACCGAACTCAAGGCCGGCGAGCTCTACTCTCAGGCGGTCGGCATGGTCGAGCTGCTGGTGATGCTCGGTGTGCTGGTGATCGGTGCGTGGATGATCTCCACCGGCCGCACGACGCTGGGCGGCTTGATCGCCCTCACCGGCTATCTCGGCCAGCTGTATCCGCAGATCCAGTCGCTGGGCAGCCTCGCGGTGTCCATCACGACCGCGACCGCCAGTGCCGAACGGGTGGCGCAGGTCCTCGATGAGCCGATCGCCATTGGCGACGCCGATATTGACACCGATCCCGGCGCGCCGGTGCCGGTGCCGAGCGCGCCGCCAGCGCACACCGCCGGCGGAGTTCGGGTGGTGTTCGACAATGTCGGCTTCACCTATCCCGACTCGGGGAAGCGAGTGTTCGATGGGTTTTCACTCACCATCGGCGCCGGCGAATTCGTCTCGCTGGTGGGGCCGAGCGGCTCTGGCAAGTCCACCGTGACCCACCTGTTGTTGCGCTTCTACGACCCGGATTCGGGGCGGGTGCTGATCGACGACACCGACCTGTCCACTGAGCGCCTACAGGCGGTGCGCAGCCACATCACCCTGCTGCCGCAGCGGATCGCGGTGTACCGGGGCACCATCGCCGACAACATCGGCTTCTCCTGCCCGAATGCCTCCCGCGCGGAGATCGTCACCGCGGCGCAGGCCGCCGATGCGCACGACTTCATCGTTGGTCTGCCCGATGGCTACGACACCCAGCTGCGCGATGCCGGTGCGAACCTGTCGGGTGGGCAGCGACAGCGGATCGCGATGGCTCGGGCGTTCTTGCGCGACACCCCGCTACTCATCCTCGACGAGCCCACGACGGGGCTCGACGCGGCAACGACCGAGCGGGTGCTGGAGCCGATGCTGCGATTGGCCCGCTCGCGCACCACGATCCTGATCACCCACGACGAGAAGCTCGCTGCGCAAGCACCGCGCATTGTCGAGATGACGCCGTATCCTGCGGCATCGGCGGACCGCCTCGACTAGCGGGGTCGGTATCGGCTGCTAACGAGCAACTCGGCCCGCCATCGAATCATCGACGGCGGGCCGTGGTTGGCCGGGAGATCAGCGGGAATGCCGGCTGGGGTGCTCCCCGGGGAATTCTGGGCCTTCGCCGGGGAACGGCGGCGGCTGATAGTCGCCGCCCGGTGCGTAGCCCCTGGCCGGTGGTGGAGTCGGCGCGCCCGGGTAGTCGCCGCCGGCGACGGGCGGCACCGATCCGGTCGGGTAGCCGCCACCGGCGACCGGTGGCACCGATCCGGTCGGGTAGCCGCCACCGGCGACCGGTCGTTGCGTTCCAGTCGGGTAGCCGCCCTGTTCCCATCGTGGTATTGCGCCCGATGCGGGATTGCTTGTGCTCGGTCGGATCAGGGGTTCGCCACCGGCCAGCGGCGCGATGGCGGGCGGTGACGGTGCGTATTCGAGGTGGGCGGTTCGGGCTTCGCTGTCCGCCTTCTCCGCCGCCTCGGCCTCGGCGCGTGCGGTGGCCTCGGGATCCATCAGGTTTCGGATCTCGGTGAGCAGCGCAACTTCGGTGGCCTCTGCCTCCTTATCGCCGATTACCAGGCTGGAAAGCTTGTTGTACGGCAGCACGATGATGAAGTACACGACGAAGGCGACGATGAGGAAATTGATGGCCGCGGTGATCACGGCGCCGAGGTCGATGTAGTTCAGCGCATCCATCGGATTGGCATTGTTCGGATTGGCATAGCGGCATTCGCCGACGCAAAAGCCGACGCCTTCAGCGGCCTTCGCCGGGTCGCCGCCCGGGATCGAGTTGATCAGCGGCTCAAGCACCCGCTTCGTGAACGCCTCGACGATCGAGTTGAACGCAGCACCGATGATGACCGCGGTGGCCAACTCGACGACATTCCCGCGCAAGACGAAATCTCTGAATCCTTTGAGCACTGCGAGCCCTCCCTCGGTATTGACGCAGGCCGGATTGCGAAAGCCCAAGCAATCGAAAGGAATCCTAAACCAGTCTTGAGAGGTTTCTGTCGACAAATCGCCTAAGACACCGCACCGAGGTGGTTTCGTGCACGTTTTGAGACATTGTTGGACGGGTTTGCCGGTGGACGGGGTTGTCTCGGCAGGCTCCACTAGTGGATCACGACGGTCAGTGCCGTCGTCAGCCCCGCCGCGGCTACCCGGTGTGCGGCCGAAGCGTTGAGGGCCAGGAGTACCGGGGACCCGCTGTTCCCGCCTCGTCGCCCGGTTGGGCCCGACCCCAGCGCGACGACGGCGCCGGCGGCGATGACCCTCGGCGGCTCGGACGGACCGCCTTTGGTGAGGACGTCCACCACGTCGCCGGGCACCAACAGATCGGCAGTGCCGTCGTCGGCGAGGTGGATGGGGACGAGACGGGCGTCGGGGTCACCGGTCAGCTGCCCGGGGAGGCGTGACCCGAGTAGCCGGGAGTCGGTGATGACTTCGTTGCGCCGGACGATTGATGTGACGGTGCGCTCGCGGACGTCGGCCGATAGCCGCAGGGCACCGTCGGGAACAGCTTCCGCCGGTATCCGGATGACGGTGACATCGGCTGCGGTCAGTGTCTTTCCCGGCCGTAGATCACGGGCGGCGACGACGGTGGCGGTCCCCGGGGCCTGGCGGTGATCGGCGATGAAGGCGACGCTCGCGGCCACCAGAAGCACGGCTGCCGCCGTGCGGCGCACCGCCAGCGTTCGGGTCCAGCCGGGGCGCAGGGCGTGGCGGAGGCGGTCGCGTAAGCGGGGCGCCAGGTACTGGCCGCGGCGGTGGGTGGGCATGCTGCGAAAGCTACGCGTCCGGGATGCGGTGAGCGGCGGTCGTCGGGTTCGGTTGGGCGTCGTTGTGGAGGGCCGAAGACTGTGGGGAACCCGTGCCAGGCGAGGTGGACTGGCACTCGGAATGAACGAGTGCCAGCGTCGGTTAGAATTGTCGAGAGTAACGCTGATCCGTGTGGAGGTTTGATTGTGCCTACTTACTCCTATGCCTGCACGGCGTGCGATAACAAGTTCGACGTCGTGCAGTCGTTTTCCGATGATGCGCTGACCGTGTGCCCCGAATGTCAGGGCAAGCTGCGCAAACTGTTCAACAGCGTCGGTATCGTCTTCAAGGGCAGCGGCTTCTATCGAACCGACTCGCGCTCGGGCTCGGTGCCCGCCTCGAAGGACTCGTCGGCAGCCAGCGTGGGATCCTCGGATTCGAGTACGGGCAGTGGTTCATCGAGCACCTCGGGCAGTACCGAATCCTCGACCAGCAAGCCCGCCGCGACGGCTGCGTCCTAACCGTCCAGCCGGCGGAAGCCGGCCTCCGGAGTCAGAACCCATTCCATCGGCACGTCGTTCGGTTCGACCGGCAGGTCGTTGAGGACCTCGTCGTCGTAGACGATCGCGATCCGCACTGCGCGCGACGCGGGCAGGCTGCGGTCGTAATACCCGGCGCCGCGGCCGAGTCGGGCCCCGCCGTGCGTCACCGCGAGGGCGGGTACGAATATCACGCTGGCGTCGGCAAGGGCGCCCGGCCCGAGTGACTCGGACTTCGGTTCGACCAGACCCCAGCGCCTGGTCTCCAGCGGAGTGGCCAACGAGTAGGCCGCCCAGTGGAGCGGCTGCGGATCCCCGTCGGGGACGACCGGAACGATCAGCCGAAATCCCTGGTCGATGAGGGCGTCGAGCATCGCGTCGGAACCCGGTTCGCTGCCTATCGGCAGATAGCAGCCGATGGTTTCGCCCTCGCCGACCGGCATCGGTAGGCGGTACATCCATTCGGCGAGGTTCGCCGCCGCGCCCTCCACGGCGAAGACTGACATGGCCTCGCGCTTGGCGCGCAGGCGGGCCCGAACCTCGTCCTTGGTCATCGACTTCTCCCGCGGTTGTCGTGCACGGCGGCGCGCCGAATACAGTGTAGAGCCATGAGTTCCACCAAACCCGCCATCGAGGCCGCACCGCCCATTCCGCGCACGGCAGTCGTGCCCGCTGCCGGTCTGGGCACTCGCTTTCTGCCGGCGACAAAGACTGTTCCCAAGGAGCTGCTACCAGTCGTCGACACGCCGGGCATCGAACTCGTCGCCGAGGAGGCCAAATCGGCAGGAGCGCAGCGGCTCCTTATCGTCACGTCGCCGGGTAAGGACGGCGTCGTGGCGCATTTCGTGGAAGACCTCGTCCTGGAGAACACACTCGCCAAGCGAGGCAAGGCCGCGATGCTGGCCAAGGTGCGTAAAGCGCCCAACCTCCTCGAGGTTGCGTCGGTTATCCAGGACAAGCCGCTGGGCCTGGGGCACGCGATCGGCTGCGTCGAAGCGCATCTCGCCGACGACGAGGACGCCATTGCCGTGCTGTTGCCCGATGACCTGGTGCTGCCCGGCGGGGTCCTCGAGACGATGGCGCGGGTGCGTGAGCGGCGCGGCGGTTCGGTGTTGTGCGCCATCGAAGTGCCCGACGAACAGCTGTCGTCCTACGGGATCTTCGACGTCGAGGCGGTACCCGATGCGGCCAACCCCGACGTGCTGCGCGTGCGCGGGATGGTCGAGAAGCCGCAGTGCGCTGATGCGCCGTCGAACCTCGCCGCCGCCGGCCGCTACATCCTGGACCGCAAAATTTTCGACGCGCTGCGCCGAATCACCCCCGGTGCCGGCGGTGAACTTCAGATCACCGATGCGATCGCGCTGCTCATCGCCGACGGGGAGCCCGTCCACGTCGTCGTCCACCGCGGCACCCGGCACGACTTGGGCAACCCGGGGGGCTATTTGAAGGCGGCCGTGGACTTTGCCTTGGACCGGGACGACTACGGACCCGAGTTGCGCGCCTGGCTCGTCGAGCGCCTCAACGAGGGGTAGGCCGGCCGGCGGGAGTCGGCGTGGCGCCGCTGACCCGGTGGGGGGCGGCGCTAGAGTCGGTCTGTTGACCCAGAACCTGACATTGGGTACGTGAAGGAGGCGAGATGCGGTCGGTCGATGAGCACTTGGCGCGGGTGACCGCGTCCGCCGTGGTCCCGCGGCCGGTGAAGATTGCGATCTCCGAGGCGCAGGGTTTGATGTGCGCTGAGGAGGTCCTCACCGAGCGCCCGCTGCCCGGTTTCGACCAGGCCGCCGTCGACGGCTATGCCGTGCGCGCGGTCGATGTCGCGCTGGCCGGTGTGGTGGCGCCGAGCGGGGATGAGGAGTTCGATGCCGGGGAGGCCGACCTCGACACCCTCGTCGAGGGCGAATCGATCGCGGTCTTCCTGCCAGTGGTCGGGGATGTCGAACCGGGGTCGCGCACGCCGATCCGGCTGCAGCCGCGCCAGGCGGTGCGAGTGGAAACCGGTGCGCCGATGCCGACCCTCGCCGATTCCGTGGTACCGCTGCGCTGGACCGATGGCGCAAGCCAGAAGGTGCGCGTGGCGCACGGCGTCGATAGCGGCTCTTACGTGCGACGCGTCGGTGACGACGTGCAGCCGGGCGACGTTGCGGTGCGGGCCGGCGAGATCATCGGGCCCGCGCAGGTCGGGCTCCTCGCTGCGGTCGGACGGGCCCGGGTGTTGGTCCACCCCCGTCCGCGTCTGTCGGTGATCGCCGTCGGCTCCGAACTCGTCGACATCGACAGGGTGCCCGGGCAAGGCCAGGTCTACGACGTGAACAGCTACGCACTGGCAGCGGCCGCGCGTGATGCGGGTGCCGACGTCAACCGGGTCGGCATCGCCGAGCGCGACGCCGCCCGGCTGCGCGAGGTCGTCGAGGCCCAGCTCATCCGTTCGGAGATCGTCGTGATCTGTGGTGCGGTCGGCGGCTCGTCGTCGAAGGCGATTGCCGAAGCACTCGGGGACCTGGGCGATCTGGAGATCGCGCGGGTAGCGATGCATCCGGGTTCGGTGCAGGGATTCGGCCGACTCGGCCGGGACGAGGTTCCCACCTTCTTGTTGCCCGCGAACCCGGTGTCGGCGCTGGTGACGTTCGAGGTAGTGGTCCGCCCGTTGATCCGGATCGCGTTGGGCAAGCGTGACCCGCTGCGCCGGTTGATCCGGGCCCGCACGATCGGACCGATCGCCTCGGTGGAGGGGCGTTCGGGCTATTTGCGTGGTCAGCTCATGCGCGAAGAGGGGACCGGTGACTATATGGTCCAGGTCATCGGCGGGTCGTCCACCGGGTCGTCGCACCTGCTCGCCGAGTTGGCCGAGGCGAACTGCCTGGTCGTCGTCCCGGAAGCGGCGGCGAAACTCGACCCGGGCGATGAGGTCGACGTCATGTTCCTCGCCCAGCGCGGTTAGTCCGCCGGCGTCTAGAGTTGTAGCGTGTTCAGCTGGGGTTCGAATTCGCGCTCACGCCCGGGCTGGCCGGCGCGGTTGGAGCCGCTGCGGGTTGGGGCTGGTGCGGTCGCCTTGCGGCCGATCAGGATGCGTGATTCGGCCGACTGGAGCCGGCTGCGGATTCGTAACCGCGACTGGCTGGTGCCGTGGGAGCCGACCGCCGATGGGAACTGGGCGGCACGGCACCACCGCAGCAATTGGCCGGCGCTGTACTCCGTCCTCAAGGCCGAGGCCAAGCGCGGTGCACTCCTGCCGTTCGTGATCGAGGTGGACGGCGAGTACACCGGACAGCTCACCATCGGAAATCTGCAGCGTGGGGCGGTGCGCAGTGCGTGGATCGGTTACTGGGTGGACCAGGATTGGACCGGCAAGGGCGTCGCAACGGCCGCCGTCGCACTCGGGGTCGACCACGCGTTCGGGCCGGTTGGCCTGCACCGCCTGGAGGCGACCGTCCAACCGTCCAACGCCGCGTCTCGGTCCGTGTTGACCCATGTCGGCTTCCGGCACGAAGGCGTGCTGAAGCGCTACATGGACGTCAATGGTCGCTGGCGCGACCACGATCTGTTTGCGCTGACAGCGGAGGAAGTCATCAGCAGTGCTGTCGAAACCCTGGTCCGCTCGGGTCGGGCGCAGTTCCGGTGAGTGCATTGGAGATCACGGTGCGCGGACGCGCCGAGCATCGGTACCGGCCCGAACAGGGGACGGTGCTGCTGTCCGCGGTGTTCACCGAGTCCACCAGCGGATCAGCTCAGGCAAAGGCGCTGGAACTGCAGAGCGAAGTCGTGGCAGAGTTGACGCGGCTGGACGAGACCAATGCACTGAACACGTGGCACGCCAACGACATTCACTTTTTCGGGCACCGTCCTTGGGTTGACGGCAAACTGTCGTCGGACATCGTCTACACCACTCGGATCGCGATGACCGCAGAGTTCCTCGACTTCGCGGCGCTCGCCGCCTTCCTCGTCGACTGGGCGGGCCGGGACGGGCTGGAGGTCGGGCAAATCGTGTGGGATGTGCTGAACGAGAACCGGCCCCGGTATGAGGCCGCGGTGCGACGTGAGGCGGTCCGCGACGCCGTGGGGAAGGCGCAGGCCTATGCCGACGCCGTCGGGCGCGGGACGGTAACCGCCGTCGCGCTGGCCGACCCGGACATGCTCGGCACGGCTCAGCCCGAACCGGGCCCCATGCTGGCGCGTGCGGTGATGTCCGATATGGGTGGCTCAGAATTGTCACTGGACTTGCGTCCCGAGGATATCGTGATCGCCGTTGCCGTCGATGCCCGGTTCACCGTCGGGGATTGACGGCTGCTCACGGCGTTCGGCGTCGCAGCGTGGCCGCCGCCAACGCCAGTGACACCAGCATGATGGCGACGACCACGAGCAGATCGCGAATCATCGTCGAGGTGACCGACGCTTCGGTCGCGACCTGCTGGAGCGCCTCGACCGCGTAGCTGAGCGGCATGACGTTGGCGAGTGCCTGCATCCAGCCGGGTAGTTCGGCGCGCGCGACGAACAATCCGCACAGGAAGAGTTGGGGGATCACCACCAGGGGCAGGAACTGCACGGCCTGGAACTCGGTCTGTGCGAAGGCACTGCACAGCAGGCCGAGCGCAACACCGAGCAGGGCTACCGACAGTGCGATTACCGCGATCCATCCGCGTGAGCCCACGGTGTGCAGATGCAGTGCCCAGAAGGTGAAGCTGCAGGTGATGGCGGTCTGCGCGACGGCCAGCAGACCGAACGCCACCGCGTAACCACCGAGCAGACCCAGGCGCGACAGCGGCGTCGTCATCAGTCGTTCGAGTGTTCCGGCGCGACGCTCGCGCAGCATTGCCACCGAGGTGATTACAAACATCACCGTGAACGGAAGGATACCGAGCATGATGATGCCGAAGCGGTCGAACGGTGTTGCGTGCCCGGGTGGTACGGGCACGTTGACGAACATGAAGTAGAGCAGTGTGAGCAGCAGCAGCGGCAGCAGCAGCACCATCGCCAGTGAGCGGTGATCGGCGCGGACTTGGCGTAGAACGCGAATCGTGGTGGCGCCCAACAGTTTCGGATTCACGCTGCGGTTCCTTCGATGAGCGCGAGGAAGGCGTCGTCGATGGAGGGTTTGCCGGTGCGTGATTTGAGGTCGGCGGGCGTGCACTGGGCGAGCACCCTGCCCGCTCGCATGAGGATCATCTCGGCGCAGTGTTCGGCCTCATCCATGACGTGGCTGGAGACGAGCAGCGTGGTGCCGTCGGCGGCCAGCGTTGCGAAGTAGTGCCACAGTTCGGCACGGAGTACCGGGTCGAGTCCGACAGTCGGCTCGTCGAGGATCAGCAGTTCTGGTTTGGCGACGAGTGCGCAGGCAATCGATACGCGGTTGATCTGCCCGCCGGAAAGATCGCTGACGCGGCGTTTCGCGTAGGCCGCGAGGCCGACGGCAGCGAGGGTCTCGGCGACGTTGTCGGTCGTACCGTGCAGGCTGGCGAAGTAGGTGACGTTGTCGATGACGCTGAGGTCGGCGTACGTCGACGCGGACTGGGTCGCGTATCCGATCCGTCGCCGCAGTGTGGCCGTCCCCGCAGGCTCGCCGAGGACGTCGATGCTGCCGGCGACCTTGGCCTGCGTGCCGACGATGGAGCGCATCAAGGTCGTCTTTCCGCATCCGGAGGGGCCGAAGAGGCCGGTGATGGAGCCGCGATCGATGTGCAGCGAGACGTTGTCGCAGGCGACCGTGTCGCCGCGGTGGACGGTGACCGAAGTACATCGCACCGCCGGTTGCGTGGCCATGGCGGCAACCGTACCCGCGCCCGGCCGCCGCCGCGCTCAGTCGTATCGGATCAGATCGCCGACTGTCGGCGCGTCGGCGCCGTAATCGGCTTCGCCGGACCTAGATTGAAGTCGGGCACGTGTGACCAGAGTGAAAGACGGGAGAGTCGGATGCCGAACTCAGTGTTGTGGGTATGTCTGGTGGCGATCTGGCTGTTCGTACTGGTCCCGATGGTGATTCAGGGTCGGCCCGAGATCCGTAAGTCCACCCCGGTCGCTGCGGCGACCCGAGTGCTCAAGCGTGGCGAGGAGGCGGTGCGCCGCCGGGGCATCGGTGCGGGCGCGCACCCGCATGACCCGGACTATCAGCCGGTCAAGGCTGAGGCGGCTGACACCGATTCGGCGAGGCGCGCAGCGCCCGCCGACCCGCTCCCGCTCGCCGACCTCGAGGATGCCAACGACCTCGAGGAGGCCGACGAGGTCGATCCGGCGCGCATCCCGGGCAAAGTTCCCACGCGCAAGCGGGCGAGCGCCCGGACGGTCGTCGCAAGGATGCGTCGTGTGGTCAGCGTGACCGCCACACGCACCGTTGCCGAGGAGGTCACCGAGGTGATCCCGGTGGTCGACACCGATCGGTCGAACGCGCGAGGCGCCGACGCTGGGGGGTCGATTCTCGCTGTCGACGAGGACGCGATCATCGATGCCGAAGTCGTGGAAGAACGCACGGGGATCGTCGAGGTGCAGGCGGTCGAGGTGATCGACGTCGAGATCACCGAACGGATCGAGACGGTCGCAGACGAGGCGCCGACCGCGAAGATCGGCAAAGTGTCCGGCCCGAAGACCAGCGGTATGAAGCGCGGGCGGGCGGACGGTGCAGCAGAGCCTGTCGCAGCGACCCTGTTTGATCTCGATACCGTCGCTACGACTCCCGCCGACGACGACGTCAAGGACGAGCCGGCCGGCGAGTCGGACCAGTCTGTCGAGGATGCGAAGACGGTGTCGGAATCCGACGACGCGGTGGCCGACGAAGCGGTGGCGGACGAAGCGGTGGCGGACGAAGCGGAATCCGTCGAAGCGGTGGCGGACGAAGCGGAATCCGTCGAAGCGGTGGCCGAAGCCGACGAGGTCCCCGACGAGGTTGACGGGGTCGAGGAGGATTCGGAACTGACGGCGCGGTGGGATGACGTCGATCCGAACGAACTCACCCAGGTCTTGATGACGCGCCCGGGCCGGGGCGGCTTCGATCCCGAGGTGGACCAGGAGCGCCTGGATCTGAAATACAAAGAGCGGCAGCGAGTACTGCTGACACTGGTAGGCCTCACTCTGCTCACAGTCGGCGCCGGGGTCCTCGTCAAGACGCCGGGCTGGATTGCGGCGGGGGTGGCGGGCTTCTTCCTGGTTTCCTACCTGGTGTTCCTGCGCCGCGCGGTGAAGAGTGAGGCGCAGATCCGGCAGCGGCGCCTGGCGCGCCTCGAGCGGTCGCGGCGAGAGGAAGTGGCTCGTCGTCGGCGCAGCGAGGCGGCGTCGCCGACTGTTGACGTGGCGCCGCAGCCCCGGCCGCGGGTGCGGCGACCCAGTGGGATGACTGTGGTGAGCATTGACGACGAGGACCCGGTGTTCGACCACCTGCCGATTTACGAACCGCCGCGCATGATGCGTTCCGACGATGGGTACCGCGCGGCAGCGGTTGGTTGACCCGCTTTGCCGGCAGCGAGGGTCAGCGGGGTTCGGCGTTCTTCGGTGGGTGGGCGATCGCCTCGGGGTGGGCGACGATCCACGCCCGGCCGGCGTTCACCGCATGCTGGAGTGCCAATCGTTCACCGGCGTAGGCGAACGGTGCGCCGACCACGGGAACGAGGGACAACCAGCGCAACACGCGGGCCGGTTGCGGTCGTTTCCCCATTTCGTCGACGCCGCCCTGGAGGGTGCGGGCAATCTCCCACGTCGCCTTGAGCAGGGACTTGCGTTTGCCCTCCACCGGAATCGCGTCGGGGACCGGGGTCAGGCCGCGGGGAGTGATCGCCCGGTTGCCGAGGACGCTGGCGAGCAGTTCGACTTGTCGCTCGCGGTCGGTCACGCGATACTCCCGCGCGACGGCAACAAGGACCATCGCCTGATTCACAAAGCCGAGCACGGTCGTCACGGGCAGGCGGCGAGCCCACAATCCGAAGATGTTGGGGAAGGCGACGCCGACGGTGTTGAGGCCGCCGATCCGGGTCACCCACCACTGTGCACGCTCATCCATGGATAGTTCGTCCCAGTGCTTGGTGCCGGGGAGCGCGGTGAAGTCGACGGCCTTGGCCACAACATGCTCGACGCGGCGAACGATGCTGCCATTCCTCGGCTCGGCGTCAAAGGTCTTTGCCCTCAGGCCGGTCACGTCGGTCTGCGACAGGACGTCGATGACCGGATTGATCGCCGCGATCGTCCTGTTCAATGCGTCGATGATCTGCTGTTCACTCAGTTCTGGCACGCTCACAGACTAGTGGTCGGGTGCTTCGCGGCGCATGTCGTCGAGGTGATAGGGTTGCTGGCGGTCGACCGGCGACGGTCGCCCGGGGCTATGGCGCAGTTGGTAGCGCGACTCGTTCGCATCGAGTAGGTCGGGAGTTCGATTCTCCCTAGCTCCACCACAATATGTAGGTCAGATGCCCTTTCCCGACCCTGGGGGAGGGCGTTTTTCTTGTCTGCTAGACCGGCGTGGCGCCGAGCCGATCGACGATCAGCCGCGCGATGCCCTTGCTTCCCAGGGGAGTTGGATGTCGCACCTGAATCACCGAGTCCGGCCAGTTCCCGGCAAACCACGGAGTTCGCGAGCACACGTCGTGCCCGACGGCTGCGCCCGACACATCGATGAACATGCCGGCGGCACGTCCGGCGGCGTCCCGCAGCACTGTGTTGAACCGGTCGAAGAATCGCGCCACGAACGCGGCATCGCCGTCGCTGATCGTCGCTTCGGGGAAACACCCCGATGGTCCGAATATCCCGCCGTGGCCGACGACGACGATTCGGGCGTGCGATGCACGCCGCACCACCGCGGCAAGCACCCGGTCGACCTTGGCAGGGAGACCGCGCAAGGCACTGTCAATGGCGTGCTCGACTGCCGGATTCGTGCGACAGTTCGCATCCCCGACCGGGCTGAAGCATGGTGCGACCAGTGACCACCACTTGATGTCGTTACCGCCGATCGATAAGGTGACCAGCTTTGTGTCAGCAGTGAGCGCAGCAATCTGTGGTGCGATTTTTCGGCCCGACCCGGTCGTCTGCCCGTCCATGACGTCCTCGGTGGTGGCACCCGTGCATGCCACCGACCGGAATGTGACGCCAAGTAGCGCGGCTGCTTTCCCCGGGTACGCGTCGGTGGTGCGTCCGCAACCGTCGCCGGTCAATGGTGATGTCCAGGTCGGCGCCGCCGCCCTGGAGTCCCCGAGTGCGATGTAGTGGGGGCCGGTTGCCGCAGCGCTCTGCCCGCCGCTGCCGAGTGTCAGCGTGAGCGCCGTCGCACAGAGCAGCTGCTTTATCACCGGTCCAGGGTAGCGCCTGGCGCTTGGTCTCCGGCTGCACAAATGGCATCGACCAGCTTTCGCCAGATGCCACCACGAAGAGTGCACTAGTGCAATAGTGCACTAGTGCAAACAATGGTGGGCGGGGTGCGGGACCGCAAGCGGGCGGAGACGTTGCGGCGCATCCACGACGCAGCTGCCGAACTCACGAAACGGGACGGACTTGCCGAGGCGACGGTCAGTGCGATCGCCGAGCGCGCCGGAGTTTCGCGACGCACCTTTTTCAACTACTTCGACTCCAAGGAAGATGCCGTCCTCGGCATTCAGCAACCGCAGATCTCGCCGGAAGCGCTCGACGCCTTCGTCGAGGACGCCGTCGGCCAGCCCACCGTTTCCGCGGGCAGCGAGCGGTTCCGGCGTGCGCTGCGGATGACGGTGACCACCTTGGCGACGCTCGGGCTCCCGATGGGTCAAGACGGCGCACTCATGGCGGTGGTCGCCTCGCATCCCGAACTCCTCGACCGGCTGCGCGCCCACCGCGACGCTGTTCAGCATGAACTCGTCGTCGTGCTCACCAGGCGTCTCGCTGAAGAGAATCCGACCTCGCAGGCCTCCGACAGCGCCCGGGCGATGGTGCTCCTGGCCGGAGCCGTGCTGCGATACGCGCGCGGCAGCGAACCCGCGCTGCTCGACAACCCGGACCAAGCGGCGATCGATGCCGCGATGGCGGCATTTCGCGAAGCCTTGAAAGGAATTTGATGTCCACCCGCAACCACCCTGAATCGCTGCCGCCCTCGACACCGGCCGGCCCGGCCGGCGAGAAGGACAAGCGAACCGTCCTGTTCTTATTCATCGGCCTGATGATCACCATGCTGCTGGCCTCGCTGAACCAGACGGTGTTGTCGACCGCGCTGCCGACAATCGTCGGCGAACTCAACGGCGTCGACCAGATGACCTGGGTCATCACCGGCTACATTCTGGCCAGCACGATCGTGATGCCCGTCTACGGTCGGATCAGCGATCAGCTGGGCCGCAAGCCGGTGCTGGTCGTGGCCATCATCCTGTTCATCGTCGGGTCGATAGTCGGCGGGCTGGCGCCGAATATCGGGATCCTCATCGCCGGCCGCGTCCTGCAGGGGCTCGGTGGCGGTGGACTGATGATTCTGTCGCAGGCGGCCATCGCCGACGCCGTCCCGGCGCGCGAACGCGGCAAATACATGGGTGCGATGGGGGCGGTCTTCGCCGTCGCATCGGTCGCCGGCCCGTTGCTCGGCGGCTGGCTCACCGAGGGCCCCGGCTGGCGCTGGGCGTTCTGGATGAACCTGCCCCTTGGCCTGCTTGCGATAGCGGCCACCATTGTGTTCCTTCCGGCCCGGGCGACGCGGGCCGCGGAGCGCCCACGCCTCGACTATCTGGGGATGGCGCTGATCGCCGCGGCGACGACGACGCTGGTGCTGATCTGTACCTGGGGTGGACACACCTATCCGTGGGGCTCGGCACAGATCATCGGTCTTGCGGTGGCAACCGTGGTCCTGGCGGGCGCGTTCGTCTGGGCCGAGCGCCGCGCCCAGAGCCCGGTCATCCCGATGTCGCTGTTCGCGGACCGCAACTTCGCGGTGACCACTGTTGCGGCCCTCGCGATCGGGGTCGCCATGTTTGGTGCCATCGGCTACATGCCCACCTACATCCAGATGGTGACCGGCGTGGACGCCACCCACTCGGGCCTGCTGATGATCCCGATGATGGGCGGCCTGCTCGTCGCATCAGTCATCTCCGGCCAGGCCGTCACACGTACCGGGCGCTACAAGGCCTTCCCCATTGCTGGTGCCGTGGTCATCGGCATCGGGCTCGCGTTGCTGTCGACGATGACGGTCACGACGCCCAACTGGTTGATGTGCACCTACCTGGCGATTCTCGGCATCGGTATCGGCTTGAGCCTGCAAATCCTGACGCTGATCGTGCAGAACTCGTTCCCCGGCGCGATTGTCGGTACCGCCACGGCGGCGAGCAACTATTTCCGCCAGGTGGGCGCCACGCTGGGCTCCGCCGTCGTCGGCTCGGTCTTCGCGTCGCGGCTGATGTCCATCCTCGCGGAGAAGCTGGCCGGAACCGGTGCCGTCCAGGGCGGCGACAAGGGGCGCAACCACCTGACCCCCGCCGCGGTGAACGCACTGCCCGACGCGGTGCGGACCCCGATCGTGGAGGCCTACAACGAGGCGCTGCTGCCGATCTTCCTGTTCCTCGTCCCGCTGGCCGTGGTGGCGTTCGCGGTGCTGTGTTTCATCGACCCCAAGGAACTAGCCACCTCGACGCGTACCGAGGCCGTCGATCCCTGATCGGTCGTCACCAGCGGAATCGGGGCCGGCGGGACCAGCGGTTTCAACCCATCGGACCCGGACGTCACCGGGGTGGTCTTCGCCATGGTTTCGCACACATAGCAATTTCATAGCTAAGACAGGACTGACACAAATTTGGGCCTCATAACGTCAGTGGAGTCAGGCCAACCACCTGAGTTCAACACAGTTAACGAGGAGTCACCATGTTCCGTCACCTGACCAGCACCCAGAAGCCCCAGGTCCGCCACCGCTTCCCGCAGCCTGTGCAGACCAAGACCAAGACGAAGTCGAAGCCGAAGGGCAAGAAGTAAGACTTCGCGCGCAACGACCCCGGTCCCGCCCTCCAGGCGGGACCGGGGTCGTTTTCGGTAGGGGGCCATCGCCGGGGATGCCAGGTGCGGAAGGTTTCAGGCGGATGCGTCTACCGGGATGCTCACGGTGAATTCGGTGGCTCCCGGCCGGCTGCGCAGTGCGATGGTGCCGCCGTGGGCCTTGACGACCGCATCGACGATGGACAAGCCCAATCCCGTGCTACCGGCCTTGCGCGAGCGAGACGTGTCGCCCCGTGCGAACCGGGTGAACACCTCCGACTGCAGGGCCGGGTCTATCCCGGGCCCGTCGTCGGTCACCCGCAACGCGGCACGGTCGGCGGTCGAGGTGAGCTCGACGGTCACCGTGCTACCGGGCGGGGTGTGCACCCGCGCGTTGCCGAGCAGATTGGCCAGCACCTGGTGTAGGCGAGCCGCATCGCCGACGACAACCACGGGCTCGTCGGGCAGGTCGAGGTTCCAGCTGTGGTCGGGTCCGGCGACGTGGGCGTCGCTCACCGCGTCGACGGCCAGGTTCGACAGGTCGACCTTTTCGCGTTCGAGTGGACGCCCGGAGTCCAGTCGGGCGAGCAGCAACAGGTCTTCGACCAGGTGGGTCATCCGATCGGATTCCGATTGCACCCGCCCCATCGCGTGGGCCACCTCATCGGGCACGTCGGCGCGGCGCCGGCGGGACAATTCGGTGTAGCCGCGAATCGCGGCCAGCGGAGTGCGCAACTCGTGACTGGCATCGGCGACGAACTGACGGGCCCGGCTTTCGCTGGCCTGACGGGTCGCCAGCGCGGTGCCGATGTGGTCGAGCATCCGGTTCAGCGCCGAGCCCATCTGGCCGATCTCGGTGTTGGGGTCGGCGTTGGCCTCGGGGACACGGACCGGAAGGATCACCTCGCCGCGGTCGAGTGGCAGTTCGACGACCTCGCGGGCCGTCGCGGCGACCCGATGCAGCGGCGCGAGTGCCCGGCGAGTGATCGCGGCTCCGAGCGTGGCCGCGGCCAGGAGTGCGCCGAGGGCAACCACGGTCATGATCAGCAGCGCCGTCCACATCGTGTTGTTGATGTCGGCCAGCGGAAGTCCGGTCACCACGACATCGTCCTTCGGGGTGGTGGTGGCGATCACCCGATACTGGCCGCGGTCGCCGATCGGCACCGTGGTCGGTGCCGGGCTGGGAATCACCGCGGCCAGCTGCGCGACCTCGTCGTCGCTCAGACTGTGCCGCGCACCATGGCTGTCGAGGGAACCGGCGGCGACCTGGCCATCATTCGGGACGACTGCGGCGATCAAGCCGGCGGGCTGGCCGGCGGCGTCGAGAAACTCCGGACCGGGACCGGCCTGTTGGCGCCGAGAATGCCGGGGCGGCTCCGGGACTGCGGGCGAGGCCGCCATCATCGTCGAGCGGTGCGAGACTTCACGCAGTTCCTCGTCGAGCTGATTGACGAGATAGTGGCGCAGCGCGAGTTCGGTGACGGTGCCGATTGCGAGGCACACCAGGGCGAGGAGGATGACCTGGCCGACCAGAAGCTGGGTGCGCAACGGCCACGTGGCCGGCGACCCCCGGCGTCGGGCAGGGTTAGCGGGCGGGCTTGAGGACATATCCGGCGCCGCGCACCGTGTGGATCATCGGTTCCCGGCCGTCATCAATCTTTCTGCGCAGATAAGAGATGTAGAGCTCGACGATGTTCGAGCGTCCGCCGAAATCGTAGTCCCATACCCGGTCGAGGATCTGCGCCTTGGAGAGCACCCGCTTAGGGTTGTGCATGAGGAAGCGCAGCAGTTCGAACTCGGTGGAGGTCAGGGTCACCGATTCGCCGTCGCGGGCGACCTCGTGGCTGTCCTCGTCGAGGACGAGATCCCCGACGACGAGTTGCGAGTCACCATCGTCGGTGGTGATGCCCGCCCGGCGCAGCAGCGCCCGCAAACGCAACACCACCTCCTCGATGCTGAACGGCTTGGTGACGTAGTCGTCGCCACCGGCGGTGAGTCCGGCGATTCTGTCCTCGACGGAGTCCTTCGCGGTCAGCATGAGGACCGGCAGTGCCGGATTGAGCTTCCGCAACCGGAGCAGGACTTCGAGGCCACTCAGGTCGGGGAGCATGACGTCGAGGATGACGATGTCGGGACGGCACTCGCGGGCCGCGGCAATGGCCGAGGCGCCGTCGCCGGCGGTCGTCACCGTCCAGCCCTCGTAGCGAAGGGCCATCGAGACCATCTCGGCGAGGACCGCCTCATCGTCGACGACCAGCGCACTGATGGGAGAACCGTCAGTGCGGGTCAGCATCAGCCGTTGGGGAGTTGTCGACACCACCGTCACAGTATCCGCCGTCCGGCTATGCAATTGCTAGGTCAAAGCTATGCGTGGGCTGTGAGGGGGTGTGAGCAAGGTCGCGCAGGATAGATCACGGGAATTGGCAGCCGTCAGGTAGGCTTGATCCCAACTGACAGGCGTCAACGCACTGTCATGCGTCGTTAGAACGCTTCTTCTCCGCCGGATTGCACCGGCTGGTTGACTTCACAACGGCGAACGAATGCGCCCGGCCGGGCGTCTTCGCCATTTCTGATCCGCACTCGATAGCGCGCAACTGTGCGCGCCCGTGGATCGCCATGCCGGAAAGGCACCCACTAAACATGACTACAACTTTTGCTTCCCTCGGTGTGCCCGATGCGCTTGTCAAAGTGCTCGACGCCCAAGGAAAGACCGAACCCTTCCCCATCCAGGCCGCCACGCTGGGAAACACCCTTGAGGGCGATGACGTCCTCGGCCGCGGCAAGACCGGCTCCGGTAAGACCCTCGCCTTCGCCATCCCGCTCGTCGCGGGACTGCGCGAGATCGGGGTGACCACCAAACCTGGGCGCCCGACGGGCCTCGTGCTCGCCCCGACCCGCGAGCTTGCCACCCAGATCGCCGACACGGTCACCCCGCTCGCCCAGGCGATGGGCTTGTCGGTCACCACGGTGTTCGGCGGTGTGAAACAAGCCCGCCAGGAACAGGCGTTTCGACGCGGTGTTGACATCGTCGTCGCCTGCCCGGGCCGCCTTGACGACCTGATGAAGCAGGGCATTGTGAAACTCGACGATGTTGAGATCACCGTGCTCGACGAGGCCGACCACATGGCCGACCTCGGCTTCCTTCCCGTCGTGACCCGCATCATGTCGGCCACCCCGCAGGACGGGCAGCGGTTGCTGTTCTCGGCCACGCTGGACAACGGTGTCGACAAGCTCGTCCGCAAGTTCTTGCACGACCCGGTGACCCATTCGGTTGACGAGGCGAACTCGCCCGTGGCCAAGATGACCCATCATGTCTATGAAGCGTCCAACGCAACCGACAAGCATGCGCTGGTGCGGGAGTTGGCGTCGGGAACCGGCCGGCGAATCTTGTTCACCCGCACCAAGCATCAGGCCAAGAAGCTGGCCAAGAAGCTGACCGACGAAGGAATTCCGGCCGTCGATCTGCACGGCAACCTCAGCCAGGCTCAGCGCGACCGCAACCTCGCCGCTTTCGGCGGCGACGGGGCGCGCGTCCTGGTCGCCACGGACGTTGCGGCTCGTGGCGTGCACGTCGACGGCGTCGAGCTGGTCGTCCACGTCGACCCGCCGGCCGAGCACAAGGCATACCTGCACCGCTCGGGCCGTACGGCGCGCGCCGGTGAGGCTGGTGACGTGGTGACCGTGTGCCTGCCGGAGCAGCGTGGCGATCTGCGAAAGCTGTTGCGCAACGCCAAGATCGACGTTCAGCCGCAGCGGGTGACGGCCGCGTCGGAGTCGGTTGACCAGTTGGTCGGCCCGCGCGCAGCCCACGTCGAGCCGGCCCCCCGGCCGGCACCGGCGGCACCCAGGGCGGGCGGCGGTCGGCGTGGTGGCGGCCGTTCCGGCGGCCACTCCGGTGGCGCCCGCAACTCGGCCAACCGCAACGCCGGCGGCTCCCGCTCGCGGAGCCGCGGCACCCGTGGTGGACAGCAGCGGGCCGCGTCGCACAGCTAGTGCCGCAGACCGGTCCGGGCGAACGGGCCCGTCGCGCGAGTCCCGATCCGTAGGTTGGGGTCATGGGCGACACGGACGGTTCCACGGCGGGTTTGATCGTCACCACTTCCGCTGGTGCGGTACGGGGCACCGCCCGCGACGGCACGATCGCCTTCCTGGGTATTCCCTATGCGGCGCCACCCATCGGGCCGGCGGCATTCCAGGCGCCGGCCCCGCCGCCCGCGTGGGACGGGGTGCGTGATGCGACCGCATACGGGCCGACGGCACCACAGGTCGGATATCCGGCGCCGATCGCGGCGTTGTTGGACAACGACATCGAACTCGGCGACGACTACCTCACCGTCAATGTCTGGACGCGCGATCCGTCCGCATCGGGCCTGCCCGTCATGGTGTGGATCCACGGGGGCGCATTTGCGCGCGGGTCGAACCGGTTGCCGATGTATGCGGGTGATTCCTTTGCCCGGGACGGCGTGGTCTTCGTCAGCGTGAACTACCGGCTCGGCGTACCCGGCTTCGCGTCGGTGGACGGTGCGCCGGAGAACCGTGGGCTTCTCGACCAACTCGCGGCCCTACGGTGGGTTCGGGATAATGTCGAGGCATTCGGTGGCGATCCGGGGCAGGTCACTGTTTTCGGTGAGTCCGCGGGTGCGATGAGCGTTGCCTCACTGCTGTCCTCGCCGCTGGCGACGGGGCTGATCCACCGCGCAATCATGCAGAGCGGCAACGCTACCGCTGCTGTTGCCGTATCCGACGCGCGCAAGGTGACCGCGCGCGTGGCCGGGCTGCTCGGGGTTGGCGCCGATGCGGCCGGGCTGGGCTCGGTCTCAGCAGCCCTGCTACTCCAGGCGCAGACCGACGTGGCGCTGGAGTTGACCCTGAATCCTGATCCGGAGATCTTCGGCGCCACCGTCGTCGCGGTGGGGATGGGCATTATGTCGACCATGCCCGTCGTCGACGGCGAGGTATTGCCGAACCTGCCGATCGCCTCGATCGCGAGTCAGTCATCCGGGATCCCGCTGATCACCGGGTGGAATGCCGACGAGTTTCGCTTCTTCCTCGTCCCCACGGGGGTGGCCGCGATGGCGACGCCGGAGTTCGCACGGGGAATGATCGGCGGGATCGATGGCGCGGTCGAGCAGTTCGACGAGCACGTGACGGCGGGCACATCACCGGGCGACGCGCTGTGCATGGTGCTCACCGATATCGCCTTCCGGGCCGGTTCACTCAAGCTGGCGCGGCTACGGCCGACCGAGCCGACGTACCTGTACGAGTTCGGCGTGCCCAACAACGAGGCCGGGATCGGCGCCGCCCACGCGGTCGAGATCCCATATGTGTTCGACCACCTTGCCGTCGCCCGTCGGCTGACCGGCCCGGATGCGCCGCAGGCGGTCGCCGATGTCATGCACAGTGCCTGGGTGGCGTTTGCCAAGACTGGTGACCCGGGCTGGGCGGCGTATCTGCCCAACGAAACCGTGTACCGGTTCGGGTTGGACTAGGTCTAGTAGGGCGGGTTGTCGGGCCTGCTGCCGGACTTGCGCCAGCTGTTCGCGCGTTCTTCGGTTTCGAGTGCGTTCGGCCCTGTCGGCGTTCATGTTTGCGTTGCGTGCGAGTCTTGACGCGGCGGGGCCGTCGATGCTGATGTGTTCAGGGGTAATCCCGATGGTACGGGCGTGCCCGCCGGCGGCGGGGTCGCGATGGTCGTATTCCACAACGTGGTCGAGCTCGCCGGTGAAGGCGGGCCGGTCGCATCCGGGGGTGGTGCAGAGTAGCCGTCGCGGATGCGGATAAAGGTGTCCAGTGCTGCAGACGGGCGGTAGGGGCTGGCCTGTTGGTAAAGCGGCAGCGACGGTGGCTTCGGTTCGGGTGGTGCCGTCTCCGACGGCGCCGACGACCTGCCCAGTGGGCGCACGGTGGTGTCGGGGCGGTTGACAATGCCGTGGATGTGGTCGGCGCTGATGACACCGTGGTTGGCGAGGAAGCCGGGGTGGTCGGCAGTGCCGGCGGCAGTGGCTTCGTCGCAGACAACGTGCACGACGATGCGGGCGGTGGTGCTGCGGTCGGCGATGCTGCGTTCGCGGGTCTTCGCACCGAGTCGGGGTCGTGGCGGAACACGATGCGGTCGGCGAGGTTGCTGATGCCGCTGGTGGACCAGGCGCCACGGATCGGCGGCCGAAGTAGGAACCCCATCCTCGCCTGCGCTAGCACCCGCTGCGCTTGTCGCGAAGGGGGGAGCTGTGCTGGTAGGAGGTACCATGTCGCAATATTACTAGAACACGTGAACTAGTGTAATACATGTTGTGCGACGGCTCAATTGCCACGCGACAGCCGTCCTGATCGGGTCTCGACATCATGGCGCCACGATGCGACCGACTGGGCGGAGTCGGTCTTGTTGGTCCCAATGAAGCCGTTCGGACCGCGCTTGATCCAGCCGGTGACATAGACACCGGGGACGGGGATATCGCCGTCGACAACGCGGCCTGCGTCGTTGGGGATCACGCCGCTTTGTTCGTCGAAGGGAAGGCCCGGCACTGCCACACCGTGATACCCAACCGAGGACAGGACGAGCCCGGCGTCGATGTCGAGAATTTCGCCGGTGGGGGTGGCGGTGCCGTCGGCGGCAATGGTGTTGCGCGCGAAGCGAACCCCGCTGACCGTGCCGTTTTCAGTCCGAATCTCGGCTGGCGCGAGGCCGAAGGCAAAGCGGATCGTGGGGCGGGCCAACTCCTCGGTGGTGTAGGTGCGCTGCGAAATCTCGCGGAGGAGTGCGAGTTTCTCCTGCTCGGTGATGTTGTCGGGGTCGGCGGTGACGCCGACAAGGTCGGCCGGGTCGACGAAAATGGTGGGATCCTGGTGATCCACCAGGCCGATGAGTTCGGGCAGGGTGAATGCTGCTTCCCGCGGACCGCGTCGCCCGACGACGACAACCTCGCGAATTCCCTTGCGGCGCAGCGTATCCAATGCGCCACGTGCAATAGTTGTCGACTCGAGGCCGGTCGGATCGGCAGTCAGGATCCGGGCGACGTCGAGCGCGACATTGCCGTTGCCGATGACGATGACCCGCGGTGCGGACAGATCGAACTGCGCGTCGGCGAAATCGGGATGGTCGTTGTACCAGCCGACCAGCGACGTGGCGGCAGCGAAGCCGACAGCATCGGTACCGGCCACCCCCAACGGGCGATCGGTGGCGGCGCCACCGGCCCAGAACACTGCATCGTGGCGCGCACGCAATTCGTCGACGGTGAGGTCGCGGCCGACCTCGACGCCCAGCAGGATGCGCAGGCGCTCATGGCGGGCGATGTCGTCGAAGAGGTGCATCACCGCGCGGGTGGCGGTGTGATCGGGCGCGACGCCGTAGCGGGCAAGGCCGAACGGGGCGTCCAGCCGCTCGTACATGGTGATGGTGACGTTGGGCAAGCGCAGCAATTCGTCGGCCGCATACATGGCCGATGGTCCGGAGCCGACGATGGCGACGTGTTGCGGTCCGGCGCGCAACGGTCCGGGCGTGGCGACCGGGGCCAGCGGCAGACGCTTGGCCATGTCCACGGGAAAGCGGACCTCGCCGAGGATGCTATTCGCGCCGTACTGGGCGGCGTTCACCTCGGCGAAGCGCGTCTGCTCGGGCTTCAGGCGATGGCCGGGGACAATCGCGCCGACCGGACAGGCGGTGACACAGGCTCCACAGTCGACGCAGGTGGTCGGGTCGATATAGAGCATTTCGGCGGTGCCGAAACCGGGCTCATCGGGGGTCGGGTGAATGCAATTGACCGGGCATGCGTAGACGCAGGAGGCGTCGCCGCAGCACGCCTGAGTGACGACGTGGGGCATTGAGGTGGGCTGCTTTCTGGTCGGCCTGCGCGCTACGCGGCGGCCGAGTAGGTCGGCTCGCTGCGGTAGCGGGACGGCCGACCGGAGATCCGCATCAACCGCCAGACGCGTCGGGAGACCGGGTTCATCAGGCCGCACTGCTCGGCGAGCATCCGGACGTCGCCGAACACGTTGGCCAGGAACTGGCGCGACTGCGGCGAGCGCCAGAACTGCTCCTTCCACACCGACCGCGGAATATCGAAGGTGCGCCGGAACTCGCGTGGTGGCTTGGCAATCACCTCGCACAACAGGCGCATGACGATGGGCATTGTGATCGACAGGGCGAACCGGGTCAGCGGCCCCTTCTTGGGGATGGACTCGCGCAGCAGGTGGTGGGCAAAGGAGATATGGCGCGCTTCCTCGGCAACATGCAACTGCATGATGGCCTGCATGGTCGGATGCAGATTCTGATCCTTGCGCAAGAACTCCTTCTGAATGTGATCGATTGGCTCTTCGCCGGCGAGCACGCCGAAATAGAAGACGCTGGGGAAGATTGTCGAGAACAACGGGATGATCGGGGACAGGCGGCGGAACCAGCGCGGGCCGCCGGGGACGTCGACGCCAGTGCGGTTCACGAACTCCTGAAACATCAGGGTGTGGTTGCACTCTTCTTTGGCTTCATGCGTGGTGTAGCGGAACTCCTTGGCGCCGTTGGGCAACCGGTCGGAATACTGCATGAGGCCACGGATGAGGATCGACTCGAACTGCAGGCCCACCTTGGCGACGTTGGCCTGGCGCCACATGCCCATGGCGATCTGCTTGTCGACCGGTTGCTCGGCGAACCACCGATGCCGCCCGACCGGATCGTGCGGGGACATGATCCAGCGCCGGTCATTGGGAACGACGGCCATCTGGGGCGAGTCCCAGTCGATGTCGAGGTACGGGTCGAAGTTGCGGTGCACCGACGCGTCGGACAGGTCGTCGAGGACCTGGTGGTAGTCCTCACGAACCTGGGACTTGGCCACGGGGACGTATTGGTGGCTCGTACTCTGCGGGTTGAGTGTGCTGGTCATCGTCGACCTCCGAGGGCGGGGAAGCGGTGTCGCTCTCGCCGGGCCGGCAACAGCGCCATGTCTCAACAGCCATTGTAACGGTTCTTGGTGGCATTGGGAATGATGCTTCTCGGGATGACCGCTGGCCTGCTTCGATTGAGCGGTCGTGCTCATTCCCGGCGGGTAGCCCGTCATCGACAGTGGCCCGGCGCCCTCGGTGCCGGGAGCCGGAGTCTCCCGGCATATCCCTGCGGGCGCCATTGCGACACGACGCCACGCGAACCGCTGGGCGCCGGGCACAATGACGCCCATGGAAGCGATTCTCGTGATTATCGTCGGGGTCCTGGCCATTGCCGCGGCCAACGCACTCGGCCCGCGGGTCGCGATTGCGCCGCCACTGATCCTGGTGACCGGCGGCCTGCTCGTCGGACTCCTGCCACAGGTGAACGTGATGGTTTCGCCGGAATGGATCCTGCTCGGCGTCCTGCCGCCGCTGCTGTACTCGGCGGCCGTGTCGATGCCGACGATGGAGTTCCGCCGCAATCTGGCCGCGATCGGCGGCCTGTCGTTGACCCTGGTGGTGCTCAGTGCAGTTGTGGTCGGTGTGGTCGTGCACGCACTCATCCCCGAGATTTCGCTATGGACCGGAATCGCGGTGGGTGCGATCGTCTCGCCCACCGATGCGGTGGCGACGCAGATGGTCAAGCGACTGGGGGCGCCCAGCCGGGTGGTCGCGATCCTCGAGGGGGAAAGCCTGCTCAACGATGCGAGCGCGTTGGTCCTGCTGCGCACCGCGGTGGCTGCGACAGCGGTGAGCATCTCGATCGGCGGTGCCATCGGCGGCTTCGTCTGGGCGGTTGTCGCGGCGCTCGGCATCGGGTTTCTCGTGGGCAAGGCGAATCTTCTCGTTGCGTCCCGGCTGAGCAATTCGACGGTCACGACGGCGGTGTCGTTCACCATCCCGTACCTGGCCTATCTGCCCGCCGAACATGTGGGTGCCTCCGGTCTCGTCGCCTCGGTGACCGCCGGCATCGTCACCGGGGTGGGCGCCGCCAGCCACCTCAGCGCGGCGCATCGCATGGCGGAGGTACACAACTGGCGCACCATCGAACTACTCCTAGAGGGTGGGGTATTCCTGCTGATGGGCCTGGAACTGTCCTCGCTGATCGGGGATGTCAGCCGGGACGGGGGGCGGCTGCACACGGCGTTCGGCCTGGCCGCGCTGGTGCTCGTCGTGGTGCTGGCGGTCCGCGTCGCGTTTGTCGGTCCGATGGCTGGAATGTTGCACCGCCGTGCGCGCCGGCTCGACGACCTGGCTCCCAAACTGCGCGAGATCGGCAGTCGGATGCCTGACGACGCCCCACCCAGGGTGTCCCGCAAGTTGAACCGCAAACTCGCCGACCTGGACTACTTCTTGTCCTCGCCGCTCGGCTGGCGGGAGTCGACCGTCGTCGTATGGGCCGGTATGCGCGGGGCGGTGACGGTGGCCGCGGCACAGACCCTGCCGATCGAGACAACGTCACGATCGTTGCTGGTGCTGGTCGCCTTCCTCGTCGCGCTGGGTTCGCTGCTGCTCCAGGGATTGACGCTGGGCCCGCTGGTCCGCCTGCTCGGCGTCACCCCCGACGACGCGGAGATCGACGTCGAGCGCAATACCCTGCACGTCCGGCTCCGCGGGGTCATCGAGGACGACCTCGCCGACCGGTTCGCCACCGACCCCGAGCACTACCGGCGGGTGCGCGAGGTGGTGGTGCGGTCCGAGGACTCCGAGGACGGCACCGTCGCGCATGTCGGGCGCGCGGAGTTCGCGGCGCTGCGGCAGGCGATGATCGACGCCCAGCGGTCCGAGCTGCTGGCGCTGCGTGATGAGGGCCAGTTCAGCTCACAGGTGCTGACCGAGGCGCTCGCGCGGCTCGACGCCGAGCAGATCAGCGTCGACCTCTATCACTGACGCCGGGATCGATCTCCGGCTACGCGGTGAGCCCGAGAACTGTCGGGGCGACACTCATGAACAAAAGCAGTGTCGTCATGAGGAGGAACCACAGGAGCCCCTGCCACACCGGCCACCGATTGTTGACCTTCCAGGCCCGGTAGGTCCGGATCCCCGCGGCCACCGCACCGATAAGGGTGATCAGCGGGCACGCGGCGAGCAGCACGGTCCGCGTGGTCCCGTCGGCGGCGCCGCCGGCGATGAGGGCCCCCAACGCGAGTGCCACGGTGACGGAACCGTGGATAAAGGCACGTCGAATCGTTGGATCGGTGGTCACGGACATCGCTCCTCAAGTGGGAATTCAGGTCGACGCTGAAGTGAACGGACGATGAAACTTTCAGCCTGCCGTGGGCAATTCGTCCCTATTCAGCCTACGTCACACTACTTCGTTTGACGGTCGCAGCGGTTGGGGTAACGATGGACACAAGGTGCCCGATAGGTTGCCGATCGCCACTCGAGGAGGATCACTCATGCCCACTGTCGTCGTCGGAGTCGATAGCACCGAAACGTCGCTGCACGCGGCTCGTTGGGCCGCTTCGCTGGCCGCCCGCGAGGAGTCGGAACTACACATCGTCGGTGCGTATGATGCCAGCACTAGCGACTATGCCCCCGGCCTGGTGATCCCGCAGGATGTCGTCGAGGCGATCGCCGGCGAGGCCAAGGACGCCGTGAAGCAGGCGGCCGCCGCCGCGTTGGAGGCGGCACCGGATGTCCGGGTGCGCACCAGCGTCGGCGAGGGTGACGCCGCGCGGACCCTCCTCGAAGTCGGCAAGGACGCGACGGCCATCGTCATCGGCACCCGTCGCCTCGGCAGCGTGCGCGGCTTGGTGCTCGGCTCGGTGGGCGTCACCATCGCGGCGCACTACCACGGCCGGGTCGTCGTCATCGACGGAGAGGGAAAGGCCGGACCGGTCGTGGTCGGCGTTGGCGACACGCCGATCAGCGATCCGGCCGTCAAGGAGGCCTACCGTCAGGCGGACTCGCTGCGGGTACCGCTCGTCGCGGTCCACACGTGGGCGCAACTCGACGCCGACGCGCTACACGGCTTCGGTATTGAGCCCGACGCGGTCGAGCGGATGAGCACCGAGGCCAATGAAGCGGTCGCCGAGCGCCTGGCCGGCTACTCGCAGGACTATCCCGACGTGGAGGTTCAGCGCGTCGTCGTACCCGATGATCCGGCCAAGGCCATCGTCGCCGCCGCCGACGAGCGCGGCGCGTCGCTGATCGTCGCCGGCAGCCGTGGACGCGGTGGCTTCAAAGGTCTCCTGCTCGGTTCGACCAGTCAGAAGATCCTGCAGCATGCGAGCTGCCCGGTCATGATCGTGCGCGAGTGACCCCGTAGGAGCAGCCGCGTGCCTATGGTGGGCTGGTGGAAACCGGCCGGGTACGGAACGTTGTCAGCAAGCCTCGGCTGGACTATGCGGTATTCGGAAGCACCGCTGTCGTCGTCTTTGCCTTCGTCGGATGGGGAATCGTAGCCCCGCATTCGATGCGTGTCGCGACGACGAGCGCGATGACGTGGGTCACCGCCAACATGGGTTGGCTCTACATCGTCGCGGCCAGTGGGTTCGTCGTCTTTGTGCTGGTCGTCGCGTTCACCAAGTATGGCCGCATTCCGTTGGGCCGCGACGGCGAGAAGCCGGAGTACCGGACGATCAGCTGGATTTCGATGATGTTCGCCGCGGGCATGGGAATCGGGCTCATGTTCTTCGGCGCCTACGAGCCCTTGCTGCACTACCTGCAGGAACCCCCGGGTGCCACGGTGAGGACCCCGCCGGGGACGGTGGGGAACCATCTACCGGCGGCGATGGCGACCACGATGTTCCACTGGGGCTTGCACCCGTGGGCGATGTACGCGCTGGTAGGCATGGTGCTCGGCTATTCGACGTATCGGAAGGGCCGCGGCCAGCTGCTGTCTGCCGCCTTCACGCCGCTCCTGGGATCGCGGCGCGCCAACGGCCCGGCCGGGAAGGTCATCGACGGGCTTGCCATCGTCGCGACGCTGTTCGGCACCGTCGCCTCGCTGGGCTTGGGGGCACTGCAGATCGGCTCTGGACTGGAGGCGGTGAACTGGGTGTCGAGTCCGTCGAAGATGATGCTCGTCGCGATCATCGCCGTGCTGACCGCGGCCTTCGTCGCGTCGGCGGTGTCGGGTGTCGCCAAAGGTATCCAGTGGTTGTCGAACATCAACATGGTGCTGGCGCTGATTCTGGCGGTCTTCGTGTTCCTGGTCGGACCGACGGTGTTCATCCTCAACGTCATTCCGACGACGCTGGGCTCCTACTTCGACCAGATCATGGCGATGGCCGCACGATCCTCGGCGACGGTCGACGGGGCCGGCGAACAGTGGCTCGCCGAGCAGACCATCTTCTACTGGGCGTGGTGGGTCTCGTGGACGCCTTTCGTCGGCATGTTTCTGGCGAAGATCAGCCGGGGCCGCACGATTCGCGAATTCGTCGTCGGCGTGATGATCGTGCCGTCGACGGTGTCGCTGGTGTGGTTCGCCATCTTCGGCGGTACCGCGATCCGACAGCAGAACGAGGGCGCGAACTACCGCGTCGGATCGGCCGGCGACGAGGAGGACCTGCTATTCCGCGTCCTCGACCATCTCCCGCTGACGGGGATCGCCTCGGTCTTGGTGATGGTCCTGGTGGCGATCTTCTTCGTCTCCGGCGCCGATTCCGCGTCACTGGTCATGGGCACCTTGTCGCAACGCGGTGCCCACGAGCCGAGCCGCTGGATCACCGTCTTCTGGGGCGTGCTGACCGGTGGGGTGGCGCTCCTGCTGCTTGTCGTCGGCGGCGGCGAAGGAAGTGCCGATGCGCTGACCGGGGTCAAGCAGATGGCGATCCTGGCGGCCCTACCGTTCGTCATCGTGATGATCGCCCTCGGTGTGTCCTTCGTGCGGGACATCCGCCACGATCCGCTCGTCACGACCAGCTCGGCAGCCAAATCTCTTGATGCCAATGCAGTTTCGTGATCGGCACGCCGGTCAGCACCGGCCACAGCCAGGCGAAGTTGAGGATGACCACCGCCAGATAGAGGGCAACCAGACCGACGATGAGGATTTGGCGATCCGAGGGTGAATCGTTCGCGCGCCTGGGGATCGTCGCGCCATAGCGCAGGACGTCACCGAGGCACAAGGCGAGGCCGATAATGAGGAACGGCGCCATGAGGGTCGCGTAGAAGAAGTACATCTGCCGGTCGATGTTGGCGAACCACGGTGCGAATGCCGCGCCATAGGCGACGAGAACCACCCCGTACCGCCAGTCCCGGCGGCCCGCGAACGACCACACTGCCCACGCGAGGACGGGAAGTGCGGCCCACCAGATCGCCGGGGTGCCGATCAGCATCTGCACGCGCGCGCATTCGTCGGCGCCGCAGCGGTCCGGTCCCGTCTCCACCGCATACAGCATCGGGCGCAGCCCCATCGGCCACGTCCACGGTTTCGACTCCCACGGGTGGTGGTTGCCGGCCGCGTTGGTCAGCCCTTCGTGGAACTTGAGGATCCCCGACTGGTAGTACCAGAGGGAACGCCACGCCGCCGGCACCCAGCCCAGGGCGCCGCTGCCCCCGCCGCTGACCTGGTAGCGGTACACCGAGGTCTCCGAGGCGAACCACGGGGCGAAAGAGCCGAGGTAGAGCAGGACCGGCATCACGGCCAGGCTCAGCGACGACGGTAGGAGATCGCGTGCCAACACGCCCACCCACGGCCGCTCGACCCCGTATGCGCGGCGCGCGGCAACGTCGAACGCCAGCGACATCAGGGTGAACGCGACAACGAAGTAGATGCCGGACCACTTCGTGCCACACGCGAGGCCGAGCAGCACACCCGCGGTGAAGCGATACCAGCGGAAGCCCAGCCGCGGGCCGTACGCGCCGGAGAACGGTCCGCGACGATGGTAGGCGTCGTCGAGCCGGCGGCGCATCTGGTCGCGGTCGGCGATCAGCGCGGTGAACGCGGCGACGACGAAGAAGGTCTGGAAGATGTCGAGCATGCCCATGCGGGATTGGACGAAGAGCACCCCGTCGCAGATGGCGAGGATGCCCGCCATCGCGCCGACCAGCGTCGAGCGGGCGAGCCGGCGGGCGGCGCAATAGACCATGACGACGATGGCGATGCCGCACAGGGCCGAGACGATCCGCCAGCCCATCGGGGTGTAGCCGAACACGGCTTGCCCGATCGCAAGCATCCATTTGCCGACCGGCGGGTGCACGATGAGGCCGTAGGCCGGGTTGTCCTCGATCCAGTTCGCGCCGGTGAGCACCTGCCAGCCCTGCGGGACATAGTGCTTCTCGTCGAAGACCGGGGTTCCCTTGTCGGTGGGATGCGTCAGATCCCACAGTCGTGTGAGGCTGGCGAGCACAGCGATGACGATCCCCACCAGGAGTCCGCGCCGCCGGTCCGCGGCGCCGAAAACGGGGTCCGGAATCGTTCTGCCCGGGCTGCGGCCAAGGTCCTCGACGCCGCCCGGCGAGGAAATCGACCTGGGCGTGCCGCTCGGCCGAACGACGAGCCAACTGCTGGTGGCGTTGTCGTCGGCGGTCGTCACCAGGTCGATGGTAGTGGGCGCGACCGAGGTTGCGCCTAGGCTGGTCAACCATGAGTGCCGCGCACGCGAAACCAAGGGGGGATGGCCCCGCTGCCGGCGCCCTGGTGTTGGCCGCCACGCCGATGGGACAGTACGGCGATGCGTCGCCGCGCCTGCGGGCGGCACTGGCCTCGGCCCACATCGTTGCCGCCGAGGACACCCGCCGCACCCGTGCGCTGGCCGCCGGGCTGGGGGTGGTGATCACCGGGAGGATCGTCAGCTACTACGACCAGGTCGAGGCCGTTCGGACCCCCGGGCTGGTCGAAGCCATCGAGAACGGGCACACCGTCCTCGTCGTCACCGATGCGGGAATGCCGTCGGTCAGCGACCCGGGGTTTCGGCTCGTCGCCGCCTGCGCCGACGCCGGCCTGCCGATCACCTGCCTGCCGGGCCCCTCGGCGGTGACGACGGCGCTGGCCGTTTCGGGACTGCCGTGCGAGCGGTTCTGCTTCGACGGTTTCGCTCCACGAAAACCCGGCGCCCGGCGGAAGTGGTTGGCCCAGTTGGTCGCCGAGCCGCGCACCGTCGTCTTTTTCGAATCGCCGCACCGGCTGGCCGACACGCTCGCCGACGCCGTCGACGCGCTCGGCCCGGACCGGCGCGTCGCGGTGTGCCGCGAGTTGACCAAGACCTACGAAGAGGTGCGTCGGGGGCGTCTCGACGACGTCGCCGCATGGGCGGCCGACGGGGTCAGGGGGGAGATCACCGTCGTGCTGGCACCGGGAGCGGCGCAGGTCCCGGAGATCGACGATCTTGTGGGCCGGGTACGGACCCTGGCCGGCGGCGGGATGCGTCTCAAGGACGCGTGCGCCCAGATCGCCGAGGAGACCGGGGCGTCCAAGCGCGAACTCTACGAGGCCGCACACGACGCATGAGTGCCGGCGATCAGGTCGCCGCGATGATGGCGGCCGCCTTGTCCAGGCACTCTTGCCATTCGCGCTCGGGGACCGAGTCGATGGTGATGCCGCCGCCGACGCCCAGGCGCATCGCACCGTCACGATCGACTTCAACGGTCCGGATGGCGACCGACAGGTCGAGCTCGTGCTCGGGCCCGGCGATACCGACCGCCCCGCAGTAGACCCCGCGCGGCCGGGACTCCCACCGGCCGATCAGTTCGGCTGCGCGGATCTTGGGTGTGCCGGTCACCGAGGCGGGCGGGAAGGTCGCGGCCAACAGCGCATCGTTGCCGACGGTGGGATCGAGCTCGGCCCGCACCGTCGACACCAGGTGCCACACACCGGGGGCGCCGACGACCGTCAGCAACTCGGGCACGGTCACCGACCCGACGCGTGCGACCCGGCCGAGGTCGTTGCGGACCAGGTCGACGATCATCACATTTTCGGCGACATCCTTGACCGAGGCGGCCAGCACGCCGGGATCGGCTCTCGCGGGCGCGGTGCCCTTGATCGGCGACGAGGTGACGGCGCCGGTTCGGCGGCGCAGGAAGGATTCGGGGGAGAAACTCGCGACGGTGCCCCAGGGCCCCTGGAGGAAGGCGGCCTTCACCGGCGCAGTGGCCGCGGCGACGGTCCCGAAGAACTCGATCGGCTCTCCCCGCAGGCGCCCGTCGACGCGGGTGCAGATACACGCCTGGTAGATCTCGCCGGCGGCGATCGCCGCCAGCGCGTCCGCCACCGCCCGGCCGTGGTCGGCGCGGCGGTGGGCCGACGGCTCGTGCCAGTGCCCGGTCACCGGCTCGGTCCGCGGCGGGGGAGAGGTCAGCACGTCGGTGATCCAGCCCGGGCACGCCGCGCCCGTCACATCGGCATAGGACCATTGACCGCCGCGCAGGATGAGGATCGCGTCGGCGAGCCCGCCCGCCACACTGGGAAAAGGCGCATGCTCGCTGTGGACCGGGAAGCCCAGGTGCCCCAACCAGAACCGATCGGGATGATCGGGCGGACCCAGACCCGCGACGAGTTCGAGGGAGGGCGCGATAACGGCCTCGGCCCCGAACCAGGAACCGATGAGTGCCGCCGGCGGCGGCAGCCCCTCCTCGCGCGTGTGCCGGTGCAACGACCGCAGCACGTCGAGCGCGCTGGGGCTCATCTCCGATCAGTCCCGCGCGGGCGCCTCGAGGCGCGGGAAGACGGGGGTGGGCCGGGGCAGTTCGGTGCCGGGCGTCAGGCGCCGGTCGACGGCGGTGAAGTCCCGGTCGGCGGCCGGTACCGACAGTTGGTCGAGAATCTGCCTGCTGGACAGCGGCATCACCGGCTGGGTCAGCAGGGCGACGATGCGGACCACCTCGGCACAGACGTAGAGCACCGATGCCGTGCGCGCCAGATCCGTCTTGGCCAGCTTCCACGGCTCGTGGGCGGAGATGTACCGGTTCGCCTCGGCGAGGGCCTGCCACAGCGCTTCGAGGCCGAGGTGGATCGCTTGCGCGTCGAAGTGCGCACGCACCGTTGGTAGGAGTTCGGCGGCCTGCCGCAGCAGGGCGCTATCGGCGTCGGTGTAGTCGCCCGGCGCGGGGACCGCACCGTCGAAGTACTTCGCGATCATCGAGGAGGTGCGCTGGACGAGGTTTCCGAACTCGTTGGCGAGGTCGGCGTTGATCCGCGCGACCATGGACTCTGCGGAGTAGGAGCCGTCCTGGCCGTAGGAAACCTCGCGCAAGAAGAAGTAGCGCACCTGGTCGAGGCCGAACGCGTCGATCAGTTCGACGGGGTCGACCACGTTGCCCACCGACTTGCTCATCTTCTCGCCGTTGTTGAAGAGGAATCCGTGCGCGAAGACCCGCTTGGGGAGTTCGATTCCCGCACTCATCAGAAACGCCGGCCAATAGACGCAGTGAAACCGGATGATGTCCTTGCCGATGACATGCAGATCGGCCGGCCAGTACCGGTCGAACAGCGCCGTGTCGTCGGGGAAGCCCACCCCGGTCAGGTAGTTGGTGAGTGCATCGACCCACACGTACATGACGTGGCCGGCGTTGCCGGGGACCGGCACGCCCCAGTCGAACGTGGTGCGTGAGATGGACAAGTCGGTGAGACCGCCACGCAGGAAGCTGACGATCTCGTTGCGGCGGCTTTCGGGCCCGAGGAAGCCCGGTTCCTCGTCGTAGAGCGCGAGCAGCCGGTCGGTGTAGGCCGACAGGCGGAAGAAGTACGTTTGCTCCTCGGTCCAGGTGAGGACGTGGCCGTTGTCGCCGGCCACGCGCTGACCGTCGTCGCCGACGGTGGTGTCGACCTCGGCGTAGAAGGTCTCGTCACGGACGTCGTACCACCCCGAGTACTTGTCTAGATAGATGTCACCGGCCGCCGCCATCCGATTCCAGATCTCGGTCGACGCCCGCTTGTGATCGTCGTCGGAGGTCCGGATGAAGCGGTCGAAGCTGGAGCCGAGCCGCTCCTGCAGTGCCTGGAACTCGTCCGAGTTGCGCGACGCCAACTCGGCGGTGGCGATTCCCTGGGCCTGTGCGGTCTGCTGCATCTTCTGGCCGTGGACGTCGGTGCCGGTGAGGAACCGCACGTCGAAGCCGTCGAGTCGTTTGAACCGCGCCAAGGCATCGGCGGAGATGTACTCATAGGCGTGCCCGATGTGCGGGGCGCCATTGGGGTAGGCGATCGCCGTCGTCAGGTAGAACGGGCGGTACTCGCCATAGGAGGAGTGGCTGGCCATAGTGCCAGTCAGGTTACTCGGGACGGCTATACGGCTCACACCCCGGCGGCGCGAGGGGTGGAACCAGTGCGGGCCGTTCCGGAATCGGCATGGTCACCGGCGTCCCGTCCAGCTCGAACTCCGCGCCGTGATGCGCCAGTGTGATCGAGGAGCCCGACAGCAAGCGATACGTCGCGGTTTCACGGTCGATTGCGACGACGATCGACGAGTCACGGACAATCATGCGAAACGACATGTAGGTCAACCGTTTTGGCAGGCGCGGGGCGAAGGTGATGTTGCCGCCGAAGTCGCGCATCCCGCCGAATCCGGCAACGCAGTCCATCCAGGCGCCGGCCAGCGCCGCGATGTGCAAGCCGGACTCGACGTTGGCGTGCAGGTCGTGCAAATCGGTGAACACCGACTCGCACATCAGGTCGTAGGCGAGGTCGAGGTAGCCGACCTCGGCGGCGACGACCGCCTCGCAACACGCGGACAGTGAGGAGTCGCGCACTGTCAGCGGGTAGTAGTAGTCGAAGTTTCGCTTCTTGGCGTTGTCGTCGAAGGCGTCGCCGCGGGTGTACATGGCGAAGACCAGATCGGCCTGCTTGACGATCTGCTTGCGGTACAGGTCGTAGTACGGGTAGTTCAACAGCAGCGGGTAGCGGTCCTTGGACGCCTCGAAGTCCCATTGGCCGAGCAGGGTGAATGACTCACACTGCTGGTGGATGTCGAGTTGCTTGTCGTAGGGGATGCACATCGCGTCGGCGCATGCCTCCCAGCGCGCCGTCTCCTCGTCGGTGACGGCCAGCCGTCGGGCCACCTCCGGTTGCCGTCGGACGGCCGCGACGGCGTCGCGCAGGTTCTGCTGCACCGCGAGGTTGGTGAAGACGTTGTTGTTGACGATTGCGGTGTACTCGTCGGGCCCGGTGACACCGTCGATCCGGAACTCGCCGTTCATGTCGAAGTGACCGATGCCGGAGAACAGGCGCGCGGTTTCGACGAGTAGTTCGACGCCGCATTCGACGTCGAACTGTTCATCGTTCGTCGCGTTCAGGTATCGGGCGACGGCGTTGGCGATGTCGGCGCTGACGTGCACCCCGGCGGTCCCGGCCGGCCAATACCCCGAGCACTCGTCGCCGTTGATGGACCGCCACGGGAACATCGCGCCCTTCTGGGCCAGCTCGGCGGCGCGCGCCTTCGCCTTGTCCATCGTCGCGTGCCGCCACCGCAGTTCCTGGCTGGCGGCGACCGGAAGGGTGTATGTGAGCATGGGCAGCACGAAGCTCTCGGTGTCCCAGAACGCGTGCCCGTCGTAGCCGGGCCCGGTTAGCCCTTTGGCCGGGATGGCACGAGATTCACCGCGCGCGCCGGCTTGTAAGACGTGGAACAGCGCGAAGCGCACCGCCTGCTGCAATTCGGGGTCGCCGTCGAGTTCGATGTCGGCGTCGTGCCAGAAGTCGTCGAGGTAGGCGGTCTGCTCGGCGACGAGCTTGTCCCAGCCGGTGTCGACGGCCAGTGCGAGTGCCGCTTCGACCTGCGCGCCGAGTGCCGGCACCGAGCGCCGGGCCGACCAGCCGTAGCCGATGTACTTGGTCAGGGTGAGCTTCTGCCCTCGCGGCACGGTCGCCGAGACGGTCAGCCGCGCCAGGTCGCCGTCGGCGCGGATCGATGTTTCCGCGTCCGACGGCAGATCCAGGATGTGGTCCATGCCCGCAGCCATGTATAGCTCGGAGTTGCGCGTGTGGTGGGCGAGCACGGCGGAGTAGCCGCGGCTGTCGGCCATGTCCGACACCAGGGGCGAATCGAGGGCGGCCGCGAGGCGCGGGTCGTTGCCCGGCACGGGGATGGGCTCGTTCGCGAGGAGGTCGGACTGCAGGACCAGGGTCATGTCCTCGCTGAGCGGTTCCACCTCGTAGTGGATGGCGGCGATTGCCCGCTTGGTGAACGACACCAACCGCTCCGAGCGGATGCGCACCGTCCGGCCGGTCGGCGATGTCCAGACGGTTTCGCGCTGAAGCGTGCCGGTGCGGAAGTCCAGGGTCCGGGTGTGCGACTCGGTGGTGCCGTAGCGCAGATCCATCGGCTCGTCTTCAACGAGCAGCCGGATGATCTTGCCGTTGGTCACGTTGACAACCGTTTGCCCCGATTCGGGGTAGCCGTAGCCGGATTCGGCGTACGGCAGGCCGCGCAACTCGTAGAACCCATTGAGATAGGAGCCGGGCAACACGGTCGGCTCGCCTTCTTCGAACGTGCCGCGCAGGCCGATGTGGCCGTTGGAGAGTGCGAACAGGGATTCGGTGCGTGCCAGCATGTCGACGCGCAGCCCGCTCCATTGGAGTCGCCACGGGTGGACCTCGAAGCCCATCTCGCGAAGGGGGCCGTGCGGATCGGGATGGGAGTGGGTCATTGCGGTGCTCCTTCCGGCTGCCCGCCGATGCGCAGCCGGTCCAGGCTGGTGACGACGTCGGTCGCACCCGCGCCGGCGAGATCCTTGGCGTGCGGGCTCGGCTGGGTTTCGCTCGTGGTGCGGTCGACGCCGATCACGGCGGCGAAGTCGCCCGCAGATCCGGCCGCCACCCCGGATACCGCGTCCTCGAAGACGGCGGCACCCGCGGGGCCAACGCCCATCAGCTCTGCGCCGAGCAGAAAGGAGTCGGGTGCGGGTTTGCCCGCGAGGTGGCGCTCGACGATGTCGTTGCCGTCGACCCGAACCGCGACGAACTCGGTCAGACCGGCGGCCTCGAGGACGGGTCCACCGTTGCGCGACGAGGTCACCACGGCGATGCCCAGGCCGGCGTCGCGGGCGGCGTGCAGGTAGGCGACGGCGTCGGGGTAGGGGGTCACGCCGTCGCGATCGAGGATTGCCAGAAAGCGGCGGTTCTTCGCCTGCCCCAGTTTTGCGACGGTATCGGGGTCGACGGTGATCCGGCGGGCGGCGAGGAAGGCGTTGATACCGTCTTCGCGGGGCCGCCCGTCGACATGCGCGCGGTAGTCGGACTCGGTGAACGGCGCCGGGGTGTGGCCGTCGTCGTCGACGATGTCGGGCAGGAGGTTGTTGAACGCCTCGGTCCACGCGGTCAGGTGGACCGAGGCGGTGTCTGTCAACACACCGTCGAGGTCGAAGAGTGCAACGGTGACGGATTCGGGCAGCCCCAGCATTGGGAACACGCTACGCGAATCTTGCATGCGCTGCGCGGCGACAACCACGTTCGGTGCATGTCAGGAAATGGTGATTTGACATGCACCGGGCATGCTCAGCGGTCGGTGTAACACACCCACTCCCGCCCGTGTCCGCTATCGATGGGCATCCACCCGCCGACTCGGCCGTTGCTCGTGCAGGAATCACCTTTTGCGTGCGCGCTGGGGTTGAAGGTGGGCAGGCCGTCGTCGGTGTCGCAGACCCAGCGGTGGTTCGACTTCGAATGGTCCACCACCCACACGCCGCGGCGCCCGGCAGCGGTGCACCGGTCGCCTTGTTTGTGCAGCTTCGGATTGAATGCGCCGAACCCGTGGTGCGATGGCGGATTTACGTCGGCAACCGCTCCGCCACTGCCATTCACGACGCCGCCGATCACGAGGCCGCCGAACGCTGTGATCGTTGCAATGGCAACGGCGAGCCTGGAATTGCGTACAAGTCTCACGATAAGGTCCTTTAGTTTCAGGCAACTCGGGGAGTGTGGAGACTAGCTGCCGAACCCCGGAGCTCCGGGAACGGTGACGACGACACGGTTGGAGACCACCGAAGACGAGTAGAATCCGGTGTAGCACCGGATGGCGACCGTATATGTGCCGTTCGCCACTGGTTCACTTTTGATGTAGATGCGGCCGGGGTTGGCGCTATCGCGATTTCCAGATCCGATGACTCGGCCGCGGCCAACGTCTACCAGGGCGCAGCCGTTGTTGTCTGGATCGCCCCATTCGGGAGCGCCGAACGAGCTGGCTGCGATGGTGTTGCCGTCTGCGACCGCGTTGATGGTGAAGGTTTCGGCCTGAGCCTGGGAGGCACCGCCCACGATGCCCGGAATTAGCCCGGCGGCGGCGAGAGTGATCAGTGCGCGGCGTCGAGAATATGCATCTTTATTCATTGTGGTTCTGCAGTCCTTTCGCGGGGCGACATACAAAGGCGCCCCCCACCGAGGTGGGGGGCGCTCTAGCTTAGGAATCGGTAGCGATCCAGAACGGACCTAACCAGAATCCGGCCTTCGGTGCGGGCTTCTTCGGGCTTGGCGTCTGTCCGGGACCTTGAAACTGATTCTGGCCGGGCTCGGGTGGCCCACTGTTGGGGCCCTGCATCTGATTCTGACCGGGTTCCGGTGGGCCGTCGTCCGCAGCGGCGATGGATGCTCCGGCTACGGAACCGGTGAAAAGCGCACCGATGACGACTGTGGCGCCGAATATCCGGCGATGACTCGAGGCTAATCTCTTCATTCTCAACTGGCCTTTCGTTGCGAGTTCTAGGAGTCGAGGGTAGGACTGCGACCGACTGTCGGACAGACTTATCGTACGACTGACAGATACCATAATCGTACGACTGACAGATACCAAAATCGTACGAATACCGATGGTCAACCGATCGAACTTCTTGGACTGGGTGGACGCAGAGCTACCCTCAACCTCGTGGCTCCACGGATGACAGCCTCGGCCAGGCGGCGGCAGTTGCTCGAAGCGGCGGTCGAGTTGGCCGAGCGGTTAGGGTTCTCGTCGTTCACGATGAGGGATGTCGCGGTGGCCGCCGGTGTCTCCTTGGGCACGCTGCAGTACTTCTATCCGAGCAAGGACGAACTGGTTCGTGCAGTGGCTCTGGAATTGGCTGATCAGGTGGTTCAAGTCGCTGGACAGTTACCGCCCGGTGCAACAGACATGCGTGGAGTTGCGGGCCTGGACAACCTGTTGACCCAGGCCGTGGAGTCCTGGTGGGGGATCATCTCTTCGACGCCGACACGGCGGTTGGTGACCTACGAGATCGCCACCAACGGCATCCGTGGCGGTGGTCCCATACTCGACACCGCTCTGCTCCAGTACCGATTGAATACTGCCTACATCACGGCGATGCTGGTTACGTGCGCCGAGGTCGCGAGGGTGAACTGGGCGATCGATGTTGATGAGCTGGGGCTATTTGCGATGAACTTCATGGACGGCTACGTGTTGCGCTGGCTTCTGGAGCCGGAGGCATCGCCGGCGTCGGCGCAACGGCGCACACTCGTCAAAGCGATAGTGGCGTTTGCGGTCGAGGGCGACGCCACGTAGGCCCGTGCGACTCAACCGGGCGCGGCGCCTGTCCGGCGGCCCTGTCGGCTCGATCTGCTCGTGATCCTTTCCACGGGTAATCCGACGGAGTCTCGACGACGATCGTTCAGGCGTAGTTGGGGCGACCGACCACGTCGTAGGTGAGGGCGACGATGCCGGTGCCGAACACGCGGGAGTCGATCAGGTCGAGCGCGAAATCCAGGCCCTGTGCGGGGAACAGTCGTTCGCCCTCGCCGACGATGACCGGAAACTGCACCAGGTTCAGCTGGTCCACCAGCTCGTTCTCGAGCAGCCACCGGGCGAGCGCCGTGCTGCCCACCACGAGCAGCTCGCCGCCGTGCCGCGCCTTGAGTTCGCGCACGCGGGCCGCGACATCGCCGGTGATGACCGTCGTCTGCTCCCATGTCGGCTCGGTCACGGTGGTGGAGACAAGGTACTTCGGTTTCGAGCTGATCGCCTCGCCGAAGCTGTGGTCGTCGCGGCGGGCGCCCCAGTAGGACTCGAACAGGCCGTAGGTCCGCCGGCCGAGCAGGAAGGCGTCGGGACGCCGCCAGGTGTCAAGGATGTATTGCACGACGTCGCCGTCGTTGTGCGGCAGCGCCCATCCGCCGCGGGTGAATCCCGGGTCCGTCGCCTCGTTGTTGCCGCCGTTCGCCTGGGCGACGCCGTCGAGGGTGACCTGCAGGCTGACCGTGAGGTTCATGTGCGGTGAGGCTCCGGCCCGCCATCGGTGACCAAGTTCGAGCCGTCCAGCAGCTCGCGCGACTTCTTCACCACTCCGGTCCAGGTCATCCCGTGTCCCATGCGGCTTCCCTTCATCCGGCCAGTGCGCGCTGGACGCCGCCGCGACCGAACTCCTCGTCCGGCGGCACAGGGGCACCTCCAATCTATGAGACGGTGAACCGGTGAGCAAGAAGACTGACCGCCGCGAACCTCCGCCCGATCCGCAGCAGCTGCCCGGACTGGTGGACGCGCACACGCACCTCGCCGCATGCGGCGGCCGCTCGGCGGAGACCGTGGCCGCCATCCTCGACCACGCCGCCGCGGTGGGGGTCGAACAGGTGGTCACGGTGGCCGACGACATGGTCGACGCCCGGTGGGCGATCGCGGCCGCCGAGTGGGACGACCGGTGTTACGCGGCGGTGGCGCTGCACCCGATGCATGCCGGCGACCTCACCGCGCAGACGCAGGCCGAACTCGAGGAGATGGCGCGTCATGAGCGCGTCGTCGCCGTGGGGGAGACTGGCTTGGACTACTACTGGCCGTCGCGCTCGCCCGACTGTGCCTCGCCGCAGGTACAGGCCGAGGCGTTCTCCTGGCATATCGATCTCGCGAAACGGGTCGGCAAGCCCCTGATGATCCACAATCGCGAGGCCGACCGTGCGCTGCTGGACATCCTGGCTGCCGAGGGCTCGCCGGAGACGGTGATCATGCACTGTTTCTCCGGTGACGCGGCGATAGCGCGCGAGTGTGTCGAGCGGGGGTATGTGCTGAGCTTCTCGGGCACCGTGACCTTTGGCAATGCGCAGACGTTGCAGGAGGCTGCGCTCCTCGTGCCCGACGGGCAGATCCTCGTCGAGACCGACGCGCCGTTCCTCACCCCGCATCCCTATCGGGGGCGCCGCAATCAGTCGTATTGTCTGCCGTACACCGCACGGTTTCTGGCCGAGTTGCGCGGCGTGTCCGACGGTGAGATGGCTGCGATATTGGGCGGCAATGCCCGCCGAGTGTATGGAATCAGCTCGTAGAAGTCGCTGTTCAGCACCTAGTTGTCCACTTTCGGGTGGCCGGAAAGTCGCTAGTTCGATATCATTTCGTGACATGTCCGTCGTGAACGGGCCGCCCGTCGGCGTGTCGATGGGTGAGGGAGACACGGAACGACGAAGCAGGACTTGAATCGATGACGCACAACGTGACCCGCCATAAGGCGGCGCCAGCAGCCCCGCGCGCCCTGACCAGGGTGAACAGGTCGACGTCTCTGCGGCCGCGTATCGCGGTCGGCGCCGTCTTGGCCACGCTTGCCGCGGGCGGCGTCGTCGGCCTCGCGTCGCACAAAACGGTCACGCTCGACGTCGACGGCCAGTCCCGCACGGTGTCGACGATGGCGCTGTCGGTCGACTCGGTGCTCCGCGCACAGGGCTATACACCGGTGCCGGCCGATGTCGTCGTCCCCGCGGCCGCGGCCAAGCTCCGCGACGGTCAGACCGTCACCTTCAAACGGCACAAGCAGGTCACCCTCGACCTGGACGGGCAAAAACGCGCGGTGACGACCACCGCTTCGACCGTCGACGAACTGCTGGGTGAGCAGAAGCTCACGAACTGGGCGGCGGCCACCGACCTCACCACCCTGCCGCTGGCCGGCGCGGTGATCGCGGTCAGCAAGCCGGTTCCGGTGACCGTGACCGACGGCACGGTGACCTGGCGTCCGGTGATCGGTGCCCTGACCGTCGGCGACCTGCTCGCCCGCACCGGGAAACCGTTGGCGCCCACCGACAAGGTGGTGCCGGCCGCGAACACCCCGGTAACCAAGGACATGGCCGTGACGGTCACGCGAATCCGCACGGTGGCGTCGACCCGAGTGGAGAACGTGGCGCCGCCGCAGATCGCCAAAGCGGATGCGAACCTCATCCGGGACCGCAAGGTCGTCGAGAATCCGGGCAAGCCCGGCCAGGCGCGGGTGACCTACACGGTGACCGTCGTCAACGGCAAAGAGGTCAAGCGCACCAAGCTGGACTCGCAGACGCTGGTTCAGCCGGTAGCGGCGACCGTACGGGTGGGGACCAAGCCGGGCGCGCCCTACGTTCCGCACGGCTCGGTGTGGGATGCGCTGGCGCAATGTGAGGCCACCGGTAACTGGGCGATCAACACCGGGAACGGTTTCTACGGCGGCGTCCAGTTCGACGCCGGCACCTGGCTGCGGTGGGGTGGGGGCAAGTATGCGCCGCGCGCCGACCTCGCCACCCGCGAGGAGCAGATCGACATCGCCAAGAAGACCCTGGCCGCGCAAGGATGGGGCGCGTGGCCGGCGTGCACGTCGAAACTGGGCCTGCGCTGACCACGACGCCGTCGCCGCGTCTGCTGGGCCCGGCCCAGATTCGCGGGCTCGCCGCCGAATTGGGGGTGCGGCCGACCAAGACACTCGGCCAGAACTTCGTCCACGACGCCAATACGGTGCGTCGCATCGTTGCCTCGGCGGGGGTCGGGACCGCCGATCGGGTCCTGGAAGTCGGGCCTGGGCTGGGCTCGTTGACGCTGGCGCTGCTCGGTGCCGCGGGATCGGTCGAGGCCGTCGAGATCGACCCGGTATTAGCCGCCCGGCTACCGGCGACGGTTGCCGAATACGCTCCGGCACAACAGAATTCATTCGAAGTTATTACTGCTGACGCGCTGCGGATCTCCGCGTCGGACTTGACGGGCGAGCCGACGGCGTTGGTCGCCAACCTGCCCTACAACGTCGCCGTCCCCGTCCTGCTGCACTTGATGTCGGAGGTCGATTCACTCCAGGTCGCGCTGGTCATGGTGCAGGCCGAGGTCGCCGACCGGTTGGCCGCCGAACCGGGCAGCCGCGTGTACGGCATACCGAGCGTCAAGGCCCGGTACTTCGGCCGGGTGTCGCGGGCCGGCTCGGTGGGTCGCAACGTCTTCTGGCCGGAGCCGAAGGTCGAGTCCGGTCTCGTGCGCATCGATCGGACCGATGACTACCCGCGCGACGCGGAGACGCGCAAGCAGGTGTTCACCGTGATTGATGCGGCTTTCGCCCAACGGCGCAAGACGTTGCGCGCCGCACTGGCCGGGTGGGCCGGTTCGCCGCCGCAGGCCGAGGCCCGTCTGCGGGCGGCCGGTATCGATCCGTCTGTGCGCGGGGAGCGCCTCGGCGTCGCCGACTATGTCGCGCTCGCGAGGACTGCACTACCCTGAGGTTTCGTGTCCCTCAAACCCCGCGCGCGATCCGCTGCGATCACGGTGCGTGCCGCGGCCAAGGTCAACCTGCACCTTCGTGTCGGTGCAGTTCGAGCCGACGGCTATCACGAGCTGACTACGGTGTTCCAGGCGGTTTCACTCTTCGACGACGTCACCGTACGAGCAGCCGACGTGCTGTCGGTGCAGACGTCGGGCGAAGGGGCGGCCGAGGTGCCCGACGATCCCGCGCTCAACCTTGCCGGGCGCGCGGCGGTCCGCGTCGACCCGGATGCCAGAGTGGCCATTGAGATCGGCAAGTCGATCCCCGTCGCGGGCGGAATGGCCGGCGGCAGCGCCGACGCGGCCGCCTCGTTGCTCGCCTGCACCCGGCTGCTGGGCGTCGGCTGGAGTCGCGCCGAACTGATTGCCGCGGCCGCCGACCTCGGCTCCGATGTGCCGTTCGGGCTACACGGCGGCACCGCGCTGGGCGTCGGACGTGGGGAACGGCTCTCGCCGGTGTTGTCGCGCGGCCAGTACCACTGGGTGCTCGCGATCGCCAAGACCGGCCTGGCCACCCCCGCGGTGTTTGCCGAACTCGATCGGCTGCGGGCCAAAGAAGCCGCCGCCGAGCCGGTGACGCACCGGCCCGACGACCTGCTGCGGGCCTTGGCCGCGGGCGAGGTGGAGCAGGTCGCAGCGCTGCTGCACAATGATCTGCAACCTGCGGCGTTGTCGCTGCAGCCAACGCTGCGCCGGACGCTGAGCGCGGGGGTCGATGCCGGTGCGCTGGCCGGGATCGTCTCCGGTTCGGGGCCGACGTGCGCGTTCCTGTGCGCGGACGAGGAGGCGGCGGTGCGGGTCGCCGCCGAACTGGCCGGTCGCGGCGTGGCCAAGTCCGTGCGCACCGCGCACGGCCCAGTGCCGGGGTGCCGGATTGTTTGAGTGGGTAGTCGGGCGGTCGATAGGGTGTCTCACATGCGGATCGTGACGGTGTTCCTCGGTGCGGTTCTCGCGGTGACCAGCGTGTGTGCGACTCCGCCGGCGTCGGCGGACCCGGTCACCGGAACCGTGGTGGCACAATCGGCGGTACCCACGGTCAACCTGCCGTCCGAAGCCGCGCGCGGAGTGGCCGTTCGATACACGACGCGCGACCAGAACGGTCGGCCGGCGCTGAGTACCGGTGCCGTCTACTACCCCCGGCGCGCGGTGCCCGCCGACGGCTGGCAGGTGGTGTCGTGGGCCCACGGCACCAGCGGCATCTCGGCCAGGTGTGCGCCCAGCGTGCAATCGGGGCAACTCCTCGACCGCGACCAGCCCACCATCTCCGGGGCCCTGCGGCGCGGCTACGTGGTCACCGCCACCGACTACATCGGCCTCGGTGGCGGCGGCGTCGCCGAGTACCTCGGCGGCCGGTCGTCGGCCTTCAACGTGATCGACATGGTGCGGGCGGCGCGCAGTATTGACCCGGTGATCGGCAAGCGATGGGTGTCGCTGGGGCATTCGCAGGGCGGTCACGCCGCGCTGTGGGCGTCGCGGGTCGCACCCCGCTACGCGCCGGAGCTGACGATGCTGGGCACCGTGGCGATCGCACCGGCCAGTCAGATCACCACGATCGTGCCGCTCTTCCAGCAGCCCGGCACCCCGAGTCTCGGCTACTTCAACTCGATGTCCGGTTTTGGTCTGTATGTGATGAGCGGGCTCAACCACGCGCGGCCCGACGTGCATGCCCTGGACTACCTGACACCCGTCGGCCGGGAGTGGGTCGCCAAGTCGCGCAATCTGTGCGTCCACGATCTCGTCGTCGCGCTCCGCACCGTCGCGCCCGGAACGCTGTATGCGCGGTCGACGAGCAGTTCCCCGGCGTTCATGGCCGCACTCCGGGACTACGCCGGTATTCCGGCTACCGGCTTCGTTCGCCCGGTACGTCTGGAACAGGGCTTGACCGACGACGTCGTCAGCCCGATCGGCACCCTGGCATTGCAGGATCAGCTGCGCGCCGCCGGCGTCGCGGTGGCGATGGGCGTGTACCCGGGCGACCACATGGCGGTGACCCGCCAGTCGATGGCGGACACCATGGGCACGGTCGCGAGGTACTTTCGGTGACCGCCCCGGCCAACCCGGTACTGATCAACGCCGAGAAGATCAGCAAGAGTTTCGGCATCAAACCCCTGCTCGAGTCGGTGAGCGTCGGGGTGCACGCCGGTCAGCGGATCGGCGTCGTCGGCCTCAACGGCGGCGGGAAGACTACCCTGCTCGAGATCCTGGCCGGCATCGCCGAGCCCGACGGCGGCCGGCTGTCGCGGGCGAGTGAGGCGCGTGTCGCCACCGTCACGCAGGGTTCAGAGCTGCCAGCGGACACCACGGTCGCCGACATCGTCGTCGGATCACTCGGTCTCGCCGAACATGAATGGGCGGGGGATCCGCGGATCCGTGACGTGCTTTCGGGCATCGGCGTGGCCGAACTGCTCACCCGGCGCACTGACGAGCTGTCGGGTGGGCAGCGGCGCCGCGCGGCACTGGCAGCAGCGCTGGTGGCCGACGCCAACGTCCTCATCCTCGACGAGCCCACCAACCACCTCGATATCGAGGGTGTCGAATGGTTGGCCGACCACCTCGTTGCGCGCGGCGACGCCGTTGTCGTCGTGACCCACGACCGTTGGTTCCTCGACACCGTCGCCCAGCGCACCTGGGAGGTGCACGGCGGCGGGGTCGACGAGTACGACGGCGGATACAACGACTGGGTGTTCGCGCGGGCGCAGCGCTCACGACTGGCCGATGCCGCCGAGGAGCGGCGGCGCAATCTTGCGCGCAAAGAATTGGCCTGGCTACGGCGGGGTCCGCCGGCGCGGACGTCGAAGCCGAAGTATCGCATCGAGGCGGCCGAGAAGCTGATCGCCGACGTGCCCCCACCGCGTGACAGCGTCACCTTGTCGGCGTTCGCCAAACGGCGGCTGGGCCGCATCGTCATTGAGCTGGAAGACGCACACCTGACGACCCCGGTGGCCCAGGACGGCACCTCCCGTGTTCTGCTCGACGACCTGACCTGGCGACTGACCCCGGGCGAGCGGGTCGGCCTGGTCGGCGTCAACGGCTCCGGAAAGACGACGTTGCTGCGCGCACTGGCCGGTGAAGTGCCGGTTGCGCCCGGCCGGCGGATCGAAGGCAAGACGGTGTCGATCGGCTGGCTGCGCCAAGAACTCGACGACCTTGACCCCGACCAGCGGGTCCTCGACGCAGTGGAGGCCGTCGCCACCCGAATGATGGTGGGAGACAAGGAGATGTCGGCCAGTCAGCTTGCCGAGCGGCTGGGTTTCTCTCCCGCCCGTCAGCGCACCCCGGTCGGCGACCTTTCCGGCGGAGAGCGTCGCCGCCTCCAATTGACGCGAGTTCTGATGGCCGAGCCGAATGTGCTGCTACTCGACGAACCGACCAACGACCTCGACATCGACACGTTGCAGCAGGTGGAGGATCTGCTCGATGGGTGGGCGGGCACGCTGGTCGTCATCAGCCACGACCGCTATCTGGTCGAACGCATTTGTGATTCGACCTGGGCGTTGTTCGGCGACGGGAGGCTGACCAACCTGCCGCGCGGTATCGAGCAGTATCTCGAGCGGCGAAAAGAGCTGGCGCGCACCGAGGCTCGTGAAGCCAAGGCGCTTGCCGCCGATGTGGGGCCGACCTTGTCAACGTCGGCGAAGTCGTCGGCGGCCGAACACCGCGAGGCCCGCAAGGCGATGGGCCGTCTCGAACGCCAGATCGACAAGCTGGTCGGGCGTGAGGCGGCGCTGCATGCCGATCTGGCTGCCGCTGCCACCGATCCGGGCCGGCTCGTCGAACTCGGCGGCGAGCTCAAGCGGGTCGTTGCGGAGAAGGAAATGGCGGAGTCGGACTGGCTCACGGCCGCCGAATTGGCCCAGTAGCCCCGTGGGCTAAACCTCTTCGGTGGGCACCCAGTCGAACGTGGCGGGGTCGGGCCCGATCCGGCGATCCTCGTTGAGGGCGTCAATCGCGGCGACGTCGGCCGGGTCGAGGGTCAGGGTCAGCGCGTCGAAATTCTCGCGGATGCGGGCGACGCTCGATGCCTTGGGGAAGACGATGTCGTTGCGCTGCAGATGCCAGGCGAGGACGACCGCCGATATCGGTCGGCCGAGGCGCTCGGCGATCGCTTTGAGGGTGGCGTCGCCGAACACCTGCCCCTGGGCCAGCGGTGACCATGCTTCCGTCGCGACGCCCAACTCGGCGTTCACCGATCGCAGGGTGTGCTGCGCGAAGTAGGGGTGCACTTCGATCTGGTTGACCACCGGTACCACCGATCCGGTGGCGACGACGCGGTGCAGGTGTTCCGGTGCGAAGTTGGAGACGCCGATGGACCGGGCCTTTCCGGACCCCCGGATCTCCTCCATCGCGTGCCAGGTGTCGACATAATCGATCCCGATGGTCGGCAGCGGCCAGTGAATGAGAAACAGGTCGACGTAGTCGAGGCCCAACCGGTTCAGCGAGTCGTCGATCGAGGCGATGGCCCGACCGGGATCGTGATTGTTGTTGTTGAGCTTGGTGGTCACATAGAGCCCGTCCCGGGCCAGCCCGCTGTCGGCAATGCCCTGGCCGACCCCGGACTCGTTGCCGTACATCTGTGCGGTGTCGATGTGGCGATACCCGGCGTCGAGGGCAGCGGCGACGAGGCCACGGGCCTGTGCGTCGGGGATCTGCCAGGTCCCGAAGCCGAAACGCGGAATCGAGGTTCCGTCGTTGAGGGTGTGGTCGGGGTGGCGGCGGGGGTCCATGCCCCCACATTAGCGCCGGGGCAACTGCCCGTCGCGCGTACGGATTCGGCTCGCGCGTTGACAGTTGTCCGCGCGCGAGCAGAATCACTGCGCGGCACGCGTTCGCCGCCGAGGCCGCAAGGAACCGATACTCGCCCGCCTGCGTCTAAGACGTATGAACAGACTTCCTCGGGACCGCTACGGCCTCATCCGGCGACGGGATGCCATCGCTGTCGACGTCTCCGACGACGCACTTCGGTCGGCGGTCCGTGCGGGCGGCCTCATCAGGCTGGCGCCAGGAGTCTTCGCCGAACCCAGTGACCGGTTCGATGGTCCCGGCGGCGCCGACCAACTGGTTCGGTTGAGATCCATCGCGGTCGCCACGACCGAGCGCAGTAGCGGCTACCCGCTGAGCCATGCGTCGGCGGCGGCCGTACACGGCTTGGCATTGCTGCGCCCCGACTGCGGGCGCGTCCATCTGACCAGTGGGCGTGGCAGCGGAGGCACTACCAGTCGTGACCGGCATCTACACACCGCGCCGCTGGGCTGCGACGACCTCACCGTTGTCGACGGTGTTCGGGTGACCTCCCTCGCGCGCACCGCGGTCGATGTCGCCACGACGGGCGACCTTGCCCAAGGCCTCGTCGCATTCGACGGGGCGCTTCGGTCCGGCGTAAGTAAGGATCAGCTGGCGATCGCTTTGGCCGGGCGTCGCTACGGGGGCCGGCAGGCGAGACGGGCGTTGCTGTTCGCGCACAAGGATTCTGAGAGTGTCGGCGAATCGTGGAGTCGAGCGCAGATGATCGATGCCGGGATGCCGGGCCCCGAGCTGCAGCGGGTGTTGCGCTGCCCGGGCGGGACCTATCGTTGTGACTTCTGCTGGGGTGAGAGGCTGATCGGCGAGTTCGACGGTGCGGTCAAGTACGGCCAACTGCGCAAGCTCGGCGATTCCGCCACCGACACCGTGCTCCGCGAGAAGCGGCGCGAGGACGAGCTTCGCAGACTCGGGTTCATGGTCGTTCGATGGGCATGGCGGGACCTCGAACGAGGCGGGTTGCCCGGCATCCTGTTCCCGTGGCTGAGGCGCCTCGAACTCATTCCCACGTAAGGCGGCGCGGACTCATTCTGGTCGTGCGGGCCCAGCTGTGCATGCGTGACCAGAATGAGCACGCGGGAGCGCGGAGCCGTATTTCGGTGCACACATGTACACTGGATGCATGACGACTGCCGACCGACGTGCCGAGGTGCGCGCGCTATCCGAACTCGGCCTCACCGAGCTCGGCAACGCGACGCGGGGGATTCACCAGACCCACCGGGCCATCTCCGATCGAGTCTTCGGGGCCGTTCGCCACGGTGTGGGCCCGGCAGTGGCACCGATCAAGACGGTGCACGACGCCATCACCGATGGCGTGTATCTGATCGTCGGACAGACGATGACGACCGCCGGGCGTGTCGGCGGCGTGGCGGCTGACCTGCCGCTCAAGCAGGCACCCTCCACGACCAGGGTGGGGGCGACCATCATCGCCGCGATCAACGGCGTCATCGGCGACGAACTCGATTCCCGTCAATCGCCGCTCGCCGAGCCGATGTCGATCCGCGTCGACGGTGCACCGGTGCCCTTGACCGCGCCGGCGCTGGCCGTCGCGTTCCCGGCGGCCCGTCGGCGGCTCGTCGTCGCCCTGCACGGACTTGTCGAAACCGAGTACTCATGGGCGGCCGGTGAGTCCGAACCGTACGCCGACCGGCTGACCCGGGCCGGGATCACCACCGTGTTCGTCCGCTACAACACCGGCCGCCGGATCTCCACGAACGGTCGCGACCTGGCTGAACTGCTCGACGACCTGGTGCGCCGCTGGCCGGTGCCGGTCGAATCGATCGGCCTTCTCGGCCACTCGATGGGTGGGCTCGTAGCCCGCAGTGCCGCCCACTACGGCCGCGAAGCCGGGCATGGCTGGGTAGCGCGGGTGGACACCAACGTCTCGTTGGGCACTCCACACCTCGGTGCGCCGCTCGAAAACCTCGCGCACCTGGGCAGTGCCCGGCTGATGGCACTGCCGGAGACGAAGGCCTTGGGTCGCCTGCTGCGCCGCCGCAGCGGCGGCATTCGCGACCTGCGGGCCGGATCGATCGTCGACGAGGACTGGACCGGACGTGATCCCGACGACGTGGCGCGGGCCATGGCCGCAGAAGTGCCGTTGATGCCCGGTGCCGAGCACTACTTCGTGTCGGGTTCGATCACCCATAATCCGCGCAACCCCCTCTCGCGGATCATCGGTGACGGACTCGTGTTGCACCACAGTGCGAGCGGGCACAACTCGACCCGCCGGATTGGTTTCGATCCGAGCAACGGTCTCCACGTGGGCAAATCGAATCACCTCGCGCTGCTTAACGATCCCCGGGTCGCCGAGAAGCTGATGACCTGGTTCGCGCCCCGCATCTGACCAGCCTCACGGCCAACTCCGCCGCCGCGCTGGGTAGGGTGACCGCATGTCTGCCATCGCAACCTCCGTCGCCAACGGTGTCGGCAATATCATTTTGAATCGCCCCAAGGCACTCAACGCCCTCGACCAGGGAATGATCGGCGAAATGTTCCCCGTCCTGACGGACTGGGCCGATGACCCGGCGGTGGAGACGGTCCTGGTCACCTCCGGTATCGATCGTGCGTTCTGCGCAGGTGGTGACATTCGCGCGATCCGCGACTCCGCGCTCGCCGGCGACACCGCTGCGGTCAGGCACTACTTCAGCTCGGAGTACCAGCTCAATCAGCTCGTTGCCGACTACCCGAAGCCCTACGTCGCACTGATCGACGGTGCGGCCATGGGCGGCGGGCTAGGCATCAGCGTGCACGGCGAGGTGCGCGTGGTGACGGAGAAGGCCCTAATCGCAATGCCCGAGACGGCGATTGGCTTCTTCCCCGACATCGGGTCGACCTATTTCCTGCCCCGTCTGCCGGTTGGCGTCGGGATGTGGCTGGGACTGACCGGCGCACGCATTCGCGGCACTCAGGCGGTCGAGATCGGTCTGGCCACCCACTCGGTCGCGTCGTCATCGGTCGGGGATCTCGCCGCGGCGATCCGCTCGGGCCAGCCGCTGGGTCAGGCGCTGTCATCCTGTGCGGCTGCGCCCAGGGCCGACGCACTCCCGCTGCGATCAATCGCCGATTACTTCGGCGGCAACGATTCGGTGCCCGCGATCCTCGGCGGGCTACGCGGGGGCGATGACTGGGCGAGGGAGATGGCCGGGCTGATGGACAACTGTTCGCCGACGAGTCTGCTGGTGACGGCTGAGATGATTACGCGCGGCGCGGCCAGTTCGCTCGCCGAGTGCCTCGACCGCGAATTGCATGCCGCCGAGCAGATCACCGCGCTGCCGGACTTCGCCGAAGGCGTCCGGGCCGTTCTCGTCGACAAGGACCGTGCGCCCGCGTTCGACCCGGCATCGATCGACGAGGTGGATCCCGCCGTCGTGTGCAGGGTCGTCGGGGAGCGCTAGAACTCGGTCCAGATATGGCCCTGAATCAGGACTTGATCTTGAAATAGCGGCGTGATCTGAATCAGGGTTTGGCCTCAAACCATCCGCTGATGCGGATGGCGTCGGAACGGGCGGGCGCCGGCTGGTGGCCCGGTTCACCCGGCCATGGCGGAACCGGCGCGGGCTGCGCCGGTGGAGCCGGGGTGGGGCCGTCATCACCCTCGTCGTCGGGATTGGGTGCGGCGTCGTTGGGGGCGAGCGGGTTCTCGCGCATCGGAATGGTGGTGGGGCACACGAAGTGCCCGGCGGCACGCTTGGGTGACATCGCAACGATCTTGAGCGGGCAGCCCGTCGCCAGGTAGTACTTGCCGCCCAACGAGATACCGATGTCGACCGGGATCGACTCGACGAGCGGACCGACCCTCGGGTGATCCGGGCCGGGCAGTGGAACGACGCCACCGGTCAGGGCGACCGCTGGGAAGGTGATCTGACCCCCGTCTGACCCGGCGCCCCGGAAGGTGAACAGCAACCCGTCCGGCGGCACCTCGGGGGAGGCGTTGCCCCATTTGTGTAGCGACACGCACTCGTCGGCCGCGTTGGCGGGGGCGCTTGGCGTGTGGGTGGCCGGGGCGGCGGGCGCACGGGTTACCGGAACGACCCGGTGCGGTCCGCGGTGGCGGGCCGGTGGGTATTGGGGCGCCGGGGGATATTGCGGCGGGGGCACCTGGTTCGGCGGCACGACATTCGGCGGCAACACGTTGGGCGGCGGCGCCCAGGTGGTCTCGGGCGGTGGGGTCGCCGGGGCCGGTGCGGTGGTCGTCGCCGGTCGCGAGTCCCGGTTCTTCGGGAGGGCGACGAGCATCGAGCCGCGATCGAACTTCAAATCTGATCCCGAGCGGTAGACCCGGCCATCCGGCGGAATTTTCTGGCAGTCCGCGATCGGCACCCGATCGGTACCGGACTTCGCCGCCGACGATGGGGCCGGTCGGGGCGCCGATGGCTTATCGCTGCTCGAACACGCCGTTACCGCGACGAGGAGGGTGCAGGCGAGGGCGCCGGCGGCGGCGGTGGGACGGAACTGCCGGGACGCGCGCATCAGTCGGCCGCTGCCACGAGCGGTTCGAGCGTCACATCGGGATGCTCCTTCTCGATGTACTGCAGTCGCCATTTGTCGCTGAACAACGCGAGGAGCGCGCCGTCGGTCCGAGTGAACACCTCGACACCGCGCTGGCGGTCGAGTTCGGCGCTACTGGCCTCGTCGGTGCGGCGGGCCAGCGAGTAGCCCAGTGGCTCAAGGTCGGTTTCGACGGTGAACTCGGCGAGCATTCTGGCGGTGACGACTTCGAACTGCATCGGTCCCACAGCGGCGAGGACGGGGGAGGCGTCACCGCGGGTGCCGTTCCGCAGGACCTGCACGACGCCTTCGGATTCGAGTTGGTCCATCGCCTTGCGGAACTGCTTGTACTTTCCGGCGGTGCGGGCGCGCAGCGTCGCGAAATGCTCGGGTGCAAACGATCCGATCGGCGGGTACTCGATGGGTGGTTCGTTGTAGAGGGTGTCGCCGGGGGCCAGTGCCGTCGCGTTGACCAGCCCGACGACATCGCCGGGATAGGCGGTGTCGACGGTCGAGCGGTCCCGACCGAAAACCGCCTGGGCGTACTTTGTCGCGAATGGGCGACCCGTCTGGGCGTGGGTGACCACCATGCCGCGCTCGAATTCCCCCGACACGATGCGCATGTAGGCGAGTCGGTCCCGGTGACTGGAATCCATCCCCGCCTGCACCTTGAACACGACGGCGGAGAACGGGTCGGTCACCGCGCGAACGGTCCCGTCGACGGCGGTGCGACCCGCCGGGGCGGGGGCGAGTTCGACGAGGGCATCGAGCAGCTGGCGGACGCCGAAGTTCAGCATTGCCGACGTGAAGATCATCGGCGAGGTCTCGCCGGCCAGGAACAGTTCCTGATCGTGGTCCTGTCCCATCTCGCTGAGCAGTTCACTCTCTTCGCGGGCGGCAGTCCACGCCTCCCCTTCGACATTTGCAGCGGTGTGGGCGTCGAGGAGTTCCTCGGGGGCGATTTTGGCCCCACCCGCGGTGCGGGAGAACTTGATGTAGCGACCGCTGCGCCGGTCGTAGAGGCCGCGGAAATCGCCGGCGATCCCGACCGGGACGTACAGCGGCGTCGGGACGAGCCCGATGCGCTCGGCGATCTCGTCGATGAGTTCGAGTGGGGTTTGCCCTGGACGGTCCCACTTGTTGACAACGGTGATGACCGGGATGCCGCGGTGTCGACACACTTGAAAGAGCTTCAGGGTCTGCGGCTCCAGGCCTTTGGCGGCGTCGATGAGCATCACCGCGGCGTCGACGGCGGTCAGCACACGGTAGGTGTCCTCGGAGAAATCGGCGTGCCCGGGGGTGTCGACGAGGTTGATGACGGTGGGCTCGGTGTCGGGTTGTGCCTCGGTCCGTGTGTAGTTGAACTGCAGTGCGGTCGAGCTCACCGAGATGCCGCGCGCCTTCTCCATCTCCATCCAGTCCGAGACGGTGGCCTTGCGGCCGGCTTTGCCGTGCACGGCGCCGGCCTCGCTGATCATGCGCGCGTGCAGGGCCAACGCCTCGGTCATTGTCGACTTACCGGCGTCGGGGTGGGAGATGATCGCGAAGGTACGCCGCCGACGGACCTCGCGCGCAACGGTGTCGGGGCTGGAACTCACTCTTCGAGAATAGCCGTGACCGCCTCGGTCACTCGAAGGGCACCGGCGGCATCTTGACTACCTGCGCCGCATAGGACAATCCGGCGCCGTAGCCGAGGAGCAGTGCCGTGTCGCCGGGCTTGGCCTTTCCGGTGGAGAGGAGGTCCTCCATCGCCAGCGGGATGGAGGCGGCGGAGGTGTTGCCGGTGAACTCGATGTCGTTGGCGATGACAGCGGTGTCGTTCAGCTTGAGGTTCCGTGCGAGTAGTTCGTTGATCCGCGAATTCGCCTGGTGCGGGACGAACACGTCGAGGTCGCTGACGTCGACCTTCGCCACTTCGAGCGCGCGGTGGGCGGCCTTGCCCATTTCGAAGGCAGCCCAGCGGAAGACGCTGGTGCCCTCCATGCGCAGGTAGGGGCGCTTGGCGTGGTCGTCGCCGTCGATGTAGGAGATCCAGTCGATGTCTTGGCGAATCGCGTCGAACTGGGAGCCGTCGCTGCCCCACACCACGGGTCCGAGTTGCTGGTCTTCGGTGGGACCGACGACGACGGCACCCGCCCCGTCGCCGAAAATGAAGCAGATACTGCGGTCGCTCATGTCCATGGCGACCGAGAGTTGCTCAGAGCCGATCACGAGCACGTTGGTGGCACTGCCGCCGCGGACCATGTCCGAGGCCAGTGCCATTCCGTAGCCGAATCCGGCGCAGCCGACGGTGACGTCGAACGCGGGCACGCCGTTGGCGCCCAGTGCGGTGGCGACTGCTGTGGCCGCGGCCGGAGTCAGCAGCAGGTGGGTATTCGTGGCGACGATGACCGCGTCGATATCGGAGCCGGACAGTAGCGCGTTGGCGATCGCCTTGCGGCCGGCATCGATGGCCATGTCCATCGCGGTCTCATCGCGTCGGGCGAACCTGCGCGTCTTGATGCCGGTGCGAGTGTAGATCCACTCGTCGGATGAATCGATGTTCTCGCAGATTTCGTCGTTGGTGACCACACGCTCGGGGCGGTAGGCGCCGATACCGAGGATTCCGATGTTGCGCGTGCCGGTGACTTCGGCGAGTTCGACCATGTTTCGTGGGCCTTCCGTGGTTTGCGGTAGTGGTTCCACAGTCTCACAAGAGTTGGCTACGCGGAAGTAGGGTGCATTGCCGCAGCCGGTACGCCGACCGCCCGAACTTCCAATTCGCTCCACGGGCGGTCATGCGCAACCGTGCCTAGTCCAGGTCGTCGAAGCTGGTGATCTTCGGTGTCGGCGGTAGGGTTACGACGGCGCCGGCGTAGCTCAGCCCCGCACCGAAACCGAGGAGTAGTGCGGTTTGTCCGCCCTTGGCCTTGCCGGTCGCGAGCATCTCCTCCATCGCCAGCGGGATCGACGCGGCCGAGGTGTTGCCGGTGTTCTCGATGTCGTTGGCGGTCGGTAGATCATCGGGGAAGCCGAGGTTCTTCTTCATCAGCTCGCTGATCCGGGCGTTCGCCTGGTGGGGGATGAACACCTCGATGTCGGCGGTGTCTACGCCCGCCAGCTCCATCGTCGAGGTGAGTGCCTTGGGCAGCGTGATGGCCGCCCAGCGGAAGACGGCGGAGCCCTCCATCGTCACGACCATCCGTCCGACCGGATCGGTCTGGGGGTCCCTGCCCTGGTACTCCTGGGCGCGGTCCATGTACTCGGGGATCTCGTAGTTCTGCGAGATCGCGTCGGCGTGCTCGCCGTCCGATCCCCACACGGTCGGCGAGATGCCGTTCTCCTCGCTGGGGCCCACCACGACGGCGCCGGCGCCGTCGCCGAAGATGAAGGCGGTATTACGATCGGCCGGGTCCATCACGACCGACATGGTCTCCACTCCGATGACGAGGACATAGTCGGCGGTACCGGCGCGCACGGTGTCGGCGGCAATGCCCAGGCCGTAGCCGAAGCCGCCACAGCCGGCTGCCACATCGTAGGCGGGAATGCCGTTGAGCCCGATGTCGTAGGCGATGATGGGTCCGCCGTGGGGAATCTTCGACTTCCAGCTGCCGGTGGCGAGGACGAGCGCGCCGATCTTCTCCTTGTCGATGCCGGAGTTGGCGATAGCGCGTTCGGCGGCGGTCGCCGCCAGGGAGCGGGCGGTCTCATCACCCGAGATCCAGCGGCGGTTGCGAATGCCGCTGCGCTCGAAGATCCACTCGTCGGAGGAGTCGAGAGTCTCACATACCTCGTCATTGCTCACCAGGCGTTTCGGGCGACACGCGCCGATGCCGAGCATGGCCACGTTCGTCCGCGCGGGGTTGGCTGCCAGTATTGCCACGTTGGGTACTCCATCTTCGTTCTCGCCGGATCTGGACCGGCAGTTCGGGTCTTCTTTCAAATCTCGACGGACTGGTGTTCGCTAACCCGGCTGATAAAGGTCCGGTTCCGTCTGCGTCGCGGTGCCGGTCACCATGCGTGGACCGTGTTCTGAGCGGCCTCGAGTCCCTGGCCGATCAACATTTCGGTGGCCTCGGCGCCGTTGGCGATCAGCAGATCCACCGCGTCGCGGTCGCGGCCCGGAAAGGGCTTGAGCACGAAGTCGGCCGGGTCCTGACGGCCCGGCGGGCGACCGATCCCCAGGCGTACGCGCGAATAGTCGCGCGTACCCAGTGCCGCCGACAACGACCGCAGGCCGTTGTGGCCGCCTTCGCCGCCCCCGTGCTTGAGGCGCACCTGCCCGAACTCGATGTCGAGTTCGTCGTGCAGCGCGATCACGTCGGTCGCTGTGAGCGAGTAGAACTTCGCCAACGGGCCCAGGTTGCGGCCGCACTCGTTCATGAAAACGGATGGTTTGGCCAGTAACACCGACTCGCCGCCCACCGTGATCGAGGCCGTCTGCGCACCGGAACGCTTGTGCGTCGACCACCTTGCGCCGCTGTTGGCAGCAAGGTGGTCGACGACCAGGGCGCCGATATTGTGGCGGGTCTGCTCGTAGCGGGGGCCGGGATTGCCCAGCCCGACGACGAGTTTCACGCCGAACGCCTCGCGGCGGGCCTACTCGCCGGCTTCCCCGGCAGCGTCAGCCGCGGTGGCGTCGGCCGTCTCGGCCTCGGGCTCAGCGGCGGCCTTAGCCTCATGCACGGCGACAATGAGCGTCTCCGGCGCCGAAACGAGGGTGACGCCCTTGGGCAACTCGATGTCGGAGGCGTGGATGGAGGTCCCGGCGGTCGCGCCTTCGACAGAGACGGCGAACTGCTCGGGGATCGACAGCGCGTCGGCCTCGACCTGCAGCGTGTTCGCGTCCTGGGTGACGACGGTGCCACCCTGGGCGTCTCCCTCGACGACGATGACGACGTCGACGGTCACCTTCTCGCCGCGCCGGACGATGAGGAAGTCGGCGTGCTCGATGTATCCCCTGATCGGGTGGATGTCGAGCTGCTTGGTCAGGGCGAGTTGGCTCTTGCCCTCGATGTCGAGATCGATGACCGCGTTGGTGCCGCTCGCGCGCAGGATGGTCGCGAAGTCACGTGCCGAGACCGACAGGTGGCGCGGGGTTTCGCCGTGGCCGTAGATGACGGCGGGGACGTTTCCGGCTCGACGGGCACGACGGGCGGCGCCCTTGCCCTTTTCCTCGCGCAGTGCGGCGGTGAGCTTCGGCGCAGACGATGCGGCCATGGTGTTTCTCCTCGTTCCAAACGGATGGTTCTGGTGCGGACCACGACGGGCGCACCGAGGAGCATCTGCGATACACGCAGGAAGACTGTCTCGCCGCGCCGATAACGGTGATCGTGGATCACCCTCGCCGTGACAACTCGACCAGCGTATCGGGTCGGCCGGTGCCGGCGCGAATCCGCACCGGTTGTCCGGCATGATGCGGCGTAGTTAAGTGGACTTGTGTCCGCCACCGATCCCGTCACGTTGACCACTGAATTCCTGTGCGACCTTGCGTCGGGGCGCATCGACGAGGCACTCGCCGTAGTCGGCGAGAACATCCGGTACGAAAACGTGGGGCTTCCGACGGTGCGCGGCAGGGCACGGTTCGCCCAGGTCATGCGAGCACTCAACGGCCGGTTCGTTCACTTCGACGCGGAGATCATCACGGCGGCGGCCGACGGTGACACCGTCCTCAACGAGCGCATCGACCTGCTGAGCATCGGGCCGCTGCGGCTGCGGTTCTGGGTGTGCGGACACTTCGAGGTCCGTGACGGGCGGATCGTCGTGTGGCGCGACTACTTCGACGTTGCCGACTGCGCCAAGGCCCTGGTGCGAGCCGTCGGCGGGTTGGTGTTTCCCGGGGTGGTCAAGCCGATCCGGCCGGTGCAATAGCCGACGACCTCGGATGGCTACAGGATCTCGTCGACACGCTCGATCGGACGGGCTAGTCGCGCTCCCTTGGCGGTGACGACAAACGGCCGCTCCACGAGTACCGGATGCTGCACCATCGCGTCGAGGATCTCCTCGCCGGAGGCCTCGGCGAGGTGCAGTTCCTGGTACAGCGCCTCGCGCTTACGCGCGGCCTGGGCGGGGGTGACCCCTGCGTCGGCGAAGAGTGTGACGAGTTGCTCGCGGGTCCAGCCCTCCTCGAGGTACTTCACCACCGTCGGCTCGATCCCGTCGGCGCGCAGTCTGTCCAGCGTCTTGCGCGACGTCGAGCAGCGGGGATTGTGGTAAATCGTGATGGCGGGCGGGCCGGATTCTGTCGTGCCGGACATGACCGAACTCCTACGCGTTACCGTCGAACAGGCTGGTCACCGAACCATTCTCGAAGACCTCCCGGATCGTTTGCGCCAACAGTGGGGCGATCGACAGGACGGTGAGGCTCGCGAAGCGCTTCTCCGGCGGGATCGGCAGGGTGTCGGTGGCGATAACCTCCTTGGCCCCACAGTTTGCGAGGCGTTCGGCCGCAGGGTCGGAGAACACGCCGTGGGTGGTGGCGATGATGACGTCACCGGCACCGGCGTCCTTGAGGACCTTGACCGCGCCGGCGATGGTGCCGCCGGTGTCGATCATGTCGTCGATCAGCACACAGGTACGGCCTTCGACGTCGCCGACGACGCGGTTGGACTTCACCTGGTTGGGGACCAGTGGGTCACGGGTCTTGTGGATGAAGGCCAGCGGCGCGCCGTTGAGGGCGTCGGCCCACTTCTCGGCGACGCGCACGCGACCGGAGTCGGGGGAGACGACGCAGATGTTGTCGGTGCCATACTGTTCGCGCACGTACTCGGCGAGCTGGCCCTGGGCGTGCATGTGGTCGACCGGGCCGTCGAAAAAGCCCTGGATCTGGTCGGTGTGCAGGTCGACCGTGATGATGCGATCGGCTCCGGCGGTCTTCATCAGGTCGGCGATGAGGCGCGCCGAGATCGGCTCGCGGCCACGGTGCTTCTTGTCCTGGCGGGCGTAGGGGTAGAACGGCAGGATCACGCTGATGCGCTTGGCCGAGCCGCGCTTGAGCGCGTCAATCATGATCAGCGCCTCCATGACCCACTCGTTGAGCGGGGCCGGGCAGCTCTGCAAGACGAACGCGTCCGAGCCGCGGACGGATTCCTCGAACCGGACGAAGATCTCCCCATTGGCGAAGTTGCGCGCCACCTGGGGGGTGAGGTTGATGCCCAGCTCACTGGCGACGGCCGCGGCGAGTTCGGGGTGTCCGCGTCCCGAGAACAGCATCAGGTTCTTGCGGTTGTCGACGGTCCAGTTCATGGGCATTCTCAATCTGCCTTCGAGTGTTGCGGGGCTGGGCTATTCGGTTGTGGTTGCAGAGTCGTCCGCGGCGTTCGCGGCGCGTGCCGCGGCCGAGTCGGGTCGCTTGCGGGCGACCCACCCCGGAATTGTGCGCTGCTCACCGGCGGAGACGGCGAGCGCACCCGGGGGAACATCTTGCCGCACGACCGTCCCGGCGCCGGTGTAGGCCCCATCTCCGACGGTCACGGGGGCCACGAACATGTTGTCCGAGCCGGTGCGGCAGTGCGATCCGATGACGGTTCGGTGCTTGTTCTCACCGTCGTAGTTGACGAAGACGCTCGACGCCCCAATGTTGGTCTGGTCGCCGATCGTGGCATCCCCGACATAGGTGAGATGGGGGACCTTCGAGCCGATGCCGATCTGCGCGTTCTTCGTCTCGACGAAGGTGCCGATCTTCCCATCGGCGCCCAGTTCGGTGCCCGGGCGCAGGTAGGCGAAGGGGCCGACGGTTGCATTCGCGCCAATCCGCGCGGCGGAGCCGTGGGTGCGGATCACCTGCGCGCCGTCGCCGACGACGACGTCGGTGAGTGTCGTATCGGGGCCGACGAGCGCGCCGGCCGCGATCGCGGTGCGGCCGTGCAACTGCACGCCCGGTTCAATCCGGACGTCGGCGGCGATTGTGACGTCGACGTCGATCCACGTTGTGGCCGGGTCGACGACGGTGACGCCCGCCAGCTGGTGGCCGCGGATGATTCGGCGGTTCAGCTCGGCGCCGAGTTCGGCGAGCTGGACGCGGTCGTTGCAGCCGGCGACGACGGCGGGGTCGGCGACCAGATGGGCGCGCACCTGCTGGCCGTTGGTATGCGCGATGGCCACGACGTCGGTCAGGTAGTACTCGCCCTGCGCGTTCTCGGTGGACAGCGCTCCGAGCGCGGCGCGCAGCGCCGCCGCGTCGAAGGCATAGATCCCGGCGTTGACCTCGGTGATCGCCAGTTGCTCGTCGTCGGCGTCTTTATGCTCGACGATCGCGGTAACCTGCCCGGTTCTGGTGTCGCGGACGATGCGCCCGTAACCGGTCGGGTTGTCGGCGGTGAAGCTGGTCAGCGTGATCGCGGTGCCGGACGCGGTGTCTACGAGCGCGCGCAGTGTCGGCGCGTCGAGCAGCGGAGCGTCGGCGACGGTGACGAGCACGGTTCCGCTGAAGTCCGCGGGCAGTGCGGTCATTCCGGCGCGCGCGGCATCGCCGGTGCCCAGCGGCTCCTCCTGCTCGGCGATGAGGATCTCGCGACCCAGCTCGGCTGCGACGCCGCCGATGGCCGCGGTCACGCGCTCGCGCTCGTGACTCACGACGGCGACCAGGAAATCGGGGTCGATCCCGGCAGCTCCGGTCAGCGCGTGCCCGACGAGGGTGCGCCCGCCGATGGCGTGCAGGATCTTTGGAGTCTTCGACTTCATACGGGTGCCCGCACCTGCGGCGAGCACGATGACCGCGGTGCGGCCGGGTTCAGTCATCGCCATTCCTCAATGCTCGGTGAATTGACGCCGAACAAATCCTACGCAACCCGATAACGTGGTGGCCGACCAGTTCACCGACGGGTGTCAAGACAATGATGGAGGAGCTCAAAATGAGCGGACAAAAGGTAGCGATCGTGACGGGTGCGGCACGCGGTATCGGCGCCGGCGTGGCCGAGCGGTTGGCGCAGGACGGGCTGGCGGTCGCGGTGCTCGACCTCGACGCCGACGCATGCGCAGACACCGTTGCGGCCATTACCGGGGCCGGTGGGAGGGCGATCGCCGTGGGCGCCGATGTCTCGAACGAGGATTCCGTTGCGGCTGCGGTGACGAAGATCGCCGAAGAACTCGGTCCGCCCGTCGTGCTCATCAACAATGCCGGAATCATCCGCGACAACATGCTGTTCAAGATGACTGTCGACGACTGGGACGCGGTCATGGCCGTACATTTGCGCGGCGCTTTCCTGATGAGCCGGGCCTGCCAGAAGTACATGGTCGACGCCGGCTGGGGCCGCATCGTCAACCTGTCGAGCACGTCGGCGCTCGGTAACCGCGGACAGGCGAATTACTCTGCGGCGAAGGCCGGCATGCAGGGCTTCACCAAGACGCTGGCCTTCGAGTTGGGCAAGTTCGGCATCACCGCCAACGCGATTGCCCCCGGCTTCATCGAGACGGAGATGACCCAGGCGACCGCGGCCCGCATGGGCGTGGATTTCGAGGAGTTCAAGAAGTTCAGCGCCAACGAGATCCCGGTGAAGCGCGTCGGTGCCCCGGCGGATATCGCGCACACCGCGTCGTTCTTCGCCAGCGAGGGGGCGGGGTTTGTGTCCGGGCAGGTCATCTATGTCGCCGGCGGACCGAAGGACTAGCAACCCAGGCGCACCGATCGGTGCCGCTGTGGCAGAATCGCCACGGCGGCATCTTCGGGTCCGCCATCATCCGCCATGGTGTAATCGGCAACACTCCTGATTTTGGTTCAGGCATTCTAGGTTCGAGTCCTGGTGGCGGAGCAGGTAGCTGCCGCCTTATGGGTGGTGATGCGACGCCCGCACTGATGACCCGACGGTCGAGCGGTGATCCGCTAGCGCAATGTCAGATTTGCCACTGCCAGCGTAAGTATTCCATTAAGACGCTGGCGGGATGTTCCGGCGCCGACGAACCTGGAGATTGACGGGCGCACACCGCGTCCGCACTCGCGGGAGGTTCGGTGTGATGGCCGACGTGCTGATGATCGTTGTCACTGTCGCGGCGACGGTGGCGTGTCTGCTTGCGATACGCGGACTCGACGACCGGGTGCAGCGGTGACCGTGGCCGGCGTCCGTGGAGTCTCCGGTGGTCACGGCGGGGTTGTCGGTGATCGACTTGGCGGCCAAGCGTGTGACGCGCAACGGTGCACCGGTGCGCCTGACCCCGACCGAGTGGGGGATTCTGGAACTTCTGGTGCGGAACGAGGGACGGTTGGTGACCCAGCGGGAGATTTTGACTGCGGTTTGGGGGCCCGGGTATGTGCGGCAGACCAACTACCTGCGGGTGTATCTCGCAAGCCTGCGCCGCAAACTCGAGGTGGATCCGTCGCACCCGCGTCATCTGCTGACCGAATCGGGGATGGGTCTTCGCTTCGAGCGCTGACTGGGACGGCATGTGTGCTACTTATCCGCGATTTTGGGACGCCAGCTAGTAGCCGCCCATGAGACGAATAGCTACAATCGTCTCATGGCTTCTGTCCTAGTCGCGAACAATCAACGATCGACACCCCCGCGCCGGTTCGGCTCGGCCCCCGAACGCGGCCGGCGGATCGGGCGGATGCTGCGGACCTACTGGCATCTCGGCGACCCCACGGAGGCCGAACTCGCCACGATCGCCGCCCGGCTCATGCAGCGCGACGAACCGGCCGCCGCGGTCGTCGCCGCGATGCGGCTGCCCGCCGACGACCCGGCACGCGTCAGCATGCGGGACGTCCACACCGCGCTCGAACACGGCGTCCCCGCCGATGCGCCGCCCGTACTGCGCGACTTCTTTGCTCGCGTCGATGACACGCCCGACTGGGTCGATCCGCAGCTGTGCGAGCACGGCGCACAGGTTGTTCGACGATTCGGCCGCAACGCCAGCGACGTGCTGCTGCAGCTGGCGCTGATCGGCGGATACCGATTCGGCGGCCCGGTGGACCTGCTGGCCGAGACCGGCGGGCTGCGCGCCGCGACCGCCAAGCGCCGCCTCGGTGAGACACAGACCTGGGCGATCGCCGTGGCGCAGGAAGGCGGCATGCGCCGGCACGGACAGGGCTGGAAACTCACCGTGCATGTGCGCCTGATGCACGCCCTCGTCAACGAGTCCTTCGAGCGCAACGGCCGCTGGGACAGCCAGCAGTGGGGGCTGCCGATCAACCAGGCCGACCTGGCGTCGACGCTCAATCTGTTCTCCGGCGCCCTGATGATGGGGGTGCGCGCACTCGGCGTCCCGGTCAATCGCGCCGACTCCCGCGCGGTGATGCACCTGTGGCGCTATGTCGGGTGGCTGATCGGCGTCGACGACGACTGGCTCTTCGACGACGAACGCGACCAGCACCAGCTCAGCTACAACGTGCTGCAAGTCCAGTCCGACGTCACCGACGCCGGTGGACAACTCGCCGGTGCCCTCGTCGACGTCCAGACCGATCTCGAATACCGGGTCCTGCCGGCGTTGGCCGGCCGCTATGAGCGGGAACGGCTGCTGAGCATGCTCGAGGGCTTCCTCGGACCGCGCGGCATGCGCGATCTGCGCCTGCCACAACGGCCTCCCTGGGCGTTCGGTGTCGCGTGGATCCGCAACACGGTCAGCTACCAGCTGATCGGGCGCACGCCAGCGGGTGGGCGCTACCTCGAATGGCGCGGGCGCAGGGCGAAAGACCTCGCGATGTACCGGTACTTCGGCGGCGACCCGGGGGAGATCGGCAAACTCTCCGTCTGACGGGTCGGCGACGTTAAGGTTGGGCGGTTCGCCTACTCCGTGGAGGTTGCAGTGCCGGTAGCACACTCGTCGTTGGAATGCTCGTGCGCCGGCCTGAACCGCCGCCACTTCTTGGCGGTTGGCGGCGCCTCCCTCGCCGCCGCCTTTCTCGCCGCCTGCGGCACCGGCAATCAGGCCGGGACAGCGTCCTCGACTGCGGCAGCACCCCAACGACCCGCCGCGACACTATTCCGCAATGTTCGCGTCCTTGACGTCCGCGGCGGACGACTCGGCGCACCGACCGATGTGCTGGTGCGCGGCAACACGATAGCGGCGATCGGCGCCGGCCAGCCCGCTGATGCGGGCACCGACGTTATTGACGGGCTCGGCCGCACCCTGATGCCGGGCCTCATCGACAACCATGTCCATCTGATGTTCGGCTCGGTCACGATGGCCGATCTGACCGACACGGACAAGGGCGTCGAGTTCTACGCGAAGGCCGCACTGACGTCGGCCGACCAGATGCTCATGCGCGGCTTCACCAGCGTGCGCGACCTCGGCGGCCCGATCTTCCCGGCGAAGGCCGCTATCGATGCGGGCAAAGCCGCGGGGCCGCGGATCTGGCCATCGGGCGCGATGATCTCGTCGACATCGGGACACGGCGATTTTCGCACCCCCGACGAGCAGTCGCGCCGGTTCACCGGTAAGCAGTCGCGCGCCGAGCAGCTGAACGCGACATTCATCGTCGACGGCCGCGACGAGGTGCTCACCGCGTCGCGGGAGAACCTGCGGATGGGTGCGAGCCAGCTGAAGTTGGCGGCCGGGGGTGGAACCTCCTCGGCATACGACCCGATCGACGTCACTCAGTTCACGATCGACGAGATGCGCGCCGGGGTGGAGGCGGCCGACGACTGGAACACCTACGTCACCGTTCACGCCTACACCAACAAGTCGGTGCGCCGGGCGATGGACGCCGGGGTCAAATGCGTCGAGCACGGACAATTGCTCGACGAGGCGACTCTGCGACTGATGGCTGAACGGGGCGTGTGGCTCAGCGGTCAATATCTGGTGCCCAACAACGACTCGATGACCCCCGAGCGCAGGGCCAAGCGCGTGGCCATCGTCGAGGGCAACGACCGGGTCTGGCCCGAAGCCAAGCGCGCCGGGGTGAAACTCGCCTGGGGCACCGACTTCCTGTTCGAGCCCGCGGAGAACCCGAAGCAGAACTCGATGCTGCTGTCGCTGCGCAAATGGTTCACCGCCGCCGAACTCCTGCGCTTGGTAACCCTCGACAATGCGACGCTGCTGGGGTTGAGTGGCCCGCGCAGCCCGTACGCGGGAAACCTCGGCGTCGTTGAGCCCAATGCGCTGGCCGACCTGATCCTCGTCGACGGTGATCCGTTGGGCAACCTGGACCTGATCGCCGATCCGGCGAAGAACTTCGCCGTCATCATGAAGGACGGGATCGTCTACAAGAAGGGCTAAGCGCACTAGGGTTCTTGTCATGGCACAGCCGCGCACCCGCATGACCGGAACCCAGCGGCGGGCGCAGCTGATCGGGGTGGCGCGCGGGCTGTTCGCCGAACGCGGTTACGAGGCCACCACGATCGAGGAGGTCGCGCAGCGCGCCAACGTCTCCAAACCGGTTGTCTACGAACACTTCGGGGGCAAGGAGGGCCTGTACGCCGTCGTCGTCGACCGTGAGATGGAAACTCTGCTGAAGATGATCACCTCGTCGTTGGCGACGACCCGCTCACGGTTCCGGGTTCAGCAGGTGGCGCTGGCGCTGCTGACCTACATGGAGGAGCGGCCCGACGGCTTCCGCATTCTTGCGCGCGGCCGAAGCAACGACGGGGACAACGCGACGTATTCGAGCCTCCTCAACGATGCGGTCAGCCAGGTCGAACACATCTTGGGCGCGGACTTCGAACGCCGCGGGTTCGATCCAGGACTTGCCGCACTCTATGCGCAGGCGCTCGTCGGCATGGTTTCGATGACTGCGCAGTGGTGGCTCGACGTGCGCGAACCGGCGAAAGAAGTGGTCGCCGCCCATCTGGTGAACCTCTGCTGGAACGGACTGACCCGGCTGGAGCCCGATCCTGAGCTGGTGAGCGAGGACTATGTGGAGCCCGTCAACCCGACGCGCAAACCCGTGCAGTAGCCGGGCGCCGCGCCGGCGAGTTCCCGCCCGGCGCAGATCGTACGCAACTGGCCGGTGCGCCGAATGCGTAAGCCACGAGGTCAGGCCCGCCACCCCGGGTCGCGCCCGATGAATCCCATGAGCCGGTCCTGAATGGGGGCATCGTCGGCGACCGGTATGGCCGGGCCGTATTGGCCGGAGGATCGCAACACCTCCGCCATCTGCGACAGCCCGTCGAGCAGGGACGCGCAGAAGTCCTCGTCGAGGGCGACGGCTTGCCCGCTGGCGCGGGCCAGATCCCAGGTGTGCATGAACACGTCGGAGATGTAAAAGCGGTCGACCGCCTCGGCCAGCGGCATCAATCCGACCATCGGATGGGAGAACTCCCGGGTGCCGCCGGCGTCGAGCAGTGCCTGCACCTGGTCGGTGTGGTGGCGCCACGCAGCCGTCGGATCGTCGACGACGCGGGGACCGGGCGCCAACTCGATCCCGCCGGCGGTGAGGAACCGGGGGAACCAGTCGACGAGGTGCCCGACGACGTCGCGCGCGGTCCATCCGTCCACCGGTGCCGGTGCCGCCCAGTCGGCCACGCCGGCAACGCGATCGGTGAAACCCTGCGCCACCATGCGGTGCCGCGCGGCCGGGGAGTGCGGCAGCGCCATCAGAGGGTGCCCCCGGCGAGTAGGTCGTCGAGCTTGGCGTAGCCGTCCTTTACGCCGGCCTCCATACCGCTGCGCAACCAGGCATCGCGGCCCTCGATGCTGTCGACGAGGGACTGGGCGATCAGCCGGGTCCGGCCGTTGCCCAGGTCTTCGACGCGAAGTGTTTCCAGCGACACGTCGTCGGGCTGGCCCTCCCAGGTGAAGGTCTGCACGATGGTGTCGTCGGTGATGTTGTGGAAGCTGCCGTAGAACGCGTACTCCTCGTCGCCCATCACGTTGCGAAAGCGCCAGCTGCCGCCGCGGCGGGCATCCCAGTGGTCGATTCGGGTCGAGATGCCGTTCGGCCCGACCCACTGGGCGTACAAATCCGGATCGGTGTGCGCCTTCAGGATCTGGGCGGGGGTGGCCGCGAACTCGCGGGTCACCGTGATGATGGGCAGGGTCGGGTGGGCCTCGATGGTGGCCTCGGGGTGGGTGGTCGTGGTCATGATGCTGCTCCTTGCTCTGGTTGTGCCGGGGTTCCCTGCATCGCTGCCAACACCGCGTCCAGGCGCTGGTAGCGCTCCTCGGCTTGGCGTCGGTACCGCTCGATCCACCCGGTCATCAGGTCGAACACCTCCGCCTCGAGATGTGCGGGACGGGTTTGCGCCGCACGTCCCCGGGTGACCAGGCCGGCGTCGCCGAGCACTTTGAGTTGCTTGGAGATCGCCTGCACGCTGACGTCGTACGGCTCGGCGAGTTCGCTCACCGTCGCGTCGCCCTGTGTCAATCGGGCGACAATGTCGCGTCGTGTGGGGTCGGCCAGCGCCGAGAACACCAGTGACAGTTGATCCGTCATGCTCTTCCTTTGCTAAACCAGACGGTTGATTAAGTGTCTCGCCGACGGCGATCTTTGTCAACCATTTGGTTGAGTAAATGGGGTGGGGGTGCCCACTCGGCGGGTTGGGGGTGCCCACTCGGCGGGTTGGGGGTGCCCACTCGGCGGGGCGGGGGTGCGGCCCGCGACTATGCCTGGCCCAAGCGATTCGGTGTCATCATCACCCGACCGCAGGCGCTGCGGAACTGGAGTAACGATCGGACAGCTCCGCCGAGACTCGGCGACGGGTGGCTTCGGCCCGCCGCATAGACTGGTGCGAGTGGTATCCACCCCCGTTCTGCACGGCCTCGCCCAGGCGGTATGCGCCGACGAGACCTTCGTCGCTCTGACTGCACGACTGGCCTCCCCGACACTGTCGATCACCGCTCCCGATGCGGCCCGGCCGTTCGCCGTGGCCGCACTGGCACAGGCCACCCGCGATCCCCTCCTGGTTGTGTCGGCCAGTGGGCGCGAGGCCGAGGACCTCGTCGCCGAACTTGCCGAACTCCTCGATGACCCCGGTGCGGTCGCGCTCTTCCCCTCGTGGGAGACGCTGCCGCACGAGCGCCTGTCGCCCAGCGCCGACACGGTCGGGCAGCGCCTGGCAGTTCTGCACCGCCTTGCTGCCCCCGCCGCGCCGACGCTTCGAGTCGTGGTGACGACGGTCCGCTCGGTCGTTCAGCCGATGGCCCCGGGGCTCGGGACCCTGCGGGCGATCACCCTGCGGGAGGGCGACGAGATTGACTTCGACGGCCTGCTGGCGAGCTTGGTGGAGATGGCCTACGAGCGCGTCGACCTGGTCGGGCGCCGCGGTGAGTTCGCGGTCCGCGGCGGCATCCTCGACATCTTTCCCACGACGGCCGAGCATGGGGTGCGCGTCGAGTTCTTCGGCGACGAGATCACCGACGTGCGGGCCTTCTCCGTCGCCGATCAGCGCACCCACCCCGACATCGAGACCGGCCCGGTGGTCATCCATGCCTGCCGTGAATTGCTGCTCACCGCACAGGTCCGCGATCGCGCCGGAAAGTTGCTCGAGTCGCAGCGCGAGGGCAGTGATTTGACCTCGATGCTCGCCAAACTCGCCGAAGGCATCCCGGTTGAGGGAATGGAGGCGCTGACTCCACTGCTCGTCGGCGGCGAACTGGAATTGCTCACGGAGGCTGTTCCCGGCAATTCGCTTGTCCTGCTGCTGGATCCGGAGAAGATTCGAACCCGCGCAGCCGACCTCGCCGCCACCGGCAAGGAGTTTCTCGACGCGGCGTGGACTGCGGCGGGAATGGGTGGTGACGCCCCGCTGACCAAGGAGTTCTCGGCTAGTGCCTATCGTCGCATCGACGACGTGGAGGCGGCGACTCTGGCAGCCGGGCGCCGGTGGTGGACGTTGAGCCCGTTGAGCAGCGGGGCCGCCGGCGAGGTGGCGTTGCAGGTGTCCGCGGGGCCCGCTCCGCGCGGCCACGAGGACGAGATCATCGCGCTGTTCGCCCAGTTGCGGGCCCACGTTGCCGACGGTGGCCGGGCGGCAATCGTGGTGGCGGGCAAGGGAACAGCTGCGCGCGTGGCCGAACGGCTCGGCGACGCCGAGGTGCCGTCGACGATGGCGACCGCCGGCCAGGCGCCGAGTGCCGACGCAGTCACGATCTATCACGGCACGTTGCGCCACGGAATAGTGTCCGGCGCCGGGAGCGGTGGCGAGCGGGCCGAATCAGGTGCCGGCGCCGGGAGCGGTGGCGAGCGGGCCGAATCAGGTGCCGGCGCCGGGAGCGGTGGCGAGCGGGCCGAATCAGGTGCCGGCGCCGGGAGCGGTGGCGCGCGGCTGGTGGTCGTCACCGAGGCCGATCTGACTGGATCGCGGGTTGCGGGGACGCGTGACGGCCGCCGACTCGGCGCCAAACGCCGCAACCAGGTCGATCCGCTGGCGTTGACGGCCGGCGATCTCGTCGTGCATGACCAGCACGGCATCGGCCGTTTCGTCGAAATGATCGAGCGCACCATCTCCGGTGCCCGCCGCGAATACCTCGTCATCGAGTACTCGCCCGGTAAACGCGGCCAGCCCGGCGACCGGTTGTACGTGCCGATGGATTCTCTCGATCAACTGTCGCGCTACGTCGGTGGCGAGCAGCCGTCATTGTCGAGGCTGGGCGGTTCGGATTGGCAGAACACAAAACGCAAGGCGCGCAAGGCGGTTCGCGAAATAGCAGGGGAACTCGTCCAGCTGTACGCCGCCCGCCATGCCGCCCCCGGACATGCCTTCGCCCCGGACACCCCGTGGCAGCGCGAGATGGAGGACGCGTTCGACTTCACCGAGACGGAGGATCAGCTCACCGTCATCGCCGAGGTGAAGTCCGACATGGAGCGCCCGGTCCCGATGGACCGGGTCATCGTCGGCGACGTCGGCTACGGCAAGACCGAGATCGCGGTGCGCGCCGCGTTCAAGGCGGTGCAGGACGGCAAGCAGGTCGCGGTTCTGGTCCCGACGACCATCCTGGCGCAACAGCATCTGCAGACGTTCCGCGAGCGGATGACGGAGTTCCCGGTGACCGTCCGCGGCCTGAGTCGCTTCACCGACCCGGCGCAGGCGCGCGAGACTGTCGAGCAGCTGGCCGACGGTCGGGTCGACATCGTCATCGGCACCCATCGGCTGCTGCAGACCGGTGTGCGGTGGAAGGACCTCGGTCTGGTCATCGTCGATGAGGAGCAGCGCTTCGGTGTGGAGCACAAGGAGCACATCAAAGCGTTGCGCACCCACGTCGACGTTCTGACCATGTCGGCCACGCCGATTCCGCGCACCCTGGAGATGTCGATGGCCGGGATCCGGGAGATGTCAACTATTCTCACCCCGCCCGAAGAGCGTCATCCGGTGCTCACCTATGTCGGCGCATATTCGGCCAAACAGGTCGCCGCGGCGATTCGCCGTGAGTTGCTGCGCGACGGCCAGGTGTTCTATGTCCACAACCGGGTGGCGTCGATCGACAAGACGGCGCGCGAACTGGCGCAGCTGGTGCCCGAGGCGCGGATTGCGATCGCGCACGGTCAGATGAATGAGGACCAGCTCGAGTCGACGGTCACCGGGTTCTGGAATCGCGAGTACGACATCCTGGTGTGCACCACGATCATCGAGACCGGCCTGGACATCGCCAACGCCAACACGCTCATCCTCGACCGGGCCGAACATTTCGGCCTGTCCCAGCTGCACCAGTTGCGGGGCCGGGTGGGCCGCAGCAGGGAGCGCGGTTACGCCTACCTCTTCTACAGCCCCGACCATCCGCTGACCGAGACCGCCTACGACCGGTTGGCGACGATCGCGCAGAACAACGAGCTCGGTGCGGGCATGGCGGTCGCCCTCAAGGATCTCGAGTTGCGCGGTGCGGGCAACGTACTCGGCGCGGAGCAGTCCGGGCATGTCGCCGGCGTCGGCTTCGACCTCTATGTTCGACTGGTCGGCGAGGCGGTGCAGGCGTACCGGGCGGCGGCCGATGGCGAGACCGTGGTCGAGCAGGAGTCCAAGGAGGTGCGCATCGACCTGCCCGTCGACGCGCACATCCCGGTCGACTACGTCGATGCCGACCGGCTGCGGCTGGAGGCTTACCGCAAGCTTGCCGCCGCCCCCGATGACAGTGCGGTGGACGCCGTGCTGACCGAGATCACCGACCGGTACGGCCCGCCGCCGACGGAGACGCGGCGGCTCGCGGCGATCGCCCGACTGCGGATCGCGGCGCGCGCCCGGGGGGTCACCGAGATCACGGTCGCGGGCTCGCAGGTGCGGATTTCGCCGCTGGCGCTGCCGGACAGCCTGCAGGTGCGGCTCAAGCGGCTCTACCCGGGCGGTACCTACCGGCCGACGACGTCGATGGTCGCGGTGCCGATGCCGAAGTCCGGCGGCATGGGGTCGGCACCGCTGCGCGACGAGGAGTTGATCGACTATCTGATGGTGCTGCTGACACAGATGACGCGCACCGTTTAGCCCGGTGGTACTGCCGGATCGCGGTCCAGTGGTGTGAAATGTCAAGTATTCGAGGAATGAGGAGCCATGACCGTCGTCCTGCTGGACCCGCAGAACCAGGATCTGCTGCCGTTTGCCGCTGCGAAGCTGGTGAACGGTCTGGTACAGGTCACCGAGGATGTCGCCGCGTCGGTGCTATGGGCGCTGCCGCATGCCGAAGTCGCCACCGGTGACGACGGAGATCCGGCGACGGTCCTGGTCAGCACTGATCGCCTTCACCCGCTCGTCGTCGTGCGGGTCGATCGCGGCGAGGTCCTGCTATCCCCACCGATCAAGCCCGAGCCGCCGGAACGGTCCGGGTCCACGCTGCTCGACGCCGTGGAGCTGATGGATCATTTGCGTACCACCGGCCCGTGGGAGAGCCGTCAAACGCATGAGTCGTTGCGCCGGTTCGTCCTGGAAGAGGTCTACGAGCTGCTTGACGCGATCGACGTCGGCACGGTCACCGACCTTCGCGACGAGTTGGGTGACCTGTTACTCCAAGTGCTCTTCCATGCCCGGATTGCTGCGGACAACCCGAGTGAGCCCTTCGACATCGACGATGTCGCGCAAGCGTTCATCGACAAGGTGACACGGCGGACACCGGGGGTGCTGTCCGGCGAGCACAGCGATCTGGAACGCCAGATCGCAGATTGGGAGACCGCCAAGGCGGCCGAGCGGGCGTCGGGTTCGATTCTGGACGGCATCGTGACGACGGCGCCGGCGCTGCTGTTGGCCCAGAAAGTGGTGGAGCGCGTGACGGCGGCAGGCTTCCCATATTCGCAGATCGACCCCGCGCTGGTGGAGATCAGCGTTGAGGTGGGTGCCGATTCGGTGGAAGATGCGACTCGTCAGCGCGCACTGGATCTGATGGACCTCGTCTACCACGCCGAAGGACGTGCGGCGCAGGAGGGCGGGAGCCTGACCACGCCCGAGCAGTGGCTCTTCTACCTTGGTGTGCCGGCTCGATCCGAAGTTGCCGGATACGACGGCGTAGAGGTCGGCCAACCCGCAGTGGCCGACATTTCCGGACCCACCGCGGTCGGCGCGGTGGTGACCGATTCGGAGGCGTGGACCGAGCAGATCCCCGTCGTCGACGCTCCTGCGGTGGGGACACCACCCGTGGGGGATCCGGGCTTGGTGCGGAGTTACTACCCGCCGGAGCCGGAGTTCGTTCCGGCGGAGATCGAGATTGTCGAGCCGACCGGCGGGCCGTTCGTCGTCGATTTGAATCCGATCGACCCGAATCCGCCGATCACCCACTACCCGACGGTGATCCGTGCCAGTGCGACCGAACCGAGGTTTGGGCCGCCCGCGCCGGAGCCCGTGCCGGAGCCGGAGCCGGAGCTCGTGCCGGAGCCGGAGCCCCTTCCGGAGCTCGTGCCGGAGCCCGAGCCCCTTCCGGAGCTCGTGCCGGAGCCCGAGCCCGTGCCCGTGCCCGTGCCGGAGCCCCTTCCGGAGCCGGAGCCCGAGCCGGAGCCGGAGCCCGAGCCGCGACCCAAGGGCCCGTTTCGGATACGCGTATCCGACGAGCCCGAAGTCACCTCGACGGTGCCGCGGCCCGCCGATGCGGACGTGTTGGCGGCTAAGCCCGCACCGCGTCGACCGTGGTTCGACGAGCCGTCGGACCGGATCATCTTCTCCACCGAGGAGCGGCGCTGAGCGATTGCGCTCGGCTACCTGTGACGTCTCTCGGTTGTTGATCGTTCATATGGAACAATTGACCCGGTATTCGTGCGAGGGGAACGACAATGGGCACCACACCCCGGCGGGGAGCTTTGACGACGATGGCGTGTGCGCTTGTCGCGATCGCCGTCGTCGGTGCGGGTTGTGTGAACCTTCCGTCATTGCACCGCACCGACATTCCCACCGGCATCCCGCCGGGTCTGGGGGCGCCGGTGCCGTATTTCAACATCCACGATCCCGGGCGGACCGCCGACAAGCTGAACGCCTGGGCCCGGCCGATCTCGAATGCGACGGGCATTGGGGTGACCGCGTTGGAGGCCTACGGGAATGCCGCAGAAATCCAGCGTCAGCAGCATCCTGAGTGCGGTATTTCCTGGACGACGCTGGCGGGCATCGCCGGCACCGAGAGCAAGCACGGCCGTCACCACGGTGCGCGGGTCAGTCCTAACGGTGACACCAGTCCACCGATCCGCGGGCCCCAGCTCGACGGTACCAATGGCAACATGTCGATGGTCGACCCGCAGACGCCGACTCGTGCTGACGGCAGCCCCAACTATGTGCGGGCCGAGGGGCCATTCCAGTTCCTGCCGGAGACGTGGCAGCGGTTCGGTGTCGACGCCAACGGCGACGGCCGGGCAGATCCGGACAATATCGACGATGCGGCGTTGTCGGCGGCACGCTACCTGTGCGTGTCCTCGGGCGGCGATATGACAACGGCCAAGGGGTGGATGAAGGCGCTGATGGTCTACAACCAGTCGAGGGCCTACGCCGAAGAGGTCAGCGCCCGCGCCAACGCGTACTCCGTCAACGTCCGGTACTGACCGAACACGACATGGTGTGCGGTATTACGCTGGGGGTATCAACTCACAACAACAATCGGGCGCCGGGAGCGGTAGCGAGCGGGCCCAGTTCACCATGGGCGCCGGGAGCGGTAGCGAGCGGGCCCAGTTCACCATGGGCGCCGGGAGCGGTAGCGAGCGGGCCCAGTTTCATCATGAGGGGTAGACAGCCGTGGCAATGATCGAGCAAGTGGGTGCGCGCGAGATTCTCGATTCGCGGGGCAATCCGACCGTTGAGGTGGAGGTGGCTCTCGAGGACGGCACACTGGCCCGTGCGGCGGTGCCATCGGGCGCGTCGACCGGTGAACACGAGGCCGTTGAGTTGCGCGACGGCGGAGACCGCTACGGCGGGAAGGGTGTCCAGAAGGCGGTCAAGGCAGTCCTTACCGAGATCGCTGAGGAAATCATCGGATACGAGGCCGACGATCAGCGTCTCGTCGACCAGGCGCTCCTCGACCTCGACGGCACCCCGGACAAGTCGCGGCTCGGCGCCAATGCACTGCTGGGCGTCTCGCTCGCCGTCGCCAAGGCCGCGGCAGAGTCGGCGGCGCTTCCGCTGTACCGCTATGTCGGCGGGCCCAACGCACACATCCTGCCGGTGCCGATGATGAACATCATCAATGGCGGTGCACACGCCGACTCCGGTGTCGACGTGCAGGAATTCATGATCGCCCCGATTGGGGCGCCCACGTTCGCCGAGTCGCTGCGCTGGGGCGCCGAGGTTTACCACTCGCTCAAGTCGGTACTCAAGAGCAAGGGTCTGTCCACTGGTCTCGGCGACGAGGGCGGGTTCGCGCCCAACGTGTCGGGCACCATCGAGGCGCTGGGCATCATCGAGGAAGCCATCACCGGCGCGGGGCTGCGTTTTGGTTCCGACGTGGTGTTGGCGCTCGACGTCGCGGCCACCGAGTTCTACTCCGCCGGCACCGGCTATGCGTTCGAGGGGGCCAGTCGATCGGCGCAGGAGATGGCCGAGTTTTACTCGAAGCTCGTCGACGACTTCCCGCTGGTGTCCATCGAGGATCCGCTGTCGGAGGACGACTGGGAGGGGTGGGTTGCGCTGACCGAGGCGATTGGCGACAAGGTGCAGATTGTCGGCGACGATTTGTTTGTCACCAACCCGGAGCGGCTGGAGCGCGGCATCGTCGAAGGCGCGGCCAACGCGCTGCTGGTGAAGGTGAACCAGATCGGCACGCTGACCGAGACCCTCGATGCGGTGGCGCTGGCGCACAACAACGGCTACAAGACGATGATGAGCCACCGTTCGGGCGAGACCGAGGACACAACGATCGCCGACCTGGCTGTCGCGTGCAGTTGCGGTCAGATCAAGACCGGAGCCCCGGCGCGCAGTGAGCGTGTCGCGAAGTACAACCAGTTGCTGCGCATCGAGGAGGGTCTCGGCGACGCGGCACGGTACGCCGGTGACCTCGCCTTCCCATGGTTTTCGCCGTCGGCGTGATTAGCTAGAGGGTATGGGAGAGCGTCGAAACGAGCGGGCGGGCCGGGGTCGGTCCGCCCGTTCTTCGCGCACCCGGCCCGTCGCGCCGTCGCGGCCATCAGGGTCCCGGCGTGGCCGGAATCCAGCGCCGCAGCCGTCGAGCGGGCCCATCACCGATGCGATCAGTCTCGACCTCGTCGACGATGCGTCGTCGGCACCTTTTGATGATGCCGTGACCACCGTGATCGGCCGGGTCGACATCGACATTGCCGGGGAGGAGACATCCTCCGACGATACCGGCGTGGGCGATGTGGGGGCCGGTGAAACGTCAACAGCCAGCGGTCGTCGTGGCCTCGTTCGCGTACCCGCTCGCGCGTTGGCGGCGCGCTGGCAGGGCCTCAATCCGCGGCGCGCGATCGTGTTGGCCGTCGTGGTGGGCTTTGTCGCTCTCACCCTGGCGGTGCCGATTCGCACCTATTTCTCTCAGCGTGCCGAGCTCGATCAGATCCGTGCGAGCAATGCGGCCATTGAGCAGGAGAGTGCGGAGCTGACCCGCAAGGTGAATGAGCAGGGCGACCCCGCCTACGTCGAGGCGCAGGCGCGCGCGCGGCTGCAGTACGTGCGACCGGGTGAGACTCCGTTCGTGCTGGAGATTCCCGGTCGGGAGCGGACGGCGCAGGAGGAGCGTCGCGCCGCCGAGCGTGCCGCCAACCCGTGGTTCGCGAATCTGTGGGATTCGGTGGCGACTCCGCCGCCGGCGAAGTGACGGACGCCGTGTCCGTGTCTCCGGTCGATCTGGCCGCCATCGCCGAGCAACTCGGCCGTGATCCGCGCGGCGTCCTCGAAGTCAGCTACCGCAGCCCCGACGGCCGCCCCGGGGTGGTGAAGACAGCGCCGCGACTGCCGGACGGCACCCCGTTCCCGACTCTCTACTACTTGACTGATCCGCGCTTGACCTCGGCGGCAAGCCGGCTGGAGTCGTCGGGGGTGATGAAGGCGATGTCGCAGCGGCTGCTCGTCGACGAGGAGTTGGCGGCGGTGTATCGACGGGCGCATGACGGGTATTTGGCTGAACGTGATGCTATTGAATCGCTGGGCACTGATTTCAGCGGGGGCGGCATGCCCGATCGGGTCAAATGCCTGCACGTCTTGATGGCGCATTCGCTGGCCAAAGGCCCGGGGGTCAACCCGCTTGGCGACGAGGCTGTTGCGCTGGCCTGCGACGACGGGCTGCGGGGCACGGCCTTGCCCGCAGATTGGCCGCGTTTCCCCCAGGAGGAGCAGAGTTGACCCGAGTGGCCGCCGTCGATTGCGGGACGAACTCGATCCGGCTCCTCGTCGCCGATCCCACGGCGGATTCTGCCGGCCTGCGTGATGTGCGCCGCGAGATGGTTGTCGTGCGGTTGGGGCAGGGCGTCGATGCGACGGGACGGTTCGCCGACGGGGCGATCGAGCGCACCCGAGTCGCCCTCGCCGGGTATGCGGCGACGATGCGCGAGCTCGGTGTCGAGCGCGTCGACATGGTGGCCACCTCGGCCACGCGCGACGCCGCCAACCGTGACGACTTCTTCGCGATGACTGCTGAGCTGCTCGGCAAGGTGGTCCCCGGGACTGTGGCACGGGTGATCTCGGGCGACGAAGAAGCGCGCCTATCGTTCCGCGGAGCGGTCGGCGATCTCGCTCCGGAGCTGGGCCCATTCGCTGTCACCGACCTCGGCGGCGGATCCACGGAGCTCGTCGTCGGCGATGAGGCGGGGGTCACCGCAGCGTATTCGGCCGATGTCGGGTGCGTCCGGACCACCGAGCGGTGTCTGGCCGGTGACCCGCCGTCTGGGGAGGAGATCGTCGCCGCGTCGGAGTTTATCGCTCAGCGACTCGCGCCCGCCTTCGCGGCCGTCGATGTGTCGTCGGTCCGTACCTGGGTTGGTGTCGCCGGCACGCTGACCACACTGGCCGCGCTGGTTGCCGGATTGACCGAATACGACCCGGCCCGAATCCACCTGTCGCGGGTGTCGCTGACCGACCTGCACCGGGTGTGCTGGGAGCTGGTCGGGATGCCCCGGCAGCAGCGCGCCACATTGGGCGTGATGCACCCGGGCCGGGTTGACGTCATCGGCGCCGGCGCGCTGGTGACCGATGCGCTGGCGACGCAGATGCATGAGCGTGCAGGTATCACCGAGCTTGTCGTTTCCGAGCACGACATCCTTGACGGCATCGCGCTTAACCTCATCCAGGATCGTCCCGAATAGCCGCCACTCAGGGAGCATTGCCGTCGGACTGCCCTGTCTCGGGACGACGTCGGGACGCGCTTCAGACGCGGGCGGGGTCCAAGGTGGCGGCGCCACGATCGAGGTTGAGGTTGTTGCACGCCTCGCAGACCGTCTCGGGAATGACCCCGTGGCGCTGGAGGAAGCCGAAAACAATACAGCCCAGGCAGATCCCGAACGCGAACTCCAGGAATGCGGCGGCAACCAGCAGGCCGATGGTAATCTCCGCCGCCAAGCCGTGCCCGAGCACACTGAGCACTGTCGCAACCAGGCCGAACACCAGCCCGACAGTCTGGGCGAAACGCTTCGGCGGCCCGGGGACCAGTTTCTCCTTGCGCCAGAGCCTCGGCACGATGACGTGGACCGCAAGTCGGCCGAACGGCGAATACTTGGGCCCGCCGGCGACGCGCAGGGCGAAGCCGAGCGCCACGATCGCGTATAGCCACCATTGGTTGACGGCGATCGACGCGACGGCCAGCGCGATGACCAGACCGGCTGTCGCGCGGGCGGCGTAGTCGTTGACCGGGTTGGGGAAGGCGAAAGCCTCGCGGGCGGACGACATCGAGATACCTCCAAGAGTCTGTGTGCAGCCGCTCGCTCCACGTGGGACATCGAACAGGCGTTGCCCAGGTTAGCCGCTGATCAGGGCGAAAGGGCAGTTGGATTCACGGTGGGTGAAACCCTTGCATGCCCACTCGGTGGGGTTGGGGTGCCCACTCGGCGGGGCTGGGGTGCCCACTCGGTGGGGTTGGGGTGCCCACTCGGCGGGCGCCTCGGTACCGTCGCCGAGACCGGTGTGACCAGGGGCAGCGCGGGTGCGCTCACTGTTCCTCATCGTCGCGACGGGCCTCGATGGCCTCGAGGTGGGCTCCCTGGATGAGTTCCTCCGGGCCGCCGGCGGCCTCGGACAACTCGTCGGCGGGGTCGAACTCGCCGAGGCGCTCACGGGCCAGCCGGTCGAGCCGGGCGGAATCGTGCTTGGCCCGCTTGGCCGCCTCGCGCATCTCGAACCCATCGGAGATGAGGTCGCCGACCTCGCGTGCGACGTCGACGACGGCGCCGGTGATGATCGTGGCGATCCTCCCGACGCGCGTCGCCGTCGTCTGCACGGCCTCCTGTGCGAAGTCCTTGTTGCGCTCGAGCTTGTCGAAGTCGATTTCGCGGCGCTGCGGCGTATCGTCGCTCATAGCCGATCAGCCTACCCGCCGCGCCGCGTTAGCTGGCCTGGGCCGCTGACGCGCGCTCGATGTTGACGACCAGGTCGTCATCGTCGCGGGTCCACGAGTTCGGCACGCTGAGCTTGGCGATCTTCCGCCACGTCGATCCGAGTTGGCCGCGCAGGTTGCCCGTGTTGTACGGCAGGCCGTGGCGCTCGCAGATGTCGCGCACCTCTTCGGCCATCTCCGGGTACCGGTTGGCCGGCACATCGGGGAACAGGTGGTGCTCGATCTGGTGGCTCAGGTTGCCGCTCATGATGTGGAACAACGGGCTGCCGGTGATGTTGGCCGAGCCCAGCATCTGGCGGATGTACCACTCCCCGCGCGTCTCGTTCGCACATTCCTCCTTGCTGAAGGTCTGTGCGCCAGTGGGGAAGTGACCGCAGAAGATGATGGAGAACGTCCACAGGTTGCGGATGAGGTTGGCCGAGGCGTTGCCCAGCAGCGTCGGGATGAACAGCGGACCGGTCAGCGCGGGGAAGATGACGTAGTCCTTGAGGACCTGCTTACTGGCCTTGCGCCACATGCCCTTGACGAGACTCTTGATGTCGGACCACTTGCGTTCGCCGGCGGCGATCCGGTCGACCTCCAGGTCGTGGGCCATCACGCCCCATTCGAACAGCACCATCAGCCCCGTGGCGAAGGCCAGGTTGCCCAGGTAGAGGGGCTTCCATTCTTGGTCGCGGGCCATCCGAAGAATGCCGTAGCCGACGTCGCGGTCTTCGCCGATGATGTTGGTGAACGTGTGGTGCTTGTAGTTGTGGCTGTGCTTCCACTGGTCGGCCGGGCAGACGGTGTCCCATTCGAATTCGCGGGAGTTGTAGGTGTCCTCGCGCATCCAGTCATATTGGCCGTGCATGACGTTGTGGCCGATTTCCATGTTGTCGAGGATCTTCGACGCCCCCAGCAGGCCGACGGCGGCCAGCCATGCCGGCGGGAACCAGCCGAGGTACATCAGGGCCCGGCCACCGATTTCGAGCCCGCGCTGGGTGCGGATGATCTTGTAAAGGTACTCGCGGTCGGACTCGCCGACGTCGGCCATGATGCGGGCGCGCAACTCCTCGAGTTCGCGGCCGATCGTCTCGACCTGCTCGCGGGTCAGATTGACCTCGGTGATGGGCGGAAGGTCGGTGCTGGGCAGCACGGCTAGGCGCTCGGCCTTGGCCTGGTAGTTGTCACTGAGCTGGATTGCCATGCGCTTAAGCCTCGATTTCTACGTCGCCAACAGGAGTGTTGACGCACAGTTGGATGTGGGTGTCGGCCTCGGAATCGATTTCACCGGTGAGGATGTTGCGGGTGCAGCCGGACTTCTTGACGGTGACGCAGGAAAAGCAGATGCCCATGCGGCAGCCGCTCTCCGGCGAGAGGCCGGCGCCCTCGGCCTGGTCGAGGAGGGTGCGACCGTCGTTGGGGGTGCTTACCGCCGAGGCGGTGAAGCTGACCTGTCCGGTGATGGGCTCGTTCGGGTCGGTGACGGGGACGGCCAGGGTGAAGGCCTCGGTGTGCAGGTGTTCGGCGATGCCGGCAGCTGCGCAGTATTCGCCGACGGCGTCCATCAGCGACGCGGGGCCGCAGAGGAAGATCGTCGCGTCGTCGGTCGCGATACCGGCGAGGTGGTCGCCGGTGAAGTGGTCGCCGGCGGTGTGGTCGCCGGTGGTGCGGTCAGTCTGGCCGGCGCGCGTGTAGTGCAGACGCAGGTCCAGGTTCGGGTACAGGGCGGCCAGATTGGCCAGTTCCGCGCCGTAGGCGACGTCGTCGGCGGTGCGGGCGTAGTGGACGAAGGTCACCGCCCCCTGGTGGTTCCGCGCCACAAGTGTGCGCAGCATTGAGAGTACGGGTGTAATCCCAGATCCGCCGCTGATGAAGACGATGTTGCTGCCGGGGTCGGCGGGCAGGGTGAAGTCGCCCGCCGCCTGCGTGAGGCCGAGCACCATCCCGGTGTGCGCGTGCTCGCGCAAGTGGCGCGAGACGAATCCGTCGTCGTGGACGGCGATCGTCAGCTCAAGATCGTCGCGCCGGTCCCCGGCGGCGTTGGCGGGCGAGAAGCAGCGACTGTGCCGGACTCCGTCTATGACGGTGCTGACCTGGACGTATTGACCAGCCTGGTGACCCTTCCACTGGCGGGTGGGGCGCAGTGTGAGGGTGACCGTGCGGTCGGTGGCCCGCCGGACGCGGATGACTTCGGCGCGCAGGTCGCGCCAGGTGAGCATCGGGTCGACGAGTTCGAGATAGCGGTCGACGGGGTGCGGGGTAAGGGCGGCCTGGACGACCGACCCCATGAAGGTGGCGAGTCGGGTGCTCATCGGATGTGCCTCCTGTGGGGGCTGATTGCGGTCACCGAAATCCAGTGAACGGATGTACACCCAAAAGTGTGCCACATGTAGGCGGATCGTCAAGGGGTGCAGGGGTGACGGTCGTCACCGTCGTACACTCAACCCTTGTGACCCCGGCCGACGATCAGCGCGACCAGCCGCGAACGACGCGTGCGCGCGGCTCGTCAGCGCGGCGGGCGCCGCGGGAACCGGAGTCGCGAGCGGAGAAGAAGGGTCGCACTCGGCAGGCCCTGCTCGACGCGACGATGGAACTGGTCGCCGACCGCAGCTTCTCCGGTCTGAGCCTGCGCGAGGTTGCGCGCGGGGCGGGAATCGTGCCGACGGCGTTCTACCGGCATTTCAGTTCGATGGAGGACTTGGGAGTCACCCTCGTGGAGGATGCGATGCGCGTGCTGCGGCGCACGCTGCGCGAGGGCCGGCGCGACCTGGCCGCCCGCAACGCGCTGCCGTCGGCGACGAATTCGCTGGAGATCCTGCTCGACCATGTGCGCGACAACGAGGCGCAGTTCCGCTTCCTGGTCCGTGAGCAGCACGGCGGCGTGTCCGAGATCCGCCGGGCCATTGATACCGAGCTGCGGCTGTTCGCCAAGGAACTCGCGATCGACCTCGCCCGCATCCCCGAACTCGTCGCGTGGACGCCTGATGACCTGGAACTCGTCGCCGACTTGATCGTCACCGTCATGCTGACGGCCGTCGCCGACCTGCTCGACGGCGAGTACCGTGGCGCGATCGTGGAAACCGAGGTGATCGACCGCACCAAACGGCAACTGGTACTGGTCTTCCTCGGCATGTCTCGATGGGATCCCGGGCGATCCGGCTGATCCGTGCGCACCGGGTGCTCGCCGTATGCTGCTGCCATGGCTGACGGAGATCGGACGGGCACCACGTTCGGGCGGTACGAGCTCGGCGAGTTGCTTGGTCGCGGCGGCATGGGCGAGGTCTACCGCGCCGTCGACACGAAGAACGACCGGACAGTCGCGCTCAAACTGTTGCCGACCGCGCTCGCCGGCGACGAGGTATATGCCGAGCGGTTCCGCCGCGAGTCGAGGACGGCGGCCCGGCTCGGTGACCCGCACATCATTCCCATTCACGACTTCGGTGAGATCGACGGCACCCTCTACCTCGACATGCGCGTGGTCGAGGGATCCGATTTGCGTGCGGCGATCCGCGGCTCGGGCAAGCTGGCCCCCGCCCGCGTCGTATCGATTGCCGAGGACGTGGCGCAGGCCCTCGATTCGGCGCATGCCGCCGGGCTCGTGCATCGCGACGTCAAGCCGGAGAACATCCTCCTCACTCCCGGTGACTTCGCCTATCTGGTGGACTTCGGCATTGCCCGCGCCGCCGACGACGCGGCACCGCATCTCACACAGCTCGGCACGGCGATCGGGTCGATCGCCTACCTCGCCCCGGAGATATTCGACGGCCGGGAGGCCACTGCCGCCAGCGATGTTTACGCACTCGCGGTGGCAACCTACGAGGCGCTGACGGGGCGTGTACCGCACCCCGGGGCCACCCACGCGGCTGCCATCAAGTCTGCGCTGCTCGACGATCTGCCGCTGCCGAGCTCGATCGATCCGAGCCTGCCGCTCGGCTTGGATGATGTGCTGGCCCGCGGTTTGGCCCGCGACCCGGCGGCGCGGTACGCCACCGCCGGGGATTTTGCGGCGGCGGCGCGCGCGGCCCTCGACACCGGCTCGTCGTGGAGTCCGACGACCGTCACGACGGTTTCGGCGCCCGCGCCGGCCCCGCCGACGAGTCCGGCCTACCCGACGGCGCCGATGTATCCGACCGGACCGGTTTATGCGAATGCGCCGGGCTATCAGACCGGCCCCACTCCGTACCAGCCGGCGCAGCCGCCGCGACCGCCGGCGAATTCGGCGGTCCCATGGATTCTGGGCGTGTTCGCGCTGGTGGTGCTGGCGGGGGCGATCATCGCGCTGGTCATGTTGGTCAGCGGCGGGCGTGGCGGCTCCTCGCAGACGTCGGTGCCCGGACCGGTGACGGTTACCCGAACGGAGGCCGTGCCAACGGTGGCCGACCCGCCGCCGGATTCGACGCAGTGCGATCGGACCGTCGGCGTCGGCACCGCGGTCACGTCGTGCCAGTTCGCCGCCGCCGTGCGCGACGCCTACCTGGCTGCGGGCCCGAAGGGGCAGGCGCGCACCGTCACGGCCTACAGTCCGGTGACCGGGCAGAGTTACGCGATGAGCTGCCTTCCCGAACGCGGGATTGTGGTGTGTCGCGGCGGCAATGACGCCGTCGTGCATATCTACTAGGTGCCATGAGCCGTCGTTCCCTGCCCGCATTCCTCGCCGTTGTGGCCGTGTCCGGATTGGCGGTGTCCGCATGCGGCACGGGCGAGCAGACGGTGACGGCATCGTCGTCAAGCCCGTCCTCGTCGTCGACGCCCGTCCCGTCGGCCAGGCGGCCGGCGCCGGGCCCGGCAATGGCTGTTGCGCGGGTCCAACTCGGCGCGGCGGCACTGCAGTTGAACCAGGCCCTCGAACCGCTCGGGTTGACGCAGAAAGTCGCAGTGGCGATCGCGCCGGTGGGTGTGGCCGCCACCCCGATTGTGATCGGCGAGGTCAACCCGCCACAGGTGGCGTGGTCGACGATCAAGGTGCCGCTCGCGATTGCCGCCGAGCGCAAACACGGCGGCCCGATGCCGGCGACGGTCGCTGCCATCGCGGCCTCGGATAATTCTGCGGCGCAGGCGTTGTGGGATTCGTTAGGGTCCGATGAACAGGCGGCCGCAGCGGTGACGCGGGTGCTCCGCGAGGGTGGTGACGCCCGCTCGACGGTGCCCGCGGTGCCCACGCGGTCGCCGTACACGATCTTCGGCCAGACCGTATGGTCCGTGGAGAACGCCACCCGTTTCACCGCCGGGCTCGCGTGTCTGCCGGGCAGTGAGCGGGTGCGCCGGCTGATGGGGCGGGTGAACGGCAACCAGCAGTGGGGTGCGGAGCGAATGAAGGCGCACACCGGCGTCAAGGGTGGGTGGGGTCCCGGCACCGAGGGTGGCTACGTGGTGCGTCAGATCGCGCTGATCGGTCACCGGGACGGGTCGCAGACTGCGGTTGCCATGGTGACCTTCGGCAACGGCACGTCGATGGCGAGCGGCACAGCCGCTCTCGATCGCGTCGGCACCTGGCTCAGTCGTAACGCGGAGAGCCTGCCGCGCGGCTTCTGCTGAAACGGCGGATGCCGGGTATTTCTCGATTCGGTTGTGATCTACGTCGCATCTGTGCTGCCATTTGAGATACAAGAATACGTGTCACGTATCTCTGTATCTCAGTGGGCATCGAGGGGGCTTGACATGACAGGACGCGACGTCAATCGGCGGGACGCGCTGAAAGCGGGCGGGGTTGCGCTTGGGGGTCTCGGAGCGCTCGCGATGACCAACGCGTCGGCGCGCGCGGAGCCGTGGTCGTGGTCGCCCCAGGGGTCGGTGGCGGGGCAGGGCGCCGGGGCGGACCCGCGGACCGTGTGGGATCCCGAAGCCGATGCAGTGATCGCCAACGTCCTCGAACGTCACAACGTCAATCGGATCAACGCGGAGCTGCGGACCTGGGTGCGCAATGGCCAAGAAGTGCCCAGCGGGCTGCCGGCGGAGTTGCGCGACTTCATCGAGTACGCGCGGATACTCCCCCCGTGGACCGACCACAACAAACTGGCCGGCGGCTTCGAGTTCACCAAGAAGCAGGGGACCATCATCTCGGTCCTCTATGCGTTCGCCAGTGGCATGATGTCGACCGTCATCCCCAACGAGGCGCGGGCGGTGTACTACTCGAAGGGCGGCCAGTTCTTCAAAGACCGCATTGCCAAGACAGCGAAGCTCGGTTACGACATCGGCACGGTCAACGCCTACGCGCCCGACGGCCAGATGACGGTTACCTGTGTCAAGACCCGGATGATTCACGCCGCGGTCCGCCACCTGCTACCGCAGTCGCCGCATTGGCCCAAGCAGTACGTGCCCATCAGTCAGGACGACCTGATGGTCACCTGGCACAGCCTGCCGACGACGATCATGGCGAACCTGACCAAGTGGGGGGTCCCTGCGAGTCGCCATGAATCACAGGGCTACCTGCACACCTGGCAGGTGTGCGGGCACCTTCTCGGGATCAGGGACGAGTACCTGCCGGCGTCGTGGCGGGAGGCGAACGTGCAGTCCACACAGGTGTTGAAGCCCGTGCTGGCCCCCACCCGGGAGGGCATCCGGCTGGCCGACGATCTCCTCAGACTCGGCAACGAGCTCGATCTGACCTTGCTGAGCAAACCGATTCTAGGGGCGTTCACCCGGTTCATTCTCGGTGACAAGATCGCGAACTGGATCAGAGTCCCGCGCGAGCCGGTCTGGAGTCCGCTGCTCGAGGTCAGCTGGGCGCCCTACCTGGCGGTGCGCCAGGGCGTGTTGAATGTGGCGCCGCCAATGGACAACGCGTACTGGATGTTCGACGAGTTTCTGCGGCAGTTTGTCCTTTGGTACATGTCTGAACTCCGCATGCCGATCTCCATCGAGCTACCGCAGCACAACCGGCACTTCTGACCGACGATCAAAGGTGAGTCATGACCCGCAGCCCCCATCGGCGCCCGCTCCCGCACCTTCGGATGATCCGCCGAGGGGCCGCACTCATCGTTGCGGCCGCCGGCGCCGCGACCGCCGCCATCGCAGTCGGCCTGGGTGCTTGCCACCCCGCGCTCAGTGCCGAGGGCGAGGAGCGGCCCCAACCGGTAGGGGCGTCGATGACCGAACAATTCGGCCCGCTTGACTGGCTTCCAGTGACCCCGGTGCGCGGCACGGGTAAGCCGCCACACTCGACCACCGAGGCGTCGTGACCCCGGGCTGCGCTGAGGCGGTTAGCGCCACCGAGACCTTCGCGGCCATCGGTACCACCGTCTCGGTGACCTGCACCGACCGGCGCGAGCTCGGTCGCGCGGCGGCGCTGATGCGCATTCGGTTGGGTGCGCTCGACGGGGCCGTCTCCCGCTTTCGGGAGGACTCCGAGCTCGCCCGGATCAACGCGCGCAGCGCGGCGCTGGCCCGCACCGACCCGAGCAGATCGTTGCGGGTGCTGGTCGGGACGACGCTGAGTGCCTGCCTGACGGCCGCATTGCGTGCCGAACGCCTCAGTAACGGCCTGGTGTGCGCATCGCTGGGCGCAGAACTGGCGGCGTGCGGATACGACGCTGACTTGGCCGTCGTCACGGCCCGTGGTGAGCGCGAGCAGGCTGGGGCGCTGGCGACCCGCGACTTCCCGGTGCCCGGGCGGCGCCGACGCGAAGTACGCCGGGCGGGACTGGTTTTCGACAGTGGCTGTGGCCTTCTGGTGCTACCGGCGGGTGTCGCATTGGACCTGGGGGCCAGCGCCAAGGCGTGGGCCGCCGACACGATCGCCGCCGAGTTGGCGGCGACGGGGACCGGCGGATACCTGTGCAACCTCGGTGGTGATATCGCCGTCGCGGGGGCGGCGCCGCCCGGCGGCTGGGCGATCGGGGTGCGGGATTGGACCGGCACCGTTCGCCACACCGTCTGTTCGACGGGGCAGGCCTTCGCCACCTCATCGACGAAGGTGCGCACGTGGATCCATCAGGGCAGCGCGCGCCACCACATCATCGATCCGCGCAGTGGATCACCTGCGCGCGCCTGGTGGGCGCAGGTCAGCTGTGCGGCACCCGACGCAGTCCAGGCCAACGCTGCCTCGACGGCCGCGGTCATCCTCGGCGCCGCGGCACCCCGGTGGCTGCGGGACCGCGGCGTCGCGGCCTGCCTGATCGGGTCGGGCGGCCGCATCACCACCACTCCCGGGTGGGAGGCGGGACCGACCCGAGAGGCGCGGCCCCGATGAGCAGTCCCTGGTTGTGGTTCGTCTCGCGGGCCGGCGGCGTGGTCAGCCTGGTTCTTCTCACCGTGGTCGTCGTCGCGGGTGCGGTGACCGCGGCGGATCGACCGCTGCCGACGGCGATGGCCGGCTGGGTGGCCGGCCTGCACCGCTACCTCACCTTGGGCGTGCTGGGGCTGCTGACGATTCATATCGGCGCCGCGGTGATCGACACCTATGTGGACCTCGCGTGGTCAGCGGTGATCGTCCCCTTCACCGGGGGGTATCGGCCGGCCGGGGTGGGGTGGGGTGCGGTCGCCATCGATGCGCTCGGGCTGGTCGCCCTCACCTCCTGGCTGCGCCCGCGGCTCTCGCGCCGAGGGTGGCATGCCATGCACTGGTTGGCCTACGTGGTGGCGGTAGCGGCGGTCGTCCACGCGGTGACGATGGCGTCGGCCGATAAGCCGGTCTTCCTCGTCATCACCCTCGGGTGCGGCGCGGTCATGGGGCTGTCCACCGTCTGGCGGGTGTGCAGCACGAGCCCTGATCGTCGGCGCCGGGCACGGGTTGCCGCCGGGGAGTGGACGTGACGACCCTGTCGACGCTACTCGACGACGCGGGGCTGACCGGACGCGGCGGTGCCGACTTCCGTACCGGTGCAAAGGTGGCCGTGGCGGCGCAGCACGGTGCCGATCTGATCGTCAACGCCTGCGACGGCGAGCTCGGCGCGGCCAAGGATGCCTGGGTGATCACCCATCACCTCGCCGAGATGCTCGCCGGTGCGCAGGCAGTCACCCGGGGTTCGATCCAGGTGGCCGCGAGCCGCGACTCGGCGGTACTGGCGCAGCTGCGGGCGCAGGGAGTCGCAACCCTGGCCGTTCCCCGCCGCTACGTGGCGTCGGAGGAATCGTCGCTGGTGAGCCTGGCCCACGGCGGCCTCGCCCGCCCGTTCATGCGGTCTGCCCCGGTCGTGACCGGATCCCACGATCGGCGCGGCCGACGGTTCCGTCCGACGCTGGTCCTCAACGCGGAGACGGTGTGGCGGCTCAGCCAGATCATGGACCGGGGGGTCCGATGGTTCCGGTCCTTCGGCACGGCGGCCGAACCCGGTCCGCGCCTGGTCACGCTCGTCAACGGGGTGGCTCGGCCCGGAGTCTACGACGCGGAGGCGGGGCTCACCCTCGAGGAGCTCTTGTCGGTGGGCGGCGGCCCGGTCGTCGAGGTGGCCGCGCGGTGGTTCGGTGGATTGGGTGGTGGATTCCTTCCCGCCCACCAGGAAGCCGGGGTCCGCTGGTCGCGGGCCGGCTTGGCGCCGTTCGGGATTGCGCCGGGTAGCGGCGTCGTAGATGTCATCGATGCTCGGGCCGACCCGTGGCGCGAGGTCGAAGCAGCCCTGGACTACGCGGCGGGCGAGTCGGCCGGCCAATGTGGGCCGTGCATGTTCGGCGTGCCGGGGCTACGCGATGCGGTCGCCGCGCTGCGCCGCTCGCCGACGCCGCAACGATCCGACCAGGTGAAGCACCGCGTGCGGCAACTGGCCGGGCGGGGAGCGTGCCACTACCCCGACGGAGTTGCCGGATTTGTCGACTCGGCGCTCCGTGCTTTACGCCCGGTGGAAGTGGGGAAATGATGACGCTGGTCGTGGATCGGACTACCTGCACCGGTAAAGGGGTGTGCGTGTATCTCCTCGACGGCGCCCTGACCCGTGATGAGTGGGGTTACCCGATCGTCGTCGACACCGACACCATCCCCGGGCGCGCAGCGGTATCGGTGGCGATCTCCTTGTGCCCGGTGGGTGCCCTCCAGTGGGCGGGAAAGCGGGGGGCGGGAAAGCGGTGGGCGGGAAAGCGGTGGGCGGGAAAGTAGTGGCGGGAAATGCGTGACGACACAATCGGCAACGGAAAGCAGGACTGACAATGGGCTTCTTCAACTACATGCAGAACCTCCTCTACTGGTTGGACGGGGGATCGAGCGGCTTCGGCGGATACGGGAGCTGAGTTTTGGTCGTGCTAAACTCCCGGGCCAGGTCGGGCCAGGTCACGGAGGGCGGGTTGCGCGTGGTCGAGCAGGATCCGAGAGCTGCCGCGATGCTGGGACGGGTGCTCGCCGACGCAGCCGATTCAGCGGCCCCAGACGACATCGCGACCCGGATCCTCGACGCCGCGCGGCAACAGTTCAGTGCCATCGGCGTGCGTCATTCCACGATGGAGGACGTTGCCCGTCGAGCCGGGGTGGCCCGGATCACCGTTTACCGCCGCTTCCCCACGAAGGATGTGTTGGTCGAGCAGGTGACGCTGCGCGAATACCGTGATTACTTCCAGCAGTTCCTGCTCGATATCCGCGGCGTCGCGACGGTGCAGGACCGGGTCGTGGTGGGGTTCACCAGCTCCTTGCGCGCGATCCGCCGCAATCCGATCATCGGTGGCCTGCTGGCCGCCGAGCCGGATTCGCTGGCCCGTGCCATGGTGGGCGACGACGGTCGGCTGGTGACGGTGGTGCGGCAGTTCGTCGCCGATCAACTCCGCCGCGAACAGGTGGCGGGCCATGTCGGTGCCGACGTGGACGTCGACCTCGTCGCCGAGATGATGGTGCGGGTTTCGGCGTCGTTCCTGACGACGCCGAGCGGCATAGTCGACCTCGACGATGAGGCCCAACTCGCCGACCTGGCCCGCCGGTTCCTCGTGCCGATGCTGGGCTAGCGCGATGGCCGGCTGCGCGGCGTGGCGCCGTGTAAATTCTTCCGATCGGGGCCGATGCCCGATTTCGCCAGTTCGCCGCCGACGATGTGGCGTGAGTTAACGACGGTGTAATACGACTGAGGAAGTTTGCGTATGCAGGCTTCTGCATGGGCTTTTAGTTTTCTCTCAGGCCTGCATAGAATCCCATTTCGGAGGATCCGGCACGGGATGCCGGAATCGTGACCGAACCGCGTCTTGAGGAGAACATGATCGTGACTGCCCACCTGCGTACCCCATGGCGTCTGGCGCTGGTGGGTATTGCCGCCGCCGCTGCCTTCCTCACCGCAGTGCCGACCGCGCATGCCGACTCATTTCAGCGGCTGCCCGGCGGCAAGGCCGTCGGGGAGGGGCTGACCATCTATCGCAGCAAGGAATCGGTCCGCGTCGGCCCGTCGATGGCGGCCAACAGCATGGGTCGCAGCGCCTGGGTGTCGGGCAACGTCCGGGTCGTCGCACCCGGGATCGACACCAGCGATGCCGGGCCGAACAACGGCCCGCGGGGCGAGGACGCGATGCCGGGCTCGAACGGTACTTCCACCACCGGGGCCGGGGGTACGACGACGGTCGTTTACGTCGTCGGCTGCCAGGTGAGCATCGGACAGCTGGATGCCGGCCTGCGGCTCGGACTGGGTGGACTGTTCGACTTTACGGGCGAGACAGGCGGCATCCCGCTGCTGGGCGTCGGTGGGAACCTGAATCTGCCGCTCTCGCCGGGAGAGGTTAAGTACGCCCTCGTCGACCGCAAGCAGATGACCAAGCCGGGCACCTACTACTTCAACTGGCGCAATGCCCAGATGGACATCCAGGGCTGCGGCGGCTACGCCCAGGCCCGGTCGCTGGCGGTCGTCGAGACCACTGGCAACAACCACCAGAAGATCCAGCTGTGGGGCAAGCCGTTCACCATCGGCTGACCGGCACCGACGACGACTGAGGATGATGATGAACAAGCGTGTGACACGCAGTGCGGTGCTCCTGGCCGCGACCGGGACGGCGGTGGCCACCCTGGCAGCAGTGCTGAGTGTGCCGGCCCCGGCGCGGGCCGAGAAGCAGGTGGCGCTGCCGGCCCAGGCCAGCAGTTACCGGATGGGTGACGGGACGGTGATCACCCTGAACCGCAACCGGGAGCGTGCGCGGGTCGTCGGATCGATGGGCGGCACCCCGGCACACCGCGCCGCCTGGGTGTCGGGCAAGTACACGGTCCGCGTCTCGCGCGACGTGGTGAAGATCGAAGTGCAGCCGGGCTACATCGTCGGCTGTCAGGTGAACTTCTCTGGGGCCGACAGCAGTGGCGACGAGGGCGACGCGGATGCCTTCGGCGGTGGTATCGATTCGCTCGGCGCCGGGGAGTCGGTGCACCTCGGCCCCGGCCAGGCGGCGCAGTTCAACATCAACGACACCGAGTACGCCGATGACTTCGGGGCAGAGAAGCACGATCCGTACCCCACGTTCACCAACACGCGTGTTGCGCGGTTCAGCTACGTCAACGCTCAGCTCGGGCTGACCGGCTGCGCCGGATACGCGCAGGCGCGCTCGACGGTGCGCGTGATGGTGGAGACGGATTTCGCCATGCAAACGGTGAACTTCTACGGCCGGCCGTTCTCGATCGGCTGACCGTGATGAGAATGAGCAACCCGCTGCGCGTGACCGCGGCCGCGGCCGTGGTGGTGGCCGCGATGGCCGGCGCGACCGGAATCGTCCCGGCGCGCGCCGCTGCCGACATCCCCGTGGCGCTGCCCGGCGAGGCAAAAACGCTGCGCATGGGGGACGGCACGGTGCTGACCCTCAAGCGCACCGCGGAACGGGCCCTGATCAACCCGTCGCTGGGCGGCACCCCGCTGCACCGCAACGTGTGGGTCTCGGGGCGTTACCAGATCACCGCGTCGCGCAAGGTGAAACAGATGAAGGTGCGGCCCGGTTACATCGTCGGCTGCCAGGTGAACTTCGCCGGGGCGGACAGCAGCGGCGATGAAGGCGATGCGGACGCTATCGGCGGCGGTATCGAGGCACTGGGGGCGGGGGAGGCGGTTCACCTCGGTCCGGGGCAGGCGGCCTTCTTCAACCTGACCGACGCCGAGCGCAAGGACGACTTCAGCTCCGAGCGACACGAGCCGTATTACCGGCTCAAGAACACCGATCACGCCAGGTACCGGTACGTGAACGCACAACTGGGGCTCACCGGGTGCGCCGGTTACGCGCAGGCGCGGTCGTGGCTGCGTCTGAGCGTCGAGACCGAGTTCGCGACGCAGATCCTGGACTTCTTCGGGCGGCCGTTCTCGATCGGCTAGGTACCTGTCGATCGCGGCGCGCGCCGGGATCCGGGCTGCTGCTGCGGCATCCGGTTGGGGGGCACGGGGAACGGCGCGCCCATGGTGGCGGTGCCCAGTGCGATGTTGGGGCCGCACTGGGCGATGGCCGCGTCGATCCGGGGGCGCGGGTCGGGCAGGTGGACCCGCCCGGCTCGGGGCCGATTTGCGAAATCGAAAGCCGACACCAGGTCGCCGGTGGTCGCTCGGCGCCACGACGTCAGGTTCGGGACTTCGACGCCGAAGCGCCGTTCGATGAGTTGCAGTTGCGAAGTGTGGTCGAATATCTCCGACGCGACCAGACCGCCTCGGCTGTAGGGTGAGATCACCAGCGCCGGGACTCGATGACCCAGGCCGATTGGGCCGCGAATCCCCTTGGCGGACTTCACCTTTGACAAATTCGGTACACTGACGTATTCGCCCGGAGTGCCGGCTGGCGCGGTCGGTGGCACGACATGGTCGAAGAAGCCGCCGTTCTCGTCGTAGCTGACGATGAGCGCGGTGCGTTCCCACACCGCCCGGTTCGATGTCAGGATGCGCAGCAGATCGATGAGTCCCGCAGCACCGAATGCGGCGGGCAGTGCCGGGTGCTCGCACTGCAGGAGTGGCGGCACCACCCACGACACCTTCGGCAGCCGGCCGGACCGGACGTCGGCTGCCAAGTCGTTGGGGTAGGTCGGGGCGATTCCGCGTCGGGCGAGTTCGGAATCGGAATCGCGCGACTGGGCGAAGCAGCCGATCATCCCGTCGAGCAGCGCGGTGGAGATCGGACCCTGATCCCGATTGTTGTAGACCTTCCAGGAAACCCCGGCGTCCGAGAGGTTCTCCGGCATGGTCCGCCAGCGATAGACGTGTTTGGGCAGAACGGTTGGCGTATGCAGCACCGGGCCACCGCGCACGCCGGCGGGGTCGAGGTGCGCGCTGATCCAATACAGCCGGTTGGGGCTGGTGGGCCCGAGCACCGAACAGTGGTAGTTGTCGCACACGGTGAACGCGTCGGCGAGGGCGCGGTGGATCGGGATGTCCTCGTGCTCGTAGTAGCCCATCAGCGCGGGCGCATTGGCGGCCCCGACCGACGCGATCGACATCGGCAGCCAACCGTCGTTGCGGCCACCGTTCCAGGCCTGGTGCATGCCGGCCCACGAATGGTCGGGATCGTTGATGCACTCGCCGTCGAGTGTCGGGCCGCGCGTCGTGTCGAGGCGGAACGGCATCGTGTACCCGCGTCGCGTCGGCCCGACGCCCGGGGCCCACCCGTACTGCTTCCAGGACGGTGACGGCTCGGCGAATCCGCGCACCCCGGACATCGTGCCGAAGTAGTGGTCGAAGGAACGGTTCTCCTGCATGAAGAATACGAAGTGGTCGATATCAGACAGTGAGCCGGTGCCGACGGGATCGGCGGCGTACGCCTTCTCGATGACGGGTCCGGCCAGCGACGTCAATGCCGCGGCACCGCCGACCGCAGCGGCGGCGGCAAAGAGTTCACGACGAGTAATCCCCGCAAAGGGGCCAGCTGACACGGAGAGCCGCTGTTAGAAGCAGAGGGCGATGGTGACATTGCCCGGGGTGCCCGGGATCGGGAACACGAGCGGTGGGCCGACGCAAATCCACAGCGAGCCAGCGGCGTCGTGGCGGACCGGTTCACTGGGGGCTGCCTGCGCCGAGGGCGCGGTCCACGCCAGCGCACCGATGGCCACCGCCACTACTGCCGTGCGAATTCGGGTCTTCATGGGTATTGATTCTACGCTGGGAGTCAAGCGTTGTCTGCGTTGCACCCGACGCCCGTAGGTGCCTTTCACGACGTGCTGCCGCGCCGATGGGATCGGGTGCCAGACAGCTCTCGCCGACCCGATCAACAGTTGGCCGGGTCGGCGAGAGCCCACTCGATCACGGGAAGCAGAAGTTGAACGACATCGAGCCGATCGGGGGGCCGTAAATGCACACGCGCCAACCGGAGGTGGTAATGGCGCTGGTCCCGGCGTCCGGAGTCGCCGCCGCAGCGGGGGCGATGGCGAGGGACCCGAGGCTCAGGCCGGCGGCGACCGTGACCAAGGTCAGCGAGAGACGTCGCTTCATAGGAATCTCCTTGTGAGATTGATTGATTCGATCACCGGATAATGATCGCGACTCAGGGTAGCCCCGACGAGACCGGTCCGGCGATTTCCCGCGCGAGCCCCGCCCGTACGCCACCCGCCGCGGGTGAGAGGAATCGGGCATCCCAGGAAAACCGCCGAATCGGAGTCAGGTGATGGTCAAACCGCCGTCGACGGGGATGGTTTGACCGGTCACATAGCCCGACGCGGCGGACGCCAGCCAGATTGCGGTCGCAGCCAATTCGGCCGGATCCCCGATGCGGCCCGACAACATCCGCAGGGCTTGGGTGGCCAGGTATTCCGGCGGATACTCATCGGTCATCTCCGAGGCGAAGAAGCCGGGCGCAATCGCATTGACCCGAATGCCCTTGCGGCCGGTCCACTGCTGGGCGAGATCACGGGTCAGACCGATCACGCCCGCTTTACTCGCCGAGTAGGCCGCCTGCGGCAGCCCAGCCGTCGTGATGCCGAGGATGGAGGCGATGTTGATGATCGAGCTGCCCGGCTCCATCACCCGCGCACACGCCTGCGCCATCCAGAAGGAGCCATTCAGGTTGACGTCGACGACCGAGCGAAACTGCTCGGGGGTCTCGCGGGTCGCCGGCACCGCGGTGCCCACCCCCGCGTTGTTGACCAGGACGTCGACTCGGCCGAACCGCTGCATCGCCTCGTCGACGACGTGCTGGCAGGCGTCCGGGTCGGCGACGTCGCAGGCGACGGTGAGACTCGCGCGCCCAGTCGGCGCGATCGCCTGCGCGGTGTCGGCGAGGCGGTCGACTCGGCGAGCGGCGAGCACCACATCGGCTCCAGCCTCGGCGAACCCCGTGGCGAAGGCCACCCCCAGGCCCGACGACGCGCCGGTGACGACCACCACCTTGTCGTGCACGGAGAACAAATCGGTGATGGCCATCGGCGCCGCCTTTCAGGAGGGAAGGTGTACCGAACCCAATCTACGCGACACCGAGCGTCCGCTCGGTGGCTAAGGTCAGTCCATGGGGAGTGCTCCGATCCTTCGCGTCGTCATCGCCGGTACAGCGGGTGCGATCGGCCTCAGCGCGGTCGCGGTGGCGTCGAACGCGACTGTTCGCGTCGTCGCCGTCGTCGCCGCTGTGCTGATCGTGTTCGCCTGCGTGATGTCGTTGCGCGCGGCGCACCCGCGGCAGGCGGTTGCGACGCTGATCGTGGTGCCGGTGACGGCGCTAATGGTCGGGATTCCCTCGGTGGTCATTGCCGGCGCGCAGCGCACACCCGTCGCGCCCGGCGTCGGTGATCCCGGCTTCACCCCCGACGCGCAGACAGGGTCTGGGCGCCAACAGATTTCGGCCAACCCGAACGCCCAGGTGCACGACGCACTCGACCGGGCCGACCGACTCGTTGTGAACGGGTCGGCAACGGTGCTCAACATCAATGCGCGCCCGGACTGGCTCAGCGTCGCGGTCCTCGACACGCGTACCGGCGAGGCGATCACCGCCGCGCGCTCGTTCAACGGCGCGTGGAACCGCCCCACCCGGCGGCGCGCCACCGACCGCACCACCTTTTCCCGCGCGGAGATCGCCGATGCGAACCTCGACAAGGCCCGCGCGAACGTGTTCGCCGTCGCCGCGAAGCTGAAGATGCTCGACAAGTCGCCACACGCCTCCGACGGGATTACCGTCAAACGCCGCTACCAGGACGGCAAACTCATCGCGGAGTTCTCTATCTCCGGCGAGGAGATCGAAGTCGACCAGCACGGCCGGGTGGCCGGCACCGCGGCCGCCGCGTCGCTGGACACCATGCTCCCGCTCGCCCACACCGTATTGGTCGACGCGGGCCTCGATCCGAACGCGCTCAACGTCGGCGGCTTCGACTACCGCGCTTTCGACGATGCGGCGTCCACCATCTCGGCGTCGGCGGTCCAGAACTCCGGCGGCTTCGCGATCGACTTCGTTGCCGGACCGGTCGACGAGATCGTCGTCGTGCCGGGCGCCTTCCCGCTTGTGCGCCGGGCCGGCGCCGGCCGGCGGAGCAGTGCGGGCTTCGCACTGAGCGCGCTGAGCACCGATACGCTGCTCGCGGTGCGAACCGACCTGATGGCGCGGGCAAAGGCGCCGGCCTACGATGCCGACCTCATCGGACTCGCGGTGGGCCGTGCGCCGGGGGCCGGTGACGACGGCGCCGTCATCCGCATGCAGGTGGGGCCGCCGTCGCAGCGAGCGGCCGGCGTCTACACCCTCGAGGGACGGTGGTTGCGCGATGGCCGCTGGTAGGCGGCGCCACTACCGCTCGATGGCCTTGCGTACCTGACCGGCGAGCGTGGCCTGAATCTGCGTGGGCGGGTGGATCACTCCGCGGTTGCCGAGCGTGTCGACGGCGGAGATCACCTGCTGCAGGTAGGCGGCGCGCTCCGGTCCCTCGGTGCCTTCGGCGTGGCGCAGGAGCTTCAGCGCGCGGTCACACGACTGCGCATCGGCGTCGGGCAACGTCGATGTTCCGGTGGACCGCGCGTACCGGTCGGCCTTGGCCCAGTTGGTCCGCAGCGTCGTCACCGCGTCGATGTATTCGCGCGCGGAATCGGGACCCGGATACCCCTCGGTCTGAAGGCCGCCCGCAACTTCGAGGGCGTCGTGGAAGGCCACGACGGCTGCGGCGCTCAAATCCCACATAGCCGGGTACTGCAGCAGCATGGCGGGGTCGAGTTCGTAGGCGCCGTAGGCGCTGAGCACGTCCCGGTGGTGCTCGACAGCCCGATCCCATTCGCGGCGGACAGGTTCGGGCTTGGGGTCAGGAACCCGACGCAGGGCGAAGCCGGGGCCGGTACCAGTATCGGACGGGGTCGTGCTGGGCAGGAGTAGCCCGCCGATGGCCGCGGTGAACAGCACCGTCGCGGCGACAAGCATGCCCAGCGCACCCCAGGGCCGCCAGATCACCAGGCCGACCAACAGGGCCAGATCCACGGCGATGCAGAATTGCGCCACCTGCTTGTTCATGGGATCAGTTGTACCCGGCGCCCGATCAGCTGGTGAACCAGGCCGGGTCGGTCTGTGCGGTGGTCTGGTCCAGCGACGCCAGCAGGGCCAGCTGCGGCCGGGTGCTGGGCAGTTCGAACCGGAAGAAGTAGCGGGCCGCCGCCCGCTTCCCGTCATAGAAGGCGCCGGCGGAGTCACCGACGGCGATCAGCTGCTCCAGCCACATCCACGCGATGACGATGTGCCCGGCGGCCTGGAGATAGACCGATGAGTTCGTCAGTGCGACAGCAGGATTCCCGTCAGCCCACAATGCGGCGGTGGTGGCCGCCAGATCGGTGATGGCAATGCGGAGCGCTGCGGCGAATTCGGCGGGCGCACCCCCGGCCGGCGTCGCCTCGATCGTGGCGGTGATGGTCTCGATGAGCAGGGCCAACCCGGCTCCGTCGGCCATGACGACCTTGCGGCCCAGCAGGTCCAGGCCCTGGATTCCGTTGGTGCCCTCGTGGATCGGGTTGAGACGGTTGTCGCGGTAGCACTGCTCCACGTCGAACTCGGTGGTGTAGCCATATCCGCCGTGTACCTGGATCGCCAGACTGTTGGCTTCGAGGCACCATTGGGAGGGCCAGGCTTTGGCGATCGGGGTGAGCACCTCCAACAGCAGGTGGGTGCGGGCACGCTCGTCGCCGTCGGACGTTGCTTCGATGTCGACGAGCCGCGAGCAGTAGAGGCCCAGCGCCAGAGCGCCCTGGACATACGACTTCTGCGCCAGCAGCATGCGTTTCACGTCGGCGTGTTCGATGATCGGCACGGGCCCGGCCGCCGGGTCCCGGCCGGCGACCGGTCGCCCCTGGGTTCGTACCTTCGCGTAGTCGACCGAGGCGAGGTAGCCGGCGTATCCGATGGCCGTCGCGAGGAAGCCGACGCCGATCCGGGCCTCGTTCATCATGTGGAACATGTAGGTCAGGCCGCGGTGCTCCTCGCCGACGAGGTAGCCGACCGCGCCGGTGCCGCCGGTGACCGGATGGGTGCCGTCGCCGAAGTTCAGCAGCGTGTTGCTGGTGCCGCGGTTGCCCATCTTGTGGTTGAGGCCGACGAGGGCGACGTCGTTGCGGGTCCCGTCGGGCAGGAGTTTCGGCACGATGAACAGCGAGATTCCCTTGACACCGGGACCGCCGCCGGGAGTCTTCGCGAGGACGAGGTGGACGATGTTGTCGGTGAGTTCGTGCTCGCCGCCGGAGATCCACATCTTGGTGCCGCTGATCCGGTAGGTGCCGTCGCCGACGGGCAGCGCCTTGGTGGTGATGTCGGCCAGCGAGGAACCGGCTTGTGGCTCAGACAGGCACATCGTGCCGGAGAAGTCCCCGCGCAGCATGGGGCGGACCCAGGTGTCGATTTGCTCCGGCGATCCGTGCGCGGCGAGCAGGTTGGCATTGGCGGTGGTGAGTAAGGCGTACGACGAGGTGCCCGGGTTCGCGGCCTGGAACCATGCCATCGATGCGCGGCTGATCGTCGTCGGCAGGTCGAGACCACCGAGGCTCTCGGGGAATGCGGCCGCGATGAGGTCGGCCGCCGCGTAGGCGTCGAGCGCGGTCTTGACGTCGTCGATCAGTTCGACGCGGCCGTCGTCGCCAAGGCGGGGCGGGCTTTGGTCGCCGGCCTTGTTGTGCGGCGCGAAGAGCTTGCCGGCCATCTCCGAAGATAGGTCGAGGACGCCGTCGAATGTGTCGCGGGAGTGTGCGGAGAACCTGTCACGGTCGGTCAGCGACGTGATGTCGAGCCACTCGTAGAGCAGGAAGTCAAGGTCCCGACGGGACAGCAGATGTGCCACCCAATCACTCTAACGCCGTGCTCGGCCGCAGTCCGCAGTCGCGTAGTTCGACGGCCGCCAGCGAACGGATTACCGGTGTATTGCGGTCGCGCCAATCGCCGGCTGGGTCGTCGGAGATGGCGCTGAGGACGTTGAGCGGCTGCGTCGCGATGGCCCGCAGGGCGAGCAGGTCGATGCCCGCCTCGGTGTTCCGCAGGCGCACGTGCGTGCTGGCCCGGCGCAGGAAACGCAGGCGCAGCGGAAGGTACATCGACCCCATCATGACGATCGGAACGATCGCCACCGCGACCGCCAACCACCACGCGAAGGTATGCACCGCCTCGGCCTGCGAACGCCCGGCGTCGGCGATCGCGTCGGCGGCGCCGCCGGCACCGCCGAACGGCTTGGCGAGCTTGTCGCCGATCATCGGCACGTTATCGGCGCTCGTGCCGGCATCGCGCAGCTTCTCGCCCATGGTCGTGGCCGCGCTCTCGATCTTGTGCCCTGGCACCGCGAGCGCCATGGTCACGTCATAGACCTTGGTGGCCAACCAGATTGAGAAGGCCGTCCAGGCCAACAGCCACAGGTCGCCGAGGACCTGGCGTGAGCGGCGGATCGGGGTGTCCGCGTAGAGCTTCATGCGGTCATGATGCCCCGCCCTGCCGGGCGGCGGCGATGAAGTCGTGGATCGCCCGGTGGTCTTTGACGCCGGGGGCGGATTCGACGCCCGAAGAGACGTCCACGCCCCACGGGTGGGCGGCGTTGATCGCATCGGCGACGTTGTCGGGGGTCAGCCCGCCAGCCAGAATCCATCGCCCGCCGGGGCGCGTCGCCAACTCGGCGGTGTCCCACCGCTGACCCGATCCCGGGCGGGCGGCGTCCAGAAGCAGCGCCTCCTCGCCGTAGGCGCCCACCGTCAACTCCGGGTCGTCGGCGAGCGAGGTGGCGCGCCACAGTCGGGCGATCCGCGACTGTGCGGCGGTGAAGTCGTCAGCGGTGTAGCGGCCGTGGAGTTGCAGCACGTCGACGCCGAGGTCGGCGGCGAGGTCGGCGGCTGCCTTCGCCGGCTTGTCGTTGACGACGAGCACGGTGTCCGCCCCGCCGTCGACGGCAGCGAGGATCGCCCGGGCGACACGCATATCGATGGCTCGTGGAGAGGTGCGATTCATCACGATGCCGATCGCGTCGGTGCCGGCGGTGACCGCGACGAGCGCCGCCTCGACTGTCGTCAACCCGCAAACCTTCACATACACGAGACATAAGCGTAATCGTGTTGCCCTGACACAAGGATCGGACGCAGGCGATAATCGGCGAATGGCAGATCGTGGATCGCGCGGTGATGGCTCGCGCACCGGCCGCGAGCGTTTGCGCAAGCTCACCCAGGCGGCGTTGAACGCGGACGAGACCGTCGACCAGGTCGAGGGGATCCTCGGCGACATGGGAGAGGTGCTGGTCGGCCTCGGTGGAACGATCGGGACGCTGGAGGGAACCTTCACCACCTTCGACGCATCACTGGTCAACCTGTCGACCACGATGACTCGGGTCGACGGCATGGCCGACCAGGTCGAGGACTTGATGTCTCGCCTGGAGGCCATCGTGGCGCGGGTCGAGCGCATCGTCGGGATCGTGGACACTGCGCTGGCGCCGGTGAGCGCTGTCGAATCGGTCGGCCGCGGTGTCGCCAGCATGCTCGGGCTCGGCCGTCGCGCGTGAGGCGGATGCGGGTAGCGCTGGCCGTCGGATGCTCGGCGCTGGCCGTCGCCGGCTGTGGCGGCGAGCCGGTCGGCTCCGCCACGTCACACGCCTCGCCCGGCTCGTCGAGCCTGCTGCCGTGCGCGCCGCGCGTTGTTGCCCTCGACCCCGGTCACAACCCGGTCCGGATCGGGTCGTTCGACGCGACGACCGGCGTCGCCCAGATCGACTACCCCAACGGCGCCGAGGACGGCAACGTGTTCGCCGTCGCGCAGCAGGTGGCCGCGACGCTGCGCGGACGCGGCTACCGGGTCGTACTGCTCAAGCGCTCCCCGCGGGAAAGCGTCAGCTACCGCGAGCGGGTCAGCCGCGCCGAGCAGGCCGGTGCGGCGATCGCCGTCAGCATCCACACCAGCCCGGGGGTCAACGCGGTCTTCCCGCAGCGGGTCGGCCTGTATCGCACCGGAATGGGCGCCGACGGCCAGCCGCGCCGGGTGGTATTCACCAATCCGGCGACGGCCGCGTCGAGTCAGCGCTACGCGGCGGCCATGGCGCAGGCGCGTTCGAAGGCTGAGGGCCATCGCGTGGTGGTGCGCGACAACGACTTCGGGGGCCGCGCCCCGCTGTGGGCGGGCAACATCCCCGTCGTCTCGCTGCTCGCGGTGAACACGCCGTGGGTGTACAACGAATTCGGCCCCGCCGGCGGATCCGGCGGTTCGACCCCGGTGCCGGCCGCAGCCCTCAGCGCGTACGCGCGGGGGATCAGCGACGGCGTCGCCACGGCGTTGCCGCGCAACTGCTCGTAACTGCGGGTCCGGGCAGGTCAGGGGCAATTGTGCCCGCCCCGCCTCACGCGTGCAGAACCTTTGTGAATCGGACAGCCCCGGTTTGTGTGCCGTTCACCTCCAGTCCCCGGATCGTCCATCCCCGACCCATAGCGTCCGATCTCGACGAGCCCCAACAGTGGGCCGCCCAAGACCGGAGGACGATTCGTGAATATCCAGCGCAAGGGTGTCCGCGCGAGCGCGGCAGTGGCAGGAGTGGCAGCCGTCATGGCGGTGTCGGCATGCGGTGGTTCGGGTTCGACCACCATCACCGGCGAGGGATCGACCGCACAGCAGAAGGCGATGGAGCACTTCAGCAAGGTCCTCACCGACAAGGGGGGTGCGGTCCTGGACTACACCGGCAGCGGGTCGGGCGACGGGATCAAGAAGTTCCTCGCCGGCGACGTTGACTTCGCCGGATCGGATTCGCCACTCAAGGACGAAGAGGTCACCAAGGCCAAGGCGCGCTGTGGTGGCAACGACGCCTGGCACCTGCCGCTGGTCGCCGGGCCGGTCGCGCTCGCCTACAACCTCGAGGGCGTCGACGACCTGAAGTTGTCGCCCACGGTCATCGCGAAGATCTTCGATTCGAAGATCACCATGTGGAACGACAAGGACATTGCCGCACTGAACCCCGGAGCCAAGCTCCCCGCGGCGAAGATCGTCCCGGTGCACCGCAGCGACAGCTCCGGTACCACCGACAACTTCCAGAAGTTCCTGCAGAACGCGGCGCCGCAGGCGTGGCCCCACCAGCACTCCAAGGAGTTCAAGGGCGCCGGCGGTTCGGCCGCGTCGAAGTCGACCGGTGTCGGTGACACGGTGAAGAAGACTGCTGGCGCGGTCACCTACGTCGAGTGGGGCTTCGCCACCGAGAACAACCTCGGCGTTGCCGCCGTCGACTTCGGCGCCGGTGCGGTCAAGCTGACCGCCGATTCGGCTGCCAAAGCCCTCGACGGCATCGAGTTCAAGACCCCGGGCTCCAAGGACCTCGTCGTCGACGCCGACGCGCTGTTCAAGTCGAAGGCGCCCGGCGCCTACCCGCTGATCCTCACGCCGTACTCGGTCGTGTGTAGCGCCGGCTACTCCAGCGCGAAGACCGCGCCGGCGATGCGTGAGGCATTCACGACCATCCTCAACGACGGTCAGACCGGCCTCGGCGAGCTGGGCTACGTGCCGCTGCCCGCCGGATACCAGGCCAAGATCAAGCCGACGATCGACGCGCTGAAGTAGCGACGTGACTTCGCAACAAGACATGGCGACCTCCTCACCAGGGCGGCCGGCCGTAACCGATGACGCCGACGGGACTCCGTCGGCGTCATCGGGCGGGCAGCCCCCCTCGAAGCTCACCGGATCGGCGGTCAGCCGCCTGGGCGATGTGGTCTTCCGGCGACTCGCAACCGGGTCCGGAATCCTCGTCACGCTGGTCATCGCGCTGATCGCGGCGTTCCTGATCATTCAGGCCGCGCCGTCACTCATCGACAACAAGGCAAATTTCTTCACCTATCAGGGCCGCTGGATCGTCGACGGCGGTGACCTGCAGTTCGGCATTCCGAAGCTCATCTATGCGACGCTGTTCGTCTCGGTCATCGCCCTCGTGATCGCCATGCCCATCGCGCTGGGCATCTCGATCTTCCTAACCGAGTACGCACCCAAGCGCGTCGTCAGCCCGGTCACCTACCTGGTCGACCTACTGGCCGCGGTGCCCTCGATCGTCTACGGTCTCTGGGGCATTCTGATCCTCGGACCGGCAATGGTGCCGGTGAATAACTGGCTGGTCAACAACCTGGGCTTTCTGCCGTTCTTCCAGGAACCGAAGAGCAACGTGACCAACATGTCGACCGGTGGCACCCTGCTCACCGCCGGCATCGTGCTCGCCGTCATGATCCTGCCGATCATCACCGCGGTGACCCGCGAGGTGTTCACGCAGACGCCGGTCGCGCACCGCGAGGCAGCACTCGCCCTTGGTGCCACCAAGTGGGAGGTCGTGCGAACCGCGGTCATGCCGTTCGGGTTCTCCGGCTACATCAGCGGCTCGATGCTCGGGCTGGGCCGGGCCCTCGGCGAGACGATGGCGCTGTACCTGATCATCTCGAACACCGGCCCGATCGATTTCAACCTGATGGAAAGCGGCGAGACCTTCGCGACGAAGATCGCGAACAATGCCGCCGAGTTCGACACCCCCGCGAAGACCGGCGCGTTCATCTCTGCCGGTCTGGCGCTGTTCGTGCTCACGTTCCTCGTCAACGCGTCGGCGCGAGCCATCGTCGGAAGAAGGCAGGCCTGACATGACGACAGTCGAAACCACCGAGCTCGGCGACTCGGTCAAACCTCCCGGGTCCAGCTTCAAGCCGCTCAGCGGTCGCCGCAAGGTTGTGAACTCGACGGCCGAGGTTGCCGTGGTGGTGGCGGTGGTCATCGCCCTCATCCCGTTGGTGTGGCTGCTGGTCACCCTGGTCGCCAAGGGCATCGGCCCGATCCTCGACCCGGACTGGTGGGTACAGTCGGCGCGCTACGGCGGCGCGGCAAACGCGATCGTAGGCACCGTGGTGCAGACGCTGCTGGCGACGGTGATCTCGGTGCCGCTGGGCATCATGGTCGCGATCTACCTCGTCGAGTACAGCGACGGCACCTCGTTCCTGGCACGGGCCACGACCTTCATGGTCGACATCCTCTCCGGGGTGCCGTCGATCGTCGCCGCGCTCTTCGTGTACGCGGTGTGGCGCACGACGCTGGGACTGCCGCGAATGGGCTTCCTCGTCGCCGTCGCACTGGTGCTGCTGATGATGCCGCTCGTGGTCCGCGCGACCGAGGAGATGCTGAAGATCGTGCCGCAGGACCTGCGCGAGGCGTCGTATGCGCTGGGTGTGCCGAAATGGAAGACGATCGTGCGGATCGTGCTTCCGACCGCACTCTCGGGCATCGTCACCGGCGTGATGCTGGCTATCGCGCGCGTCATGGGAGAGTCCGCGCCGGTGCTGATCCTCGTCGGATCGACGAGGGCGATGAACTGGAATCCGTTTGCCGGCAACCAGGAATCGCTGCCGTTGATGATGGTGCAGCAATACGGCCAGGGACCGAGTGCCTTCGACAAGGTGTGGGGCGCCGCGCTCACGCTGGTGATCCTGGTGGCGATCGCCTATGTCGGCGCCAAGGTTGTGTCCAAGGCTTTCGCGCCGAAGAAATCCTGATCCCCGAACTTCCCTTTTCTCTAAGGACTGAAACACCATGGCCAAGCGCCTCGATATCTCCGATCTGAACGTCTACTACGGCAAGTTTCTGGCTGTGAAGGATGTTGCGCTCAAGGTTCCGCCGCGCAGCGTCACCGCCTTCATCGGCCCCTCGGGCTGCGGCAAGTCAACGGTGCTGCGCACCCTCAACCGCATGCACGAGGTGACCCCCGGCGCGTACGCGACCGGGCATGTCCTGCTCGACGGCGAGGACATCTACGGCAAGGCCATCGACCCGGTGGCCGTCCGCTCGACCATCGGCATGGTTTTCCAGCGGCCCAACCCGTTCCCGACGATGTCGATCCGCGACAACGTCGTCGCCGGCCTCAAGCTCCAGGGTGAGCGCAGCGGCAAGAAGCTCGACGAGATCGCCGAGCGCAGCCTGCGCGGGGCGAACCTCTGGGAAGAGGTCAAGGACCGTCTCGACAAGCCCGGTGGCGGCTTGTCGGGTGGTCAGCAGCAACGCCTGTGCATCGCCCGTGCGATCGCGGTGGAGCCCGACGTGCTGCTGATGGACGAGCCTTGCTCGGCCCTCGACCCGATCTCCACCCTGGCTATCGAGGATCTGATTGGTGAGCTGAAAAAGGAATTCACCATCGTTATCGTCACGCACAACATGCAGCAGGCCGCTCGCGTGAGTGACAAGACCGCCTTCTTCAACCTGGAGGGCGTCGGCCAGCCGGGACAGCTGGTGGAGTTCAACGACACCGAGGCCGTGTTCTCCAATCCGGACAAGAAGGAAACCGAGGACTACATCTCGGGCCGGTTCGGTTAGTCGCTTCCACCCACCACACCCACTTCAGGAAAGCAGGACTTATCCGATGCGTACCGTTTACCACGAGCAATTGGCCGATTTGAACAGGACTCTCGGCGACATGTGCGAGCTGACCGGCGCCACGATGGAGCACGCCACCCAGGCGTTGCTGCAGGCCGACCTCGGCGTCGCCGAGCAGTTGCTCGCCGACCGTGAGCGCATGTCGGTGTTTGCCGCCGAGGCCGAGGACAAGGCCTTCAAGCTGCTGGCGCTGCAGGCGCCGGTGGCCGGCGAGCTCCGTGAGGTCGTCAGCGGTTTCCAGATCGCCGCCGACATCGACCGCATGTACGAGCTCGCTCTGCACGTCGCGAAAGTCGCGCGCCTGCGCCACCCCGAGCCGGCACTGCCGGAAGAGGTTCGCGGCTACTTCGCGGAGATGGGCCGGCTTGCGGTGCGGCTGGCGCACGGCGCCCACGGCGTCCTCGACACGCTTGACGCTGAGGCGGCGCTCGCTCTGGGCGCCGACGACGACGCCATGGACGACTTGCACCGCCACCTGTTCAGCGTGTTGATGGACCGTGAGTGGCCGCACGGTGTCGCCGCCGCCGTCGATGTCACGCTGCTGGGCCGCTACTACGAGCGCTTCGCCGACCACGCGGTGGCCGTCGGTCGGCGCGTGGTGTTCCAGGCGACGGGCAAGACACCCGAGCAGCTCCTGCAGGCAGCGGACTAGCTGCCGCTCCACACACCGCCGTTTCGTCAGTGCCGCACCGATCGGTGCAGCACTGACGAAACGGCGCTGTGTGGGTTCGAGTGGGTGGGTGGTCGAGCTCAGGTGATCGAGTCGGCGACGACGATTCCGCCGCGGCCGGGGATCATTGTGACGTTGCGATGCAGGGGTTTCTCCGGCGGTGCGCTGGTGGTGCGCAACTCGACGCGGCGCAGGATCGCGCCGACGACGGTCCGCAGCTCGGCCATCGCCAGCGGTGCGCCCAGACAGCGCCGGATCCCGCCGCCGAACGGCATCAACTCATAGGGGTTGATGCGGACGCCGAGGAACCTTGTCGGCTCGAACGCGAACGGCTGTGGGTAGAGGTCGTCGCGGTGGTGCAGCAGCAGGATGCTTATCAGAGCCACGACGTCCGGCCCGACGCGCGTGTCGCCCAGGTCGAACGGGGCCTTGAGTTCACGGGCGACGATGGGCACCACCGGTCGTGAGCGCATCGATTCGTTGATGAGCGCCTCAAGGTAGTCCTCGTCGTCGTGCCGGGCAGCGCGGCGGGCCAGGCGGTAGACACCCGGTGCGCGGGTCAGGCGCTCGAAGGTCCACGCAACGGCGTTGGCCGTCGTTTCATGGCCGGCGAGGAGCAGGGTTATCAATTCATCCCGGATCTCGGTGTCCGACAACGGTTTTCCGTCGGTGTCGCGGGCGGTGAGGAGTAGCGACATGATGTCGTCACGGGTGTCGGCATCACCGTCGGTGCGCCGCTGCGCCAACACCCGGTACACAGTGCGGTCGACGGCGGTCATCACGAGTTTGAGAAGGCCGATGGGTTCGGTGCGGCGCGCGTTGGCCAGCTGTGACACGGTCGCTATCGGCGTCGTCGACAACCGGAGGAATCGAAGGATCGCGGTCCGCATGTCCCGCTCGGCTGCGGTGGTGTCGTGTGGATCGGGGAGACCGAAGATGGCCGACATGATGACGTCGAGGGTGATCCGCTGCGCGACTTCGGCCAGCGCAACGGGCTTCCCGACGGGCCATGCCGCCAGGCCGGCGTCGGTGGCCCGATCGATGCTGTCCTGATACCGTGCGACCGCCTTCCCGTGAAACCGGGGGAGCAGGAGCGCCCGCTGTTGGCGGTGGCGGTCACCAACAGAGGTGAGGACTGATTCGCTTCCCACGATGGGCGCCAGTGGCGACTGGCGGGTCGCCGACGGGGCGATGGACTCGTCGGCGGTCATGATCGTCTTGATGTGGGCCGGGTCGAACACCACGACGACCGGCCCGGGACCGCCGGCGACGCGGTAGTGCAGGACGCCGCCGCCCGGCCGGCCGGCCGCGCGGGCGGCGTCGCGCAGCAGTAGATCGCCTTGACGGGTCACCAACTCCACCGATGTCGAGTACCCGCGCAGGGGGTGGAATCGCTTGGGGGCGACAAGGGCGACCGGGGCCGCGGTATCGGCGGGTGCGCCGATACCCGACCGAGCTCCTGGCGGTGCGAGATACCAGTGGCTGGTACCGATGGTGGGCGATGCGTTGATCGTGCTGGTCATGGGAGCCTCCCGTGGATTCGACACTATTACGCGGCGCGCTGCTGCGGTGCCGCATCGAGGGCGGGCCGGCGCCCGAGCGTTCTGCTAGAACGCTCGATAGTCCCGGACCGACATGCGCGGACCCCGTCGGGGCGGTCGGGTCCCGTGGCGCTCGCACAGCCGGACGACGCGGCCACGCTGGCCCGCGAATGGGGCAAGCAGTTCGAGCATGCCAGCGTCGTCGACGGCTTCGCCGATCAACGTGTGGCCTACGACCGCCGACAGGTGGTAGTCGCCGACGGGTACCGCATCGGGGTCGCCGAGGGCACGTCGGCGAACCTCCGCCGCGGTCCACGGGCCGATGCCGCGCAGCGTCTGTAGGTGATCGGCGCCCCGCTCGACGTCCATCTTCGACGCGCGCACGATGGTGCGCATGCGGACCGCTTCGGCGCCGCTGCGGTGCCACTCCCAGTCGGGGATGGTGGCCCAGTCGCGTCGTGGTGGCGGTACGCGCAGGGCATCGGCCGGCCCCGGGGCGGGTTCGCCGTACTGGCGCAACAGGTAGCGCCACGCGCGCCACGCTTCGGTCCCCACGACCTTTTGCTCCAGTACGGCCGGCACGAGGGCTTCCCACACGCGCTCGGATCTGCCGATGCGCAACCCGGTGGCCTGCTGCTGCAGGCGGGTGACCGCTGGGTGGTCGGTGGTCAGGGCCTCAGGCTGGTCTGCGGCGCCCAGGTAGTCGGGGAACTGGTCGAGCAACCAGGCGGCCCCCGGGCCCCACGCGCGCGCCTCGATACTGCCTGAGTCGGCCCGAAGGCGCAGCGTGCCGGGTCCGTCGGGGGTGTGCGTTGCGCGCCAGACTGTGCCGTCAGCGCCGATGCGCAGTGCCGGATCCCCGCTGCCGCGGCGGTGGACGGCGACGGTCGCGATGAGATCGAGGGTGAACGGTGGCGTCCAGGTTCGGGTGAGCATCACTCAACGAAGTTGTGGTGCGGCTTCTTCGGCGAAGAGGTCGAGGTGATCGAGGTCGGCGAGGTCGAGCACCTGCAGGTAGACCCGGGTCGCGCCGGTGTCGCGATACTTCGCGATGGCGGCCACAGTCTCGCTCACGGTGCCCGCGGCACCGTTGGCCCGCAACTCATCGGCGTCGCGACCGATGGCGGCGGCCCGGCGGCGGAACTCGTTGTCGTCGCGGCCGCAGCACAGCACCAGGCCGACGGATCGGGTGATGCTCGCCGGATCGCGGTCGATCTCCAGGCAGGCTCGATCGACGCGGCCGTATTGTCGTTTGACGACGTCGCGCGGTTGGAAGGCGACGTTGAACTCGGTGGCGAACCGCGCCGCAAGGGCCGGCGTGCGGGTCTTTCCCTGCCCGCCGATGATGATCGGTGGCGGTGACTGGACTGGTTTGGGCAGTCCAGGGGAATTGCTCAGGCGGTAGTGGTCGCCGTCGAAGGAGAATGTCTTCCCGGTGGGAGTCGTCCAGATCCCGGTGATGATCGCGAGTTGTTCCTCGAGACGGTCGAACCGCTCGCCGACGGATGGGAAGGGAATGCCGTAGGCGAGGTGTTCGGCGTCGAACCATCCGGCGCCTAAGCCGAGTTCGACTCGCCCACCGCTCATGTGGTCGACCTGGGCCACCGAGATCGCTAGTGGTCCGGGCAGCCGGAAGGTGGCCGACGTGACGAGAGTGCCGAGCCTTACCCGAGAGGTGTCGCGGGCGAGTGCGGCAAGGGTGAGCCAGGCGTCTGTCGGGCCGGGCAATCCGGTGGCATCGCCCATCTTCAGGTAGTGGTCGGAGCGGAAGAAGCCGTCGAAGCCGAGTCGCTCGGTCCGTTGTGCGACGGCCAGGAGGTCGTCGTAGCTGGCGCCTTGCTGGGGTTCGGTGAAGATGCGGAAGTCCACGTCGTCCACGGTAGCCATTTCAGGGCGGCGGTGCGTGTGGGTTATGCCGCGCGGTACATGGGCCAGATGGCCGGGCCGTTCAGGGGCAGGACGACCTCGTCGACGATGGTGAATCCGTAGCGTTCGTAGAGGGGGATGTTGGTCCGGTTCGAGCTCTCCAGGTAGGCGGCGCCGCTGATCTGAGACAGCCGGTGCTCGAGCAGGGCGCTGCCGATTCCGCGGCCCTGTTCGATTGCGCCGATCGTGGAGAGATACCAGTGCGGTTCCTTGGGGCGCAGTTTGGGAAACAACTCTTCGACGATGGCTCCGCGCCGGATTCGGGTGCGGAAGATGGAGAGCGCTTTCGTGGTGTCTTTCCACCTGTTGACCGTGGGCCGGTAGCCCGGCGGATCCCACATGGCGGCGCCGAGCGGCCGCCCGGCCTCGTCGACGTAGAAGTCCGAACTCGTTGGCGCGCGGTGGTAGTTGCCCACGAATCGAAATAGCGCGTCGTCACGCCGGCGATTCTCGCCCATGAGCCAGCGGATCATCGGGTCATCACGAAACGCGTGTGACAACAACTGGCAGGCGGCGTCGTGATTGGCGTCATCGACGGGCACGATCGGCATGCCCCCACGCTAGTTGGCGTTGCCGTCCCCGCGCGGGGACTACCAGGTGGTCACCGTTGGATTGGGTTATTTGGGTCACGTAGGTCATTGCCTCATCACAGCCTGACCACACCGCGCAAGGTGTCGACCGTCATCGACGGCCGGCCCCGATTGGCGTCGGCAACGGAATGCCGATAGATGTGGGATATGAGCGATTCCGCAAAATCCTCGTCGAAGCCAACTGGGTCGAAGCCAACTGGGTCGAAGTCAACTGGGTCGAAGTCAACTGGGTCGAAGTCAGCTGGGCCGAGACCGGATGGGTGGACACCGGATGGCCAGACGTCGCGCAAGCGGCTCATCGTCATTGTGCTGGTCGTGGTTGCAGTGTTCGCCGCGTTGGTGCTTGTCGCACAGATGACGTCGAGGCGCGCGCCGGAAGGCTCGACTTCGGCGCCGACGAACGCGACTGCGCAGGCGTCGGCGGCGCCACTGGGCCCGCGGCCCGACGAACTGCAGATGGTACGCCGCGACCCGAAGGATCCGATGGCGATGGGTGACATCAACGCCCCGGTCGTGTTGGTGCAGTGGACCGACCTTCGGTGCCCGTTCTGTGCGGTCTTCAATCGTGAACTGCTGCCGGTGATCGACAAGGAGTACATCCAGACCGGGAAGGTGCGATTGGAGGTCACCGACATTGCATTCTTCGGGGCGCAGTCGGAGAAGGCAGGTGCGGCCGCCCTGGCCGCCGCCCAGCAGGGCAAGTACTTCGAGTTCATCAAAGTCGTGTATGCCGCCGCGCCGGAGAAGGGGCACCCCGATCTGCCGCGCGAAAAGCTGATCGACTTCGCCAGAAAGGCCGGGGTGCCCGATATTGCGCGCTTCGAGAGGGCCCTCGACGATGACGCCCTGGTCACGTCGGTGCAGGCCGCCACCGCGACGGCGCAGCAGTTGACGGTGTCGAGCGTGCCGTTCTTCGTCGCCGGGCGGTCGGCGCTGGCCGGTGCACAGCCGATCGAGACCTTCCGCAAGTATCTCGACGACGCAGTCAAGCAGGCCGGCTGACGGTGGAACTCGGCCTTCTCGGTGCCTTCCTCGGCGGCATCCTCACCTTGCTCAGTCCGTGCTCGGTCATGCTGCTCCCGGCGTTCTTCTCCTATGCCTTCACCAGTCCGGGCGCACTTCTCGCGCGAACTGGAGTCTTCTACCTCGGCCTCATCACGACGCTGGTCCCGCTCGGCATCCTCGCCGGCACGCTGGGATCGTTCGTGAACGAGCACCGCGCGACGTTCGTCGCCGTTGCCGCGTGGGCCGTTATCGCACTCGGCGTCGTGATGCTCGCCGGTATTGCCATCCCGATGCCCACGACGACTATCCCCTCCGCCGGCACGGCGACGGCAGCGGTCTATGCCCTCGGCACGGTGTACGGACTGGCCGGCGTCTGCGCCGGCCCGCTGCTCGGCGCGGCGCTGACCTACGCGGCACTCGGCGGCAATGCGGCTCTCGGCGGCATCACCCTGTTGGTCTTCGCCGCGGGCATGGTGGTGCCGCTGCTCATCCTGGCCTTCGCGTGGGACCGGTTCCCGCTGGTGCGGCGGCTCGTACGCCCGCGCGAGGTAGCGATCGGACGCTGGCGCAACACGTGGACGATGATCGTTGGCGGGGTGCTGACCATTGCCGTCGGCGTCGTGCTGTTGCTCACCGACGGCACCGCCTCGCTCGGTGGAATCGTCGGCGCGACCGACCAGTTCCGGCTGGAGTCATGGATTATGCGGACGACCTCGAGCGTGTCCAACGCGGCGGTAGTCACGATTACCGTGCTCGTTCTCGTCGGCGGGTGGGTGGCGGCGCGGTTTCGGCGCCGCGGATAGTGCCCGCCAGCGCTGTCCGGGGCCAGCCTGCGCGACGACGATTGCGCCCGGCCGCAATGGCGGACCCGGCCGGAAGACTCTGACAGAAGACCCGATTAGGACGAGCGGAGCGGCCCGGCGGCGAGGTCGGGCGCGGCGGGGTTCCCGTCGAGTAGCCGGCTCGTCCGTCGGGTCACCCGCCAGCCGTCCGTGGTGCGGGCCAGGGCCCAATGGTTCGCGGTGGCGCGAGCGAGGTGGTGGCGATTGTCGCGATGCGCGACGAGCAGGGAATAGCCCACCGCAACTGCGACGTCGCCGTCCACGCGCACGTGCACCGGCCCCTGAAAGTGCGCGCAGCCGCCGGCGATGAGGTGCTGATGGGGACCGGAGCGGACCATTTCGGCCACCGCCGCCGCGCCATTCATCAGGTAGGCATCGACCTCGTAGACGCCGTCGTCGGTCCACAGACCCGCGACGTCGTCAGCGGCCCCGGCATCTACGAGCGGGCCGTAGGAGGCGATAAGGCCGACGATCTCCCGTTCATCCTCCAGCAGTCGCAGGCGCGCCTCCAGGGCGGCGAGCCGGTCGTCGAACCCGGCCATCAGGGCCGTCCAACAGCCGGCCCGGCGAGGCCGGCCAAGGTGTGCAGTTGCTGGACGTATTCCTCGACGGACCCGGCCCGCAGTGCGACGTTGACGACCGTGGCGCCGGCGTCGGCCAGGGAAGCCAGCGTTCGCACCACCGCGTCGGGATCGGCGGCGGGGTCGAGGGGCGGGGCGGGCAGGACGACGTCGAAGCCGGTCGGGAGTTTCACCGAGTCCAGCAGCTCCCGCAGTTGGTGGCGGGCAAGGCCAAATGGTGCCCAGCCGTCACCGAGTTCCACCGCGCGTCGCAGGGAACGACGGGTCCGGCCCCCGATCCACAGTGGTACGCGTTGTTGCGACGGCTGCGGATCGACCACCAGTGCGTCGAAGCGGTAGTACTCGCCGTCGTAGTGGGGGATCGCCGTACCCCAGGCGGCGCGCAACGCCCGCAGCGCGTCGTCGGCCCGGGCGCCGCGCTCGTCGAACGGCGCGTCGAGCAGGTCGAATTCCTCCCGTAGGGAGCCGACGCCCAGACCCAGTGTGAGGCGCCCATTGCTGATCCGGTCGAGCGTGCCGTAGCGCTTCGCGATCTCCAGCGGATGGTGGTAGCCGAGTACGAGGACATGGGTGAGGAAACGGATCCGGTCGGTTTGACCGGCGAGAAACCCGAAGGTGGACAACGGGTCCCAGTAGGTGCCGCCGCGCGCCGCAGCCATGTCGACGGGAATCGCGATGTGTTCGCTGCACGTCAGATGCTCGTAGCCGAGTTTGTCGGCGGCCATTGCGACCCGTACCAGTTCCGCGGGTCCGGCCGCTGCTTCCCACGGCGAGTGGGCGCGCGGGACGCGCGTGACGATCGGCGTGACGAGACCGAGGCGCATGTCAGTCTTCCGTGGGGCGGGGGGCCGGCGGCCGGTCGCGGTAGACGAACTTCGCCACCTGCAGATAAGAGACCCGCTCGGCGAGCGTGGTGCTGAAGCGCCGAAGGAAGTCGTAGAGGTGGGCGTCCTTGCCGATCACGACGCGCCCGCGGCCCTTGAGTGTCGCCTCGATTATCAGGTGCGCCGCCTTATCGGCCGGCATGGCGAAGGCCTTTGCGACGGCTTCGGGGGTCCCGAGGGTTCTGGCGCTCTCGCGGACCAGTTCGGTCCAGATGGTTCCGGGTAACACCGTGGTGGCGGTGACCTTCGATTTGGCATTCCGCAGATCTTGGGCCAGGCCGTAGCCGAACTGTGCGACGGCCGCCTTCGACGCACCGTAGGTCGCGGCACCGGGGACCGGCACGAGCGCGGCCAGACTGGAGGTGATCAGGATGACCCCGCCGTCGGGGCGCTCCTCGAGCACCGGCAGAAAGGCCCGGATGAGCGAGACTGTCCCGTAGAAGTTCACGTCGAGGATCTGGTGGAGCCGAGCGTCGGGGATGGAGTCGGTGGTCTCGAAGTTCTGCGCGATGCCGGCAATGCTGAACAGTCCGTCGACCTGGCCGTGAGCGGCGGCAACGGCAGCGGGGAAGGCGCGGCACGCGTCCTCGTCGCCGACGTTCAGCACGTGGGTGGAGAGCCGGTCACCGGCCGCCGCTTCGGCGGCCAGGCCGGCTAGGCCGTCGGCGTTGAGGTCGGCTGCGGCGACCTCCCCGCCACGCGCGAGGAGTTCGAGTGCGACACACCTGCCGATGCCGCTACCGGCGCCGGTGACCGCGAAGACTTTTCCCGTGACCCGCATTGTTGCTCCGAATGATGTGGTGCCGATGATGATTGGAGTGCTAACCCGGACTGTAGCCGACCCGGTGGCGACACTCGGGGCGAGTAGTTCGGTACGGCACCGCCTTGGCGACGGATTCCACTGCGGTAAACGAACTGTCGAGCTGCGACGATGCGCCGATGTGAGACACATCTCGTCCCAGGTCTCAGATAACCCGGTTGTCACTACCATTGATCACGTGAGGATCCGACGACCGAACCGCCCCAAAAGTTGGCACCGAAGTGCTGGGCTGCCGATCCGGGTCTGGATGCTTCTGCTGATCCTCGTCGGCTTCGCGCATTGGGCGATTCCCGACTCACGCTGGTTGTTGGTGCACATGTTCACCATCGGACTGGTGGCCAACTCGATCCTGCTGTGGTCGCAGACGCTGGGGGAGCGCTTCCTGGGCTACCACCTGCCCGAGACCCGGCATCGCTTGCAACTGGTGCGGATCTACACCCTCAACGCTGGACTGGTCGTCACCATCGGCGGCGTGCAGCTGGCCCGCTGGCCGGTCACACTGGTTGGTGCGGTGCTCATCGGCGCGGTCGTCGCGTGGCATGCGGTGGCGATGGCGCTGTTGATTGTCGAGGCGCAGCGGCACCGGGTGGCTGCTGGTGAGGGTCGCGCAGAGCATGCGGCCAGCGTGTGGTTCTTCGTCGCCTCGGCGGTGTTTCTGCCCGTCGGCGCCGGTTTTGGTGTGGCCCTGGCTTATGGGTTCGCCGATCCGACCCAGGCCGGATTCCTTGTCGCCCACCAGGCGGTCAACATTCTCGGCTTCCTCGGGCTGGCCGCGGCGGGCGTCCTGACCGTGATGTTCCCGCGGCTGCTCGGCGACGATCAGGCGACCGCCCGGCGCCGGCCGGCCGCCCTCGCTGTGCTGATCGGCGGGATCACGGTGATTTGCGGCGGCGCGTTGAGCGACCGTCCGGCGATTGCGGCAGTCGGGGTGGCGGTGTACGCCATCGGCTGGATCGTCGTCGCCGCACCGTTCGTCAAGGCGATCGCACGACGTCTGCCGGACACGTACGCGTCGGCGTCGATCGTTGCGGCACTGCTGTGGTTGTTCGTCTCCCTGGCCCTGTACGGCGACACGCTGATCAGCGGCCCGTTCGTGGTCGAGCGGATCACGTTGCTGACCGTGCCTTTCCTGGCGGGATTCGCCGGGCAATTGCTGATCGGGGTGATGAGTCATCTGCTGCCGACGATGATGGGCGGCGGCCAGATCACTGCGGCGGGGTCCGCTCAGATGAACCGCTGGTGGCTGTGGCGCGTGCTGGTGATCAATGGCGGGTTGATGCTGTGGCTGCTGCCCGACCTCGACAGTTGGGTCAAGGTCGCGTTGTCGTCGCTGGTGATGCTCGCCTACATCATGTTCTTCCCCATCATGATGAGTGCCGGCATCAGTGCGGTGAGGGTTCGCCGCGCACTAGCCGCGGATCCGCCGACGGTGGCGCAGCGTGCCGGGCAGACGGTTCCGGGTCGCCCGCAACTGGCCCTGCAGGGTGTTGCGGCGGCCAGTGCGATCGCCTTGGTCGTGGCCGTCGGCACCGCGATGGGCGGCGGGATGACCGGGGCGGTCGAGGACGCGTCCGCCGGCGCGACACCGACCGGGCAGACGACCACGGTCAACATCGACGCGGTACACATGCGATTCACCCCGGACACGGCTACGGTTCCGGCAGGAAACCGGCTGGTCATCCGAGTTACCAATCGGGACACCATGATTCACGATCTCGTACTGGCCACGGGGAAGTCGACCGGGCGGATAGTTCCGGGAGCCGTCGGCGTGATCGACGCTGGGATCATCGGCAAGCCGGTCGAGGGATGGTGCTCGATCGTCGGACATCGCCAGCAGGGCATGGTGTTTCACGTGCAGGTGCCCGGTGGTCCGAACCACCATGACATGGGTGAGATGAACTCGTCGGCCAGCGGTCCCGCGGCCGTCGTCGATCTGATGAAGCATCCCGCGCCGAGTTTCGCCGCGCGCGATGCGCGGCTGGCGCCCGCGCCACCAGCGAACGTGCACCGCTACACCTTCGAGGCCACCGAGGGTCCGGGCGAGGTGGCCCCCGGGGTGCGGCAGACCGTGTGGACCTACAACGGCGCGGTGATGGGGCCGACGCTGCGCGGAAAGCTGGGCGACGTCTTTGAGATCACCCTGGTCAACAAGGGCACGATGGCGCATTCGGTCGATTTCCACGCGGGCATGGTGTCGCCCGATGTCAACATGCGCGACATCAATCCCGGCGAGTCGCTCGTGTACCGGTTCCGCGCCGAGCACACCGGGATCTGGCTCTACCACTGCGCGACCATGCCGATGGCGGTGCATCTGGCCGCGGGGATGTTCGGCGCGGTGATCATCGATCCACCGGGACTCGCGCCGGTCACTGCGGAATACCTGGTGACACAGTCGGAGTGGTACCTCGGCCCCGATGGTGGACCGATCGACGCGGACAAGGTCGCCAGGGGTGCACCGGATCTGGTGATGTTCAACGGCTACGCCGATCAGTACGTGTACCGCCCGCTACGCGCGAAGGTCGGCGACCGGATCCGCATGTGGGTACTCGACGCCGGGCCCAATGAACCGCTGTCCTTCCATGTGATCGGGACCCAGTTCGACACCGTCTATCAGGAGGGTGCCTATTCGCTGCGTCCCGACGATTCGCTGCGCGGCGGCGCGCAGGTACTCGGGCTGCTTCCGGCGGAGGGCGGGTTCGTCGAGCTGACCTTCCTCGAGCCGGGAACTTATACCTTCCTGAACCACCGCATGTTCGCCGGCGATCGCGGCGCGATGGGCAAGATAGTCGTCGAAAAGTAGGGTTGCGGCTAGCGCGGCCGAATTGGGACTTTGGTCCTGGTCGATTCTGGCGACCGCGTTGGGAATGTCCGCTTCCGTGCGAACGGTTGTGAAGCCACATAGGGTGGTCGGCGGAGTATCCAATTACGAGCTAAGGGAAAGCGTATGTGTACAGGAATTCGGATCAAGTCCAAGACCGGTGACTACTTCTGGGGTCGGACGATGGACTTGTCCTTCCCGATGTTCGGCGACGACACGGGAATGCCCGCGGCGATGAATAATTTGGTCGTCGTCACGACGGTGCCGGCGGGTATCGAGGTGCCCAGCGAGGCGACGCCGTGGACGAGCAAGTACACCACCATCGGGATGGGTGTGAAGAACACTCCGGTCCTGTTCGACGGCATCAACGAGAAGGGGTTGGCCGGCGACACCCAGGTCCTCATGGAGGCCGACTACGGATCGGCGGCCGACATCGCCGCCCGCAAGCAGACGGCGCTGCTGGCCGAAGAGTTCGTTACCTTCGTTTTGACCCAGTACTCGACGGTCGCCGAGATCAAGGCCGACTACGAGAAGTTCGCCCTCGTCAACGAGCCGTACAAGGCGCTCGGGCAGTCGATCTCGATGACGCTGCACTTCTCGTTCGTCGATCCGACGGGTGATGGCATCGTGCTGGAGCCGGTCAACGACGGTGCGTTCAAGATGTACGACTTCATCGGTGCGATGACCAACAGCCCCGAGTACGACTGGCACCTGATCAACGTTCGCAACTACATCCACCTGACCAACATCGACCCGAACGGTCCGGCGACCTTGCCCACCGGGTACAAGTTGGAGCCCATTGAGGGTGGTACCGGCTTCGGCATGTTCGGTCTGCCGGGCGACTACACCGCGCCGTCGCGCATGGTTCGGGCACTGAACCTGTCGAGCTACCTGCGGCCGTTCGACAGTGCCGAGGGCATCGACCAGCTCTACGCAGCCTTCCGCACGGTGATCGTTCCCCCGGGTCTGGAGCACTCCGGCGACAACAACCCGATGAGCGACTATTCGCAGTACTGGGTCGGCTACGACCTCACCAACCAAACGTTGTACATCCAGTCCGCGGTTGGCCTCGCCATCTCGTCGAAGAAGCTCGACGCGGGTGCCGCCAAGGAGATCACCTATCAGGAAGTCGACTTGACGGACAACGTCAAGGTCCTCGCCTGAGGGTTGCCACTCCTGAATGCACTGACAACGGTGCAGTTTGAGACCAGCTATTGGTCCCAAACTGCACCGTTGTTCTGACGGGAGGCCCGAACGAGCTGATTCTCTCGCCGGTGCCGGACGGACAATATCGCGCGTTGAAGAAGACCATCCCCCGTCACCGCATCAGCTGAGTTCAGCTGCTTCTCGTTGGCTGCTCGGGCCGGCCGCCGGCCGGAGACCGGCAGGGATGTCATGGTGCCCCCAGTCGGACTCGAACCGACACTGGGCGGATTTTAAGTCCGCTGCCTCTGCCAATTGGGCTATAGGGGCGCGACTGATGACAATACCGGCTGGGCGTGCATCTCCCAGAACAGCAGTTCCGTCGCGTCGACGGCGATGACCTCGGTGGCCCGGGTGCCGGAGAAGCGGGCGGCATCGCCGGCGACGAGTGCGGTGTCTGCTCCGGTCAGGGCGAGGTGGCCGGTGGGCACGTAGAGATGGCCGAACGGCGCGGCGGGCAGTTCGCATCGCCCGCCGGGAGCCAAGCGCGCGATGTGCAGCGAGGAATAGCGATTGGCCAGGGAGACGGCGCCGGCGACTCCCGGGCGCCCCGATGCCGCCAGGACTAGTCGCCCGTCTGCCAGGTCGTCGGTGAGATCGACTTCGGCGTAGCCGGGCGTCAAGCCGGGGGTGTCCGTGGCGACCCACATCTGCACCACTCGCGACGGGGTGTGCGAAGCGCGCGGCATTGCATTGCGCTCACTGTGCGCGATTCCGGTGCCCGCGGTCATCCGCTGGATCTGGCCGGGGCGCAGGACGGAGGCATTCCCGTGGGAGTCGCGGTGCTCGACGGCCCCATCGATGACCCACGTCAGGATCTCGACATCGGCGTGGCGATGGCGGTCGAGGCCTTCGCCGGGATCGATCGTGTCGTCGTTGTTGACCAGCAAGACGCCGTGGGCGTTGCCGGCCAGGTCATAGTTCCCGGTGGCGGGAAAAGACTGCCACGAGTCGAGCCACTCGTTGCTCCAGTGATGGCGGTCGGGTCCGGGGTAGACGGTAATCATTGCGTGTTCTCCGCCGTGTTCAGTCGTGCCAGAATCGCCAGCAACGCGGTCCCGTCGGCCGGTGTCAGCTTGTCGACGAAGAGCCGTTCGACGACGGCCAGGTGGTCGTCGGCGGCGTTGCGCAGTGCGCCGCGGCCGGTGTCGGTGAGGCAGGCGAAGTTCCCGCGACGATCGGTGTCGTCGCGCTCGCGGCGGACCAGTCCGGTGCGCCCGAGTTTGTCGATCTGATAGGACAGGCGCGACGAGGAGAACACCATGGCGTCGGCGATCTCGCTCATCCGCAGGCGTTGCTGCGGCGCGTGGGAGAGCAGCAGCAAGACCTGGTAGTCGGCGAGTGTGAGTCCGTGCTGCCGGCGCAGATCCTCGTCGAGCCGGGTTTGGATCTGCGCCGACGTTTCGATGAACGGCTGCCACGCCGCCCATCGGGGGTCGACCCTGCTCATCTGGCTCAGCGCACCGTGTGCGGCATGATCGCGTCCGGCGGGATCTGCCCGAGCCGCCCGGCCTGGTAGTCCTCAAGGGCGTCGATCAATTGCTGGCGGGTGTTCATCACGAACGGCCCGTAGGCGACGACAGGTTCCCGAATGGGCTGCCCGCCCAGCAGGAGCACCTCGAGGGACGGCCGGTTCGAATCCTGCCCGGCGTCGGCTGCGACGCTGATCGCGTCGCCCGCACCCAGGACGGCGAGTTGGCCCTGGTGGATCGGCCGCCGCTCGGCGCCGACCGTGCCGTGCCCGGACAGCACATAGACCAGGGCGTTGAAGTCGGGCCGCCAGGGCACGGTCACGCCCGCTCCCGGTTCGATGGTGGCGTGGGCGAAGGTGATCGGCGTATGGGTGGCGCCGGGTCCGGCATGTCCGTCGATCTCACCGGCAATCACGCGGATCAGTGCACCGCCGTCGGGGGAGGTGACCAGCGCCAGGCCCTGTCCCTCCAAGTTCTGGTACTTGGGGGTGAGGAACTTGTCGGCGGCCGGCAGGTTCACCCAGAGTTGGATGCCGTGGAACAGGCCGCCGGACTCCACGAGTTCGGCGGGCGGCGTCTCGATGTGCAGGATGCCCGAGCCGGCGGTCATCCACTGGGTGGCGCCGTTCTCGATCAGCCCGCCTCCGCCGGTGGAGTCTTGGTGCTGGAATCGGCCGTCGATCATGTAGGTGACGGTTTCAAAGCCGCGATGCGGGTGCCACGACGTGCCGCGCGGCTCACCCGGCTCGTAGTCCACCTCGCCCATCTGGTCCATGTGGATGAAGGGGTCGAGGTCGGCGGTGCTTACGCCGGCGAAGGCGCGGACGACCGGAAAGCCCTCGCCCTCGTAGCCGCGCGGACCGGTGGTGAGCGATGTGACGGTGCGTTCGACCGTTTCCAGGCCCGGTTCCCGCAGCCGGGGCAGGGTCAGGGTGTCGGCGGTGATAGCTGGCATGTCCGATCTCCTTATTTGTGTCCGAATAATAGTTCAAATTTGAGCTATCTGTTCGTGTAACCCCGGGGCGGCGCGGGATATTCCGGATTCGGACTCAGGGTCCCCTCAGCGCAGATGCGCGACGGTGGACCGCGTGGAGATTCGATACGACAAACGCAGTGCGGCCGGAGCCGCGCTACTCGGGCTGACCCTTCTCGGCGCCGTCCTGGTGGCGATCCACCCCGGCCCGTTCCAGGTGGACAGTGCGGTGCTGCACGGCTTGATCGGTACCCGCAGTCCTGCGCTCACCGGAATCGTCGACGACGTGAGCCGGTTGCTGAGTCCGGTCGCGATGGCCGGTTGGACCGCGCTGATCGTCGTGGCGCTCATCGTTCGCGACCGATCGGTGCGCCGCGCGCTACCCGTCGCCGGGGCTGTCGCCATCGCCGCCGGCCTGGACACCATGATCAAACTTGCGGTCACCCGCCCCCGGCCACCGGCGGTGCTGCAGGTCGGCTCGCCCGAGTCGACGTACTCGTATCCGTCCGGACATGTGTGCGGCACGACGGTGCTGGTGATGACGTTGCTCGCCGTCACGGTCGCGGGCCTGCCCCGGGCCCGTGCGCTGGCTGCGACGGTGCTGGCCGTCGCCGTGATCGTGCTGTGCGCCTGGACCCGCCTCTACCTGGGCGCGCACTGGCTCAGTGACGTGACGGGCGGTGCGCTACTCGGCCTCTCCGCGGCGTTGGCGGTACCGCCGCTGCTCGACGTGGTCCTGCGCCGCGTCGGCGAGCGCATCGATGTGAAGGGACTGTTATGAGCCACTCGGTAGGGCGGGACAACTCGCCCGCGGTAGCCCTGTTCAGCAAGGTTCCCGAGGTCACCGCCTTCTTCTGGATCATCAAGGTCCTCGCGACGACCGTCGGCGAGACGGCCGCTGACTACCTCAACATGAATCTCGGTCTGGGCCTGCAGATGACCACGCTGGTCACCGTCGCCGTCCTGGCGGTGGTGATGACTGTGCAGTTTCGCTCCGACCGGTACCTCCCGGTCGTGTATTGGGCCGCGGTCCTGCTGATCAGCGTCACCGGCACGCTCATCACCGACAACCTCACCGATGTGCTCCGGGTTCCGCTGGCCGTGTCGACAGCGGTCTTCGCAGTCGCCCTGGTCGCGGTCTTCACGGCCTGGTACCGAGTCGAGGGAACCCTGTCGATCCACTCCATCCGCACCCCGCGGCGCGAAATCTTCTACTGGTCGGCGATCCTGGTCACCTTTGCGCTGGGGACCGCTGCCGGCGATCTCATCGCCGAGAAGATGAACCTGGGTTACACCAGATCGCTGATCATGTTCGTCGTCGTGATCGTCGTCATCGCCGGGGCCCACCTCGGAGTCGGGCTGAATGCGGTGTCGGCCTTCTGGGCGGCCTACATCGTGACCCGGCCACTCGGCGCCTCGATGGGCGACCTGCTGACGCAGCCGGGCGACAAGGGCGGCCTCGGTATGAACGCGACGGCCGTCAACCTCGTCTTCCTCGCGGTCATCGTCGTTCTGGTCGGATACTTGACGGTCAGCCGCGCCGATCGCATCGAGAATGACAGTCGTGCACTAGCGTCGTGATCGTGCAGCGATTTCACCGCACGCGCGAGAGTGTCCGACCCGTCCGAGTGCGGCTGACGCTACTGGCGACCGCGCTGGTCACTGCCGCGCTGGCCGTTGCCGCGCTGGCGATGGTGCTTGTCTTGCACCGCATCCTGCTCGGTGCCGCGGACGCTGCGACCCAGGCCAGAGCGGATCAGATCAGGGCCGCGATCGCCTCCGAGGGGGTCGGGGGCGTCGACGGCACGCTGCTCGCCCAGGCCCACAACGTCGACGTCATCCAGATTATCGACGCCAGCGGTCGCGTTAGGTTGGTGAACAACAAGAGGTACTCGAGCCCGCTCAGCGGTCCGGTGCTGCCCGGGCGGCTTCGGCTCGTCCACGGTGCGCACGCCGGGGACCCGGATGTCGAGTACCGGACCAGTGCCATCGGGGTGGCCACGCCGGAGGGCGATCTCACCGTCGCGGTGGGTGCGGCGGAGGCTCCCATCAACCGGCTGGTGGTGACGGTCGCCATCCTGTGTTGCATCGTGTTCCCACTCATTGTGATCGGTATGGCCGTGCTGACCTACGTCTTCGTCGGACGGGCCCTGGCCCCGGTCGACGACATCCGTCGGCGCGTCGACGAGATCTCTGGTGGCGACCTGAGCCGGCGGGTTCCGGTTCCCGCGACCGGCGACGAGATCGCGACCTTGGCGACCACCATGAATCAGATGCTCGGCCGCATCGATCGGACCCGACAGCAGCAGGTCCGCTTTGTCAACGATGCGTCACATGAGCTGAACAGTCCGCTGACGACGCTGGTCGGGTTGCTCGATCTCGCCGACGCGAAAGGTCAGCCCATCGACCCGGAGACGGTGGGGTCGGTGATGCTGCCCGATGCGCTGCGGTTGCAGCAGATGGTCGCCGACCTGTTGCTGCTCGCCCGCGCCGACGAGAGTGGCATCGTGCTGCGCCGGGCCCCCGTCGACCTTGATGATGTCGTCGGCGCCGAGGTCGCCCGACTGGAGGCGCTCACCGACCTTGAGGTCGAGGCGCGAATCGTGTCGGCCCGGATTGACGCCGACCAGGAGAAGGTGACCCGCGCACTGCGCAACCTCGCCGACAACGCGGTCCGGCACGCCACCGGGCGGGTCGCCATCGACATGGTCCGCACCGGTGATGGCATGGTCGAGGTGACCGTTCTGGACGACGGGCCGGGCATTCCCGACGCAGACAAGGGCCGCGTCACCGAGCGTTTCGTCCGTCTGGATGATGCCCGCGGCCGGGCGACCGGCGGTTCGGGGCTCGGGCTGTCCATCGTCGACGAGATCATTCGTGCGCACGGCGGGGAGCTCGTCGTCGGCGATGCCCCCGGCAGGGGGGCGGCCATCGGGTTCCGGCTGCCGCTGGACGGGGCCGCTCAGCCGCCGTCGGCCGAGAGCCGGTAGCCGACGCCGCGGACGGTTTCGATGGCCTTGCGGTCAAAGGGCTGATCGATCCGGCGGCGCAGATAGCTGATGTAGACCTCGACGACGTTCTCATCGCCGTGGAAATTGATGTCCCAGACGCCATCGAGGATCTCGGTCTTCGTGACCACTTCGCCCTTGTGGCGCAGCAGGTAGGCGAGTAGGGAGAACTCGCGCGGGGTGAGCGTCAGCGCGGTATCGCCGCGTTTGGCGATGTGTGCCGCCGGATCGAGGGTCAGGTCGCCCGCGGCGAGGACGGCGGGCCGTTCCGGGGCCGTGCGCCGAGCCAGGGCGCGCAGGCGCGCGGTCAGAACGACAAAGGAGAACGGCTTCGTCAGATAGTCGTCGGCGCCGAAGTCGAAGGCGTCGGCCTGGTCGTACTCGCCGTCCTTGGCGGTGAGCATCAGGATCGGTGTCCACACTTGGGCGGCCCGGAGATCGCGCACAATCTCGTAGCCGTTGCGGCCCGGCAGCATGATGTCCAGGACAATGATGTCGAAGGTCTCGGACATACCCTTTTCCCAGCCGTCGTTGCCGGTGTGCACGACGTCGACGACCCAACCCTCGGCCACCATCATCCGCCGCACCGTCTCGGCGACGTTGTGGTCGTCCTCGACCAGAAGAATCCGCATGTCCTTCAGCGTGCCCGCCGGGTGCTGTGAAGTGCCTGAGCCCACGCCGACGCCGACGGACGTGGTGGCGTCCCCCGGCGTCGGCGGCATGGCGTGGCGATCAGTCTGGGACATCGCCGGGCTCGGGAATGTCGGGCTGCCCGGGGACGTCCGGGCGGTTGTGGTCGGGGCGGACGTGATGGGAGCCCTGATCGACGTTGTAGGCGTGCGAGGCCGGCGCCTGGTGGGAAACCACCGCGTGCGTGATGCCGAACCCGGCACCGGTGCCGAGCACCGCGGCAATACCGATGCCAGACACCAGGCGTCGGGTCCGCCGGCTGATCTTTTTGGTGACCATGATTGAGGTCCTCACTCTCTCGTTTCCTGGAACAGACCGCCGCAGCGGCGATCTGGATTCAGGTTGCGCCTGCTCTGCTGTGGGGACTCTGAACCGAACTGAAAGAGCGGCGTTAAGGTTTTCTTAAGGTTCGTCACGGCAAGATAACGGGCGTGAAACGAATCACCGTTCTGCTGATGGCGTTAGGTGTGGTCGCTGCTGTGGTTGGCGTGCCGGCCGCTTCGGCCGCGCCGACCGCGTCGGGCGTGCAGTTGAACGGCGCACTTCGCGTTGCCTATCCTGTGGCCAACGCCGATCCGGGGCAGAACTACGGCGACCTCTACCTGCCGCGGCGCGGGCTGACCGGCCCGGCTCCGCTTGTCGTCCTCTATCACGGCGGGGGCTGGGACCGCAGCGTGAGCCTGGCCGGGCTGGGGAGCATGGCGCGCGACCTGGCCGCGCGCGGGTACGCGGTGTACAACGTCGAGTATCGCCGGGTGGGGTCCGGCGGCGGGTGGCCGACTACCCTCACCGATGTCTCGGCGGCGGCGACGTTCGCCACCTCGCTGGGAAACATCTTCCCGCAGGTGGGGCGCTCGGTGATCCTCGTCGGGCACAGCTCGGGCGGTCAGCTCGCCGTATGGGCCGCCCAGCACGCGGCGGTCCGGCCGGCCGCCTCCGTCGCCATTGCGGCACCATTGGCCCTCACCACGGCGGCGCACAGCGGCGACGCCAACGTCGACGCACTGCTGGGCGGGTCGCCCGCACAGTTCCCGCAGCGCTACGCGATGGCAGATCCGGCCGCGCAGGCCTGTCCCGCCGTACCGATCGTCGCCATCCATGGGACGGCCGACCGAGTGGTGCCGATTACCAATGCCCGGGACTTTCGGGCGCGGCCGCGGTGTCCGTCGGCTCGAGTCAGCCTGGTCGAGGTACCCGGCGCGACGCATCTCTCCCTGATTCGTCCCGGCGCGGTCGGCTATGGCCAGACACTGGCGACCATTTCTGCGACTGTCGCCGGGGTGCGCTGACACGATCGACGAGGTGGAAGGTGGCAACGGTGACCACGAGGCGCGCCACCTGCGTGGAACCGTCCCACCGCCGATGGTTGGCACAGCGTCCCCGCCGGCCGCTACGGTGCCACCGCGCCCCAATCGGCGAAGCCCGACGGATCGTGACGACCGAAGCTGGCGTGCTCGAACATTCCCCAGCCCTCCTGCTGCGTCCCGTCGGCCTCGCGGCACACCGCGTGTCCGACGTGGTCGATGACGCCGAACGGGATGCGCCCGGCCACGGCCGGATCGGTCACGTCATAGGTGACGCGCTCGACGAAACCTGCCCCCTTCCACTGGCCGTGGCCCCAGTCGGGGTCGCCGCCGTAGCCGCCGCCCACGTGTAGCGCCGTCCCCAGGTGCGCGTCAACCTCGATGGTGACCGGCGACCCGTCGGCGGCGGTGGCCTCGATTGTCGCTCCGGTGGGCAGGCGGGTGCCCGGCCGATAGTGGATCCGTACGCGGGGCCAGCCGAGTTGCTCGACGCGGCCGTCGCGCCACACCCGGGTGCAGTCGTTGAGCGTGCGGAACCCCGACGGCGATTCCTGGATGATGAGCACCATTCCGAAGTCGTCGAAGGCCATCGGCATATAGAGCCACCACATGCCCTCGAAGGGCGGGTCGGCCGGCCGCCCGGGTGGCTCGGCTTCGCCGATCGGCCGAATGCCCCACGAGCGGTCGCGCGTGCCGATCCAGGTAGCCGGGTCGACGCTGATGGTCTCGCCGTCGACGATGATCCGTCCGGACCACGAGCCGACCTGCGCGAAACGCTGGGCGTCAAGGGTGACTCGCGTGCCCTGGCGCATGAGATGTCGCTGCTCTTGAACGACGTCGAACAGACCCGTCCAGGTCAGGTCCAGCGCGATCCCCTCGGTCTCGTCGAGGGTCACGCGCAAGGACTTGAGCGGTTCGGCGACCTCGATCGCCAGGGTGCCGACATGTTGGTGTAACCGGTCGCCGTCCATCGCGTCCGATAGGCGCACCGCGGTCTGTACCTCCCCTCGGCGCACCAGCACGAAGGCGTCTTTCACACCGAGGACGGGGTAGTACCCGACGCCCATGATGACGAAAACGTCACCGGTTCGGTCATGCGCGCACAGATAGGAGCGATCGTAGAAGTTGCGGTCCGACGACGCCGGCCAGGCGATCGGCAGGGGAGCCTGGTGGATGGGGAACTCGTCGGCGGGGGTGATCATCGGTTCTCTCCTACTCCATCCCAGTATGTTCCTGCGATCATTGCGGCGAGGGTGGCCTGGTTGAGGATCTTGTCGTCGGGATTGGCGGGCTCGTCCGCTTGGCCGAAGTCGATCGCGCGGGTCTGGATGCGGAACAGGATCATCGCGTAGTAGAGCGTCGCGTAGGTGAGATAGAAGTCCATGTCGTGCAGGCGCGCACCGGCGGCCTGCTCGTAGTCGCGCTCGACGTCGGCGCGCCGCCAAAAAGCGGGCAGCCCGGCGACCCCCGCCAGCTGCGCGATGTCCTGGAAGAAGCGGTGCAGCGCAATACCCCATGCGACGTCGAGTTCACGGGGGGCGCGGGTGGCCATCTCCCAGTCGAGGACGGCGGCGGGGACGAAGTCCTGGTAGATCACGTTGCCGATGCGGGCATCCCCCCAACAGAGCACCTCGTCCTGGGTGGCCGGGAGGTTCTCGTGCACCCACGCGAGGGCGCGTTCGAGCAGCGGCGAACCGGGACAGTCGCGGGTCGTCCACCGGTAGAACTCGGTGAGCCGCCGGACGTGCGCGGCGAGAGGGGATTCTCCCGCGCGGGGGGCGGGTAGCAGGTCGACGGGAATGGGCGCGGCGTGGATGGCGGCCAGCGTGTGCACCGTCTGGTGCTGCAGCCGCCGGCGATCCTGCTCGTCGGCCTCGGTCAACCATGATCCGAAGGTGTACGGCAGCACGTCGGGCGGGATGTCGCCGTCGACGCGGCCCATCACGATGAATGGCGCACCGATGATGTCGGTGCCGGGCTCGCTCCAATACAGCGGCGGCACGGGCGCGGTCGTCCGCTGCCCGACGTACGCCATGAGCCGGAACTGGTTGTCCAGATCGTAGGAAGCAAAGAGGGGGTCGTTGTTCGGGTCGGGGGCCACCCGGGCGACCAGGGGGTGCGGCGCGCCACCCCACTGCGCGTCGACGATGACCGTTTCACTTGACATGCCGTTGCCGTCGGGCAGGTGAATCCCGGTAACGGTGACCGGTGAGCCCGCCTTGTCGGTGAGCCAGGCGGCCAGTGCGGGTGCGATGGCCTTGACGTCGAGCCGCGATGCCGAGGGTTTGGCGAGTTCGGCGGAGTTCTCCGGGACGGCGCCGTCGGGGAGGTCGGGATGCTCGGGCATTCTTTGAGTCGAACACGTTCGGCGTTCGAATCGGGGCGGAACGGACGGGTTGCCCTGAACGCGGCGCGGACCGAGGGTTGACCAAGGTTGGTTTCGCACGTTAACTTAACGCCACTAACAAATCGCTGGAGGATCACGTGGAACGCCTGACCCGCACGGTGCTCGCCGCGCCGAAAACCATTCTCATCGGCGCCTTCGTGCTGCTCGTGCTCTTCGGCGTCTACGGCGGCGGCGTCGCCGGACACCTGCTCTCCGGCGGGTTCGAGGATCCGCATTCGGAGTCCGCGCAGGCGGCGAAAATACTCGAGAACGAGTTCGAGCGGGGCGGCATCCAAGTCATCTTCAAACTCGACGCGCCCAACCGGGACGTCACCGCCGACCCCGTCGTCGCCCGCGTCGGTCAGCGACTGGTGACCGATCTCAAAGAGTTCGACTTCGTTCAGCAGCCGATCCTCTCCATCTGGTCCGATCCAGCCGCCGCGAAGAACCTCGTCAGCACGGACAAGTCGTCGACGCTGATCGTCGTCCCACTCGCCGGGGGCGAGAACGTGGCGCCCGGGCACGCCGAGGATCTGGCCGACCGATTCGCCGGTGAGACCGACGGCGTGCGGATCACCGCCACCGGGCAGGGCAAGGTATTCGCCGATACGAACAAACAGGTCTCCAAAGATCTCTTTCTCGCCGAATCGATCGCGATTCCGATCAGTTTCGTCGCGCTGGTCCTCATCTTCGGCGGCATCATCGCCGCCGCCCTGCCGCTAGCGGTGGGCATTTTCGCCATCGCGGGCACACTGGCGCTGCTACGACTGTTCGCCCTCTTCAGCGACGTGTCGATCTTCGCAATGAACTTGGCCACAGCGATGGGCCTGGCACTGGCCATCGACTACACACTGCTGATCATCACCCGCTATCGCGAGGAGGTCGCCCGCGGCGGGTCGCGTGAATCGGCCATCTACCGCGCCATGGCCACCGCTGGGCGCACCGTCACGTTCTCGGCGATCACCGTCGGCCTCTCGCTGTCGGGGCTGTTGCTGTTCCCGCAGTACTTCCTTCGCTCCTTCGCTTATGCCGGCCTGGCCGTCGTCGTGGTCGCGCTGCTCGGCTCGCTGGTGATCACCCCCGCGCTGCTCGCGGTGCTCGGCGACCGGATCGACTCCGGGGACCTGCGCAAACCGGTGCGGCGGTTGTTTGGCCGGCCCGAACACGGCTTCATACCCGTCGAACAGACCTGGTGGTACCGCTTCGTGCAGTGGGTATTGCGGCGAGCGGTGCCCATCGCGCTCATCGCCACGGCCGTGCTGATGGTCCTGGGTGCACCGTTCCTGTCGATCAAACTCGGCTTTCCCGACGACCGGATCCTGCCCACCTCCCACTCCTCGCGCGTGGCGATGGACGAGATTCGTGCGGACTACCCGCGAAAGCTTGGCGGCGAGGTCACCGTCGTCGTGAGCGGGTCGTCGGACCGGGTCGTCGACGACTACGCGGCCCGACTGTCCGCGGTGCCCGGCGTCGATGCCGTGACCAGTCCCGACGGGGTGTTCGCACAGGGCCGACCGATCGCGCCGCGCCAATCGGAGGATCGTAGCGGTGATCATCGGGTTCTCACCGTCGTCAGTAACACCGATCCGCTCGATGAGGCGGGCAAGGCGCTGCTGGCCGGCCTGCGTGCCGTGCCCAAACCCGCTGACACCGATGTCAAGTTCGCCGGGATCGCCGCATCGACCGAGGACACCGTGGCCTCGATCTACCGGCACCTGCCGTGGGTGCTGCTGTGGATCGCCGTCGCCACCTTCGTCCTGCTATTCCTGTTCACCGGCAGCGTGGTGCTGCCGGTGAAGGCGCTGGTGCTGAACATGCTGTCCCTCTCGGCGACATTCGGGGCAATCGTCTGGATCTTCCAGGAGGGCAATGCCGGTGCGCTGGGCACCACCGCGACTGGGTTCATCACCGCGACCATGCCCATTCTGATGTTCTGCGTCGCATTCGGTTTGTCGATGGACTATGAGGTTTTCCTCCTCGGCAGGATCCGCGAAGAGTGGCTCAAGTCGGGCAAGACGCGCGCCGACAGCGATCACGCGGTGGCCTTCGGCCTCGCCAGCACCGGCCGCGTCATCACTGCGGCGGCACTGTTGATGGCCATCGTCTTCGCCGCGATGATCGCCTCGCAGGTTTCGTTCATGCGCATGTTCGGCTTGGGGCTGACCATCGCGGTCCTCATGGACGCGACCCTGATCCGGATGCTGCTCGTCCCGGCATTCATGCGGCTGGCCGGGCGCGCCAATTGGTGGGCGCCGGCGCCGCTGCGCCGGCTGCACGATCGAATCGGGTTGTCCGAATCGTGAGGCGGCAGTCGTGATGGCGTGCCGCGCCCGATCCCCGCGCGGATCGGGGGAGCAGTTACGCGGCGAGATCATTGATGCCGCCGCCGTGTTACTCGAGGAGCACGACAATGTCGACGCGGTGTCGATCCGGGCGGTCGCCGACGCCGTCGGAGTGAGCCCGCCGGCGATCTATCTGCACTTCACCCACAAGAATGCGCTGCTGGACGCGGTGTGCGGACGCTACTTCGATCACCTCGACGAGGCAATGGCCGACGCGGAGGCCGGAAAGTCCCATCCGCTCGACCGGATGCTGGCACTCGGCCGGGCCTACGTCCGGTTCGCCATCGACCATCCGGCGGCCTACCGATTCGCCTTCGGCCACACCGGCGGGGAGGGCACCCCGGTGGTCGACGAAGCATTGCGCACCGCGGCATTCCGGCGACTCGCCGACGGTGTGGGCGGGCTCGTCGAGATTGGCTGGTACCCCAATCCGGCACCGGCTGCCGACTCGCATGCGCACACCCTGCGGATGGCGCTGGAGTTGTGGACGGTGGCCCACGGCGCCGCGTCGCTGATGATCGCCAAGCCCGATCTACCCTGGGGTGATGACCTTCAAGTCGCCGAGTCGGTCATGCGTGCGAGTTGTCTCGGCGGCAGCGTGATGTCGTTGATCGGCGATAATGCTCCAGGTGCCGACGTCGAGCGGTTCGTCGCGGGCCTGCCTCCGACGCCGCAATAGTCAAGAAAAGGTAAAGTTGGAACCGATCGGCGTCGCCGAGCGTTACAAGCAATGATAGAGCCACCAAAGTCCTCCCCAACCATGAAGGAGCATGCTGTGCGAGAGTCCAGCAATCCCGTGATGCGCGGCGTCGTCCGCGATAACGAGAAGTCGGCGCCATACGCCGGCTTCGGGCAGATGGTGCCCGGCGCACAGAGCGTCATCCTCGACTCGGCCGGCCAGCCGCAGTACGCGCCGGCCCAGGCCGGACGCACCATGACCATTGACGATGTCGTCGCCAAGACCGGTATCACCCTGGCCGTGCTGGCCGGTTTCGCTGTCGCCGCATACGCGGCCATCCAGGCGAACACCGGTTTGGCGATGCCGCTGTGGGGCATCGGCATGGTCGGCGGCCTCGTCCTCGTCCTCGTCGCGTCCTTCGGCCGCAAGCAGGACAACCCGGCCATTGTGTTGGGATACGCCGCCTTCGAGGGCCTCTTCGTCGGCGCCATCTCGCACATCTTCGCCAACTGGAACATCGGCGGCGGTGTTGCCGAGGGCGGCACCAACGCGGGTGCGCTCATCGGCCAGGCCGTACTGGCCACCTTCGGCGTGTTTTTCGGGATGCTCGTCGTGTACAAGACCGGCGCCATCCGGGTGACACCGCGGTTCACCCGCATGCTCGTCGCCGGCATGATCGGCGTCGTCGTCCTCATGCTCGGCAACCTGGTCATCGGCCTGTTCACCCATTCGGCCGGCATCCTGCGCGACGGCGGACCGATCGCCATCATCTTCTCCCTGGTGTGCATCGGCCTGGCGGCGTTCAGCTTCCTGATCGACTTCGACCAGGCTGACCGCCTTATCCACGCCGGCGCTCCGGCGAAGGCGGCCTGGGGCGTGGCCCTCGGCCTGACCGTCACCCTGGTCTGGCTGTACATCGAGATCCTGCGCCTGCTGAGCTACTTCCAGCGCAACTGACGCGCACCAACAGCAGCGGCCCCGAGGATTGCCTCGGGGCCGCTGCTTGTTGTCCGATCAGCTCAAGCGCTCGAGCACCATCGCCATGCCCTGCCCGCCGCCGACGCACATCGTCTCGATGCCGAAGGTGCCGTCGTGGGTCTGCAGGTTGTTCAGCAGGGTGGTGGTGATGCGGGCACCGGTCATGCCGAACGGGTGGCCCAGTGCGATCGCACCACCGGAGACGTTGAGCTTGTCGTGGTCGATGCCCAGTTGGTCGGCCGAGCCGAGAACCTGCACGGCAAACGCCTCGTTGATCTCGACAAGATCGATGTCGGCGATCGTCTTACCCGCGATCCGCAGGACTTTGCGGACCGCTTCGATCGGGCCCAGGCCCATGATCTCGGGCGAGAGGCCGGTGGCCGCGGTGGCGACGATGCGCGCCAGCGGCGTCAGGCCCAGCTCTTTGGCCTTGGTGTCGCTCATGATGACCAGTGCGGCGGCGCCGTCGTTGAGCGGGCAGGCATTGCCGGCGGTCACGGTGCCGTCCGGCCGGAATACCGGCTTCAGCCCGCTGAGCTTCTCGTAGGTGGTGCCGGCGCGCGGCCCGTCGTCGGCGGTCACCGTGGTGCCGTCGGCAAGGGTGACCGGGTCGATCTCGCGGGCGTAGAAGCCGCTGGCGATCGCAGCCTCGGTGCGGTTCTGACTGAGCACTGCCCACCGGTCCTGGTCCTCGCGCGAGATGCCGGTGAACGCGGCGACATTCTCGGCGGTCTGGCCCATCGGGATGTACACGTCGGGCAGGAAAGCATCGTTGCGGGGATCGTGCCAGGTCCCGGCACCGCCCAGCGCGGCCTTCTCCGTGCGGGCCTGTGCCTCGTCGAACTCGGGGTTCTTCGAGTTCGGCAGGCCGTCAGCGGCCCCGGAGATGCCGAATGACGAGACGCTCTCGACCCCGCCGGAGATGATCACGTCGGCCTCGCCGGCCTTGATGGCGTGCATGGCCATGCGGGTGGTCTGCAACGACGACGAGCAGTACCGGTTGACGGTCACGCCCGGTACGTGGTCGAGGCCGAGTTCGACCGCCACGACCCGGGCGATGTTGTAGCCGCCCTGGCCGCCCGGCTGACCGATGCCCCAGTGGATATCCTCGATGTCGGCGACGTCGAGCTGCGGGACCTTGCCGAGCGCGGCGGCCACCATCTGGCGGCTGAGTTCGTCGGGACGGACGTCTTTGAGGGACCCCTTACCGGCGCGGCCGATGGGGGAGCGGGCATGGGCGACGATGACTGCTTCAGGCATGTCGGTCACATTACCCCGAGGCGCTATCGGGCGAATGCGGACGGCAGCAACCGCCTCAACCGGTTGACCAAGCGGCGCGACTCGGCGACCTCGGACACCTCCGGCGGGTTCGGCAGCGGCCCGCCCCACTCGCCGACGGCGTCGAGGACCTCGGGCAGCAGGATGCTCGCGGCGAGTGCATAGCCCGCCGCCGAGGGGTGATAGTTGTCGGTTGAGAACATGTGCTCGGGTCGCGCGAGGAACTCTTTGGCGAGGACGTCGGCCAGGGGTACCCCGCGTCCTCCGTGGCCGCGTACCGCGGAGCGCTGAGCGGTGGCCAGCCGCAGGCTGTACTGGCGGATCACCCAGCGCAACGGCTGCGGGATGGCGGTGATGACGCCGAGGTCGGGGCAGGTGCCGACGACGACTTTGGCGCCGGCGTCGACGAGGAGCTGTACCGCCTGGCCCAGCCGGCGGGCCGATGCCCGCACCCGGTTCACCGCGGTGACGTCGTTGGCGCCGATCAAGATCACCGCGACGTCGGGGCGGGACTTCGCGATCAGCGACGCATCGATTTGCGCGGCCAGGCCTTTCGAAGTGGCCCCGACGATCGCCTTGTTGCTGTAACGGACCGTCTTACCGGTCTCGCGGACCAGGTTGCGGACGAGCTGCACGCCCGGTGTCTCTTCGGCGGTATCCACCCCCAGGCCCGCAGCGGTCGAATCCCCGTACACCCCGAGATGGAGGTCGACGTCCATGCCGCGGGTGTAGGGAATCGGCCCCTGACCGTCGGGGAGGTAGACGCCGTCGCCGTTGGGCGCGTTGTCGGTGCGGTGCGGGATGATCTGACGGGCGTGCGCCGCCTGCGAGTTCAGATAGCTGTAGGCGGCATACGACGCGGCGGCGCTAGCACCGGCGGCCACGACCGTCGCACCGACGTCGCGGAGGAGCCGGTCGGCCTTCTCATCGGAATCAGCTGACGGCACGGGTTGAACACTACTGTGTTCGGCCCGTGCGGACCGGGAACCACGGGGCCGGTGTGCCCAGTGGCCAATCGGGTGCGACGATAGAAGTATGCGCATCGCCAATCATGTGATCGACCTGGTCGGCAACACGCCGCTGGTCAAGCTCAACTCGGTGGTCGAACCGGGGTCGGGAACCGTCGCCGCCAAGATCGAGTACCTCAACCCCGGCGGCAGTTCCAAAGACCGCATCGCGGTCAAGATGGTCGACGCCGCCGAAGAGGCGGGACTGCTCAAGCCAGGCGGGACCATCGTCGAACCGACGTCGGGCAATACCGGCATCGGTCTTGCCCTGGTGGCCCAGCAGCGCGGATACAAGTGCGTGTTCGTGTGCCCGGACAAGGTCGGCGAGGACAAGCGCAACGTGCTGCGTGCCTACGGCGCCGAGGTCGTCGTGTGCCCCACCGCGGTCCCGCCGGAACACCCGGACAGCTACTACAACGTTTCCGACCGCCTCGCCCGCGAGATCCCGGGGGCGTGGAAGCCGAACCAGTACGTCAACCCGGCCGGCCCGGCGAGCCACTATGAGACGACCGGACCGGAGATCTGGCGCGACACCGACGGAAAGATCACCCACTTCGTGGCCGGCGTCGGCACGGGCGGCACGATCACCGGTACCGGCCGCTACCTCAAAGAGGTGTCCGGCGGCGCGGTCAAGGTGGTCGGCGTCGACCCCGAGGGATCGGTGTACTCGGGTGGATCCGGACGGCCCTACCTCGTGGAAGGGGTGGGCGAGGACTTTTGGCCGCAGGCCTACGACCCGAGCGTCCCCGACGAGATTATCGCGGTCTCCGACGCCGACTCCTTCGAGATGACCCGGCGCCTGGCCCGTGAAGAGGGCCTGCTCGTCGGTGGCTCCTGCGGGATGGCGGTCGTGGCAGCGCTGCAGGTCGCCAAGCGCGAGGGACCCGACGCGCTGGTCGTCGTGCTGTTGCCCGACGGTGGTCGCGGCTACCTGGGGAAGATCTTCAACGATGAGTGGATGAGTAGTTACGGGTTCCTCCGTTCGACCCTCGACGGCCGCGATGCTGCCGAGCCGACCGTCGGTGACGTGCTGCGCGACAAGTCCGGGGCCCTGCCCGACCTCGTGCACACGCACCCGTCGGAGACGTTGCGCGATGCCATCGAGATCTTGCGCGAGTATGGCGTCTCGCAGATGCCCGTCGTCGGTGCCGAACCGCCGATCATGGCCGGCGAGATCGCCGGTGCCGTGACCGAGCGCGACCTGCTCTCGGCGGTGTTCTCCGGTGCGGCCAGCCTCGCCGATCCGGTCTCGAAGTTCATGGGGGAGTCGTTCCCGCTGATCGGCTCCGGCGAACCGGTTTCCGCCGCGACCAACGAGCTCGGCAAGTCCGATGCGCTGATGGTCGTCGAGGACGGCAAGCCGATCGGTGTGATCACCCGCCACGACCTGCTGGCCTTTGTGACCAAGCACCCCATCGCCGGAGGAAGCCATGACTGATCGAGACATTGCGGGACAGGGTTTCTCGACCCGCGCGATCCACGCCGGGTACGAGCCGGACCCGCAGACCGGTGCGGTCAACGTGCCGATCTACGCCAGTTCGACGTTCGCCCAGGACGGCGTCGGCGGTATGCGCGACGGCTTTGAGTATGCGCGCACCGGCAACCCGACGCGCCGTGCGCTGGAAGCCAACATGGCGGCGCTCGAGGGCGGACGGTACGGGCGCGCCTTCGCATCGGGGATGGCCGCGACCGATGCGACGCTGCGCGCGATGCTGCGCCCCGGGGATCATCTGGTCATCCCCAACGATGCCTACGGCGGAACGTTCCGGCTCATCGACAAGGTGTTCGGCCAGTGGGGGATCACCTACTCGGTGGCCGCCGTCAACGACGTCGACGCGGTGCGCGCCGCGATCACCCCGCAGACCAAGCTGGTGTGGGTCGAAACGCCGACCAATCCGCTGCTCAACATCGGCGACATCGAGGCAATTGCTGCGGTGGCCCATGACGGTGGCGCAAAGCTGGTGGTGGACAACACATTTGCGTCGTCCTACCTGCAGCAGCCGCTGAGTCTCGGCGCCGACATCGTGCTGCACTCGACGACGAAGTACCTCGGCGGCCACTCTGATGTCGTCGGCGGCATCCTGGTCACCGACTCCGCCGAGACCGACGAGGCGATCGCCTTCCTGCAGAACGGCGCGGGGGCGGTGCCCGGCCCGTTCGACGTGTACCTGACACTGCGCGGCATCAAGACGCTCGCCGTGCGGATGGACCGGCACAGCGACAACGCCGAGAAGGTTGTCGAGTTCCTCGGCACACACGCCAAGATCGAGAAGGTGCTCTACCCGGGGCTGCCCGATCATCCCGGCCACGCCTTCGCCGCCAAGCAGATGAAGCGCTACGGCGGCATGGTGTCGGTGCTGGTGGCCGGTGGCCGTGCCGCCGCCCAGGACCTGTGCGCCCGCACGACGGTGTTCACGCTGGCCGAGTCGCTCGGCGGCATCGAGTCGCTGATCGAGCATCCGGCTGCGATGACCCACGCGTCGACGGCAGGGTCGCTACTGGAGGTCCCCGACAATCTGGTCCGACTGTCGGTGGGCATCGAGGATGCCGACGACCTCATCGGCGACCTGGACCGCGCGTTGTCCTAAGCCCGGCGGCCTCGCCGACTGTGCCCGGATTCTCGCCGGCTGTGCCCGGTGCGGCTAGCCGCCGAAGTGGCGGACGGTATCCCTCTTGACGGATCCGAAGGCCAGCGCAGCAACCCTCGACGAGATGGGGGCGGGCAGGGCGACTCCGCCCATCTGCAGCGCGAACTTCCACACGATGCGGGTGCCACCGCCGTCGGCGGGGGTCACTGCCGTGTATTCGCCGAAGTGCTTCAGACCGGGCACCGTGGCGTCCCTGCCGTAGAAGGCGTGCCGGTAGCGGTGCGCGGCGGGGTCTTCATCCCAGATGAAGAACTGCTCGTGCACGGTGACTCCGCCGAGCAGCACCGCGGTACGCGTGGTCATCGCGCCGTGCGGCTCGGGACTGGTGTAGGTCACCCTGGTGAGTGCCCGGCACCAGTCCAGCGTGTTCTGCCGGGCGAACTCCGACCAGACGTGGTCGGGCGCTGCCGGGACGGTGACGTCGATGACGTATCGCGTCGGGGCGTCGTCGAAGAAGGACTCGGTGATCGGGGCCAATGCGAACGGCATGGATCCGAGTGTATTGCCGTCGACCGTCGTGGTTCGGCGTAGGGTGCAGCGATCGTCGCATCACGTTTCTGGAGGCAGGCATGCTGACGCGCGCTCGGGTTCTGGGAATGCTCTTTGCGGCAACACTTCTCGGTGTCGTTGCCGGATGTGGCTCGGAGACCGGCCCGAGCGGGCACGATGCGGCATCGACCGTCTACCTGGGCACGATTCTGACTGTCGACGCCAAGAACTCGGTCGCGCAGGCAGTCTCGGTCAACGACGCCGGACACATCGTGAAGATCGGAACTGAACGCCATGTCCGGGCAGGCCTGCCCGCAGACGTCACGACGGTGCGGCTCGATCCCGGTCAGGTGCTGATGCCGGGATTCGTCGAGCCGCACATGCACCTGGGGGCGACCATCCTTCAGGACCTCATGGGCACGCACAACATCGCACCCTGCCTGCCGCCGCCATTCGAGACCCGCGATGGCGTCGAGTGTGGAAAGCTCGCCGACGTCGCGTCGGCTTTGCAGTCGATGGCCATCGCCCCGGCCGCGGGGAATGCGCCCGAGTTCATCTTCGGGATGAACCTGGACCCCTCGCGCCAGCAGTTCATCCCCGGTCGATGCGGCACCAGCGGACCGGCGACGTTCACGCAGCGGCCGAAGGGCTTCCTCGATGCCTGTGTGAGCAAGGACCGTCCGGTCCTCATTCTCGACCAGTCGGGCCACCTCGCCTACGCCAACGACAAGGCGTTTGCCGCGGTTTGCGGCGGCCAACCGAAATGTGCGGTTCCCGGCGCGGTTACCCAGAACGGCGGCGGATGGGTGACTGACGCCAGTGGCGAATTCACCGGTGAGCTGCAGGAAGCCGCCGGGTACGCCCCGTTTCTGGCGGCCATGGCGAAGAGCAATATTGCGGGGGCAAGCGCCTCAGATCCGGCGAAGCTGTTCACCGAGAACCGGCCCGAGGTGATGAAGTCGATCGAGAAGTTGCGCGCCGCCGGACTCACCACGATCACCGACGGTGGTGTTCAGGGCCGAAACCAGCTCACCGCCGACCAGTTGCTGGCCGATAGCAAGGACTTCCCGTTGCGCGTCACCGGAGCGGTCACCTTTGACACCGCGGCACGGGACGGGATCCAGTCGACCGGACCCGGCTGCGACCCGACCGTCGACCGCGGGTGCGTGCTGCCGCACTGGCTGGGCGCCGGCGGCATCAAGCTGTGGATCGACGGTTCCACCCAGGGGTGCACGGGCAAGCTGGCCCCGCCCGTCGCCTACCGGAGCGGCGGCCACTGTGACACCGGCGGCGAAGGTCGTGCCGACGTCGCGGGTCCCGACGCGATCGTCGCAGACCTCAAACAGTATTGGCTGGCCGGCAACTGGCGGATTCAGCTGCACGCCAACGGCAACGGGGCCAACAGGTGGGCGCTGGAAGCGCTCGCCAGGTTGCAGTTGCAGAAGAAGGCGACCGAACCGGTCCTGCTGATCCACCACACCGTCGGCGACGAGTCGGTGTCGGCGGATCTGGCCAAACTGCGCCGCGGCGACTACGAGGTCGGCGGAAAGAAGGTGCCCGCGCTCGACGTGCGCGTCACCCACCTCATCGGACATGTCGCGTACTGGGGAGATGCTTTCCAGGCGATGTTGAGTTCTGGCGCCGCGCAGAACATCGATCCGATCGGCTACGACCGTGAGTACGGCATACCGTGGTCGTTGCACAGCGACTCGATGGTTACGCCCGCTCGCCCGCTCTGGTATATCCAGCAGGCCGTGACCCGGCAGACCTGGGCATACCCGGACTTCACGATGAGCTACGTGCTGGGCCCCCAGCATCGGGCGACCATCGCCGAAGCCCTGCGTGCGGTGACGATCGAGCCGGCCACCCAGCACGGACTGCAGAAATGGGTCGGGTCACTCGAGCCGGGCAAGGTCGCCGACTTCGTGGTCCTGGGCGCCAATCCCTTGGCGACCGCGCCGGAGAAGGTGGGGGCCATTCCCGTGGTCAACACCTACCTGGGTGGCTCACCCACCAAGAAGTAGTCACGACCAGTCAGTTCAGCGGGAGGCCGCGCTCGAGGAGGTCGAGTGCGGCCAACAGCCGGGGCAACGCGTCGTCGGTTTCGATCCGTTCGCCGGAGGTGGCGATGTGGAACATGACGCCGCTGACCGCGGCGACGAATACTCGAAGGCGGAGATCGTCGATCGGCACACCCGCGTAGTCCGCGATGAACTGGGTGGCCTCGGTGATCACCCGCTCGGTCTCGAGTTGGTGGGCGAACCGAAGTTCCGGGTCGCCGTTGATGACGGCCATCCGGTCGTAGTTCGACGCCCATTCATCAGCGACTCCGATGGCGAAGAGATCGGCGATCATGTGGCGCACAAGGTCGAAATGGTTGAGTCCGGGCGGGATGAGGCGCAGGGAGGCCTCGCGCTGCTCCTGGAGATCGTCGCCGATGATGACCTGTTCTTTCGACTGGAAATAGCGAAAGAACGTCGTGTGCGACACCCCCGCGGCCTGGGCGATTTGCTCCACCGTCGTCGACGAATAGCCTTGTCGCGCAAACAGTTCCATGGCTGCCGTGCGAATGGCGGTGCGGGTGCGGGCCTTTTTCAGGGCCCGCACCCCGCCGGTGCCGGTCACGTTCGGGCCGAGTCCGCGCCCGTCGGTATGCGTGGACATGACTAGGCCGGTGCGGGCTCGAGCCCCCGGTTGCGAACCGCTTCGCCCTCGATGTCGAAGTTGAAGACGAGCTTGTCCAGCCAGCTGGGCAACCCCCAGGCGCGGTCGCCGAGGAGCGCGATCGCGGCAGGTACCACTGTCATGCGGATGATGAACGCGTCAAAGAAGATGGCGATCGCCATGGCGAAGCCCATCATCTTGGCCATGGTGTCCGGTGCCAGCATGAACGCGGAGAAGACGCTGATCATGATGATCGCCGCCGACGTCACCACCCGCGCGCCGTGTCGGTAGCCGGCGATGATCGCGTCCTTGGCGCTCATGCCGTGGATGTACTCTTCGCGCATTCGGGTCACGAGGAACACCTGATAGTCCATGGCCAGGCCGAAGACGACGCCGATCAGGAAGATCGGCAAGAACGACAGGATCGGCTTGGTGTGGTCGATGAGGCCCAGTGCGCCCTCCTGGAAGAACAACACGGTGGCACCGAAGGTTGCCAGCACCGAGAAGATGAACCCGAGCGTCCCGATCAGCGGCACCCACACGGACCGGAAGACGCCGATCATGATCAGGAACGCGAGCCCGACCACCACGAGCAAGTAGGGGATCAAGGCCCTGTCGAGCTTGGCGGTCAGGTCCGACATGATCGCGGTCTGTCCGCCGACGTGAATTTCGGCGTTCTGCTTGGCGATGTCGGGGCTGGTGGCACGGATGCGTTCCACGAGGTCGTGGGTCTGTGGAGACGACGCGGAACTGGTCGGGGTGACCAGGATGAGTGCGGTGTTCGCACCCTCGTTGGGGTTGGGTCCCGTGCCGTTGCCGATCCACCTGACAGTGGTCGGGGCGGCGACGTCGGCCAAGCCCTGGATCTGCTTGACGGCGGCGTCCGCGGCAGCAGTCACCGAGCCGTTGCCGGCATGGACGACGACGAAGAGGTCGGCGCCGGTACCTTCACCGAAACCTTGTTTGAGCAGCGTCTGTGCGGCGACCTCGTCGTCGGAGACGGTGTCCATGCCCAGTTCCATCCGGCTCATCGGGATCGCGGCGAGCGACAGGATCAACAGTCCGCCGACGATGAACGGGATGGGGCGCTTGACGATGGTCCGCCCATACCGCACGCCGAGGGTGTCGGCGGTGGCCGATTCCTCGGCATGGCGGATCCACGGGATCTTGGGGGTGAAGGCGAATCGGCCGACGGCGCCCAGGAGAGCCGGGATCAGCGTAAGGCCGGCGAGCACGGCGACGGCGACGGCGATGGCGGCGCCCAGGCCCATCTGGGTGATCAACGGAATACCGATGACCATCAGCGCAGCGACAGCCACGATGACGGTGAGGCCGGCGAAGACCACGGCTGAGCCCGCAGTGCCGACGGCGCGTCCGGCCGCATCCGCAGGATCGCCCCCTCTGCTGCGCTCGGTCCGGTAGCGCGAGACGATGAACAGGGCGTAGTCGATGGAAACCGCGATGCCGAGCATCGTCACGATGGCGGTCGCGGTCTGGTTCACGCTGACGAACTTGGCCGACACCATGAGCAGCATCATGGTGAGACCGACACCGACCATGCCGGTGATCAGCGGGATGAACGCGGCGACGATGGCGCCGAAGGCGATGATCATCACGACGAAGGCGATGGCGAAGCCCATCATCTCGGCCTTGCCCGGCTGTTCTTGGGCTTGCATCACGCCCATCGTCGCTTCCACCTGTAGGCCGTGGCCTCGATGTTTGGCGAGGATGTCGGTGAGCGCCTGCTTGTTCTCGGGTTTGAGGTCCATGATGCTGGTCGACTGGTGAACCGAGATCAGTCCGACGCGTCCATGGTCGCCCAACACCTTGGGTGCGATCGCGGGTATGGCCTGCGCGGCGATGACCGGGTTGACGATCGCCTTCTTGTCGGCGACGTCAGGCAGGTTCTGCAGGTCGGCCACCAGAGCGTTGATCGCGTCGGTGTGGTTGGCCAGCGTGTCGTCGGGGCCGTTCTTCTTGTCCGTGCCGATGACGACCAGGGTGTTGGCCTCGGTCTGCGACTTGGTCAGATCGGGGAAATACTCCTGCATCTGGGACATGGCGACACCGCCGTCGGTGCCGGGTAGATCGAAGTCCTTGGAGAACTTCGGCTGCAGGCCGCTGATGAGACCGGCGAGAATGGCCAGCGCCGCGACCCAGGCGCCGATCACCCACCATTTGTGGCGGAACGAGAAGCGTCCGAGGCTGAACAAGTATGACGACATGTCTTAAGTGTTACTGACTAACACTTTTTCGTGCAACCGGTGCGAGCCGGTGGGTGGTGAGCATCACGCCGATCGTGCCCAGATTTCCGCCGACGGTGCCCGCACATCTTGGTGTGCTGACAATGTGATGTGGCTAAACAAGATTTGAACGCGTGCCCAGACGAGTCCGCGGAGCCCTCGATTGGGGGTCCTACGCGAACTCGTTCGCCTTTCGGCTGGTACAGGTCAGACGGCAACGAGGTCTCTCACAGGAGACCTTGGCGCATGAAGCCGGCCTGCATCGCAACCAGGTCTCCAATTTGGAACGGGCGCGCAGCAATCGCGAGCCGTTCATCTCCGATCCACAGTTGTCGACGGTCTATCGGCTCGCCGCCGCGCTGGGCGTCCCGCCCGCCGTATTGCTGCCCGACGTCGAATCGATGCTGCCCGAGCAGTCGCCGGAGCTCACCGACGGATCGCGGGTCGAGGCGGAGCTGGGCGAGCGGCTCGCGGGCAAACCCGGCGATGACGAGGTCTAGCGACTCCGTCCACACCCGCCCACCACTGTTTCGTCGATCCGCCACCGATCGGGGTGGGCTCGACGAAACGGCGAGGGAACGAGGCCGGTCAGACGGGGTCGGTCAGCCGTGGTAAGGCTCTGCCTTGACCAGCGTCACCTTCACCTGGGCGCCGGAGGGCACCGAGTACTTGCAGGTATCGCCGACCTTGGCGTTGATCAGGGCCGCGCCGAGCGGGGAACTGGGCGAGTAGATCTCCAGCCCATCGGCGCCACTGTCCTCTCGGGTGGCGATCAGGAATGTTTCGGTGTCGGACTCGTCGCCGTCGTAGTACACGGTCACGACCGAGCCGGGGAGTGCGACACCTGATTGCGTCGGCGCCTCACCGACCTTCGCGTTGTTCAACAATTCCTGCAGCTGGCGGATGCGCGCCTCCTGCTGGCCCTGCTCCTCACGCGCGGCGTGGTAGCCGCCGTTCTCCTTGAGGTCGCCCTCTTCCCGGCGCTCGTTGATCTCGGCGGCGATGACCGGACGGTTGGCGATCAGGGTGTCCAACTCGACCTTGAGGCGGTCGTGCGACTCCTGCGTCAGCCAGGTGGTGTCGGTCATGGGTACTCCTTCTTCTGGTCCGAATTCCGCGCAGCCCGCCTCATTGATGTGGGTCCGCGGAGTGGACTCTGTCCTAAATGCAACTGAACACGGCCCCGCGTGTTGGGGCCGTGCTGCTCATCGAGCCTACCAGTCGTTGTGTTGTGAGGCACAACCGTTATCTGTTCGTTGCCGACAGTTCGGTTGGGCCGTACGTCGGCTCCTTGCGCTTGAGCCATCCGCACACCGCATACGTGACCGGCATGACGACAACCTCGACGAGAACCTTCCAGACGAATCCGACGACCGTGTATGACGCGAACGACGAAAAGGTGGTGAAGCCCAGGGCGGGGGCGGCGATCGCGCAGAACACAATGGTGTCGGCAGCCTCGCCGACCACCGTCGAACCGAGCAGGCGCGCCCATAACCGGTGCTCACCGGAGCGTTCCTTCATCCGCACCAGGACATAGGAGTTCAGGAATTCGCCGACGAGATAGCCGGCCAGACCGGCGAGAAGGATCTGTGGGATCACGCCGGAGACGGTGTGGAAGGCAGTCTGCAGTTCGTGGGTCTGGGCCTCGGTCACCGGGTCCGACATCGGCAAGTGGTCGGCCAGCCAAAGGCTCGCCGACGCGACCAGCAGGATCGCGAAGCCAAGGGCGATGACGCGTCGCATCGCGCGGAACCCGTACACCTCGCTGATGACGTCGCCGAGTACGTAGGCCAATGGGAACAGGAAGAATGCTCCATCGGTCGGCAGGCCGTTGACGTGCAGTGGGCCCACATCGAAGGTGAGCCACGACCCGAAGAACACGGCTGGGCGCGACGCCGTGACATTGCTGATCAGCATCACGCCGACGAACAGGCCGACGAGCACGGGGAAATAACGGCTCCCGGTCGCGGCGAAGTAGGCGCGGTGGGGCCGGGCGGCGGTCTCGGTCACCTGTCGTCGTCTCGCGAGGTGAGGTAAGGCGGCACCGTCGGCCCGCAGCCGAAGACCTCGCCGGTCACCGGGCGAGCCGAGGTGTGCACGGTGGCGCGGACGCCGACTCGGGGCGCGGTTCCCGCCTCGACCAGGACTTCGCGCCGGCCGACCTCACTGCCGTCTTTGGCTCGGGCCCGGATCACGCAGGACACCGGTAGCGCCGGATCCGACCGGCTGACGGTGAATTGGACGTCGACTGTGTTGGGGCCGGTGATGAAGTAGCCCGTGCCCTCGCCGGAGACGTCCGGACTTCCGAACTTCTGGAAGCCGAGGACGGCCAGCGCCACACCCGCTGCCACGACCACCCCCGTCAGCACCAGGAACCATTGGCGCCGCGATACCGACGATCGCTGGGCCGGGTAGGTGGCGCGGGGTCCGTATGCGCCCCCGTCGGATGCGTTCACCCGTCAATACCTACCATGAACGCATGGCCAGACTGATGGCGGTTCACGCGCATCCCGATGATGAATCCAGCAAGGGCGCGGCGACGATCGCGCGCTACGCGGCCGAAGGCCACGACGTCCTCGTCGTCACATTGACCGGTGGCGAGCGCGGCGACATCTTGAATCCGGCGATGGATCGGCCGGGAATCTTGGAGAATCTTCCACAGGTGCGTCGCGACGAGATGGCCGAGGCGGCCGCAGCACTCGGCGTCTCGCAAACCTGGCTCGGCTTTGTCGACTCCGGACTTCCCCAGGGTGATCCGCTGCCGCCGGTGCCGGAAGGATCGTTCGCAACGGTGCCGCTGGAGGAGTCGACCGAGGCGCTGGTGCGCGTGGTCCGCGACTTTCGGCCGCACGTGATGGTCACCTACGACGAGCACGGCGGCTATCCCCATCCCGACCACATCCGATGCCACGAGGTTTCGGTGGCCGCCTACGAGGAGGCTGGGGATCCCGGCGCCTTCCCCGGCACCGGCGATCCGTGGACCATTAGCAAGCTGTACTACACCCACGGATTCATCCGCGACCGAATCTTGCGCTTCTCCGAAGAGTTCGACCGCCACGGGCGGGACAGTCCGTTCAAGGAGTGGCTGGAGAAATGGGATCGCAATGGTGGCGACATGATGGGCCGGGTCACCTCCCAGATCGTTTGTGCGGACTATTTCGGGCAGCGCGACGACGCATTGCGGGCGCACGCCACGCAGATAGATCCGAATGGGTTTTTCTTCGCAGTACCCTTGGAGTGGCAGCAGCGCTTGTGGCCGACCGAAGAGTTCGAGTTGGCGCAGACACGGGTGACGACGTCGATCCCTGAGACCGACCTGTTCACCGGGATCGAGGAGTGATGAGTCCGACGATCGCGATCGTTGCATCGAATCTGACGGAGTTGCTCGCCGTGCCGGTGGACACCACCAAGGGCCCCGAGTTCGGCAAGGCCTCCCCGTTGGGGCTATTGGTGATCCTTGTCCTGCTGGCGGGAACGGCCTTGCTGATCCGTTCGATGAATTCGCAACTCCGCAAGCTCCCCGAGTCGTTCGACGCCGACCACCCCGGGCCCGACCAGGCCTTCGACGAGGGCACCGACGACGTCGGTGCCACTCATGACGGTGCCACTGATGACGGCGCCGGCGGCGTCGATGCGACCGGCGGCCCGACACATTCCCCGTCGTCGGAGAAGTAGTCGGCCGCGATGGTCAACCGACTCGTCGATGCGACGAGCCCCTACCTGCGTCAGCACGCGGACAATCCCGTCGACTGGTGGGAGTGGTGCCCCCAGGCCTTCGTCGAGGCGGCGCGCCGGGACGTGCCGGTCCTGCTATCGGTCGGGTATGCGGCCTGCCACTGGTGCCATGTGATGGCCCATGAGACGTTCGACAATCCTGTGCTGGCCGCACAGATGAACGATGGGTTCGTGTGCATCAAGGTCGACCGCGAGGAGCGCCCCGACATCGACGCGGTCTACCTGGGCGCGACGATCGCGATGACCGGTCAGGGCGGCTGGCCGATGACGTGCTTCCTGACCGCAGCGGCCGAGCCCTTTTACTGCGGCACCTACTTTCCACCGCGGCCACGGCACGGGCAGCCCGGTTTCGGTGAGTTGTTGACCGCGATTTCGCAGACGTGGAATGAGCGCCCTGACGAGGTCGGCAGGGTGGCCGAGCAGGTGCGCGGCCAGCTGACCCAGGCGGCTGCCGGATTGCCCGCCGCGACGACCTCCGTCGACGCCGGTTTGGCCAGGGTTGCGGTCGCCGCATTGATCGCCGACGAGGATCGCGTCCACGGCGGGCTCGGGCGCGCCCCGAAGTTTCCGCCGTCGTCGACGATGCTCGCGCTGCTGCGCCACGACGAACGGGTGGGATCGCCGGCGGCGGTCGACGTCGTCGTGCGGGCCGCGGAGGCGATGGCGCGCGGGGGGATCTACGACCAACTGGCCGGCGGGTTCGCGCGCTACGCCGTCGACGAGGCGTGGGTGGTGCCGCATTTCGAGAAGATGCTGTACGACAACGCGCTGCTGCTGCGCTGTTACGCGCAACTCGCGCGGCGCGATAGCCAGGGCCTGGCCGGACGGGTGTGTGAGCAGACCGTCGCGTTTCTCGACGAGGCGCTGGGCACGCCCGGTGGCGGGTTCGCGTCATCCCTGGATGCGGATGCCGGCGGCGTGGAGGGTGCGACCTATGTGTGGACCCCGGCGCAGCTGATCGACATTCTCGGCCCCGTCGACGGCGCTTGGGCGGCGGCGGTGTTCGGGGTGACGACGATCGGGACCTTCGAGGCGGGGGAGTCCACCCTGCAGCTTGCGCATGATCCCGACGACCCCGAGAGATTCGGCCGGGTGGTCGCCGCGCTGCGCACCGCGCGCGACCGCCGGCCGCAGCCGGCCCGCGATGACAAGGTCGTCACGGTGTGGAATGCGCTCGCGATCACCGCGCTGGTCGAGGCTGGGGTCGGACTGAACCGGCCCGAGTGGGTGGTGCGGGCCGCTCGCTGTGCCGACGTGCTGCTGGACGGGCACCTCGTCGGCGGGGAGGTGCGCCGGGTGTCGCTGAACGGCACCGTCGGCACGCCGGCCGGTATGCTCGACGACCACGCGGCCCTCGTCGTCGCGCTGCTCTCCCTGTTTTGTGCGACTGGTGAAGATCGCTGGTGTGTAGCGGCAATCGGCGTGCTGGACCGAGCCATCGACAGCTTCGCCGATGTCGCCGAACCCGGCTCGTGGTTCGATGCACCCGCCGGCGGCGGGCTCATCGTGCGCCCGCGCGACCCGGCTGACGGCGCCACGCCGGCGGGCGCGTCGCTGATGGCCGAGGCCCTGCTGATGGCGTCGATGCTGTCCGGTCCCGACACCGCCGGTGGGTACGCGGAGTTGGGCGCCCAGACACTGGCGCGCGCGGCGGTGCTGTTGGCGAAGGCGCCGCGTGCCGCCGGACATTGGCTCGCGGTGGTCGAGGCCCAGCTGGCCGGACCGATGCATGTGACCGCGTCGTCGGCGGCGAAGCTCGCCCTTGCCCGTCGGCTCGCCCCGGGCTGCGCCGTCGTGACCGCGGCCGCCGCAGTCGGCCTCGCTGCCGATGAGCTTGCCGATCAGCCCGCCGACACCGTTCTCGTCTGCCGGGGAACGACCTGCTCGCTGCCGTTGGCCGATCCCGACGAGATCCGGCGTGAGTTCGGCAATTTTCGTCCGTCCTAGGGGTCGGTGTGGCCACGATGTCCTCAGTTACCCCGACCGGAGATGATTTTGGTACGGTGAGCGACGTGAACAACACCGTGCGCGCCTATTGGCGCTTTACCGTGGCTCTGGGTGAGCCCGCGGTGAAGCGCTAGTTTCGCACGCACGTCCACATCCGGAGCCCCAAGCAGCGACCATTTTGGTTGCTGCTTCCTTGTTTTCAGGGCTCCGACGCGGGGCCCGAACCGGTACCCACGCGAGAGGCAATCAAGTGACCACCACCCCCGACCTGCATGCGCACCCGTCGACGTCGGATCGGCGCATCCGGGCATTCCGATCGATCCCGACGCCGGACGCGCTGCGCAGCGAACTGCCGTTGACGGCACGCCGGGCCATTGCCGTCTCCCGTGACCGGGAGGAGATCGCCGACATTCTGGCCGGGCGCGACGACCGACTGCTCGTCGTCGTCGGGCCGTGCTCAATCCACGATCCGCTTGCCGCGATCGACTACGCGCGGCAGCTCGCGCCGCTGGCCGATGGGTACGCCGATCGTCTCAAAATCGTCATGCGGGTGTACTTCGAGAAGCCGCGCACCACCATCGGGTGGAAAGGGCTGATCAACGATCCGGGCATGGACGGCACCTTCGACGTCGAGCGCGGCCTGCGGACCGCCCGGGCACTGCTGCTCGACATCATCGACCTCGGATTGCCCGTCGGTTGCGAGTTCCTCGAGCCGAACAGCCCCCAGTACATCGCCGACGCGGTGGCCTGGGGTGCCATCGGTGCCCGGACCACCGAGTCGCAGGTGCATCGGCAGCTGGCCTCGGGTTTGTCGATGCCGATCGGGTTCAAGAACGGTACCGACGGCAACGTCCAGGTCGCCGTCGACGGGGTGAAGGCGGCCGCATCGGAGCACGTGTTCTTCGGACTCGATGATTTCGGCAACGGCGTCGTCGTGGAGACGGCGGGCAACAACGACTGCCACGTCATCCTGCGCGGCGGGACCGGCGGGCCGAACTACGACGCCGGCTCCGTCGCCGGCGCGGCGGGCGTGCTGGGCAAGGCGGGACTGCCGGCGCGGGTGATGATCGACGCCTCGCATGCGAACTCGGGGAAAGACCACCTGCGGCAAGCGGTGGTGGCCACGGAGATCGCCGACCTGGTGTCGGCCGGTGCGCCGGTCAGCGGGGTCATGCTGGAGAGCTTCCTCGTCGGCGGAGCGCAGTCGCCGGACGCACAAGACCTCGTGTACGGCCAGTCGGTCACCGACAAGTGCATGGCCTGGGATGCGACCGAGGAGGTGCTGCACACGCTCGCGGCGGCGGGCACCCACCGCTGACGGGGACTGCGGCGCAGCATCAACCAGCCGGCGGCGGCTGGGTGGTGAAGTACTTGGCCAGGTGGTTAGCGCGCAGTTCCGGGGGGAGCGGGGCCGTCGTCTCGCAATAGGTGACCGCGGGTTCGGTCAGGACCAGTCCGGTTGCGGGGGAGCAGCGGCGGATATCGCTGGTGCCGACGATCTTCCCGGTCACCAGCCAGGTGCGAAAGCCGCAGTCGCGCGCCGCGGCCACCGATCCGCCGCGGTCGCCGCCCACCGGATAGCAGCGGCCGGGGTGCAGGACGGGCGCCGCACACATGACTCCCCACGCGGACATGTGCTGGAAGCCGCGGCCGTTGCTCGACGTCGCCCGGATCCGGCCGGGCATCCTCAGATCCTTGGTGCCATCCGCGCAGGTCACCTCATCGAGGGTTGGCGTGTCCAGGTGGTGCGAGATCACCGTGTAATTGGCCCGTGGGTCGTCGCACGGGACGGTCGGTGTTCGGGGCGCCGGGGTCCCTCGGCCGGACATCAACTGGTGCAACGGGCCGTAGGCCATCCGCTCGACGCAGGTGCCGATGGCGGCGTCGTCCCAGAACGTGCCACTGCGGTGGTGCACGTACCAGAGGCGTCCCCCGACGATCAGCGCCGCGACCAGCAGCACCGCGCCCAAGCGCTGCCATCGCGGATCCATGCGCTCAGCCTACGTCTGCACGACAACCGACTCCTGCTGCGGTTCGGGGGTGCTGCGCCGGCCGATCATCGTGTCGAGAGCGAGAAACACCAGCAGCGGAAGGCCGAGCAGCGGGACGAACCAGCCGACGAGTAGCACGCCGGCGAGCAGTGCCGCGTACGCGATCCGGGTGGCCGGCGTTGCGCTCGCGGCGATACTGCGCCAGGTACTGCGGCTCGGTGCGTCACCCGGCTGCGTGCCGGGACCGCGCCGCCACCACATGAGATAGCCGCGGACGATGACGGTCAGGAGCAGGATCGCGAGGGCGAACAATGCGAGGGCACTGGCCAGGCCGAACAGGATGCCCATGTGCAGCTGGATCGCCCAGTCGGTCAGCTTGGCCGGGAGCGACCAGTCGGAGAACGGCAGCCGCGCCGTCACCGCCATGGTGTTCGGGTCGACGGCGATGGCGTCGACCGAGAACCGCCAGGGCTGTCGGGTCTGCGTGATCGTGACCGCACCGTCGGGTCCGGTGGGCAACGCCACCTCCACCCGGCCGTCGAGTCCCTGCTCGCGGGCCACGACCAGCAGGTCGTCGAGCCGGGAATCGAGGGCCAGTGGCGAGATTGCTGCGCTGCCACCCGATTCATGGTGGTGTGCGGTCGGCAGCGTGGTCGGCAGGGTGGGCCGCTCCCAGTCCAATGCAGTGCGCAGCTCGGCGATGTTGGCCCCGGCATAGCGCGACCAGGTGAGTCCGGTCGCGGACAGGAAGACCAAGCCGACGACGAGCCACACGCCGACCGCGCCGTGCCAGCTCAGCGTCCGGCTGCGCTTGGTGCCGCTGCGCTCTACGGCGGCGACCCGCCACCACGATGTACCGCCGGCGCGACGGCGGGTGCGGAACCGGTCGACCCACAACGCCAAGCCGCCCAGCGCGACCACCCAGAGCCACGATGCGGCGAGTTCGCTGTAGAGGCGGCCGGGTTCGCCGAGGTGCAGGGTGCGGTGCAGCTGGGAGAGCCAGGCGCGCAGCGGCAGCGCGCCGTTGCTGCCGTAGGTGACGGTTTCGCCGAGGACCGCGGCCGACACCGGGTCGACGAACAGGGTGCGGCGCTCGGATTCGCCGAGGCTGGTGTCGGTGACATACACCCGGGTCGTCTCACCCGGTGCGGCAGCGGGTTCGATCGCCGTCACCGCGGCACCGGGGTGCTGCCCGCGCGCGCTGGCGACTTGCTGGGCGACACTGCGTGCCGGTCCGTCGGAGTCGGTGTGCAGCAGGTGGCGGTAGACGACGCGTTCCGCGGTGGGGGCCACCGCGTAGAGGCCACCGGTGATGGTGGCGATGATCAGGAAAGGTGCGACCAGGATGCCGGCATAGAAGTGCAGGCGACGGATCATGGGCAGGAGTGGACGGACCACGGTGACGACTCGATTCGGTAAGGGGCGCACACCGGCCGGGCCGCCACGATGGTGGTCGGCGAGATTGTGGTGCGCTGGATTCAGGGGTGGACGGCTGCGGCGTGCACCGGGGGACCGCGCCTGATGTGTTGTCCGGCGGCGTCCCGGTTGCTGATGCGTGGGGCGTCGGACAGGACCAGTGCCCACAGGCGGGCCCCGGGGCGTACGAGTCGTGTTCGGGTGCGCAGAAGTCGGTGCAGCAGGGCCAGGGCGCGCCGGGCGGCCCGATCGGCGGCGTCGACCACGGCGACCCCCAGCACAAGGGCGACGAGATGCCCGGCGATCATCGTCGATGTCGGCGCTGGTATCGGATGCGCTGAGCCGATGGACAGGGTCAGGTGGCCCACTGCCTGCGATGCGGCGAGGATGGCCGTCAGCCGGCACAGCGTGGGCCGGCGCGAGGTGCTGGCCACCGCGCCGAGGACACCACAAATAGCGGTGACGAAGACCAGGCTGCCGATGCTGGGAATGTCGGCCGGCATGGCAACGGTGTGGCCCGCGATCGCGGCGGACGCCGCGAACGCTCCGACGGCCACGCCGCGCACGGTTCCCCGGACGCGATCGGTCCCCGGGGCTGCGACGGCCAGCATGCGATGAGTCTAAAGCGGCGCCGACGGGCATTGCCCGGCAGGCTCACGGCCCGGCCGGGGTCAGCGCAGGAGCAGCAGCCAGATCGCCGTGTAGTGCGCCAGCGCCGCGATCACCGTGCACGCGTGGAACACTTCGTGATGGCCGAAGGTCTGCGGCCACGGGTTCGGCCAGCGAACCGCGTAGAGGATTCCCCCGACGCTGTACAGCAGGCCGCCGACGGCCAGCAGCGAGATGATCAGCCATCCCGAGTATTCGATCAGGCTGGTCGCCTTGATGATGATGACCCAGCCGAGGCCGATGTAGAGGGCGACGCCGAGCCAGCGCGGTGCATCGGGCCAGGCGACCTTCAGTGCCATGCCGGTCAGCGCCCCACCCCACACGATGCCTAGCACCCACCAGCGCGTGGGCGCGGGCAGGGCGAGGTAGGAGAACGGCGTGTAGGAGCCGGCGATGAACAGGAAGATCATCGAATGGTCGGCCCGCTTCATCAGCCGTTCGGCACGCGGTGACTTCCATTTGTGGCGGTGATAGGTCGCGCTGACCGTGAAGAGGCCGAAGGCGGTGAATCCGTAGACCAGACACGCCAGGGCGGCTCCGATGCCCTTGAGGTGCGTGGCGCCGGCGACGAGGGTGATGACGGCAAGGGTCGACACCCAGGCCGAGTATTGGTGGATCACGCCGCGCAGCCGCGGCTTGAACTCCAGCTGCATCGGTGCGGGGATCTCGGGGATCATGAACCTACGGTAGCGTAGGTTGTCTCGCGCTCCGCGTCTTTCGTGTTGGGTATCACTGGCGGCGCGTACGCTGAACAACGATGAAAATCATTCCGGACACCCTGCGTACTCCGATGTACGCGGTCTATGAACGACGGCTCACGCAGCTGTTGGACCGGAGTCGGCTGCCCAGACATGTGGCGATCATTTGCGATGGCAACCGGCGCTGGGCTCGCGAGGCGGGGTTCGAGGATGTCAGCCACGGTCACCGGGTGGGTGCGGCGCGCATCGCGGACATGCTGTCCTGGTGCGACGAGCTCGGCATCGGCACCGTCACCATCTACCTGCTCTCGACGGAGAACCTCGCTCGCCCCTCCGAGGAACTCGACGCGCTGATGGAGATCGTGCCGGATATCGTCGACGAGATCTCGGCGCCAGAGCGCGGCTGGCGGGTGCGTCTCGTGGGCAACATCGACCAGTTGCCCGCTGTCGCGGCGCAGCGGCTGAAGACGGCGGCCGACCGGACCGTCCGCCACGATGACCGGCTCAACGTGAACGTCGCGGTCGGCTATGGCGGGCGTCAGGAGATTGTCGACGCGGTGCGCGATCTCCTCGCCGAGCACATCGCCAAGGGCGAGTCCGACGACGACCTGGTTGAGGCCGTCACCGTCGATGCGATCGACCGCAACCTCTACACGAAGGGGCAGCCGGATCCCGATTTGGTCATTCGCACCTCGGGCGAACAGCGGTTGTCGGGCTTCCTGCTGTGGCAGAGCGCCTATTCGGAGATCTGGTTCACCGACGCGTACTGGCCGGAGTTCCGCCGGGTCGACTTCCTGCGGGCCTTGCGCGACTTCGGCGCGCGGAATCGCCGATTCGGCCGTTAACCGCGAATCGGCTGGTAGTCACATAGATTGGGCCTATGTACGACGACGCCGACGCGTGCGAGGCAACTGCTGGACTCGGCGATTTCGAGTTCGAGCGCAAATTCCTGCTGCGCGAGTTGCCTGCTGCGGCGGCCAGCGACCCCTCGCCGACCCTGATCGTGCAGGCCTACGTCTTTGCCGACGACGGGTTCGCGGTGCGGGTGCGCATCAGTGGACCGGTTGACTCGATCGACCTGGATGCGCCGCCGCGGCGGTTGGCGCAGACGCTGACCGAGCGCCCCGATTCCCTGGGCACGCTCGGCGCGAAGGGGCCGGCGGTGGCGGGCACGCGCTATGAGGCCGAGCGTCAGATCGATGCCTTGGTCGCCGGCTCTATCGCGGCCAGGTCGTTGGCGCTGATCGCGAAGGTCCGGTACTCGATCTGGCTGGGCGAGGACGGGTGGGTCGTCGACCGGTTCTTGGCCGACAATGCGCCGCTTCTGGTCGGCGAGGTCGAACGGGCGCGGCCGGTCACCGATCTGGCGATTCCCGATTTCTGTGTCACCGAGGTGTCGGAGGATGCGCGCTTCGGCAACGAGTATCTCGCACATCATCCGTTTCCCGCCTGGGCCGACGAGTTTGCCGACGAGTATCGGCTACTCGGCCCGGGCTTCATGCAGACGCTGGGTGAAAACCGCTTCGACGGTGAACCCCGCTGAGCGGAGGGGGAGTCCGGGCCGGTGAGTGGATCGCAGATCCACTCCGGGCCGGCCAACGGCCGCTCGATGACGCCCTAGCGTGCTGCTAGCGCCGCGTCGATGTGGTCCAGCAACGGATCTGCCGTGGTGGCCGTCAGCCATCTCCGGTAGCCGAACTCGACGACGGCCAGCACGGTCGTGACCAGGACGCCGGCCCGCAGGTCGTCGGGATCGGTGAGGTGCAGGCGTTCGGCGGTAATCGCCATGAGTCGTGCCCGATCGTCGTCGTCAATCATTCGAACGCGGTCGAGGATGCCCGGTACGTCGGCGATAATCTCGCGCCACCGCGATGGAGCGGTGTCACGGATTGACTGCGTTTGCTCGCGGATCGCCGAGATCAGGTCTGCCTCCGGCGACGAGGTTTGGGTGGTGCGGAATCTTTCGACGATGGCCGCACTGCTGGCCCTGATCGGGCGCAGCAGCAGGTCCTCTTTGGTCGGGACGTGGCGGTAGTACGTGCTGGCCGACACCCCGGCGGCAGCAGCGATCTGGTCGGTGGTGACCGCGTCGTACCCGTGTTCGGTGAACAGGCTTAGCGCGGCGATATCGATCGCCCGGCGCACGTGTTCACGCTGTCGTGCGCGCAGGGGGGAACTCATCGCCTCACTCTGACACAGAGCGCGACCAACCCTTAATGTGATAGTAACTGTCATATGGAACGAAACTATCAAAATGGTGATGTGGTGCAAGAAGTTGACGTGGTAGTTGTCGGGTCTGGCGCGGCCGGGATGGCGGCCGCGATCACCGCGGCCCGCAGTGGACTCGACGTGGCCCTGGTGGAGAAGTCGTCACGGTGGGGTGGATCGACGGCCCGGTCGGGCGGCGGGATCTGGATCCCGGGCAACGACGAGCTCGTGGCGAATGCGGGTGCGGACACCCTCGACGACGCGCGTCGCTACCTGCACGCATTGGCCGGCGGGGACGTCGATGAACGCCGGATCGATACATTTGTCGATCGCGGAGCCGAAGCCCTGCGGGCGCTGTGTGACTGGGCGCCGCTGCGGCTGATGTGGGTCAAGGGGTATTCGGACTACCTGCCGGAGAAGCCCGGCGGACGGGCGGCCGGCCGATCGGTGGAACCGCGGCCGTTCGACGTGCGTGCGCTGGGCGACGACTACGCCACGATGGAGCCGTTCTACACCAAGACACCACTCAATGTTGTGGTGGCACAAGGGGATTACAAATGGTTGAGCACCGGAATGCGTCATTGGCGCGGCCCGCAGCGGATGGTCAAGATCGGTGCCCGCACGATGCTGGCGAAGCTACGCGGACAGCGCCTCGTCGGCATGGGTGGGGCGCTGGTTGCCGCGCTGATGGTCGGAATGCGTGACGCTGGCGTGGACATTCGGCTGGGGTGCGGGATGGCCGAGCTGATCGTCGACGATGACCGGGTGACCGGCGTGCTACTCGACGATGGGACGCGGCTGACCGCCCGTCGCGGAGTGATCCTCGGGAGTGGCGGCTTCGATCACAATGCGGCGATGCGCACGCGCTACCACCGACCGCCGGCAGGTGCGGACCTTTCGCTGGGCGCGGCGTCGAATACCGGTGACGGGATCGTTGCGGCCACGAAACTCGGTGCTGCGGTCGACCTGATGGATGATGCCTGGTGGGCACCGTCCATCCCGCTGCCAAGTGGTCCATGGTTTGCGCTCGCCGAGCGCTCGCTGCCTCGCAGCATCATCGTCAACGATCGCGGCGCCCGGTTCATGAACGAGTCGTTGCCGTATGTGGAGGCCACCCATGCAATGTTCGGTGGGCCGAATGGCAGCGGGCAGGGTCCGGCACAGAATCTGCCGGCCTGGCTGATCTTCGATCAGGGCTATCGCGATCGATACCTGTTCGCCGGACGCGCGGCGAAGGCGCCGCTGCCCAAGCGTTGGTTCGACAGTGGTGCGCTCATCCGGGCCGACTCGGTGACCGAACTCGCCGCGCGGCTGGCGCTGCCCGACGGTGCGCTCGAGGCGACGATCGACCGGTTCAACGTTGCGGCCAGAGGCGGCGTCGACGACGAGTTCGGCCGTGGTGAGTCGGCGTATGACCATTACTACGGTGACATCACCAACAAGCCGAATCCGAGTCTTGGGGAGCTCGTGCGCCCGCCCTTCTACGCGGCCTCGATCGTGCCCGCGGACTTGGGCACCAAAGGTGGGGTCATCACCGACGAACGGGCCCGGGTCCTGCGCTCCGACGGTTCGCCGATCGTGGGACTCTATGCGGCGGGCAACGTCTCGTCGGCGGTGATGGGCCACACCTACGCCGGTCCGGGCGCAACGATCGGACCGGCCCTGGTCTTCGGGTATCTGGCCGCGTGCGATCTCGTCGGATGAGTGCGGTGGCCCGGGCCGAGGTTGCAGATGTGGCGCGATTTCCCGAGCCGAGATGCTGGGTGAAGAACGTCGCTGCGTGAAGAATGTCATCTTGTCTAACCGGGCCTGCGAATCAAGACTGAATACGTGGATCAGGTTGGCTGCGAAGGAGGAGTGTCATGAAGGTCGTGGTCGTCGGGGCCAGCGGAACGATGGGCAAATACGTCAGTGACCGGCTCGAGCAGCGGGACGTTGAGGTTGTCCGTGCACATCGGGGCAGCGGGGTCGACGCGCAGTCCGGAACGGGGCTCGCCGACGCGCTCGCCGGCGCGGAGATGGTGGTGGACTGTCTCAACGTGACGACGCAGTCGGCGCGGACGGCGAAGACGTTTTTCAGTACCGCGGCCGGCAACATTGCCGACGCCGCCACCGCGGCCGGGGCCCGGGTGGTCTGTCTATCGATCTGCAACGCGGCGGATCCGGCGGTCAATCGTCGAATGGGCTACTACCAGGGCAAGGCTGCGCAGGAAGCGGTCTATCGGGACCGGCTCGACGACCGGTTGACGATCGTGCGCACCACCCAATGGTTCGAGTTGGCGGACACGGTGAGCAAGCAGCTGGCGCTCGGACCGGTCGCGGTGATGCCGCACATGATGACGGCACCGCTGGCCGCCGCCGACGGCGCCGAGGTGATCGTCGAGCAGGTGCTGCAGCCGGGTCCGGCGGTCCTCGAGGTGCGCGGACCGCGGCAACTCGACCTCGTCGAGGTGGCGCGAGCCCTCTGGGCGGCGCGCGGAGAGCATCGGATCGTCGTGCCGATCCGGTTCGGGGGCGCGGCGATGCGCAACGGCGGCCTGATTCCCGACCACCCCGATGTCACCACCGGGACGACGCTGGATCAGTGGCTCACAGCTTCCGCAGGCGCACCCGATTGATCGAGTGATCGGTGTCCTTGCGCAGGACGAGGTCGGCGCGGGGACGGGTCGGGAGGATGTTGTCCACCAGGTTCGGCCGGTTGATCGAGGTCCAGATGTCGCGAGCGGCAGCGGTTGCCTGCACATCGTTGAGTCCGGCATAGGAGTGGAAGTGTGAATTGGGGTCGGCGAAGGAGGTGGTCCGCATCTGCAGGAAGCGCGAGACGTACCACTTCTCGATGTCGACGGTCTTCGCATCGACATAGACCGAGAAGTCGAACAGATCCGAGATCTGCAATGTTCGGCCGGTCTGCAGCACGTTCAACCCCTCGATGATGAGGATGTCGGGCTGGCGGACGTAGTGCCGCACATCGGGGACGATGTCGTAGGTCAGGTGCGAGTACACCGGCGCGGTGACCTCGCGGGCCCCGGATTTGACCTCGGTGACGAAGCGCAGCAGGCCGCGGCGGTCGTAGGACTCCGGGAAACCCTTGCGGTGCATGATTCCGCGCCGTTCGAGCTCGCGCGTCGGGTAGAGAAATCCGTCGGTGGTGACCAGATCGACCTTCGGGTGGGTGTCCCAGCGGGCCAGCAGCGTGGCCAGCAGGCGGGCGGTGGTCGACTTGCCGACTGCGACGCTGCCAGCGATCCCGATGACGAACGGCACCTGGCGCGAGGTCTGCAGTTCGCCGAGGAACGTCGATGTCGCGGCGTAGAGGCGTTGCCGGGCGGCAACGCGCAAATGGATGAGGCGGGACAGCGGGAGGTAGACGTCGGCAACCTCGGCGAGGTCGAGTCGCTCGCCGATACCCGCGATTGTGTCGAGTTCACCCTGGGTCAGCACCATCGGCATCGCCTCGCGCAATTCGCGCCATTGCCTGCGGTCGAGCTCCAGGTACAAGCTGGGGTCGCGCCCCGAGGTTCGTTTCACCCGCGGCCCCGGTCGGGTCGGGTCCGCGCTCTTCGCTGCGTGATACCGGACGGCATTGGACAAGCCTATTTCCCCCGCGCCGACACCCGCCACGCGGGAGGGGCGATTGTGGAATGCTCGGCACCGTGAACGTCCACGACGACGACGAGATCGTCACCGAATACCTGCGCATTGGCCTGGCCTTCGACCTCCTCGAAGAAGGATTCGTCGACGCCTACACCGGCGACCCCGGGCTACGCGCGCAGGTCCGTGACGAGGGCGTCCCGGACCCGGTGGTGCTGGGCCGTCGCGCCGCCCAGTTGCGCGATCGACTGCCCGCCGGTCTGACGCCGGCGCGGGCCGCCTTCGTCTCCTCGCACCTGCGGGCGCTGGAGTGCTCCGCCGCCCGGTTCGCCGGCGAGGACGTCGGATTCGTCGACGAGGTGAGTGCCTACTTCGACGTCGACATCATGCCGCAGGATCCCGACGCCTATCGCCGGTCGCATCGAGAGTTGGCCGACGCCCTCGGCGTCGCCGACGACCCGGAAACGCTGCGCGGTGCCTACCGCAGCTATCAACGGGCCAACGAGATCCCCGCCGAACGGCTGGGCGACTGCGTGCGGGCGTTCGCGTCGGCCCTGCGCGACGAGGTGCGCAAGACGGTGGACCTGCCGGTCACCGAGACGGTGGAGTTCGAAATCGTCGCCGACCAACCGTGGTCCGGATTTAACTACTACCTCGGCGACTACACCTCGCGGGTCGCGATCAACACCGATGTGCCCCAACACCTGTCGTCGCTGCCCCACCTGATCGCGCACGAGGCCTATCCCGGCCACCACACCGAGCACTGCCGCAAGGAGGAAATCCTCGTCGGCGGCGGCCAGCGCGAGCAGACCATCTTCCTGGTCAATACGCCGCAGTGCCTGATGGCCGAGGGACTCGCCGATCATGCGTTGCGCGCTGCCCTTGGGCCGGACTGGCCGCACTGGGCGGCGGCGGTCTACGCCGACCTCGGCCTGCGATTCGACGCGCAGCGGGCGGCGGCGGTGGGCGAGGCGACCGCCGGGTTGCTCGCGGTGCGCCAGGACGCCGCGCTCATGCTGCACGATCGCCATGCCGATGCCGTCGAGGTCACGCAGTTCCTCGCCCGATGGCTCCTGGTCAGTGAGGATCGTGCCCGGCAGATGCTGCGCTTCCTCACCTCGCCGCTGTGGCGCGCATACATCAGCACCTACGTCGAGGGGTACCGACTACTCGGGGAGTGGCTCGATGCCGGTGCCGACCGGCCGGTGCGATTCGCCCGGCTCCTCGACGAGCCGCTGACCCCGGCGCGGCTGCGGGCGGAGTTGTCCCACTAAACTCGCCGGTATGGCTGAGGCGAATGAGGCAACGTCGGTGAATGCGATGTCCCTGGCGGAGCTCGATCCCGATGTCGCCGCGGCGATGAACGGCGAGCTTACCCGGCAGCGCGACACCCTGGAGATGATCGCGTCGGAGAATTTTGTGCCGCGCGCGGTGCTCCAGGCGCAGGGCAGTGTGCTGACTAACAAATATGCCGAGGGCTATCCGGGACGCCGCTACTACGGCGGGTGCGAGTACGTCGACGTCGTCGAGGACATTGCGCGCGACCGGGCCAAAGAGTTGTTCGGCGCCGAATTCGCCAACGTGCAGCCGCATTCGGGGGCGCAGGCCAACGCCGCAGTGCTGATGTCGTTGATGGAGCCGGGGGAGACGCTGCTCGGTCTCGACCTCGCCCACGGTGGTCACCTCACGCACGGCATGCGGCTGAACTTCTCGGGCAAGCTCTACGAGAACGTCTTCTACGGCGTGAGCAAGGAAGACTTCCGCATCGACATGGACGCGGTGCGCAAGATCGCCCTCGATACCAGGCCGAAGGTCATCTGCGCCGGCTGGTCGGCGTACCCGCGGACTCTCGACTTTGCCGCGTTCCGCGCCATCGCCGACGAGGTCGGCGCCTTCCTGTGGGTCGACATGGCCCACTTCGCCGGGCTGGTTGCGGCCGGGCTGCATCCCAACCCGGTGCCGCATGCGGACGTCGTCTCGACGACTGTGCACAAGACGCTGGGCGGGCCACGCTCCGGGCTGATCCTGGCGAAGAAGGAATTCGGCAAGAAGCTCAACTCGGCGGTCTTCCCCGGCCAGCAGGGCGGACCGTTGATGCACGTGATCGCCGCCAAGGCCGTCGCGCTCAAGATCGCCGGTGGGCAGGAGTTCAAGGCCCGCCAGGAGCGCACGCTGGCGGGAGCGCGGATCCTGGCCGAACGCCTCACCGGGTCCGACGTCGCCGATTCCGGGGTTTCGGTCCTGACCGGTGGCACCGATGTCCACCTGGTGCTCGCCGACCTGCGCAACAGCACGCTCGACGGTCAGCAGGCCGAAGACCTGCTCCACGAGGTCGGCATCACCGTCAACCGCAATGCGGTGCCCTTCGACCCGCGGCCCCCGATGGTCACGTCGGGGCTGCGGATCGGCACCCCGGCCCTGGCCACCCGCGGTTTCGGTGACGAGCAATTCGCGGAGGTCGCCGACATCATCGCGACGGCACTGGCCGCCGGGGCGGCCGCCGACGTGTCCGCCCTGCGCGCGCGGGTGGCGTCGCTTGCCCTCGACTTCCCGCTTTACGAGGGTCTTGAGCGGTGGGGCCTCATGAGCCGGGTCTAGAGCGGGTATCCTGTTCGACTGTGAGCATCCTGGATACCGACGATCTCGTCATCGCACTGGAAAAGGCCCTCCCCGAGCTGTCGGAGGAGCATCAGGCAGAGGCGTCCCCGTGGAACCCGCATGACTGGGTGCCGTGGGACCTCGGTCGGAACTTCGCCTTCCTCGGCGGCAAGGATTGGGACCCGGCGGACAGCACCATGTCCGACGAGGTCAAAGCCGCGCTGATCGCGCTGCTCCTGCTGAAGGACAACCTGCCGTCGTATCACCGGATTCTGGCGATGTTCTTCCCCGCCTTCTCCGACTGGCGCGCCCTCGTCGGCGCATGGACCGCGGAGGACAATCGGCACGCGATTGTGCTGCGCGATTACCTGGTCGTCACCCGATCTGTCGATCCGGTGGATGCCGAGAACCGTCGCCGCATCCACGTCGTCGCCGGCTACCGCCAGCACGATAAGGATGTCGAGTCGTTGACGCCGATGCGCGTCCTCGCACTCCTCGCGGTGCACGAGTTGCAGACCGCCGGTTTCATCGCGGCGATGCGCGGCGCGGTCGACGACGACGTCCTGACGCAGATCCTCGCCAAGATCGCCGCCGACGATGAGGCGCAGGCGCGCTATTTCCTGGGTTTCCTGAGCGCCGGGATTGTCGCCGACCAGAATGCGACCGTCGAGGGAATCGACTGGGCGCTGGAGCACATTGACACCATCGGCGCCGACGTCGCCGACTTCGACGAGCAGCGCAAGCTGATCGCGGGCTATGAGGGACCGCAGTCGCGTGCCGCGATTGCCCAGGCCATCGTCGGCGCGATCAACCTGAACAGCGTCGACGGTCTGTCCGACGAGGCACAGGCCGGCAAGGAGCGCATCCTCGCCCTGGCTGCCAGCGCTTAACCGGGCGAGCTCGACCCACCGCGGACCGCGGTGGGTGAGCGGTGGTACCGGCCCAACACCCCACACCAAAAGGTGTGGGGTGTTGTGCGTTCGGTGGGTTTGCGCGGGCGTTGCGCAATGTTCATCGGGGGATCGGCGCGCCACCGGTGATCGTTGCCCGCGCGGCGTAGCGTCGAGTTCGATGGACCGCAGGGGAAGTGGTTCATCCGGGAGGTCCGAAATTCGTGGAGTCTAACGACACGAGGGGACCGGCCCCGGTCCTCGGCTCGCGCGGCTAGCCCGGCCGCACGGCACGGACCGACCGGTCACCTGAAACACCCAGTCGGAGCGGGTGCCGCACCGACGTAGGAGTCCACGTGACTACTCGTACCTATGTCCTCGACACCTCCGTGCTGCTCTCCGACCCGAAAGCCGTGACGCGTTTCGATGAGCATCATGTGGTCCTGCCGCTGGTGGTGATCAGTGAGCTGGAGGGCAAACGCCATCATCACGAGCTGGGCTGGTTCGCCCGGGAGGCGTTGCGCCTCCTCGACGACCTGCGCAGCGAATATGGGCGGCTCGATAGGCCGATTCCGATCGGGGAGTGCGGCGGCACCCTGCAGGTCGAGCTCAACCACACCGATCCCGCCGTCCTGCCGAGCGGCTTCCGCACCGCCGACAACGACTCGCGCATCCTGGCCTGCGCGCTGAACCTGCGTGCGGAGGGCAAGGACGTCACCCTCGTCACCAAGGACACGCCGTTGCGGGTCAAGGCCGGTGCGGTAGGCCTGGCCGCCGACGAGTACCACGCCCAGGACGTGGTGGTCTCGGGCTGGACGGGAATGGCCGAGCTGGAGGTGGATTCGGCACAGATCGATGAGTTGTTCGACGAGGGTGTCGTCGATATTGACGATGCCCGGGGCATGCCCTGCCACACCGGGATCCGGCTGATCAGTGGCCGATCGAGTGCGCTGGGGCGGGTCAATGCCGACAAGCGGGTGCAGTTGGTCCGCGGGGATCGGGAAGCGTTCGGTCTGCACGGGCGCTCGGCCGAGCAGCGCGTGGCGCTGGACCTGCTGCTCGACGACAGCGTCGGCATCGTGTCGCTGGGCGGCAAGGCCGGCACCGGCAAGTCGGCACTCGCCCTGTGTGCCGGGCTCGAAGCAGTGCTCGAGCGCCGCACCCAGCGGAAGGTCGTTGTCTTCCGGCCGCTCTATGCCGTCGGCGGCCAGCAACTCGGCTATCTGCCCGGCAGCGAGGCGGAGAAGATGGGGCCGTGGGCGCAAGCGGTGTTCGACACGCTCGAGGGCCTCGCGTCGACGGAGGTGATCGACGAAGTGGCCGCGCGGGGCATGCTCGAGGTGCTGCCGCTGACCCACATTCGCGGTCGCTCGCTGCACGACTCGTTCGTCATCGTCGACGAGGCGCAGTCGTTGGAGCGCAACGTGCTGCTGACGGTGCTGTCGCGGCTCGGGTCGGGGTCGCGGGTGGTGCTGACCCACGACGTGGCGCAGCGCGACAACCTGCGCGTCGGACGCCACGACGGGGTGGCCGCGGTGATCGAGAAACTCAAAGGCCACCCGCTCTTCGCGCACGTCACACTCACACGCTCGGAGCGCTCGCCGATCGCGGCGCTGGTCACCGAGATGCTGGAGGAGTTCAACTAGACCGGGCGCGAGCAAGCAGAACGGGCCAAACCGCGGTGGGTTTGGCCCGTTCTGGTTGACTCCCGGTCAGCTCTGGGTGATGGTCCCGAGGGCTTTCGGAATCAGATTCAGCAGCGACTCGGCGATGCCGCCGAGGATGCCGACCCCGCCGTTGGGCGAGTTCTTCTGCTCCGGTGGTTCGGCCCCGGCGGCGTCGCCGGTCGGCGCCTGGGCGTTGACGCCGATGGTGATCTTCGGCGACTTGGCCGGATCGAGCCAGGTGAGGATCTTGACCATCGTGGCCTCGGGGACCCCGACGCAGCCCTCGGTCGGCTGGTTGTTGGTGACGTGCAGGAAGATCGCCGATGCCTTGCCCGGGGTGCGGGCGGCGTTGTGGGCGATGTTGACGGCGTAATCGTAGACCGGGCCCATGTTGTACAGGTTCTCGGCATCAGCGCTTGGTTTGTGGTCCTTGGTGACCAGCGTGTTGTAGGTGGGGGACTTCATGTCCGAGTCCCACCAGTCCTTTGCGGTGACCTGGCGGTAGGGCATTTTGGTGCCCGGGTTCGCCTTGCGCCCGAAGGCCTGGTCCAGCGCGAACGTGCCACTGGGCGTGCGCGGGACGTTGTCTTTCGGTTCGCCCTGGCCCTGGGATCCGAAAAACGCCTTGACCGGCTCGATGACGATCTTCCAATCGCCGGTACCCGCGCGCTCGTAGCCGGTCAGGGTGCCGGTGGTGTCCGACGCGTCCTTGCCGGTCGCGACGAGGAGTTGCGTCGTCGCCGTGGCGCTCGGCGTGGGCTTACCGCCGCCGGCGAGCGCATCGAGGAGGCTGTTCAGCGTCTGGTCCACTGAACCGTTTCCGCTGTTGGGGGTTCCCGGGGCAGCGTTCGCCACTGCCGGGACCACCAGCACCGCCGCGGTAGCCGCGGCCGCCAGTCCCACTAGTCTCAAATTTCTCTGCAGTAACTTCAGCACCATTTCAGTGTGCCAGCCTGATTCACTGTTTGAGTCACATGAGGATCACGGTGCGGCATGGATCCGGTCAAGGGCCACTTTCGCTCGCCGGCCAAACGCTAGCGCTGCAACGGGCTGTAGAACACCAGCCCGTTGCCCTGGTTGTCGTAGACCACCGCGCGGCGCTCATGGGCGTCGTCATACGGGCCCTTGATGATTCCGCCGCCGGCCGCTTCGATGGCCTTGGCGGCGGCGTCGACATCGGCGGTCTTGATGCCGACGACGACTTGTCCGTGGATCGGGTGGTCGACGGATGTGGCCAGCGCGAGGGTGACCGGACCGCCGTCGAGCGCGGCGAAATGCGCTCCGTCGCGGAACTTCAATCCCATCCCCAAGTCTTCGTAAAACTTGATCGAGGAGTCCAGGTCATCGGTGGACAGGATGATCATCTTCACTTCGTGGTCGCTCATGCGCGCCTCCTTTGTCGGATGCACTCCACGCTAATCAGCGTTGCCGGGTCCCGATAGGGCTATGCGTCCCGAGTTCGGACCACCTCGAAGCCGACCGCGCGGTGACCGCCGAAGTCTGCGCGCGATGGCGTCGTCATCGCCACCTGGTCGTGGGCCTGTTTGCCGACCGGGGTATTCGGGTCAAGGACGCTCAGGTACTCGCGGTGCTCGGCCAGCGATCGAACGGCGGCGTCGATATCTGCGTCACCCACCGCCACCGCGTGGGTGGCCTGCGGACCGTTCTCGAACAACCAGCGCGGCTGCAGGTCCCCGAGCCCGTCGTAGGCCTCGCGGACGGCGGCCGCGAACTCCATGTGGTCGCGCTGGTTGGGGTACCCCGGCGCCCATTCTGGACCGCCGTAGGTGGCGAGAACGACGTGCGGCGCGATTCGGCTGATCGTTTCGGCGACTGCGGCGCGCAACTCGGCGGTGTTGCACACCTCGCTGTCGGGAAAGCCCCAGAACTCCACCTCGGCGACGCCGACCACGGCGGCCGACGCCCGCTGCTCGCCCTCGCGGACCGGACCGCACCGCTCGGGTGGCATGCCTTCGATTCCCGCCTCGCCGCTGGTCGCCAGTGCGTAGACGACGCGCCGGCCCTCCTTCGTCCAGCGGTGCACAGCGGCAGCCATACCGTATTCCGGATCGTCGGGATGGGCGACGAGGACGAGTGCAGTCTGCCAGTCGTCGGGAAAGGCGGCGAGTGTTGCCATGACGCCCAGGCTAGCGACCGCAGCGGGCCGCTGCTTGGCGGTGGCCCAATCGGTCAGGCATGCACGTGCAGGTCGATGTGGGCGCCCGGCGCGACGCGGCGGCCACCGTCGATGTCGAGGAACCTGCCGGCCGCCTCGTATCCGCGCTCGATGAGCTCGTCGGCACGGGAGAAGTCCAGCGCCCCGATGGTCAGCGGACACGGCGTCGGCAGGACCCGCAGGTCGGCCTTGCCGGTGTACTCGCGGATGTCACGGACGAGGCGCTTCTGGACCAGCAGCGACATTGTGTGCAGGAGGGTGCCGGCCACGGTCGTCGGCGGCGCGGCCAGGGCGCACGGATAGCCGCAGGGCAGCACGTAGATGATGTCGGCACCGGACTCGACTGCCGAGGAGACTGGGGTGTTGTCGGCGACACCGCCGTCGACGAGCAGGCGCCCGCCGAGTTCGACGGCGGGGTAGAGGCCGGTAATCGCACTACTGGCCAGGATGGCGTCGGCGGCCGGCCCGGTGTCGATGTCGACCTGATCCCCGGTCAACAAGTCGGTGGCCACGACGGTCAGCGGGGTGCGGGTGGTCTCGATCCGGTCGAAATCCAGGTGTTTGCGAATAAGCGTGCGCAACCCCCGGGAACTGAACAGGGCCGGCTGCAGACCGGCGAGGGCGCCGATCAACTGGCGGGCGTGTGGACGGAACAGTTTCCATGCGCTCAGGGAGTGCCAGACGTCACCGAGCTCCTCGACGACCTCGGGGGTGGCGCCCCGGTTGGCGATGTAGGCGGCGTTGAGCGCACCCGCCGAGGTCCCGACCAGTGCGTCGGGCGCAATGCCCCGGTCGACGAGAGCGCGAAGCATCCCCACCTGCATCGCACCCAGATTCGCGCCACCGGAGAGGACAAACGCGGTTGTCATCGTCGCACCTCCGCTTCCAGATTAGGCCGCGATGGCGCTTCGCGGATGTGGTCAGCGCTCGCGGTCCAGATTTGCCATTTTGAGCACGTCGAGGCGATCGTCCAACTCCGTCTCGGTCAAGTTCGCGCCGATCAGTCCCCGGTCGATCACGGTCTGCCGGATCGTCGTGCCCTCCCGGAGTGCCTGTTTCGCGACGGCAGCGGCCTCCTCGTAGCCGATGGCGCTGTTGAGCGGGGTGACGATCGACGGTGAGCTTTGCGCCAGGGTGCGCAGGCGTTCGGTGTGTGCCACCAGCCCGCTGACGCACCGGTCGGCGAACAGCCGTGAGACGTTGGCCAGCAGGGTGATCGACTCGAGCACGTTGCGCGCCATCATCGGGATGTAGACGTTCAGCTCGAAGGCGCCGTTGCCGCCGCCCCAGGTGACGGCGGTGTCGTTGCCGATGACCTGCGCCGCGACCTGGGTGACCGCCTCGGGCAGGACCGGGTTCACCTTGCCGGGCATGATCGAACTGCCGGGCTGCAGGTCGGGGAGGGCGAGCTCGCCCAGTCCGGTGAGCGGGCCAGACCCCATCCAGCGGATGTCGTTGGCGATCTTGGTGAGGGAGACGGCGATCGTCTTGAGCTGGCCGGACAGCTCGACGAGGCCGTCGCGGGCGGCCTGTGCTTCGAAGTTGTCGGTGGCCAGGCGCAGAGCGTCCACGCCGGTGAGTTTGACCAGTTCGGCGACAACCTTGGTGCCAAAGGCGTCCGGGGCGTTGAGCCCGGTACCGACCGCGGTGCCGCCGATCGGTAGTTCGCCGAGGCGGGGCAGCGTCGATTGCACGCGCTCGATGCCGGCCTGAACCTGGCGGGCGTAGCCGCCGAACTCCTGGCCGAGCGTGACGGGCACCGCGTCCATCAGGTGGGTGCGGCCACTCTTGACCACCTCACGCCAATCGTCGGCCTTCGCGGCGAGTGCGGTGTGGAGGTGCTGCAGTGCCGGGACCAGATCGGTGACTACCGCTTCGGTCGCCGCGACATGAGTTGCGGTGGGGAAGGTGTCGTTGGAGGACTGCGACATGTTGACGTGGTCGTTGGGGTGGACCTCGACGCCACGGCGCTTGGCGATCGAGGCGATCACCTCGTTGGCGTTCATATTGGAGCTGGTACCCGACCCGGTCTGGAACACGTCGATGGGGAACTGGTCGTCGTGGTTGCCGGCGGCGATCTCGGCGGCTGCGGCGATGATGGCGTCGGCCCGCTCGGCATCGAGTAGGCCGAGGTCCTTGTTGACCTGCGCGCAGGCGGCTTTGAGGAGGCCGAGTGCGCGGATCTGGGTGCGCTCGAGGGGGCGGTGGCTGATCGGGAAGTTTTCTACTGCGCGCTGGGTCTGTGCTCGCCATAGTGCGTCGACGGGCACCTTGACCTCGCCCATGGTGTCGTGTTCGATGCGGTATTCCTGCTCGGTCATCGGGATCCTCCGTAGTCAGGTCGCCCTATATTCTCACCGTACTCGGGATGTCAGGCCCTCCGGCGTCGGAGGAAGGGATGCCTCAGGAGAGGCCGCGCTGATGTGTCGATGCCCGATATGAGTTTGTGGATCGGGGTGAAGACTCAGCGCTCCTTGGAGCGGATCCTGATGCCGCTGATCGGCACGTCGACCGTGCCGGAAGGGTCGGTGAAGAAGTCGTTGCCCTTGTCGTCGACGACGATGAAGGCGGGGAAGTCCTGCACCTCGATCTTCCAGATTGCCTCCATGCCGAGCTCGGGGTACTCGATGACCTCTTGGCTCTTGATGCAGTCCAGTGCCAGGCGCGCCGCCGGACCGCCGATCGACCCCAGGTAGAAGCCGCCGTGGGCGTCGCACGCATCGGTGACCTTTTTGGACCGGTTGCCCTTGGCGAGCATGACCAGGGAGCCGCCCGCGGCCTGGAACTGGTCGACGTAGGAGTCCATCCGCCCGGCGGTGGTGGGGCCGAACGACCCCGACGCCATGCCCGCCGGAGTCTTGGCCGGCCCGGCGTAGTAGACCGGATGGTTCTTCAGATAATCGGGCATCGGTTCACCGGCGTCGAGACGCTCGGCGATCTTGGCGTGGGCGATGTCGCGGGCGACGACGAGGGGGCCGGTCAGCGACAGTCGTGTCTTGACCGGGTACTTGGACAGCTCGGCGAGGATCTCGGCCATCGGCCGGTTCAGGTCGATGGAAACGACCTCGCCGCCCTCGATGTCCTCGGCGACCCCGGCTTCGGGCATGTACTGCGCCGGGTCGGTCTCGAGTTGCTCGAGGAACACCCCGTCGGCGGTGATCTTGCCCAGGGCCTGGCGGTCAGCGGAACAGGACACCGCGATCGCCACCGGACAGGATGCGCCGTGGCGCGGCAGGCGGATGACCCGGACGTCGTGGCAGAAGTACTTGCCGCCGAACTGCGCCCCGATGCCGAAGGATTGGGTCAGCTTGAAGACTTCTTCCTCCAAGTCGCGGTCTCGGAAGCCGTGGCCGGCCATCGACCCCCGCGTCGGCAGCGAGTCGATGTAGTGCGCGGAGGCGTACTTGGCGGTCTTGAGGGCGAACTCCGCCGACGTCCCGCCGATCACGACGGCAAGGTGATACGGCGGGCAGGCCGCCGTGCCCAGCGAGCGGATCTTCTCGTCGAGGAACTCCAACAGGCGCTTAGGGTTCAGGATTGCCTTGGTCTCCTGGAAGAGGAAGGATTTGTTCGCGCTGCCGCCGCCCTTGGCCATGAACAGGAACTTGTACTCCGGTCCCCCGGGCCCCTGTTCGGTCGCATAGATCTCGATCTGCGCGGGCAGGTTGGTGCCGGTGTTCTTCTCGTCGTAGACGGTGAGCGGGGCGAGCTGCGAGTAGCGCAGATTGAGCTTCGTGTACGCGTCGTAGACGCCGCGCGACACGGCCTCCGCGTCATCGGCACCGGTCAGCACCCCCTCGGACTTCTTGCCCATGACAATGGCCGTGCCGGTGTCCTGGCACATGGGGAGCACGCCACCGGCGGAGATGTTGACGTTCTTGAGCAGGTCCAGTGCGACAAAGCGGTCGTTGCCCGACGCTTCGGGATCGTCGATAATCCGGCGCAGCTGCTTCAGGTGTGCGGGCCGCAGGTAGTGGCTGATGTCGTGCATCGCCGCCGCGGTCAGCGCGGTGATCGCGGCCGGATCGACCTTGAGGAACTGCCGGCCGTCGACCTCGAAGGCCGAGACGCCGGCACTGGTGATAAGCCGGTAGGGCGTCTCGTCCGGGCCGGTCGGCAGGAGGTCGGAGTACTGGAAATCGGGAGCTTGTGCTGGTGTGCTCACAATCGGCAATGCTACTTTCCGCCCGCGCCAACGGGCTGGTTAGTGCAGCCTAAGACGGCAATCCTCGCCGCCCCCCGGGGTGCGCCAAAGCGACCTCACCCCACACCGGCTAGACCGTGATACGGGCGTACTCGCGCAGCTTGGCGGTGCGGTGCACACTCTCGATGCGCCGGATGGTCCCGGACTTGGAGCGCATCACCAGCGACCGGGTCGTCGCGCCGTTGGCCCGGTAGGAGACGCCGCGCAGCATGTCGCCGTTGGTGACGCCGGTCGCGGCGAAGAAAGTGTTCTCCCCGCGCACCAGGATGTCGGTGGTCAGCACCCGGTCCAGATCGTGCCCGGCGGCAATCGCCTTGGCCTTCTCCGCGTCGTCGCGCGGCCACAGCTTGCCCTGGATCTCCCCGCCCATGCACTTCATCGCCACGGCGGTGATGATGCCTTCGGGGGTGCCGCCGACGCCCATCAGCAGGTCGACGGAGCTGGCGTCGTCAGCGGCAGAAATCGCGCCGGCCACATCACCGTCGGAGATGAGGCGGACTTTCGCGCCGGCAGCACGGATCTGGCTGATCAGGTCGGCGTGGCGGGGGCGGTCGAGGACGACCACCGTCACATCGGCCACCTCGATGCCCTTGGCCGCGGCCACGGATTCAATGTTCCAGGCCACCGGCTTGGTGATGTCGATGTGGCCCTTCGCCTCGGGGCCGACACAGATCTTGTCCATGTAGAACACCGCCGACGGGTCGTACATGGTGCCGCGCTCGGAGACCGCGATCACCGCGATCGAGTTGGGGCGCCCCTCGGCCATCAGGGTGGTGCCGTCGATCGGGTCCACCGCGACATCGCAGTCGGGGCCCTCGCCGTTGCCGACCTCTTCGCCGTTGTAAAGCATCGGGGCTTCGTCCTTCTCGCCCTCGCCGATGACGACGACGCCGCGCATCGAGACGGTCGACAACAACTCGCGCATCGCGTCGACGGCGGCACCGTCGCCGCCGTTCTTGTCCCCGCGTCCGGCCCAGCGTCCGGCTGCCAGAGCGGCGGCCTCGGTCACCCGGACCAGTTCCATGGCCAGGTTGCGGTCGGGGGCTTCGTGCGTGCTGGACATGGCTGCGCCTCTCGTGACTCGACACCGGTGTCGAGGTGGGTCAAGCATTGTGCTGCACCAATTCTTTCATGGCGCCCTAGGGTGGCGTGCACCTCACCTGGGATACTGGCCGCCATGGCTGACAAACCGCGCATTCTGAACAACAGCAAGGACATGATCATGTCGCTGCTCGTGTTGCTGGTGCTGGTCGCCCTGGTCGTGATTTCGTCGCGCAACTGCTCGATCGGCCTCACCGGTGGCGCGTCCGACGACAAGACCCCGCCGTTCGACGTGCACACGGCGTTGCGCGCCGATGCGGGCGCGATGCCGTTCCCGGTTCGCCAGCCGGTGCTCCCGTCGAACTGGAAGCCCAACTCCGGAACCAACGGCCGGGCCGGGGACAAGCCGATCAGCACCGTCGGGTGGATCACTCCCACCGGCTTCTACCTCGGCTTGTCGCAGACCGATGCAGGCGAGTCGGCGCTGCTGCCCTCACTCAACCCGACCCGCGACAAGGACGGCGAACTGTCGGGCACCGGTAGCCGCGAGATCGAGGGGCGCAGGTGGGTCACCTATGTGACCGGGGACCGGTTGGCACCGAGTGCGGGGGTGCGTCAGGCGTGGGTCGCCGATTTCGGCGATGTCCGGATCGGCTTGTCGGGGAAGGCGACCGAGGCCGATTTCACGACCCTCGCCCGGGCTGTGGGGCAGGCGACACCGCTGCCGTCGGGTCGGCGCTGACTACTCGTCGACGGAGTTGAGGACGGCTTCGATGCGGTCCCGGGCGCCGTCGAGGTGTTGTTCGCAGCGCGTCGCCAACGCTTCGCCGCGCTCCCACAGCTTCAGCGAGGTGTCGAGGTCGAGGCCGCCCTGTTCGAGCATTCGGACCACCTCGACCAGTTCGTCGCGGGCCTGCTCGTAGCCCAGTTCGACGGCCGGGGTCCACGTCGACGGATCGATGCTCACGGCATTCCTTCCTGTTCGGTCACCTGCGCGCCGACCGCCCCGTCGGCGAGGCGTACCCGCAGGCGTGCCCCGCCGGGTAGGTCGGCGACGGAGCGCGCGACGCGACCGTCGTCGAGATTCTGCACAATTGCGTATCCGCGGGCCAAAGTCTGCGCCGGGCCCAAGGTGGCGAGGCGGGCAGCGAGATGCTCGTGGCGGTGCTCTTCCGTTTCGACGAGCCGGGTGATGTCGCGGCGCAGATCGGCCCGATGCCGCTCCACCGCGCCGGCATGCGCATCGATCAGGCGCAGTGGATCGGCCAGTGCCGGCCGGGCGCGCAGACCGTCGACGATGTGCTGCTCGCGCTGGACCCAGTTGCGCAGTGCCCCGGCATTGCGCCGGCGCATCGTCGCGATACCCGCCAACTCGGCGGCGACGTCGGGCACCACGCGTTTGGCGGCGTCGGTCGGGGTGGCCGCGCGTAGATCGGCCACGAGATCGAGCAGCGGGTTGTCCGGTTCATGGCCGATTGCGCTGATCACCGGGGTGGTGCAGGCAGAAACCGCGCGCAGGAGTTGCTCGTCGGAGAACGGCAGCAGGTCCTCGACCGACCCGCCGCCGCGGGCGATGATAATGACGTCGACATCGGGATTCTCGTCGAGGATCTTCAGCTCGCCGAGGATGCGCGGTACCGCAGACGGCCCCTGCACGGGTGCGTCGCGCACGGTGATCCGCGCCGCCGGCCAGCGTGATTGGACGACCGCGACGACGTCGCGGGCGGCCGCCGAGGCGCGGCCGCTGATCAGGCCGATGCCGCGCGGCAGGAATGGGACGGGTCGCTTGAGTCGGGAGTCGAACAGCCCCTCGGCGGCCAGCAGTTGGCGCAGGCGCTCGAGGCGGGCCAGCAGTTCACCGATGCCGATGGCGCGGATCTCGGTGACGCGCAACGAGACCGTCCCGCGGCCCGTGTAGAACGACGGACGGCCGCACATGACGACGCGGGATCCGTCGGTCAGGGGAACCGGCGAGCGATCGATGACCTCGGGCGGGCAGGTCACGGTCAATGACATGTCGGCGGCGGGGTCGCGCAGGGTGATGAATGCGGTCCGGGTTCCAGGTCGCCGGGACAGCTGGGTGATCTGCCCCTCCACCCAGATTTGGCCGAGCCGGTGGATCCACTCGGCGATCTTGACGTTGACCGTACGGACCGGCCACGGCTCGTCAGCGGAGTTGGCGGCGGCCACCTCGCCGCGCTAGCGGTCAGACTTCGCTGCGATGCGGTTCTCCAGCATCGTCAAGAATGGCGTGCGGTTGCGGCTGGCGCGCTCGTAGTCGGCGAGGGCGCGCAGGTCGTCGACGTCGACGCTGCGGATCTTGGCGCGCAGCTGCGCCAGCGTCAGGTTGTCGTAGTCGAGGAAATCGGCCACCTCGGGCGACGGTCCGGACGGAGCCTTCGCCGCGGGCCCCGCGGAATCGGGGACGGCCGGTACCGAGCTGTAGAGCGCGAAGCGCCCAGCCGCCGTGGCCGACTCCGGCGCGTCGGGCGCGGCCGCGTCCATCGCGGGTGCGGCGGCCGGGGCCGCCTTCTTGGCGGGGGCCTTCTTCGCCGCAGCCGCCTTCTTGGCGGGGGCCTTCTTCGCCGGGGTCGTGTTCGCCGGGGTCGTGTTCGCCGCAGCGGGTGCGGCGGCCGGCACCGGTGCGGGCGGTACGGGCGTGCTGCGCAAGCCGACCGGGACATCGGTCGCCGTGTCGACCTCGTCATCGTCGAAGACGGCCCACGCGGGCTGTTCCTCCGGCTTGTCGAAGAGGTCGTCGAGGACCGCATCGCCCTTGATCACCAGCTCGGCCACATTCTGCTGCAACCGCATGCCCGCCTGCACGGCGTTGCTGACCGCGGTCATCGGCAGCGTGATGAGCTGCGTCGGCAGCTTTCTCGTCTCTTCCAGTGCGGTCACGATCAGCCCGGCGGCCAGGCGCACGGTGTAGGGGGCTCGCGTCATGCCTCAACTGTGCCATATCACTCAGCAGCACGTTTAGCCACTGTGCGTTGGAGTCCGTACCCTGGAGGCCATGTCTTCCAAGCGTGTCCTGCTCGCCGAGCCGCGCGGCTACTGTGCCGGTGTCGACCGCGCCGTCGAGACGGTGGAGCGTGCGCTCGACAAGCACGGCGCACCGGTGTACGTCCGCAAAGAGATCGTGCACAACCGGCACGTCGTCGACACCCTGTCCGAGCGCGGCGCGGTATTCGTCGGCGAGACCGACGAGGTGCCCGAAGGGGCGATCGTGGTCTTCTCCGCGCACGGCGTCTCGCCGGCGGTCCACGAATCGGCCGCCGAGCGCAACCTGATGACCATCGACGCGACCTGCCCGCTGGTGACCAAGGTCCACCAGGAGGCCAAGCGGTTCGCCCGCGACGACTTCGACATCCTGCTCATCGGCCATGAGGGCCACGAGGAGGTCGAGGGCACCTCGGGTGAGGCACCCGAGCACATCCAGATCGTCGACGGCCCCGATCACGTCGACGACGTCACGGTCCGGGACGGGGCGCCGGTCGTCTGGCTCTCACAGACGACACTCTCGGTCGACGAGACGATGGAGACCGTCAAACGGCTGCGGGAGAAGTTCCCGCAACTGCAGGATCCGCCCAGCGACGACATCTGCTATGCCACCCAGAACCGGCAGGTCGCGGTCAAGGCGATGGCCAAACACTGCGAACTCGTCATCGTCGTCGGCTCGCAGAACTCGTCGAACTCGGTACGGCTGGTGGAGGTCGCCCTGCAGGCCGGTGCGACGGCGTCATACCTGGTCGACTACGCCCGCGAGATTGATCCGGCCTGGCTGGACGGGGTGACGACGGTCGGGGTGACCTCCGGTGCGTCGGTGCCCGAAGTTCTGGTGCGCGGTGTGCTCGACTTCCTCGCCGAGTACGACTACGACTCGGTCGAGACGATCAACACCGCCGAGGAGACCCTGACGTTCGCGCTGCCCCGCGAGCTGCGCCCGGCGCGCACGAAGTAGGTACGAGCGGTCTGGCGGGCCCGCGCGTCTCGCCCAGATTGGTCGGCTGCCGCGCGCCCGGACCGGAATGGCCGTAGCCTGCCCACATGACTACCGGAATGAATCGTCGAAAGCTCCTCGGTGTGGCAGGAGTGGCCGCGGCAGGAGCCGCCCTCGCCGCCTGTTCGACCGACGACAAGACCACCACCTCGGCGACGGCGCCGCAGACGTCGATAGCGCACCGACCTGAGATCACCACGCCGGCCGAGGCGCGCGCCGAGTTGCGCCGCGGCAACGAGCGCTACCTGAAGGGCCAGATGGTGCATCCGGGCGCCGACGAGCAGCGCCGTGTCGAAGTGGCCCTCGGCCAGGAACCATTCGCCGCCATCCTCGGCTGCGCAGACTCGCGAGTGCCGGTGGAAATCTTGACCGACCAGGGTTTCGGTGACCTGTTCGTCGTCCGCGTCGCCGGCAACATCGTCGGGAAGTCTGAGCTGGGCAGCCTGCAATTCGCCGTCGAGCACCTGCATGTGCCGCTGATCGCCGTTGTCGGGCATGCCAAGTGCGGGGCGGTCGACGCCGCTGTCGGCGTGGCGGGCGGTGGAGCAATGCCGGGCGGGGCCGTCGACGATATCGTCAACCACATCCTGCCGGCGGCGCGCAAGGCCAAGGGCGAGCAGGGCGGGGACCTGTTGACCAGGGCGATCAAGGACAACGCCATCCAGTCGCGCGATCAACTCCTCAAAGATCCGTTGATCGCCGGTGAGGTGAAGAAGGGCACGCTCGAGGTCGTCGCGGCCTACTACACGCTCGAGGACGGCAGGTTCGTCGTCCTCGACAACTGAGTCCGTGAGCGGCCGAGTCAGTTAGAGACCGTCGTCGGCCGGCCGCCCCAGCCGGGGGCGCGTCGTGGCCGCGATGACGGTGAGAAGGACAACCAGCGCCAGCGCACCGCCGGTCGACACGACCATCGGGAGGGGATTGGGTCCCGATTCGCGGGGTGCCGAACGAAACCGCGCCGATGTCGGCTTCTCGGTGACGATAATCTGAGCGGTCAGCGCTGCCAGCGGATCGATGATTCCGTAGCCGATGCGGGGATCCGGTCCGTCGCCGGCGCCCGTGGCGGTCGCGGTGATCCGGCGCATCACCGCTCGGGCATCCAACTGCGGATAGCGGGCCCGTACCAGTGCGACGGTCGCGCTGACGTAGGCGGTGGCGAAACTCGTCCCGCTGATGGGGACGGGACTATCGGTGCCGGGCAGGCCGGACACCAGCCCGGTGGACCCGGGCCGCGAATCGAGGCTGGTGAGGCCGGTGCCGGGGGCCGCCACACTAACCCATGGCCCGGCCAGGCTGAATGCCGACGGCGTGCCGTCGTTCGAATCCACCGAGCCGACGGTGAGGACATAGTCGGAGAACCACGCCGGCGTCGCGACAGTGCGGACCGACGCCCACTGTTGTGCTCGGCCGCCGGCTGGGTTCTGTTCCCGGCACCCGCCGTCGCCACTCACGTTGCCGGCCGCGGCCACCACGACGACGTTGCGGTCGACGGCGTGCCGCAGGGCGGCGCCCAGCCCGGCGTCGGCGAGCGACGCACTGCTCGCGGCCGCCGAACACGCGGCCTCGGAGATATTGATGACGGTGGCGCCGAGGCGCACCGCACGCATCACCGCGGCCGCAAGCCCGGCCACCGACCCGTAGCCGCTGCCGACGGTGGCCGTTGGCTCATCGTCGGTGGTTGGGCGCGGCGGCGAGAAGGCGGTGCTCGACTGGCGGATCGAGATGAGCGATACGTCGGGGGCGAGGCCGACGAATCCGTCGGCCGCGTCGGCACGGGCGGCGATGAGACCGGCGACAAGCGTGCCGTGGGCATCGCAGTCGGTCAATCCACTCACCCCGGTGACGAAGTCGCCGCCATCCTCGACCCGCGGCAACCGGGGGTGCGGCGTCACGCCGGTATCGATGACCGCTACCCGCTGGCCGGCGCCGGTGCTGAGGCGATGTACCCGGTCGACGTCGAGTAGGGCCCGCACCGATCGGGTGGCCGCGGTGGGGTGGGCGACGACGACGGGCACGGCGCAGCGCGTCCGCTGCTCCGCACGCCCCGGCGTCGCGGCCTCGCCCGGAAGCGTCGAGGCGGCCGCCGGCGGATGGACCGCCGCCGCCGATGCGGCAGTCATCATCGCAATCGGAGCGGCTCCGCACAGGGTTGCGAAGGCAGAGACGACGACGTGGGTCAGTACCGGCCGGCTCACCACGCCTCCCGGATCATCCGGTAGAGGTCCAGCGCCCACAACAGCAGCGGCAGGAGGACGACTAGCAGCGCGTACTCGCCTAATTCGGCGGCGCGTCGTTGCAGCGGAGAAAAGGTGCGACCCGCGGACCATCCGCCGACCGCCAGCGCGATTGCGGCGACCGCGAGCGCGGCCAGCGCCGCGGTCAGCGGCCGAGACGGATGCTCCCCGAGGGCGGCGGAGACGATGGCGGCCGCAAGGAAGCCCACCAGCGCAGCAGCGCCCCCACCAGCCAGTGCGAGGGCCTGCAACAGGTCGGTGTGTGAGCGTCCGCGCAGCACGAGCGCGATACCGACGCCCACGGCAATGACGGCAAACCGCCAGTCCGGCGTAGCGAAACCGATAGTGGTCGCCGCGACGGCCGCGACGGCCGCGGCTCCCAGGCACAACCCGGTGAGACAGCCGCGGGCGTGCTCGGCGCGGCGGGTCAGCGCGGCGATATCGGGCAGCGCACTCAGCGATACCGCGTCGACAGCATCAATCGTCGGCAAGGGGGGCACCTCCACCGGATCAATCGGCTCACCCGGTGACGGAACGGGCGGCAGCGGGATCTTGGCGAGGAGGATAGTCAGGCGCGGTGCCGCGAGAACCAGCAGGAGAGCGGCGACGGCGGTCAGCGCCGCCACCGGTGCACGATCCATTCCGGAGCGACCAACCGCGGCGGCGCCAACGGCGAGGCAGCCCGCGGTGATCGCCGCGAGGTGCGTGATCGGCGCGACCCGAGTCAGGCGCAACGTGATGGCCGCGCAGGTGGTGGCTGCGACAACTGCGAGCAGTGCCTGTTCGGGACCTGCGTTTCCCGGCACCGCGATGAACCCGGCTGCCCCCGACAGCGCCGCCGCCATAGCGCAGAGGGCCGCCGGGAGGGGGCCGGACAGCTCAGTGAATCGTGCGCAGTACAGCGCGGCGACGAGCAGTGTCACCGCCCCGATGATGGCGACGGCCCCCGCTACGGCTTGCGCCGGCGCCGTCGCGGTGGCGCGCGTGACAATCAGCCCGGCAGCACCGGCGATCGTCGCGCAGCCAGCCACCGCGGCACCGAGGCGCAGCGCTGCCTCAGCTGTCCACGACCGGTCGCCGGTTGTCTCGGTCAGTGCGTCGAGAGTGTCGTCGATGAGAACCGCGGGGTCCTCGGCCGGCCCCTCCCGCAGCACGAGCCAGGTTCCGTCGTCGATTCCCGCGCCGCGCAGGGTTTCCTGCGGTGCGAGCGCATCCCGGCCGATCGGCCGTAGCGTCCACTCCAGTGTCGGGCCGGTGACGTCGGCCGGTCCGGCCAGCCGAAGCACCAGCTCGTCGAGGAAGTCGGTGATCGGTAGATCTGATGGCAGCCCGACGTCGATGCTCGACGTTGGTCCGGCCACGGAAACACGCGCCCATGCGGTCATGAATCATCCCCCCAGATGAAGCTCCCCTTCAGACGACGGTCTACCAGCCGGTGCGGTCCGGTGGCGACGAAACGGGAAAAAGTCCGGTTGTCGCGATTCGCGGCGGATCCCACCGTGTCGGCGCTACTGTCACGGGCGGGATCGTGCTCGGGGGAGCGCGGGACCGGCCGACGAAGATCTGGGGGGATCGATGGCTGATTCGACGCGCCTGTTTGTGCGGGAGGCCCGTCTCGGGCCGCCACCGGCGCCAGGCGGTGACGTGGATCTTGTTGCACCGCCTGAGGTTTCACACCCGGTTCCGGGTGGTCTGGCGGCCACGGCGCTGCCCGCGGTCATGGTTATCGCTGTCGTCGGCATGATCGCGCTGATGTTCGTCACCGGCGGCCGATCCGTCTTGGCAAACCCGCTGTTCCTGATGTTTCCGATGATGATGCTCATGTCGATGGTCGGCATGTTCGCCACCGGAGGTCGCGGCGGTGGCAAGCGGGCGGCGGAGTTGGGTGCCGAACGTCGTGACTACTTCCGATACCTCGCGCAGTTGCGCGGCCAGGTGGCCGCCACTGTCGACGAACAGTCGGCCGCGCTGCGGTGGTGCCATCCGGCGCCAGCCGCGTTGAGTCGGGTGGTCGGGTCGCGGCGGATGTGGGAACGCCGCCACGGCGATGGGGACTTCACTCATCTGCGCGTCGGTGTCGGCGCCCAACGACTCGCCACCAGACTCGTGCCGCCGGAGATGGCGCCCCCGGAGGACCTCGAACCGGTCGCCATGGTCGCGCTGCGCCGATTCCTGCGCGCGCACGCCGCCGTCCACCGGCTACCGATTGCGGTCTCGTTGCGCGGGTTCCCGGTGGTCGCCGTCGACGGTCCGGCCGACGATGCGCGCGGATTGGTGCGCGCGATGCTCGTCCAACTCGCCGTGTGGCACGGACCCGATCAGGTGCGGATAGCCGTGGCCGCAGCGCCGGACCGGTGGGTGCACTGGGACTGGATCAAGTGGCTGCCGCATTCCGCGCGGCCGGCCGATGGTGACGACGAGGCACGACCATTGGGCGCGGCATCGCTGCTCGGCGCGTCGCTGCGTGAGATCGAGACAGCACTGGCCCCCGAGTTCGCCGAACGCACCCGCTTCACCAGGGGTGAACCCGGGACCGGGGCGCGCCCGCACGTGATGATCGTGATCGACGGCGGTCTGGTGAGCGGCGACGAACGGCTGGCCGGTGACGCCGGCATCGACGGCGTCGCGATTCTCGCGCTCGACGGCACCTTGGGCGAGGTGGCTGCTCGACGCGGTATCGCACTGCAGGTCGCGGGGCCGGTCCTCGCCGCCCGCACCGCGGTCGGGCTCGAGGAATTCGCCGTGGCCGACCGGCTGACACTGGCCCAAACGACGGCGTGTGCGCGGCGGATGGCTGCATTCCGGCCGTCGACAATGCTCCCGGTGCTGACCGATCTGGGCGCAGACGGTCCGGCCGGCGATCCGGGACTGGCCGGGTTGCTCGACGTCGGAGACCCGCGCGCCTTCGACCCGCGGGTGCGCTGGCGCGGCCGAACCGGGCGGGAGCGGCTGCGCGTGCCAATCGGCTACGCCCCCGACGGTGGGGTGGTGGAGCTCGACCTCAAGGAGAGTGCGCACGGCGGAATGGGGCCCCACGGACTGTGTGTCGGCGCCACCGGGTCGGGTAAGTCGGAACTGTTGCGCACATTGGTACTCGCCCTGGTGGCGACCCACTCGCCCGACGAGCTCAACCTGGTACTCGTCGATTTCAAGGGCGGCGCCACCTTCCTCGGACTGGAGCGGACGAGGCATGTCGCGGCGGTCATCACCAACCTTGAGCAGGAGCTCTCGCTGGTGGACCGGATGGGCGATGCGCTGCGCGGCGAGCTGAACCGGCGCCAAGAACTGCTGCGCGCCGCGGGGAACTTCGCGAATGTCACCGAGTACGAGCAGGCACGTGCGAGCGGTGCCGGCCTGCCGCCGCTGCCGGCCCTGTTCGTCGTCGTCGACGAGTTCTCCGAGTTGCTGGCCCAGAAGCCCGATTTTGCGGAGCTGTTTGTGATGATCGGCCGACTGGGCCGGTCGTTGCACATTCACCTCTTGCTGGCCTCGCAGCGGCTGGAGGAGGGGAAGCTGCGCGGACTGGACTCGCACCTGTCCTACCGCATCGGCTTGAAGACGTTCTCCGCCAACGAATCCCGCTCGGTGTTGGGCGTTCCCGATGCCTATCACCTGCCGAGCGTGCCGGGGTCGGCGTACCTCAAATGCGATTCCGCCTCGCCCCGCCGGTTCAACACGAGCTACGTCTCGGGGCCGGTCCGCGACGAGGCGCTGGATGCGGTGGGCGCGGCGCCCGCCCGCCGCGATTCGGCGCGGGCCGGATGGGTCCTCGACTTCACCGCGGCTTCCGCCCCGTCGCCTGGGCCGACGATTCCGCCGACGGTGCCCACCTCCGTCGACGATCGGGCGGCGCGGCGGTCGGGGCCGTCGCTGCTGGACGTGCTCGTCGACCGAATGGCCGGCCATGGATCGTCCGCGCACGAGGTGTGGCTGGCCCCACTCGACGACTCGCCGCTACTCGGCGAACTTGCCGCGCCGCTTCCGGTGGAAGTGGCTGGAATAACGGGGTCCCTGCGCCTGCCCGTCGGCATCGTCGACCGTCCCTACGACCAGCGGCGCGAACTGCTCATCGTCGACGTGTCGGGCGCGGCGGGAAACGTAGCCGTCGTCGGCGGTCCACAATCGGGAAAGTCGACGGCGCTGCGCACACTGATCTGCGCGGCCGCGCTGACGCACACGCCCGCGCAAATCCAGTTCTACTGCCTCGATTTCGGCGGCGGCGGGCTCGTCGGGCTGGCGGAACTCCCGCACGTCGGATCGATTGCTACCCGCGCCGAACCCGAGCGCATCCGGCGAACCCTCGCCGAGGTCAGGTCGATCATGGCCAGGCGCGAAGAGGCTTTCGCCCGGCTGGGTGTCGAGTCGATGCGTGCCTTCCGGTCACGGTGCATTGACGAGCCGGGCGCCGTCGGCGGCGATCCGCACGGGGATGTGTTTCTCGTCCTCGACGGCATGGGGGTGCTGCGCGACGAGTTCGACGAACTCGCGGCCGACCTCGCCGCCATCGCCTCGGGTGGGCTGTCGTACGGCGTGCATATCGTCGTGACGGCGACACGATGGGCGCAGATCCATCCGTCGGTGCGCGATCTCATCGGGTCGCGAATCGAGTTGCGCCTCGGCGACCCGCTCGATTCGGAGATGAGTCGTCGCGCCGCTGAGCTCGTGCCCGTCAACCGGCCCGGACGGGGGATCACCGCAGAGGGGCTGCACCTGCTCGTCGCGCTGCCCGGACTGGCGGCCGATGCCGGTCTCGCCGGTCTCATCGAGGCCGTGGTGGACCAGCATCCGGGTCTGCAGGCGCCCCCGGTGCCCTTGCTGCCGACGCAGCTAGATTTGGCCGGCGTCAACGCGCAGTTCGCCGCCGCGGGCGTGGACCTCCCCGTCGGCGTCGTCCCGATCGGGGTCGGCGAGTCGGACCTGGCCCCGGTGCTACTCGACTTCACCGCCCGGCACCACTTGCTGGTCCTTGCCGATGTCGAGCACGGCAAGACCACCGTCCTGGCCACCCTCGCCTCGGGATTGGTCGCGGGAGCCGACCCGACGCAGGCCAAGCTCGTCGTCGTCGACTATCGCCGGACGATGCTGGGCCGCGTGCCCGACTCCCATCGGGCCGGCTACGTGAGCTCGGCGGCGTCGGCGGGCCCGATGATGGCCGAGCTCGCGACGCTCCTGGAGGGCAGGCTGCCGCCGGACGATGTCACCCCGGCGCAGCTCGCCGCGCGCGCCTGGTGGAGCGGCCCGGACATCTATCTGTTCGTCGACGACTACGACATGGTCGCGACGAGTAGCGCCAACCCGCTGCTGGTCCTGGTCGACCTGTTGTCCAGCGCCCGCGATATCGGCTTCCACCTGGTGCTCGCCCGCCGGTCCGGTGGTGTGTCGCGGGCGCTGTTCGACCCGGTGATCGCTCGGCTGCGCGACCTGTCAACCGACACGTTGCTGATGAGTGGGGATCGCGACGAGGGCTACATCGTCGGCCAGACGCGGATGTGTCGGCGCATTCCTGGGCGGGGGGAATTCGTCACCCGCGTCGGCAGCGAGGTCATCCAGGTGGCGAGCGAGTCATGAGCAGGGCGCTGGCGATCGCACGCAGTCACGCCGACGCAGGGGTGTCGGCGCTGCTCGTCGTCGCGAGCGACGGGCACGAGTGGGTGGCGCATCGCGTTGCCGGTGCGTCTGCGGAATCGGCCAGCACTGTGCTGCGCGGCGACCGGGCGACCGTGATCGGCCGATTGTCGGGCGCAGCCTCGGGAGTCGACCTCGTCGTCGTCGACGCCCCACCGCAATGGGCGCGTACCGCACTGCGCACGGTCGTCTCGGCAGTCGGCACTCCGCGGATCGTGGCCGTGGACCCAGCGCTACTGCAGCGCTTCGGCGCTCATCGCCCGCTTCCTCCGGTCGCGACGGCCGGGGCGGGGTTCGTCCATCGCCGGGCGCGACGATGGCCGGTGGGATTGGCGGCAGTGATCCTCGTCCTCATGGTTGCGGTCGGCGCGGGGCTGGCCCGATCACGCTCGCCATCGGCTGCCGCGACGATGGTCGGCGGGGTCCGGGTCGACGTCCCTGGCGACTGGCGGCGCACCGAACTCACCGGGGAACCCGCGCCGCGTACGGTGTTCGTCGACCCGGATACCGGCAGCCGGATCATCGTCGCGGTCAGCCCGCTGCGTGGCGGGGCAACCACGGAATCGGTGGCGGCGAGCCTTGCCGAACGGATCCGCCAGCGCGGTGACGACGCTGTTGGTGAATTCGCGGTTCGCGCGCAGTTCGGCGGCCGCACCGTCATTGCCTACCGGGAGACGCCGGATTCCGGGGCGCCGATCCGGTGGTACGTGCGGGTTGTCGGGGTCCCGGACCGAGGGACCGTGCAGGCGAGTATCGGGTGCCAGGACTCGGGGGCACGTGGGCTGGAGGCTGCTTGTCGTCGTGCAGTCGGCAGCGCTGGTTCGTGAGGTGCCCACTCGACAGGGTTGGGGTGCCCACTCGGTGGGGTTGGGGTGCCCACTCGGCGGGGTTGGGGTGCCCACTCGGCGGGTTGGGGCTAGGGACGCGGGAGCGTGGCGCGGAACTCCAGCTTCACCTCGTCGGCGACCTTCAGTGCACCCATCGCCAGCGAATAGGGCTTGAGCCCGACGGCCTTATGGCTCACCGTCGTGTCCGCGCTGAGGTGCCAGCCCTCATCGGTCTGGACAGCCGTGACGTCGACCTGCTTCGGGATCGTCGTGCCGGCCACCACCAGCTCACCGTCAAGGCGGTAGCCCGCGTCGGTGGGCGAGATGCGCGTGGCGGTGAAGGTGATGTCGGGGAACTTCGAGGCTTTCAGCGACTTCAGCGCATTGGATCGTGCCAGCACCCGTTCGGGCCCGGTCATCGGAGTCAGTCCGCCCTCCCCGCTACGCACCTGCAGTGAGTCCACTCCGACCCGGAGTTCCACCAGCTCGGGGACGGTGCCGTCGACGGTGACGGTCCCGGTCCAGTCCTCGAAATCGATCGTCAGCCGGTGTCCGGTCTTCGCCGCCGGGCCAGTCTTGTCGGTGGTGATCACCAGCTCGCCGTCGGTGGGACCGAGACTCCATTTCTGGGTTGCGCTCATGGTGCCAACCCTATCGGGCCCTGACGCGGGGCGCTCGCCGTTTTGACCCTGGTCACGGCGCTGCCGTATTCTGATCCGCTGGTGCGTCGGCATCGGTGCGCGCCTGGCGCGGTCCGATACCGGGGAATCTCGGGTCCCAACTGGTCGCCGAGTCCGACCCCGCTGCCGCATCCGACCAGCAGTCACGACAAAGAGTTGAGGACCAACCGTGTCTACCTACACCCCGAAGGCCGGTGACATCACCCGTACGTGGCATGTCATCGATGCCACCGACGTGGTGCTCGGCCGTCTCGCTGTGCAGAGCGCAACGCTCCTGCGCGGCAAGCACAAGCCGACCTACGCCCCCCACATGGACGGTGGCGATTTCGTCATCGTGATCAATGCCGACAAGGTCGCCATCACCGGCAACAAGGCCACCGGCAAATTCAAGTACCGCCACTCCGGGCACCCGGGCGGCCTCAAAGCCGAGGCGATCGGTGACCTGCTGGCCACCAAGCCCGAGCGTGTCGTCGAGCAGGCCATCAAGGGCATGCTGCCCAAGACCAAGCTCGGTCGGGCCATGGGCGCCAAGCTCAAGGTCTACGCCGGCCCGAATCATCCGCACGCGGCGCAGCGCCCCGTCCCCTTCGAGATCAAGCAGGTGGCCCAGTGAGCGACGAGAACGTGACTGACGAGAACATCGAGGTCGTCGAGACCGCTGAAGCCGTCGAGATTGCCAGCGACGACTACACCACCGAGTCCGAGGCTCCCGCCGCGCCTCCGGTGGAGCGTGCGCCGGTCGTCATCGACCATCCGATCCAGACCGTCGGCCGCCGCAAGGAAGCCGTCGTTCGGGTCCGACTGGTGCCCGGCACCGGCGAGTTCCACCTCAACGGTGGCCGTGACCTGGCGACCTACTTCCCCAATAAGGTGCACCAGCAGCTGGTGAAGTCGCCGCTGGTCACCGTCGAGCGCACCGAGTCGTTCGACATTCACGCCCGCCTGCACGGCGGCGGCCCGTCGGGTCAGGCCGGCGCGCTGCGCCTGGCCATCGCCCGCGCGTTGATCGAGGTCAGCCCGGAGGACCGCCCGGCGCTGAAGAAGGCCGGCTTCCTCACGCGTGACCCCCGTGCCGTCGAGCGCAAGAAGTATGGCCTGAAGAAGGCTCGTAAGGCCTCGCAGTACAGCAAGCGCTGAACCGCGTGTCCGACTCCGATCTTCAGGATCGACTCGGCCCGCCCGCCGGTGCTCCCGGCACCGGGGCGAAGAGTCGCCTGTTCGGAACCGACGGGGTCCGTGGCCGGGCCAACGCCGAGCTCACTGCCGAGCTCGCGTTGCGCCTGGCCGCGGCCACCGCGGAAGTACTACACACCGTCGAACCGGGCTCGGCGGCGACCCGTCCCACCGCCGTTGTGGGACGTGACCCGCGCGCGTCCGGTGAATTCCTGGAGGCCGCGGTGTGCGCGGGCCTCGCCGCCCACGGGGTGGACGCGATCCGCGTCGGGGTCATTCCGACTCCGGCGGTCGCCTATCTGACCGGGCTCTACGACGCCACTTTCGGCGTCATGATCTCCGCGTCGCACAATCCGATGCCCGACAACGGCATCAAGATCTTCGGTCCCGGTGGGCACAAGCTCGACGACGACGTAGAGAATCGCATCGAAGCGGCCATGGCCGCCGTCGAGAATGTCGCCCGTCCCACCGGTGCGGACATCGGGCGCCTGCACGATGCCCCCGACGCCGCCCAGCGCTATCTCGATCACCTCGCCGGACAGATCACCACCGACCTGTCCGCGGTAACGGTGGTCGTCGACTGTGCGCACGGCGCTGCGTCGGCGCTCGGCCCACAGGCCTATCGCGCCGCGGGGGCCACCGTCATCCCGATCCACGCTGATCCCGACGGCCTCAACATCAACGACGACTGCGGGTCGACGCACCTGGGCAAGCTGTCCGCCGCGGTGCGCGCGCACGGCGCCGACCTGGGCCTGGCGCACGACGGCGACGCCGACCGCTGCCTGGCCGTCGACGCCGCGGGCGACATCGTCGACGGCGACATGATCATGGCGATCCTGGCCACCGCGATGGCCCGCCGGGGGTCGCTCACCGACGGCGTTCTCGTGGCGACGGTGATGAGCAACCTCGGTCTGCATCTGGCGATGACGAAGGCCGGTATCGATCTGCACACGACCGCCGTCGGCGATCGCTACGTGCTGGAAGAGCTGCGTCGTGGCGGCTATGCGCTGGGCGGTGAGCAGTCCGGCCACATTGTCGTGCCCGCCGCCGGGACCACCGGCGACGGCATCCTCACCGGTCTGCTGCTGATGGAGCAAATCGCGGCGACCAGGGAATCTCTGGCCGGACTCGCGTCGATCATGACCGTGCTGCCGCAGGAACTGATCAACGTCCGCGTCGCCGACAAGCACACCGTCGCCCGGGCCGAGGCCGTCCGCGACGCCGTTGCGTGCGCCGAAGCCGAGCTCGCCGGCCAGGGACGGGTCCTGCTGCGTCCGTCGGGCACTGAGCAGCTCGTCCGGGTCATGGTCGAGGCGCCCACCGCGGAGGACGCGCACGGCATCGCCGCACGCATCGCCGACGTGGTGGCCGCGGCCGGCAGCTGATCCCCCGCGGGGGTGTGCTGGGCATGGTGGGCCACACTCTGGCCGGTCTGCCGGGCGCGAGCGGGTCGCTTCCCGGTCTCGATTGGGCGGCGGAGTGCCATCGACGCTGGTGAGGGCGGAGCGGCAAAACTACTGTTACTGCTGTGACTGGTGTGACTAAGCGGGGCAAGAAGACAGTGCTGACGCGGGCGGCGATCGTGGCGGCCGTCGTCTTGGCGCTCGGCGTCGGGGGACTGGCGCTGGCCGGAATCACCGGAACGGTGTCGCCGGTGCCGTCCGCGCGCCATGCAGTCCTGGACTTCGGCTCCCTCGCGCAGAACCCATTTGGGCCGGCCCCCGTCGACAAGCCGAGCCAACGGTCACGTACCGGCAAACCCGCGCCGCGCCCGGCCGCGCCGCGCACCCGGGCCCACCCCGGCGGCAAAACGGCGCCTGGCGTCGGCCGGGTGTGCGGGCGGAGGCAGGCCAACCGGATCCAAACGACTCCGCGCGGCACGCTGGTATGCGCCAACATGGGGTCGGGGCGGCATCGCTGGGTGAAGGTCAACGGCGTCGACCCGCAGCTGCGCAAGCCGGGAAACAAGTGCACCGGGCAATACACGACGGCGCGTAGTCCGCGCGGCCTGGCGATGCAGTGCGCCCGGGGGCGCTGGACCTACGGGGCGTGACGCGGTCGGCCCCAGTGCGCCCTCACATCGCGCCGCGGGCCAGTAGCCGGTCCGACCATGATGCGGAGATGGCGGTGACCCCGCGCAGTGCCTTTGCATAGCGCGGCATGATCTCCAGCGGCCGGTGCCGGGCGGCGTGCACGATCCATTCACCGGCGGCGTGAACCGAGAGGGCCGGGGCCTGTGCGTACTCAGCGGTCGGCGCGATCATCGGGGTCGCGACGAGCGGGAAGCACACATTGGTCACGTGTACGCCGGTACCGATGAGCTCGGCGGCAAGGCTCCGGCCGAAGGTGGCCAACGCGGCCTTGGAGGCGCCGTATGCGGCGAACTTCGGCATCGCCCCGTTAGTGACGCCCCACGTGCAAACGTTGATGAAGTGCCCGCTGTCGCGCCGCAGGAACTCGTCGAGCACCCCGAGGGTCAATCCGACCGGGCCGAAATAGTTGATCGCCATGGTGCGCTGAAAGTCGTGCATCCGGGCCGTCGAGTCGGCGACGTCGCGGCGGATGGACCGGCCGGCGTTGTTGACGATGATGTCGGGCGTGCCGTGCCGGGTCAGGACCGCGTCCAGGATGTCACCCACCCCCTGTTCGGTGGACAGGTCGCCCGCGATCGGGAAGGCCGCGCCACCGTCGTCGGCGATCGCCCGGACGACGCGATCGAGCTCGTCGGCCCGGCGGGCCACCAGGACCACGGTCGCGCCTTCGTGTGCGAGCTGGTGGGCGGCCTCCTCGCCGATGCCCGACGACGCGCCGGTAATCAATACCAGCCTTCCGGACAAGTCGGCCGGGGCGATCGCGTCGGCCGCGTCGTGGAGGGTCAGCGCGCGACCCAGGGCGGCATGGGTGACGAATCGGCGGGAGCCGCCGACCAAGGTGCGAAAGGCATTGGTAACCACCATCCGAGTTAACCACTAGCGAGGTGGACGACCACCCAGGACCGGGTTGCGGTACCGACTACGATGGAACCGCTCGCGACCCGGCTGCGTCTAAGGACTATGGGTGTCGCGCGGGAAGTCGTGATGGATGCAAATGAGACGGCACGGTTGGCGGCCGACTGCCGCCGGGTGGCCGCTGCGATCGATGGGCACGTGGCAACACTGCTCACCGGGCGCTACCGAGGGGTGCAGGTGGACGGGTCCGCCGGGTACCGCCGGGCAGTCGAGGTGGTCGCCGCCCGCCTGGCCGAGCGCGCCGGCGAGCTGCGCGGCGCCGCACACGGACTGGTCGCCCGATCGTCGACGATCGCCGCCGTCGACGACGCGGCGGCCCACGGCATCACCGGTGCCGCCGTGTACCCGATGGTGGCACCAGCGATGGCGGCGCCGTGAATCCCGGTGCCCGACTGGCCGGAGCCGATCTCGGGGCCGTGTGGGCCGACAACACTCTGCTCCAGTCGGTCGGCGATGACCTGCGCAGCCGGTGGGCCGACACCGTGGCGCTGCGCTCCCGGACCGAGGGCATCGACCTGGCCGGGGCCGGCGACGACGACGACCCGCTGTCGATCGTGGCGGGTCTGCCGGAACGACTCCGTACCGACCTCGAGCTGCTCGACGGGATCCAGGAGGCGGTGGCGGCCGCGTGGCAGGGGGTGAGCGCGGTATGTGATCGTCTTGCCCGGGTGGTCGGCGACGCAGTGGCCGACCTCACCGCGGAGTTCGACGATGACGAGGCCGTCGGCGTCGAACGCGATGACCCGGCGGTCGGGTCCGCCCGCGCGGGTATCGCGCGGATCGATCACGAACTCGGCCGGCTCGACGGGGAGTTGGTCTTGATCGGCGGGCACTGATGGGCGGCCGGGAGGTGGCTGCCCGGATCCGTACAGTCACCGACGAGTGCCTGGCGGCGCTCGATGACACCGACCGCGACGCGACTGCGCTCGATGGCACTGACACCGAAAAGGCTCGCCGTCGGGGCGCTGCGGGGCAGCAGCCCGTGCCGCAGCTCGACGCCGGCGGGATGCAATCGCGGCGCCTGCGGCACCGCGCGGGGTGGGGGGCCTAAGCTCGGAGCGTGTTCGGCAACAAGAAGAAGCCCGCCCCGCCCCCGGCCGACGAACTGATGACCATTCTCGCGCGACGAGGCCCGCACACGGTGCTGCGAGGAGATCTCGGGTTCATCGGCGTCCCGGGTCAACTGTTCACGCCTGAGACCGGCAGCGGGCTGCCGGTGGTGGCCTTCGCGCATGCGTGGATGGCCGACCTCGGACGCTACCGGGATCTGTTCTTCCACCTCGCCTCCCACGGCCTCGTGGTCGCCGCGCCCGATATCGAGCGCGGGCCCGCGCCCTCGGATGCGGTGCTGGCGGCTGGACTGCGCACCGCGCTGTCCGCCCTGCCCGCCGTCCGGCTCGGCCTCGGTGAGTCGATTACCGTCGACCCCCGGCGGGGTGGGTTGGCCGGGCACGGCTTCGGCGCGGGTGCCGCCGTCCTCGCGGCCGGTCCGGCCGTGCTGGGCGCAACCGAACCGGTGTCGGTCGGGGCGGTCGCCGCCGTCTTCCCGGCGCCCTCCACCGATGCCGCATTCACCACAGCGACCGCGGTGTCGGCTCCCGCGATGGTGATCGCCGCGGACCGCGCCCTCGATACCGTCGACGCCAATCCGCTGCCCCTGGCGCGTGAACTCGGCGGTCCGGTAACCCTGCGCGCCGTGCCCGGGGCGACCGATCGCGGTCTGCTGCAGCGGCACACCCTCGCGTCGCTGATCGGCATCAACGGCGCCGATCGAGCCACCCACTCGGCGGTGCGGGCGTTGCTGACCGGATTCTTCCTGGCCACCGTCGGCCTCGACGACCGGTATGGCGCGTTTACCGACGAGGACGCGGTCCTGGGCAGTGTGCTCAACATCGACCCGGCCGAGCCTGACGAGGATGACCGGACCCACGTCGAAAAACTGCTCGGCGGGCCGCCGGCGGCGAAGAAGGGTGGGTCCTTCTCGGCGATTCGGGGGTTGCGCGGGCGCTAGGTATCCTGGAGAGCTATGTGTGGAATCGTCGGGTATGTGGGCAAGCGTCAGGCGCTGGAGATCGTCGTCGACGCTCTGCGGCGAATGGAATACCGCGGCTACGACTCTGCCGGGGTCGCGATCCTGGACGGCAACGGCGGCCTCGTCGTCGAGAAGAAGGCGGGTCGGCTGGAGAATCTCGACAAGCAGATCGCGCTGGTCGACCCGGCGACGCTGACCGGCACCACCGGCATGGGCCACACCCGGTGGGCCACCCACGGCAAGCCCACCGACCGCAACGCGCACCCGCACCTGTCGACCGACCACAAGGTGGCTGTCGTCCATAACGGCATCATCGAGAACTATGCGTCGCTGCGTGCCGAACTCGAGAGCGTGGGGGTGGAGCTTCACTCCGAGACCGACACCGAGACCGCGGTCCACCTCGTCCAGCACGCCTACGACGCGGGTGCGACGGCCGGCGATTTCGTCGCCAGCGCCTACGCGGTGCTGCGTCGCCTCGACGGCGCGTTCACCCTGGTCTTCACCCATGCCGACCATCCCGACACGATCGTCGCCGCACGCAGATCGACCCCGCTGGTCGTCGGTGTCGGCGACGGCGAGATGTTCGTCGGCTCCGATGTCACCGCTTTCATCGAGCACACCCGCGACGCCGTCGAACTCGGCCAGGACGAGGTGGTGGTGATCACCGCCGACTCCTACGCGATCACCGATTTCGACGGCAGCCCGCGCACCGGCAAGCCCTTCCACATCGACTGGGACCTCGCCGCCGCTGAAAAGGGCGGCTACGACTACTTCATGCTCAAGGAGATCGCCGAGCAGCCGGAGGCGCTGACCAACACCCTGCTGGGCCACCTGCGCGACGGCCGCATCGTCCTCGACGAGCAGCGCATCTCCGACGACGACCTGCGCGACGTGACCAAGGTCTTCGTCGTCGCCTGCGGCACCGCCTACCACGCCGGGCTGCTCTCCAAGTACGCCATTGAGCACTGGACGCGCCTTCCGGTCGAGGTTGAGCTGGCCAGCGAGTTTCGCTACCGCGACCCCGTGCTGGACCGATCCACCCTGGTCGTGGCCATCTCGCAATCGGGGGAGACGGCCGACACTCTCGAAGCGGTGCGCCACGCCAAGGACCAGAACGCCCGGGTGCTGGCGATCTGCAACACAAACGGCGCGCAGATCCCGCGCGAGTCCGATGCCGTGCTCTACACCCATGCGGGTCCGGAGATCGGCGTCGCGTCCACGAAGTGCTTCTTGGCGCAGATCGTCGCCGCCTACCTGGTGGGTCTCGCGCTGGCGCAGGCCCGGGGTACGAAATTCACCGACGAGGTGACTCGCGAGTTCTACGAGATGGAAGCGGCCGCGGCGGCGGTGCAGGACATGCTCGACTCGATGGAGCCGGTCCGGGAGTTGGCGCGCCACATGGCCGATCGCGACACCGTGCTGTTCCTGGGGCGCCACGTCGGGTATCCGGTGGCACTGGAGGGCGCACTGAAGCTCAAGGAGCTGGCCTACATCCACGCCGAGGGCTTCGCCGCCGGCGAACTCAAACACGGGCCGATCGCACTTATCGAATCCGGGTTGCCCGTTTTTGTCGTGATGCCATCGCCGGAAGGGCGGGCCGTGCTGCACTCGAAGATGGTCAGCAACATCCGCGAGATCCAGGCGCGTGGTGCGGAGACGATCGTGATCGCCGAGACCGACGACGAGGCCGCGCGTGCCGTCGCCGACCACTTCATCCCGATCCCGCGCATTTCGACGCTGCTGCAACCGCTGGTGTCGACCATCCCCTTGCAGGTGTTCGCGGCGACGGTCGCCGACGAGCGCGGCTACGACGTCGACAAGCCCCGGAATCTCGCGAAGTCGGTGACCGTCGAATAGCCGGCCGATGAATTCATCGCCTGGGGCGCAGATCGTGGACACTATGTCCAGCGAGACCAGCTAAGGCGATCATTCTGATCGGAGGGATGGACGTGATGCGGTATCCGACGGTTGCTCAGATCCGGACGGCCGAGCAGGACACCGGACTCCTGGACGACGGTGTCCTGATGGGCCGCGCGGCGCGCGGACTGGCGGTCGCCATCCTCGCCGCGCTCCGCGCCGATGGCGGGACCTATGGGCGCCGCGTGGGACTGGTCATCGGGTCGGGCGACAACGGCGGTGATGCCCTGTACGCGGGCGCCATCCTGGCCCGCCGTGGCGTCGATGTCTCCGCCCTGCTCGTGCAACCCGAGCGCGCCCATCGCGGTGGTCTTGCGGCCCTGCGCGGCGCCGGGGGACGGACGGTCGACCGCTTCGGCGTACTCGACATCCTCGTCGACGGTGTCGTCGGCATCGGGGGGTCGGGGCCGCTGCACGCAGACGCGGCGGCGGTATTCGCCGGCGCGGCGCGGAATTCGCCCGGCCTGACGGTGGTGGCCGTCGACCTCCCCTCGGGCGTCGACGCGGACACCGGCGTCGTGAATGATCCCGCCGTGCGGGCCGATCTGACGGTGACCTTCGGGGTGCCCCGTCGTGCCCACGTACTCGCCGCACCACAGTGCGGCCGGGTGATCGTGGTCGATATCGGATTGGGTCCCGGCGCGGACCGCGACGCCGTCTTGCAGTCGCTTTCCGATCTCGAGGTGGGTGCGGCCTGGCCGGTGCCCGGACCGGCCGACGACAAGTACCGGCAGGGTGTCGTCGGAATCGTCGCCGGTTCCGCGGCCTATCCAGGGGCGGCCCTACTGTGCACCGGGGCGGCGGTCCGGGCAACCTCCGGAATGACCCGGTACGCGGGCCCGGCGGCCACCGCCGTTGTCAACCGGCATCCCGAGGTCGTGATCGCCGACGAGCCCGCTGCTGCCGGAAAAGTGCAGGCATGGGTTATCGGCCCGGGTATCGGCACCGATGACGCCGCGCTGCGACGCCTGCGCACCGTGCTCGCAGCAGATGTGCCGGTCCTCGTCGACGCCGACGGGATCACGCTGCTGGCCCGCCATCGCGAGTTGCTGGCGGCGCGTACCGCGCCGACGCTGCTCACCCCGCACGCCGGCGAGTTCGCGCGGCTGACCGGCCGGCCACTCGGTGTCGACCGAGTGGCAGCCGTACTCGGCTGCGCCGCCGACACCGGTGCGACCGTCCTCCTCAAGGGGCGGGCGACGCTGATCGCGGCACCCGAGGCCGGCAGCCCGGTCTTGGTCAACGAGGCGGGCTCGTCGTGGGCGGCCACCGCCGGATCGGGTGACGCGCTGTCGGGCATCATCGGCGCCCTGCTGGCGACCGGGCTCGCACCGGCGGTCGCCGCAGCCATGGGCGCCCGGGTTCATAGTGGCGCCGCACACATCGCCGCCGGCACGCCGGGCGTGCCAATCGGCGCATCGGCGCTGGTAGCAGCCATCAGCGAGGCGATTCGGGTCCTGCGGTCCAGTGCGGGATGATCCCTCGATCCGCGGGAGTCTGAAACAATGATCTTTCGATGCACCCTTACGCAGGTTCTCCGGCCCTGGGCACCGCCACCATCGATCTGGCGGCCATAGCCCACAACCTCCGCGTCGTCGCCGACGCCGCGGAGGTGGGCGTGATAGCAGTGGTCAAGGCCGACGGTTACGGGCACGGCGCGGTCCCCGTCGCGCGGACGCTCGTCGGCGCCGGCGCGGTGGGCCTCGGCGTCGCCCAAGTCGCCGAGGCACTGGCGTTGCGCGCCGGCGCGATCACCGCGCCGATCACCGCCTGGCTGCATACCCCCGACACCGACTTCCAGGCGGCGATCGCCGCGGGCATCGATGTGGGAGTCTCCTCCTCGCGGCAACTCGCCGCCCTGGTCGCCGCTGCCGAGCACCTCGGCGAAACCGCGACAGTGACAATCAAAGTCGACACCGGCATGAACCGGAGCGGGGTTGCCCGCGACGAGTGGGCCGGGTTCGTCGACGACTTTGCCCGCGCCCGCGCCGCCGGTGCCGTGGCGCTGCGCGGCGTGATGTCGCACCTGGCCTGTGGCGATGAACCGGACAATCCTGCCAACACCGATCAGGCCGACCTTCTACGGGCGGCGGTCGCGGACCTCAACGCGATCGGGGCGATTCCCGAACTGGTACACCTGGCCAACTCGCCGGCCGCGCTGACCCGGCGCGACCTGGCGTTCGACACCGTCCGGCCGGGTGTTGCCCTCTTCGGCCTCAACCCCGTCCCGCAGCACAGCCGCGCCGATCTCATCCCCGCAATGACGCTGCGCACGGCGGTCTCCCTCGTCAAGCATGTGCCCGCCGGGGGTGGCGTCTCCTACGGGCACGGCTACGTCGTTCCCGCCGATACCGTCGTCGCCGTCATTCCCGTCGGTTACGCCGACGGCGTGCCTCGGGCCCTGTCGGGCCGGCTGCGGGTGCGCATCAACGGGCGGGACTTCGCCGGGATCGGCCGGGTCTGCATGGATCAGTTCGTCGTCGACCTGGGCCCAGCTGGTGGTGGTGTGACCGAGGGCGACGAGGTGGAGGTGTTCGGCACCGGCGCCGACGGCGGACCGACGGCTCGGGAATGGGCAGAACTGACCGGCACCATCGACTACGAGATCGTCACCGGAATCGGGCCGCGCATCGCGCGCAGGTACGTCGGGGGTTTGGCGTGACGGCGCGGTCGGCCGACGAGGGCGCGGGCGCCGAGAACCTCGGCGCGTCGGTGTCGCCGAAGCCGCGCCGCAAACCCAGCGCCGGTGTCTCGATCCTCGGCAGCCTGGCCGCCACCGGGGTGACGCGGCAGGTGACTCAATCGCGTGCGGGCCTGACCGATCCGTTCGCCGACGTCCACTTCGACTCGATGTACCGCGAGGACGAGACCTTCGTGGACGCCGATGACGGGGTACGGCTCGCCGCCCGCATTGTGAACGATGGCGATGACACGACCCTGACGGTTGTCTTCGTCCACGGGTTCGCGTTGCGGATGAGTTCGTGGTACTTCCAGCGCACCGCGCTCGCCCGGGCCTGGGGCAGCGCGACCAGGCTGGTGTTCTTCGACCAGCGCGGTCACGGCCGCAGCGACCCCGCTCCGGCTGAGACGGCGACGATGGCCCAACTCGGCGACGACGTCGCCGCCGTGTTGCGCGCGCTCGCCCCGGAAGGTCCCGTCGTCGTCGTCGGGCACTCGATGGGCGGCATGGCGACCATGGCGCTGGCCCGCCGACACCCGGCGTTGTTCGGGCCGGCCGGTCGGATTGTCGGAGTTGGTCTGATTGCGACGGCCGCCCGCGGCCTCACCGAGGCGGGAGTCGGTGCGGGGCTGCAGAATCCGGCCGTCAGCGCCTTCCGGCTGGCGGTGCGCCGCGCCCCCTGGTTCATCCAGGCCGGCCGCACCCGTGCCCGCCGAGCGCTGGAGCCGGTGCTGTTGGCGGCGAGTTTCGGGCCGGACTTCTACAGCCCGGCCACCGCGCGCGCGGTTGAGCGGATGATCCGGCAGACGCCGCTGAATACGATCGTCCAGTTCCTGCACGTCCTCGAGATCCACGACGAGTCGGCCGGGCTGCCGGTTCTGGCCACCGTGCCGAGCGTGGTGATCTGCGGCGACGAGGACTGCATGACGCCCTTCCCGAACTCCTATTTGGTGTACGGCGTACTGGGGGAGAACTGTCGGCTCACCATTGTCCAGGGCGCCGGCCACATGGTGGCGATGGAACGACCCACCGAGGTCAACGAGATTCTCGATGAGCTCGTCCAGCGGGCACGGGCGGTGATCACGGCCAGGGCGGCCATTGCGTCGCCCGTTGCCGAGCTGTCGATTCCCGACCCGGTCGCCGACCCGGTACCCGTGCGGCGCCGCTGGTGGGGCCGACGCCGATGACGCCGGACCGATCAGGGCAGGCGGTGTTGCCCGACGTCGTCGACACCGAGGAATTCGGCCGCACACTGGCGGTGACGCTGAAAGCTGGCGACCTGGTGATCCTCGACGGTCCGCTCGGCGCGGGCAAGACAGCGCTCGCCCGGGGCATCGGTGCCGGCCTGGGCGTCCTGGGTCGCGTCACGTCGCCGACCTTCGTGATCGCGCGCACGCACCGCCCGGGGACGGTCGATCGCCCTGGCATGATTCACGTCGATGCGTATCGGCTGGGTGCCGGTGCCGACCTCCTCGACGAGCTCGATGCGCTGGACCTCGACACCGATCTCACCGATTCGGTCGTCGTCGTCGAATGGGGCGCCGGCACGGCCGAGCGCCTCAGCGGGCGCCACCTGTTGGTGCGATTGCGCCGCGAACCCGAGTCCGATGTGCGCTCCGCCGAATGGCGGTGGTCGTCGTGAGTGGGCGGCGTGTTCTCGTCATCGACACCGCTACCGATGCGATCGTCACCGGCCTGGTGACCGTGCGTGCGGGCGGCGTCGACGAGGTGTCGTCGCGGACCGTTGTCGATCACCGTCGACACGCCGAGATGCTGACCACCCTCATGCGGGAGTGCTTGACTGAATCGGGCTGGCGTGGGGTCGATGTGGACGCCGTCGTCGTCGGGTGTGGGCCCGGGCCGTTCACCGGGCTGCGTGTCGGGATGGCGACCGCGGCCGCGTACGGCGACGCGTTGGGCATCCCGGTCTATGGGGTCGGCACGCTCGATGCAATCGCGGCGGCTGCGGCGCGCGGGTCGCAGGCGCGGTCGATCCTCGTTGTCACCGATGCCCGGCGGCGCGAGGTGTACTGGGCGCGTTACGCCGATGGCCGTCGAGTGGGTGGGCCCGGCGTCAGCGCACCGGCAGTGTTGCAGGCGGAGCTCGCCGCCGAACCGGTCGACCTTATCGCGGGCGGGGCACCACCGCACTGGGCGGGCGGCACCGAGCCGGCGTCGCGCAACCCGGGCCGCCCGGTTGTCGATGTCGCCCCGGATGTTGTCGGCCTGGCCTCCGTCATCGCGCCGGCACTGCTCGCCGGTAGTCCACCCGACCCGTTGGTGCCGCTGTATCTGCGGCGCCCCGATGCCGTCGAACTCGCCGATCAGAAGAAGAAGCGGGGCAGTTGATGACGGTGATCGACGAGCTGCGGTTGGCCGATGTTGCGGCGTGCGCGGAGCTGGAGAAGGAAATGTTCGCCGGTGACTCGCCGTGGCCGGCGGCGGCGTTCCGGGCCGAGCTGAAGGCCCCCTACAACCGCTACTTCGCCGCGCGCGACGCGCCGGGGCAGTCCCCGATCGGCTATGCGGGGATTTCGATTCTGGGTCCCGACGGCGACACCGAGTGTGAGATCCATACGATCGCGGTGGCCCTGACCCGCCGCGGGCGGGGAATCGGGCGCGAGTTGCTCGACAGGATGCTGGCCGTCGCGGCACAGCGCGACGCGCCGGTGTTCCTCGAAGTCCGCGTCGACAACGACCCGGCGATCGAATTGTACGAGAGCGCCGGGTTTGTCAAAGCCGGTATGCGCAGAGGGTATTACCAGCCGTCCGGTGCGGATGCCTTCACGATGATCCGTCCCGCGCCCAGCGGCAGAACCCCGGAGAATCCCGATGACTGATCGACTGACTGTGATGGGCATCGAGAGTTCCTGCGACGAAACCGGCGTGGGGATCGTCGAATGGGATCCGGCGTCGCCGAGCGGGCCGGTGCGGCTGTTGGCCGACGAGGTGGCGTCCTCGGTCGCCGAGCACGCGCGCTACGGCGGCGTGGTCCCCGAAGTCGCGTCGCGCGCCCACCTGGAGGCGATGGTCCCGACGATGCGACGGGCACTCGCGGCCGCCGACATCGACAAGCCGGATGCGATCGCCGTGACGATCGGGCCCGGGCTGGCGGGCGCGCTGCTCGTGGGCGTCGCCGCGGCCAAAGCCTATGCGCTCGCCTGGGAGGTGCCGCTGTACGCGGTGAACCACCTCGGCGGCCACGTCGCGGTCGACACGCTGGAGCACGGTCCGATGCCGCCCTGCATAGCATTGCTGGTGTCCGGCGGCCATACGCACCTATTGCGGGTGACCGATCTCGGGGCCCCGATCGAGGAGCTCGGCACGACTGTCGACGACGCTGCCGGTGAGGCCTTCGACAAGGTCGCGCGACTGCTCGGCCTCGGCTATCCCGGCGGCCCCGCGATCGACGCACTCGCCGTGGGCGGTGATCCGGCGGCCATCGCCTTTCCGCGCGGGATGGCCGGGCGGTCCGATGCGCGGTATGACTTCTCGTTCAGTGGGCTCAAGACCGCCGTTGCGCGTTACGTGGAGGGTTGTGAGCGGCGGGGGGAGGAGGTGCCGATGGCCGATGTTGCAGCCTCGTTCCAGGAGGCCGTGGCCGACGTGCTCACGATGAAGGCGTTGCGTGCATGTGAGGATTTCGAGTGTTCGACGCTGGTCCTCGGCGGCGGTGCGACCGCGAATTCGCGGATCCGGTCCCTGGCTGAGGAGCGCTGCGACGCTGCCGGGATCACGCTGCGCGTGCCCAAGCCGCGACTGTGCACGGATAACGGGGTAATGATCGCGACGCTCGGCGCCCATGTGATCGCCGGCGGTGCGCCGCCGTCGCCGTTGACGGTGGCGACCGATCCGGGGATGTCGGTGCAGATCAGCGCCTATTGACGATCGTGCCCAGGTTTTCGTCGATCGGCGGGATCTGCTGCCCACTCGGCGGGATCTGCTGCCCACTCGGCGGGATCTGCTGCCCACTCGGCGGCTACTGGTCGAGCGTGGCGCCGCCGTCGACGCGCAGGTCGTGCAGGGTGATGTGCCGCGACGCGTCGGAGGCGAGGAAGACCGCCGAGGCGGCGATGTCATCGGGCGAAGCGAGCCGGCCCAAGGGGATGCCCAGCCGGAACTGTTCGGCGGTGCCGGCGATCACCCCGGCCGCGCTGTGCTCCGGCGGCACCGAGTCGGGCCACATGCCGCGCAGCATGGCCGTGTCGGTCGACCCGGGCGTGATGATGTTGCACCGCACCCCGCGGGCGGCCAACTCGAGTCCGGCGCTGCGGACGAGGCTGATCACGGCGGCCTTTGTCGCTCCGTAGGCGCCGAGGCCGATACGTGGGGTGGCGGCCGAATTCGACGACACCACCGTGATCGAACCGTCGTCGGCCACCACTCCGATGGCGGCGCGCAGCAGCGCCATCGTCCCAGTCAGGTTGACCGCCACCAGGCGATCCCACTCGGCGTCGTCGATGATCCCGATCGGTCCCACGGCCAGGGCGGCGGCCGAATGGACGACGGTGGTCAGTGGACCGCCGAGTATGCCGGGTGCCGCCTGCACCAGGTCGGCGACCGCGGTGCGGTCGATGAGGTCGACGACGGCGCTGGGTGAGTCGAGCGCGGCCGCGAAGTCGGCGACCGGCGGCTCGACATCGGTCAGCAACACCTGGGCGCCGGCGGCGGCGAAGGCCCGCGCCACCGCGAATCCGATACCGCCCGCGGCGCCGGTGATGAGTGCGCGCTTGCCCGTGAGTGCCTGATCAGCCATCGGATTTGAGCTTTCGCAGGGTTTCGTCGGCGGTCACCGCCACACCGCAGGTGTTGTTCACATAGTCGACGGCGCCGCCGTGGAAGGCCGGATTGAAGTCGGCGACACCGTCGGTCACGAAGAATGCCTGGATGTCGTGCATGAAGGCGTCGGCCGCGGTCAGCAGGCAGCCGATGTGTGCGTAGATGCCGGTGATAAGGAGTTGGTCGCGGCCGCCGTGGGCCAGCAGGGACCGCAGGTCGGTGCGCGCGAATGCCGAGTAGCGCCACTTCATGACGGTGATGTCGCCGGGTCGGGCGGCCAGCGGCTCGATGATGGCGGCTTCGTCGGCGCTGCTGATGCCCGGCCCCCACCGGTCGGTCAGCAGGCCGCGCCGCGACGGGTGCTGGTGTGGTGGCTGCGCGGTGAGGATTACCGGCACCCCGGCCGCATCACAGGCATCACGCAGCGCGCCGATGGTGGGTACGACCGAGGCGAGCGGTTCGGATCCGGCCGCGTAGACGTCGACGAAGTAGTTCTGCATGTCGTGGATGAGTAAGGCGGCGCGTGACGGGTCGATCTCCCAGTCGAGCAGGGGCGTGCTTCTCGGTGCGATGTCACCGAGAAGGTAGGGGCTAATCGGGGGAATGGGCACGGGGCTTCCGATCGGATGGATGGGTGCTAGTCGAATGCGGCGGTGATGTCGCGGAGGATCGCCTCGACGCCGAGTGGACCGGTTCCGCTGGTCCAGGGCGTGCCGTCGACGGGGAAGACATGCCCGGACCGGGTGGCGCGCAGCCCGCTGAAGCCGGGCTTCGCGCGGGCCACATCCAGTTCCTCGCGCGCCTGGCCGGTGCTGCCGAGGACGCCGAAGAAGATGTAGTCCGCATCGATTTGGTCGAGGTTTTCCATACTGACCTTCTGCCCGGCGCGGTTGGCGGAGTCGACCTGCTGCTGGGCCGGGGGCCGCTGCATGCCGACCCGGTTCAGCACCCAGGTCGACAGCGAATTGCCGCCGACGATCGTCGGGCCCTCCGATGACCAGCGCACGACGCTGGCGGTCGGCGATTTGGGTCCAGGGGCGGTCGCCACCAGCCCGGCCGCGACGGCGATCTTGCCGTTGATCTCGGTCATGGCATGGCGATGCTGGTCGGGGCGGTTGAGGACGGCAGCCATGGCGGCGAAGTACGTCTCCCACCCGTGCGCGTACTTCGCGACGAAGACGGTGGGGGCGATTTTGGCGAGGTCGTCGATGCTGTTGCGGGAGCCGGTGGTGTCGTCGACCACGATGAGATCGGGCCGCAGTTTCAGGATCTGCCCCAGATTGGGCGATCGGGTAGACGCGACGATGGGGATCGATGTGGCGGTCGTCAGGTAGCCGGGGATCCCCAGCTGCCCCCGGCCGGCGGTGGAGCCGACCGGCGTGATCCCCAGGGCCAGGGCGGAGTCGAGGGCACCTTCGGCGAGGGTGACGACGCGCCTGGGGTTCGCGGGGATGGCGACCGTGCGGTGGTCGGCGTCCACATACGGCCGGCCGTCCACCGGTGGTGCAGGCCTTACGGTGTCGCATCCGGCGAGCCCGATGATGAGCAGGCCGCCGGTGAGGGCTGTGGTGATCCGGGCTGCCAGTCTCACTGCTGTCCCCTCCCTTCGCTGGGTGTCGTGAGTTCGTCAAGTGTCGTGAGGTCATCGATCAGCAGGTGCGCCCACCAGACGATGTCGTGACCGCCGTTGAATGGGCGCAGCGCGACCGGCCACCCCGCCGTCGCCAGTTCACCGGCCAATTCGGTCACCGGGTCGACGAGCAGGCTTTCATTGCGGCCCACCGCCAGCCGGACCGGCCGTGGCGGTGCGGACCGCAGTTCGTCGGCGAGCCAGCTCCGCACATCCGACCGTTGGGCCGGGCGCGTGGTCGTGCCGGGCGTCCACCACATCGATGGAGAGTACGCGAGGACCGCGTCGACGGCGTGTGGAAACCAGCGCACCGCTGCCAGGGCGGACGCTGCACCGAGGCTCTGGCCAGCCCAGATCGTGGTTGTCGTGGTGTGGCCTAGATGCTGGCGCGCGGTGGTGAGAACATCGCCGGCGACGGCGGCGAGGAAGTCGCGGTTGGGGCCGAGCAGGCGCATGCGGGCGGCCGGCAGGCGGGGCGCATCGATGCCCAGGACGGCGATCGGGTCGTCGGTGGCGCCGACGGTATCGGCGAGGATGGCCGGCAGGCCGCACTCGTCGAACCACGTGTGTGCGTCGAACAGCACGACGAGGCGAATCGGTCCGTCGCCGGCGCCGACCGGCGCGGTCAGCCGCCATCGGACACCCCATCCGCCATCACCGACATCGCCCTCGGCGATCGGGGCCGGTGAGTCCGTGCGGGGCCAGCGAGCCGGATCGGGCGCCCCGGCCGTGCGCAGGACCGACCCGAACGGCGAGCCGGCGCTCGGGTTCGCCGGGTCGACCACCGATCGTTGGGCGACGGCGCGCGAATACGCGATCCCGCCGTCGCTCAGGTGCGGGTCGTCGGCAGGGTAGGCGTAGAAGCGGTAGGAGCTCATTGTGGCGCGCGGCACGGTGAGTTCGGTGAACCACAAGTCCGTGCCGCCCCACGGGCGCAACTGGCCGCGCGCCTGGTGTGGACCGTCGGTCAGCCGGTTCGCCCAGAGGTAGACGCCGGCACTGCCGGGCGGTGCGCGGAAGGCGAGCAGGACGCGCTGGGAGGCCGGATCGCCGGGAATGTCGGTGACCAGGGGGGTGCCGTGGGCGGCGAGGGCGGCGAGGACCGTGTCGGCATCGGCGCCCGGCCCGGCCAGGATCCGTGCGCGCAGCGCCTCGGTCCCCGTCCGGGATTCACTCGTCGGCGGTTGCCCCACGACGTCGGCGACGGCGGCCAGCGAGTCTGGGGCGACCATGCCCGGATGATCCACCGGGAGGCTCGCATAGTGCACGGCGCCGGTGGTGTGTGGTTCCCAGGCGGGGGGCGGCAGGAAGTCCTCGGCGGTCGCGGCGGCGGCGAAGTGCCAGAGGTCGCCATCGACCACGCCGGTGCGGTGCGAGCGCATGAGGGCGGCGAAGTGACTGACGACGGCGGTGATGCGGTGGACCTGCTCACGGGTGAGGCTGCCCAGCGCGGCGTGCTGGTCGCGCAGTGCGGCGAGCACCTCGTCGTCGGAGTCGAGCGCCAGGTCCGAGTCGGCGCCCGCCATGGTCAGCAGGGCCCGGCGCAGTTCGGCGGGGGTGGCGGCTGGCTGGCCGGCCCAGCATTCGCTGGGGTAGGCATCCAGGAGGACGACCTGTTCGACGACGCGCCCGCGCGCCGCGGCCTGGACGGCGATCTCGTGGGCGATGACTCCGCCCACCGACCAGCCGAGTAGGCGTATCGGTCCGGTCGGCGCCACCGCGTCAATGGTGTCGAGGTAGTCGTGGGCGACGTCGGTCAGCGACTCGGGCAGGTCGGGACCGGCGGCTTGCAGGGCGTACAACCCGATGCCGCGAGGGAGGACGGGGAGCAGTCCGGCGTAGCACCAGCCCAGCCCGCCCGCCGGGTGGATGGCGAAGACCGGGGCCCGGTGACCGTCCACGGTGGCGGGCCGCAGGGTGAGCAGCCGGCCGAACGGGTCGGTCGACGCGTTGCCGGCGATGCGCTGCGCGAGGGCACCGACTGACGGGGCGGCGAACAGGTCGGCCACGGCAACCGGCGTGCCGAGGATGCCGCTGCACCGGGCGGCGAGGGCCGAGGCCGACAGTGACGTCCCGCCGAGATCGAAGAAGCTGTCGGTGACCGACACCTCGTCTCGTCCGAGCGCCGCGGCGAACAGCGGTTCGATGGCCATCTCGGTCGGCGACCGAGGCGCGGTCACGGTGTCCGCCCCGAGATGCGGGTCCGGCAGTCGTGTGCGGTCCAGTTTGCCGTTGCGCGTCGTGGGAATCGCCTCGACTACGTCGACGAGGTCGGGAACCATGTATGCGGGCAATTGTCGCGCGAGGCGGGCGCGCAGGGCGAATCGGTCGAGGTCGGTGTGCGGATCGGCGACGACATAGCCGGCAATGATCGTCGACGATCCGGTGCCGGTCGACAGGTCGCGGGTCACCACGACAGCCTGCTGCACGCCGGGCTGGTCCGCGAGCGCCGCCCGGATCTCGCCCAACTCGATGCGCCGGCCGCGGACCTTCACCTGGTCGTCGACCCGACCGACGTAGCTCAACTGTCCGTCGGCGTCGCGGCGTGCCAAGTCCCCGGTCGCATACATGCGCCCGCCGTCGACGACGGGATTGGCGACGAATCGCGTCGCCGTCAGGCCCGGCCGCATCAGGTAGCACCGAGCCAGTTGGATTCCCGCCAGATAGAGCTCCCCGACGGCACCCGGTGGCTGCGGGCGCAGCGCCTGATCCAGCACGTACGCGGCGGTATTGGCGATCGGGGAGCCGATGGGTACCTCGGTGCCGCACCACTGCGGCCCCGGCGCCCAGTGGGTCACATCGACGGTCGCCTCAGTCGGGCCGTAGAGGTTGGTGATTTGGGTGGTGGGGAGCAGCGTGCGGCCCTGGCGCAGCACGTCCGGCGGCAGTGCCTCGCCCGAGCAGACCACCAGCCGCAGGGCGGCGAGGTCGGTCGACGACGGCGCGGCGGTCAGGAAGGCGGCGAATGCGGATGGGACGAAATGGCACACGGTGATCCCCTGGGCAGCGAACTCCGCGGCCACCGCAGTGCTGTCGCGTTCGACTCCGGGGGTGGCCAGAACGAGGGTGGCGCCGCGGATCAGTGGCCAGAAGAATTCCCACACCGAGACGTCGAAGGCGTACGGCGTCTTCTGTGCGACCCGGTCGTCGGGCGTGAGACCGAAGGCGTCGTCCATCCACCGCAGCCGGTTGACGATGCTGCGGTGTTCGATGACGACTCCTTTTGGCCGCCCGGTCGAACCCGAGGTAAAGATGATGTACGCGGCGTCTCGGCTGGTCGGCGCCGACTGGGAGGCAGGGGACGCGTCGAGCGGGGTCACCGCCAGCCCGAGCCCGCTGCGCTGCCAGTCGGGCCGCGGGCCGGGCGGGGTCAGCATCACGCGGGCGTGCGCGTCGGCGAGCATGGCGTCGATGCGGGCCGACGGGAGTTCGGGGTCGATCGGCAGATAGGCGGCGCCGCAGTGGAGGGTGGCCAGGAGTGCGGCCACCATCTCCGGTGACCGCGCCATGCGCAGCGCGACCACGCTGCCGCGACCCACGCCGTATCCGCGCAACGTGTCGGCGAGGTCTTCGACGATCAGTCGCAGTTCGGCGTAGCGCAGCGATTGGTGGCCCCACACCAGTGCGGTGCGCGCGCGGTGCTCGCCGGCGGCCGCGGTGAGAAGATCCGCCAGGGTCGCCGATTCTGCTTCGGCGACCAGTGTCGGCTCCCCGGTCTGGTTGCGCTCGACGACTTCCCGGCGTGCCTCGGCGGGCAGCGCGACGGGCAACGAGCCGACGGGGGTGGTGCCGTCGGCCTCGCTGATCCGCTTGAGTAGCGCGCAGAGGCGGTCGCCGTGGGCGCGCGCCTCACCGGCGCGGTAGCGGGCCGGGTTTGCCTCGACTTCGACGACGAATCCGCCGTCCGGTTGCGGCGAGCCGGTCAGGGTCAGGTCATCGACCGGGCCCATCGCGATGTTCACGACCGTCCCGGTGGCCGCGCCGAAGCGGAGTTGGGGCGTGAAGAATTTGACGTTGGCACCGGGACCACAGAGGGGGCTGTCGATGCCGACGCGGCCGAGGTCGCGGCGCAGCCGGTCGGCGCGATAGCCGGCGTGCGGACGTACCGCGCGTAACTGCGCGGCGACGTCGCCGACGAGGTCGTTGATGGTCATCGTCGGCGAAACCGAAAGGCGCAACGGCAGGACGTTGACGGTCGGCTCCATCGTCACGGGTGCGCCGAGCGGCCGATTGGCCCAGGGAACGCCCAGGGTCACGGTTGGCTCGCCGGTCCAGTTGCTGAGGTAGAGCGCCAGCGCGGCCATCAACGACTCGGCCCAGCCGCGATCAGTGGCCGACGGACGCGGCCCGAGCGGATGGGTGGTGCGGTGGGCGCGCTCGCGGGCGAGGGTGGGCCCGGTCTGTGCCAGTGTCGGCGGGCGGCCCGGGTCGACGTAGTCCGCCCAGAACGCGGCATCGCCGGCATCGGATTCGGCGGTCGCGATCTCTGGTCGTGCGAACGGCGCCGCCGGTGGCTGCGCACCGGCCAGGTCGGCGGTATAGCTGTCGGCGACCCAGCGCAACAGCCGGGCGAACGAGTAGCCGTCGACGGCGATGTGGTGGATACGGGAGATCCACACGTGGTGATCGTCGGCGACCCCGACGATGTGCTGGCCGGACAATTGCTCGCCGGCGATCTCGTCGGAGATCGGCGCCGTGATCATCGCGCGGGCGACGATGTCGGCGAGGGTGCCGTCATCGGGGCGGTGCTGGACGACCGGGTGCTCGCGTGCGTCCCGATGGGCGCGCGGCCGGTCGCCGTCGGTGGCATATCGGCTGTTGAGCGCCGGAAGCCGACCGAGGCAGTCGGCGAGGACGGTTGCGAATCGGTGTGGATCGAAGTCGCCGACGATGTGGATCTGCTCGGCGCACTGGTAGACCGGGGCGTCGGTGACCTGCTGCTGGGCGAACCACACGGCGAGTTGCGCGGTGGTGAGTTCCTCGGGCAAGGGCAGGTACTTCCGGCTGGGTGTGGCTTTTGTTTAGGATAGCCTATGCTCTACGATCGGCTCGTGGCTGGATACCCCCCTGATGTGGCAGAACAGTATCGCGCAGCCGGCTACTGGATCGGGCAGACCCACACGGCGATGCTCACGGAGTCGGCCGCCGCACACGGCCAGGCCGTCGCCATCGGCGACGGCCGCCGCAACCTGACCTATCGTGAACTGCTCGACCAATCGCGCCGCCTTGCCAACGGGCTGATCGATGAGCTCGGCCTCCGGCCGGGCGACCGGGCCGTGGTGCAATTCCCGAACGTCGTCGAGTACGTCGAGGTCGTCTTCGCCCTCTTCGACGCCGGCGTGCTGCCGGTCTTTGCGTTGGCGAGCCACACCGCCGGCGATATCGCCGATCTCGTCGCGCGGGCCGGCGCCGCCGCATACCTCACGGTGGACTCCTTCGGCGGAACGGACTTTCGCTCCCGCGCCGAGCATCTCGCCGGCGTCGGAACGACAACTCCGGCCGGCCGGCCGCTGGCCACCGTGGTCGCCGAACTCGACCGCGCGGACCCGTGGGCGGCGGTGCGCTCGGCGAATGCCGAATCGACCGGTCGATCGGGTGCGCCGAGCGACATCGCGTTCCTCCAACTATCCGGTGGCACCACCGGTGCGCCCAAGCTGATCGGGCGCACCCACGACGACTACCTCTACTCGGTGCGCGAGTCGGTCCGCATCTGCGGCCTCGACGAATCCTCGGTGTTCGGCGTCGTCCTGCCGGTGTCGCACAACTTCACGATGAGCAGCCCCGGTATTCTCGGCGCGCTGCACACGGGAGCCCGCATCGTCATGGTGCCGGCCACCGACGCGCGGACGGTGCTCGCGACGGTCGCGGCCGCCGGGATCACCCAGTTGTCGGTGGTCCCGCCGCTGGTCACCGCCTGGCTCGATTCCCCCGAGGCCGAGCGGTATGACGTTTCCGCGCTCCGCGTCCTGCAGGTCGGTGGCGCCAAGCTCGCCGAATCGGTGGCCCGCCGGGTCCCCGACCTGTTTCCCAACGCGACGCTGCAGCAAGTGTTCGGCATGGCCGAAGGCCTGGTGAACTACACCCGCCTCGATGACGCCGTCGAGCGGATCGTCGCGACGCAGGGACGTCCCATCAGCCCCGGCGACGAGGTTCGCGTGGTCGACGCCGCCGGCGCCGAGGTGCCCGCCGGACAGGAGGGGAGTCTGCAGACCCGCGGCCCGTACACGATCCGGGAGTACTGGCACGGAGCGTCGCCCGAATCCTTCACCCCCGATGGCTTCTACCGGACCGGCGATCGGGTGATCCGCGACGCGGACGGGTACCTCGTCGTCGTCGGCCGGGACAAGGACCAGATCAACCGGGCGGGGGAGAAGATCGCGCCGACCGAGGTCGAGGGGGCGCTGCTGACCCACCCGGCGGTGCGCGACGCATCGGTCGTCGGCGTCCCCGACGACCGGCTCGGCGAGCGCACCGTCGCCTACGTCATCCCAACTGCCGCCGCGGTCGCCGCCGGCACGCTGCCCGACGGGTTCGCGGTGCGCGGCTTTCTGCGCGCGGCGGGGCTGGCCGGGTTCAAGATCCCCGACGAGGTGCTGATCGTCGAGGAATTCCCGACGACGGCAGTCGGAAAAGTCAGCAAGAAGGATCAGCGGGTCGACGCCGCGGCCCCCGAATCACCCGGTCCGGCGTCCGCCGATCCACTCGACACCGATCGGCTGCTCGCCGACCTCGCCGACAAGCTGATGGTCGATCGGGGCGCGCTGACCGGTGACCTGCCCCTGGCCGACAGCGGTATCGATTCGCTGCAGCTGATGGCCCTGCTCGACAAGTGGCGCGCGGCGGGGGCAGGCGGGCTGGACTTCGAAACGGTGGCCCAGTCACCGACCATTCGCGACTTGATCGCTGCCGTGCGGCGGGCGGGAGCGCGGTGACGGCAGGCACTCTCGTGCGCACCCGCCGCCGCGGTCTGCGCGGCCGCGGGCTCGCCGCACTGTGGCTCGGATTGCTGCTCGGACTGGTGGTGCTCGCGTGGGCCAGCCTGTTCGTGGGGGCCCGTGAGATGGCACCCGGAGTCGTGTGGGACGCGCTTGTGGGCGGTGGCTCGGGCTTCGATGCTCTGGCGGTCACCGATTCAACCGACGGCCGGGCGCCCCGCGCGGTGCTGGCAATTCTCGTCGGTGCCGCGCTCGGAGTGTCCGGCCTGCTCATCCAGCGCCTCATGAACAATCCCCTCGGCGATCCACAGATCATCGGCGTGAACGCCGGCGCCGCACTGGCGATTACCGTCGCCATCGGGCTGGGCGGATTGACCCAGATCTGGGCGTACGTGTGGTTCGCGTTCGCCGGGGGGGCGGTGGCGATGGTGATCGTGTATGCGCTGGGCACGGCCGGGCGTGGACCGTTGACGCCGCTGCGGGTCACGATGGCCGGAATCGCGGTGACCGCGGTCCTGACCGGTGCGGTGCGCGGCATCACCTTGCTGTGGCCGCATGCCTTCGAGCAGCTGCGGATCTGGGAGGTCGGGTCGGTCACCGGGCGCGGGCTGACGGTCGCAGGGTGGGTGGCGCCGTTCATCGTCCTGGGCATCGCGGTGGCCTTCGCCGTTGCGCACGCCGTCGATCTGATCGGGATGGGCGACGAGATGGCCACCGCACTCGGCGTCCGCGTGGTTCGAATCCGGCTGGCGGCGCTGATTGCGGCGACAGTGCTGGCCGGCGCGGCGACGGCGGCCGCCGGTCCGGTCGGCTTCGTCGGTCTCATGGTGCCGCACGCGATCAGGTTGGCGCTCGGGGTGACCGGCCGGTGGGCGGTGGCGTTCGCGGCGCTCGTCGGCGCGCTGGTGGTCCTGGGGGCCGACATCATCGCCCGGCTGTTCGGCCAGGACACGATGCCGGTGGGGATCGTGACCGCCTTCCTGGGTGCCCCCGTCCTGATCCTGCTGGTCCGCAACTCGGCGCGGACGACCCGATGACCGGGACGGTGGACTTCGGCCGGCCCCAGCGCACCGTGCGTTCGGGCGGATTCTCCGAACGTTTCGACACGCGCAGCGCGATCGTCGGGGCATTGCTGGTGGTCGCGCTCGCGGTCGGCGTCGTCGCCGGCCTCGCCGCGGCCGACGACGGGGTGGGCCTGGCAGAGCTGTCGGCGGCGGTCTTCGGCCGGGCTGATCCCGCGGTCGACCTCGCGGTGTGGGAGTGGCAACTGCCACGCGTTCTCGCGGCCATGGTGCTCGGCGCGGCGATGGCCTGCGCCGGCGGAATCTTCCAGATGCTGACCCGTAACCCGCTGGGCAGCCCCGATCTCATCGGCTTCGGCGTCGGCTCCTACACGGGAGCGCTGGTCGCCTCGCTGGTGCTGGGGCTGGGCTTCGCCGGCATGTCGGCCTTCGCCCTCGTCGGCGGCCTCGCCACCGCCGCGGTGGTGTACGCGCTCGCCTTCCGGTCCGGAATCAGCGGGTTTCGCCTGGTGATCACCGGTGTCGCGATCAGCGCCATGCTCGCCTCGATCAACTATTGGTTGATCCTGCGGTCCGATCTCGACGAGGCGATGCTCGCCGCGCAGTGGGGGGCGGGCACCCTCGACACCCCGGTGGCCCGCGACTGGTCCTTTCTGGGACCGGCCTTTGTCATCGCCGGAGCGCTGCTGGCCGCGTTGGCGCTGCTCAGCCACCGGACCCGGATTCTGGACCTGGGGCCGGACCTGGCACTGGCCCTCGGCGCGCAGACGCGTCCGATCTCGGTCGCGCTGCCGGTGATCGGGGTGGCGTTGATCGCCGTCGCGACGACGATCACCGGCCCGGTCGCCTTCGTCGCGTTGTCGGCGCCGCATATCGCGCGGCGACTGTGCCGGTCGGGCCACACCCCCTGGGTGGTGACCGCACTGGTCGGCGCACTGTTGCTCCTGCTCGGCGACATCGTCGCCCAGTGGGTGTCGGCAGTCGTCGGGGCGACGCTACCCGTCGGTGTCGTCACGGTGTGTCTGGGCGGCGTCTACCTCTGCTACCTGTTGTTCACCGAGATGAGGCGCACCCGTGGCTAGTTCTCCGACAGATCGACTGAGTGCCCAAAGCCTCACCCTGGGCTACGGCGGCGAGGTGGTCGTCGACGGTCTGAGTCTGACGATTCCCGACGATCAGTTCACCGTCATCATCGGCCCCAATGCGTGCGGCAAGTCGACCCTGCTGAAGGCGCTGGCCCGGGTGCTGGCCGCGCGCAGCGGAAACGTGGTGCTGGACGGAAAGGTGATCGGCGACTACTCGCCGCGCGAGGTCGCCATGGTCCTCGGGCTGTTGCCGCAGTCGTCGACCCCGCCCGAGGACATCCGCGTCGCCGAACTGGTGACCCGCGGCCGCTTCCCGCACCAGGGTTTCCTGCGCGGTTGGTCGGCGCAGGACGAGCGGATCGTTGCGCAGGCGCTTGCGGCGACCCGGACGACCGACCTGTCGGGCCATCGCGTCGACCAGCTCTCCGGTGGGCAGCGCCAACGTGTCTGGGTGGCGATGGTCCTGGCGCAGCAGACGCCGCTGATCCTGCTGGACGAGCCGACGACCTTCCTCGATATCGCCCACCAGGTGGAGTTGCTCGAGTTGTGCCGCTCGCTCAACCGCGAGCAGGGCCGTACCGTCGTCGCCGTCTTGCACGACCTCAACCTGGCATGCCGCTACGCGGATTACATCGTGGCGATGCGCGACGGCCGGATCGTCGCGCAGGGCCGGCCACCGGAAGTCGTCACCGAAGCGGTGGTGCAGGAGGTGTTCGGCCTGCCGTGCCGGATCATCGACGACCCGGAGTCGGGGACGCCGTTGGTGATTCCCCGGATGGCCCCGGCCAGCACGGGCCGCGGGGACCGGGGGTCGTGGTGCTGAGCGGATTGGATCTCGCGCGGTTGACGCGGTTGCGCCGTGATCTGCACGCGCACCCCGAACTCGCCTTCGGCGAGCACCGAACGGCGGGTGTCATTGCCGCCTATCTGCGCCGGCTCGGGGTCGAGGTGACCACCGGCATCGGCGGCACGGGGGTCGTCGGGGTCGTGCGGGGCAGATCGGACGGGCCGACGGTGGGACTGCGCGCCGATATGGACGCGTTGCCCATCGCCGAGGAGCCGCCGCGGTCCCACGCCTCGCAGGTCGACGGCGTGATGCACGCCTGTGGGCATGATGGGCACTGTGCCATGTTGCTCGGGGCAGTCGAAATACTCAGCAGGACAAGGGATTTCGCCGGAACAGTGATAGCGGTATTCCAGCCGGCGGAGGAAGGGGGCGCAGGTGCGCCGGCCATGCTCGCCGACGGCCTGCTCGACCGCTTCGGCATCCAGGAGATCTACGGGCTGCACAACATTCCCGGCATGGAGGCCGGCGACTTCGGGGTGCGCCCGGGCACCCAGCTGGCCTCGTTCGACGATCTGGATATTGTGCTGCGCGCACCGGGGGGACACGCGATGGCCCCCCATCTGGCCGGCGATGTCATCGTCGCCGGGTCGGCGCTGGTGACCGCGCTGCAGACCGTCGTCGCGCGCCGCCTCGACCCGATTGTGCCCGCCGTCGTCTCCATCACCCAGTTCACCGCCGGCTCGACCAACAATGTGATCCCGCCGCGGGCGCAGCTGCGCGGTACTGCGCGGTGTTTGTCGGCCGACGCACGTGATGAGATCGAGCGGCTGGTGGGGGAGATCTGCGCGTCGATCGGAACCGGGTACGGCGTGGAGGTCGAGCTGGCCTATGTGCGCCGGTATCCGTGCACGGTGAACGCGCCCGCGGCCGCGGCGCGGGTGGCGAGGGTCGCGGCCGGCGTGGTTGGGGCCGAGCACGTCGACGCCGACTGTGACGGAATTCTTGCCGCCGAGGATTTTGCCTTCTTCCTTCAGAAGATCCCCGGCGCGTATGCATTCATCGGCAACGGGCCGGTCTCGGCGCAGGCGGGTCCGGTGCACCACCCGGCCTACGACTTCAACGACGACATCATCGGACCCGGCGCCCGGTTCCTCGCGGCGATCGCTCGGCAGGCGCTTGCCGACCTCCGCTAACCGCCGAGTGGGCACCCCGGACCCGCCGAGTGGGCACCCCGGTCCCGCCGAGTGGGCACCCCGGTCCCGCCGAGTGGGCACCCCGGTCCCGCCGAGTACGACTAGCGCGGTGTGAGGATCGTGAGCTTGTTGCCGATGTGTTGAGTGCCGTAGGCAACACCGCTCGCCTGGTCCACGACAATCGTGTGAACGGCTGCTGTGCCGGTCGGGACCGTCGCGAGGATCGCGCCCGAGTCGGCGCTGATAACAGTGATCGACTTCTTCTGCAGGTTTGCGGCGTAGACACGGCGGCGCTGCGCGTCGATGGCGATCTTCGACGGTGTTGTGCGGGTGTCTATCGTCGTGACGATCTGCAGCGAAACGGGGTCGATGATCGAGATCTTGCCGGTGTCGAAGCTGTTCGCCCAAATGCGGCCCGTCGTCGGATCGACCTTCGGTCGCGAGTTTGAGGGCGTTGCGATCTTCTTGATCACCCGGTTGGTGCGCAGGTCGACGACGGCGACGAAGTTGTTCGTCTTGGCCTCGTAGTCGGCGTTGCCGACGTAGAGCCGGTTGCGCGGCACGTCGATGTCGACGAACGAGGCCTTGTGCAGGTTGGGGATGTCGCCGACGAGTCGGCCGGAGCCGGAGTCAAAGACGGCAACCTTGCCGGTGCCGTTGAGCCCGACGTAGAAGCGGCCGGTAACCGGGTTGGCGACTGCGCCCATCGGATGCGAGTAGGGCAGTGGTGTCAGGTTGCGGGGTGTCACGCGCTTGGCGTTGATATCGAAGACGGTGATTCCGCCCGCATGGGCGTTGGTGACCAGTACCCGTCCGCGCTTCGGGTCGATCGCGAGGCCGTCGGGGACTTGCGGTGTGGGGATCAATTCCACTGGGCCGATCATCATCAGGCCGCCCGGCTGGTTGGACAGGTCGATCGATCGCACCGGCCGCCGGGTCGTCGTGTCGAACACCGAGACCGCGGGGGTGACCGGAGTCTCGCTCGGGATGACGTCGTTGCCGGTCGTGCGCATCGGCGCGTTGTTGTCGGCGACGAACAGTTCGTGGCGGTGCTGGTCTAGGGCGAGTTCGCCGCCACTGGCCACACCGGCGGGGACCATGGAGACCTGGTAGCGCGGCGGCGCGGCGTGCGCGGGAGAGGGGAGCAGGAGGAGTGTTGCGAGCGCCACCGCCGCACCGATAGCCCCCGCCGGAGGTCCTGGCCGAAATCTCCAAGAATTCATGAGGTAAGCCTAACTTGACCCTTGATGGCGGTGGCATTTCGGCCCGCGGTTGAGAGCTGGCACTCTCGCGTATAGAGTGCTAGTTGGCTCTGTGAGAAGTCCTCGTTCACCCGCGACGACGAGGGTTTTGTCCGAGCAGGGCCGCATACGTCATCGTTTTTCGTTCAGGAATGAAAGTAGAGGACTCACATCGTGGCGAGTGTGAACATCAAGCCGCTCGAGGACAAGATCCTGGTCCAGGCGATCGAGGCCGAGACCACCACCGCTTCTGGCCTGGTGATCCCGGACACGGCGAAGGAGAAGCCCTCCGAGGGCAAGGTCATCGCAGTGGGCCCGGGTCGGTGGGACGACGAGGGCGAGAACCGGATCCCGGTGGACGTCTCCGAGGGAGACACCGTTATCTACAGCAAGTACGGCGGCACCGAAATCAAGTACGACGGTCAGGATTACCTGATCCTCTCGGCGCGCGACGTGCTTGCCGTCATCGGCTAGCTCAAACCGCACAAAGCGAGAAATCCGCCTCGGCTCCGCACGGAGCCGGGGCGGATTTCTGTGTTGTCGGATCCAGCGATTGCTGCGTCGGTCAGCCGGCGAGGGTGCCGCGCGGGCGACCGTGAACCTTCAGGATCATGGCCCGCTCGGCTTCGCCGAGGCCACCCCAGATTCCGTAGGGTTCGCCGACTCGCAAGGCGTGCTCGCGGCACTGGGTCAAGACGGGGCAACCGAGGCACAGTTCTTTTGCGCGTTGTTCACGCCGCAGGCGCGCATTCCCGCGTTCGCCATCGGGGTGGAAGAAGACCGACGATGCGGCTCCGCGACAGGTGCCCAGTCGCTGCCAGTCCCAGATGTCGGCGTTCGGTCCAGGGAGCTGGGGTAGTGACATGCGGCCGTCCTCCGTATGGGTTCGCCGGACCCCTGCGGGTCCATGGGGAGCTCCCTTGTGGGGTGCTCTGCGGCCACAGTAAACAGCCGCACCGACAATAGTCAATTTCCTGAATCTGTGATCTGTTATAGCAAAAATTCGCTCAGAATTAACCCCTTTATCACTGGTCAGAAGCATTTGCGCTTGATAATGGGCAGCCGTGTCGACAGCCGTCCGATAGCGTGTCCGGGATGAGCGACACGGCCGGGGCACGGGACCTCTGGGTGCGGGCGGTGGCATTGGGTATGCGCGGCGCCGTGGCGCGCGGGCAGACGTGTCTCAATGCCGCGCAAGAGGCCGTCGGCCGATCGGAAGACGCCGCGGATCGCGCACTGCTCTCCCTTCTCTCCAGTACGCGGGCGTCATGGCTGCGACAGTCGGGGCGGCACCGACTCGCCCTGGTTCCCGATGGGCGAGCAGCACTGCTGGCAGCGGTGTCGTCCACCGGGCGCGACGACGATGGCTGGGGCCGCGCGGCGATGGGCGACGCGCTCATCGGGCTTGCGGCGGACAACCTTGGGCTGGGGAGATTCGACGCGTCGTCGCGGTTGCTCGACCGCGCCCGGACCACAGTTGCCGGCGATCGGCGCGGCGGCCTGGTCCCGAACGAGTGGATAGTGGACCGGCGAGTCGCCCTGCGCTGGCACTGGGTCAGTGCCGAGAATGCGCTCTACCGGGGTGAGGTCCAGGCTGGGCGGCGCTGGGCGCGGGAGGCGGAGCGGCTCGCGCGGGACTGTCCGTCGGCGCACCACCGAATCAAGACGCGGCTGATCGCTGCGGCTGCGACTGCGGCGGGCGGCGACATCGACGAGGCGGCGGCCGAGGCGGGCGCGGTCATCATCGCCGCGGACGCCGCGGGTCTCCTGCCATTGCGCTGGGCGGGCAGTCAGATGCTGGCCGCCCTTGACCCCTCGCCGGCCGCCACACGGCGCGTCGACGAATCAACCGCTGCGCTTGCGGCCCTGGGATTCTTCCCCGGTGGGGATTTCAACGGCAGATGGGCCGGACGATAGGGTGGTTGAACGTGCGCTTGGGCCCAAAGCGCGAACATGTGTAACACGGGGACTTCTGTAGACGATGAAACTAACAGGCGACGCGCTTGACGCGGCCGTTCTGGCAGCTGGCCAGGGCGACCGGGAGGCTCTAGCCACCGTTCTTGAAAGTGTGCAGGAACCACTCCTGCGCTACTGCCGAGGGCGGCTTGGAGTCGGAGAACGCCACTTGTTCTCCGCTGATGACATCGCGCAGGAGGCATTGATGGCGGTGATGACCGCCCTACCCCGGTACCGGGATGAGGGGCGACCGTTCCTCGCTTTTGCCTATGGGATCGCTTCGCGCAAGGTTGCCGATGCCATGCGAGTCGTCGGTCGGTCTAAGGCCGACCCCACCGACGAATTGCCCGAACGGATCAATTCGTTCGACAGCCCGGAGCAGCAGGCTCTTGATTCTGAGGGCAACCGGCGAATCTTGGGCCTCCTCGAGACCCTGCCCGACAAGCAGCGCGAAATTCTCGTGCTCCGTCTGGTCGTCGGTCTCAGTGCCGACGAAACCGCTGCCGTCGTCGACTCCACGCCCGGAGCCGTACGCGTAGCCCAGCACCGCGCGCTGGCCAAACTGCGCACCACCATCCAGAGCCAGCGAGATCAGAAAGAGCGACGCTGATGAACAATCACACGCCCACCGGGGCCGCCGTGGACACCGCCGGCCTCGACATCGCCGAGATCACCCGCGACGAAAAGCTGCTTGAGGCCCTTGGGCTCGGTCTGCCGGTCGTCGCCGACACCCAGACCGATTTCGACCTTGCCGAGATGCTTTCCGATTGGCGAACGACCTCCCTCGCCAAACCTGTCCATGACACGATCACCGTTGAGGATGTGGAGCGCGCGATTGCGGCCAGTGCCGCAGAGTCGCGCGACTCGGCCCGCAAGATGCGCCGCCACCTGCGGCTCGTTGCCGGCGCAGCAGCGATCATCGGTGTCGCACTCGGCGGTCTGACCGTCCTATCCGAAGGGGCCAACCCGAACGATCCCTTGTGGGGCGTCAAGAAGGTCGTCTTCGCGGAGAAGGCCGAGCAGACCCAAGCGACCTACTCTGCGCAGATCAACCTCGAGCATGCGGAAAAGTCGCTCGCCGCGGGTAATCCGAAGGAGGCCCGGGAGTATGTGCGCCGGGCCCAGGCAAGCTTGGCTCCGGTGAGCGATGTGAAGGCTCGATCCTCGATGGACGAGTGGATCGGTCGTTTGAATGCGTCGGCCGAGTCGGCCATCAAGGCTGCGATTCCGGCGGCTCCGCGCAAGCAGGCCGAACGGAAGGCTCCGGCACCCAAGCAGGCGCCTCCGGTCACCGACGACATGCCGCAGTACGCACCGCAGGCACCCCAGTGGACACCGCCCGCGCAGCAGCAGCAGGCTCCGCAGCCCCGGTACACGCCGCGCCCGCAGCCTCGACCGGACGCCCCGTTCCGGCCGGCGCCTCGTCCGCCGATTTCGGTCTTGCCGAACTGATCACTGACGATCAAACCCCGCACCGATCAAATGGTTCACTCCATTGGGTGCGGGGTTTGTCGTGTTGTCAGACGACTCGGGTTTGGCGGCCCCGGAGATTTGTGGAGGTCAGCGACGTCCGCGGTGAGCCTGACCATCGGCATAGCCGCGGCAGTAGTCCCAGGTGACGTAGTCGTCGGGGCGAGGGTCGACGGCCGGCTCGTGCGGTCGGACGGTGCCGTCGGCAAGGAGCTGCTGCAGGTTGGCGCGAAGCATGTCCCAGTCGTGGTAGTGGTCCTCGTTGCAGTCCTCGCACATGACGACGAGACCCCGGACGCCGTGCCGTGACAGCAGCGCCTCATAGACGGCCAGGTCGGCCAGGTCTTCTTCGACGGCGAGGCGCTCGGCGACGTCCAGCGGGATGCCGGGGTCGACCGAGTCAAGCACTCCGGCGGGGTCGCTCGGATCGTCGGCGAACGGGTCCGGCGGCAGGCCGGGGGGATACTGGTTGGCCACGCCTCCACCGTAGCCGATCCCCTTCCGGCGGATGCGCGGCGCAGGTCTGTGACCGGCGATATTCGCATGTCGGGACGGCCGAGATCGGGCTGGCGGCGCCCGGTAAGATGAAACAATGGCGAATGTGCGGACGGGCGGCGACGATCCCGCCAAGGTAGCGATGCTCGGATTGACCTTCGATGATGTCTTGCTGTTGCCGGCGGCGTCCGACGTCATCCCGTCTGATGTCGACACGTCGTCGCGGCTGACAAAGAGCATCTCGTTGCGGGTGCCCCTCGTCTCCTCCGCGATGGACACTGTCACCGAGGCCAGGATGGCGATTGCGATGGCGCGGGCCGGCGGTATGGGTGTTCTGCATCGCAACCTTTCGGTGCAGGCGCAGGCCTCGCAGGTGGAGACGGTGAAACGGTCGGAGGCGGGAATGGTGACCGATCCGGTGACCTGCACGCCTGCGCATACGCTCGCCGAAGTCGATGCGATGTGTGCGCGGTACCGGATTTCCGGGTTGCCCGTCGTCGACGAGACGGGTGAGCTTGTCGGCATCATCACCAACCGCGACATGCGGTTCGAGGTGGATTTGAAGCGTCCGGTCGCCGACGTGATGACCACCGTGCCCCTGATCACCGCGCAGGAGGGGGTGTCGGCCGATGCCGCCCTGAACCTGTTGCGGCGACACAAGATTGAGAAGTTGCCGATCGTCGACGGTGCGGGCCGGCTGACCGGTCTCATCACCGTCAAGGATTTCGTGAAGACCGAACAGCATCCGTTGGCCACAAAGGATGCCGATGGGCGTCTCCTGGTCGGCGCGGCAGTCGGCGCCGGTGCCGAGGCGTGGACCCGGGCGATGGCCCTGGCCGATGCCGGGGTGGACGTCATGGTGGTCGACAGTGCGCATGGACATTCGCGCGGGGTGCTCGACATGATCGGCAAGCTCAAGGCCGAGTTGGGCAGCCGCGTGCAGCTCGTCGGCGGGAACGTTGCCACGCGTTCGGGCGCCCTGGCGTTGATCGAGGCCGGGGTGGACGCGGTCAAGGTCGGCGTCGGCCCCGGCTCGATTTGCACGACCCGCGTCGTCGCCGGTGTGGGCGCGCCGCAGATCACCGCGATTCTGGAGGCGGTCGCCGTCTGCAATTCGGCCGATGTGCCGGTGATCGCCGACGGTGGGCTGCAGTACTCCGGCGACATCGCCAAAGCACTGGCGGCGGGAGCGTCGACGGCGATGCTGGGTTCGCTCTTGGCCGGCACCGCCGAGTCGCCCGGGGAGCTGATCCTGGTCAACGGCAAGCAGTTCAAGAGTTACCGCGGGATGGGCTCATTGGGTGCGATGCAGGGGCGCGGGCAGGGCAAGTCGTATTCGAAGGACCGGTATTTCCAGGACGATGTGCTGTCCGAGGAGAAGCTGGTGCCCGAGGGCATCGAGGGCCGGGTCCCGTTCCGCGGACCGCTCGGCGAGGTCATCCACCAGTTGGTGGGTGGTTTGCGCGCGGCGATGGGCTATACCGGGGCGGCGTCGATTCCCGATCTGCAGCGGGCACAGTTTGTCCAGATCACCGCCGCGGGGCTCAAAGAGTCTCATCCGCACGACGTGACACTGACCGCCGAAGCACCCAACTACTATTCTCGCTGAACGTTTCTCGTGATGAAGCCGACGCAGAGGTCGGCAGAAAGGCGTGATCAGCGTGCGTGATCTCGTGGAGCTTGGGATGGGCCGGACCGCTCGTCGGACGTACGAGCTGGAGGACATCAGCATCGTGCCGTCGCGGCGAACCCGCTCGTCGAAAGATGTGTCGACGGCCTGGCAGATCGACGCCTACCGGTTTGACGTGCCGGTCCTCTCGCATCCGACGGACGCACTGATGTCGCCGGGCACCGCGATCGAGCTGGGGCGGCTGGGTGCACTGGGTGTTCTCAACGGCGAGGGGTTGTGGGCACGGCACCGTGATGCCGAGGAGAAGCTCGCCGCGCTGCGCGACGTCGCCGAGAACGACCCCGATCCCCGCGCCCCGGTGCGCTACCTCCAGCACCTGCACTCGGCACCGATTGATACCGGGCTCCTAGCGCAGGCTGTTTCGCGCATCCGCGACGCCGGGGTGACGACGGCGGTGCGAGTGAGCCCGCAGCACGCCGCCGAGTTGACGCCGACGCTGCTCAAAGCCGGAGTGGAACTGCTGGTCGTGCACGGCACGATCATCTCCGCCGAACATGTGTCCGACGGCCGAGATCCGCTCAACCTCAAGACGTTCATCGCCGACCTCGACGTCCCGGTCATCGCGGGCGGGGTCCATGATCACCGGACCGCCCTGCATCTGATGCGCACCGGTGCCGCCGGGGTCATCGTCGGATATGGTGCGGCGGAGGGCTCGACGACGACCAACGATGTGCTGGGCATCGGTGTGCCGATGGCGACGGCGATCGCCGACGCCGCGGCCGCGCGCCGGGACTATCTGGATGAGACCGGTGGGCGATACGTACACGTGTTGGCCGACGGTGACATCAACACCTCTGGTGATCTATCGAAGGCGATCGCGTGCGGTGCGGATGCCGTTGTGCTGGGCGCGCCGCTCGCGTCTGCCGCGAGTGCGCCGGGTGGGGGCTGGTATTGGACTCCGTCGGCGGCGCACCCGGACACTCCTCGTGGGGCGATGTTGCAGTTGGCCACCCCCGATGGGCGTCCGACGCTGGCGCAGATCCTCACCGGTCCGTCCGATGATCCGTTTGGCGAGCTGAATTTGGTGGGTGCATTGCGTCGTTCGATGGCTAAGGCCGGCTACTCCGATCTCAAGGAGTTTCAGAAGGTTGGGCTTTCCGTCCGAGCCTGATCCGCCGACTGTGCCTCAGGCCACCAGATGTGACAATGGTTGATGTGACGATGCGGCTATGATTGAACGATGTCTCGCAGCCCACAGAACAGTCACTTCGACGTGCTCATCATCGGTTCCGGATTCGGCGGCAGTGTCAGCGCGTTGCGCCTGACCGAGAAGGGGTACCGCGTCGGCGTCGTCGAAGCCGGCCGCCGATTCGCTGACGACCAGTTCGCCAAGACGAGTTGGCGACTGCGCAAATTCGTCTGGGCACCCAAGTTCGGTCTACTCGGCGTGCAGCGCATCCACCTGCTCAAGGATGTGATGATCCTGGCCGGCGCCGGTGTGGGCGGCGGTTCGCTGAACTACGCGAACACGCTCTACAAGCCGCCGTCGCCGTTCTTCAACGACCCGCAGTGGCGGGACATCACCGACTGGGAAGCCGAACTGAGCCCGCACTACGATCAGGCCAGCCGCATGCTCGGCGTCGTCACGAACCCCACGTTCACCAATTCTGATCGGGTGATGAAGGAAGTCGCCGACGAGATGGGTGCCGGTGACACGTTCGTCGCCACGCCGGTCGGCGTCTTCTTCGGCGCCAAGACGGGTGGTGAAGGTGTGCCGGGGGAGACCGTCGCCGATCCGTATTTCGGCGGCGCCGGTCCGACGCGGACGGCCTGCACCGAATGCGGTGCCTGCATGACGGGTTGCCGCGTGGGGGCCAAGAACACCCTGGTGAAGAACTATCTCGGCCTGGCGGAATCGGCGGGTGCCCAGGTCATCGAGCGCACTACCGTCGACGGGGTGCGGCAGCGTGCGGACGGCATCTGGGAGGTGTCGACGCGCGGCTCGTCGTCGTGGGGGCCGATCGGTGCCCGCCGCCGAACCTTCACCGCCGACAACGTGATCATGGCGGCCGGCACCTTCAACACGCAGAAGCTGATGCACGCGGCCAAGCTGACGACGCTGCCCGAAATCTCCGACGCGATGGGGGTGCTGACCCGCACGAATTCCGAGTCGATCCTCGGCGCGATGGGCAAGAAGGTCGACCCCGACCACAACTATTCTGAGGGAGTGGCGATCACCTCGTCATTCCACCCGAATGAATCCACGCATATCGAGCCGGTGCGTTACGGCAAGGGATCCAATGCGATGGCCTACTTGCAGACGGTGCTGACTGATGGTGGCACCCGGATGCACCGACTCCGGCAACTGGGTGCGCACCTGGTGCGCCACCCGGGCGATTTGCTCAGGCTGCTCATCGTCCGCGATTGGAGCGAGAAGACGGTGATCGCCCTGGTGATGCAGTCGTCGGACAACTCGCTGACGACCTTCGTCAAGAGATTCGGGCCGGTCAAGTACGTCACGAGCAGGCAGGGCCACGGCGAGCCGAACCCGACGTGGATTCCCGAGGGCAATGAGGCGACCCGCCGGATCGCCGCCAAACTCAGCGGGGGGATCGCCGGCGGCACCTGGGGTGACATCATGAACATCCCCCTCACCGCCCACTACCTCGGTGGATGCGTGATCTCCGACGATCCTGCGAACGGCGTCATCGATCCGTATCACCGAGTGTGGAACTACCCGTCGCTCTACGTGGTCGACGGTGCGTCGATCACGGCCAATCTGGGCGTGAACCCGTCGCTGTCGATTTGTGCGCAGGCCGAACGCGCCGCATCGCTGTGGCCGAACAAGTCCGCGGAGGATCAGCGTCCGCCGCAGGGTGCGCCGTATGCGCGGATCGCACCGGTCGCCCCGGTGTCGCCGATTGTTCCGGCCGGCGCGCCCGGTGCCCTGCGCCTGTCGATCACGCCGGTGGCCTCGACGAAGCGGCCGAAGGTGGCGCAGTAGCCTGAGAAACGGGTGCTGGCGTGGTGATCTCAGATAGCGGAGGCGACCGCCCAGGCCGAGTGGATGGCGCCCTCGATGTAGTCCACCGAGGCGGCGTCGCCGACGACGTGGACCTGGTCCACCAGGTTTTCGAGCTGCGCCGCCAGCGGGGCGGCCGCCGACACACCGGCGGCCATGATCACCATCGAGGCAGGTGCGCTCATCGTCGTCGTGCCGGTTACCTGGCCGCGCTGGTCGGTAACCGTGACATCGAACTCGACGGCATGATCGGTGATCGCGGTGGCATGTGCGTGCCGGTGGATGGTGACACCGGCCTGCTTTGCCCGGCGCACTGCCGTCCAGCGGCGTGGCAGGGCCATCGGCAGGCCGAGTTGCTGGTCCTCGTGGAGCAGCGTCACAGCACGGCCTCGTTCGGCCAGGAACTCGGCGAGCTCCAGACCCACCAGTGAGCCGCCGATCACCACGACGTGCTTGCCGACCGGCAGGACGGTGTGGGTCAGCGCGGCGATGCGTGTCGGGCTGTTGGTGATGCCCGTCAGCTTGCCGAGCCGGCCCGCGGCACGGAGGTACCACGACTGCCCGGCAGTGTCGCCAACGCCGGTCATCAGGGCCCGCAGGGTGTCGCCGGTGTGGACATGCGGCAGGTCGCCACCGGGGATGGCGGGACGGTCGCGGACCGCGCCGGTGGCGATCACCACGACGTCGGGCGCCAGCGCCTGGATCGAGGACGGGGTGGCCTCGGTGTTCAGCCTGATGTCGACGCCCAGTCGGGCTGTTTCCGTGCGAAGCCATTGCAGCAGTGGGTAGTTGGCGGGGGTGGTGAGGGCGGAGAACCACAGGGTGCCGCCGAGGCGATCGACCTTGTCGAGCACGGTCACCTGGTGGCCGCGCTGGGCGGCGATCCGCGCCGTCTCGAGCCCGGCCGGGCCGGCGCCGACGACGACGACCCGTTTGGATTCGGGCGCCCGGGCCAGGGTCGGCGGCGCAGCCTCCTCGTTGCCCAGGGCCGGGTTCACCGCGCAGATCGGGGTGTCATCCCAGAAGTTCTCTTGCACGCACACGTAGCAGTTGATGCACGGGCGGATGCGCTCGGGATGGCCGACACGCAACTTGTTCACCAAATCGGGGTCGGCGAGCAGCTGGCGACCCATCGCGACGAAGTCGGCTGCACCGTCGGCGATGGCCTTCTCGCCGATGTCGGGCAGGACGCGGCCGACGGTGATCACCGGGATGGTCACCGCCTGCTTCACCGCGCCGGCCAACTCGACGTAGGCGCCCAGGGCGTCGGGCAGCGGGCCGTCGGTGAAGTTGACGAACGGGTTGCGACCCCAACCCGTGACGTCGATGGCGTCCGCGCCCGCGGCCTGGAACAGGTGCGCCGCCTGCGCTGCCTCCTCGGTGGTGAGCCCGTCGTCCTCACCGTATTCCTTGCCGGCGATACGGACGATGATCGCGAGCCCGTCGCCGACGGCCGTCCGGACGGCGGTGATCACCTCGCAGGCGAAGCGTGCGCGGTTCGCCAGCGATCCGCCGTATTCGTCGGTGCGAAGGTTGTCGGCCCGGCTGAGGAAGCCGCTGAGGATGTACCCGTGGGCGCAATGGATCTCGACGGCGTCGGCGCCGGCGCGCTGTACCCGCTGGGCGGCCGCCACGTACTGCTCGGTGATCATCGCGATCTCGTCGACGGTCACCTCGTGGTAGGTGGCCGCCTTTCCGCCGGTGACCGCTGCCATCTTGGCGAGTTCGCCGGGGGTGTTATCGATCAGCGCAGACATGTCGTAGGCGCTGCGTGGCGCCGAGGCGACCTGCAGTGGACGGTCGGCGATGGTGTCGATTCGGGCGACCTTGCCGTGGTGCACCAGCTGAACGCACAACGTGGAGCCGGCTGCGTGGACCCCGTCGGCCAGGGCGGTCAGACCGGGGATGAAATGGTCGGCCGACAGGCCGGGCTCCTTGGTGCTGGTGCTGCCCGCCGGGTACGCGACTGAACAGCAGCCGGTGATGATCATGCCGGTGCCGCCGGCGGCGCGGGCGACGAAGTGGGCGATGTCGCCGGGTTCGACGATCCCGTCGGTGGACAGGTTCATGTCCATTGCCGACATGATCACGCGGTTAGGCAGGTTGACCGGGCCGATCTGGCCGGGGGACAGCAGTCGGGGGTAGCTGCGGGGCGCGGCGATGTCGTTTCGGGCCATGCCATCCAGGTTAGGACGGCGGGAGAGCGGCGGCATGCGCTTGCCGGTTGTGGCTGGTCAGGAGTCAGCGGGACACTCAGAAGTATTGCGACCCACCATCGACGCTGATGTGTTCGGAGGAGATGAACTTCGCCTCGTCGGAGGCGAGGAAGGCGGCGACGGCGGCGATCTCTTCCGGCTCGGCATAGGGCTGTTCGGTGAAGGTGGTGCCCATCGGGTTGAGCTTCGGGTTGGTAGCGCCGGTGCGTTCTAGTGCGGCGACCATGTCGCCACTGCCCATCGGGGTGGCCACGCCGCCCGGGTGGATGCTGTTGACGCGCACGTTGTGCCGGCCCAGTTCGGCGGCGAAGGCCCGCGTCATCCCGGTCACGGCGTGCTTGCTGGTGGTGTAGGGGATCATGAATGGCTGAATCTTCTTGCCCGCGTACGAGCTGATGAGGATGATCGATCCGCCGCCGGCGTCGATGACGTGCTGCGCCGAGACCATCACGGTGTTCCACACGCCGGTCACGTTGATGGAAATGACGTCGTTGAACAGTTCCGGTGACGTTTGGTCCCACACCACTGGGATGCAGATGCCGGCGTTGGCGATCACGGTGTTCAGGCCGCCGAGCCGGGCGACGGCGCCGTCGACGACCTGTTTGAGGGCGTCGAAGTCGCGGACATCGGTCTGGGCGGTGATGATCGTGCGGCCCAAGTCCTCGACGAGGCGTTTGGTCTCCGACAGATCTTCCGGGGTGGCCGAATCATAGGGCACTGCCGCGGGCAACGGTCCGGCGAGGTCGACGGCGATGATGTCGGCGCCCTCCGCGGCAAGGCGCACACAATGCGCCCGACCCTGCCCGCGCGCTGCCCCGGTCACCAGTGCCACTTGTCCGTCGAGCCGTCCGCTCATGATGTGCTCCTTCGTCGCTCCGTGGGGCTTCGCCTTAGACCGTACGCAGCGATCATCAATCGGGACGCGCTGAGCGACAAAAGGCCTGGACCATGTCAGTATGTCGGCGTCCTTTGAGATCATCCCCGCTCGGGCGGGGAGCATCGACTTCCGGCGCACGGACGGCCCCACGTGGTCGGGATCATCCCCGCTCGCGCAGGGAGCACGTAGTAGCCGTCGGCGCCGACAGTGTCATCACAGGGATCATCCCCGCTCGCGCGGGGAGCACACCCCGATCCCATAGACGGTGGAGCCACCACCCGGATCATCCCCGCTCGCGCGGGGAGCACCCAACTCCATCATGGCGCGAATCTGTTCGCCCGGGATCATCCCCGCTCGCGCGGGGAGCACTTCCGGCAGCTCGGCACCGTGCCCGATATTCGGGGATCATCCCCGCTCGCGCGGGGAGCACACCCCGATCCCATAGACGGTGGAGCCACCACCCGGATCATCCCCGCTCGCGCGGGGAGCACCCAACTCCATCATGGCGCGAATCTGTTCGCCCGGGATCATCCCCGCTCGCGCGGGGAGCACGGTGAGTGTCTCCTTCGCGGCGGCCACCGCTTGGGATCATCCCCGCTCGCGCGGGGAGCACTTCGGCTACCAGTTTGGTTGTCATGTGGCTGCCGGATCATCCCCGCTCGCGCGGGGAGCACCCTATCGTCCCCGTCACCAAGAAGGCCCTCAAGGGATCATCCCCGCTCGCGCGGGGAGCACATCGGGTTGGAGTCACCATTACTGGTGACGTTAAGGATCATCCCCGCTCGCGCGGGGAGCACATGACGGTTCCGATCGGGAATGCGACCGAGGCGGGATCATCCCCGCTCGCGCGGGGAGCACACATACTCATTAATGTTCCAGTCGATAGCCTCCGGATCATCCCCGCTCGCGCGGGGAGTACGGAGCTGGCACGAGCTGGCGCAACGGCACCCTGGGATCATCCCCGCTCGCGCGGGGAGCACCGGTCGGCGCGCGGCCCACCCGGCCCCGACACCGGATCATCCCCGCTCGCGCGGGGAGCACTCTACGTCGTGGACTGCTGCCGGCACCTACACGGGATCATCCCCGCTCGCGCGGGGAGCACCCAGACTCCGCCCACCCATTAATGATCCCAGACGGATCATCCCCGCTCGCGCGGGGAGCACGTGCAACGCTTCGACCGGGCGTGGTCTACCCGGGGATCATCCTCGCTCGCGCGGGGAGCACCACCTGACACGCCAGCCGGTAACCCGAAGCTGGGGATCATCCCCGCTCGCGCGGGGAGCACGATCCGATGAACTCGGCTACATGGGACTATTTGGGATCATCCCCGCTCGCGCGGGGAGCACGTGGCATCAGTATTTACGGTTGCAACCATGTGGGGATCATCCCCGCTCGCGCGGGGAGCACATCGCGGCGAACGCGTCAGCATCCATTCCCGCGGGATCATCCCCGCTCGCGCGGGGAGCACGATTCAATTCCGGCACGGTTGTCTAACGGAGAGGGATCATCCCCGCTCGCGCGGGGAGCACATGCTGCCGGCACTGCTGGGTATGGGTCTAGCGGGATCATCCCCGCTCGCGCGGGGAGCACTCCGGCACATCGTTTCCCCCGGTGGGTGGAGGGGGATCATCCCCGCTCGCGCGGGGAGCACCTCCTCACCGCCACCATCAGAGCAGCCCAGTGAGGATCATCCCCGCTCGCGCGGGGAGCACTTGGAAGTCAACACATGAGACATAACTAGGTTGGGATCATCCCCGCTCGCGCGGGGAGCACTGCCGCGCGTAGTTGCGGGTCGGCCTGTTCACGGGATCATCCCCGCTCGCGCGGGGAGCACGGTTACCCTGTTCTCCGCTGCCTGCTTCCCCTGGGATCATCCCCGCTCGCGCGGGGAGCACTGTGTCGCCGGCCTCGTTCGGGGTGGCCGCCTAGGATCATCCCCGCTCGCGCGGGGAGCACCCACAAACGCAAGAATGGGAAGACGGTGACACGGGATCATCCCCGCTCGCGCGGGGAGCACAAGATCAAGGGGGCGGTCGGTAGCGTCGGGAAGGGATCATCCCCGCTCGCGCGGGGAGCACGATGGTGACCCCACCAGCCCCGGCGATAGTGACGGATCATCCCCGCTCGCGCGGGGAGCACGAATGTGTTTTGTGTTCCGCCGCATGAGCAGTGGGATTATCCCCGCTCGCGCGGGGAGCACGCAAAGCAGATCGCCGTTGTGTGGGCGCGCATGGGATCATCCCCGCTCGCGCGGGGAGCACTGTCTGGGAGGTTTGGGTCAGCGGCGAATCGGGGGATCATCCCCGCTCGCGCGGGGAGCACCCTACGGTCCACACTTGATCTATTTGTGGGGTGGGATCATCCCCGCTCGCGCGGGGAGCACGACGGCGCACTGACCGGCGACGATCGGGAACGGGGATCATCCCCGCTCGCGCGGGGAGCACGAGTCCGAGCCGGTACCTGATCGGGTGGATCACGGATCATCCCCGCTCGCGCGGGGAGCACCAACTATCTGATGATGATGCTTTGCGGCTGGGGGGATCATCCCCGCTCGCGCGGGGAGCACGCCATGTCGAAACTACCGCCGCAGGTTCAACAGGGATCATCCCCGCTCGCGCGGGGAGCACGTAGCCATCGCCGGAGCATTCGCCTCCGACAACGGATCATCCCCGCTCGCGCGGGGAGCACAAGCCGAGCGGCCCAGAACTTGCCCCGAGTTCGGGATCATCCCCGCTCGCGCGGGGAGCACTCGGCTAGCTCGTGGAGTGATTGCATCATGCGGGGATCATCCCCGCTCGCGCGGGGAGCACCCACCGCTCACAATCCTTGCGCGACATTCCAAGGGATCATCCCCGCTCGCGCGGGGAGCACATACTCAGGCAGGCCGGGTTGTCAATGTTGTTGGGATCATCCCCGCTCGCGCGGGGAGCACATCCCCCGTTTGGTCGGTTTGTCCGGCGTCTTCGGATCATCCCCGCTCGCGCGGGGAGCACGGTGGTGGTGCTGGTGTGTGGCAGACGATCCGGGGATCATCCCCGCTCGCGCGGGGAGCACCACGGCGACCAGATCGCCGCACGCCGCCCCATGGGATCATCCCCGCTCGCGCGGGGAGCACATGGGGCCGGGTGGGCAGAAGGTCGCCAAGGACGGATCATCCCCGCTCGCGCGGGGAGCACAGCGGATCCAGGCTCACCTCAGAGTTGGTCAGGGGATCATCCCCGCTCGCGCGGGGAGCACGACAACCCCTGACCCGCTTCACGAAGGTCGGTGGGATCATCCCCGCTCGCGCGGGGAGCACGTGGAGGGCACATCAATGATGACGTTGGTGCTGGGATCATCCCCGCTCGCGCGGGGAGCACATCGGCTTTGCCGCGTCCGACGTGTTGTCGACGGGATCATCCCCGCTCGCGCGGGGAGCACTCATGGTCCGGGATAACCGATAAGCCATCGACGGGATCATCCCCGCTCGCGCGGGGAGCACGCTGACCCGGCTGATTTGAATGGGCCGGAGGATGGATCATCCCCGCTCGCGCGGGGAGCACATTTCCGGTGGCGATCCGAATGTTCCCGACCCGGGATCATCCCCGCTCGCGCGGGGAGCACGGGTGCCTGCCACCCGTCGAGCTTTGGCAGATGGGATCATCCCCGCTCGCGCGGGGAGCACACTTGTTCATTCAGGCGCAGCGGCAGGAACGGGGGATCATCCCCGCTCGCGCGGGGAGCACCCGCTGTGGGGTTTTTTCGCTGGTGTAAGGCGGGGATCATCCCCGCTCGCGCGGGGAGCACTCACCATCGCCCAGCTCGCCGCCCGACTCATGCGGATCATCCCCGCTCGCGCGGGGAGCACACCCTGTTTGTGGACATCGTAGACAAGTCTGGGGGATCATCCCCGCTCGCGCGGGGAGCACTGGGTACTGCCCTAAAGGTTGGTGGGGCTGCTGGGATCATCCCCGCTCGCGCGGGGAGCACTCGAGTCGGAAACTCTCGGTGGAGCCATAGCGGGGATCATCCCCGCTCGCGCGGGGAGCACGTCTTCGCACAGCGACAGGCCGATGATTTTGCGGGATCATCCCCGCTCGCGCGGGGAGCACACAGCTTTCACCCGACCGGGTTGCGGTGCGCGGGGATCATCCCCGCTCGCGCGGGGAGCACANNGGATCATCCCCGCTCGCGCGGGGAGCACACTTCCTGACCTGCCGTGATCGGATGCGGCAAGTAAGATCTTAATGGCTTTGCGACTGCATACTATCGCGCGGACCGGGCCGCCGGACCCCAATCGACGATTCAGAACCGTCTGCGTCGACGTTGAGCGGCGGTACTCCAGCCATTACGAACACGGCCGCGACTTATTACGTTGTTGGTGGGGCGGCGCATCAAGACGACGCCGTCCAAGTCAACAGTCTCCCATTCGTGGCGATGAGTCTTGAATGCGAGCCCCTGCTCGCCATTAGAGTTGTGGACCATAAGGGCCTTGCCATCTTTGACATACTCGACGACCTGACTCCATAGGAGATCACGAACCCGCGCCGGCACGTGGCCGACGTAGACTCCAGCGCTGATCTCCAGTAGCCACCGAGTCAGATGGCCTCGTAGCTTCGCTGGGCAACTAGTGAGTACAACGACTACCACGGAACCTCCGGGTCATCGGGAGCGAAGTTGGTGCCTCCAGCGACGTTGCCCTGACGGTCGTCCCACAGCTCAATCACGTCGGCGTAGTCCTTCTGTACGTCGGAGTCGTGGCCCTCGGGCAGGAGCAGTTGATGAATGTCGCGGACGCACTGCGTCAGGATCGCCCCGGATTTCACAGCGTCGCGCACAGCGCGCCGAGTCATGCTGGCGCCTTCGTCTTCGGGTAGATCTTCGCGCGCTATCACCTCAGCGACGTCGAAGGCGATCGGAATGGTGATCGCGGCCTTGTAAAGGTCCGCGATGTCGTAAACGAAGGAGCGGTCGTGTCCTGTGTGGACGAATCCGAGTCCCGGGCTACACCCAAGTGCGACGATCACGGAATGAACTACCCCATACAGGCATGTGTGCGCCGCTGACAGTGCCTGATTGATGACATCTGACGCCGTGAAGTCGTCCGGTCTGTAGTCGCGGCGGCTCCATTCGACGCCAGTCCGTTCAGCATGGATCCGATACAGGTTCCGGACCCGCGCGCCTTCCCGGCCCCGCAATTGCTGCATCGAACAGCCTGATACCTCCTCTTCGGGAAACCGCATCGCATACATGGCACGTGCGACGGCGATGCGCTCGCGCGCATTCGACACTGCGCGTGCCTGGGCGTCGAGTAACCGTGAGGTTCGGCCTAGTGGACGGCCGTGCGCGTAGTAGCGAACGCCCCGCTCGCCCACCCACACGGCGGTCGAACCGCTGTCGGCGAGCAACAACATCGCCTGATGCGTCACCCGGGTGCCCGGCCCAAGCAGGAGTGCTCCCAGCGATGCCGCAGGAATGTGGATGACTCCGGCATCGTCGGTCGCCGTGATCGCGCTATCGTCCCGGCCGATCGTCGCCCTTTCGATGTAGATAAACGACAACCGGTCTTGCGCCCGCACCAGCTCTCTAGGCCGTGATGGTCGAACGCCCGGGATCTCCTTCATATCAGCTCACCGGGGCCAGCGTGAGGAGGCCGCACCCGTACCCCTTCCCGCGGCCAATGCCATGAGTGAGCGACTTTCGGAGAAGGTTGGGGTCGGAGACGGTCAGCCGACCCTCGTAGGCAGCCGACGTGAGGGTGACTCGTGACTGCCCGCGTCTAAACACCGAGGTTTCACGCTCCCGGATGATTAGCGCGCAGAGCGCCCCCTCCTTAGCATGAACAGGGATGATGGAGGGGGTCGACCCTACGACGGCGAAGCCGTTCGCCTCAGTCCGGTCGAGGAACCACTGACGCTGATAGCCGTCGGTCACGTGCGCGACGATCTTCTTGCTGACCTGACCGTCGTGCGATGTCGACAGTCGATGCGCCGGATTGGCGACGAGCCGAAAGACGAATTCCTGTTCACGTGTGATCGACGTCAAGAACGGTCGGTAGTCCATCGACGCGGAGACCGGCCCGGTCGACCACCCGGCCTGCTCGTTAATCGTTTCCGGACATGGCCGACCAGGACTGGCGATGAGCAGATCGAGGCTATCGCCGACCCGATCAATTCGCCATAGCACGCGGCCGTCCACAGTCGTGGTCGGTGTCCCAGGTGAGAAGGAGGACATTACCGCTGCGTGCATCGCATGACGACTACCCAAGAGCTTGATGGCTCCGCGCCGCCGCCGGTTGAGGGAGATCTTTGTCATGTACATTAGCGGTCTCCTAAAGCTGCGAGCCAGTCGGGACTGGCACTTAGTCGCGAATCAGGGTTGTTCACCTCGACAACATCGTGCACGACGTCCCGCCATTCGTACTTTCGGTGCTCGGGGCTAAAGCTGACCGGAATGTCCCGGACGGATTCCGCGGCCAGTTCGCCCGGCTCGGCGTCGCGTACGACCGGCAGCAGCACTCGCGCGCCCTGCGATCTGCGGTGGTGTGCGGCCGCAGTCCAGCTGGCACGTGCGAGTGCTTCGTTAACGCCCGCATCGACGATCCCGCTGCGGATCGGTCCAGCCGGAGGGAAAGCACGCCGGCCCAGGTACAACGGGAACGTTGGCTCTCTCAGTGCGCCTGCGAGACCCTCGAGGACCTCGCGTGGCCCGCCGATGGCCGCAACGAATTTGGCGTCCGAGAGAAAGTAGCGATTGGTCAGAGCCCGTGCCTTGTGTGTGCGCCAGTCGACTTCGGTCTGGAAGTCGCGGTCCAGCCGACCGGGCTGATCGGTGCGGATTCCGAAGGTCAGCGATGCGAGGTCCTCGATGGGCTCGCTTCGACGCCGGCCGAGTGCTGCTGCCAGCAGCCCGACCACGCCGCTCTTCGTCGGTTCGGGACGAGTGTGCCGTTGAGTGAACCGGCTTGAGTCGCCCCACGATTGCTGCGGACCCGACAGATTGATCAGGAGGGTCGTCGTCACTTGTTGTCACCGAGTCGGTTACGTACCTCGTCGCCGAGCGCCGAAACCAGCGACCCAAGCGACACGCGCACGGTGTCTTCGCCGAGGCCGTCGACGTCGCGGGCGGAGATGGCGTACGCCGCGGCCGGTGGGGCGTCGAATGCGGAATAGACCTGTGAAGCCTCCGCGACGAGCGCTTCGACTGACTTGTGCGTGAGGCCTTTGGTGGGTTCGATGGCGTCCTCGAACGCGGCGGCGAGGTTGATCGGCTGGTCGGTGCGTACCGTTGCTAGAACGAAGTTTGGCAGCGTCTTGTTCGCGAAGGTGTTTTGCTTACCGGTCGGCATGGACGTTACAAACGAGCGGGTGAACGCCTCCACCGCGCGTGCGGTGGCCTCAACGTCGCCAAGATTCTTCTGCAGTAGCGAGAGGTTCACGGTCGCGTAGCGATACAGAGTGGCGGTGTTGAACTCGACCGTGCCGATCATCCCGGCACCAGCATTGTCGGCGTCCTGCTTGTCATCAACAGCAGTGAAGTAGTCGAATTCGGGAACGACGGTGTGCGTGCCAATCGCGTGCGCAACCTGCGCTGCCGCGTCGACGTTGATGTCTGGCGCCTCGGCAATCATCCGGCCGAACAATGCGAGGTCGATCGAGTTGCCCGACGCCAACACACCCTTTGCTCCCTTCTTGGTGATCGCGCCTTCGGCTTCCGCGGCGAGACGCGCCAGCGCGTCGATCTGTGGGTTACTCAGGAACAGCAATGCCCCGGTTTTCGAGTACTCGCCGTGGCCTTCATCGCCCTTGCGTGGCTTCACTGTTTCTACTTTGATGCCGGCAGCCGACAGCGCTTCGGTGGCTCGCTCCTGCGAAGCCTCTTTCGTGATCGACGGGTTGAAGTTGGAAATTCGAGGCGCAATTTGGTCGACCATGCGCAGGGTACGGATTCCGAGTTCCGACTCGTCGAGATGGTCGCGGAAATTGCGGCGTATTGCCCGCTTCCACGCCTGGCTCGACACGCGGGCGCGTCGGGTTCCGCCGAAGGTCGTGGTCTTGGGGCTGCCGTCTTCGTCACGGTTGATGTTGGCCGGCGGGACCGACTGGACGGCGTGGAAATCGATGAAGAGGGACATGTTTTCTCCTTGGTATTTGCGACGGGGGTCAGTTGTTGGTTGGCTTGGAGTTCGACTTCGGAGGTCGGCTGAAGTCGCGTGACCAGCGAAGGTGAACGCGTCGTAGGGCCTCGTCGCGGCTTTCTCCGTTGCGAGTCTTGCCGGCTAGGACCGAGAGGTCGTCGGCGAGTCGGCCGTAGTCGAGGGGAATGCTATGGGCGCGCAGTTGGCCTATCAGGCTGCGCAGATGCCAGCGGGATTCTTCTGCGCTGTCCGCAGTCACCAACGCATTGAACCGCCGCACAATAGGTCCGGTGTGGGAGTCGGGTCCGTCGGCGCGCGCCAACCGTCCGATCGCGGCGCCCAGCGATGGTCCCTCGGCGTGCATAGGTTCGCGCTTTGACTGCTGGTGCAATGCGAACAGCGTCAGTGCGCGGTATACGCCTTCCTCGCCGAAGGACGGGAAGGGGAAGTCGTTGTCGGTGTCCGGGAAACCGAGGAACGCGACCTGCCAAGCTGCGGCGTCGTCGCCGATCTCGGTGCTCGCAGCGCGACGCAGTTTGGCAAGTGCGGCTATCTCCGGTCCCTCGTTGCCGCGCAGCCCGGCGGACAGTTCGCTGGCACGTCTGGCGACATGACGATTGATGGTCGAACGATAGGGCTGCTGTTCTGAGGTGCTCACTTCGATGTTTCCTTCCGCGCCGCAGGCAGGTGCTGGTGGAGGTTGTAGAGGAACCGGTTAGTAGCGGATCCGGCCGATACGGGGTGGCCGGCCGCAATGCGGACTGCATTGGACCGGGGTGTAGCCGAGGCGAGAAGTTCGTCGGCGAGCCTGGTAATGGCCTTGCGCGCAGTGTCTGCCCATTCCTGGGAGAGTTCCTCCAGGTCGCTATCGTCGCCGACCTGGGAGATCCAGGAGCGGAATCTTTGGTCGAGTGCCGCGTACGCAGTGGCACGAGCCGTCGCGGCCACGACCTGCGACTCGCCGCCGTTTGCCGTCGCTAACTCGGCGGCGAGGCGCGCGAGTACCGAAACGGCCTGATCTGCGCGTTCCGCCGCTTCCAGGGCGCAGGAGTTTGCCGGCCCGCCGCCCTGTGCGATCACTGGCCTAACTACCAGTCGGTCGCTGAAGACTTCCGAATAGGTTGACATATTCGCTCCGTACTCGACTCCGACGGAGACTATGCTTACCGGCTGGTTCGGAACATTGCCGTCGGCGACTCGCTTGCTGAGCCGCGTGATGATCGTGGCCGGATATGCCTCGACGATTCCCTCCGCATTCCGCTTCGGTTCCAGCGGCGGCAACATGGCCGATAGACCCTGCCAGATTGCGCGATTCGGATCGTGGGTGCTTGGCATGTATAGCGGTGTCTGTGACTTCGCCTTTTGCTGCTGGGTCTTGCTATATCGCCAAGAGGTCATCGGTTCGATTCCGAGCTGTTGCGCTTTCTCGATCGGATCACCCACCCCGATGAGAACCCGGGTGACCGCATCGTTCTCGGTGAACAGTCGGATGTGGCGGATCGGCCAGGTGAATAGCCCGGCCGGTCCGAACGGGCCGATCTGGCTAGTCGGCCGCGGTTCCGGAGTGAGTGGTTCGAGTTCCCAGATAGCGCGGTCCCGCGTGGGTTTCGTGGCATCGGGAACCCAGTTGTGCAGCAAAGTCTGGAATAGGTCGGCTCCCTCTAGATAGACTCCGCCGGTCCAACCGGTCCAGCCGATTCCGATCGGAAAGCCCTTTCCCGATCTAGTCCGCGGATCACCGACCATCCCGGATTTGATGCCGTCGAAGTCGTACGCATGACAGTGCACCAGCCAGCGGGCGGCCTCCGCGAACGAAAGGCTCGGCACGTCGCGCCTCATCGTGAACAGGCTGCCGGGACCGGGGCAATCTGCCACCAGGGTAGTCAGGGACCGCGTCTCGCCCGAGACGCTGGTCAGCCCGGCTACTTGCATGAACGGCGCCGTGGGGTCGAAGAGGTTGAATCGGTGGTGCCACGAGTCCAGATAGTCGTCGATCTCTCGAAGGGGGAGTTCACCCGTTTTCCAGACCACGTCCAGATCCTCGTCATCGTCGAGGGCGCGGTACAGCAAGGCAAGTGCGAGACGCAGAATCGCGAAGTCTTGGGTCGGCAGCTCACCGGCGATTCGGCGAATCTGTCCGCCGCGATGAAACAGGTCACGCAGCGACACCGTGTCGGACTGTCCATCGACGAGTCGGACGATGATCCATTGCTCGTCGACGAGATTGAAGGGGGATGGCGTCACTGGTTCTCCTTCTTGGTTACGACGAGACCCAGGTCGACGTCGTAGTGGAAAAGATGGCCGACGTGCTCGGCATCGCCTTCATCGACAATTAGCGGTAGCACGCCGCGTAGCCATGGCGAGTTCTGCCAGGTGTCGATGCAGTCGTTCTCGAGTTCGCGGATCAGTTCGTCACCGATGCCCGGCCGTCCGAGGTAGCCGGGAAGGCGGAGTGTGTTCAAGGATGCGGCGTACGCTATATCGTGCTCGATGACGGTGCCGATGTTCACGTCCGCCCCAGGCTTCGACGACGCCCACGACGGGATGCGCAGACAGCCGTTCACGCGCTCCACTAGCACCACCTCGATCGTGTCCTCGGAATCGCGCACCTGGGCGGCTCCTCGCTGTTCGCTTGGGTCGGCGATATCGAGCCTCGCCCAATCGACCAGTGATTGGCGCGCGGGGGGCGGAATCCGGAACATATCGGCACGCGCCTCTTTCTCGGCTCGGAGGTTCGCCGCCACCTCCTCTGCCGCTGCCCAGGTATCGTCCCAGCCAGAGGGGGCTTCGATCGATTCGTAGGCACGCGTCACCAGGGTGGCCACGTCATCGGGACTGGTGACGGCATGCTGGCTGGTGAGGTGTTCGTCTAGGGTGGCCATCGACCTTAACAGCGGTGCGGCTCCGTAGACCGCCAGACATCCGTTGTCGAACACCGGCGCGCTGCCATCGATTCGGCTGATGCCGGTCAGAATCATCCGTGCCGCGTGGTGCGCGGCCGGGCGCTGCTTCGCCTTCCACTCGTGCCGGTGCAGGCGACCGGCGCGCTGCAGGATGAGGTCGATGGGGGCAACATCGCTGAACATCACGTCGAAATCAATGTCTAACGATTGCTCAATTACTTGGGTCGCGACAACAACCAGGGGACGATGGCCCTGTTCCCGGACAGGGTTCGGGCCGAGTCGATCGCGCAACTCCTGCTCCTTGGCGATGCGGTCGGGTGTGAGAAAGCGTGAATGCAAGAGGCGCAAGTCGATTCGCGGCCCGGCGGACTCCTTCGCGGCCCGGTAGATGTCCTGAGCTCGTCGGACGGTATTGCACACGACAGCGATGTTTCCGCCGTGGCTGGCTTCGACGAGCGCAGCTGCCGCGATCTCGGCTGTTTCACCGTTGAGTTCCTCGACGGTGAAGCGCGCTGAGCGGGACGACGGCGGTAGGGCGACGATGCGGGGCCCGGTCGGCGAGGTCACCGTGATCCGCGGGTAGACGATTGGTTCGTCGGAATCGGGTGTAGGCGTGCTTCGGTTCAGGCCCGCGTCGTATGCCGCCAACAGTTCGTGCCGGATGGTTGGCGGGAGGGTGGCGGACATTGCGATGACCGGCACGCGGTAGGCCGCGAGCCATGTGAGTATTCGGCATAGGTACTGGCGCATGAAACCGTCGGATGCATGCACTTCATCGATAACAACCACTTTGCCCATCAAACCAAGGTGACGCAGTACGACGTGCTTGCTACACAGCGCACCAAGTAGAAGTTGGTCGATGGTGCCGATCACGAAGTCGGACATCGTCGCCAACTTCCGCCGACCGGTCAGATACGAGTGCGCGACCACAGTGCCCGACGAGTACGCTCCGTCGGTGTCCGCTCCGATATGCGAGACCTTCGGGATCGACCGAAAGTCAGTGCTGAAGGCCGACTTTCCGTGGGCGAGGCTGATCGAAACGTCCTGAGCTCCCTGGATTGCGTCGAGCCATTCTTTGGTGACGGCGAACAGGCCGTCCGCGGTCGCTTGCGTCGGCAGGGTCAGCATCACGCCGCCGAGGCCGAACTTTGTCGCCAGCACTTCGCAGGTACCGAGGGCGGCCTTCGTCTTGCCTTCTCCGGTCGGCGCCTCCAAGATGAACAACTCGGGGCTAGGGATTGACCGTGCTAGTTCGATTATGCCGGTCTGAAGCGGACGTGGAGAGTCGAGGCCGAGGTGCTCGGCAAACAAAACAGCGTCGTCGGGCGCTTCGGCTCGCCACGGCGGGGGGAGCCCGAAGTTCTTCATTGCCTTCCGTGCGTCTTCCGGCGATCTTGGCGTCGAACGCAGGGGGAAGTGGTCTGTTGAGGACGCAATCCAGTCGGCAAAGATCGTCAGCGCGGTGGCAGCGATCGCGGTCGGCTGGTCCAGTGGAAGGTCGGCGAGTCGCATGAAGTCGTCGGCAGTCAGACCGGCGAGTGCAGCGGCAAATTCTGCCAGTTCTTCCTGAACAGCATGCCACTCCGGCTCGCGGCCCAGAAGGTCGTCGTCGTAGCCGGCGAAATGCGGGTTCGGTGCCGTGAATGCTCCGTGATGTCCCAACGGGACTGCGGCGAATCGGGCGGCCTGCTTCCTCGAGAACCCCCAGCGTTGTTCCAGATGTCGACGCAGGATAAGAAAACTCGCGTGCGCGTGGGGGAGTTTGGCTCGGCGGTGATGAACAGCGGGGTGGACTGGGAGACCTGCCTCCTCGACCGCTTCGCACAGCGCTGGCATCTGGGAGGTGAACGCCGGTGTTGCTTTGCCCAGATCATGTCCGGCCGCCAACCATGTCAGCGTCTTCGCTGCTAACAGTTGGTCACCTTCGAAGACGTCAGCGATCAGAACTTTGGTCGCCGTTGGCAAGAACTCGTTCCATTGGGTGCGAGCTACATCCCCAGAGTCTGCAATGTGCTGGTAGAGGGGCAGCCAGGCACCCCCGTCCTCGTAATCGGACTTGGCCCAAAGCGTTTGGGCCTCCCGGGATAGCGGCAGCGGGTCGGTGCTGAGCGACGGGGCGATGACGATCATGAGGTGGAGAGTATGCGCACCCACCGACACGTCCGAATGGTTCCCTGTCAAACATCGAATGGTTCCCTGCAGAACACGTACTTGTTGCAGTCTGCGGATGGCGGGTCGACCGGGGCAGGATGCTGTCGGAGCCGTAAGGGGGGGAAGGGCCGCGCAGCGGGCATGTCCGCACACCTACGGAAGATCCCTGCTCGCGCGTAGTCCCTACGGGGGCACCGTGATTTGTCCCGAGATCTCCGTTTTCGGGAGGAAACCGCTGGAAGATAGACTCGCCTCGTGACCGAAACCGCCGCTGAGCATCCCCGACCAGTCCTCGTCGTCGACTTCGGCGCGCAGTACGCGCAACTGATCGCGCGGCGTGTCCGAGAGGCCCGGATCTACTCCGAGGTCATTGCGCATGACGCGCCGATCGAGGGGTTTCGGGCCAAGAACCCCGCGGCACTCGTGCTGTCCGGCGGACCGGCGTCGGTCTACGCGGAGGGTGCGGCGACACTCAACCCGGCAATCCTCGAACTCGGAATCCCGGTCTTCGGCATCTGCTACGGCTTCCAGGCGATGGCGCAAGCCCTCGGCGGCACGGTCGCCAATACCGGTGGGCGCGAGTTCGGCCGCACCACGCTGACCAACTCCGGTGGTGTACTGCACGACGGACTGGGCCAGACCCAGCCGGTATGGATGAGCCACAACGATGCCGTGCAGGTGGCCCCGGACGGTTTCACGGTCACCGGGTCGACGCCGGGCGCGCCGGTGGCGGCGTTCGAGAACACCGCCACCAAGATGGCCGGCGTCCAATACCACCCCGAGGTGCTGCACAGCCCGCACGGTCAACAGGTGCTGACCCGATTCCTGTACGAGATCGCCGGTTTGGCACCGACCTGGACGGCGGCGAATATTGCCGAGTCATTGGTCGCATCGGTGCGCGAGCAGGTCGGCGAGGATGGCCTGGCGATCTGTGGACTGTCCGGCGGGGTCGACTCGGCGGTGGCGGCGGCGCTGGTGCAGCGGGCGATCGGAGACCGGGTGACCTGCGTGTTCGTCGATCAGGGGTTGCTGCGGGCCGGTGAGCGCGAGCAGGTCCAGACCGATTTCGTCGCCGCGACGGGGGCGCGGCTGGTCACCGTTGATGCCGCCGACAAGGTACTGGCCGAGTTGGCCGGGCATGCCGACCCGGAGACCAAGCGCAAGATCGTGGGCCGCGAATTCATCCGCTCCTTCGAGGGGGCGGTCAGCGAGGTCCTCGGAGACAACGCGAGCAGCGGGCGCAAAGTCCAATACCTGGTGCAGGGCACCCTGTACCCCGACGTCGTCGAATCCGGCGGTGGCAGTGGAACGGCCAATATCAAGAGCCATCACAATGTTGGCGGGCTCCCCGACGACCTCGAGTTCACCCTCGTCGAACCGCTGCGCCTGCTCTTCAAAGACGAGGTGCGCGCGGTCGGTCGCGAACTCGGCCTGCCTGAGGAGATCGTCAACCGTCAGCCCTTCCCGGGGCCGGGGCTATCGATCCGCATCGTCGGCGAGGTCACCAGGGCCCGCCTCGACCTGCTGCGCCGGGCCGATGCGATCGCCCGCGAGGAACTCACCGCGGCCGGGCTCGACGGACAGATCTGGCAGTGCCCGGTCGTCCTGCTGGCGGACGTGCGAAGCGTTGGGGTGCAGGGTGATTCGAGGACCTATGGGCATCCGATCGTGCTGCGGCCGGTGTCGAGCGAAGATGCGATGACCGCCGACTGGACGCGCGTGCCCTATGAGGTTCTGGAGGCCATCTCCACGCGCATCACCAACGAGGTTCCCGAGGTCAACCGGGTCGTGCTGGATGTGACGAGCAAGCCGCCGGGGACCATCGAGTGGGAGTGAGCGGCCGGGACACGGACCGGTGCTGATCGCTGCTCAGAGTAGGAGTAGCACGATCAGAACGATGAACAGTGCCGCCGCGATGGCGCCGGAGGCGATCAAGGTGGCGTGCCGCTGCCACACCGACGTCTTCGGCGGGCTCTGGTGGGCGGCGAAAGTCCCCGCGGTCATCGGGTGGGCGCTCGGCGGCGGCGCGGGGACATAGGAGCGGCGGAACGAGCCGGTATTCATTCGCGGCGCTTGAGGTGTGGCCAGGGCCCAGACGGGGACGGCCCCGTCGGCGCGCCGGATCTTCCCGGCGAGGACTCGATCGGGGGTAGTCCGGGTGGCCGTGGCGGCGACGGCGGCGAGTTGGTCGCGGACCTGTGCCATCGTCGGGCGCTTCGCCGGGCTCGGAGTGAGCATCGCCAGCAGGACGTCCTCGACGGGACCCGCCTGCTGCGGCGGCCGGATCTGGGCGCGGGCCACCTTGTCGAGCAGGGCGGTGGTGTCGTCGTCGGCGCCGAACGGCGGCCCTCCCTCGACCATCGTGTAAATGGTCGCGCCCAGGGAGTAGACGTCGGATGGTTCGGCGGGCACCGCGCCGCGCGCCACCTCGGGCGCGAAGTACGCGGGGGTCCCGGAGATCAACTCGTCGTCGAGGTGGACGTCGTCGTCCTTGAGGTGGGCGATGCCGAAGTCGGTGAGCTTCACCGTGCCCGCATCGGGGCCGGTGCTGGCCACCAGGATATTGCCCGGCTTGACGTCGCGGTGAATGATCCCGGACTCGTGTGCGACGGTCATCGCGGCGGCCACCTGTGCACCGATCTGGGCCGCGTCGACGGCACCGAGCGTCCCGACCGTGTGCAGGATCTGGGCGACGCTGCGCGACGGCACGTACTCCATCACCAGCCACGGCGTGCCGTCATCGAGGGCGACGTCGTCGACGGCGACGGCATTGTGGTGCGTCAACTTTGCCGCGATCCGGCCCTCGCGCAGGGCCTTCTCGCGGATCGGTTCGGCGTTGGCCTCCGGAATGTCGTCGAGCGCGACGATCCGCTTCACCGCCACGTCCCGGTTCAGCAACTCGTCCTTGGCCAGCCACACCGAGCCCATGCCGCCGTCGCCGATCCGCGACTGCAGTCGGTAGCGTCCCGCGAGGAGGAGGCCGGGGCCGGGAACTCGGTGGATGGTGGTCACCGGCTGAGTATAGGGCCGGTCAGGGGGCCGCCTTTGCGACGCTGCGCCGGTTGGCCGCGGCGCGCGCCCGCCAGCGGTTGGTGACCACACCGCGCGTGGGACCGAAGAGGTAGATGGCGAAGAAGACCACGCCCTGGGTGAGCACCACCATTCCGCCCAGCGACGTGTCGGCATAGAAGGAGATGTAGAGGCCGGCGACGCCACACCCGGCCGCAATCGCCGGAGCGATCATCAGCATGCGGCGAAACCGATCGGTGAGCAGGTAGGCGGTGGCGCCGGGAATGATGAGCATGGCCACCACCAGCACAATGCCCACGACCTGCAGGGCGGTCACGGCGGTGAGGGCGAGCAGGCCCAGCAGGGTCGCGCCGATGAGTCGGGGGTTCAACCCGAGGGCGAACGCGTGGGTCGGGTCGAAGGCGTACAGCGTGAAGTCGTGGCGCTTGAGGATCAGCACCGCCGCGACGACGGCGCCGAGGAGCGCGATTTGAACCAAGTCCGACCGCGATACCCCCAACAGGTTGCCGAAGATGATGTGGTTGAGGTCGGTCTGGCTCGGTGTCACCGAGATGAGTACCAGGCCCAGCGCGAATAGCGTGGTGAACACGATGCCGATGGCTGCGTCCTCCTTGATGCGGCCCTGATCGCGGACCGCCCCGATCAGCGCCACCGCGAGAAAGCCGAAGACCACGGCACCGAGGGCGAACGGGGCGCCCGCGATATATGCGAGCACCACCCCGGGCAGCACAGCGTGCGACACGGCATCGCCCATCAGCGACCATCCGATGAGAACCAGCCAGCAGGACAGGAGCGCGCACACGATCGACGCGATCAGCGTGGCCGCCAGGGCATTGGTCATGAAGCCGAACCGAAAGGGTTCGGCGAGGAGGCCGATTAGCTCGTTCATCGGCCGACGCCGATCTGATCGTCGAGGGGGTCGAGCCCGAATGCCTTGATCAGGTTGTCGGGGGTCACCACCGCCGCGGGATCGCCGTGGGCGAGGACGCGGCGTTGCAGGAGGATCGCCTGATCGGCCAGGCGGGGGACCGAGTGGAGGTCGTGCGTCGAGATGAGAATCGTCGTGCCCTGACTCGCCTCCTCGCGCAGCAGCGCGGTGATCGCGGCCTCGGACCGTTTGTCGACGCCGGCGAACGGCTCGTCGAGGAGTAGCACCGACGCGTTCTGGGCGATCGCCCGGGCGACGAACGCCCGCTTGCGCTGTCCGCCGGAGAGACGACCGATCTGCCGGTCCTGATAGTCGGTGAGCTCGACGCGGGCGAGCGCCTCATCGACGGCTAGTTGATCGGCCCGGCGCGGGCGGCGGAGGAACCCGAGTCGCCCATAACGCCCGGTCAGCACGACCTCGCGCACGGACAGCGGAAAGGTCCAGTCGATTTCCTCGGACTGCGGAACGTAGCCGAGCAGGCCGGCTCGGCGGGCCGCGGCGGGCGTCGCCCCGTCGATAGTCACGGTGCCCGAGTCGGGCGTGAGGATTCCCGACATGGCCTTGAACAGGGTTGACTTGCCCGATCCGTTCATGCCGATCAGGGCGCAGACCGATCCGCGGGACACGCTGAGGCTGACGTCGTCGAGGGCGAGGACCTCGCCGTAGCGCACGGTCACCGACGCCACCTCGAGCGCGCCCATCATCGGTCGACCGCCCCGCCGAGGCCGGCGACGATGGTGCGGGCGTCGTGGCGGATCAGATCGAGGTAGGTGGGCACCGGTCCGTCGGGGCGGGAGAGGGAGTCGACGTAGAGGATTCCGCCGAACCGGGTGCCGGCGGCGCCGGCCACCTGCCGCATCGCGCGGTCGGAAACGGTCGACTCACAGAAGACCGCCGGCACCCGCCGGGTGCGGACAAACGCGATGGTTGCGGCGACCTGTCGCGGGATTGCCTGCTGTTCGGCGTTGACCGGCCAGATGTACCGTTCGGTCAGCCCGGCGTCGCGGGCCAGGTAGGAGAAGGCGCCCTCGCACGTCACCAGTGCCCGCTCGTTGGCGGGGAGGCCGTTCAGGGCGGTGACCAGGTTGTGCTGGACGGCGCGCAGCTGCTGCTTGTAGGTGGCGGCGTTGGCGCGAAAAGTGTCGGTGCCCGCCGGGTCGAGGCGGTCGAAGGCGGCGACGAGGTTGTCGACGTAGATCTCGACGTTGCGCGGACTCATCCACGCGTGCGGATTCGGTTTGCCCGCATACGCGTCGGACGCGATGGGTATCGGTGTGATCCCGTCGGAGAGAACTACTTTCGGTGCTCGCAGTTCGTCGGTGAACCGGTCGAACCAGATATCCACACCGAATCCGTTCTTGACGATCAGCGCGGCGTGCGCGGCGCGCCGGATATCGCCGGGCGTGGGTTCGTATGCGTGGATCTCCGCGCCGGATTTGGTGATCGACTCGACGGTCAGCCGGTCACCGGCGACGTTGGCCGCGATGTCGGCGAGCACGGTGAACGTCGTGAGCACGACGGGTTTGTCGGATGACGGACTGGTGCGTGGCGCGGTGGTGCATCCGGCGAGTATCAGGGTTGCGGTGATTGCCACCAGCAGTGCGCCCCACTTAGAGTTCGCCATGGCAATATCATAACTTCGGTAAGCCGAAAATTTCCAAAATGCGCCAGACTGCCGCGTCGGAGCGGCGGGCGACGACGAGGGTCTTTTGGGTCTCGAAGTTCTCGCCGAGGTGATCACCACCTCGAAGGGCGTGCAGACTAATCTCGACGCTCGTGCCGATGAACTGCGTGCCCGCAAGGCGCCGGCGCCGGAGGTCAAGCCTGCTGTCCCACCGGCGATACCGTGAAGACGATGACGTAGTCGACGCAGGGGCACGGCGCGCCGTCGAATTGATCACGGGGCGAGCACTCCGCGGAGGTGGTGGAGAAGGGCGCCGCCCCAGTGCCGCCACTCGTCGGCACTTGCCTCGGCCAGGCATCCCCACCAGGTCTGTACCCGATTGACATTCTGGGTGATCCGCGCGGCCGCCCAGTCCTGCGCGATCCGCGACACCGGCTGCCCCCAGGCGTCGGCATAGGCCTCGAGCACGGGTTCCCACGGGAAATCCGTGCGATCGCGGATCCAGTCATGCGGTACGCAGAGAATCTCCACGGGGTGGGCCCACTGAGAGTCGCCGAGGTCGAAAAGTCTGGGGCCGCCATCGATCTGAAATACGTTCCAGGGGTGCAGGTCGCCGTGCTGCCAACTGGTCGGCAGCGGCGATGCGGTGAGTGTCTCGGCGGCGGCCGAGACCGCAGGCCGGCGCTGGTCCAGCCGGTCTCGCAACCCGGGCGCCAGATGGGCGGGGTGATGCTCGTCGAGACCGGCGAGAAGTGCGAGGAATCGATCGAATCGATCGACGACGGTCGGCGGCGAGCAGTCGGGCACATCGAGGTGCCGCCATGCCGGACCGTAGGGCGTCTGCTGCTGGATCCGTGCCGCCGCCGCGGCGAGTTCACACCATTGGGCCAGTCCGGGGTTGCTGTGGGCGCCCCAGACGGGGCCGCGGTCGGCGGTGAGCAACCAGCCTCGCTCAGCGTCGATCGCGACCGGGGAATCGAAGGAGTCGGGGAGTAGCTCGCTCAGGACGGCGTGCAGCCCCGGTTCAAAAGCCAATGCTGGGCAATTGGCCTTGAGCCACCAGTGCTTGTCGCCGGTGCGCACCCGCAGCTGGGTCGACCACGGGCGGATGCGTGGTTGCTGCACGTCGTCGATCTTTTGGTCGAGTCGGGCTGCGATCCAGTGGATGGCTTCGCGGCGCCACGCCGGGGAGGCGACTCTGGTGGAGAATGGCGCGGCCATTGGGCCAGCCTATGCCCGAGGCGCCGCTGCCGGACGGTGGGCCGGATTGACACCAGATAGAACGTGTGTTCGCATTGAGGCATGCGGTGGGCGGACCAGGTGATCGAGACTGACGACGGTGGGCTGCCCGGGTTGGGCCGGGCCGACCTGGTGCGGACGGTCACCTCGCCCGAGTTCGCGGACGTCACCTTCCACGAAGTGCTGTGCCGGTCACTACTCAATCCGGTCCCGGTGTCGTCGGGGATGCCGTTTCGCTTCAGCGTCAACACCTTTCGTGGATGCACACACGCCTGCCGCTATTGTTTCGCGCGGCCGACGCACGAGTACCTCGACTTCGACGCGGGGGAGGACTTCAACCGGCAGATCGTGGTGAAGCTCAACGCCGCTGCGGTGCTGCGCAAGGAGTTGCGCCGCCGATCCTGGAGCCGGGAAGTGGTGGCGCTGGGCACCAACACCGACCCGTACCAGCGTGCTGAGGGCAGATACCGGCTGATGCCGCCGGTCATCGCGGCGCTCGCATCGTCGGGAACGCCGTTCTCGATTCTGACCAAGGGCACACTGTTGCAGCGCGATCTGCCGCTGCTGCGGCAGGCGGCCGACGTCGTCGACGTCTCTCTCTCGGTTTCGCTGGCCATGGGCGACGCCGAGTTGGCCAAACAGCTGGATCCTGGTGCGCCGTCGCCGCTGGCACGGCTGGAGCTGATCAGGTCGCTCGCCAATGCGGGGTTCGCGCCACATGTGATGATCGCGCCGGTGGTGCCGTACCTGACCGATTCCTCTTCTCAGCTCGACGGGTTGCTGGCCGGCGTCGCGGCTGCGGGGGCGGTCAGTGTTTCGGCGATCCCGATGCATCTGCGCTCCTCAACCAGGGGCTGGTTCCTGCAATGGCTTGCCGACGAGCATCCGGCGCTGGGCAAGCGCTATCGGGCGCTGTACGGGCGGGGTGCGTACGTGTCGGCGGAGTACTCGGCGAAACTGGCCGAGCGATTGCGCCCGCTGGTCGCGCGGCACGGACTGGTGGGTCGATCCGGGCCCGATCTGCCCGTCGCCCACGCATCGGTTCCGGCGGTCGCTCCGCAGTCTGCCCAGATGGCGGAGCAGACCCTGTTCTAGGGCTCTGAACTGCATAAATCGCTACTCTTGCGTGCTGTCGGACCTTCGGTCTACAGTCTCTATATCGAATAAACATTCGAAGAAGTCCGGTAACTTCCCGACCGGCTTCACAGGTGGTTCGCCAGGTATGGCGAGCATGGTGAAACGGTCGGAGAAGAGCATGGGTGAAGCAGCTATCGATCCCACGATCGCGCAACTGCGCCAGGCGATGGAGCGGGTGACGACGACGGGCGGCGCGGCACCGCGGGTGGATTCGGGGAACGGGCCGGGGGAAGACGGTCTGGTTCCCGAGGTACTCGCGGTGCCGCGCGGTCTCGTGGATTTGTTCCCGTGGGGTGGGCTGGCGCGGGGAAGTGTGGTGTCGGCAACCGGGGCAGGTTCGCTGTTGCTGTCGCTGATCGCGGCCAGCAGCGGGGCCGGGGCGCAGATCGCGATCGTCGGCCTGCCGCGCCTCAGCATGCTGGCCGCCATGGAAATGGGAGCGGACCTGTCGCGGGTGGCGCTGGTTCCCGATCCCGGTCCGGATCGGCTGCAGATCGCCACGGTTCTGCTCGACGGGATGGATCTGGTGGTGCTGGGGCTAGGTGGAATGTCGGTGCCTCCTTCGCGTGCCAAGGTGCTCGCCGCCCGGGCGCGCCGGAACTCATCGGCGCTGCTGGTCGCCGGTGGCCGGTGGCCGGGGGTCGCCGTGCAGCTGTCGGCTCGGGTGTGTAGGTACAGAACGGCAGTCGGGGGACAGGCGCCGGACGCGTGTGGGTATGGCCGGATTAACGGCTGGGATCTTTCGGTGTCGCTGAGTGCACGCAGCCGACCGCCACGCAGTGTCGAACTTGTTGCCGGCGTCGGGAGCGGTAGCGGGCGGGCGGCGGGCTGATGGGCACCCGGACGCTGGCCCTGTGGGCGCCGGATTGGCCGGCGGTCGCTGCAGCTGTCGAGTACGACCTTCCGCCTGCCGCGCCGATCGGCGTCCTGACCGCCAACCGGGTCGTCGCCTGTTCGTTGCCGGCGCGGCGGGCAGGCGTTCGGCGCGGGATGCGCAAGCGGCAAGCGCAGTCGACCTGTTCGGAGCTGGTCGTCGTCTCCGCCGATCCCGATCGGGATGGGCGGTTGTTCGCGCCGGTCGTCTCAGCAGTCACCGCGATCCTGCCGGCGACCGAGGTGTTGCGGCCGGGGCTGGTGGTGGCGCCGGCATCGGGGATGCGGTATTTCGGCTCGGAGGAGAATCTGGCGGCGGCCGTCGTCGAGGCGGTCGCCGATATCGGTACCGAGGTACAGCTCGGCGTTGCCGACGAGATGTTCACCGCGGTGCTGGCCGCTCGCCGGGAGAGATTCATCTCGCCGGGTGCCGACGCGAAGTTTCTGGCGGAGTTGCCGATTGGCGAGTTGGCCGCGGAGCCCAGCCTCGGTGGGGAAGGCCGGACAGAGTTGGCGGACTTGCTGAGGCGGCTGGGTCTGCGCACGCTGGGGGCGTTCGCGTCGCTCGCCGTCGCCGATGTGGGCGCCCGGTTCGACGCCGATGCGGTTATCGCTCATCGGCAGGCGTCGGGGAAACCGGGGCGGGCGCCGTCGTCGACGCCACCGGCGCCGGAGCTCGCCGTCGTGTGTCCCTGCGACCCGCCGGTCGAGCGGATCGATGCGGCGGCTTTCCTGGCCCGTCGTCTCGCCGCGCAGTTGCACGATCGGCTCACGGCGGCATCGGTGTCGTGCACCCGGTTGGCGGTACATGCGAGAACTGAGCGTGGTCAGGAGAATTCGCGAATCTGGTGCTGCGCGTTGCCGTTGACGCCGGAGTCGACCGCCGACCGGGTGCGCTGGCAGCTTGAAGGGTGGCTGACCGAAGGGGCCATCGGTTCCGGCGACGGACCGGACTCGCCGATCGTCGAGTTGGTGCTGGAACCTGTCGAGGTCTCCGCTGGAACCGGGCTGCAGTACGAATTGTCCACGGGTACCGGTGATGGGCGGGGGATGCCGCCCGACGGTCCTCGCGCTGACCGGATCCGGCGGGCGCTGGTGCGGGTGCAGGGGCTGTTGGGTGCTGACGCGGTGATGATCCCGGTCCGCAGTGGGGGGCGGGGGCCGGCGGAACAGATCACGCTGGTTCCCGCCGGTGAGTCGGTTGTGGTGGCACGTCCGGTCGGTGCGCCCTGGCCGTCGCGGCTACCGGAGCCGACGCCGGCGGTGCTGGTCGATGCGCCGGTGGACGTGTGCGACTCCACCGGGAAGCCGGTAGAGGTAACTGCGCGCGGGGCGTTTACCGGTGAGCCGGTATCGGTCGCAGCGGAGCGGCACAACTGGTCGGTGCAGTGGTGGGCTGGGCCATGGCCTTGTGGTTTGTCCGGGGACAAGATCTTGGCTCGCGCACAGGTATTGCTCGACGACGAGCGGGCGTTGCTGCTGCACTTCGGTCCGGGGGGCCGCTGGCGGGTGGAAGGAGTCTATGAGTGAGGAATGCCCGATTACACCGACAAGTCGGGTAGTGCACTACTCGTATCCTGGCGTGGGAAAGGTTCGATGCTGGATGGTGCAGGCAGTAACCCGATCGCCTGTGGATCCGAAGTAGGTGAACCATCATGCAGTACCGCAAGCCCAACCCCCGCCGGCATGACCAGACGCGTATCAATCCGCAGCCGCTTCCACCGGCCGGTCTCAACTGGATAAATCCGCAGCCGCTGCCTCCTCATGGCGGCGTTCCTCGCCGTATTCCACGGGGGCGCTGATCGATGCTGAGTGGCGGCGGTGAGGCGTGTAACGACACTGAATCCGACCGTGACAGGCACCGCTGGGGCGCCGATGCCTACCACGTCAGGTGAGTAGACATCGGTGAGTATTCGCGTAGCTGCCTACTCGTGCTGACAGTGAGGTAGTGCCCCGAATCTAATTGGGCAGTCCGAAATTCTTCGACTGATCGGGTCTCCCACTCCGCCCGACACCACGGATGTGGGGAAGCAGGCAAATCACATGAGCACCCGGAAGATGACCAAGCGGCAGTGGATTCTCCTGGCTGGCGGCGCGGCGCTGGCCGCCGTCCCGATGGGGGTTTTGGCCCCGATCGCCTCGGCCGAGCCGCAGATTCAGCCGGTGCGGCCGCTGGTGCAGCCGGCAAATCCGCGGACGCCGGTGAATCCCCCGCATCGGTTGGTGGATCCGCCGTCCCACAAGATTCAGCCGATCAGCCCCAATGCCGAACCGGCCAAGCCCCAGCCGGTACCGGTCACGCCCCAGCCGGTCAAACCGAAGAGTCCACTGCAGGAGCTCCTCAGCAACATGGGCAGCTCGGATCTCGCGAATCTGTTCTGAGTCCCAACACTCAGACCGGCATCGAGGCCATCACCGTTCGCGGTGGTGGCCTCGATGCCGGTATTGCGGAGCGCGCCGGCACTGCAGGTAGCGGTGCCCGGGCGGGACGAAGTCGGGTAGCGCACTACGCGTGCCCCGGTATGGCGGGCGACGGATTCTGGATGGGCAGGCAGCACCCGGTCTGGCTGCGAAACTCCTACACAGATGAAGGCAAGTCGATGAAGGTACTACAGGTTGCGGTCGCTGGAACGGCCGCGGTCACCGCACCGCTGGTGGTCAGCCCGGTGGTCAATGCGGTCACGCTGGGCACCTCCTGGGTGCGGGTAGACGCGGTCGACAATGGAGACGAGACAGTGACCCTGCGCATCGCCAACCTTGATCGTGAGAACCCGATCAGCTGCGCGGCGTCGCTGACCGACCTCGAGGTCGACGAGGGTGTCCGGTCGGACTACATCTCGCTGCGCGCCGAGCTGGCGCCGGGCCGGTCGGCTACCAAGACGCGCGGCACCGTGCCGGGCCACTACCGCGTCGAGGTGCGATGCGACGGGCGGATCTGGCGCTACCTGGTGACGCCGGGGAGCCTGTTCACCGTCTCGCCGCGAATCGGCGCGAGCGTCCGCGAGCTCGACCGCGGCGCGCGGTCGGCCGCGCAGCCCGAATAGAAAGTATGTTCGATATACTCGTGGAGTGGGTTGGCATAACGGTCCGCCGAGCTGGGCGGAGATGGAGCGGGTGCTTTCCGGGCGCCCGCGCCCAGAGGCCGCGGCGCGACCGGGCGACACCTTCGCGCCGCCGTATGACCAGCACATCGATGATGAGGGTGTTCCCGATGGTGGAGACTCCCCAGCGTGGTCGCGCAAGCGGGAGGCCTTCCGCGCCGACGAGACGGTCCGCCCGATCCATTCGGCGACGCCGTTCGCCGAACTCCACGCGCACAGTGCGTTCAGCTTCCTCGACGGTGCATCGACGCCGGAGGAGATGGTCACCGAAGCGGTGCGACTGGATCTGAAGGCGCTCGCGCTCACCGACCACAACGGCTTCTACGGTGTGGTCCGCTTCGCCGAAGCGGCCCGCGAATTCGGGCTGCCGACGGTCTTCGGCGCGGAGCTCTCGCTGGCCCGCGACGGTATCGATACAACCGATCCGTCGTCGCAGTCGCTCAGCCCAAGACGCACCGGCGTCCCGGATCCGCCCGGCGAGCACCTGCTGGTGCTCGCCCGCGGTCCGGAAGGCTATCGACGCCTGTCACGGGCAATGGCGGCCGCCCACATGCGCGGCGGAGAGAAGGGACTGCTGCGCTACGACCTCGACGAGTTGTCGGAGGCGGCGGGCGAATGGCTCGTGCTCACCGGATGCCGCAAGGGTGCCCTTCGCCGGGCGCTCGACCGCGGTGGACCCGGTGCCGCTCGTCGATCGATCGCGGAGTTGGTCGAGCGCTTCGGCCACACCAACGTCGCCGTCGAACTCACTTCTGCCGCCCACCCCGACGATGACGAGCGCAACGCGATTCTGGCGGGGCTGGCCGTCGAATGCGGGCTACCCGTCGTCGCGACGACCGGAGCGCATTTCGCCGGGCCGGATCGCCGCCGGCTTGCGCTGGCAATGGCCGCGATCCGGTCCCGCACCGATATCGAGACGATCGACGGCTGGATGCCCGGCGTCGGGGGAGCGCACCTGCGCAGCGGCGACGAGATGGCGCGCCTGCTGCAGGCGCATCCCGATGCGATCGACAACGCGGTGACCCTGGCCGCCGACTGTGCCTTCGAGTTGGGGCTCATCGCTCCTCGGCTTCCGCCGTTCGACACTCCGTCCGGGCATACCGAGATCAGCTGGCTGCGCGAGTTGACCATGACCGGTGCGGCCCGCCGGTATGGCGGCCATGATCAACACGAGAAGGCGTATCGGCAGATCGAGCACGAGCTGGTGATCATCGAGCAGCTGGACTTTCCCGGGTACTTCCTCGTGGTCCACGACATCGTCGACTTCTGTCGGCGCAGCGACATTCTGTGCCAGGGCCGGGGGAGCGCCGCGAACTCTGCGGTGTGCTTCGCGTTGGGCATCACCTCGGTCGACCCGGTGGCCAACCAGCTGCTCTTCGAACGCTTCCTGTCCCCGGAGCGCGATGGCCCGCCCGACATCGATGTCGACATCGAATCCGATCGTCGCGAGGAGGCGATCCAGTACGTCTACGGCAAGTACGGCCGCGACTACAGCGCGCAGGTCGCCAACGTCATCACCTATCGCCGGCGGTCCGCCGTGCGCGATACCGCGCGCGCCCTCGGCTATGCGACCGGCCAGCAGGACGCGTGGAGCCGCACACCTGAGGAGGCGCCCGCCGACGTGGCCGATCTGGCCGCCCAGATCGCCGGTCTGCCCAGGCATCTGGGTATCCACTCCGGCGGCATGGTGATCTGTGACCGGCCGATCGCCGACGTCTGCCCCACCGAATGGGCACGGATGGCGGGCCGCAGCGTGCTGCAGTGGGACAAAGATGACTGCGCCGCCATCGGGCTGGTGAAGTTCGATCTGCTCGGGCTGGGCATGCTCTCGGCGCTGCACTACGCTATCGACCTCGTCGCCGAGCACAAGGGCGTCGACGTCGACCTGGCCCGCATCGACATGACCGAGGCCGCTGTTTACGACATGCTGTGCCGTGCCGACTCGGTCGGGGTGTTCCAGGTCGAGTCGCGCGCCCAAATGGCGACGCTGCCGCGCTTGAAGCCGCGCACCTTCTTCGATCTGGTCGTCGAAGTCGCGCTGATCCGTCCCGGGCCGATTCAGGGCGGGTCGGTGCACCCGTACATCCGGCGCCGTAACGGGCGCGAAAAGGTTGCCTACGACCATCCGGCGCTGGAGCGCTCCCTGGAGCGCACGCTGGGCATTCCGCTGTTCCAGGAACAACTCATGCAGATGGCCGTCGACGTCGCCGGGTTCACCGCGGCTGAAGCTGATCAATTGCGCCGGGCGATGGGCTCAAAACGGTCGCCGGAGAAGATGGCCGCGCTGCGTCAGCGCTTCTTCGACGGAATGGCGCGACTGCACGGCATCACCGGGGAGGTCGCGCAGCGGATCTACGAGAAGATGGCCGCCTTCGCCAACTTCGGCTTCCCCGAAAGTCATTCGCAGAGCTTCGCGTCGCTGGTCTTCTACTCGGCATGGTTCAAACTGCATCATCCGGCCGCCTTCTGTGCGGCGCTGCTGCGGGCGCAGCCGATGGGGTTCTATTCGCCGCAGTCGTTGGTGGCCGATGCGCGACGGCACGGGGTGGCCGTCCATCGGCCCGATCTCAACGCATCATTGGCCCACCCCACTCTGGAACAGACGGGAACCGAATTGCGCCTTGGGCTTTCGGGAGTGCGCGGCATTGGCGAAGAGGTCGCGCAGCAAATCGTCGGCGAGCGGACTGCGGTGGGCCGGTTCGCCGACCTCGACGATGCGGCCGCCCGGGTAGATCTGACCCGGGCGCAGTGGGAGGCGCTGGCGACTGCGGGTGCACTGGACTCGTTCGGGTTGAGTCGGCGCCAGGCGTTGTGGGCGGCGGGGGAAGCGGGAAGGCATCGTCAGGACCAGTTGCCGCTGCGTCCGGGCTCACCGGCCCCGACGCTGCCCGGACTGTCGGCGGTGGAGTTGGCGGCCGCCGACGCGTGGGCCACCGGTATCACGCCGACGGGCTACCCGACGCAGTACCTGCGCCCGCGCCTGCAGGCCATCGGGGTGGTGCCGGCCGGCCAGCTGCTGTCGGTTGACGATGGCGCGCGCGTCACGGTCGCCGGAGCAGTGACTCATCGTCAGCGCCCGGCGACGGCGTCGGGAGTCACGTTCATCAACCTCGAGGACGAGACGGGCATGGTCAACGTGGTGTGCTCGGTGGGATTGTGGCGCAGGTATCGCGAGTTGGCGCACACTGCAACGGCATTGGTGGTCCGCGGCAAAGTGCAGAATGCGGAGGGTGCAGTCACCGTGGTAGCCGATCGTCTACAGAAGCTGGACCTGCGGATCGGCAGCCGATCGCGGGATTGGTGCTGAGATCCGTGCTCCGGTGCGGCATGGACGTGATAATCACGCCGGCGGTCCGCCAGGACCCGGATCTCAGCAGCCCCCGTCGAATCCGTGCTGCCGCCAGGCCTCGTAGACGGCCAGTGCCGCCGAATTGGCCAGGTTGTGGGAGCGCCGGCCCGGCAACATCGGGATCCGCAGCTGGTCGCTGATGTGGGGGTCGGCGAGGATCTCATCAGACAGGCCGGTCGGTTCGGGGCCGAACATGAGCACGTCGCCCGGATGGTAGGCGACGTCGGTGTAGAAGCGCGACGCCTGAGCGGTGAAGGCGTACACGCGTTCGGGCTGCAGCGCCGCCCAGGCGGCGCCGAGGTCGGGATGGACGCTCACCTGCGCCATCTCGTGGTAGTCGAGGCCGGCGCGCTTGACCTGCGCATCGGTCATCGTGAACCCCAGCGGCTCGACCAGATGCAGTTCACTGCCGGTGTTGGCCGCGAGCCGGATCGCGTTCCCCGTATTGGGCGGGATGCACGGCTGGCAGAAGACGATCCGGAACATGGCACCGAGTCTAAGTCGGCGCCATGGCGGTACCCGTTCGAGGGCGCGCGCCACGCGGCATCGCCCGTGAACCGGACAATTGCCCGGAGCGTCGGCCTGCCTGTGCGAGGCCGAGTCGGGGGGAGTGGAACAATGAACGCTGTGAGCGCGACACGACTCGACGGCATCATCACCCGCGACGAGATTTTCACCGACCTCGCAGCGCGGGTCGAGAAGCTCAAGGCTGCCGGTATCGACCCCGGCCTGGGTACCGTTCTCGTCGGCGACGATCCCGGTTCCCGGTCGTACGTGAAGGGCAAGCACGCCGATTGCGCGAAGATCGGCGTCAACTCGATCCGCCGAGACCTCCCCGTCGATGCGACGACCGAACAGCTCAACGCTGCCATCGACGACCTCAACGCCGACCCGGCGTGCACCGGCTACATCGTGCAACTGCCGCTGCCGCGCCACCTCGACGAGAACGCTGCCTTGGAACGGATCGACCCGGACAAGGATGCCGACGGTCTGCATCCGATCAACCTGGGCCGGCTGGTGCTGGGCGAGGCGGCGACGCTGCCCTGCACGCCGCGTGGGGTGATCCACCTGCTGCGCCGCTTTGACATCCCCATCGACGGTGCACGCGTCACCGTGATCGGCCGTGGCGTCACCATCGGCCGCCCCATCGGATTGTTGCTGACCCGCCGCAGCGAGAACGCAACGGTGACGTTGTGTCACACCGGCACGCGCGACCTCGCCGCCGAGACCCGCCGCGCCGACATCATTGTCGCGGCCGCGGGGGTGGGGCACCTGATCAAACCGGACATGGTGGCACCGGGGGCGACGGTTGTCGACGTCGGGGTCAGCCGGGGGCAGGACGGGAAGCTCGTCGGCGACGTCCATCCCGCCGTGTGGGAGGTAGCGGGGGCGGTTTCGCCGAACCCCGGCGGCGTCGGCCCACTGACCCGCGCATTTCTGCTCGTCAACATTGTGGAGCGCGCCGAAGCGCAGTTGGCGGCCCGGGGAGTCTGACGTGGTCGCATCCGACGGCGGAGGACCCGGCAACAACGTGACGCGGCACGTCGATGTCGTGGTGCCGGTGGCCCCGTCGCCCACCAACGCCGAGCGTGCCAGACGATTGCGCCGGGCACGGGTGCGTCGCTGGTATGTCATGCAGATCCCGTACTTCTTGGTGCTGGCGATTGCCCTCCTCGCCGGGATCCTCGTCCTGGTGGACCGGTGGCGGCGCGGCGCATTCGTGTTCAGTGGCGCACTGGGATTCGCGGCGGTGTTGCGGGCGCTTCTGCCGACGAGTCGGGCCGGTTTGCTCCAGGTGCGCGGCCGGGTCTTCGACGTGGCCACGCTGGCGGCGCTTGCTTCGATCGTCCTGTGGATGGCGTTGACGATCGACCCGCTGGGCACGCGTTAACGGGCCAGCGCCACCGTTTCGCGCAGCAGTTCGGCAATGGCCTCGAACTCGATGAGGAAGGCGTCGTGGCCGTACACCGACTCCACGATCCGCAGCCCGCCGACGCAGTTGCCGAGACCGGTGGCCAGTTCCTCCTGCTGCCGCAGGGGAAACAGGCGGTCGGTATCGATTCCCGCGACGATGACCGGTGTCTTGCAGTCGGCGAGTGCCGCTCGGATGCCGCCGCGGCGCCGGCCGACATCGTGGTTGTTGAGCACTTCGGTGAGTGCCACGTAGGACGCGGGGTCGAAGCGGGCGATGATCTTATCCGCCTGGTGGTCGAGGTAGCTCTGCACTGCGAACCGGCCGTGGTGCAGTGGATCCTCTTGTCCTTGCGGAGAGTTGGCAAAGCGGCCGTCGAGCTCAAGTTCATGGCGGTAGGTCAGGTGCGCGATCCGGCGGGCAACGCCCATTCCGGTGGTCGGGGATGACCCGGTGCCGTGGTAGTCGCCCCCTTGCCAGGCGGGATCGGCGGTGATGGCGGCGATCTGGGTGGTTTGGGTGCCGATCTGATCGGCGCTGGCACGAGCGCCGACGGCGAGGACCAGCGCGGCACGGATGCGCTCGGGGTACGCGATCGCCCACTCCAGGGCACGGGCCCCGCCCATCGATCCGCCGACCGCTGCGGCCACCGATGTGACGCCGAGTTCGTCGAGCAGCGCAGCCTCGGCGCGCACCTGGTCGAGCACGGTGATCTGCGGGAAGCGCGACCCCCAAGGGCGGCCGTCGGCGGCGATCGACGACGGCCCGGTCGAGCCGTTGCAGCCGCCAAGGACATTGGCCGCGATGACGCACCACTCGTCGGTGTCGAGCGCGGCACCCGGCCCGACGAGTCCGTCCCACCAACCGGGGGCGGCGTGATCGGCGTCGGCGGGGCCGGTGATGTAGGTGTCGGCGGTCAATGCGTGCAGGACCAGCACGACGTTGTCGCGGGCGGCACTGGGCTTTCCCCAGCGGGAGAAAGCCATGGTGACGTCGGGAATCGTCTCGCCGCTGTCGAGTTGGACGGCCCCGAGGGAAACCTGGTGCAGCGAGCCGTCCGGCGTCTGCGCCCATACCGGCTCAGCCGCCGACGACGGTGCGGACGTGGTGTCCGCGCCGTGCCGGCGGCTGTGCACGATGGTCACTTCGGCCTCGCTGATCGTCGGTTCTCCTAGCCCTTTGCCGCCGCGAAACCCTGCTCGAGATCGGCCAGGATGTCGTCACTTCCCTCGATGCCCACCGACAGGCGGACGAGACCGGGCGTGACGCCGGCACTGAGCTGTTCTTCGCCGGACAGCTGGCTGTGCGTCGTCGAAGCGGGATGGATCACCAGCGAACGCACATCGCCGATGTTGGCGACGTGGCTGTGCAGCTGGAGGGCATCGACGAACTTCTTGCCGGCTTCGACCCCGCCGGCCAGCTCGAAGCTGATGACCGAGCCGGCGCCCTTGGGGAGTAGCCGTTGGGCGAGTTCGTAGTACGGCGAAGATTCGATACCGGCGTAGTAGATCTTCTCCACCTGGGGGTGCGCGGCGAGGAAGTCAGCGACCTTCTTGGTGTTCTCGACGTGGCGCTCCACCCGCAGGCTCAGCGTCTCGATGCCCTGCGCGGTGAGGAATGCGTTGAACGGCGAGATCGCCGCGCCGGTGTCGCGCAGCAGTTGCACGCGCGCCTTGAGGGCGTAGGCCGGTGCCCCGAGGTCGGCGAACACGACGCCGTTGTAGCTCGGGTCGGGCTGCGTGAAACCGGGGAAGAGGTCCTCCCCGTCGCGCTGGGTGCGCCAGTCGAAGGTGCCGCCGTCGATGATGACGCCGCCGATCGAGGTGCCGTGGCCGCCGATCCACTTGGTGGTGGAGTGCACGACGATGTCGGCGCCGTGCTTGAGCGGATTGAGCAGGTAAGGAGTGGCCACGGTGTTGTCGACAATCAGCGGCACACCGTTGCGATGGGCGACCTCGGACACGGCCGGCAGGTCGAGGACTTCGATCTTCGGGTTGGAGATCGTCTCGCCGAAGAAGGCACGAGTGTTGGGGCGCACAGCGGCCTGCCATGACTCGGGATCGTCGGGGTTCTCGACGAAGGAGGTCTCGATCCCGAATTTCGGCAGGGTGTAGTGCAGGAGGTTGTAGGTGCCGCCGTAGAGGCGGGGGCTCGATACGACGTGTCCGCCTGCCTCGACGATGTTCTGGATCGCATAGGTTTCCGCTGCCTGGCCGGACGCGACCAGTAGTGCCGCCACGCCGCCTTCGAGTGCCGCGAGGCGCTGCTCGACAACGTCCTGGGTCGGGTTCATGATCCGCGTGTAGATGTTGCCCGGCTCGGCCAGTCCGAAGAGGTTCGCCGCGTGGGTGGTGTCGTTGAAGGTGTACGCCGTGGTCTGGTAGATCGGCAGTGCTCGCGCATTGGTCGCCGAGTCGGACCCCTGGCCGGCATGGACCTGTTTGGTCTCGAAGCTCCAGGAAGCAGTTGGATCGTCGGGAGTTTGCGACATGGTTCTGATTCACCTTCCGGTCGGTCGGGTTGCCCCGCCCTTGGGTCCGACCGTCGGACCCGCGCTTGCCGTACGGACTCTTCCGCACGACCAGGTCATCACCCGGAGCACCCCACCGCGGTTGGAGGGTTGCCGATCAGCGAGCCGGGGCTTTGCGCTGATGCTCTGGACCTGTCTCCAAGGATATAACACGGCGGATTCGGTGCTGGAGGGGTCTGAAATCAGGGTGGTTGAAACAGGCGTCGTGGTGAACTAACCGGCGAGTAGGCAGGTAGTGCCGACCCGATCACATTTCAGCTAAACTCACCGTGGTCTGGGCCCTGGGGGGCCAGGGGAGAGAGGGCAGTCCTATGGCGATGGCAACTGAGACGCCGATCGCGTCACCAGCAGGTCCGGTCAAGAAGCGGGGGTGGCCGCGCATCGTCGCGCTCGCCGGGATCGTCGGGGGCGTCGCGCTGTGCGCCGCACTGCTGACGCCACCGGGTGGGGCGCACGCGGAGTGCTCGGGCAATGGCGCGGTCGTCATCGTCCCGGGGACGAACGACCCGACCGGCGAGGGCTCGATGAAGGGCGTCATCGAGACTGCCAAGGGCCAGGGTAAGGACGTCATCGTCGTCGGCTACCCGACCACGCTGTGGCCGGCCGGATCGGTCGGGTACAACAAGGACGTCGCGCTCGGCAAGGCCGCCACGAGTAAGGCGATATCGGACTATCAGTCCAAGTGTGCGATCAACGCGGATGACGCCGCCGACAAAACGGGCCATGTTCAGGTGGTCGGCTATTCGCAGGGCGCCCGGGTGGCGGGCGACGTATTGGGTGATATCGGCCAGGGCAAGGCGGGCGCCCCGAGCGCGGTAGGGGTGACCGGGGTCCTCTACTCCGACCCCCGCCAGGAGGGCCCGGAGAGCGCGCGCGGAATCGAGCGGAGCTTCCTGGGAGTCGTCCCCGGACTGACGATGTCGGGATCGCGCGGTGGGTTCGGAGTGCTATCGAACGACGTCGTCTCCGTCTGCAGTCAGGGGGACCCGATTTGCGGCCTTCCCGATCCGATTCACGATCCGCTCGGTGCACTGGACGGGCTGGTCGGCTACTTCGTGAAACACGGCGACTACCCGCAGTTCGGAGCGTGGGGCCGCAGCACCGATGGTTCCTGGTACTGGGACGACCCCGTCAACTGGGCTGGCGGCCAGGGCAACTGTGTACAGGCCACGAACGGCGGTGGCCTGGTGTGCACCAAGCCCCAGGATTCCTCCATCTCCCGGGTCATTCGCGACGTCGCGACGGGTCTCGGGATGTCGGCCGCCGACGCGGCAAACATCCCCGACCTCTACGGCCAGGTCAACAAGGTGCTGAACATCAACACCATCCTGCCCCATGCGAACCTCAATGATCTTCAGCCGGTCGTCGACCTGGTCTACAACGCATTGCCCAAGCTGCCCTATCTCACCTCCAACGCGGGCGGCTACCTCCCCGACGCTTTGACGTTCGGCAACTTGATCGGTGGGATCGCCCAGGTGCTCGGGGGCGGGAACGGCAGTGTTCTCCGGCAGTCGGCCTCGGCGATAGGCAGGAGCGTCGTGAGTATTCTTCTGGTTCCGGTCAACGGTGCGCTGTACTGGGGAAATACGTTGCTCGGCACGCCGTACCCGGCTGCGATCAAGGCGCTCGGGTTCATACCGGATGAGACCAAGGACTGGAGTCTGCCGCCGTTCTGGGCTGATAGCAGCGGCCCTCCCGGCTGGGGGACGCCGAATCTCCTGGCGACACAGGCGGGCCCGGCGGCGACGGCGCCCGTGAGTCGCGCCGCGTTTACCGCCAGCCTGAAAGCAGCTGAGGGAACGTCGGTCTGGACCGCTGCGCAGCGTGACGCGGCGCGGCCGGACGTTTCGACCGGGCCCGCTTCGGCCGACCAACGCACCGTGCTGGCCGATTCGACGGTGAAGTCCACCTCGACGACGCCGAGTTCGCCGGATGCGACCGAGGCGCATGGTGCGGACGGGGCCGACAAGCCGGCACCGGTTCCGGCGCAGCAGTCGCGCACGTCGCCGTCGCCGGAGGGGGCCGGGCCGATGAATCAGGGCCTGCGAAACCCGCTCGGCGCCCAGCAGCACACGCCACCGGCGCAGGAGCAGCAGTACACGCCGCCGGCGCAGGAGCAGCAGCACGCGCCGCCGGCGCAGGAGCAGCAGTACACGCCGCCGGCGCAGGAGCAGCAGCACGCGCCGCCGGCGCAGGAGCAGCAGTACACGCCGCCGGCGCAGGAGCAGCAGTACACGCCGCCGGCGCAGGAGCAGCAGTTCACGCCGCGCTTTGGCACGGAAGGCGGCAGTAACAGCAACGGCAAAAATGGTGCGGCGGATGCGCCGGGCAGTAGTGGCGCCCCGGGCAGCAGCGGTCCTTCGGGCTCTGGCCCCGCAACGAGTAGCGGATCTGGCACCGCCAGCGGCGGTGCCACCGGATAGCTCGCCGGTCAGTGCACGTGCAACGGCGCGCGAGGCACTTCCCGGCGCAGCCGGATAAGTTCGCGGGCGTGGGCGTCAAGGGCGAAGTCCTCGTCGGCGACCGGATGCCAGGTCCGGACGTCGGTGGCGTCGCCGTCGGCATCGATGGCCGCGACGATCGCCAGCGCGTGACCGGTGTCGCGGAAGACGCCGGTGCGCGGATCGGCGGAGCTCATCTGGACGGCGATGTGCATGGTCTGGCGGCCGGTGTGCAGCAGGCGTGATCGGGTGCGCACGACGTCGCCGATATGCACCGGTGCGTAGAAGCGGACTCCGCCGACGTAGGCCGAGACACAGTCGGAGCCGGCCCACTGCGCAGCACACAGGTACGCGGCCTCGTCCATCCATTCCATGATGCGGCCGCCGTGCGCGTTGCCGCCCCAGTTCATGTCGGTCGGGGCGGCGAGGAAGCGCATCGTCGCGCGTGGCGCGGTGCCCGCCGCACTGAGTACCGCGGAGCCGATCTCCGCCTCGATCCGTTTGCGCAACCCGATCCGGGCGATGGCGGCCTCGGCGTCGGCGATGTCGCCGAGCGTCGCCGGTCGCCACTGCGGCACCGGGCGGGGGCGACGGTTCTCGTCGAGTGCCACGAAGACGACGAGGCAGTCGCTGACCTCGCGGTACTGGCCGGTGCACGGATCGGCGCAGGACACGGTGCACAACAGGTGCATGCTCGACGATCCGGTGTAGACGATGCGCGCGGTGACCTCCACCAGGTCGCCGGCCGATACGTGGCGCGAGAAGCGGACGTTGCCCACGTACGCCGTCACACAGTAGCCACCCGACCACGCCGCGGCACAGGCGTAGGCGGCCTTGTCGATCCAGTTGAGCAGCCGCCCGCCGCGCACCGCCCCGCCCAGCGAGGCGATGTCGGTCGGTGCCGCCAAGAAGCGCAGAGTCATTCGCCCGTTGTCATCAGTCATATCGAGTCCCCTCCGGTGTCGGGCACGGTGACGTGCCGCGGCAGCAATGATGCAGGACCTCGAGGACTCACATCGGTCCTGGTCGGGCCGGTGCGGAATCGGTCATCTGCGCGAAACGCGGGCGATATGGGCCGGAATCGCCATGCGTCCGGCGGATCGGGTTGGGTGCTCCCGGCGGGTGTTCCCGGTGTCACGCGCACCGGAGGCCGTGACGAAGACAACATGGCCGCCGGGTACAATAGGAAAACAGTACGCGCGTTATGTTTGCGCTCGCGCGCGGTGTGGACTGCGTGCGTACTAGGTTTGACCTGATGCAGGTTGGCGTCGTGTAACCCGCGCCCCAGATCTGCTGCTGAACATCGCAGACACAACCTGCGCACCCGATGCCGAGGAGGCACCAGCCATATGGGCAAGATCAAGGTCGAGGGAACCGTCGTCGAGCTCGACGGCGACGAGATGACGCGGATCATCTGGGAGTTCATCAAAGAGAAGCTGATCCACCCATATCTCGACGTCAACCTCGACTACTACGACCTTGGCATCGAGTACCGCGACGAGACCGACGATCAGGTGACGATCGACGCGGCCCACGCCATCCAGAAGCATGGCGTCGGCGTGAAGTGCGCCACCATCACCCCCGACGAGGCGCGAGTCGAAGAATTCGGCCTGAAGAAGATGTGGCGCTCGCCCAACGGCACGATCCGCAACATCCTCGGCGGCACAATTTTCCGCGCCCCGATCCTCATCTCCAACGTTCCCCGCCTCGTTCCGGGCTGGACCAAGCCCGTCGTCGTCGGTCGGCATGCCTTCGGTGACCAGTACCGCGCCACGGACTTCAAGGTGCCCGCTGCCGGAACCGTCACCATCACCTACACCCCGGACGACGGATCGGCGCCGATCGAGCACGAGATCGTCAAGATCCCCGAAGAGGGTGGCGTCGTGATGGGCATGTACAACTTCAACAAGTCCATCGAGGACTTCGCGCGGGCGTCCTTGAACTACGGGCTGCAGCGCAACTACCCGGTGTACCTGTCGACGAAGAACACCATCCTCAAGGCCTACGACGGCGCGTTCAAGGACATCTTCCAAGACGTCTTCGACCGCGAGTTCAAGGCCGAGTTCGACGCGGCCGGCCTGCACTACGAGCACCGGCTGATCGACGACATGGTCGCGTCGTGCCTCAAGTGGGAGGGCGGCTACGTCTGGGCGTGCAAGAACTACGACGGCGACGTACAGTCCGACACGGTCGCCCAGGGCTATGGTTCGCTGGGTCTGATGACGTCGGTGCTGCTGACCCCGGACGGCAGGACCTGTGAGGCCGAGGCCGCCCACGGCACGGTGACCCGGCACTATCGGCAGCACCAGCAGGGCAAGCCGACGTCGACCAACCCGATCGCCTCGATCTTCGCCTGGACTCGTGGACTCGACCACCGTGGCAAACTCGACAACACCCCGGAGGTGCGCGAGTTCGCCGAAGCGCTCGAGGACGTCGTCATCAAGACCGTCGAGTCGGGAAAGATGACCAAGGACCTGGCGCTGCTCGTCGGCGGTGATCAGGCCTACCAGACGACTGAGGAGTTTCTCGGGACTCTCGACGTGAACCTGGCGAAGGCGCTCAAGGCCTGAGTCGATACCGTGGCCGCGTGAGCATTTCGATTACGACGGTCAACGTCAACGGCATCCGGGCTGCAGTCAAACAACGCTCGGATGAGAACTGCGGCCTGCTTCCGTGGCTGGCCGATCTGGACTCCGATGCGGTTGCGCTGCAAGAGATTCGAGCGACCCGAGAGCAGGCACAGGAGGCGCTGGCCCCCGCGCTGGCGGCCGGCTGGCACCTGAGCATGAGTGAGTCGACCGTAAAGGGCCACGCCGGTGTCGGTGTCCTGACCCGCGCCGCGCCGTCGGCGGTGCGGGTCGGCTTCGGCAGCGACGAGTTCGATTCGTTGGGCCGCTATCTGGAGGTCGACGTGGCGACGGCGCTGCTCGGCGAGATCACCGTCGCGAGCCTCTATCTCCCCAAGGGGGCCGTCGATCCGGCGAATACCACTACCGCGACCGAGGGTGATGCGCGCAAGTTCGCCGAGAAGAAGCGCTTCCTCGTCGAGTTCGGTGCGCACCTGGGCCGGCTAGCCGAGGCCGACCGCCCGGTGATCGTCGGCGGCGACTGGAATATTGCGCCCGCCGAGAACGATCTCAAGGCGTTCAAGACGAATAGGCGCAGTCCGGGCTTCCTCCCGCACGAGCGCGAATGGGTCGCGGCGCTTCTGGGGGGCGGTTGGGTCGATGTGGCCCGCCAGCTGACCGGCGACGTGCCCGGCCCGTATACGTGGTGGTCGTGGCGGGGAAAGTCGTTCGACAACGACGCCGGGTGGCGGATCGACTATCACCTGGTCACGCCCGGCCTGGCCGCGCGTGCGGTGAAGTCAGATGTCCATCGACCTGCGGCGTACAACCTCCGGTGGTCCGACCACAGCGCGGTCACGACGGTCTTCGGCTAGCCGGTCGGCCGATCGGGTGGCCCGCCGGTGGCAGTTCCGGCCGCTGGCCACCGTTGCGCCCGGAAACTCCCCGTCGTGGCCGGTCTGAAAGACTGGAACCATGAGCAACGACGAGCGTGCGACGGCCCGCCGCGTGCGGGTGCTTTCGGGCATCCAGCCGACCAGTGACTCCTTCCATCTGGGCAACTACCTGGGTGCGGTGAAGCAGTGGGTGGCACTTCAGGATGAGTTCGACGACGCGTTCTACTTCATCCCCGACATGCATGCGATCACCGTGCCCAACGACCCGGCAAAGCTGCGGGAACGGACCCGGCTGTCGGTGGCACAGCTGTTGGCGCTTGGCGTCGATCCGTCGAAGTCGACGATCTATGTGCAGTCTCATATCCCCGAGATCGCCCAGCTGACCTGGGTTTTGTCGTGCATCACCGGGTTCGGCGAGGCCAACCGGATGACACAGTTCAAGGACAAGTCCGCCAGGCAGGGGGCTGAGGCCGCCGGCGTCGGGTTGTTCACCTATCCGATCCTGATGGCCGCCGACATCCTCGCCTTCCACGTGGACGCGGTGCCGGTGGGCGAGGATCAGCGACAGCACCTTGAGTTGACCCGGGACCTTGCCAATCGCTTCAACACTCGCTTCGGTGAGACGTTGACTGTGCCCCGGGCCTACATCGTCAAGGAGTTCGCCAAGATCTACGACCTGCAGAATCCGACCGCGAAGATGAGTAAATCGGCCGACTCCGATGCCGGGCTGATCAACCTCCTCGACGAGCCGAAGCGATCGGCGAAGAAGATCCGGTCTGCGGTCACCGACAGTGATTCGGTCGTCGCCTTCGACCGCGAGAACAAGCCGGGTGTCTCCAATCTGCTCACTATTCAGGCGGCGCTGACCGGACGCACAATCGACGACCTCGTCGCGTCCTATGACGGCAAGCAGTACGGCCATCTCAAAGTCGACACGGCCGACGTTCTGACCGATTTCGTGACACCGCTGCGGGGGAGGGTCGACGAGTTGCTCGCCGATCCGGCACACCTCGACGCCATCCTCGCGGCAGGGGCGGCGAAGGCCAGGGCGGTCGCGGCGCCGACGCTGCGCGAGGTGTACGACAAGATCGGTTTCCTCGCATCGTCGGCAACCTAAGGGTACGTTCGGGGCCAATGCCATCGTTGCCGCCACCACTCGCCTCGGCCTGGAGTACTGCCTCCACCGTTGGTGGACGAGTCGCATCGTGGGGTGGCGATGTGTGGGCGTCGCTGCGCAAGCGGCTGCCGATCATCGATCGGATCATGGCTGCGCTTGCCCGTCACGACGCGCACTACGGTGGGGCGTTCGCTTCGGCGATGAGTTTCCGCACCGTGATGGCCATGGTGCCGATGCTCATGGTCGGGTTCGCGACTGCCGGTTTCATCTTGAACGCTCATGCCGACCTGCTCGATCAGTTCCGGCAGTCGATCGTCGATGCCATTCCGGGTGAGCTGGGCCAGACTGTCGCCAAGACGATGGATTCTGCGGTGCAATCGCGCACCACCGTCGGCCTCCTCGGTCTGATCGGTGCCGCGTGGACCGGGGTGAACTGGATCTCGGGGCTGCGGGAGGCGATGACGGCGATCTGGGGTGGGCGAGTGAACCGAAACCCTCTCCTGGGCAAAGTATTTGACCTGGGTATGTTCGTTGTTCTCGGCCTGGGATTCGTCGCATCTCTGGTGCTGAGCATTGCGACCTCCGGCAGTCTCGCCGATCGCTTTCTGGTGTGGCTGAACCTGGACTACTGGGACGCCGCGGTCATCGCCGTCCAGGTGTTGGCCCCGGTCATCTCGATTCTCATCCTGTGGCCGCTGCTCACCTTCGTCTTGGCGAAGGTGCCCCTGGTGAACCTGCCGCTGCGTAACGCCGCCAAGGCGGGACTCGCCGCGGCGATCGCGATGGAGATCCTCAAGGTCCTCGCCGGCCGGGTGATCGAGTCGACCAGCACTGGGCCGGCAGGGGTGGCGTTCGGGTCCATCATCACCGTCATGGTCGTCACCAACCTGATCGCGCGCATCATGTTCTACGCCACCGCATGGTGCGCAACGGCGCCGATTAACGCCGGGTACCTGCTCGACGGCGACGGTGCCGAAGATCCTGAGCCCGGCGAGGAGGCCGCTGACTCTGGGGCGGGCACCCCAGCCTAAGCCCGCTGCGGGTCATTCCGGTGGAAACCTGGGTACGGTCGGCCGCAATTCTGGGCACGGCCGACGATTAGTGCCTGGACAGGGTTCGAATGCCGAGGAAGCCCAGACCGCCGACGACGAGCGCGGCGATCAGGCCGAGGACGAGACTGTTGTCGAAGAGGCCGGACGACTCCGCCGGCGCCGGCGACGCGGGGGCCGCCACGGGTACCCGCGGCGGCGTTGCCGGATCGGCCGCCTGCCGGCCTGCCAGGGTGCCCACGGTGGCGCCCCGTGGTGCGCGGCCACCCCATCGGAACAGGTCTTTGGCCTGGGCCCAGTACGAGGAGGATTCGGTCGACAGTCCGTAGAGTTGCACGATCAGCACCTCGCGCGACCCGACACGGGCGGCGCCCACGTACGTCTTGAGTGCGTCGTCGGTGTAGCCCGTCTTCCCGCCCAGCACGCCGGGGAAGCGTTCGGCCAGAAGGTTGTTCGAGGTGACCATCTCGTAGGCGGGATGGTCGGGGTCGCCGGGGATCTCCGGGCGCGGCGGGTAGCCGGGGAAGCGGTACTGACGCGTGCCGATGATCTCGCGGAACGTCGGGTTGGCCATCGCGGCGCGGAAGATGACGGCGAGATCGTAGGCCGACGTCGACATCCCCGGGGCATCGAGGCCCGATGGCGAGGCCGCGCGGGTGTCTAGCGCGCCGAGATCCTTGGCGCGGGCGTTCATCTTGCCCAACGTGGCCTCGACGCCGCCGAGCTGCCGGGCGATCACCATTGCGCAGTCGTTGCCCGACGCCATCAGCAGGCCGGTCACCATGTCGCGATTGGTGTAGTGCCCGCGTGGTCCCGTGCCGCAGGAGTCGCCCTCGGTCTCGTACTCGGCACGGTGCACGGACACCGGTGCGTCGAGGTGGAGTTCGTCGAGGGCCACCAGTGCCAGGAGCACTTTGATCGTCGACGCCGGGCGATAGCGTCCGTGCGGATCCTTCGCGGCCAGGATGTCGCCGGTACCCAGGTCGGCGACCAGCCACGCGGCCGAGGTCAGCCTGGCCGGGGGTTGGCCCATTCCATCGGCGACGACGACGCCGCAGGTGGATAGTCGCGGTCCACCGGCCGGCGGCATCTGCAGGGGTAGGGGCCGGGGGGTGGTCGCGCCCGGCTTGGGGACTTCGGAGGTGTCGACGGCGGGCGGCGTCGCTGATCGGTGGGGACAGTGATCGGTCGGGGGCGTCGTCGGATTGACGCCGACGACGTGGCCGGGCCCAGGCGGATCAGCCCACGCAGACGAGTTGCCGAGCGCCACCGTCCCGATAATCAGAACACCCGCGATCTGTGCGAGGGCGGTCAGCCGTCGAACGTCATCCCCCAAGGCAATCACGCCCAACCCTAACAAGGGGGCGGCACCGGTCGGCTACGACGCGCAGGTCACCCGGGCGCCGCTTCGGAGTGCGGTGTGCTGATCTCGCAACTCGTCGTTGACGGTGACCACGCAGCGAGCGAAGGAGCCGGTCGTGGTGAACGTCGCGGAGAGTCGGAGGGTGGTCGACACTGCGGTGTAGACCAGCGTCGAGGTCCACAGTCGTGCGGCGCCGACCGGCTCGACGAGGACCGTTCGCTCCTGGCTGCGCGGCCGATTGAGTGCGTCGAACCAGGTGGACGGACCATTGTCCTGACGGTCGGAGACAAATGTGATGGCGACGCGATCGCCGGCGACGGCAGTCGGCCGGCCCGGGTCGGCACCCGCCGGTGGCGGGACGACCGTTCCGGCGATCAGCCAGAGGAGTATCAGAAGGCGAATGAGGTGAGCAGTCATACCTTCTTAGACGCACGCGGCCGGCGATTGGCTCCCCGTGCCCGTGAAACGGGCGAACCCCCGTCGAGAAGGAGAGTCGACGGGGGTTCGGGAAGCCGATTGCGGCGGCGGTCAGCGCGAGAACATCAGAGCGCGCTTGACCTCTTGGATTGCCTGGGTGACCTGGATGCCGCGCGGGCAGGCATCGGTGCAGTTGAAGGTGGTGCGGCAGCGCCAGACGCCATCGACCTCGTTCAGGATGTCGAGGCGTTCGACGGCAGCTTCGTCGCGGCTGTCGAAGATGAATCGGTGCGCGTTGACGATTGCGGCGGGGCCGTAGTACGAGCCCTCGTTCCAGAACACCGGGCAGCTGGTGGTGCAGCACGCACACAGGATGCATTTGGTGGTGTCGTCGAATCGGGCGCGGTCTTTCTGCGACTGAATTCGCTCCATTGTCGGCTCGTTGCCGCTGGTGATGAGGAATGGCTTCACGGCGCGGTACGCGTCGAAGAAGGGCTCCATGTCGACGACGAGGTCCTTCTCCACCGGCAGACCCTTGATCGGCTCGACGGTGATCGTCAGCTCTTTGCCGGCATCCTTGGGCAGCAGATCCTTCATCAGCAGCTTGCAGGCGAGGCGGTTGACGCCGTTGATGCGCATTGCGTCCGAACCGCAGACGCCGTGCGCGCAACTGCGCCGGAACGTCAGGGTGCCGTCGAGATAGCCCTTCACGTACAGCAGCAGGTTGAGAAGGCGATCGGTCGGCAGGGCCGGGACGCGGAACGTCTCGAACCCGCTGGCGTCAGGATCCTCGGGGTTGAACCGGTAGATCTTCAGATTCACCATGCGCGCCTCGGCCGGAACCGGGGGCAGCGGCGGCTCGCCCGATTCGACGGGGGTGCCTTCGACGGTTGCAGTCATCAGTACTTGCGCTCCATCGGCTCGTAGCGGGTCTGGACGACGGGCTTGTAGTCCAGCTCGATGTCGGCGATCAGGCCGGGGCCCTTCTTGTACGCCATGGTGTGTTTCATGAAATTCGCGTCGTCGCGGTCCGGGAAGTCCTCGCGGGCGTGGCCGCCGCGCGACTCCTTGCGGTTGAGCGCGCCGACGACGGTGACTTCGGCCATCTCCAGGAGGAAGCCGAGTTCGATGGCCTCAAGCAGGTCGGTGTTGAAGCGCTGTCCCTTGTCGTGGACCCGCACGTGGTTGTAGCGCTCCTTGAGTGCCATGACATCGGCGAGTGCCTGGGTCAGCGTCGCCTCGGTGCGGAACACCGACGCGTTGTTGTCCATGGTCTGCTGCAACTCGGTGCGGATGTCGGCGGCGCGCTCATTGCCGTGCTCGGACAGGACGCCTTCGAGCCATCCGTCGACCATCTCGGTCGGGTTATCCGGCATCGGAACGAAGTCGTGGCTGTTGGCATAGTCGGCGGCCGCGATGCCGGCGCGGCGACCGAACACGTTGATGTCCAGCAGCGAGTTGGTGCCCAAGCGGTTGGCGCCGTGCACCGAGACGCAAGCGCACTCGCCCGCGGCGTAGAGGCCGTGGACGACCTCGTCGTTGTTCGCCAAGACCTGGCCCTCGACGTTGGTCGGAATGCCGCCCATGACGTAGTGACAGGTGGGGTAGACCGGCACGTACTCGGTCACCGGGTCCACGCCGAGGTAGGTGCGGGCGAACTCGGTGATGTCGGGGAGCTTCTCGTTGAGGACATCCTCGCCGAGGTGGGTCACGTCGATGTAGACGTAGTCCTTGTTGGGGCCGGCCCCACGGCCCTCGAGGACTTCGAGGACCATCGAGCGCGCAACGATGTCGCGCGGCGCGAGATCCTTGATCGTCGGGGCGTAGCGCTCCATGAAGCGTTCACCGTCGGCGTTGCGCAGGATTCCGCCTTCGCCGCGGACCGCTTCGGAGATCAGGATGCCCAGGCCGGCCAGCCCCGTCGGATGGAACTGGTGGAACTCCATGTCCTCCAGGGGCAGACCCTTGCGGAAGATGATGCCCATGCCGTCGCCGGTCAGCGTGATGGCATTGGACGTCGTCTTGTACATCCGGCCCGATCCGCCGGTCGCAAAGATGATCGACTTGGCGTGGAACACGTGGATCTCACCGGTCGCCAGCTCGTAAGCGACGACACCGGTGGCGACCTTCTCGCCGTTCTCGTTCTCGGTGAGGGCGATGTCGAGTGCGTAGAACTCGTTGTAGAACTCGACGTCGTGCTTGACGCAGTTCTGGTACAGCGTCTGCAGGATCATGTGGCCGGTGCGGTCTGCGGCGTAGCAGGCCCGGCGGACCGGGCTCTTGCCGTGGTCGCGGGTGTGCCCGCCGAAGCGCCGCTGGTCGATCTTGCCCTCGGGGGTGCGGTTGAACGGCAGACCCATCTTCTCCAGGTCGATCACCGCGTCGATGGCTTCTTTGGCCATGATTTCGACTGCGTCCTGGTCAGCGAGGTAGTCGCCGCCCTTAACTGTGTCGAAGGTGTGCCACTCCCAGTTGTCTTCCTCGACGTTCGCCAGGGCGGCGCACATGCCGCCCTGCGCCGCGCCGGTGTGGCTGCGCGTCGGGTACAGCTTGGTGAGAACGGCGGTGCGGGCTCGGGGTGCGGCTTCGATTGCCGCCCGCATCCCGGCGCCGCCAGCGCCGACGATGACCACGTCGTAACGGTGTTCCTGCATAACTGGTGGGTCTCCTTGTGACGGACGCGGGTGGGGACTAGCTACCGGTATTGAAGGTCAGCAGGGCATAGGTGCCCAGGACGAGGGTCAGGATCATTGACACCCCGAGCAGCACGTTGAGCCAGAAGCGGGTCGAGTCCTTGCGGGAGTAGTCGCCGATGACCGTGCGGATACCGTTGCCGCCGTGCAGCTGGGCGAGCCACAGCATCGTCAGATCCCAGATCTGCCAGCCCGGGCTGGCCCAGCGCTGGGCGACGAACTCGGAACTGATGCGGTGCACTCCGCTGTCCCAGGTCAGCATGATCGCCATGTGGCCGATCACGAGGAAGATCAGGACGATGCCGGAGAAGCGCATGAACATCCAGGCGTACTTCTCGAAGTTGCCGCCCCGGGGCTTGCGCGGGGAGCGGGGGTTGTCCAGTGATGGCGGACGGTCGTAAGACGTCAGGAGCGTCTTCGCGGGCTGCGGGGCGGCGGTAGTCATCGTGTCGAGTCCTTTAGAACGCGTGGCTGATAATGAGCTGCAGCAGACGGATGGCGGCGGCACCGAAGACGACGGTGAACAGTGCGACGACCACCCAGAGCATCTGTCGCTGGTAGCGCGGGCCCTTCGACCAGAAGTCGATGAGGATGACGCGCACGCCGTTGAAGGCGTGGAACAGCACGCAGAAGACGAGTGCGATCTCCATGAGACCGATGATCGGCGTCTTGTAGGTGTTGATGACCGCGTCGTAGTCGTCCCGGTTGATCCGGATCACCGCGGTGTCGAGGACGTGGACGAAGAGGAAGAAGAAGATCGTCACGCCGGTGATGCGGTGCAGGACCCACGCCCACATCCCTGGGTCGCCCCGATAGATCGATATCTTGCGCACCGGAGCGGGCGCCGTCGTGGGTGTGCTCATGGCGGAATTCGGCCTCCGAACGTGGTTTCCATAGGTCCCGATGAGATGACTCTAAACCCTGGTGATCGGTCGGTGAAAAGGACCCGAAAGGAATTCCAATCCAACAACGCGGAACTAAGGTTTGCCTTACCAATCAATGTTCTGGTAAAGGCTCGGAAATGACGCGGTCACAGGGTGTCCTTAGTTGTTCGCGCACTGTTCGCGCCGAATCCGGGTGTGCAGAATGTCTCACCCGAATTCTGTGTCACGCTCAACAGATGAGCGCCGATCCCGCCTCCATCACACCCGCCGGCCAGACCGAGCCGATCACGCCATCGACCCTGAGACTGGCGCCCAAGGTGGTCCTGCACGACCACCTCGATGGTGGGCTGCGCCCGGCCACCATCATCGACCTGGCACGCGAGTCGGGGTATGCCGAGCTGCCCACCGAGGATCCCGAGCAGCTGGGGCGGTGGTTCGTCGACAGCGCCAACGCCGGATCCCTCGTCCAGTACTTGCGGACCTTCGGGCACACGGTCGCGGTGATGCAGACCCTGGGCGCGCTGCGCCGGGTCGCCCGAGAATGCGTGGAAGACCTCGCCGCCGACGGCGTCGTCTACGCCGAGGTGCGCTTCGCCCCCGAACTTCACCTCGAACAAGGGCTGACCCTCGACGAGGTGGTCGGCGCGGTGCTCGCCGGGTTCGACGAGGGTCAGCGCACGGCGGCCGCGGCCGGCCACCGAATCGTCGTCGGATGCCTGGTCACCGCCATGCGGCATGCGGCCCGTTCAACCGAGATCGCCGAGCTCGCCGTCCGGTTCCGCTGCGACGGGGTAGTCGGCTTCGACATCGCCGGGGCGGAGGCGGGCAATCCGCCGACGCGACACCTGGACGCGTTCGACTACCTGCGCGCGCACTGCATGCGCTACACCATCCACGCGGGGGAGGCGTTCGGGCTGCCGTCCATCAAGGAGGCCATCGGCTACTGCGGGGCCGACCGGCTCGGACACGGCGTCCGGGTCATCGACGACATCACGCTGCCGCCCGGGGTCGATCCCGCCGCCGATTCGCTGGCCGGGGCCCGGCTGGGCGACGTGGCCAATTACGTGCGCGACAAACGGATCCCGCTCGAACTGTGCCCGTCGTCGAATGTGCAGACCGGCGCCGTCGCCGACCTCGCGTCGCACCCGTTCAACACGCTGGCGCGGCTGCGCTTCCGCGTGACCGTGAACACCGACAACCGACTCATGGGTGACACGACGATGAGCCGTGAGTGCGCGCTGCTGGCCGACCAGTTCGGCTACGGGTGGAACGATTTCGAGCGCTTCGCCGTCAATGCGATGAAGTCGGCGTTCATCCCGTTCGACAAGCGAATGGAACTCATCGACGGTGTGCTCAAGCCCGGCTACGCGGTCTTGATCGGCTAATTCCCCACCGTCGGTCGAGCGACCGCGGCAGGGAGCCGCCGTACCGCGGCCCGAAGCTAGGCCTTGCGGTCGATCCGGTCCTCGAAGTCGTGGACCAGCGCCCGGAACGCTTCGGACTCGTTGTCGAACGGCGGGCTCGGCGCCAGCCGCTTGGGATCGGGGTTCGTCGCGTAGTCGATGAACCAGCCCAGCGGCGTCGTCGAACTCAGGGCATCGGCCACTGCATCGTCGTCGGCGTACTCGCCGGCGTCGAGGAGTAGTTCGACGGCCAGGTCCAGCTGTTCGCCGTCGACTCGGCGCGGACCATCGGCGATGTCCTCGGCGAGGCCGGGGAGCACATAGACGTTGTCCTCGTACACCTCGAACTCCAGCGAGCCGTCGGTGGCCGCGGCGCGCACATCGTCGAACGTGGACACCCGGGTCAAGTCGTGGTCGTCATCCTCCGCGAGGAAGCGGGTGATCGAACGCACGGAAGGGAAGACGAAGATCGACCCGCGCTTGCCGAGGAAGATCGGCTCGTCATCGAGGTAGCAGCGCAGTGAGAGGTACTCGCCGTCGGACGTCGTGATCTGAATCGGATCGATGCCGACATTGACCCAGAAGTCGTCTTCGTCGATGTCTCCGTCGAGCAGCTCGGCGGCTTCGGTGTCGTCGTCGTCGTCGTCGACGAGCGAACGGGCGTCGGTGTCGTCGTCATCGCTATCGTCGTCGCTGCCGACCAGATCGAGGTCGTCGTCGGGCTCGTCCTCGTCCTCGGCTGAGGCGGCGGCGGCCAACTCGGCCTCGGCGGCCACGACCGCGGCCTCGTCGACCTCGGGGGTGGCGAGCACATCATCGAGCGCGTCGATGACGCCGTCCCAGTGTTTGGCGATGAGCCGGCCGATGCGGACCCACAGATCCTGGCCGTCCCGGCCGACGAAGTTGCGGGTGCCCGCGGTGACCGCGCCGAGGATCGGGTTGCCGTTGAAGAACTTGGTGATCGTGTTCAGCTCGCACACCTCACCGAGGGTGCGCACGATCTCCAGCGCGTCCTCCAGCTCGGCGATGTTCTCCGGCGTCGGGTCATCGGCGGCCAGCTCGGGTACCCCGACGAGATCGTAGGTGTGCCGCTTGTCCGGGACCAGCTCGTCGCCCTGGAGTTCGACGACGGTCGGCCACGCCGGATGGTCGACGAGGTCGTGTTCCTCGTCGGTGGTACGGATGTATCCCACGAGGTGGGCCACGTCGTCAAAGCCGTATAGATCGTCCTCGAGCCCGAGGAACGCCTCCCACTCCTCGTCGTCCTCCCGCCAGCGCGGGGCCCAAAGGGTATAGGCGTTTCCGTCGGTGAGACCCAGCTCAATGGGGACGATGTCTCCGGCCATGGGGCAAAGCCTAACCAAGGAGTGCGGCCCGCGTGAACGCCGGGGTCCGTCGGGGGATTGGGGGCTTGCCGAACAGCGGTGTTTGCGCCCACCTACGATGATGGGATGTTGACCGACTTCACCCCGAATGAGCGCAGAGCGCTTGGGATCATGACGGTCCTGGCCCTGCTCTTCGGGGCTTATTTCTTGCGCCACTATCTAGTCCTGATGGGCTTCGCCGCGGTGCTCGCGTACCTGTTCCTGCCGATCTACCGCCGGCTCGCGAACAAGATGAATAGCGGCCTGGCGTCGGCTCTGACCCTGATCAGCGCCATCGCGATCGTCGCTATCCCGGTGAGTGCGGTGATCACGCTCGCCGGGATTCAGATCGCCCAAATGGTCGACAGCGTCCGCAAGTGGTTGCAGACCGCCGACCTGACGCAAGTCGGTCAGCGGCTGCTGGAATCGATCAACCAGTTTCTCGTGAAGGTGCCGTTCGTGCACGTCGATCCGCTGACGATGGACAAGGTGCGCGATGTGGTCTCGAACATCGCCGAGGCGGGTGGAAAGTTTGCGCTGGGATTTGCGCGGGACTCCGCGGGCGGCCTCGCCACGACGGTGACGATGGCGATCATCTTCCTCTACGTGTTCTTGGCGCTGTTGACCAACGGGTCGAAAGTCGTCGAGATCGTCAAAGACCTCAACCCGCTCGGCCCAGAGGTCTCCGACATCTACCTGAGCAAGATCGGCTCGATGGTCACCGCGACGGTGCGCGGCCAGTTCGTCATCGCGTTCGTGCAGGGCCTCGCGGGCGCGATCTCGATCTATATCGGCGGAATCCACCAGGCATTCTTCATGTTCGTCATCTTCTTGACGGTGCTCTCGATCATTCCGCTCGGCAGCGGCATCGTCACCATGCCGCTCGGCATCGGCATGGCGCTGACGGGCAACGTCGTCGGCGGCATCTTCGTCTTTGTGTTCCACCTGCTCGTGACCACGAACATCGACAACTTCCTACGACCGATGCTGGTGCCGCGCAACGCCCACCTGCATCCGGCGCTGATGCTGCTGGCCGTGTTCGCCGGACTCGGGATGTTCGGGTTCGCCGGCATTGTTTTCGGCCCGGTGCTGATGATCATCATCGTCACCACCGTCGATATGTACCGCTCGGTCTACAAGGGGGCGGCGTGGGTGGACGATTTCGAGTCGGCCGGCGACGACGACGACGATTCGGGCAAGCCGCGCTGGTGGCGGCGGGTGCTGCATCGGGGCGGATCGCCGAGCCAGGATGACTCCGGCGCATCGACCCTCACCGTGGCCGGTAAAAGCCCTGGAAGCCCTGATTGAGGTTCGTCGTGCGGATCGGGTTGACCTGCACCGGGTCGCCCGCTTCGACCATGAGGCCGTCACCGATGACCATCGCGACGTGGCCGTCCCACACGGCGAGGTCGCCCGGCTGAACCCGGGCCTGGTCGATGCGGACACCCGCATCGTCCTGGTCCTGGGCGAGCCGGGGGATCTCGACCCCGGCCTGGTGGTAGGCCCACTGGGTCAGTCCGCTGCAGTCGAACCCCTGCGTCGTCGTCCCGCCCCACAAATAGGGAACGCCGCGCTGGCTCAACGCGGCCCGGACAGCGGCCGCCGCCCGCGCGTTGGGCGCGTGGACGACCTTCCCGTTGGGCAGGGTGACCGCGAGAGAACCATCCTTCGCCCCGTCGCCGCAATCGGGAGTGGCGGGCGCCGGAACACGCTTCGGGGCAGGGTGTTTCGAGTTGGCGAGCAATGCGGCTGCATCGGCGCGCAGTTCGTCCCGCGTCTGCGCCACGATTGCCGCACCGCGGGCGACGTGGTTGAGCGCGACCGGTAGTAGCGCCAGCAGGCCCTCGATGCGGTAGAGGGCTGAGCCCAAGGAGTTCGCGGCCCGCGCAAAGGAATCGAGGAGGCGGTGCACCTCGGTGGCCGCCTGGCCGACTTTCGCGCCGGCCACGTCAACGATTGAGGCCGACGACGAGTTCGCGGTCGCCGACCGCCGGTGGCGGGTGGCGATTGATTCGGATGCGTGCGCCGCTGCGTCGGCGCCGCGTCCGGCCCACCCGTCGTCGAGTGTCTGGGCACCGCCCTGGGCATCGCGCGCGGACCGGTGCGAGGTCGTGGCAGAAGTCCGCAATTCCTCGAGTGGGCCGCCGGCCGGCAGCGTGCCCGTCCCCAGGGTGGTGACGAGGGCGCGCAGCGGCGCGATGAGAGCCTCGGCGCCGGTCATCGTCGACCGGTCCCGGTGAGCCCGCCGACACGCGTCGCGGCGCCGGAGTCCGTGCGCGCGTAGCCCTCGACGCCGCTGTCGGTGGCGGCGGCGATCGATCGGTGGTGCGCGCCGAGGTCGTCCTGGTAGTGGGCGGCTCGGTCGAGAACCTGGGCCAGCGCGGTGAGGAACTCGGCTCCGATCAGGCCGAATGCCGGCAGTAGCGGGGCAAGGTCCCCGCGCAGCGCCGCCGCCGACGCAGTGGCCTGCTCGGCGCTGGCGCGATGGCCTGCGGCGAACCGGTGGGCAGTGGGGGCATGCAGTATGACCGTCATGTCGAATTGGACGCACCACAGCGCCGAACGGTTCCCTCGGCGCGACCCACGACTGGGTCACGGGCATGTGACTGGGGTGCCGAGCTTAGGCGAGCAGGGCGTGGGCGACCCGTTCTGCAAGAGCGGTCGCGTCTCGGCGGGCGCCGCCGGCATCGACCGTCGCCGAGATCGGGGTGACGGCCTCGACGTAGGCCTTCAGCTTGGGCTCGGTGCCCGATGGGCGCACCAGCGCACGGATCCGGACATCGCCGTCGGCGCCGGCGAACTCGACGGCATTGGTGCGCAGGGCATCGTCGCGACCGGCGTAGTCGTGCATCGAGCAGTCGAGTCCGGTGATCGTCCGCCGTGCGGCGGACCGCAACCCCGCCATCACCGCGTCGGCCTCCGCGGGCGCCCTGAGGCGCACCGACGTCCCGACGGTGGCGTGCACCCCGTGGGTCAGTGACAACTCGTCGAGGAGCAGGTTTGCCGATGAGTCGTCTCGGCGCAGCCGGGCGGCGATCTGCGCCGCCAGTACGGCGGCGCTGATTCCATCCTTGTCGAGCACGGCAGCGGGGTCGACGCAGTGTCCGATCGCCTCCTCGTAGGCGTAGCACAGTCGATCGCCGGTCCGGACCAGCCATTTGAAGCCGGTCAGCGTCCGCACCGAGCGTGCGCCGGCGGCTTGGGCGATATCGGCGGCAAACGTCCCCGAGACGATACTGCTGGCCACGACGGCGCCGGGGACCGCGAGGGTGTGGCACAGCAGCGCGCCCACTTCGTCGCCGGTGAGTTGGCGCCACCCACCGTCGCAGGGGATGGCGAGCGCGCACCGGTCGGCGTCGGGATCGAGGGCGATAGCGAGGTCCGCGCCCACCTCGGCGGCCAGGCGCAGTAGTTCGCCGGTGGCACCGGGCTCCTCCGGGTTGGGAAAGGCGACGGTGGGGAAGTCGGGGTCGGGGGCGAACTGATCGGGTACGACGTGCACGTCGTGGAACCCCGCGACCGCCAGCGCGTCGAGCGCGAGTTGCCCGCCCACGCCGTGCAACGGGGTCAGTGCCAGGCGAAACGGTGCCGCCTCCTCGCCGGCACCGAAACGGGTCGATATCCGCGCCAGGTAGCGCGACCGATTGGCCTGCGCCCGCCGGTCGGGAGGTACGGCGCACCGCGGGATCGTTCCCGGCGCCCGGGTCATCAGCGCCTCGATCTGCTCGTCGATCGGGCCGACGATCTGCGCGCCCGGGGCGTCGGTGCCGACTCCGCCGTACAGTTTGAATCCATTGTCGCCGGCCCGATTGTGCGATGCGGTGATCTGGATCGCCGCGGCGGCGCGAAGATCGCGGCAGGCGAAGGCGACGAGTGGGGTCGGCGAGTGACCGGGTAGCGCGACGACGTCGAAGCCGGCCGCGGCGAGTACCCCGGTCGCGGTGGCAAAGAACTCCGGCGATCCGTGGCGCGCATCGCGCCCGACGACAATGGTGCGGTCAGCACCGTTGCCGCGCAACCATTCTCCAACCGCCCACGCGGCCCGTGCGACCAACTCGACGTTCATCCCGCCGATCCCGGGCTGGACTGGGCCGCGCAGGCCCGCGGTGCCGAAGCGCAGCTCGTCAGCGGTCACGGTAGGGGTTCGGTCCGACCGTCGTGCTCAGTGACGTGACGATCGCGCGCAGCAGTTCACCGATCCGGCCGGCCGCGGCCTGCCCGGACTCGAGGACCTCTGCATGGCTCAGCGGGGCGCCGCTGATACCGGCGGCGAGATTGGTGACCAGCGAGATCCCCAGGACCGCCATCCCAGCGGCACGCGCGGCGATCGTCTCGTGGACCGTCGACATCCCGACGAGGTCGGCGCCGAGGGTGGCGAGCATCGCGATCTCGGCGGGCGTCTCGTATTGCGGGCCCGGAAGGCCGGCGTAGACGCCTTCGGCGAGCGTGCGCCGGTCACCGGCGCCCCCGTCTAGGGCGTCGTGCACGCGCTGGGCCACGGCGCGCAGGGACGGCGAATAGGCGTCGACCATGTCGACGAACTGTGCGCCCACCAGTGGCGAGCGCGCGGTGAGGTTGATCTGGTCGCGAATCAGGACCGGGCTGCCGACCGGATAGGAGCGATTCACCGCACCGGCCGCATTGGTCACGATGATCCGCGTGCAACCGGCGGCGGCGGCGGTCCGTACCGGGTGTACGACCCGCGCGAGGTCGTGACCCTCGTAGGCGTGGGCGCGTCCGGCGAAGACGAGCACGCGCTGGTCGTCGACGTGGATCGAGGTGATCGAGCCGTTGTGCCCGGCCGCGGCGGGTTGGGCGAAGCCGGGCACGCCCGACATCGGCAACTCGGCGATGGGCGGATCGAATGCCGCCGTCGCGGCCGACCACCCGGAACCGAGGATGATGGCGGTGTCGTGGCGGGTGCAGTCGGACTCGGCGGCGATGACGGCGGCCGCCGCGGTCGCCGCAGCACTGGGGTCGGAACTGGGGTCCATGGGGTACACGGTAGTGGCCCCCGGTCATCGCCACCGGCCACCGGCCGGTGGCCTAGAGTTGCGGCCATGCCGTTTCTTCGTGAATCTGATGATGTGTTTGAGCTCTTCCTGGGAACCGAGGGCGTCGAGCTAGACGAGGCCAACCCGGAGAACCGGTTCACCCTTGAGTGGATCGAGCAGGTGAACCGAGCCCTCGACGAGGTGGCGCAAGCGGGCTCGTCGTCGAAGAAGGGGCTGGTGATCACCGCCACCGGGAAGTTCTTCTCCAATGGGCTAGACACCGACTACATCGTCACCGACGCCGACAAACTGCCGTCCTACCTCGACCTGGTCCACGCGGTGTACACCAGGGTGTTGACCCTGCCCGTCGCGACGGTCGCCGCCGTCAACGGCCACGCTTTTGGTGCGGGCGCGATGCTGGCGCTCTGCGCCGACCACCGCGTCATGCGCACCGAGCGCGGCTTCTGGTCGCTGCCCGAGGCGGCCCTGAGCATGCCGTTCACCGCCGGGATGGCGGCGCTGGTGCGCACGCGACTGAGCGACGCCGCCGCGACCGAGGCGATGCTGACGGCGCGACGTTACGGCGCCGCCGACGCCTTGGCCGCGGGAATCGTCGACGAGACCGTCGGAGCCGGCGAGCTCGCGGCCCAGGCCCGCACCGTGGCGGCGCAGCGCGCTGCCACCGCCGGTGCGAATCTCGCGATCATCAAGGCCGGGCTGCGGGCACCGTTGCTGGCGAACCTGGCCATACCGACGCCGGCGTCGCTGCTGTAGGCGGTCAGAAGAGCTCGGTGTCGCCGCCGGGGCCCGGGCCCACATTGCGCGAGTCGTGCAGCTGCAGCCGTTGCACATAGTCGTCGGGTGCGCCGGCCTTGTCGGCCGCGTCGGACATGACGCCGAGATAGCGCGCCGAGGGCAGTCCGCCCTCGAACGCGTCGACGACGTAGAGCCACGCCAGGGTCGCCCCGTCGGTCGCCTCGATGCGGACGCGCAGCTTGCGGTGCACGCCAAGTTCGGAACCCTCCCAGCGGTCGAGCGTGTGCTCATCCTCGTCGGTGACGTCGTAGACGACGACGAAGACGCGCGCGTCGGGATTGTCGCGGTCTTCGACGACAGTCGCCAGCGAACCCTCCCACCCGATGTCTTCGCCGGCGAAGGTCAGGCGCCAGCCCACCAACCAGCCGGTCGCCGACATGGGTGAGTGGGGCGCGCGCATTGCCATCTGCTCGGGATCCATGTTCGAGCCATATGCGGCGTACAGCGCCACGGGCGTCTCCTCCGGACTTCAAGTGACAATGGTGCTGCGCGGGCAGCGAGACAAGCCTAGCGCTGGCCCGCCGATCTGCGTTACCCGCCGATCCCGGTGGCGGGATGGGGCGCGCACCGGCGCCGGGTGCGACAGAATGGGCGTGCGAGAGAATGAGGGTGCACAGTCGGGCAGTCAGCCGCCGTCCTCGGCAAGTCAGGAGAGCACGCAGTGACCAAGATCGTGATCATCGGGGGCGGGCCCGCCGGATATGAGGCGGCGCTCGCGGCGGCGGCGTACGGATCGGATATCACCATCGTCGACGCCGACGGTGTCGGCGGCGCCTGTGTGCTGTACGACTGCGTGCCGTCGAAGACGTTCATCGCCTCGACGGGAATCCGGACCGACGCGCGCCGCGCCATCGACCTCGGCGTCGACCTGCACTATGACAGTGCCACCGTCAGCCTGTCCGAGATTCACCGACGGGTGAAGGAGTTGGCGTTCGCCCAGTCGGCCGACATCAGGGCCCGGCTGCTGAGCGAAGGAGTGCGGTTGGTCCAGGGTGTCGGCGAGTTGATTGATTCTGGCCCGGGCGCCGGGTCGCACCAGGTGTTGGCGCGCTGCGTCGACGGCGGCGAGGAACTGCTCGATGCCGATGTCGTCCTCATCGCGACCGGTGCGCGGCCGCGGATCCTGCCCGACGCCCAGCCCGATGGGGAGCGGATCCTCACCTGGCGGCACCTCTACGACCTCGAGGAACTCCCGACCCACCTCGTCGTCGTCGGCTCCGGTGTCACCGGAGCGGAGTTCGTTCACGCCTATACCGAGCTCGGCGTGCAGGTCACCCTGGTGTCCAGTCGCGACCGGGTGCTTCCCGGTGAGGACGAGGATGCCGCCCTGGTGCTGGAAGACGTACTCGCCGAGCGCGGTGTCCGGCTGGTGAAGAATGCACGTGCGGACAAGGTCGAGCGCGACGGCGACACTGTCGTAGTGACGTTGGCAGACGGACAGACGGTCACCGGATCGCATGTGCTGATGACGGTCGGATCGATTCCGAACACCTCCAAATGCGGGTTGGACCGGGCCGGGGTGGCCACCGACAAGGGCGGCTACATCACCGTCGACCGGGTGTCGCGCACGTCGGTGCCCGGGGTCTACGCGGCCGGCGACTGCACCGGCCTGTTCCCGCTGGCGTCGGTGGCGGCGATGCAGGGGCGGATCGCGATGTACCACGCGCTCGGCGAGGGGGTCGCACCACTGAAACTGAAGACGGTCGCGTCGGCGATCTTCACCCGCCCCGAGATCGCGACGGTCGGTGTCTCGCAGGCCGCGATCGACTCGGGTGAGTACCCGGCACGCACGGTGATGCTGCCGTTGGCGACAAACCCGCGTGCGAAGATGAGCGGCCTGCGCCGAGGTTTTGTGAAGATCTTCTGCCGACCGGCGACCGGGGTGGTGATCGGCGGCGTGGTCGTCGCGCCCACCGCATCAGAGCTGATTCTGCCGATCGCCATCGCCGTGCAGAACAAGCTGACGGTGAGCGACCTCGCGCAGACCCTGTCGGTCTACCCCTCGCTGTCGGGTTCGATCACCGAGGCGGCCCGGCAACTCGTGCGTCACGACGACCTGGACTGAGCGTGCGACGACCCGATCGGCGTCCGGCCGGCTAGAGCCCGCCGGTGCCCTGGTCGTCGATTCCCAGTTCGACGAGGAGTTCGGCCGCCAGGCGCTCGAGTTCGTCGCGGACCGCCACGAGGTCGGTGCCGGCGGGCACGCGAACGTCGAAATGTGCCTCGAACAGCAGGCCGCCGGCCATGGGTGCTTCCCGGGTATCGGTGGTCATCGCCTCGATACTCAGGCCGTGGGAGCGCAGGGCGCCGGACAGCTCGCGGACGATGCCGGGACTGTCGTTGCCGAGGACGCCGATGGTGAGGTGGGTGAATCCCTCGGTGTCGCCGTGACCGTGGTTGCCGGCGTGCACCGAGACCTCGAGTTCGGGTAGTGATCTGGTGGCGATGAGCAGCCCGTCGGCCTGCTCGTCGGGTACCCCGACGGCGACAATCCCGGCGAACTTGCCTTCTAGGCGCGCAAGTTGGCTGCGCTCCCAGTTGCCGCCGTGGGCGGAGATGGCGTCGGCGAGGGTGGAGACGAGTCCGGGTCGGTCATCGCCGATGACGGTCAACACGAGGTGGCGCACAAGGCGAATGGTAGCCGTTGGCTCGATCAGTTGTTGTTCAGCAGTTCGTCGATCTGGTTGATGGCGCCGGTGGCGCCGTCAACCACGCCCATCTCGAGTACCTTGCTGAGCGCCTCCTCGGTGGCGTACACGCTGGTGTACTCGGCGCGGGTCCCGTCGCCGTCGGCGACGAAGCGGTAGGTGTTCGCGGAGGTCGGCAAGTCCGGATCGGCGGTGAAATCGTCGGTGTTCAGGGCGAATCCGTCGTCGAATTCGAAGGCATGGGGTTCGTCGACCGCCGTGACGTTCCAGTACCCGGCGAATCGTTGGCCCTCGGGCGAGGTCATGTAGTAATGCATCTGGCCACCGGGACGCAGTTCGTGGCGGACGAACGTGGCCGGGTAGGTCGGCGGACCCCAGACCTTCTCCAGTTGGCGCGGGTCGGCGTAGATCCGCCACACGCGCTCCACCGGTGCGTCGAATCGGGCGGTCATCGTGAGGGTGCGGTCGGCGAGGCTCTTGGTGACGTCGATGACGGGCATGGGTTTCACTCCTTGTTGGGTTGGTGGGGATTGTTGGGTTGGTGGAGATTGCTGGGTTGCTGGGGATCAGGCGTGTGCCTGTCGGCCGCGAGCAGGGCATCGATGCGCGCGACGCGGCCGCGCCAGATTTGTTCGAGTTCTTCCAGCAGGGCGCTGACCGAACGGATCGCGGAGACTTCTCCCGATGCCAGGGCCTCCCGGCCACTGCGCCGTTTGGTGACCAGTCCCGCCCGCTCTAGTACCGCTACGTGCTTCTGCACCGCGGCGAAACTCATGTCGTATTGCGACGCGAGTGCGCTGACCGAGAACTCCCCGACGAGCGATCGCCGCAAGATGTCGCGTCGAGTCCGATCGGCGAGCGCATGGAACAGTGCATCAACCTCGTCGTCGGGAAGTGCAGTCATGGTCACACGAGAAATATACAACTAAACGGTTGTAGGTTGTCAAGGTTGATCCCACCCGGTTTCGTCCGTGCTGCTTCGACTGGTGTGGGGCGGACGAAAGCAGGGAGGACCGATCACTCGGGCATGCGGGAGATCGTCGCCCGAGTGAAAGCGATGGCCCGGGAACAGATATCTGCGATCGGTGGTGCGGGGACTTCGAAGCTGTCAACAATGGTGTTGATCCCAGCCCTCCGACTCTGCACGCGTGCAACACAGGTGGATGGATTCATGCTGAACACCACGATCTGCCGGCCGTTGATCCACTGATCCGGTAGCCAGTCGAAGAAGTAGTTGACTCGCTTGTACGCGACCAGACTGGGGCTGTTTCCTGCGACCTGCTGCAAGCTCCAAATGGATCCGTGACGAGTGTCCTTCCACACACACCCGCGCGCCGTTTGTCTGTCGACGACTGCAGCATCCCGCCTGGATGACCAGTCCCAGCCTAATTCCTGGACTGCTGGCCGATTGACGTCGCTGCACGGCTCGTAGTCTGTGCCGTCGTTGCCAGGATTCATACGGTGTGAAAATGGTCCGGGGTGTATCGACACGGAGCTTAGGTTTGGGGATGGGGCCCTGACAGGTTCGCGAGGCGTTCCGGTCACCGTGCATCCGGTGATTGTGACCGCGGATAGGACGACTACCCACAGGCGAAATGCACTACCTTCCAATGAACTGTTCTCCGACTTGATCCTGCTCAACTATCGCTGACGCTCCGGTTGTGCACAGGCCTGCCAGGTGTGATGCCGCTATAGCCTGTTCCGCGAGTCGATGGCGCCAACTCGATGGACCGGATGCGACTGTATTCGAGAGCCCGATGTAGATCGGTGATGCTTCTGAGCAGCCCATTCCGAAGTAGTTGGACGCAAGCACCGTGGAGATGATTTGGCCGCACTCCCTCAACTCCTCGGCCGCCCATTTGGCGACTGTGGCGCGTTGCGCCCAGGCGTCGGCTTCGCAGCGCAGGGTGGTGCAGGGTTCTGGACTCACGGGACCTCCGGTGGCGGGGATGGAACTGCCCTTTCCATACTTGGACGCAGTGGGTGGCCGTTCGGTTCCATCGGATTTCGCTTGGTGTCGTGGTGGAACCGTTCACGGTCCGGGTGCGTCTAACAATTGTGGCTCCTGGGGGACGGACGCCGTGGTCGGCAATCGACTTGTCGGCCATCGCGGATATGGCGGATTCGATGGGCGCCGAGCAGGCGGCCGCCGATGCCGCCGCGCTGGTGGCGGCGATCGAGCGGGCGCAGGCGGTGGCGCGCCGGGTTGAGGCGGTGTTCGCGTCGACGGCGAGCTCGCTGGCCGGGGCCGCGGCGGCGGCGAGCGGGCGGGCGGCGAGTGCCGTCGCGGCCGATGTTGTGCGGGCGGCGGCGGTCGCCCGGTCGGCGAGTAGCGCGTTGCGCGGAGTGGCGAACGCCCTCGCCGCGACGAAGGCGAAGGGACCGGCGCTGCGGGCCGCGGCGCAGGAGTTGGCGGCGGCCGACTTGCGGCCTGACGAGGTGGCCCGAGTTCGAGAAACCGTCGCCGGTGCGATGAATGCGGTCTACAGCGATCCGATGCTCGCGACGTCGACACCGGTCGGTGATGCGCCGCGACGGTCGGTGCCCTACGACGGTGCGGCAGCCGTGCTAGCGGGGCCGTCAGCCGCGAATCAGGGCGGCCAGTTCGCCGCGACGCTCGGCCGGGTGTCGCCGAGTGCAGCGCGCGGCACACCTGCCGCGCCGGGCCCTGCGGGTAGGAGTCCGAAACCGATGTTACCGCCGGTGGGCCGGCCGCCGGCGACGGATCAGGCGGGCCAGGTACGGCCACCGGGTCCACCTGGGTCATCCGGCCCGCCCGCGGCGGCACACCGGCCGGTCGGCGGATCACCGGCGGGAGTCGGGCCGAACCCGCCACCGGGCGGCCCGGTCCCCGGTATCGGCGGCCCGAGGCGCCTCGGGGTCCCGCTCGGCGGCAGGCCGGGCCGGGTGGGCGGCGGGCCGGTCGGTGGGCGCCCCGTCGTCGCACCGAACCCGCCGCGCCCGGGTGCGCCTCGACTCGCGCAAACTGCGACGCCGGGATCGCCCGTCCCCGCTGCTCTGCCGCGTTCGGCGGCGAGCCCCGGAATGCGCGGCGGAATGCCGTACGCCCCGCGGGCAGGACGGACGGAGGAGTCGGCGGACCGTCGCCCCGCGCCCTATCTACGGGTGCGGGAGAATGCCGAAGCGGTCGCCGGCGAGTTGCCGCTGGTGGGGCCGGCCGTCATCGGCGAGCCGGAACCGGTACCGGATCCGCCCGGCGATCCCGATTCGCCGGCGCCGCGCCGATAGCGGGGCGCCGCTACGCCAGGTCGAGGCTGTGTTCGACGGCCCGGTTCCACTCGGAGTAGAGGAGGGCGCGCCGATCGTCGGGCATCTGTGGGAGCCACCGCTTGTCCTCGGCCCAGTTGTCGGAGATGTCGGCGCTACTCCAGTATCCGACGGCGAGTCCGGCAGCGTACGCGGCGCCGAGCGCCGTTGTCTCGCTGACCACCGGCCGGATCACCGGCACGCCGAGCAGGTCGGCCTGGAATTGCATGAGGAGGTCGTTGACGACCATCCCACCGTCGACCTTGAGGGTGGTCAGCGTGACGCCGGAGTCGGCTTCCATCGCCTCAATGACCTCCCGGGTCTGGAACGCACTGGCCTCCAGCGCGGCCCGCGCGAGGTGACCGCGGTTGATGAACCGGGTGAGTCCGACGACGACGCCGCGGGCATCGGGACGCCAGCGCGGCGCGAACAGTCCGGAGAAGGCTGGGACGATGTAGGCGCCGCCGTTGTCGTCCACCGACGCTGCGATCTCCTCCACCTCCGACGCAGATGAGATCAATCCGAGGTTGTCGCGCAACCATTGGATGAGCGATCCGGTTACCGCGATCGACCCCTCCAGGGCGTAGCACGCGGGGGCCTCCCCGATTTGATAGCACACGGTGGTCAGCAGCCCGTGATCGGAGAAAACCGGCTCGTTGCCGGTGTTGAGCAACAGGAAGTTGCCGGTCCCGTACGTGTTCTTCGCCTGCCCGGGGGACAGGCACGCCTGCCCGAACGTGGCGGCCTGCTGGTCGCCGAGGATACCCGCGAGGGGTACGCCGGGTAGGGAGCCTTTGGCGCGCAGCGGCGCATATACCTCGGAGCTGCTGTGGATCTTCGGCAGCATCGACATCGGGATGCCGAAGTCGGCGCAGATCTCGGCATCCCAGTCGAGGGTGCGCAGATCCATCAGCATGGTGCGCGACGCATTGGTCACGTCGGTGATGTGCTCGCCGCCGTTGACCCCGCCCGTCATGTTCCACGCCAGCCACGAGTCCATGGTGCCGAAGCACAGGTCGCCGGCCTCGGCGCGGGCCCGCACCCCACTGACGTTTTCGAGCAGCCACACCAACTTCGGCCCGGCGAAATAGGTTGAGAGCGGTAGGCCGGTGCGCGCGCGATACCGATCGGGCCCGGCGTCGCCGGCGAGCCGCTCACACAGCTCGGCGGTGCGAGTGTCCTGCCAGACGATCGCGTTGTACACCGGTACACCGGTGCGGCGGTCCCAGACGACGGTGGTCTCGCGCTGATTGGTGATGCCGCACGCGCGGATATCGACCGGTTTGACGTCGATCGACGCTAGCGCTGAGGCGGTCACGCGCCGAACGTTGCGCCAAATCTCGAGGGCGTTGTGCTCCACCCAGCCGGGCCGCGGGAAGATCTGTTCGTGTTCAACCTGTTCGGAGCCGGCTGGCCGGCCGCGATGGTCGAAGAGAATTGCCCGGGACGACGTGGTTCCCTGGTCGATCGACACGACGTATCCGCTGCTTCCCGCCACGTCAGTCATCTTTGCACGCGGTAGGCTCGGCAACTGTGGATACCGAGTGGGAGACTGATCGACCGGCGGACCTGAGTTCGCAATACCACGCTCATGCGTGGGAACGATTGGGTTCTGAGCAGTACGACGTCGTCGTCGTCGGCGGTGGCGTCGTCGGGGTGGGGGCCGCACTTGACGCGGCGACGCGCGGCCTGCGGGTCGCGCTGGTGGAGGCGCGCGACATCGCATCGGGCACGTCGAGCCGATCGTCGAAGATGTTCCACGGCGGCCTGCGCTATCTCGAGCAGTTGGAGTTCGGGCTCGTCCGCGAGGCCCTGCGCGAGCGCGAGTTGTCGCTGCGGCTCCTCGCGCCGCACCTGGTGCGCCCGTTGCCGTTCCTCTATCCACTCACCAAGCGATTTTGGGAGCGCCCCTATGTCACGGCCGGGCTGTTCCTGTACGACCAGATGGGCGGTGCCAAGTCGGTTCCCGGTCAGCGTCAGGTCACCCGTTCGGGGGCGCTGCGCGCCGCACCGGCACTCAAGCGCAACTCGCTTGTCGGCGGGATCCGCTATTACGACACCGTCGTTGACGACGCGCGACACAGCTTGACCGTCGCGCGCACCGCCGCCCAGTACGGGGCCGTTATCCGGACGTCGACGCAGGTCGTCGGTTTCCTGCGTGAGGCCGACCGGGTGAAGGGGGTGCGCGTGCGCGACTCCGATACCGGGGCGGTCACCGAGGTGCGCGCCCATTGCGTCATCAACGCCGCCGGGGTGTGGACTGATGAGGTGCAGGCGCTGTCGAAGCAGCGCGGTCACTTCCGGGTGCGCGCGTCGAAGGGGGTGCACATCGTGGTGCCGCGTGATCGGATCGTCAGTGAGACGGCGATTATCCTGCGCACCGCGAACTCGGTCTTGTTTGTCATCCCGTGGGAGACACACTGGATCATCGGCACCACCGACACCGACTGGAACCTCGACCTTGCCCATCCCGCCGCGACGCACAAGGACATCGACTACATTCTGGACCGCGTCAACGAGGTCCTCGTTTCGCCACTGACCCACAACGACATCGAGGGTGTCTACGCCGGTCTGCGCCCGCTGTTGGCCGGGGAGGACGACGAGACGTCGAGTCTGTCGCGTGAGCACGCCGTGGCCACGGTGGCGCCCGGCCTGATTTCTATCGCCGGCGGCAAGTACACGACCTACCGGGTCATGGCCGCCGATGCGGTGGACGCGTGCAACGACTTCATCCCGACGCGGGTCGCCCCGTCGATCACCGAGCGCGTGCCGCTCGTCGGCGCCGACGGCTACTTCGCACTGATCAATCAGTGTGAGGGTTTGGGTGAGCGGTACGGACTGCACCCGTACCGGGTACGTCGGCTACTCAATCGGTACGGCTCGCTGATCGACGATGTGCTGCGCTGGGCCCAGGACGATCCGTCGCTGCTGGAGCCGCTGGCGGCCGCGCCCCAGTATCTGCGCGTGGAGATCGTCTACGCGGTGCGGAACGAGGCCGCGCTGCATTTGGAAGATCTGTTGGCCCGGCGGACCCGCATCTCGATCGAGTACTCGCATCGCGGCGTCGACTGCGCCGCCGAGGTGGCCGGTCTGGCGGCGCCGATTCTCGGCTGGGATGAGGCGTCGACGGCGTTCGAGGTGGCCAACTATGTGGCGCGGGTCGAGGCGGAGATCGCCTCGCAGCAGCAACCCGACGACGACTCGGCGGATGCGTTGCGCGCCGCGGCACCGGAGTCGCGCACCGAGATCCTCGAACCAGTTCCGGTCCCGGACTGACTGCGGCGGTCAGAGGACCTTCTCCTCTGGAAGGGCGGTCGACCTGCGCGTAGGCTCGGTCTGACCACGAATGCTGCGCTCAGGGAGGTCACCATGGTCGTCGGAAGTGCTGTCGAAACCTTGTCGTCGGAGCAGGCGTGGGAACTGCTGTCCACGCGCCAACTCGGTCGAATCGCGACGAGTGTCGGCGACCAGCCGGAGATCTTCCCGATTAACTTCTATGCCGCGGACGGCAAGATCGTGTTCCGCTCGGCTGCCGGCGCCAAACTGGCCGAGATCGCGGTCAACAACCGTTTGGCCTTTGAGGCCGACGAGACCGACGACGACGGGGGCTGGAGTGTGATCGCCAAGGGGCACGCGCGAATACTCGTCTCCGTTCGGGACATCGAGGCGGCCGATCAGTTGCCGCTGCGGAGTTGGGTGCCCACCCTGAAGTACGACTACGTCGAGATCACCGTCGACGAGATCTCGGCGCGCCGTTTCACCTTCGGTCCGGAACCGGATCGGTATGGGAATCAGTGAAGCGGCTCGACCGGCAGTGCGTCCCCACCCGCGGGTGATCAGCCTGTTGCGCCATACCGCAGGCGAACGCCTCGAGGTGTTCGGGTGAAGCCGGCTGCCAGCAGACTGGTGCCGAAATCGGTGGACTGCACCGGTCCACCGTCGACGGTGTCGATGGCAAGGCGCTCGACGCGCCCGGAGTGGATGAGGCCGGCGAGGGCAGCAGCGGCGGCTTGACCGGCCCCGTCGAACGTCAGCACCGTTTTGCCGCCACGCTCAACGAAGCAGACGAGATCCCCGTCGACGAGCACGACGAGGGCGCCGGCCTTTCGGCCGGGGCGCGCCGGGCTCGCGTGGTCGGGCCAATCTAGCGCGGCGCCATAGGGATTCGCCGGATCGGTTGCCGCCAGCACGATCGCCCGACCGGTCTGCGGCCGAGGGATCGTCGTGTGGTCGCGCAGCACATCGACGGTTGCCGGAACGGCGAACTGCGCACCACCGAGCCCGTCGACGTAGTAGCCGCGCCGCACTTTGCCGCTGTCCTCGAAAACGGTCAGGGCGCGGTAGACGTGCGAGAACCCGCCGGGCACCCCCTCGCTGTGCACAGCGCCCTTGGTGACGATCCCGTAGCGCTCCAGCAGTACTTCACATCGTGCCGAGGTGGTGGCGGTCAGGTCGGCGGTGGGCCGGTCCAGTAGCAGCCATCTGCCGCCAAGGACTCCGGGAACACTTTGGGCGACAACGGGATTGACGGCGCCGCCCAGGTAGGCGCCGGACAGTCGTGCGCCCCGCAACCGGGGTGGGCGCCGCGACCGGTGACTGGGCGAACTCCGCGCGGCAGCGGCCCCGCGACCTGACAGCAGTGCGCGCACTGGGGCGAAGCTGTCGTTAGCGACGATTCCGGCCCACACCAGCCCCCACACCGCGTCGGTCACATCGCCGGTGGCGTCGAGACGGGCCACCAGTTCCGGGAGGCGCAGGGCGCCACCGGAGTTGAGGGCGTCGACCAGGCTCGCCATCGTCGGCGTCAACTCGATCGCATCGGGCGGCGGCAGGGTTGCGGCGGTCATATCGGCGGGGTGGAAGGCCACCCAGCCGTCGGCGGCACCGATCTGCCCGTGGCCCGACCACACCACCTCCCCGGCGGAAAGGAGTTCGTCGAGCATCGACGGCGCGTAATCGTGGACCCTGGCCGGCAGCACGAGCGACTCCCAGGCCGATGCCGGGATGGGGACTCCGGCCAACTGGTCGAGAACCGCGGCGACGCCATCGGTGCCGCGAACAGTTCGATCGTCCGCCACATGCTGCCAGTCGAGGAGGAACCGGGCGAAGCTTGCATGGTCGACCGGAGCGATCTGCGACCGGGTGGCAGCGAGGGAACCGCGTCGAAGCTGGCTCAGAACGTCCGGGTGGCACCACTGCGCGGGGCCTTTGCCGGGAACGAACTCGCCTTCGATCACCCGGCGCGAGGAGGCGAGACGCACCAGCGTGTCGGCGGCGATCGCCGGTGGCAGACCGAGGTGCCCGGCGGCCTCGGCGGTGGTGAAGGGGCCGTGAGTCCGCGCATATCGGCCGACGAGATCGCCCAGCGGATCGGCGACCGGTGCGGCGAACGCCGCCGGCACTCCCGGTGGCAGGGCGACCCCGAGCCCGTCGCGCAGCTTCGCGGCATCCTCGACCGCCGCCCACAGGGGCTGTCCGCGCACAGTGATCGCGACGAGTTGGCCGCGCAACTCTCTGAGGGCCGTCTCGAGGGGTTCCGCGCCGCGATATCGCTGTGCGATATCCGCGGTGCTCAACGGCCCGAGCCAGCGCAGCAGGTCGCCGACGTCTTGGGCGTCGCGGGCCTGCCGGGCCGGGTCCAGCCGCTGCAGGCGGGCGACGACCTCGGCGATGACATCGTCGTCGAGAAGCTCGCGCAGGTCGAGTCGGCCGAGTAGCTGGGCCAGCAACGCGGTGTCCAGCGACAGGGCCGCAGCGCGACGCTCGGCGACGGGAACGTCGTCGGCGTACATGAATGCCCCGGCGTAGTCGAAGAGCAGGGCGGCGGCGAACGGCGATGCGCTCGGTGTCTCGACCGCGGTGAGCCGGACGTCTCGCCGGGCGATGCGGGTCAGCAGGTCGTGCAGCGCGGGCAGATCGTAGACGTCCTGCAGGCACTCGCGGACCGCCTCCAGGATGATCGGAAAGTCCGGGTAGCGCGTCGCGACGCCCAGTAGTTGCGCGCTGCGCTGACGCTGCTGCCACAGGGGGGAGCGGCGGCCGGGATCGCGGCGGGGCAGGAGTAGGGCGCGCGCGGCGCACTCGCGAAACCGGGCCGCGAAGAGTGGGGAGTCGCCGAGGGCGTCGGTGACCATGTGTTCGATGTCGTCGGGGGCGACGACGAACACGTCCGGGCCGGGCGGCGCGTCGTCGGTGTCGGGCAGGCGCACCACTATCCCATCGTCGGCGGCACTCACCGCCCCGTCGATCCCGAGGGTCGCCTTGAGTCGGTTGGCGATGGCACTGGCCCACGGGGCATGGACCCGAAGCCCATACGGCGAGTGCAACACGACCCGCCAATCGCCCAGCTCGTCGCGGAACCGTTCGACGACGAGGGTGCGGTCGGTGGGGACGGTGCCGGTGGCCGCGCGCTGCTCGCCGATCAGCGACGTCAGGTTCGTGCGCGCAAAGTCGGTGAGACCCAGCCCGGTTCCGTCGGGGGATCCGGTGAACTCGGCGACGGCCTCCGCCATCGATGTCGCATTGGCCACCCGGCCGGTGAATTCGCCGATGGCGGCACCCAATTCGGCTGGCCGGCCGACCGCGTCGCCGATCCAGAACGGCAGTCGGCCCGGCATACCGGGGGCCGGGGTGACCAGCACGCGGTCGGGGGTTATTTCGGCGATCCGCCAGCTAGAAGCACCCAGCGCGAACACGTCACCCACGCGGGACTCGTAAACCATCTCTTCGTCGAGCTCGCCGACGCGGCGCGGGCCCTCATCGTCGCCGGCGAGGAAGACGCCGAAGAGTCCGCGATCGGGGATGGTGCCGCCGGAGGTGACCGCGAGTCGAAGAGCGCCGCGCCGGCCGGTCAGAGTGCCTGCCACGCGGTCCCAGGTCACGCGGGGCCGCAACTCGGCGAACTCCTCGGACGGAAACCGGCCGGCGACGAGGTCGAGGGTGGCCTCGAACACGTCGCGGCCGAGGTTCTTGTAGGGGGCGGCGCGGCGGACGGTGTCGTACCACTCGTCCACGTCGAGATCGGCGACGGCCGCGGCGGCGATGGTCTGCTGCGCCAGCACATCGAGCGGATTGGCGGGGAGGTGGAGTTCTTCGATGAGGCCGGCGCGCATGCGTGCCGCGGCCACGGTCGTGTGGATGAGGTCGGTGCGGTGCTTGGGATAGAGAATTCCGCGGCTGATCTCGCCTACCTGATGCCCTGCGCGTCCTACCCGCTGCAGGCCGCTCGCCACCGACGGCGGCGACTCCACCTGGATCACCAGATCCACCGCGCCCATGTCGATGCCGAGTTCGAGTGAGCTGGTGGCGACGACGCAGCGCAGGCGGCCGGACTTCAGGTCGTCCTCGATCTGCGCCCGTTGCTCCTTGCTCACCGAGCCGTGATGGGCGCGCGCCAGTACGGGGGCATCGAGCGGGATGGCGGGCGTGTCGGCCGTGGTAAGGGCCGCCGGCCCGCCGCCGGGGTTCTGGTGGTTGCGCGTGTCGCCGGTCGTGAACCCCAGTCGGCGGGCGTACAGCTCGTTGAGCGCCGCGGTCAGTCGTTCGGCCAGGCGCCGCGAGTTCGCGAACACGATGGTCGCCCGGTTGGCGAGAATCGCGTCGGCGATGGATCGTTCGATGGCAGGCCAGATCGAGCCGGCAGTGGGGGAGAGGGCGTCGTCGCCGGGGAGGGGATCGATGTCGTCGTCCGTGCCGGCGCCGATGTTGGCCATGTCTTCGACGGGAACGTCGATGCGCAGTTCGAACGTCTTGACCGCCGGTGGTGCGACAATCCGGCACGGCCGAGATCCGCCGAGGAAGGCGGCCACCGCCGCGGGCGGGCGGACGGTCGCCGAGAGGCCGATGCGCTGGGCCGGGTCGGCCAGCATCGAGTCGAGGCGTTCCAGCGACAGCGCCAGGTGGGTGCCCCGCTTGGTGCCGGCGACGGCGTGCACCTCGTCGACGATGACGGTGTCGACCGCGGTGAGTGTTTCGCGAGCCGATGAGGTGAGCATCAGATACAGCGACTCGGGAGTCGTGATCAGGATGTCCGGTGGGGTGCGGACGAGTTGACGGCGCGCGGCGGCGGGAGTGTCCCCGGACCGGATTCCGACGGTGACCTCCGGAGGGGCGGTGCCGGCGGCGATGGCTGCGGCGGAAATCCCGGTCAGCGGCGCGCGCAGATTGCGCTCGACGTCGACGGCGAGGGCCTTGAGTGGGGAGATGTAGACGACTTTCGTGCGCCGGGGGGTCGTGTGCGCGTGCGCGCCGGCCAGACGGTCGATGGCCCATAGGAAGGCGGACAGCGTCTTGCCCGACCCCGTCGGCGCGATGACCAGGGTGTGGTGACCGTCGGCGATCGACTCCCAGGCGCCGACCTGTGCGGGGGTCGGCGCCGGGAAGGAACCGGTGAACCACTCGCGGGTGGGTGCCGAGAAGCGGGACAGCGCATCGGGGGCGGGCACGGGTCCATTGTTCCCGACCGGCCGGACATCGGGGACGGTGGAACGATTGCCGCCCGGGGGGACTAGACTGGATGGGTCAGCAGATGCGGGTAACCCGGTGTGATCCCGGGGCGGTCGCGCCACTGTGAGTCATCGGTCCCGGACAGGTGGCGAGTCAGGACACCGCGCTGGCAGTTGTGAGGAACGCGGACGCGAGATCCGCCGACGAAAGGACCGCTATGACCCAGGTGGCTGCCGCCCCCCGTGCGCTCGCCGTGCCCGACCTGTCCGCGCTCAGCGTTGCGCTGTTGCTCACCGCAACGGTGCTGATCGCCGCGCTCGCCTACTACTTCTTGGCCTATGACCAGGGTGCTGTCTCGGTATTCGGGTCCGACACCCACATCCACGAGTTCGTCCACGACGCCCGTCACTTCCTCGGCTTCCCCTGCCACTAGCTGAGGCGGAACCAACCATGGAGCGCAAGTTCATCGGCGCCGGGCTGCTGGCTGGCCTGGTCGCGGGAATCGTCTCATTCACTTTCGCTCGGATCTTCATCGAACCGCAGGTCGCCAAGGCGATCGACTTCGAGGAGAGTCAGAGTAGGGCCGAGGAAGCGGTGGCCCACACGGCCGGTCACGATCACGGCGAGGTCGAGGTGTTCAGCCGGACCATTCAGGAGAACGTCGGAGCCGGCGTCGGCACCGTGGTGTTCGCGCTCGCGATGGGTGCCTTTTTCGCCGTTGCGTTCACCGTCTTGTGGGCCTATGTCGGGCGGCGCTGGCCGTCGACCGATCCGCTGGCCGTCGTCGGGGTGCTGGGCCTGCTCGGCTTCGTCGCCGCCTTCGGGGTGCCGTTCTTCGTCTATCCGGCGAATCCGCCGGCGGTCGGGGCCTCGGACACGATCGGTGCACGCTCGGGCACCTTCCTCACCATCACCCTCGTGTCGGTGATCGCGATGATCGTCGCGGTCGTCGTGGCCCTGCAGCTGCGCGACCGACTCGGCGGACTGGGTGGTGCGGCGGTCGCCGGGTTCGGCTATCTCGTTGTGATCGCCGCGGCCAAGGCGCTCCTTCCGGAGTTCCACGAGGTTCCCGCCGGGTTCCCCGCCGCGGTCGTCGGCGATTTCCGGGTGTATGCGATCGCCAACCAGGTCGTGTTGTGGGCGGTGTTGACCCTCGTGTTCGCGGCGACAATCTCGGCGATTGGTCGGCGCACCGTGTCCTCAGCCGGCAACCTGGTCGCCGGCGCTCGATGACCGGGTGCGCGCGAACCTAATTGTCGCCGGGCGCACCGGGCCCAACCACCTGGTGCGCTTCGGCGAGACCGGCGCGCCGCTCGATGAGCGTGGCCGGGCCGACGTGTCCGCGCTGGCGGAGCAGAGCGGACCGGTGAGCTGCGGACCGGTGATCTGCGGACCAGAGCGGGCGGCCCGGGAGACGGCGTCGTTGCTGTCGTTGACGGTTCTCGTCGACGCGCGGCTGGCGAGTCTGGACGTCGGGGCGTGGACCGGGCTGCTTCCGGAACAGGTATCCGGCACGGAGATGGGCGCGTGGTTCGGCGACCCGTCGGCCCGGCCGCACGGTGGGGAGAGCATCGTCGCCTTCGTCGGGCGTATCAAGGAGGTCGGGCGTATCAAGGAGGTCGGGCGTATCAAGGAGTGGGCGAGCCCGGCGCCGTCGTTGACGCTCGTCGTGGCCGGCCCCGTCGCACAGGCCTTGCTGTGTCGGGACGCCGCATCGTTCTTCGACGTCGCGGTCGTGCCGGGGCGCGGCTATCAACTCTAGCCCGGCACGTTTAGGCGTCGAGTTGTCTGTGTACGACAGATGCCCACGCGTCGAGGACGCCGATCCAGTCGGCCTCCATCTGCGGTGTCCACTGTTCGGCCAGCCCCGTGCGCACCGCGTCGACAATTACGCTGAACATCGTCTCAATCATTGGGCGGGTGACCTCGTAGGCGATGTGGTCGACGACCCAGGCCGCGCTATGCGCCGGGTCGAGAGTCCCGTCCGCGAGGTCGATGAGAATGCCGAGGATCCCGGCCATCATTCGGCGCGGGATCAGTGTGTCGCCGCCGAACAGCTCCTCCGCCTCGGGATGGGTCGCGTAGAACCGTGCATAGATCGCTGACGTGGGATCACCGTGCTTGTCCGCGTAGAGCTCCAAGGACTCGGTGATCGCACTGCCGGCGGAAAGTGCCATGGTTCATCGTGCCACCGACGACGGTTCGTTCCGAAGGGGCGCGGGACTTTGTACCTATGCCTGGCGGGCGAGCTGGATCATCTCTTTGAGACCCATCCCGGCTTTCGTTCCGCCATCGCAGAGGATGTCGACGCCGGTGAGGTAGCCGGGTTTGGCACTTGCGCAGAAGGCGAGCAACTCGGCAATCTCCTCGGGTCGGCCGAAGCGCTTGAGGGCGGCGAATTCGGTGAGTTTGCCCGCGCCGCCCTGCTCCTCGATCCGGCCCATTTCGGTGTCGAAGGAGCCCGGCGACACCGATAAGATGCGGGCGCCCGTGGCGCCGAAGCGGGCCGCCTGGTCCGCGCTGTACCAGACCACGAACGCTTTCGAGATCGGATAGGCCTGTGCGGCCGCCATCTTCCGGCCCGTGCGACCAGCCGCGGCGAGTAGCTTGCGGCGGAACGTGTCGAGATCGGTGGAGGCGTGGCGGAAAGCACGTTTGGGGATCATGATGCCCGGCACCATTTGTGCCGCGATCGATGCGACATTGACGACGGCGAAACCCTCGTCGGCGACGGTGAGTGCGGATTCGGTGACGTTGATGGTGCCGACGGCGTTGATCTCGATGATCTTCTCCGCAGACGCCATGTGCGGGCTCACGCCGGCCGCATGCACCACTGCGCGGAGGCCGCCAGCGGTGGCCGCCGCGGCGAACACCGCGTCGACCTCGGCCCGCGCGGTGATGTCGGCGACCACGAATTCTGCTGTGCCGCCGGTCGATTCGATCTCCTTGACTGCGGTGGCGAGCTTCTTGTCGTCGACGTCGGTGAGCACGATGTGATGGTCGGCCGCCATGACTTTGGCCGTCGCCAGACCCATGCCACGCGCGCCACCGGTGATGATTGCCGTGTCCTTGGTCATGCCGAGAGCGTAGCGCTCACATCGTGTGATCGGTGCCCAATGAGTGGGCCGGTCATCGTCACCGCGGGACTCTGGTCCCCCGACCGCTACAACACATTGTGTGTGGTTCCACGGTGTCGGCGATCAGGGTGAAACGACCGGTCGTTTCGAACGCTCTGATCTGGCCTTATTGGGATCGATGGCAAACCGTGGATCGCCGCCGGTTTCGTCGAAGTCCCAGAGCGGATCCATCGGCGGACCGGAGTCGACGGGATCCGCTCGGCGCCGTGGTGCGTCTAAGGGTCATGACGATGCCATCACCAGAACCCAGCGCCATCATCACGCGATCCGATGCCGTGGCCCGCGGAATGACCGATCGCGAACTCGCCCGGCTCGAGCGGGTCGCCAGGGGTCTCTACCGGACGTCTCCCGAGCAGCAGCGCTACCCGGAGGCCGGGCACCGGGAGGTGGCTCTCGCAATCGCTGGTCGCGCCGCGTCGCACAATTCGGTGGTGAGCCACCACTCCGCGGCGACGATCCACCGCCTGCCGATGCTGCGGCCCGACCTGAGTCGGCTGCATTTGACACGCAGAGAGGGCAAGGAGGGGAATCGCCGGCGTACCAGGCACACCCACCCCGGGCCGTTGGGTGATGAGGAGATCGTCGTCGTCGAGGGTGTGGTCGTGACCACCATTGAGCGCACGGCGATCGATGTTGCCCGCGGTAGCGACTTCGCCGAGGCGCTGACCGTTGTCGATTCCGCACTGCGGGCGGGCGCCGACCACGATCTCATGGCGCAGCTGTGTGAACGCAGTCGTCAGCGTGGAATCGCCGTTGCCCGCTGCGCGGTGGCGACGGGCAGTCCGTTGGCGGCGAACCCCGGCGAGTCGTGGAGTCGGGCCCAGATGATCGTCGCAAAATTCCCTTCTCCCGGCCTGCAGCGCGAACTGTGGGTGGAGGGTACTCAGTACTTCGTCGACTTCGACTTCGCCGGCGAAGTTGTCGGCGAGTTCGACGGACAGCGCAAGTATACGAAGGATCTCCGGCCGGGCGAGGATGCGTCGCAGGCGGTTATTCGGGAGAAGAACCGGGAGAACGCGATTCGCTCTACCGGCGCAGAAGTCGTTCGCTGGGACTGGAATGATCTGGGGGCAGGGCGCATGATTCCTCGCCTCGGTCGGGCGTTACGGGGTCGGCGATTGATTTGACGGGTGATTCCCACAGCTATTCACCTCTCCCACCGCTGCAACGGTGGGAAAGGTGAATAGCTGTGGGAGGTTGGCGGTCAGGGCTGCAGGGCGCGATTGATCGTCGACGTGAGTGCTGCGTAGTGTGCGGAGTCGTTGCCGCTCACCGGCTTGCCGCTGCTGACGATCCCCACGGCGATCTGCCGCGACGGGTCGGCCCAGGTCACGATGTGGGTCAGTCCACTGTTGCCGAAAGCATGCTCGCTGTCGTCCCCGAACAGTGGGGATCGCTTGGCGCCCAACATGAATCCGGTTCCCCAGCGGAGCGGGGCGCCGCCGGTCGCGATATCGGGGCGCAACCGCCGGCGCTGGCGTGTGGCGTTGGGAATGGTCGACGGGGAGAGGACGCGGTGCCCGTCGAGCTCACCGCCGCGCCGCAGGAACTCGGCGAAGCGGGACAGTTCGTAGGCTGTGGAGACGAGGTTGGACGACGGGACGACGTCGGTCAGGTATTCCGGCATGTTGGAGATCGGGATGATGTCGGCCATCGTCCCGCCGACTGCCTTGCGGAAGGCGGCGTCGACCAGTCCGGGCTCGGCGTGGCCGGTCACATGACTGGGTGCGACGAGTGGCACGTCCTCGTCGTCTACCCCGAAGTTGTTCCAGCGGAAGCCCAATGGATTGAGGAACTCGTCCGCGGCAATGTCGCGGATGCTGCGTCCGGTGGCCGCCGAGACCAACTCGCGCACCAGCGGCCCCCAGGTGAGCCCGTGATACATGTGCAGGGTGCCCGGTGGATAGATCGGCCGCAGTTCGCGGAGCATGGTGCGTGCATACTCGCTTTCGCGCATCCGGCGCGGGTCGGGTTTGGGCCCGGTCAGCAGTGGGACGCCCGCCCGGTGGGTGAGCACATGGTCGATCGTGGTGCGGCCTTTGCCGTGCGCGCCGTACTCGGGAAGGTAGTCGGTGACGCGGTCGTCCAATCGCCATACCCCCTGATCGGCAAGATGCAAGACGATGGCGGCGGCGAGTCCCTTCCCCGCCGAGTAGCAGCAGTACGGCGTGTCGACGGTGACCGGGATCTGCTCGGCATCAGCAGGGTCGCGCGGGCCGGCCCCCCGGGCATGGCCGACGGCACGGTTAAGCACGACCCGTCCGCTGCGGCGCACACACACCTGGAGTGCGGGCTGCGCGCCGGCCCGGTACCAGGTCAGTGCTGACGACCAGATGGCCTCGACAGCGCTCCGTTCGGCAGCAGCGACCTCTTCGTCGCCGACGTCGGTGATGGTGAAAAGGTCATCCATGGCAGCCAAGCCTAGTGACGCCTGGCACAATGGGCGCTGAACTAGAACACGTTCTACCCGGGCGCCGGGAGCGATAGCGAGCGGGCCCAATAGAAGACCGGGCGCCGGGAGCGATAGCGAGCGGGCCCAATAGAAGACCGGGCGCCGGGAGCGATAGCGAGCGGGCCCGATTTCACCGACGTCTGGAGGCGCAATGTTCGAATGGTCCGACGAAGATCTCATGGTGCGCGACGCTCTGCGTGCGTTTATCGAGAAGGAGATCCGGCCTCACGTCGACGAACTCGAGACCGGCCAGCTGCCGCCCTTTGACATCACCCGCAAGATGCTGGCCACCTTCGGCATCGATGCGATGAATCGGGAGCAGCTCGAAAAGGATCTTGCGGCCGAGGAGGCCGGTGAGGAGAAGCCCAAGAGTGGGGGCGGCACCTTGGGCTCGTCGATGGCGCTGATTCTCAACATGGAGCTCGCGGGGGTGAGCCTCGGGCTCGTCGGGTCGATGGGCGTGAGCATGGGGCTGACCGTGTCGACGATCCGCTCGCGCGGCACGCTGGCGCAGAAGAAGCGCTGGCTGCCTGAGCTGGTGACGATGGAGAAGGTCGGTGCGTGGGCGATCACCGAACCCGACAGTGGATCGGATGCGCTCGGCGGAATGAAGACCACTGTCAAGCGTGACGGCGACGGCGGCTACCTCCTCAAGGGGCAGAAGACCTTCATCACCAACGGTCCCCACGCCGACACCATCGTCGTGTTCGCCAAGCTCGATGAGGGTGACGGCACCCCCATCCGCGACCGCAAGGTGCTGACCTTCGTGCTGGACACGGGAATGGAGGGCCTCACGCAGGGCAAGGCCTTCAAGAAGATGGGCATGATGAGTTCGCCGACCGGTGAGCTGTTCTTCGACAACGTGAAGCTGTCGGCTGATCGGCTGCTCGGCGAGACCGAGGATACCGGCTCTGATAAGCGCGGCGGCGACAGCGCGAAGGCTGGATTCACCGCCGAGCGCGTCGGGATCGCCGCGCTGAGCCTCGGCATCATCAACGAGTGCTTGCGACTCTCGCTCGACTATGCCAAGAACCGCACGCTGTGGGGTCAGGAAATCGCGCAGTTCCAGCTGATCCAGCTCAAGCTCGCCGAGATGGAGATTGCGCGCCTCAACGTCCAGAACATGCTGTTCGTCGCCATGGAGGCGATGAAGGCAGGCAAGCCCCCGACGCTTGCGGAGGCGTCGGCGATGAAGCTCTACTCGTCGCGCGCGGCCACCGAGGTCGCCATGGAAGCAGTGCAGCTCTTCGGCGGCAACGGCTACATGGCCGAGTACCGCGTGGAGCAACTCGCGCGTGACGCGAAGTCGCTGATGATCTATGCCGGTTCCAATGAGATCCAGGTGACCCACGTCGCCAAGGGACTGCTGCGGGGCTGACGGCGCATCAGTCGGATGCGGTCTCGGCCGCATCCGACTGGCGGGGGGGCGCGGGCCAGGGCGGTGGCCTCGTCGAACTCCGCGTCGATCACATCGGGGTCGCTGCGCGCGGTCATCAGACTGACGGCGATCGCGGTGGTGAAACTCGTGGCGAAAGCCGGCACGATGCCGTACAGGTGCGCGTTGAGGGAGCTTTGGCCCCAGGCGAATGCGACCACCGCGCCGACGACGATCCCGGTCAGCGCGCCGGCGGTGGTGAACCGCCGCCAGAACAGCGACAGGATGATCGCGGGACCGAACGCCGATCCGAATCCGGACCAGGCGAAGGCCACCAGGTCCAGGATGCTGTTCGACGGTGACAGGGCCAGCAGCACGGCGATCACGGCGATGGCCAGAACGCCGATACGGCCGAATCGGACATAGGCCGAATCGGAGAGCGGGCGCAATCCGCGTTTGTGCGCCACCAACTTGTACAGGTCCTCGACGAGCGCCGACGAGCAGACGATGAGTTGGCTCGAGATGGTCGACATGATCGCGGCAAGGACGGCGGCGAGGACCAGTCCGGCGACGAAGGGGTGGAACAAGACCTGGGACATCACCAGGAAGACGGTTTCGGCGTCGGCCGGCTTCTTGCCGGCGTACACATTGAAGTAGGCGATGCCGACAAGTGCGGTACCCACCGCGCCGAGCGCGCACATGATCATCCAGCCGATGCCGATTCGGCGGGCGGTGGGGGCGTCGGCGGGGCTGCGCAGGGCCATGAAGCGCACGATGATGTGCGGTTGCCCGAAGTACCCCAAACCCCATGCGGCCGCGGAGACGATCCCGAGGGCGCTGCTGCCGGCGAAGAAGCTGGGCACCGAGGGGTCGACGTCGCGGATCAGATCGATGGTGGTCCCCACGCCGCCGAGTTCGATCACCCCGACGACTGGTACGGCGACGAGCGCGGTGACGACGAGCAGGCCTTGTGCGACGTCGGTCAGGGAGGCCCCGAGAAAGCCGCCCATCAATGTGTAGAGCATGGTGACGCCTGCGACGATCAGCATGCCGACGTGGTAGTTCACCCCGAATGCCGAGTTGAAGAATTTACCGGAGGCGACCATTCCGCTGGACACGTAGAAGGTGAAGAACACCAGGATGATCACGCCGCAGGTGATGCGCAGGATGCGGGACTGGTCGTGCAGACGCTTCTCGAAGAAGCTGGGGATGGTGATCGCGTCGTCGGCGACCTCGGTGTAGGAGCGCAGGCGCGGTGCGACCAGCTTCCAGTTCATCCAGGCCCCGACGATGAGACCGATCATGATCCACGACTTGTCCATACCGCTGAGGTAGATCGCGCCGGGCAGGCCCATCAGCAGCCACCCCGACATGTCCGAGGCGCCCGCACTCAGGGCTGCCACCCACGGCGCGAGCCCACGATCGGCCAGCAGGTAACCGTCCAGGTTGTTCTTGGTCTTCAGGTACGCGAACCAGCCGATCGCCACCATTCCGGTGAAGTACAGGACAACCGCTGCGATCTGGAAGGCGTGGCCGTGCGACGCGATAGACATGGATTTCCTCCGGGGGCGAGGCTCAGGAGGATGTACCTGCGGGCGCGATCACCTTCTCGTAGCGCAGGAATCCGTCGTCGACCGCCCCTTTGCGGAGGTTCTTGACGTCGTGGGAGACAGCCATCGTCGTCTTCCACGGGTCGACATCTCCCTGTTTGGGCAACAAGTGGATTGAGCGCTTCACATATCCGGCGTCGAAGTCGAGCAGCGGGCGGGTATCCATGACTTTCGGGGCCACCGGGCGCACCGAGGCGTATCCATTCTTGTCCATGTGGCTCAGTACGCGGCAGAACCATTCGCATAGCAGGCCTATTTTGAGGGTCCACGACGAGTTGGTGTAGCCGATCGCGGTCAAGAAGTTGGGCACGCCGGAGAGCATCGCGCCACGGTAGACGATAGTCGACGGGACGTCGACGGCCGTGCCGTTGACGGTGAGTTCCATGCCGCCGAAGAGCTGCAGGTTGAGCCCCGTGGCGGTGATGATGATGTCGGCGTCGAGATGGCTGCCGTCCTCGAGTTCGATTCCGGTGGCATCGAAGGTCTTGATCTTGCCGGTGACGATGGAGGCCTGGCCCTTGCTGATCTCCTTGTACATGTCCCCGTCGGGGACCACGCACAGTCGCTGGTCCCACGGATCGTACGGCGGGTTGAAATGGGTTTCGACGTCGAAGTCCTTCGGAAGTTGCATCGCATTGATCTTGCGGAGCGCCTTACGCGCGGCCTGTGGAAATCGCTGGCAGAACTCATAGATCGCCTTCTGCTGCAAGATGCTTCGTTTCCGGTTCACCTGGAATCCGCGGTCCTCGCCAAGAACCCGCATTGCCGTCTTGGCGAGCGGGTCCTCGCGCGGCACGGGGATGATGTAGGACGGGGTCCGCTGGAGCATGGTGATGTGCTCGGTGTCCGGTGCCATCGCCGGCATCAGTGTCACGGCGGTGGCACCGCTGCCGACGATGACGACCCGCTTGCCCCGGTAGTCGAGGTCTTCGGGCCAGTGCTGGGGATGGATGACCTGACCGGCGAAGGTGTCCTCGCCCGGGAACGTTGGAGCGTAGCCCTGTTCGTAGTTGTAGTAGCCGGTCCCGGAGAAGATCCAGCGCGTGGTGATCGTCGCTGGCTTGGCGCGGCTGCCCTTGTCGGTCTGTGCGACGGTGAGCGTCCAGGCCTGAGTGTCATCGGACCAGTCAGCGGCGAGGACGCGACGGTGAAAAGTGATCTTATCCGCCAGGTTGTCGTCGGCGACCGCGCCGTGAAGGTAGTCGAGGATCCGGGGCGCATCGGCGATGGACTGGGGGTCGGTCCACGGCTTGAACTCGTAGCCGAAGGTGTAGAGGTCGCTGTCCGACCGAATCCCGGGGTAGCGGAAGAGGTCCCAGGTTCCGCCGATCGCGTCGCGGGACTCGAGAATGGCGAAGGTCTTTTCCGGGTGCTCGGCACGCAGGTAGTGGGCTGCGCCGATGCCAGAAATACCGGCTCCGATGATGACGACGTCGTAGTCGAGGGTGGATTGCGTAGCGGTCATGGTCACTCCTGCGGTGGCTGTGGTCTTCCACATTCCATCCTGCCGGTGCGGCCCAGACCACAGCAAGGTCGATTTGCACCGGAAAGCCGCATTACGAGGTGCATAATGTCGCGATGGAAGTGAAGTGGCCGTTGCCATCCGCAGCCGCAAGTGCCGTCATCGTCGCCGGGGCGCAAACAGCGCTGGCCCCGCCGCCGGAGTGGCTCGACGAATACAACGCTGCGGCCCTGCAAGGGATCCGCTTAGGGGAGATTGCCGGCGACCCGGTCATTGTCGCATCATTGCGACGCAACAATGAAGGCAATCTGGCGCACTGGGCGTCGTGCAATCTCGTCGCACCCGGTGCGCGGGTCTCGGTCCGCACCGATGGGGACAACGCAGAACTGGTTCGCGAAATGGTTCGTCGAGGCTTGGATTCGGGGTTGCTCGATGCGTTTCGAACGGCCCAATCGGTCGCCTGGCGGCTGTGGATGGGAGTCTGCTTCTCGTTGACCGACGACGTTGAGGTGCTCCAAGAGGTACTGGAGTTGACCTCCCGCTCGATCGGCGTCTTTATCGACGACACGGTCGCTGCACTCGCCGAAGAGATCGTGGTGGCCCGGGCTCAGCTCGCGGGCGACACCCATGCGCAGCGGCGGGCGGCGGTCGCTTTGATCCTTGAGGGTGCACCCATCGCCGACGCCCGGGCCGCGGCACAGCTGCGCTATCGGCTGGCCGGGCCACACACCGCGGTCGTGCTGAGTGCCGGTGGCGCGTCGGTCAACCGGCTCGAGGCCGCGTGCGATTCGATCATGGCCGCGAATCGATTGACCGGGCGGCTCCGGGTGCTCGCGGGAGCCGACCGGTTGTGGGTCTGGTTTCCCACTGATGCCCTGCACGTTGCGGTCCGCGACATCCCCGAGGCAATGCGCGTCGTGGTCGGCGGTGTCGGCCACGGTCGAGAGGGGTTCCGCAGCAGTCATTTTCAAGCGTTGGCGGCGGAGCGGACACTCATCCGTCTTGGCTCTTCGCGCACCGTCGTGCGCAGTGAAGAGCTGGCCTTGATCGGGGCGATGAGCGATGACCCGCGTGTCGTCGGCGAGTTCACCGCGCAGACGCTGGGCGAGTTGGCGCAGGCAGATCCCGAAGTCCGCGAGTGTATGCGGGTGTGGTTCACCGAGCAGTGCAACTCGACCGCTACGGCGGCGCGGCTGTACACGCATCGCAACACGGTGGTGCGTCGGCTCACCCGAGCCGCCGAACTACTGCCCGCTCCGTTGTCGACCAACGCGGCAGCCGTTGCAGCGGCATTGGAAGTTCTGCACTGGCAGGTTTGAGACCTAGGTCAGCCGAGGGTGGGGCGTTGGATCGACACCGCTATGTCGGACGGACCCCGCCATCGTCGTCGGCGGCATTCCTCCTCCACGGGAGGGGGCGCGTGACGTACGGGGCAAGGACGCTGGCGACCATCATGCAGATCGCCATGCTCAGCAACGACAGTGCGGCATTGGTGCCGAGGCTGCCTAGTTGGTGGTCCTCGGTGATCGCGCCGGTCACCGCGACAAAGCCCATCGAGCCGGGAACCAGGAGCCACCAGGTGGGCAGGTACATCACCAGTACGCTCGGATTACCCTTGACGTGGGCATTGATGGCCCAGGCGACGAGAAGGGTGATGCCAAGGGCGACGCCGCCGGCGAATGCGGGTTGAATCACGTTCTGGAGTAGCTCATTGAGCCAGAATGCGCCGAACGCGAGCGCGATGGTCCAGAACCAGTCTCGCTTGGGCGTGCAGAGATTCAATATGTTGCCGATGGCGAATATCGGTGCGGCGATCCAGAGAACCCAAGACGGCGCCTGGGTTTCTGTCAGGTCTTGCAGGTGGGTCGACGGCATGCCGACGATGTCGATGGCCAACGCCAAGCCGAAGGCCATCGAGAGCAAGACGACTAGTGCTGAGATCAACCGTGTTGCACCCGCGATCATCTCACCCGCGGTGAGCTCCATCAGCGCCGTGGTCAGGGCGGCGCCGGGGATGAGGGTCACCACGGGTATGACGGCCAATCGCACGGGATCGCTGGTGCCGCCGTGGATCGCCCAGATCGCGATGGCTAAGGCCGCAAGAAACGTCAGCAGGAACGGCATCAGCGTCGCCAGCGTCCCCTTGCCGGTACTCCAGAGCAGTATTGCGGCCACGGGGATCGAGATCAGGACGGCGGCGATCGTCGCCGGCACGCTCATCCGAAAGCAGAGCGCAAAGCCGAGTGCCATGAGCATGTATCCGACGACTCGGGCGACCGCGTTGACCGGTGGTGGGGCCGTGGCGACCGCACGCAGGTCCTTGAGGGTTTGGCCGATGGGTACCTTCGCCGACCGCAGTTTGTGGATGAGCGACTCAGTCTGGGCGACCTGGTCGAATCGGTACATCGAGCCGGTGTTGGCGACGGCGACCTTTCCGTTGGCCCGGTCGAGCGCGATGATGTAGGTGGCGAATACCTCCGTGGAGATATCGTCCTCGTAGGCGGAGGTGATGTCCTGGATCACCTGCTTCGTGAGCGGAACCGGATAGGACGATCTGTTGAGCGCCTCGCCGACCTCGGCGATGAGCGCGAGCATCTGGTTGTCGTCTGCGGTGGCGGGCTTGCCTGGGGTGTTGTCTGCCAATTCCCAACCTAACTTTGAATCCGTACCGCCTGCGCGGGTGCATCTCAATCCGCGGTGGCACTCGGGCGGGCATATGCCCGGTTTAGCGTACCGGCAAATCGCTGATCGGTAGGACAGCGAGCCCGGAATGGTGGTCGGGGGCGTGGTCGTCGAGCGAGCATCCTCGTCGAGTGGGCACCTCAACCCCCTCGAGTGGGCACCCAAATCTCGTCGAGTGGGCACCTCAACCCCGCCGAGTGGGCACCTCAACCCCGCCGAGTGGGCACCTCAACCCCGCCGAGTGGGCACCTCAACCCCGCCGAGTGGGCACCTTCCCTTCGGGATTCCGTCGGCCATCGGAGGATCGAAAGGCCGATGAACTTCTATCCACGTGTGTGCCGGGCAGAGTGCCATGAGTTCGGCGACTTCCGTGTGGGCGCCGCGAAACGCGGCGACGGTCAGAGGTTCCCCTGTTGGTGGGTCGATAGGTTTGCCGAATCGCTTGAAGCGCCGCTTAATGCCGACGACACCGCCGACGTCGGACCGGATGCAGCCAGCGCCCCGGGCGGCCTCGCCAAGTAGCTGTTCGGATTCGCGGTACGAGGGCGTGGGCACCGTGAAGAAGGAAGACTGCCTTGTCACGCGAGTCGAGCACGGTGACGGCCTCGTGAGCGCTGAGTCGGAGTGCCCACTCGGCGGGGTTGAGGTGCCCACTCGACGAGATTTGGGTGCCCACTCGGCGGGGTTGAGGTGCCCACTCGGCGGTCAGCGGGGGGAGCGATAGGGAGCGGACTCGGCGACGTTGTCGTCGACGATGATGGGCCGCCCCAACTGTGGAAAGGCGCGCTGCGCACAATCGGGTCGGTCGCAGACTTTGCAACCGGCGCCGATGGGCACGATACGGCGGGGATCGTCGAGGTCGACGCCGGTGGAGTAGACGAGTCGGTCGGCATAGGCGAGATCGCAGCCGAGGCCGATGGCGAAGCTGCTCCGAGTGCCGAGGTATCCCTGCATCGGCTCGTCGGTGGTGCGGCCGAGCCAGAAGTACGACCGGCCGTCGGGCATGGCCGACACCTGGGTGACGATCCGGCCGGGAGTGGTGAAGGCGTCGTGGACGACCCACAGCGGACAGCTGCCGCCGACCCGGGAGAAGTGGAACGCCGTCGCCGATTGCCGCTTGGAGATGTTTCCGGCGCGGTCGGTGCGGACGAAGATGAACGGCACCCCGCGTTGGCGGGGCCGCTGCAGCGTGGACAGGCGGTGGCAGATCGTCTCGAATCCGACTTCGAAGCGCAATCCCAGCAATTCGATGTCGTAGCGTGCGGCCTCGGCCTCGTCGTGGAACCGCGTGTACGGCAGGACCAGCGCCCCGGCGAAATAGTTCGCCAGGCCGACCCGCGCAACCGGCGCGGACTCCCCGGTCAGGCCGGCTTCGGCAACGATAGTGTCGAGTTGTGGCCGCTGGGTGAGAAAGGCGAGCTGGGTGGCGAGCTGGAAGGCGCGCTGACCCGGACGGAGCTGGCGGGCGAGAGTGATGACTTGGGCCTCGGGATCAAAGGCGCGTTTGCGTGAGGCGTGCGACGCCGGGTCGGCCAGTACGACGCGGACCCCGTGATTGCGATCGAGCACGCCGGCGAGTTGCTCGTCGAGGCCGCCGATGCGCAGGTCGAGATCGGCGAACATCTCCTCGGCGGCGAGGTCGAGGGGGTGGATGTAGTTCTTGCGGTCATAGAAGAAGTCGCGGACCTCTTCGAACGGTGTCGACGCGCGAGGCGCTTCGACTTCGTCGCGGGTGACCGACGCCCGATAGGTCTCCAACTCGCCGGTCATCGCAACGAGGCGCCGGTGCATCCCGACCATCGCCTTGCCGACGGCGGGCATCCGGGCGACAAGTTCCGCGATCTCTGCCTGGCTGATGCCGTCGAACTCGGTGTGCTGGGCGGCCTCGGTCAGATCACCGACGAGCCGGGCGTCGGCATCGGCGGCGAAGTAGTCGGCCGCCAGGTCGAATTCGCGACTCAGAGCGAGCAGCACGGGGACCGTCAGCGGGCGGTGATCGTTCTCCAATTGGTTGACGTAGCTCGTCGACAGGTCGAGGCGGCGGGCCAGCGCAGCCTGGGAGAGTCCCTGCTCTTCTCGTAGACGCCGCAATCGCGCGCCGGCAAACGCTTTCGCCATGTATGCAGACGATACTCCATGATACCTACACAACATTTACAAACGGGCCGGTGAATGTACACAAAAATACACATCTGCAAGGCCTTTCGCAGGTCATCGCAGTGTGCGTACTGTGCGAATCATGATCAATCACAAGGTTCGGACCCACCGCAGCGCTGAAGACTTCCCGCAAGAAGAACACCTTGCCTACAAGATCGCGCAGATTGCCGTCGACCCGGTTGAGGTGCCGACTGAGACCGCAGAGATGATCATCAACCGCGTCATCGACAATGCCGCGGTGAGCGCCGCGTCGGTCACCCGCCGCCCGGTCACGACCGCCCGCGCGCAGGCGGTGAGTCATCCGTGGGGGGCGAGCGGGATTCCGAGTGGCGCGGGCGCCCAGGTCTTCGGTGTGAATGGCAGCTACTCGCCGGAGTGGGCCGCGTGGGCCAACGGTGTCGCCGTGCGCGAACTCGACTTCCACGACACCTTCCTGGCCGCGGAGTACTCCCACCCCGGCGACAACATCCCGCCGCTGGTCGCGGTGGCCCAGCACAAGGGCGTCTCCGGCCACGACCTGATCCGGGGCCTCGCGACCGCCTACGAGGTCCAGATCGACCTCGTGCGGGGCATCTCGCTGCACAAACACAAGATCGACCACGTCGCTCATCTGGGTCCGTCGGCGGCCGCCGGTATCGGCACGATGCTTGGGCTCGACGTCGAGACGATCTATCAGGCGATCGGCCAGGCGCTGCACCTGACGACCGCCACCCGCCAGTCACGGAAGGGTCAGATCTCCAGCTGGAAGGCCTATGCTCCCGCGCTGGCCGGCAAGGTCGCCATCGAGGCGGTCGATCGCGCCATGCGCGGCGAGGGGGCGCCATCGCCGATCTGGGAGGGCGAGGACGGTGTGATCGCATGGCTGCTCGACGGTCCCGACGCGCAGTACACGGTGCCGCTGCCCGGCCCGGGTGAGCCCAAGCGGGCAATTCTGGACAGCTACACCAAGGAACATTCCGCCGAGTACCAGAGCCAGGCGCCGATCGACCTGGCGCGTCGCATGCGCGCGCGGGTCGGCAACATCGACGACGTCGAGTCGATCGTCCTGCATACCTCCAACCACACGCATGTCGTGATCGGTACCGGCAGCAATGACCCGCAAAAGTTCGATCCGACGGCCAGTCGCGAGACGCTCGACCACTCGGTGATGTACATCTTTGCCGTCGCGTTGCAGGACGGCACCTGGGATCATGTGAAGTCCTATGCCCCCGAACGGGCCTCTCGCCCCGACACGGTCGCACTGTGGAACAAGATCTACACCGTCGAGGATGCCGAGTGGACGCGCCGCTACCACAGCGCGGACCCCGCGGAGAAGGCCTTCGGCGCCCGCGCGGTCATCACTATGAAAGACGGGACCGTCATCGAGGACGAACTCGCCGTTGCCGATGCCCACCCGCTCGGTGCCCGGCCGTTCGCCCGAAAGCAGTACACGAACAAATTCACCACGCTGGCCGACGGGGTCATCACCGCAGCCGAGCAGGAGCGTTTCCTCGTCGCGGCCGAGGGGCTCGACGGGATTGCCGCTGGCGGACTCAGTGCACTGAACATCGTCGTCGAGAAGTCCGTCCTCGACGGTGCCCCGAAGATCGGCGGGGGGATCTTCTGATGGACCTCTTCTCATCGGCCACGTCCGACGCCGATAAGCGCACAGCGTTGCGCGCCGGACTGAACTCTGGCGAACTGCAGCGGTGGCCCGGGGCGTTCTCGCCGCTGGTCGCCAAGCTGATCGCCGACCTCGGGTTCGAGGGGGTCTACATCTCCGGCGCGGTCCTCTCCGCTGACCTCGGCTTGCCCGACATCGGCTTGACCACGTTGACCGAGGTTGCCGGGCGCGGCGGGCAGATCGCCCGCGCGTCGAATCTGCCGTCACTGATCGACGCCGACACTGGATTCGGTGAGCCGATGAGTGCCGCGCGCACCATCGCGACCCTGGAGGATGCCGGGCTGTCTGGCTGTCACCTCGAGGACCAGGTCAACCCGAAGCGCTGCGGGCACCTCGACGGCAAGGCCGTCGTTGAAACCGGGGAAATGGTCAAACGGCTGCGGGCGGCGGTCGCGGCACGGCGCGACGACAACTTCGTCATCTGTGCACGCACCGATGCCCGCGCGATCGAGGGGCTCGACGCGGCGATCGATCGGGCCAAAGCCTACGTCGATGCCGGGGCCGACCTCATCTTCACCGAGGCGCTCGCTGATGCTGGTGAGTTCGAGAAGTTCCGGGCCGCCGTCGAGATCCCCCTGTTGGCGAACATGACCGAGTTCGGCAAATCCGAGCTGCTCACGGCGGAGCAGTTGGGCGACCTTGGCTACAACGCGGTCATCTACCCGGTGACCACCCTGCGGATCGCGATGGGCGCGGTCGAGGCCGGGTTGCGCGAGATTTCGGCGACGGGCACCCAGGCCGGCCTTCTCGATGGGATGCAACACCGATCGCGGCTGTATGAACTGCTGCGCTACCCGGAATACAACGAATTTGACACGGCCACTTTCAATTTCACGATTCCAGGAGCGTGAACACCATGATCACTACCGAATCGATCACCGACGAAGCACCTCAGATTCGTAAAGGTCTGGCAGGTGTCGTCGTCGACAACACCGCCATCTCCAAGGTCGTGCCGGAAACCAACTCCCTGACCTATCGGGGCTACGCGGTGCAGGATCTCGCGGCCAACTGCAGCTTCGAGGAGGTGGCCTACCTGCTCTGGTACGGCGAATTGCCGACGGTGGCGCAGTTGGCGCAATTCAGCCAGAAGGAACGCGCGAACCGACGCCTCGACCGGGCGGCGGAGGCAGTGCTGACGCGGATCCCCGACAACTGCCATCCGATGGATGTCTGCCGCACGATGATCAGCTTCCTCGGGACGACCGATCCTGACGAGGATGTGCCAACGGCGCAAGCGAACTTGGCGAAGGCGCAACGGATGTTGGCGGTGCTGCCGACGATTGTGGCCGCCGATATGCGTCGCCGACGGGGACTGGATCCGATCGCTCCGCATCACGGCTACGGCTACGCCGAGAACTTTCTCAACATGTGTTTCGGGCAGGTCCCGGATCCGGAGATCGTGTCGGCTTTTGAGCAGTCGCTGATCCTCTACGCTGAGCACAGCTTCAACGCCTCGACCTTCGCCGCACGGGTGGTGACGTCGACGACGGCGGACATCTACAGCGCCGTCACCGCGGCGATTGGCGCACTCAAGGGCTCGTTGCACGGCGGCGCCAACGAGGCCGTCATGCACGACATGATCGACATCGACCGCCCCGAGCGGGTCACGCTGTGGCTCGACGGTAAGCGGGAGCGCAACGAGAAGATCATGGGCTTCGGCCACCGGGTTTACAAGTTGGGGGATTCGCGCGTCCCGACGATGCACGCGGCGCTGGTGCGGGTGTCCGAACACCTCGGCGAGCCCAAGTGGCTCGCGATCTACGACGAGCTCGCCAAGCAGATGGCCGACCGCACCGGAATCTTGCCCAATCTCGACTTCCCGACCGGTCCGGCGTATCACCTGATGGGCTTCGACATCGGCTCGTTTACCCCGATTTTCGTCATGGCGCGGATTACCGGGTGGACTGCGCATATTATCGAGCAGACTGCAGACAACGCCCTCATCCGTCCGTTGAGCGCGTACAACGGGGTGCCCCAACGCTCGGTTGAGGAGCACTAGCAGGTGTACAAGGTCCTTATCGCCAACCGGTCCGAAATTGCCGTCCGCGCGATTCGTGCGTGCCGCGAGCTTGGCCTGCAGACCGTCGCGATCTATCCCTATGAGGATCGCAATTCGCTCCATCGCAACGCCGCCGACGAGTCGTATCAGATCGGGACGCCCGGGCATCCGGTGCGGGCCTACCTCGACATCGGTGCGATTGTCGACGTGGCGCGCGAGTGCGGTGCCGATGCGGTCTATCCGGGTTACGGGTTTCTCTCGGAGAACCCGAGGCTGGCGCGGGCGTGTGCGGCCGCCGGCCTGACCTTTGTGGGCCCGCCGGCCGAGGTGCTCGACTGGACGGGCAACAAGGCGACGGCGATCGCCACCGCAAAGAAGGCCGGGGTACCGGTGCTCGAATCCACCGAGCCCAGCGCCGACCTCGACGTCCTGGCCGCAGCGGGGGAGCAGATGCGGTTCCCGCTGTTCGTCAAGGCGGTGGCCGGTGGCGGTGGGCGAGGTATGCGGCTGGTCGATGAGCCGGCGAAGCTGCGGGAGTCGCTGGGCTCGGCCTCACGCGAAGCGCAGTCCGCGTTCGGCGACGGAACCGTGTTCATTGAGCAGGCCGTCGCCGCGCCGCGCCACATCGAGGTGCAGATCCTCGGTGACTCGGCCGGCAACGTCGTACACCTCTACGAGCGCGACTGCAGTGTGCAGCGGCGCCACCAGAAGGTCGTCGAGCAGGCGCCCGCGCCCGATCTGGATCCGGCGTTGCGGGCGGCGATGTGTGCCGATGCGGTGGCCTTCGCCAGGGCTATCGGCTACTGCGGTGCCGGGACTGTTGAATTCCTCCTCGCCCCCGACGGGCGCTATGTGTTCATCGAGATGAATCCCCGCATCCAGGTGGAGCACACGGTGACCGAGGAAGTCACCGATGTCGATCTGGTGGCCGCGCAACTGCAGATTGCGTCGGGGGCGACCCTGCCCGATCTCGGCATCACGCAGGAACAGATCGAAATCCATGGGTTCGCGGTGCAGTGCCGCGTCACCACCGAGGATCCGGCCAACCAGTTCCGGCCCGACACGGGGGCGATCACCACGTACCGTTCGCCAGGTGGTGCCGGCGTGCGCATCGACGGCGGCACGTATTTGGGCGCGGAGATTTCCGGCTACTTCGATTCCATGCTGGTCAAGGTGACGTGCCGCGGGAAGACTCGTGCAGCTGCGCTCACCCGCGCGCGACGCTCCCTGACGGAGTTCCGGATCGGTGGCGTCGCCACCAACATCGAGTTCCTGCTATCGCTGCTGTCCAACGAGGAGTTCGCCGCCGGAGCGGTGACGACGGGATTCATCGCCGAGCATCCCGAATTGCTCGTCGCCAACTCCTCGGACGCGCGTTGGGCGCGTCTGCTCGAGTACTTGGCCGATGTCACCATCAACCGGGAGTACGAACGCCCGGCGGCCGTCATCCGGCCGCGAAACAAGCTCGTCGGTTTGGCGCTGCCGCAGCCGCAACCTGGTAGCCGTGATCGGCTCCGCGACCTCGGACCGCACGGGTTCGCCGCGGTCCTGCGCGGTCAGGACGCGGTTGCCGTGACCGATACGACCTTTCGAGACGCCCACCAATCCTTGCTGGCCACGCGGCTGCGCACCAGCGGTCTGGTTCGCGTCGCACCGTATGTGGCCGCCCTCACCCCACAGCTGTGGTCGGTGGAATGCTGGGGCGGCGCCACCTATGACACCGCGTTGCGCTTCTGTAAGGAGGATCCGTGGGATCGGCTTGAGCAGCTGCGCGCAGCACTGCCCAACATCTGCCTGCAGATGTTGCTGCGCGGCGCGAACACGGTCGGCTATACGCCGTATCCGACGATTGTCACCACCTCCTTCGTCGAGGAGGCGGCCCGGACCGGGATCGATATCTTCCGGATCTTCGATGCCCTCAACAGCGTCGACGCGATGCGCCCGGCCATCGACGCGGTACGGGAAGAGGGGCGGACCGTCGCCGAGGTCGCACTCTGTTACACCGGCGACCTAGCCAACCCGGCCGAAGACCTGTACACCCTCGACTACTACCTGCGATTGGCCGAGCAGATCGTCGACGCCGGTGCGCATATCCTCGCGATCAAAGATATGGCCGGCCTGCTGCGTCCACCCGCGGCGTCGACGCTGGTGAGTGCGCTGCGGACGAACTTCGACCTGCCGGTGCACGTCCACACCCACGACACCGCCGGGGGGCAGCTCGCCACCTATCTTGCGGCGGTGCAGGCCGGTGCCGATGCGATCGACGGGGCGAGCGCGCCGCTGTCGGGGTCGACGAGCCAGCCGTCGCTCTCGGCGATCGTCGCCGCCTTCGACGGGACCGCGCAGGCCACCGGTCTCGACCTCGGTGCGGTGTGTGCGCTGGAGCCGTACTGGGAGGCGCTGCGCAAGGTGTACGCACCCTTCGACGTCGGTCAGCACCCGCCGACCGGACGGGTCTACCAGCACGAGATTCCCGGCGGCCAGCTGTCGAACCTGTACCAGCAAGCGGCCGCGCTCGGCCTGGCCGACCAGTTCGAGCTCATCGAGAACGCCTACGCCGGCGCGGATCGCATGCTCGGCCGCCTGGTCAAGGTCACGCCGTCGTCGAAGGTGGTCGGTGACCTTGCCCTGACGCTCGTCGCCAAGGGGATCACGGCCGACGAGTTGCGGCGAACCCGCAGGCGTTTGACATCCCGGAGTCGGTGATCGGCTCTTTCGCGGCGAACTGGGCGAGCCCGCCGCGGGCTGGGTGGAGCCGCTGCGCAGCGAGGTGTTGTCCGGTCGCGGGCAGGCGCCGTCGGCCGAGCCGGTCAGCGACGCCGATCGCGTCGCCCTCGAAGAACCGGGGCCGGTGCGGCGGGATGCGTTGAATCGTCTGCTGTTTCCCGGCCCCACCGCCGATCTGGCGGCACATCGTGACAAATACGGTGACACGGCCCGGCTGTCGGCCAACGCCTTCCTCTACGGTTTGCGCGCGGGTGTCGAAGAACACATCGAACTCGAGCCGGGCGTCGAACGGTCGATTGGACTGGCCGCGGTCAGCGACGTCGATGAGAAGGGCGAGCGCACGGTGATGTGCACCGTGAACGGCCAACTGCGGTCGGTGGTGGTGCGCGACAAGTCGGTCGCCGACGCGCCAGTTGCCGCGGCGAAGGCCGATCCGGGCAATCCCCGCCATCTCGGTGCGCCGTTCGACGGAGTGGTGTCGATCAGGGTCAGTGTCGGGGACAAGGTGGCCGCCGGCGATCGGGTCGGCACGATCGAGGCGATGAAGATGGAGTCCACCATCACGGCGCCGCGGGCCGGCACGATTTCCGCACTGCCGTTGGGTTCGCAGGCCGACGTCCACGGTGGTGATCTGATCGTCGAACTGGGTTAGGTTGGCAGGCGGGGCCCGACGACCGAGGACTGTTCCATGACCGACACGATCACCGCACTCGACCTGCCTGCCGCCGAATTGAGCGCGCAGACGCAAAAGTACTTTGACGTCTGCCGGGAGCGGCTCGGCATGGTCCCCAACGTGCTGCAGGCGTACACGTTCGACGAGGCGAAGCTGACTGCCTTCACCGCCATGTACAACGACCTCATGCTTGCCGACTCGGGCCTGTCGAAGCTGGAGCGGGAGATGATCGCGGTGGTCGTATCGTCGATCAACAAGTGCTACTACTGCCTCACCGCGCACGGTGCGGCTGTCCGGCAGCTTTCCGGTGACCCGGAGCTCGGGGAGCTGCTGGTGATGAATTTCCGGTCTGCCGGCCTCTCCGGTCGGCAGCGCGCCATGCTGCTGTTCGCCGAGAAGATGACCGAGCAGCCGGCGAAGATCGAGGAAGCGGACCGGCAGGCGTTGCGTGCTGCCGGCTTCACCGACCGAGACATCTTCGACATCGCGTCGACAACCGGGTTCTTCAACATGACCAACCGAGTGGCCACCGGCATCGACATGCGCCCGAATCCGGAGTATTCGTCGCAGGCACGTTAGGTCGTCAGGCGAATGCGCCGGTCAGTCCGCGGCGTCTGCGCCTACCAGAGTGGTGGTGATCGGAGGTAGCGCAAGCGCGCACCCCACCGACACCGCGCAGGCGAGTAGCGAGATGGTCGTGGCAATCAGGTAGCCGGTGTTCGATGGAAAGGCGAGGTCCCGGAGGCCGGTGCCCGCTGGCAGTGACACGGTGACCACGAAGTGCGCCAACACCATCCCGACGATGGCAGAGGCCACTGACATGCCCAGGGAGCGCATCAGTGCGTTAACCCCGTTCGCCTCCCCGGTCTGCCGCAGCGGGACCGACGCCATGATCAACGCCGGCATCGCGGCATAGGCGATTCCGATTCCGGCGGAGATGCAGCAGGTGATGAGCACCAGGTGCCACGGGCCGATGTGCCGGTCGGCCAGCAGGAGCACCAACTGGACCAGGTATCCGATTCCCATCACCGTGGCACCGGCGGCGAGCGAGGTACGCGGGCCGAACTGTCTCGACACGCGTGCGCCGAGGTTGGACGCCACGAACATCACCAGGCCGCCTGGCGCGAGAAACAGGCCGGTGTGCACCATCGAGAGTCCATTCCCGTTGCCCGTCGCGGTCGGCGCCATCAGCAGTTGCACCGGAATCAGCGACATGGCGAAGAGTGCGAATCCCGCGGCGAGCGATGCGCCGTTGGTGAGGGCCACGGTGCGGGTGGCTGTGGTCCGCAGGTCGACCAGTGGGTGCTCGCGGTGCAGTTCATAGGCGAGCCACAGCGCGAATACGGCCACGGATGCGCCGAACAGACCAAGGGTGGTCGAGGATGTCCATCCCCACGCCGCCCCCTTGCTGATCGGGAGAAGCAGCATCGCGAGCGCGGCGGCGAGTCCTATCGCACCCGGATAGTCGAAGCCGGCGGTCCGGTGTACGGGCGACGGCGGTACCACGACAATGACCGCCGCCAGGCAGGCAAGGGTGACGCCGGCCGCGCCCCAGAAAAGGGCGTGCCAGTTGTGCTGGGCGACGAGGGCCGCCACCGGCAGGCCGAGCGCACCGCCGACGCCGAGCGCGACGCGCTCATCGCCGCGACGGCGCCGCCGAGGCGATTGGGCGGCAGGGCATCGCGCAGGATGCTGATCCCCAACGCGATTGCTCCCATACCGAGGCCCTGCAGTCCACGGCCGATGAGGAAGGGGACCAGTGACTCGGCGAGCGCACAGACGACCGAGCCGATGACGACCGCGGTGAGCGTCACCGCGAGGATGAGCCGCTTGCCGTACATGTCGCCGAGCCGCCCGGCGATCGGCGTAGACACCGCCCCGGTCAGCAGCGTCGCGGTAAGGGCCCAGGCCGCGTTGTCGTTGGAGGTGTGCAGGTACTCGGGCAGGCGGGGGATCAGCGGCACGATGATGGTCTGCATCAACGACACCGCGATGCCTGCCGCGCACAGCACGGCGACGATCGTGGCAGGGGTTCGTGTGCTGGTGTCCGGCTCCGAGATGGAAGTGGCGGAGAAAGCGGAGGGCGACACAGAGTTCCCATCGGCGCGGTGAAACCAGGCGACTGCCGGGCCGGCCCAGTGTACGGCCGGCAGATGGCGGTGCCCCGCCCAGGTGAGTCTGAGCGGGGCACCGACCGGGGTGCTGCGACGGGTTAGGCGTTCGCCACCGGCCGGACGGCCTTGGCTGCGGCGACCAGGTTGCGTAGCGAGGCGGCGACCTCGGTGTTCCCGCGAGTCTTCAACCCGCAGTCCGGGTTCACCCACAGGCGCTGGGCGGGCACGGCCTGGAGGGCGGCCCGCAGCGACGCGGTGATTTCCTCGGTCGAGGGAACACGCGGGCTGTGGATGTCGTAGACGCCCGGGCCGACGCCGTTGGCGAAGCCGATCGCGTTGAGGTCGTCGAGGACTTCCATCGCCGACCGCGCCGCCTCGATCGACGTCACGTCGGCATCGAGGTCGGCGATGGCCCCGATGACCTCGCCGAACTCCGAGTAGCACAGGTGCGTGTGGATCTGTGTCGTGTCCTCGACGCCCGCGGTGGACAGCCGGAAGGCGTCGACGGCCCAGCGCAGGTAGGCCGGTTTGTCGGCGTCGCGCAGCGGCAACAGTTCGCGGAGGGCGGGTTCGTCGACCTGGATGATGCCGATTCCGGCGCGCTGCAGGTCAATCGTCTCGTCGCGGATCGCCAGAGCGATCTGGTTGGCCGAGTCCTTCTCCGGTTGGTCATCCCGCACGAAGGACCAGGCCAGGATGGTGACCGGCCCGGTGAGCATGCCTTTGACCGGCTTAGTGGTCGTCGACTGCGCGTAGGTGATCCAGTCGACGGCCATCGGCGTCGGCCGCACGACGTCGCCGAACAGGATCGGCGGGCGCACGCAACGGGTGCCGTACGACTGCACCCAGCCATTCTGGGTGGCGAAGAAGCCGTCGAGTTGCTCGGCGAAGTACTGCACCATGTCGTTGCGCTCGGGTTCGCCGTGTACTAACACGTCCAAGCCCAGATCTTCTTGCAGGGCAATCACATCGTCGATTTCCGACTTCATCCGGCGGGTGTATTCGGCGTCGTCGATCTGGCCGCTGCGCAGTGCCGCACGCGCGTTGCGGATTGCCGAGGTCTGCGGGTAGGAGCCGATCGTCGTTGTCGGTAGTAGCGGCAGGCCCAGCCGTTCCTGCTGGGCGGCGAAGCGCGCACCGCTGTCACCGCGGGTCAGTTGATCGTCGGTCACCGCAGCGAGGCGCTCCCGCACCGCGGCGACGTGCACGCGCGGGTCGGTGCTGCGGGTCGCGAGCGCCGCCGCCGAGGCGGTGAAGGCGTCGGCCACCGCGTCGCGGCTGCCGTTCAGTGCGGTCGCCAACACGGACACCTCGGTGAACTTCTCCGCGGCGAAGGCGAGCCAGCCGCGCAGGTTGTCGTCCAGGTCGGTTTCGGGTGCCAGCGAGTACGGAACGTGCAGCGTGGAGCAGGAGGTGGACACGGCGACCGCTCGGGCCGAGCCGAGCAGGGTGCCGAGCGCGGCCAGCGCCGCGTCGAGGTCGGTGCGCCAGATGTTGCGGCCGTTCACCACCCCTGCGACGAGTAGTTTGGTCGACAGGCCCGGCACCGACGCGACGGTGTCGGCGCTGCCATACACGAGGTCAACGCCAATGGCCTCGACGCCGGTCGCGGCGAGCGCAGCGAGCACGTCGGCGCCCGGGTCGCCGAAGTAGGTGTTGACGAAGATCGCCGGACGTTCGGTGTTGTTGGACAGCCGCTGATAGACCGACCCGGCCACCTCCGCGGTCGTGGACAGCTCAGCGGTGTCGGCGATGATGTCGGTGACGAGCACCGGCTCGTCGATCTGGACCCAGGCCGCACCGGCCTGCGCCAGCGTGGCCAGCAGGTCGTCGTAGACCGAGAGTACGTCGTCGATCCGGTCGAGCGGATTGCTGTCGTCGGTCGACTTGGCCAGGGCCAGGAAGGTGATCGGGCCGATGATGACCGGTCGGGCGTCTACGCCGAGGTTGGCCGCCTCGGCCAGTTCGGCGAGCACCTTCGTCGCGTTGAGTGAGTAGGCGGTCTCGGTGGACAGCTCCGGTACGAGGTAGTGGTAGTTGGTGTCGAACCACTTGGTCATTTCCAGCGGCGTGAGCTCGGCCGTGCCGCGGGCCGCGGCGAAGTAGCGGTCCAGCTCATCGTCGACGGCGCTGAAGCGCGGCGCCAGGGCTCCGAGCATGATCGCCGTGTCGAGCATCTGGTCGTAGTACGAGAACGTGTTGACCGGGATCGAATCGAGACCGGCGTCGCGCAACCCGCGCGCGGTCTCCCCGCGGAGCGACGCGGCGACGGCTTCGAGCGACGCACGGTCGGTCTGGCCCTTCCAATAGCTCTCGATTGCCCGCTTCAGTTCGCGGTTCGCGCCGATGCGGGCGGTGCCGCCAACGGTTGCGAGGAAATCGGGTGCTTGCGCGGTGGTGGTGTCCGAGGACATGTGTTGCTGCTCCTGTGGTGTATTCCAACTGTTCACCGCCCGGCGGAAGCAGGGGAGCAACGTGGTGGCGACGACGCCGAAGACCAGGAGCCGGTGATGCCACATTCGTCGACCCCTGCGCCCAGATCCTCGGGGCGATGAGCCACCGGGCACGGCGTGCCCGGCACAATTGGCAGGTCTTCGGACTCATCGGCACGTGACTGCGTCACACCTACTGACTGTCGCTTCCCAGGCGGTTCGCCCAGTGCGTTGACAGTGGTCGCTTCCGATTCACCGCTGCGGGGTCAGTTCCGGACTTGCACCGGATTCCCTCTTGTCGGCGCGGAACCCGGTGGACTACTCGGCGGGCACCGTCGACGACTCGGCAGATGACTCGCGGGCCAGGGGCTCCTCATACTCGCGGGTCATCGGGACCAATTGCTCCTCCATCGTATCTGAGGCGAGGGCGCGGGCCGAACTGAGTGCGACGAGGAAGCCGAGCAGTGCCCACCAGCCGGTTTCGGTACCGAGGCTCTGCTTGGCCATCAGCAAGATGGCGAGGCCCGCGGCGCACACCAGCACGCCGATCGCCGTCGCGCGACCGCCGCCCGCGGCGATCCGGTCGTCCCACCACCGCAGGCGGCGGTGCTCAAGCGGCAGGAGCAGGACGAATGCCATCGCCATCACGACGGCGAATACCGCTGCGCGCACGATCATCAGCACCCAGAATCCAGGCTGCGCGGGGGAGACGACGTCGATCCCGGCGACGTGAAGCAGCAGGATCGTCGCGACGATCGTCGGAATGTGCCACAGGTAGAGCGTCATCGCGCCGCCGTTGCCGATCGCCACCCAGCGCCAGACGCTCGCCCGCCGGGCCCACCCGCCGATGCGCTCGGCGGCGGCGGCGAACAGCAGGCACATCCACACACAGTGCAGCCCCAGGACGATCGTCGGCGGGGTCACGTTGGACAGGCCCTCGTTGCCGGTGACGACCAGCGCGATTTCGTAGGGGCCGACGGCGACGACAACGATGTTGAGGAGGAACACGGCCGCGGCGATCACCACGGCGGATTTCGGCGTGATGTACCGGCGCGCATAGGCGACACCGATCACGGCCGGGATCAGCCATACGGAGAGGAAGTTCGGCAGGCCCCACGCGAGGTTGTCGAAGCGGATGCGCGCGCAATCGAACGCCGCGGTCAGTGCGAGGAGTGCGACAACCAGCGCGACGAACCCGCGCGCCGAGGAGAGGCGGACCAGGGCCGGGACGCACGCCAGAATGATGAGGTAGACGCCGATGAACCACAGCATCGCGACACACTGCTCGCCGAGGCGGGCGCCGGCGGCGGGACCTGCGAGCATTCTCGTCGCGCCCAGCGCGAGGCTCCAGACGGCGAGGTAGGCGAAGACGGGTCGGCACAGGCGCTGGGCGCGGGTGAACAGCCACACACCCCACGGTGGCGCCTTCCCGGTGGTCTCGCCGGCACGGGAACGGTCGAGTCCGTAGGTGGCCGAGGCGGCGCCGGCGAAGAAGAACAGCGGCATGACCTGCAGCAGCCAGGTCACCGGGCGAAGGGCCGGCAGCTCACCCAGCACGTTGCCGACCCACAGCTGCGAGGATGCGGTGATGGTGGCCAGGACGAGGAAGCAATGGCCGAACATGACGACCAGCAGACTGGCGATCCGGGCGACGTCGACAGCGCGGTCGCGTTCGGCGGGTGTGCTCGCGGCGACGCGCGACGCGGAGGGAAAGACAGCGAGGTTCATGCTCTCCATCCTGCGGATTCGGGGGGCCGGCGAGACGTGTGGTTCTACTCAGGTGTGGTGGGGGTTGCAACCGTTTGGCGATCTGCTGCGTCCAAGACATATGACGACAATTCCAATCGATGCCGATGGCGCGGTTCGCCGGCGCTCGATGGTGGCGCGAGGATTACCGGTCACCATGTTGTACCGTGCCGTGGCGGCCGGTGACCTGGACCGCATCGGTTCGGGTCTCTATGTCCCGGCCGGCGCACAGTCCCCCGATGCGCGCCACCGGCTGATGATCGGAGAGGTTAAGACTTCTCTCCGGGTGGTGGTGAGCCACGCCTCCGCGGCGGTGCTGCACGGACTGCCGATGCTGCGACCGGAGTTCGGCGACGTCCATGTGACGGTCCCGTCGGAGTCGGTGCGGGTGCGTTCGGAATTCCGGCGGATTCACGTCGCCATCCTTTACCCGGGGGACGTGGTCGACCTCGGCGGCCAGTGCGCTACGTCTCTCGAGCGCACCGCGGTCGATGTCGCGGCCGCCTCCCCGATGGGATTCGCCGGCGCGCTGGCGGTGTTCGACGCGGCGCTGCGTCGTGGAGCGCACCCCGGTGTGCTGGCCGATCTGGTTCGCCGGCGCGGCGCCACCGGCACGGTTCGGCTCGCGCTGCGCCACTCCTCACCCTGCGCCGACGGCGTTGGCGAGTCGTGGTGCCGAGCGCAATTGCTCGCCGCACGACTACCCCGGCCACGCCTCAAGCATCCGCTGCTGGACGTATGCGGCGAGGTGCTCGCCGAGCCTGATATGGATTGGGATGGCAGCATCCTCGGCGAGTTTGACGGGGCGGCCCGCTTCGGCCGGGTCCGGGTGCCCGGTGATTCACCCCTGTCGGCGGCGTGGCGCGCAATCGCGCGAGACGACCGGCTCGGTCGGATGGGGATTAGGGTGCTGCGCTTCACCTGGACCGACCTCGAACGGCGCGACGTCGCGCTGCCCTGCCGGTACTGGCTGCGCCGGGTGGGTTTGCTCGGATAGGGTCGCCCGGCTGTGTGCCACCCGACACCGACCCCGACGTCCTAGCGGAACTCCAGCGACAACAGGAAGCGCGTGACGACCTGACGTACCTCGTCGAGGCTCGACTGTTGCCCGTCGCGGGCCATGCCGTCGGGCCGACCTCCCGGATCGGCGGTGATCAGCGACATCAACTCGCCGGTTGTCGGCTCGCACACGGCCCAGGTGAACCGGGTTTCGTCGGCCCAGCCGGCGTCAGCGGCAACGACGAAGGCGGCGGGGTCGGCGATCCCGAGGTCGCTGAGCGCCGGAACGTCACTGAGCCGGTCGTCATCGCGCAGGGCGCGCAGGTACCACGACCCCGCATTGATCTCGACGGCTTCCATCAGCGCACGGTGCGAATTGCGGCTACTTGATCTCGAGTAGCACGGCACCCTGGGTGACGGAATCGCCTGCTGCGACCGACAGGTCGGTTACGGTGCCAGCCTTGTGGGCGGTCACCGGATTTTCCATCTTCATGGCCTCGAGGACGACGACGAGCTCGCCCTCGGCGACCTCCTGGCCCTCCTGGACGGCGACCTTCACCACGGTGCCCTGCATCGGTGCGGCAATCGCGTCACCGGACGCGGCCGAAGCGCCGGCCTTCGCGCGGGTGCGCGCCTTGGGCTTGCGGCGAACGGCGCCGCCGCGCACCCCGTTCTCGCCGAAGGCGAGGTCGCCGGGCAGGGACACCTCGACCCGGCGGCCGTCGATCTCGACGACGACCTTCTGACGCGGCGCGGCCGCGTCCTCGTCAAGGGGATCGCCGCCGCCGAACGGCTCGAGCTGATTGTCCCAATCGTTCTCAATCCACTTGGTGTAGACATCGAACTTCTCGACGCCGTTCTCGTCGATCCCGCCGATGAAGGCCGGGTTGCTGACGATGTGGCGGTGGAAGGGGATGACCGTGGCCAGGCCGTCGACCTCGAATTCGTCGAGAGCGCGACGCGCCCGTTCGAGAGCCTGCTGGCGCGTCTCGCCGGTGACGATGAGCTTGGCGAGCATCGAGTCGAACTGGCCGCCGATGACGTCGCCCTGGCGGACGCCGGAGTCGACGCGGACTCCGGGCCCGGCGGGTTCGCGGTAGACGCGGATCGGACCGGGGGCGGGCAGGAAGCCGCGGCCGGCGTCCTCGCCGTTGATGCGGAACTCGAACGAGTGCCCACGGGGTGTCGGATCCTCGGTGACGGTCAGCTGCTCGCCCTGCGCGATGCGGAACTGCTGACGGACGAGGTCGAGGCCCGCGGTCTCTTCGGTCACCGGGTGCTCGACCTGCAACCGGGTGTTGACCTCGAGGAAGGAGACGGTGTCGCCCTGTACGAGGTATTCGACGGTGCCGGCACCGTAGTAGCCCGCTTCGCGGCAGATGGCCTTGGCCGAGGAGTGGATCCGATCGCGCTGATCGTCGGTGAGGAAGGGGGCCGGAGCCTCTTCCACGAGCTTCTGGAAGCGGCGCTGCAGCGAACAGTCGCGGGTACCGGCGACGACCACGTTGCCGTGCTGGTCGGCGATGACCTGGGCCTCCACGTGGCGGGCCTTGTCCAGATACTGCTCGACGAAGCACTCGCCGCGGCCGAACGCGGCCACCGCCTCCCGGGTGGCGGACTCGAACAGCTCGGGGATCTCATCGATGGTGTGCGCGACCTTCATGCCGCGACCGCCGCCGCCGAATGCCGCCTTGATGGCGACCGGCACCCCGTACTCCTTGGCGAAGGCGACGACCTCGTCGGCATTCTGCACCGGGTCCTTGGTTCCCGCGGCCATCGGCGCCCTGGCACGCTCGGCGATATGACGCGCGGTGACTTTGTCGCCGAGGTCGCGGATCGACTGCGGTGACGGTCCGATCCAGATCAGCCCGGCGTCGAGTACGGCCTGGGCGAAGTCGGCGTTCTCCGAGAGGAAGCCGTACCCGGGGTGGATCGCGTCGGCGCCGGACTTGCGGGCGGCCTCGAGGATCTTGTCGAACACCAAATAGGATTCGGCCGAGGTCTGGCCGCCCAGCGCGAACGCTTCGTCGGCGAGTTGGACGAACATCGCATCGGCATCCGGCTCGGCGTACACGGCAACACTGGTGATACCGGCGTCGCGCGCTGCGCGGATGACTCGGACGGCGATCTCACCACGGTTGGCAATGAGAACTTTGGTGATCGTGGCGTTGGTGGGCACGTAGTCTCCTGTAGCTGCGGACGCGGGGTATGGCGCTCATCGGATTCTAGAGGGGAGCGTATCGCACCTCACACTAGGCCCTGGGCTGCCAGGAACTGCGCGTGGACACCTCGGCGACGACGTCGGTGACCGTGTGGGCGAATCCGCGTACATCCGTGTCGAGGATCCCGGGATAGCGCGCGGACAGCCGCAGCCCGCCCGGCGTCCGATTAATCCACAGGTACACCTCGTCGTCGGCATAGCGGTGGCTGCGCAGGACGCGTGCCGCGCCGCCGTCGTCGGTGTCGGCCCCGGGCGAGGCCCGGGTGTCGAGGAAGGAGATGACGAACCGTGGCGAGTCCGTCGCCCCGAGGACCGCGGCCACGTGCAGGAGGGGCAGGGACGCGCCGACTCTTCCGCGACGCAATTCGGCCGACGCCCGGACCGCCAACTCGGGGAAGGTGGTCACCCCGGTGAGATCCAGTTCAAAGGGGGACAGCGACACGAACCAGCCCAGTGCGGCCTGCCATTGCGGCTGATGCCGGGTGTGTCGGGGCAGGACGGCACGAAAGCGGGTCGAGCCGGTGCGTTCGTACGACGCCCACGCCAGCGCGGCCATCACGCCGGCGAACAACGTCGTGCCGGCACCGGAGCAGACGGCGGTGAAGCGGTTGGTCGTATCGTCGTCGGCCAGCAGCGCGTACAGCGACTGTTGCGGCCGGGTGGCGGCGGCGGTCGCCGCGCCTTCCGCGTAGCCCCCCACGGCGAACCCGTGCGCCTGCTCCGGTCTGTCACCGGCGATCGCCGAATCCGCTGGAGCACATCTGGGCAAAGTCGGGTAGCGCGGCATTCCCTCGGCCAGGAACGACGCCCACGCGGCCACGGCGGGGTGGTCGGCGGTGGATCGATCGGCGTCGTCGCGCTCAGCAGCGCTGAAGTCCACATAGCTGCCGATGGTGTCGGCGGGTGCCGCCGGCCGGGGGGCCGGCCGATGGGGCGTGCGCTCCGACCCGGCGGTGGCGTCGTGGTAGAGCGTGCGCAATTCGGGCACCATCATGATCAGGGAGTAGCCGTCGAGCAGTGAATGATCGCCGGCGAACAGCAGCGTGAAGGAATCCTGTCGGCCGACCGTGGCGAAGCAGTATGCCGGCCAGCGGATCGGGGCCGTACTGCGGTCGAACCAGCCGGCTACCTGCTCGATCAGTGGCCCCGAATCGTGGTACCAGCCGATCCGGCTCATCGTCAACGACACCGACCCCGGTCCGGCCGAGTAGCGGCGCAACCGGCCGACGCCGACCGAGCCGTTGTCGCCGCGCTCGAAGACGACGTGGGAGCGCAGGACCTCGTGACGGTCGATCCACGCGGTGAGAGCGGCGCGGATCGCGGGGATGGACAGCGGCTCGTCGAACTCGATCGCCACGCCGAGCCACGACTCGCGGCCGCCGGTGTACCCGGTTTGTTCCTGGTAGGCGAGCGCCTCACGCAAGTGCCGCTCGTGATTGTGCGAGGTCGGACGTGGGTCGCTGCGCAGCGCTGTGGCGCCGTCGCCGAGCGTCGGGGTCCACTCCACGAGTCCGCCCGGTTGCACGGGTAGATCGAGGATTTGCAGGAAATCCATCGCCCCGCCGCTACCCGGCGCGCGCGATCGCGGCCTTGATCCGTGCCAGCATGCCCGCAAGGCCGCGCAGCCGCAGTGGTGACACGACCGATGCAAGGCCGAGGTCGTAGCCGAAGTCGGCGGGCACCGCGGCGATCACGCCGGCGGGCTGCCCGTCGAGGCCCTGATGAAGGATGGCGGCGAACCCCCGGGTCGTCGGGGCTTCCCGTGGCGCGCTGAAAAACAGGCGAACCGCTGTCGGGTCGGACGCGTCGACGGACAGAAAGATCGGCGACTGGCACTCGGGAACCGGTTCCATTGCGGCCGGCTCGAGGTGCGCCGGCAGCGCTGGCAATTCGTCGGCGAACTCGATGAGCAGTGTCGCGCGATCGGACTCCGACAGCGCGGTGAAGTCGTCGACGATCTCGGCGAGTGGGGCGGGCAGGTCACTCACGAACGGCGGGCCCGCCCACGGTGCCGGGCTCCTCGCCGACGACGATCGGCACGCGCACCCGGTTGCCCCACTCGGTCCACGACCCGTCGTAGTTGCGGACGTTGCCGAAGCCGAGGAGGTGGGTGAGCACGAACCACGTGTGGCTGGACCGCTCGCCGATGCGGCAGTACGCGATGGTCGGCGTATCCGGGTTGAACCCGCCGTAGATCTCCTCGAGTTCGGCGCGTGACCGGAACCGGCCGTCGGGGGCGGCGGCCCTGGCCCAGGGGATCGACACCGCGGTAGGGATATGCCCGCCGCGCAGCGCGCCTTCCTCGGGGTAATCGGGCATGTGGGTGCGCTCGCCGGTGTATTCCTGCGGCGAACGCACATCGATGAGGGGCTCGTCGCCCAGTGTGGCCAGCACCTGATCGGCGTAGGCGCGAATCGCCGAGTCGTCGCGCTCCACCACCGGATAGTCGCTGCGAGGGTATTCCGGCACGTCGAAGGACGAGTCCCGGTCCTCGGCGAACCAGGCATCACGGCCGCCGTCGAGCAGCCGGACGTCGGGGTGGCCGAACAAGGTGAAGACCCACAGCGCGTAGGCCGCCCACCAGTTGCTCTTGTCCCCGTAGATGACGACCGTGTCGTCGCGGCTGATGCCCTTCGAGCGCATCAGTTCGGCGAACTGCTCGCCGTCGATGTAGTCGCGGGTGACCGGGTCGTTGAGATGTAGGTGCCAGTCGACCTTCTGAGCAGTCGGGACATGGCCGATGTCGTAGAGCAGCACATCCTCGTCGGACTCGATGACCTTGAGGCCGGGGGTGCCGAGCCGCGAGGCCAGCCAGGCGGTGCTGACCAGCCGTTCGGGGTGGGCGTAGTCGGCGAAGGCCGGGGTCGGGTCGAGTTCAACACCCATGGGTGGGAGCCTTTCGTCGCGAGAGGGGCGGTGGTTGCGAGACTACCGCGCGCGCGTCGACCATAGCGTGGTGACGTCGACGTCGAGGCGGGCCAGGAGGCGGCGGGTGAGCGGGAGGCTGATGCCGATCACCGACGACGGATCGCCGTCGATGCCGTCGACGAACCAGCCGCCGATTCCGTCGAGGGTGAACGAGCCCGCCACCGCGAGCGGTTCGCCGGTGGCGACGTAGGCGTCGATCGTCGCGGTATCGAGCGTGGCGAAGCGGATCTGTGTGGATTGGCAATCGGCGGCCTGTGCGACGGGCGCGCCGTCGACGATCCGGGTGAGGCACTGTCCGGTGAGCAGGTTCGCCGACCGCCCGGACATCTGTGTCCAGCGCTGTCGGGCAACCTCGGGGGTGTGGGGCTTTCCAGCCAGCCCGCCGCCGATATGGAGCATCGAATCGCACGTCAGCAACACGGCGTCGGGCGAGGTGACCCGGGTGAGGAGAGCATCGGCCTTGGCGGTGGCCAGCCGGGTGACGATCTCCGCCGGCGGTGCGGCGGCCAGTTCGGCGGCGAGGGAGTCCTCGTCGATATCGGCGATGAGCACCCGCGGATCCAGCCCGGCCTGCCGGAGCACGCGCAGTCGGGCGGGGGATGCGGAGCCGAGGATGACTTCGGGGTGGGTCACCAAAGTTGCTTGTAGAAGCTGGTCGCCGACGCCCAGTTGGGCCGCAGCTGATCGGTGGGGCGACCCCACTCGTTGCGGGCGCCGTCGCTGGGCTCGCCGCCGGCCGCGGCCGCCTTGGCGGCCACGACCGCGGTGAGGGCCGCCAGTTGTGCCGGCGTCGGGTTCCCCTTGATGACGGTGACGAACGGCGGGGTGGTCGGGGTGGTCTTCGCTGCGTCGCTCATAGCGGAATGTTCCCGTGCTTGCGTGCCGGCGTGATGACCATCTTGCGCTCCAACAGCCGCAGCGCCTTGCCGATCTGCCCGCGGGTGTGACTCGGTGGGATGACCGCGTCGACGTAGCCGCGCTCAGCCGCCACGTACGGATTGACGAGGGTGTCCTCGTACTCCTCCTGGAGCTTGATCATCAGTGCGTCGACGTCCTGACCGTTCTCCCGCGCCTCTTTGATCTCCTTGCGGTAGACGAAGCCGACGGCGCCGGAGGCGCCCATGACCGCGATCTGGGCGGTCGGCCAGGCCAGGTTCACGTCGGCACCCATGTGCTTGGAGCCCATGACGTCGTACGCGCCGCCGTAGGCCTTGCGGGTGATGACAGTGATTTTTCCGACGGTCGCTTCGCCGTAGGCGTAGAGCAGTTTCGCGCCGCGCCGGATGATGCCGTTGTATTCCTGGTCGGTGCCGGGCAGGAAGCCGGGGACGTCGACGAGCGTGACGATCGGAACATTGAAGGCGTCGCAGGTGCGGACGAAGCGCGCAGCCTTCTCCGACGCGTCGATATCCAGACAGCCGGCGAACTGGGTCGGCTGGTTGGCGACGATGCCGACGCTGATCCCGTCGACACGGCCGAAGCCGACGATCACGTTCATCGCGCGCCCGGCCTGCACCTCGAGGAACTCGTCGTCATCGAGGATGCGGCGGATGACCTCGTGCATGTCGTAGGGCTGGTTCGCCGAGTCGGGGACCAGGGTGTCGAGTTCGAGGTCCTCCGCGGTCAGATTGTCCTCGATCGAGCCGGTGGGAGTCGGGACCGGCAGGCGGGGCGGCTCAGCACGGTTGTTGCTGGGCAGGTAGGAGAGCAGATCTTTGACGTACTCGAGTGCGTCCTCTTCGTCGGGGGCGACATAGTGGGCCGCGCCCGAGCGCACCATGTGGGTCTGGGCGCCACCGAGGTCTTCCATGGTGACGTCCTCGCCGGTGACGGTCTTGATGACGTCCGGTCCGGTGACAAACATCTGACTGGTCTGGTCGACCATCACGACGAAGTCGGTGAGCGCCGGGGAGTAGACGTGACCGCCCGCCGCTGCGCCCATGATGAGCGAGATCTGCGGGATGACGCCCGAATTGCGCACGTTGCGGTGGAAGATCTCGCCGTAGAGGGCGAGTGAGACCACACCTTCCTGGATCCGGGCCCCGGCGCCATCGTTGATGCCGATGAGTGGGCGCCCAGTCTTGAGGGCGAGGTCCATGACCTTGACGATCTTTTCGCCGTAAACCTCGCCGAGGCTGCCGCCGAACACGGTGAAGTCTTGCGAGAAGACGCACACCTCACGGCCGTCGATGGTGCCGTAGCCGGTCACGACGCCGTCGCCCAGCGGCCGGTTCTCGCCGAGGCCGAAGTTGGTGGAGCGGTGCCGTGCCAGGGCGTCGATCTCCACGAAGGACCCTTCGTCGAGGAGGTGGGTGATGCGCTCGCGGGCGGTGAGCTTGTTCTTGGCGTGGACCTTCTCGACTGCCGCTTGGCCGACCGGGTGCTTGGTCTCCTCGAGTCGGTTGCGCAGATCGGCGAGCTTGCCGGCGGTCGTGTGGATGTCGGGAGACGACGAGTCCTGCGATGCGGTGGTCATGGGGGTTCATGCTAACGAGCCGGGGTACGGCCGCGCCAGCACCCCCGTGGCGAGGCATCGGCCTAGAGTTGAAGGCATGTCGGGTCTGATAGATCATCTTGCCGGAACCCGGTGGCGCCAGGTCGATGTTGTCGAATCGACCGGATCCACCAACGCCGACCTCGCGGTGGCGGCGTCGATCGAGGACATTGACGGGCGGGTGTTGGTCGCGCGGCATCAGACGGCCGGGCGTGGGCGCCACGACCGGACGTGGACCACTGGGCCGTCCGGAGCACTGACCTTCTCGGTCGGGGTCCGGGTCGGTGCGGCGACGTCGGCGATGGGTTGGCTTTCACTATTGGCCGGTGTCGCCGTCGCCGATGCCCTGGCACGCACCACCATGTTCGACGCGGTGCCGGGGGTGAAATGGCCCAACGACGTGTTGATCGGCGAGCGCAAGGTCGCCGGTGTGCTGTCGGAGTACTCGACCCGTGTCCTCGCGGGCGGGTCCGGCCGCGACGGGCAGGCCGTTATCGGGATCGGGGTGAATACGTCGATGACCCCCGACCAGCTGCCCGTTCCCGAGGCGACGTCGGTGTTCGTGGAGACCGGTCGAGCGATCGACGACGACGAGTTGGCGGTCGACATCCTTCGGGAGCTCGACGTCGAGTTGGCGATGTGGCCGTCGCGACTTGACGAGCTCGCCCAGGAATACCGCTCGAAATGCGTGACGCTGGGGCAACGGGTACGGCTGGTACTGCCGGGCGACAACGAACTGATCGGGACCGCCGTCGACGTCGACGCGCAGGGCCGGTTGCTGGTCACCGCGGACGGTGGGTCGACGACGGCTGTTGCCGCTGGCGATGTCACCCATCTGCGGGCTCACCCGCAGAGCTGACCGGGGCCGCTGAAGCAGACCGACCGGTCAGCGATGCGCTGACTGTCGTCCCACCATCGGGATGAGCGCGAGGATCGGCAACCCGATCACGAGGTGCAGGATCGACGTGCAGATACCGGCGACCAGGTCGCCGGTGGCGAGCAGAACCGGGATCACCACCGCCGCGAGCAGAAGTAATCCGACGATCCACGTGAAAAAACTGCCCGGTGCCGGCGTGATCAGCTGAAGCACGTACCAGAGCGCCGCGGCGAGCAGTGCGCAGAGGAAGCCGACCAGCGCGAACCACACCTCGCTCTGCTCCAGCGGGTTCCACACGCCCAGCGTGCCGGTCTCGTTGACGCGACTGGCGATCGTGCGCATGATCCAGGCCACCAGCCACACGGCGAGCGCGACCACCACTCCGGTCATGACGACCCCGCCGATGAACATCACCGGATTGAGGTTGGGCGCCCGGACGACCGGTGCGCGCGGCGGCGCGGGAGCGGGCGCGGATTCGGGTGCGGGTGCGGGTACGGGTGCTGGGTAATGCGGCTGACCCTCGTGGCTTTCCCGCGGATACATCGGGGGCTGGGCCGGCTGGGTGTAAGCCCTGGTGCCGGGGTTGTTGCCGCGCGGGTCGTGGTAGGTCATGGCCCACAGTCTAGGCGCGACATATGCTCGTCGGCATGGGCTATCCCGCACACAACCTGGCGCCCGGCGAGACCGTCGTGCTGCACCGCCACCCGCACTGGAAGCTGCTCATCCCGCCGTTTCTGGTGTTCGCGATCGTCTCGATGCTCACCGGCCTCCTCGTGGGCATCATCAGTGGCTCGACACTGGCCGGCACGAACCGGACGGTGGCGCTGATCGCCGTGGGCGTGTTTTGGGGGATCGCGCTGATCTGGTACTTCCTGCGCCCGCTCATCACCTGGGCCACGACCCACTTCGTCATCACCGACCGGCGGATCATCTATCGCAACGGTATCGTCGCCCGCTCGGGTATCGACATTCCGCTCTCGCGCATCAATACCGTCGAGTTCCGGCACGGGTTGGTCGACCGGCTGCTGCGCACCGGGACGCTGGTGATCGAGTCTGCTTCCGACGAGCCGCTGACCTTCCACAACATTCCCGACGTCGAACGGGTGCACGCCCTGCTTTACGAAGAGGTGCTCGACGACCTCGACGCGCCGGAGTTCCGATGACCGAGGTGCTGCTCGCCGAGGACGACGCCGCGATCGCCGAACCGCTGGCGCGGGCGCTGACCCGCGAAGGCTACGGCTGTGTGGTCGTCGCCGACGGGCCCGCCGCGCTCGAGCAGGCCATCGATCCCCGTTTCGAACTGCTCGTCCTGGACCTCGGACTGCCGAAGATGGATGGGCTCGAGGTGTGCCGGGAGTTACGCATCCGCCGCCCCGACCTGCCTGTCCTGATGCTCACCGCGCGTACCGACGAGGTCGACTTCGTCGTCGGCCTCGATGCTGGTGCCGACGACTATGTCGGCAAACCCTTCCGGCTGGCAGAACTACTCGCGCGGGTGCGCGCCCTCCTGCGTCGCAAGCCGGCGGTGGCCGAAGAGGTCCTCGTCGGCGGGGCGATAGTGCTGGACACGCGCGCGCGCCGCGTCCTCCTCGACGGCGAGGACGTCGTGCTCGCCAACCGGGAGTTCGATCTGCTGCAATTCCTCATGGAGCGACCCGGGCAGGTCGTCAGCCGGGATGAACTCGTCACCGAGGTGTGGGGATCTGCCGACCTGCGGTCCTCGAAGACCCTGGACATGCACGTGTCCTGGCTTCGCCGCAAGATCGGCGACGACCGCGCCGACCGGCCGCGCCACATCGTCACGGTGCGCGGCATGGGGTTCCGATTCGATGCGTGACGTGTCGACTCCCGCGATGGGCGCCTGAGTGCGCCGGCGGATCCGGAGCTCGATGATCGGCATGGTGCTGATCGTCGGGATCCTGCTGGGGGTGCCGCTCTCGGTCATCGCCTGGTGGTGGATTGCCGACACCACCCATCAGGACCTCGATCTGCGGCTCAAACACATCGCGAGCGAGTTGATCCAGTTGGAGGAACCCGGTGGGGAACTTGATGCCGGTCTGCTGGCCGGATCCCGGGTGGGTCTGCTGATTCCCGAAAGCGGGATGCTACGGGTGACCCACCGCGTGCCGACAGCGCCGGGTGCGGCACCGCGCCTGGTCACGACCACACTGGGTGCGCCGATCGCGGGGCGGGAGTTCGCCGACTCCATCAACCTCGGCGAAGCCGGCACCGTCGAGCTGGCGATTCCGGTGAACCAGGTGCGCCGCGACCAGTGGGGCGGGGTGGCGATCGTGGCGGCGGCGGTGCTGGCTTCGGCCGGGACGGGCGTCGGCGTGGCGACGGTGACCGCGCGCCGGCTCGCCGACCCGTTGACGCGGGTCGCGGACCGGGCGTCGGCGATGGCGCGCGGCGACTTCCGGTCGGAGTGGCCGGAGTATGGGATACCCGAGCTCGACCGCGTGTCGCGTGCCCTGGGGGCGGCGAATACTGAGATTGCCACCCGACTGGACCGGGAGGGCGGAATTGTCGGCGAGGTGTCGCATCAGTTGCGCAGTCGGCTGACTGCGATCCAGTTGCGGCTGGACGAGCTCGCGATGCATCCGGACCCCGCTGTCGTCGCCGAAGCCGAGGCCGCGGCCAGCCAGGTCGACCGCCTGACCCGCGAACTCGACGAGATGGTCGTCGCCTCGAGGGTCAGCGAGGGAGAGCCGGCGACCGAGGTCGACGTCGAGTCGATGGTCCGGACCCTGGTCGCCGATTTCGCCCCGGCATTCGCGGCGGCCGATCGACAGGTGCGGATCGTGACCCTCGGCTCGGCGCCGGCAGTGGTGTGGACCGCGCAGCCGAGTCGGCTGCGCGAGGCCCTCGCCGTACTGCTGGACAATGCGTTGCACCACGGCCGGGGGAGCGCCACGGTGTCCCTGGACGCGTTGGCGACCGCGGGAATGCTGCGACTCCAGGTGACCGATCAGGGCCCCGGGGTGCCCGACGATCTCGTCGACAAGATCTTCCGCCGCGGGTTCACCGGCGGGGTGTCGACCGGGACCGGGGTCGGCCTGTCACTGGCCCGGGCGCTGGTGGAGGCCGACGGCGGTCGACTGGAGCTGACCTCGCGCCGGCCGCCGGTGTTCGCGATCGTCGTGCCCGCCGCCGCGCCGACCGAACCGGTCAAGCGTGACCGAGCTCCTCATCGGTGAGTTCGACCAGATTGGGGCTCAGGTCGGTGGAGCCGCCCTCGCCGCCCGGTGGGGTGAGCTCGGGGAAGGCGAAACGGCGCAACGCCCAGAACCGGAACGCCATCTGCAGGATGTTGCCGATGATGTAGGCGAGGATGAAGTCGAGTATCGCGAGCTTGAGGCCCTGGGGCGCCTCGCGGAGGCTGAACATGTTGTTGGCGACCCACAGTGGCGCCGCGGCCAGCAAGACGCCGATCCCGCTGATCACGAAGAACAGCAGCGCCTCATGGTGGCGCTCACGTCCGCCACGGTTGTTGAAGGTCCACTCGCGGTTGAGGATGTAGCTCAGGATCGTCGCGACGACGCCGGAGATGATCTTGGCGACGGTCGGCTTTCCCTCGAGGATCGTGTATGCCAGCGGGTAGAAGATCGCCATGTCGACGATGAAGGTGGTGCCGCCGACGATGGCGAACTTGATCAGCTCGCGGTGACGAATGGCGATCCGGTGCAGCGGACCGGGAAGCGCGTTGATCACGTCGTTGACAAAGGGCACAAGGTTCAAGTCTACGGGCACGGTTCGCGTCGCCGGAAACATGCGGCAGGATGGACGTCGTGTTGAGATCCGTTTCACCGATGCCGGTGGTCACCATGGTCGGCGGTGGTCAGCTGGCGCGGATGACCCACCAGTCAGCAATTGCGTTGGGCCAATGCCTGCGGGTCCTTGCCGCGAGCGAGGATGATCCCGCCGCGCAGGTCAGCGCCGACGTCGTCATCGGGTCGCATGAGCGCCTCGACGATCTGCGGCGATCTGCGGCCGGTGCGAACGTGCTCACCTTCGACCACGAGGGGGTGCCGGTGGCGCACCTCGAGGCGCTCGAGGCCGAGGGGGTGGCGGTGCGGCCGCCATCGAAGGCACTGCGCTTTGCGCAGGACAAGCTGGCCATGCGGACGCGGCTCACCGCGCTCGGCCTGCCGGTGCCCGACTTCGCCGACCTCGCCGGCGACCGCGCCGCCGCGCGCGGGGTGCTGCGCGAGTTCGGCGCGCAGCACCGCTGGGACGTCGTGCTCAAAGCCGTGCGGGGCGGGTACGACGGTCGCGGGGTCTGGCTGGTCGACGACGAGCAGCAGGCGCTGGACCTGTTCGACCGTGCCGATGCGTCGACCCGGCTGATGGTCGAGGCGAGGGTGTCCATGCGGCGCGAGTTGTCGGCGCTGATCGCGCGGTCGCCCTTCGGTCAGGGGGCGGCCTGGCCGGTGGTCGAGACCATTCAGCGGCAAGGGCAGTGCGCGGTTGTGGTGGCGCCCGCGCCTGGGTTGGCGCCCGACGTCGCCGAGCAGGCGCAGCAGATGGCGCTGCGGCTGGCTGAGGAGCTCGGGGTCATCGGGGTCATGGCCATGGAGCTGTTCGAGACCGCTGACGGGGGCCTGGTCGTCAACGAACTGGCGATGCGTCCGCACAACAGCGGCCATTGGTCGATGGACGGCGCTATCACCTCCCAGTTCGAGCAGCACCTGCGGGCGATCCTCGACTATCCCCTGGGGCCGACCGACATCGTTGCCGGTCCGGTCGTGATGGCCAACGTGCTGGGTGCCGCGCAAGCGCCGGCGATGTCGATGGACGAGCGCGTCCACCACCTGATGGCGCGGCTGCCCGAGGCGAAGCTTCACCTGTACGGCAAGGGAGAACGGCCCGATCGCAAGATCGGGCATGTCAATATCGTGGGTGCGCCGGGCGCGTCGGTCGACGAGGTCCGCGAGCGTGCTGAACGGGCGGCGACGTGGCTGTCGACCGCACGCTGGACCGACGGATGGGATGTACACGGTGAGTGACGCAGCAAGCAATGCGACCGGGGGGCCGCGCGTCGGCCTGATCATGGGCAGCGATTCGGATTGGCCGACGATGACCGCCGCCGCCGACGCCCTCGCCGAGTTCGGGGTGCCGTTCGAGGTGGGCGTCGTCTCGGCGCACCGCACCCCTCAGTTGATGCTGGACTATGCGAAAGGCGCTGCCGGACGTGGACTGTCGGTCATCATCGCCGGCGCAGGTGGGGCGGCGCACCTGCCGGGCATGGTGGCGTCGGCCACGCCGTTGCCGGTCATCGGCGTTCCGGTGCCGTTGAAGTACCTCGACGGCATGGATTCGCTGCTGTCGATTGTGCAGATGCCCGCCGGGGTGCCGGTGGCCACGGTCTCCATCGGCGGCGCCCGCAATGCCGGACTGCTGGCGGTCCGCATCCTGGCCGCGGGTGACCCGTCGCTGCAGCAGCGGATGGTGAAGTTCCAGGAGGATCTGGCGGCGATGGTCGCCGACAAGGACGCCGCGCTGCGGCAAGAGCTGATGGGACGGTGATGGCTGCGATCGAGCTGCGCCCGGTTCGGGTCGTCGAGGTCGGCCGCGGCCCCGAGGATGTGGTGGTCGCCGCCGACGGGACGGTCTACACGGGGCTCGAAGACGGTCGGCTGCTCTCGATTGCGCCGGGGACCGGTGCGGTCACCCAGGTCGGCGACACCGGCGGACGGCCGCTGGGTATCGAACTGTTCGACGACGGCCGACTCCTCGTCGCCGACGCGCACCGGGGCCTGCTCGTGGCCGACCCGGCCACCGGGGCCGTCGAGGAACTTGTCACGGCGATCGACGGCCGTCAGATGGTGTTCTGCAACAACGCTGCGGTCATGGGCACCGGGGACATTTGGTTCACCGACTCCTCGACGCTGCACCCGATCGAGCGCTGGAAACACGATCTCGTCGAAGACACTCGAACAGGCCGGTTGTTTCGGCGCGACGCGGCAGATGGATCGGTGACCACCGTGCTCGACGGGCTGGCCTTCGCCAACGGGGTCGCATTGGCCGCCGACGAGTCGTATGTCTGCGTCGCCGAGACGGCTGCGCGCACCGTGGTGCGCTGGTGGTTGACCGGATCCAAGGCGGGCACCCGGGACTATCTGGTTTCCGACCTGCCGGGCTATCCGGACAACATTGCGCGCGGCAGCGACGGGCTGATCTGGGTGACGATCGCCTCACCCACCGAACCGCTGGTGTCCGCGCTGCAGCGTGCACCGAGGTTTCTGCGCCGCATGTCGACGAAGGTCCCCGACGTTCTGCAACCGAAGCCGAAGCAGACCGTGCGGGTTCAGGCCTTCGACGACGCCGGCCGGTTGCGGCACGATATCCACGGCGACGCGTCGGACTTCCACATGGTCACCGGTGTCCGCGAGCACCACGGTCGGGTGTGGTTGGGAAGTCTGGAAACCGAGGTCGTCGGGGTCCTCGACCTGTAGCCCGGCCGGCTGAGCCGGCATAGCACCGGCCGGCCATCCGATATAAGGTGGCGGCCGTGACTTCGCCTGATCCGTTCGCCAACCCGTCCAATCCAGCGCAGCCCGGTGCGCCGTTTCCCGGACAGCCCCAACCCGGCGCCAACCCCTACGAGGGTGGCTACGCCCAGCCCGGTGATCCGGCCCAGTCTGGTTACGCCCAGTCCGGTTACGGTCAGCCCGGCGGCTACCCGCAGCCCGGCTACCCGCAGCCCGGCTACCCGCAGCCCGGCTACGCGTATGCCGCACCGCAGTTCGACGAGTGGGGGAACCCACTCTCGGACAAGAGCAAGATGGTCGCCGGCCTGCTCCAGATCTTCTTGGGCTCCTTCGGCGTCGGACGCTTCTATCTCGGCTACTCCGGGATCGCGATCGCGCAGATCGCGGTGACGTGGCTGACCTGCGGCTTGGGTGGCATCTGGCCGTTCATCGACGGCATCATGATGCTGACCGGGAAGGTGCCCGACTCGGGCGGGCGCAAACTGCGCGACTGACCGGCTACGGGACCGAAAGGATTTCGAGACCGACCTCGTCGACCAATTCGAATCCCATTCGTTCGTAGAGCGCGCGGGCCGGGTTGTCGGCGGAGGTGTGCAGAAATGGCGTGTCGCCGCGGCCGACGATGTGTGCGCCGACCGCACGGATGAGGCGACCGGCCAGCCCTTGCCCGCGTGCGTGGGGCGCGGTGGCGACGGCGCTGATCTCGCCCCAGCCGGGTGGGCGCATGCGCTCGCCGGCCATGGCGATCAGTTGCCCGTCCTCGTCGCGAAAACCGAGGTATCGGCCCAGTTCGATGGTGCGCCGCGTGAATGGGCCGGGCTGCGTCTGCGCGATCAGGGTGAGCATGTCGTCGGTGTCGTTGGGTCCGAGGACGACTGCCGCGTCGTCGGGCCGCGTGTGAAGCTCCGCGCCGGAAAAGACGAGCAACCGGACGGTGCGCAACAGCGTCCAGTGCTCCGGTATCGGCGATCGTCGTCCGCGCAGCCCTACCGTCGAATCGGGGCCCGCCAGCGCACGTAGATCAGCCCAGTCGTCGCCGGTGAGTTCGGCGGGGTGGGCGTAGAAGACCGAGACCGCCGGGTCGTAGCGGCTGATCCGGCCACGGGTACGGGCGAACCGCGCGTGCGGGCCGCGCAATGATTGAGAGACGGGATCGCGCAGCACCTCGAGTGCCGGCGGTGCATCCGCCATGTCAGCCACCAGGCAGACCGATGGCGCGCCACGGTGGCGTCACGTGGTTACGCCCAGCTTCTCGGTGAAGAAACCGAGTACCCGGTCCAATGCCTCGCGCGTCGGCTCGCCCGGTTCGTCGATCAGGTGCTCGGTCACCACCGAGTGCGGCGGAATGGCGCCCTTTGGGTTGGCCGCCGAATTGGGGAGTTCGATGCTGATGAACGCGTCGCCGAGCTGTTCGCGCAGAAAGTCGAATCGCTCTGCGGGAACCAGATGGTCGCCGTTGAACCGCATCCCCAGCACCTGCAGCCCGGCGGCACAGCGAGTCTTGACCCGTGCCAGATCATCGTCGGAGATATCGATGTTGCGGGCACTGCCGACCGGTCGCAGCGGTAGCGACGGCTGGGACAGGACCGGGGCGATGATCGTGTCATCGACTGCCATCGCCAATGCGAATCCGCCGGTCACACACATCCCGATGGCGCCGACACCCGGACCGCCGCAGCGGGCGTGCGCCTCGCGGGCCAGGGCGCGCAACCACGTGACGACCGGGGAACTGCGGCCGGTCGCCAGGATCGTGAACTCGCGGCTGATGCAGACTTTGCGAACCAGGCTGCCGGCCATCCGTCCCGACGCCACCACGTCCGAGGCGCTGGCCGGGAGAATCGACTGGCCGTCGATCCCGAACAGCGATGGCATGAAGGCGGTGCAGCCGGCGTCGGCGACGCGCCGGGCGAAATCGGCGACCAGCGGTGTGATGCCGGGGATCTCCGAGAGAACGATCACCGCCGGACCGGAGCCCTGGACGTACACCTGGTGCGTCACACCGTCGGCGGTGAACTGTTCGGTCGCGAAGTCGTCGAGCGGGTCGCGCGGCATTACTGCTCCAGGAGGGTGCCGTTGAGGACGTAGTCGCTGATCCGGGCTGGCAGCCGGGCGCCCTTGACGATGTCCGGGGAGTCCGACGGCACAACGCGTGGGCCGACGACGGTGTAGCGCTTGTTCTTGCGGATGAGATCGAAGCGTCCCGCCGCCTGCGCGTTGCGGATCCAGTCGGTGTCCGCACCGTAGACGAGGATGATCGACAGTCGGTCGCCCTCGACCCAGGCGAGCACCGGGGTCGAGTAGTGGGTGCCGGACTTGCGGCCGATGTGTTCCACCGTGGCCCATGGGGCCAGGTGCGGGGCCCACTGCCGCTGGATCGGGTTGGTCACCTTTTTGTTGAAGCGCGCGACGGCGCGGGGGATCTTCATGCCTTCAGTGTGACTGATGTCGTGGATGCGGGTGGGCCGACTCCGCAGTGTCGGATGGCCGCCGATGGGCGATACTGGTCGACATGACCGCGACGGATTCGGAACCGCAGACGAGCGCCGACGTCGCGGGGTTCCGGATGCACGTTGTCGCCGAGTCGATCCGGCTGTTCTCCGAGCAGGGCTATGACGCCACCACCGTCGATGAGGTGGCCGGTGCGGCCGGGACGTCGCGCCGCACGCTGTTCCGGATGTTCCACTCCAAGGAAGACTTGATCTTTGTCGATCACGAGTCGTTGCTGGCGGAGGTTGCCGACCTCCTCGCAGCCACCGACGCAGACCCCTGGCGGGCGGTCTGCGCGGGTGCCGAACTGGTCTTCGCCCACTATGACAAGCATCGCGATCTGGCGGTTCGCCGCTATGCGATTGTGTCGCAGACTCCCGCCCTGCGTGACCGTGAACTGGTCACCACCTACCGGTATCAGCGGTTGTTCGAGGATTTCCTGCGCGACCGGTTGCCGTGCGCCGCACCCGAGCGGATCGTCGGCTTTGCGGCAGCGGTCACCGGCGTGCACAACTATGTCTTGCGCTCGATGTTGCGCGGCGAGGCGGGCGGCGGCGCCGAGCATCTCGACGTCGAACTGCGGTTGTTGTGCGATGCGCTGATCCCATGATGAACTGTACGAACACAAGTTGGCACTGCGTGTCAGGAGGAGTGAGAGACCATGGTCGGCAATCCGGATTTTGATCTGTTCCAGCTGCCCGAGGAGCATCAGGCGCTGCGCGAGGCGATCCGTGCCCTCGCCGAGAAGGAGATCGCCCCGTACGCCAAGGAGGTCGATGAGAAGGCGCGGTTCCCGGAGGAGGCCCGCACGGCACTTATCGCCAGCGGTTTCAACGCCATCCACGTGCCCGAGCAGTTCGACGGCCAGGGAGGCGACTCGATCGCCGCGTGCATCGTGATCGAGGAGGTCGCCCGCGTCGACGTGTCTGCGTCGCTGATCCCCGCGGTCAACAAACTCGGCACCATGGGACTGATCCTCGCCGGCGACGACGCGCTCAAGTCGAAGGTGCTGCCCTCGATCGCGTCGGGCGAGGCCATGGCCTCGTACGCGCTCTCCGAGCGCGAGGCCGGTTCTGATGCCGCCGCCATGAAGACCCGTGCGCGCAAAGACGGCAACAGCTGGGTGATCAACGGATCCAAGTGCTGGATCACCAACGGTGGACAGTCGTCTTGGTACACGGTCATGGCGGTCACCGATCCCGACCAGGGTGCCAACGGCATCTCCGCGTTCATGGTCCACAAGGATGACCCGGGCTTCACCGTCGGGCCGCTCGAGCACAAACTCGGCATCAAGGGCAGCCCGACCGCCGAACTCTACTTCGAGAACTGCACCATCCCCGACGACCGGATCATCGGCGACGAGGGCACCGGCTTCAAGACCGCGCTCGCCACGCTGGACCATACCCGTCCGACGATCGGCGCCCAGGCCGTCGGCGTTGCCCAGGGTGCTTTGGACGCGTCCATTGCCTATGTCAAGGATCGCAAGCAGTTCGGCAAGACGATCAGCCAGTTCCAGGGCGTTGAATTCATGATTGCCGACATGGCGATGAAGGTGGAGGCCGCCCGCCTCATGGTCTACACCGCTGCCGCGCGGGCCGAGCGCGGCGAGAAGAACCTCGGATTCATCAGTTCCGCGTCGAAATGCCTGGCCTCCGACGTCGCGATGGAGGTCACCACCGACGCCGTCCAACTCTTCGGTGGTGCCGGCTACACGACCGACTTCCCGGTCGAACGCATGATGCGCGACGCCAAGATCACACAGATCTATGAGGGGACCAACCAGATCCAGCGCGTGGTGATGAGTCGCGCGCTGCTGCGCTGAGGTCGCCGGAAATCCGATAACGGCCGTCGCGAGCGTCGCGACGGCCGTTATCGGTGCTTAAGTCGGTTGGTGTGCTGAAGACCTAACTCGAGCCCATCGAGCCGAGCCCACCGGAGCTCGACCCGCTGCCATTGCCCGGTCCGGGGATCACGCCCGCGACCGGTATCGAACCGTTGACCGCAGACCGGAAGTTCGTCATCGCTCGGCGCAGATGGTCATAGCTGGTCACCACGACAACGCCGGAGGCACCGCCTGCGGCGAGCATCGGTGCGACGTACTTGGCGTTCTCCGCGGTGGACTGCGCGCGGTTCTCCGTCGCGATGCGATTGGCCGGGATGCCGTGTTGGATCAACCAGGTCTTCATCGCCTGCGCCTCGCTGCGCCCGGCCCGCCGGTTGGTCACGCCGCCGGTGGTGATGATTCCAGCAGTGGGGTAGCCGCGGGCCAGCTGCAGGGCCGCGTCGAGACGGGGAATGAGTACCCCGGGCATGGAGCCGTTGTTGTTGAGGCGGGCACCGAGCACGACCAGGCGGGTCCCGATGGGGTTCAGGTTCAAGATCACCGGTGCGCGCGGGCTCAGGGCCTCGATCGCCGAGCACGTCTTGATGACCTGGAAATTAGGAATCTGACAGCCGGTCGTCGAGAGCAGGCCGTTGTAGAGCACGGGGCCGTCGGCTTGCGCGTGGGGGGCGACGGCAGCATTGGCTGCGCCGACAACCGACGTCGCAGCGGCCAGCGCCGCAACTGTGCGCTTCACTCTGAGTGACACGGCTATCACCGTAGCCACGAGTGTCGCCGGAGGGAAATGGCGATCACCAATCGATGCGGCGGCGTGACCGGTTTGTGAGGACACCGCCGAGTGGGCACCTGAGTCCCGTCGAGTGGGCAGTTTGCGCTAGTCGATACGATGAGCGCGCCATGAAAACTATCCAACTTGCATCGTCGTGGGATCCCGCAGCACTCACGATCGGTGTCACGGTCTATGCCGCAGCGATCCTGATCTGTTTGCTGGTCGGCGTCAACGCGGCGAGCCGTGGTCGGCGTCGGCTCGCCATTGCGATGGCCGTGGCCGTGGGCGCTCTCACCGTTCTCGGCGTGGTTCTTGCGGTCATGTCGAGTATTCACTGAGCGGTCGTTGGCGCGGGGGTTCATCGACGCATGGTCGTCGCTCGTTCTACTTCGGCTCGTGCGGCAAGCCGCTCCTCGTCTGCATTCGCGACGACGACCAGGCTTGCGCCGACCACCAGCGGCGCCAACAGGTTCTCGATGATCGCGGCGGCGGTGCGCCAGACCCGCGTGCTCAGTACGCGCGAACCGCACTCGATGCCGGCAACCGTGGCGGCGGTGCGCGCCTGGTCGAGCACTAGTTCTGGGAAATGGCCTTCGAGCATGGCGCTGACGGCAGTGCTCGGGCTGAAGTTGTCGCTGTGGATGCGTACCGCGGGGCCGTAGTCGATGACGCCGACTGGGAGTTCGGGGACTCCCAGTCCGAACGGGTCCAGCGACGCGACCACAATCTCCTCGGCGTCGGGGTAGCTATCGAGGCCACCAGTCCAGGTCACCACGGCGCGAGGGGTATCGACGGAGTCGCCGGGTAGGACAACCCCGATTCCAGCCCACCATGCCCCGAGCAGAATCGCGACGGTCTGCCAGTGCTCGGGAAGGTCGACGAGGATCGTGTCCGCCGGCGACAGACCCAACTCGTCGCGGAAGAAGTTGGCGGTCTTGGCTGCCCAGTTGCCCAGCGTCAACGCCGACAACTCGGTGCGCTCACCGGTGTCATCGTCGTAGAAGGTGAGCATCGGTCGGGTCGGGTCGGGAGTCGCAGTCAGGATCTCATCGGTAATGGTTGCCACGTGTTGCAGGCTAGCGGCTCGACATATGTGCAGGTCACCGAGATGTCAATCCGGCGGCGAGACATCAGCGTCTACCACCGCTGATGGTGTACCGATGGCGGCGGACTAGGTAAGAACCCGTCCACCAAGCATCAGCGCGCCCGGCCATCGGGTGGGACCGGTCAGTTGACACACATGGGGCCGTCGGTGGCGGCGGTAATCGGCGCGCGTGAAGAGCCGGCCCGGGCGGCGGCTCGCCGGTTGGAGTCGGCGACTCGCTGTGCCGCCGGCTGGGGCCCGGTGTCCATGATCGAACCTGGGCCGTAGTAGGTATTGGTCAGCACGACTCGCACCTGGTGCGCCGGCAGTGATTGGTCGGCGCGGATGGCGACCCCGCCGAGGGAGTCGGACAGCTGCTTGACTGTCGCGTCGCCGGCGTCGTGGGCGAAGATGATGGAGTCGCGCTCGTTCATGGGCTTTGTCGACGTCTTGCCGGGGCCGAATCCTTTGGCGGTCAGGATGTTCGAGACATTTGTCGCCAGCCCGTCGATGGTGCCTGCGTTAACGATGTCAACGGTGTAGGACGACTTGCCGCCGCTCTTGTTCGGCTCGTCGCCGGTCAGCAGCTGGTCGGTGAAAGTGTGGACGGCGCGCGGGTCGACCTGCACGATTGACTGGCCTTCGGCGCTCCACCCCTCCTCGGTGACGATCGGGATGGTGGCGAAGCGCACCTTGCCGCCGGACAGGTCGCGCAGCTTCTCGGCGAACGACAGAATGTCCCAATTGTCGTCGATGATGATGGAGCGGGAGATTGCGGTCTGGAGCCTTCCCATCGTCTTCGGGTCGGCGAGGACCTTGGCGGACAGTAACTTTTGCGCGAGGGACGCCATGAAGACCTGTTGGCGGGTGATTCGATCGAGGTCGCCGCGAGGCAGCCCGTGCCGCTGGCGGACGAAGCTCAGTGCCTTGGGGCCGTTCAGCGTCTGGCGTCCCTTGCGGAATTTGGCGCCCGAGTACTGATCCCGTACCGGGGCCTTCAGACAGACGTCGACGCCGCCGACAGCGTTGGTCAGCAGGGCGAACCCGAGCAAGCCGACCTCGGCATAGTGATCGACCTCGACCCCGGTCAGTTTGGCGACTGTGTCGATGAGCGCCTTGCGGCCGGCTTGTGTCCCGTCGCGTTCGGCTTTGGCGGGATTGCCACCCCGCTCGACCGCGGTTCGGCGCACCTTTTCCTTCGTGGCACCGTAGGCGGCGTTGATCTTGCTCATACCGATGCCCGGCACGTTAACGTAGGCATCCCGGGGGATTGAGATGGCAGTGGCCGACGATCCGTTGTTCGGGATGCGGATCAACAGGATCGTGTCGGTGTTCGTCGTCGTGTCATCGCCCGAGCGGAGCCAGCGCAACTCACGTTTGGTGAGGGGCACCCCCTTGGCGTCGGTGCGCGAGTCGGTCCCGACGAGTAGGAGGTCGACGGCGCCATCGTCGCCGCCGCCGAGGTTCAGGCCGGCCAGCTGGGTGATCGACCCGGCGACCTCGGTCGCTGATCGCCAGGAGTACCCACCCACGGCCAGGGTCGCGACGGAGACCAGCGCGACGATGACCTGTCCGACACGGTGGACACGCTTGCGGCTCGATCCGTCGCTGAAGAAGCCGTTGCGCGGCCCGGTGGGAGTGGCCGGCGGTGGAGGGTTGGCCGAGGCGTCCGATTCCGGTGATCGCGGCTTGCCTCTCCTCGGCGGTAGGTCGCCTTCCCTGCGTGGCGATCTGCTGGCCGGGGTGTCGGCCGGGGTGTCGGCGGTCGGCTCCTGCTCCTGCGAGGCCGTTGCCGAGCCGGTCGGGCGGCGCCGGGCCAGCTGTTGTGGGCCGGTCTTCGTCGGACCCGTGGGCTGGGGCTCCCGGGTGTGGATCTCCCCAGATGATGTGCGGGTCGGTTTGCGTTTGTGGCCGGGCACCTGCTGCGGTGCGGGCCGGCGACCGTCCCGCAGTTCGGGGTTGTCTCGGTCGGTCTCTTGCGGATCACGTGTCTGGCGCTGATCGGGTCCGCGCACCGGGCGCTGTCCGCGCCGCGCCGGGGTGGCTTTGTCCACGAGTGACCCGTTCTCCCTTGTGTCTCCAGAGACAAATGTTGCTGGTGTTCCTAAAACACTCTACTGATGCATGAGGGGATATCGGGGGAGCGCAACGCCGAGGACGATGCGTCGGCCATGATGAGATCATGCGTGTCTATGTCACCGGCGCCGGTGGCCAACTCGGCGGCGCCCTCGCCGCCACCGCGCCACCCGGGGCCGAACTCGCGGGATTGACCTCGGTCGACCTGGACATTACCGATGCCGTCGCGGTCCACGCCTGGGCGAACTGCCTGATGCCCTCGGACGTGCTGATCAACTGCGCGGCCTACACGCGCGTCGATGACGCGGAGACGGACGTGACGCGGGCCGCGGCGGTCAACAGCGACGGGCCGGCGAACCTCGCCGCGCAGACCGCCGCTGTTGGGGCCCGTCTGATCCACCTATCCACCGACTACGTCTTCGACGGGCCCTCGGCGCCCGCACCATCGACCCGCAACACCCCGTACGAACCAGGCGACACCGGTGGCGACCCGCCCAGCGTGTACGGCCGCACCAAGCTGGCCGGGGAGCGGCGCCTGGCCGCGATCGATCCCGCCGCGACAATTGTGCGCACGTCTTGGCTCTACACCGGCGGCCGCCAGGACCATGACTTCGTGTCGACGATGCGCCGGCTGTCGGGCGAACGGGACCGGCTGACCGTCGTCGACGATCAGATCGGTTCGCCCACCTACGCCCCCGATCTGGCCCGGGGCCTGTGGGAGCTGATCGATGCCGGCGCCGGACGCGGCGCCATCGTGCACGCGGCGAACGCCGGCCAGACCACCTGGTGCGGCCTCGCCAGGGCGGTGTTCGCCGGCGACGGACTCGATCCCGACCGAGTTGTGGCGTGCAGCACGGCCGATTTCCCGCGTCCCGCCCCGCGGCCCGCGTACTCGGTGCTGTCGGGCCGATCGTGGGTCGAACTGCGACTCACGCCGTTGCGGCACTGGCGCGATGCGCTATCCGCGGCTCTCGTTGGTTAGGCTGTCCCGCGTGACTGATCAGCTCGCGGTGGTGACGGTGACCTACTCGTCGGGTGACTACCTGAAGTCGTTCCTCAACACTCTGGCGCTCGCCACCGAGTCGAACCCGCGCGTTGTCATCGCGGACAACGGGTCGGACGACGGCGCGCCCGAGGCGGCTGAACGCGACTACGAGCAGGTCACCCTGATCCGCACCGGAGCCAATTTGGGTTACGGCGGCGCGATCAACCGAGCAGTCGCGGAGATCGACCCGGCGATCGAGTTCATCGTCGTCGCCAATCCCGACGTCGCCTGGGGTCCGGGATCGCTCGATGAACTACTCGACGCAGCTGGCCGCTGGCCGCGGGCCGGGTCGCTCGGCCCACTGATCCGCGAGCCCGATGGGTCGGTTTATCCGTCGGCTCGCCGAGTGCCGAATCTGGTTTCCGGCACCGGCCACGCACTGCTCGGCACGGTGTGGAAGAACAATCCGTTCACGAGGGCCTACCTTGGCGAGGACGACGCCGAGCGGCCCGTCGGCTGGCTGTCCGGGTCGTGCCTGTTGGTGCGCCGCGAGGCCTTCGACGCCGTCGACGGCTTCGACTCGCGATACTTCATGTTTATGGAGGACGTGGACCTCGGCGACCGGTTGACGAAGGCCGGTTGGCAGAACATCTTCGTGCCCTCTGCGGAAGTCCTGCACAGCAAAGGGCATGCTGCCAGCAAGAACCCAGAGGTGATGCTGCCGGCGCACCATCGCAGCGCCTACCAGTTCCAGGCCGACCGCAACCCAGGCGTGTTGCGCGCGCCGTTGCGCTGGGGATTGCGGGCCGGTCTGGCGGTCCGATCACGCGTCGCCGTGCGCCTCGCACGCCGCGAACTTGACAGGAGGCAACCGTGACCACGGATGTGCAGGCCGTCATCCTCGTCGGCGGAAAGGGCACCCGGCTGCGCCCGTTGACACTATCCGCGCCCAAGCCGATGCTCCCGACGGCGGGCAAGCCATTCCTGACCCACCTGCTCTCGCGGATCAAGGCGGCGGGGATCGACGATGTCGTGCTCGGCACGTCGTTTCGGGCCGAGGTCTTCGAGGAGTACTACGGCAATGGCGAGTCGCTGGGAATGAACCTGCGCTACGTCACCGAGGTCGAGCCGCTCGGTACGGGCGGCGGTATCCGCAACGTACTCGGGGAGTTGACCGCGCCGGACATCCTCGTGTTCAACGGCGACGTGCTCGGCGGCACCGACGTCGGGGACGTTCTCGACACGCACCGGGAATCGGGCGCTGATGTGACGATCCACCTCGTCCGGGTCGGCGATCCCCGTGCCTTCGGCTGCGTGCCCACCGACAAGGACGGCCGCGTCACCGCATTCTTGGAGAAGACGCAGGACCCGCCGACCGATCAGATCAACGCCGGCACCTATGTGTTTCGCCGCGAAGTGATTGAAGGGATTCCCGCCGGTCGCCCGGTCTCGGTCGAGCGCGAAGTCTTCCCCGAACTCCTGGCCCGGGGACGTCACGTGCAAGGGCACGTCGACCAGTCGTACTGGCGCGACATGGGTACACCGGAAGACTTCGTGCGCGGGTCGGCCGACTTGGTGCGCGGGATCGCACCGTCGCCGGCGCTCGGCGATCGCCACGGCGAGTTCCTGGTCCAAGACGGCGCGACGGTGAGCCCGGGCGCATTGCTGATCGGGGGGACGGTCGTCGGGGCCGGCGCGAAGGTTGGCCGCCGCGCCCGACTCGACGGCGCAGTCGTCTTCGATGATGCGGTGATCGACGACGGGGCGGTTGTCGAGCGGAGCATCATCGGACGCGGCGCGCGAATCGGCCGTCGGGCCCTGGTACGCGATACCGTCATCGGCGACAACGCCCGAATCGGGGCGGATTGCGAGTTGCTGCGCGGGGCGCGGGTCTGGCCCGGCATCGAAATCCCGGACGGTGGGATCCGCTTTTCGACCGACGTCTGACTTATCGAGCCTTTGCCGCCGCGAGCAGGCCGGTGCCCAAGGGGATGACGACCGGCAGGAACCGGTCGTCATCGGCAACGATGAGCGCGGCTTCGCGCACGGCGTCGGCGATCGGGCCGGTGTGGCTCGGATCCAGGGCGTCGGCGTGGTGGAGCACGACGACCCCGCCGGGCCGGAGGATGCGGACGGCTTCAACCACGTAGCGCGGGTGGTCGAGGACCTCGCCATCGAGGAAGACCAACTCGTAGGCGGCGTCGGCCAGCCGCGGCAGCACCTCGATGGGCGACCCGTTGATCAACCGGGTCCGACCGACCGGGATGTCCGCAGCGGCGAACGAGTCGCGCGCGGCCTGCTGGTATTCGTATTCGGGGTCGATCGTGGTCAGTACCCCGTCGTCGGTCATGCCGGCGAGTAACCACAGCCCGGACACGCCGACGCCGGTGCCGACTTCCACCACCGACTTGGCACCGGCGGTGCGCGCCAGCAGTGCGAGCAACGCGCCGACGGCGGGGGAGATTGCGGGCGCACCCAACTCTTCCGCCCGGCCCCGAGCGGCAAGCAGGGCGTCGTCTTCGACGATCGCCGTCTCGACGTAAGTGTTGTCCGTCACGCCTATGAGCGTATGCCACGGACCCGCTCGATCCTTAGGCAACACTCAGGCCACTCATACAGCCAGCACAATCGGACCGGCAATGGTGTTGGTAGACGCCGTCGCCGAGCGGGGCAGCCAGGAATATCGATTCGGCACGGCGAGTTGACAGTGATCCAGGCCGCGAAGAAGAACGGCCACGAGAGGGGACGAACCACACGATGACGACCCGGTCCGCCGAGCACTCCACCGATGACAGAGTTGGCACCGCGCGCTTCGACGCCACCGGTGATGTGGCGCTGATGCCGTCGTGGGAAGAGTTGGTGTCCGAGCACGCTGATCGTGTCTATCGCCTTGCTTACCGGCTCTCGGGCAATCAGCACGACGCCGAGGACCTGACCCAGGAGACGTTCATCCGGGTATTCCGCTCGCTCTCCAGCTACAAGCCGGGGACGTTCGAGGGGTGGCTGCACCGGATAACGACGAATCTGTTCCTCGACATGGTCCGCCGCCGCGCCAAGATCCGGATGGAGTCCCTGCCGGAGGACTACGACCGGGTGCCCGGCGACACTCCCGATCCGCAGCAGATCTATGCCGACGCCAATCTCGACCCGGTCTTGCAGGCAGCCCTCGATCAGCTGGCGCCGGAGTTTCGCGCGGCGGTCGTGCTCTGCGACATCGAAGGTCTGTCGTATGAGGAGATCGCCGCAACTCTTGACGTGAAGATGGGTACTGTCCGCAGCCGCATCCACCGCGGCAGGCAGAGCATTCGCGACTATCTGGTCGCCAATCGTGCCGAGTGTGCCCTGTCTCGCTGACGCGTCAATCGGCCGACCCGGGAACCCTGCTGCACAAGGATTCGTTGTAGCTTCGGATAAGCTGCAGTGAGCACGTGGCGCACAGGTAGGAGCGGTGGTGAATTTTCTCGATCCGGGTCGATGGACGCCGACGTCGGCGTTGCTGCGTCCGAATACTGATTACCGTGCACCCGGCACGCTGGGCGGGCGGCCGTTCGCCTCCACCGAGCACCTGTCGCCAGAGGCGGTTGCCGCATACGTCGACGGCGAGCTGGGCGGGACGGCGGTTTCGCGTGCTGATGCCCACCTGAACCTGTGCGCTACGTGCCTGGGCGCGGTCGAGTCGCAGGGAGCGGCCCGGGCCGTCCTGCGGGAGAGTGGTTCGGCGATCACCGCTCCGCTCGACCTACTCGGCCAGCTATCGCGGATCCCGACCCGCGAGTTCGATGTCAACCAGGTCGCGGCGCGTGTCGAGGAATCGTCGCGCCCGCGAGGATTCTTTCGACGAGGCCGTTAGTGACCAATGAAGAATGGGCCGCCAAAGGCGTGATCCCGCCGCGTGGACCTGCACTACCGCCGACTCCCCGGCATACTCCGGTGCCGGCACAGACGACCGCGGTATTCGGCCGCCCCGACGGGGTCGGCGGCGCATTCGATTCGTCGGCCTCGGCCGCAGCCGCGACGGCCGGTCGGCCGCAACCGGTGGTGGCCGCGCCAGATCCGGTACTAGCCGAGGCATTCGGCCGTCCGGGCGGCTCCACCGAGACGCTCGCACGTGATCCCGATGCTCGTTTCGGTGAGGTCGACGAGCCCGACCTGCCGGCCGACCCGTGGCGCGACCCGGCCAGCCCGGCGCACCTGTCGGCGCCCGCTGCGGCGCGGCCCGATGCGGTGGACCCGGTTGTTCCGGGACCGAAGCTGGGGGTCCGCGAGGTACTCCTCGGTGAGCGGATCTCCTGGTCGGCGATGCTCGCCCTATCCGCATTGGCGGTGACCATTGGTTTGCTCGGCGCCCTTATCGGGGCGTTTCTGACCGGCGGCAGCTCGTCGTCCAGTGGTGAGACGGTCACGCTGCCCGTCAGCAGCGGCAAGGGTGGCGATGAGCCGCGGTCGATGGTGGCTCGGGTCGCTCGTGCCGTGGAGAAGTCCGTTGTCGCGATCGACGTGCGCACGACGGGGGAGTCGGGAACCGGTTCGGGCGTGATCATCGACAAGTCCGGCTACATAGTGACGAACAACCATGTGGTCGCAATGGCCGCCGAAGACAAGTCCGCGCTCACCGAGGTCGTGTTCTATGACCGCACCCGCGTCCCGGCCCGCATCATCGGCCGGGACCCGAAGAGCGATCTGGCCGTCGTCAAGGTCGACAACGTGGACAACATCACGGTCGCCACCCTCGGCGATTCGGACAAGGTGCAGATTGGCGAGAACGTGGTCGCCTTCGGCTCGCCGCTGGGCCTGGATCGGACCGTCACCAGTGGGATCGTCAGCGCGGTCAACCGCGCGCTGGCACTGCCCCCGGGTGAGGATTCCGACACCGATGCGGTGATCGACGCGATCCAGACCGATGCCGCGATCAACCCGGGCAACTCCGGGGGGCCGCTGGTCGACTCGCAGGCCCGCGTCATCGGCATTAACACGATGATCCAGACGACGAGCGGCGGGTCGATGGGACTCGGGTTCGCCATCCCGATCAACCAGGTACGGCCGATCGCGCAGACGATCATCGCGCACGGCAAGATCGTCCACCCGTCGATCGGGCTCAACTCGGTATCGGTCCGCAATCAGAAGGTGCTCGGCGCCCGTGTGGTCAACGTGATCGCCGGGAGTCCGGCCGAGAAGGCCGGCATCCGGGAGGGCGATGTGATCACGAAGTTCAACGGCCGCGCGATCGAATCGTCCGACGAACTGTCGGTTGCTGTTCGCGGCACGAAGGTCGGGGAGAAGATCGACTATTCCTATTGGCGTGACGGGCGCACGTTCGCGGGATCGATCACCCCGGCCGGCGACTAGGGCGGGACCGGTGTTCGCAAACCTTGGCTGGGGCGAGATCGTGGTGCTCGTCGCTGCCGCCCTGATCATCCTGGGCCCAGAACGGCTCCCCGGTGCCATTGCGACGACCCTGGGGTGGCTGCGCAAGGCGCGTGACTATGCATCCGGTGCCACCGCAGAGTTGCGCGAGGAATTGGGATCGGATTTCGACGACTTCCGTGAGCCGCTCCAACAGCTCAATGAACTGCGCTCGACCAGCCCGCGCGCCCTCGTCACGAAACACCTGCTCGGCGGCGATGATTCGCTGCTGGATCCGAAGAGCTACACGCAGGTGCCGCCGCGGGGTGGGGCCGCACCCGCTGGTCCGCCGGCTGTTTCCGCCGGTGACGGGGCCAAGCCGGCGATCGGCAAGCGGCACAGCGTCACCGACTGGGACGCAACCTAGCATCGCTCCGGGGCGTATCAGTCCCGTCGGGCCGTATCGATCCCGAGACTCATCCCGATCAGGCCGCGCCGCTGTACCGCGAGCTTGTCGGCGATGGCCGACAGTGCCGAGCCGGCCGGTGACTCCGGAGCCGACAACACGATGGGTACACCGGCATCGCCGCCCTCGCGTACCGACGTTTCCAGCGGCACTTGGCCGAGGAGTTCGACGTTCGCGCCGATCGCGCGGCTGAGTCGTTCCGCGACCTGCGCACCCCCGCCTGCACCGAACGGGGTCATCCGCGATCCGTCGGGCAGGTCGAGCCAGGACATGTTCTCGACCACGCCGAGAACCTTCTGGCGGGTCTGCAGGGCGATGGCGCCGGCCCGCTCGGCGACCTCGGCGGCGGCTTGCTGAGGTGTGGTGACCACGAGGATCTCGGCACCGGGAATGAGCTGTGCGATGGAGATCGCCACGTCGCCGGTTCCCGGCGGAAGGTCGAGGAGCAGGATGTCCAAATCGCCCCAATAGACGTCGGCGAGGAACTGTTGCAGCGCGCGATGCAGCATCGGGCCGCGCCACGTCACCGGGGTATTGCCCTCGGTGAACTGACCGATCGAAATGAACTTCACCCCGTGGGCGGCCGGCGGCATGATCATCTGCTCGACCTGGGTCGGTTTGGCGTCGTTGCCCAGCATGCGGGGGACCGAATGTCCATAGATGTCGGCATCGAGGACGCCCACCGACAGGCCGCGGCGCGCGAGCGCGGCGGCGAGATTGACCGTGACACTGGACTTGCCGACACCGCCCTTGCCGGATGCGACGGCGTACACGCGGGTCAGGGAGCCGGGCTGGGCGAAGGGGATGACCGGGTCGGCCCGGTCGCCGCGCAATTGCTTGCGCAGTGCCGTCCGCTGTTCGTCGTCCATGACGTCGAGTTCGACGGCAATGGCGCCCACACCGGGAACGTCGGCCACCGCGGTGCGGACCCGGTCACTGATCTCGGTGCGCATGGGGCAACCGGAGGTGGTCAGATAGACGACGATCTCGACCGCACCGGCGTCGCCGATGGTGATCGACTTGACCATGCCCAGGTCAGTGATGGGCTTGCCGATCTCAGGATCATCGACCTTGCTCAGCGCCGCACGAATAGCGGACTCGGAGGGAGTGGTGTCATTCATCGCCCTCCAGCCTAGTCCGCGCTATCGGACCGTTGGCGGCGCGCCACCACTAGCCGGGTGCGCCGGGCTGAGCCGGGGCCGGTACGACCGGACTCTGCTCGGGTTTGCGCGGTGTCGCCGCTTTCGGGGCGGCCGGCGCACGCTTGGGCCCGCCCAGTTCGGGGGGTAGGCACACGATGAAGCACTCCGCCTTCTTGGGTTGTGTGGTCGGCGCCCCGGCCTTGTCAGTCTCGGTGTTGCTTTCGCCGGGCTGTCCGGCACCCGCGGGCTTGTCTTCGGGCTTTCCCTCGCGGTCACCCGGTTTGCGACTGTCGGGCTTGCCGTCGGCCGGCTTGCTGACCGGCGTCGCGTGCATGTCCGGGATGCCTTGGGTCGGCATCACGCCGGTGGAGTACGCCGCGGCCCAGGCCAGGACGTTGGTGACGTAGGCCATCGAGTGGTTGTACCGGTAGACGGCGGATACCGCGTTGTTGCCGGCCATGATGTCGGAGACTCCGGCACAGAGGTAGCGGCCGGCCGAGTAGGTGGCGTCGAAGATGTTATTCGGGTCGGCCTTTCCGTCGCCGTTGGCGTCGGAGCCCCACGATGCCCAGGTGCTGGGGATGAACTGCATCGGCCCCATTGCGCGGGCGGCATTGCCGCTCGTGTCGTGGATGACTTCGTTACCCGGCAGGGTGCCGTCGAGCGCGGGTCCCAGGATCGCCGATCGAGTGTTGCCGTACTCGTCGACGTTGCCGTTTCCGGCGTGCCCCGATTCGATGCGACCGATCCCGGCCAACAGGAACCACGGAAGTTTGCAGGCGGGCGTTTCGGCGGCCACCCGCGTCGCCGCCAGCTTGTATGCCTGCAAGACGACGCCGGGGATGCCCAACGGTCCGGACGGAATGCCGGCGGCGATCCGGAACTGTGGCGCGACCATGGGATTGCCGACTGGTTTGGGTGGCGCGAACCAGGCTGCGGTGTTGTACTCGGCCGGCGCAATGCCGACGACCTTGGTCATGCTCGCGGGTTCCTCGGCGGCCTCGGCCGCGTGTTGCCCCCCGGCGATTTCGCTCGACGCCGCGCCGCCCAGCACCATCGCGCCGAGGACCGTCGCGCCGAAACCAGCGGTGAGCACGCGGCCAACGGCACGGCGCGGGCGCGTCGGCCCCTGCGCGCGTCGCCAGAACGCGATGCCACTCATCTGAAACCTCACCCCGTTGCAACTGCAGGTCTACGGACACCAGTGTGTCCAATACCACTGCACAGCATAGCGAGACCGGTAAACCCGGTGGTGGGGAACCCGGGTTAACGGTCAGGCGTCCGGCTGGCGAGGGGCGGCCGAGCCTGTGCCGGCCGCGCCATCGGCGGTGCCGCCCTGCGGCTGGCGGAGCCGTTGGGCCAGCTCGTCGATGAGGTCGTCGAGTTCCTTGCGCAGATAGTCGCGGGTGACGGTGTCGCCGACGGCGAGTCGGACGGCGGCCAGTTCGCGGGCCAGGAATTCCGTGTCGGCCTTGGTCTCGGCCGCGCGGACTCGGTCCTCGTCCAGGGCGACCCGGTCGCGGTTCTCCTGCCGGTTCTGCGCGAGCAGGATCAGCGGTGCGGCATAGGCGGCCTGGGTGGAGAAGGCCAGGTTGAGGAGGATGAACGGGTAGGGGTCCCAGTGGTGGATGAAGCTGAGCAGGTTCAGTGCGATCCACACGAGGACGATGACCGTCTGAATCCCCAGATATCGGCCGGTGCCCAGGAATCGGGCGAGGCGCTCGCTGTACACGCCGACGACGTCGGCATCCAGGCTCAGCAGTGGCGGGCGGCGCCGATCTGACGGTTGATCGAGGCGCTGCCCGCGGCCACGGTTGTTCATCGGCCTCCTCCCGCGGTCAGGCCAAGGGTCTCGTCCGCTCCAGGTTCGGATTCGCGCCAGTCGTCGGGAAGCAACTCGTCGAGCAAGTCGTCGACGCTGACGGCGCCCAGCAGATGGCCGTCCTCGTCGAGGACGGGACCGCAGACCAGGTTGTAGGTGGCGAAATAGCGCGTCACGGATTCGACTGAGTCCTTGGGCAGCAGATGGCCCAGGTTGGTGTCGAGGAGGTCGCCGACGAGGGTTGCCGGGGGGTGTCGCAGTAGTACCTGCAAGTGCACGCAGCCGAGATACTTGCCGGTGGGGGTCTGCGTCGGCGGGCGGACCACGAAGATGAGGCTCGCCGCGGCGGGCGTGATCTCTGGATCGCGCGCACGTGCGAGCGCCTCGGACACGGTCGTCGCGGCGGTGATGACAACCGGCTCCGGGGTCATCATGCCGCCGGCGGTGTCGGGGGAGTGGGTGAGCAGTCGGCGGACCGGTGCGGACTCCTCGGGGTCCATCAGCGACAGCAGTCGTTCGGCCTCGCCCGGGGTCAACTCGCCGACGAGGTCGGCGACGTCGTCGGGTTCCATCGCGCCAAGCACGTTGCGGGCGCGGCTCGGGCCCATCACCGCGATCAGCGATTGTGCGTCGTCGATGGGCATTTCCTGGAGCAGGTCGGCCAACCGCTCCTCGTCGAGGGCGGCGGCGATCTCTTCACGTCGTTTCGTGGGCAGTTCGCGCAGCACGTTGGCGGCGTCGGCCGGACGCTTGCCCTCGAGTTGGAGCAGGACCGCCGCGACGCCCTGCCCGGGGAGGTTCAGGGCGGTCTGCGTCAGCCCTTGGACGTTGTCCCAGCCGACGACGTGGACCTCGCCGCGGCGCGCCAGCCGAAGTCTGCCGGCGCGCACTGCCACCCGGTTGACCAACCAGTCCCGGGTCCGGCCGCGTTCGATACCCAGGTCGACGACGGTCACATCCTCACCGTGCAGTTCCGGGTGGTCCGGATCGGTGATCCTGACATGGGAGTCGAGGACCTGCCCCACCGCCAGCGCCTCGCCGGGGCGCAGGTGCAGGCGGCGCAGATTCACCGTTCCGGTCGTCAGGGTGACTTTGTGCGGGTCGATCGCGGTGACCCGCAGAATCGGGACGAAGATCCGCCGTCGCGTCGTCAGCTCGACGGCGAGGCCGAGTACGCGCGGCGGCAGGCCGGACAGCCGGATCGAGATCACGACATCGCGGACGCGGCCGATGGACTCGCCATCGGGGCCAAGCACGGCCAGTCCGACTAGTCTGGCTACGAAGACCTTGCTCACCGACATGGCTCAAGACTAGTGGCCCGGTGCGCAGAGAAAGGGCAGGGCATGCAGCCGCAACAACCCAACCGCGGAACCACTCCCGGTCTGCCGACCCCACCGTCGGGGTGGCCGATCGGCTCGTACCCGACCTACGCGCAGGCGCAGAAGGCAGTCGACTACCTCTCCGACGGGGCCTTTCCGGTTCAGAACGTAACCATCGTGGGCGTCGATCTCATGCAGGTCGAGCGGGTCACCGGGCGGTTGACCTGGGGACGGGTGATCTTGCAGGGGATCGCCGGCGGAGCGATGCTCGGCCTGTTCATCGGTCTGCTGGCCTCATTCGTGGTGACCCCGGCGACGACCGCGCTACTCATGGGCGTGGTGGGCGGCATCATTTTCGGCGTCGTCTCCTCGGCCATCCCGTACGCGATGATGCGCGGGCAGCGCGACTTCGCATCGACGATGCAACTGGTGGCCGGTCGATACGACATCCTCTGCGATCCGGCCACCGCGGAGCGGGGCCGGGATATGCTGGCGCGGCTGTCGATTTGACGGCCTTGCCCGTCGCCGCGCTAGGAGGATCCGCCGTGGTCGTGCGCCGCGCCGCTGTTGCGGTCGTGATCGCCACACTCGTGCCGCTGGCCGCTGCGTGTGGCAGTTCGGCGCCGCCGGACGTCGTCACCGCATACGTGCCGGGCAACGACGCCGCCGCTATCGAGGCGGTGGCCGTCGGCTGCGCCGACACCGGCAATCGGATCACGGTCGTGCGCCTGCCGAAGGATGCCGATGGTCAGCGACTCCAGCTGGCCAGGCGCCTGGCCGGTGGTGATTCATCGGTCGACGTCTTCGCCATGGACGTCACGTGGACCGCTGAGTTTGCCGATGCGGGGTGGGCGAGCCCGGTGCCCGACGGCCTGGCCGCGTCGCTGCGGAAGGCGACGCTGGGGGGGCCGCTGCGGACCGCGACCTGGCGCCGCCCGACCGACTCGGCGCCCCGCCTCTACGCGGCGCCGACCTGGTCCAACACTCAATTGCTGTGGTACCGCCCCGACCTGTTGCGCCGCTACGTCAGACGCAAGACGCCCCCGAAGACCTGGGACGAACTCCTCGCCGACAACGCGGTGATCGCCAACGCGGTGACCGCGCGCAACGCGACGCTCCCGCCGGCCCAGCGCATGCAGGTGCCGAGCTACATCATGGTGCAGGGCGCCCAGTACGAGGGCTTGGTCGTCTGGTTCAACTCGGTACTGGCCAGCGCGGGCGGCTCGGTTCTCGACCCGAATGATCCGACCAAGGTCACCCTCGCCGATACCGCCGCGCACCGTGCCGCGACGGTCCGCGCGCTCACGGTGCTCAAGGCCGTCGCGACGGCGCCGGGCGCCGATCCATCGCTGTCGAACAACACCGAGGATCCCGCTCGCCTGGGCATGGAGCGCGGGCAGGCGGCATTCGCCCTGAACTGGCCGTACGTCTACTCGTCGATGCGTTCCAATGCGGCGACCGGCACCGACGAGAACCAGCAGGTGCCCTTCTTCCCGGAGATGAGGCGCTTCGCACCACTCTTCGCCCCGGACGCACCGGCGCCGAGTCCCGCCGACCTGGCCCGCGCCAATCGCGTGCTGTCGAAGCGTTTCGCATACGCGCCGTATCCCGGTGTGGAGTCGTTGCTGCCCGCGCGCTCGACGCTGGGCGGGATGAATCTGGCCGTGTCGACGCGATCGCGCAAGACCGATCGCGCCTGGCGTGCGGTCCAGTGCCTGACCGGCGTCGACGCCCAGCGCCACTATGCGCTGAAGGCCTCCCAGCCGCCGGCGGCAGCCGTGCTGTACGACGAGCCGGGACTGAGGTCGGCCTTCCCGATGGCCGACCTGTTGCGCCGCCAACTCGGCGACGAGCACGCCGCACCGCGTCCGGCGACCCCGGTGTACTCGACACTGTCGACGATGCTGGCCGCCAAACTCCACCCGGTGGGCGCGTGGGATCCGGACCAGCTGGTCGACGTATTGGCGGAGGCGGCGCGTAAGGCGCTGGCCGGCGAAGGGCTGGTGCCATGACCGATCGACGGCTGGCGTACCTCTTGATCACGCCGGCGGCCCTGCTGATGGCGGTGGTCACGGCGTACCCCATCGGCTATGCCGTCTGGTTGTCCCTGAACAAGGTGTCGTTGACGGAGCCGGACCGCGCTGAGTTCGTCGGACTGGGCAACTACCTCACCGTTCTCACCGACGGCTATTGGTGGAACGCACTGGGGGTCACGCTGGTGATCACCATTATCTCGGTGGTTATCGAGTTGGTGCTGGGCATGGCGATCGCGCTGGTCATGCACCGAACCATCGTCGGTCGCGGGACGGTGCGCACAATGGTACTGCTGCCGTACGGCGTGGTCACGGTCGTCGCCGCCATGTCCTGGTACTACGCGTGGACACCGGGCACCGGATACCTGGCAAACCTGTTGCCCGCGGGCTCGGCGCCGTTGACGCAGCAGATTCCGGCGCTGGGCATCATCATTCTCGCCGAGGTGTGGAAGACGACGCCGTTCATGGCGCTGTTGCTGCTCGCCGGCCTCGCGTTAGTCCCCGACGACCTGCTGCGGGCCGCCCAGGTCGATGGCGCCGGCGCATGGACGCGACTGCGGCGGATTACGATCCCGCTGATGAAGCCGGCGATTCTGGTGGCGCTGCTGTTCCGCACCCTCGACGCATTCCGCATCTTCGACAACATCTATGTCCTGACCAAGGGCGCCAGCGGCACCGGTTCGGTGTCAATCCTGGGGTACGACAACTTGTTCAAGGCGTTCAACCTCGGTACGGGTTCGGCGATCAGTGTCCTGGTCTTCCTCTGCGTCGCATTGATCGCGGCACTGTTCGTCAAAGGCTTCGGGGCGTCGGCTCCCGGCGCCACGGACGAGGGGCGGTGAGGGCATGGGCAAACGCAAACTGATGTGGTCGGCCATCAACCTGGTGGTGATCTTGTACGCGCTGATCCCGCTATTGTGGATCTTGAGCCTGTCGTTCAAGTCCAACCCCACCGACGGCAGGCTCATCCCGGCCGACCCGACCCTGGCCAACTATCGCGACGCCTTCGCCTACCGCGGATTCACCAGCGCCTTGGTCAACTCGATCGGTGTCGGACTCATCACGACGGTGATCGCCGTCGTCATTGGGACGATGGCCGCCTACGCCATCGCCCGGCTGGACTTCCGCGGCAAGAAGCTGCTTGTCGGCGCCACCCTGCTCATCGCGATGTTCCCGCAGATATCGCTGGTAACACCGCTGTTCAACATCGAGCGGCGTCTCGGATTGTTCGACACCTGGCCCGGCCTCATCCTGCCGTACATCACGTTCGCCCTGCCGCTGGCCGTATACACGCTGTCGGCCTTCTTCCGGGAGATCCCGTGGGATTTGGAGAAGGCCGCCAAGCTCGACGGGGCCACCGGCGCTCAGGCGTTCCGCCGGGTCATCGTGCCGCTGGCGGCGCCGGGTGTCGTGACCGCCGCGATTCTGGTGTTCATCTTCTCGTGGAACGAGTTGCTGCTGGCCCTTTCGCTTACGTCGAGCGACCGGGCGATTACCGCGCCGGTGGCGATCACCAACTTCAGCGGGGTCTCCGAGTTCACCGAGCCGACCGGGCAGATCGCCGCGGCAGCGGTGGTCATCACCATCCCGATCATCGTCTTCGTCCTCATCTTCCAACGTCGAATCGTCGCCGGTCTGACCTCCGGCGCGGTGAAGGGGTAGCCACATGGCCGAAATCGTCGCCGACGGCATCACCAAGCGGTACCCGGACGGCTCGGTGGCGGTTGCCTGCCTGGACCTGGCCATCGCCGACGGGGAGTTTGTCATCCTCGTCGGACCGTCGGGCTGCGGGAAGTCGACGACGCTGAACATGTTCGCCGGTCTCGAAGACATCAGCGACGGTGAGTTGCGCATCGACGGGGTGCGGGTGAACGAGACCGCCCCGCGCGACCGGGACATCGCCATGGTCTTCCAGAACTACGCGCTGTACCCGCATATGACGGTGCGACAGAACATCGAGTTCCCGCTGACTCTGGCGCGGCCGCGGCCGGGTAAGGACGAGATCGCGGCGAAGGTGGCGGAAGTCTCGTCGATCCTCGGTCTCGACGACTACCTCGACCGTAAGCCCGCGCAACTATCCGGTGGCCAGCGCCAGCGCGTGGCCATGGGCCGCGCCATCGTCCGATCGCCCAAGGCGTTCCTGATGGACGAGCCGCTCTCCAACCTCGACGCCAAGCTGCGCGGTGCGATGCGCGTGGAGATCGCCCGCCTGCAGGCACGGTTGGGCACGACCACCGTCTACGTCACCCACGATCAGACCGAGGCGATGACGCTCGGCGACCGGGTCGTCGTGATGCGCGACGGGCAGGTGCAACAGATCGGCACCCCTGATGACCTGTACAACAATCCGGTCAACCTTTTTGTGGCCGGATTCATCGGATCCCCGGCGATGAACATGCTCACCGGCCGGCTCACCGCACAGGGCGTGCAGACCGACTTCGGGTTGTTGGCGCTGCCCGACGTGTCCTATGTGGAGCAGGCCGCGGCGCTGGTGCACGGCGACGGGGAGGTCGTCGTCGGCATCCGTCCTGAGCATTTGCACGACGCGGCGCTGGCCGCGGTCGCCGGTGTGCCACCTGGGACACAGGAGATCGTCGCGATTGTCGACGTCCTGGAATCGCTCGGGTCGGACAATTACGCGCACCTGCAGATTCCCGGTGGTGAGATCGTCGCTCGGCTGTCCCCGCAGTCGCAGATCCGGCGCGGCAACCGTGCCACCCTCTCATTCGAGCCGGGTAGCATCGCCGTCTTCGACGCCAAGTCCGGAATCAACCTTTCGCGGTGACCGCGACGGGCTGGTCGGTCGATCGCCTCGCCGCGCACTTGCGGGAGGCGATTGGCGGCGTCCCGCAGCGCGCGTCGGTGACCTTCCTGGGAGCCGAGCCGATCGAGGTGCTGCGGTTTCTCGCCGGGGATGGGCTGGTGTTCGTCACAATTGGTGCGTCGCGGCACCCGATGGCCGATCCGGCCGATGTGAATCCGGATCCGATTCGCGGTCCGCGCGCCGAGTTGAGCATACGGTTGACCGCCGGTGGGCCGGACCTGCAGTTGCCGAACCTGCATCGGTCGCTGGCCATGCTTGCCGCCACCCCGATGGTCGAGGGTCTGGTACTGACCGAGGATGCGCTCATTGATCTTGGTGCGCCGCTGTGGGATGGGGCGGCTTTCACCGCGGTGCTGTTGACGCGCGATGTGCTGCCATCGGTGATTCTGCCTGAGCCGGCCGAGGGTGTGCGGTTCTTGCGCGCGGTGCCCGTCACCGCGAATGAGGCGGCGTGGGTGCGGCTCCGAGGCGCCGGCGCCTTGCGCGACGCCTGGGCCGAGGCGGCAATCGATCCGGGCGATCCACGACGGGTGCCCGCGACGTTCGGCCCCGACGGGTAGACGCGCTAGGTCGCCAGGACGTAGACCCAGCCGCGCCCACCCGATCGCAGGGGCACCGCGATGCGCGTGTAGTCGTCGACCTCGTACTCGTCGGCCGCCGCCAGTTCGTCGTCGTCGATGAGGAAGGTCGTCCCGGCGACGGTGTCGGCGGGTGAGCCGAGTACCAAGACGGGGTGCCGGTCGCTGCCGCTGCGCTCGATGACCATCGGATCGGTGATCGTCAGCACCTCGCTGCGATAGCCGACGATGGCGTCGGGCTCGCCGGGCAGGAGTCGGCCGAAGGTCGCGCGCTGTACGTCGGGGAGTTGCAGCGTGCCGTAGGAGAACAGTCGGTGCCGACCGGTTGGCGGTGCGGTGCTCACTAGAGCCACCCGTGCTTGCGGAACGTTCGCCACAACGTGAAGCAGATGGTCGCCATCAGGCCGAGCACAACGAAATAGCCGTAGCGCCAATGTAATTCGGGCATGTTCTCGAAGTTCATCCCGTAGATGCCGGCGATCATCGTGGGCGCCACGGCCATCGCCGCCCACGCGGTGATCATGCGCATGTCGGTGTTCTGCTGGATGCCGACCTTTGCGGTGGCCGCGTCGAGCATCGAGGACAACAGATTGTCGTAGTCCATGACGCGGTCGTTGACCGTCGTCAGGTGGTCGGACACGTCGCGCAGGTAGGTCCGGACCTCATCGGGCAGCCACGGATTTGGGGCCGTCAGCCGAGCCAGTGCGGCCGCCAGCGGTGTCGATGCGCGGCGGAACTCGATCACCTCCCGTTTGAGCAGGTAGACGGGGTCGATGTCGACGGTCGGGCCGGTGAAGACCGTTGTCTCGATCTCGGCGAGATCGGTATCCATCTCGTCGACGACCGCAAGGTAGGCGTCGACAACCCGGTCGGCGACCGCGTGCAGCACGACCGATGGCCCCACGGCCAGCGCCGATGGGACTTCCTCCATCCGGTGGCGCATGGTCGCCAACTCGGTCTGCTCGCCGTGGCGAACGGTGATGACGTAGTCGGCACCGAGGAAGATCATGATCTCGCCCGTGGAGACGACCTCGGCGGTCTCGGCCATCGAGGCGTGGTCGACGTAGGCGAGGGTGCGCAGCACCACGAACAGCGTGTCGCCGTACGCCTCCACTTTCGGCCGCTGGTGGGCGACGACGGCATCCTCGACGGCGAGTTCGTGCAGATCGAAAACCGTGGCGACCGCCGCCATCTGGGCATCGTCGGGGGAGTGCAGGCCGAGCCACACGAATCCTTTCCCGGTCGACCGGACGTGGCCCAGGGCCTCGGCGTAGGTGCGGGGGGTGGGGTCACGAACCCCGTTGACGTAGACGGCGCAATCAACTACCGGATCAACGGACACGCCTGCAGATACTAGGCCATTGCTACCGTGTGGGCATGGTGCGATTGCTGTTGGTGATCGGGGTGCTCGGTGCGGTGCTGTGCGGCTGTGCGCCACAGTCCCATCTCGAGCCCATCCGGGTGGGTGCGTCGGTCGATCCGCAGATGCAGATGGCGGCGGCCCTCTACCGCGGCGCGTTGCGCGCCCAGGGCATGGCGGTGACGGAGCCCATCCGGATAGCCGGCGAGCGCGCACAGCTCGACGCGATGAGCGCGGACGACGTGGACCTCTTCCCGTCGACCGTTCCGGTCCTCCTCGCCGCCGTCCTGCCGGCAGATCGCCTCGCCGCCGAAACCGCCGCCGGCGGCGAGCCCACCGAGTTCGGCGACGCCGCCTACACGCTGTTGAGCCGGTCGCTGCCCGCAGGGGCGGCGGTCGGCGATCCATTGTCGGGGGAGCAGGTGGTTCCGGTGTATCGCGCCCTGCGGTTCGGGCGGCGAGACATCAAGGCGCTCAACAAGGTGGCCGGTGAGTTGACGCTGCCCGATCTCGCGGCGCTGACCGTCCAGTGGCAGGCCGGAAAGACACAGGCCGTATTGGTGAGCGACTGGCTCAGTCAGCACGGCCTGGCTTGACGGTCCGGGCGCGGCCGTCCTACTTGTTGAACCGCGCGAGGGCCAGCCTGGTGCCGCGGGCGAGGATGCCCTGGTAGCCGGACGCGACCACCCGGACCCAGAGGTCGAGCACCTTGGCGTCGTTGCCCACGAGGACCCTGGCCCGGCCCTTTTCGACACCGGACAAGATGATGTCGGCGGCTTTGGCCGGATTCATCCGCAGGAAGTACTTTTCGAAGGCTTCGGTGATCCCTTGATCGTCCCCGGACATCGTCGCGTTGCGGGCGATGGCGGTCTTTATCCCGCCCGGATGGACGCAGGTGACCTTGACCGGGTGCTTGGCCACGATCATCTCCTGGTTCAGGGCCTCGGTGAACCCGCGGACCGCGAACTTGGCCGAGTTGTAGGCGGACTGGCCCGGTTCGGAAAGCAGGCCGAACAGCGAGGAGGTGTTCACGATGTGGCCGTCGCCGGAGGCGATGATGTGCGGCAGGAAGGCCTTGGTGCCGTTGACGACGCCCCAGAAGTCGACGTCCATCACCCGGTCGATGTCTTTGAACTCCATGTGTTCGATCTCGCCGTGGTGCGCGATACCGGCGTTGTTGAAGATGGCGTTGACCTTGGCGAAGTGGGTCGCGACGGTATCGGCGTAGGCGAGCACCGCCTCGCGCTCGGCGACGTTCAGCAGTTGTGAGTGCACCTGTGCGCCGGTGGCCTTGACCAGCCGCTCGGTCTCGGCCAGGCCGTCGGGGTCGACGTCGCTGATAGCGACGTGGGCACCCCGCTGGCCGAGCTTGACGGCCAACTCGCGGCCCATGCCCGAAGCTGCACCGGTGACGACGACGACCTTGTCGCGAAAGTCCTTCATGGAAATCAATCCTTTGGTGGTAGCGGTTTGTCGTGGGGGTCAGAGGGTTGCCGACGCGTCGGTGCGCGGCAACAGGCGTGCGGGCGCGGCGCCGGGGATTGCCCGACTGACATCGTAGGCCGCGCTATCGAAGTGTCGGGTGCGCCGGCGAAAGTCGAAGGTGAACCCCGGCCATAGCGTGGTCACGTTCCCGTGCGCGTCCTTGTACCAGGAAGCGCAGCCGCCGCCCAGCCACACGCTGCGCCGTAATCGCTGCTGGATGAATGCGTTGTAGGCGTCCTGCGCGTCGGGCCGGACGTCGGTGCGGGTGATGGCCTGCGCGCGAACCGTCTTGAGGTAGCTGACGAGATAGTTCAGCTGCGACTCGATCATGTACACCATTGAGGTGTGGCCGAGGCCGGTGGACGGGCCGATCAACAGCATCAGGTTCGGGAACCCGTGGACGAAGGAGCCCTTGTAACCCTGCATCCCGCGCTGCGCCCACACTTGGGCGAGCGAGCGGCCGTCGGCGCCGACGATGCGGGCGAAGACCGGTGAGTCGGTGACGTGGAAGCCGGTGGCGACGACGATGACGTCGACCTCGCGCTCGGTGCCGTCAGCGGTGACGATGCCGTGCGGTGTGACCGACGCGATCGGATTGGTGACGAGTTCGACGTTGTCGCGGGCGAGCGCCGGGTACCACTCGTTGGACTTGAGGATGCGCTTGCATCCGACGCGGTACTCGGGGGTGACGGCGCGGCGCAACCCCGCGTCGGAGATCCCGCGTGCGATGTTGGCCTTGCACAGCAGTTCCACCGGCTTCAGGGCCGCCGGGGCGTAGGTCATGCCGAAGGCGACGGCTTCGGAGGCGGAGTAGATCAATCCGCGGGAGAGCTTCTGGTAGCCGGGCAGGTAGCGGAAGGCCAGGTGCTCGACGGTGGTGTACGGCCGCTCGGCGCGGGGGATGATCCACGGCGCGGTGCGCTGGTAGACGTCGAGATGGCCGGCGATCTTCGCGACCTCGGGCACGATCTGGATGGCCGATGCCCCGGTACCGATCACGGCGATGCGCTTGCCGGCGTAGTCGTAGTCGTGATCCCACCGGGCCGAGTGGACGATGGCGCCGCCGAAGGATTCGATGCCGTCGATGTCGGGCAGGTTTGGTTCACACAGGGGGCCGACACCGCCGATGAGGATGGCGGCACGGATCTGCGTGCGCACACCGTCGGTCTCGATGTCGATCAACCACTGCAGCTGCTCCTCGTTCCAGCGCGCGTCGAGCACCTCGGTGCGGAACCGGGTGTGTGCGGCGATGTCGTGCCGGTTCGCCACCTCGTTGATGTAGCGGTGGATCTCGGCCTGGTGGGAGTAGGTGCGCGACCAGGCGGGGTTCGGTGCGAACGAGTAGGAGTACAGGTTGGACGGCACGTCGCATGCGGCGCCGGGGTAGGTGTTATCGCGCCAGGTGCCGCCGAAGTCGGCGCCGCGGTCGAGTACCACGTAGTCGGTGAAGCCGTTCTGGGCGAGCTTGATGGCGGCGCCGAGGCCGGAGAATCCTGCTCCGACGATGGCGATCTGCACGTCGGTCGTAGTGAGGCCGCTGGGTGTCATATGGGTCACGCTAGACCGCTATTGACGCATAGTCAATAGCTATTTGACACTCGGTCAATAGTGCTACGGTGAGGCAATGACACCCCCCAGCGAAGCGGGCCGAAAGCAGCGGACCCGGATGAGTCCGGCGGCCCGGCGGGAACAGTTCATCGTGCTCGGTCGGGATCTGATCAAGCGGGTATCGCTGGACCGCGTGTCGATCGAGTCGGTCGCCCAGGCGGCCGGCGTGTCCCGGGGGCTGGTTTTCCACTACTTTTCGTCGAAACAAGACTTCCATCTGGCGCTCGCGTCGGCACAGGCCGACGAATTGCTGGCGGCGACCGCGCCGGACGACTCCCTCGGGGAGCCGATCGAGGTGTTGCGGGCCTCGATCGGCTCGTTCATCGACTTCATCACCGAGCACCGCTACGCTTACGCCGCATTTCTGCGCGGTTCGGTCTCGGGTGAGCATGAGATGCGGCGCATCATCGACGACAGCCGGTCGGTAATCGCGGACCGGATCTTGGCACGTACCGACGCCTTCGGCGTGACCAGCACACCGGCCGTCGAGATGTCGGTCCGCGGCTGGATCGCCTATGTCGAGGAGGTCGCCCTGTGCTGGCTGGATCGCCCCGTGATCGCCCGCGCCCAGGTCCTCGATTTGATGGTGAACTCGTTGTTCGCGATTGCCACGGTCACCGACGCCGGTGGGGGAGTTGATACGGTCACCGACGCCGGTGGGGGAGTCGATACGGTCACCGACGCCGGTGGGGGAGTCGATACGGTCACCGACGCCGGTGGGGGAGTCGATACGGTCACCGACGCCGGTGGGCAGACCTAGGAGACGGACGGAGCTTCGGTCCTCGGACCGAAGGCGGCGTCGATGATCTCCTGTTGCTCGACGGCGTGCACCTTGCTCGACCCCGATGAGGGCGCCGACATTGCGCGCCGCGAGATGCGCCGCAGGCCGCTGAGGATGTCGGGCAGCATCTCGGGCAGCCAGAGGCCCAGGAATGGCCAGGGTCCCTGATTGGCCGGCTCCTCCTGCACCCAGACATGGTCCTGCGCGTTCGGGTACTTCTCCAGCGTCATTCGCATGCGCCGGTAGGGCACCGGGTAGAGCTGCTCGATGCGCACGATGGCGATGTCGTCGCGGCCCTCTTTGTCGCGCCGGGCGACGAGCTCGTAGTAGAGCTTGCCGCTGACGAGGACGACGCGGGTGACCTTGGCGCGGTCGGCGGGGCGATCGGCGAAGACCGGGTCGTCGAGGACGGACAGAAACTTGGAGTCGGTGAACTCCGAGACGGGGCTGACGGCCGCTTTGTTCCGCAGCATCGACTTCGGCGTGAACACGACGAGCGGACGCTCGATGCCGTCGAGTGCATGCCGCCGCAGCAGGTGGAAGTAGCTGGCGGGCGTCGACGGCAGGGCGACGGTCATCGACCCTTCCGCACACAGTTGCAGGAAGCGTTCGATGCGGCCGGAGGTGTGGTCCGGGCCCTGGCCTTCGTGCCCGTGGGGCAGGAGCATGACAACGCCGGAGGTCTGGCCCCATTTGGCCTCACCGGAACTGATGAACTCGTCGACGATCGACTGGGCGCCGTTGACGAAGTCGCCGAACTGTCCCTCCCACAGGACCAGGGCATTGGGGTCGCCGACGGAATACCCATATTCGAAGCCGACGACGGCGTACTCCGACAGCGGCGAGTCGTAGACCATGAACCGGCCGGCGGGCGCCGCGTCTTCCCCGGGGATGTGGTTTAGCGGCGTGTATTCCGAACCGTTCTCCCGGTCGATCAGCACCGAGTGGCGCTGGGTGAACGTGCCGCGGCGCGAGTCCTGTCCGGACAGACGAACGGTCCGTCCTTCGAGTACGAGTGAGCCGAAGGCCAGCAACTCGGCGAATGCCCAGTCGATGCCGCCTTCGCGCGCGCCCTGCTGGCGGCGCTTGAGGACGGGCAGTACGCGCGGATGCGCCGTGAACCCGGCCGGCAACGTCATGAACGCATCGCCGATCCGGGCCAGCGTCTGCGTGGATACCGCGGTGATCAGCTTCGACGGCAGCGTCTGCTCGGCTTCGACGGACGGGCTCGGCTCCGGCGTGTAGCGCTCGAGTTCTTTGACCTCGTTGAAGACTCGCTCGAGTTGTCCCTGGTAGTCGCGCAGAGCGTCTTCGGCCTCTTTGGTCGAAATGTCGCCACGGCCGATCAACGCCTCGGTGTAGGACTTTCGCACGCCGCGCATCGTGTCGATGATCTCGTACATGGCCGGCTGGGTCATCGACGGGTCGTCGCCCTCGTTGTGACCACGGCGCCGGTAGCAGACGAGGTCGATCACCACGTCCTTCTGGTACGCCTCCCGATAGTCGACGGCGAGCTTGGCGGCCCAGACGCAGGCCTCCGGGTCGTCGCCGTTGACGTGGAAGATCGGCGCGCCGATCATCTTCGCGACGTCGGTGCAGTACTCCGTGGAGCGGGAGTACTCGGGTGCGGTGGTGAAGCCGACCTGGTTGTTGACCACGATGTGGACGGTGCCGCCCACGCGGTAGCCCGGCAGCATCGCGAGGTTGAGCGTCTCGGCGACCACGCCCTGGCCGGCGAACGCGGCGTCGCCGTGGAGCATCAGCGGCAGGATCGGGAAGTCGCCGGCGGAGTCGCCGAGCAGGTCCTGCTTCGCGCGGACGAGCCCTTCGAGCACGGGGTCGACGGCCTCGAGATGGCTGGGGTTAGCGGTCAGCGAGACGGTGATCTCGTTGTCGCCGAACATCTGGTAGTACTTGCCCTCGGCGCCGAGGTGGTACTTCACGTCACCGGAGCCGTGTGACTGCGACGGGTCCTGATTGCCCTCGAACTCGGTGAAGATCTTCGAGTACGGCTTGCCGACGATGTTGGCCAGCACGTTGAGGCGGCCGCGGTGCGGCATGCCGATGATGACCTCGGTGAGATCATGTTCGGCGCTCTGGTCGATGACGGCATCCATCATCGGGATCACCGACTCGGCGCCTTCGAGGGAGAACCGCTTCTGCCCGACATACTTCGTCGCGAGGAAGGTCTCGAAGGCCTCGGCGGCGTTCAACTTGCTCACGATGTACTTCTGCTCGGCAACCGGCGGTTTGACGTGTTTGATCTCGACCCGCTCCTGCAGCCAGCGCTGCTGGTCCGGTTCGAGGATGTGGGTGTATTCGACACCGACGTGGCGGCAGTAGGCGTCGCGAAGAATCGAGAGCACGTCGCGCAGCCTCATGCGCTCCTTGCCGTGGAAGCCGCCGACCCGGAACGAGCGGTCGAGATCCCACAGCGTGAGCCCGTAGGTCTCGATGCGCAGGTCGGGGTGGGAACGGCGCGCATCGCTATCCATCATCAGCGGATCGATGTCGGCCATGAGGTGGCCGCGGCTGCGGTACGCGGCGATCAGCTCCAACACCCGCGTCGACTTGTCCACCAGACCCGGTGGGACATCCTGACGCCAGCGGATGGGCTCGTAGGGGATGTGCAGCGCGGTGAAGACCGAATTCCAGAATTCGTCGTCGAGGAGCAGATGGTGCACCTTGCGCAGGTAGTCGCCCGATTCGGCGCCCTGGATGATGCGGTGGTCGTAGGTCGACGTCAGGGTCAGCAGCTTGCCGACGCCCAATTCGGCGATCTGCTCATCAGAGGAGCCCTGGAACTCGGCGGGGTACTCCATCGCGCCGGCACCGATGATGGCACCCTGGCCGGGCATGAGCCGCGGCACCGAGTGGACGGTCCCGATGGTGCCGGGGTTGGTCAGCGAGATGGTCACGCCGGCGAAGTCCTCGGCGGTCAGCGCGCCTTCGCGGGCGCGCCGGATGACCTCCTCGTAGGCGGTCCAGAACTCGTAGAAGTTCTTGTCCTCGCACTCCTTGATCGCCGCGACGACAAGGGAGCGGCTGCCGTCCCGGCCGGGCAGGTCGATCGCCAGGCCCAGGTTGGTGTGTGCGGGGGAGACGACGTTGGGCTTGCCGTCGATCTCGGCGAAGTGGCTGTTCATGTTCGGGAACGATTTCAGTGCCTGGACGAGCGCGAAACCCAGGATGTGGGTGAACGACACCTTGCCGCCGCGGGTGCGGGCGAGGTGGTTGTTCACGACAATGCGGTTGTCGATCATCGCCTTGACGGGTACGGCCCGCACGCTGGTCGCCGTCGGCACTGTCAGCGACGCGGACATGTTCCGAACCACCGCAGCGGATGCGCCGCGCAGGACCTTCGAGGTCTCGGTGGGCGCGGGCTCGGCCACCGGCGCCGGCGCCGGCGCGGTCGGTGCGGGGGCGGGAATCGTGTCGCCCCCCGAGCCGTCGCGGGCGGTGGTGCCCGCGCCCGAGGCGGCCTTGGTGGCCGGAGCCTCGGTGACCGGCGCCTTCGGCGCGGGCGCCGGCTTGGCGGGCTCCTCATCGAGGGTGACGGCGTTGGGCTGTTGACTCGTCAGAGGCGCTGCGGCGGGTTCGCCGTTCGGCGAGGGCCGGTAGTCCTTGAGTACCTCCCGCCAACTCGGGTCAACCGAGTTCGGGTCCTTCTGATACTGCTGGTACATTTCCTCGACCAGCCAAGTGTTCTGGCCGTAGTCAGATGCCGGGGTGTTCACAGCGGTACTTCGCCTCAATTCCCTTTTGTGGGGACCCGTCTGGGTGGGCCCGCGCCTGGTTTCACGTTGCCGCGCCGAGTCATGAGCAACCGACACGGTGGTGTCGCGATCAGTCCTCCAAGGGGATGCTACGCGCGCGAGTGCGAGTCTGCGCCCGCAGTGTCCGCACTGCTCTCCCAGAGCTCTCGATAACGTCCACCGACCGCGATCAGCTCGGCGTGCGAGCCCTGCTGGATGACTCGTCCGGACTCGATCACGGCGATCGAATCGGCCTGCGCCGCAGTAGCCAGCCGGTGGGCGACGATGACGCTCGTGCGCCTGGTCGTGGTGATCCGCGAGGCGGCGAGCACGCGTGCCTCCGTCTGCTGGTCGAGGGTGGCCGTGGCCTCGTCGAGCAGGACAAGGTCGGGTTCGGCGAGTTCGGCGCGGGCCAGGGCGATGAGTTGGCGCTGCCCCGCGGAGAGGCCGCGTCCGCGTTCGCCGATCCAATGGTTCATCGCACCCGGCAGGGCGGCGATGGCCTCGAGCGCCCCGACGGCGGCAGCGGCCGACTCGATCTGGCCCCGGTCCGCGGCGGGACGGCCGAAGGCAATGTTCTCGGCGACCGTGCCGGCGAAGAGGTGCGGCTCTTGCGGGACGACGGCGAGCCGGGCCCGGTAGTCGTGCAAGGGGAGTTCGCGCAGATCGGTGCCGTCGGCGCGGACCACCCCGGACGTCGGGTCGTAGAAGCGCGCGAGCAGTTTGACCACCGTCGATTTTCCGGCGCCGGTCGAACCGACCAGGGCGAGCGACGATCCGGCGGGGATCTCCAGCCCGACGTCTTGCAGTGCAGCGCTACTGGCGCCGGCGTAGGTGAACCCGACCTCGGCGAGGGACAGGTGCGCGGGGCGGGGCTCGCGCGGCTCGCCGTCCGCTTCCGTCGTCGCCGGTTCCGGTGCGCAGGCCTCGAGCGAGGATTCGGTGGCGAGCAGTTCGCGTATCCGCATCAGGCCCACCCGGGCCTGTTGATAGCCGTCGAAGACCCCGGTGAGCTGCTGCACCGGACCGAACAGCATCGCGAGGTAGAGGACGAACGCGATGAGCGCGCCGGTGGACAGGGTGCCCGCGGCGATCCGGCCGGCGCCGAGGACGAGTGCGGCTGCGGTGGCCAGATCCGCAGTCAGAACGATGAACGGGAAGTAGCAGGCGATGGCGCGCTGGGTGACCATGCGGGCGTCGAGCCAGTTGTCGGAGTGGCGGGCGAACCGGGCGAGGGCGGCGTGGCCGTGGCCGAACGCCTGTGTGGTGCGCAGGCCGGCGATGTTTTCCTGCAGATCGGCGTTGACGATGCTGACGAGTTCACGTGAGCGCAGATAGCCGCGCGAGGAGACGCGACGGAACACCAGTGTCGCAATGGCGAGCACTCCGACCACGGGGGTGAGCACGACGGCCAGTGCAGGCTGGGTGATCGCGAGTGCTGCCGCGACCCCCACGAGGGTGAGCCCGGCGACGCCGGCCGAGGTCAGTCCCGTCTGCACGAAGGTCGTCAGTGCGTCGATGTCGGTGGTCATGCGGGTCATGATCCGGCCGGACAGTTCGCGCTCGTAGTAGTCGAGCCCTAGGCGCTGCAGGTGGGCGAAAGTGCGGACTCGCAGCCCGAAGAGCACACGCTCGCCGGCTCGGGTGGACAGCAGCAGGGTGGCCACGGCGAGCGCCCAGCCGACGAGGACGAGCAGGGCTCCGAGGGCGAACGTGCGCACGATCGCCCCGGTATCGCCGCGGCTGGCGGCATCGACCGAGATCCGGGCCAGTGACGGGAACGCCAGACTCACCATCGCGTCCGCCGCCACGCACAATGCGGTGGCCAGCAGGATCATGCGCACCGGGGACAGGGTGCCCAGCAGCGAAAAATCGGTGCTCGCCCGGCGCAAGACGGCGACGTCCGCCTGCGGGTCGGCCGTGGCCGGGGGCAGCGACTCAACCGCCGCCAGCAGCTCCGGGGTCGCCTGGGCGGCGCCGAGTGCCCCGGACATCGCCATACCGCCGCCCGGGCCGCCCCGGCCGCGGGGCGGTGCCGCCACTGCCCGCCAGTCGTCGCCGGAAAGGGGCTCGGGCCACAGGGCCTCGCCGAATTGCCCGGGCTCGAAACGGTCCTGGGGCTCGTCGTCGGGCGGGGAGCCGGGCAGCGGGCTGGTTGCGGCCTGCGACATCAGCGCGGCGAACCGGGCACTGCCGCGGGCGAGTTCGGCGAGGGTCCCGATCTCGGCGATGCGGCCGCCGTCGATGATCGCCACCCGATCGGCCACCCGCAGGGTAGACAAGCGATGGGCGAGGACCAGCACCGTCGATCGGTGCCCGCGCAGTCCAGTCAGGATGCGCGCCTCGGTCGTGGCGTCGAGCGCCGAGGTCGCGTCGTCGAGGATCAGGAGGCGGGGCTGTGCGTATAGGGCCCGGGCGAGGGCCAGGCGCTGGCGCTGACCGCCCGACAGGGTGAGTCCGCGTTCGCCGACCACGGCGGCCTCGCCGCCGGGGAGGTCGGTGACGAAGGTCGTCGCGCCGGCCTGTTCGATCGCACGACGGAGGCGTTCGCGCGCCGCGGGGCGCAGGCTCTCGAGCGGAGCCAGTGCGACGTTGGCTGCGATGGTGTCCGAGTAGAGGAACGGTTCATCGGGCACGACCGCGACCGCCCGGTGCAGGTCATCGCCGGTCATCTGGGCGATGTCGACGGCGCTTCCCGAAGCCGTGACGAGCGCGATCGAACCCGCTTGTGGGCGGTAGTGGCGGGTGGCGAGGTCGACGAGAGTCGACTTGCCCGAGCCGGGCGCGCCGATCACCGCGAGGCATTCGCCGGGGGCGATGGCGAGGTCGAGGTCGGCGAGCACGGGTGTGTCGGCGGCATGGGGGTAGGCGAATGAAACGCCGTCGAACCGTAGTCCGAGGTCCCCGTCGGGGACGTCGTGCGGGTTGGCCGGATCGGTGTCGCGGGGGTGATCGATGACGTCGAAGACGCGCTGGGCGCTGGCGTGGGCGAGCTGGGCCGCGACGATGACGTTGGACAGCATCCGGGTGATCGCCATCAGGGCCGTCACATAGGCGGCGAACGCGAGGAAGGTGCCGGCGGTGATCGATCCGGCCAGCACGAGCAGGGCGCCGGCACCGATGACCGCGACGGTCGCGAGCTGGGGCAGGGCGGAGATCAGCGGCACGTACCGGGCCTCGACGCGCGCCGCGCGGACCCGGCGCGCATAGAGGGCGCGGGCGAGGTCGACGAGCCGGTCGACCATCCGGTGCTCCTGGCCGAAGCCCTTCACCACGCGCACCCCGGTCACCGTCTCCTCGACGTGTGTCGCGATGTCGGCGGCGGCCTGCTGCGCCGACCAGGTGGCGGCGAAGAGCTGACGGCGGCTGCGGTACGCGGTCCAGGCAAGTGCGGGGAGCACCGCAAGGGTGACCGCGGTGAGCACCGGCGAGAGGTGGGCCATGATCGCGAAGGCGAACACCGCTTGGACGGCGCCGCCGATCGCGAGGGGGGCCATCGCCATCAGGCCTTGGACCACCTGCAGGTCCGAGATCGATCGAGAGACGACCTGCCCGGTGCGAATGGTGTGCTGCGCGGGACCGTCGAGGTGTAAGAGGGTGGCGAGCAGGGCCACGCGCAGGTCGCGCTGGACCCCGATCGCGAGGCCGCCCGCAGCCCACCGTCGTCCCAGGGCGGACAGGTAGCGGACGACGGCCAGGGCAACGATGGCGGCGATGATGCCGGCCAGCCCCCACCCGGCGCGCGCGGCACCGGTCGCGTGGTCGAGTGCCGCGCGTGACAGCAGGGGGAAGGCCAGATCTGCGGTGACGCCCACGGCCACCGCTGCCACGGTAAGGGCGAAGGCGCCCCGACGCACCGCGGCTTGACGCGCGAGGCGCCGCAGCCAGCGGTCGTCGGGGGCCGTCACCGACCGGAGGGCAGCTGCGGCACCGGTGCGGGCACAGCGGTGACGCCGGCGATGACTCCGTCGATGACCGGCGAGGTCGGCCAGTGTCGTGGCGCCGGGCCGAATGCGGCGCGGGAGTTGGTGATGATCCGCTTGCCCAGCGCACGGTTGCCGACGGCGCCGATCGTCGCGCCGATGCCGGCCGGCAGAAGTTTGCCGACGATGACCGGGGCCCGTTTGAGGGCGAACTTACGCATCACCTTGTTCAGCATCTTCTGGTTGAAGGCCGACAGGTTGACGCCGGGAATGGCACTGCTCGACAACTGCCGCAGGGCGGTGGACCGCCCGCCGCCCACGAGCCTGCCCAGCGCGGTGAGGCCTTCTTCGCCCAGGGCGACCGTGAGCACCAACGATTCGCGGCGCTGCTGGTCGGCGGGGTCGACGCCGTGGACTTCGGCCACGGCCAGCGCGAGCAGTGCAGAGGCCTCGAGAAAGAACAGCGACTCGCCCGCGACGGCCGACAACGCGGCGACCGTTCCGACGCCGGGTATGGCCGCGGTGGCGCCGACGGCGCCACCGGATCCGGTGACGGCGAGAAGGTACTGCTTCTCGAGCCGCGTGATGATCTGGGCGGGCGTCTCGTCGGGGTGGGCGGCCCGGATTTTGCCCACATACTTCGCCACCGCGGGTCCCTGCAGGCGCTGGGCTCTGCGCAGCATCTTGTCGGCTGCGCCGATCGCCGGTGCGGGCGGGCGGGGATGCTCGAAGTCGTGTGCGTCCGGTGCGGGCAGCGCGTTGTCTCGCTTAGCCATGAGTGGGTACCCCATCCTTTTCTGGCACGACCTCGTCGGGTCGCGGCGGTGGCGGAGGCGTTCCGTCGCCAAACGGGCGGCCGCCGAGTTGGTCGCGGTGGTGGGCGGTGCGCCACCCGCGCAGATCTGGTCCCTTGGGTACGATGCCGGTCGGATTTATGTCGCGATGCACAAGGTAGTAGTGCGCCTTGATCTGGGTGAAGTCGACAGTGTCGCCGAACCCGGGGGTCTGGAACAGGTCACGGGCATAGGCCCAGAGCGCCGGCATCTGCGCCAACAGGTTGCGGTTGGTCTTGAAGTGGCCGTGGTAGACGGAGTCGAATCGCGCGAGCGTCGTGAACAACCGCACGTCGGCCTCGGTGATGGTGTCGCCGACGAGGAAGCGCTGGGTCGTCAGGCGTTCGTCGAGGACGTCGAGCTGTGCGAACAGGCGGTCGTAGGCCCGGTCGTAGGCTTCCTGGCTGCCCGCGAATCCGCAGCGGTACACGCCGTTGTTCACCTCGGAGAACACCGTCGCATTGATCTCGTCGATTTGATCGCGCAATTGTTCGGGGTAGAGCAGTGGGGCGCCGTCGCGTGTGAAGCCGGTCCACTCCGTGGAGAAGTCTAGGGTCATCTGGGCGTAATCGTTGGTGACGACGGCGCCGTCTCTGGTGTCGACGAGTGCCGGCACGGTGATGCCCTTGGGGTAGCCGGGTATGCGCTTGTCGTAGGCGTCTTTGAGGCGCGCGATGTGCAGCACCGGATCGACTCCACCGGGGTCGAGGTCGAAGGTCCACGAGTCGGCGTCGTGGGTAGGTCCACACAGCCCCAGCGAGATCGCTTCCTCCAGTCCGAGGAGGCGGCGCACGATGAGGGTCCGGTTGGCCCACGGGCAGGCGCGGGCCGCGACGAGTCGGTAGCGGCTCGCTTCGACGGGGTATCCGTCGCGACCGTCGCGGGTGATCCGGGTCGAGAGGTAGCGGGTGTCGCGGACGAATTCCGCGCCGGGCGTGACGTACCCGCCCGGCACCGGCTCGGCGCGTTTGGCGTCGTGCTCACTCATCGGCTCGCGCCTCCGATCTGTCGCTGTCGTAACACTGGACCAACGTCGGATGATCCCGCAGGGATTCCCGAGCGCGCCTATGACTCATGTCACAATGCGATTCGGGCTGGAGATCTGGGCCGGCCTCCAATCCTACGAGTCATCGTCGATAGAAGGGGCGGATGGCCGTCGGATACGTCTCGCTGCCGAGGCCCATTCCTGTTCGGCGGGCGGTGCCGGAAGTCGGGTGAGCGCGGCAACGTGCGGGGCGCTCGGCGTCATCTGCCGCCCGTCGGGTGCCGTTGACAGCACCGGCGCCGAGCCCTATATTCCAGTTGGAATATTCGAGTTGGACTAACTCGGGCAAATCGGCGATAGAGGGGTCGTATGGCCACCGGCAGGCGCGAGCAGAAGCCGCTGGACCTGCTGGTTCTCAGCATGCTGGTTGAGCGGCCCATGCATCCCTACGAAATGGCGCAGCTGGCGATTAAGCGGCATCTTGATCGGCTGGTGAGCATCCGGACCACCTCGGTCTACAACGTTGTGGCCCGCTTGCTCGACAAGGGCCTGGTCGCGGTCTACGAGGTCCAGCGCGAGGGGAATCGTCCCGAGCGAACCGTGTATGCGCTCACCTGCGCCGGGCGCGAGGCGCATCGGCGAACCCTGGAGTCGCTGTTGGCCGAGCACCCCGTCGAGCATCCCCGGCTGTACCTGGCCCTCGCGCAGGCCCATGAGCTCCCGCGCGAGGACGCCATCAGGCTGCTCCAGACGCGCCGCGCGGCGATGGCGACCGAACTCGCCGCCACCGTCGGCCTCATCGCGGAGAACTCCGCGGTCCCCGAGATCTTTCGCCTCGACGGCGGCATGCGCGTGGCGACGCTGCGCGCACAGATTGCCTGGCTCGAGGACCTGGTTGAGCGGATCGACACCAACACCATCGCGTGGCTAGATGAAGCGCTGCGCGACTGCAACGACAACGGATTGGACGGAATCGACTCATGACGACCCAACAGGCGGGCGAGGCGCTCGGACCCGAGCCGTCAACCGACTACGGAAAAAACCCCTGGCTGGCCATGCTGGCCATGTGCGTCGGCTTCTTCATGATCCTGGTCGACATGACCATTGTCGCCGTCGCGCAGCCGGCGATCCAGAGTGCCCTGGGCGCCGACTTCAACTCGATCGTCTGGGTGACCAGTGCGTATCTGCTGACGTATGCCGTGCCCCTGCTGGTCGCCGGGCGCCTTGGCGACAAGTTCGGGCCGAAGCTGATCTTCCAGATCGGTCTGGTGCTCTTCACCGCTGCCAGCGTGTGGTGCGCGTTCTCGTCGACGATCGGCATGCTGATCGCGGCCCGTGCCGTACAGGGTGTGGGCGCGGCGCTGATCACGCCGCAGACGATGGCGATCGTCACGCGGATCTTCCCGATGGAACGGCGTGGGGCCGCCATGGGCGTCTGGGGCATCGTCGCGGGCGTCGCGACGATGGTCGGACCGCTGCTCGGCGGCGTGCTGACCGACAACTTCGGGTGGGAGTGGATCTTCCTCATCAACCTGCCGGTCGGCGTCATCGGCCTCGTCTTGGCCCAGGTACTGGTGCCCAGCGTCGAGACCCACGATCACCGGTTCGACTGGATCGGCGTGATCCTGTCGGGTATCGGTCTGGCGGCGCTGGTCTTCGGCATCCAGGACGGTGAGAAGTACGACTGGGCCCCGTGGATTTGGGGAATGATCGGCGTCGGCGTGCTCTATCTGGTGCTGTTCGTCCTGTGGGAGGCCCGCCTGCGCCGCGACCCGCTCGTGCCGCTGTCGCTGTTCCGCGACCGCAACTACTGGGTGTCCAACGTGGGTATCTTCGCCCAGGGGTTTGCGCTCACCGGCATCATGATCCCGGTCATGTTCTTCCTCCAGTTGGTCGGCGGGATGTCGCCGACGCGCTCGGCCCTCATGATGGTTCCCATGGCCTTGGTGAGCGGGTTCCTTGCGCCGATCATCGGCCGGCTCGCCGACCGCGTCCACCCGCGATCAATCATTGCCACGGCGATGCTGCTCAACGGCATCGCGCTGTGTTTGATGGCCGTCATCAACCGGCCCGCGACTCCCGTGTGGCAACTGCTCATCCCGACGATTCTGATGGGTATCGCGGGGGCGGGCATCTGGGCGCCCCTGGGGGCGACGGCCACCCGCAACCTGGCGTGGCACCAGGCCGGGGCCGGTGCGGGCGTGTACAACACCACCAGAGTCGTCGGGTCGGTGCTCGGCAGTGCGGGTATCGGCGCATTGATGCAGGCCCTGTTGCGCCGCGAGTTCCCCGGGTTCGACATGCGTGCTGCCCAGGCACACGGCCATGGTGCCGCCGGACTGCCATCGCAGATGCACCAGGGCTTCTCCCTGGCGATGGGGCATTCGATCTTCCTGGCGGCGGGTGTCGTCTTTGCCGCCGCGGCCGTCTCGTTGTTCCTGGTACCGATGAAGACGCCGGCGGGCGCTCCGCCGGCGGGAGTGGGCGGCGACGTCTGACAGCCGCTCTAGCGCTGGCGGGAGGCGAGTTCGGGCAGCGCCCGGCTCGCCTCCCGCGGTTTGTCAGGGGGTGCTCATACGATGCACATCGACGGGGTCCCGCCCGATGAGGAGTCTGCGAAGGAGGTGCGCCGATGACTGCGACGCTGTTCGACGAGTTATTCGATGATGATTCGTTCGGTGACGAGTCGTCGGCCGGCAGCCGAACCGGTGTGGTGCCCGAGCGCGCGGTCACCTTCGTCCACACCGCCGACTGGCAACTGGGCATGACCCGGCACTTCCTCGCGCCCGAGGCGCAGGCGCAGTTCACCGCCGACCGACTCGCCGGGATCTCGCGGATCGGCGCGATCGCCGCCGAGGTGGGCGCGGAGTTTGTCGTCGTCTGCGGCGACGTCTTCGACGATCACCGGGTGTCGTCGCGGATCATCACCCAGGCGCTCGACCGGCTGCGTGAATTCGCCATGCCGGTCTATCTGCTGCCGGGCAACCACGATCCCCTCGACGTGGCGAGCGTGTATCGATCCGGCGTGTTCGCCAAGGCCTGCCCGCCCGGGGTGACGGTGCTGTCGACGCCCGGCGTGCGGGAGGTCGCCGACGGCGTCGACCTGGTCGTGGCGCCGTGGCCGACCAAATCACCGTCGAACGACCTCATCGCCGAACAGGTCCGGCGACTCGGGTCGGATGACCGAATCCGGATCGTCGTCGGGCACGGCGGTGTCGACCGCCTGTCGCCGAACCCTGACCCCGCGATCATCGCCGTCGATCCGCTGGAGACCGCGCTGCGCGAGAACCTCATCGACTTCGTAGCGCTCGGCGACCGCCATTCGGTGACCGACCTGGGCGACTCGGGCCGGATCTGGTATTCGGGGGCGCCCGAGGTAACCGACTTCGACAACGTCGAAAAAGCATCGGGAGCGGTGCTGTCGGTGTCGCTCACGCGTGGGCAGCGGCCGAGCGTGGCGGTGGCCGAACACGAGGTGGGCAAGTGGTGCTTCCGCTCGCTCACCGCAGAGGTCGACGGTGCGGATGACATTGCGGCCCTGAGCGCCACGCTCGACGCCGTGCCGGCCAAGGCGACCACCGCGGTGCGGCTGGGCCTGGTGGGGAGGCTGTCGGTGGCCGACGACGCCGCGCTCGGCGAACTGCTCGAGACGGCCGCGGATCGCTTCGCCGCGCTGGTGCGGTGGGAATCCCGCGATGACGTGGCGGTCACGGCAGATCCCGAAGATGTCGCGGCGATGGGTCTGCGGGGCTATGCCGCAGAGGCAGCCGATGAACTTGTGGCACAGGCGAATTCGGGTGATGAGTCGGCCGCAGCCATCGCGCGCCATGCGCTGGCGCTGCTGGGCCGACTGGCCGGTGGTGCGAGGTGAAGCTGCATCGTCTCCGCCTGCGGAATTTTCGGGGCATCACCGACCGCGATTGCGTTTTTGCCGATCGCGGGGTGACCGTGGTGTCTGGGCGCAACGAGGCCGGTAAGTCGTCGATGGTCGAGGCGCTCGATCTGCTGCTCGACGTCCCGTCCGGGTCGAAGAGTCGTCGCGTGCAGACGGTTCAGCCGGCCGGATGTGATGTCGGAACCGAGATCGAAGCCGAGATCAGTTGCGGCCCTTGGCGGTTCACCTACGCAAAGGTCTTCAACAAGGGGCAGTCGACGTCGTTGCGGATCGTCGCCCCGCGCCCTGAACAGTTGACCGGCAAAGCGGCGCACGAGCGTGCGACGGCGATCCTGGGCGAGGCCGTCGACCTCGCGCTTTTGCGTGCCGCGCGCGTGGTGCAGGGCTCCGCGGGCACCGCCGTCGCGATGTCGGAGGCGGCATCGGTGACGCGGGCGCTCGATCGCGCCGTGGCCGACCGGCCCGACGGCGATCCCGGCAACGGGTCGGGTGACGCGGCCGACGGCCTCCTCACCGCGGTCGAGGAACAGTACGTCCGGTATTACACCGCCGGTCGGGGCCAACCGACCGGCGAGCTGCTCGATGCCATCAAACGGGAGAAGTCGGTCCGGGCGGAGCTGACGCAGCTCGACGCGGCGCTGGCGGCCATCGACGACGACGTGGCGAGAGTGGGGCGACTGACCCGGCGGCGCAAGCAGATCGATACCGCCGTCGAGCAGCTCAAGGTCGACCTGGAGCAGGCCGAGGTCGTGCGAAAGGCGGCTGACGACCTGCGCGACCGGCTGGCCGCGGCGACCAGCAGGGCTGAGGTGGCCGCACTGCGCCGCGGCGCGCTCGTGGGGGAGCAGGAACTCCGCGCCCGAACGGCGAAGAAGATCGCGGAGCTCACCGCCGTGCGGGACGAGTCACAAGGCGCGAAGCAGACCGCGCAGACCGCCGTTGAAGCGGCGACGGTACGCGTTGAGCAGGCCGAGCGGGCCCGGGTCGAGGCCGGCGCTGCGCTGACTCGGGCACGCAGCCGGGTCGAGGCCGCCGAACTCGGCGCGGAGCTTGCGGCGAAACGCGCCGACCTGGCCGCCGCGCTGGATCGCCTGCAACGCGTCGAGAAGGCACAGCGCGCACAGGGGGAACGCCTGGCCGCGCTGGCTGCCAATACCGTCGACGCGCAGGTCCTGGCCGTTGCGGTCCAGCTGCGCGACTCGTTGCTGGGAGTCGAAGCGCGGTTGAACGCGGTCGCGACGTCGATGCGCGTGATCGCGCTCGGCGATCATCCGGTGACCGTGAACGGCGCCGAGGTGGGCGCCGGCGAAATCAGCGTCGTTGACGACATCGTCCTGGAAGTTCCCGGTGTCCTCCGCGTCGAGCTGGCGTCGGGCGCCGATACCACGGGGCTGGCCGAGCAGCGCCACGACCTTGAAGGCCGCGTCGCCGGCCTGTGCGCGTCGCATGGTGTCGGCGATATCGCCGCACTGATCGTCGCCGGTGAGGAGCGTCGCACACTGGCCGCCGCGGTCACGGTGGCGAACGCCGAGGTCGATCGTCTGCATGCGGGCGAGACGGTTGAACAGCTCCGGAAGTCGGTCGGCCGGCTGCGGGACGAGGTTGGTGCGGCAGATGCCGTGCGCGTCGATGCCATCGACGGTCCGGCCGACCCCACCGGCGAACCCGCTGGGCTGCCCGACCTGCCCGCCCTGCGCGCTGCCGAGCGTGCTTGCACCGCAACATGTCTCACAGCGGAGCGGGGTGCGTCGCAATATGCGCGGATACTGGTCGAGCACTCGGCCGCCGTCGACCGGACCGGCGATGCGGCCGCACGCGCCACGGCTGACCTGTCCGAGTTGACCACCGCGCAGGACCTCGCGCGTGCGGCGAAGCCCGATGCCGACCTCGCCGTCGACCTCGCCGCCGCGGTGGCCGAGGTAGCCGAACGCGAGGCGTCGGTGCAGCAGGTACGGTCCGAGCTGGAGGCGGCCGATGCGGTGGAGCTCGAGCGCCGAATCACGGCGATGGACGACCGACTTGAGGCGATCGCCGCCGAGCGGGCCGCGGGCGAGCGGGAGGTCGCGCAGGCACTGGCCCGGATCGACCTGTGCCGCGAGGATGCCCGCCGCGACCGCCGAGATGAGGTGGCCGCCGCCCACAGTGCTGCACAGGCCGACTTGGCTCGGATCACCGCGCGTGCGGACGCCGCGAAGCTCTTGCGCGAGACGCTGATCCGCCACCGTGCCGAGGCCCACGCGCGATACAGCGAGCCATTCCGGCGGCGCGTCGAGGAACTCGCCGAACCATTGTTCGGGCCGGATGTGCGTTTCGATGTCGACGATGCGCTCGGGATCACCGCCCGCACCCTCGGCGGTGCGACGGTGTCCTTCGACGAGTTGTCGATGGGGGCGCGTGAACAGATCGGCATCATCGCGCGGCTGGCCTGCGCGATGCTCGTCGATGAGGCCGACGGCGTGCCAGTCATCATCGACGATGCGCTGGGGCATTCCGACGCCGACCGCGTCGCTCAGATGGCGCGGGTCCTCACTCGCGCCGGCGAACAGGCCCAGGTCATCGTCTTGACGTGCGCGCCGGAGCGCTATCGCGAGGTGCAGACGGCGAGCATCGTCGCGCTGTAAGCGCCATGGCCCACCCCGTGCGGGGCCAATACAAATTCGCGGAATGGGCGGTCTGGCGACCCGCCGTCGATGTGCTTTGGAGCGCACCGCGGCGATGGGATAGGCTGTGCTGCGTCCCGAGCCCCCGTAGCTCAGGGGATAGAGCGTCTGCCTCCGGAGCAGAAGGCCGCAGGTTCGATTCCTGCCGGGGGCACCGTGAAGTCATCCGAACGCATTCCAGGTGCCGTCTGGGTACTAGTGTCCGCGGCGTTCGTCATCGCCCTCGGCTACGGCCTGGTCGCACCAGTCCTCCCCGCGTTCGCGCGCAGCTTCGACGTCTCGATCACCGCCGCGACGATGGTGGTCAGTGCCTTCGCGTTAATGCGACTTGCCTTCGCGCCGGCGACTGCGCCCCTGCTGCGGCGGATGGGGGAGCGACCCGTCTATCTCTGCGGCCTGCTCATCGTCGCCCTGTCCACCCTGGCGTGTGCCTTCGCCAACAGCTATTGGCAATTGTTGGTGCTGCGCGCGCTGGGCGGTGTGGGATCGGTGATGTTCACCGTTTCCGCCATGAGCCTGCTCATCCGGATCAGCCCGCCGGCGATCCGGGGCCGCGTGTCCGGGGTGTACTCCTCGAGTTTCGTACTCGGCAACATCGTCGGCCCGCTGGTCGGCGGCGGACTGGTGGGGCTCGGACTTCGGGTGCCTTTCCTGGTATATGCGGCGGCGCTGGTCGTGGCCACCGCCGTCGTGTGGGTCGCGCTGCGGCATTCCGCGCTGATCGCACCGGCCGCACAGGAGGCAACGGGTCCGAGTCTGCGGCAGGCGTGGGCCGACGGCCCGTATCGGGCCGTCCTCGTCACCGCGGTCGTCTTCGGGTGGGTCTTCGCGATGCGCGTCTCGCTGCTGCCGCTGTTCTTCACCGATGTGCTCCACCAATCGCCGTCGATGGCAGGGTTCGCGCTGGCCGCGTACGCGGCCGGCGACGTCCTCGTCATGATTCCCGCCGGGCGGGCGTCGGACACCTACGGGCGCCGCCCGTTCCTCATCCTCGGGATGGTGATTCTCGCGGCGGCGACAGCGGGGCTCGCGATGACTGACCAGGTCGGCGTCGCCCTGCTCGTCACCGCCGTCGCGGGATTCGGGACGGGACTGGTGGCGCCGGTCATCCAGGCGACGGTCGCCGACGTGCTCTACGGGGGGCGCGGCGGATCGGCCCTCGCGAGCTATCAGATGGCACAGGACTCCGGGGTAATCGCCGGGCCGGTCATCGCCGGAGTCGTGGCCGACCGACTCGGATTCGGCCCGGCGTTCTCGTTGACCGCAGCACTCGCGGCCATCGTCGCGGTGGTCTGGATGTGCACCGGCGAAACCCGTGGCCAGGCGCCGGTATCGCAGGCGCCGGTCACCTGAACCGCCGGGTCAGGGCAGTGGGGCGGCGTTGCGAGACGCGAGCAGCTGCGTCATCGTCGCCTCTTCAGCGGTCTGTGCCGTGTTCATCTGTTCGGCCAGGGCCACGACGTAGGTCGGTGCGCCGGCCTTCGGATCAACGACCGCGGCCATCATGTGGTGGCCGCCCTGGTGGTGGCGCAGCATCAACTGTAAGAAATAGGTGTCGACCGCGGGACCCGACAGCGAACGCAGCCGCGTCATCTCGGCCTCGGTCGCCATCCCGTCCATCACCGGCTGATCACCCCCGGCGCCGGGGCCCGGGGCGCCGTGCCGGGCATGATCACCGCCGGTCGTGTCGTGGCCCATCCAGGACATCGGGTGACCGGGGTTCGCCGCCGGGGCCCCCCACGCCTGCAGCCAGCCCGTCATCTGGCCGATCTCCGTGGTTTGGGCACTGCCCATCCGCCGCGCGAGGGCGCGGACTGCGGGGTCGGACCCGTGTTCGATCACCGCCTGCGTCATCTCGACCGCCTGCCGGTGGTGCACGATCATGTCCTGGGCGAAGCCGACCGCCGTCGCATTCGCCTGATCGCGGCCCTGGTCAGAACCGCCGGCGTTTCCGATTGCGAAGCCGACCCCGATGCCGAGCAGCAGCGCTGCGCTCGCCGCCAGTGCGGTCACCAGGGCACGCGTGCGGCCGCGGTGTGCGTCGGATTCGACGCGCGGGGCACTCGAGGCGGGACCAGGCTCATCGTTGGACATGGTCACCACGGTACCCACGCGACGCGGATGTGACCCGTGCCAACTCGGGCGATACCGAATACCGCTGGACAGGGGAGATTCCATAGAATGGTCTTCCGTGACTCCCGCCGACCTCGCCGCGCTGCTGCGCGGCGTCACGCAGACCGTTCTCCACGAGCGCGATCTCGACGCCGCCGTCCTGCCCGAGATGGTGACGGTCGAGCGTCCGCGCAACCCGGACCACGGTGATTACGCGACCAATATCGCGCTGCAGATCGGCAAGCGGCTGGGCGTTGCGCCCCGCGAACTCGCCCAGTGGCTCGCCGAGGCCTTCGCCGCCGCTGACGGCATTGACTCCGCCGACGTGGCCGGACCGGGCTTCGTGAACCTGCGCCTGGCTGCGGCTGCGCAGAACAGTGTCATCGCGACCATCCTGGAACAGGCGGCCGATTTCGGCCGGGGCGGCGACCTCGCCGACTCGGTGGTCAACCTCGAGTTCGTCTCCGCCAACCCCACCGGCCCGATCCACCTGGGCGGTACCCGGTGGGCCGCCGTGGGCGACGCCCTGGGGCGCGTCCTCTCGGCATGCGGGGCGACGGTGACCCGCGAGTATTACTTCAACGACCACGGCGGCCAGATCGACCGGTTCGCCCGGTCGCTCGACGCCGCCGCGCGGAGGTTGCCGACTCCCGAGGGCGGTTACGCCGGGGAGTACATCGACGACATCGCGGCACGAATCGTCGCCGAGGTCCCGGGCATTCTCGCGTTGGGCGACGACGAGCGCGTCGAAGCGTTCCGCGCTCACGGCGTCGCGATCATGTTCGACCACATCAAGGCGACGCTGCACCAGTTCGGCACCGACTTCGACGTGTACACCCATGAGAACTCGATGTTCGAGCGCGGCCTCGTCGAGGAATGTGTTAACGAACTCAAGGCCAATGGGAACCTCTACGAGGCCGACGGGGCCTGGTGGCTCCGGTCGACCGATTATGGCGACGACAAGGACCGCGTCGTGCTCAAGAGCGACGGTGACGCGGCCTATATCGCCGGCGACATCGCCTATCTCAAGGACAAGTTCGACCGGGGATTCAACCACCTGATCTACATGCTCGGCGCCGACCACCACGGGTATGTCGTGCGGCTGACGGCCGCGGCGGCCGCCCTGGGATACCCGGCGTCGAGCGTCGAAGTGTTGATCGGCCAAATGGTGAACCTGGTCAAGGACGGTCAGCCGGTGAAAATGAGCAAGCGCGCCGGCACCGTCGTCACCCTCGACGACCTGGTGGAGATGGTCGGCGTCGACGCTGCTCGTTACTCGTTGATCCGCTCCTCGGTCGACGTCAACATCGACATCGACCTGGACCTGCTCCGCAAGCAGTCCAGTGAGAACCCGGTCTACTACGTCCAGTACGCCCACGCCCGGCTCGCCGCCCTGGGGCGCAATGCCGCCGACCTCGGATTGTCGGCCGATCCTTCGGCCGTCGCGCTGCTCACCGAGCCCACCGAGGGCGATCTGATCCGCACCCTCGGCGACTTCCCGGCGGTCGTCGCGACGGCCGCAGAACTGCGCGAGCCACACCGGGTTTGCCGCTACCTGGAGGCGCTCGCCGGCACCTATCACCGCTTCTACACCCAGTGCCGCGTGCTGCCGATGGGCGACGAGGAGGCGACCGACGTCAATCGCGCGCGACTCGCCCTCTGTGCCGCCGCGCGGCAGGTGCTGGGCAACGGACTCGACCTCGTAGGCGTATCTGCGCCGGATCGGATGTAGTTGATGATCGAGACCGTGTCGGCGGCAGAGCTCGCCGACCTCCCCGCCAACGTCTACCCGCGGGGCACCGCCCGCAGCGCCAACGGTGTGGTCACGATCGCGGGCGTGGCCGTCGACGAACTCGTGCATCGCCATCAGACGCCGCTGTTCGTCTACGACGAGGCCGATTTCCGTGCGCGGTGCGCCGCGATGCGCGAGGCGTTCGGGCGCTACGGCAGGGTTCACTACGCGTCGAAGGCGTTCTTGTCCGTCGAGATCGCCAAATGGGTCGAGGAGGAGGGGCTGAGTCTGGACGTCTGCTCCGGCGGCGAACTGGCCGTGGCACTGCACGCCGGATTTCCGGCCGCGCGAATCGCGTTGCACGGCAACAACAAAAGCGTCGCGGAACTCGACGCCGCGGTGGCCGCCGGGATCGGCCACGTCGTCCTCGACTCGCTGACCGAGATCGACCGCCTCGATGCGGTCGCCGCCCGCCACGGTGTTGTCGCCGATGTGCTGATCCGCGTCACGCCCGGGGTCAACGCGCACACCCACGAGTTCATCTCAACCGCGCACGAGGACCAGAAGTTCGGGTTCTCCATCAGCGGGGGCAAGGCGATCGAAGCGGTCCGCAGGGTGTTCGCCGCCGACCACCTGCGCCTCGTCGGCCTGCACAGCCACATCGGTTCGCAAATCTTTGAGCTCGACGGGTTCGAAGTCGCAGCCGGGCGCGTCATCGGCCTGCTGGGCGACGTCGTCGACGAGTTCGGCGAGCGCGCCGAGCAGCTGTCGATCATCGACCTCGGTGGCGGCCTGGGTATCTCCTATCTCGCCTCCGACGACCCCCTTCCGGTGGCCGAGCTCGCCGATGCGCTCGCCGCAATCGTCGAGCGGGAGTCGGCGGCGCTCGGACTGCCCATGCCGACGCTGGCCGTCGAGCCCGGGCGTGCCATCGCCGGCCCGCCCGGGGTCACCCTCTATCGGGTCGGCACCATCAAAGACGTTGTGCTCGACGGCGGCGGAATCCGCCGGTATGTGTCGGTGGACGGCGGGATGAGTGACAACATTCGCAGCGCCCTCTACGACGCGGAGTACGACGTCCGGCTGGCGTCGCGCCGCTCGACGGCCGACGGCGTGCTCAGTCGTGTGGTGGGCAAGCACTGCGAGACGGGCGATATCGTGGTCAGGGACTGTTGGTTGCCCGGGGACCTGGTGCCCGGCGACGTGCTGATCGTCGGCGCGACCGGCGCCTACTGCTACTCGATGTCGTCGCGCTACAACATGGTTTGCCGGCCGGCCGTCGTAGCGGTGCGCGATGGGCAGTCACGAGAGATTCTGCGCCGGGAGACGGTCGCGGACCTGCTGAGCTTGGAGGTAACGCAGTGACCGAGGATATGGGGCAACACGCCGGAGCACCGCGCGAGCTGGGTGTCGCGGTACTCGGCCTGGGCAACGTCGGCACCGAGGTGGTGCGGATCATCACCGAGAACGCGATCGACCTGCGTGAGCGGATCGGTGCGCCCCTGGTGATCCGGGGCATCGCGGTCCGCGATCTCGGCCGTGACCGCGGCGTGGCGCGTGAACTGCTCACCGATGATCCGGCGAGCCTGATTCGCCGTGACGACGTCGACATCGTCATCGAGGTCGTCGGCGGCATCGAGCCGCCGCGCGAGCTCATTCGCACCGCCCTCGAGTTGGGGAAGTCGGTCGTCACCGCGAACAAGGCGCTGCTCGCGGAGTACACCGGCGAACTGGCGGCCGCGGCGGCCGCGGCGAACGTCGACCTCTACTTCGAGGCGGCAGTTGCCGGCGCGATCCCAGTGGTCCGCCCGCTCATGCAGTCGCTGGCCGGCGACCAGGTCGAGCGCGTTGCCGGCATCGTGAACGGCACCACCAACTACATCCTGTCGGCAATGGCCGAAACCGGGGCCGACTATGAGACGGCACTGGCCGAAGCCGGCCGCCTGGGCTATGCCGAGGCAGACCCGACCGCCGACGTGGAAGGCTATGACGCTGCGGCCAAGGCCGCGATCCTGGCGTCGATCGCGTTCCACAGCCGGGTGACCGCCGCCGACGTCTACCGCGAAGGCATCAGCTCGGTGACCGCAGCAGATCTCGCCAGTGCCGCCAAGTTCGATTGCACCGTCAAACTGCTGTCGATCTGTGAGCGAATCACCGAGGCCGACGGTACCGAGCGCATTTCCGCGCGTGTCTATCCCGCGCTCATTCCGTTGGCGCATCCGCTGGCGACGGTGAGTGGCGCGTACAACGCCGTTGTCGTCGAGGCGCACGACGCGGGTCGCCTCATGTTCTACGGCCAGGGGGCCGGGGGAGCGCCGACCGCGTCGGCGGTGATGGGTGATGTGGTGATGGCGGCGCGCAACAAGGTGCATTCTGGGCGCGGCCCGTTGGAGTCGACGTATGCCTCGCTGGCGATCGCGCCAATCGCTCAGGTACCGACCCGCTACTACGTGGCGATGCACGTCCTCGATCGGCCCGGCGTCCTGGAAGGCGTCGCCGGAGAATTCGCCAAACACCATGTGAGTATCGCCGCCGTCCGGCAAGAAGGGGATGGCGGGCGGACCCAACTGATCGTCATCACCCACCGGGCGCCCGACGGCGCACTCGCGGAGACTGTGGCGGCACTGAAGAACATGGAAGCGGTAACCGCCGTGACCTCGGTGCTGCGGATGGAGGGAACCGATGAGTGACAGCAGTAGTGTGCACCGGCCGTGGCCGGGCCTGATCGAGGCCTACCGGGCCCGAATGCCGGTGGGTGAGGAGTGGACGATCGTGACCCTCCTGGAGGGTGCGACCCCACTGATCAAGGCGAACCACCTGTCCGAAATCACCGGATGTGAGGTGTACCTGAAGGTTGAGGGTCTCAACCCGACCGGCTCGTTCAAGGACCGCGGGATGACGATGGCGGTCACGACCGCGCTCAACAACGGCAAGCGCGCGGTGCTGTGCGCGTCGACCGGCAACACCTCCGCCTCTGCCGCGGCCTATGCCACGCGGGCGGGCATGACCTGCGCGGTGCTGATCCCCGAGGGCAAGATCGCGATGGGCAAACTCGCCCAGGCGGTCATGCACGGCGCAAAGATCATTCAGGTCCAGGGCAACTTTGACGACTGCCTCGAGTTGGCGCGGAAGGTGACTGCAGACTTCCCCGAGATCGAACTGGTCAACTCGGTGAATCCGGCCCGCATCGAAGGGCAGAAGACGGCTGCCTTCGAGATTGTCGACGTGCTGGGCCGGGCGCCGGATGTGCACGCGCTGCCGGTTGGTAACGCCGGCAACATCACCGCGTATTGGAAGGGATACACCGAGTATCGGTCCGACGGCGTCATCGAATCGCTTCCCCGCATGCTCGGCGTGCAGGCGGCGGGGGCGGCGCCGCTGGTCAACGGGGCCCCGGTGGCCAACCCGGAGACGATCGCCACCGCCATCCGCATCGGCGCGCCGGCCAGCTGGAACCAGGCCGTCGCCGCGAAGGAGGAGTCGGGCGGACAGTTCCGTGCGGCAACGGACGAAAAGCTGCTGGAGGCCTATCGTCTGGTCGCGGGCCGCGACGGAGTCTTCGTCGAGCCGGCGTCCGCGGCATCGGTCGCCGGGCTGCTCGCGGCGCGCGCCGACGGCTGGATCGAACCAGGCTCGACGGTGGTGTGCACAGTCACCGGTAACGGTTTGAAAGATCCCGATACGGCCTTGCTCGGCATGCCGGAGGTGGCGGCGATCCCGGTCGACCCGAGTGCGGTAGCCGACGCATTGGGATTCGGCTGAGCCGGTGACCGACGTCATGACCACGATCCTTCCGGCCGACCTCCAAGTCGCGGTGCGCGTTCCGGCGTCGAGCGCCAATCTCGGCCCTGGATTCGATTGCCTCGGCCTCGCCCTCGGAATCTACGACGACATCACGGTTACGACGATGGATGCGCCGGGGGTCCGCGTGCGGGTCAGCGGCGAGGGGGCACAGACCGTGCCCCTCGATGAAACGCACCTCGTCGCGCGCGCCGTCGAGCGCGGGCTGGCTCGCGCCGGTGTCGCGGCTGCTGGGCTGGAGGTCGACTGCGTCAACGCGATCCCGCATTCGCGGGGGGTCGGATCGTCGGCTTCGGCTGTCGTCTCCGGGCTCCTCGCCGCGTCGGAGCTGCTCAGCATCGCCCCCGAAGCCTTTGGGACACAAGCTCTTTCCGACGAGGATCTGGTTCAACTGTCGGCTGAGTTCGAAGGCCACCCGGATAACGCCGCAGCCAGCGTCCTCGGTGGCGCGGTGGTCACCTGGACCGACGGGGATGGGGAGGCCATTGGCTACGCGGCCCGGCGCCTCCACGTCGATCCGCGTATTCGGGCCACGATTTTCATCTCACACACGGAGTCATCGACGTCGCAGACGCGCGGCCTCCTGCCGGACTCGGTGCCGCGCTGCGACGCGGTGTTCAACGTGAGCCGCACTGCACTTGCGGTGGTGGCGCTGACCCGTGAGCCCGACCTGCTGCTCGCGGCCACCGACGATCGGCTGCACCAGCAGTATCGTGCCGAGGTCCTGCGTCCCTCGGCAAATCTCGTCGCGGACCTGCGCGCGTCCGGCTATGCCGCGACGATTTCGGGTGCCGGTCCGACTGTCCTCGTCCTGCACACCGCCGACCTGCCCGCAGGGATGGCGGATCGGGACGGGTTCACCATGGTTGAGACATCTATCAGCGACGGACCCACCGTCGTCGACGCGCGCTGACCGGCGTGTCAGGGAGTCTGGTTGTTGCCCAGGCCACTGCAGCGCGCTAGTATGACAGCGTCTCGCTGAGTGAACGTGAAATCGCCGTTTGCGGACGTCCCCCGATCTTCCGGTTGATTCCGGGCAACGGCTTGTGACTTCCACCGCCAGCAGACCCATTGTTTTCCCGTGCAGGGATTTCATCCACCTTCGCGCATCAGAACGCGTCGAGGGAACGAAAGGACTTCCGTGACTGAAACGGATCTCACTACCGCCCCGGTCGCCTTGGCGACCCCCGTCGAAGCCCCCGCGGCCCCGGCTGCTGATCCGGCCGCCGTCGACCGGCCGGCGTCGAAGGCCAAGACCGGGTTGTCGGGCATGGTCCTCCCAGAGCTCCGCTCCTTGGCCGGCGGGCTCGGCATCAAGGGCGCATCCGGGATGCGAAAGGGTGACCTGATCAGTGCGATCAAGGAGCGCCAAACCAGTGCTGTGTCTGCCGGTGCGAGTCCCGAACCGGTCGGCGACCGGCGCGAGAAGGCCGCCCCAGAGAGCCCTGGGGCCGAGAATTCCAAGGTTGAGGGTGTGCCGGCTGAGAGTGTGCCAGCGGGGAGCGTGACGGGCGACCGCGCCGAAGGCGCCGGCAGTACTCGTTCCGGCGTGGATGGCGAATCCGCCGGCGACGGTTCGGGCGAGGCGAAGAACGAGGGCCCGGGCGGCAACCGCAACCGCAACCGCAACCGCAACCGCGAGGGTGGCGAGCAGGGCGGCCAGGGCGGTCAGAACAAAGATCAGGGAAGCCAGAACAAAGAGCAGAACAAGGGCGGCCAGGGCGGTCAGAACCAGGGCGGTCAGAACCAGGGCGGTCAGAATCGGAACCGCGACGACGACGGCGAGGGCGGCGGCCGCAACCGGCGCAACCGCCGGTTCCGTGAGCGCAATCGCCGCGGCGGTCGCGACCACGATGCCGAGCCGCAACTGTCCGAAGACGACGTGGTTGCGCCCGTCGCCGGCATCCTCGACGTTCTCGACAACTATGCCTTTGTGCGCACCTCCGGCTATCTGGCCGGCTCGAACGACGTCTATGTGTCGATGAACCTCGTCCGTCGCTACGGGCTCCGCCGCGGTGATGCGATCACCGGTGCGGTCAAGGTTCCGCGCGAAGGCGAGCAGAGCGGCGGCGGGGCCGGTGGCGGCAACCAGAGCAACCGTCAGAAGTTCAATCCGCTGGTGCGCCTGGATACCGTGAACGGCGGCGATCCGGAGTCCGCGCGCAATCGTCCCGACTTCAACAAGCTGACGCCGTTGTACCCGAACGAGCGGCTGCGCCTGGAGACGACGCCGGATCGACTCGATACCCGCGTGATCGATTTGATCATGCCGATCGGCAAGGGTCAGCGCGCCCTTATCGTGTCGCCCCCGAAGGCGGGCAAGACGACCATTCTGCAGGACATCGCCAATGCGATCGCGACGAACAATCCCGAGTGCCACCTGATGGTCGTACTCGTCGACGAGCGGCCCGAAGAGGTCACCGACATGCAGCGCAGCGTGAAGGGCGAGGTCATTGCGTCGACCTTCGACCGTCCGCCGTCAGACCACACCAGCGTCTCCGAACTCGCGATCGAGCGGGCCAAGCGCCTGGTCGAGCAGGGTAAGGACGTCGTCGTGCTGCTCGACTCGATCACCCGCCTGGGTCGCGCGTACAACAACGCCTCCCCAGCCTCGGGACGCATCCTTTCCGGTGGTGTCGATTCCACCGCGCTGTACCCGCCCAAGCGCTTCCTCGGTGCGGCACGCAATATCGAGCACGGTGGTTCGCTGACCATCATCGCGTCGGCGCTGGTGGAAACCGGTTCGACCGGTGACACCGTGATCTTCGAGGAGTTCAAGGGCACGGGCAACGCCGAACTCAAACTCGACCGTAAGATTGCCGAGCGTCGAGTCTTCCCGGCGGTCGACGTCAATCTGTCGAGCACCCGTAAGGACGAGCTGCTGCTGTCCCCGGAGGAGTTCTCGATCGTTCACAAGCTGCGCCGCGTCCTGTCCGGACTCGACAGCCATCAGGCGATCGATCTGCTGATCAGCCAGTTGAAGAAGACGAAGAACAACATCGAGTTCCTCATGCAGGTGCAGAAGAATACCCCGGGCGCGGTCAACGACGACGACTAGGTGACCCGGCCCGCCCGGCCCTTTCGCCGAGTGGGCACCTTGTTTTCGTCGAGTGGGCACCTTGGTGTGCGGCGCGCGTTCAAATCGGCGTCGACGTGCCTGGTCCTACGCCGGTCGACGTGGGTGGACGCCGGCGTGACGGATCCGTCTAGGTTGCTGCTGCGTCTAATGGGCATGGGCAGATATGACGGCGAAGCCAGACGCGATCACTTTCGGCGGGCAGCGGGCAGTGTTGGGACCGCAGGCCTGCGAGACTTGAGGATTCTTGACGGCCGGGCGACAGTGCGTCGTGTGGCGCGGCTGACCGCGCGGGAACGGATTTTGGCCACTGCGTCGGCGTCGCCGGGCGTCCCCGTGGTCGCGGGAACCGCAGCAGCCATTTTGCACGGCAGTATGTGGTTTGATCCGGAGTTCCAAATCGAACTCCTTCATGACCTGAAGGGGTCCAGTCGTCATGGTGTCGGCCGCACCACACGCCGCTATCAGATCTCGTCGTCGGATGTGGTGGAGGTCGATGGCGTCTGGGCGACTACGCCAGTGCGAACCGCCTTTGATGTGGGACGGATACCTCCGGATTGGCGAGGTCTGGGCTACCTCGACGCCCTTCACCGTGCGATTGGATTCTCGCTTCCCACACTCTTTCGGTACATCGAGAATCACGCTGGATGGCGCCATATCCGGCAGCTCCGCGCGATCGCGCCATTGATTGATGGCAGTGCGGAGTCGCCGGCGGAGAGTTGGGTGCGGCTATTGATGCTTAAGGGCGATCTGCCGACGCCTGAGTTGCAGATACCCATTGC